>PVMJ01000210.1_pt1 | contig 1189962 bp, 969 predicted proteins | sample 1853361 | NCBI WGS metagenome assembly PVMJ01 (sample SAMN08533506, study PRJNA380276) | Synthetic metagenome, whole genome shotgun sequencing project. | isolation source: mock microbial community containing genomic DNA from 20 ATCC strains | collected 2017
GGTTTACTTAAATGTATTTATCTTATTCTGTTCAATTTTCAAAGACCAATTTTTCTTTCTAAAGCTTGTTGTTATAGGGCTTTACAAGTATCTGTCGTTTCTGACAGCTTACTCAGTATATCACCGCTTTCAAAGCTTGTCAACAACTTTTCAAAAAACTTTTTGAACTTCATTTTCATTAGTTCTATTAGCTTTAAGTTATTAATTTCACATCTCTTAGCGACGTGTTTTATCTTAACACCTCTGGCATATATTAATTTCCTATCTTCTCACCTTTTTGTGAAGTTATTCTGTTTTTTCACCATTATTCGCCATTATGCTAACTAATACATATATTGATACACTAGAAACCGTTGTATACATTGAATATTCTGAAGTAAATATTTAAAAATCCAACCTATGTACTTTTGATATTTTAAAAATATGAAACCTTAATTTATAAATTCTTTCAATTCACTTTATATACTATTCAGAAACATTTGCATATAAGGTTATATCTAAAATAAAATAATAAAAAAATTGATGATATCAAACATTTTATATCATCAATTTTTATTAAACTATATTTATTATTTATAAATGTATATATAAAACCTATTCTCTAACCCACAATCTCATTTAGACTTTCCTCTTTGAAATAAAGTCATACCCACATTTTTAAAACTCACTTGTTAATACTTATTGAAACCTCCATTATATACTACAAATCCTGATTTAGTATTTGCGCCTTTAGACGTATTATAAACTACACTCAGCTTACCATTTTTACGATACAGTGGTGTCGCGGTCTCACCAGGAGATAGTGATCCTATTACATTTCCATTAGAATCATAAACATTTTCCGATGTAGAACCATTTTTCCAAGCTCCATCATTAAAATATTTAATTATATTTGTAGCATTTGTAACATATCCTGTCCTTACTCCATTAGGTGTTGGATATTCTATCAAAGCCAATTGAGTTGAATAACTAACATCCAATACTGTTATTTTATCCCCATCATCAACTCTACGACCAGAAATAATATTCCCACTCGAATCTCTTACGTAAAGAAAATCTCCTGATACTTGAGCATTATTTGGATAAGTAAAGCCACTTTGTGTTGGATCACTCGGCTCAGATGGATTACCCTGTAGATATATGAATCCAAGAAAATTCGCAGATCTGCTCTTAAATGCTGATACTGTCTGATTTTCCTCTGCGCCATCATATGCCTTACTTACATGATAGTTAGCTTCGTTAAAGTATACTGTGTCACCAGAAACACTTTCAATAAATACAACATGCCCCGCACTGCCATTCCCGAATACGGCTATGGAATTAGCGGCTGGTGTTTGCCCTTTCGGATAAGTAGTTTCATTCCACCATTGTTTTGCATTTCCATAAAACTGAGAGTTTAACTTTATTCCTAATTTCTCATATGCACGTCCCCATACAAACCATGTACATTGTCCTTTGTAACCACTCTGAGTAAATATGTTTTCACTGTTATAAGCACTGCTTGATATATTTGGTGAAGTTGCAGCGAAAACAATGTTAGGACTTTGTCCCAAAAGCATTAATAATGATACAGCCAAAATCATCACTTTTCTAAGTTGTTTTTTCATCTCACCTCTCCCCTCTTAATTACTAGTATTATTAACATCACCATCAGCTCAATACACTTGTTAATAACACTCTTTACCACATTTATATATTCTCATATTACTAAACCTAAATAAATAGTGTTTCCTCTAAACATACAATATGAAGTATTAAAAGCAACTCAATAAATTATTTGCTTGATTATTAAGTAATTATTCTTTTCATTCCAAAATTTGTACGTTTTATTCCAATAACATTGAAATTTTATCCAATATGCTTTATAAAGATATTATTCACTAAATAATCTAGAGAGGTTAAAATGATAAAATTAATATCAACTTTTATAACGAGGTACTTAGAAGAAAATAGCTCTTCTTTAATTAAAACAGATTTACTTAAAATTCAATATACATTAGAAGTGATTTTAGGTAATTTATTTGATTTTGTAGTTATATTATTAATATTTCTAGGCTTGAATAAAGTCCCTATACTTTTACTATCTTATGTTATTTTAATTTCAATTAGGCCCTTTATGGGAGGTACTCATTGTAAAACTTTTATTTCATGTTTACTTGTTACTATAATGTACTTCATAGCAGTAATGCTTTTTACTACACTGGCTCCAAAATTAAGCAATAGCTTTTATATAATTTTTTTTACAATATCTTTTATTATAGTCGCAGCTTATGCGCCATGCCGTAATAAAAAAAGACCTGTAAAAAATAAAGCGACATTAAAAATAATTTCTTTAATATCGCTAACTTTTTGGATTGTAGTATTCTTTACCCTGTCAAATGTGCAAATATGTAATTGCATATTTGCAAGTATATTCATACAAATACTTCAAATAATTATTATTAATACGAAAGGAGTGGTTTCAAATGCAAAAATCTATAAACATTTTTTCAGCTATACTTCTTAAGTTATTTAACTTAGCATCTAAATCAAGCTGTGCAGGCGTATGGGGTGAACCAGATTATCCTGAAGAATTATTGAAATAAATATCAAAAACAATTTCATTACATTCTATATTAATTTTAATATATCCCTTATGTAAATTAACTATTTGTTGTACATTATATAAACCATAACCTCTTGTATCTGCATTTTTAGTAGAATAGCCTCTTGTAAAAATCTCATCTAAGTTAATGTCACTAGGATTTACTACTTGATTCTTAACTATTAGATGAGATTCTTTATTTTCATTAAAAATCTTTATTTCAATACATTTTATTGAACAATTCTTTTTTGTCACCTCATCAAAAGCATTATTTAGCAAATTATTTAATATATTAGAAAATTCATTATAGCTTAATATATGATCTAAAACATTATTTTCTATTTCATATTTAAAAGCAATATTATGCTTTTTTGCCCTGCACATGTTTCTATATATTATAGATTTAACAACTACATTATCAATATATATAAGTTCATTTATTTTACTATCATATATATCTTCGTCTTTCATATAGGTTCTAATAGCTTCCTTTAAATCTTTTTCACTTAAAACTTCCACCATTCCCCTTATTGAATTTTTATAATTAACAAAATCATGCTGTCTCTGTTTTATTTCTTGAACTATTTCATCGATAACAGCATTATACTCATTTGAAATTTTTAATGATTCTTTTTCTCTTGTAACCTTAATAAAATACAAGTATATCAAAACTTGAGATAAAGCCAATATGCCAAATATTAAAGATGAAAGAAATAAATTGTTTAAAATTACTATGTTATCATAATACCAACTAATCTTAAAAAGCATAGCATATATACTGCATATTAGAATAGAATAAATAAAAACTACATTATCCTTATTCTCAAGAATAAAATTTTCATTTAATAAATTTATCTTTGAAAATATAATTTCTCCTACCAATATTATTCCTTCCACACAAATTTCCTTGACTATATTATCGTAAATAAACTTATCAATAAGGGCCGCAAATATTAATTCTAAACTCATTACTGCAATCAACACTAAAAAAAATCCTAGTATAACTTGTTTAAAATCTGCCTTATATATAATTTTAATACTTATAATAACTGCTATATATTCTAACATAAAGTTTAATTGTAACATTTCAATACCTGTAACCAAACTTGAAGCAATCAATACACTTAAAGCCAATTTCAATATATCATTATTTTTCTTGGTTAATGTTGCCCATAAATAAATTATATTAAATGTATTCATCCCATTTATAATCGCTGAACTTAACATATTATCACTTTTCCTTTTTTAAATTCAGACATAATGCTATTTTTAAACTTGTATCCTAAAAATGCTGTCTTACTACATTCATTAAAATATACTTCACTAAGTTTAACATCTAGTTTTTCTATTTTGTATATATAATTCGTGTTTATTGCAAAAGCTCTATGGCTTTGAACTATATAATTGCAGTCAATTAGCTGCAATATTTTTTTCAAACTTATGTTATATGCAGTGTAAACTCCATTGTAAGTATTAATATCACAGTTTTTACCATCAACTTCTATAAATATAATATCATTTACCTTTATTCCAACGTACACGCCATTTTTTAAAGTAATTACAATTTCTTTATCTTTTTCCTCGCTATAATTATCAACTTTGTTATTCAAATCACTTGTTTCATTAAGAATAATCTTATTCAACATAGCTTGTACATCATTTTTATCATATGGTTTTACAATATAATCATAGCAATGAGTTTGTTTAAATGCTTGGGTTATATATTCCATGTGTGTTGTCAAAAAAATGATTTGCCTAAATTCGTATTTAGATATACTTCTAATCTTCATAGCAAGATCCAATCCTGAAGATTGTTTTAAACTAATGTCTATTAAAAACATATTAATATCATTATTTAAAATTATTTCTAATGCTGACATCTCGCTATCAGCCTCATAAATTTTTACAAAGTCACATACAGATAATATCATTCTCTTTAAAATGTCTCTTTGTATAGAATCATCCTCTACTATAATAATAGAATACAAAAGTACCACGCTCCAATCCATATACAATCTAAAAAATATGTCAATAATACTGTCTCATATAATCATGAGTTAAAGGCTAATTACATTTAATCTTATTTTATATTAGATTATCAAAACGCCTCTACCTATATAATACAATATTATATAATTATATACAATTATCCCACTTTTGTGTAATTTTTATTTATCATTCTTTAAAGACAGTGATAAAACGCGCTGTATAGACTATTTAATCTAATGCAGCACGTTTCAATTATAATTATTCTTATTAAATTTTTTTAAAATTAATTACATAAATATAGCTATTTTTTCGGAAAGAAACATTTCTAATTCCCCATTTCCTTCATACTATAATCTGCATATGAAGCATACTCAGTTTTAGGATATTTATCTTTTACCTGCCTAAAATATATAAGAGCATTTGAATAATCATTTATCTCTTTATAGCATGTCCCTATTTGATACATCAACCAAGGCATAATATCTATATCAGAATCGATTTGTGAAATCATTTTTAATTTAGGAAGTGCTTCCGCATATTTTTTTTGTTTATATAGCTTATTTCCATCATTGTATATAGGCCAGAGTCCACTTATTTTTAAATCTTGCCATAATTTATCAAACTTCGCTTTCGTATCATTATCGAGATTTTCGTTCTTCACATTTATTAAATCCTCAGCAGCAATTTCATATTTTCCGTCTCTAATTGATTTCTCAGCCTCATCTAACATGCCCAAAATATTATTCTTATAGCTATCGCTTTTTACTTTCTGATCTTCTGAATCTATTTTAGCTTTCTCACTATTTTCAAGATTCACCATATTCTCTTCTAACGAATCATCTACTTTGTTCTGATCTTTATCGAGTTCCTCTTGCTTTACTATTAGTTTATTATTTATACTAAGCTTATGTAAAAATTCTTGAGTTTCAATAGGAACCTTCGCTATTGCTATCTGAATAAACTTTGGATAAAAATAATTCATTACAATACCGCCCATAATGATTACTGTACTTAATATAACCATAATTATTTTTCCTGTCGAACGCTTTGGTTTTTTAGAGTACTCATTCCATATATCACTATTAATATGATTTATAACATCCATATTATTTATATTTCTTCCTCTGGATGATTTTATTTTTAGGCTTTGTATATAGTCATTTGCTAAGCTATCATATATAGCGTATTTTTTGAGTTTCTTAAAGATCTTTTCTGCATTTCTATATTGCTTCATACTAACATAGCACAATCCAATAAGCTTAATTGCATCTGAAAACCCCTTATTATAGGATAAAGCTTTTTTTAAATCATTTACAGCCAACTCAAAGTTGCTCTTTTTTATTTCTCCTATTGCTGAATTATATAGAATAATGGATTTCTTAATGTCATCATCGATCTTATATCTATTCAATTCCATTTCCTTTATATTGATTGGATTTATTTTTTTAATCTCCATCTCAAAATTAACCAAATAATTACCTCCTAAAATATTACACAATAATACACTAATGTTCAAACAGTAATATCTTCCCATTAAAACCAGAATAGCTTTACATTTGTATTTAAAATTTGATTTATTTCTATGTATAAATCTTAGCAAATTATGTAATATAATTCAATATAAAGTCTTACTGGCAAAATATTTTCTAAAATATTTTTAAGCGTACACAAAATTATTGAATATCTTCATTTTAAAAGTAGTATAAAAAACTTAAGACTATGTATAAGTTTAAAACAATTATCTCTTATACATAGCCTTTTTTCGCTTCCAAATAATATTTTATTATAAATAATTTCCTTAATTTAAATTTTGCCCGTTTCCAATTCGTATTCCTTGAGGAAATTTAAACACCTCATACGGATCATATTTCAATTTAACTTCTCTTAATTTTTCTAAATTTTCTCCATAATACTCTTTTTCATACTCATCAATATCTTCGCACGGAAAATTAATATATGAACCTGTTGTGATACTATTTATGTATTTAAGCTTTTCTTTAACCCATTCTATATTCATAGGCGCATACTCAGCCTCTTCCCAAACAGATTGAAACCCCATTATAAATTTCGCATCTCTATAGTAAAAAGCTGTATCATTTTTATCTTTTTCCATAATTGCTCCACCTAATCCATATAGGGAAACAGCTGCATATACTGCACCTTTAGCCCTCTCTTCAACAAGTTCTATAATTTTTTTCATTTCACTTCTACTATAATCCTTATATACGAATCTTCCTGCTGATTTATATTTTTCATATAGAGGATGACCATCTTGAATCCTTCTATTTACATCTAAAACTGAAATATAATTAAAATCAAATACTCCTTTTTTAGAAATATTCTTAAAGTCGCCTAAAATTACTTCTGCCTCTTCTCTGGAACCATATACTATTCCTGTAATTCTGACTCCTCTTCCTTTTATTTCTGAATTATATATCCCCATCTTTAAATTAACTCTTTTATCTAAACTCATATATAAATGTGTCCAAATCTCAAATATATCTAATATCTCATGATCATCAGCACCTATATAATCGATATCTATTAAAGTCGCCATCTTAATTTTTTCAGGAAGTTTAAATATCATGCTAGTAACTACTCCAAAATTTCCTCCACCAGCACCTCTTAAAGCCCAAAACAAGTCTGTATTATATTTATCTGTAGCAACTATTCTTTCCCCCTTATAGTCTATCAATTCAATTTCAAGTAAGTTATCAGATGCTAATCCAAGCAATCTATTTGAATAACCCCATCCGCCACCTAAAGTTAGTCCCGAAACTCCAACCGTTGGACATCCTCCTCCTGGAAATGGATAGCCCAGTTCTCCCAAAACCTCGTAAAGTTCCCTATTCCTAACTCCGCCTTGTATCTTTACTATTCCTATTTCTTCATCTACACTAATTGCATTCATTTTGCTAATATCAATAACCAAAACATCATTTCCTGTTGAATATCCCTCATAGTGATGTCTGCCTGACCTTATTCTAATTTCTACTGAATGCAATTTGGCCCAAGTTATTGCATTGATGATATCATCATTAGTATGGCAATATACAATTGCTAATGGATATTTTTCTATAGCCCTATTCCAAGCCTTTCGTTCTTCTTCATAACTAAATTCCTCTTTTGTAATGATATCTCCCGTTAATCCTCTATAATCAAAATCTATCAAGTCTATCACCTTCTACTTTTCTACTAATTATTTCATCTACTCCCATAATACCATATTATATTTTTTATAATAAGCGTATTTTATCTAATAAAATATTTTTTTACACAATCTTTTGATGTAAAAATAAAATTTATTAAAACTTGTTAAGAAACTGTGAACTTTATTTTTTTATTGAATATTATAATTTTCCCATGTCAAATATATAGCTAATCATAAAGGAGAGATTTATTATGGATAAAGAAAGAGCACAGGAAATTGTTTCATCATCAGTAATGCCAAATGTAACACTTAATGGAACTCCAATTTACATCGAAAGCGTAAATACTAATACAGAAACTGCTAATATCCATTTTTTAAAAATCCAAAAAATTCACGCGAAGTGCCTTTAACTAGTTTACAAGAACATAATAAAAAATAGTATTAAATATAAAATTATAAAAATGCCTTATAATTTTACATTTAAATTTCAATTCTTAATGACTACAATTTTGTAGTCATTAAGTCTACATATTGCACGCAAAAACTTTTGACTAATCACTATATCACTAGAAACTTTTTTAAAATTTCTAGTGAATTATTTTATCAATGAAAATTTATATAGCACTACCATGAATTTCATAGTATCAAATACTTCCTTTAGGATATGCTAATATCATAAAGGATATAACAGTTAAGCAAACAAATATGTTCAAAAAACAATATATTTGTTTATCAGAATTTAATACAAGTCAAAAGACTTGTATTAACATTAGATGAGATTTTATATGGTTAGGAAAAGTCTTATTATAGTAGATTAATTTTATTATAATAGGATTCCAACTTATCTTATAAAGTCAAGCTAAGATTATATTTGGTAGTGTAATAATCATATATAGTCAAAAGATTATATATGGTCGTGTAAGTATCTTATTTAGTCGAACAAAATATTAATATAGGTATTGCACTGTTTAATTATGGTCGAAAGATTATAATTAGATACTAAGTTATATATATTAGTGTGAGTTATACTGCTATATTCTTTATTTAATGGCCATAAGTAAATTTACTTATGGCTTTTATTTCTACTCATTTCCTATAACAAATCCTTATTTATATTCTGAATAACTACAATAAAATTTTTCCATATACAACAAAAATGTACATGTGAGGAAGTTGCTTTTAGTAAACTTTCACATGTACCTTTAGTTTATATTGGAATATTTGCAACTAATAAAGCTCATACAAATTATTTTGAAAAATATATCAGCTTTTTATATCTGCCTCAGAATTTTCTTTAAATACAATTTTATTTGAATTCAATTCAGTTTCATCATATCTATATGGCTTTTTCTTAAATACCTTTATTACTTTACCAAATAGACCTCCTATCACAGCCAAAACAAATATCCATACCTTCTTAAATATTATTAGTATTTTAGCAAACAAACCTATCTTAGATGCTGTTCCTCCAACAATTAGTGCTGCTAATCCTGCTTCTGCTACCTTATCGCCTTTTATGTAATCTGAGTATCTTTTTCCTTCTTTATAAGCATAATTCTTAATAATATTTTCCAGTTTAGGTTTAACCGCCAACATTTCGTCCTTGCTTGCAACCAGTGTGACTTCAGTCACTCCACCACGCCCTAAAACTCTTACATTATAATTAACTATCTGTTCGCCGCTACTATTACATAATACTGACCATACTAAATTATTGGTATTTGGATCATAATGTGGTTTTTCATCCCATCCAATTATATCTAATGTAGATTTTCCATTCTTCATTCTTTCCTTATTATCCTCTTCAGTTCCATTTTTTATATCGGACAATAACTGATCAGCATTTATTTTTCCTGCATCATTGTCTTTGACATATCCCATATTATCAAATTCAAATAAAACATACCAATTTTCATTATTATCTTTTGATAAAACTATTCCCTGCTCCATGCCGGTAACTGAATTATCCATTTCTTTCATTAATTCCTTTGCATCTTTTCCATTCGCAAAAACGTATTCACTAGGCAAATCTAACTTTGCTAAGTCAGTTCCTACATCAACAGTCTTTGGCCCTTCAATCCAATTTATTTCCGATGTATTTGTTGAGTCATTAGCATATGAAATAACTGGAATAATAGTAAATATAGTTAAAGCGGCTAATGTTCTTAATATACTTTTTAACATTTTTATCCCCCTATGTATTAAGTTACATTTATTATTCTAAAGTTATTTTCATGTGTTGTATATTATACTTTTGTATACTTTTTTATACTTTTTCAGTTCTAAATAATATGAAAATTATTTAACTGAATACGCTAAGATAATTCAGATTACTTTTAATAACTAAAGTTTATATTTTAGAAGCAGCTTAAGATTAATAAAAAACTATTCCCTTTTGTATTACATAATCAAAATATCCAATATTTACAATACAAATTCCTTCTCTTAATTTCGTATATTTAATTAAGTTATGCTCATACTAACTTTGAATGATTTATATAGGAGGTGTTAAATATGCCAGGAAAAGCTAAACAATATGTTGATCAAAGCGTATCTTCATGCAAAGATACTATTAGCTCATTACAACAAGCTCTTAGCTCTGCAGAAAAACAAGATAATAAAAATAAAATTCAACAAGCAATAAATTCTCTTAATTCTGCATGCCAACAATTATCTCAGTATCAAGACTAATTCATACTTAGATATATTGTTAACAATATAATAAACCACTTTATTCTGATTAATCTAGAATAAAGTGGTTTATTATCTTTTATCTTAAATATTTCTTAAATTCATACTTTAAAAATGTGAGCATACGTATTAAAAACATTCATCACATCAAAATCTACAATCATTTAACATAGTTATTTGAGTGTTAAAATCTTATGCTAAATTTCTTTTAACAACTTCTTTTGTTTCCGCTTTTGATTTAATCCCCTTATGGATCAACCAAAGCATAATAAACCATACTGGCGTTACAAATAGAGCCACACGAGTTTCATTATTAAATGCTAATGTAATTATAACAAAAGCTAAAAACGCTAGAATTATATAATTCATCATTGGGTAAAGTGGCATCTTGAATTTGTTCGAAGCTGCAAGTTCTGGATTAGTTTTACGATATTTCAAATGGCAAACAACAATAATTGCCCAAATAAAGATAAAACAAAATGTTGATATACTTGTAATTAGAACAAATACTCCTTCTGGCATAATGTAATTTAAAATAACTGAAATCAAGATAATAATTGCTGAGAAGATTGTAGCATTAGCAGGTACTTGATTAGAAGTTAATTTATTCATTGACTCTGGTGCATTACCTTCTTTTGCAAGAGAGTAAACCATACGGCTTGTGCTAAAAATACCGCTGTTACATGCAGAAGCAGCTGATGTTAATACAACGAAATTTACAATACTCGCTGCCGCTGCAATTCCTACTGCTGAAAACACTTGTACAAATGGACTTTTATCTGGATTAATTGAAGTCCATGGATATATGCTCATAATAATAAATAGCGCTCCAACATAGAAAATAATAATTCTAATTGGAATATTATTAATAGCCTTTGGAATAACTCGTTCTGGATCTTCTGTTTCACCAGCCGTAAGTCCTACTAACTCGATTCCGGTAAAAGCAAATACAACCATTTGGAACGAAAGAATAAATCCAGTTGCCCCCTTCGGGAACAATCCTCCATGACTCCAAAGATTTGTGAAGCTAGCTGCGCCAGCATCTGTAGAAAATCCTTTAATAACCATAAATATACCGATTATGATTAGCGCTAAAATTGCAACAACTTTAATTAAAGCAAACCAGAACTCCATTTCGCCGAATAACTTTACTGCTGTAAGGTTCATAATCAATAAAACTATAAGAATTATAAGACTTGGAACCCATTGAGCTACATTCGGGAACCAGTATTGTATATAAAGACCTGCAGCAGTTACATCTGCCATCGCAAGTGAAATCCAACAGAACCAGTAGGTCCATCCAGTAATAAATGCTGCTCTCTCTCCTAAATAATCATATACAAAGTCTACAAATGAATGATAGTTTAAATTAGAAAGTAATAATTCCCCAAGGGCACGCATAATAAAAAAACAAATTATTCCTGTTATCATATACGCAAACAATATAGATGGTCCCGCTAAGTGAATAGACCTTCCTGAACCAAGGAATAATCCAGTACCGATTGCTCCTCCAATTGCGAGTAATTGGACATGACGATTTTTTAGTCCTCTTGATAAGTTTTGATTTTCTGATTTTAATTGATCCATTTTATCCCTCCATCTTAGTTAAAAGGCATGTACTAAAAAGCCCTTTACTAATATAAATATTTTGTGATTTGAGATATAAATGGGAATAGATAAGATCTAAATGAAGTAATCTATAATATATTACTTTGATAAGATATGTTATCTGTCCCCTGTCCTTTTACCTGAGAGTTTCGCCTTTACAGCTTTCTCCTTCGGTGCTCTTTTCGAGTCTCTCCAAGGTTTCATCCAATAGCGGTCATCTCTAATTAAATAGGTACCTGAAAGATTTACTTCTTCGGTGAATGACCATAGCCATTACTCTCCCGCTATCTTCATCTGAACTTTTAGATTTTACTGTTATATAGTAATACATTTTTAATAAAGTTGCAACATTTTTTTCATTTTAATCAGAATTCTTAAGTATTTTTATCATAATTTTAAAACAACCACAAAAAGAACCCTATTTCTAGAGTCCCTAATTATTTACCCATTTGCTTTTTTTGTTTTATCCATCAATTCCTCTGTTGCTGCTTCTTTCTAAAATACGATTTTTTATTTTCAATACCTAAGAGTTTCTTGTTTCTTAATAAGATTTTACTACCCTTACTCTCTGTTTCTTATCAATCTATTTGCATACATTTAGTTCATATTTCATATTGATGATCACCTTAAATTCTACTATTTTTATATAACTAACTACACAAAATCAATTTTTATTTTCCATTGAATTTAGAAATTATATAACAAAAAGTCTAGTATAAAAAAATACTAAACTTTTTAAATATTTTCACTTATATAAACGCTAATTTGATATTTTATGTATCACTAAATATTTTTTCTTAACTCTCATTATTCATCTTCTTTTATATAAAAATGATTTGGATATCGCTCTTTTTTAAGTTCCTTTTCAGTCCCTAATTCACACGCCATGGTGAAATAGTCAACCTTGTAATTAATATGTTCCATATATTTATTTAATTCATCTATCTTTTTTTGAACATTTTCCCTGTGCTTTAATATTAACTCCAACCTTTTATATAATGTACCATCACCTTGGCTATTTAAAATAACAAATTCTTTTATCTGCTCAATAGGCATATTCGTGTTCTTTAGACAATTAATTACTGCTATCCACTCTAGATTTGACTCATCATAATATCTATGTCTATTTTCGGCCCTTTTAATATTAGGCAATAATCCTTCAGATTCATAATATCTCAAGGTAGATGGTGTTAGTCCTGTAATCCTAGCTGCTTCTTGTATAGAATATTTCATAGTTTCTCTCCTTATACTAGAAATTTCTAAGATACATTATACGCCAAAATTACTATTTTTAGAATAGAAAGAAAAAGAAAATGTATACATAAAACTTATTTTTTATCCCTAGCCTAGTTAGCACTTATTTCATCAATCATCATTAACTCTTCATCCGTGAATCCAATCTTATGAACTATTCCCACATTTTCAATAATTTGAGACGGTTTTGATGCTCCAATAAGTACACTTGTTACTTCTGAATCTTTTAGTACCCAGCTAAGCGCCATTTGAGCAAGAGTTTGCCCTCTATTTAAAGCAATATTGTTTAATCTCCTAATTTGCTCTAACTTCTTCTCTGTCAATATATCTTGCTTTAAAAATCTTCCATCCACCTTTATCCGGCTATCGTCTGGAATTCCACTTAAATACTTATCTGTTAATGTCCCTTGGGCTAATGGACTAAACGCTATAATTCCTTTTCCGTTTTCTTTTGCTGCTCTTTTAAGTCCATTATTTTCAATAGTTCTATCAAATATAGAATATCTATTTTGATTAATTACAAATGGACATTTTAATTCATTTAAAATCGCAGCTGCCTTTTCCATTGTCTCTCCATTATAATTTGAAATTCCTGCGTAAAGTGCTTTTCCACTTTTTACAGCTGTATCAAGAGCCATCATAGATTCTTCTAATGGAGTATCGGGATCCATTCGATGGTGATAGAATATATCTACATATTCCAATCCCATACGCTTTAAGCTCTGGTCCAAACTCGCTAATATATATTTACGGCTTCCAAAGTCTCCATAAGGTCCTTCCCACATCTTATAACCTGCTTTTGTACTAATTAATAATTCATCACGATATGTCGCTAAATCGTCTCTTAAAATACGTCCAAAATTTTCTTCTGCACTTCCCGGAACTGGCCCATAGTTATTTGCCAAATCAAAATGGGTTATTCCATTATCAAAAGCAGTAAAACATAATTCTTTCATGTTATTATAATCTGCATTGCTTCCAAAATTATGCCAAAGACCAAAGGATATCATAGGAAGCTTTAAACCACTTTCCCCACATTTACTATACTTCATCTCATTATATCTATTTTTTGATGCTTGATATTTCATTCTCTCAACTCCTTTGTTTTTATAACTTTACTTTAACACTTAAAGTTAACTTTAAGTCAATATCACATTTTTAGATTATTTAAATATATATTATGCAAAAAATAAACAACATAAATCAGGACTACCATAAATATTTAATTGCTTGCATTGCATAATATATATTTTCATTTATGTTGGATTATATACCTAATTAGCACTTGGATAAACTGAAGTGTCCCATGAATGATCTGCACTTATTTCTTGGTCTGTTAAGTTATAATAGTCGTATTGTATAACATCACCGTAATTAGATACAGGATCATCCCACGTACAGTCCACATGACGCCATTTGTTATTTATATAAACCAAGTTCCATGCATGGGCCTGTCCATCAGCAGTCCCCTCTACAACCATTGATTTAATTCCTGCAACAGTAAACATTTTTTGAGCCAAAAGAGAATACCCCTCGCAGACTCCAGTATGTTTAATTAAAGTATTATAAGGATCATATATAGTTAAAGATTGATCATATTTTGTATTATTTATTATCCAATCATGTATCGCACGTTCTTTCTCTGGCTGACTCATGCTATCTGGAGCAATCTGTGCGACTATGGATCTCACTTTCGAATCCAAATCTGCTTCCATTCCTGCAGTCATTTTATAATTGCATTTAACCTGTATTCCAATATTACCTGATCTATAACTTGTCATGGTTACATCGTAATCAGATACATTAAACATTTCATAAGAGTTAGTAATTTTTAACTTACTTATCTCATCTTTAATAATATTTTCTAGGTTGTTAATATCCACTCCACTACTTGGACACTCTATATAGAATGATGGATTTTGAATACTGACATTCTTTAATATCTCTTGTCCTATTAATGTATTTACAGAGTCAATCCACACTCCTCTGGAATTCAAGTAATATCCATCAATAGTAGTGTTCTGTGCCATATATCCATTTTGGTAGAAATAATACCAAAAGCCATCTATCTTTCTCCATCCAATGGCATACGAATTACCTTCTGTATACCACCAGCCTTTATAATTAGACTTCCACTCTGCCGAAACTCCTATTGGGGTTAGCGCTGTGATCGAAGCTGCAACCAATGTACAAATAATGATATTTCTTAATCTTAGACTTTTCATTTTATTCCTCCCTTCAATACTTATAACATAATTGTATATTACTTCATCTTTTTTTCAAATATGTTACAAAACAGTTTTACACAAAAAATCTAGTCATTGTATTTATATTTTACTATATAGGTTTAAATGTTTATTTTTCAATATTATAAAATTGCAATTAAATAATGTTAATTAGAAAATAGAGCTAGTATTCTAACATCTATGATACTAGCTCTATTTTTATGTTTATTTATTTTTAGATATATCCCGAATATTTAAAAATCATGCATTTCAAATTCCCAATATATAATTTCTATAACATTCATATGCACATTAAGAATATGTACATAGTTATATGATTATTTTAGTACCCCAAAATTAATCTTTGCCTGCACTCTGATCTTTGATATGATGACATCTTTAATATATTTTCTTCCATCCATTTTCGCTGTTCATAAGAAAATCTTTTTCCAAAGAATAACATAAATTGATTGTCATAATTATCTCCTACTAATCCATAGGTAGATTGAGTAAATTTAATAAACCCAAGAGTCTCTAGCAATGCTGTATCATGAAGATAAATTGATTTCTCCTGATCAAACATTTCTAATCCCAATTCTTTTTCTAACCTGGATGCTAAAAGATTATGTTTAGATTCACCACATTCATAAAATTTTCCATCTCTTGATAACCAACCACATATACCTGTTTCACTCATTCACTTAATAGGATAGATACTTATGATTTAGCTTGTATCTTCCTATTTTACACCTCACTCTCTTGTATAATAATCTGAATATATTATTGCTAATTTTTATGTTTAAGCAGCGTTTTCATTCTGTAAACCAAGAAAATTCAGCATATTAGTATAAAAAACTTTTTCTTTAAATTTAATATATTTCATAAATTCTATATTTCCACAAAAATATTCAAATTCCTCTATTTCAAATGGTGTAATAATTCATGAAATTAATGGATTAAGTTTACCAATCAATCATATAAATGGCATGCAATAAAATGATCACCTTCAATTTCTTTAAAAACAGGAATTTCATTTTTGCATCGCTCATATGCATATACGCAGCGATTACAAAATTTACACCCATTTTCTCTATCTTTCAATGTTATCTCTGATTCTTTTACACTAAGCCTCTGCTTCCTCAATTTTGGATGACTAACCGGCATAGATTCAAGTAACATTTTTGTATATGGATGCATCGGATTATCAAATAAATCTTTTTTTTCAGCCAGCTCAACAATGTTCCCTAAATACATAACTGCAATTCTATCACAGAAATATTTTACAACGCCTAAGTCATGAGATATAAACAGAAAAGTTAGTAGATATCGTGTTTTTAATTCATTCAGTAAATTTATAATCTGTGCTTGAATAGAAACATCTAATGCAGCTACTGGTTCGTCTGCAACCACAAATTTAGGCTGAACAGCCAAAGCTCTAGCAATTCCTATTCGTTGACGTTGACCACCACTAAATTCATGAGGATATCGATTTATAGCTTCTTTATCCATACCACAAATCCTTAAGTATTCTTCTGCTATATTAAATGCATCTTTCCCATGTATCAATCTATGTTTCTTAATTCCTTCTGCTATAATTTGTCCAACTTTCATTCTTTTATCTAAACTAGCAAATGGATCTTGAAAAATAATCTGCATATCTTTTCTTAATCTGTACATTTCCTTGTTACTAATTGATTTCTTATTTTCGATATCAAATAAAGTCTTATCTTCAAATATTACTTTTCCACCATCAGCATCTATTAATTTCAAAATAGTTCTGGCTGTTGTAGACTTTCCACATCCTGATTCTCCTACCAACGCAAAACATTCTCCCTTTTTTATTGAGAATGAAATATCATTTACCGCATCTAAAACAATCTTTTCTCTTCCCAAAAAGCTTTTTTCAATTACATATTTCTTTCTAATCCGATCTACTTCTAAAATAGTGTCAATCAAAATCCTTTCCCTCCTCATATAACCAACATGCTACTTTATGATTATCTCTAATATTAAATAATGGTGGAATCTCGCTTTCGCATTTTACACAAAACTTTTTAGAACATCTATTGCTAAATCGGCACCCTGAGGGCATATCTGATAAAGATGGCACTATCCCTTCAATACTTTTTAGAGGTTTTCCACTTTCACACCTATGCGGTTGTGACTCCAATAATCCAAGAGTATAAGGATGTCTAGCATTATCGAATAACTCATATACATTACATTGCTCAACCACCTTTCCTCCGTACAATACCATAACTTCATCACAGACTTCAGCAACTACCGATAAATCATGGGTAATAAACAAAATAGATGTTTTAACTTTATTATTTAATTCTTTTAATAGAAATAGAATTTGAGCCTGAATAGTTACATCTAGCGCTGTTGTAGGTTCATCTGCGATTAATATTTCTGGTTCACAGCTTAGAGCCATTGCAATCATTACTCTCTGGCGCATCCCTCCACTCAAGTTGTGTGGATAAGAATTATAAACTTTTTCTGGATTTGGAATATGGACTGCTCTAAGAATCTCAATTACCTTCTCCTTAAGCGCTCTCCCATACAAACTTTTATGTATCTTTAGTGGCTCTGCTATTTGCCTTCCTATTTTAAATACTGGATTTAGTGAAGTCATTGGTTCCTGAAATATCATAGAAATTTCATTTCCACGAATATATTCAAATTGTTTTTCTGTAAACTTACTCAAATCATTTCCATTAAATAATATTTCTCCATTTTCAATATTACTTATCTTATCTGGTAACAATCCCATGATAGATAAAGCTAAAGTACTCTTACCACACCCAGATTCCCCGATAATTCCTAGTATTCTGCCCTTTTCAAAAGCAAAGCTTACATCATCTACAGCTATTACTTTATCTTTTCCTTCCCCGAAACTAACAGATAGATTATTAATACAGAGAATTTGTTTATCCATATTTGCCCCCCCCTATATATTCATTTTGGGATCAAGAGCATCCCTAAGTCCATCCCCTACAAAATTAATTGATAGAACTGATAAGAATACCAATACTCCTGCAGGAATCCAAAGCCACCATTCATATTGCAATACACGCATACTTTGAGCTGCTGATAATATATTCCCCCAGCTTGGCTCGGGCTGTTTTACTCCTAATCCTAAGAAGCTTAAACCAGCTTCCATTAAAATCCCTTGTGCAACAGCTAACGTAGCATTCACTATAACCGGTGATAATGTATTAGGTAGCAAATGATTAATAATAATCTCAAAACTGTTAAGCCCCATAGCTCGTGCAGCTTCAATAAATTCACTTTGCTTAATAGAAAGAATTTCAGCTCTTACAATTCTAGCAACTCCCGTCCATTGTAAAAGACCTATAATCAAAATTACGTTCCAAACACTAGGTCCAGCTAGCGCAGCAACTGTAATTGCTATCACAAAGAAAGGAAAACACATAATTGTATCGACTATACGCATGATTGCATTATCAATCCAGCCTCCATAAAATCCGCTGATGCAGCCTAACGTAACTCCTATTAGCATCTGCAAAACAGTTGCACTTACTGCAATCCCCAATGAAATGCGTCCACCATATAATAATCTATTAAATACATCTCTTCCAAGTTCATCTGTTCCAAATAAATGTTTTAAACTTGGTTGACTTTCTATATTCATTAAATCTATCGTATCTCTCCCATAACCTGACAAAAATGGTGCAAAAATCGCTGCTAATACAAATATAATTAAAAGACAAAAACCAATTGCGGCCAGCTTATTCTTTAGAAACCTAGTTAAAATCACACGTTTTAACACACCTTTCCTCCCTTAATCAAATTCTATACGTTTATCTACAACTGCATAAAGTATATCTGCCAATAAATTCGTAAATAAACTTATTATTGCAACCATCATAACTATGCCCATAATAAGTGGATAATCCCTACTAATAACAGCATTGTAGTTCAGCCTTCCAATCCCTGGCCAAACAAAAATTGTCTCCGTAAGAAGAGCGCCTGATAATAATGATGGTATCTGCATAGTTACTACTGTAATTAAAGTCAATAATTCATTTTTTAAGGCATGCTGGTATATAACATTCCTCTTCCTAACTCCTTTTGAACGTGCTGTACGTATATAATCTGTTTTTAAAATTTCAATCATATCAGAACGTGTATAACGCATTAAACTAGCCGTATTCATTAGTGCAAGAACTATCATCGGCAATAACATATGCTTTGCAACATCTATTACAAATGGTAAGCCAGTTAAATTAACGCCTGTAGTCACCATACCCGATATAGGAAGCCATCCTAGATTTACAGAAAACACTTTAATCAAAATCATACCAAAGAAAAAGGATGGAATAGATAATCCTATAAATGCAAATACTGTGACAATGTAATCAGTTTTAGTAAACTGTTTTGTGGCGCTTATAACTCCACATGGAATCGCTATCAAAATACTAAGAATCATTGAGCATATAGATAAGATAACTGTATTGCCCAGCCGGCTGCCTATAACATTTAGAACCGGCTGTTTAAATTGAATAGAATATCCAAGATTCCCCTGTAAAGCTTGCATTAGCCACTTAAAATACTGAATTAATATGGGATCATTGTATCCCAATTGTTCCAACATTTTTTCTTTCATTTCTTGTGAAAGATTAGGATCCATCATAGATGAAAATGGATCTCCTGGTTGCAGCTTTACAAGCATAAAAACAATTATAGAAATTCCAATTAATACAGGTATTGTTTGTATTAAACGTCTAAATACATATTTTTGCAGAACAATCACCTCCTCCTATAAAATCATATCGGTTAGGGCTTTTACCCTAACCAATACATCAAATTTTTAATTTTTATAGTTCACTTCTATATCACTCTTGCCAGTAACTTACTATTTTGAAATCGTCCAGTTTTGTATGTCTGGAAATACAGAATATGCTGAGTACTTATATCCTTGCAATTTGGGATTATGAGCACGAATAGCATTTTGTGAATATAAAAATACATATGGTGCTTCATCATTCAATAATTGTCCCCATTTTGCATAAACTTCTTTACGTTCATTACGATCAATAGTAGTTGCAGCCTTTTCTATAAATTCATCACTTTTAGCATTTATAAAATTCGAAAAATTAAATTGAGAATTATTTGCAATGCTTGAAGACCAATAACGATCGGCATCACCTGGATCAACTTCTAAGGTAAATCCTAATAATCCCATGTCATAATCTCCTTGTCCTTTAGTTTTTGCCATAGCAGAAGCAACATCCATTGTACTGATATTTACTATAATACCTACATCCTTTAAATTTTGCTGAATAATTGGAGCACTTTGTTCACGAACCTTATTTCCTGTAGGAACCATTAAATCCACTTCAAATTTCTTACCATCCTTTTCAAGAACTCCATTATTTTCAATCCATCCAGCTTCTTTTAATAATTCTTTAGCCTTATCTGCATTATAATCATAGGTATTAAGTCCTGACTTAGGATAAGCCCATCCAGCTAGAGATATAGGTGCATTTATTACTTGTCCATGTTCACCTAGCAAACTATCAACTATGCCTTTTCTGTTTATCGCATAAGTGATTGCTTGACGTACTCTTTTATCTTTAAAGAAATCTCTATTGCTATTCATAGTCATAAATTGATAATTCGCACTTGGTTTCTCCTCTATTTTTATACCTGCATCTTTTAACATCTTTAAATCTTCTTCTTTTGTGCTTGAAAGTTCAACAATATCAAGATCCCCTTTTGCTAACTCCGAAAGCTCTGTTTCTGTATTAGCAACCTTAAAAATAAATTTATCTATTTTGGGAGCTCCTCCAAAATAACTATCGTTTTTAGCTAATTCAACATATTGGTCTGGTTTAAAATCTATAAGCTTATATGGTCCGGTTCCTACAGGCTTATTAAGCAAATCACTTTGCTTATCCCAATCAGCAACATTTACTTTACTCCAAATATGCTTCGGAATAATTCCACGTTGTGAAAAATTTGATAATGCTGGCGCATAAACTTTAGAATATGTAAAGCTTATGGTATATTTATCAATAACCTTAATTCCACTTATAGAATCTGCTTTACCATCATGATAATCCTGCGCACCAACTATTTTGGAAATTTCATTGAATCTTGATCCTGTGTACTTTTGATCAGCCATGCTAGTAAATGTAAATGCAACATCATCTGCTGTAAAATCTTCTCCATCATGCCATTTGACATCTTTTCTTAAATTGAATGTCACAGTAAGATTATCACCTGAAAATTCATATTTATCTGCAAGTCCAGGCTTAAAATCATTATTCTCATCCAATAAAATCAATGGTGAATATACCAAGCTATTTACATTATTATCATACGTTGTATTTGATAATAATGGGCTAAACAAACCTTTAGGTGAAGATTCTACAGCATATCTTAATACAGATTCACCTCTTGATGATTGATTATCGGCTGATGAATTAGTTGGTATTTCTGCAGATGTACTTCCACAACCGTTTAATAGCAATATAGATAATAGCATTGAAAGCATACCAGCCAATATTTTATTTTTTCTCCGAATCATAAATATTCCTCTCTTTCATAGCTTGATTTTGATTCATATAACTTAAAGTATTGATATTATTAAAATATTTTCCAACGCAAATTCTAGAAATATATTTTTCAAATTTCAATTCATAGTATTTTAATATGATTACTTTTTTAAAATTATAACCTTAGCATATTAAAATTTTGATCAAATATATAAAATATATTTATGAATTTTAATATGAATAAGCACTACAATTAAATCATCCTAATTTATACAAATATTAATCAGCGAAAAAAATCAATCACTACGAAATTGTAGTGATTGATTCTTACTTTTTATTTATAAATATTAGTCCAAGAATGCATAATATTATTCCTATTAATTTATTTATATTAAAGCCTTCCTTATAAAAAATTATACCTACTGGAATAAGTATAAGTGCAAGAAGAATATTAGATACTAGAGATCCTATACTTATATCCCAGCCCGATCTATATACCATTATATATCCAAACTCAAGACCAACAATAGCAAACCCTAGTAATATACTCGCCCAATTCAGATCATCAAAGGATTCAAAAAATCCTTTATCTGATTTATAAAATTTAAATGCTATAGCGGCTACAATTACTCCAGTTAAATAAGTAATGAATAAAGAAGAGAAAGGGTTAGCCTTCTCCGGAACTGATTTTGAGCAAATATGATAAATCATATTTGATACAACAACAATTATAATAGAAAATGCATACATAAACATAAAAATCTCCTCCATTAATTTTACTGCAATTCTTTTATGATCATAGATAAATATCAGAAAATTCCACCCTAGTTGATTCTAAAATGTGATTGTAAAAAAACTCTTTTGATGATCTGTAATCATACGTTTCGGTAACCTTTTCATTTGGCAGCATTACTATAAAAGCACTTCCTTTACCAACTTTACTATTTACAAAAATTCTCCCACCTAGTTCCTCAACAAATTTCTTAACTAATGATAATCCTAATCCTGTCCCCTCCACTTGACGAGATAGAGAACTATCTACCTGCCCAAACTGCTCAAAAATTGTATCTATTTTATCACTTGAAATACCTATACCTTCATCGCTTACTTCTATAAATATATTTTCTTTTAAAGCATTAAATCGTACAGTTATTTTCTTATTATCAGAAGTAAATTTAATAGCATTAGATAGCAGATTTAAAAGTATCCTTTCGAATTTTTCATTATCAATAGCGACCATAAATTCTTTATATGATGTTTCTAATATTAAACCAATTTCTTTTTTACTAGCATATGATCTTACAGCTTCAACAATCACGTCTATAAAAAACACAATATCTATGTTCTTTCTATTTATTTTGGTACTCTTCAAATTTGAACTGGTTATATCAAGAATATTGTTTACTAGCCTTAATTGTCTAAATGTATTAAGTTTTATCATCCCCAAATATTTTTTAGTATTATTTGATAACTCATTAAAACAAATATACTCCATGGCTTGTACTGCTGAATTAATTACATTTAATGGTGTTCTAAATTCATGCGATATTATGGAAAGAAATTCATCCTTCATAGCTATTGTTTTTTCTAATGCTTCATTTCTTTCAAGTTCCGCCAGTAAAACTGAATCATGTTGAGATTTTATAAGCTTTTCCTGCTTAACTTTTTCCGTTATATCTTTCATACACATCATTCCAAATAAGAAATTACCACTATCATCATATATAGGATTACCACTTATGCACATATATATATTTTCACTATATTTCTTTATAATTATTCTATATTCAGTAATTATTTCTCCTCTTAGGATTCTATTTGATGGGAGACTATATTCGCTCAATTCATTCATATCAACATCAAAATATTTTATCTCACGATCATTTTTATTTCTCCCTTCAATTATTTTTATGATATTAAAATGTTTCTCTGCTGCTTTATTAAGCATAACCAACTTACCACAGTTTCCTATAGCCACAACTCCATCAGACATGTTATCGATAATCGCTTTTAATTGCTCTCTATTATTTCTAATTTTTTTCTCATTACTTACAACTTTTGTAATATCATCAAAAGCGGTAACAGACATTAGAACAGTATTTTCTTTATCATAAATAGGTGATGAACTCATAGCTAAAATATTTTCTTTACCGTTAGCTAAAACTGTAATACGTTGATTTTTAATTCTCTCACCCTTTAAAGCACGAAATGATGGCATATCTTCAATATCAATTTCTTTACCTACTTCATTAAAATATTTAGCTTCGCTATATTTTCCGCTTAAAGTCTTTACATCATTAGATTGTTCCATCAACTTTCTCGATATTTCATTTTGCTGAAGTATATCTCCTTCTTTTGATCTAACGAATACTCCATTTGGAATACTTTCAAATATAGCCTCCATTTCTTTGTTTTGAATGTTAATGGCATCCATTTGTTCTTCAACTTTCTTTCTATTAAGTACCGTTTCTGTAACTTCAGATGTATTACTTACCACATATTTGATACTTCCACCTTCTGTAACTGGAATAATTATGGAATCCCAATATGTAATTCCCCTTTCATATCCAATATGCTCATATTCTTTTACTTGAACTGCTTTTCCTGTAAATGTAGCTTCCTTCCAAAATTTTTCTACTTTCCTTCCGCTCCATCCTAATATAATCTTCTCTATGCTTTGCCCTATACTATAATATGATTGGTTAAATGGAGGTTCTAAGAAATCTAAATATTCCTGATTTGCTTTAATAAGTATCATGTCAGGAACACTATAAACTGCTACTCCCACAAAGTTTGATTTACATAATTCTGATAAGTATGCATGTTTAACTTCAAGTCTTGAATTTGGATTTTCTCTTATAATAAATAATTGAGTATCTTTTCCATTAATTATTTCCATTGAAATTGATCTAAATTCAAGAGATTTAGTAAATAAAAAATAGTCGGCCTTTTTAGCGATGTTTTTTACATCAACGCTTGGGCCGACTCTTAGAATTTTAAATATCTCTTTGATACTTTTTCCAAGCAAGTCAGCAGTTGTATATTCCGTAATTTCTGCAAACTGTTGACTCACCTTAAAAACTTTATGATTTTTTAATAATATATAAGAAGTCTCTTCTATGCACTCAAGGTGCCTTCTATCTTCCATAATAGTATCCTCCTAAGTTATCCGTTATCATTAGCATATGCAACAAAATAAGTAATATTTTACCACAGTATTTTGTGTATTTCTACTCCTAAATTTACTTAACTTAAATTATTTTGAATTTTTAGGCTTCATTCTTTAGTTCTATTTCATTCTAGGAATAAGTTTGCATTCACAACAAATAAAATCTTCCTAATTGATTTATATTTTGTGAGCGTCTTAATATAGGAAATTTATAAAGGATATTCTATATGAATTATTAATATATACAATAAAAATATTTTGCTTCTGTTAAATAATAGATGTAGTTACAACTACCACTCTAATTCCACCTATTAATATATACTCAGAATTTTAAACTTCATCATTCCTAATTATGCCTATTATTTAAACTTCTTCGCCATTAGATGAAATTACTTTCTTATACCAATCAAATGATTTCTTCTTCGATCTCTCTAACGTTCCATTTCCTTCATTATCTTTATCCACATATATAAATCCATAACGTTTTTTCATTTCTCCTGTAGTGAATGAAATACAATCAACACATCCCCACGGAGTATATCCCAGCAAATCAACACCATCTAATTCAATTGCTTTTTTCATTTCTTTTATATGCGCCCTTAAATAATCTATTCTATAATTATCATTACATGAACCATCTGCATCCTTAACATCAATAGCACCAAATCCATTTTCTACTATAAATAATGGAAGTTCATATCTTTCATATAATAAATTTAAAGAATATCTCAACCCAACAGGATCAATTTGCCATCCCCAATCTGAAGCTTTTACGTGTGGATTCCTAACACTTGCACTTGATCCTCCATTTACCGAATCCTTATCAACTTCATTAACTCCTGATTTAACTACATCAGACATATAATAACTAAACCCTAAATAATCTACAGTCCCCTCAGCTAAAATTTTAGCATCTTCTAGTTCCATCTTGATATCATACCCTTTTCTACTCCATTCTTTTAATGCATAAGAAGGATAATGACCTCTGCAATGTACATCAGCAAACAAATAACGATCATGCATTGATTCAACTTGAAGCATCATATCATCTGGATTGCAGGAGAAAGGATATATAGGAACAAATGAACACATACATCCAATTTGAAAGTCAGGATTTATTTCGTGCCCTTTCTTAACTACTAATGCACTAGCAACTAATTCATGATGAACAGCCTGATACATTATCTCTTCTCTATTTTCACCTTCTTTAAACTGGATTCCTGAACAAGTCCATGCAAATATAGAATTTATAGTATTTTTCTGATTATTAATTTCATTAAAAGTCATCCAATACTTAACTTTGTTCTTATAGCGCTCCATTACAGTAGTTGCATAGCGTACAAAAAATCCAATAACTTCTCGATTACTCCACCCTCCATATTTCTTGACCAAATGATAAGGCATTTCAAAGTGACTTAACGTAATAACGGGTTGGATTCCATACTTCAATAATTCATCAAACATATTGTCATAAAATTTCAAACCTTCTTCATTAGGCTCAAATTCATCACCTTTAGGAAAAATCCTCGTCCACGCAATACTTGTTCTAAAGCATTTAAAACCGATTTCTGCAAAGAGTGCAATATCTTCTTTATAATGCCCATAAAAATCAATAGCTTCATGGTTAGGATAATTTTCTCCCTTAATCACTCCATCTGTTATCCTTCTTGGTACTCCATGAGCTCCTGCGGTCATTACATCTGCAACACTGGGACCTTTTCCCCCACTATTCCAGCCACCTTCAACTTGATGAGCTGCAACAGCACCGCCCCATAAAAAATCTTTACTAAAAGCCATAAAACTTCCTCCTTACATTTTATTTTTTTATTAGGCGTTTGCGAAACGCCGCAACCCGCAGAAATGCGGGATATTTTTTTAGCAAAATAAAATAACTCCTCACTGATTTATGGTAAAATTGAATTGCCTAAAAACAAAACTACCATATACCTCAGAAAGGAGTCATATATATGATAACATATAAACAGCTTTCTTTGGCAGATGTTTATTCTGATTGCAAAGAAAAATTTGAAAATGATAAATTCCAATTTCTTTCTTTACTCGAAAACACTATCGACCTTGATGAGTTAGTTCCTGCATCTTTCATTAACCATTTTTACGCTTCCACAGGAAGGCCGCGAAAATATCAGCTTTATGCTATGATCAGTGCTTTAATTTTACAACGCATTTTTTCTATTCCTACAGATTCTCTTTTAATTATTTTCCTTAAATATTCTCAAGAACTAAGAGACTTCTGCGGCTTTTTAAGAGTTCCTGATTCATCTAAGTTTACTCGTTTCAAGCAGGACTTTCTTTTGGACTTACAATCCATGTTCGATAATCTTGTTGATATTACTGAACCGATATGCCAACAGATTGATACGGCTCTTGCTTCCATGACTATTTTTGATACTTCAGGCCTTGAAGCATTTGTCACTGAAAATAATCCTAAATATGCTAATCGCATTATAAAACAGCTTAAAAATTTTAAGAAAGCATGCAATTTAGATGACTCTTATGATCCTTATAAAGCTGCCTATGGCTCTATGCCATCACACGCTTCAGCCAACCCTGCCATCCAACAAATGTATATTAATGGGCATTTTTGCTATGCTTTTAAATTCGGAATCATTACTAATGGCCTCGGTATCGTAAGAGATATTTCGTTCTATAATAAAGATTTTCTCAATGCTCATCCTGATATTATTGTTGAGAAAAAATCTGATTCACCTGATGAAGATAAATCTCTTGCAGATTCTAAGGCTCTTATCCCTGTTCTCAAAGATTTTTTTAACAAGCATCCATTAATAAGTCCAAAAACCTTTTTAGGAGATGCTGCTTTTGACAGTATTCAAATTTATCGTGATCTTCTTCTCGAATTAAAATTTGATAAAGCATATATTCCTTTAAAAACTAGGCTTACACTAGAAAATGCTGATTGCCCTTTAAACGAAGACGGCATTCCATGCTGTCCGAATGATCCTTCTATTCCAATGAAACGTGAAGGTAGTAAAAGTCATCTTCGTTCTAGAATTCCAACAATGAAGTTTGTATGCCCTAAAATGAAATGGTTATATAACAAAGAAACCAAAAAGAGCAAACGTGTAACTCAATGTGAAAATCCATGTACAAATTCCTTATGTGGACGAATGTTTTATATTTATCCTGAAAAGAATCTGCGCGCATATCCTGGAATAACACGAGGAACCCAAGAATGGAGTAATACTTATAAAATCAGAGTAGCTGTTGAAAAAAATATAAATCACTTCAAATATAGTTACTGCGTCGCGGAGCGTAAGACTCAAAATGAGCAAACACTTCATGCTGATTTACTTCTAGCCGGAATAACTCAACTAATAACAGTTATCGTGGCAGATAAAATTCATAAACATAAATATATCCGAAGCTTAAAGCCATTAATTGCATAAAATTTATTTATAAAAATTGGAATTCACCTTCGCTTTATTTCGTGCGCCCTTTTTTAAGAAGTCAACTATTATATTTGTATAGCAGGAACCATTAAATCCATTAATAATGTTTTTGCAACTTCAAATCAATCATTATTCATTTTTATCAATGAGTTTCGCAATTATCTATATTTTTTTATATAACCATAGCGTAATCAAATTTCTACACTCTAATTTTATTTTAATATTTAGTTTACTTCAATTCTAAATATAGATTTATTATTTCAATACTTATACGAGAAATAAAATTAATTATTATAAAAAACTTAACAATACTTCTTATATAATACATATTTTAATTTATCGAAAAATCCCAAATAAATTTCCTATTTAATTGCAAAAATTCATTAAAATATTATGCTAAAATTCTTTCGAAATTAGCTATAAACATCGCACTTTTTACTAGATATTATAATCACATTCTATAATAAGGATAACCTAAAATTATATACATATGTACTAATTAAGATAAAAAATATACCCTAAACGGCACAGTCTTTTAGACATTACCTTTTAGGGTATATTCTCCTCATTTCAATTCCATTGATTATGTATAATTAAATTAAGCTCTATGATTAAACCAAATATCAAAAACTAGAAATAAAGGACTTTCATAAAAATAATTGTCCTTTATTTCGATAAGCCACATGTAATTATTATGGCTTACTAGTTTGAGAATTCTTGTGTTCCCATGTATTTACCATTTCCATAAAGAACTCCTACACCAACTTCAGTATATGAAGAATTCATCATGTTTGCTCTATGACCTGGTGAGTTCCACCATTGAGTAAATAATTCAACAGCATCATATGTGTTGTATGCTATATTTTCACCTGTTGTAGTGTATCTATAGCCTACTGCTTGCAACCAATTTGTCCACTTTGTTCCATCTGGATTTGTATGGTCGAAGAAATTATTTTGGATCATATCATTACTCTTATATCTAGCCACTTGTAATAAAGTATTATCTAATGTTAACGGTTTTAAACCCGCTTCTGTTCTTTTTGCATTCATTAATTCAAGAATCTTTTGTTCAGCAGCAGCTTGTACAGTTACAGAATAATTAGCTGGTAACTTAGGTAACCCCTGAACATCTAGCGAGCTTGTACTTGTAGAAGTATTTGTTGTACTTCCTGAATTTGTTGTATTTCCAGTTGTTGTTGTGCCAGTACTATTTGTATTTCCTGTTGTAGGTTTTGTAGTTACAGTACCAGTCGTACTTCCTGTTGCGGGTTTAGTTGTTGTTACAGTTCCAGTTGTACCTCCTGTTGTACTTGTCGTATTTGAAGGTTTTACTGTAGATGTTTTATTATTATCTTGTACTACGTTATTTCCAGAATCGAATACCTTATCACTTGATGGAGCTTTAGTCCCTATAACTTGTCCACTTTGAGAAGTTGTATATATTCTATTGTTTACTAAAACCTTTCCAATCTCCATTATACCATTCTGATTTAGGCAATAAGTCTCACCATTAACTTTAATAACACCAGTTTGCATTGCTCCACTATTATCAAAGTATGACCATTGACCATTGTTATTAACCCAACCAGTTTGTAATCCTCCATTAGAGAATACATTGTAATAATTGTTAAACATTGAATTAGTAGTCGCTGCAGATACTCCTAATGGTGCAATACTAGTCATTGTTGTAGCAGCAATAACAGCCGTCACTATCTTTCTTAAAAAAGCTTTCTTCATTAGTTTTTCTCCTTTGTTTTTTTATTTGTCTTCTGAATTTTTAAAGTAAACATTTTCTTTATTAATTGCTTTACTTGTTTACTCTTTCAACGAAGTCCATGCCTTAATACTATCATCTTTTCGACATTATTCAACATGTTTTTCCTTAGAGATTCTCTTTGAAAAGAAAATAGCTGTAACTTCCTCTGTTTTACTTATTTTTACTCTATCGTCCGCCCTTATATGCTCTAAACCTTGACTCTGCAAAGGACTACCCCCTATATATTTTTTCGAAATACCATAGTATTATTAAAAATATCTCTAATCAAAAACCTTGTTTTTTACATTTTATTCATAATTGTTATAATAATTTTAACATTATTTATCTATATTTAAATTTTATAGTTTTACAAAAAAATATAGGTGGATAATCCACCTATAAAATATTAATATAAGAAAGTTAAGTATTAGTTAATGGGGTATCTACACAGTATACATTTTTTTCCCTAAATATATTCCATGTCATTAAAAATAAATAAGATTTATTTTTAAATAATTTTCATTATTTTATCTACAGTTTCCAATACAGAAATGTTGCTTGTATCAATCTTTTTAGTTGACATTTCTTTATATAAATCAAGACGTTCAACACTTCTACTTACGCACTCTTCATCCCTTAACTTTAACTTTACATCTCCTAAAATTCTCTTCTTTAGAGCATCTTCATCACAAATTAAAGTTATCTTGATAATCTCAAAATTCAAATCATTTAACGGTTCTAATATATCATCAAAAATTTCTTCCATATGTATAACCCAATTAAAAATAATATATTCTAATGATGAATTAGTAAGAAAGCTTCTCAGTAAATAATTTATATTATTTATAACCATTTTCTTATTTTCCTCATTAACTACGAAAGGATTTATCATCCAGCACCAATCCCCATCAAGCCATACTGAATTTTTTAACTTTTTATTTAACTCTCTACAGGTTGCACTTTTTCCAACCCCCATAGTTCCATTTATTATTATCACTTTTTTCTTCATAGCTCTCTCCTTTTTATAATGTCCAATTCACACGAACTAATATGGTACATCTTTAGAATGACTTCTTTTATAATCCCATATTTATAATAACACTATCCACTTAATTGTTAAATATACCCTTTTTATTATATATATTCAATAACGATTAGTGCATTGACTATAAAAAATTTTTGCTTCTTAATAATAAAACTCAAAAAATATAGTTTCTAATGCAACATTTCATGTTTTTCATATAATATTCCAACATTGCCACATAATATTCTAAACTATATGATATAATAATTAATCAAAGTTATTTATTTTACGAAACAAAATATAATTATATCGAAGAACTAAAACAATTATGTTTTTAAAAGGAGCTTAAAAATGAAATACGAAAAAATATTCCTATCAATCACTTTTTTATTAACTTATTTTATAAGTATAATACTTTTACCGAAAGGTTTTATTGGAGCCTTAACTATTATAATGGTTATTCCAGCTTTCGCTGCTATAATTTCGATATTGATGGAATCAAGGTCATTAAAAGTATTACTAAATCCCTTTACTTACAAAATCACATTGAAGGGCTTAATTTTCGCTATTGCATTTCCATTAATTGTGATCTTTCTATGCGGGTCATCTGCATATTTAACTAAACAAGGTGTATTATCAGAAAATATATCGTACATATTTCTCGATTCTATAAAGATTACTTTGATCTCTTTAACACTTTTTATAGCTGGATTATTTGAAGAGTATGGTTGGAGAGGTTACCTTTTACCTCGTCTTTTAAAAAGATATAGTATTAAAAGAACAAATTTTATAATGGGTATCATTTGGTCATTATACTATGTTCCAGCATTCTTTATTCTAAATATGCATTTTGGTTTACCTAAAGCAGTTACATATGTAGTTTTGCAATGTGCAGCTATTTTTGCGTTGAACTATTGCTTTACTTATCTTTATACAATGTCACCAAATGTGATTTTACCAAGTATAATGCACATATTATGGAATAATATAAACATAGCCACACTTGGCTACTCTTATAATAATGTTTCTTATGGATTTATTATTGGTAATGTAAAAATTATTAACGGGGAAGGATTATTAGGGTTAATTTTTTTAAGCATATTTGCAATTTACGCTCACAGAAAATTTTCCAATCATCCGAGTTTAAATATATAGCTATCTAAAATTAGCTTAATCATAGCATGTCACTCAAAAAAGCAGTATAACTCTATAGTCTATAATATCATTATAGACTATAGCATATATGGTTGTGTTCTTTAAAACTCTGACCTAATATCTCTAGTCTTAAATCTAGTTTTCTTAAAGAATTAAAGATAGGCCGAGCAACGCTCTACCTATCTTTAATTCTGTTTTTCAGATTATTATGTTTGAATTGTTTTGCTTATGTCTACATTATCATATTATAACAAAATAATCCATATCTTCTTATGCATTTGTAAAATCTCACAAAAATAATGAACTATCAACAATTTTAATGTAAAAGTCGCTACTAGAGCTTCTTTAAATAAGACAAGCTAACTTAACCCGTTATATCACTTAAACTAATTAAATGCCTTTAAAACTAAAGTTGCATTGTGTCCCCCAAAACCGAAGGAATTACTCAAAGCATAAGTAAATTCCAGATTCTTTCCTTCATTAGGTACATAGTTTAAATCACAATCAGGATCTTGATTTTTGTAATTTATTGTTGGAGGGATAAATCCTTCTCTTAGAGCACATGCCGTTATAATCGCCTCTATAGCACCTGAAGCTCCTAACAGATGACCCGTCATTGATTTTGTTGAGCTTATAGCAAGTTCATACGCATGTTTCCCAAAAACAGATTTTACAGCCATAGTTTCATTTTTGTCATTTGCTTTTGTTGATGTTCCATGAGCGTTTATATATCCTATATCGGAAGGTGTAATCTTTGCGTCTTCAAGCGCAATTTTCATACATCTTGCAGCCCCCTCCCCTTCTTCAGCCGGAGCAGTTATATGGAACGCATCATTAGTGCACCCATATCCAACTATTTCGGCAATTATATTAGCTCCTCTATTTAAAGCATGCTCATATTCTTCAAGTATAAGAACACCCGAACCTTCTCCAAGTACAAATCCATTTCTTTCTGAATCAAACGGCCTAGATGCAGTAGCCGGATCATGATTTGTTGTCATAGCTTTAATTGCACAAAAACCCGCTAAAGTTAGTTTCGTTACACAAGCCTCTGCTCCACCAGCAATCATTATATCTGCATCATTTCTTTGAATTACTTTAAATGCGTTCCCAACTGCATTTGTTGAAGTTGCACACGCTGTAACAGTACATTCATTATAACCTTTAGCTCCAAATTTTATAGCAACAAGCCCTGAAGCCATATTAGCTATCATCATTGGTACTAAAAACGGACTTACTCTTCTAGGACCTCTTTCTTTCAATTCATCATACTGACTTTCTAAAGTCCCAATTCCTCCTATGCCGCTACCAATTATTACTCCCATACGCTCTTTATTTATTTTTTCCAAATTAAGTGCCGAATCTTCCATAGCCATTTGAGCTGATGCTAGAGCAAATTGTGCAAATCTATCCATTCTTTTAACTTCTTTTTTATCAATAAAGCTACTTGGATCAAAATCTTTTACTTGAGATGCAACTTTGGTAGGTAAATCAGAAACATCTATTCCCTCAATCATACTAATTCCAGACTTTCCATCCTTTATTGACTCCCAAAGCTTATCTGCTCCAATTCCAAGTGATGTAACTGCTCCAATCCCTGTAATAACTACTCTTCTACTCATACTAAACCTCCTATTTTCCGTAACCAATACAGTATAATTCTTTCTAATTTACAAAGTATTTACTTTATAACTTTTAATCGATATAATAAATCTAAACAATTTAAAATCATCTTTCAATATGATTTTATATGTAAATTGTTAATTAAAATGAACAGATATTGCTTTTTTAATGTCCGATATATTTCCAAAATGAATAAATTAATATATTTAATTTTGTTCAGCATCAAATATATTACATAAAATTATTGCCTTATTATTTTTCATTTATCTCAATAACTATTTTTTAGAAAAGGTGTTTAAAATATGAAAGACTTAAAAGAAACTATTATTGAAACTGTAGCTTATATTGAAGATAACCTCTATAATAAGATTTCTTTGGCTGACATCTCACTACATACAGGAATATCAAAATATTATCTACACAGAATCTTTAAATCTTTAACCGGCGAATCTATTATGGAATATGTTCAAGGTCGAAAATTAACATCTAGCCTTAACGAATTAATTAATACAACTATGCGAATTATAGATATTGCTCTTGAGTACGGTTTTGATTATGAACAATCATATATTAGAGCATTTAAAAAATGTTTTGGACATACGCCTCTTAAAATTAGATCCGATAAGATTTCTTTAAGTTTAATACTTAAAGAAAAAATTAATTGCAATGATATCTTATCCATAGGTAATTCTATTACATATAATCCTCAATTTGTCTTTAAACAAAAATTCAATTTGATTGGGATAAAGCATAAGATATTAAGTAAATCTGGTGATAAAAGCGCAAATTCATATGGTCGAGATTTCTTCTATAATCATAAGCATAAAATTAATAATTTGATAAACCCACATGAATACTTTGGTTTTACAGATTGGGGTAGTGATGACTTCATATATTACATTCCAAGTGTCCAAGTTTCTGATATAAATACTATACCTGAAGGAATGATTAGTATTTCTATACCAGCTCATAAATATGTAGTGTTCCGTTTTGTTGGTTTCTTTCGCCCTGACGATCTTAACGGAAGACATTTAGGCCGTTTATTAGTCCAGTTATATAGAAAATGGATTTTTAAGTCTGGCTATAAATTTGCTGCCACCTTCAGGTTTGAATATATAGACAATTCAAGGTCCAAAGACAATTACTGTGAGCTATATGTATATCAGCCAATAGAAGATCTAAAAAGAGAAAACTAGACTCGTATTTACTAATTTAAATTAATAAATACGAGTCTAGTTTTCTTAGCTTCTGAATATCATATATTAACAATGTAATTAACTTTTATAATTATAAGGGAGCAATTTTATGGTATTATTTTTGTTATTAGTTTGTGGATTTTGTTGGTCGATTGTTTATGTAAAATTAATTCATTTAGGTTTTAGATATAAAGCTTGCGGAATTCCATTTATTGCATTAGCTCTTAATTTCGCTTGGGAAAGTGTCAATTCTTATTTCGATTTAAAAGATAATATATTAAATATTACAACTTATATCACTTTAATTTGGCTATGCTTAGACATTTTAGTCATCTTAACTTACCTATTATATGGGAAGCGCTATTTCCCAAAACATACAAATAAAGAATACTTCTGGCCATGGACTTTGATTATATTTATAATGTCTTTTGTTATCCAATATTTCTTTATCATAGAATTTGGTGATTTAGCTAAATTCTATTCCGCTTTTATCCAAAACCTCATAATGTCTATATCATTCATAATAATGCTTGTCGGTAGACCCGATATAAAGGGACAAAGTTTAACTATAGCTATTAATAAATGTATTGGTACCTTAGCAGCTACAATCTCATCTAGCATTATTTTGCATAGTGGATTAATCATTACTTTAGGAATTTTCTGTTTTATATTTGATACTGCATATATATACTTTTTAAGCCATATAAAACGATTGCATTCTGATTTTCTTAAATCATCCACAAAAATATAATTCAATAAAAGATAAAGCACCATTAGCGGTGTCTTTATCTTTCATTCAATATATCCAAATGATTCGAACACATTATATTTATCCAATTTATTTCTTGAAACTCTTTCACAAAGAAAATTCTATTAAAGGACTTTCAACTTTTGATTCAAGCGTCAACTCCGAAAGATCATCTATTGTTTTAATATTTCTCAATTCCTCCAACATTCCTTTTATCGGTCCAATTCCTTGCTTATTCCTTGCATCAATATTTAAAGTATTTTGTATAAATTAATTATCTTCTTTTCATCACTATTCTCTGCGTGATTTTTTTCATTATTTAACCATTTCCTATTCACTGCTGAATAAAAATCATCTTGAATTCTTAATTTAACCTTAAATAAATTTATAGCTTTAATTCTTTGAAAACAAGATGATATGCAGCTCTGGTTACGAATATTTTTATACTTATGCCTTATTGAACGTATGTAAGAAAAATTTAGCAAACAAATAAAAAAACAGCGCTCAGATATGTAGAAATATCTAAAAGCACTGTTTTAAATTATTCACTTAAATTTTTAATTAATACTTGATTTATTCTTTTTCTATCGCATTTTAAAATTATAAATTCATACTTGTCATAATTTATCTTTTCTTTAGGTTTTGGATATGACTTCAATTGAGAGTAAATCCATCCACCAATAGTATCAATATTTTCAGCTTCAATATTAGTATCTAAAAGTTCGTTGATATCTCCGATTAAAACTTTACCATCAACTACATAGCTACCATTATCAGTCTCTCTTATTTCCTCTTCTCCGTCATCATCAAATTCATCTTGAATTTCACCAACAATTTCTTCTAAGATATCTTCGGTAGTCACAAGCCCTGCTGTACCACCAAACTCATCTATAATTATTGCCATTTGAGCTTTTTCCTTTTTGAAAGTTTTAAACAATTCACTAATCGATAATGATTCGGGAACAAATTTAATTTCTCTAATAATTCCTTCTATGTTATCATTGCCTTCAAATTTAAGTTTATATAAGTCCTTAATATGTATGAATCCAATTACATTATCTTTACTATCTCTACATACAGGATATCTAGTCAGCTGTTCCTCTAAAGCATAATTTATAATTTCATCAAAAGTATCTTCAATAAAAATACATGCCATATCAGTACGCGGTATCATAATATCCCTTACTGTTTTTTCCGAAAAGTCAAATATGTTATCTACAAAAGTTAATTCCGTTTGGTCTATTAATCCATGTTTATAGCTATCTTCAACTAAAAGCTTTATTTCCTCATCCGTATGAGCTGCTTCTTGCTCATTAATTTGTGAAATTCCAAATATCTTTAAAACCAAATTAGTACTATGGTTAAAAGTCCACATTATCGGATAAGTCAATCTATAAAAAGCTATAAGCGGCAAAGCTGTATACATTGCAATATTTTCCGTGTTTATAATTGCCAATGATTTAGGTGCCAATTCTCCAAGTACAATATGAAGACCAGTTATAATTGAAAATCCTAAAACCACTGAAATTGAATGCAATGTTATTTCCGGCAAATTAAATAGATTTATTAAAGGTCTTAACATCTCTGCAAATGCAGGCTCTCCAACCCAACCAAGTCCTAATGACGCTAAGGTTATTCCTAATTGACATGCAGATAAATACGAATTCAGATCCGTAACAACTTTTAATGTATGCTTTGCATTTCTGTTTCCTTCCATTGCTAATGTTTCTATCCTTGATTTTCTTACCTTTACCATTGCAAATTCTGTTGCTACAAAAAAACCATTCATAAATACAAGCAAAATTACAATAATAACGTTTAATATTATAATCATATATTGATAGTTTCCCTCCCAAGTTATTGTATGTATACTACTATATAATACTATTTTAAATACTAATTAACATTATAACATATATTGTTTAATAAGTTAGAGTATAAACAATTAATAATTCATTTTATTTTATATTCTCCATTCTCCAATTAATTAAACCCTACTATTTTTCTTACTAAAACAAAATCTGTATACACTTATGAGGAATGACTTTTTATCGAGTTTGTCCATTTAAGTTCATTTTTATCTACTCTTTATCTATACCTTCAACATCTGTTTTCATAGCTTCAACTATATAAATATCCAACTTCTGACTCAACTTTAAAATTTTATTATAGTCCAGCCTTTCACTAATTATTTTATTTAATTCATCCCTTAATTCTTCAATTTCTTTCTTTTTGTCCATACTGTACCTCCAATAAAATACTTTTTAGCTATATATTGTATTTAAAGCCATTAGTAATTACATTATATAACAAATATTGTTTACTACCAGGAAACTTTCGACTTTTTTCGAAAGCTATAAAATGAGGTGATAAGTATGTTAAAGAGAAAAAGAAGAGAATTAAATTTAACTCAGTCGAAATTGGCAAAAAAATTAGGAATCAGCAAAAGTTATTTATCTAAGTTAGAAAAACATCCCTCCCTTTGCAATCCTAATATTAATTTTATTCTAAAATTATCGAAAGAATTAAACCTAGATCCTACAGAAATTTTTTTATATTTTATAGAAAGCAAAAATTCTTTTATTAAATAAAAATTATATAACTATTATCATATACATTTCTTACAGATCATATCTAATAAATTGCATTAACAAAATAGAGTATATTTTTTTTACTAAAACACAACCTAAAACTATTAATTATATTAAGAACCCGGAGGCTTCAAATGAAGGTATTAAAAAAAATAATAATTTTTACTACTATATTAACATTATTTATCGTTACATCATTAAATATAGTAAAAAATAATATATATGCAAACGCACAAATTAAATCAGAAAAAACTATAAAAATAGTAGTACTTCTCTCTTCATTTAATGATGCTTATATTTCTTTGATTAAAGATAACTTAGAAAAAATTCAAAAAGAAAACGCTAACAATCTAGAATTTATATTTCTTGATGGGAAGAATAATACAGACATACAAAACGAACTTATAACTTCAACACTTTCAACAGATTTTGATCTTTTATTAGCTAACTTAGTTAATTTAGATGCAAATAATATAGACTCATTTATTAACAAAGTAAAGTCAAAAAATATTCCTGTACTTTTATTCAATATAGTTCCATTTGTAACAACTTCAATAAAATCCTATCCCAAAGCTCTTGTAATAGCTACATCAGCTGAACAATCCGGAATTCTACAAGGAGATTTAATCGTTAATGCATGGAAAAGCAATAAAGCAGCTATGGATAAAAACAAAGACAATATTCTTCAATATATTATGTTAACAGAAAAAAACAATAACACACTAACTACTGCAAGAACAAGGTATTCTATATCAACAATTAATATATCTGGAATAAAAACAGAGGAACTTTCCAGAATATCTTCAGAAGGAACTAAAGAAGCTGCTCAAATGATTATGGAGTCGACGTTTCTAAAGTATGGTGATAAAATTGAAGCTATAATTGCAAATAATGATACTTTAGCTATAGGAGCCATTAATGCTTTGCAAAAATATGGTTATAATATAGGTAATAAATCAATACCAGTTGTTGGTGCTGATGCAATACCAGAGGCTAGAGAATTAATTAAAAAAGGTTCTATGCTCGGTACTGTTATCCAAGATCCATCTGAGATGGCAGAAGCTCTTTATAAAGTTGGAATGAATTTAATTTATAATAGACCACCTCTTAGTAATACGAACTATAAGTTCAACGAAACCGGCTTTGTAGTAGAAATGCCTTACAGAGAATATAAAGAATGAATAAATTTGAAATTATTAATACACTAATTCATATGATATTAAGAGTAGCCAAACGGCTACTCTTAATTAAGTTATAAACTTATTATTTTTCATCTTTATTAGCAACTGTTTCTGCTTCATTTAAATTCGAATTACTACTCGAAGTAAGTAGTGATTCAAATTTCCTTAATTCACTTTTTAGTTTCTCATTTTCCTCTTGCAACTTAGAATTAATATCATTCAATTCCTTAATTACTTTTGCATTACCAAATGTAAAATCTTTGCCTAGATTTAAATTCTCAAGTATATTTTGTTTTAATTCCTCAATATCCTCTTTTTTTAATTCTGGAAATTTAGATATTAAAGTATTATCAAACTTGTCTATTTTTAATTTTAGTACATTCTCAATTGTACTTGAAATTCCAAAATCCTCATCAATCATATCCCAAATTTCTCGTGCTTTTGAAATATAATCTGGATGTTTTGATAATTCCTCCTTCAATCCAGTTTTATTAAATCTGTTAGTAAGAATCTTCTCCACTGGCTTTAAAATTGCTTTTAACATTATATACTTCCTTCAATATTATTTTATACCACATATTATGAAATACCGACCTTAAAATCCACTTTTCTTATGATAATATAATATAAATAATTTTTAATGAGTGTTAACTTAAAATTTCTTATAAACTATACCATGACATTAGTATTTATTAAGAAGGTACAAAAAAAAGATGCGGCCCAACTTAGCCGCATCCATATTTATAAGAGATTATGAGATTATTAAGGTTTTATATAATTTGAGACATACTCTTTTGTACACTTATATATTAACATAATCCGACAAAATATTCTATTGTTTTTATTATATTTTTATAAATTTAATATTTAAGTATAATAGATAACGTTTTTGCAGAATATATTTAATGCATTAATCTCTATTCCTCTAATTAACTTAAGTAAAGACGCAGCCAGTATTTTATTGGTTGCGTTTAAAAAATTATAACTGCATTAAAGCGAGGTATAAATAATGAAAATAAAAAACTTCTTAGCAACTCTCTTAATATTTTTTATCTTTACTATAAGCAATGCTAATGCAACGATTCCAATAGCAAATACTTACAAGCAAGGTATATATAAAATTTCTGAAAGCAGCAAAGAAAATTATACTGCAAAACTTATAACTCCTAATAACATTACAAGTTTAATTGTTATAGATCCTGATGGCGATATAAAATTTTTTAAGAGATTCGATACAGTCAATGAAACGATTAACTTAGGTCCTATGGTTAAAGGTGATATAGTATCAATAATCGGTAATGGAGAAATAGCTGCTAATTTTATAAGTATAAGTTAAAACCACTCTCTCGAGTGGTTTTCTTACATTATTTTAGCATTCCAAAATCTTTAAACGGATAAAATATAAACTGAGCCTTTCCTTCTATTTTAGAGCTATCTATATAGTGTTCTTTCCAATATCTTGCATCTAATGATACAGGTCTGTTATCTCCTAAGAAAAAATACTTTCCTTGTGGTACTTCGAATGATCCATTATAATCATCCTTATTTTTCACATAATCTTCTTCCAACTTTTCTCCATTTACAAATACTACCCCATTTTTTATATCTATCTTATCTCCTGGCAAACCTATTAATCTCTTTACTAAAGTTTCTTTAAGTTCATCTGAATAAAATACAATTACGTTTCCTCTTTTTAGATTATCAAAGTTATGTATTCTTGTTACTAAAATTTTATCATTTAAATTTATAGTTGGAATCATTGATCCTGTTGGCACATATACATTAAAAAATACAAACTGTCTTAGTAAAAACGCTATTACTAAAGCACAAAATATTGGTATTATCCAATCTTTAATAAAATTACTTTTCTTCTTACCTTTTTCTTCTATTTTAGTACTTTCTTCCAAAGCATATCATCCTTCCCAGATTATAATTAATATTTCTGCTTTTACTATATATACAGATTAATTTAGTAACCATTTATTTAACTTACCAATAAAATAAGAATTAGTCAAGTTTACTTACATTATATTAATCATCATAAAAGAAAATATAAGGTACTATTCTAAACAATATATATTCTTTAGAACTTGTAACCTTATAAAAAATATAATTTCTATATCATATTCCTATCTTCAACTTAAAATCAAAATATCACTTAATTACAGTCACTTACCTCTCATGAATATTACTGTTCAATGAATTTTGTTAGCTCTTCATTGAATTTTTCTTTTTCATCGTAGAATAATCCATGTCCACTATCAGTGAATGGTATAATTCTGGAATTCTTAATGATTTGCTTTTGAGCTTTAGCCAAAGCAAATAAACAAACTTGGTCATGAATACCATGAAGAATCAATGTCGGAACATTAATTTTTCCAAGATCCGAAAACAAACTTTCTTCACCTAACCAAGTATTAGCAACTTCTGCTGTAGCCCAACCTGCTGCCTGCAATCCAAGCTGAAAGAACCAATTTGAAAAACTCTCTGTAATATGCTTATAGAAAAAAATATCTCCAAAATCTTGAAGCATTTTAGGCCGATCATTATATGTTCCTTTAATTATATCAATAACGGCTTGTTTCTGTAACCCATGAGGAAAATAAGATCTTTGAACAAGGCTTGGTGCTGCTGCTGCACAAAGAACTAACTTAGAAACTTTGTCATTATCATATCTTGACATATATCTAATAGCGATTGCTCCACCTGTAGAATGACCCAACAATGTAAAGTTTTTTAAATTAAGCACTTCCACAACTCTTCTAACATCATCTGCTAATCTATCGTAGTCATACCCCCTGTATGGTTTATCTGATTCGCCAAACCCTCTTTGATCTATCCCAATACACCTATATCCCATTTTAGGAAGGATATTAAACTGGTATTCAAATAATTTATGACTTCCTGGCCAACCATGTAAAAATACAATTGTATTTCTTCCTTCTTCATTAAGATCTTCTACATAAACTTTAACGTCTGGTTCTACTTTAATATAGTAATCCATGCAAATTGCCTCCATTAATAAACTTTCTTTCTAAAAACAGCTTATTCTTTTACAGCAAATAGGTGAATTACTACTATTAAGTTTCTAAAACTAATATTAACATGCAATTTGATTAAAATAGATATTTATGATTTACTTAAAGGATCAATTTAATATATTAGTTATAAAACTCCTAAGACAAACACTGCCTATATAAGCTTACATTAAATTTAGATTAAGTTTTACTCAATTAAATTTTCTTTTTAAATATACCTATTCTCATATCTATAGTTATAACTAAGGATTCATAATCTTCTAACCTCTCTTTATTCTCCGGTGTAGACTTCCAATAATGAGGTGTCATCTTTAATAAGCTCAATAATTCTTCTTTATTTAATGTTATATCAAATGTTACATTAGCTTCTTCTATATAATCATTTTCTTCTGCATTTGCTTTATAAACTTTATCATTTAAATGAACCTCAGAATAAATAATATTCCTAAGTTGTATTAAATGATTAGTTCTAGGTAAAACTCTAACAAATATTCCATCATCCTTTAAAACTCTATTACACTCATCAATATCTATAGGACTAAATACTGAAATAATACAATCCACTGTTTTATCCCCAAGTGGTATGTTAAAATTGTTTCCAACCGCCCAAACGCAATCTTTGTTTAGTTTACTTGCGTATTTTACAGCTTCTTTAGAAACATCCAAGCCATAATAATTAGCTTCAATATTTTTCTTATTCATATAATCTTTTAGGTTTGTTAAGTAATACCCTTCGCCACATCCTAGATCTACAATATTCAATTTGTTGATAATCTTATCTGACATCCAATCAACTATTATTTCATTTATTTTATCAGACAGTGCTTTATAATATCCTCTAGATAAAAAATCTATTCTTGATAAAACCATTTCTTTTGAATCACCAGGATTCTTACTTCTTTTCTGATTGCTTATTAACAAATTTACATACCCTTCTTTTGCTATATCATATGTATGTTTGTTACTACATCTGTACATCTTATTTGAAATATCCTTGACTAACTTTTCCTTACAAACAGGACAAAGTAGCAGGGTCTCATTTAAAATATTATTCATAAACTTACAACTCTCTTTCCATATATTATGTATTATATTTTAATTGCTAAAATCAACATCTATGGTAAAAATCTTCATTATTAATCAGTGTCTTTAGACTATTGTATACTTCTTCTATTTCTCTTGGTATATCAACATGGACTATAAATCCTTTTCCATTAGGTCCATACCCATTTTCGTTATCTCTTAATCTTGGTATCTCTCCCATTAAAAGTTCCAAATATCTTTTATCATCCCAAATCCCATTAATTCCAGTATTACTTAATTTTAAATTCATATCAATCTTAGGAATAAATGGAGCATAGTTTATTAGCTTAACATTGTCACTATATGTATACTTAGAAAATGAAGCAAAAGTTCTAAGTTGCATAGTAGGGTCCTGAATTAAAATTAAAGATTTATATTCTATATTTAATTTGCGTAATAATTCTATTGTCTTTTTAGCATTATCTCCACAATTCATAGATTTATTTTCTATAATAATTTTATCTGAGTTAACACCATAAATTTTAGTCATTATATCAAAAAATATATCAGCTTCCGGCCTACCATCTACTTCAATCGAATTAAACTCTGAACTTCTCCTTATTTCATCTCTTAGTATTTGGGTAGAATGTCCAATCCCCCCACTAATCAAAATCTTATCACATATATTATTCTTCCATGCATTCACATCACACTGTACTGTATAAGGTATAGAATTCCCTAATAAGACTAATGCATCAACTTTTTTTAATCCAAATTTTCTTTCTAGTTCCTTATGATTTAACGTGTTAATATCTCTAACTGCTAAAAATTCAGATATCTTATTAATACAATATTGGATTTTTTCACTATTCATTGTTATTTCCCTCCACTAAAAGCATATAATAACAAAATCACTACTGATATGAATTAATAAATTATAACATAAACTATAATACATTTTTTCACTAACTTTGCATATTTATTTTACCATAATATTATCTTTATGTTATTTATATCATCGTTAGTAAACCCTAATATAATAATCATTGATTTGATAAACGCTATAACAACATAAATATATATTATTAAATTAAATTTTAATAAAAAAGCACACTTATAAATTCATTAAGAATTCTATAATAAAAATTTAGCTATAAAGTAAAATATCAAAAAAAAATAAGACAGACTAGCCTTTTAGGAATAGTCCATCTTATCCGTGGGTATAAATGGGAGAGGGTTTATATCTTTTGTATAACTATATATTAACATATTTCAACAATAAACGCCATATATTTTAATATATTTCTCATTTATTTTTCGACATTTGCTCTATCAACTTCCACTAATGTTTCCGTCTTTTTTTTGTATTATTATTTCTAAATTCATTGGATTTATCAATATAACTTGTATGAAATAAAGATTCTGCCCTTGTGCTATTAGGATCTCCTATATAGCTCTTATACATATTTTCAAGATTTTCATTTTCGTCTGACACTCTTTTTATTGATTTTTTATCAATATTCCTTAGAATATCTGCTCTCAATATTTTATAATCTTTTCCTAACAACTCATTTGAGGATTTATTATAACATTTTACCTGTACAGCTTTAGCTCTGCAGACGTTATTACATAATTTACAGCCAACACACTCTTCTTCTTTAACCTCTGCCCTTCCTCTAACATTATATTGTATCGCATTGACAGGGCAATTTTGTATACAAGTACCACACGATATGCATAGATTTTCATTAATTTGAGACTTTGCACCTATTCTAGGAGTTCCACCTCCATTTATGCACCCTCCGTTACATGCCACTACTTCAATGAAATAATATTCCTTCCATTTGTTACTGACTAAAAATCTTTCGATTTCTTTTAGACCATTTATCACTGCTACTTTACAATTCTTATTACCTAAAATAACCGATACTTCTTCTATTTCCTCATATCCTTCTACTGGTTTTAATATCATATTTTCAGCCTCAGATATATCGTTCTTTAAATAACTCATTACGGTTCTAAAAATTGCTTGCATTGCTCCTTGACTCATACCAAAAAGAGCTGCTGCCCCAGTATATTCCCCCATAAAATCATCTGGTTTTTCGTCTGGTATAGCAGTTATATCTATGCCTTTCTCTTTTAAGAGATTTGCATATTCTTTTACAGTTAGAACAATATCAATATCTTTGTAACCATCTCTCCCCATATCCTCTTTATCAGCCTCATATTTTTTAGCACTACATGGTTGTACAGATACAACAACTATATTGGTAGGCAAAATATTATAAACATCTGCAAAATATGTTTTTATTCCTGCTCCCATCATCTGCTGAGGAGATTTCGCTGTAGATATATTATCCAGTATTTCTGGATGATATATTTCAGCGTAACGTATAAAAGAAGGACAGAAAGACGTAAACATAGGAATTTTTTCTTTATTAGCAATTCTTTTAATGAATTCACTACTTTCCTCTACAACTGTCATATCATTCCCAAATTCAGTATTAAATACTTTTTGAAAACCTAATTTCTTTGCGGATGGAGCTATTTTTCCTCCAACATAAGTACCTATTGGAAGATTAAATTCTTCTCCTAGTGTTGCTTTGACTGCTGGAGAGGCCGTTAAAACTAAATATTTCCCACTGCTTAAGGCTTCTTTAACTAAATCTACGTCATTTCTTACATCAATCGCTTCTGTTGGGCAGGCAAGTGTACATTGTCCACAATATAGACATCCAGAAGCCCCAAATCCTCCACTTTTTGTATCCACAGTTTTCCTTCCTGAATCCACTTCCTTTAATATCGCCATCTTAGTTTCTTGAGCACACGTAAAAGCGCATGCAGTACATCCAATACATTTTTTCTTGTTTATTTGTATGATATTATCCTCTTCAATTCTATTGGCTTTCTTTGACTTTCCCATAAATTTCTCCATATTATTCATTTCTATAGTTATAATTACTTTTTATCTTCTTTTATTATTACTATATCTAGCTTATTAATTATTTAAATTTTTCATAACAACTGAAAACTATCATTTAAAAATGAACATAAACGCTTGACTCTGATCGTTTCTTAAATATTTAATGAGCAAAAAAAGACAGGATTTAAATAAAATGTTGCTATATAATATAGGAAAAGATTAAATGAGGTGAGCGCCTTACATGAATTATGAAGCTTGTATAAAAAAGTCCATTGAATATATAGAAAATAATCTAAATAAGAAAATACAACTAAAGGAACTTGCAGATAAGGCCTTTTTATCCAAATACCACTTTCATAGGGTTTTTCATTCAGTGGTTGGAGAACCTGTTGCTGAATATATTCGTAAAAAAAGATTAGAGGAAGCTGCAAATGAACTATTAACTACAGAAAATAAGATTATAGATATAGCGCTAAAATATCAATTTAGTAATCAGGAATCATTTACTAAGGCTTTCAAAAAGCTTTATGGAATCCCCCCTAAGGAATTTAGGAAAAACAAAATAAATTTAACAACAATACATTTAAGAAAGAATTCTACAACTTACCTTTCTATGGCTGCTTAGAATTCATCAAAAATATTTTTTAAGGAGTGAATCTTTATGAGCTATGTACCAATGGTTATTGAACAAACAAGTCGAGGAGAACGTTCTTATGATATCTATTCTAGATTGCTAAAAGAAAGAATAATTATGCTAAGCGATCAAGTAAGCGATTCTACAGCAAGTATAATTACTTCACAATTACTATTTCTTGAATCCGAAAATCCAGATGGTGATATTCACTTTTATATAAATAGCCCCGGTGGTTCTATTACAGCAGGAATGGCAATATATGATACAATGCAATATATAAAGCCTGACGTATCAACAATATGTTTAGGATTAGCTGCAAGTATGGGATCGTTTTTACTTGCAGCAGGCGCACCTGGAAAAAGATATGCTCTTCCAAATAGTGAGATTCTAATCCATCAGCCATCTGTACATGGAGGTTTTCAAGGTCAAGCTACAGATATTAGGATTCATACTGAATGGCTGCTAAAGACAAAAAATAAAATAAATAAAATATATAGTGAAAAAACCAAAAAGCCAATAGAAGAAATTGAAAGAGATATGGAACGAGATTATTTTATGTCTGCTAAAGAGGCTTTATCTTATGGAATAATAGATAAAATTCTTTGATAAATATAAATTCCTATTATAAATATATTGAAAAGGTTCAAAAATTTTTGAATCTTTTTTATTATGTTTATATTATTCACATCTTCATTGGCTATAATATAAATAGTATTCTTATTCTTAACCAAAAAGCAGGTGAAAGTATGTATTATGTAATATATGATTTAGAATTTAACCAAAGAAGTAATGCCTCTGAAGATTGCAATAACATTAATTTTTCAAAATTTAATGATGATACTAACATACCACTTATTCCTTTTGAAATAATTCAAATTGGTGCTATAAAACTAGATAATAATTTTCAAGAAGTGTCTACATTCAATTCCTTAGTCAAACCAACTCTATATAAAACCATTCATCCATATGTTGAGAATTTAACTAAAATAACATACGATAAAGTTTCTTCTTGCAAAAACTTTATTAATGTACATAAAGCCTTTTTAGAGTTCATTGGAGATGATGACGTACTACTGTGTGTATGGGGCGTTGGCGATATTAAGGAACTCTACAGAAACTTGGGATTTTATAATCTATCTACTTCATATATTTCAAAATATATTGACATTCAGAAGTATGCTTCAAAATACCTTAAAGCACCCAAAAATTCTAGAATTGGTTTAAGAAATGCTGTTGAGATTTTAAATATACCAATTTATAGTGAATTTCATGATGCACTTAATGATGCTTACTATACTTCTGAAATTTTTAAGCGTATTTATAACAAATACATGAAGCCTGAAACTTACGTTCCTTCACCAGCAAAAAGAACTACAGAACCCAAAGAAGTAATTGATAATGAAGCTTTATTAAAGCAATTTGAAAAAATGTATAATAGAGAACTGACTAAAGATGAAAAGTCAATGATTAAAGTTGCATACATGATGGGAAAAACGAAACAATTTCTGAAATAAATGCAGCTAGTAGAAAACTTTTTTTAGTTCAATATAAAAAGGATACTCTATTACTAATTTTTAGAGTATCCGTGAATTCATGAACCGTAACATTATAGACCTTTTATTTTATATTTATACAATGGCCTTCCAATCTTTCCATACTCTATGATTTTCTCCAGTTCGCCTTGTTTGCTCATATAGTCAAGGTATTTCCTTACAGTAACTTTTGCAATGCCTAACTTTTCTGATAAGTCCTCAGTAGTAAAATACTCTTCTTTAGTATTATTAAGCTCATTAGCAATTGAATTATAAGTATACTTGTTCAAGCCCTTTTCTAGATTTGGTTTTGTTTCACTATTGTTTGTTTTCTTATTTTTATTACTCAAAATAAACTTATCTAGATCGCTTTGTTCCATAGTCTGGCTATTTTCAAAGCTATTTAATCTTTCTCTAAAAATATTGAGAGATTCGTTAAACCTTTCAAATGTAAAGGGTTTTATCAAATAGTCTACAACTCCATATCTAAAAGCATCCTTTACTCTCTCTACACTCTTATCAGCAGTAATTAATATAACATCAGATAATATTTCATTTTGCCTTAACCACTTTAGCAAATCTATGCCATTTTCATTAGGAAGAAAAATATCTAATAAAATTAAATCTACCTGCTTCTGCATCAAAAATTCTTTTGCTTCAGAAAGGTTTGCAACTGCTTTTTCCAGTGAAAATCCCTCTATTTTTTTCAAAAACTTAGAATTAATTTGTCTTACCATCGGATCATCTTCAACAATCATAGTTTTAATCATATATTTAACTCCTCCTCATAGGTATAGATATCTCCCATTCAGTACCATCATCAACTTTAAATTTAATAGCTCCTTTAGCTTCATCAATGATCTTTTTCACTATATACATCCCAAATCCTCGTTCCCCTTCTTTACTTGTGATTCCAATGTTGTAAATAGAATTTCTGATATTATCTGGTATCCCACAGCCATTATCCTTTACCATAATTTTCATTTGATCATCTTCCTCAAAAATTTTCATATATATTTCACCAGTCCCATCATTTTTAGCTGCATCAATAGAATTTTCTATTAGATTTCCTACAACAGATCCTAACTCTTCTGATGTCATATATTGTGGTAATTTAATTACTCTTGAGTCATCATCTATTATCAAATTGATTCTAGCTTCTTCACACTTACTATATTTAGATAGTATTAACGCTGCCAAAGATACATTTTTTATTTTATCAGATATTATAGTAGTTATATTCTTTTTACTTTCCACTATTACATTAACAAACTTAATTACTTCATCATATTCTTCGAGTTGTATAAGTCCTGAGATTGTGTGAAGTTTATTCATAAATTCATGATTTTGTGCTCTAAGTGACCATGCCATTTTCTTTATACCAGTTAACTCCTCAGCCATTTTTCTAACTTCACTTAAATCTTCAAATGTTACAACTAATCCAAGAATTTGTTTTTTAAATCCTCTTATAATACTGTATTTACACATAACGTTTACTCCAGGACGAACTTTTATCTCAATATTAGTCATAGATTTCCCACTGTTTAAAACTTTTAGAGCCATACTTTCGTAGGTAAAATCAGTAATCGGCTTCCCTATATCATTTTCTTTCAAATGTAAAACTTTACTAGCTTGCCCGTTAAATAGCGTTATGCATCCATTATTATCTAAAGCTATTATACCTTCCTTTATATTTTCAATTACAGTTTCTTTTTGCTTTAAAGCCAAGGCTATTTCTTCTGGTTCAAGTCCAAATATTGACTTCTTTATATTATAAGAAAGAGCTATAGCTCCCGATATACCCAATATTAATCCCATTAATATTATAGGAATAAATTTATACATTTTCGTATAGACTTCGTTATCAAATTTATTATACAACATACCAACAGCAACTGCACCTATCTGCTTATTACTATCATCATAAATAGGTGCAAATGCTCTTACAGAAATACCAAGTGTACCACTTCCTGTTGATATATATTGCTCTCCTGTGCTTAATACCCTATCTTCATCTCCACCAGCAAATCTTTCTCCTATTTTACTTTTATCTGGGTGAGAATATCTTATACCATTCATATCCATAATTACTATAAACTCTACATTTGTCTTTATACGGGCCTTCTCTATCTCACCATTTAACAGATCGATCGGAATTGCCTTATTTCCTTTCAAATATTCTTTAACTTCATAGGTTGATGCAAATGAATCCGCTATATTCAACATATTTTTATCTATTTGATCTCTTAATAGCTTTTTCATTTCGATAAAAGAAAGTATTGTTATACTTCCAATTGAAATTACAAGGATAGCTATTACAAGAGATATTATTTTTCCTTTTAGCTTCATTTTATCCCCTCTATCTAATTCTAAATTTTAGTTTACTTACATTATATATAAATAATTCCTTATTACAAAATAGTACAACTTCATTGGTAATACGTTTACTTACTATTTATCAAAGCAATTTCCCACAAAAAGTTAAGAGCGTATCCCTAGGAATCCGCTCTTAATTCATAATTTATTAAAGCCAATAAACTAATACTCAATAATTATAGTAATACTAAATGCTATCTTTTCAACTACTTTCTAATCTTTAGTATATATAGAAGTCTATTTATATTCTTTAACTTCTTCTTGCCCGTTTAAAACTCTTAGTGCACCTTGAGCTAAAGCAAGCATTTCATCTTCACCTGGATAAACAGTTATTGGAGCAATAAATTCCACTTTTTCTTTTATGATGTCTACCATCATTTTTTCGTAGGCAATGCCTCCAGTTAAAATTATCGCATCTACTTTTCCACATAAAACCGCAGCTGCTGCTCCTATATCTTTTGCTACTTGATATCCCATAGCTTCATAAACTAACTTTGCCTTCATGTCTCCTTCTGATGCAAGCTGTCTAACTATTCTCCCATCGTTTGTATCAAGATATGCTACAAAGCCGCCTTTTCCAGTTATCTTCTTCAATATTTCTTCTAAAGTATATTTCCCACTAAAACACATTCTAGCTAAATCACCAGATGGTATACCACCACTTCTTTCTGGTGAAAATGCGCCTTCTCCATCAAGAGCATTATTTACATCTATTATTCTTCCATTTTTATGTGCGCCTACTGAAACACCGCCTCCCATATGAGCAACTATAACATTTATATCCTCATAGTTCTTCATATTTTCTTGCGCATACCTCTTAGCTACTGCCTTTTGATTTAATGCATGAAATATACTTTTTCTTGGAAGTTCTGGCACTCCTGAAAGTCTTGCTATATCTTCCATTTCATCTACAACTACTGGATCTACTATAAAAGCAGGTTTATTAATAGACCTCGCAATTTCATTAGCAATTATAGCACCAAGATTAGATGCATGCTCTCCTTGAACATTTTCTTTTAAATCTTTTAACATATTATCGTTTACACTGTAGGTACCACTAACTATAGGCTTTAAAAGGCCACCTCTTCCAACTATTGCATCCATTTCAGTTATATTTATTTTATTATCTTCTAGTATTTTTAATATAACTTCTGTTCTAAAGCTTTGTTGATCAACTACGTACTTAAACTTTCCTATCTCTTCTGATGAATGTCTAAGTGTTTCCTCAAAAATTTCCTTTTCACCTTCATATACTGCTATTTTAGTTGATGTGGAACCTGGATTTATAATTAATAATTTATGACTCACACATTTTCCTCCCCTACGTTATATTTAATTATAGTATTTGCATCTACTGTTATTATAAACACAGATACAAAACCTGTTTTTAAATTATACTCTGTAGGTATCAGCTTTAGCAAGTATTTTTCAATATTAAAATTAATTTTATTAATTCATACTATAGCTCTTAACCCAATACTAATAATTATTTATTGTACTACTGCTTCTCTGCTCAATTTCTTTTCTTTATTTGCTCTAAGCATTTTAAACACATAAGAAACAATGAATGGACAAACAATAGCAGATACTACGCATGCCGCTGCAACTTGTGCTGTTGCTATTGTCGCTATTGCAGCCAATGTTGGGTCTGCCGCTGCAACAGCTGCTGGTGTGGCTACTGCATTTCCCGCTGTTGATCCTGTTGCAAGTCCAATTATAGGTTCTTCTCTAAATAATTTTAAAAGTATATATGCCCCTATTCCAGTAAAGGCAGCTATCACTCCCAATAATATACCAGGACCTCCAGCTTTTACAATTGTATCAAGATTCATTCCTGCACCTAATGGGAATGAGAAGAATGGAATTAATAACAACTTACTGCTTCCAAGAAACTTTCTCATATCAGGGTCGGCGTTTCCTAAAATCATTCCTATTCCTATTGGAATTAACACTGCAACAAGTGACATAAATGGAATTTGAGCAAGCCCTGATGCACCTAATGCAACCAAAGTGAAAAATGGACCATCTTTTAAAGATAATAGAGCATAAGCACCTACATCTGTTTCATCACCATATTGTGAAGCTAGAGATGCATATAACCCACCGTTGCAATTTGTTAGTGCTGAAAGAATCGCTAGTGGTGATAAACCTAATACCCCAGCTGGTCCAAAAACTTTTCCTACAATTATACCGATACCAGCACCCACTATGAATTTTCCAGATATTAATAGTGCACCTTTTTTTAGTGCTTTAGGTGCTAATTTGAAATTAATTTGTGAGCCAATTAAAAACATAAAGCAAGCCAGAATTGTTGATGATGCCGTCGAACTAAATAGTGCTGTTGTATATCCACCAATTTTAAGGAATTGCGGACAAAAAGTGTTCACTAGTACTCCTAAAAAAAGTGGAACAAGCATCATACCACCCGGTATTTTATCAAGTGTTTTCTTAATTGGGATTTGCATATATATATACCTCCTAAAATCTTGTTTTTTATTTTTAAACCTTTACATATATCTCATGATAAACTTCTACTTAAACAATCCTAATTTATAATTTTGTTAGACATAATTAGTTATAATCGTATTTTATTTAGAATTTGTACATGCCACAAATATAGTAATTCTAATTTCTTACTTTCTAATAACATGTACAAATCGAATTCAGCTATTTTCTCGCAACTCCGCTTTCTATTGCAGCATTTGCAATTGCTTCTGATACCTTTGTAGCAACATTTTTATCTAAAGCACTTGGAATTACATTATTTTCATTTAACTCTTCATCTTTAATGTATCCAGCTATGGCATATGCTGCAGCAAGCTTCATTTCCTCATTTATTTCTTTTGCTCTAACATCTAAGGCACCTCTAAAAATACCCGGGAAAGCTAGAACATTGTTCACTTGATTTGGAAAATCTGAACGTCCTGTTCCTATAACTCTTGCTCCAGCTGCTTTTGCTTCATCTGGCATAATTTCCGGTGTTGGATTTGCCATTGCAAAAATTATTGCATCTTTATTCATTGCTCTAACCATTTCAGGCTTCAATATTCCTGGAGCAGACACTCCAACAAATACATCGGCACCAATTAAAGCATCTGCAAGGTTGCCTTTTATATTATCTGGGTTTGTTATTTCTGCTAAAGCATCTTTAGCATCATCAATTTTTTCCATGCCTCTATATAAAATACCTACTTTATCGCAAGCAATTAAGTTTTTTACTCCTGATGATAATAAAAGCTTAGCTATTGCAGTTCCTGCAGCTCCCGCTCCATTTACTACTACTTTTATATCTTCAAGCTTCTTATCTACTACTTTAAGTGCATTTATAACACCAGCAAGAACAACTATTGCCGTTCCGTGTTGATCATCATGGAATACTGGAATGTCGATTAATTTTTTAAGTTTTTCTTCAACTTCAAAGCACCTTGGTGCTCCAATGTCCTCTAAGTTTATTCCTCCGAAAGTTGGAGCTATTAGTTTAACTACATTCACAATTTCATCAACATCCTTAGAATCTACTAATATAGGGAAAGCATCAACATCTGCAAATTCTTTAAATAAAATTGACTTTCCTTCCATTACAGGCATTCCTGCCATTGGTCCTATATCTCCTAGTCCTAACACGGCACTTCCATCTGTTACTACTGCTACCAGATTTCCTTTTGATGTATATTTGTAGACGTTTTCTTGATCCTCATGAATTTTTCTGCATGGTTCTGCAACTCCTGGCGTGTATGCAAGACTTAAATCATCTCTTGTTTCAATCTTAACCTTAGATGTGATTGAAATCTTTCCTTGTTTTTCTTCATGTAATTTTAAACTTTCTTCAAAATAATTCATTTAAAACATCCCCTCTATATTTAAACATTTACATTCGATACTTAATATTTTGTTGTTGTTTGGTGTAACTAGATAATATCATTTTGTCTGAAAATTTAAAATATTAAGTAATTTTAATTTATGTTTAGTAAATTAAGAATACTTTGTATTTTTTTTAACGAGTATTTTAATTGCCCTAAATAACTTTTTCACATAGCATCAATAAATATCTTTTTAGACATATTAGCTTATGTACTATGCAAATATAAAAAAAGCATATCCTAGAAATAAAAAAACAAAATGAAGATCCTATTCTTTTGAACACGATCTCCATTTTGCATTTTCATAAGCCATTATTTAACTTCAGTTTATATGTGTAATTCCTCCCAATAAAAATAATATGAATATATGGATAGGATAATAAAAATAAAATAAATATTTTAATCCACGTCCCTTTTTTCCATTATAAAGCATCATTAGCGGTATAGCGAAAATCATAATCCACTGATTGTAACCATAAAATATATTCTTAAATGAAAAACTCGCAAATGGAAAAAACGATACTGAAAAAATTGCATAAACAATCATCATTTTTTTTCTGTCATTTCTTAAATAAAAAAATATTATTCCGAGAGCAACAAATGAAACACTTCCTTCACAAAGCAATGGACAAGGTAAAAAGGATATAATAATTCCAGCTATGTTTTTTGAAAATATTGAATAAGTACTTATTGGTAATACAACTTCAAACATTATCGCTAAAAAAATAATATAAATTTTCCTATACAAATCTTTGTTTTCATCTCTTAAATATTCAATTAGTAATATATTTAATGCTATCAAAAAGAATGTCTCGAATATATTATTACTCACTGGAAAATATGATGGATCATCAACTGATATCTTCCATGAAATAAATTTTCCTAAAGACATTACTATTGAAAATAAATATAATCTTTTAACATAAGTTTTTCTATTCCCTGTATAAAAAAAGCCTTCTGCCATTGTAAAGAAAAAAAGTGGAGCCGATAATCTCCCAATCCAATTAAACCAAATTGGAATTCCAGTCGATGCTAAAAATTCATGCATATGATCCATTGTCATTAATACTAATGCGATTATCTTCAAAGAAAATCCACTAAAGCCTTTTTGAATAATATTATTATTTGCTATATACATACTGTATCTCCTAGCTATTATTAAAATTTCATATGTAAGTTCATGCATATTTATTAATAACTATTTATTTAGATATGTTCCATAAACTTATTTATGTTATTATCTATTTCTACTTCTGAAAATACAATAATTGTTGTTGTTAGTGAATATTCTGATATATCATTTATAAACTCTTCTATCTCTTCTAAATTCTTTACAGATAATTTTACTAAGAAACACCCATCCCCTGCTATCCTATATCCCCATTCACTTCTTCTATGATTTTTAATAAAATTTTTAAATTTGTTATATTCTCCGTTCTTCATTGTAATCTTCATTATACAATCAATTGATAATCCCAGCTTTTTCTTATTTATTCTAATTGTATAGCCTTCTATAATTCCACTATCTTGAAGTCTGTTCACTCTCTCTGTAACGGACGGAGGTGATAAATTTATGCGCTTAGATAATTCTCTTATTGATAACCTACTATTTTTTTGCAACTCTGATAATATTGCTATATCTATTTCATCAAATTTCATATGTAACACTCCTAGTATATTTTTTATTTCAAATATAATCTTATCATTAGTATTATATGTCATTTAGAATGCAAATAAGACTATAACTCCTATATAATATTAATTGTTAATATTATATAAAAGGAGATTTATTATGGCAAGAATCAATTTTTCAAAAGAAGGAAATACACCATTTCAAAAACTATTAGGACACAATAAAGATATTATGTTAAAGTGGTCTGATTTAGAGAATCTTCTTTTCTCTACCAATACATTCACTTCTGAATTAAAAGAACAGGTAAGACGTATTTTGGCATTTAATAATGGCTGTGAATATTGTATGGCTAAAGGTAAGCCATTCAATAATATAAACGATTCAAAGATTTTAGCAGCTACCAAATTTGCAAATTCATTTTCAAAAAATTCTATAGTTAGCGATGAGGATTTCATCCCTTTAAATAATGAATTTTCTGAAAAAGAAATTTCAGAGCTTATTGCTCTAATATGCTTTATAACAGCTTCTCAGAAATTTGGAGCTACTCTTAATTTACAACCAAGTTGTTCAATTAATATTTAATAAAAATACCTACTAAAAGTAAATTATTTTCTTTTAGTAGGTATTTCTATATATACTGAAGTTAAATTTTATATTTCTCTAGATCATTTTTAAAGGTTTTTGTAATACCTTTAAAATCAGATATATTATCTATAAGTTTTTTTATCTCATTTGTATAATTTATTACACTAGCACTTACTTCTTCCGATGATGCTGAATTTTCTTCCGCAATGGCTGCCAACGACTCTATACTATCATATACATCAGATATAGAATCAGCTTCAATATTTAACTTGCTTATAGTCTCAATCATAGAAGTTGCTACACTCTGTACTGATTGATTAGCTTCATAGCTAATATTTCGTACGACGTCTAAGTTATTGGTTTCTTTTTCTAATACATTATATTGAACATCTATGTGATCCACTAAGAAGCCTATTTCTTTAACAAATTGAGCTAAATTAGAGTTAATGTCAAGTACTGCCTCTTTGGACTGTTCAGCAAGTTTTCTTATTGATTCTGCAACAACAGCAAACCCCTTCCCTTGTTCTCCTGCCCTAGCTGCTTCTATGGATGCATTCAATGCTAATAAATTAGTTTGTTCTGCTATTCCTGATACTATAGATACAATATTATTTATATCTTTAGCCTTTCCTTCAAGCTGTGTACCCTTCTCTTTAACTTCATTAAAACTCTGTAAAGATTTCAAAATATTTTTACTTGCATTTTCAACATTTTCATAGCTGTTATTAATCTTAAGCATGGCATCTTCAAGTTCTGATTTATTTTCATTTTCGTTTTCAACTATATTCCTTAAGGCTTCGATATTTCCATTAAGCGCTTGTACAGCTTTATCTGTATTCTGAGCTTGTGTAACAGCCCCATTCGCAACCTGTTCAACAACGCCACTTATTTCTGTCGAAGTATGATTCATCGAATCAGAAATCTCGTTTATAGTATTTACAAAAGTATTCATTTCATCTGTAACACCTTTAAATCCAACGAAATCTGCCTGGATTACTTTTTTATGTTCCTTAAGTAAATCATAAATTTCTTCAAAGAAATCATTAGTGGTAATTTTTCCATCAATATTGTATTCATTTTTAATTATTCGTTCTATTTCCTCTTTTATTTTTCCTATAGGTGACATCATTAAAGAAACACCTACAAATGTAGCTAAACCAGATACTAAGCTTCCTATTAAGACCTTTGTAATATCATTTATTCCTAACATTATCAAAAAAACTATAGCTGATATTATGAATGAAAATACTCCTGTCTTTGCCCCAAAACTTTTTATAATACCCAAAGAAAAAACTCTATTAAAAAAGTATTTTTTATTGTAATATACATCTCTTTCAAAAGTAAGTTTTAATTTAAGCTCACTGCTTGTTCTTGATATTTCTTTTATATCTACTTTCTCGTTAAAGTGTTCGCAAGTCCCTTGAAGCATGCCTAAAAAATAGTCAAACATTCCTCTAGAAGAATTATAGCTAAAGATAGCTTCCCTACTCGATATTGGTTCTATAGATACCAAAGGTGGCTTCGCTCCTGCAAACTTTTTTGTCATCACTACATGTACATCGAACATCGACTTTAAAAATGAATATGCATTGTCATGTTTGAAAAATGCCGGATAATCATGACTAAAAGCTTTTATATTATCTTGTCCAATTTTTCTCCAAAGAGTTCCTACCTCTATATTTTGAGATTTAGCTATGTATGATATTATTTTCTTAACTTCTCCATCGTCTACATTTTCAATAGGTGAAAATATTTTTGTTTTTCCCCAACCTATATAATCCATTGCTTCGTTAACAATTGAGTCTCCAAACAACTTTCTATTTGTCTTCATCCATGTTGATACAACGGTACCTTTCATAAATACATTACCTCCTTTTCTCTTTTTCTATAACAGTATTTCATGCCATTTATCATATTTCACGTTATTGTATAATATAATTATACACTTATTTCCTTTAGTCAGTAAATATATTACTAGTTAATATATATTATTATTTAATATCTTCATATCTTTATTTTTAATAACCATCGCACCATTTTATTGACACAAAAGAAATAGTATGGTAAATCTAAAATAATTGAAATAAATTAATTCTATACAGCTTAATTGCATTTATAAAATTCATTAGATATTAGTATTAACAATATAATTTAAACATTAAGTATTTTCTTATTAGATTTGTTGTTACTTATCTAAAGTAGTGAGGTGATTCAGTATTGATATTTTCTAATCTTAATATAAATAAAGATGAGCCTATTTATATTCAAATTGAAAGACATATAAAACAAGGCATTAAAAACGGTGAATTAAAGAAAGATAGTAAGCTTCCATCTACAAGGGAAGTAAGTAAGTTTTTGAATATAAGTAGAAATTCTGTAATTTCAGCCTATGAAGAATTAGAAAGCATAGGAGTAATAACAACAAAAAGAGGGATAGGTACTTTTATCTCCATAGAAAGTGAAAATGAAAGTTATGAATATAATGTAGATTTTTCTAAAAGGATTAACAATTATGGAGCTACCTTAAAAAAGTTTGATATTATAAAAAGTGAATTGCCGTATAAAAAGGGAATGATATCATTCAAATCCATTTCTCCTGAAAGTCATCTCTTTAATCTTGATGATTTTAAAAGATCTCTGTTAGATGCTTGGACTTACGAAGAAGCCAATCTATTAAATTACGGTTATGCTAAAGGATATAAGCCATTAATAGATTATTTTTTAGATTATATGAGAGATAAAAGAGTTGATACTAATAACAAAGATATCTTAGTAACTAATGGATTTACCGAAGCCTTTGATATAGTAATTAGTTCGCTAACAAATAATGGTGATATTATTTTATGCGAAGAGCCAACACATAATACAGCTTTAAAAATTATGAAAAGCTATGGATTAAAGATAGTTCAAGTAAAAATGGATAAAGAAGGTCTAGACTTAATATCTCTTGAAAATGCTTTAAATAAATATAATCCAAAGTTCGGATATTTGATCCCATCTTACAATAATCCAACTGGAATCGTAACTAAAACTGAAAGAAGAAAGGAAATATATAAACTTTTTAGAAAATATTCTGTTCCTATAATAGAAGATGGCTTTAATGAAGAATTACTCTACTCAAGCTCCCCAATTGATCCAATAGCATCACTATGCGGAACTGGTAATGGAGTCATATATATAGGAAGTCTTTCTAAAATACTGTTTCCCGGTCTTAGAATAGGATGGATATTCGCAGATGATAAGCTTATAGAAACCTTAGAAAGTGTAAAACGTGGAAGAAATATTCATTCTTCTTTTTTAGATCAAAGCGCATTTTTCTATTATTTAAAAAGTGGTGCTTTCAACAGATATGTTAAAAATGTAAGAAAATATTATAGAGATAAATACAATCTTGTACTCGATATGGTTGAAAAATATATTCCATATGAATATATAACTGGTGAGGGTGGCCTTCATGTATTCATAAAGCTAAAGAACAACATAAATGCAAGAACTCTTCTAGAACTCTGCTATAAAGATAATGTATTATTTATGCCTGGTGATATTTTTTATGAAAATTCCAATGATAATGTAGAATTTCATACTAAAACAGATGATAACAAGCCTATTAGCCATAGAAAAAAAAGCTTAAAAGGCTATGATACTTTTAGAATTGGATTTGGTCGAGTAAGTGACGAAAATATAAAAAAGGGCATTGCGATAATAGGAAAAAATATAAGACTTTTGGATAATTAGTATCTACTTAAAGTAAAAAAATCATTGCCACAAAATTATGGCCAATGATTTTTTTATTTAACACCTATTATAAGAATTTTTACTATATATTTTTTAATGCCTGCAAAGCAGCTATATTTAGTAAACTCCAAGGTTTATTAAAATGTGGTTGGAAGAAGAAATCTGTCATTGCAAGTTCTTCTATAGTCATTTTATTTTGAATTACTACTGACAATGTGTTCATAAATTGTGTTAAATCTAAATTCGAAATTATTTGACCTCCAAGTATTCTTCTACTATCTTTATCATAAACTAATTTTAATAATGCTTCTTCGTAAGTAGGCATAAACTCTGGTCTATAGTTATCTGTAACAGAAACAGCTCCTACATTAAATGATGTTGTATTTTTTGCAACTTCTTCAGTTAATCCTGTAGATGCAATACATTTTTCATATATCTTAATTCCTGATGTGCCTTGTGTTCCCATATACTTTAATTTAGGCTCAACTATATTATGCGCAATTAAAGTTCCCATTCTCACTGCATTTGTTGCTAAAGGTATATATCGTGTATCATCAGCCGGATTGAACTTAACAACACAGCAATCTCCTGCTGCGAATACATCTTTTCTACTTGTTTGCATATATTCATCAATCATAATTGCACCATTTTGAAGTGTCTCCAATTTACCTTTTACAAGAGCAGTGCTTGGTGCAAAGCCAATGCATAATATAACTAAGTCTGCCTCATATTCATTATTATCAGTTACTACATGTGAAACTTTATCATTATCTCCCTTGAACAATTTAACTTTTTCCCCTAAAACTAGGTTTATTCCATGATTTCTAAATTCATTTTCTGCAATATCAGTAAATTCTTTGTCCAAGTACTTAGACATTATTCTCTCTTCAGCATCAATTAATGTAACATTTTTATTCTGAATTTTGAAAGCTTCTGCAAGTTCCACACCAATGTATCCGCCACCAATTACAACTACATTCTTTGCATCACTACGTCTAGCTTCAATTTCTTTCGCATGATTATAGTTCTTACATAATAAAATATTTTGTAAATTTCCGCCTTCAAACTTAGGTATTATTGGCCAAGACCCTAATGTTAAAACTAGCTTTTCATAACTATCTTCAAATATTTCACCATTTTCTAAATTCTTAACTTTAACAATTTTATTATCAAAGTCAATATCTAAAACGTCATGTTTCATCTTTGTTTTAACTCCTAAAGAGCTCAAATTATCTGGCGAATTATAAAATAACTTTTCTGTTTCAGTAACTATTCCGCCTATACTTAACGCAATTCCACAAGATAGAAATGATATATTATCGTTTCTTTCATAAACTACGACATCACTATCTGGGTATAATTCCTTTAAATTAACAATAGCAGCTGTTCCTGCATGTGTACATCCAATTACAATAACCTTCATATCATATCCTCCTGAAATCTTTTCGATAATTTTTACTTATAAATAATAGTTATTAACTAATAATATTATATATCTTTATTCAAGAAAAATAAAGAATTTTTCTTAAATAATATAATTATTCTCTAATATCCATTTTGCAATTAAATTTCTACATTCGCTAATTATCTATCACCTAGTGTGATAAAAGTTTTATAATGTAGATTTGTCATTGAAACATAAATATCTTATTAATTATCTATTTATGATATATTTTATACTTCCCATTGAATAATATACTTAATATACTTAAAACCCTTATTCTATCTTTTTAAAGTTCAATTTTTCCATTACAAGATCCAATTTTTTTATATCAATAGGCTTTGTCGCATATACTTCACAACCATTGTTAAAAATACTTTTGACTAAGTCCGCATCATTTAGAGCTGTTGTCATTATTATTTTAACTTTCTTATTATTCTCAATATCTTTTTGCTTTTCTATTTCTCGAATAGTCTTTAGAACCTTCACTCCATCTACCTTTGGCATCATTATATCTAAGCACACCAAATCATAAGGTTCGCCTTCATCTAATGCAATTAAATAGGCATCTAATCCTTCCATTCCATCAAGTGTGATATCGCACTCACCATACTTGGACATAAATTTAAACAAAAGCTTTCTACTTGAAAGATCATCTTCTACTATTAAAATTTTCACTGTTAAGCCCCCTTATAAAATATATAGTATAAAACTTATAAACTATTTGTAATTTTCTCGTAGTTATTTTTAATTCCCAACTCATCTTTCTTTCTTGCCGCAAGTTCAATTTTAAATGCTAAAATCTTAATATTATTCAAACTGTTTTCTTCACAATATTCTTTTATTTCATGAGCTATATTTTCAATCTTAATGTAATCTTCTAGCGTTTTTTCTTCAATAAAATATCTCTCCATGCTATATAACCATTTTAACAACGTCTCCTTAATCTCTTTATCAACTATAATAAAACTATTATTATATGTAGTATTTCTTAAGAATAGTTGAATGGTGCTTTTTGCCTCTAAGTCGATGTTCTTTAGAGTCCTTTCTAAAATTTTTTTAAGTTTATTTATATCTATTGGTTTTGAAATATAGTCATCCATGCCTTGTGATAAAAATCTTTCTCGATCTCCCTTCAAAGCATAGGCTGTCATCGCTACAATAGGAATATGCCCTCCTGTTTTTATTTCATTTTTTCTAATTATCCTAACAGTTTCACTTCCATCTAATTCAGGCAATTGTACATCCATTAGAATTAAATCAAATCTGTAATTTTCAATAAACTTCAAAGCTTCAACTCCATTTGATGCAATCTTTATATTAATATATCCCAGCTCTTTCAACACTTTTTTAATCACTATCTGATTGATCTTATCATCTTCTACTACGAGAATTTTTTCACTCTTAGAATTTTCATCATTTATTTTTTGATGATCTAATTCTCCAATATCATCCATTGCCTTATCTAATTTAATGGCAAAGTAAAATTTACTTCCAACTCCTTTTTCACTCTCTACTTCTATATTCCCACCCATTAATTCTACAAGTTTTTTGGAGATAGAAAGTCCAAGTCCCGTTCCTCCATATTTTCTTGTTATAGATCCATCAACCTGACTAAAACTCTTAAAAAGGTGTTGCATCTCATCTCTGCTAATTCCAATCCCTACATCTTCGACCACAAACTGAATTTCATATTCATTTTTACTTTTGTTTATCTTTCTTACTTTTATAATTACAAATCCAGATTCTGTGAATTTTACAGCATTAGAAACTAAATTGTTTAATACTTGCTCAAGTCTATATACATCTCCAACTAAAACTTGCGGAATATTCTCATCAATCGTATAGTGAAGTTGTATATACTTTTCATTAGCCTTTGGCAAGTTAGTATATATTACATTTTTAATAAGAACTTGTATATTAAAATTCACATTCTCAATCAAGACTTTCTCTGCTTCAATTTTTGACAAATCTAAAATATTATTTATTAATGATAATAACGAATGAGCACAACTTTTTACAATACTCAGATTTTCTTTCTGCTCTTCTGTAAGATTAGTTGAAAGCGTCAAATCTGTCATACCTATTATTCCATTCAATGGAGTTCTTATTTCGTGACTCATATTTGCTAGAAACTCACTTTTAGCTCTATTGGCTGCCTCTGCTGCTTCTTTAAGTTTGAAAAGTTCTTCTTTTGTCAGTGCTCGGTCAAACTTATACACATTTTCTCTTTCATTCCCCACAATATTCCCCAACCTTTCCCTTTAGATATATTAACTCCTGTTAATACTATCCTTATTTTAGAGGAATAAACCGCTTATCTTATCTCATTCTATATAATTAAGGTAGGAAGCAAAACAAAAATTTTTCTTAATTTTCTCTTCCTACCTTTATCTTTGTAGATTAGTATTTACCAAATTCACTATCACTTAGTTTTATTCTTTTTTTATTTGAAGTAACTGCCACTTCTTTATCTAGCGAGTTGTCTCCACTATCATACGATTGTCTCAATATATAGTTCTTACTATTTTTGCTTACTCTTCCTCTCGAGCTATCATTTTTAAGTTTAAAACTAGAAACTAAATCTTTAAGCAATTCTGATTGACTTGAAAGTTCCTCACTAGCTGCCGCACTTTCTTCCGCCGTTGCTGAGTTTGTTTGAACAACTTGTGATACTTGCTCTATTCCTAAATTTACTTGTGATATTCCAGTAGCCTGTTCATCTGAAGATGCCGCTATTTCTGATACGAGAGTCGCTGCTTTAGATACCCCATCAACTATTTCGTATAAAGCTTTTGCTGTGTTATTAGCAATTTCAGTTCCATTTTCCGATTTCTTTATGGAACCTTCAATAAGAGCTGTTGTTTCTTTCGCTGCATTTGCACTCCTAGCTGCTAGATTCCTAACTTCTTCAGCAACTACTGCAAAGCCTTTTCCATGTTGTCCTGCCCTTGCGGCCTCAACTGCTGCATTTAGCGCAAGTATATTGGTCTGAAATGCTATTTCATCTATTACCTTTATAATTTTAGAAATATTGGCTGAAGATTCATTTATTTCACTCATAGATTTGAGCATTTCATTCATATGCCTACTTCCTTGTTCTGCATTTACTTTTACTTCAAGAGCTAACTCCTTAGCCTGATTCGCATTAAAAGCATTTTCCTTAGTTTGTGCTGCAATTTCGGTTATTGACGATGTCAATTGTTCTATCGCACTTGCTTGCTCTGTAGCTCCCTGTGATAATAACTGACTACCGTCTGAAACCTGGCTCGCACCTGTATAAACTTGTTCTGACACATTATTTATTTCACTAAGAACTGAATTTAACGAGTCTATTATTGTATTTAGAGAAACTGATATATTATTAAAATTACCATGAAACTCTTTTACATTTTCAATATTGAGATTACCTTGTGAGATTTGTCCTATTATATCAGAGATTTCTCCAACAACACGTTTTAATCCATCTTCGGTCTCATTAACAGCTTTAGCTAAAATTCCGAACTCCCCTTTATAATTTTCACTTACAGGAACATCAAGGTTACCTTTAGATATTTCACTCATAACACTTGTGACTTCCTTAATTGGTTCTACCATAGCTCCAATCAATTGATTTACACCCTCTACAACCTGTTTGAAGTCTCCACTGTGTTTTGTTTCCTCTGCTCTTATATCTAATTTCCCTTCTATCGCAGCATTTGATAGCATTTTAGCATCGAATATAAGATTATCTATCGCACTCTTAACATCTTTTAAACTATTATATATTCCTTCAAATTGTCGGCTAACTTCATCAGTAAATTGATCTGCTTCTTTAATTTTTAAGTCAAAATTAGTATTTCCACATGCCAAAAGCTTTAGATTTCCCTCAAGTCTCTTAACTTCACCCTTTGTATAATCGCTTACCCTAATAATAGGTGTTAAATCAGTTACAACTTCCACATATCCTACATTCTCACCATTTTTATTCTTTAAGTAAGACGTATCTTGCTTATTGCTCATGCCACACCATTCAAAGAAACTTTCTGATTTCCCCTTATGTAGCTGTTTTATACCACATTTTTCGGTATTACATATATTAGCCCCCGCATGACTACACGCCAATCCGTAACCAGATTTTCGATCTCTAATGACACCTTGATTAATCATTAAATTTTCAAATGACTTGTTCATATACGTCCAATTCATATCATTGTCTGTAACATGAATTGGGAAAGGTATAGCATCTATAATAGCCTCATACCAAACAGCCTTATCTACTACAGTATCTAAAGTTCCATTTACTCCATCTATTACTTTTCTGAAATCTCCTTCATGTTTTCCTGCATCAGCTCTTGTTTCAAACTTTCCTTCTATTGCCGAATTTGATAACATATTTACATCTGTCACTAGCATCCTTACATTTTTTACAACCTTATTTAATGCAGGAGCTATTTCATCTTTTTCATCTTTCGCAACTATATTAATATCCATGTTACCTTTAGCTATTTTATTCATAGCCCCTATAACATCATTCTGTAATGTGTTAGAAAACGAGTCCATAACCTTAGCCATTTGTCCTATTTCATCGTTAGTTGATATGTCCACTCTTTCACCAAGATGCCCTTTACTCATTTCACCAAGAATAGTTAATACTTTATTTATCGGTCTACTAATTAATCCCGATATTATAATTCCAAATACTAAGGCAATAACTATTCCCATAGAAATTACTACAAGCATTATAATAATTGCACTACTCGCAGCTTTTGAATTAATGTCAGCCTTCACTTTACCTTCTGCTTCTTTTAGCTCAATAAGTTTGGTAGCTGAATTATCAATATTACTAGAGAATATGCCTGCATCACCATTCATGATACCTACAGCCTCTGTATCTTTATTTTGCAACGCTAAATCAATAAATTTATCTCTAAGTGGTCTGTATTTATCCATATTTACTTTTAAATTATTATATTCATTAACTAATTCTTGATCTTTAAGGGTGAGCTTAAGCTCTTCCATAGCTTTATCTATTTCTTCATCATTTTTAGATATTATATTCTTACTTTCATTATTTTTATATGTATCAGTTTCAATTAACAAAGTTCTACACAATACTTTATTTTTTTGTAAATTTACCTGTATAGTACTGGCAAAACTAATAGCTTTTGTGTTGTCTTCATATAGATCACTATCTAATTTACTGATTTTTTGTAAATTAAAAATCCCCACCGATCCTACAATTCCCATTAATATAACAATTCCTAAAAACGCCGTTAAAATTTTACTCCTTATCTTTAAATTCAAAAACCACTTCATATTCTTTACCTCTCATCTTCTTCAAATTTTATCTGAACGTAATTTCATTTAAACTTACTTAATATGCTCTTACAATTATTAATTTTCTCCATTCTTTAATTCTTCTATTTCATCATCTTCTAAAAGCCTATTACAATCTATAAGAAGCCTTACTTCATTCTGAATCTTTCCAATACCCTTTATATAACTATTTGAATTGTGTTTCTCTAAATTTACTTTTGGAGGAGGAGAAATATTACTTTCATCAATATTGGCAACCTCTATAACTTTATCTATTATTAAACCGATATCTATATTTTCAATTTCAACTACAATAATGCATGTCCTATCGTCATATTCTTTTTCCTCTTTTTTCAGTTTAATCCTGACATCCATCACTGGTATTATTTTTCCTCTTAGATTTATTACACCTTTAATATACTTAGGTAATTCCGGCACCTCTGTTATTGGCTCAACTCCTATTATTTCTATTACATATTTAATATCAATTCCATAGCACTCTTGACCGATCGAAAATATTAGGTATTTATCCTTTTGAGTATCTTCTTCATTTTCAATCATTACATCCACTAACTCTGACATTCTAATCCTCCCATAACGCAATTTTATAAGTTAACAATTTCAGATATATCTAATATTAAGCTTATAGTTGCATCTCCCAATAATGAACAACCACTTATTGCTTTCACCTTTTTTATATATTCTGGAAGTGCCTTAATAACAACTTGTTGCTCTCCAATAAGTTCATCTGCGAAAATACATTTTGCTTTACCTTGATCTTCAACCATAATTACAATACCATCTTCTATATTTACTACATTAGTTTTTATATTATAGAACTCATGAAGCTTTAATATAGAATAACATTCTCCTCTTATTAATATCATTTCATTATTATCTATATCTCTTATAATATCTTCCTTTTTTATAATGAATGATTGCCTTATTGAAGTAACAGGAATAGTAAAAACTGATTTTCCTACCTTTATTGTCATGCCATCAATAATCGCAAGAGTTAATGGAATTTTTATAGAAGTTGTTGTTTCTTCACCAGGTATACTATCGACTGTCACAATCCCCCTGATTTTTTCAATCTCATTTGTAACCACATCCATTCCAACCCCACGTCCTGAAAATTCTGTAACATTTTCCTTGGTTGAGAAACCAGGTAGAAAAATCATTGAATATATCTCTCTATCTGTCAAATCGTTTTCCTTTACTTTTAGTAGTCCATTATCTTTTGCCTTTTTTAATATCTTATCTTTATTAAGGCCTTTACCATTATCTTTTATAATAATCCAAACTTCTCCACCAGTGTTTTTAGCCTCAATAGTTATTTTTCCAATTGAAGGTTTCCCATTTGCTAACCTCTCTTCTTTGGTTTCTATTCCATGGTCCATTGAATTTCTTACTATATGCATTAATGGATCACCTATATGCTCAATTATATTTTTATCTACTTCTGTCTCTTGTCCTATTATTTCAAGTTCTACTTCCTTATTCAATTTCTTACACATATCTCTAACTATTCTATTCATTTTAGTTAATGTCGAGGCAAGTGATACCATTCTTATTGACATAACAACATCTTGAAGATCAGAAAGCCTTTTTCTATGCTGCCTCGCTGCCTTATTAAAACTATCCAATTGCAATTCAGATATTTCTGGATTTTTAGTTACCATCGCTTCTGAAATAACTAATTCTCCTACTAAATCCATTAACTTATCTAATTTATTTACATCTACGCTAATTAAACTTTGTTTATACGATAAGCTTTTAGAAGCTACTTTCTCATTGTCATTTGTATCATTAACTATATTATTAATTGACTTTATAATATCTTCTTGTGGTTTTTCGTTCTTCTTACTAAATTGCTCACTAAATTGCTCACTGAATTCAATTTCACTATAAAATTTGTTTATATCAACATTATTCAAAAAAGCATTTTCCATCAAAAGTGTTCTAATATCCTCAATACTTTGATTTGTCTTGAAAAATATTTTAAATCCCTGCTTCTTTATAATTTCACACGTATCATTATTTTCAATAATATCTTCAGGATAATAATATGAAACTTCAGAAATCTCTTTAAGCTGATGCACAACAGTAAAGCATCTTATATTCTCCATATCACATTCTTCATCAAAAAACAAAGTAGCACTAAATAAATTAAGGTTCGAATTTACCCTATCAGTGCTTAAGTAATATTTTTGTTCTACATCTTCCTCACTTACTAATTCATCTGCCCCGCCATTTCCTGAATCTTCTGAATTTTCATCGTATGTTTTAAGGAGTTTTAAAAACCCCTTAACTTTCTCTATAAATAAAGTAAAATCTCCATCTGTGTCTTTATTATTATTTATTTTTTCTGTTTCTATTTTTATTAAATCGCTTCCTTCTAAAACTAAATCTGTAAGTTTTGAATAATCTATTTTCCCTGGCTTTGATTCTCTAATAAAATAGAATAAATCTTCTATAGTGTGAGAAAGATTAGAAATGTTATCAAACATCATCATCCCAGAAGAACCTTTAATTGTGTGCATTATTCTAAATATTTCATTTATAGCTTCTGTTTCTAGTCTCTTATTCTTTTCACTATCAATAATGAGTTGCTGAAGTTGTTCTATCATATCAAATGTTTCGAATATAAACATTTCTAGCATCGGTTCTCTAGTATCCATGCTTGTCCTCCTTAGTAAACACTCTTAAAACTTGCTTAATGCTTTAACAAGATAATCTTCTTTAAATGGTTTTACTACGAAACCTTTAGCACCTTGAATTACAGCTTCCCTAATTTTGGTTTCTTGCCCCATAGCACTTAACATAATTACCTTAGCCTTTGAATCAAATTTCATTATTTCAGTTAATGCCTCAATGCCATCCATATCAGGCATCGTAATATCCATTGTCACAAGTTCAGGGTTTAGCATTTTATACATTTCAACAGCTTTACGACCATTTTCTGCTTCCCCAACAACTTCATAACCATTTTTTTCAAGCATTGTTTTTAAAGATAACCTCATAAATGCAGCATCATCAACTACAAGTATTCTTTTCATAAATAATCCCCTCCAGTTTCATCATAACTTCATTAAGATAATAATATTTCAATCCATATTATTACATAATCCTTCCAATCTATTTAAATAATAGCCTTTTATAAATTATATTAAAAATAATTGCAAGCATATTTTATTTGCAAACGTTTATAGGTGAAATACTTGCACAAATTGGTTGTATTATGTAAACAACTATCTGATTATAATTTAAATGATTTATCTTTAAAAGTCAATGCTTGTATTATTCTGTCTGTTTGTTCTAAAAATTAAGCATATTTGTATATTCTTACTATACCAATGTTTCATATTTACAACATTTTTTTAGCATAATATTATTTTTTATCAAATCAAACATAAAGTGTAAAATAAGCCAGTATAAATAATAAAACAACTATCCAATTGCCCTCTAATTGGATAGTTGTTTATATTTGGCTGATAACTCTCAACTAATTTTACTTATATTTTAATTCTAAATAAATTTATATACAGTGAAAAATATATAATTTATATTAGTACTGCTAAAATTACTAGTGACATAATTTCAATATCATACTCAGTTATTAATTATATTGCTATATTAATTTAAACTGTTTTAATCCTTTATAAATACCATCATTTTCAATATTATCTGTTTTATATTTTACAACATCAAGAATCTCAGGACTACTGTTTCCCATTGCAACTCCATATTTAACATATGTTAGCATATCTATATCATTTAAACTATCACCAAATGCATATGTATTTTCAATATCAATTTCTAAACGCTCTATAATCGCCTCTATTCCCTTTACCTTAGAAAATCCTTTTGGTACTAATTCAATAAATTCTGAACTATGACATATGCAGTCAAAATCCTTTTCTATTATTGAATATGCTTCTTTAAAATTACTATTCTCATATGTTCTGCATGTAATTTTATTGAAACTATGTTCATTTCCTGTTATTGGCTTTATTTTTTCCCTATATTTATTTTTAAACATCATTATTGAAGATCTTTTATCATCGATAAATTCCTCCTCATCCATATATAAATAATCTTGTCCTTCTAGAATGCAAAATACCTTATTATTTTTTAAAGCACTTATTGCATTATCCGCTATTTGCTTTTCCAAATCTATGTTATAAACTACGTTTCCATCATATTCTACATAACAACCACAAGATGCGAGTATTCCATCAAACCCAATATCAATTAGATCTTGTGAAATCATTGCTCTTGCCCTTCCAGTTGATATAAAAGCAAGATGACCATTCTCCCTTAGCTGCCTAATACCTTTTATTGTACTCTTTGGCACACCAACTTCATGATTATATAGTGTCCCATCTATATCAAAAAAAACTGCCTTCTTTCCCATTCTTACCTCCTTAAAAAACAATTACATTCACAACTATATCATACATTAATAACAAAAAAAGTTAAAGGTAATATATATTATTTACTTTAAATATATAATAATGAGAGCTAAATTTTCCTTAAAATATGTTGCAATTTAATTTCAAATGTATAAATTAATACTATTAAGAAAGATAAGGTGGTATCTGAGTGGATATAAAGAAATTAATCAATGAAATGACCTTAGAAGAGAAAGCCTCTCTCTGTTCTGGAAAAAACCTTTGGGAAACTAAAGAAATTGAAAGATTCGGAATTCCTTCAATAACTTTTGCGAATGGTCCCTATGGATTATCAAAAATAAACTGTGATTCTTATGACCCTGTTCCAGCTACATGTTTTCCTACGCCTACTGCCTTGGCCGCAACTTGGGATGTTAATCTTGCTTATTCTGTCGGAAAAGCTATTGGTGAAGAATGCTTAGCTGAAAATGTTAATATTCTCTTTGGTCCTGCTGTAAATATTCAACGTTCTCCATTAAGCGGAAGAAATTTTCAATATTTTTCAGAAGATCCAGTTCTAAGTGGTGAAATGGGTGCAGCTTTTATAAATGGAATCCAAAGTGAGGGTATTGGCGCATGTGTTAAATATTACATTGGAAATAACCAGGAATCACATAGACAAAATATTAATAACATAATTGATGAACAAACTTTAAATGAAATTTATTTATCAAACTTTGAACGGGTAATAAAAAATTCTAATCCCTTCGCTGTAATGGTTGCTTACAATAAAATAAATGGAATACCTTGTACCGAAAATGACTATTTGTTAATCGATATTTTAAGAAATAGATGGAATTTTGACGGATTAGTTTTATCAGACTTATATGCAGTAAATTCAATAATAAATTCATTACAGGCTGGATTAGACTTAGAATTTCCAAACTCACCTAATAATACAAAACAAATTATAGAAGCTGTACTTAGTGGTACTTTAGATTCATCAATCCTTGATAATGCTATTGAAGATATATTAAATACTATATCTAAAGTTATTAAACCTGTAAAAGAATGTGAATGCAATATTTATGACAAAGAAAAACATAATGATTTAGCAAGAGAAGTTGCTGAAGATAGCATTGTCCTTTTGAAAAATAAACGTAATCTTTTACCTTTAAAAAAAGATAGGTTAAAAAATAGGAAATTAACCATAATTGGAGAATATGCAAAAGAAACAAGATGTCAAGGTGATGGTAATTCTAACGTCATACCTATAATGTTTGAAAATGCCTATGATGAAATAGTAAAACTCGTCGGAAGTTCCGTCAAAATATATTATGAAAAAGGTTATAATACTTCTAAAAATTCAGAAGATGATGATAACACACTTCTTGCAGAGGCAAGAAAAACTGCACGTACCGCGGATATAGTTATATTATTTGTAGGAACTCCAGAATACTATGATAAAGAATATACTGACAAGGTAAATCTAGATCTCCCCACTGATCAAGTGAAATTAATTAAGGAAATAGGTAAAGTCCAGAAAAATTTAATTGTAGTACTTAGCAATGGATCTCCAGTTACTATATCATCTTGGGCCAAATATGCTGATTCTATTTTAGAAACCTGGCTTCCAGGACAAGCAAGTGGGGGTGCTCTTGCAGAAGTCCTATTTGGCATCGCTAATCCATCTGGTAAATTACCAACTACTTTCCCTATACAATTGTCAGACACTCCAACATATTTAGATTATATAGATTCCGAAAATAATTTACAGTATAAAGAAGGGCTTTTTGTAGGCTATAGATATTATGATAAAAAAAATATGAATGTTGAATTTCCTTTTGGATTCGGATTGTCCTATACTACTTTTAAATATAGCAACTTAACTCTTGATAAAGATATATTAACTGATAATGATACATTAGAAATTAAACTTAAAGTAAAAAATACTGGAAAATATTTTGGTAAAGAAATTGTACAGTTATATATAAAGCATACTGATAGTGACATTTTAAGACCTGAAAAAGAATTGAAAGCCTTTACAAAAGTATATCTTTTTCCAGATGAAGAAAAAGAGGTGAGTTTTTTGATTGATACAAAAGATTTTTCTCACTATGATATAAACACAAATAACTGGGTAATTGAAAGCGGCCCTTATGAAATTTTAATTGGTAAATCTTCTAGAGATCTTCCTTTATCTAAAAACATTTATGTTCAGTCACCATATCTACCTAAAACTAATTATACTAGAGATACACTCGCACAAGAGTTTCTCATTAATCCAAAAACTAAGGCAATTGTAGAACCTTTATTAATCAGCGCCGCTCAATCCATAACTTCTGATACAAATGCGCAAGAAAAACTTATAAATTACTTTAAAAATATTCCTATAGGAAGATTCACTACATTAAGTAATGGAACATTCACCGAAAAAATGCTAAATGATCTTTTATATTCTGCGAATGAAGCTTAATTATAGAATACCTTCATTTATAATTCAAAATAAAATTACAACAATATATCTAAAAACTATATATTAGTGTATTCACATTAAAAAGAACATGTTTCATATAAGTATTTATCAACTTAATACCAAAACATGTTCTTCATTTTCATTATTATATTTATATAACAGTTTTTATAGATTCAGCAATGTTTTCTGCTAATTTTTGCTGACTCACTGGATCCGAACACCTTTTCGCCTCTTCCTCGTTAGTTATAAATCCTGCTTCCACAATTACTGATGGCATATTTGTGCTTTTTATGAATAGTCTGCTATCCTTTGCACCTCTATCATTAAAATTAAACTTCTTAACAATATTGTTATCAATAACTGTTGCTACGTTCTTACTTATCGTTAACTTGTTAGGACATACCCCACCTTTAAAATTTTGACTTTGCTCTGCCGAACTATAATAAACTTCTACCCCTTTTGCGTCTGGAGCATCCTTTACAGCATTATGGTGTATACTTACAAATAAACTTGCATTTGCTGTATTGGCAATTGTAATTCTATCTTTAAGACTCTGATTGGTCCCTATCGTTTGTACTTCCTTAGGATATCTAGTCATTACAACATTATATCCTCTTTTCTCTAATTCCGTTTTTAACTTAGATGCAACCTGCATATTTAAATCTACTTCTTTATACGTTATGCCTTTAATTGTAGATGCAGCTCCTAGATCACCACCGTAGTTATGACCTGGATCAACCACTATTGTCTTTTTCTTTTTATCAAGGTTAGCTATAGCGGTCATTGCCTGGTTGCTTAAAGTGCTTTGTGTTAATGTTGATGCTTGTACACGTATTGCTGGAGCCAAACTTGACACTATTGCAAAACCAAGTACGAAAGTAACTAATTTCACCTTAAAATTATCCAACTTTCTCATCCCCCCTCTATAGTAAATATTACCAGAATAGTTTACATAATTAAAGAAGAATTTGAAAATTTTAACTTTAATGCATTAGAAAGAAGACTAATGCATTCATATAGCTTATTGTTCAAAAGAACCAACAGTTGGTGTAAACTCTTCTAAATTAAGCTTTTTTTGATAATAATTTGTTCCCCATACACCCACTAGAATCATCACTGATCCTATTACATGGTATAATTGGAAGTTTTCATGTAATACGAGCACACCAGCTGCGATAGATACTATAGTTGATATATTGGCAAATACAGCTGATCTAGAAGCTTCCATTTTAGAAAGCGTATAATTAGCCAGAAAATATGCTACAACTGAAGATAATATTCCAAGATATAATATAGATACTATAAAGTTTATACTTCTTAATGGTATAAAATATTCTGATAAATTTGCATTTATCACGTGATTAGTAATTGAAACAATATTAAAAAATATAGCTCCAATAAGCATCATAAAGTATGTTACTTCAATCGCTGTAAATTGTCGTGATATTTTTCTTGCTATTATATTAAATAATGCAGCTGAAAATACAGCTCCTCCTAGAAGGATAATTCCTAATAGAGTACTCCCTCCTGAATCATTAGAATTTTCCATAAGAATTATCAGTATTACTCCAGATACCGAAAGTATTATACTTACGATTTGCTTAGGAGATGGTTTTTCTTTTAATAGATACACAGCTAAAACTGTCACAACTATTGGTATAAGAGCAATCATAAGTCCGCCTAAAGACGAAGATGTTTTCTTAATTCCATAGGTTTCAAATATAAAGTAAACTATAGGCTCTATAACAGCCAAAATAATAAGCCATTTCATAGGCTTATTTTTATAATTTACCTTTATTACTTTTAAAAATATCAAAATTGTCATTATTAGCAAAGCTGCTAAGAATCTAAACGAAAGTAATTCTGTTGGCGTAGCTACACTTAATGCTTGCTTCGAAAATAAGAAGCTTAATCCAAAAATAAAATTAGTTATTATAGCAGTAAAGTATGGAATTATATGTGATTTATTTTTCATATTTATGTCATTTCCTTCCTTGTACATAGATCTTAAAATATGAACTTAAGAGGTCAAGAACTCAAAAGTTATTATAGATCCCTTAAATATATAAATTTCCAAGTAAGTATACTATAAAAAAATACCATCTACAACAATTTATATAGATATATCTAAAAGCACTTTCTTGTTTTTAATATTAGATAAAATGGTATTTTAATAATTTAATGTAAAACTTTAAAGTAAAATATAAATTAATCCAATTTTTATGAATAATTCTAGTAATTTTGAAAAAAATATAATAATGAGCATGAATTTTATAGGAGTGAAATGTATATGAAGGTTGGAATTCCCAATGGATTATTAAATTACAAATATTCTGCTTTTCTTGAGAAGTTCTTTTCTGAACTTGGTGCAGATATTGTTAGATCACCAGATACAAACAAAACAATATTAGATGAAGGTGTAAAGAATTGTGTAAATGAAGCATGTTTGCCTATTAAAATTTTTCACGGTCATGTAAATGCAATAAAAGATAAATGTGATTTAATGGTTATCCCTAGAATTATGCAATTAAATGAACATGAATTTATCTGTCCAAAATTTTGCGGCTTACCTGAAATGATCATAAATAGCATTCCCAATATGCCAAAAGTTACTATGGTTCCTATTTATGCAACGTCAAAAGAAAAATTATATAAATGGATAGTTTCAACTGGAAGCCTAATAACAACAAACAAAAAAAGAATTCGGGATGCTTATGATAAAGCTTTAATAGCACAAGATGAATATGAAATAGGAATTAAAAGCGATGGATATAAATTAAATATAGCTCTAATTGGCCATCCTTACAATATTTATGATAAATTTGTGAATATGAATTTAGTGAAAAAATTAAATAAATTAGGTGTTGGTATTATAACGGAAGAATTTATAGACGAAGCCTCTATTGCTGACAAAACAACTGAATTATTTAAAAGACCTTTCTGGACATTTGCAAAAAATGCTTATGGGGCATCTACATACTTAGCAGAAAATAAAAAAATTAACGGTATAGTATACATATCTTCGTTTGCTTGTGGTATTGATTCTGTTGTTATAGATCTTATAAAACAAAAAGTGAAAGATTTTCCTTTCTTAGTATTAAAAGTTGATGAACATACTGGAGAATCTGGATTTGACACAAGAATAGAAGCCTTTGTCGACATGTTAGAAAGGAAGTAATGTTATGAAAATTATGACGCCTCATTTAGGAAATACATATCTGGTTACTAAAGCAGTGTTTGATACTCTTGGTATAGACTATATAATTCCGGAATTCAACAGTAAAAAATCATTAGAAATAGGATCTATGTATTCTCCAGATGATATGTGCCTCCCATTTAAACTTATGATGGGAAATTACATACAGGGAATCGAACAAGGCGCAGATACAATAATAATTACTGGAAGCTGCGGACCTTGCAGATATGGAGAATATTGCGAACTCCAAATAAACACTCTAAAAAAATTAGGACATAATTTAAATTTTATTGTATTAGATAAACCGTCAGAAATAGGCCCAAAAGAATTTCTAAATAGGATATCTTCCATCTCATCTAGCAGCGATAAAAATATGCCGCAAAAGCTAAATGCATTACGCATAGGATTTAAAGTTTTAAATCTAATAGATAAAATAGAGGCAAAAGCACATTACTTAGCAGGGTATGAAAAAAATAAAAATGAATGTAAAAAACTCTTAAGCAATTGTAAAATTGATGCCGAAAATAGTAATAGTCCTAATGATATGATAAAAATACTAAACAAATATGATAAAAGACTAGATTCCCTAGAGATATGTAGTGATAGGAATCCAATAAAAGTAGCAATAATAGGAGAAATCTATACAATAATAGAGCCATTTTCGAACCTTTTTATTGAGGATAAACTTATGGAATATGGAGTTTCAACCCAAAGAAAACTTACGCCAAGTTGGTGGGCTAAAAACTCTATTATGTCAGTTGTTGGAATGAATTCTTTAGACATACGAAAAGCTTCTAAAGAATATCTTCCATTATATATTGGAGGACACGCACGAGAATGCATTGGAGAAGCAGTAATGGCGGCACATGATGGCTTTGATGGTGCCATACAAATATTCCCTATGGGATGTATGCCAGAAATTGTTTGCAAAGCTGTGCTTCCTTCCATATCTAAAGATAAGAATTTCCCTATTTTAACTCTTGTAGTTGACGAAATGACGGGGGAAACAGGATATATTACAAGAATAGAAGCATTCCTAGATCTATTGGAAAGGAGAAGGCAAAAATGTATTATTTAGGTGTTGATGTTGGCTCAGTAAGTACTGACATTGTTCTTTTAGATAATAATCTGAATGTCGTAGATAAACTATATTTAAGAACAAAAGGAAAGCCAATAAATGCGATCCAACAGGGGTTTAAAATCTTGAAAGAGAAATATGATGATGAACAAATTAAAGCTGTTGGTACTACAGGTAGTGGAAGACAAATCGCATCCTCTATCCTTGGAGCAGATGCAGTAAAAAATGAGATAACAGCTCACGCATGTGCTGCACTTGCTATAGATAACGATGTTAAGACAATTTTAGAAATAGGGGGACAGGATTCAAAAATAATAATATTAAAAGATGGAGTTGCTATAGACTTTGCGATGAACAATGTCTGTGCAGCTGGAACTGGATCATTCCTTGATAGGCAAGCTGAAAGATTAGGAATTCCAATAGAAGAGTTCGGAGATTATGCTTTAAAATCAACAACTCCACTAAGAATAGCTGGAAGATGTGCAGTTTTTGCCGAGTCTGATATGATACACAAACAACAGCTTGGTTATAATGAGCCTGATATTATAAACGGGTTATGCGAAGCCCTTGTTAGAAATTATCTCAATGATATTGGGAAAGGAAAAGAAATATGCCCTAAAATATTCTTTCAAGGTGGTGTAGCAGCTAACAAGGGTATGAAGGCATCTTTTGAAAAAGCTTTAGGATGTGAAGTATACATTCCTGAACATTATAATGTTATGGGCGCCATAGGTGCCGCAATTATTGCTAAAGAAACTGTTGACAAGACCGGCGCTACTAACTTTAGAGGCTTTGATATTGCTGATTCTAGTTTTATATCCACTAGCTTTGAATGTGAAGGCTGCTCTAATCGGTGCGAAGTTGTACGAATAGAAGATGATAGTATAATAATAGGATGCTTTGGAGATCGCTGTGGAAAATGGACCAATACCATTAATGAAAATATTACTAAAGGTGCTTAATCATAAAAACATAATTGTTTCTTACATAATTAAGGATAAAAAATACAGACTAAGCGATTGATTTTAATTACTTAGTCTGTATTGCAATATAATATTAATCTCTTTTATATTTTTTTCTTATATAAAAATAAACTGGAAGACCTATTAAAGTTATTCCTATTCCATATATTGCACTTAATGAATCTGTTATAAAAGTACTTATTAATATGTACAGCCCACCAACTATTCCGATCAATGGAACAATTGGATATAAAGGAACTTTGTATGAAGTTTTTAATTCTTTATGTTTACGTCTCAATATAAAAATCCCACATACGCACATAACAAAAAATATCCACATTACAAACACAGCCAAGTTTGTAAGTTTGTCAAAAGATCCACTTAATACATATAAACTTGCTAGTAATACTTCAAAAGCAAATGTATTTATAGGAGTCTCAAATTTTTCATTGATTTTCCCAAAAAATTTAGGAAAAGGGAAAAGATTATCCTGAGCCATAGCAAAAGGTATTCTAACCCCTGTCATTAGATATCCATTTAGCGCTCCAAAAATAGAAATCATTATGCCTACTGCGATTAATGCAGCTCCCATATTTCCAAACAATATTACCGCTGCATCTGAAGCTGGCTTGGAAGAAAGTATTACATCGTTAACTGGCATTATATTTATTATTGCTACATTAATTAATATATACACTATTATTATTGCTATTAATCCCATTATTATTGACTTTGGGAGATCTTTTTCTGGATTTTTAAGCTCCCCAGCCATATTTCCTACGCTAATCCATCCGTCGTAAGCCCATAGAGTCCCCAGTATTGCAGCTCCGAATCCTGCTGCTCCTGATGTATTTGAAGCAAATACAGTTGTCGAGAAATCATGAGCTGTACCATTTATTAATCCAAATATAACAATAAAAATTATTGGAACAAGCTTACCAATTGTAGAAATTACTTGAACCTTCCCACCAAGTCTTGATGATAGAACATTTAAAGCCATTACAAAAAATAGAATGCATATAGCGAATATTTTCTGCATCATTGGTGTTAGATCTGGAATAAAATACGTTGCTTGAGTAACAAAAACTATTGATAATGCAGCTGCCACCCCTGGCACATAGATTAAAGTCTGCATCCAACCAAATAAAAATGCCCATTTTTCACTATATAATTCCTTAATATAAACAAAAACTCCACCTGTCTTAGGAATTGCTACCGCAATTTCAGCAACGGTTAAAGCTGAAGCTATAGTTATACATCCACCAATCAGCCAAGCCATTATTCCCAGAGTTGGGGTACCTGCATTTTTAAATACTGATGACGCCTTAAAGAAAATTCCTGACCCTATAACTACACCTATAACTATAGTAATAGCTTCAATAAGTCCTATTTCTTTTTTTAAACCTTTAGGAATAACAGTTTCCTTATTCTTTTGCGTTGATTCATTCATGCTAGTCATCTCCTGACTCAATTTTAAATTTTATATATATAATATTAAATAAAACACTTTTTCTATTGTATAATTCGTAATGAATTTCGTCAACAAAAACCATAATTATATTATTTTGCAAAAATATAGGCCTCATCATTTTCAAGTATAACTTTTAAATTATCTTTTTCATTTCCAAGTGAGTCGAAATCTTCTTTTTTAATAAACAATAATGTTTTATCTTCATTATCTTTCAAAAATCCTTCTATACCACCTTCTAGCGGAGTCAAATCTGCATAAAGCTCACTATCCAGCCAATAGCTTTGCTCAAAATGATTTACATATATTTTTTCTCCATAATATTCTGGCAAGTTTCCGATTTCCTTAATAAGCTCTTGACTCAAGTCCTCTTTTGGATTTAAAATTCTAGTTACTATAACTTCTTCACTTTTATATATCGATAATATAATCATAGCAACCAATACTATTTGTGTAGCAAAATTTCTATTACGCTCTTTTAATATAAAACCTGATGCATATCCTATCCATATTGCTGCGGCAGGATATATCGGTAAAACATACCATGAAATTTTCGTTTTTGAAATAGTATATAATATAAACGGAATACTCATCGACAGCCATATTATCAAATTACAATTTATTAGTTTCCTATCCGTAATATATCTATGGGCTATAGTTAAATATGCCATGCTAACACCTACAAATACAAGATTCCAATAAAAATATGACCATTGCAAATGTTCAATATAGTAACACTTTCCTCCAATATGTCCTTCTAAAGGTCTTGATGTTCTTGCCATCAAATCAAATTCTATCATAGTCTTAAAAAAAGCTATTCCGTCATTGGAATATCTCAAGATTGCCCATATAAGAATCGGAAAAGATGCACTTAATACTAATGCCAGAATTTGCTTTAATGTTAATTTAAATAAATTTTTACTAAATATTAAATATAATATTCCTATAAAAAAGATATTGCCTGCATGAAAACTTTTACTTAAAAAAGCTGCTGAAAATGATAATCCAAATACATATAGCCATTTAGTACTCCTTTCCATTAAAATTAAAGACATTACTGATATTGTAAAAAATAAAACGTATATGGCATCTGCATCTCCGGTTCTTGCACAATGCTCTGTAATAAATGGTATTGTTGTTGTTAAAACAATTGTCGCAATCAGAGATGTCAATCTCCCATATATATTGAAACTAAAAATTGCTACAAGTACTATAGTTATTATTGCTGCAAATGCAGAAAATACTCTTAGTCCTAAAGCATTAAATCCTGCAATTTTATATCCCATAGCTATTGCCCAAAAGCTTATTGGTGGTTTCAAATTCCAATAATCATTTTTATAAGCATATGTATTTACTATATAATTGCTATTTTTTATCATCTCATAAGCGCTAACACCATGTCGTGCCTCATCCCAGCTATATATAGGAATGACACCTAAATTGTAAAATATATTAAAGGATGCAATTAACAATATAACTATTAATATAATGTAGTAACATTTTTCAACAAGCCCTATAATATTATCAATTAACTTTGTTCTAAACATGCTCATACTTTGCTCTCCCTGTAATATACTTAATATTTTAATTTCATAAAATCATTTACTATATTAACCTTAGCTTGAAAAATATATACATTCTTAAAAATGTGAATCGTCCTTTTCCATAATTTACACCCACAAGGAACACAATGTCCACAGATTTCATTACAATATAAATTCATAAAGAATAAAAAAATAACTTTCAGTCTAGAACCAAAAGTTACTTTTATAATCAACTATTACATTATTACCACTAAAATTAAATTTTTCCCTTTAATTAATATTTATCAACCACAGTACCTAAGAGAGCATGTTTTATAATAGGATTGTTCTCGATTGCCTTTAGTTCTTTTGGACTTCCAACCACTACAGCTCCAATTATTCTAATATCACTCTCATCGATATTTTTTATATACTGAGTATGCCCTATATCCTTTAACTGTTTAATCGCTGCCTTAAAGTTCTGCATTCTACCATCTGTATCACTTCTAAACTCTCCTGCTCCATCAATAGATTTTATCCCAATAACATCGAATGCTGGATTATTAACTTCAATTGTTTGCTTACAATCTTCTATATTCCTCTTGTTTTATTTGATTAGTTTTTAAATAGTAGTTAATTTGATTAAGCAATTTTTCTTTATCTTCTGGTAAACTTCCTCTTAGAGAAACATAATTTGATGCGTGATTGCATCTAAATGTAACTGATTCATTGACATTAATATGTTGTATTAATATCCCTATCTCATTTAATATTTCTCTATCACTTAGAAGTTTAAATTCTTTCCTTAATATTTTATTATACAAATCCGTTTCTTCTTCAACCATAAGAGTTAATACGCCTAAATAATTTGGAGCCATATCGCTTATTAATTTGCCTGTTTTGATTGCATGAATATCGCTCTTTTCAATGCCACCAACTCCAGCTATAACTGTCACTGATAGTAAGATATCAGCATTTTTAACCATTCTAGCAGCATCAATTATCTCGTTACTACTCACTCCTTTATTTATATCGTTTAAAACCTCATCGCTTCCACTTTCAACGCCCATATATATCATATATAAACCTAAATCTTTAAGTTCTTTCAACTCTTGATGAGTTTTACCTAATATTGATTTTGGTGACCCATAAAGCGTTACTCTCCTGCATTCAGAAAATGTATTTCTTATAAGCGTTAATATTTCTTTTAATTTTTCCGTTGGAATGATTAAAGCATCACCATCTGCCAAAAATATTTTTTCTACATAAGAATACATTTCTCTAAAGTAATTTACGTCTGCTTTAATATCTTCCAAAGATTTTATTGTAAATTTTTTAGATTTATACATATTACAAAAATTACATTTATTATGAGAACACCCTAAAGTTACTTGTATTATAAGACTATTACTTTCACTTGGAGGCCTATATAGTGGATAATCGTACATTATCAAACCATCTCCCCTGTTATTCTTTAATTAATATAATATTTTTTAAGTTCTAACACTATCTACATATATATTTCTACTTCATTAAATTCTTTATAAGCATTTATTCTTAAATTAGTGATATTCTAATATATATTTATCCGAAGTATATTTACTTGCATTTCATATGATAGCATCAAACTCATAAATATAACCTTCTATAGATTTTACTACAGAAGGTTATATTTATGAAGTGCGTTTTCTAATATTAATATTTATATAACATAACTATACTCTGAGAACCAGATCCAATAGTCCAGAAAATTACATAGTCCCCTCTTTTAACTTTACCTTCCTTTATCGATTCATACAATGCTATGAAAGGGCTAGTAGTTCCAGTATATCCATATTTATTTCCTATATAGATACTCTTATCTTCTCCTATATCTAAAAGTTGTCTTATATTTTTTATATTTATAAACGCAAACTGAGAAAAGCAAAACATCTTAATATCTTCATTTTCTAAGCCATTTTTCTTCAGCATCTTTTTAGCAATCTCTGCTGCGGGATAAACACATGCCCCACCATCAAATGGCAACCATTTCAAATAAAGTTCGCTTACATCTTTTGATTTGAAAAAATTAGAGAATCCTTCACTTGGATACATAATGTTATGACTTTCCTCTGTGTTTATATAATATTCTGCATCAACTATCCCACACTCTTCTTCAACTTTTTCTAAAATTATTGCACATGCAGCATGTCCATAATTTCCATAGCAAAGCTCATTATTTGGGTCAGCTAATGAATCAACATCATCACAACCAATAATTAATGCTCTTTTAGCTCGCTTCGACGATTCTAAATAATTTGACATATTCTCTAATGCAACAGTCATGCCAGCACAATTAGCATTCATATCAAAACACATTACATTTCTTCCTGCATTTAATTCCTTATGTATTAAAATAGATGTTGCTGGTGCTACATATTCCGATAATATAGATGAATAAACTAGTACATCTATATCACTACCTGTCAAGTTAGCCTTATCTAATACTGATTTTGCTACTTTTACTGCTAGAGATAAAGTTGTCTCCTGTTCATTAAACATAAATCGTTTATCTCTACCCATTATATCTACTAATAAATGTTCTACATCTTTATCTTGTTTTTCAAAATGTTTTAAATAAATATCATTTGAAACAACTTCTGATGCATGACAAACATCAATACAACTTAGTCTTATTCCCATAATAATCTCCTAGCTAATGTAATTCAATTTAATATTATAAATTATGTATCATTTTAAATTATTTCAATTACCAATCCAGTGTTCCTACTTATTCTTGATAATTGCATCTTTAAAGTAATATTGCTACCAACATTTGCTATAACCTTTACAAACTTGCAAGCCTTGTACATTTGAAAACATCCTTCTAACATTGGTAACATCTCTTGTCTTGAAACGTTTAACTCTCTTGCGTCAAAATTCAATACATATTCTGAAGTTTGTATAGGAGATAGTTCTTTTCTAAAATCTTCAACAAAACTATTGGCATCGTTTGGTTCAAACATTCCCCATATCCTTATATTAATCTCCTTTTTTGCTTTGTCCAAAGACAGTTGATACTTTTTCATTTACTACACCTAACCTTTCTTTATTTAAATTGTTACCATATACACATATTTCAATGATTTTGTATCAAAATAAAAAGGTACCTATTAATTATTAATAGGCACCAAAAATAAACAAATGACTAATGTTTATATAACTACATTTTGGCAACCTGGCAATCATTGAAAATGAATTTCTTTAGACCCATAGCTTTGCGGCCCTACCTTTCGGCAAGTGTGCTATTATCAATACATATGATATGCATAATTTTACACTTATTTTTGATAAATTTCAATATTTATACCAATATTTTTACCATTAATGGCATTAAAACTAATTTTAGTAAGTTATATTTATAATTTCTACTTATTTTGAAAAGATTCCTTGAATTCTTTCTTAATAACTAGGAAATCTTCTAAATCATTCAAAAACTGAAATAATAACGCTCTATTTTCAAATTCGTTTCGATTTTTAGGCAAATCCATTTTTTCATAATCTTTCCTAAGCAAATTTAGTTTATCTATAAGCTCTACACAATCATTATCTTCCTTAAGATTCATTGCAACTTCATTTGTAAATTCTGATAATATTCTAGTTTGATCATAAGTCATATAAAATCTCGAGAAATGCCTCTTCATTCTTTTCATTGTATCTAGCTGTATTATTCTCATCTCTATATAACTCAAATAATAATCATTTTTTTTAAATAAATGGTTATTATTTATTATTTGCGCCATAAATTTAGACTTATTAATTAATTCCTCAACGCTCACTGATATTTGCTTTTCATAAATTGGTACAGCTTGAGTAACAAGGCTTACTGCCATATCTGATAATATAGCTCTATAATAATCTTCTATTCTTTCTTTGTTTTTTTCAAATTGTTCTTCCAATGATGCGGTATATAAATTAAACATCATTGCTACTCCAATTCCTATTACAGTTAATTGTGCTTCGTTTATAATCCATGAAATATTTATATTTGTGCTTGTAAGTAAATGTGTTGATAATACAGATCCAACTACCATTCCTTCCTCTATTTTTAAAATTATTGTTGTTTGTATAAATATAATTAAAAATAATCCGAATATGATTGGGTTATTTCCAAGTAATAAATATAGCATAAACGACAAAAGAATGGCTAATGCAGAAGCAATTATTCTTCTCCCTGCAACTAATAAAGATTCTTTTTTTGTATCTTGAATACTTAGGATTGCAATAATTCCTGAAGTCACTCCAAATTGTAAACCAACATAATTTGATATAATAATTGCTATTGTAGCTGATAATGCCATTTTAAGAGTTTTAGATTGTAAATATTTTATCATTTTTACTTTCTCCTACCATGCTTAAATTCTTATTCATTATATAATCTTCACTTTTGCATGTAGCTTGCCTTTCATATGTATCTTAACTAAATAACGCTTTTTGCACACGTGTTCCAGATTTATAATGAAATATATACCTCCTTCATTGAGATTATAAGAGGCATATATTTCATTACCTAGAAACTCTTTTCAACTTTTTATTTTCATACATTTTATAATCAGCTTTCCTTAACATCTCCTCTAAATTATCTGCTTCACTCAGCTTATAGCTAGTTGATCCAAAACTTATTTCTAGTTTATATGTTTTACCATCTGAATCTTCTATTATTTTTAATCTTTATTGATTATCCGAGAATAGCTCATTTCATTATTTATATTATATTACACTATTATTTCACTTAGTAATTATGCACAATGCTAACATATATCTTTTTCTTATCGTTTTTATAACTTTGGTATATCCAACTGAATTCTTTTCCATTGCTTTCTCCTAAGCTACTAATACTAAATAGTTTGTTTTTAAACAAATCATCCTACTTATTAACTATATATAATTTACTGATTATTTTTTACTATATATTGTCTACATTATCTTATTTCCAACTTCAATATTTTATTTAAATATTCTCCATTTTAACAAGAAAATTATAACATATTCTTTCATTAAAATATCGAATTTTTAAACTTAATAAAAATAAATGTATTAATATATATAATTATTAACATTAAATACAACATCACATTATTTTTCGTGCTATAAGTACTCGAATTATTTTTAAGTGAACTTATCATGTAATATTTTCAAATAGAAATTATATATTATGCTTTCGAATAGTCATTTAGAGATTATTTATAAAATTTTTTATATATGTTAAACTAATTTTATAAAAATTTAAGGGGGGGATTAAATTGTTGAAGATATACGAACAAATTTCATGTGATATAAAACAAAAAATAATACTTGATCAAATGCCTCAAGGTGCTAAACTACCATCAATTACATCCCTCTGCAAAGAATACAAATGCAGTAAAGGAACTGTGATTAAAGCCTACGATAACCTATGCAATGAACATATAGTTTACTCTTCACCTCAGAGTGGATTTTACGTTGCTGATAACCTTGTACGATTTAATACAAATCAAACTAATATTTATGACCTATCGACTGGTAACTCTTTAGTTAGCAATATCCCAATAAAGGACATTCAGCATTGTCTAAACTCAGCCTTAGAGCTCCATGGCAACATGTCTCTAAATATGGATTTAGAAGGACTTCCTTCTCTACGTGAACTGTTAACTGATTTACTTATGAAGGATGATATATATTCTAAAAGCAAAAATTTAATTCTATCTCAAGGTATTCTACAAGTATTAACTCTTTTTTCAAAGATGGAATTTCCAAACGGCAATGATACTATACTTATCGAGGATCCATCTTATACTTATTATATAAACTTTTTAAAGTATGAGAATATGAAAGTTAAAACTATAAAAAGAGATGAGAATGGAATTAATTTATATAAACTTGAAGAAATATTTAAAACCCAAAATATTAAATTCTTTTATACGATTCCTAGAAATCATAACCCTTTAGGCACTTATTATTCATTAAATCAAAGAAAAGCAATAATGAAGCTTGCCCATACTTACAATGTATATATTATCGAAGATGATTATTTTTCAGATTTAAGCACCTTGTCAAGATATTCACCTCTTTACTATTACTCGGATTTTAGGAATTGTATATACCTTAGAAGCTTTTCAAAGACAATACCTTATATACGAATTGGTGTAGCTATAATTCCTGATGATTTAATTAATGGCTTTAGGGAATGGATGAGATACTCATATTATTTTTCATATTACATGCCATCATTGGTGTCTCAAGCAACACTTGAATCATATATAAAAAGCTCTATATATAATAAGCATGTAACTATTCTTTCTAACAATTTAAAGGACACTTTAAAATTATTTAGGAAAATAACTTCTACTTGGGACTCAAATTTAGTTAAGATACTTGGCGGAAGTTCTGGTTATTATTCTACTATAAGATTAGCTCCTCATATCAGCTGTAATAAATTATTAGACAACTTAAAAAGCAAAAATATCTTTCTAGCCCATAATTCAGCATCATACTATAATACAGAGAATTTTGACAATAGTCTAAGACTTAGTATCGCTAGAATTAATTCTGCTGATTTGAAATTAGCATTAAATATTATTTATGATGAAATATTAAAATTATCACAAATACAATAATAAAAGATCTAAGGGTTATATTCTCTCCCTTAAATCTTTTATTATATTAAGCAAATTGTGGTAAATAATCTTTATGTGCCTCTAGTAATTCATCCAATAATATTTTTGCCATTTTCTCTGATGGAATTAATGGATTAATAGTTAATGCAAGAAGTGCTTTATGATAATCCCCTTCAACTGCTGCTTCAACCACTAGACGTTCAAATGATTTTATTGTTTGAACCAATCCATTTACACTTACTGGTAATTTCCCCATAGCAATAGGTTTAGGTCCATCCTTAGTTATAATACATGAAATTTCGACTGCTGAGTCATTCTCTATTCCTTCAATAGCCCCATTATTTTTAGTATTAACTGGTTGAATATCTCCCTTGTTGTTATAAATAGAGTTAATTAATCTGCAAGCTGCATCTGAATAATATGCTCCACCTCTTTTTTCTAATTGCGGTGGCTTAATATCTAAATTTTCATCTTTGTATAGTTCAAATAAATCATTTTCTAATCTCTTAACTACTTCTGCTCTAGTTTCTCCCTTAGAAAATTCTTTTAATTCTTCTTCAAGCATATCCGCTGTTTGAAAGTAATACCTATGATATGGACACGGCATCATTCTAAGAGCTTTAATAAATTCTGGATTCCACTCTAAATCTTGAATATTTTTTACAATTGACCCCAGTTTACCTTCTGCTAGTGAGTCTATTACTTTATCAGTAATTTTTTCACCATCTAAATAAATTTCTCTACCAAATACCATATGATTCAATCCCATGAAATCCATAGTAATTCTGCTATGATCTACTTCAAGCATGTCCGCTACTGCTTTTTCCATTCCAATTGGAACATTACATAATCCAATAACTTTTTTATTATTTCCATACCTAAGAAGAGCCTCTGTTACCATTCCTGCAGGATTTGTAAAATTTATAAGCCATGCATTTGGACATAGTTCTGACATATCCTTATCTATATCTAAAATCACAGGTATTGTTCTTAATGCTTTAAACATACCTCCTGCACCATTTGTTTCTTGTCCTATTACGCCATGGCTTAATGGTATTCTTTCATCCTGAATCCTAGCATCTAACAGACCAACTCTTAATTGTGTAGTTACAAAGTCTGCATCCTTCAATGCTTCTCTCCTGTCTAAAGTCAAATGAATTTCCATAGGTACACCAGCTTTTTTAACCATTCTCTTAGCTAATTTCCCTACAATATCTAATTTTTCTTTTCCGCTTTCAATATCAACTAGCCATAATTCCCTTACCGGAAGTTCATTATACCTTTTTATAAACCCTTCCACTAATTCTGGAGTATAGCTCGATCCCCCGCCAATTGTTACTATTTTAATTCCTTTTTCCATCAGATATCCTCCTATATATTATAAAATATAAGCATAATCATTTTTAAATTTTGATTTAATAATTTAAGCATTTGTTTATATTGGCTATACTTATTTTTTATTCTTTAAGCAATTTATTTAGATACTCTTATAAGAAATTTCCTCTTCTATTCTTTATATAAAAATTATATTTTCTCTTATTTTCATAAAATTCTAACAGATCTGTTTTCTATATCGTAACTCAATATAATATTCTATTCAATAATATAAAAACACAACTGTACTAGTACAGTTGTGTTTTTATTAAATATAGAGCACCGCAATTGTAAAATACTATTTATCAATATTCTAACAATATCTTTACGAAAAGCCCTAACTACTATTTCCTAGTAATTGGCACCTTTAAATGTTTTGCTTTATATATAACAATAATTTTTAGTTATATATCTTTAAAATTTATTAATTCAATGTTTTTTTCATTAATAAACTGTATTACTTCTTTATTAGTTAATGTTTCTAATTCCTTTACTCTTGGATATGCATATGAACTACTACTAAGAATCTTAGAATCAAGATATCCTGGATGACACATAATTTCTAAAGAATCTACATTCATATTATCATCCAAAAGGTTTATTAACATCTGGGGTTCAATCATAGAAAGATTATAGAAACTATCAATAAACTCAGTTGTTGTTTTAATATTTTCATACTTTTCTTCTCCAATCGCCTTAATATGTCTAATTGGTATATTATGCTCCTTTGCTAACTCAGCAACTACCTCAAAAACACTCTCAATAGAATGTACATGATGATGTGTATCTATATGTGTTGGAACTATCCCAAAAGATAAAAACTTTTCAAATTGGTTTCTAAATTCTATTCTTATATCTTCAATACACGCTGACTCAACCATCTTATCATATTTTAAAAAATTCCCTTCATTATCAACTAAGGTTTTCACGTTCTTTGATAAAGGTCTGCCTGCGGTAAGAACCAGGTGAATTCCTACACCTAATTTAGAATTTTCTTTCGCCAAATTAACTGCATGTTCCGTTGTCTCCATATTACACATTAATGTGGTAGATGTTACTATTCCATTTTTGAATCCTTCAATTATGCCTAAATTAATTGCTTTTGAAATACCAAAATCATCTGCATTCATTATTAATCTCATATCTTTCTCTACTCCTTATACTTAATATTTTAATCTAACAGAAATATATTTATAATAACATAATAATCCACATTATTTTTATCAGCAATAGCTCCAAATAATAATCATATTATACATAGCTCTTATTTTTAGTCACGATATATTTCGTGATATAAACCTGAGACATAGATCACTACCTATATATGCCTAAACTAGTATTACAATATAATATTCAAGGATTCAGTAATTATTTTACTTTTTTTCTCTTCATTAATCATATCAAGATATTCCTCAAGCTTTTCATGCCACTCCTTATCACTTTCAGTTCCATAATCCACATCCATAACTGAATCATTTGGAATATACTTAAGTAACAGTGATATTTCAAAATCATCTAAGACCTTAAATATCTCAATGAATTCATAATCAAATATGCAATCAGAGCCAAGAACATCTACTAAGTCTCTAAGACTATGAATTTCCTTCCTTATAATTTGTATCTTATCATCCACTTTATCACAATCTCTAATTTCTTCAGTTATATCCTTAAATCTGCTGTTCTCTAAACTTTCTCCATCTTCATATCTAATTAAATTTTCATCTTCATTTTTAAATGTGATAAATGTATTTTCCAATTTATTATTTTCAATATTCTTCTTAATACTTGGCATAATCTTGTAAATAGTTTTATTTATATAATTAATAAAATTTATATCATTTATATTAAACTCCTGGCAAACACCTTCAACTATCCTAGATATTACTTCATTAAATTCCTCTTCTTTCAGTTCTCCTAACTTATTTTTAAGATAACGTCTTTCAGTATCTGTTATATCTAGAGTTATTCCTCTCTTCCCTAATACCATACATCCTAAATAATTAGTCAGAACCAATTCAAAGATATTTATTAATATATGATCTGAATTTTTATCAAAGCTTTTAAGCAAATTTTCAATTTCATAGCTATCAAAGTGGGAACAAAATTGATTTTCAAAGTCTATTTTTTTTAAATATTCGCTTATATATTCTATTCCTACTAACTCCATCTCATCTATAGCTAATGGATAATCTATAGATCCCTGCATTTCATGAGCCGCAAACCTACTATCATATTCTATAAAAAATAATGGAATCCCGTAATCTATAGTATCTATATACGCATAATTACTTGTTTTTAATTTACTTTTTTGCACGTTCTTTAATAGTTCTTTACTTTCTTCTATTTTAATCTTTAAAACTTTTTCCCCTTCAGAAAACAAATATTTCATTGCATTTTCTTTTATTAACGTAATCTTTTCCTTTATTGATGTTTTGCCTTTTAGAAAGCTACCTATAGTATAATAAATTGATAACATTATTTGCTCTGCAACTTCAACTCTTACCGAATAGCTTTCAGCTTTTGTATAATAATTTGCAGTTTCTCTTAAAATATCTAATATTTGAACTTGAATATTTTCTAGTTCTTTATTATTTAATATATCATTTGAATGAAGTACTTGTAGTAACGATTGAAAATAATGTTCCTTACTTAATAAATTTTCAATGGTATCATTTCTGTCAATAATATAATTATCCACTATAGCTCTTCATCTCCATCCACATTTAAATAATCAGAAACCCCATATTTAATATTATGAGCTATAGTATCCAAATACTTATATCTAAGTAGCTCTAAAGATCCTTGGCATTCATTATCGAAATAGCCTTTCATTAAATTAATTAATTCAATGTCACCTATTTCTTCCATAGTTTCATTTTTATAATAATAAAATGTTTCTATTAGCTCCTCTATAGTTTCAATATAATTGTATTGAGAAATATATGGCGAATCGCAAAAGGTTGATATTATTTGTTTTATTATACCTCCACCAAATTCAACTCTGCCATTCTTACTTAAAGCTTCGCTTCTTATCTCAACTATCTCTTTAACATTTTCTTCACTCAGCTTTAATCCATATTCAACTGTTTCCTCATTACACTGCAAAATCTCTTCAAAAGTTTGTTTACTTATTATAGAATCAGAAATAGACATAAGATAATTTTTCATAAATAACACCATCCAAACTTTTTTATTTTTAAGTATTGACTTCTCTTTTTAAATATGTTATGATTATTATATATAGATAAGCCAAATATCTTTCTAACAATTAATTCTATCATCGACTATATGGAAAGTCAATGGTATTTTTTTATGCCCATTTTGTATAAATAGCAACTTTTATAAATTAATATAAAATCCCCAATAATTAAAAAGACTGTTAAATATCAAAATTTATTAGATATTTAACAGTCTTTTTAATTATTAGGCCCAAATTTAATAACTTTGATTTTTTCAATAGAATAACAAAACACTGAATCTTCGCCAAACTAAACAAATGCCTATCTTTATTTATATAAATTAACTTCTTGTCAATTTTTTGCATTAATAATCTATATAGATAATACAATTATATAACCCAATCACCGTTTTTAAATACTTGGATTTTTTCTCCCTCAGCAGTCTCACCTATTATTTCAAGCTCTTCCGAACCTACCATAAAATCTACATGAGTTAATGAATCATTAGCTCCATTTTTTATTAGTTCTTCTTCTGACATATTGTCACCATCTTTCAGACAAGTTGGATACGCTTTTCCAAAAGCAAAATGACATGATGCATTTTCATCAAATAATGTATTAAAGAAAATTAGTCCCGAATTTGATATAGGTGAGTTATAACCAACTAGAGCAACTTCACCTAAATATCTAGCCCCTTCATCTGTATATAGTAATCCTTTTAATATTTCTTCTCCTTTTTCTGCAGTAAAGTCAACTATCTTACCATCTTTTAATGTCAACTTAAAGTTATCAATCAAATTTCCTCCATAGTTCAGTGGCTTTTTACTAGTTACATAGCCGTTTACTCCATCTCTCTTTGGAAGGGTGAATACCTCTTCTGTCGGTATATTAGCAACAAAGTTAATACCATCTTTAGAATTCTCTTCACCACTTAACCATAGATGTCCTTCTGGAAGTTCTACAGTTAGGTCTGTGCCTTCTGATTTATAATAAAGATATTTAAAATTCTTTTCATTTAAATAATCTTTTCTATTTTTTAATTTTTCTAAATGTTCATTCCACGCTTCAATAGGTGATTCCTTATCAGCTCTTACTATACTAAAAATTGAGTCCCAAAGATTTTCTACTGCATCTGCTTCTGATAAATCAGGGAATACTTTTCTTGCCCATCCCTTTGTAGGTATTGAAACAACACACCATTGAACTTCATTACTCATCATGGCAGCGCTAACATCTTTCATAGCTCTATTTGCTGTTTTTGCTAAAGTGGAAATCTTATTAGGATCTACTCCGCTTAATAGCTCTGGATCTCTAGCAGAAATACTTATAAATGCAGTTTTCTCCTTTATAAGTTGCTCTCTTGATAATACAGCATGTTTTGGCTCCCTTTTAAAACTCTCCATAGGAGCCTTATTGTATTTTATCAAGGCAAGTTCTTCATCATTGTAATCAACTATAACATTAATAGCACCAGCTTCATAAGCTTCTTCTGCTATCAGTCTAGCAAACTCTGCACATTCTATTGGTGAATTTATAAGCAATTGTTGCTTATCTTGTAAATTTATGCCTTTCTTAACAACGAGCTCTGCATATTTTCTTAATATATCTGTATTCATTTTGCTTTCCTCCACATTTTTCCTTAAGTTTTATTATCATAATTATAGCATATCTTACTCTATAAGTTTTTATTTAAAACCTGAATAATATACTTTCATTTACATCTATTTCGATAAATGTAATATAAAAATATAACATTTATTAAAATAGAAACTCAGATTTCATTAGAAATTATCTGCTTAAAAAAATATATGTTATTTATAACGATCATTCGTATTTAAAAGGCCCAATCTAATAAAAATCGGGCCTTGATTACTAAGATGTAATTACTTTTGATTATTAATTTTTTCCTATGCTATTTTTATATAAAATCTTTCATAAATTCCTTGATCTTATCTATTTTAATTTCACTTTCAACAAGTGATTCTCCATTTTTTAAAAAGCTAACTTTGTCATGGAAGTTGGATTTCTCTTCTTTATATAAAATTCCCAAAGGAATCTTATCTCCCCATTCCATTGATTTTTCAATAGCCTTCAATTTATTGCTTGGATCGTATTCTTTTCCAAGTTTATAAACTCTTTTATTATACCATTGGAATGTATTAACTTTATTAAATGACACACATGGCTGTAAAATATCAACAAGAGCGTATCCTTTATGATTAATAGCTTCAATCATAACTTTCTTCAAATGCTCCTTATCTCCACTAAATGCTCTAGCAACAAAACCGGCACCAAGCGTTATTGCAAGCGCTACTGGATTCATAGGAATGTTATTTGACCCATTTGGCTGAACATCTGTTACATGTCCGATGTCAGTTGTAGGTGATGCTTGTCCTTTTGTTAACCCATATATTTGGTTATCGTGAACAAAATGTGTTATATCTACATTACGCCTAATATTATGAATAAAGTGATTTCCTCCTTCTCCATAAGAATCCCCTTCTCCTGTATTTACTATTACAGTTAATCTTTTATTTACAATCTTTGCTGCAACTGCAGGTGGTAACGATCTTCCATGAAGGCCACAAAATCCATTAGTATTTATATATTGAGGTGTTTTAGCAGCTTGACCTATTCCACCAACAATAAGCACTTCGTGTGGAGCCTTACCTAAATCTATAAGTGCTTGCTTTAGAGCATCAAGAATATTATGATCCCCACATCCTGGACACCAAGCTGTTTCTGATGTTAGAAATATTTCATTATTCATTATTGCTCACCTCCAATTAGCTTACTGTATATTTCTTGAGATGAAATAGGTCTTCCATCATATTTTAAGATACTGCTATTACATTCAATACCTGTATATTCTCTAATAAGTCCTGCTAGTTGTCCTGTCGCATTTTGCTCTATGTTTATTATATTTTTTACTTTTTTTGCATACTTCCTAAGATTTTTCTCAGGTAAAGGCCAGACATCCCCAAATACTAATGAGCAATATTTATCATTATTTCCTGAACGTCCATTAAGAAGTTTTATAGCTTCCTTAACCGGACTATATAATGATCCCCATGCTAAAATTAAAGTATCTGCATTTTCTTCACCGATGAATTCAGGTTCTAAAAGTTCTTCTTTTAAATATTCCATTTTCCTTAGTCTCTTATCATTCATTTTATTTCTTACTTCACCTGATTCAGTAATATGTCCATATTCATCATGTTCATCACTATCTACCAATACTGTTAATCCTGGTATTTTACCTGGCGTTATACGTGGCGAAACACCTGTCTTTGTTAATTCATAACGCTTATAATCTTTAGCATTTATATATTCATCATCTTTTAAATACCTTTCTACTTTAATCTTATTAAAATTAAAAGGCTTTACAGTTCTTATACTATCAGCTAAAAACTGATCTCCAAGTAAAATAACTGGTATTTGATACTTATCAGCAAGATTAAATGCTCTTATAGTTTGATAAAATGCATCTTCTGGTTCCCTTAATGCTATTACCATTTTAGGTATTTCCCCTGGTGATGAGGCTATAACAAATTTCAAATCTGCTTGTTCTGTTCTTGTTGGCAAGCCTGTTGTAGGCCCAGGCCTTTGTATCTCTGCTATTACAAGAGGCACCTCAAGCATTCCGGATAATCCTACCGCCTCTACCATTAGTGCGAATCCTCCTCCAGACGATCCTGTCATTGCTCTAACACCTGCATATGAGGCTCCAATAGCCATATTTATTGAAGCAATTTCATCTTCAGCCTGTTCAACTACAATTTCTGATTCATTCATCTTTGAAGCAAGATAATTCATTATACTTGTAGATGGTGTCATTGGATAAGCAGAATAAAACTTACATCCTGCTGCAATAGCCCCAAGAGCAATAGCATCATTTCCTCCAATTAAAATACTCTCATCATTGTTCTTAGGTTGAATTTGATACTTTGGTGCAACTAGCTTGTATCCTTGTTCAAATGCATTGAAATTTTTGTTGGCGATTTCCTCTTTGAACTTTTCTGTTAATACTTCCTTAACGCCACTTAAATCCAAATTAAATAACTTTACAAAAACGCCCAAAGCTATGCTACCATATACTTTTGGATTTCCAATGCTTTTAGCTAAAGCCTTAAGAGTAAGGCCAAAGAATCTTTTATCCTCAAGCTTAATTTGCTCGTCAGCAATTATAAACCCATCTTCCTTTAATCTGCCGATGTGAAGATCAATTGTTTCTCTGTCTAAAGCGATTATTCCATCGATATCATCCCAATGGGAATTTATTTGCTCATTTCCAAATCGTATTTGAAAAAAATTATGCCCGCCTCTTACCCTTGACATATAGTCTTGTATAGTAAATATTTCAAAGCCTTTTCTTTTTAAAACTTTCTCTAATATAGAGGAAATGGTCTCCATTCCTAGCCCAGCTGCTCCTCCAATTAAAATATTATAAATCATAAAATTCCTCCCCTCTAAAAACGCTTATAAATTGCATGCTGATAATATTTTATTATTGTTTCTCAGTATTATGACTATATATAATCTTTAAACGCATAAAACCTACAATTTTTTAATATATCAAAACATCCTTTTAATCATATACTAATATTGATACTAATTTATTGATAAGGGCTTATTGTTAAAAGATACGCTTGTTTAGGTGAATACATTTATGAAATATAATTATATAAATTCTTATTATTTAATCCAATTGCAGAAAATTGTTAAGTTATATGAATCTATTGATTTATGGGTATATAAAAATTATATGCCACACTATTCTATATCTTTCTAACTCCATCAAATAATATTATGTTAATTTATGCTACTCGATCAATGAAAAATAAAACTATATATTTAACTTTAATTATAGAAGCATTGGCAAGCCTGGGATGTAAAAAAGAATTTTCAAACTTTTTTATAATCAAAAAACCTGAGTTCTATAAGAAGTGTTTAAGGAGTAGATAATTAATTATTAATAAATATTGTATATATTTTATTAATAGTCATAAGCATAACTATCCAAGAAGTATCATATACGATTCATTTAACAATGAGAATTCCTACTATGAAAATAATTAATCAATAACTGGTAGTAGCGAAAAGCTTATAGACAAATATAAAGGTAAGCAAGGAATAGTAGTTGTTCTAATCGCTGTATACTACTATTTAGTTGTGGATATAGAGGATGATTGCATTATAATGTAAGCAATCAGCTCAAAAGATAAGAAATTAGGTGCATTTATTGTAGGTAGTAAAACAAATTTCTAACGAATAAATTGAGATATGGTGGAAAATTACAAATCCGTTTATGGGATAGTCTAATAAACTTTATGAAGATTATGCAATGCATTATTAAGCCAAGTAAATACAGACTATCTCTTTATATAAAAAGTAGTAAATAGATAAGCATATCTCTTTACTTTATATTCACTCCTATTCCTAAAGCAAGCTTGAAATCAATTCCTTACTTGGTGATGGTATTGTAACTGTACTTATAATTTCACCAGTTTCAATAAGTCTGCTTTCGCAAGCTTCGACTGCAGATTTTACAGCGGACACTTCTCCAGTCATTAACATGTATCCTTTTCCGCAAAGTCCTTTTGCAATTCTTATTTCTAAAAGTTCTATATTAGCAGCTTTCAATGCTACATCTCCCGCAATTACAGATGCTACTGCCGATATAGTTTCAACAATTCCTAGCGAATCAATTGTTCCAATATCAATTGTTCCTGTAATAGCCGGGAATACATTTTCATGAACATTTGCTATTAAATAATCACTTATAAGATAACTGTCTCCAATACTTTTCCCTACTTTAACAGCATTTTCAACTGCACCTACATCTCCAGATAATATTACTATATATTTCCCAGGACATACTGGTGAAGCTAAAACTAATTCGACATTTGAAGATTTAAGCATTTCATCACATGCTTCCATTCCTTTTGCAATACTTTTATATTCAAGTAATCCAATAGACCTTCTCATTGCTGTCTCTTCCCCTTTCATAGATTTAATAATTCATATATTATTTAACTATAACTATACTTTCATCTGTTATTTCTTTTATAATTCCATCTATGCTTGCATGGATCTTAGCTCCTAGCTTCCCATCTGAAATTTCTCCTATCAAATCACCTTTTTGAACTTTATCTCCAATTTTAACTATAGGTTCAGCTTTTGCCCCTATATGTTGTGATCGTAATATTGTAACTTTTTGAAAATCGTATTCTTTCTCTTCTAAAAGTGAATCTGAATTATATTTATTTATGTCAAGCCTTTGCTTTAATCTCTCAACAGGAAATTTTCTATACCTTCTAAATTCATCAGCCTTTTCGGGTATCCTATTATGAGGATTTCTTATACCGTTTTTGCTTAATTCCCCTTTAAAGAATCTATTTAACTTCCAAGGTTGTAATCCCATAATACACACTTGTTCACAAATAGCACATTCGCTACAAAGAAAAGTATTTGTAGGTGAGATTTCTGTACTACAAGTCTTACCATAACTAGCAATTCTCATTATTTTAGATGGTTCAATTTTGTGTCCTAGCAAATGTCTCGGACATACTTCCGTACATAAGGAACACTGACAACACGCTATTCTTGCATCTCTTATGGTAGCTTGTATACTCTTTATTTTAGATTGTACTATTTTATGCTCCTTTTTAAGCACTATTAGCCCCTTTGTATTTTTTTTGATTGGACTTTGAATATCCTCTACTATTTTTCCCATCATTGGTCCACCATCTATAACGCAAAAATCACTTATAGAGCTGCCGCCTGCAATTTCAATTGCTTCTTCAATAGAAATTCCTATAGGTACTTTAACTGTTATTGGATTCTTAACCTCGCCAGTGATGGTTAAATATTTTTCAGTGACAGGAATACCATTAATTGCATTATACACATTCAATAGTGTCTCTACATTAATTACTATGACTTCTACATTTAGAGGTATTCCACCCTCTGGCACAATCTTATTTGTAACTTCATATACAAGAATTTGCTCATCTCCAGCAGGATAAAAATTTTCCAACATAAACAGTTGTAATTTAGGATAATCTTTGATTTTTGAATTTAAGGTATTTATTGCGCTTTTATATTTCCCTTTTAGCGCAATTATCCCTACCTCACTTTCGGTCTCATCAACAACTTTGTTTAATGCGTAAAGAATTTCATCTGCTTTCTTATCCATCAATTGTTGGTCTACCTTTAGCAATGGTTCACATTCTGCACCATTCACTATTACGGTTTTAACTTTTGCATTTAATTTCACATGTGTTGGAAAACCAGCTCCACCGGCTCCAATTATTCCAGCATCTTTTATTAAATCAATAAAGCTTTTTTCCATAACTTCTCTACTCCAATTCTATTTCATTGAAAAAGTACCGCCTGAACACATCTTCTCTTTATTGCAAATTTTTTCTTTAAGATATATGAGAGAAAATATTAATTCCATAATATGATAAATATTTCCCATTAAACAATGAAGTATGTTTTCTAATAGTAATCTACTAGGTAAACATAGTGACAAAGTATAAAGGGAAATATACTATCATACTGACTACATTATCTTATATTAAATGCATCTACCATAACGCACCTACGTTTTCTGCAGAAAGACCTTGCTGTTGTTAAACCTTCACCAGTAGGGCCTGCAATAGTAAATGTTGTAGTTCCTTCCCCACCAACACCTATTCCAGCATAAGATGGTGCATTTTTGACAAAAATAGTTGTTTCTAAAAGTCTTGCCATTTTAGTGAGCTTGTCAACATTCTTTGAATGCATTATAGCTGTATGTCTATTTCCATGCTCAGCAACGTAAGCACATTCAATAGCCTCATCTACATCTTTTGTTCTTACAATAGGTAGAATAGGCATCATCATTTCTTCCAAAACGAAATGATGATTTTTCTCTACTTCCATTATAATTACTTTAATATTCTCATCTACTGAAATACCAAGCTTATTTAAGATATATGGTGCACTCTTTCCTACAAAAGAAACCTTAGGTCCGCCATTTTCATTTGTAACTAAATCTAAAAGTTTTTGAATCAAGTCTCTATCTTTAATTTCATAAGCTCCATTCAGTTTCATGTAATGTATTAAATAATCACATATTTGATCAACCGCAAAGACTTCTTTTTCAGCTATACAAGGGACATTATTATCAAAACTGCATCCATTAACAATATCAATAGCAGCTTTTTCTATATCAGCAGTTTCATCAACAACAACAGGAGGATTTCCTGCCCCCGCTCCAATAGCTTTTTTCCCCGTAGACATAACCTTATTAACTATGGCTGGTCCACCAGTTGCTACGAGCATTCGGATTTTTGGATGCTCCATCATAATATTTGTATTTTCAATAGAAGGTTCCTTAACTGTTGCTATAAGATTATCAGGAGCCCCTGCCTCTTCTAATGCTTTATTTAACATAGTTACTAATTTTATTGAAACATTTTTTGCTCTTGGGTGTGGACTAAACACTACTGTATTCCCGCCCGCAATCATAGAAATAGAATTACAAATAATAGTTTCAGTAGGATTTGTAGTAGGAGTAATAGCACCAATTACTCCAAATGGACAATATTCAACCAAAGTAAGTCCATTATCTCCTGTCATAGCCTCTGTAGTTAAATCTTCTATTCCCGGTGTTTTTTCAGCTGCTACTCTATTTTTAATTAACTTATGTTCATATTTACCGATTTCTGTTTCTTCAACAGACATTCTTGAAATCAATTCTAAATTTTCTTTCTTCAAGATAGTAGCTTTTATAGTATCCACATATTTTTGTTTGTCCGTCATAGAAGCATTTAATAATTGTTTTTGTGCTACAAATGATGCTTCAACTGCCGCATCCATAGTTCCAAAAATACCGTAATTTTTTACAGACTCAAATTTATCCAAATTTAATAAGTTTTTATTTTTCACTTCCTCTATTGCTTGCCTAACAAGTTTTTCAACTAAAACTACATCTACATCCATTTATATACACCTCTTTTTAAAATTTTCATCCTCTATTACAGTTCATTGCAATGCCTAAAGGCGTTACTAATAAAGGTTCATTAAACTTTATGGTTTTAATACCTATTTCTTTTTCAAAAACATCATTAAATTCCTCAAAGGAAGAAGCTCCTCCAACAACATAAATTTCTGAAACATCATAACCATTTAAATATCGTTTTACTATTGACGCCATCTTTTGAACTACAGGTTTAATAATTGGAAATATATCTTTGTCTTTCTTAGGATCTTTCTTTAATTCTTCTGCTTCCTTAATTGATATTCCATAATATCCTGCAAGTACAAGTGTCATATGTGTACCCCCAGTTGCTTCATCAGCAGTAAAAATCACTTGTCCATCCTTCAATATACTAATTCCTGTTGTTCCACCTCCAATATCAACAACTGCACCGTCCTTAATGTTTATCACCCTAGCTGCCGCTGTTGGCTCATCCACAACATTTATAACTTCAAATCCTGCTGCTTCTACAACATTGGATATACACTTTACATTACCGGAAATAATTCCTGGTGGTACAGCAGTTGCTGCTGTTAGAAGCTCCCTACCAATTATTTCTTCAACCTCAGCTTTTAAACTTTTAACTATATTTATAGCACCTACAAAATCTACTACAATTCCATCTTTAACAACAGTAGAAGGGTAAGTAGCTCCTGCAATAGGATTATTATTAGAATCTACAACTGATACAACAATATTGGCCGTTCCTAGGTCTACTCCCGTTTTAAGCTCTCCTTCAAATGAATTACTTCTATTTTCAGCAATCAAATTGGAGAATTCTGTTAATATGTCACTATTTATTAACATTCTTATCTCTCCTATCATAATTAATTTGTAACTAACTGCTTACTTCCTATGCAGGATAACAAAGTCATCATTTTTTAAAGCACAAGCATTAGCTTCATCAACATCCACATGCATTTCAAGAGAAGACTTATCAGAAACCCTTATTAAAACATTGCCTAAGATACCATGTCTTTCGCCCATAGTTTCCACTTCAACAATTTCCTTATCTTTCACTCCCATTTTCTCAGCATATTCAGGTGTCATATGAATATGTCTTAAAGCAATGATTGTTCCGTTTGGAATTTTCACACTCCCTTTAGGTCCTATAATTTCAAGTCCTGGAGTATTTTCTAGTTGTCCTGATTCTTTAATTGGAGGTTTTACCCCCAACCTAAAACTATCTGTCATTGAAACTTCAACCTGGCTTTCACTTCTTATAGGCCCTAAAATACGGACATTTTCAAATTCACCTTTAGGACCTCTAATAGTTACAGTTTCATTAGCTGCAAATTGTCCTGGTTGTTTCAAATCAATTTTTTTAGTTAAGCTATATCCTAGACCATATAGAATATCTAAATCCTTTTGACTTAGGTGCACATGCCTATTTGATACGCCAATAGGAATTTTATAATTCTCTAATGCTTTGATTTTATCTACAACTATTTTAGTAATTAACTTTACTACATCTTCGCTATGCATTTTATCAACTCACTCTCTAGATATCCTATAAAAACTCTATAAAGTTTTTGGTAATATCTTTTCTGTATCAATATGTGGTCTTGGAATAACATGTTGCGAAATCACTTCGCCAACATTTCTTGCAGCTGCAACTCCAGCATCTACAGCCGCTTTTACTGCTCCAACATCCCCGCGAACCATTACAGTTACAAGCCCTGATCCAATTTTTTCATATCCAACAAGCATAACATTCGCTGCCTTTGTCATTGCATCAGCTGCTTCTATTGCACTAACTAAGCCTTTTGTTTCAACCATTCCTAAAGCTTCATTATTCATAATAAATTCCTCCTTATTTTTTAACATATAAATCTAAATGAACATCGCATTAATAATAAACATTGAAATAAATATTACTGTAGCTGGTGGGTCTATATAAGTATCACAATAACTGTTAATAACTTTTCCTGCAATTAACCAAGCTATTGCACAGGCAATTCCTACGCAAACACCTATAAATATATTTCCTGTCATAACTGTAGCCGCTGCAGCTGGTAAAGTGATATGATGTGTTACCGGAACTCCAAAACCAGTCTGCAAGAAAATCAATGAAGTTGCACTAATTCCAAAGCAAACGATAGGATACATAGACATAACTTTAGGCGATACACCCGAATTAACCATTGATATAGCAATACCGCTTACAACAATTCCAACTGTTAATCCAAGCACAATATGATTAACTAATGTTTTTGTATCAGGAAGCCAATCTCTTTTGCCTGCCCCAGTATACTTACCAACCGGACCTGTCTTGCCAAATACTAATCTCGAAATCATCAAAACGGTGAAAACAGAAATAGCAGGAAGGTCTGTTTTAAAGTTCAATACTGCACCATAAACATAGTGACATAAGAAACCTATAACTCCGAATAGGCCTCCAACGAGTATTACTGTATAATCATTAATTGAATATAATGGTGTTAATACATCGTTTGCATTGCTCAATGTTTTTCTTTTATTCCCAGCAAATGCTGCTGCCGCTACTCCTGCTGCAAATGCAATATGAGGACCTAAAAAAGAACCAAAAGTAATATTTCCAACCGTTGGTTCAGCAATACCTGCTAATCCTAAAATTCCTCCAACAACTGCTAAAATTCCCGTTAAAATAAAAGCAGGTATTGATCCAAGAAGTGCTCCTAAAGCTCCTCCACCAAATGCTGCTATTAATGCATAGATATTCATAACATCAAACTCCTTAAATACTATTTAAAATTTTCCAAAACACATTGCATTGCCTTCTTTCTTAAAAGTTCCATTTTATCAGTTTTTTCCCATTTAAAATTTTTATTTTCACGCCCAAAATGACCATAGGCGGCTGTATTAAAAAATTGTGGTTTCTTTAAATCAAGTTGCTCTAAGATGTTAGCAACCGAAAAAGAAAAAGTCTCTTTAATTATTTTTCTTATATCTTTAATATCTATTTTCTCAGTTCCAAATGTATTAATAGTTATTGCTTCTGGTTCAGCTTCTCCAATTACATAGCTTAAGGATAATTCAACCTTGTCAGCCAGCTTTGCAGCAACTATATTTTTTGCCACATACCTTGCCATATATGCTGCTGATCTATCTACTTTTGTGGGATCTTTTCCTGAAAAGGCTCCACCACCATGTCTTCCAATTCCACCATAAGTATCTACCATAATTTTTCGTCCCGTTAAACCAGTATCGCCTGCAGGACCACCTATAACAAATCTTCCGGTAGGATTAATATGTATCTTCGTATCATATTTAATCCACTTGCTATCAATAACATTACGAATAACCTCATATTCAATAACATTTTTCATATAATCATAGTCAATATCCGGATCATGTTGAATTGAAATTACTATGCTTGAAATGTTAATTGGATTCCCATTACTATCATATTTCATTGTAACCTGAGATTTACCATCAGGACGAATCCAAGGAATTCCTTCACTTTTTCTAAGTTTAGATAACCTCATTGTAAGTTTATTAGCTAGATCACACGTTAATGGCATATAATTATCAGTCTCATTAAAGGCATACCCGTACATAATTCCTTGATCACCAGCTCCTAATATTGCTTTAGTAATCTTCCTGTTTTCTTCTATTTTGTCAACACCTAAAGCAATATCTGGAGACTGTTTATTGATATTTGTAAACACTAGGCAGGTCTTATAATCAAAACCATATTCTTCTTTCGTATAACCAATATTTTTTACAACCTCTCTTGCAACCTCAACAATATTTACCTTTGCATTTGAAGTAACCTCTCCTGCTATCATAATTGTATTCTTTGAGACCATTGTTTCTACTGCAACTCTTGAATTATTATCCTGTGCTAAATACGCATCTAAGATTCCATCCGATATCTGATCGCAAATTTTATCAGGATGTCCTTCTGTTACAGATTCTGATGTAACAAAATATTCGCTCATATTTTACCACCTACCTTGATTTTCTGATTCTACAACATTTTTTTATATTTATAAACCGTTGTATTTTCATACTTCTTAAACACTTTGCTAAAATAACTGCTCTCATTATATCCAAGTTTAAATGCAACATCCGTAATACTTAAATCAGTAAAACAAAAATAACTTTTCGCCATATTAATCTTTCTCATATGCAAATATTCCATAACACTTATGTTAAACTGCCTTTTAAAAATTCTACTTAAATAACCTTGGCTTACTGAACAATTATTAATTATCTCATTTAATCCAATCTCTTCTTCAATATTATTTTCAATATAACTAAACACATCATTTAATATTGAATACTTTTTTATGCTATTTTGTTGAAAAACATAATTCATAACCTTGAATAACCAAAATTCTAAAAATCTTTTCTCATTGCCTAAATCTTCTTCCATCGGAAATAGCTCATTAAGCTTTTTGGGCTTTTTGTTTAGCAGTTGGACAGAATTAATAAGATTTTCTCCTATTTGCATAAATTCTTCTCTTAATAACTTTGTATCAGACTTTTTAGAAGAACACATCTCATCTATTATCTTAGGAATTTCATAATACATTTTTTTGTAATTTTTTTCTTTAATTATTAAAAGTAGACTGTCATACTTATTCCCTTCTATCTCACTTTTAACATTCTGATTCTCATCTTTATAATTGCTCAATAATTTTTCTATTTGAGAAAAGGATACAGGTTTTGATATATACTCTTTAACTTTAGTTTTTAAAGCTTCAATTGCAAAATCAAAACTGTTATAAGATGATACAATAAAAATAGTGGTACTTGGATTAATGATGTATATCTTTTTACTAGATTCTATCCCTGATTCACCAGGCATCATGATATCCATAAAAACAATATCTATTTTATTATTTTTACATATCTCAACTGCCTGCTCACCGCTAGCAACAGAATATAAGACCTCAAATCCTTCAACTTTAGATATCATAACCTTTAAAGATGCTCTCATTAGTGGTTCATCATCCGCAATTAATACTCCATACATATCTAGACATTCCTTTCTTCGAATTTTATTGGAAATCTTATAATACTCCTTGTACCTTCTCCTTCAGTATTTTCAATAAAAGTATCATACTTTTCACCAAATAATGTTATGAGCTTTTCTCTTGCATTGGAGATGCTTATCTGAATAGATTCTCCCTCATAACCACCTTTATATATCTTGAATTTCTTAGCTATTGCCTCATCACTAAATCCAGATCCATTGTCAGAAATACATATAACAACATCCTTACCTTCATAATAAGAAGTTACCGCTACTTTTCCACCGTTATTCTTTGTTGCAATTCCATAAAAAACAGCATATTCCACAAATGGCATAATAATATGGCTTGGGATTCTTTGATAATGCATTTTTTCATTCATGTTAATTGAATATTGAAGCAAATCTCCATACTTAACTTTCTGGATCTTCAAATATTTTTCAATATTTTCGAATTCATCTGATAAATTTGTATAGCTCTTTTGACTACCTAAACTCTGCTTTAAATAATCTGCAAACATTACAATCATCTCATTTGTCTTAGGTGAATCTTCAATAGCTGCTAAATTAGAAATCGAATTCAAAACATTGATTAAAAAATGTGGGTTTAATTGAGCTCTGAGATTTATAAGTTCATTTTTTTTCAATGCATTTTCTATTTCAAGTTCTTTTCTAGAATTATTTAATTCCTCAACTTCCTTTTTTAATGAGTTTTTTTGCATTAATCTATATGCTTCTTTCTCTCCCAATTGATTTATAATAAGAGAAATTAATTCCGCAACACTCATAAATTTTTCATAATCATATAATTGAACAGACTCAAACAAACTTAACATATGTTTATCTTCCCTATAATTTTGAGAATGTTTTATTACATTTTCAAGTTTACTTACTCCTGAAGGTGCATCTAAGCATCTCACTTGTCCGCCAATAAAGCCACCTAGGTAATGGCCTCTAACGATTATAGGTATTGCAATTTCAAGTAATCCACAAGGGCAAAAATATACACAATTCTTTTGTGTAACTGCTGCCTGAATTCCACCAAAAGCATCGGAAGACTTACAGACACATTCTGCTTTCTTATTTTTTCTAATCTCGCTACAAAATTCTGTGAAAGAAGTCATTTTGGTAATTGGTTCACCTTTATAATCAACAGTAACAAATGCAAGGCCTGTTGCTCTAGATATCTTTTCCTGGATATCTTCTAATGTTTCTTTGCCGAATAAATTGATTATATTAAATTTATTAATTAAATTCTCATCAATCTGCGTATTGCTGTCAACGATTTCACCTTTTGTTCTATCATGGAATTCATGCATTTAACCCACTCCTTCATACATCACAAGAATATATTTTTCTAAATATATTCTATCATACTAAGATTAGGTTAGTACACTAATTGAATCAGTCTTTCCATACCAAATTTTGTAATTTCTCTTCTATTTGCTTGTGTACATCCATCCTTTAGTGCATTTTCAGCTATAATTGATTTTACATTGTCAAATTCATTTTTATCTACACCACACTCTTTTAAGTTTTGAGGCATGTTCATAATCTTCGTCAGTGTTTTAATATATGTTTTTAAAACTTCAACTGCGAATTCATCACTTTGTGCTTTTTCCACCATACCAGTTTTATAAACTAATTTAGCGTATTTCTTTAAAATCTCATGATCTTCACAGTTATAATCTATTACAATATTCACCAAGATTGAATTGGCAAGTCCGTGTGGAATATGAAATCTACCTCCTAATTGATGAGCAATGCTATGATTTATACCAAGACCCGCTATATTAAAAGCCATACCTGCCAAATTAGATGCTTCATGCATTTTTTTCCTTGCTGCGATGTCATTACCTTGTTTATAGCACTGTACTAAAGATTCAATGACCAATTCAACAGCTTTTTCAGCTAATGCATCTGAATATACATTTGCATCTTTTGCAACATATGCTTCTATTGCGTGAGTTAAAACGTCTATTCCTGTATTTGCAGTAATGTCTGCTGGAACAGAAACTGTTAGATTGGCATCTAAGATTGCTTCATCTGGTAGCATCACATCATCAAAAATAATATGCTTTGTTTTTGTCTCAGTATCAGTAACTACTGTCGCTGACGTTACCTCAGATCCAGTTCCACTTGTAGTTGGAATTGCTATAAAATTAACTTTATCAATAAAGCTTTGCTGTTTTGCGAAATAAATAATTCCCTTTGCTGTATCTATAGCAGAGCCTCCACCATACGCAATAACTATGCTAGGATTATTTTTCTTAATAAGAGCAACACCTTTTCCAATTACATTTAGTGGCGGGTCTGGAATAACCTCATCAAAAACAGAAACATTATTACTGTCATTAATAAAACTCAATAGACCTTTTACGCTGCCGTTTTTCACAAGAAATTGATCACATACCACACAGATGTCTGTATTTTTAAATTTCTCTAGGCGCTTCAGAGAATTTTCTCCTGAATATATTTTTGTTTTAATATACACACTTTTCAAAACTTCCTCTCCTTTCCTACCTAATTGAAAAACCATTTGTTAGGGAACATCGCCTTCTTCTTGCAAAATGCCTTGCTGTAGTAGTGCCTTCTCCTGTGATTGTAGCAATTGTAAAGCTGGTATCACCTTCACCATTACATCCAATTCCTACGAGTGAAGCACCATTTTTAACAAATACTGCCGTCTGCATTACTTTTGCTGCTACATTTAATCTTTCAATTGATTGAGAATGAATTGTTGCTGTGTGCCTGAATCCTTGTTCTATTTCAAGTGCTGTATCCAAAGCTATTTCAAAATTCTTTACTCTTATTAATGGTACAAGTGGCATAAGCATTTCAACTGTTGCAAATGGATGCTGCTTTATAGTATTAACTACAATAAGCTTAATATCTCTTTCGCATACAATTCCTGCAGCCTTTAAAATCTCATTTGCACTTTTACCTTCAAGAGTCTTATTTAAGGTCATGTCGCTTGTTAATGTAGCTACTGTGAGTTTAAGCATTTCCTCATCATTATCTACGTAATATACCTTATTTCTAACAAGCTCTTCTACTAATAAATCAGCAATACTTGAAACAGCCACTATGCTTTTTTCTGAAATGCACATTATATTATTATCAAAAGAAGCTCCCCTTACAATATCTCTTGCAGCCTTTTTAATGTCACCAGTTTCATCAACAATAGTCGTAGGATTACCAGGTCCAGCTCCAATAACTTTTTTGCCAGATGCCATTGCTTGCCGCAATACATTATTACCACCTGTCGTAACCACCATTGAAATATCTGGATGAGTCATAATTTCATTAGTACAAGTAATTGAATTTTCATTTAAGGTTACAACTAAATTATCTATTCCACATCTTTCTCTTATTGCAATACTGATTATCTCCGTAACATATTTTGACACTTTTATTGCTCTTGGATGTGGGCAATGAACAACTCCATTTCCTGCTGCCAGCATCCCTATTGTATTACTAATTAATGTGGCACATGGATTAGTACATGGATGTATAGCGCAGATAACACCATAAGATGATAGTTCATATAATGTCATCCCATTATCTCCTGTTCTCACTTCAGTAATTAAGTCTTCTATTCCTGGTGTTTTTTTAATCGCTAGAATAAGTTTCTCAATTTTGTCATGCACATTCCCCATTCCAGTCTCTTCAACTGTCATATAAGCTATTTCCTCAACCCTAGATAAAAGCTTTTCCTTAATAGAATTAATAATCTCTTGTCTTTCATTCAAAGTAAATTTGCTATATTGATTATATGCACCTACCGCTGCTAAAACTGCATCGTTCACTGAAGAAAAAACACCACTTTTTAATTCTTCGTTATTAAAAAATTTATAATTTATATCCATGTTAACCTCCTCTCTTGATTATGGAATAAATGCATTTTTAGACATCAATTGTATCTATGATTCCAATAATAGCCATATCAATAGCAACCTTTTGTTTCTCTACACGTACAGCTGACCCTTTACAAAGTAATACATAATCCCCTATACCTGCTCCGACATAATCTGCTGCAACTTCTTCGTTGCCAATAAAATTCTCTTTTACATCTATTCTCTTTACAATCATTAACTTATATCCAACTAATGAATCATCTTTTCTTGTAGCTACAACATTACCAACAACTTTTGCCATATACATACTAATCACAGTCCTTTCCTTTAACAGCTTAAAAAGTGCTATTTATTATTTTCCTTTTTTTCTACTGCTAGTTTTTCTAGTTCTCTTTTCTTCTGACTGAGATTGAGAAATTTCTATATCAGATTGCTTAAGTTGAATACCATCTTCTTCAGATTGATTGATGTCTTCATTATTTTCAACTACTGTCTCTTCACTTTGAGAAGTATTTCCTTCCTGTTTATCTTCCAGCTTTTCAACTTCCTCAGTTAAAGCCTCTTCTAATACAACTACGTGATTTTCTAAATCTTCTTTGTTTTCAACAATGTTATTTTCCTCAATAATGTTATTTTCTTCACTTACATTACTTTCTTCAGTTATATTATTCTCTGTGATAGAAGAAGTATCTTCTTCCTTTTTAGGCTGACAAAAAGCGCTTTCTATATTATTAGAAGGTCTTGGAATTACTTTAGATGAAACAAATGCGTTGTTTTCAATAGCAACTTGTCTTCCTGCTGTAACTGCAGCTGTTACCGCTCCAACATCTCCTGAAACTTTTATCGTCATGTACCCGGATCCCTTAGTATTTTCAAGGTCAATTATATTAACATTAGCCGTTTTCGCCATAGCATCTGCAGCTAAAATAGCAGTTGATAAACCTATTGTTTCAACTAAACCTAATGCTTCTTTCATCTTGTCACCTCACTTTAATCTTTATTAATGTGTGCATCTTTTTACAATTTTCATAAAATACGAGTAATCTCGCATTCTATGAAAATCTTTATTATACTAAACGATACCTTTGAATATACTCTAACTTCTTCTAATAATTTGAATGTTTAAATTTTTTGCCTTATCCTTAGCTAACTCAGTTATTATATCTCCTGAATATAAGAATAATTTTTTATCATTCTTATATCTCTCTATTTCCTGAACAGTAATTATTCTTTTGCCATCTTTATTATTTAAAACCTCATTATATTCTGTACTTTCATAGACCACGGAACTATTTTCACTAAATTTATTTTCATATTCTTCAATTTGAAAAATATCCTTTGTTATTTCAATATTAAATTCCAACAAAGTCTTGTAATAATTTAATATCTTATTAATATAACTAGGTGGCTCTTTGCCAGTAAATTTTTCAAGTCCTGAACTGAGTAAAATAATTCTTTGTCCCTTTTCCATACTTTTAAAAATCCATCTACTTTCAAAAATATCATCAATACATAATGCTGTTTTAACTACGATTTCTCTAGGAACTACTGGAAATACCGTGAGATATTCTGATGATTCATCAAAGTCAGCATTCTTTCTACTTATTACGGATTTACATACACTAAATTTTTTCAAATTACTTAGGTGAAAATCATTATATATTCCATCTGGTAATACTGCATAAACTTCATATTCGTTTCGCTTATCTAATTCTTCAAATAGAGATGAATACTTGTTATTCCACTCTTCAGTAAATATCACATACAGTTTCTTTCGGGGAATAAACAAATTCTGTATAGAGCTTTCGGCTTGAAGCAATTGTATGGCTTTAATCACTAATTCTCTTAGTCTTTTCTCATCTATTTCCACGTTATCCCTCCTAAGCTCTAAAAGCAATTACTGTAATATTTTCTTTTTGCATAACTATCTCATTATAATTTAAAATCTTGTTATACGAATTTAGGAAGAATCTTTTCAGTGTCCATATGAGGACGTGGAATAACATGAATAGAAACAACTTCTCCAACTAATCTAGCAGATGCAGCCCCTGCATCAGTTGCTGCTTTTACAGCGCCAACGTCACCACGAACCATAACTGTTACTAGACCTGAGCCTATCTTTTCATATCCTATTAAATTAACATTTGCCGCTTTAACCATAGCATCTGCTGCTTCTATTGCAGCAACTAACCCTTTAGTTTCAACCATTCCTAATGCATCTGAATTCATATTAAATACCTCCTTAAATTTTAGGTAAACTTTTGTTTTTTTATATTTAACTTTATATAGAAAATATTGAATTTAATATATTATATTGATAAGGAAACTTGACTCACATGCGTTCGCTGAGTAAGTGATTCACACCAAATCACAGATTTGGGTTCTCTACTTATATATAAGGTGTTGTAGTTGATTTAGGTTCATCACCTAACGCACCTAGTAATTTTTTACCTACTTCAATTGATGCTCTTACAGCTTGTCTTACAGCTCCCGAATCACCACTGAAAGTTAATATAACCTCATTTGAGAAACTTGTTCCGTTTCCTGGTGAACAGTAACCCACAACATCAACATTAGCAGCTTTTACAGCAACATCAGCTAAAACTGTTCCAATTGCAGCTGGTCCTGCACAAACCATTCCAAAAGCTCTGCCTAGTGGTGTTCCAAAAGCTTTTTCTAAACAATAACTTGCTCTAGCTGTGTATTGAAATTCTAAATGTCCTGCATCATTTGCATACACATCTCCAAAATATTTATCTAGACTTGAAAGTGCAATTTCAACTGCACGTCTAGCATCTGAAACATCATCAGCTCCTATATAAATTAAACTTCCATGACCTGCTCCGCCTTTAGTATCTCTAGGTAATTCAACAGAAATAACTTCTGTATTTGTAGCTTTAACAGCATCATCAACAGCCATAATTTGAGGTCCAGCTCCGGTTCTTCCACCTATGATACCGATTGAACGGTACTTTCCTAATTTCATAGTTTCTGTAAGTAGTGGATCTACACTTGCAATTACTAGTCCAATAGTATCGCCTATTGCAGTACCTACAAATTCAGTAACACCTATTCCTCCACTAGTATTTTTGCTTATATTTTGAGAATCATTATTTTGATTTTTAACAGATATTCCAAGTTCGCTAGAAACCTGTTTCATTACCTTTTCAATCAATTGTTGATCCATTTTGACTCCTCCATTCTAAAATTATATCTTTAACCACCAATAATACATTTAATCCCCTGATCCTCAATAATCTTTTTTAAGACTTCAATCTCATCTTCTTTTAATGACCGTGAGTCTTTCATAAGATAATTTCTTCCAAGGAGTTCATATTTATTTTCACCATAAGTATGGTATGGTAACAAATGAATCGTATCAATGTTATTCAACGTTTTAGTAAACCTACATAATTCCAAAATATCTTGCATTGAAGAATTAAAGTCTGGTATTAATGGTACTCTAATTACCATTTTTGATATTTCAGAAATTCTCTTTGCATTATTTAGAATTATTTCGTTAGAAACTCCTGTGTATTTTCTGTGTAATTCAAGATTTGTGCTCTTAATATCCATAAGCACTAAATCTATATAAGGAAATACTTCTTCAATAGTTTCTGAATTTGCATAACCTGTAGTTTCAATAGCTGTATGCCAACCTTGTGCTTTACATGCCTTAAAAAGTTCTTTTGAAAAATCTGACTGCACTAGTGGTTCTCCTCCTGATAAAGTGATTCCACCACCAGATCGTCTATAATTTATAGCATCTTTTTTGAGTTCTTTTATAACTTGTTCAATCGTCATTTTTTTACCTTTTAAGACTAAAGAGCTTGTTGGACAAACATTGCTACATTCACCACATGCTGTGCAAATTTCTCTATTTATAAAACCTTTATTATTAACACTAATTGCACCTATTTTGCAGGCTGAAATACATCTTCCACAATGAATACAATTCGCAGATTGATACATTATGACAGGTTTAATTTTCTGTGATTCAGGATTGCTACACCATAAGCATGATAAAGGACATCCTTTTAAAAAAACTATTGTACGAATTCCTGGGCCATCATGTATAGAGAATCTCTGTATATCAAATACTGTTCCTTCCATACTATAATTAATTGTATCCATCATGCACATCTCCCCTAACCTTATAAAGTGTAACTTTTTCAAATAAAACTTATAAGGGATAAAATTTTGGCCTACTTATTATGTTCAAATAAGCTTAAAGTGAATGTTCAGTACGATTTATAATGTCATCTTGTACTTCCTTTGCTAATACAGTAAATTGAGCACTATAGCCTGCAACACGAACAACCAGGTCTTTATAATTTTCTGGGTGCTTTTGAGCATCTAATAATAATTGCTTATCAATTACATTAAATTGAACATGCATACCTTTATGATCAAAGTAACTTCTTATTACAGAAGCAAAGTTTTGTAATCCTGTATCTCCAGCAACTGCAGATGGTAAGAATTTTTGATTATAAAGTGTACCATTTGATGCTACAAAGTGATCTAACTTAGCAACAGAATTTGCTGCTGCAGTTGGACCTGCACAATCTTTACCTGCTCTAGGAGATACACCATCAGCAAGAGGAGTCTTAGCTAATCTACCATCTGGTAATGCCGCAACATCTTTACCAAATAATACATTTGCAGATACTGGGTAAACTCCAGCTTGGAATTGTCCTCCACGTGGGTTAGTATATTTTTCAACTTCGAAGCAGTATATTTGTGCACATTTACGAGCAACCATATCAACTTCATCTATATCATTACCAAAGCAAGGAGTACTTTCAAGAAGTCTTCTTATATTATCAAAATCTCCCGAAACTGTTGTTTTAGGTGAAGTAAATTCTGAAGAGATTCTACTTTGAATTTCAGATATATCAATTGATCCAGAATTACTTAATATTCTCTTAACTGCTTCATATATCTGCATTTCAGTAACATCGGCATTGTTATTGCTTGTACTAACTGTATTAACGCCAGTATGTCCAAAGTTTGCATCTAATGCTGCTTTTAATTGATCCATTTCAATAGTTTTATCTTCAAATACATGTTTTTGAATTGCATATACGGAATCTCCTGTATCTGCTATACCAAAAGCTTGTGGTCCTGTAAAGTTATAAATTGCTCCACCTTCTTGAACAGATTTGCCTCTTCCAATACAGTCATCAACCATTGCTGATAAGAATGGTAATGGTGCTCTTTCAGCATGAGCATAATCAACACAGTTATCTGCTTCAACAAGATAGTAAACAAAGTATTCCATTTGCTTCTTAAATGCTGCATAGAAATCATCGATACTCTTAAATGTTGTTATATCTCCTGTGATAGGACCTAATTGCTTGTTGCCTACTTTACCATTATTTAATGTAATTTCTAATACCTTAGCTACATTAAAGAATGCTGCATCATGCCAGCCTTCTGTCTTGTTTGGACATTGAGGTTCAACACAGCCGATAATACAATAGTTACGTGCATCTCTAAGAGTAACACCTCTATTAACTAATGCTGGAATTATAACTTCATCATTGTACATAGCAGGTACGCCAAGCCCTAATCTTGCAACTTCGCAAGCTCTTAACAAGAATTCATCTGGAGTTCCTTGCCATACACGGATAGAGAATGAAGGCGCTGGTAATTTAACATGAGCTGTTGCATCCATACACATGTAAGATATTTCATTTGTAGCATCAAGCCCTTCTTCATTTTGTCCACCAACACATAGGTTTTGGAATACAGCATAACCTGCAAAAGCTTGAGCTGAAATTTCATCACGAGTTTTATTGATATCATTAAGTTTAATCCAAATACAATCAACTAACTCTTGAGCAAATTCTTTTGAAATATTTTTATCTTCTTTAAGGTAAGGATACATATATTGGTCAAAACGTCCTGGCGAAATTGAGTGTCCATTAGATTCAATTTGAACCATTATTTGAATAAACCAGAATGATTGACAAGCTTCATAGAAGTTTGTTGCACCATTTTCAGGTACTCTTTCACAGTTAGCAGCTATTTGTAACAATTCTGCTTTTCTAGTTGGATTTAATTCTGCAGCTGCCATATCTCTAGCTTTTTGAGCATATCTATGTGCAAAATTTATTGCTGCGCTATAAGAAATTACTACAGCATTATAAAATTGTTGTTTCTTTATATAATCAGGGTCTTTCTTGTCCATTTTACTCATTGCTTCAATAACTTCAGCAATAATGCCTTTAAACCCTTTTCTTAAAATCTTTCCATAATCAACACAAATGTGTCCGACACCACCATAGAAATAATTTCCTACAGTAAATACTCCATTTGCCATACAGTCTTTTGCTTCTTGAGACATATAAGAGTCAGCAAGTGCACTTGTAGTTTTACCGTCCCAATATTTAAATGCTTCACTTAATTCCGCTGCTGTTTCTTTCGGAATTTGGAATGGATCTGCAACTCTTGCTCCCATTGTGTCAAATTCTTTAGCTACCCAATCATAAGAAAATTCTGGACAGATTTCAGTAGAACGTGGATTTTTAGTAATTGCACCAACTACTAATTCATCTTCACGAATAGTAATAGGTAGATTATTAAATATTTTTTCTACGGCTTTAGCACGTCTTAATATAGGAGATAGACCTTCTGTTTCCTTATATGATTCTGTTACAAGAACCGCTCTTTCTGATTCTACATACGGAATTGCATCCACAATCATTCTTTTTAATCTTTCAACCCTCTCAGTTGGTTTTGAAAACCCTTTAGATATCATTTATAATTCCCTCCTCAAAAAAATCGTAAAAATTTATTTCGTGCAAGTTCATTATATATTAGAGGTATGAAATCGTTGTAATACAATTCAAACTAAAATATTGTAAAATTAAAACTATAATTGAATCTTCACATTGAGAGCATTTAAAAAATCTTTCAAGATGGCTGTATTTCCTGGCCAGACTGGTGCAGTTATTAAGTTACCATCTACCACTGTTTCATCTGGATTTTTGTCTATAAATATTCCTCCAGCCATAACTACTTCTGGCTTAACAGCAGGATACGCAGTTAACTTTCTTCCTTTAATTATATCAGCCGCTGTTAATATTTGAATTCCATGACATATAGCAGCTACTGGTTTTTTTAATTCCATAAAGTATTTTACAATATCAATAACCCGTGTATTAAGTCTAAGGTATTCTGGTGCTCTTCCCCCTGTTATATATAATCCATCATATTCTTCTAATTTTAAATAATCAAAAGACATATTTAATAGAAAGTTATGTCCAAGCTTTTCAGTATAAGTTTGATGTCCTTCAAAATCATGTATTGAAGTCTTTATATATTCCCCGGCATTCTTTTCCGGACAAACTACATTAACTTTAAAACCTAACATTTCCAAGGCTTGATATGGTACCATGACTTCATAATCTTCAGTAAAATCGCCAGCTAACATCAAAATTTTTCTCATATTCAAATCTCTCCTTAAATAAAATTTGCACTTTTTAAACCTTTACATGTAATTTTAAGACCTTTTCTATATGCTACTTTTCCCAAGGCAGTATATCGTCATCTTCTTTTAAATAATCCAAAAGATTTGGTATTCCTTCTCCTGTATATGAACTTATATGAAATATTTTTTTACAACCGGCAAGGCTGAGCCATGCTTCTGCTAAATCTGCTCTTGCATTCTTATTATCTATCTGAGTCACAATTCCAACTACTTCTCTAGTCGCTCCTGCTGCAATATTAGGGCTATAAAGAGAATATTCTTCAAGTGAACTCATTAGAAGTCCAATTACATCGGCTTCATAGGAGTATAGTATTAACGCTCGTGCTAGTTTTTTATTTTCAGCATATTCGCCAGGAGTATCTATAATAACATCAAAATTATTTATATATTGGGTTTTATGATATGTAATCTCTTTTCCTTTTAAAGCTTGAGTTAAAGTAGTTTTACCACAGCCTGTCCTTCCAACTAACATAATCTTTCTCATAAAACCACCTATGCCTTTGTTAGATTACAAACATTAAACCCTAGTGTATTTTTTGCATAGTTTAAGATAGACTCTAAAGCAATTGCCACATCTGAAATTGTTCCTGTAATAATCAAAGTTCCACTAAATCTATCAATAAAACCAATCTCTATTGCCGACGCTTTTATTGCTATATCTGCAGCTATTATAGAAGTTTCACTTGGAGTAACAGTGAGAATACCAATAGCTGCCCTGTTATAATCAATTTTAGGGTCTAATCCTAGCTTCTTATAAATAATTGAGTCTGGGCTCGCAATTACATGAGCCATTGTAATTTGTTTTCCTGGAACGGTTTCTTGAATTATCCTCATTAAATCAGTTTTATTTATCTGCAAATCATTTAACTTCATTTTTTTCACCCTCTCGAAGAAATTGTAATTTTAAACACATTTTTTTTGATACCACTCTGTTTATAATGTTAGCATATCCCTAAGGACTATTAGTAATAATTTTGTAACTAAAAATAAGTAAATTTAAGTATAGTCTGAACTTTACTTATTATACAATTGTAAATTACCTGTAGCAAAATTAGTTAAATTATATAATATTATTGGAGTAATTTAACTTAAATACATTATATAAATAATATTTATAGGAGCGATTATATGATAAATGAAGAATTAATAAAAAAGTTATCGAGTGATCTAATTAGTTCTATAAAGACGCCTAAGCTAACACTAAAAATGGCAAAAGAAATTCTTGAAAAAGCAGAAAGAAAAGCTGAGTCAATAAATGTTCCAGTAGTTATAGCATTAGTTGATGATGGTGGAAATCTTATCGCCCAGCATAGAATGGATAATTCAATCTTAATAAGTATTAAAGTTTCCTTTAATAAAGCATATACTGCACTTGCTTTAAAGATGTCTACTGAAAGATTTAATGAACTAGCGCTTCCTGGCAAACCTCTTTATGGCTTAGAAAATACTGGACATGGCGAACTTTGTATTTTAGGTGGAGGAATACCAATAGTTAGTAACGGAAATATCATTGGTGCTATTGGTGTTAGTGGTGGAAGCATTGATGAAGATATTCAGATAGCTCAAGCCGCACTTAAATAATTTAATAAAATGTGGTATAATTTCTATATAGGGAAGGAGTGAGATTATATGGATAAGTTTGTAATTGCAATAACAAGAACTTGTGGAAGCGGTGGGACAACAATAGGGAAAATGTTATCTAAAGATTTGGGTATAAATATGTATGACCGTGAGTTATTACGTTTGGCTTCAGATGACAGTGGTATAAATGAAGCTCTATTTGCCAATGCAGACGAAGGTGTAAAAAATAGTTTGTTATATAAGGTTTCAAAGAAAGTATATGATGGTGAATTAATCCCACCTGAAAGTAATGATTTTACTTCAAATGACAATTTGTTCAATTATCAAGCTAAGGTATTACGTGAATTAGCCGATAAAGAATCTTATGTTGTGATAGGGCGTTGTGCTGATTATATCTTAAAGGATAAACCAAATATATTTAAAATTTTTATTCATGCATCAGAAGATTACTGTATTAAGCATGAAATGGATATCCTTGGCGCTTCTGAAAAAGAAGCAATTAAGGAAATTAAGAAATTAAATAAATATAGAAGTGACTACTACTATTACCACACTGGCAATAAATGGGAGGACGTAAAAAACTATGATCTGTCTCTAGATACCAGCAAGCTCGGCTTCGAGAAATGCGTAAAATATATTAAGAAGTATGTAAAGTTACGTATGGAATTATAAATCTTCGGACGTCCTTAAAAATATCTTCAATATAAAATTAAAATTGCCAACTAAATAATAAGACAAAGCAATATTATTATTTTCAACAAATAGTATAGAATACTAATAGCATGGTAATTAATTTATAAAAGCCCCATGGTGAATTTTCTTACACCATGAGGCTCTTCTTATTTATTATTACATTAGCGCGAATAATCCTACAAATGCTAAGGCAATAAAATACATTGGTACAGGAATATCTTTTGATTTACCTGTGAATAATTTTATTAACACATACGAAACAAATCCAAATGCTAACCCATCTGTAATTGAATATGTTAAAAGAGTTAATATCAATGTCAAGAATACAGGCATTCCTTCAGTGAAATCTGAGAAATTAACCTTTGCTATTGGTTCCATCATTACTGCACCTAAAACTATTAGAACTGGCGCTGTAGCAAAACCTGGTATAGCAGTTAAAATTGGTGAAAAGAATAATGACAAGAAGAATAATCCAGCTATTGTAAGACCAGCAAGTCCTGTTCTTCCACCTTCAGCAATACCGGCTGCTGACTCAACAAATGCAACTGGTGTAGATGTTCCTAAACATGCACCTACTACAGACCCAATAGCATCAGCTGTTAAAACTTTATCTGCATTTTTAACATTACCTTTTTCGTCTAAGTATCCAGCTTTTGAAGCTAAACCAATTAGAGTTCCTATACTATCGAAAACATCTATAAATAACATAGAAAGAATTGCTGGTATTATACCAATCACCATTGCACTCTTAAAATCAAATTGCATAAATATTGGAGCAACTGATGGTGGCATAGATATTATTCCTGTAGGTACCTTAGCAACTCCAAAAATCATTCCTAATACATATACAGAAAACATTCCAATAATGAATGAACCTTTTATATTTTTATAATATAATACCGATATTATAATAACACCTAGACCAGCTAAAAGAACTGTTGGATCTTTTAAATTTCCTATTCCAACTAATGTAGCTTGATTAGCAACAATCATCTTAGCATCTTGAAGACCTATAAATGTTATAAAGAAACCAATACCAATACTAATTGCATATTTTAATGTTGGCGGAACACTATCAATAATTACTTGTCTAATTTTAAATATGTTAAGCGCCATAAATATAAATCCTTCGATTAATGAAGCTGCCAAAGCTGTTTGCCAAGAGAACTTCATTCCTAAACAAATTGTGAATGTGAAAAGAGCATTTAATCCCATACCTGGTGCCATACCAAATGGATAATTAGCAATAAGCGCCATAATTACAGTACCAATAAAAGAAGCCAATGCAGTTGCAGTAAATACAGCTGATACATCCATACCTGATTGACTTAAGATACTAGGATTTACTACTAAGATATACGCCATAGTTAAAAAGGTTGTTAACCCCGCTAACATTTCTGTCTTAACAGTTGTTTTATTTTTTGATAAGTGAAATATTTTTTCTAACATACCGTTCTCCTCCGTTGTTTTTACCGATTTTTTTAATACATTGTCCAATATAGATTCCTCCTATTTTTGAGCTACACAAATTAACACTGCTACTCCAAAATAATACATCTGTTAGTAGGATGCACTAACGTTGAAAAAAATATAAAAGATAATAACAAGAATTTAAAGATTTCTTGTAAAATATAAGCCCCTTTGTTTTTTTACAAAGGGGCTTACAAGTAACAAGTACCTATAAACACCCATAGTCAGACAATTTACGGTAGTCCGGTAGAAACGCTTGAACCTTATTTTCAAGCATATACGGGTAAAATTTCATTATTTATATATGACATACTAATAAATTACTTTTTGAATTTCCATACAATCATCGAATGTTAAAGCATAGAATAAATAAAATGTAATATATTCAGTGCGTAATATATAGCTCTTTATTTTACATACTTAATGCTACAATACTTTGAACTATAAATCAATAGTAAATTAAATATTTTATGTATTTTTTTTATTTTTATTTATCTAATGTTCGTGTTTTTATATATTTTGGGCAAAAAAAATCTAATAATATAGCTATAATTCCTCGTATGTAAAATTATTCCGAATATTAGTTTTTAAGCAATCTTAATATTTATATTTATTATTCTATTAACTTTTTATATTATCCTGTTTACTATTAATCCCAAATAAACATTATTTTTGACTTACCTTTTAATTTCTTAATAGCAAAAGGATTGGTGATTATAATATTTCTTACCAATCCTCCTACAATTAAATATTCACATCCGTATTTCTATGATATTGGAGCCATAAGTATTTTTCCTGTTCCCCTATATACGTTAACCAATCCCTCTCCTGAGACTGCAGATCCAATTAAACTTTTACTAGACTTTTCAACTCTAAACTCTAAAGAATTAGACCAAGCAATTGCAAAATTCCCATCAATCCGCACCTCATCATTATCTAATATAAATTCTATCAATTCGCTTCTTGGAACAGGACTTTCTAGCACTGCTATGCCTTCACCTTTTAGACACAAATTAAATAGTCCTTCATTCCCAAGCATTGCCGAAGAGATATTTGTCCTCGCAACTATCTTTTGCTGAACCTTAGACTCACACGCTAAGAAAAGTCCATCATCTAAAACCATCCCTCCCCATTCCGAAACTTCCTCAAGCAAAATATGCCTATATGTTGGTTCTAACATCAATAAACCATTTCCCTGATATTTTGGTTTAATAGCAGACTCTTTTGTTACCTTTGATGATATAGCTTTTCCAAAAAAATCACCAATTCCCTTAATATCAGCAGCCATACTCACAGATCCTGCTGTCCACTGCATTACTCCGGAACTTATTGTGTAAGCATTACCATTCAACTCAATTAAAACCTGTCTTTTTCTAACATTCATCTCTGAAGCAAAATATGCTGCCATTGCAGTTGTAGTGCTTACACTCAAATCTTTTTTATATTCAAGAACCTTAACGCCCCCTCTTGATTCTACAATTTCAATATTTTTATTTTCAAAAAGATTCTTACATTTTACCATCGAAAATTTTCTCCCCTTATTCTTTGAATATATATTTCTTATATAGTCTATGTTAATTAATTACATTATTATGTATACAGTTAATAATAAAGATTTTTATATACACATAAAACAATTAACTAATTTTTTTCCACTTATAAAACGGAATATTCAAAAATACAGTTTGTAGCTCACTTTTTTAAATATAATACAATTTCAACAGGAACATTTATTTATAAAACACTAAAAACTGTATTTACTATTTAATTATATTTACTCAAGCTCAAGTAAAGGCAACATAAATAAATCAGATAATAAATTAAGCCTTATAATTAAGATTTAATTTGCTATCTGATTTATCTTTATTAATGTTTAAATAACCAATCCCCATCTTTCTATTTTATAGACTCTCTATACTCCTTAAATGCCTTAGCTATACTAGGATTACTTTCTATAAATTGTACAAAATCCTGAAAGCATTTTGATGTTTCTTTACTTACAGTATGTTCTATCTTTTCTGTCTCATCTAATATTTCTTTATCAGGAATATCAAGTATCTTTAGAAAATTCTCAATAATATGATGCCTGTTAAGAAGTGCAGCGCCAAGTTTTTTGCCACTTTCTTCAAGTATTATAATCCCATATTTTTCATACTTTACAAGTCTTTCCTCTGATAATTTCTGTACCATTCTTGTGGCAGAAGGAGGTTGAACATTAAGTGCATTTGAAAGTTCATTAATTCTTAAATACCCTTTATTCAATGACAATCTATATATCATCTCAAGATAATCTTCCATGGACGCAGTTAGCTTGCTGTCCTCTTTCTTCATATATTCGTTAAAAGTATAGAAATCATTTTTGCCCATATACTTGCTCGCTCCCCGTAATAATCTACTTAATAAATTATATGCTTTAATGGCGAAAAAGTTACTTTACTGTAACATTTAGAATATTATTGCATAACTTATAATATAAAATAATTTAGACTAGGCTAAGAAAGTTAACTGTTAATAACTATCTTAATTACATATAAGATTAAAAAATTAGACACATAAAAAAATAAAGTAAGAAAGGTGATGTATTTTCTTGGAGAACGAAAGAGGTTTAAGAAGCACTGATGTATCTGTCACTGGATTTGTTCCATTTAAAAAAGACAGGAGTGCTAATATTAGTAAATTTAGGCAACTATTAAAATATTTAGGTCCAGCTTTTATTGTAAGTGTAGCATATATAGATCCTGGAAACTTTGCAACTAATATTAGTGGAGGATCGGAATTTGGCTATGCGTTAATTTGGGTAATTTTATTTAGTAACTTAATGGCTATCTTTTTACAGATAATGTCTGCAAAATTAGGAATAGCCACAGGCCATAACCTTCCAGAAATGTGTGCCAAAGTATTTTCTAAAAAAACAAATTGGGTATTTTGGATTGTTGCAGAAATAGGTGCAATGGCAACTGACTTAGCAGAATTTCTAGGTGGAACTTTGGGATTATATTTATTGTTCCATATACCAATGATATATGCTGGGATTATTACAGGAATAATAACATTCTTCATTTGTTATATGGAAAAGTATGGCCAAAAAACTATAGAAATAATAATATCAATTCTTGTTGCAGTAATCTGTATTGCATATACAATAGAATTATTTCTTGCCAAACCTGATTGGTTTCAAGTAGGCATTCATACAATAATTCCATCACTGCCAAATAGTCAGGCATTATTAATCGCAGTAGGAATGCTTGGTGCAACAGTTATGCCTCACGTAATATACCTTCATTCACATTTGGTTCAGCATAGAGGAACTGATACATCCATTGAAGGAAAGCTAAAACATTTAAAAATGGAAAAAATTGATGTAACAATAGCTATGAATATTGCCTTTATAGTGAATGCTGCAATGGTTATTGTATCCGCTGCTGTATTCAATAAAAATGGATTAATTGTTGATACAATGGAGCAAGCCCATGCATCATTACAACCTTTACTAGGTTCATTATCTAGCGGAGCTTTTGGAATAGCATTACTTGCCTCAGGTTTGTCATCATCTGCTGTGGGTACTATGGCAGGTCAAACAATTATGAAGGGTTTTGTGAATTTAAGTATACCAATTAATATTAGAAGACTTATAACTATGATGCCTGCATTGGCTATAATTGCACTTGGAATAAATCCAATGAATGCCCTTGTTTTAAGCCAAGTAGCACTTAGCTTCATATTGCCATTTCCGATAATACAAATGCTAACTATAGCTAGACGTAAGGATTTAATGGGTATTATGGCAAATCGCAATTGGGTAAGAATTTTAGGTATTATCATCGCAGCTATAATCATATCACTAAATATGGTTCTCTTATATTTAACATTTACTGGCCAAGCTTAATAGTAATATTTTAGGAGTGTTTTGTGATTAAGTCTATTAACATGTTAAAAGATAAAAACTCTTCTTTTCGGTCTTCCAGAGCCTTAGAAGAGTTTTCTTCCCACTATTAATTTAATCTACACATTTTTGTATGGACATCTTATAAAATATAACTTAAATATCTTTATGTATTTAATAGATATTAGTAATTAAACGTAATTTCGTTTAAAAATTCTTAATCACCACACAAATTTACAACCATATATTAAATATAAGTAATAATTAAGAAGGAATGACATATATGATATTAATTTTATCTGCTTTATTATTTAGTTTATCTTCTAACTTAGATAATTTAGTTATAGGTATTGCATATGGAATAAAAAAAATAAGAATAAACACAACTGCAAATCTTATAGTAGCACTTGTAACTTCTACTGGAACATTTTTATCTATGTTACTTGGCATATATGTATCTAAATTTTTACCAAGCTTTTTATCAAATAGCTTAGGTGCTGGAATTATTATAATTCTAGGATTATACTTTGTAATTCAAAGTATTTTTAAACTTATAAGTAATAAAAAAATAAAAGAACTCGCTTTAAAGAATACTAATGATATGATTGAATATGCAGAAAAGTCAGATTTAGATAAATCAGGAGATATAGATAAAAAAGAAGCTTTTTGGGTAGCTTTTGCATTAACATTTAATAACTTTGGTACAGGAGTTGCTGCAAGTGTAACAGGCGTTAATATAGAACTTACAGTCATATTAACATTTATATTAAGTATTTGTACACTTAAACTTGGCGAAAGAGCTGGAAACCATCTTTTAGGCAAGTTCTTAGGTAAATTTGCTCCGTTAATTTCAGGACTCTTACTTATAAGTCTCGGGATCATAGAATTATTTAACTAATAGATTTAGATTAAATATGGTTTACTAAAATCGTAACATAATAAATTGAAGAACGATTATAAATTTTAGGAATGAAAGTATTTCTATAAAAAGAAATGCTTTCATTCTCAATTTTTTATATAAAATATCATTTATACAAAAATATTAAATATCATATTTTATAATTTTAGTCTTTTATTGTAGTCTTTTATAATCTCAATAGATTCTTTTAATTCTGCCTTTTCACTTTCAACTAAGTGATATTCAACAAGCTCCTTCACTCCTTGATTATTTAAAACCGCTGGAACACCTGCATATGTGTCACTTTCCCCATACTCTCCATTAAGCATAGCCGATACAGGAATAACTTTATTTTCATCACGTAATATTGCTTTTACAATCTGAACAGTAGTTGCTGCAATACCAAAAGTAGTTGCACCTTTAGCATTTACAATACGATATGCTATTTTCTTAATATCTTCCGTTACTGAATTTAAATTAAAGCCTTTTAATCTCATTTTATTGTCATTGATTATATCTAAAAACTTTTTGCCTCCAACTGTAATTTGACTCCATGGAATTATCTGCGAATCTCCATGTTCTCCCATGCACAAAGCATGAACACTTTGTGGATCAACACTCATAACATCAGCTAAATGATATTTCAAACGTGCTGAATCTAGAGCTGTTCCTGTTCCAATGACTTTACTTGCCGGTAAACCTGAAAGTTTGTGCACGTAATATGACATAACATCAACAGGATTTGTTATTACAACTATTATGCCTGAAAATCCACTTTTCATAATGTTCGGGACTATATTATTCATTATTCCTGCAGCTTTTTCTAACATATCTAATCTTGTTTGCCCTGTAATATAAGGTAATGCAGCTGCGATTACAACTATATCTGCATCATTACATTCTTCGTACTCCCCATCTTTTACCCTCATCTTACTTCCGCTATATCCAAGAGAATGTTGCAAATCCGTTGCTTCAGCCCATGATTTTTCTTTATTTATATCAATCAGTATTAAATCATCGCAAACATGATTCATTACCATGTCAAATGCTACCGCTGCCCCAACAGAACCCGTTCCAACTATTACTACTTTACTTCTTCCAATTGCCATATATATCCCCCTCTACTAATTTTGCTATAAATTATTATATCAAAAATTAGACCTATTATCATCTAACCAATTCCACTTTAGCATAAAAACTTATTCCTTAATCCAATAGCTGCTTCCATCTTTTTTTCTTTCTATAAAACCATACTCTATTAAAGCTCTTCTTATGGTTACGTAATCCTCATACACTCTCTTTAGAATCCTATTTACCTCTTTTTCAGAATATTGCTTTCCTTTTGAAAAATTTCTTGATATCTCTTCTAATACAATAATCTTTTTCTTTTCTCTAGCTGGATAACTCTTTAAACCACCATTTTCATTCATATAAGTTTCAATAACACTCTTCTTTTCTTTATCTGTTATATTATACCTATCATCTAAAGTAGTTGCTGTTTTATAAGCATCACATATAGTCTCTTTACCAATTTTATTAATTTTCTTATTTGTGGTCTTTGAAAGCAAATCCATCATAGCTAAAAATAATTTTGCTTGCTTTTCCTTTTCTCTTAATTTATACCTATGATTTCGTATTGTTGATTGCGCAACTTTAAGTTTCTCTGAAATTTCTTTATCAGATAATCCCAGGGCAATCAATTTTATTAATTCTCTTTGAACATCTGATATTCCAGTAAAACCAGAATTCATATTTAACAAATATTCAAGCATTGAACCGTGGCTTATTTTAAGATGCAACTCTGCTGATTTCTTTGCATCATACAGCTTTGAATTTATTTCATATATTCTTCCTCTCTGGAATTCTTCTTCACATATTATACACCTATATCCATCATCTTCTTCGAGAATCCCTTCTTTAAGCTCACTTATAGTAGCATTCCAAAATAATTCATTTGATTTTATATCCATTAATCTCATTCCCTTTCAATATAATTACTTTCTATTTAATATATTACAGACTTTTATTTATTTTGTCTATATATAAATAAACATTTACCACCAATGTTTGTATTTTATCATTATCACTTTCTAAGTGTACCTCATGGTTTTTTTCAATGTTCTATTTATTTCAAATAAAAATAGGCCAACCATCTCTATTTATTGTTTATGGTTGACCTATTAATATATTAGATATATCTTAAAACTTACTTGTATTTTTTTAATACTTTCAGATTTGAAATTCTATTATTATAATTCTAAAATAAGAGCCTATCTCTTTGCATCTGAATGCTAATTCTATTTCTGCATTCCTCATAATAGTTAGATTTTAGCTTTCTAAACTTGTAGTAATCAAAACTCTCTATAGTATCTTTAGGCGCGAAATTAAAGATTGCTACAATAAAAGCTTTAGCCTTTCGTTTTAACTTAACAAATAAGTTTCCTATTTCATTTTTATTCTTCATATTTATCTTACCTCTACTAATTCCAAATTTCATTCCGTATTTTTTATAATTCCTTTCCTTGAATACTCCCTAAATTCTGCTTCATGATATTCCATTTAACTCACTCCTTCTTTAATATTTTTAAAGTTTTTGAAACAGCTTATTTAATAATAAACTAGAACCACAATAATAGTTTACCCTTACCACAAATTAAATGATATGTAAAAAATTATTATAATTAAACTTTCTTAATTCCGACTCTTTAATTTAGAATCAGCAAAAAACTGCTGAATATAATTTTCAACGCAATATCCAACTAATAATTAATTAGATATTGAGTTGTATATTATTTACAACAGTTTCTTTATAGGATTCCTGTACCTTGCAAATCATTTTATATTATAAATATGAACTTCGTCTTTACTTGGCCTTACTTTTTAGCACTATATGTGATGACTCTAATTTTTCATTATTTAACTTAAATATAATTTTTCTTATACTATCATCTGAAAGATTATATGCCTCTGCAATATCAAAAACTTTTTCGCCTTTTTTATATAATTTATATATTTCTAAATTTCTTTCTCTTATTGCTCTTTTAGTACCATTACTTTCTCCCCAGCCCTTTCTTTCTTCAGTCTTAGGAATATAAATGGTTTCTCCTTGAATATACTTTTGAAGCTCTCTCAAAAGCTTTTCTGGCAGGATATCCTTTCCGTTTTTGTAACACACCCTTGATTTCCTCCTTAAAATTTTTAATATTCAATAATACTACGTTTTTTAAATTTCTCATTGAAACCACCTCCTAATAATTTCTATAATCAAAATTAGATTATTACTCCTTATAATTAGATTAAGATAAAAAAATCCCGTGGATACTAATTAATCATCCATGGGATTACACATAAAAAAACTAGATAATTACTATTGTCTAGTACTTCCTTATGCTTAAAAAATGCAATAAAAAAAACACGATAACCCTCGTGTATTCTGCCTAGATATATATTAATTCTTCAGATGATGGTTAATACTCTTTTGAAAGCACAACGAATGAAAAGTAAGCATAACATACTTCCATTACTCTATAAATATTACAAAAAATAATTATAAAGTTTTCTATAATGACTTTCAGCAATATTCAATTATTTTAAAAAAACCTCAACACTTTTATTTAATAAAATTTTCATATAAATATCCTCCTTCATCTGAATTTTGATCATTTAACTTTCCTAAATAACCCATATAATATATATTATTCAAAATAATGTTTTATGTCAATATTCTCTAAAAATATTTTTAAATTACTCACAAATATACTTTTTTAGATATGTCTAAAAATCTTTCAAAGGAGGATATAATCCTCCTTATTTTATTGGCAGGGTTATTAGCTCAAATTTAAGCTGATAACCACCTCTTATTAATTTTCAATATAATCATCCCCTCTCCATTATATTTACCGGTAAATTAATTATCGCATTATACGTATAGACATCTCAATGGAAATAATTTTTATAATTAATTTTTCTTATAAATTTATCTATCTCTAATAAATTTGTCAACTCTTTCAAAAGTTGGCATAGCTTCCTGAGCTCCTAGTGCGGTTGTTGAAATAGCACCTACTGCATTTCCAAATATTACGCATTCTTTAAGTTCTTTTTCTTTTGCTAGTGCAAAAGAATCTCCCGCTGCAGTTGTATCTATTGGATCAATAATAAATCCTGGAACTCTAATACATTTATCTTTCTTAATAATTGCAGCCCCATCACTACCTAACTTTGCAACTATAACTTTTACTCCCTTATCAAATAATGTTTTTGCTGCTTCTACAAGGTTTTCTTCACTATTTATATTTCTTCCAATTAAAGTCTCTAACTCTGTTTCATTTGGTGTTAAATAATCCACATATTTAAAAATTTCATCGGGAAGATCCAACGCTGGTGCTGGATCAAGTATTACTGTCTTACCTTGTTTCTTTAGTTTTTTCATAGTTGCAATTGCTGTTTCTAATGGAATTTCTAATTGAAACAAAAATATATCTGCTCTCTCAATCAAACTCCATTTGCTTTCAATATAATTTATATCAACTTCTGCATTAGCTCCTGGAACAACAATTATATTATTCTCTCCCTTATTGCTTACTTGTATCACTGCCACTCCAGAAGATATACCTTTTTCAATGCTTACTCCATGAGACTTGACATTATTACTTCTTAAAACTTCTAGATATCTTTTTCCATATATGTCTTCCCCTATTTTTCCTACCATAAGCACATCTGAACCCAATCTACCTAGTGCTATTGCTTGATTACCACCTTTTCCTCCTGGAAATGTATTAAACTCTTTCCCCATGACAGTCTGTCCTGCCGCAGGAAAATTTTCTACTGTAGTTACTAAATCCATATTTAAACTTCCAATTACACATAGACTTTTCATATAATACGCTCCTCTTCCTACATCAGATTAAAACGAAATATATTTCTAATTTAAATCTAGTATTATTATATCACAATTTCCATTCCTAAAAATTTCACTAACTCAACATATGCTTCGACACTCCAAGAATCTTGCATCACTACTATTAAAATTTCTAAAGTTCGCTTAAACCCTAAACTTAGAAACAACGTTGGCTAACTCACTTGAAATGTTAGCCAAAGTAGTGGCAGATGCAAAGAATTCTTCTTGGGTTGCTAGCTGTTCTTCCACTATTGCAGATATATCTGTACTTCCTTCTAGTGATTTATTTGAAATTTCACATATATTCTTAGATATTTTTTCAATTGCATTTATTTCATTAACCATTACTAAAATTTCATCTGAAATATTTTTTATTTCACCGTCAACATCATTGTTTGACTCCACAATATTCTTAAATGCTCCTTCAACTTCCAAAACTTTTTCCGAGCCACTCATTACCTCGCTAACCGCAATGGACATACTTTTAATCAATACATTAATATAATTTTGAATTTGAGTTAAAATTTTAGATATCTCTACAGTAGATGTTGCAGAACTTGTTGCTAGTTTGCGAATTTCATCTGATACAACTGCAAATCCTTTTCCATATTCACCTGCTCTAGCTGCTTCAATCGCAGCATTTAGAGCCAACAACTCCGTACTGGCTGTAATTTTAGAAATAGTATCTAGTATCGTTTCTATTTGCGATGAATTTTCTTTTAAAATACCAGTTACCGATTGGATATTCATAACCTGTTCTTTAATAGTGTTCATTTGATTTAACATGGATCTAACTTTCTCATTTCCGCCTTCAGCTATTTTAAGAGATTTATTAGCCAAAGATAAAACATTATTTGACTTTTCTTTTATTGTACTATTCATTTTAATAAGTCTATTAACTGCTTCTTCAGTCCTTTTTGCTTCACTAAATTGATACTGCGAACCATCGACAGCATCTTGAGTAGATACTGCAATCTGATTAACTGCTTTGACACTTTCCTTCGCCCTATCCTTGATCATAGTAGAAGATTCATACAAATCCTTACTATTATTAATAATCCCCTTAATCATAGTTCTTAGATTTTTTGTCATTTCGTTAAAAGAACTTGCCAATAAAGATACTTCATCGTTAGAATTCACTTTATATTCTTCTACCTGTAAATTTCCATTAGCAATATCATCAGCTAATAGTACAATTTTATTCAATGATTTTCCTAACTTTATCGAAAAGAAAATAGCAAAAATTATGCTAAAAAAACCTATGGATACTATAAAAACAATGATTAGCACTCCTGTAAAATTAGATTTTTTAGCCAAATCTGCTCTAGCTTTATTTTGTTGGTCTAATTCGACTGACATATATTCCTGCATGCTATTTTGAATTAGTTTAGAAAACCTGTTCATAAGTTTATTTTTTTCCACCATTTCAGTGGCATTCTTACTTTCAAAAAGTTTTATATTTTCCTCTGAATAAGACTCTAACATTCTGCTTACGGCATCAAAAGATTTCAGCGCCTTCTCTCCAGATACATTATCTTTAATAAACTCTTGATTTTTATTAATATTTATAAATTTATCATCTATAATTTTTTTATTCTCTGCTGTTGGGTTTAATATATATTTTGATATATCCTGAGGAATTGAGTTTATTAAAATTATTATATCATTCGCCATAACATTTTTTTCAATCATAATATTTTCTTGCACCAAATAAGACCTCATAGTCATATAAGATGTTATTCCTACTGCAGATATCAAGAATACTATTAATGAGAAGCTTATAATAAGCTTTGATTTTATTGTTAAGGGAATTCTTCCTGGAACTGAGCTTATTTTTTTCATCTTGAAGTTTCTCCTTCCTCTTATGTCATTGATTCTATAAAATTTTCAGATATAATATTAACTTCTAAATAATATCTATATATTATTTAATTGGTGCTCCAAAAGTATATTCATACCATTGATCAGGTGTTTGAGTTTTCAATCCAAATATAGTATCTCCGTCTTTTGTCACCATAGGTATATTAGGTGTAATAATATCATGTGGCATTGAACCATTTTTAGTGATTATATTAAGTAAAGTTCTCATTCCAATATCAGATATTAAAGGCGTGTATGGTGTATTCACTTCAAACAATCCATCTTTTACGGATGTAATTGCTTTTTTAGAATCATCAATTGATAAAAACATCATCTTTTTATCATCCTTTCTGCTATTTAATCTATTAGCATTTTTTGATGCATCATAAGCAGCAATTGCTTCATGATCACCTGTTCCAAATACAACATCAATAGAAGGATATTCATTTAATGCTAATTGCATATTGGCAAGTGCTTCTGCTGTATTATCATCATCATGATATGATTTTAATATATGAATATCAGGGAAATAACTTAGTACCTTAAGAAAATGACCAGTTCTATTAGCATCTGCAGTACTTCCAGAAGGCTTTCTAAGAAGAACTACATTTGCATTTAGACTGCCTTCTTTTGCAAGTTTCCAAATTAAATACATACCACACTGAGCGCCATTTGCTGGAAAATTCCCGGTAACTCTACTCGTGGTTTCCTCGAGTCCTGTCATTCTATCAACGCTTACAACTGGTATACCTGCCTCAATAGCCCTTTTTACTGGTGCAATAGTTGTTTCTGATTCAACCATAGGCCAAGTTAAAATCCCATCCACTTTCTGCAAAACAAAACTATCTATAATATCCGCCATTCTATCGTTGTCCCATTGAGCATCTTTAACATCAACTTCGACGTTTGGATGTCTTTCTGCTTCCCATTGAGCTGCATCAGCTAAACTAACATTCCATGGCTGATCAAATCCATGAATAGCAACACCAATTCTATACTTTTTATTTAAGTCTCCAACTGGTCCTGATTTTAAAGCCACATAATTTGAAAATGGTAATTTCAAATCCAGCTCGCTAAATGCTCCTTTTATCTTAGTTCCATCTCCATTTGTCCATTTATAGTTACCGAAAGGCTTTCCCGTAGGATATGTACTCATATAAGTTTCAAATTTTTCATTCTTATATATATCCGTAATCTCTTTATTTGCATCTGAAAGAGGTAAATTAATAAAAAATTCTAATATATCCCTATCCGATAACCCTTTTGATTTAAGACTTTCAAAAAAATCCAATGCCTCTTGTCCTTTTAAATTTCTTACCTGATCGTACAACGGTGCCAAATTCACTGATTTCTCATTTGTTACAGTTTGTGTTGGAACTTCTTCAATATAATCTTTTTGCCTGTCTTCTTTTGGTTCCTTATCAACAATTACTTTACCTACTTGGGAACAAGCTGATAAAATACTTCCAACCAAAATTATTAATACAATGCAACTTAATTTGCGTAACCTAAAATTTAATATTTCCATTTTGACTTTCCTCCTTGGTAGCATCTAATCATATTAGTAATTCAATCCTTTTAATACACAATAACTACTTAGATATCATATTTGTTAAATTTATAACAAATATGAGCCTCTTAAAAAACGTTTACACAACTTGTATTCCTCCCTTGCAAACTATCTTTTTTAATACAAACTTATTGTAATGTTATATTCACTACTATATTAAAATACTTCTATAATTTCTATAATTCTACAATAATTTCAAAAATCCTTTATTTTATACTTCTTAATAAATGTTATTTTTACAGTATAATATTACTTCGGAGATTTAAGGTAAAGTATATATAATAATTATTCTTATACATCAACCTTAAAAATAAAAAGCTCTCAACATACATTGAGAGCTTCACTTGTATTAATTAAATGCTAAAAATTATTATTTTCAAAATATATATTTGTAAACTTCTTTAAAACTTGATATGAAATTCTAAAGCTTGTACAAAACTTATATTCCTAGATACCAACATCTTTAATTTCTAAAATAAACTTACTACTATCATTTTAGCAAGTTCTCACATAACTTAAAATTATGTTAATCATATTAGGTATTTTGACATTTTAAAACATACGCTGGTGGTATATTTAACACTACTCTTTCTAAACTTATATCTTCAAAATAACTTCCTATATATCCCTTTTTAAGCAATGTATATTGAAATGTTATGAATAATCCATTCTTTTTTAATATATCTTTTGTTTTTTTCAATATACTATTTGACATATTCTTTGGCAAACTAGCAAATGGTAATCCTGATACAACATAGTCTACTTCTTTAATATTGTATTCTTTTAAATATTTATCTACATTTTCAGCTGAATCATTTACTATTACAACGTTATTATATTCACCATACTTTTCCTCTAGTTCTCTGCAGAATTCTTCATTATATTCTACGAGCATTAACATCGTATGATCCTTTATTTTTTTCATTAGTCTATCAGTAAACACTCCTGTTCCAGGACCATACTCCACAATACATTTTGCATGGTCAAAATCAATATCATGCGCCATTTTTTCCGCAAGCTTTTTAGAACTAGGAGCTACAGCTCCAACAGTTCTTGGCGACTTAAAATATTCCATTAAGAACTTTATCCACATAATAATACAACCCTCTCTATATTTTCTTAATTAGAATACATATTTTATTGAACTTAAACAAACTAAATAAAATATATATTCTATTATTAACAAAAGAGACTACCCCTCGATTTTTAAAAACTAGAGATAATCTAAAATATTCTATAAATTTCTTTCTAACTATTTTCTTATTTAATTACAGCACTTCTATATAGACATGCACAGTTTTAAAAGTACATCTCTGTTAGCGAATTTTACATAGCTAACAATGTTTAGATGATGAGTCTCCAACACAGTGTAAAAATCAAAAACTACTTTAGAATCCAAATTTTTTCAACCTCTAAATTATAACATAATAAGGAAATAAATTCAATGTTTTACATAAACTAATTATGTGAAAATTTATTATTTTAATTTTATTAAGGTCTAATAATTTAAAAATTACGAATAATCATGCTTATTCTTTACAAAACAAATATATTCATTATTATTTACAATATAATTTCAACCCCAAATGTAATCTTAGTATATTTCTTAGATTATAATATATGTTTAACTTTTTGCTTTATGTCTTCTTAAAAAGGAACATACATCATAAATATATATAGGGGATAATTCGATATCTATGCCTCCTAAACTTGTCATTGAAGAAGCTTTACTAAAATTTTTATTTTAATCCAAGTTTCAAATAAATCTATTTTCTTTTCCATATGCTGTAGAATTATCCCCTTGTACTTATAAATCCTTCTTGGTTAATATAAATAGAAAGTTATATTCAAAACTTAATATGGATATATAGTTATTAATACATCCAATACAAAATAAAGGCATAAATCTGCATTGTAAAATAGCTACTTCAAAACAGATATCTATCCTCTATTTTGAAATAGCTAACACAAAATATAAAATTATAAATTTTCTTTTATAAGATTAATCCTCTTAACATATTCTTCATCACTTAAATATTTTTTCTGAGGATTCATTTCAAATACACCACCCCATGAATATCCATCTTTATACTTAGGAACTAAATGAAAGTGAAGATGTGGAAGTGTATCTGAATATGCTCCATAATTTATTTTATCAGGTGAAAAAGTTTTTTTAATCATAGCCGCTGCTCTAGTGACATCTTTCATATATAATTCTAATTCCTTATCATCCAATTCAAATAATTCTTTCACATGTTTGTCATACGCAACAATGCATCTTCCTTTATGGCTTTGTTCTTTGAACAAATAAAGAGTTGACACTTCAAGCTTACATATTTCAATCATTAAATTATCAAGTTTTTCATCCTTATCACAATAAAGACAATTATTTTTATTACTCATATTTCAGTCTCCTAACCTAATTTTTTATAGACATATATTAATAACATTTTTATATTTAATAGTACAATTAATTATTTAGGATATACCTTTATATTCTTACAGACAATATAGAAGCTATCAAAATAATATTTTAGTACAGTTGAAATTAAAATTAGCTGCCTTAAAATAGCAATTTACTTTCTATCTTAAGACAGCTATAATAACTAAATTGAAACGTATCTAGAGATTATGATGATTTTGAGCTATTTTTATATTTTAATATTCTATTAGTCAAAAGAATTAATTTATACTACTGTTTCTTTCCAAACATTTTCATACTTATATCCAGTAAGATTTTCAACAATTGTTTTTGTTTCTGGAGTTACTTCTTCTTTTGAACCATTATTCTTTAGACGTTCAACTTCATCCACTAATATACCATGTGTTCTTTTATTAAGTTTGAAAGTTGCCGCACAAATTAATGCAATTACAAGTAAAGATATACATCCAACAGCTAAAAGAGTAGCTATAGTTGATACAACTTGTGGTGATTGAGTTGCCTGTCCTTTAACGAATCCGCTTTCTTGCAATACAACACCTATAACAAATGTAGCTATTGCCACACTGCTTTTTCTAGTAAATGTCATAACTGCTGCAAAAAGCCCTTCTCTTCTTTGTCTTGTAACCATTTCATCAACATCAGGAATGAATGGGAATACATTCCATGGAGTAAACTCTAATAAACTTCTTCCTACTTGATAAATTGTACCAATTACAAATAATAAAACAATATTCGATCCTAAATTTCCTACATAAAGTCCATAAAATGCTAATAAACATACAATCATAATAGAATAAGCCATCTTATATAAGTTACCTGGTCCAACTTTAATCATTAAGAATCCGCCTAATATTGTTACAGGAATACCAATGATGCTAAGTGAAAGTACATTCGCAGCAGTAGTAGATGAAACACCTAAATTAAATACACAGAAATATATAAATACTGAATTAAATAAGTCTTTAGCAGTAAATGAACATATATAAATTGCTAAATGTTGTCTAAATGCTCTGATCTTAAATGTTGAAACATAGTCACCAGCAACCTTTACAATAGTCATTAATTGTTCGCCAAAGCTCTTGCTTGTAGAACCATTTAATAGTTCTTGTTCCATTTCAGGTGTAAGGTCCCTTTCCCATGTTACTTTATGTGATATAAGTATACATATTGCATATATAATAGCAAAAACTAATCCATTAATGAAATATGCTTGTGGGCTCTTGTCACCAAAGAAAGCTATTAATCTTCCTGGAACAAAAGTAGCTAAAAATGTACCTGTTGCCGAAATAAACATTCTCGATGCTGATAATTTAGTTCTGTCAGTAAAATCTTTTGTCATTTCAGCAGGTAATGTCTCCCATGGAATTAATACCATAGCTGCAATTATTTCAAATAACAAATAAGTAACTAAATAGAATGCATAACTTCTTCCTGTTACCCATAGTAATACGTAATCTGCCATTAACGGAGCTCCGATTAATAAGAAGAAACGACGTCTACCAAAAAGTTTTCCAAGTTTAGTTTTATAGAAGTTATCAGATATACTACCGATAAATAAACTAGCAACTGCATCCACTATACGAGCGATAGCGATAATAGAAGCACCTTCTATCGGTGTTAATCCTGCAAATGTTGTATAGAAAAATAGTAAGAAAGCTCCAATAATGGTGAATGCTCCACCACCCATTAAATCAACTAGTCCATAACCAACGCCTCTAGCTATCGTGATTTTTCTATTATTATTTGACATATATTTTTCCTCACTTTCATCAATTAAGTGTTCCCGAATTATTTTTCATCAAATCCAAAATATTCTTTTGCATTGCTGTAGCATATACCTTGAACAATTCTTTTAAGTAATTTATCATTTTTAGGTACTTCTCCGTTTTCTACCCATTCTCCAATTAAATTACAAGCAATTCTTCTAAAGTATTCATGCCTAGTATATGATAAGAAACTTCTAGAATCAGTTAACATTCCAACAAAGCGTCCTAGCAATCCAAGGTTTCCTAATGCCTTCATTTGTTCAATCATTCCATCCTTATTATCATTGAACCACCACGCTGCACCAAATTGCATTTTTCCTGGAATACCATCTCCTTGAAAGTTTCCTATCATAGTTCCAAGAACATAGTTATCCTTTGGATTTAATGTATATAAAATTGTTTTTGGAAGAGAATTTTCTCTGTCCACAGAATCTAAAAGTCTAGAAAGTGGATAAGCTATGCTTTCATCATTAATTGAATCAAAACCTGTATTTACTCCTATTTTTTCAAGCATTTTTGTATTATTACTTCTAAGAGCTGCAATATGGAGCTGCATAGTCCACCCTAATTCATGATAAAGCTTGAATACATGTCTTAATGTATAAGTTTTATACTTCTTTTCTTCATCAATGCTTATAGATTTACCTTCTAAAGCTTTAGCAAATATTGCTTCTGCTTCTTCTTTTGATGAATCTGCATAAACTACTACACCATCTATACCATGATCTGCTATTCTGCATCCAACTGAATGGAAAAATCTTATTCTTGAATCAAGAGCTTTTAAAAATTCATCATAATTATTTATAGATACTTCAGATACTTTTTCTAAATCTTTTACCCAAGAAACAAAACCATCTAAATTGATTTCAATTCCTTTATCTGGTCTAAGAGTGGGTAAAACATTTACATTAAAGCTAGCATCTTCTTTAATTTTTATATGATATTCTAATGTATCTATAGGATCATCTGTTGTACATATAGTTTCAACGTTTGATTTTATAATTAAATCTCTAACATTAAAACCTTCTCCATTTAATAATTCATTAGCTCTCTTCCAAATTTCAGGAGCAGTATCTTCATCAAGCGGTTCATATATTCCAAAGAATCTTTGAAGTTCTAAATGAGTCCAATGATAAAGAGGATTTCCTATAGCCATAGGTATCGTTTGCGACCAAGCTAAGAATTTGTCATAATCACTTCCATCTCCTGTAATGCATTTTTCATCTATGCCATTACTTCTCATAGCTCTCCACTTATAATGATCACCATAAAGCCACGCTTCAGTTATATTACTGAATTTTTTGTTTTCATATATTTCTTTGGGATCAATATGACAGTGATAATCAATAATAGGCAAGTTCTTAGCATAATTATGATATAAATCTATAGCTGTTTGATTAGATAGTAAAAAATTCTCATCCATGAAATTTTTCATATTCTTCATCCTACTCTCTCAAATAAATATTTTATATTTGTAAAGCATTGAATATTTGGGTTAATAACACGCAGTATATAAATTCACGTACATTATTGTAATTTGCATTTACTCAATACTTTACCACAACGTTTTCTTAAATTTTATATATTAACCTTATTGTTATGTTTTGGATTCTTATATTCTTATATTCGCTAATTTAACTTCCTTACCTTATAATACTAAAAGTTTTATATCATCCTTTTAGTATAAGTGCAAAGTTGTTAATTAGCATTGCTTATGTTATAATGTACTTCATATTAATTTTCTTAAACATTCTTTATCGTTCTTCACTTATATTATTTGGCAGAATATAATAAATGAAGAATGATAAAAATGTTTATTTTTTTGCATCTTCGAGCATTATCTCTGATTATTTACAATCTAAATATTTTTCTAAAGTTGCTCTAACTGCACCAGCACCTGAAATCAATTCATTGAAATAACCTTCAATTTTCTCGCCTAAACCTATAGTGTAAAGATTTACTCCAAAAATTTCTTCATTTATAAGTATTGATTTTAAGCTACTTTCTACTGATTCTTTAGAACCTAATTTTATATCTGCTACATATTTTTTTAATTCATCTAATAAAGGATCTGGACTTAACTCCATAACATTACCATTATCATCTAATCCCATTAGATATCTGCACCAGCCTGCTATAACTAGAGGAATGTATTTAAGTTCTTTAGCATCTAAATCTTCTCTCTTACTATAAGCTTTAATTGTTTCTCCAAATCTTATACCAACTTTTTGAGATGTATCTGAAGCAATTCTTTGTGGTGTATCAGGTATATATGGATTTGGAAGTCTAACTTCAACTACCTCTTTAATGAAATCTTCTGGATTTAATATTCCTGGATTTACAACAACAGGCATTCCTTCTTCATATCCAATTTTTTCAACTAACTTCTTTAAAGCTGGATCTTTCATTTCATCTGCAATTAAATCAAATCCAAGTAAGCATCCAAAAACTGCTAGAGACGTATGTAGTGGATTTAAACAAGTAGTTACCTTCATTGTTTCAACTCTTTCCACAGTTTCTCTATTTGTTAAAAATACACCTGCTTCTTCTAAAGGCATACGTCCATTTGGGAAGTTATCTTCTATTACAAGATATTGAGGCCCTTCTGCATTTACAAAAGGTGCAATATAAGTATTTTTGCTAGTTGTTACAATCTTAGTGCTATCAAAACCAACTGCTTCTAATGTATTCTTAACACTTTGAGATGGTCTAGGTGTAATTTTATCTATCATACTCCAAGGGAAAGATACCTTTTTAGTATCATTGATATATTCAAGGAACCCTTTATCAACTAATCCATTCTCAACCCAGTTCTTTATCATTATTTCCATTGCATTGTGAAGCTTCTCACCATTCTTTGAACAATTATCCATACTTACAAAAGCTATTGGAAGTTGTCCGTTTTGATATCTTACATATGCTAGGGACGCAACTTTAGCTATAATACTTACAGGATGCTCTAGACCATCTGTTGTATCTTGTTGTGATAAATTCTTAACACTATAACCTTTTTCTGTTATTGTAAAGCTTGCTATTTGTAAAGATGGATTTGAAAATATCTCTTTTAACCTATTCCAATCTTCTTCTCTTGAGTAATCACCAGCTAAGCTTTCGCCTATACTTCCTACTACCTTTTTATCTAGGCTACCATCTGGTTTCATAATTACTAGTAAGCTTAAATTATCATAAGGAGAATAAATTTCATCTATAATTTCATAGTCATATCCTTCTACAGCAACAATACCAGATTTCGCTTTCCCAGTATTTAAAAGTTCCTGTTGTAGTATTGCTATAAATCCTCTGAATATATTTCCTGCTCCAAAATGAACCCATGTAGGATTTTCTTTAGTTGATGCTGACATCTTATCATAATCAAACTTTGGAATTTCAATCCCAGCTTTTTCCCATAAATCACTATTTTTGATACTTTCTTTACTTAATACTATTTTGGCGTTATTCATTTTTTTCACCTCTTTAAAACTATTGCTAATAAAGTCAATACTATTAATTATCTTTTGTATCTTAAGATTCTATGAGCCAAAATTTTTTTAATCAAAATTTTAGTTTATCTCTTTTATTTATTTCTTTCAAGAGAATCCCATATTCCCCATAAATACATAATTCCAAGTGCTCTATCATAAAGTCCATAACCTGGTCTGCATTGTTCATTCCAAATATGTCTTCCATGGTCTGGTCTTACATATCCAGTAAATCCAACTTCGTGATAAGCTTTAACTATATCACATATATCTAATGAACCATCACAAGTTCTATGAGATGTTTCAATAAAATCACCATTCTCATAAATCTTAACATTTCTAATATGAGCAAAAGCAATCCTATTACCGAATTCTCTTATCATAGCTGGTACATTATTATTTGGATCTGAACCTATAGCACCACTGCAAAGAGTTAAGCAATTATATGGATTATCAACAAGCCTTAATAATCTTGCTAAATCATCTCTGTTCTTAACTATTCTTGGTAACCCAAATATTGGCCAAGGTGGATCATCCGGATGTACTGCCATTTTAATATCATTTATTTCAGCTACAGAAATAATTTGTTCTAAGAAGTATTTTAAGTTATTCCATAAGTCTTCTTCTGTTACATTCTTATATGCTTCAAAAAGCTGTGATAAATTCTTTAGTCTTTCTGGTTCCCAGCCTGGCATTGTAAGATCTGGATTAGACGCAATTTTGTTAACTAACTCCATTGGATCAATATCTTTAATCTTTGCTTTTTCATAAAAAAGAGCTGTTGATCCATCTTCTGCCTTCTTGAATAAATCTGTTCTAAGCCAGTCAAATACAGGCATGAAATTATAGCAGATTACTTTAACACCAACCTTAGCTAACTTTTCTATTGTCTTTTTATAATTTTCTATATATTTATCTCTTGTTGGTAAACCTAATTTAATGTCTTCATGAACATTAACGCTTTCAACAACATCCATATTAAATCCATACTTGTCAGCTGATTTTTTTACTTCAAGGATCTTTTCCATTGGCCATTCTTCACCTGCTGCCATATCATGAAGAGCCCAAACAATTCCTCCAACTCCAGGAATTTGTTTTATTTGTTCAAGTGTAACGGTATCATTGCCTTCTCCGTACCATCTAAAACCCATTTTCATAGTAATGTCCCTCCTGTCACTTCATTTAATTATAATTTCAATATATAATATCTCAAAACATATATAAAATTAATACACTTAAATTTAATGCTGCTTATATATAAGCCTCACCTCCTTTAATTTAAAATAATAATCTTAGTATTACATGATTATTTAACAGCTTTGATCATATTAAAACTTAAATCAATCTTTATTTAAAATAATTAGGATACTTCTCTTTTATTTTATTTTTATCAAAAGTAACCATATTTAAATGTTCCTTCATAAAGTCTTCTGCTATCTCTGGGCTCTTGTTTTTTATAGCATTAAAAATTTCTTTATGCTGAAGATAAATATTGTCCCAGCTAGAATTAGTTACTAATCTAAGCATACGAATTCTTTGAAACTCAGTACTGCCATCATTAATACTATTCCATACTCTTTTTTTATTACTTCCCTCGAAAATTATCTTATGAAATTCTTCATCTGCCTCAAATAACTTTTTATAATCATTATTTTCTATATACATTTTTTGAAGTTTCAAATTCATTTCTAAAGCTAGTACATTTTCTTGTGAAAATTCTTTACAAGCTTCCTTTACAACTGCTCTTTCTAAATGTTCACGTAAAAATCTTCCTTCTTCAACTGCAGATAAATCAATTAAAGAAACAACTGTGCCTTTTTGAGGATAAATATTAACTAGCCCCTCTTGAGCTAATCTAACAAGTGCTTCTCTTACTGGAGTTCTACTCACACTATACTTTTCCGAAAGTTCCTTTTCCGAAATACTAGTACCAGGCTCAAGATATAAATTAATAATTTCATCTCTAAGTTTATAATATATAGTTTTACTTGTTGTATTCTTATTTACCTCTAAAGCCATTTTTATATTCTCCCTTACTTTCAAGTTCTACCATACTTGTATGGTAGTTATATTTATATTTTATCATAAGTATTTTAAAAAATCTATTATCAATCCATACTGCCATACTTGTATGGTAGTTATGTTTTAATAATAATCATAACCGTTTACAATGTCAAGATAAATATTTAATTATTTTTTGAAATGCATCAACTTACAATATAGTTAGCAATAATGAGAATATGGTAGAAAAATGCAATATAATTGCACGTATTTCATATATACGCCGATTTTTTAGACCTTGAGTATAATATTGGTTAGATATATTATCAATATGGAAATTTATTATGTTTGAAAGGGGAATATTATGCTGAAAAATATTAAAATTATCAATAGTATTATTTTGATGGTTATCTTATCAACGGTTGTATCGTTATCTATCGCAATAATTGGTTATAATAACATGAAAACGATTAACTTGAATTCATCATCAATGTACACAATTGCGTTAACAAGAATTATTAAGACTGAGGAAATTAGACAAACATTCTTAAATATTCGGTTAAATGTCAATAGAATTTCTATATCTGAATTTAATGATGATGATGTAGCAGCTATAGATAATGACTACTCTGCCATAAACAAAATGGTGGAAGATTACGAAAATCTATCGCTTAGCACTATAGAAACAAACAATTTATCCGAATTTAAGAAGGACTCCTCAGCTTATTATGAACAAATTAAGAATCTTGAAAAAGGCAATAAATTATATGGTATAGATTTAGAAAAATTTAATCAATTAGGAGTTGAAATGCAACTTTTTCTTGATAATCTAGTAACTTATAGTTCAAATACTGCTAATACTCTGCATAATGACAATATGAGTTTATACATTAGAAGCACTAAAATCTTTTTTACCACTTTCTTCATTGGCTTTATTCTTCAGATACTTGTTTCCTCCTCTATAATCTTGGTTATAAGAAAGTCTATAAAGGAGATAATGTCCGATTTAGATAATGTTGCTCAGGGTGACTTTAGTTTTGAAATAAGCACTAATTTAAAAAACGAATTTGGCAGAATGAAAAAATCACTCAAAGTAACAACTTCAAACATCTCCTCCATGCTCGAAGAAGTGCAAAATTCAGCAAATGTTGTAAATATACAAGCAACTAATTTATTAGGAGCTTCAGATGAAATGTCTTCTTCTGCACAAGAAATTAATGCTGCTGTTCAAGAAGTAGCTAATGCTGCCACTGAACAATCTAGTGACCTAATGAATGTAAAAACTTCATTGGATAGTTTCGCTGATTCACTAGATCAAATAACCTCGTCAATTAATGATGTAAACTCAAATATACATAATATTAGTTCAATGGCCGAAGATAGTAACTCTAAGTTAGAATTTTTATTTAATTCTATTAAAGATGTAAACGAATCTTTTGATACTGTAAGAAATAAGGTTGTTCAATTAGATAATCATGTGGAACAAGTGAATAACATAACTACTATTATAAATTCAATTGCTGATCAAACCGACTTATTAGCATTAAATGCTGCAATTGAGTCTGCTCGTGCAGGGGAAGTAGGGCGTGGATTCTCTGTAGTTGCAGAGGAAATCAGAAAACTCGCGGAACAATCTAAAGTATCTGCAAGTAATATAAGTGACTTGATTACTAATATTAATAACGAAGCCCAAATAGCGGTTAAGACTACTGATTTAGGTAAAGATAGCTTAAATAATCAATCAGTCCTTATTGAAGATTCTATAAAATCTTTTGCTTTAATATTTAAGGCTATAAATACTATATTGCCTAGAGTTGATAATATAAATAAATCTATTGAAAATATAAATATTGAAAAAGATCTCATAATCTCAAAAACGTTAGATATTTCTGGAGTATCAGAAGAAAATGCAGCTTCATCTGAAGAAATAGCAGCCTCAGTACAACAAATAAATTCATCTTTTAATGATGTAGCAACTTCAGCCCAAACTTTATCAAATTTAACAACCTCTATGATGAATGAAGTAAGTAAATTTAAATTATAATTGTTGTTATACATAACTTAAGATATATTTTGCAATTTTAAACTCGAGAGCATTATATCTAAATTAAAATGGAGGATAATTATGAAAAATTTTAAATTTCTAAATGTTACGCTTGTAATAGTTTTTATGACGACTATATTAACAGGCTGCGGTTCAAAAAATGTTTCCAAAGCAATGCAGCCTATCACTTTAAATATAATAGATGTTTCAGGAAGCATGCAATTAGTCGGAGATTCCATAGATCAATTTAAAGCTGCAAACCCTGATTTAATAGGAGATGTCGTAGTAAAAAAATCTACTGCATTAGAGGTTCCATCTTTATTAAAAGCTCAAATTTTATCTGAAGATATGCAAACAAATTTGATTTTTACTGGAATTGATGGTCTTTCCACATGTATTGATAGAGATGTTATAGAAAACATTATGACTGCATATAGCAGCAGATTTCCTGATTTAGAAAGTAATTATAGTTCTGGCGCTAAAGCCACTTATGATTTAGTAAAGGGTTATGGGATAACTTATGTGTATTCACCTAGCGGCCCATTCTTTACTTATAACCCAGATACCGTACAAAATATACCTAAAACGCCTGATGAGCTTTTAGCTTTCGCTAAAGCTAATCCTGGAAAATTCACATATGCAAGACCCGCGGGTTCAGGACCAGGCAGAATTTTTCTTCAAGGGTTACCATATATTCTTGGAGACAAGGATCCTAAAGATCCTAAAACTTGGGACAAGACTTGGGCTTATCTTAAAGAATTGAATCAATACATAGATTATTATCCCGCTAAAACTGGTACTACATTCACAGAATTAAAAGACGGAAAAAGATCTATTATAGCAAGTCAGTTAGGATGGGATATGAATCAGAGAATCATAGGTGGTATTCCACAAACTTATCAAGGATTTATATTAAACAATACTACATTGGTTGCAGATGCTCAGTATATGGCAATTCCAAAAGGACTTAGCGATGAACAAAAAAATGTAGTTTTAAAACTAATGGCATGGCTTATGACGCCAAAGATGCAGGCAATAACATACGATAGCGGTTATTTTTATCCTGGACCTTCTGTAAAAAATGTTTCACTTGATATGGCTCCAAAAGAAAGTCAAGATAAAATAAAACCAGCTATAAGACAATCTTATGAAGATTCTATTAATACACTTCCAAATTCGACGCAATTAGACACAACTAAATTCATGGACGCTTTAAATATGTGGGATCAATTATTTGGAACTAAAGTAAAAAGATAATAATGGAATTAAGAAACGTGCTATATTGCTGAATCAAACAATATAGCACGTTTTTATATCCTAAATCTATAATTAATAATTACTTACTTTGCTTTACATCCTCATCTAACAGATGATAAGGATAAGTAGATACAATTATGTTATCATTCTTCAATAAGGTTTCTCTAATAAAGAAACTTGTATGATTATGTAAAACCTCACCAAATCTTTCATTAGTAACAAATTGAGGCACTATTACTGTTATCTTCTCATCTTTAGCTGTTGAATTTGCAATCAATTCTATATTCTTTAATAAAGGAGTAACCACAGCTCTATATGGAGAATATTTTGCGACAAGTAATATATCTGTATCTAACTCACTCCATCTAGATTTTAATTTTTCCATAGCTTCCTTGTCTGGTGAAATATTAAGAGCAATAACATTATCGCTTACACTTTGAGCATATTGCAATGCACCTATTGTTGCTTTATTTAAGCTAGCAATTGGGACTATAACAATATGAGTATATTTCTTTCTTAAATTCACCTTTTTCAGATTTAATTGACTAATACTTAAACCACAAGCCACTTTATCGTAGTGTTTTTTTATTCTTAGCTGAATTACAATTATGATTGGAATTAAAATTGCAACTATAAATGCACCTTCACTGAATTTTTCAATTAAAATTATTATCGTTGTTAATAAAGTAACAACAGAACCAATACCGTTGATTATTGCACGTTTTACCCAACCCTTACCTTTTTCTTTTCTCCAATGATTCACCATTCCAAATTGTCCTAGAGTAAAAGATATAAATACTCCTATAGCATATAGCGGAATCAACCTATGAGTATCGGCCTTAAATACAATAACTAAAATACAAGCTATACATGATAATGCAACGATTCCAAAAGAAAAACTAAGTCGTTTACCTCTAATAGTGAATTGTCGTGGTGCAAAACCATCCTTCCCAACTATATACATTAGCATTGGAAATCCTGTATATGCTGTATTGCATGCCATAAGTAAAATTACAGCAGTGCTAAACTGAATTATATAGTACATTATGCCATTGCCGAAAATAGCAAATGCTATTTGTGAAACAACTGTAGGACCATTTGCTATTGGTACAGCTGTATAAAATATGGCAAGCACCGAAGTTCCTCCAAATATGAAAAATATTAAAGCTGCTAATAATATCATAACAGTCTTTGCACTTTTTTGGCTCGGTTCTTGAAAATTTGGAACAGAATTACTTACTGCCTCCACTCCAGTTAAAGCAGAACATCCTGATGAAAAAGCTCTTAAAATAAGAAATATCGATACATTTTCTGTAGTATTTGCTGGGATAGAATACATTGGTTCTGGATGAATATTTAATATAAAATACTTAAACAAACCATAAAGTATCATAAAAGCCATGCTAAAAATAAAAATATACGTAGGTATAGCAAAAATTTTTGAAGATTCACTTATACCTCTTAAATTTAAAATAGTCAAAACTATAATTATTATTAAAACAAACATGACTTTATATTCTGTCAAATTGCTAAATGCAGAAATAATAGCATCCGCACCTGCGCTGGCGCTAACTGCGACAGTAAGTATATAACTAATTATTAGACCTGCACCAGCTGCTAAGCCAGATTTTTTCCCTATATTTTCATTTGCTACTTTGTAAGCTCCTCCACCTTGAGGATAAGCCCTAATAATCTGAATATACGAAATTGTTAATATTATTAATAATCCTATAATCATAAAAGAGGTCCATGTTAACCACTGATATGCTGCTACACCTAGAACTATTAAAACAAAAAGAATCTCCTGAGCAGCATAGGCAACAGATGATATTGCATCACTTGCCATAATTGCTAATCCAAAAGGAATATTATACTTTTCATTACATCCTTGTTCATTTGATAAAGGTTCTCCTAATAAAACATCTAAAAACTTTGTAAGCATTTATTTTCCCCCTATATTATCATACGAAAAATATTGTATGTAATAATGAAATCAAAAGCAATATTCTAATTATTGCATATATTGAAGAAAAATGTAGAATTTGCCTCATGAATACGAATACATATATAATTATCACTGATTTCTTCTTTTAATGAATTATTTTTAACTTTGTTATTACACCTGTATTTCAATTTAATTTCCACATATTAGCCTTAATTAATCACTTGACTTATAATAATTATAAATATAGCTTTATGATTTTAATATATATTAAGAAATTCTGATTTAGTATGATTAAAGTTTTCCTAATTTAACTCAAAATTATTACAAATTTCAAATCTTTGATTTGTATTTTGAAACAGTAATTCTATAAATATCTCAATTCTACTTCATGAAAACTAATAAATTTAAATATACAAGTTAATCTTACTAAAATGGACTTCTATATTTTTGTAATTTTACGGAATAATTGTTAATAAAATAATAATGATATTACTTTTAATCTTTTTTGCTTTTACTCATTATTTTGATATAATCAAATTGTAAAGCTAATATATAAGAGGAGGATTTTATGGCACAAAACCATATATGTGAATTATGCAATAGAAATGTTTCTAGCATTACTAAACATCACTTAATTCCCTTAGAAAAAGGCGGAGAAAAATTTAAAACACTCTCTTTATGTTCAACCTGTCATAGACAAATTCATGCTCTTTTCACGAATCGTGAATTAGCAACACACTATCGAAGTCTTGAATCATTAAAGAAAGATATAAAGATAGTTAAATTTCTTAAATTCATTCAGAATATTCCTGGTGATTCTTATTTAGACATAAAAAAATCAAGACATGTACGAAAAAGTTGTTAGGATGATATTTAAATATTTTATGTGCAAAAATAATGGCAATAATCTTACTAAGATTATTGCCTAAAATTATATAATTTATCAACTCTGAATTTGTATGATAATAAGTTTTGATCCCATTATAATAATTTTATTATATATTAACTTATTTTAAAATACATAGGCTGTAATGCTAATCCACTTTTTTCTGATAAAAATATATTACCTTTGCACTGGAATCCTGCCTTTTTATAAAAATTAATTGTATCTAATCTTGCATTTAAATATAAACATATAATTCCAAGCTCTTTAGCCTTAATTTTATGTGTTTTTAGCATTTCAATGCCAATGCCTTTACCCACATATTCTTGACTAACAACTATATTGGTCATTTTACCATTCATATTATAATTGGTCATTCTTGAATATGCAACAACAGCCCCCTCATCTAATGCTACCAAATGTATACTGCTATAATCTAATTCATCATAGTCGTATTTATGAATTAGATTATATGGTTTAAAAAGTATTTTAAACCTTAATTCAGATACTTCTTTAAACTCTTTACTTTTATAATTTATAAATTCATATGTAATATTATTCATATTTCTTCCCCAACTTCTGTATTATTATAATTACATTATACACTATATTCATAATAATTGAATATTTATTCATATTTTTTATTTATTATTGTATATTTTATTTAATAACTATAGCTCTCGGTCTATGTTTCTTTAGAAATACTAATAAATATATTTTTTATCCTGAACAAATTTTATTATATTAAATTATAAAAATATAAAACTACCAACTAAGCACTTATCTAGCAACCTAATTAGTAGTTATAAAATAAACTATACTTTTCTATTAATTTTATGTAAAAACAAATATTACGATCTATCTTCCCATTTTCTCTTTGCCTTCATTACGTTTTCTTCGCTTAATTTTGTTTCCTCCATTATATCTCCCATTCCGCAACCTTTATCAAGCATCTCTTTTGCTTTTTCCATGGCTTTTTCATGTTCACCTTTTCTTAATTTTTCCATTAAAGTTCCTCCTCTTTCGACTCATACTAACTCTAAATCTAGTATTACCTGTGAACACTTTTTTATTCAGCTTTTATGATAGCTTCTTCATCACTTTTTTCATGCATCTAATCTTTATGTTATTTCTTTATTTCCATCTTCTTCTGAAAAAATTATATTAATATGTAGTTCAGAATTTCATCCTCATCTATAATTTTTTTAGCAAGAATTCTATTTTCATCTACATGAATATACGTATATCTATTAGGTTTTATTGATGGAGCAATATCAATAGCATTTTTATAATCTTTCCTTTTCATTTTTAAAGTTTTTGCATGCTCGAAAAAGTTTGTTTCTTTTAATATCTTCGATATTCTTTCAAATCTATGATCTTGTACTTTCGCCATAATATATGTTGCAATTCCAACCTGTATTCCATGAAGCTGAGGCATTTCTAAAAATTTATCTAATGCATGAGATATTAGATGCTCTGAACCAGAGGCCGGCGAGCTATTACCTGCTATTTCCATAGAAATACCATTCAATATTAATGAATCCACTAATTCCTTCAGAAACAAATCATCTTTAATATTTTTAAACTCAGTTCTTATAAAACTATTGACTGCTTTCTTAGAAATCATAGTAGCAAAATCATCAATAATTATCCTTCCATTTTCTTCTTCAAATTTCCAATCATACAACGCAGTAATATTTGATACCAAATCTCCTATCCCCGAATATATAAATTTTTCTGGTGCACTCTTAATAACATCAATATCTACAATTATTCCATAAGGAGTTTTAGCTGGCAGAGACATTCTCCTGCCATTAACTAAGAGAGATGCACCTGCACTTGAGAAACCATCATTAGAAGTTGAGGTTGGAATACTAACAAAAGGTAATTTTCTCAAAAAACTCATATACTTAACAGCATCTATGGCCTTCCCTCCACCAACTCCAATTAGAGCCTCTACATCATTTGATATTTCAAATGCTTTTACACTAATTTTTTCGAAATTTATATCTGATATTGTTTCTATTCTTGAAATACCTATATTAGCCTCTTTTAAAGAATTACGTATAGACTCTCCAAATAATTCTTCTAAACCCTCGCCAAAGCATATTAAAACATTTTTAAACATGGCTTTCTTAATCAAGTTACCTACATTATTTATATTTCCTTTTCCTACCTCTAAAATAGAAGGAATGGCTATTCTATGAGTTGACGTCTTCATGCATTTCACTCCTCAAAAGTATTTTGAATTTATTAAAATATCAATTTTTATATCTTAAAATTAGCTTTCCCTAGGTAGAAAATAAAAAACATTTATTATTTTAAATCATTAACTACTTTGTTTATCTTATCTGCCTTATCCAAAGCCTCTGTCCATAATTCCTTTGAAGGAATTATTTTTTCTACTGTTGTATACGCTTCTCTTATAATTGGTATATTAATAAGATTTGTACTTTGAATAGACATCAATATAAACCAGCACACACCTATAAGGGCTGCTATTCTTATGATACCTGCTATTGCTTTAATTAATATATAAAGAGCAATAATGGCAACTATTATTAAAACTATAGTATTTGTTGTTAAATGTATTGGCGTATTTTTTATCAAGCTATTTACTTTATCCATTTGTTTCCTCCTAAGTTAGATAGTTAATATTATATTAAACTTGTTAACTAGTATACTTCCTTAAATTTCAATTTTTCTTGTGCTTATAATAGCGGTTGCTTTGGTATAATTAATGCACAAATTATATATAAGAGTAATCCTGATCCCGCACAAACAATCAAAATTGCCCACCCAATTCTGACTAATGTTGAATCAAGTCCAAAGTATTCAGCTATCCCCCCGCATACCCCTGCTAACTTTTTATCTGTTGCTGCTAGATAGAGTCTTTTCTCCATAATAGATTTCCTCCTAAATTGCTATAACATATCATTTGAACATAGTTCTTTTTCAAAATTATATCACTTTAGAATTCTATTTACTATTATTGAGGTATATATTTTTTAGTGCTAATATGCGTTCATACACATCATTACTAAAACATGATATTTGTATATTAAAAATTCTATATAGGAATCTGATTATTTTTTCAGCTTTCCACCCCAAAAGGCATTACCCATTGTCTTACATAATATATCTTTTAAATCTAGCATAATAAAGGGAAAGAACAATTCACTAACACATGAACCATTCTTTCCCTTTTAATGATTTATAATAGAAATCATTAAATTATCACTTATTATGGGAAGATTTTAATCTGTATACTACATAATAAACAGTTTATCTTTCCATTGTTTTTAATCTATTTCATATATCCACCTTTCATTGGTGATACTGCATGTTCTGAAAAAATCTTTAGAATTCCAGATTCGTATTTTGATTTTCGTGGTTTCCAATTCTTTCTACGTTCTTCAAAAACTTTCTCCACTTCTTCTTTACTGCATTTTTTTCCCTTTATACCAACGATCTGTAATACTCTATTAGGAATACTAATTTCAATCAAATCATCTTCTTCAATTAATGCAATTGGTCCTCCTACTGCGGCCTCTGGTGATACGTGTCCAATTGCCGGTCCTTTAGAAGCTCCTGAGAATCTACCATCTGTTATTAACGCTATACTAGCAGCTAATTCTTCATCCGAAGCAATTGCTTCTGTTGTATAGAACATTTCTGGCATTCCGCTACCTTTTGGTCCTTCATATCTTATAATAACCGCATCCCCTGGACGAATTATTTTTCTTAAGACTGCATCAATAGCTTCCTCTTCACTATCAAAAGGTTTTGCTTTTAATATGGCCTCATGCATTTCTTTAGGAACTGCAGAATGTTTTACTACAGCACCTTCTGGCGCTATATTTCCCTTTAATATCGATACAGAACCATTAGTACCAATAGCATTATTAAATGGACGAATAACATCTTCTTTTTTTAGTCCTACTTTTTCAAGATACTCATTGCACTTCTCATAATATCCGTTAGTTTTTAATTCTTCTAAGTTTTCACCTAAAGTCTTACCCGTTACAGTCATAACATCCAAATGAAGCAAGTGCTTTAGCTCTTCCATTATTGCTGGTACACCACCTGCATAATAGAAATATTGCGCAGGCCATTTTCCAGCAGGACGTATGTTTAGTAAATAATGTGCATCTTTGTGTATTCTATCAAAAGTCTCTTCATCGATATACAATCCAAATTCATGAGCTATAGCAGGTAAATGCAACAGTGAGTTAGTAGACCCCGATATAGCTGCATGAACTAATATAGCATTTTCAAAGGATTTAATTGTAACAATATCTTTTGGACGAAGATTCATTTTAGCTAGTTCAACGGCTTGTCTTCCTGCTTTTAACGCTACTTCTTCTAAATCTTCACATGTTGCTGGCATCAATGAGCTACCTGGAAGCATTAATCCAAGTGCTTCTGCCATAACCTGCATTGTAGCTGCTGTTCCCATGAATGAACAAGCTCCGCAAGATGGGCATGCGTTTTCTTTATAAAAAGTTAATTTTTCTTCTGAAATTTCTCCTCTTTGACACATTGCACTATAAGCACCTATTTGTTCTAGTGTCAATAAATCAGGACCTGCTTCCATTACTCCTCCAGTAACGATGATAGATGGTATGTTTAATCTTCCAATTGACATAAGATGTGATGGAACTGCTTTATCACAACTTGAAATAAATACGCCTCCATCGAATGGTGTTGCATTAGCATGGATTTCTATTAAAGACGTTAATGTATCTCTAGACGCTAAGGAGTAATTTATTCCATCATGCCCTTGTGACATTCCATCACAAATATCCGTTGCAAAATACCTAGCACCTTTCCCACCTGATTGTGTAATCCCTTCAACTGCTTTGTTAGCAAATTTCAATAGATGCGCACTTCCAGGATGACTATCTCCAAATGTACTTTCTACTATAATTTGTGGCTTTGATAAATCTTCTGTTGTCCATCCCATTCCTCTTCGAAGTGGATCCATCTCTGGAGCAATTTTTCTTACTTCTTGACTAATCATACTATTTCTCTCCTTAATCTTTATTTGACACCGTTTAAATACATCTGATGTATTTATGATATCACATCTGATGTATTTGTCAATTTTTTTTGAATTCATTGTTTTAATTCTTATTTTTCTATAAAAAGCAATATAAAACATGCATATTCATCTGATGTATTTAAAATAGCAGCAAAAAAATACACCTTTCTCCAAAACAAGAGCAGATGTATTTCATCAAGTCAAAACAATTAATAATTTTTTTCCTTCGCTATAATACTTGCGATATTCCTTCGATTATATACTAAGTGTAAGAGCATCGCATCATGGGCTCCATTAGCATTATGTTCCTTAATTGAATTTAAAATTTCCCTATGCGTCTCTATTGTTTCATTACGTAATTTTCTATTTGTAATATCTATAAATATAGTAATAGATCTATTAATTATTGGAATTAAATTAACCATAACCAAATTCTTACTACTCTTAGCTATTGCAGTATGAAATTCTATATCTTTCTCTAAATATGGTTCATTTTTCAAGATAAGGCTCTCTATTTCGTCACATAGGCTAGACATTTGTTCGATTTCTTCATCGGTAGCTTTTGTAGCAGCTATAGATGCTATTGATGGTTCTATCATAAATCTTACTTCCAATAAATCAAGCGCTAATTTATATTTATCTTTTACAAACGTTAATCCTAGGGGATCATCAGCAATTCCACATTTATCAGAAATAAAAGTTCCAGCTCCACGTCTAATTTCTAAAACATTCCGTGAAACCAAAGCCTTTATAGCTTCTCTTATAGTGCTTCTTCCTACATTAAGGCTACTTGCAAGATCATATTCATTAGGTAACTTATCTCCAGATTTCCAATCATTATCTATAATCAATCGAACAATTCTTTCTGAAGTTTGCTCTCCTAGTGATTTTGTTGAACTATTTGTATCATTAAAACTCAATTCTCTAATATCTGACATATTCCCTCCAAATGCTACTATCTTGCAGCTTAAAAGTTCTTTCGAAAGTATTTTCTAACCCTGCCAACTTAACCCGCTTTATTATTTTAAAAAATAAGTTTTATCCCCCAAGTTATACATCCGCTGTTAAGCATGATAAATAATATGGAGGACAATTAAAATGTTAGCATTCACTTATTATAATACTTAAAAATACAGCAATTTAAAAGACCTTTTAAAATATATTTTTAATGCACCAATTTCCCTCTTTAAAATCCTGTACACTTTCTATAATTATTTATAAAGTATTTAAATTCTCTATTTACTATAATCTGCACTGCTTTAGTATTAAAATTTTTCAAAGATTCTGATTAATTATTATTCATTTATAAAAGCTAGCTACGCCGCCCTCCACTTCCGTTTATTTTTATAATCTCATAATTCCCCAATGTATACACAATTATATCACTAAAGACTTATATAATAAGCTATTTAGCATTTAATAAATTCATAGTTTTTTGTACAATAAAAACGGCCCTAAGTTATAACACTTAGAGCCAAATATTTTATTGTATAATTAATTATTGTTCTTTCGTGCAAAATACGGCATTATAAATCCTAGCCCAAGTAATACAAAAGGAGTTATAATATTAAGAACCAATTGAAATTTATCAGCTGTATACATACCACTAATACATGCAAAAGCAGTAAATGCAAAACACCATGCTCCAATTATAATACCAACAGTTCTGTTTTTTACAAATTGATATTCTGGCTTGAATTTTTCTCCTGCTTTTTTCAATGCAATATAAGCAGCAAATACCCATAAATAACGAAGTGGCATACACACGGCATTTAATTTTACTAGCCATTTCACTAGCTCGTCTACGTTTCCAATACCAAAGGCTGGAACTATTATTAAAATTGAAACAATTATTAAAATTAATTTATGACCATTTTTATATGTGCCATATTTATTTTTTACAAACATTTTTTCAGGAATAAAATTCTTATCCGCACTATCAAGTAACATACGTAAAGGTGCATCAATAGATATGATTAATACCGCAAACTGTCCAATCATGTTAGTAATAGCATAAACGACAACAAATAAATTACCTAGATGATAGTATTCTCCCAACTTCTGGAAGGCATAGTATGCTCCATTTGTCATTAAGTCTTTAGGAACATTATTGGAATCAAACATCATTCCAAGAGAAATTGTTCCCAAAATTGCACATACAGCTACCATAACAGCTAATGCAATCATACCCTTTGAAAATCCCTTTTCAGGATCATCCATTTCGTTTACATACGGCGAAATCTTTTCACAACCGCCAACTGCAAAAATTAATATAGATAGACCTGTAAAAAACTTCATATCAAATGCGGGCATAAACGTTTTTATAGACCAATCTATAGAATTTAAATGCGCATTAGTAATAGCAGGTGCAGCTACCATTAAAACAATAAACAAAATTGACATTACAAACATCGATGTTCCTGCAAGTGTAGCTAATTTTTTTAACGGATTTAATCCTTTAGAAGCTATATAAAGTCCAACCAAAAAAATTACTAAACATGTTATTTGTAGTAACTTTGTATCCATACTGCTAATTCTTTTATCTTGAAATATAGCCCAACTTGTTGCTATCATAAAGTTTGATGGTTTTTGTGAAATATAAGGCATATGAACAATCCAATATGTCCATCCTGCATAATAGGCAACTCTAGGACTTATTGTTTCATTTATCCATGAACTGACACCACCACCAAATTCTTTAAACGCTGATCCTAACTCTCCTACCATTAATGCGTATGGTACAAAATAAATAGCAAAAATCAGGATCCAAGATACTACTGACTTAAGTCCATTATATTCAGAGAAACCATTGATAACGTTACCAAAACCCCAAACTGTTGAAAAAGCCATAAATGCTAAGGTATACCAAACAATTTTTTTGTTGTTTTTTTCAGACATAAACTTTTCTCTCCCACTTATATTATTTTAATTTTTATATTAAAATAATATAATATACTTTTACCTTTGTATACATCTTCGACAAAATTAGCCTTCATTTAATTATATTACTAACTCAATTAAAATATACAAATAATTTCACTTTAACTTTATTAAATTAACACATATATTACTTCTTTTTTTAATAAAAATAACAAGATTTCGGCTACTACATTGAACGTCATATTTCCCATTTATCACCTAGCCAATTACAGTTCACCTGGACATTAAACTTAAAAATATTCCGATCCAAATAAAAGAATTATAAAATCAGTCTTACTTTGGCCTTTTATAAATTTCTTAAAGAAAAACACTTCACTCATAAAAACTATCCTAAAATAATTGTATATGAATAAAGCGCTTTACAATTTTCTAATTATTATTCAGTAATATACTGAATTGTTTTAATCCATAAATTATTTTTTCTACTTCTTCTGGATCTGTATTTTTTATAGAATTTAGTATAAGATTTGATATAAACTCTTTTTTCATTTTGCAAATATCATTGTTTTTCCTAAATTCCGCTGAAATTGACAATCTTACAATTCTACGATTTTCCTTTGGTATTTCTCTTGTAACAACTCCCTGTTTTGCAAGACGATCAACTATTCCTGAAACTGTACTTTTAGTTAATCCTATCTGATCACTTAATTCATTTAGAGTTATCGATGGCATCATATATAAATGAAATATAACATTTAATTGAGGTGCTGTAAATCCGCAATCTTTTGCAATTTTTTCAAACTTACAGCTTAATTCTTTTCTAATATTCCTAAATACCCCAATAATCTCATCCGCTTGTTTTTGATGTAATTCATTATTCGGCGATGAGGGCCCCTCCTGTAGATTCATTTTTTTCACCTTCTTTATTTTCTTTTTTAGGCTCTTTCTTTCCACCCATAAATAAAGCTAAGAATATAGTCACGAATACTATAACAACAGTTACTACAACTGAATATGACATAGCATCTACATACGCTTGACCTTGAATTATTTTCACTATATAAGATACTGCAGAAGCTCTAGCAGTATTTGTATCCATTCCCATTCCCATAAATGCTTTAGTTAATGTACTTATTGTGCTATTAGAAGTTGGATTATATACATTAATTTGTTCAGATAACTTTGCATAATTATAATCATTTCTTCCTTGTATAAGAGTAGACATTAAAGTAACGCTAACTGAACCAGCCACCTGCCTTAAGGTATTTGAAAGAGCTGATGCTCTACTAATTAAATGTGCTGGAACAACGTTCATCCCGGTAGTACTAATCGGCATCATACTCAATCCTATTCCAATGGACCTTATACAATTAACAAGTATGATATAGTCTTTACTCGAATTCATGTTTATAGCTGTTGCAAGTTCATATGAAGCGCCTGCAAGTATTATAAGTCCAGGTATAACCAGTGCTTTTACGCCAACTTTATTTAATAAATTACCGCTAAGAGGCATCATAATTCCCATTACCAGAGCTCCCGGCAACATTATTAATCCGGCTTCCATAGGTGTATATCCTCTTATATTCTGTAAAAATAATGGTAATACGTAAACACCGCCCATCATAGCTAGAGTTAATACACTAGTTATAATTTGGCTAATTGTAAAATCAAATAATTTAAAAACTCTTAAATCTAATAATGGATCTGGATGAGTTAATTCATTTACTATAAATAATACAAGACTTAAACATCCAAGGGTCATCAAAATTGGATTTTCAAGTTTTGACCAATCAATTGATGAACCTTCACCTAGAACATATAGTATACTTACTAGCCCTACAGTGGAAGATAAGAATCCAATTATATCAAAGGATTTAAAAGGTTTCCTTTCTGTCCCCTTTAATAAAATTAAGGCCAATATTACTCCTACTATCCCTACTGGGACATTAACATTGAAAATAAGTCTCCAGTCCATCTTCTCAATAATATATCCACCCAAAGTAGGTCCTATTGCAGGTGCTGCCATCGCAGCTATTCCCCAAAATCCAAGTGCTAATCCAATCTTTTCTCGAGGAAATATTTGATATATTATTGACATTCCTACTGGCATTATCATTCCTCCTCCAATGGCTTGGAGGACACGAAATGCTATCATACTTGTATTGCTCCAAGAAAGACCACATAACATAGATCCAACTGTAAACATCGCTAAAGCAAATACATATATTCTTTTAGCTCCTAAAATTTCTTGTAAATATCCAGTAAGTGGTATAATAGCACCAAGCGCCAATGTATAAGCTGTTAACACCCACTTTATATCATCTAAAGATACTCCAAAAACAGCCATCATTTTAGGAAGAGCAATATTTACTATACTACTATCAAGTATAGACATGAAAGTACCTATAATAACTACAGCTAACGCTAACCAACTACTTGCTAATGATTCGTTATTATTCTCTCCCATTATATCACCTCATCATTTAATATGAATCTTAATAACTGCATTAGTTCCTGGAAGAATCTTATCATCAAAATTATCAAGTTCAATTTTTATTGGTACTCTTTGAACTACTTTAGTAAAGGTTCCGCTTGTTGATGATGGTAATAGTGATATAGCAGAATTAGATATTTCACCTATTGTTTTTACTTTTCCACTAAATTTTTGTGAATCATATTCATCAATAGTAATATCAACTTGTTGTCCAACTTTTACTTTTTCAAGTTTTGTTTCTTCTATGTTAGCAGAAATATAAAGCTTAGTTGGATCTACTAACGTAATTAAAGTTTGACCTGTTGATAAAAGTTCTCCAACAGTTCCCTGCTTCTTTACTATAATTCCATCAATAGGTGCTCTTACTAAAGATTGTTCTACACTTGTGTCTGGAAGATTATTCATTTCTTGACGCGCTAGTATTTCATTTTTTGTTACTTTATCTCCTTCATCAACATTAAGCTCTAGTAGTTTACCAGAAATTTGTGGAGTTACACTAACAAAATCTGCATTAACTCTTGCATCTTCAGTTGAAACATAGTATGCATTTTCATACCAATAGTAGAATCCTATACTACCTAATGCTACCACAATTACCAACAATATTCCAATAATTAATATTTTACGCTTTCCTTTCATATTCAAGTCACCCCTTCCCTTATTCCTTTAATCCAATTTCAGCAAACATGCCAGGCTTTAATTGTGAATTTGGGTCTGCTAAACTAACTTTAACCAAAATATTTCTACTTTGCGAATTTAGTTTTGAATTTATTACAGTTATCTTTCCGTCAAATTCAACATTATCTACTTCTGATACTTTAACTACCACATCTTGTCCTTCTTGAAGCTGACCTGCAATATCTAAAGGTGCATATGCATTTACCACTAAAGCATCCGGATTAGATATTGAAACAAGAGTTGCACCTGGAGATGCCATCTCACCTACATTAATACTTTTAGCATTTACTACACCCGAAATCGGCGCTGTAAGAGTTCCATTATTTAATGTTGTTTGTGCAGTTTTTAAAGCAGCTTCTGCTTGTGCCACTTGAGCTTTATAAACATCTATACTTGTTTGTGTTGCTCCATTATTAAGCATGTTCAATTGCTCTTGTGCAGATTTCTGTTGTGACTCTGCAGTTGTAAGCTGTTGATGTGCAGCTTCAAGTTGCTGCTGAGTATTTGCTCCCGCATCAACTAAAGCTTTAGTACGATCATAGTTTTTCTTAGCAACATCATAAGCTTCATTTGCACTATCTAAAGTTGCTTGAGCTTGAGATATTTGTTCTGGACGTGTAGAATTCATAGCGTTAGTTAACGTCGCATTTGCAGTATCAACCGCTGCCTGTGCTTGATTCACTTGCGCTTGCAAGTCTTGAGTATCTAACTTAACTATAGTATCCCCTGCATTTACTTTTGACCCAACATCAACTAGTACTTCTGAAACTCTTGCTGAAATTTTTGAGGCTATATTTGCTTGATCATTTGCTTCTATTTTTCCAGCCATTATGTATTTATTTTTAGCTTGCTCTGCAGTAGTTTCAGCAGTTTTTGAATTATTGCTTGTATTTCCGTTATTAGTCGAACCGCAACCACTTAACATTAGTGCTACAACTAAACAAACTAACATAGTCTTTTTCATATTAACCCTCCATGTACGAATTATTTTTATGCATATTGTTCGCATACTAACAGTATGTATTATACAGCAGATTGTCCTTGTTATCAAGAATATTATTCCATGAATTTATACATTTTTTTCGAAATCGTATACACCTTTTGCAAAAATTCCTTGCTCTTTTTCATGTATTTTAAATATAAATATATTTTATATCAAAAAAGTCATGCATATATATTTTGCATGACTTTAATATTCTCTTATATTTGGGATAAATTTATATTCAATAATCTATTCAGGTATTTCCAAATAGAAAGTCACCCCTTCTTCCACATTTTTCACTTTAGTAATTCCACCATGAAGTTGTGCAATCAATCTCACTAATGACAGGCCTATACCATGACCTCCATACTTTCTAGATCTCGACCTGTCCACTTTATAGCATACATCCCAAAGTTTATCCATTTCTTCCTCACATATGTTATCACCAGTATTGAAAACACCTATCTTTATTTTATTTTCTTCTTTCTTGCCTATTATATTAATAATTTTTCTGTCTTTCACATGATCGATGGCATTCGTAATGAAATTATTTATAGCCTTCTCAAGCAGGTCTCTATCAGCATGTATTTCACAATCTTTCACACAATCTAAAGTGAAAGTAATATTTCTCTCACCAACTACTGGTTTAAATCGTTCTACAATTTTGCATAAAAATTTGTTAATATCAAATGATACAACATTTAGTTTAATCATTCCACCTTCCATCATAGAATAATGTAAAAGTTCTTTAACCAAGCTATCCATTCTATCGCATTCTTCAACTAATATCGAACAATATTTATCCATTGTTTCCCTATCATTGGCCACTCCAAATTTGAGCCCTTCCGCATACCCTTTAATTATCCCAATTGGTGTCTTTAATTCGTGAGACATATTCCTTACAAGTTCTTTCTTACGCTCCACATCTTGTTTAAGTTCATCTATACTTTTGTTAAGCTTGTCAGAAATCTTATTTATACTATTTCCTAGCCTTCCTATTTCATCCTTCGAATCTATATCAACAACCTTGTCAAATTTAAGATTAGATATATTTTCAGCAATTTTACTCATTTCTATAATTGGCTTTGTTATTTTATTAGAGAAAATAATAATAAATATAGCACCAATAAACATTACTATAAGTCCTGCCAATATATAAAATTGATTTGCAATTACTACGCTCTCATGAATACTCTTAAAAGACTTCTTTAGAATAATAAAATCTCCATTCTCAATTTGTGAAACAAATACTAATTTTGTCCTTTGATCATTATTTTTCTCATCAATATAGTAAACATACTTTTTCGAAAGTCTTTTTTCATTTTCTATAATAGTTTGCTTAATCTCCTTGGATAGACGTTTTTCTTCATCATTTGATTTAGGATGAATAGAATTGTATTTTATATCATAATTATTATCAACAATTATTGTATTAATGTTATCAACACTTTGTATTGTGTCTACATATTGATAATTGTCTTTTTCTCCTTCCATATATTCATCCTTAATTTTCTGACTTACTGACACTAAGACTCCTTTATTTTTATAAATATAATATGATTCTAGGAAAACTGAATTTAAAATTATCCCACCTAAAACTAATGAAATCATAAGAACCATAAATATATAAAATAATTTTGTCTTAATTGTTTTCATATTTTTCTACCTCAAACATGTATCCACTTCCTCTTATAGTTTTTATCCAATCTCCTTGTTCCGAAAGTTTAGCCCTTAAAGTTTTTATATGCGTATCTATAGTTCTTATATCACCATCAAAATTATATCCCCATACTTTATCCAATATCTGCTCTCTGCTTAGAACTGTATTAATATTTCCAACTAAATACAGTAAAAGATTATATTCTTTTGGATTTAATTTGATTTCTTCATCATCAATCACTACTTTATGAGTTCTTTGATATATCCTTAAGTTTCCTACAGCTATTTCGTCTGAGAATTTCTTCTTTACTTTCTTTACGATGTTATTCAAGCGTGCAACAAATATTTCATAACTAAACGGTTTTCCAATGTAATCATCCGCACCTTTTTTAAGCCCTAACACTTCATGTTTTTCATCTCCTAATGCTGTCAGCATAATTATTGGCACTTCAGATTTTTCTCTTATCTCTTTAAGAACCTCCCACCCATCGTAAACTGGCATCATTACATCTAATATGACCAAATCAATATCATTATTATTAAAAAACATATTAATAGCTTCTTCCCCATCACACGCTTCTATAGGCATGTACCCTTCCTTTCTTACTATATCACATACTAAATCACGAAATATATTGTCATCTTCAGCTATAAGAATTTTTATATCCATAATATACACCTTCTCTAATGTTAAAATTAAAAGCAGGTTCAAGATTTTTAATCTATAAACCTGCTTTTATATTAGCATAACTTTACTTATTTATACTATTTCAATAGTATTACAATTTTATTAACAAATATAAATTAAATAGTACATTATTCAGTATATACTATAATTGGAGTTCCCGGCTCAATATTTTCAAATATTGTTTTTGCTAAATTATAAGGTGAATTTACGCATCCATGTGAACCGCTTGTTAAATATATCTGCTTACCAAACACTCCATTTCTCCAACTAGCATCATGAATACCTACATTTCCATTAAAAGGCATCCAATAATCAACCGGTGAACTATAATCTTCACCCTTTAATGTTGCATTTTTCTCTTTGTAATTTAAAACATATGTCCCTGCTGGTGTCCCTGTATTATTGCTTACATTTCCTGTAACAACATCATCATCAACAACTAGAGCCCCATTTTTATAAAACCATACATGCTGTTTAGTAAGATTGACTTCTACATAAGTATTCCCTATATCGTTAGTTCCTTTTACAAATGCATTTTGTGCATATTTTGGTTCCTTTGTTACATCTTGTCCATTCCTTATAATTTCTATTAAATCTTTTACTTCTTTAGAGTTATCAACAATCCATCCATAATTACCGCCACTCACTTGTACTGTTTTTTTTGTTGCTGTAACAAAATCTCTTGTGCTACCAAAAGTATTATAAATGCTAGATATTTTATATACATAATTCCGAACTTTATCTTCATTGATTGTAACTTGCATATTGTCATCTACTCCAAGCCAGTTATGTATAGTAGATCCATCCAAAACTTCTTTTTTGCCATTTGAATCATACGTAATTTTTAATCCTATGTATTTATTAAGTGTATCTCTTGCTGCAGTTACTTCATCTGACTTTGAAGTGTATTTAGGATTTTCATAACAATTGCTTGAATCTAAATCTATTGATGTTTTCCCATCAAGGATCGCATTAGCTACATTATCATGTAAAGCATCTTTATTTATCTTATTTCCTAAAACTTCATCTACTATCTCGTATTCTCCATCTTTATAATTTAAGCTAGCATTTTGTGGTTGGGTTATCTTCTTGTTACTAACACAAGAAAGCTTATTTAGTGTTTGGTTTAGTTGTTCTTCATCATACATAATTATCTGGGATGCTTCAGAATTATTTTTCTTAAAAAATGTACTAGGCCAAGCAAATGAACTTTGATTCTTCTTTAATTCTTTGATTTTATCAGAATTATATTTTAATCCAATATCACTAGCTTTAATTTGTTCTTTTACATCTCCTCTTTCGTCTAATTCCAATGCATATGATTGCATTTGGGCAGCTAGCTTTTCTTCTGCTCCCTCAACGGTCTGCCCGCCAACATTAACCCCATCAATTACGGTTCCAAAGTGAAAATGATTAATAGAATATAATGACATACCTAAATATATAGCACCCAAAGTACAGAGAGAAATTATAACCCCTGGCATAACCTTGTTACTACTTTTATTTCTTCTTTTTCTCATTATATCTACTCCCTTCGCTACTATTATACTAAAAAATCTAAATTATTAATATATAATTTTTCACCAAAAAAAGCCACCATAAATAGAAAATGCATTTCTATTTAAAGGTAGCTCACTCTCACATACTTTTACAGTACTCTGCTAATTTATTTGCAGCTTTCATTGCAGTACTTACAGAACCTTCTATCCATCCATGCGTCAAAGAAACATGTTCTCCTGCAAAATATACTCTATTATTATATTCTGGTTTTACCATCGCATTAGAAAAAAGTTTTTGCTGCTGAGGCATAAAGTAGCAAAATGCTCCATAAAATCCTTTTTCTCTATCCCAGTCAACAGTTTTATGATCTTCAACTACATAATCAAGATATCCTCGTGGAAGACCCTGGACATCCTCAACTTGCCTTTTAATCAATTCAAATCGTGCATTATCATCTAAGCTTCCTACGCGTATTCCGTCTAACCCTAAATTATATGACGCTATCAGAACTCCTTGATTATCCTTAGCACTTCTTTTTCTTCCAACAGAAACATTCATCTTATTTTTTGTTACTCCACCATAACTAGTACTAATACTATGACTAGGATACCATATGGTTTGAATTGGCAAATCAGTATTAGATCCTCCGCCAACTATCTTCTCATTATCATTTCCTTTTTCCCAAAAACGTTCATTACACATAAAAAGAGTTTTTTGAGATGATGTATAAAAAACTTCTCTTATTGACTGCATTTTTTCATTGCTAAACATAGGAAATACATTCACATCCCTAAGACTTGAAAAAGGTATTGCACAAACAACGAAGTCGAAAGTTTGACTATAAAGCTTAGATGACTTCTCTTCCTCGTATTCTAACACTACTTTATCCTCTATATCATTAATTTTATATAAACTTTTTACTGTCTTTCCACTTTCCCAAGATACTTTCCCCAAATCTTCATCTCTAATATTATTATATTCCTTTGGTTTTTCAGACATTAACGAATCATAAAACGCTAGTGGTAAATTTACTGCTCCACCAACAATTTCGTACCTATATGCATAATCTACAGTATATTCCTCAATTAAATTTTCAGAGTAACTATTGTAATAGAATGAACCAAGAAAAGGCGCAACTCCCGAAATTAGCTCTATTGCTCCTTCACTTACACCCATCTTTTCAAGTACTTCCCTTATTCCAAGACTACCAACATATTTAATTATATCTGAATAATTTTCTTTTACCTCTAATAATTCCTTTCTTACAGAAGGAGGTATTTTTAATAAATTACTTGACAATGCATCTCCAATTATTTTCTGCCATGGAGTATTTCTTTCCCTCTCAGTCAAGTTAAATTCCGGGTATATATTTTCCATTACACTTTTACCTTGAGGATCATTCCTCGCACGTTTATGTCTTATATAAAATAATGCATTTTTATTATTTTGAATAAATGGCCTTGTTTTTATACCAAAAGTATTAATATAATGCCATGTTGTTTCATGACCTACTGGTGTACGCATAGCACCAAATTCACCATAAAGTCTTTTCTCCTCATCAAAATAATAGGTATAGACCCGACCTCCAATTCGCTTCTCTTCTGTTTCAAAAATAGTAATATCAAAACCTAGTTTTCTAAGTTCAAAGGCTGAGGCTAAACCTGCAATACCTCCTCCTATTATCCCAACCTTAATGCCTGAGCAACTTCCAGGCGGTAAAATTGTTGTAATATCTTGCGGTGGACTTAATAATTCAACTATATTATTAAAATCTTCAATACGATTCGCTTGCTCTAAAGTTATCCTTAACATTTCATGCCTTTCTTCATCAGTTGGATTATCTGGTTGAATAAAATTTATTTCTCTAGGCAAATAAAGCCACTCCTTTAAACAAAATCACTATAGTTAAATATATTATTCTAGCAGCTGCAAAAGACCAGCTAAAAGCTAGTCTCATTTTTAATCTTAGTCTATTAAGTTCTAAATTGATGATTTTATAGAAATTTAATAATAACAAACCACAGGCGTTCCCTCATTAATATTATTAAATATAGTATTAGCTAGATAATATGGAGAATTTACGCATCCATGAGAACCATTTGTCAAATAAATTCTTCCTCCAAATACTGATCTCCAACTTGCATCATGAATGCCTATTCCTCCATTAAAGGGCATCCAAAAATTAACTGGGCTGCTATATCCCTGACCTTTTAAAGTAGCATCTCTTTGCTTGTATTTTAATGAATATACCCCAGTAGGTGTTGACGTATTATTGCTTACATTTCCTGTAACCACATCTCCCTCTACTATTAAAGAACCATTCTTATAAAACCATACGTGCTGCTTGCTCATATTTACTTCTACATAAGTATTGCCAATGTCATTACTCCCAGGAGACATTGCTGATTGTGTATATTTAGGCTCTTTTCTTACAGATTGTCCCTCTTTTATACTTGAAATTAATTCTTTTTCCTCATCATTATTATTAATTAACCAACCGTAATCTCCTCCGCTAACTTGCACAGTGGCACCTAGCGATGTAACAAAATTTCTTGTCTTACCAACTGTATTGTAATTATTCAATATGCTGTTTAGATATTCTTTGATTTTTGGTTCATCAAGTGTAATTTCTAAACTATTATTTACGTTAATCCATTTGTTTATTATAGATCCATCTATTACTTCGGTCTTATCACCAAAATTATATGTTATTTTAGAGGATACATATTTATTAAGGGTATCTTTAGTATTAATAACCTCCTGAGATTTTGAAGTATATTGAGGCTTTTCATAACAATCCTCAGAATCCAAATCTAATGTTGTTTTCCCATTAAGAATTGCATTCACAATACTATCATGTAGAGCCATCTTATCAATTTTATTACCATATACCTCATCAGTAATTTTATATCCATCATCTGTATATTCAAAACTAGGGTTTTGTGGTTCATTTACGTTATTACTATTAAAACATGAAAGATTATCAATGCTTTTTTTTAGTAACTCATCATCATAAGTAACTACATTTGTTATCGTAGAATCATTGGTTCCCAATAATGACATAAGCCAATTAAATGGATTTTGCTTATCTTTTAGTTCCTGAACTTTTCCATCTGGATTATACTTAAGATTTATCTCATTTCCTTTAACTTGTTCTTCATTATTTCCTCTTTCCTTTAATTTCAAAGTATAATTTGTTATTTCGTTTGGCATTTCTTCATCTACTTCGTGTACAGTCTTACCCGAAACATTAATACAATTAACCGTAGAACCGAAATAAAAGTGGTTCATAAAATAGATTGCCAGCCCCAAATATATGGCAAGTAAAGTAAAACATGAAACTATAATGCCTATTAAAAGTTTTTTGTGTTTATTTTTCTGCATTTCCATAATAACGTCTCACCCCGTTATCATTATACAAATGTATAGAATAAATAATGTATGCTTTATTTACCCATTTATTTTTAAACAAGTTCATTCTTTTACAAAACATCCTATATTATCTTACTAGGTAATGCCTAATACTCAATATACATAAATTTATTTACAAATTATCTCATACTTTATAAGACCTCAAAAAATTATATTTACTATTCTTTATTTCTCTTTTTAAAATTTCTATACCTTTCTAACACGTCTATGTTCTCAGCAAAGAACATATTTAGCATATCTATATTATTAATAGTTTCGCTGCTAATAATATGCTCAATCAATTCTGTTTCTTCTAAAATATCCTGTTTACACTCCAAATATTCCAAAAACTTCTTTACTACATTATGCCTTTCAAGCAAATACTTACCTATATTTGTTCCTTCCTCAGTAAGAATTATTACTCCGTACCTTTCATATTTTATAAGAGATAATTCTCCAAACTTTTTCATCATTCTAGATGCTGATGAATCGCGAACATTCAGCATTTGTGCTATTTTGTTTAGCCTAACTACTTTTTCTTCCATGCTGCATCTATAGATCATTTCTAAATAATCTTCCATTGAAGGAGTAAGCAATTTTCTTGTCAAATTTATATTTTCATATCCTCTTGCAGTATGAAAATTCTTTTCCATATTTCTCACCATCCAATTTTACTATATTTGGGGTATTTTTATCTTACCAACAGTTATGTCTAAATTATTATACATATGTTAGCCTAGAAAAAAGTTTTCTCTAAACTTAAACTTACTAATAATATACAAAAAGTCAAATTAATATGAATATTAATTTTTTTACTTGTTTAATTAGGTTTATAGTTATTGTGTTTTAGGTTGACATTAATGTTAATAAAATTACAACCTTTAATATGATCTAAATATTTAAGACGCATATTTCAGGGTATATAGCTAAACTCAAAAAAATTAGGAATGTTATAATTTAAAATATTAAATCATAACATTCCTAATATATAATTATATTTAACTTTCTGAAACTTCAGCCGATTTTATATGATCGATATATTTTTCTCCCCAAATAGATATGCTATCCAACACCAATTTAAATTCTTTTCCTATCTCAGTTAATAAATACTCAACTTTGGGCGGTACCTGGGGAAAAATCTTACGATTTACCAACCCATACTCCTCTAAACTACGAAGCTGTTTTGTTAATGTAGCTTGCTTTAGTTCAGGCAATAATCTTTGCAATTCTCCAAAACGAAGTGTTTTTGTACTTAAATTATGTAAAATTACTATTGCCCATTTACCTGCAATAATTTTTTGTGCTGTTACAAACGGACATTTGCCAAATAAATTATATTCTTCCTCCATCATGTACTCCCTTTAGTATATTTATGATACTATGTATTTAAAATAATCCTACTTGAAAAAATCACGGTAATAACCTATATTATGTTCAAAGAGATTATAACATATTAAAATTTAAGGAGCAATTAAGATGAATGAAGTATTAGAATTTTTACTTAACAACCCTACCTTCTATATTGCAACTATGGATGGTGATCAACCAAGAGTACGACCTTTTGGTGCAGTAATGAAATATAATGACAAATTATATTTTGCAACAAATAACACTAAATCTGTTTTTGAACAGTTAGTTGCAAATCCTAAGGTTGAAATATCCACGACTTCTCCTGAAGGTGAATGGATTCGTTTAACTGGAAAAGCAGTTTTTGATTCCAGTACAGAAGTAAAATCAGCTATGTTAGAATCAGTTCCATCCTTGAAAAAAATGTATAGCTTTTAATTTTATGATTGCCAAAATACCTAACTAATCTCAATATACCCTAATTATATTTCACAAGTATACGTTGATATTTCTATTAATCCTTCTGCGAATTCATATTTTAATGTTCACTTTTATCATAATGAACATGTAGTAATTCTTTCGTCCTATTCTTTAGCAATCCTTCATATAAAGATTTAACCACCAGATTTTCTTCGCTTCTTTTAATTTGCGTAACCTTATCTATCTTATATAGTCCCTTTGCCCTTTCATTTTTCTCTTCCATTAATCCAAAAGGTTGCCCCGCACCAGCTATACATCCTCCAGGACATGCCATAACTTCTATAAAGTCAAAATGTTCTTCCCCACTCTTAATTTTTTCAATTAAATCTTCTGCATTTCTAAGTCCACTAACAATACCGATTCTAATGGATTCATCTTTAACTTGAAGTTCACATGTTTTTACTCCTTTCATACCTCGAACACCTATAAATTCTATGTCCTTTAATACTCTTGAAGATTTATCTTTAACAACTTCACGGATAACAGCTTCCGTTACTCCTCCCGTAACACCAAATATTACTCCTGCGCCTGAGTAAAGAGATAGTGGTATATCTGATGCTTCTGCCTCAATTTCATCAAACTGTATTCCAATTTCTTTTATCATTGCACATAGTTCCGCTGTAGTAATTACATAATCAACATCCGGAATATTATCCCTTATAAATTCTTCTCTAGCCGCCTCTGCTTTTTTAGCTGTGCATGGCATAACTGCTACAGATATTGTTTCTCTATTCTCTAAAGAATCTTTTTCTTTGAAATACGCCTTAACAACAGAGCCAAACATCTCCATTGGTGATTTACAACTAGATACATACGGCAATAATTCAGTGTATTTATTTTCTACATATCTTACCCATGCTGGACAACAAGAAGTAAATAATGGAAATTTATTATCATCAGACTCTAACTTCTTTAAGAATTCTTTTGATTCTTCAATTACCGTTAAATCAGCACTTAAAGAAGTATCATAAATATTTTCAAAACCCAATTTTCTCATAGCCGCAACAATTTTCCCCATAACATTTTCACCAGGTTTTATACCGAATTCTTCACCTAAAGCAACTCGCACTGCAGGAGCAACTTGTGCTATAACTCTCTGCTTATGGTTATATATTGCTTTCCAAACATTTTTAATATCACTTTTGACAACTATTGCTCCTGTAGGACATACAGTTGCACATTGTCCACAATTCACACAATCTGTCTCTGCAAGACTTTTTCCAAATGCCGGGCTTACTACCATATTAGAACCTCTATTAGCAAAATCAATTGCTCCTACACTCTGTATTTCATTACACATCCTAACACAATCTCCACATAAAATGCATTTATTAGGATCTCTAATGATTGATTTAGATGATGTATCTAAATCTTTTTTTCCCTCAATGCTTTTAAATCTAATATTTGTTAAACCAAAACGTGATGCTAATTTTTGGAGCTTACATTTTCCATTCTTTTCACATATAGTGCAGTCTCTACAATGTGTTGCAAGTAGCAATTCTAAAATTACCTTACGATACTTTTGAAGCTTTGGTGTATTAGTTCTAATTGACATCATATCTTTTGGTGGCGTAGAACAAGATGTTAAAATGCTACCTCTTTCATCCTCGACCACACACATTCTGCATGCCCCATAAACTGATAAATCTGTATAGTAACAAAGAGTAGGTAAATCAATTCCTGCTTTTCTAACTAAATCTAAGATATTCTTTTCTTTATCAAATTCTATCCTATTGCCATCAATCACCATATATTTTGACATAGTTTCTTACCATCCTTTCTGTAATTTATAAATTTCATATGATATATAATGAGAAGAGATAATATTATAGAAGAAATATTTAAATTACTCTAATCGCCTTAAATACGCAGCCTTCAATGCAATTACCACATTTAATGCATTTTGACTTATCAATGACATATGGTTTCTTTATTTCTCCTGTAATAGCTTCTACAGGACATCCCTTAGCACACTTTGAACAGCCTCTGCATTTCTCCTTATCAATCTCATATGAAATTAGTGACTTGCATACACCCCCTGAACACTTCTTATCTACAACATGTTCTATATATTCATCTCTAAAATACCTTAATGTGCTTCTAACTGGAAATGCTGCGCTCTTTCCAAGCCCACAAAGCGCCGTATCAGAAATAGTCTCTGCTAATTCTTCTAATGTATCAATATCATCCAAGGTCCCTTTACCCTCTACTATATCATTAAGTATTTCTAACATTCTTCTAGTACCTTCTCTACATGGTATACATTTACCGCAGGATTCATTTTGAGTAAAATTCATAAAGAAACGTGCCATTTCAACCATACAATTTTTATCATTCATAACGACTAGGCCTCCACTCCCAATCATTGCACCTACTTTCTTTAACGAATCAAAATCCAAAGTTAAATCAAGATGATTTTCACGAAGGCATAGACAACCTCCAGACGGTCCACCAATTTGGACTGCCTTAAATTCTCCACCTTTTACTCCTCCTCCAATATCAAATATGATCTTTCTCAATGTTGTCCCCATAGGAACTTCTATTAATCCTGTATTATTAACATTTCCCGTAAGAGCAAATGCTTTAGTTCCATAATTATTTTCAGTTCCCATAGTTTTATACCAATGTACCCCTTTGTTAATTATTGGGGATACATTACAAAATGTTTCTACATTATTCAGTACTGTTGGTTTACCAAACAAGCCTTGTTCTACAGTTCTTGGAGGCTTAACTCTAGGCATACCTCGATTTCCCTCAATCGAAGCTGTCAGTGCACTACCTTCCCCACATACAAATGCTCCTGCTCCCTGATTAATCTGAATATGAAAATCAAAACCTGAATTTAATATATTATCACCCAAAAGTCCTTTTTCCATAGCTTGTTCAATAGCTATGCGCAATCTTTTTACTGCAAGAGGATATTCTGCACGAACATATATATATCCATTGTGTGCTTTTGTTGCAATTCCTGCAATAATCATCCCCTCAATAACACCGTGTGGATTTCCTTCCATCATGCTTCTATCCATAAATGCTCCAGGATCACCTTCATCACCATTACATACAATGTATTTTTCTGATTCTGTCTGCTTTAATACCTGATCCCATTTCTTTCCTGTGGGAAATCCTCCGCCTCCGCGCCCTCTTAAATGCGCCTCAGACATTTCATTAATAATTTCTTCAGAAGTCATGTCAAAAAGAGCCTTCGTAGTAGCACTATAGCCGCCTTCTGCTAAATATTCTTCAATAGACTCCGCATTAATATGACCACAATTATTTAAGGCTACACGAGTTTGCTTTTTATAAAACGGAATATCTTCTTGCTTACTATAAAGCTTATCTCCATCCTTATAACTTAAACCAGTAACTACTTCATTCCCAATAATACTTTTTTCAATAATTTCTTCGCAATCATCTATACTTACCTTTATATATAGCCATCCCTCTGGTTCAATTCGTATTAAAGGTCCCATTTCACAAAATCCATGACATCCACTCTTTTTCAAACCTATAGTGTTGTCATGTGGTTCTTCCTTTAATTCTAATGTAACCTCTAATCCCTTTTCTTTTATTATCTCCTTAAATCTTCTATAAATGTTTAGTGATCCACCTGCTACACATCCAGTACCTGCACATACTAATATTTGCTTACGTTGTCTAACTAAAGCAGCCTTATATTTTGAACTTATATCATTCAGCTCTTCTCTTGTATTAATTCTCATTTGACAACTCCTCCTTTAACTGCTTCACTAGCTTTCTTGCTTTCTCTGGTGTCATTGACGGATATACTACATCGTTTACAGTGCAGACTGGAGCTAGTCCACATGCTCCTAGACACGATACTGTTTCTACTGTAAAATGCATATCATCGGTTGTAAGTTTTTTCTCTGAAAGTCCTAATTCACTCTTAAACTCACTAAGAATAGGATCTGATTTCCTTACGTGACAGGCAGTTCCATCACAAATTCTAATCACGTATTTTCCTTTCGGTTCTAAAGAGAAATTTTCATAAAATGTTGCTACTCCATATACTTTAGCTTCACTAATCTTAAGTTCTTTTGCTATATAGCATAACGCCTCTTCTGGCAGGTACCGGTATTCCTTCTGAATTTCCTGCATAATAGTAATAATTTGTGTCTTGTCATAATTGTTAGAAATTAAAATATCATCTAGTTTTTTTATTTCCTTTTGATTTACCATGATCATCCACCCTCCTATTATATATAATTAGGTACCTTTTATATCAAGACCACTATGAGTCAAGATTTCTCTTATTAGTATCTATTATTCTACATGTAATCATTTTCTCCTTTGTTTTAACATTGATTACATAAATAACTCACTATGTAAAATAATGTATGTTACTTCACAATTATTTATCCATATATTTTTTTGCAAAAAGAACATATAAAATATTAAAAACTCCTAATTAAACAGGTAGAAAATAGTATAAAAACCACTGTATATATAAATTCTAACATTAGTGGTTCTTTTTTTATTTCTATCTATTAACTAAAATATATTTTGTAAGAATACTTAAATTAGTTTATAATCAATAGCGATTAAAGATACTAAACATAGTTTTTAATATAAATAATAATTGTGAGGTGTAGGCAAATGCAAAAGATACTTAGGCCTGTATATGCAGAAATAGATTTAGATGCAATAGCTTATAATATAAAAAATATAAAGAAGTTAGTGAAAGATAAAGAGATAATCGCAGTCGTTAAAGCGGATTGTTATGGTCATGGAGCTTTAGATGTGGTTCCAACTTTACTTGAAAATGGTGCATCAAGACTTGCCGTAGCAGTACTAACAGAAGGAATTGAACTCAGAAATGATAATATAAAAGCCCCTATTATGATACTCGGATATACCCCTTCGTATCTAAATGAAGAATTAATAAAATATGATCTTGAACAAACTGTATACGACTTAGATTATGCGAAAGAATTATCAAAAACAGCATTAAGCCTTAATAAAAAAGCTAAAATTCACATAGCGATTGATACTGGAATGGGAAGAATAGGATTTCTACCAACTGAAAAAGCAATAGATGCTATTTGTAAAATCTGTTCTTTAGAAGGACTAGAAGTAATCGGAATATTTACTCATTTTTCTACTTCTGATGAGAAGGATAAAGAATATACTAATGAACAATTTGAAAAATTTACGGATTTGCTAAAGAAACTTTCAAATCTTAATATAGAAATTCCTATAAAACACGTCTCTAATAGCGGTGCAATCATGGACATGCCAGAAACTTACCTAGATGCTGTCCGTGCTGGAATCATACTTTACGGATATTATCCATCACCTGAAGTAAAAAAAGAAAATCTTTCTTTAAAGCCAGCATTGACATTAAAAGCAACTATAACACGTGTTCAAGAAATGGATGCAGGTATGTCTATAAGTTATGGAAGAACTTTTAATACTGAGCGAAAAAGTTTAATAGCTACTATACCAATAGGATATGCAGATGGTTATTCTAGATTACTAGCTAAAAATGCTAAAGTCATTATAAATGGACAATTTGCTCCTATTGTCGGAAGAATATGCATGGATCAATGTATGATAGATATTACAGATATTAATGGTGATATAAAAGTTGGTGATGAAGTTATAATCCTTGGTGAACAAAATGGACTCAGATTTAATGCAGATAATTTCGCAGAAATAATGGGAACAATAAATTACGAAATACTTTGCATGCTTAAATATAGAATCCCGAGGGTTTATGTTAAAAACGGAAAAATATTTAATGTAAGAAATTATCTATAGATTCAATCAACTTTACTTATAAAAATAAACTTGATATTTAGTTATTTCTAATTAGTTAATAAGTTATAAATAAGCTACTTCTATGTAAGCGCAAATAACGATGTATATGTAAATATGCATATACATCGCTATTTATATTTATTAATAAAATCTTATATTGCTAGTTTCAATGTTTATCCTATAAACATTCTGGCATACTAATTTCAGAGAATATCGCCTCAAAATATAACTTTAATTGACTACCTTCCTATAGATCAAGGTTTATAAAGGGTTCCTTATTGAAAATTTGAAATATATCAAGCAGCGAAATTTTATATTCATATGGAACAAATATGTATTCAATTTCGGCTGATATCCATATAAGTTCAACTCTCATTTCAGAACCCTATATTCTATCCACTTTAAATACATTAAATATTCTTATTTGCTTGAATCTGCCATTACTTTGTCATATTTATAAGCAGGCATTTATATAATAAAAATTCTATTTCCTTCTTTAATCTAACTAATTCTTCGGAACTTATATTTTTCAATTCATCCTTTGTATTAGTGAATTCCTCACTTAATTCATCAAATAAAACTAATACTTCTTCTTTACTTATTTCTTTCAGTTCATCTAAGTATTTTCTTAAAGACCCTTCAATATTATTAGCCCAATTATCTATAGCGGTTACAGATATTTCATTTATCTTTTTCTGCCATGTCAACGAATCATATAAAAAGAATATTGAATCCGTAAAAACATTTAAAGATTCAGTAATTCCCTTTAAAGATGTAGCCCTTATTGTTTTTAATAAATGATTTAAATTATTATTAACTTCTCCAACAGATGATTTTTCAAATGTATTAGAAAGCTTCTTTAAATTTTTACTAATAGCATAATCCTTTTCTGAATTATTGAATTTACCTTTATATACTGTCCTAAACATTTCTCCTGTAGCTCTTTCAATAGAATCCCCTCTATGCTTTTCTATGATATCTTCTACAACCTTGTTATATGAAGGTGTACTTCTTTTAACATTCTCCTTTAGCTTAATAATTTCTGCGTTTAGAATGTTCTCAACTTCTCTATCTAAATTAATAACTTCATCTTCAATATAGGTATTTAAGTTTTCAGTTTCCTCGCTTGTTAACTTTGGAACATAGTAGTGCTGCATTAAGGTGAAGGTTTCTTCCTTCATTGACCATTTGCTTTCATCGTATATATAGTTCGTAATATTCTCTTTGATTTTCATATCGGATTTTCCTATAAGCCTTACTGCTTTTAATTTTATTTTTACAAATCCGTTTTCTATAACATCTAGTATCTCATCTTTTTTATCTAAGAATTCCTTAATTACATTAGCTTTTTCTACTACCTCTTCTTTTTTACATTCTATTTCCGCAATTCTAGAACTGATTTTTATATCGCATTCACGCAATAAGTAATCCTGATAATTCTTTAGAGTTTCTGAAAGCTCTCCTTCTTTATCTGGGTCATTAACTTTTTTGTATATATAGTTCCAGAGCTTATCTGTGTCAGGATTCTTTTCAATACTACTTTCAATAAGAAATGTTTCTATATCTTTATGGATACATTCACAAACGCTGTTTCTAATTTCATTGATTCTTTTATTATCCATATCTATATTTTGTGGGCACATATTTACTGCGAGTACAACTTCCACATTATTGTTTATAATTTCGCTAACATACTTTAAAAACTGAAAATCGTCTTCTCCAACTCCAGTTTTATACGACACAACATATATTATAAAATCACTTTCTGGTATAAAATTCTTTAAAACTTCTTCGTGCCTTTCAACAAGTGATCCATATCCAGGAGTATCGAAAATCCTCATTCCAGAATATCTCGAATCTTTACATGGTCCAATATATCTTAATCTATTTATATTACCATCGGGTTTTACTGTAAAATTCGAAAAACTATCATCATCCAAAACATCTATGCTTAAATCATTATTTATAGCAAATAAGGTTTCTTCAGAACTCTCGTCTATTATAACTTCTGTGACAATTCCAGTTGTTGGTTTAACACTCTCCACTAGTATTTTCCTTTGAAAAATACTGTTTATTAACGCACTTTTTCCTGAGCTAGTTTCCCCTAGCATGACAATATAGTGAGCTGGATTAATTATTCTATCCTTTATTAATAAATTCTTCGATGTAATTTCATCATTATCAAGAATATTAACTACCTTATCAATCCTGTTTTGTCTATCAACGCAGTTTTTAAAAATATTCATAATATTTATTTCTCCTTATATTCCTCGATTAATTCCCTTAATATTTTTAAATCTTTTTCAAATTCTAAAATACTTTCTTCGTTATAAGTAGTTTCATACTGTTTTTCCAAGTCTTCCACATCTTGTTTAAAGACATTTTCTAAATTAGATTTCATTGCCTTTATAGATTCGTCTATTTCCTTTTGTTTTGCCATTAAATCTCCAGTTATTTCTTCTTTTAAATATATTTCTAAATCTTCTATCATTGGCTCCAAATCTTTTAAAGTATAATTAGCTCTACTTTCAACTATTTTTTTCCTCATATGATCTCCAATCAAAGAAAAGGCTAAACTTATTCCCATCCCAACCAAAATTCCTACAGGACCACCAAGCATTCCTACTGCTCCAACTGTCCCAATTACTCCGGTTGATACCCCAAGTAATGCTGGAATTGACTTTTCATATTTTATTGAACTCTTTTTATTAAAGAATGATATATTCTCATAGGTTCCATTAAAACCTTTTATTCTTATATTTTCAAATCTGCTATTTATATTTTTTATAAATTCACCAATACTGTTCAAAATCTCATCCATTATATCATTTATCGCTTTATCGGACGTCTCTTTATATATTAAGCTAAGTCTATTGCCATCAACTATTCCTTTATTTATAATTCTTCTTAATTCTACTCGTAAATTTTCAATGTTCTCTTTTATTACTTTAGATGAATTATCTATAATATTATTCATTTCATCTTCTGCATAAGTTCGAAAATCTCTTAATTTTCTTTTATTCTCCGATAACATTGTTTTTATCTCTTTGATTCTTTCTTCCTTTTCTAAAGTATTTTGATTGTCCTTATTTAATGCTAAAGTTTTATAAGTATTTATCCTATCATTAATGTTTTCTAAAACTTCATTAACTCTTTGGCTTAAGACCTTCATTAAATCTTTATTATATTCCTTTGAAATATTTTTAATTTCTTCTATTACATTAACTATTCCTGAATTATTATAAGCTGCTTCATCTCCAGTGAATTTCCCTTTTACAGCCTCATAAACATTTACTATATCAACTTTTATATCTCTTTCTTCATTATGAGAATAACTTATACTACTTAATACGCCAGAGTTATGTTCTCTTGCCTCATTTGCATCTTCAACACTTTCATCATTCCATTTATTTTGAACAAAAATAGTATTAGCTAATTTAGGCCACAAAGCATTTATAAAGCTTTTCTCCGATCTTGTAATTGGTGGATTTGTCCTAATTAAAAATATTCCTGCTGTTAGCTTGTCTACATATTCTAAAGTAGTCTTCTGATTTTGTGGGGTCAAACTTCCAACACCAGGCAAATCTACAAGTACTATATCATCTTTTAAAACATCGCTCTTGTTATATAATACTATTTTCGATACTTTAAGATTATTGGCTTCATTATAATCATTATGTACATATTTTTCCAATTCTTTTATGCGTATATGCTCTTTTCTTCCGTTTAGATAATATACTACAGCTTCATCAGTATTTTCTCCATATCTAACCTCAACTGGTACGCAAGTTGTTTCATCAACATCTGTGGGTAATACATTTTCCTCCATTAGTATGGCATTTAAAAAACTACTCTTTCCTGCACCTTGAATCCCTAAAACAGGAACCATTATTTCTTTCTTATTCAAATTCTCAATAAAATGTTCAAAGTATCTGTTATAATCTATACCTTGCTTATCATTATTAAGATATTTTTCTAATAAGTTAGAAAACCTTTCATCTTCTATTAAATTTATATATGTCATTTCCTATTATCTCCTTCTTCCAAAAAGCTTAGAAAAGAATGATTTATTTCCCCACTCTACCTCTTCTTGTATATAATCAATCTTATTATTAAGCTCATCTTCTAATTTACTTATTAATTCTATTATACTATCTTTATCTTCAATTTTACTGTCAATATCCTTAATTTTTCCTAAAATTGAATTTTTATTATTAATTAGATTATATTCTATAGATTTGTCTAAAGATTCAACTTTATTTTCAATAGATTTTTCAACCAAGTCTACTTTTTCTTCTATCTTATCTAAGTTAATATTATCTAATTTATCTAAAATCGCTTCTTTATTACTTGCCGCATCTTTTACTACTTTTAATCCTAATATTGCCAATCTTTCTTCTATAGATTCAAATAATACCTTACTTTGCTCTTCCACACTCTTTTGTATTACTGCTTCCAATTTCGTTTCTGTCATTTCTCTTATCTTTAATATGCTTTTATTTAAATCTTCAAGTTTTTCTTCGAATTCTTCTTCATGAAACTCTTGAAAATTTTCTCGCAAGTCATTTATTTTTCTCTCAACTGGCTTTAATTTTTCAGTTAGCTCTTCTGTCATATTTCTAGATGCTCTTGTAAGTAAACTTAACATATCATCCTGTATTTCGCCCATTATATTTTTTGTAACTTCATCGCTTTGAATTAAAATTGATCTTTCTTCCATATATTCATTCATACTCCTTCCTCTTTAGAGGTATTCAAAAAATAGCTTAAAATCTTTTCAATAGTTTCTTGTTCTTCTACTCCTCTTGACAAAGGATTTTCAATCAGTTTTTCTTTTATAACTTTATAATCACTTATCAAAAATTCATGAATTTCCTGTGATTCTATTAATGCCATATTATATATTGGATTTTTGGAATTAATTAATATATATTCAGGCCTTATACTACTAAACCTGCTAATAACTTTATCTTTTAGGTTTTTAACTTCTATCAGAAGCTCCTCTATATTATTTGCATTTATAAATTCTCTGCATGAATCTATTACTAAATTCACTGATAAATTACTATTTTCCTTAAAGAAATAGTTTAAATTTCTGCTTTCTAAAATCTGCTTCTTAGAATTTCCAATTTGTATTCCATTAAAAATAATAAACATACTATAAGTCATATCTTTTATCTGTTTAAGTTTTTCATAAAATTTAAGCGTACCTTTTCCAGATTCATAGATAATAGCTATATCTTCAAAACTATATAAACCTTCTCTCTTTATTAATTCACATTCTTCAAGATCTAGATCAATTCCATACATTCTAGAAATGAAATCTCTGCAAGAATCTATATCCCATGTCCAAAAAAGCTTTAGGCCCATACTGTTAGACTTTTCTTCACACTTTTTATTTATATATTTTCCAACTAATAGGTAGTTCTTTTCTAAAATTTTATTACTCAGCATATAAAAGTTATAATGTAACCTTGAAATACTGTATGAAATATTTTTTTCATAATTATCACTTATTATTGCTACCTCATTTTTCACATCAACTCTTAAATTAGAAAGCTTGTCTTTAATACCTATTAGATCCTTAGTTACTTCTCCTATATCATAAAGCTCTATATTTTGCTCTTTTTTTTCTTCAAATTCTTCTGTTCTTCTTGATACTTCCTCATAGAAAGTATCTATTGCTTTTGTATATTGATTACTCCATTCTTTTAATATACTTATATATTTATTCTTATTTTCACTACATATTTTTTGGGCCCTCTTAATAGTCTCATCTTTATCAATTATTCTCTCGTCATATCCTACTTCTTTATATCCCCAGTCCTTGTCAAATATATTAGACAATAATCTTTTCCCCTTATTTAGAACCCCTTCTTTCTTAAATAACACAGTTCTTTCTTCATATTTATGCTTAATCTCAATATTTTTACTTTCGATACTCGGCAAAACATAAGAGGATCTTATATCTAAATTAAGACTATCATATATTCTTCTTTTATCTTTTTCACACCTCTTAACAGTGCTTAAAATATCACTTTCAATATATAAATTTTTATTGTTAATTCTATCTACTATGTCTAAATAATCTTCAATATTTTCAGATGATACAGATGATATTTCCTTTATTATATTTGAAGTAATGTTTTCAATTTCTTTAATCTTTTCAGCTATTTCATTCTGAGCAGTCTCAAATTTATTTGCAAGATTATCAAGCTCTTTATTACTTACTTTTATTAAATCTTCTATTTCACCTAAATTATTTCCCTTTATAATTTCTTGATCAGTTGAAATTATGCTATTAATTTTTTCTATTAGACTTTCAGCTCTCCGTCCATTAAGCTTTGGAATAGTATTTTCCGCACAATTTTCTATAGCATTAATAAAGATTTCAAAATTAGAATTATCATATCTTTCCTTATCTTTATCTACAATTCCCAAAAGTCCATTAAGTGCTGATATTTGAATAACTTCCGATATTTCTTTATCATCTGTAATTTCCATTAAGAGCCTCTCTGCTCTCTTTTTATACTTTTTTAATATAGTAACTTTATCTTCTTCAACTATTCCATTCCTGCCAATCTTTTCTTCAATTGAATCTATCATGTTTTGTACTAGGATTATCTGCTTGTCTTTCTCACTTACTATCTTAATTTTTTCAGCATTCGTTGCATCACTATTAGCCTTAACCGTAGTCACAAATATGCATATATCTATAGTTGGAAGTAATATCTCCAATGTCAATTTTTCATGATTTTCTAAGTTCCATGCATCTAATCCTGGACTATCGATTATATGTATTTTCTCATCTAACATAAAATAAGGTGTTTTTATATCAATCTGAGTAACATTAAGCGTATTTCCAGGATTCCTGCTCTCATCCGCATATTCTGCTATAGCATCTTCATTTAGATTTTCCGTCTCTAATATTTTAGGTCCACTATCCTTAAAATAAATAACGGCTTGTCTCTTTAGTCCTTTTGATGCCGTAATTATAATACTTGAACTAGGCCTTATAGCCATTGGTAAAATCTTTTCACCAAGAAGTGCATTTACTAAAGTAGATTTTCCACTACTAGTTATCCCCATAATAGCAATTCGTATTATATTATCATCATAAATACTTTTTCGTTCTTCAAACCATGCTATATCCTTATTGTATCTATTCTCTCTATAATTATTTTTACTTAAAACTCCTCTTATCTCATCAATTATATTCAATATGTAATTATCTTTTCTCATAAAACTCTCCATAACAACTATACTAATTCATACTATATCTTCCTTATATATTTTCATAGTTCTGATAAGGCATATGAAATAAAATAACAAATTCAAAATGCCATGATTATTTTTCATTAGGCAAAAAATGGACTCGACAGATGAACTTATTGTTTTTTTAATTATGCCTAAATATATCTTATCATAATTAAGCATACTTATCTAAGCAAATACTTACTGAATAATAAAAATTTCACAATTTTATTTCCAAATTCTACACAATAATATGTGTTGTTGCTAAAAAACCCCTATTATATATTTTAACTTGTCAGATTTATTATTAATTAAGAATCACTTATATTAATTTGCCAAATATAAAAACTTGAAAGAAATATCTAAGTATTCTTTCAAGTTTTTTATAAATGTATATATTGCAAAAATAATTTTTCATAATAATTCTAAAAATATTGTAAGGATTTTAGTCGCGATTGTGAATTTCAATATATATATCAAAATCTTCATAAACCAGAAATTTGTTCTTTGTTTTAATTATAAGTATTATTCTAATTTCTCAAATTTTCATTAAATATATGTCTAAACTTTTCACTATTATATTTAATTTCATTAATCTGTTTTATAGACATTGCCCCCATTATACTATTTGTTATAATTACCTCTTCTGAATGTGTTAAATCATCTATAGTAATGCTTTTTTCAGTCACCTTAAATTTTTTCATAATCTTATCTCTTATTATACCTTTTAATAATCCATCTTCACTATTTGGAGTAAAAATTTCATTATTTTTTATCATAAATATATTTGCACAGCTCGTTTCTGTAACATTACCTTTTTCATTTAAAAATATCACATCATCGTAGCCTAATTTCTTAGCATTCTCTTTTTCAATTATGTTTTCTATATAGCATGTAGATTTGATAGAGGCCAATCTTGAAGTACTGTTACGTCTTACCTTTGAAATTGTTAACGACATTCCTTTTTTATAATCGTCATTTTTATATGCAATTTCTCTTTCGGTTATTATAATGTTTAAAGGTGTAACAGTTATTTTTAATACTTTGTCTTTTATCTCCAACTTATTTAAATGATCTCTTAAAAATTTTTCTTCCACTAATGGCTGTAAATTTAATTCCATCATATCTTTTTTTAATCTCTGTAAATGCTCTTCTAAATATATTGGTTTTTCCTTACAAAGAATTGTTTCAAATATTCCTCTTCCAAAAAATAATCCATCGTCAAGCATTACTTTATCATAATTATGAACTATCCTTCTCACTATAATACCTCCATCAACGCTTTAGCTTTGTCTATTGTCTCTAACCACTCCTCTTCTTCAATAGATTCCCATGTTATTCCTCCACCAACTCCTAAATACGCTTTATTACCTTTTCTTATAATAGTTCTAATAACTATATTAAAATCACTATTTCCTCTTAAATCGAAGTATCCTATAGACCCTGTATATATATTTCTTTTTAGCTTCTCAAGCTCCTCTATTATTTCCATTGCGCGTATTTTAGGCGCTCCTGTAATTGATCCACCCGGAAAACACTCCCTTATGCACTTTACTGAAGACACATTTTCTCTTAATCTTCCTTCTATTGTTGCCACAAGATGAAATACAGTCTCATACTCCTCTAACTTAAAAAGTTCTGTAACTTTTACTGATTTAGGTTTACAAACTTTACTCAGATCATTTCTTTCTAAATCAACAATCATTAAAAGCTCGGATTTATCTTTTTCCGAAGCCATTAACTCATTTCTATTTCTCTCATCTTCCTCATAATCTTTTCCTCTAGGTCTAGTTCCTTTAATCGGCCTTGTTTGAACCTTACCATCTAAAATTGATAAAAATCTTTCAGGTGAAGAACTTATTATTTGAAAATCCTTAAAATTCATATATGCTGAAAATGGTGCTTTATTTGTATTTCTCAATTTTCTATATATTTCATATGGCTTTTCATTATTATTACACCATATCCTTCTAGTCATATTAGCTATATATACATCTCCACTTCTTATATATTCTTTAAGAGATGCTATAGCTTTTTTATACTCTTCCTTATCTAAATTTGAAAAGAATTCATTATTTGTTTTTTCTAAATTTACTGGAAGCCCCTCAATATAATTCTCTAGACACTTTTCTATATTAAGTATACTATTTTTAGCTTCTTCAAGTTGTCCAACTGAAGTTATATAAGTTTTTTTATTTTGTAAATCAAATATTATTAGATTGTCAAAGAAAATAAAAATGCTATCTGGTATACTAAAATCTTCCTTTGATTCATCTGGAAGATCCTCTAACACTCTTCCTATATCATAAGAAAAGTAACCAATAGCACCACTAACAAAAGGAAGTTTGCTATTAATACTAATTTTATAATTCTCAATAATTTTATCCAATTTTTCAAATGGATCTACATCATTATATTCTTCATTATCAATAGTTACTTTTCTCCCCTTAGAGATAAATTTTTTATATGGATTCAATCCAATAAAAGAATACTTGGATAACAATTTGTCTTCTTTCGAACTATCTAAAAATATAGAATCTTCACTATCTTTAAAAAGATCATATGTATAAAAAGGATTATAATATGTATTTAACTCTTTAATCTTAAAATCTACCATTTCTAAACCTCTTGCACTCTAAAATAAAATTTTCTAAGATTTTATGCCCTTCTTCCGTAAGTTCTGCTTCTGGATGGAATTGAACTCCATATATAGGTAATTCATTATGTCTAATTCCCATGATTACCCCATCTGACGTTTCTGCCGTAACCAATAATTCTTTTGGGAGTTTCTTCTTATCAATAATTAGAGAATGATATCTTGTTACCTTTAATGGATTTTTAACATTATGGAATATTCCGCTATTATTATGTGTTACTTCACTTATTTTACCATGCATAGGCCTGTCGCCTTTAATTATTTCTCCGCCAAAATAATGTCCTATACACTGATGTCCAAGACATATGCCCAATATAGGAGTTTCATTTTTAAATTTATCAATAATATCTAGGCACAAGCCTGCTTGCTTGGGATTTTTAGGTCCTGGTGAAATAACTATACCATAATATTTATTGTTTCTGATGCTCTCAATATTAATTTTATCATTTCTAACTACATCCACAATTTCTCCAATCTCTTCAAAATATCTGACCAGATTATATACAAACGAATCATAATTATCTATCATTAGTAACACTTTAATCATTCCTTTTTAACTTTAATTATTATAACTGTATATGTTATTATTAAGTTTCTGCATTTCTATCTTAATTGAACTCTTGTTCTTGAGCTACTATAATTTTAAATATAAATTTATTATCTCAACATATATACTATTAGTCACATATTTATTTTAACATTAAATAAAGCTCTGTTCCATTGGTTGTATTTTCTCGTTCGTAATTTAAAATAATATCTAGTCAGTCTTACTCTTCACAATAAATTACATTAAGTATCTTGTATTGCTACATAAGAATTACTTATATGTATAATAAATAATATATAAATTTTATTTATTGTACATATATTCTCTTGTCATAGGAATATCATCATTTATTCCTTTAGAAATTAGTAATTGATGAATATCTATCACTCCATTATTAAATATTGCCGCACATGAACAAAGATAAAGTTCCCACATTCTTATAAATTCTTCATCAAACATTTTAGAAACTTCACTTAGATTGTTATTAAAATTCTCTCTCCAATATAGTAAAGTCTTAACATAATGCCTTCTAAGATTTTCAACATCGATAGTATGGAAATTATAATTACTACAAATGTCTATAATTTCTCTAAAACTTGGAATAACCGCTTCTTTAAGAATATACTTTTTAATCCATGGATCTACAGAATATTCTTTTAATGAATTGATATAATCCAATAAACATAACCCTTTTGGTTTTAAGACAGAATCAATATTTTTTATAAATAGTTCATAATTCTCTCTTCCTATATGCTCAACCATGCCAACACTTACAATTCTATCAAATGATAATCCACTTTCAGCTAAATTTCGGTAATCCATAAGTCTAACTTCTAGTAATTTTTCAAGCTTTCTTTCTTTTATTCTTTCATTAAATTTTTTATATTGCTCTTTGCTTAATGTAATTCCAATACCATGAATACTATATTTTTCTGCTGCTTCAATAAGTAAAAATCCCCACCCACATCCTACATCCAAGACGCTCATGCCTTCTTTTATGTCTAACTTTGCTAGTATATGATTAATTTTATTAATTTGTGCGTCATGCAAACTATCATTATTTGATTTAAAATATCCACATGAATATGTCATAGTATCATCGAGCCATAAACTATAGAAATTATTCCCTATATCATAGTGCTCTTGAATCTCACCTTTTTGTTTTTTTGAAGAATTGGATTGAAAAATCGTATTTTTTACTGGCTTACTACCTGATGAGATTTTATCAATCTGACTAATAAATATATTTATAACTTCAAATAAATCTCCTTTTATCTCTATATTCCCTTTCATGTAAGCTTCACCAATAGCAAGGAACGTACTTCTAATTAAGTCTGTTTTACTTATTTCTCCCTTAATATTTATTTCGAATTTAGGCGTACCCTTCCCTATAATAAATTCTTTATTATTTTGAAACTTAATCCTATATGGTATATCATCAAATTTTGACAAATATTTAACATAAAGACTATTTATTAGATTCATATAGAATTCCTTTCTATAATTTAAATACTGATTAATTTATACTATTATATAATTTCAAATATGCTATACATTAAATTCTATATTCAATATAAATAATTAAAGAGACAGTCGAGAACGCACAATAATTTTACGCTTCTCTAACTATCTCTTAACTAACTTCTCAAGTCATTTCATTTTGTATAATTATCTTTTTCCTCATTTTATTTGCTAATTTTTTTGTTACTTTCTTTAGTGCATTTTTACAATCACAACTTTTAAATAATTTCCCTCAGGAAATTTATCTGTAACTGCAAAATCTTCTGAAAGAGTATGTTCTTCTAGAATTTCATAATTTCTATGTGATTCTTTAAAAGCTTCATCTATAAATTTCTTAAATTTGCCCATATTAAAAGTAGCACAGTTTGTTGAAGCTACAATTACTCCTTCATCCTCTGTTATATCTATAGCTGATTTAACCAATCCTTTATAGTCTTTTGCTGCACTGAATCTATTATCTTTTGATGTTGCAAAGCTTGGCGGATCAAGAATAACCACATCAAATTTTAATTCTTCCTTTTTTGCACGTTTAAAATATAGGAAAATGTCTTCAACAATTATTTCATGTTTTGTGAAATCAATATTATTTATAGTAAAGTTCTCAGTTGTTTTTTCTAGACTTCGGCTTGCTAAATCAACACTTGTAGTAATAGCACCACCTTTTGCAGCTGCCATTGAAAATGCTCCTGTATATGAAAAAGTATTTAAAACTTTTTTATTATTGGAGTATTTATCTTTGATAGACTTTCTTACTTCCTTTTGGTCTAAAAATACTCCAACCATAGCCCCATCATTTAAATAAATTGAGAAATTAACTTTATTTTCTTTAACTATAAGAGGTTCAGGTGCTTTTCTTCCACAAACATAGCTATCTTCATCTACAACCATACCATTTTCTTCAAATCTCTTTTTTTCATATATACCATCAAAAGAAACTAAACTTTTTATAGCTTTAATTATATTGTCTTTAAATGTATATATACCTCTGCTATACCAAGTGATGAGATAATATTCATCGAAATAGTCAATCGTAAGCCCACCTATTCCATCGCCTTCACCATTAAATACTCTAAATGCAGACGTGTCTTTTGAATGATAAAATTTCATTCTTTTGGAAAATGCATTCCTAATCTTATCATAGAAAAATTTATAATCCAAATTGCTATTTTTACTGTTACTTAAAATCCATCCACAGCCTTTATTTTGTTTCCCATAATACCCCTTTCCTAAGAAAGTCTTTTTTTCATCTATAAGGGTTATGATTTGTCCTTCCTCTTTTAAATCTTTTATATTATCAAAAGCTTCTTCAAGAATTAAAGGATATCCATTTTTATATTTCTTAACAAATTCTTTTTTTACTGTAAGTATTGCTTCTTTCATATATGTATTTACCTTCCCGAAAACTATTGTATTAAATTCTAAATAATTATACCATAAATCTAAACTAGTTAATTACTAATTTAAAATTGCATATTTTATCGTGTACACTATATATTATTGTTTCTTTGCTCCAGATTAGATACTGATTAATTTATACCATATATAATTTTAAATATGCTATAGATTAAATGCTATATACAATAGAAATAATTAAAGAGATAGTCGTGAACCCGCAATAATTGTACGATCCAACTATCTCTTAAATAACTTCTCTATTCATTTCATTTTTGTCTAATATTTTATACATCAAATTACATATAATATACTTGTTTAATCTATAAACTATTGAATTAAAATTCTACTATAGTCTCTTATAGTTTCGTTTAATTTAGGTAATATAATTTGCAATTCTCCATTTTGGAATTTTGCAGAAATTCTTGATTTATCAACGTTCTCAACATGAAAAGTCCTTGATATTTTTCCATAAGCTCTTTCTCTTCTAATATAATTATCTTTTTCTTCATTTATTTCTTCATTTCTAAGAGCAGAAATAATTAAAGTATTGTCTCTGTATTCAAGGTTTATATCTTCTTTCTTAACACCTGGTAATTCTGCACTAACTAAATATTCATTTTGAGTTTCTCTTATATCAGCATTAAATTTTTGGTTATTTCCAAAACCCAAACTCATTGGTGAAAAGAAATCATCATTGAAAAATCCATTGAAAAAATCTTCAATTGAGCCTCCCTTCTTGTCTAATCCGTTAGTTCTAAAAGGTATCAATCCAAACATACTAAGACCTCCTTAAGATATTTATTATTTGTTTTTACAAGTAAATTATAGCTAAAAGGTCAAAGAAGGTCAAAATCAGTTTTTGTCCTTTATTTTTTTTCTCTTACTATATATTTCTATAATATTAAATTATCTTTTACTTACATAGTATTTGCTTTTATTTTCTCTAATTTTTTATTGCTTATATATTTTTCATGATCTCTATTCTTTCACTTTGATTTCAAATCATATTTAGACATCTTTTCAGCTATATTTTGGGCTTGAAGTGATAATTCTTCAGTTGATGCCGCAGTTTCTTGTGCCTTAGCTGTGTTAATCTGTATAACTTCAGAGATTTCGTTAACTCTCGTTGTCATTTTCATTATCTCATTCGTTTGATCTTGCGATGCTAGTGATATTTCATTGACCAATTTAGCACTATTATCTACATTAACCACTATATTTTGTAATGAATTCGAAGCCTCTTTTGCTAAACTTTCACCTTTTTTAACTGCAAATAAAGAATTTCCTATTAACATATTAGTATTTTTAACTGCATTTGAGCATTGTTCGGCTAAGCTCTTAACTTCATTAGCTACCACCGCAAATCCTTTTCCAGTTTCTCCAGCTCTCGCAGCCTCAATAGCAGCATTAAGCGCCAAAAGGTTTGTTTGTGATGCTATATTTTCTATAGAGCTTGTAATCTTTGAAATCTGATTGGAAGATTGAGCAATCTCCTCTATAGATTTCATTAACTCTTCCATTTTGTGATTTCCTTCAGATACAATATCCTTGGTACTTTCCGATACTTTATTAGCTTCCTCTGCATTTTGGGCGTTTATAGTAACTTTAGTTAATATTTTATTAAAATTGTCTAAAAGTTTTTCTATTATACTTGCTTGATTTGTTGCTCCATCTGATAGTTCTTTTGTAATTAGTGATATTTGTTCTGATCTATTTGATGTTAACTCTACTGTCCTTGATATACCATAGAAATCACTATTCAATGTGTTTATAATACTCTCAAGCGACTCTTGTATAGGAATAAAATCGCATTTATATTGCACATTTTTCTCTAACTCTATATCCAAATTTCCAACTGATATTTTTTCTAAAATTGTTGTAATATCATCTACATATGAGTCTATCATCTCAATAGCGCTAATCAAATTACTTGCCATCTCACCCATTTCATCTGTAGATTCATAGCTACTTTCAACTTTGAGATTTCCATATAATAATTCTTCAGATATTTCTTTTATATTATTAATTCCTTTAATAAATATATCTGTCAACACGCCGCTTATTGTTGACGTTATTATTAGTGTACTGATCATTATGATTATTATAAATCCTAATATTATATTGTTAATTATATCTACCTTATGTAAAAAATTAGATGTTTGTTTTTGAGACTGTTTATATACTTCTATAACTTTATCTGCTATTCCATCTATTTGATAAGAATATGTATTTTCCATTACTGATAAGGCTGATATCTTCTCTTTCTTATTTATCAATTCCACTATATCACTTCTACTTTTTGCGGCTAATTCTACAGATGAATTAATCTCATCAATTAGCTCATAATCAGGTAGTGTTTCTTTTAAAATTTTAGAATTACTATCGAATTCTTTTACTTCTTCATTTACTAATTCTAAATATTTTTCTTCTTTCTCCATATCTTCCTCAGCTATTGCTTTATAAAGATTTTTCTCTATTTTTTGTAAACTAATTCTCATATTTGATATATTATCTGAAAGTGCATATGATTTCCTATATGACAAATTGGTTTTATAAGAAAACATATATAAAATACTTACTATTATAATCATGCTTATTATTGTAAACATATTGATTATTAAGAATGATTTTTTTATTTTCTTATTTATTGGATCTCCTGATATAAGTTCATGTAATCTTTGGTACATAACTGTTTCCCCCCCGAATAATAAAATACATTTTTCCTTTTTATAATCATGATTAATTTATCTTTCTTGCTAATTAATCACCGAAATTAATGATGGTATGAGTTTTAATTGAATTAATTTTTCTTTTCGCCATTTAATTGATAATGAATTTCATTTACTATTATATCAATTTATGTACCAAATTCAAGACATATATGAAAAAATATGAAATATAAGTAATTCTATAATTTTTTATAACACAAAAAAACCTCACTATAAATTTTATATCTATAGAGAGGTTTCCCTTTTACTAATAATTGGACATTTCTATTATCTGACAACATTTCATGTGCTTATCCAAACACATCTATGAATCTTTAAAACATAACTATTACTTTTACACAAATATTTTCCCTCAACACCTAGTCTTATATATAGAATAAATTTCCATAAATTATGCTCTTGTATTTAATTCACTCAATACTCTTTTATGTTCTTTTTCATCTAAGTTATAGAAGAATATTGCAACAAGTTCAATAATTACAAATATTACTGGAATTGCAGTCATTGTGATTAAAATGCCATGTAATGCTGTCTCAGTTTGAGCGTGATTTGCAACATAACCGAATTTCGCTAGTATTAATCCAGGAACAATTCCTCCAATCGCCATACCAAACTTGAAGAAGAATCCAACTAGCGCATAAATAACACCACTTGCACGTTTACCTGTCTTATATTGGCCATAATCGATAGTTTCAGGAATTAGCGCCCATGTGAAGGCACCTGCAGTGATGGTACCCAATGCTGCGATTAATCGTCCTGCAAATACAAGTGGAACCATTGTTGCAGGAATAACAAATAAAGCTATTAATCCAATTGCTTTCAAAGATAAAGCAGTAAATAATAATTTTTTCTTACCCATCCATTTATACATTAATGGCATTAACGGCATAAGTATTAGTGCAGGTAGAGTTCCCATTAAACCATACCATTTTACTAAATCTGGTCTTGCAACATTATAAGTAACATAATAAATTCCAACAGAATTAACTATTGAGTTAACGCCAAAATTAAGAATAAAGAACATACATATGATAACTAGTGGACGATTTGACTTTAACTGAATAAAAATATCTTTAACATTGATTTTTGCATCTTCAGAATGATCTATTTGAACGCGCTCTTTAGTATTCAAGAAGCAAAAGATTAGTAGAAGTGCACCTAAAATTCCCATTATTGACATGGTAATTTGCCATCCTGTGCTTGTTTTTCCAGTCATATTTGTAAATATTCCAGCTAAAAGCGGTACACCAAAAGAAACAATTAATCCTCCGGTATTTGAAAATAACATTCTGATTGAAGTTAGGCTTACAACTTCCTTGTTATCTTGAGTAATCGCTGAAGTAAGTGCTGCATAAGGAATGTTAACTACTGAATAAGTTACTGATAATAGTATATAAGTAACATACGCATATACTAATTTCATAGGATCTGAAAATGCTGGAGTTGTAAAACAAAGTATAGCTACTCCTGCAAAGGGAAAAGCACCATATAAGATATATGGACGAAATCTTCCGTATTTTGTATTCGTTTTATCCACCACTGTCCCAATTAGTGGATCCATTACAGCATCAAACAGTCTTACTATTAGAAACATGAATCCAGCTGCTGCAGCCGAAATTCCAAAAACGTCTGTATAGAAGAATAGTAGATAGCTACTTACTGTTTGATAAATAAAGTTACAAGCTAAATCTCCTGTGGCATACCCCACCTTTTCTTTCATAGTAATTTTTTCAGAAATCTTAGATCTTACTTGACTAATATTCATTTAAAATTCATCCTCCATTTTTAATTTATAATATTTTTCTTCATACACTTCTATAAAATTTTGTATTTTCTAAATATCTATCCTCCTTATAATTTAGTATTTATATAGTCGGTTGCGGGATTCCGCAACCTTTAACTAGTCCAATCTTTTAAAAATCATATATTTACAGCTTGTTTTGATAAAAACATAAAATAAATCGTTTACCTATATCTGTTTAATAAGTAATTCATATTTTAATAAAACTATATTAGGTTTTCTTTATGCATAAAATAATCAAAATCAGCAGATTTATTATTTCCGCTAACATCCTGACAGTGCATACCTACAAATGCCCCTGTAAAGCACGCTCCTCCACCTACATAATCATCTGATAATTTTTTAGATTCAAAACTTGTAGGTATTTCCTTCCATTCCACTCCATCAAACGAATAAAAGAACTTATATTCCTCAACCCTAACTTCTACTTTTAGATGTACGTATTCAACATTTTCTGGCACTGTTATCATATTTTGAGCTAGTGGTTGTGAAAATTCAAAGTTATCACAAGAAATAATATCAATTACTCTTCCTTTTTCTTCATTCCAAGTTACATCAATTGTTGTCCAATTTTCTGTGTTATAGTAGCATACAAGACCTGCTGATTGCTGAAAAGTATCTGGATTGAAGGACACACCTGTTGCCGCATCAAAATTAAAAGATTGCCACCTTCTAGCGACTAAAGCCTGTGTAAATTTAGATATTAATGATTCTTTTCCGTATAATCTCATATTTCCTGGATTTTCTGTTAAGGACATTATATCCTCAGTCAATGGAATACGTAGTGATTGAAAATTAATGTTCAATTTATCATTGTCGAAATGATCTAATTCCTTAAAACTAGGTTCCCATTTTACTTCTTTCATATTAGGAGCATCAATTTCTATTGAGCCTTCTTTACCACCTACTACATATGGCCATCCATCAATCCACTCAAGTTTTTGGATAGCTGTTTCTCTTCCAAGTGGACAATATCCTCTTGGCGCTATATGTGGAAGTGGTTTCCCAGTTTCTTTATCATATCCTCTCACTTCAGTGCCAGGAACTTCATCTGATGGAAGTGGCCTTCCTGTTAAATGAACTAAATACCATTCATCAGTATGAGTGTGTACAATAGATGCATGACCACATTTTTGTAATTCATTTCTAGGCTTGTCCCACGCAGTAAGAATAGGATTATCTGGGTGTATTTCATAAGGTCCTTCAATATTTTTAGAACGTGCTATTGTAGCAGCATGTTCATATTTTGTTCCACCTTCAGCTGTTAAAAGATAATAATAATCACCAATCTGATATAAGTGAGGACCTTCTGTTAGTTTAAGATCTGTCCCCTTAAAAATCAGTTTAGATTCCCCAATTAATTTTTCTTCTTCTGGAGAATATTCTTGCATTACAATACCTGCAAATCTATGGTTATATACCCTATTATCAAACAGCATATTCAATAAATATTTTTTCCCATTTTTATCATGGAATAAAGAAGGGTCAAAACCTGAACCATTTAACTTAACTGGTTCACTCCAATCTCCATCAATAGTTTCACAAGTAACTAAATAGTTGTAGCAATCTTTCCAAATTCCTTTTGTAACTTTTACATCTGTATATATTAGCCAAAATTTATTGTCACTATAGCTTAAACATGGAGCCCATATACCACCAGAATCAGCATTTCCTTTCATGTCAAGTTGTGAAATTCTATTTAGAGGGTGAGCAACTAGATTCCAATTAATTAAATCTTTAGAATGATAAATTTGCACTCCAGGAAACCATTCAAAAGTGGATACTGCAATATAATAGTCCTCACCTACCCTACAAATACTCGGGTCTGGATTAAATCCTCTTAATATTGGATTTTTAATTTTCATCATTAACTTCTCTCCTTTAACTAATAAAATATTTATTATATTTTTGCCTAAATCATAATAATTAATAAACTTCTATTCTTAACTTTCCTTTATAAACTTCAGACATTTTATGCTAAATTAATTTCTTATCAATAATCGTTTACAAAATGCTTATTATTATATAATTACTCTAAATAAGCGCCTTTCATTGCTGATACAGCTCCCCTTGTATAACGTCCAAATATCCCTTTTCTTGGTCCTGTTTTAGGGAGACTCCAATTTGCTTTTCGTTCTTCTAATATTTTTTCTATCTCCTCCAATTTATATGATTTTCCATTGATTCCAACAATATTTAGCTTTCTCTCATTTATATCAAGCTCAATTAAATCTCCATCTTTTACTAACGCGATTGGCCCTCCGGTTGCTGCTTCAGGCGATATATGTCCAACACATGGTCCTCTTGTAGCTCCTGAAAAGCGCCCATCTGTTAATAAAACTGTTGATCCATTTAATCTGCTATCACATACTATGGCCTCTGTTGTCATAAGCATCTCTGGCATCCCAGATCCCCTTGGCCCCTCATAGCGTATAATCAAGACTTCTCCTGGATTAATCTTATCTTCAATTACAGCATTATGACAATCTTCTTCACAATCAAATACTCTTGCAGCTCCCACATGATACATCATATTTTCTGATACTGCTGCATATTTGATAACTGCACCTTCTGGAGCTAAATTTCCTTTCAGAACTGCAATAGATCCCATTTCCTTTGTTGTCTCAACTGGTTTTATTAACTGATCCCGATTTAATCCATAATTATGAAGATATCCTTCTATTCTGTCAAAGAAACCATCATTTTTTATATCCTCAAGATTTTCTCTTAGGGTCTTACCTGTTACTGTTAGTACATCCAGATTTAAATAATCCTTTAATAACCACTGTACCATAGGAATACCTCCAGCAAACCAAAAGGCTTCAGTTGGGTACTCTCCACTAGGATATATGTTTCCTATGTGTGGAATCTTATGATTAATCTCATCGAATAGTTCAGGTTTTAATTCTATGCCAATTTCATAAGCTATAGCAGGAAGGTGCAACATTACATTAGTTGATCCACCTATAGCCGCATGTACAACAATTGCATTGTAAAATGCTTCTTGAGTAAGTATATCCTTTGTTGTAATATTTGCCTTAACCAAATTCATAATTTGCCTTCCAGCTTTTCTGGACATTGCTGTTATATCTCTCATTGTAGCAGGCGCAAGTGCACTTCCTGGCAACGCTAAACCTAGTGCTTCAGCCATACATTGCATGGTGCTTGCAGTACCAAGAAACTGGCAAGCTCCTACAGATGGACAGCCAGTCAATTTAAAATCTCGGACTTCTTGATCAGTTATAGCACCTTTTTTCTTTTCTCTTAAAGAAATATCTCCAGCCTTAATAGATGTAGACATATATGGAGCTGGTCTCATGCTTCCACCAGGAACAAATATAGTTGGTATATCCATACGTGCAGCCGCTTTAAGATGCGCAGGAATTGATTTATCGCACGAAGAAATTAAAACCATTCCATCCCATGAAACAAATGATCCATGAATTTCTACCATATCCGCAATAACTTCCCTTGAAGCTAATACAAAATTCATTCCATCATGTCCTTGAGCACATCCATCACAAATATCTGTAACGTGAAATTGTCCTGGACGTCCTCCTTTTTCATACACACCAATACTTACTTGATGCGTTAATCCCATAAGATGAGAACTTCCTGGATGACTATCTCCAAATACATCATCAATAAGTATTTGTGGCTTTTTTATATCTTCTTCATCCCAATCCATTCCCATTTGAAGAGAATCAAATTGTGACCAAAGCTTACGCTCTGGAATACTTTTTGGTGTTATAGAATTCTCTAACATTAGTAATCTCCTTTCAATAATTTATTACTTTAAATATTTAATATAGTCTAGACATAATCATCTATTTATTTCTCAATAATTTCTTGTATTTTCTTTTTTATATCATCGTTTATTTTAATATTATAATTTCTAATAGATGTATTCATATCTAACTTTAAAGATATATTAACTGCTTCTTTTAGTCCTACTATAAATGGATTTGTCAAATCATACAATTCAGTCAATCTATTTATTTTATCTTGGAGTATAAATAATTTTTCAAAGTCTTTATTTAGAACAGCTTTATACGTATCTACAAATAATTTTGCATTTACATTAGTTAATCCACCTATAATACCATCTCCTCCAGATAATAAGTTAGGTATTAAGTATTCATCAAATCCAGAAATTACACAGAAGTCTTTACGAACTTTCTTTACTTTTTGGACGAACCTTCTAATATTGCTAATAGAATCTGTAGTATCTTTAATGCCAACAATATTATTAAATTCATTTGCTAATCTTAACACTAATTCATATGATACGTTTATAGATGTCCTAGCAGGAAAATTATAAATTATAATAGGTAATTCCGTATTCTTCGCTATTATTGAATAATATTCGTATATATAATTTTCATCTAAACCAAAAAAATATGGAGTTATAATCAAAGCAGCATCTGCTTTTGCATCACTAGCACATTTATTTAATTCGATAACTTCTTCTATATTGTTATCCCCAGTTCCAACTATTAATTTTGTTCTCCCATTTATAACTTTAGATACAAACTTAATATAATCTTTTTTTTCTTCTAAAGAAGAAAAATTAAAAAATTCTCCAATTGATCCTAATATGACAATCCCATTTACTTCGTCTTTTATTAATTTCTCAATCAAAATCTCTAAACTTTTCTTATCAATCTTCCCTTCTTCATTGAAAATAGTCACTATTGGTGTATAAATTCCTTTAAACATAAAGCCTCCTTGTGTTCCATATTTGAAACACCATTCTATATATTGATTATTTTTTTGAGATGATTGATAAAATCATCTCAAAAATTAAAATAAACTTTCTTTTTTATATCCTAATTTTTTTGAAATATCCAGTGCAACTTTAGTTATAAGTTCTGCACACACTCCAATACGCTCATCATTAATTTTCATCTTTAACGTAGAAATAGATACTGCTGCTATTGCTTGACCCATCCTATTATATATAGGCACAGCTATACAAAATAATCCTTCCTCATTTTCCTCATCAGAAATAGAGTATCCTCTTTCTCTAATTAAATCTAAGTTTTCCATTAAGGATTCTTTATTCGTTATTGTACCCTTAGTTTTAGGAATAAATATAATCTGTTCAAAATAATTGTTTAACTGCGCACTATTATAAGTTGCTAAAATAGCCTTACCTAAACTTGTTGAATACATTGATGTTCTAGATCCCAAATTACCAGTTGTTCTTAGAGTACCTTTTGATTCATGCTTATCTAAATATACAAGTTCATTATCATTTACTACTGCTAAAAACACTGTTTCTCCAATATCATTAGACAACTTTTCCAAAAAAGCACTAGATATCTTAGTTAATTCCATCTTATTTAAATATAAGCTTCCAAGTTCAAAGACTCCTACCCCTAATTCATAACTCTTCAATTTCATGTTTTCTATTGATAGAAACTTTTCACTTACCAATGCATTAACTATATTAAATACACTGGTTTTAGGTATATTAAGATATTTACTTATTTCAGCAATTGTTACGGGTTCATCACTTTGCCCAACAAACCTTAAAATTTCTATTCCTCTTAGAATCGCTGTGTTCAAAAAGCTCACCTCACTGTTCCATATATAAAACACTATTCCAATTATCGTATTTATTATATATTGTGCTATTCTTTCTGTCAATCGTATAATTGAATAAAATTAATATTTTATTCAATTAATTCTTTTCTAATATATTCTCTAATTTTAAATCTAAATATTCTTATTTCATTGCTTTAAACATACATGTTTTAGTTGTTATTGATATATCTCCATTTTTCTTAATATATTCTTCTAAATATTTCGTAAATTCTTTTTTCTTTTCACCAACAAGTATTGAACTTCCTTGAATAGTTGAGGCTTTATATGATACTACTGGTTCAGCATTATCTACTATTATTTTACCATCTAAAATTTCAACATCTACTTTATGAAAATATTTTTCAAGCATTCCTCTACCATGTTCTAGGTCAAATCTTTCTGAATACCCATTGTTATCTAGCCCGGAATTAGAAGCAAAGTTTTCTGCAAGTCTATTTAATTCCTTCATAGAATCACAAGAATTAGCTGTCACATAAAATACACCATTAGGCTTTAGTACTCTTTGTATCTCAGCTAAAGCCTTTTCTATATCTGGAACAAAATAAATCATATGTTGAGCGATGATTATATCAAAAGTTTCATCATTATAAGGTATTTCTTCAGCATTAATTTCTTCATAATGAAAATCATGATATACCTCTTTCAATCTATTTCTTGCGATTCTAATCATACTTCTAGAAAAATCAGATATTGTAATATTTAAAGTATTCTCTATATAATCTTTATTCTTAAACCAAAGCTTTCCTGTTCCACATCCAAGTTCCAATACATTTGCGTTTAGTGAGAAATTTATTTGATTAAAACACCACTTATCAAAGTCTATTTTATTTACATTATAGCTATGAAGATTACTCCTAATATTTAAGTTCTTATCTGTTTTATATTGTTCCCTAACCCTACTTTCCATATTAGTTACTTTTATAATATCAATCAAATTATTTGCATCTAGAAAACCATTTTTCTTTGCTGTATTTTGTGCTTTATTAAAAACATCAATTACAGCATCAATATGTTTCTTCTTTTCTTCCAAAGCTTTCTTTTGAATGCTTATCATGTTCTCTAGGTTTTCTCCACTTTCATGTAATATATGACTTATTTCATTTAGCGACAACCCAATGAATTTTAAGGTTGTAATCTGCTGAAGCTTTAATAGGTCTTCTTCACAGTAAATTCTATATCCAGAATCAGTTTTTTCACTAGGCTTAAGTAATCCAATTTTGTCATAATGAAGTAATGTTTTCACTGTCACTCCTGATTTCTTAGCAAATTCACCAATTTTCAATTTATTTCCCTCCATAACATTATTCTAATCCATTACCTTAGGGTATAGTCAACTCTAATTTTAAAGACACACTATCTTTCATGACCTTTTCGACAAATTTTAATTAATATTATTAACTATTTTATACGTTATACTCTTATTTTTTCCCATATAATTCCGATAAAATAATTGAAGGAGGAATAATTAACAATGAGCAGTATAACTATAAATTCAAATCGAACCAATTTATTCAAAAATATTAATATCAATTCAACTGATGACAAAAACAAAAATGTTGTTAATGGTAATTCTAGTATTACTAATAAACAAGATAAAAAAGAAAGCGGTTTAATGCAAAATCTTCTAAAGCAAAAACAAGAACTTAAAGAAGAAAAACAAGCATTGATGGCTAAAGAAATGGACGCAAAAGAGAAAAAAGCTAAAATGGATGAATTAAATCAAAAAATAAAGGATGTTGATTCTCAGATTCAACAGCTAAAGTTTCAAGAAAAACAAGAAGAACTTCAAAAGAAACAAGATGAAATTTCAAAGAAAAAAGCTAAAGAGGAAACACCTAACAAAGACGATAATAAAACAAAAGGCGATGTAATAATTTCTGCTAGCTTAGGTGAACTTATTAAGATTAGTGGCTCACAAAAAACTATACATTTACTAAAGGATAGTAAAAACAGGCAAAAAGTAGAAGCTGAATATATCAAACCAAATAATATCGAAAACAGCTACGATAATAATCGTTTATCGCAAATAGGCGCAAGCATAGCCAATATAAACATGACCATTTCTAAAAAGATTGGAGACATAAATAAAAGTGCTGAACGCATTCAAGCTAAAACAGAATTAGCGCTTAAACAAATCAAAGATAAAGATGACAATAAGTTAAATGGAGAAACAAAAGACATAGATAATAATACTAATAAATTAGATAAAAGTTCAAAAGATAAAACCAATAGTAATTTAAATACGAAACCTAATAATAATCCATATAATAAAACTACCGAAACTATAGTTTAGCTTCTAAAAAAACATATTAAAATATTCCATCAGATTCAAAAAAATATAAGACAGCCCGCCTCATTGTATGGGCTGTTTTATATTTGTAAGAATAATTATAATAATTCTTTAACTACTTTTATAACTTCTTTTGCTATATATTCAGCATCTTCTAAAGATAATGTAGTATATACTGGAAGTGTGATCTCATTTTCATATTGTGCATAGGCATTAGGATAATCTTTAATATCATATCCAAGGTTTTTATATAGAGTTAGCATAGGAAGCGGTTTGTAATGAACGTTTGTTGCTATTCCTATATCTGCTAACTTTTGAATAGCTTCGTTTCTCTTTTTCTCATTAAATCCTTTGACTCTATAAAGGTATAAATGATATGATGTCTCAGTTCCATTCTCATCTTTTGTAAATGGAATTATTGAAAATTCTTCTTTTGATAAAATATCACTATATATCTTAAATATTTGTCTTCTCTTTTCCAACATTTTCTCATATCTTTTTAATTGAACTAAACCTATGGCTGCCCCTATATCTGTCAAATTACACTTAAGTCCATCATTTATAATGTCATATTCCCATGCACCTGCTTTTAACTTACTTAGAGCATCTTTTGATTGTCCATGCATGGCAGTAAATCTCATATATTTAAGTAAATCCTCATGATCACCAAAGTGGTTGTCATTAAATGTAACAGCTCCACCTTCTCCTGTAGTTAGATTTTTAACTGCATGAAACGAAAATGAGTGGAAATCACATTGAGATCCAACTGGTTCTCCCTTATATTTAGCACCAAAAGAGTGTGCTGAATCGCAAAGTATTATAATATCTTCTCTATTTTTATCCTTCAAAACTTTCTTTAAAGCATCATAATCAAACGGCACTCCTGCAATATCCACTGGCATAATTACCTTTGTTTTATCTGTAATCTTATCAGCAATTTTATCTATATCCATTTCGAAAGTATCTTTTTTAACATCAACATATATAGGTTTAATCCCTCTATGAATCCCAACGCTTGAAGTAGCAGTATATGTATATGGAGTAGAAATAATTTCATCCCCCTCTTTTATATCAAATACTTTAAGCACTAGTTCCATTGCAGCAGTCGCACTATTTAATGCTAATGCTTTATTAACATTTAGATAATTTTGTATTCCTTCCTCAAACTCTGCGAGTTTTGGTCCAGAAGTAATCCAACCAGATCTTAATACATTACCAACTGCTTCTATTTCTTCTTCAGTTATATCTGGTGGTGAAAATGGTATCTTTTTCATATAATTCATCCTCTCTAATTTAAGCACAAAATTTTAATATATATGTTGCAATCCATAATGCATATTTCACAATTCACAATTACGGCTAAAATTCTTTCAATATTTTTAGAATTATGATGAATAATTATTTTTGTAACATATATATAATAGAATCTCTAAAAGTAATTTATAGGAAATAACTTTTATATTAGACTCTCTTTTATATTATTATAAACTCCACCCTTAGGTAAGAGTCAAGTTAAAAATATTTATCTTAGAATAATAAATAAACCACCATTTTCAGCTAGTCTATTTATAAACTAGTTTTTTCTAAAAATAGGTGGTTGTTTAATCAAAAAGCCATTTCTACATGCAATGATAATCTTTAACTATTTATTATCCCTGTTTTTTTACGGAGCTAGCTAATTATAATTCAACAATTACTGGTAATATCATTGGCTTTCTCTTCATTTTTGTATAAACATAATTGTCAACTTCTCTTCTTATTCCATTCTTTATTTCTGCCCATTGAGTTATGTTTCTATCTAAGCATTTTTCTACAACGTTAGTAACTATATTTCTAACTTCGTCTATTAATTCTTCAGAGTTTCTTACATATACGAAACCTCTTGACACTATGTCTGGACCAGATATTATAATTTTATTTCTTATGTCTATAGCTATAACCACTGTGATTATACCATTCTCTGCTAGATTCTTTCTATCTCTAAGAACCATACTTCCTATATCTCCAACCCCCATACCATCTACAAGAACTCTTCCAAATGGTACTTTTCCTGATACTTTTCCAGTAGCTCTAGTTAATTCAAAAACATCACCATTTTCTAAAATAAATGTCTTAGATTTGTCTACTCCCATACTTTCTGCTATTTTAGCATGAGTAATTAAATGCTTATACTCACCATGAACTGGTATAAAAAATTTTGGTTTTAATAAAGCTTGAATTAGCCTTAATTCTTGTTCACAGGCATGCCCAGAAACATGTATATCTTCTATTGATTTATAGATTACATTGGCACCTTTCTTTATTAAATCATTTATTAAGTTAGATACCGCCTTCTCATTACCAGGTATAGGACTTGCCGAGATAATAACCATATCTCCTTCTATTATTTGTATATGCCTATGTGTTGATGCAGCTATTCTTGATAATCCTGCCATAGATTCTCCCTGACTTCCAGTTGTAACAATAGTTAGCTTATCATCTGGATAATTCTTTATTTCATCTAGACTTATTATCATATCTTCTGGAATAAGTAAATATCCAAGTTCCATAGCAACTTCAGATATATTTTCCATACTTCTACCGCTAAAAGCTATTTTTCTGTTATATTTTATTGAACAATCACTAATTTGTTGTAACCTATGAACATTTGATGCAAATGTAGATACTATAATCCTACCAGTAGCCCTACTGAAAAGATTTTCTAGTGTTTCTCCAACTGTTTTTTCAGACATAGTGTAACCCTTATGAAGAGCATTAGTACTATCCGCCATTAAGAGAAGTACACCTTTCTTCCCCAACTGAGCATACCTTTGCAAATCCATAACCTTCCCATCTATTGGCGTAAAATCCACTTTAAAATCACCGCTATGAACAATAACTCCTATTGGGGTATGCAATGCGATAGAACAGCTATCAGGTATACTGTGGTTATTCCTTATATATTCAATTTTTATTTGCTCTAATTTTATTAGTTCTCCCGGTTCAACAACATTTAATGTACAGTCACTAAGCATAGTATGCTCTTTTAATTTACCTTCTATTAATCCAAGTGTTAATCTAGTTCCATATATAGGAACATTAATTTGCTTTAATACATATGGTAGTCCACCAATATGATCTTCATGTCCATGGGTGATAAAGATCCCCTTAACTTTATTCTTATTTTTAATCAGGTATGTTACATCTGGAATTACTATATCAATTCCATATAAGTCTTCATCTGGGAATGCTAATCCACAATCTATAACTATTATTTCATTATCATATTCAAAGGCAGTCATATTTTTTCCTATTTCACCAAGTCCACCTAATGGAATTATCTTCAGTGGAATTTGTTTAGGTTTTGTTTTTTTATTGATTTTATTTTTACTAATTCCAATTTCATTATTCTCCATATTATCACACCTCAAAAGTTTTTATTCTATGCTTTAATTATTTACAATTAACTTTAAATATATAAGTAAACTTTAAAATTTATTTTAACCTAAAAAGTAGCATCATAATTTAAAAATTATAATGCTACTTTTTATAGTTATATTCGTCTTTAAATATCATTAAATTATTTCGATATTAAACCCATAAATTATATTTATATATATAATATGCATGGAATAATATCTTAATATTTTTACTGAAAATACATTGCTTTTAATTTATCAGCTATTTCATTTTCACAACTTGATATTTGTCTGATTCCATATCCAAGAAGCAATGGTGAACTGCTGAATCTTGGCATGACCTTACATAAAATTTTATTTTTTATATGATAGAAAAATATATTAAAACTATCACACTTCACGAAATAATTATTTAAAAGGTAATGAACTACCTTTCTAAGATTATATGCCAACTCATTTAATGCATATAAATCATCACTTATAATTATATTAAATTCAGTAAATCCATTAAATGGTTTATGTGATAGATTAACTAAACAATTATCACTTTTATGAATTTCTATTCCTTCAAAATAATCATCTTTTATATTTAATTTATAATCAATGTCATCAAGACCTACTATCTGCATATGAGGATGTTTTAAGCTTCCGCCAGAATTTGGACCATGGTTTTTATAAAATATTACTGATTTATATTCTCCGCTTGCCTCTATTCTTAGCCAATGTTTAACACTAAATCTTATTAAATCCTCCATATACTCTGCAGAATACTGACCCATATCAGTATTACAATTATACGTTTCTATAATAACTAATTGATAAGTATCTTTTATAGTCGGATACTTATTTTTTAGTAATACAAATGGCCCGTCTTCATCAATAACATCTGTAAGTGTCTCTCTATTGCAAAACGGACATTCCTTTATATTTATTTTTTTAAATTCATTTGGCTTATCCTTATTAATTTCATTTAAAAATACTAAATACTTATCGTTTCCCATTTATATCACCAAAAACCTTCCATCAAAATCATTTTTTAATTAATACATGTGCACACTTTGAAGGAACAGTTATACTATTACCTTCTATTGCGTAAATTTCATCTACTCCAGCTCTTTCCTTATTAACAAGGACACTCCATCCACATTCCTTTAAATCTATAAATGCTTCCTCATCATTTGGGTTAAATATTACAACTATAGTATTACACAAGTTTTTCTCACTGTTATCTTCTATTTTATATGCTACAACATTTTCTTTGTAAAAATCCTCTCCATACTCTAAAAATGTTAAATTCTTTCTAATTTCTTCACTTGAATTCATTCTGAACGCTTTATATTTCTTTCTTAATTTAATTAGACCTTTATAGTAATTTACAATTTCTTTATATTCAAAAACTCTATCCCACTCTAAATTATTTACGCTATCAGGAGCATTATAACTATCATGACTAAAGCTTCCATCATCATTTTTCTTAGTCCTTAAAAATTCTTCTCCCGCTTGAAAGAAAGGTATCCCTTGAGATGTTAAAACTATAGCCGCTGCTAACTTGTTCATATTCTTACGTTTTTCTTGAGAAGACTCATTGTTAGTTAAATATAGTTTATCCCATAATGTATAATTATCATGAGCCGAAATGTAATTTATACATTGATAAGGCTCATTTGCCCATGCAAAGCGTGAGTATATGACTTTATCATAGTTAATGCCTTGTTTACCAGTAGCTCCTACAATACAGAATTTAATACTTTCTTCAAGCCCTGTTCTACCATTTACATATCCTTTTTCATTTATATTAAACACATGTCCTTTAACTGAATCTCTAGTATCATCACTAAATGCTGCAATTTGCATTTTATCAAATTTTACTATATTTTGCTTTACTGATGACTCTTCACCACTTAATGGAGTCCAGCCTCCAGTCCAACCTTCACCATACATAAGTATAGATGTATCAATCTTATCTAACTCAGCTCTAATTTGCTTCATAGTCTCAATATCATGTAACCCCATTAAATCAAATCTAAATCCATCTATATGATATTCCTTAGCCCAATAAATTACTGAATCAACAATAAGTTTTCTTACCATATATCGTTCTGAAGCTAATTCATTGCCACAACCAGATCCATTTGAAAAATTTCCATTTTGATCCTGTCTATAATAATATCCTGGTACTGCCAGATTAAGATTAGATTCATGACTTTTATAGGTGTGATTATAAACCATATCCATAACAACTCTAAGTCCAGCTTTATGTATACTTTTAACCATTTCCTTAAATTCTCTAATTCTCTTTTCTCCATTAAAAGGATTTGTTGAATACGATCCTTCTGGAGCAAAATAATTCTTTGGATCATATCCCCAATTATATTGTGGCATATCTGGTTTACTTTCGTCAACAGTTTCATAATCAAACGCCGGAAGTAAATGAACATGAGTTATTCCCAATTCCATTAAATAATCTATTCCTGTCTTTGTATATTTTCCTGGAATTGTAGTCCCATGCTCACAAAACGCGGTATACTTTCCTTTTTTGTTTGAGCTTATTCCTGAATTCTCATTTATTGAAAAATCTCTTACATGAACCTCGTATATTACAGCTGCCGTTGCAGAGCTTAGCTCTGGTTTTCTATCTTCCTCAAAATTTATTGGATCTGTTTTTTTAAGATCTATTACCATTCCCCTGTTTCCATTAACCCCAAGGGCTTTTGCGTATGGATCTACAACTTCTCTTTCATTTCCACTATTAATTATTAAGTAATTATAAAATTCACCTTCAAGATTTCTTTTCACCTCTATGTTCCAAGTTCCTTGTACTCCTCGATTCATGTCTAATATTTCTTCTGGTGCATTTGTATAATTCTTTTCATCCTTTCCAAATAGCGCCAGTCGGACATTATTTGCATTTGGTGCCCAAACTATAAATTTTGTACCATCTTTACAATATTCTACACCAAGATTCCCATCATAGTTATTGTACTCATTATCTAATAAATTCATTATATTATTACCCCTTTTACTAGTTTTATTAAATGTTTTTCATGTAAATAATATTTACCCTATCCATATATTCTTAAATTCTAGCAGATTATCTCCATGTTACTTTCTTAATTCTGTTATTATTTTACCCGAAAATGCTGGGACCACTATGCTTGTTTCATTAGCATTAATCACTATTTCATTTTCATCTAATAAATCAATACCTTTTTCGAAGGGTAATTTAAATTCTAAAACACTTTCTTTATCAGATAAATTTAATATTACAAAAACTCTATCATTATCAGTATTTCTAGAAAATATGAATTGTTCATTCTTAACAACAACTTGTTCATAATCCCCATATCTTAATGCTTCACTATTAATTCTAATATTACCTAACCTTTTAATTAATTCAAATAACTTATCATCTTGTTCATCTATTTTTCCAAATTCTAATTCTGGTCTTAAAGGTAAGTCTGTACCATTTCCTTTAACTCCCTTGAGACCATATTCACTCCCATAATATACACTAGGCACACCTGGCATTGTATAAAGCAATATATATGAATTATATATATATTCTGGCTTTTTTAATGTACTTGCTAGCCTGTTAACATCATGATTATCAACGAAGTTATATAGACATAGATTCTTATAAATTCCGCCTAAACCAAATAATCTATTTAATGAATATGCAATTTCAAAATAGTTCTTATCGTTATGACTTGAATAAATTCCCTTATAACATTCATAATTTGTCACAGAATCGAGACTTTCAGGATTAGCCCATTTATTATAATCTCCATGAATAACCTCACCCATTAACCAAAAATCCTTCTTCTTTCCGTCTACAAATCTCTTTAAAACTTTAAAAAACTCAAAATCAATGCTATCAGCTGCGTCTAACCTTAACCCATCTATATCAAATTCATCTATCCATGTACTTACAGCCTGTAACAAATGATTTCTAACTTCTTCATTCTTCAAATTAAGTTTGACTAAATCATAACAGCCATTCCAGCTTTGATAATTAAATTCATCCCCCATCGGACTTTTGCTATTGAAATTTAAATCTGCAAACCAGCTACAATACTTAGAATTTACTCCGTTTATCTGAACATCTTTAAATGCCCAAAATTCTCTTCCTACATGATTAAATACCCCATCTAAGATTATTCTTATATCATTCTTGTGTAACTGCTCACATACTTCTTTAAAATCCGCATTAGTTCCAAGTCTTTCATCAACTTTGTAGTAATCCTTGGTGTCATAACCATGATAACTCGACTGAAAAATTGGTGAAAAATAAACAGCATTAATTCTCATTTCTTTTAAATGAGGTATCCATTTTTCAATTTTGTTTAACCTATTTTTTTTATCATATACTTTACCTGGTTCTAAAACACCACAAAATCCAAGTGTATAGAATTGATAAAATATACTTTCCCTAATCCATAAATTCATAATCTCATCCCCTTTAGTTTATATACATTATACCACTTTGACGCCATTTTTTTACACCACTAGTTTATAAATAATAAACCTGATTTTTAGACGCCCTTATATTTATCACCTTCCTAATTATATAAAAACTCTCCATAATTAGAAATACATATTGGAAGTTTATATATTTTATTTCTATAATAAGAAAATTTATATAAATATTATTATCATTTTTGTCACATACTAGATATTGAAATTAAATATCTACGGAGGTATAAAAATGAATACAAAAGCTATAAAATACATAACAACTTTCTTATTGGCAATAAATTGCCTAACATTTCTTCCTAAACCAACAGTTGCAAGTGCAGCTTCTTACTCACTTGGCGGCTTAAAGATTTCAACTTACTATGCTCATAAAGATAAATCTAATCGTTTTAATGTGTTTGGAGAGGAAAATTATAAATATCTTTCTGCCGAACAAAAAAAGGAATTGCTTGAATTAAAAAAATGTAAAAATAAAGGTCAGGATCTTTCAGAAGAGCAACAGAAAACTCTACATTCACTTATAGATTCCATCATCAAAGGAAAACTCGGAGATAAGGACTATGTAGATTTTAAAAGTTTAGTTGAAAAAAAACGTTCTAATGAGAATTTAACAGATGAAGAAAATGAACGATTAAAGGATTATACGGATATTATTAATGGTAACAAACTTTCAACGAAAGATATACTTAGTCAATTTCTAAGATAAATTGTATCTCATGCTTATAAAAGAACAAACTCTAATCGATAGAATTTGTTCTTTTAACGTTATATTATTATTAAATGCTATTTTCGTAGAATGACAACATCCTATAAAAAAAAGAAAAAGCTATTTCATCTCTTTCAAAATACGATTCATGTTTAGAGCCTTTCATATAAACCACCTTACAATCTTTAGCATAATCAGCAAACCTATTCTGTGCTTTTGGGATAACATGTGTATCATATTCAGCTTGAAATAATAGTATTGGTACCATTATTTTTGATATATTCTTTCTTCTGATTAGTTCTTTAGTTGCTTTTAAACTTTCGATATACCATAAAGCCGATGATCCACCACTATGATAATTATCATTCTTTTTAATCTTTTCCAAAAGATATTGATATCGCTCCTTACAACTAGTCGATCTACTGTAAAAATCCTTCTTTTCAACATATGGCTTCTGGCCTGGAAGATATGAATTTCCTTTTCCGCAAACCCTCATTGCTTTAGAAATAATATTTGCTAAAATCTTAGGTGCTTTCCCAGTATTAATTTCATGCATTGGTGAACTTAACACTGCAGCATTAAAATAACTATTATATTTCTCTAAAAAAACAGTACCTATACATCCTCCCATAGAATGTGCAAATAATAACAACTTCTTATTCCTACTATCTGGAATAACAATTTCATCTATAAACTTTTTGAAATCTTCTACATAGTAATCAAAGTTTTCAACATTAATCTGATAATTATCCATCCCAAGTCTTTGTGATCTACCATGCCCTCTATGTTCAAGAATAAAAACAGAGTAGTTTTCCTTTATAAAATAATAAATTAGTTCATTATATTTTTCAGTAAATTCTCCAAATCCATGACAAATGACTATATTAGCTTTTGGCTTCTTTACAATGAATTTTTCGTAATAAAGTTTTAAGTCATTTGCTCCTAGAATATAGCCACTTTCTAGATTCTTCTTTAGATAAGGTTCAACTATATTTATCATTTTTTCCTTATAATTATCTTGTGAAATATATATTTCAAGATACTTATCCTTAAAATTTGAGTATGAAGATGCCGTTAATGCTAAGTTATCTTCATTCATAATCTTCCCCTCCCTACCTATAAATTTTGGAATCAAAATTTATCTTAACTACTAATATAAATTACTTATTTTAAATCCATTATAATTTCAAGTTAAAATATAGATTGATTTATAAATTTACATACAAAAATAAGGTAAATATTTTAAATAAAATTTACTTATTAGAAATTTTTTAAAACAACTACCTTATTATATACTATTTATCACATTTTTATTTTAAATTTATTTACTTCTAGTTAAATTATATTAATCTCTAATTATATTTTCGTAATAGTTATAAACTACATAAACTTTCTATTTTATAATAATATCTCTTTAATATATAATTTCTTTTCTTTTTCTAAATCTATAAACTCTTCGCCCTTCAAAATCAGAGGCTTTTCTAAATTATTTACATTCATCTGTATTATCTTGCATTTTTCATTAGTATTTAATAATACCTCTTCACCTGTATAATAATCTATAACATGCTCTAAAAATATCTTTACATATTCGTAATCTAGTTTTCCTAAACTTTCGTTTTTAACTATTTGCAATGCTTCAAATGGAAGCCTTTTTTTCTTATATCCTCTATCAGAATTAATTGCATCAAATACATCAGCTATAGCGATGATTTTTGCAAAAGGATGTATAGCTTCACCCTTTAACCCAAGCGGGTAACCAGATCCATCTAATCTTTCATGATGCATCAGTACCCCATAGCTCACAGCCTTGTCCAAAAATGAAAGTTCTTTTATTACCATATATCCTTTCTGAGCGTGGGTTTTTATTGTATTAAATTCATTTTGTGTTAATCCTACTTCTTTCATTAGTAATTCTCTTGCTATTTTTGTCTTTCCAAAATCATGAAGAATTGCTGAATATACTAATAAATTTAACTTCGCCTTTTCTAATCCTGTCCATTTTCCTATGAGTGCACTTAGTGCTGCTACATTTACTCCATGTCTATATATTGAATCTGTTCCACTTCCATAAAGAACTATATTCTTTATAACCAAGCTACCTGGCTGTATCTCATTTTGAATTTTTCTAGAAAATTCCCTCACTTCGTTTAGAGCTTCTTCATTGTTATTGACAAGTTGTCTAAAAGTTTTTCTTAATGCTAAAGAAATTTCATTGAATTCTTCTTCAATCTTTTTACATTGTGTCTCTTTCTTTAATTCTACTTCAATACTTTTTGCAGCAATATTTTCACAATATATCTCTACATTCCCAATAACATATAACTTTTTTATTTTTTCTATAATTTGTTCAGTTACCGAAATATCCTTTTTAAGTAATACACTCCCATTTTGCTCTACATTTTTAGCTATTACCATTCCTTCTTTTAACTGGTTAAAGCTTATTACTTTTGTACTCTTCTCCATAATACTCACACCCATCATATAACAAATTTTATGTCTCTAAGTATAGACAGAATATATATCTATCTCTATGACCTAAAAATTAAAAAATCCCCTAATTAAATATATAAGAACAATAATAAATAAGATTATATTAAACTTATAAAACAATATTCGAGTAAAAATTTATTTATTATTTATATTATTCTATATCTTTTATATTTTGTCAAAATAAGTTTTAATTTATTTTGAATTGTAGTTCTTCCATAATATTGAGAAAATATATGTATATAATATAAGGATGAAATTTAACTTCCATCCTTATATTATATCACTTCTACTATGACTCTATTTATACACACATTATTCTATGGGAGACGCTTTCTTATTTCCAGTCTTAGCTTTTCCTTGTATCTCTATTGGAACATCTTTTACATCATTTTTTTTATAATGTGTTTTATGATTACTTTCTGTTCCATGTGGTTCACTTGGGTCTGGTCTTCTCATTCCTGCTTTTGCCATAACTACTTCATATCCTTTCTAAAATAATCTCAATTTTAGTATTCTAAAAAAATTCTATAGTATACATGAGATTAAATAGAAACTGTTGGTATAGTAGCATCATCTTCAAAAATTATTTTAGTTGTTTTCTATCCATCTATTCCATTCTTCTGCTTTATATCCAACTGTTGCTTCTTTACCATTTCTTACTATAGGAATATTTATAACTTTTTGATTTTTTAATAATAATTCTGCTTTAATCTCTGCACTTCGTATATTATTAAAGTTTAATTTTACATATTCCTTTGCCTTCGTATTTATTAATTCATTAATACTCACCGCTTTAATTATGTTATTAAATTCGCCTTTGCTCATAGGCTTTTCATTTAAATCGATAAACTGAAATTTTATATTTCTTTCTTTAAAAAATCTTTCTGCCTTTTTAGTATCAAAGCATTTCTTAGTTCCAAATATTTGTATATTCATAAATCCATTTCACTTACTTTCATTTTAATTTTCTTTAGGTCACCTCACACAATATTCCAATCCATGCATTATTTTAAATTATATATAAATTTAAATATATGTGTTGCAATCACAATTCACAATGCACATTTCATAATTTACAATAATGGTTAAAATTCATGCACTATCTTTAGAATTATTATGAAGCATTATTTTTGCAATATATTGTTGGCTAAATCATAGTTTGATTATGGACAAAAAACAAATATATTTTGACTTTATATTGTGTATTAACAATTTAAAATTTGCATTATAACAAAAGAAAATCCTTACTTTTAATTATATACTAATTACTAGCATATGATTATCTCTAACCTCAAGTAAGAATCTTCTCTTTCAAATTACTATTTTAACTCTTTGATACTAATTCTCTATTTTTGCTATAGTATCTAAAGCAACTTCCATCATATTTGTAAATGTCAATTGTCTTTCTTCTGCGCTTGTAACTTCTCCAGTTACAAAGTGATCGCTTACTGTAAGTAAAGCTAATGCATTAACTCCAAATTTAGCTGCAATTGTATATAACGCTGCTGCTTCCATCTCTACTCCTAAGCAACCAAACTTAGCCCACTTCTTCCAATCTTCATCATCATCGCCATAAAATACATCAGAGCTATATATGCTACCAACTTTAGGATCAAAGCCTTTTTCAACCGCTATATCGTATGCTGGTTTCAATAATTCAAAACTTGCTGTTGGCGCAAATGTTCTACCTTGAAATCTTACTAAATTAAGATTTGAATCTGTTGATGCAGACATAGCTATTATAAGATCTCTAACCTTAACTTTTTCGCTATATCCACCGCATGTTCCAACTCTTATAAGATTTTTAACCCCATAACTTTGTATCAATTCATTTGCATATATTGAAATTGAAGGTATTCCCATTCCTGTTCCCTGAACTGAAATTTTCTTACCTTTATATGTTCCTGTAAACCCATACATACCTCTAACTTCATTATAGCAAACTACATCTTCTAAAAAGTTTTCTGCTATAAACTTTGCTCTTAAAGGGTCTCCTGGTAATAATACGCTTTCTGCAATAGCACCTTCAGGTGCATTAATATGAACACTCATTTTTTACCTCCATAATTTTAACCACATCATCTCAATTAATGATCAATATATTTAAACTATTTTATAATAATAATTTATTTGCTTTCACTAACTATAGATATACTAGCACTAGCACCAATTCTACTTGCTCCTGCATTTATCATATCCATAGCCGTCTTAAAATCTCTTACTCCTCCAGATGCTTTTACACCTAAATCTGACCCAACAGTTTTTCTCATTAACGCAATATCTTCTTTAGTTGCTCCACCACTAGAAAATCCTGTTGATGTTTTAACAAAATCAGCTTTAGCTTCTTTAGCTATTTCGCAAGCTTTAACTTTTTCTTCATCACTTAATAGACATGTTTCAATAATTACCTTTACTAATGCTTTTCCTTTGGCTGCATTTACAACTGCTTCTATATCTTCTTTAAGTAAACTATAATTTTTATCTTTTAATGCTCCAACATTTATTACCATATCTATTTCAGTAGCTCCATTTTCAATGGCTTGATTTGTTTCAAAAGCTTTAGATTCCTTTGTCATTGCACCTAATGGAAATCCAACAACTACACATGTCTTCACATCAGTCCCCATAAGTTCAGTACTTACTAATTTTGCATAACATCCATTTACGCAAACTGAAGCAAAATTGTATTCTTTAGCTTCCTTACATAATTTTTTTACATCCTCTACGGTTGCCTCCGGTTTTAATATTGTATGATCTATATATTTAGCTATATCCATATTTCATTACTCCTTAAATTTATTTTATAACTATATATGTTAAAATTCACAATGCACATTTCACAATTACGACTAAAATTCTTTCAATGTTTCTAGAATTATTCTGCAACATATATATAACTATAATTTGAATTAACAATCAGCACTTTCAGCGAAATTTTCGCAGTCCTGTGAAATAGCAATCTTTCTTCTTTCTATTAACGAGTACCTTTTTCGTAAGGAACTCCATCAGCTTTTGGTGCAACTGATTTTCCTACAAAAAGAATTAATACTACAATTGTTAGAATGTATGGTAGCATTGCAAGTATTTGTGAAGGAATAGCAAAGTTTCCGCCTCCTAATACAACTGTTAATGCCTGAGCAAATCCAAACAATAAGCAAGCTCCGTATGCGCCATGTGGAGTCCATTTACCAAAAATAACTGCTGCTAATGCAATAAATCCTTGACCGCTAATTGCTGTTGGAGTAAATTGTGCTATTATTGCAAGAGTCATAGATGCTCCGCCAAACCCTGCAAGTATTCCAGAAATCATAACACACACGTAACGAGTTGCAGTTACACTTATTCCAAGAGTATCTGCAGCTGCTGGATGCTCTCCTACAGCACGAATACGAAGTCCCCATTTAGTTTTATATAAAATGAACCAAATAACTACTGTAATTAAAAGTGCTATAAAAACTGTAATATCTACTCCAAATACTTTAGGTAATTTAGTAGCTACTGGTTTAGTCATAGTAGCTCCTTCAAATAATAACCTACATGTAAATAAAGAGAAACCTGCACCTAGTAAATTTATAGCAATACCTGATATTGTCTGATCCGCATTGAATGTTATAGATGCAACTGCATGTAATAAAGCCATTATTCCCCCTGCAATTCCTGCAGCTAAAAATCCAAGCCATGCATTTCCAGAATAATATCCTACTGCCGCACCAGTAAAGGCACCTATAGTCATCATACCTTCAATTCCGATATTTACAACTCCAGAACGCTCAGAAACAACTCCACCTAATGCTCCAAATATTAACGGTGCTGAATACATTAGTGTAATACCTATTAATAGTGCAATACTATTTAACATTCTTCTCACCTCTCTTTAAAAGTCTGTCAGCTAAAGCAGGTACAATCTTAGTTAATGCTACGAAAAATACAATAGTACCTATCATTATATTTATTATTTCTGATGGTGCACCTATAGCAGATTGTACAGATTGACCTCCATATAGTAATCCACCATATAACAAGCCTCCAAATATACATCCAATAGGTGAACTTCCTGCAATTAATGCAACTGATAATCCATTAAATCCGTTATTTTCAAAAGCAGCCATAGTAGATAACTTATGAGGTGCTGTGCCTGTAATAGCTAGTGCTCCAGCAAGACCTGATAATGCACCTGCAATTACCATTGATTGAACTATATTACGATTAACATTTATTCCAGCAAATTCTGCTGCATCTTTATTTAATCCAACTGCACGTAATTCATAACCTTTTGCAGATTTATATAACAAAATTGATATAACTACAGCCATTATAATAGCAACGATAATTCCAATATTAACATCTGTTTTTAACAAAACTTCTGATAACCACTTGTGATGAGAAAGAAATTCCATTCCAGCATCAGAAGTCTTCCAATTACCAAGTATAGTAGTAAATCCAGATTCATTAATCATATAAGTACTTGTTGAATCTGGTTGGTGAAATACATCTGTAGATACAACGAAATTAGATAAATATAATGCAATCCAATTCAGCATTATACTGGTTATAACTTCATGTATTCCGAATTTCGCCTTAAGAATTCCCACAATACCACCAAACACTGCTCCAGCAGCTACACCAGCTAAAATTACTAAAGGAATTTCTAATACTGCTGGTAAATTTAATTTAATTCCAACTATTGTTGATGCAATTGTACCTATTATATATTGGCCCTCTGCTCCAATATTAAATAATCCTGTTTTAAAGGCAAATGCAACACTTAAACCAGTTAAAATAATAGGCGTAGCCTTAATAATTGTATTAGATATATATTTAGGTTTTGAAAAAATTCCATTAAAAAGTGCGCTAAAAGCATCTATTGAGTTATATCCTGCAATACCAAGAACTATTGCAGAAACTACAAAACCAAAAAATATTGCAATGAATGTTGAAGTAACTGGTTTTTTAAGAATCTTTGCCACTGTTTTCATTTCTTTTACCTCCTGCCATTAATAAACCTATTGTATTTTCATCAACTTCTCCCTGCTTAAATGTATCTACAATAGTCCCTGCATAAATTACAGCTATAGTATCAGAAACATTCATAACTTCATCAAGTTCAAACGAAACTAACAAAACCGCTTTGCCTTTATCTCTTTCCCTTATTAATGTTTTATGAACATATTCAATTGCTCCTACATCAAGTCCACGAGTTGGCTGTACTGCAATTAATAAGTCTGGATCATTAGCCACTTCTCTTGCAATTATAACTTTTTGCTGATTTCCTCCTGATAAACCTCTAACAGGAATTAATTCACAATTGTCAGGTCTTATGTCATATTGTTTTATCATATCTTTAGTATGAGATATAATTTCGTCTTTATTTAAGAAACCATTTTTGCAATATGGTTCACTTTTATATTTTTCTATAACTACATTATCAGCAACACTGAAATCTAATACAAGTCCTCGCTTTTGTCTATCTTCATGTATTGTTGATACTTTATTCTTAATAACATTTTCTGTTGTAGTATTTTGTATCTCTACTCCATTTATTTTAATGGTACCGCTTTCACATTTTGTTAGGCATGTAATTGCTTCAATTAATTCCTTTTGTCCATTGCCATCAATTCCAGCAATACCAACAATTTCACCTTTATGTACTTTAAGTGATAAGTTTTTAACTGCATCTAACTTTCTTTCATCTTTTACAGTTAAATTATCTATTTCAAAGACAACTTCATCTGGTTTTGCAGGCTCTTTATCAACAACTAACTTAACTGCATGACCTACCATCATTGTGGCAAGCTCTGATCCTGTTATCTCTTTAACATTAACAGTATCTATATATTTCCCTCTACGTATTATTGTACAGACATCAGAAGATTCCTTTATTTCTTTTAATTTATGTGTAATTATAATTATTGTTTTTCCATCTGCTACAAGATTATTCATAATCTTTATTAAATCTTGAATTTCCTGAGGAGTAAGCACTGCTGTCGGTTCATCTAATATTAATAAATCAGCTCCACGGTATAAGGCTTTTAATATCTCAATACGTTGTTGCATACCTACTGAAATATCTTCAATTTTTGCATCTGGATCTACTTCTAATCCATACTTTTTAACAATATTTAATATTTCCGCGCGGGCTTTTTTCATGTCTAATATGCCAAATTTACTTGTAATTTCACTACCTAATACTATATTTTGTGTTACTGTAAAATTTTCAACTAACATAAAATGTTGGTGAACCATTCCTATTCCATTTTCAATGGCTATATTAGGGTTTTTAATATTTATCTTTTCACCATTAAGATATATTTCTCCTCGGTCAGCTTGATATAATCCGTAAAGTATATTCATCAGTGTACTCTTACCTGCTCCATTTTCTCCTAATAGTGCATGAATTGTACCTCTTTTAATATCGATATTGATATCATCTAAGGCACAGAATGAACCAAACATTTTTGTAATTCCACGCATCTGCACTGCATATTGTTTGCTAATTTCCATACCAAGTCCTCCCTTAATTAATAATATGCTTTGCTAACAGTGAATCACTAGCTAGCAAAGCCATCCCTATTTCATATCTGCCATATATATATTACAATTCATTTTCTGCATTTTAGCCTTAAGCCATTGCACATAGCTTCCTAGAACTTTAAATGTAAATTTATCATTGTCACACATATATATTATTTAATTATCCTTATTTACCGAAGCTTTTAAATGTATCTTCATTATAAGGTGGAACTATTTCACCCTTCTTAATTTTGTCTTGAACTGCCATAGCTGCCTTATAAACTTCTGGATCCATGTTTTTATTTTCAGTTGGAATTCCTACTGCATTTTCTTTTAAACCATAAGTATATGTTTTTCCACCGATTTTATTTCCACTCATAGCTTCTTTTGAAAGATTTTCAACTGCAACATTTGCAAGTTTTAATGCTGATGTTAATACATTGTCAGGAGCCAAATATGCTTGGTCACGGTCAACACCTATTGCAAACTTATTTGCTTCTTTAGCTGCTTCAATTACACCTACACCTACTCCACCTGCTGCGTGGAATACAATATCACATCCAGATGAGAACATTTTATTTGCAATTGCTTTACCCTTTGATGCATCAGAGAAACTTTCAGCATATTGAACATCTACAGTAATATCTTTACCTAATTCTTTTGCTGCATATTGAACACCAGCTTGGTATCCATATTGGAATTGATCTATAATTCCACTTTTTATACCACCAACAAATCCAACTTTACCTGTTTTTGTTGTTTTAGCTGCTATATATCCAACTATAAATGAAGGTTCTTGTGCATTAAACATAACTCCTGTAACATTAGCTGGAGTATCATCTCCATATGAATTATCAACTATAGCATAGTTAACATCTGGATTTGATTTTGCTGCTTTTAATATTGCATCTGACATTGCAAAACCAATACCCCAAACTAATTTATTGCCGCTATCTACAACTTTATCTAGATTAGTAGCATAATCAGATTCTTGCTTAGATTCTAAGTAACTAACTTTTGCACCCTTATTGTTTTTTTCGAAGTTTTGTAGGCCTTCCCATGAAGATTGATTAAACGATTGGTCATTTACCCCACCTGTATCAGTTACCATAGCAACTTGATATTCTTTTGCATTGCTGCTTCCTTTGTCAGCTGTACTAGTACCGCTTCCACTTGATCCACATCCAGCGAATAACGTTACTGTTATTGCTGAAACTGCTAATAATGATAATAATCTCTTTTTCATTAACCTTCCTCCTAAAATATAAGAATTAATATTTAAACTCATGGATAATATCCACGATTTAAATTTAATAAAACAGTTATTATAAATATTCTTCTAATTAATTATATTTATAATATGTTGACTTTAATATTACGAATATGTATTCAACTTGTGACTATGTATATATGTTGTAATTCACAATGCACAATTACCACTAAAATTCTTGCAATCTTTTTTAAAATTATGATGAAGAATTACTTTTATAGCGTATATATAAATTTATATCTTTTTCTCTGAACCTTTAACTACAATTTGTGGTGCAATGATCCTTCTTCTTACACTATCATCCTCATTGCTGCTAATAATATCAAACAGCATATCCATGGAGGATCTCCCTAGCTCAATTGGACAATCTTCCATATATGTAATATTTAATCCTACCATATCTAAAAAGTCAATTTTATCAAATCCCACTATAGCCAAGTCCCTAGGAATATCCTTATTCTCTTCTTTTAGAGCTTTTATAACTCCCATCGTCATCATGTTACTGGAAACAACTAATGCTGTAGGACGGTCTTTTTCTTTAAGTAATTTTTTAGTCAATTCATATGCCTTATCTAATTTAAAATCTCCATACAAAACATATTTACTGCAAAAATCAATATCATTTTCTTTTAGCGCTCTTTTATAGCCCTCTAATCTATCCATTACTGGTTCTGAACTCAATAATCCTGTCATTATTCCAATCTTAGTATGACCTTCTTTAATTAGCAGGTTTGTTGCCTCAAATCCACCTTTTATATTATCTACAAAAACTCCATTTAACTTTGTAAATTTAACATCAGCCGAAACTAATATTATAGGAATATTTAAAGTATTTATTGTTTTAATATAATTTTCATTAAACTTTTCTTCACCAAATCCTGGAGTCATTATAATTCCTTTAATTCTTTGTTCTTTAAGCAATTTAAGAGCACGCACTTCCTTCTCTAAATAATTATCTGTATTAAACAAAATTATATTCAGATTATTTCTTTCTGCTCTCTCACTTACTCCTTTTATAATTTCTCCAAAATATGCATTAGTTATATCTGGAACGATAACTCCTATAGTATTAGTCTCGCATTTCGACAAACTTCTTGCAATTGCACTCGGTGTATAATTCATTTCTTTTATTGCGACTAATATTCTTTGCCTAGTTTCTTCTTTTACATAACCTGAATTATTAAGAACTCTTGAAACTGTTGCCGAGGATACTTTAGCCCTTTTCGCAATATCATTTATAGTAACTGACATAACACCCCACCTCGTCAAATTTTTTTCATAATCCATCAAAATTTATTCCATTATTAAAACTAAATCGTGAAATACTATTATTTATAGACCAGATTAATTTATAACTTAAATTCTTAATTTCTAAGGCTTTAAGCCAAGTTATTTTTAAAGTCGAACTATTTATGGTATCGCTTCCACACTTATAATAATATATTAGGAATATGATGTCAATATTCATAGTTTTATTGATTTCACTATAATATTTATCAATACTACATGCCATTTATCTTCAGTTTAAGCCATTCTATGTCTATACTAGTATAATTTATGATATGTATATTTACAAACTTTTTTTATTAATATAATTTTATTTCACTCTTCTCTAGGTATATATTAAAGGAGTGATCTAAAGTATTTTTATACTTAAACCACTCCATTTTTATTATTTTCCTCTCAATTTATCAAGAAATCTCTTTGTTCTTTTCAATGCTTCCATAATATCTTCCATTGATGACGCATAACAAACTCTTATAAATCCTTCTCCACAATCACCAAAAGCATTTCCCGGAATAACTAATACTTTTTCATTTATAAGCAGTTGTTCACAGAATTCATCCGATGTTATACCTGTAGATTTAATACTTGGAAATAAATAAAATGCTCCAAGAGGCTCAAAACACTCTAATCCCATCTTTCTAAATCCATCCAATAGAACTCTTCTTCTTCTATTATATTCCTTACACATTTCTTCTACACTTCTATCACCACTTTTTAAAGCTTCAATCGCTGCATACTGAGCAGTTGTTGGTGAACACATAAGAGCATATTGATGAATTTTCTTCATCGCTTCTATTAGAATCGGATGTCCACAGATATACCCAAGTCTCCATCCTGTCATAGCATATGATTTAGAAAATCCATTTATAACTAAAGTCTTATCTCTCATTTCTGGAAAAGATGCTATTGAAACATGTTTCTCTCCATAGCAGAGTTCTGAGTATATTTCATCTGAAATTGCAATAATATTTTTATCTTTAAGAACTTCTACTATTCCTGCTAGTTCATCTCTAGTCATTATTGCACCTGTTGGGTTATTAGGAAACGGTATTATAACTACCTTTGTTCTAGGTGTAATTGCTTTCTCCAAATCCTCAGGAGTAAGTTTAAATTCATCTTCTGCTTTAAGGTTCAAAACCTTAGCTGTTGCTCCAGTAAATGCAGTACATCCCTTATATGCAACAAAGCTTGGCTCTGGAACTATAACCTCATCTCCAGGCCCAACTAATGCCCTAAGTGCTATATCAATTCCTTCACTTCCGCCAACAGTAACTATTATTTCATCTTCTGGATTATAGTTAAGATTAAATCTTCTATGAAGATACTTTGATATCTCACTACGAAGCTCAATAAATCCTGCATTCGAAGAATAATGAGTATGTCCTTGCTCTAAAGAATAAATTCCAGCTTCTCTTACATTCCACGGAGTTACAAAATCTGGTTCTCCTACACCTAGAGAAATAACGTCATCCATTTCATTTATTATATCAAAATATTTTCTTATTCCTGACGGAGGCATATTTTTTACGTTGTCTAAAATCATGTCTTCTAATCTCATATAAATATTGCCTCCCTATCTTCTATCTTCTTTTCTTTAAATATCTTTCCATGATCTTTATATTTCTTCAATACAAAGTGAGTACCTGTACTTAATACATATTCTTGCACTGCTAGTTTTTCTGATACAAAAAGAGCAACTTCCTTCATAGTCTTTCCTTCAACAATAACCGTTAAATCAAAACCTCCAGACATTAAGTAACATGCTTTAACTTCTGAAAATTTATATATTCTTTCTGCAACTTTATCAAATCCAACACCTCTCTGCGGTGTTATCTTAACTTCTATTAACGCTGTTACTGTTTCACTACCTGTATTTTCCCAATTTATAAGCGTTGTATAACCTGCTATAATGCTTTTTTCCTCATAATCTCTTATTGCTTCTCTAACTTCTTCAACAGTTTTACCTGTCATAACTGCTATTTGTTCATCACTGTATCTGCTATTTTTTTCTAATATCTCAAGTATTTCCTCCATTGAAAATAACCCCCTTATTTTAATATAATTAAATAAAAAAAGTCCTCCATCCCACACAAGGGACGAAAGAACTACTTCGCGGTACCACCCTAATAAACAACTTAAAAATTGTTCACTCAGCTAGAGTACATATTATACTCCACCTCTATAACGTGAGGAACACGTTATAGCCTAATTAAAAATTCTTATTTTCTAAAAATTTTTATTTCTCAGCTATAAAATTCAAAGGCTGCTTCTATAAAGGATACTTACCAGATTCCACCGACCTCTAGCTCTCTTAAAAGTTTACCATTTATATACTCTTCCTTATCACTATCTTTAAAACTTTATTTTTAAAATTACCATCCAATATGACTATAAAATTTTAAATAAAAAAGATTATACGAAAAATCAAATCACTTTTTATTCAAATCTTTCTTTATATTATACTAGCAAAAGTATAAAAAATTCAATATATTTTTTATATTTTTTTATTTAAATGCAGAATATTCTATTGAATTAACTAAAATTGACCCTAAAAAATATATTTATATCATACGGAAATAAAAAGGAGCATAAGATTTAATCACTCTTATGCTTCTTACTCAATCAATAGAAAATTTATTACTTTCTATCTTCTATTGTTTTGTTGCTTTCTAGCTCTCCTGCAGTCAGGACATCTTACTGGTTCATTTTCAAAACCTTTTTCCTTATAAAATTCTTGTTCTCCTACAGTAAAAACGAACTCTCTTCCACAATCTTTGCATATTAATGTCTTATCTTCCATTCTAATGTTCCATTGCTCAAGTTAAAATAACTTTGCAATAGTTCACCTCCTCTTTTTGCTTAAAAATTTCTTTTTGTCATTTAATATTATGTCTGTCTTCATAATTTTTATTCAAAAACATATTATTATATAGTTTATATTTAATTATCATGTAATCTATCCAGATGATATTACATAGGACTAGGACTCTTTTACATTTATTTTTTCATATATAATAATGAATCACATTACTTTAAGTAGATTTAATTGATCTTTAACTCAAATTTTTCATTTACAAAATCAATTACACACTTTCCACCTTCGCTTAGCTTTCCAAATAAAATTTCATCAACAAGTAATGGTTTTATATTCGAAGCTATAACTCTTGCTATTTCTCTTGCCCCAAATTCCTCTGATGTTCCTATTTTAGCAATGTGATTTACACATTCTTCACTAAATTCTATTTCAATATTTTTAGAATTCAATTTATCTTTAAAGTTATTTAATTGCTTTTTAGCAACATTTGCTGCCATAATATCAGTCATTCCATTAAATACTATTATTTTATCCAGTCTATTTCTAAATTCAGGTGTGAAGAACTTTTTAACCTCTTCCATTATAGCTTCACCTTTGACTTCCCTATCTCCGAAACCAATAAGCTTTTTACCTATATTTCTCGCTCCAGCATTAGAGGTCATTATTATTATTGAGTTTCTAAAATCAGCTTTCCTGCCTTTATTATCAGTAAGTGTGGCATAATCCATAACCTGAAGCAATACACCCAAAATATCCGGGTGTGCCTTTTCTATTTCATCCAGTAATAATACGCAATGTGGCGTTTTTCTTATTGAATCAGTTAAAAGTCCGCCTTCTTCATAACCTACATATCCTGGAGGTGATCCTATGAGTTTTGCAGCTGAATGTTTTTCAGTATATTCACTCATGTCAAATCTAATCAAATCTATTCCTAGAGTTTTAGATAAGCATCTAGCAATCTCTGTTTTTCCAACTCCAGTAGGCCCAACAAAAAGCATCGATGCTACTGGCTTATCTTCATCGTTTAATCCAGATCTAGACATCTTTATACATCTTACAACTTCTTCAATGGCTTTATCCTGTGAAAATATATTTTCCTTTAAGTCCTTTTCTAAGTGCTTTAAAGAACTTATCTCGCTACTTTCCACAGTTTGCTTTGGAATATTACAAATCTTTGATATTATTTCCTCAATAGTTTTTCTGTCAACTATAATCTGCTCATTCATATCTTCATTATGCATACGAACATAAGCTCCAGCTTCATCTATAATATCTACAGCCTTATCTGGCAGATATCTGTCATTAATATACTTATCGCTTAGAGTTACTGCATCTCCAATTGCTTCATCTGTATAACTTACATTATGATATTCTTCATAATTCTTTTTAAGTCCATCTAATATTTGTATAGCTTCTTTTATAGATGGTTCTTTAACATCTATTCTTTGGAATCTTCTACTTAATGCTTTATCTTTTTCAAAAAACTTTTTATATTCATCAAAAGTAGTAGCTCCAATAAATCTAATTTTTCCTTCTGTAAGATAAGGCTTTAACAAATTGGACGCATCTAATGCGCCACCATTTAACGCTCCAGCACCTACAATATTATGAATTTCATCTATATATACAATTGGCTTATCTTGTTTGCTAATCAAATCTAAGACTCTTTTTATTCTTTCTTCAAAATCTCCTCTATACTTAGTTCCTGCTATAACAGATCCAATATCTAAAGAAAACATAGAACTTCCTTTTAATTTTTCTGGCACCTTGTCTTCACTTATTAACTTTGCAAGTCCTAAAGTTATAGCAGTCTTACCAACTCCAGACTCACCTACATGTATAGGATTATTTTTTATCCTTCTACAGAGTATCTGTATACTTCTTTCTAAAATATCTTTTCGTCCTATCAATGGATCATTTTCTTCTTCTGTAGCTTTCTTAATAAGGTCTATTGTAAACTTATTAAGAAATGCATCTTCTTTTTTCTTCTCCACTTTTTCTTTACTTTCATTCTCAGTAAATTCATTCTCATCTTCTTTAAAATTTTCTTGCATTTCATCATCATAAGAATTTCGAGTATCTTCATCTATACTATGACACAAAGAATATAGCAAATCTCTTCTTGTAACGCCTTCTTGCTCTAGATAATATCGTGCATAACTATCTTCTAGATTAAAAATTGCAGAGAGTATATGATCTACGTCAATTGCATCTTTCCCGCTATACTTAATTTGTTCATTTGCTGTTAAAATGACTCTTTGAAACTCTATGCTCTCTTGTGGTTCTCCTTGACCAATTTTATTTATATATGTTTTCACGTAAGTTGCCAAATTATATCTTAAATTTTCTAAACTTCCACCACATTCTTTAATAGCATACTCTACATTCTTATCAAAAGTTGCAGCATACAGTAAATGCTCTGGTGTAATATATTCGCTGCTTTTCTCTTTTGCTTCTTGGTATGCTTTAAGTAATATCAAATTAACTTCATTCGTAATTTTCATATTTTACGCCTCCTCTACAGTAAGCTTAAACGGAAAGCCTTTTTCTTTAGCCATTGACATTGCAGTTGAAACTTTAGTAACTGCTATATCATAACTATATATTCCTGCTATTCCCTTACCCCTTTCATGCACATCTAACATTATCTTCTCAGCATCTATTAACTTTTTATTAAATACAACTACCAGTATATTAATAACGAATTCCATTGTTGTATAATCATCATTATACATAACAACTTTATAATTCTTAGGCTTTTTCACATCAACTTTATTCTTTGGTTTGGTTACAATATTTGTTTCCATATATAATTGTCTATCCCTCCCCGCATATTATCATCATATATATTATTCTAAATAGATATATTTTAACACAATATTTAAGCTTATACCAATAGGATTATAGTAAATTATAGATTCATCATTTATATTAATTTATATCTAAAATCCGAATTTTATTATTATTTACTCCAATTATACTTTTTTTATTTATAATATAGTCCCTTACTATTGCTATAACATCTTTTGATATTATTTCTCCTGGGCAAACCAAAGGTATTCCTGGAGGATATGGTATTATTGATTCTTTAGCTACTAAACCTTCACACTTTTCTATTTCACACCATCTGCTTTTTAATTTAAAAGTTTCATAAGGCTCAAATTTTTTAATAGGTATATTTCTAGAATATTTTATCTCTATTTCTCTAGACATATTTCTCATATCTAAATTTAAAATAGTTTCGTATATAATTTTAAAATCTTCTTCTGTATTAAATGGTGACAGGATTAAAACAACTCCTCTTGAAAAACTCATCTCAGCCTGTATCTTATTATCTCTTAGATAATCTAGAAATTTATGTCCATTATACCCTTTAGGAAGAATAACTATATATCTACTAGGATCAATTTTGTATCCTTCTATTCTATCATTATGCTTATCTAAGTCACTTTCACTTAATATATAAACTTTTCCTAGTTTATTAATTTTTTTCTTCCACTTTTCAGATTCATTTATTAATTTATCATAATCATCTTTCCCGTATGTATCTAAATAATATCTTGCATAATCTAAAGATGCCATTATCAGATAAGATGGTGAAGTTGTAGTAAATAACTTTATGTAAAAATCTATTATGTCATTATCTTCATTTACTAAGAGATATGCGCCTTGAGTTAGGGCTGGTAAAGTTTTATGTGCACTTAAAACCACATAATCTCCTAAACTCGCAAGAGACTTTGGCAATCTTTTATTTATTCCAAAATGAGCTCCATGAGCACAGTCGATTATAACTTTTAATCCTATTTCCTTCAAATTACATATAATCTCTTCTATATCATATGTAATTCCAAAATAATTTGGATATGTTATTATAATTCCCTTTGGTTTTGAGCTATTCTCTAACGCTTTATATATATTCTCTTTATTAGGTGGTAAAAATAGTCCTAATTCATCATCAATAATAGGTTCTATATATTTAACTTTTAACTTTCTCATAATCAATCCATTATAAATTGACTTATGGCAGTTTCTTTCAACTAAAACTTCATCCCCCTCATCAAATGCTGAAAACATGGCTGCTAAGTTTCCTGATGAGCTTCCATTTACTAAAAAATAGGCTTTCTTAGCCTTATACGTTTTAGCTAATAGCTCTTGGGCTTCCTTTATTATCCCTTCTGGATAATGTAAATTATCTAATGGGTCGACCTCTGTTATATCTAAAAATCCCATTCTATTAACAAACTCCAGCCCAATTTCATCTCTAGTAAATCCAATCCCCCCCTTGTTTCCTGGCATGGAAAGAAGTAGGTTTTCTTCATCATGATATTTAAGTAATCCTTCTAATAATGGTAACTTCAAAAATACCGCTCCAATCTAATTTCAAATATAATTATAGATAAACAACTTAAGAATTTGATTTATACTTTGAAATAAATACCATACTAGAAAGTAGAAACATTTTTATGTAGCATGCATTGAAAATGAGCTGTTAAAAGCGCTTAATTGTAGGTTGTTCAACTAATGCTTGTCACAATGAAATTGGGAGCAAGCATTAGTGGTGCAACCTGCAATTTAGAACTTTCAGCGAAATTTTCATAGTCCTGTGAAATAACAATGTTTTTACTTTCGGTGGATTATTGCATAAGTCTAGGTTATATATTGTTTATCTATAACCATGGATAAAAGCTTCATATCGACGTTCAAACGATATGAAGCTTAAAACATGCTTTCTATTTCATAAATTAAATATTCTATATTACACTTATGCCTTTTTCCTTAATCTTTTTAAAGATACTTAATTGTTCTTAAAAGATTCTAGTTAATACTTCATGCCTTTTTTATAGATGTAGATCTTCGATAAATTCTAATACAATTTCTTCTTTAGTTGCCCATGATGTCACTAATCTAATTGCAGTATAATTAGAATCAATTACTCTTTCAATATTAAAAGAATATTTCTCACTTAACTTTTCAATTAAATTATTAGGGAATATAGGGAACTGTTGATTTGTAAAAGATTCAGTCAAAAACTTATATCCTTCATCTACTATTGCGCCTTTTAACATAAGTGCCATTTTATTTGCATGTTTTGCAAGTTCAAAATACAGATCATCTTTGAATAATTCTTCAAATTGAATTCCAAGCAACCTTCCTTTTGCTAATAATCCACCTTTTTGCTTAATAAAATATCTAAAATCTTCTTTTAATTCATCATTGCATATTACAAGTGCTTCTCCAAAAAGCGCTCCACTTTTAGTTCCTCCAATGTAAAATGCATCAACTAATTTTGCTATATCAGCTAAAGTCAAATCATTTTCTTCCGCTACAAGTGCAGATCCAAGTCTAGCACCATCCAAATATAATAGCAGTTTATTCCTCTTACAGCAATCATGTAAATCAATTAACTCTGCTTTCGTATATAGAGTTCCAAGTTCTGTAGAATTTGATATATATACTAATTTAGGTTGAACCATATGCTCATCGCTATGAGAATCAACAACATTTTGAATTAAATTTGGAGTAAGTTTTCCATCGTTAGTTTTCATTGTAATTACTTTATGACCAGTTGCTTCAATTGCCCCGGTCTCATGACAATTTATATGACTTGTATCTGCTCCTATTGCTGCCTGATGCGGTCTTAAAAAAGCTGATATAGCTGTAAGGTTAACCTGTGTGCCACCAACTAGTAAATGTATATCTACATCTTCTCTATCAATTTTCTTCTTCAGCAGATTAACTGATCTTTCTGTGTACTGATCAGTACCGTAACCATCGGTTTGTTCCAAATTTGTTTCAACTAATGCATTTAATATTCTTGAGTGTGCGCCTTCACTATAATCATTTTTAAAACTGTACATAATTCTGCCTCCTTTTATGCTCTCTCAATTATCTGTGTTATAAAATTCTTCAGTACTTTCCTACCTACTTGAAAAATCATTTCTTTTGTTAGTAACTCCATCTCTTTAATCTCATTAATATAAATTTTATAATCTCCAAACATGCAGTCATATGTAGCAAGCTCTTTGGCCAGTATTATACTCTGCTCTTCTCTAAATAATCTTTTTAATTTAAAACTCTTAATTAAACGTTCTATCTGATCATTATCAAGTTTCTTTTGCAATAAATCTAACTTTGCTATGCATCCTTCTATTAAAGATATAGCTTTATTTACATTTTCTTCTGATGTACTAAATGTTATTTTATATAATTTTATATAATTTTCATTTGAAATTTTAGTAAGTACATCATATACTAACCCATTTTGGGTTCTTAAAACATCATAAAGAATTGAATTAACCCCATCTCCAAAATATTGATTAAAAATTCTAAGTGCCTTAATTTCTTTTTCACTTAAATCATCAATTGGAAATATCATTTCAACTTTACATGCCCTTATTCCACCTCTTACATTGTTATAAGCACCCTTTTGAGGCTTTTCGTATTCTATTAATTTTTTATTATCAAGTCCACTAATACCTTCTTGGATAATATATTTTTTCTTCCACTCAAAAAAATAATTACATATAATCTCCTTAACTATATCAAACTTTACTGATGAAATTATAACAATTGAAGTATTTCCCGGAAAATAATATTTATTATAAAATTCTTTAATATTATCTAAAGTTATCTCCTCTAGATCATCCAAAGTTCCTATTATAGGATACTTTATTCTTCTATTATTGAAGCAGTTAAAAAACAAATTATCCTCGCAATACTGGTCTACATCCTCGTCCCATTCTTTTAATTCTTCTTTTATGACATCCATTTCTTCTTTGAATCCATTTTCTCCAAATTCCGGGTTAATTATTATATCACTTAAAATTTCCACACCTTTTTGTAAATCTTCTCCGAGCAGAGTTCCATAATAGATTACATATGGATAGTTTGTCATAGCATTATTAAATCCAAAAATGTTACTTAGCTCTTCATTTATTTCTCTCTCAGTTCTATTTTTTGTTCCTTTATAAACCATATGCTCAGTTGCATGAGCTACTCCAAACTTTTCATTCTCAACTCCAGCTCCTGCATTTAAAGAAATACAAATTGATGATAGTTCTGAATCTGTATGTTTATAAATTAATCTCAAATCATTTTCCAAAATGTATTCTTCCAAGTATCTATTCTCCTTACATTCTTATACATTGCAATAGTAGATTTACATTAAAAATCTTATTGATAAAAATTTCTCAGTTAACGCTGAAATACTGTGAGCTTCAATTGCAATATATATTATATTTAATTCCAAGATGTGCATTTAAAATGTTATTATATAAAAAGAGACCCCTCTTGCGAAGTGCTCGATAAAAAAATCATCTATAGAAATTACTAAGTGGAAGCTATTTCATCTATACTTATTTTAATTAATTTAAGAAACACGTACAGATTGTTAAAGCTTTTATCAGTATGTCCCAAATAAGATTCTCTCAGTAGCAAAGGCAATGGAGTTCCCCTTCTTTTTAGTATATTATTATATAAATATTAATTTTCTTCAGCTTTTAGCGCAATTGCACATTCAATTCTCTTCTTTTGCATCTTGCATCCAATTTCATAAGGAATGTTCATGTCCCCATTAAAATTAAAATTGTTAGCTTGGCATCCACCACTACAGTAGAATTTTGCCCAGCATTCTCTACATTTAGGCTTATTGTATATATGTGCTTTCTTAAATTTTTGAGCTAATTCTCCATTATAAGTATCTTCGTGTATACTTCCTAACTTAAATTCTTCTTTTCCAACAAATTGATGGCATGGATACACTTCTCCTTGAGGAGTTATAGCTACATATTCAAATCCTGCACCGCATCCAGAAATTCTCTTGTAAACACATGGTCCACCTTGAAGATCTATATTAAAATGATAAAATTTAAATTCATCATTTCCTTCTCGTTTTCTTCTTGCCATTTCTTCATATAGTTTGTCATAGTTTTTAAAGATTGTATCTATATCTTCTTCTCTTAATGAAAGTGGATGTCCATTTTCTAAAACAACTGGTTCTATAGATAACTCTCTAAACCCTTCATTAACCATTGCCATTACATCTTCATAAAAATCTGTATTTTCTCTTGTGAACGTTCCTCTTACATAATAAGTTTTTCCTTTAGTTCTTCTCTTAATCATTTCCTTGATATTTGGAACTATATCATCAAAAGAACCGCTTTTATCTGGCTTAATTCTAACATTATCATTAACTTCTTTTCTGCCATCTAAAGAAAGAATTATATTTCCCATTTCTTTATCCATATAATCCATCATATCTGGAGTTAATAGAGTAGCATTAGTGGTCATTGTAAATCTTACTCTCTTTCCCCATTTTTCTTCGTTATCCCTAGCATACTTAATTATTTCTTTTATTGTGTCCATAATTAAAGTTGGCTCTCCACCAAATAAATCTATTTCTATATTTTTTCTTGGTCCACTTCTCTTAATCACATAATCAATTGCTTTTTTTGCTGTGTCTGCACTCATGACTCCACCATGTCCATGATATTCACCTTCGTCAGCAAAACAGTACTTACATCTAAGGTTACATCCATGAATTACATTTAAACAAATAGCCTTTATGTAATCTCTATCATCCATAGAGCTATGAGCTATTTCTTCATATTGATCTTCTGAATATAAAATTCCTTCTTCAGCTAACTCTTGAATTTCATCATAAGCCTCTGAAATCTCTTCTTCATCATATTTTCCTTTAAGTTCCTGTAATATTTCTTTCTTATTTCTTAATTGGCTATCATCTAATATATCATAAACTAGTTCATCTACAACATGAACAGCTCCTGTATTCACATCTAAAACAAAATAATTTTCGCCTTGTTTAAATTTATGTATTAAAGACAATTCTTTTTCCTCCTAAACATATAAAGTAAGCAGTAACTATATAGTTACTGCTTGAAGATTATTAGTTTTCACATTCTAAGTTTGCAACTGTGCAAGATGTCTTACAAGCTGATTGACATGAATTTGCACATTCTTTGCATCCTGGCTTACATAAACTATTTTTAATGTTTGTTTTGTTTATAGTTTTTATATGTTTCATTACAAAATCCTCCATTTTAAATATATCCTTAGCTATTATATCATAATATACTAAAGTATAAAAGATTTGCTGGCCCTCTTTTTATTTATATTTCTGTTTATATAAAATTATAAATAGAAATACTAAATAAACTGTCAAAAGTTCTTAGCTAGAGGTTGTTCCATATTTTTTTATTTAAATCACTATATCTTCAAACTGCTACCACAATATTACTTTCTTGTCTTATATATATTAATAAACTCACTAATTAATATTCTTGCAGCAGTACCATCAATAATAATTTGAAATTGTTCCCTTGTCTCTACAATGCCACGTACACTTTCTATCTTTTTTAAAATTCCAACATCCACTTTTTTAGTGTCCTTTAATCTCAATCTTAATCTAGTCATGCAATTTTCTACACACAAAATATTTTCTTCTGATCCAACCAAATTAAAAAGTTCCCTTGCTATCTTACCAAAATCTGTGATCATCTCTCTTTTCCCCCATCCTTCAATTAGCAATCTATAATAAAAATAGCCAACACTCAATAAATTAAATATTAAAAATTGCTGGCTTTTATAACTCTATTCAGTTTTAAAGTATTATTAATATCTCATGAGATGATTATACATACATATAAATGATTTGTGTATTATACTAAAGTATAATTTTGATTTAATTTGTAGCATTTTATATTATACCTTTTTCTTTCAATTGATTAATTGCTATTGTTTTGTTTCTCACATTTAACTTGCAATAAACAGATGCAATATGTTTTTTCACAGTAACTAAAGCAATATTTAGTTTATCTGAAATCTCAGATTGCTTATATCCATGATATACCAATTTCATTATCTCAATTTCCCTTGGAGTCAACTCTATTTTTTCTAAATTACAATATCTTTTTATATATATCTGATTATATTCTTTGCACTTTGGGATTAAACATTTTACATACGCACTTTCATTTTTAATAGATTCGAGTAATGGTAATATATGTGGGGCTAATTCAACAAAACACATTACAATGTGGTCTTTTTCTGCTAGTTCAATGGCTTTTAGCAGTGACTTTTTGGCAATTTCTCTTCCATATAGCTTGGACTTTGCGATTGAATCAAATATGTATGCATATATTATTCCAAATATACTTTTTTTACCCGTATAAACTTCCAACATAATTTCTACTTGGATTTCTAACTCTATGTAACTCCCCTTAAGTATCATCGCTAAACCTGTGATAACATGGTTCATTCCTATAACAGGCATAATATCTTTTGATTCATGGCTCTCCATATTTTTAATCCACTTATTTAAATTTTCTAAATTACCAGTGATTCCATCAATATATCCTATAGCTATCTGTGAACCGTTAAGAAATATTGGAATATTAAGATTTTCATACTCTTTAATCAGATTATAGAAATTATTTTTAACCTCATTTTTATAATTTTTATTCACACAAATCCTTGTTAACAGAAATAATGAACAAATTATTATGCTTGTCTGTTTTTTTGTTTTAGCTTTATGAAATGCCTTATATGCAAACAATTCTCCATTTTTAGAATCTCCTGTTTCATAAAAATATTCAGCCATCATAAGATAATTTGCACCTGCTGCTCCACCATTTGATATATGAATAAAATAATTTATTCCTTGTTGAAAAAATTCCACTAACTCTTTCAAATTGCCTACTTTTCTGTGAAATAAGTATAAAAAATGAGGTGATCCAAAAGTTGCCGGCATTTTATTATTTGCTATTCTCGAACCCCCTCCTTTAAAGAGCTCGTAGGCCTTTTTATGGTACTCTATCATTCTCCTAACATTATAAAAGACTAATATGCTCTCCAAAAATGCGATTTCACCTAGTATTTGATTTTTATCTTTAAGATTTTTATCTTCTATATAGATAGCTTTAGCCTCATACAATAACTTAGCACCAGCTATTCTATTTCCGTAAAGAATATAAAAAAATAAATAAGTTAAATAAGCTATAGGCCTTTTTATCTTCTCACTGATAGTAAGCTCATTAAAAACTGGTTTTATAATTTCTTTATATAAATTAGTAAGATCTATTGTATAATTTCTCTCTATTAAATCTAGTATACGTTCGTAATTCTTAGCCTTATAATAGTATTCCATTGCATATATGTCATTAAAATTTTTAGCATACCAATCACCACAAATATTATTTACTTCCATTAAATCTACATTTGATAATGCTAATTCTTCTTCTAATGCATTTTTAAGGATTGAATGTAGTCTATATATTTTTTCCTTCTTATCGTATCTTATAAAGCAATTATTGGAACATACTCTTCTAATTACCTCCTTGGATCTTTCATCTTCCGTAATATACATGGCTTGTTCGATCGTGAAATTCTCAACCAATGCGAGTTTTAATAAAATCTGCTTGGTAACTTCATCAAATTTATCATATACAGCTATTTTAATTAACTCTGTTGCTTTTGGTATATTATCAAATGTATTTTGACTGTAATATTGAATTAACGCAAGATACATAGCTGAAGTCCATCCACCAGTATATTCGTATAGTTCTTTTTCTTCTACTTCTGTCAATATTATTCCATTAATCTTAAAGAACTCTATCGTTTCATCAAAGGTGAATGCAATATCCTCCTGACGCATTATCATACATTTTTGCTTTAGCTCAAATTCTATATACTCATTTGCCGGCTTTTTTCTACTTATTATAACTATGTGCAAATTACTTATATCTTCCAATATTATAGCTTTTATTAAATGATTAATATAAACTATTTTTTCATCATCCCAGTCATCAATAATAATGATGGTTTCTTGCCTTATCTCATTTCTAATTATATCTATTATCTTATAAACATCTTTATTATTATTAGGAACCCCGTATGCATATAACATTTCGCCTAACTTAAAATTGATATTTTTAATCAAATCACAAAATTTTTTCCATATCCACATATCATCAATTTCATCGTTTGTTATATCAAGCCAAATTGTTTGCACTCGTTTATTCTTCTCTATAAAATTTCTAACTGCAATTGATTTTCCGTACCCCATAGATGCTGATATAAAATATACAGGTACTCGAAAAATTTCTAGCAATAGCTTATTAATGCGCTTTCTATATAATAGTTTAGGTCTGAAAATTTCATTTTTCATATATAAATATCCCTTCATTTAAGCAAATGTATGTGAAAACTACATTAGAATATTTTATCATACTTAAAATTTCATTTCAAATTTAACCTTTACTGTTAAATTTATACTAAACCTCAGATAAAAATCTGCTCCGTAAACTGTGTATTTCTAACACTTTCAAAAGTTATCAGCAGATTTAACTTCATTAATAATTTCCTAAAGAAAAATAAAGTTCCAAGCACTTAAACTTGGAACTTTATTAACGGTATATTAAAGAGCAACTACTTTATTTAAAAGCATGTTATTTCTCTTTATAAATTCATCCATTTCAGCTGCATCTAATTCCTTATTTGCAATTTTAGCTAAATCTAAAATATGCTCACAGATAAATTTAACATCTTCTTTTTTGCTTTCATTCTTAGAAACTTCTAGAAGCTTCTTAATTATTGCACTCTTATTGTTTATAACTAAAGTTTTTTCTTCATCGAACATACCTGGGAAGCTCATTCCTGATTTTGCATACATCTTACTCATTTGAGCCATTCTTCTTGACTCTTCTGAAACTAAAATAAGTGCTGGAGTTTCTTCATTCTTCAATCCTTCAATAGACAAATTCTTAATTTTGTCTCCCAATGCAGTTTTAAATAGCTCCTCTATTTCCTTATTCAAAGCTTTTATAGTCTCATCATTTTCATCTTCTTTACTTCCTAATGTATCTGAAATATCAGAATCAATTCTCTTGAATTTAATTCCTGATTCATGCATTTCCAAGAACGAAATAAAGTGATCATCTAGTGAACAATCTAATATAACAGCATCTAAATCATTCTCTTTAAACATCTTTATATATTGAGATTGTTGTTTTTCGTCATTAGCATAAAATACTTTGTTTTCATGCTTTTCTTTATTGGCTTCAAGATAATCCTTTAATGTTACGAATTCCCCCTTTAAATTCTTAAAGATTATTATTTCCTTTATCTTATCATAGAATTTTGGATCTCTTAAGCAACCGTATTTAATAAATATTTGTATATCTGGCCAGAATTTATTGAATTCTTCTCTGCTATTTTTAAACAGGTCAACTAATTTATCTGCTACCTTTTTAACTATATGATTAGATATTTTTGAAACTTCCTTATCATTTTGAAGGAAACTTCTTGATACATTTAAAGGTAGGTCTGGGCAATCAATAGTACCTTTTAAAAGTAATAAGAATTCAGGTATTACTTCTTTAATGTTATCTGCAACGAAGACTTGGTTATTATATAATTTAACTTGACCTTCTGTTGCTTCAAATTCATGAGTTAATTTAGGGAAATATAATATTCCTTTTAAATTAAATGGATAATCTACATTTAAATGAATCCAGAACAATGGTTCATTAAAATCCATGAATACTTTTCTATAGAAATCCTTATATTCATTGTCTGTACAATCCTTAGGTGCTTTAACCCATAATGGATTTGTATCGTTTAATGGCTTTGGTGCTTCTGGTTCCACTAATTCTTGATATTCAGTTCCATCTTCTTTCTTCTTTGTTTCATATTTAGGTTCTTCTTTTGGCTTATTTTCATCTTCTAAATATATTTCTGTAGGTAAGAAAGAGCAGTATTTCTTGATTATTTCTCTTACCTTATATTCTTCCAAGAATTCTGAGCTTTCATCATCTATATATAGTGTTACTGTTGTACCCCTTGTTGTTCTTTCGCTAGAAGATCCAATTTCATATTCTGTTCCACCTGTACATTCCCACTTAACAGCTTCAGCGCCTTCTCTAAATGATAGTGTATCTATTTCTACCTTAGTAGATACCATGAAAGTTGAATAAAATCCTAGCCCGAAGTGACCAATTATATCCTTACCTTCATCCATTTTATCTTTATATTTTTCCATAAAATCCGTTGCTCCAGAAAACGCAACCTGATTTATATATTTTTTAACCTCTTCCTCTGTCATACCAATACCATTGTCTATGAATTTAAGAGTCTTCTTTTCCTTATTTATTGATACAACAACTTTGTATTGCTCATCTCCGTTTATTGCTGCTTCTCCTAGGGAAACTAATCTTTGAAATTTACTAATTGCATCGCATGCATTACTTATAACTTCCCTGATAAATATATCCTTATCAGAGTATAGCCATTTTTTAATAATAGGAAATATGTTTTCTGTGTCAATTGATATGTTACCATTTTCTTTTATCATGATATTACCTCCTGTTATTTTTTCTAGAAAATATTTTAATGCAAAGAATATTTATTGTCAAATTCTTCTTATAACTTTATCTTAAACTTATACATTAATTTAATAAAGAAAGAATATATGTTGCAAAATGTATTTCTAACATAATAGCTTAAAACTATCATTTTGATGCAGTACAACATATATTCTAAATTGTATATTATAATCAAAATCTGATTATATCTTAAATTTTAACACAACTTCATTAAGCTTTTGAGATAGTTCTGCTTGACTCTGCGAAGATTTGGCAATATCACTAACAGCTAATGTTATTTCACTAATACTATTTAGTACTTCTTCTGAACCTGCACCTGACTCTTCTGCTGTCGCAGATACAGTTTGCATAGCTTGATTTATTTGTTCTATAACTTCATTTATCTGATTAGATGAAGATGCAAATTCTTCAGTCATTTCATTAACAAATTCAGCGTCTTTTTCATATTGAATACCAGTATTCATAAGTAATTCATAGCCTGGCTTTACATTTTGAGCTATATAGTTAAGTATATCTTCTCCACTCTGAGATAAATTTTCGAATGCAGCCTGCACCTGTAAAACCATACCTTGTATACTTGAAACTGCCTCTGATGATTGTTCTGCAAGTTTTCTTACCTCGTCTGCAACCACAGCAAATCCTTTTCCGTTTTCACCAGCTCTTGCTGCTTCAATTGCTGCATTAAGTGCAAGTAAATTAGTTTGTGATGCTATGTCCCCTATAGCATTAGCCATCAATTTTACCTCATTCACTACTTTACCATCTTCGATGGCTTTTATAATATTTGCTTTCTTTTCCTCATAAATACTGTTTCCTTGTTCTATATTTTCTGAAGCTTTTCTCTTTATTTCAAGAGAGCGACTCTTTATTTCCCCTACTGAAACAGCCGCATCGTTTGCTCTATTAGCGAGTTCATTTGTTGTCGCTCCAATTTCTTCTGCTGATGCACTTACTTCTTCAGTTATAGCACTCAAATCTTGGGCTCCTTTAGATATTTGTTCAATTGATTCATTTATATCATTCATCTTAGAAGAAACCTCATGTGTTGTAGCTGATAGTTCCTGCCCTGATGAACTTATATCATTGGATCCATCTATTATTACGCTTATTAATCTTCTTATGTTTTCATTAGCTTTATTTAAGGCTCTTGCCATACTGCCAATTTCATCCTTAGAGCTTATCTCTATTTCCTGAGTTAAATCTCCTTCTTCTAAGTGCTGTGCATATAATAATACTTTTTTTAAATTATTTGATATGATTGTAGCAATTATAACTCCTAATAGAACTGCAGTAATAAAACCTAAAATAATTGTTGTTACCATTATATAAAAAGATTTATTATTGACATTATTATTTGAAGAACTTTTATCTGATGCCTTTTGTTCAGTAATTTTAACTAATTTATCAATATTATTAGTTAACTTCTCTCTTATGTTTGCACTTTCTTTGCTAAAACTCATAGCCTCGTCGTACTTTCCATCACTTGCTAGACTTATTATTTTATCAGATGAATTTCTATAATCTGTTAAATCACTTTTTATCTCTTTATATATTTTATTTTCATCTTCATTCATATCCGATTGTTCATATATTTTAAGGATCTCATTGTTTTCATCTCTATAACCATCTATATTACTTATTGTCTGGCTAACTTTACTAGAATCTTTACTATTTAATAAATTCAAAATTTCTAATCTAGAATGTAATGTATTTGAGTTAAAATCTTGTAGATTTTTTAGCACTTGGAAATCTTTTTCATATAACGCATTAGAATTAGAATTTATTTTACTTACACTAAGTATTCCTATAACTCCAACTACTGCAATAAATATAGATATTATAAAGAAACTGATCTGTAATTTATATTTTATTTTTAAATTATTAAACCATCTCACACCGCTTTCCCCCTTTGTTGATATTTGCAATCAACTAATAATTCTTATTAGAATTTTAACATAATTTACCCATTTTTGCACTTATTTTTTGTATTTTTCACTAAATTCCAAAAATTAATTTGTACAATATTATTTTTTATTAAAACAATTACAAATAATACTATTGACATTAACGCTACGTAAAGGTGTAAATTAATCTTGTAAGGAGGCAATCATATGGAATATACAGTGCAAAAACTAAGCAAACTGGCTGGTATCAGCACAAGAACGCTCAGATATTACGATGAGATAGGAATTCTTAATCCAGCGAGAATTAATTCATCTGGATATCGAATTTATAGCCAAAAAGAAATAGATAGGTTGCAGCAAATATTATTTTACAAGGAATTAGGAGTAGATCTTGAAAGTATAAAAAGTATGTTGTTATCACCAGCATTTAATACTACCAATGCACTCAAAGAGCATCGCGAAAAGCTTCTTGCAAAACGCAAACAACTAGATATATTAATAGCTAATGTTGATAAAACGCTAGCTTCATCAGAAGGGAGAATTATAATGAGTGATAAAGAAAAATTTGAAGGCTTTAAACAAAAGATGATAGATGAAAATAAAAAGAAATATGGTAATGAAATACGTTCTAAATATAGTGATAATATTGTAAATAAATCAAATAAGAAATTTCAAAGTATGAGTAAAGAACGATATGAAGAATTCGAAAAGTTAGGTATTAAACTTATGGATACACTAAAGGATGCTTTTAAAACTAATGATCCTTCAAGCGAGCTTGCACAAAAAGCTGCTGATTTACACCGCCAATGGCTAGCTTATTCTTGGAGCGAGTACTCAAAGGAAGCCCATGCAGGTCTTGCCCAAATGTATGTTGATGATGAACGATTTACTGCCTATTATGATAAGGATCAACCTGGTCTGGCCGCTTTTTTAAGAGATGCTATTTTTATATACACTGGAATAAAAAAATAATTTTATAAATTTAAATATATCAGTGAAAATACTATTCCAAAATTAATAGCTGTCGATTTTATCGACAGCCTATTAAATGATTATACTATATATTATAATTTGATTATTATTATCTCAATTTATTGAATTCGGTTTACATATTTCTTACAGGGCTTATTTTTTTTGTTATTTATTCAATACCTTTTCAATAAATACATTTACTAATTCAGGATCAAATTGAATTCCCGAATTTCTTTTTAATTCCTCTATAGCAAATTCTTCTGATAATGCTTTTCTATAAGGACGTTCACTAGTCATAGCATCATATGCATCCACAATAGATATAATTCTCGATTCAAAAGGTATATCTATATCTTTAATGCCTTTTGGATATCCTTCGCCATTCCACATTTCATGATGAGAAAGTACATACTTTGCAATTTCTGACATTTCATTTACTGTACTTAATATCCTATACCCTATTTCCGGATGACGTTTGATTTCATTATATTCATCCTCTGTAAGTCTATCTGGCTTATTAAGAATATTTTCCTCTATTGCTATTTTGCCTATATCGTGTAACAATCCAGCATTTTTTAATTCTTGGATTTTCCTTTTAGGCAGACCAATATTCTTTCCCATAAGTTCACACAGCTCAGCGACTCTCACAGAATGTTGCTCTTCCCTTTTATTTTTCTCATTAAGAGTGTTTATTATTGTATCAATAGTTTTACCTCTCATATTTGAACTTTCAAAAAGCTTTCTCTTATACATATAATCTTCTGCTTTTATGAATATTTCTTGAATCATTTCATCTTCATAGCATTTAGTTTCATAACCGAATGAAATAGATATATCCAAACCTTTTATTTCCTCCCGACCTTTAAGTTAAATACATATTTATGCAATATACTTTATAGTATTTCATCAATTAGTTCTATACGATACCTATTTATGAACTAAGATTTATCTCTTCCTTTATATTTTCTTTATTAATATTAAATTTCCCAACCCTGTCAGGAATACAGCTAAGTATATCATCTAGATCATTTAGTCCCCTTAGTTTCATTATAGTAGTTTCACCATCTCTAATTATTAAAATTGCATCTAGAGATACACTTACCCCTATACATTCGCCAATGTCTACACCTTTCATTCCTTTAAAACCATCACATTTTTCTCCCACTATTCCGCAACTAACCATAACACTTATAATAGGTATAAGAATTACTTCTTCTAAAATAACCGGTTTTCCTATAACTCTTTCTGTTATGAAATGTTTTCCTGATTTAATAAATAAGTCATCTATATCTTCTTTTTTAGCTCTATTATACATATTGTTCCCTCCTAGATTTAATATAAGCTTAGTAGTATTTAATACCTCTATTTTAAATACTTCTATAAAACTATATATATTTCAATTCATAGTATACATTTCATAATTCACCATTACGTCTAAAATTCTCGTAATATTTTTAGAATCATCATGAAGAATTATTTTTGTAATATATATCAGCATTTTAATATTTAGTATAATCGGCTTAAAGATAAGCATTATACACTTAAATAAATATATTAGTAATTATTTCCCAATAACTCAAAATTTAAATCTTCTCTCTGATTAATAAATTTTAAAATATCACTATTTTTAGCTTCTATAACACTTTCATCCTTTGTAAAATTTTAATTCACGAAAAATAAAAAAAATATGACTTAGAAGATATATTTTTCTCTAAATATCCTCTAAATCATATTTTATTCCTATATTCCAAAAGCTTTTTACTTAATTAAATCTAATTCATTATTTGCGGTAAAATTAATATTATCCAATCATAGGTAATTATACTTAATGTGGAATCTTATTTTTTTAAATAATCAGTAAAACATTTTACTATTTGGGGATCAAATTGAGTCCCTGAGCACCTTTTCAACTCTTTTATAGCTTCTTCTTTACCTATAGCCTTCTTATACACTCTGTCATTAGTCATAACATCATAAGAATCCGCTACATTAATTATTCTCGCCATTAACGGAATTTCTTCTCCAACTAATCCTAAAGGATACCCATTTCCATCCCATTTCTCATGATGTGTTAGTACACATTTAGCAACATTTCCAAGTTCGCTAGATGCATTTATAATTCTGTATCCTTTTTCTGTATGAGTCTTCATTATTTCAAATTCTTCTTTTGTCAACTTTCCTGGCTTTAACAATATATCTTCATTAACGCCTATTTTTCCTATATCATGTAAACTTGCAACTAATGCTAACTCGTCTAGCTCTGAAATTTTTAACCTCAATTTTTTTCCTATTTCTAAAGCATATTTTGTTACTCTTTCAGTATGTTCATTGGTTTCCATATTTTTCTCTTCTAGACTTTTTTTCAGCGAATCCATAATTGAACTTCTAATACTTTTCTTTTCTAATAATTTTTGTCGATATACTTTTTCTTCTACCTTGTTTATGCAGTCGTATATATCTTCCTTTAAAGAATATTTTATTCCTTCACCTAATGCAATGCTTAATTGCATAAATTTATAATCTGCTTGTTCGCATTTTTTTGTGATTTTTCTAATAACTTTTTCACATTTTGATTCATCACAATTAGGTATAAGAATTATGAATTCATCTCCGCCCCACCTAAATACATATCCATTAGGATGACATATCTCTTTAAGAACTCCAGCTATACTTCTAAGTAAATGATCTCCTTCTAGATGTCCCAAAGTATCATTTACTATTTTAAGCCCGTTTACATCTCCCATTATTATTCCCAATGGCAAATATTGCTCATGGTTTAATTCTTTAATCTTTTCTTCAAAACTATATCTATTATATAAGCCTGTGAGAATGTCTATTTCACTTAAGTATCGTAATCTTTCCTCTAAAATCTTTCTTTCTGTTATATCTCTAGATAGCCCTACCAATCCCCATACTTGTCCATCTTTATCTACAACAGGTATTTTAACATTCTCTTCAATTATTTCTCTACCATTCTCATTTTGTATCCTATGCTCAAAATAAGTAGCCTTTTTTGTTACCATGATTTTATTATCCTGATCAATGAATTTTTTCGCTTCATTGTAGTTACCGTATATCTCCAAATCAGTTTTGCCTATTATTTCTTCTACGCCTCTCTTTTTATAAAAATCTTCAAACTTCTTATTAAATCCAAGAAATCTGCTTTCCTTATCTTTATAAAAAATAGATTCTGGCACTGCATCAATTATTGTTCTTAATATGTTTTTTTGTTTTTCTATTTCTGCTTCTCTTAATTTTCTATCATTTATATCAATTATAATACCAGCTACGGCTTTAGGCTCTCCATCATTATCTAGTATGGGAAATATAAAACACTCAACACAGTTGTCATTTACTATACCTTCTACAACATAAGTCTTCCTTTTCCTTAGGCACTCATTTATTTGCTCATCATATAGTTTTGCTTTCTCTAAAGGAAAAGCCTCTTTATTGCTCTTGCCTTTAACATCTTCCAGTTTTATATTATACATATCTTCATAATACCTATTAAAGAATATTATTGTCGTATCAATTCCTTCAATCCAAACCGGCCAAGGTATATTACTTAAAAATGATTTATATATTTCCCCTAGATACTTTTCTTCCATCGCTTCGGTATTCCCCTTTTATGCTAAGTTTATTATAATTTGATTTTACTATCTCTTAACATAATTGTCTACCGAAGCAATTATTTTCAAATATTAATATGACACTTATCACTTGATAATTTTGCCAATTAATATCACTTTATTTCTCTCTAAATTCATTTCCGACTATGTTTTTATATGCTACATATGTTGCATACAGATATCCACCATAAACAATAAGCATCATTAATGCTGTCATTAAAATCGGTTGTATTTTATTGCTAGACCCTAATACCATCAAGTATTTATTTACTACAGTAATTCCAACATATGAATGAACTATTGAAAGAGCTAGAGGCAATACAAAAAATACAGCAACTTGTTTAAATATACTTTTATTAATCATGCTCTTTGTTGCTCCAATCTTTCTTAAAGATCTATACCTTCCTATGGAGTCATTGCACTGAGATAATTGTTGAAGCGCAAGTACCGCTGCACTTGACAATAGAAATACAATGCCCATATATACTGCTACAAATAATATTATTGCAGATAATCCTCTACTATCGTCATATGCCATTTCTCTTGTCCCACCATAGAGACTAAAGTTTAAATTTTTATATTCATTTTCATTGAACTTAAAATTATTAAATATAGTAGTTAATTCTTTTTTCGCATCTTCCTTATTATCACCTACAAAATTTAAATCTAGTACCTCATCATATTTATCTATTCCATTTACTAAATCATCTGGTACTACTAAGGTAAACATAGCATCACTTGAAGGCGATGTGGAAATAGCCCCAGTTTCAATTTTTTTGTCTTTTATTTTAAATTCCTTATTATCTATCTGTAGTGAATTCTCATTTTTAATAAAGCTTTCTAGTAATCCCTTTAAGGGCTCATAATTAGAACACACTAATATCTCATTATCTTTTAAATCTATACTAGATTCACCCTTCAATTTTCTTAATTTATTGTATTCTGAAATTTTAATCATATCTGTAGTATCAAACACTTTAAAATTTAACATTTCTTTTTGATCGCTAGATAGTGCATATTTAGCTAATACATCCCTAGAACTCATATTATTCTTATATTGTCTAATCACAACATAGTCAGCATTATCATCAACATTATAATTTAACTGATTTAGTGCATCTAAAACTGAAATTCTATTACTATTATTTTTATCAAATACTTTTACTGATGCATCAAACGGAGTTTGGTTTTTTAATGAGCTTTCTGAAGCATTTTTTACACCCAATCCAGTTGACAAAGTTCCTATAGTAACAAATAACATTAAACAAATTATTGTCATAGAGATAAAATTAGTATTAAATTTACTCGAAATTTGTTTTATATTAAAAACATTTAGACCATTTAGATATAAATTCTTATTTTTCCTAAGTGCAGAAAATGCAACCGATGCGATTCCATAAAAGAAAAATGCTGTTCCAACAATCCCTAATGCTATTGATAATTTAAATCTGCTGTCATCAAAATTCAACCCTGCTAAATTAACAAGATAATAAGCATAACCTAAAACAATAAGTGCAGCTATTAATATAAATAGAGCTATATACGGATTTTTAATATTAATTTTTTCATTTTTTCTATCTGCATGCAATAAGTCAATTAATTTATATTTTGAAACTATAATTACATTAAATATCATAACTAATAAGTACATTATCCCAAAATATAATATAGTCTTAAGTATAGCACTTATTGAAATTGAAAAACTATATTTGGTCATTTGCACCGCAAAAAGCTTAGCTGTGAATATAGAAAGAACTTGTGCAAACAACATTCCAAGTAAAAGTCCTGCTGCCAAGGATATTATTCCTATATATAAAGTCTCAAAAAGCAATATCCGTGACATTTTTCTTTTTCCCATTCCTAAAATCATATATACCCCAAATTCTTTTTTTCTTTTACTAATCAAAAATTTTGTGGCATATATTATTAAACCGCCTAATATAACAGAAACGCCAATAGATATAAACGAAATAAGTTGCGCCATCATCTTAACATATTCCGTTTGTCCAGAATTCATATCTGCCATTACTGACTGAGAATCGATTGAATTAAAACTATAGAATATGCATACTGCAAAAGTTAAAGTTAAAAAGTAAATAGTATAATCTTTAAAGCTCTTTTTTACGTTATTAAAAGCAATTCTAGAATACATCTTTTGAATCACCTCCAAGTAGTGTAACAATATCTATTATCTTGTTAAAGAAATCTTTTCTTGAATCTTCGCCTCTTACCAATTCATTAAATATATTTCCATCTTTTATGAATAATATCCTATGTGCATAACTTGCCGTAAACGCATCATGTGTAACCATCAAAATTGTTGCTTCTAATTCTTTATTTAAGGTTTCAATAGAATTTAAAAGTAATTTAGCTGACTTAGAATCCAAAGCCCCTGTAGGTTCATCTGCCAAAATAAGTTTTGGATTATTAACTATTGCCCTTGCTGATGCTACTCTTTGCTTTTGACCTCCAGACATTTGATAAGGATATTTATCTAATACTTCGAGTATTCCTAAGTTTTTAGCTGAATTCCTTACTAATTCATCGACTTCCTTGCCTTTCTTTCCTGCAATAGTTAATGCTAATGCAATATTTTCATATGCTGTCAATGTATCTAGTAAATTGAAATCCTGAAAAATAAAGCCTAACTTATCTCTTCTGAATCTTTCAAGTTTCTTACTTTTAAGCCTTGTAATATCTTCTCCATCAATCATAATTGATCCGGTAGTCACTCTATCTATTGTAGATATACAATTCAAAAGAGTAGTCTTCCCACTTCCTGAAGGCCCCATTATACCAACAAATTCACCTTTTTCTACTCTAAAACTTATATTATCAAGTGCCTTTGTGACATTATCTTTATTCCCATAATATTTTTCTACATTTTGAATGTTTAAAATGTTCTCCATAATCTTCCTCCTATTTTTATAGCAACTTTTATAATCGCTATTCAGTCCAAATTTATTTAACCTCATGACTACATTTTAAAGCTTTTGATATTTTTCTCATATTGAAATATCTTTCAGTTAACTTACATTTTCGTAAGATGTAGATAACAATTTGAAATATTAATTGAATTTAATTAAAAACTGCAAATAATGAATATCATTTATAAAACATTTTTATTTCTAATATCAAAAATAGCCTAGGAACCAATCTCCTAGACTTTCTGTCTTATATAATTTAGAAATACATAAATTCTACTAAGCCTATATTAGGCATAATCAAAAAATAACAATTTCATATGCCTCACTTAAAACTCATGAAACCTCCAATAGGGAATATTATATTAACTTTAGTTCCTTTGCCAGCTATTGAATCTAAAGTTATCCCCAGTCCAAGCTTTTCACATAGCTTTTTACATAAATACAATCCTATTCCTGTGGACTTTCCATATACTCTTCCATTTTCGCCTGTAAAACCTTTATCAAAGACTCTATTTAAATCATTTTTTGAAATACCTATACCATTATCTTCAATAGTTAATATTATATTCTCTTTACCTTTACTTGTGTAAATTTTAACTTCTCCATTTTTATCTTTACTATATTTTATTGAATTGATAATAATCTGATTTATAATAAACTTTACCCACTTTGGATCCGTAACCACTGCCCCATAAATATTATCAATACTTACTGAAATCTTTTTGCTGATAAAATCACGCCTGTTGTTTCTAATAACCTCCTGAATTATGTTCTTTATTTCAAACTCTTTGACAATATAATCATTCTTAACATCTGTACTTCTCGAGTAATAAAGAGCCTGATTTATATATTCTTCAATTTTCTTAAGTTCATCTTCCAATGATTTCTTTTCATTAATATTGCTGTTTTCTACAATTAATCTTGCAGATGATATTGGTGTTTTTACCTCATGAACCCAAGTTTCTATGTACTCTCTATACTCCTTTTGAAGATTTCTATAGAAGTTAACATGCTCATGCATATCCCTATTACTATCGCTTAACACTTCATAAATAACTTTTCCTTCATAATAATTTGGACTTTTTATTACCTCAGGTAATAAATACTTTTTATCTAATTTGCCACTAACTCCCACAATATCATCATAGAATTTTTTTTTCACTATAAACTCAATGATTATATAGATTGATAGTGGTAAAAACCAAATAATAAAAACTACAAATAGTATTACAACTGGTGTTTTAGCTATGCTCATTATAGCTGCAAATAAAGAGTATATTATTAGATTAATTATTATGTATGGCAACTTTGAAATAGAATATTCCTTTATATTCATAGTAATATATAACCAATTCCTCTCTTAGTCTCTATTCCATCTTTAAATCCAATTTCCTGAAGTTTTTTTCTTAATCTAGTAACATTCACCGACAAAGTATTATCGTCAATATAAAGATCTGAATTCCATAAATAATCCATTAAATCTTCTCTGCTAACTATGCACTCTTTATTTTTCATAAGGCAAAGTAATATCCTAAATTCGTTCTTAGTAAGATCAATCTTTTCATCTCCAAATATCACGCTTCCATTAGAGACATTTAACTTTAAACCATTGTGTTCAACTATCTCAGAAATTGAATTATTCCCTAGAGTTCTTCTTAATACAGCAGTTATCCTTGCAAGAAGTATTTGCGTATTATAAGGCTTTGTTACAAAATCATCCGCCCCAAGATTCATACTCATAATCTCATCCATCTCGCTATCTCTGCTAGTTACTATTATTATAGGTATATTCTTTTCTTTCCTTATTTCCTTACAGATATAATAGCCATCATAATATGGAAGATTTATATCTAACAGAATTAAATCCGGTTCATCCTTTAGTGCTACTTTTACTATATTTTCAAAATTAGCTGGTGCATAAGCTTCATAACCATATCTTTTTAAAAACTCTACAAGCTCTTTTTTTATATTCTCATTATCTTCTATTATCATGATTTTAGGCATATACATCCTCCTTAAAATTATTGCTTCATCGTCAATTAAATATAATCTGTAAAATACCTTTAATTTATTATCAGATCTTATTTTAGTTATTTCTAATTCTAGCATAAAATTCCTAATAACAAAAATGTATACTAAGCACTAATTTATTTAGTATAGTTTTCATTATTTGCATACAAATAATAGAAGAGAATAATCTAAATGACTAATTTAAATTATTCTCTAAAATTATATCTCTATTCAATTTAAGGTTTTGACTTATCAGAAAAAATACTTGCAAATTTTCTAAAGTTTTAAGTTCATATCTTCACTAGAACTCATAAATCTAGATTTAAAGTTAGACATTTGCAAATCTATTAATTAGGTTATATCTAGTACTCTGTTTTAATTGTTCTAACGCAACACGATATTGTAAAATTTATTATGAAATATGTTGCAGCTATAGCTCCAAACAATAAAAATATCTGAGATGATGAAACAAAACTTCCCATAAGAATCATACCTTTTCCTGTAAATTCTTCTATCCCAACGGCCCATAGAAAAGATGTATCTTTTATTACCGTAATTGATTGGGATAGAACTGTTGGAATGCAGCGCCTAAAGCTTTGAGGTAGTATTATATATCTTAATGTTTGAAACTTCGTAAAACCTTGAGAATATGCTGCCTCATATTGACCTCTACTTACAGAATTCATTCCTCCTCTAAATATTTCTGCCATAACCGCCGAAGTAAATAAAGTAAAAGATAAGATTCCTGAATACATCGGTTTTATTGGAACCAAAAACCTAATAGATAATATCCATAGTAAATTAGGCGTATTTCTAAATGTCTCTATATATATTGTTGCAATTCTCCCCATAATTCCCTTAGAGAAATTTCTTGATATGGCAAGAATTATTCCGAAAAACATACTCAATACAATTGATATAATGGCTATAATTAGGGTTAATTTCATCCCTTGTAAAAGAAACATCATATTTGCTTGATTAAATACACTTGACATTATTATAGCCCTCCCTCTGTTGCAACGGATTGTTCTGTTATAGAATCTTCAATATCAACTAATGCTTTCTTTTTCTCTCTAAGTTCAAGCTTTCTTGAAATCATTGCTAATGGATAACACATTATAAAATATAATGCTCCAGTTATAACATACGCTGGTCCATAGTACATATTGGCACTTGACCAAGAATCAGCTGTATACATTAGATCTCCGCCTGCAATCATTGCTAATACTGAAGTATTCTTTATTAGATTTACCAGTTGATTCGCAAGTGGTGGTATTATAATCTTTACAGTTTGAGGTAATATTATATACCTCATAGTTTGAGTATGAGAAAATCCTTGAGATTTTGCAGCCTCAAATTGTCCTTTTGGTATTGATGTTATACCAGTTCTCACAACTTCTGATATATATGCTCCATGGTATACACCGACTCCAAGTATTCCAATTAAAAACACCGGTAATACCACCTTTATATATGGTAATCCATTAAATAGAAAGAATACCTGAATTACAAGAGGTGTATTCTGAATCACCTCCACATATATTCTATTTATTACCTTAAAAATTTTTATTTTGCTTGTAGAAAGTACTCCAAAAATAATTCCAAGCATTAAGGCAAGTATAAGCCCTAGTATTGATACTTCAAGTGTTGTTAAGAATCCCTCAAGAAATATATTAAAATCTTTAAAAAGTGCTTCCCACTTAAATATTGCAAAAGGTCCGTTCATTACTTAATATCCCACTTTGCAATTAATTTATCTAGTTCACCTGAACTCTTCATATCATTTATAACTTCATTTACTTCCTTCGCAAGTTCAGTATTATCTTTTTTAGTTGCAATACCATATTCTTGAGGATCATATCTATCATTTAATATTACTGTTGAATCATCAACATAACCATTCAAAATAGATGCATCAACTGCAAAACAATCTATTCTGCCTGAATCTAATGCTGCCTTAAGTTCAGGATATCCACCAAGCTCAGAAAACTTAAGAGTTATTCCTTCCTTTTCTGCTTCTTTTTGAAGCGCAGTTTTAGTTGTAGCACTTTGAGCAACTCCAATAGTCTTTCCATCTAAATCTTTAAGTGAAGACGCACCAAGGCTTTTCTTAACAAGTAATCCAACTCCATCCTTTATATATGGATCTGAAAAATTATAACTCTTTTTTCTTTCATCAGTTATAGTAAATGTAGCAGCAACCATATCTATTTCTCCATTATCAAGAAGTGGTCCTCTTGTTTTAGCTGTAACCCCTTGAAATTCAACTTTACTTTCATCTCCTAATATTTTTTTCGCTATTGCTTTTGATAAATCAATTTCTAAGCCTTCCATTTCACCTGTCTGTGGATTTTTGTAACCATATTTAGGTACATCAACTTTTACCCCAACCTTTAATACGCCTCTATCTTTTATTGCTTGTATTTCTTTTGCTTCCGCAGTATTTCCTCCTGTATTTGTTGGTGTTGATGAGCTACATCCAGCCATCATCATACATACACCTAATCCTACCGCTAAAAATAATTTTCTCAATTTCATATATTTATCCCCCTATTTAAATTTTTTAAAACTTCATAGAAGTTTTCATTAATTATGCGTTATGCACTGTGAATTATGTTTCTTATCTTATAATTTTATTTAAGAACGCTTTGGCCCTATCATTCTTAGGATTTGAAAAAAATTCTTCCGGATGAGCCTCTTCAATAATCTGTCCTCCATCCATGAATACAATTCTATCCGCAACTTGCTTTGCAAAACCCATTTCATGAGTTACTACAACCATTGTTATATTTTCCTTAGATAATCCTATTAACACATCCAATACCTCTTGTATCATTTCAGGATCTAACGCCGATGTTGGTTCGTCAAATAACATTATTTTAGGATGCATATTAAGTGCTCTTGCTATCGCTACCCTTTGCTGTTGTCCTCCTGATAATTGATTTGGGTAAGCATCGGCCTTTTCCTTTAATCCCACTTTTTCTAAATACTTCAATCCAGATTCCTCTGCTTCTTTTTTACTTACCTTTTGGAGTTTTATTGGTGCTAAAGTAAGATTCTCAAGCACTGTCATATGTGGATATAAGTTAAACTGTTGAAAAACCATTGCAGTAGATTGTCTAACTTTAGCTAAATCTTTTTTCAGACTTAAATCATATTCGTCTATGACTACTTTCCCAGATGTCGGCTCCTCAAGATAATTCATACATCTAATCAAAGTAGATTTTCCTGATCCACTCGGCCCTATTACGACCAATTTTTCACCTTCATTTATATTTAAATTCACATTTTTCAAAACATGAGTATCTCCAAAGTTCTTGACTATATTCTCTAATTTAATCATTTATTCTCCCCCTATTTTGGCACAATATTAACTCAATAGAAATCAATCAACTTTTGCTTTATTAATTTTTATTCGATGATTCTGTTTATCTAATATTTCTATTTCAATAGTAATTTCGACTCTGTAAATTTTGAAATACAAAAAGGAGCCCTGGCATATATACCAAAGCTCCATTGCTTTTTTAAATCTTTATTAAATTATATATTTTTCCACTTCCCTAGTCAATGAATTTTAACATACTGTGTTTTCTGTAGTTTTCTGTAGTTTATATATGTGTTAACCTAGAATTTTATTAATATACCCTCAATAAATTTTTTTGTATTTATTTTTCCTTGACTGTATATTGGATTTTTTAAATGCTTGATTTCCTGTTTAACCTGCTTTATCTCAAAAAGTGATGCTGAATATTCTCTATATATGCTATTATCGCTATCTTCACTTCCCAAACTAGCTATTGAATCCATAGCCTTCATAATAGTTCTTCTTATACGTTGCTCCATAGATCTGCAATTAATAGCTGCTAATGAATCTCCATATAGAACTCGTGCCACATCCATATAAATCTCTTTTAGCTGATAAGGTTTAGATGGATTCATTTTCTTTTTATTAATGATATTCAGTATTACGAGTTTTAATTCTTCTATTCCTGCAGTGCCAATAATGTTAATATCAGAAAATATGCGCAATAGCTTTTCTTCTTGAGAATAAATTTCCACTTCATTCTCAACTTTTTTATCTTTCTCAATGTTGCCCTCAAAAACTACACTTTTAATCATTGATATAGATTTTTCTAATTCAATCTGTTTTTTAGCATTATTAATAATGCTAATTGTTTCAATCATATTAATTGGCTTGTTAATATAGAAAAGTATTCCGCTTTTGTAAGCATTTGAAATCATTTTTCCTTCTTCAACCTGGGATAACATTATGATCTTACCAGTATATCCACTGTTAAATGTCCTTTTCACAATTTCAATTCCATCTACTTCTGGTAGTAGCAAATCAATTAATACGATATCAGGTTTTAATTTCATTATTTGATCTTTGGCATCTTTTCCTGTCGTTAAAATGGATAATACTTTTCCAAAGTTATTTTTTTTAATTGCTTGCTCTAATATTTTACATACTGCCATATCATCATCAATAATAACAAACGTTGTTTCCATAAATAGCCCCCTTATTATGAAAATAATTTATATACTAGATAACGGTATTTTCACTAAAAACTTAGTGCCCCTATCAATATCACTTTCAACTTCTATACTTCCTCCCAAATTCTCTAAGAGATTTTTTACATGACATAACCCAATCCCCGTAGACATCGCCCCTGTCTCCTCATTGAATTTTGTTGAAAATCCTATATTAAATATATACGGAAGTACATCTTTATCAATACCTGTCCCATTATCTGAAACATCAAGTAGTAATTCTTTTTGCGAAATTTCCCCAATCACATTTATCATATTATCACCACTGCATGCCTCAATTGCGTTAATAATTAAATTATTTAGAATAGCAAATATATCATAATATCTTTTTATCGAATAATCTTCTTCTAGCTTGAATTTTATAAATATATTAGAATTTACATTATCTATTTGTCTTTTTGTATTATCAGATATTATGCAGAAAATCTCTGACATAGACATGTACTCCGCCTTCTCAACATTTTGTACTAATTGATTGATTCCTCTAAGAACCCGGTCATTATTTTTACGGATTTCATGAGCATTTTGTGCAAGTGATAACGCCTTAACTGAAAATTCTTCTTTATCCTTATTCATTTCATACAAATTGTAAGCTTCCCTCATTATAGTATTTAAATCATTTGTTGATTTTTGTAAATAAAAAGCCTCCGCATATATTTTTGACACCATTAAATTTAATTCAGCATAACGTTTTTGATGCTCTAGTGTCTTAATATATAATTTTTGATATTTATATATTAAAAAAGCTGAACATTGTATAAATGCTCTAACAAGTGCTGTTACTATAATAACTTTTATAGTTGATATAGAAAACATATTTCTAACAAGTATTTCTGCTGTGTTGCATATTATATCAAAGCTTATTAATGACAAGTATAAATGTATTATAGACTTATTTCTCCTAGTTAGTGGAAATATAGTTCCTAAAATACCATAAATAATATAAAAAATAGCTGCCGGCATAAACTGCATTATAATATCATTTGAATAGTTAGAAGATGACATTAATAATCCAATGCTACGAATAGAGGCAGTTATAGTTCCTGTGATTATTCCGATTAAAACAGGATATATATTTTCCGATATAGAAAATATAAGCCCAATTACAATGACTCCAACTCCCAAAACAAACCTACTATTAAATGGATAAATATATATTTGCGCCAAAATACTGATCAGAACAGAAAATAATACACTATTCTTTAAACAAATCTTAGTTCTCTCTGTCATTTTAATTTTATACATCATTATATTTGTTCCTTCACCATATAATAAAATCCATTATTGCTCTATAATTTATTTATAGAAAATAATACGCTTAGATTATCATCAAGTCAATTCAAGTTTTTACGAATTAAAATATTAATCTTAAAATTGCTATTGAAATAACTCCTGTTAATACTGTTAATAATAAATTATTTTTCTTAAGAGCAATCAGTATTGTTGGTATTGTAGCAAGCAATTCTGGAGATTTTCCTTGAAGTAAAAATTTATTATCGGTAATAAAAAGTTCTGCCACTATTAATGAAGCTAGTATAGATATAGGTATATATGTCAAAAACTCTTCCACTTTCTTATTTAATTTTATCTTTGATAATATAGTTATTGGTAAAACTCTCGGCAACATAGTTACAATACAACCACCTATGATAACACTCCATACATAAGAATTCATTCTTTAACCACCACCCCAATTAAAGCACCAGCAATTGCTGATATAATAACGCCAATACTAGTAGATACATATATTGCACTTACTATTAACACTATGGAAGATACAATAATAATTATTAAAGCTTTTCTTATCTTTACATTTCCTTTTACAGATGAAATTAGCAATCCTATAAACATGGCTGTTAATGCAAAGTCTAACCCTAAAGCCTTATAATCTGGAATAAAACCGCCAATAAGAACGCCAATTCCTGTTGCAAGAATCCAATTTATATATGCAGTAATGTTTAAACCCGTAATCCATAAATTATTAATTTTCTTATTCCTCAACCCCTCTGCTGATGCAACTACAAAAGTTTCATCTGTTAAAAGCATCCCTATAAAAAAGTTTTTTAAGACTGAATTTTCTTTGAAATATGGAGCTACTGACGCACTCATAAACAAATGTCTAAAGTTAACAAAGAAAATAGTAAATATTATACTAGGTATTGGTGAGGATGATAAAATCATACTCGAAGCTATAAATTGCGATGATCCTCCATATATAAAAGCACTCATCCCCATTGCTTCCCAAACTGTCAAACCACAAGATTTACTCAAAATTCCACATGCAAGCCCTAAACTTATGTACCCAAATATAGTTGGAATACAGTCTTTCACTCCCTGAATAAAATAATACGAGTTGTTTTTATTCTTTATTTCTAAAGAATCATTTGGTATTTTCCCCAATTCCATAAAATGCCCCCTTGATACTTTTTGTATAAAAACGTAATATATATTATATGCATTGTACGTTATACTTTACATTACGCTATATCTTACATTTGTACTTTATATTTGTCAAGGAGTGAAAATATGAATTTAAATAATATTATTGCTGGGAATTTAAAAAGATTAAGAAACGAAAGACAATTGAGCTTAGGCAAACTTTCTGATATTTGTGGAGTCAGTAAAGTAATGCTAGGGCAAATCGAGCGTGGGGAATCTAATCCTACTATTAATACCATATGGAAAATCGCTGGCGGACTTAGGGTTCCATATACATCCCTTATTGATGAACCGATTAAAAATGATCTTTTAATAAAAAAAGAAGATTCTAGACACCAAGAATCTCCTGATAATAAATATAGAGTTTATTGCTACTTTGCAAGTAATTCAAATAGAAATTTTGAGCTTTTTACTGTAGAACTAGATGGCAATAGCACCTACGAATCCAATTCCCATGGTGAAAAAACTCAAGAATATATAATAGTTTATGATGGTGAGCTATCTTTAAATGTGGATAACATAACTTATGTTCTAACTCCTGGTGATTCTATAGTGTTTGATTCATCCAAACCACATTCATATACAAACTTAACTAATAGCATGATAAGAATGACTATAATTAATTACTATATTGTATAGGCTAGAAGATTACCAAATTACATTTGCCAGATACAAAATTATTGGTATAGTAATTAATGATAGTAATGTGCTTAAGCCAACCAATTTAGCTCCATACTCATAATCTCCTCCATACATCTGAGAAAACATTGATACTGTGAGCCCTACTGGCGTAGCCATAGCTATTAATACAACTTTTTTTATTTCTATTAAATATGGTGGTAAAAATTTAAATAATATCATTATTATAACTGGGATAACGATAAGTTTTATAAATGCCACAAAATAAGCATGTTTATCATTAAATAGTGTAATCAGTTTTGACTTAGCAATATACGTACCAAGCAAAATCATAGCAATAGGTGTATTGGTTTGTCCAACTAAATTAAACGCATCATAAAAAAGCTTTGGCAGCTTTACTGGCGAAATAAAGACAAGCAATCCGAATGCCACAGCTATTATTCCAGGATTAAATAAAACACTTTTTAAGGTAATTAAACTTTTATTATTTGATACTGTATATATTCCATAAGTGTAACTCAGTATATTAAAACAAACTAGGTATGCTGATAAAAAAAACACCTTTTCTATCCCCATTATGCTAGTAACTAGTGGGATTCCAATAAATCCTGCATTTGCAAACCCAATTGCAAATTTATCTATTCTCTGATCTTTCTTAAAAATAATTTTTCCTATAAGAAACCCTATTAACATTGCACATAAAGAAACAAAAAAAGAAATTCCTAGCTCCTTTAACTTATCTACAGAAAATTCCATTTGATAGCGTGTTAACATAATCATCGGATTAATAACCCAGACTAAAAGATTAGATATTTGCTTGGCTCCATCGTCATTAATTAATTTCTTACGATAGACTATAAAGCCAATTGCCATCAATATATACATGATGCTCACTTGTCCAACTATTGTAAAAATAATCTCCATAATATTTTATCCTTCCGTTCTAAAAATAACTTTAAATACATACGTCTCTATATGATAATTCATTATAAACTAAATCCTTCCTTCTGATAAAATATTATATCAATTACTTATTTTAATATACAAGTTTTAAAAACAATAAATTTAAATATTAGTAAGCTAGCCACATTTATGACTAGCCTATTAACATTTAAATTTGCTTCGATTCTATACTAAATTATACATTATATTATTAATTCATAAACTAAGTTTATAAATTCAACATTATTGTCTCAAACATATCACTTAGTGCTACCTGACTATCTGCAAGACCTGCCTCGAATACTACTTTTGGCATTCCATAAACTATACATGATTCTTCTGCCTCGACTATAACATATCCATTATTATCTTTTACATTCTGGCAGCCTGCTAACCCGTCATTACCCATTCCTGTTAAAATTACAGAGACTAGCTTATCTTTAAAAATAGGCGCCGCCGAATTTAAAGTAACATTAATTGATGGCTTGTATAGGCTGTCCACATTTTTCATATCCTCAACTTTGAAAACTATGCTATTATTCTCACTTTTTTCTAATAATGTCTGAAATCCCGCTGGTGCTATATATATTTTTCCTCGCTCAAGTATATCTCCATTCTCTACTTCTTTAACATGTAGATTACATATAGTATCAAATCTTTCAGCTAGCGGTCCAGTAAATCCTGGAGGCATATGCTGGATTACAATAACTGGCCTGCATAAATCCTTTGGAAATCTTGGCAATATTGATTGAAGTGCGGATGGTCCTCCTGTTGAGCACCCAATAATAAGCAGCTCCCTCTTCATGAGTTTTTCACCACAATTAATCTGCTGTTTATCATATTTAATATTTTCTAAATCTGCATTACTATCTTCTTTATTCTTTTGTACCTTACTACTGTCTGCAATTGCTTTTAGTTTACTAAGAAAATCATTTATTGTTTCCTCTTTTATGTTCTCCCCTACTAATGAACCTTTTAAGAAAATATCGATTGCTCCGAGCTCTAAAGCCTTTAGTGCTGTCCTAGTACCATCTTCCGTATGATTACTCAGCATCACAACTGGTACAGGGCAAGTTTTCATAATTTCTTTTAGGGCACTTATTCCATCCATTTCTGGCATTTCTACATCCAATGTTACTATATCAGGTTTTAATCTTTGTATCTTTTCTATTGCGTCCAATCCATTTCTCGCGATTCCTATTATAAAAAATTGAGGATCTTTTTCTATAATAAGGCTTATACATCTCCTCATAAAGGAGGAATCATCTACAACTAAAACACCATATTGTTTCATCATGCTTTCTCTCCCTTCTTATAATAAAAGATCGATGGAGTATAAACAGTATCAAAGCCTGGATTGACATTAGTAACTGTTTCTGCATGGCCTAAAAATAAATATCCTGTTTCATTAAGAATATTGTAAAACGAAAGAGCAGCTTTTTTAGTAAATTCTGTATCAAAATATATCAAAACATTCCTGCAGAGTATTATATCAACTCTTCCAACTTCTTGTTCGATATTTTTATCAAACATATTTAAATTCTTAAACTTTACAAGTTTTCTTATTTCATCCTTAACCTTGTAGTCATCTTCAATTTTATCAAAATATTTATCTAACATTCCATAAGGCATCTTCCTAAAGGACAAAGATTTACTACTGTATACTCCCTTCTCAGCTTTATCTAATACTTTTTTATTAATATCTGAGGCTATTATTTCAACAGAACTTTTTTCAAAAAGCATTGTTTCTTTTATTAACATTGCTAATGTATAGGGTTCTTCCCCACTTGAACATGCCGCACACCAGATTCTAAAAGTTTTTTCCTTTGAATAGTCTTCAAATTTTGGTAAAATATTAGTTTGCAATTCTCTTAATAGATTTTCTTCTCTAAAGAAATAAGTTTCATTTACTGTTATTAGTTCAATTAATGTATCTCTTTCTTTTTCTTCTATTTTAACGTACCCGCAATATTCCCAAATACTAAGTCTAAGCTCTTTAATTCTATAGGTTATCTTACTTTCAAGTGAAGGAAGATTTTTGGAGTAGTCAATGCCACAGAATTCATATATATAACACGCCAATTGTTCTAATGCCATAATACTCATAATTTAAAATTTCCTCCTTATATTTAAAACCACAATTTATTCTTTTAATATATAAGTTGCTCTAAATATTTTAAAATTTAGAATTACTAAATTCTAATAATTAGCCTTAATATAATTTTCCCGTAGCAACTTATATACTCATATAGAATTTATTATCTAGTTATTCAACTAACTCCTCTAATGATTTTTTTATTTCTAATGTATACTCAGAAAGTTCTCTAGTAATACTTGAAGTTTTTTGAACATCTCTTACATTTAAATTAACCACATTATTTATATCTTCAATATGTTTTCTAAGCTCTTCAACTTCTCTTGCCTGTACCTTAGTAGCCATTGTTACTTCACTTGCTTGTTCCGTAACATTCTTAAAGTTATCTGTGGTTCTATCAGTAGATTTTGTTTGTTCATTCATAGCCCAAGTTATCTGCTTCATATCTTCCCTAGAACGTCTTACACCTTTTATAATATTTTCTACTCCTGATGCCTGCTCTTTAGATGCCTCAGTAACTTGTTGTGCTACTCTTGTAACATTTTCTGCTGAATTTACAATATTCTTTCCTTGCTTTGCCTGCTCTTTCACTGCTACAGCTATTTGTCTTACTTGCTCTCTAGAATTAGTTATTCCCTTAACTACTTCTTCAACTCCTATAGCTTGTTCTTTCATTGCTCTTGTTACTTGCTCCGACTGTTCTGCTACATTTTCTACAGAAACTACAATGTCCTTCCCTTGTTTCGCTTGTTCTTTCACTGCTACTGTTATTTGTCTTACTTGTTCCCTAGCATTTTCTATTCCTTTTACTATTTCAAATACTCCAGCTGCTTGCTCTTTCATAGCTTGTGTTACTTCTGCAGTTTGACTTGTAACCTCTCCGACTAGCTTAATCATTGATTTTCCTTGTATTGTCTGTGATATCATAGCATCAGTTACCTGCTTAACTTGTTCTCTTGCATTTACTACACCTTTAATAACTTCATCTACTCCATTTGCTTGTTCTTTAACAGCTGTAGTCACCTGTGCTGCTTGATTTGTTACATTTTCTACAGAAGCAACAATATTTTGACCTTGTTTGGCTTGTTCTTTCACTGCCACAGTTATTTGTCTTACTTGCTCTCTTGCATTAACTATTCCTTTAACTATTTCTTCTACACCTATTGTTTGTTCATTAGTTACTACTGCTATTTGAGCAGCTTGGTTTGTTACATTTTCTACCGCTACTACAATATCTCCACCTTGTTTTGCTTGTTCTTTTACCGCAAGCGTTACTTGTCTTACTTGTTCTCTTGCATTTACAACTCCTTTAATTACTTCATCTACTCCATTTGCTTGTTCTTTAACAGCCGTAGTCACCTGTGCTGCTTGATTTGTTACATTTTCTACAGATCCAACAATATCTTGTCCTTGTTTTGCCTGTTCTTTTACTGCTACTGTAATTTGTCTTACCTGCTCTCTTGCATTCGCCACACCTTTTATTACTTCATCAATTCCCGCTGCTTGCTCTTTTACTGCTACTGCGACCTCATTTGTTTGATTAACCACATTTTCTATAGACAAAGCGATATTTTTTCCTTGCTTTGCCTGTTCTTTTACTGCTACTGTTATTTGCCTTACTTGTTCCTTAGCATTTACAACACCTTTTATTACTTCATCTACGCCAGCTGCTTGTTCCTTTACTGCTATTGTAACCTCATTTGTTTGATTAACAACGTTATTTATGGCTTTACTAATGTTTCCCCCTTGACTTGCTTGTTCTTTTACCGCTACTGTTATTTGTCTTACTTGTTCCCTTGAATTTTCGATACCTTTTATTATTTCATCTATGCCAATAACTTGTTCTTTTACTGCTATTGCAACTTCATCTGCTTGATTTGTTACATTTTCGACAGCTCCAACAATATTTTGTCCTTGTTTAGATTGTTCATTCATTGCTATATTAATTTGCACTACTTGTTCTCTTGCATTTGCTACACCTTTTATTACATTTTCTACACTTATAGCTTGTTCCCTTGTAGCTTGTGTAACCATAGACGCTTGATTAGTAACATTTCTCATAGATTCGAGTATTTCTTTACTTCCTTTATTTTGACTGTCAGTTGCCAGAGTTATTTCTTTGATTTCGTTAGTAACATTTTCTATTCCACCAACTATTTTTTCTATTACAGTCCCAACTTCATTGCTTAATCTTGATCCATATTCTACTTTCTCAGTACCAACTTCTATCGCCTTAATTGCATTGGTAGTTTCTCCCTGGATTCCTTTGATAAGTTCAGATATTTCCTTTGTAGCTGTAGCCGTTCTCTCAGCTAGTTTTCTCACTTCATCAGCTACTACCGCAAATCCTTTTCCGTGTTCCCCTGCTCTTGCAGCTTCAATTGCTGCATTTAAAGCAAGCAAATTTGTTTGATCTGCTATATCATCTATTACATCTATAATGCTTCCAATTTTATCAGAACTCTTTCCTAAGTTAGTTATTACACTTTCTGCTTTATGGATAACCTCCGATATTTCACCTATAGCGACTAATGTATTAGCTACAGCTATTTGTCCATCCTTAACATCTGATTTCACTACATCACTTAATGAATTTACATTTTGAGCATTTTGAGCCACTTGACTTATTGATGCCGCCATGTCCTCAACCGTCTTATAAGTTTCATTTGAAGCTTTTTGCAGTTCTTCAGCATTACCAGCTACTCCTTGAATAGATTTTCCCATTTCTTCTATAGACGCAGATATTTCTTCTACTGATCTTGTAGTACTTTCACTATTTCCTGCTACTTGCTGGATAGATACTACAACCTCTTGAACTGCAGCCGCAGCTTCATTTGCAGAACCTCTTAAACTTTCGGCATTTCCTGCTACTCCCCTAACTGATTTACCCATTTGTTCTACTGATGACGATATTTGTTCAACTGAACTTGCTGTGCTCTCACTATTTCCTGCTACTTGCTGGATTGATGCTACCATTTCTTGTATGGCCGCTGCTGATTCATCTGTTGAAACTTTTAAACTTTCTGTATTAGTAGCTACTCCTTTTATTGATACACCCATTTCTTCAATTGATGATGATATTTCTTCAACTGAACTTGCTGTACTTTCACTATTTCCTGCTACTTGTTGGATTGATGCTACCATCTCTTGAACTGCAACTGATGATTCTTCTGTAGATCCTTTTAAATTTTCTGCATTACCTGCTACTCCTTTTATTGAAGCTCCTATTTCTTCAATTGATGATGATATTTCTTCTACTGAACTTGCCGTACTTTCGCTATTTCCTGCCACTTGTTGAATAGAAACTACCATTTCTTGTACTGCTTCTGTAGCCTCTTCTGCTGATCCTTTTAAACTTTCGGCATTTTCTGCTACTCCTTTTATTGATTTTCCCATTTGTTCTATTGAAACTGATATTTCTTCTACTGATTTTGCTGTGCTTTCACTATTTCCAGCTACCTGTTCTATTGAAGCTACTATTTCTTGTACTGCTTCTGTAGCTTCTTCTGCTGATCCTTTTAAACTTTCGGCATTCCCTGCTACTCCCTTTATTGATTTTCCCATTTGTTCTATTGATGATGATATTTGTTCTACTGAACTTGCTGTACTTTCACTATTTCCTGCTACTTGCTGAATTGATGCTACTACTTCTTGAACCGCTATTGTAGATTCTTCTGCAGAACCTTTCAAACTTTCGGCATTCCCTGCTACTCCCTTTATTGATTTTCCCATTTGCTCTATAGATGATGATATTTGTTCTACTGAACTTGCTGTACTTTCACTATTTTTTGCAACTTGTTCAATTGATGCTACAATTGATTGCACCGATGCTTCTGCATTTTCAGCAGTATCCTTCAATCCCTCTGCATTTTTTGCAACACCTTGTATTGATTTTCCCATTTCCTCAATAGATGCCGATATTTGTTCTACTGAACTTGCTGTGCTTTCACTATTTCCTGCTACTTGCTGAATTGATGCTACTACTTCTTGAATTGATACAGTCACCTCTTTTGCTGAAGAAGTTAAACTTTCTGCATTTCCAGCTACTCCTTTAACTGATTTCCCCATTTGCTCTACTGAAGAAGAGATTTCTTCTACTGATTTTGATGCGCTCTCTCCATTCCCTGCTACTTGCTGAATTGATGCCACCATTTCTTGTATTGATTCTGAAACTTCCTTAGCTGATCCAGTCATTTCTTCCGCATTTCCTGCGACCACTTTAATTGATTTACCCATTTCCTCAATTGAATTTGATATTTCTTCAATTGAACCTGATACACTTTCGCTATTACCTGCGACCTGTTTTACTGATACAGCTATTTCTTCAAGTGATCTTTGCGACTTTTGAGCAACATTCGTTAATTGCTCTGCATTTATCACAACTCCATTTATAGATTTAGACATTTCACTTGTAAGAGAATTTACTGATTTCACAGCTTCTGATTGATCAATTGTTCCTTTTTTAACTTGTTCATTTATACTTGATAATTCTTTTAATTTCTCATCAAGTTTTTTAGATACAAGAACTGTATTATCTACACTTCTTAAACCTCCCATAAGCTTAATTCCAATATTTCTTTTAAAACTACCCATTTATATACGCCTCCACACTTTCTGATCTTTTGCTTATTGAATCTCATTGTTACTAAAATTATCACTATCTTTTGTATTTTTGTTACTAATCATTCTTGATATTCCTACTACATCGAATATATGAGCAACACTTCCATCACCAAGTATTGTTGCACCCGATATCCCCTCAATTTTTCCTATGTAAGAGCCTAAGGGTTTAACTACTATTTCTTGATTTCCAACTAATTCATCAACTACAACACCAAATCTTTTTTCTGCAATACCTAAAACCACAATAAATATATTCCTCTTTTTATTTTCTCTAGGTAACTTAAAATAGTCATGCAACCACACCAGGGGGTGGACTTTGTCTCTAATCACAACAACAGATTGATTTTTAATATATTCAATTTCATTCTTTGGTTTTCTTACTATCTCAATTATGTTACTCATTGGAAGAGCATAAATTTCATTATGAATTTTAACTAATAACCCTGCAAGTATTGCAAGCGTTAATGGTAGTTTAATCGTAAATTTACTTCCTTCTCCCTCTTTTGTTTCTACATCAATAATCCCATTTAGTTTATCTATATGATTTCTAACAATGTCCATTCCTACGCCTCTACCTGAAACGTCACTTACATTATTAGCTGTTGATAACCCTGTTTGAAAAATAAGATTTATTATCTCTTGTTCTGATAATGTTTCTGCTTCTTGAGCTGAAATTACTTCTTTCTTAATTGCTGATTGCTTTATCTTTTCTAAATTTAAACCAGCACCATCATCTTCAATTGTCACAATGACATGATTTTCTTGGTGAAATGCCTTTATTCTCAATGTTCCTTTTGAAGGCTTATCTTTGACTATACGAGTACTAGGTTTTTCTATTCCATGGTCTAGAGAATTTCTTACAAGATGAATCAAAGGATCAGTAATATCCTCAATTATAGTTCTGTCCATTTCTGTCTCTCCGCCCTCAAGAACCAACTCCACCTCTTTTCCTAATGAATTAGCAAGATCTCTTACTAGCCTTGGGAATCTACTAAATAGCTGTTGCACTGGCACCATACGAGCTTTCATTATGCTTTCTTGAAGTTCACTAACTACTCTTGATACACGACTTGATATTCCAATTAAATCTTCAACTGAATCATCAGCTATATATTTGTTATGTAAAGTATTGCTTACTTGAGCAATTCTAGTCTGTTCAATAACCATCTCTCCAACTAAATTCATCATATGTTCAAGACGTTCTATATCGACTCTAATAGTTTGTGATAATTTTTTTTCATTTTTAATCTCTTGTATAACTTTCTTTTTACCATTTATCTCATCAATTTTATCCGTTACTATTTCTCCTTCTATCTTAGCTATATTTTCTATATCTTTAGTATCTATCTTTTCTTTATCTAATTTTGTAAATTCATAATCAAATACATTAGCATCATCAACATCCATTAATTCATGCTTAATTCTTGACTCCAGTTCCTTTATTCCTAATTCCGAAATTAATAAATATTTTATAGTAGTAATATTTTCATCTTCATCCAATAGTTCTAATACATTAGGACTTGATCCTATGACCTCTCCCATATCATTTAGCAAATTAAGTATAAGAAACGCTCTCGTTGCTTTCATAAGACTATCCTCTGAGATCTTAATCTCACAAACAACACAAGAGCGCCCATTTATCTTTTCATTTTCTATTGTATATCTTTTATCATCATCTAGCTCAAATACTATCCTCTTATTGTCAACTTCATGACTAATTTCCCTTTTTACTCCCATAAATTGATTGACTTCAGTTTTGTCTACATCAATACTTTGTATACACCTAAGTTTTCCTATGATATCATCAATATCTACTTCTGTATCATTTTTATACTCTATAAAATCTCTTTTTAATAAAGTTAAGCAGTCAGTACATTCAAACAAAACGTTAATTATTGGCTTCGTTACTTCCATAAAATTATTCCTAATTTTATCAAGTACATTTTCCATCTCATGAGTAAGCGATTTCATCTTTTCATACCCCATAGCTGAAGAGGATCCCTTCAATGTATGTGCTACCCTAAAAATATCTTGTATAACTTTACTAACTTCATCTTTCTTTTCTAATTCTAAAATTCCTTGTTCTAAAAGTTGTATCTGCTCTTCCACTTCATCCAAAAATGCACTTACCATTTCAGGCATTTCATATATATTAGACATTTCACACCCCCTAATCATGAAGAACTATATCTATCTTCAATAAGCTTATCACTCCATTTTCTGTAATTCCTATTCCTTCAAAGTACTCTCCATCAATACCTGCAACAACTTTTGGAGTTGGTTGAATATCATTGAATTGTATGACTGAATCAACCTTATCCACAATTATACCAATCATTTCTTCTCTACTTTTTACCACTATTATTCTAGTTTCTTTAGTTCTAGCGCATTCTATTAGTTTAAACCTTTTATGTAAATTAACTACCGGAATTACCTTTCCCCTTAAATTAATAACGCCTTCCAGAAAGAATTTACTATTATGTGTTGGAGATATTTGCTGCAGCCTAATAATTTCATAAACATCACTAATCTTAAGAGCATACTTCTCACTTGCTAATTCAAAAGCAATATGTTGAATATCCAATAAATCATTCATATAATCTTCCTCCACAAACATTCTAGTAAAATTCACTATAATTTTTTAAAGTATCAACTAAGTAATCTTCTTTATATGGTTTTATAATGAATCCTCTAGCTCCATTAATTATAGATTCCAAGAATCCTTTTCGCATCCACTCCTCCACGCACAAATTTCTTTATATTTTTTACTTTTTATAATTTAATTTTATATATATTTTAAAAAATAACACTTTATTATCTTTACTATAAAAAAATATTAATTTCTATTAATTTTATATTATAATTTTTGGTCTTATTTGTCAATAATGATATTATATTGTTTAATATAATAATATATTGCATTAATTAGTATTATCATCTAATAATTTTTATCAAATTATATAATGAAATAATCTTTTTATATTAAAATTTTATTTTGCCCTTTCTATAAACTTCTACAAAAAAACAGACTCAAAGTAGCTTAAAATCTACTTCGAGTCTATGTTTGGCGAAAAATACTCTATATAATTGTCAACTTATATTCTATTTGCTTTTTTTGCATTAATAAAAGTTTTCATCTAGATATACTAATATTCTAATTTTATTATCTATATTATTTCCAAAAATGGAATTACGATTCGACATATACACAGTATTTTTTTAAGTTTTAAATTTCCTCATTCCTATATTACTAACTGTTATACAAATATATCACTTATATCCAAGTCTTTTCTTCTTGAAAAATCAATAAGTTCATCATTAATTTTTACAATAGGACTTAGTATATCATTTGGAGGTATATACATGATTTCACCTATCCTACCATCCTCAAGCTTTGCCTTCATCCCTATATAATATGGACTTATATTTTCTAAAAGTGTAAAAATAACTGAAGTATCATACAATTTCATCCCTTCAGTCAAAAACATTTGAAATGTTTTAAATGGTGTTACACCTTTCTTGTATACTCTGTTTGATGTCATCGCATCAAATGTATCTGCTGCTGCAACAACTTTTGCATTTAATGTAATATCTATACCTGACTTTCCAAATGGATAACCAGATCCATCGATTCTTTCATGGTGCATAAGTATTGCATCTTTTATATTTCTACTAAAATAATTATAATCATTTATTATATCATATCCTAAAATAGTATGTTTCTTAATTTCATCAAATTCTTCTCTTGTTAACTTACTTGGCTTGTTCAAAATTTCATTGTCTATTTTAATCTTTCCGATATCATGAAGGAGTCCTGATTCAATAATTTCCTTAACTGTGCCTGAAGATAAATTCATCCACTTTGCTATAAGCATTGAATATATCGCTACATTTATACAATGCGTATAAGTATATTCATCTGCTTCCTTTAACGCAACTAAACACTTAATTATGATGTTAGGCTCATCTAAATACTTTATTATGGATTTAGATATTTTAGAAATACTCTCAGCATTCATTTTATTGGTTGTAATCAATCCACTTATTAATTCTTTAATATTGAATATACTTACATCATAATCCTCTTCAAATTCTTTAATTTTATCCATATTACTTTTGCCCAAGCTATTGTTTCCTTCCGAAACATAGATATAAGCACTATATTCTCCAAGACTAATCAATTTATCTATTATATATGAATTGAGTATTGTATTCTTAGACGCTAATTTTAAACCATTACATATTATGTCCTCAGCCAAAATCATGCCAGGTTTACAATTAAACAATAATATTTTATGTTTCATAAAATTAATCACCCCTATCTACCTACATTAAACTTTATCATCAAATAATTCCTTTTTCAATAAAACAAATATAAATATAGTATATTTTTCCTTATATTATAACATAATAATACATTATATAACCTCAAATTTAAGATCTAGTAATTGTATTTATCATTAATACACGTTAGTAAAAGAAGCCTCCAAAACAATTTATCAATCATTTTCAAGGCTTCTTTGATTTATTTTTTATATTCTGTATTTAAGACAACACGTTTATACATTTTCTATTTAGTACTATGAAAAACTACTTTTCTATAAGTCTCAAATTTAACCCATTTATTTAAGAAATCTCCTAGAGTTTTCTCGTTAGTTTCTTTATATTCATTTAAGAATTTTGCAACTTCCTCATTAGAATTCACCTTAACTTCAAATCCTCTGCCATTAATAACTGGAACTTCTTGATATTTATAATCGCCAATAGATTTAATATCTGTGATTTTCTTATCACGTATTTCAATTGCTACTGAGTCACGAAGAACTAGTAAATCAAAGTTATCTGGATATTTGTAACTATCACCCTCTATTGGAAGTTCATCGCCTACAGTATATGTTTTATCTTCTGGTTTATATTTGAATATAGATAAAGTTTCTGTATCATAATAGAATTCTTCAAAAATGTCTCCTCTTGCTTTTAACTCATTATGCTCAAAAGCAAATTTTGCATTTTTAGCATCATTATTATGAACATCTTCTATAACACCACAAGCTGATGTCATATTAGTAATACGATCTATTAAAATAAGTTCTCCTAATGTTTTATGTTCATTGAACTTATCAACAACAATCTTTTCAGATAATAAAATATCACATGCTGCTATTTCATTTTTTGTTAAATAACCAGTTGGTAAATGCTCTCCTGTGTTGACATCAATTTTATATTTTACATCTGTAACAACACCAGTCAACATCTTAGTACCTACTTTAACAAAGTACTCTTTACCAGCTGTTAATTCCGAGTCATCCATCCAAAGAATCTTGGCACTAATTAACTTACTTGTAGTAATATCTGTTCCTTTTGTAAGTACACAACCTCTTGATACATCTACTTCTTTATTAAGCTGTATTGTAACTGCCTGTCCTTTTCCTGCGCTTTGCGATTCCTTATCTGTAATATGAATGCTTTTTACTAGTGCTTTCTCATTACTAGGAAGTGTTGTAATTTCATCTCCTACAGCAATACTTCCAGCTTCAATCTCTCCTTGGAACCCTCTAAAAGTATGATTTGGTCTACATACTCTTTGAACTGGCATATAGAAACCTTCTTCTGACTTACTATCAATCTCTACATTTTCTAGATATGGTAAAAGCGCTTCCCCTTGATACCATGGAGTATTTTCTGACTTCTTAGTAACGTTATCCCCTTCCGTAGCTGATACAGGAATTAAGTGAAAATTTTCTAATGAAAGTTCATTTACTAATTCTTTAATTTGCTCTTCAATTTCTAAAAATCTTTCTTCACTGTAACCTACTAAGTCAATCTTATTAACTGCAAATACAAAATGTTTTACACCCATCAAAGAACAAATTCTTGCATGTCTTCTCGTTTGTACTAATACTCCTTGCTTTGCATCTATTAATATAATAGCAAGCTCTGCAAAGGATGCGCCTACTGCCATGTTTCTAGTATATTCTTCATGTCCTGGAGTATCTGCTACTATAAAACTTCTATTGTCAGTTGTAAAATAACGATATGCAACGTCTATTGTAATTCCCTGTTCACGTTCCGCCATTAAACCATCTAATAATAGAGAATAGTCTATTGCTCCTCCTCTGCTTCCAACTTTACTATCTAATTCTAAAGCTTTTTCTTGATCTGCATATAAAAGCTTTGAATCATATAAAATATGTCCAATAAGAGTAGATTTCCCATCATCTACACTACCACATGTTATAAACTTTAATAAGCTCTTCATCTTAGAAATACCCCTCTCTCTTTCTTCTTTCCATACTACCTGCTGCTTCACTATCTATAACTCTAGTTGTTCTTTCAGATGATACGGCACTAAGGGTTTCCTCAATAATCGCATCTAACGTAATTGCATCTGATTCAAAACCACCTGTTAATGGATAACATCCAAGTGTTCTAAATCTTATTTTTTTATGTTCAACCTTCTCACCAGGTAATAGCTTTAATCTATCATCATCTACCATAATAATATTGCCATCACGCTCAATGCATGGTCTTTCTTTTGCAAAATATAAAGGAACTATATCAATATTTTCACGCTTTATATACTGCCAGATATCATTTTCAGTCCAATTTGAAATTGGAAAAACTCTCATACTTTCACCTTTATTTATTTTAGTGTTATAAAGCTTCCACATTTCTGGTCTTTGATTTTTAGGATCCCATGCTTGCGCTTCATTTCTGAAAGAGAAAATTCTTTCCTTTGCACGAGATTTTTCTTCATCACGACGTCCTCCACCAAAGGCTGCTGTAAATCCATATTTACTTAATCCTTGTTTTAAAGCTTGTGTCTTCATGATATCAGTATATGCTGATCCGTGATCAAAAGGATTAATCCCTTGCTTTATACCTTCTTCATTTGAATGGACAATCATCTCAATTCCTAATTTTTCTGCTGTCTTATCACGAAATTCGATCATTTCTTTAAACTTCCATGTTGTATCTATATGCATGAAAGGAAATGGTGGCTTTTCAGGATAAAATGCTTTCATTGCAAGATGTAACATAACTGAACTGTCTTTACCAATTGAATATAACATTACTGGCTTTTCACATTCTGCTGCTACTTCTCTAATAATATAAATTGCTTCTGCTTCTAATTTGTCAAGATGTGATAATTCGCTCATATATTAGTCCCCCTATTTGCTAATCTAAATTTTTAAATATATTTATTGTGAATCGTGAATTGTGCATTAATTCTAATATTGATTTGAATCTTTACGGTTTATTTCGATAGAATGCTCTGTTCCATCAGTTTCTTCAATCTTCCAATCTGCAATATCATCTTTAAATTTAACTGTAAGCTTGCTTCCTCTTCCACCCATATCTGCTCCTAGATATAATGAAATTGAACCTGTAGGGCATTCTTTTATGCAAGAAGAGCATCCCCAACAATCTTTAGGATATCTTATATATACTTTCTTGCTATCTTCAGTTGATTTTATAAGACTTCCTGGACACACAGCTAAACATCTTTTGCATCCTATGCATTTATTTTTATTAATTGCTATGCTCATATGTTTCACCTCTTCCCACTAAATCTCTATATAACATTTTAAGTTTGCCATCTACAAGCTTCGAATTAACATATTTTAACCATTCATCGCTTTTCTCTGGATAATCAAGGTTTTCTGCAAAGCTGTGCCATCTAGTTTCTTTTCTTGCTTTTAAATGGGCAATTACAGATTTACAAAGAGTAAGTCTCTCTTTTAACTCATATACAAACATCAATTCATGCATATCTTCTGCATAAAGATTTTCACTCAATTTCTCAATTTGCTCAATTTTCTCCATTGCAAGTTCAAGTTGCTTTTCATTAAATTGATAACTACTTCCAATTCCGCCTGCATAAGTATCCATTACCTTCTGCATTGCTTCTTCAAGTTGTTCAAAATTGAATATCTGATTTTCAGAGTTTAGCACTTTTTCAACTTCTGATTTCTTTTTCTTTATAAGTAAATCTTCTTCAGTTGTTGATAAAGTAACAACATCTTTATCACTATTATTTATTGCTTCAACTACTGCCTTTGCTGCAATCTCGCCCTCTACTAGTGCTCCTGTAACATATTTTTGTGGACATCCACCAGCTACATCACCTGCTGCATAAAGACCTTTTATTGTAGTTTCTCTTTTGGTATCAACCCAATATCCACTAGCAGTATGTCCACCTACTATGTATGGTTCTGTTCCTTCAATTTCTACATTTTGCTCACTTGGATTTTTTCCTGATTCTATCCATTTTAAAGTTTGACTAGGAGCCATGTTTAAATATGCTTTTTTTAATTCTTCATCTTGAGCGGAAGTAATACCTTCTGTTCTTAAATAACAAGGCCCTCTTCCCTCTTGATTTTCCTTTACTGTTCCATAAACTCTTTCTGATGTAGTTAGACCATATTTTGTTTCATAAACTTCTCCTTTTGAATTTACCTGCTTTGCTCCTACACCTTGAGCAATTGTACCCGTTGGTGCAATTGTGTCTTTACATCTCAAAGCAATAAATCTCATTTCAAAAGTAGTCATTTCAGCCCCTGCTTTTATTCCCATAGCATACCCTGCACCAGTGTTGAACGGAGGATACCACATTTTATGTCTTGAAAAACCTGGATTGTTAGGTTTATAAAGACCTGCTGCTCCACCAGTTGCGCATATTACTTTTTTTGCTTTAATTTCATATAGAATTTCTTCTTCTACACCAACTGCAAAAGCGCCAAGTATCTGATTATCTTTTACAATATAATCAATAACATTAACTTGATTCATAACAGTAACATCGTTTAGTTCCTGCACTGCATCTGCTAAAATAGGTTTAATATTTTCACCATTAATTTTTATATTTCTATTTCCTCTAGCCATATATTCGCCATTTTCATCTTTTAAGATAACAAGCCCTAAATCCTCTAACTTTTTTGTTACCTTATTTAAACCTTGTGACATTGTAAGAAGTAGATCTTCACGCACAATATTATCTGCATCTTTTTTAGCGTAATCCGCATAGTCTTCAGGAGTTCTTCCTTTAACTATATATGCATTGATTGCATTTACTCCGGCTGCTAAGCACCCACTTCTCTTAATATTAGCTTTTTCAAGTATAAGTACGGATGCATCAGAATTTTCACGTATGGTTAAGGCCGCATAGCACCCAGCAGTGCCTCCTCCAATAATTAATATATCAGTTTCTAATTGTTTTACTTGAACGTTCTTACTCATAGCATATCTCCTTTTTTTAGGCACATGAGATAAAATAATAGACTAAAGATGCGCCGTATATTTTGTGTCAGGCAAGGAAGTAGATTTCGCTCATAGCAAGTCTATTAGCAAAATTTACTGACGCAGCATGGCGCAAAATAAACAAGCATACTGGTCTAATATTTTTTCGATTGTGCCTAGAGTCAATATTTACTAAATAAACACAGAGATTATTATTCCCTGCATTTTTAAGCACTGATTTTTATTTATACAAAGCTCAAATATATTTAATCTTTGTCTTTATTCATGGATGATATTTAAATAAATACAGACATTTCTTCTGTTTTAATCTTATTTTCCACAACATTTGCACTTTTTTCATCAAATGCATAAACTCTATGGATTAAAACGAAAACTTCTTCACCAATTTTTAATTCTTCATCTTCCAAACTACGATATCCATAAAATATTTGGTTCCCTACCTGTACATCTATTTCAAGATTATTTCCTCTAAATGCAATACCTTTTACAATCCCCTTTTCTGCTGCAAGAGGAGTCAAAATCTCCTTATCATTTTTAGCAATTTGTATAAACTCAGGACGTACTATTGCCTTTGTTTCTTTAGGGTTCACAACTTCAAATCCTTTTAGCTTAGTATAATCATCTATTAGATTGGATTCACCAATAAATTGCGCTACGAAATGAGTCTTTGGATTCTTATATATCTCAACTGGACTACCTTTCTGCTCAATTTTCCCTCTATTTGTTATTATTATTTCATCTGCCACTTCTACAGCTTCATCTTGATCATGGGTTACAAAAATGCTTGTTATTCCCAATTTCGATATTGTTTCTCTAAGCCATCTTCTAAGTTCTTTTCTTACCTTCGCATCAATTGCTGCAAAAGGCTCATCTAGTAGTAACAACTGTGGATTAGGAGCAAGTGCTCTAGCAAAAGCTACACGTTGTCTTTGTCCACCAGACAATTGGCCTGGATACCTTTTTTCAAGACCTTTAAGACCAATAAGCTCTATAAGTTCCATAACTCTCTCATGTATATAATCTTTTTTAGCTTTTTGTACCACAAGACCAAACGCTACATTATCATAAACTGTCATATGACGAAATAGAGCATAACTTTGAAATACAAATCCAATTCCTCTTTTTCCTGGTTCTATATCATTGACTTTGACTCCATTAATAATGATATCTCCTTCATCTGGAGTTTCTAGGCCTGCTATCATTCTAAGTATAGTAGTCTTCCCACTTCCACTTGGACCTAAAAGACCAATTAATTTTCCCTGCTCTATTCTAAAACTAACATTGTCAGATGCCTTATAATCTCCGAATCTTTTATTAATATTCTTTAGTTCCACATACATACATACTAGACCCCCTTCTTAGTTTTCCATTCCACGATATTACGTAATATTAAAACCACAATTGCAATAATTACCAATATAGAAGCAACTGCAAAGGCTGCTGAAAATTGATATTCGTTATATAAGATCTCAATGTGTAATGGTAAAGTATTTGTCTTTCCTCTAATATGACCAGATACTACTGATACTGCCCCAAATTCTCCCATTGCCCTTGCTGCACAAAGTATTACTCCATATATAAGTCCCCATTTAATATTAGGAAGAGTTATTCTTCTAAATATATTAAATCCATTAGCTCCCATCATCGCTGCTGCTTCTTCTTCATCAGTTCCCTGAGCATTCATTAAAGGTATTATCTCTCTCGCTACAAACGGAAAGGTTACAAATATCGTTGCTAATATTATCCCTGGTACAGCAAACACTATTTTTATATTATTTGGAACTAAAATATTTTCTAAAAAGCTCCCTTTTCCAAATGTTAATACGAATATTAATCCTGCAATAACAGGTGATATTGCAAATGGTAAATCAATTAAGGTTCCTAGCAAGTTCTTCCCTCTAAATTTAAATTTTGTTATAGTCCATGCAACACATATACCAAATATAGTATTCATGATTGTTGCTATTAACGTAGCTATTAATGTGAGGTTCATAGCTTTAAGAGTATATCCATCTGAAATTGCTTTAATATATGCACTAAATCCTTTAGCCAAAGCTTCAGAAATTATCGATATCAGTGGAATAATAAGCATTAATGTGAGAAAAAATATGCTTATACCTATCAAACCGTATTTTAAGAATTTATTTTCACTTCTATTCATTGATGTTTTTTTCACTTACTATTCACCTCATATCTGCTTTAATTTACTATTGTATAGTTGAATTCCATTTATAACGAATAATATTAAGAATGAAGCACCTAACATAACTAAAGCTATAGCCGTAGCACCACTATAATCGTATTGCTCCAATCTTGACATAATTAAAAGAGGTGCAATTTCTGTTTTCATTGGAAGATTTCCTGCGATAAAAACTACACTTCCATACTCACCAACACCTCTTGCAAATGCTAAACCAAATCCAGTTAATAATGGTGCTGATATTTCTGGAAATATTACTTTGCAAAAAGTTCTTAATCTACTAGCTCCAAGCATTGCTGCCGCTTCTTCATATTGTCCGTCTAAATCTTCAAGAACTGGCTGAATTGTTCTTACAACAAATGGAATTCCTATAAATGTTAAGGCTATAACAATTCCTAAAATAGAAAATGATGATTTTATTCCAAATGAATAAAGTATTTTTCCTATCCAACCATTCTCAGAATATAAGGTAGTAAGTGAGATACCTGCAACAGCTGTTGGTAGTGCAAATGGTAAATCAATTATTCCGTCTATAAATCTTTTAAATGGAAAATCGTATCTAACTAAAACCCACGCCAAGATAACCCCGAATACGCTATTTATTATCGCTGCTATAAATGCAGCCCCAAAACTCACCAAGTATCCGTGTAATGTTCTAGCATTTAATACTGTACTAAGAAATTTATCTAATCCCATTCCCCCTGACTTTATGACTAAAGCTGATAAAGGAATTAAAACTATAAGGCTTAGGTAAACAAGAGAAAAACCCATTGTCAGTCTAAATCCAGGAATAACTCTTTTTGTCTTGCTCATATTCATCCCCCACTCTAAAAAAATAATTACCATATTAAAAAACTTCTCTGATACCTAGCCACTTTTATCTTCCTCTTATCTAAGTTAGATATAAAACTGGCAATCTCCCAGATTTGATTATCCTTGATGGTATAGATCCAACTAAAATTTCTTTTTATATCCCTACTTGAGCTAATTATCACTTTATAATCTAATATTCTCAGTTTTTAGGAATATAGATTTGGTCAAATGTTCCCCCATCTGAAAAATGAGTCTCTTGAGCTTTTTTCCATCCTCCAAATAAGGAATCATCTATTTTTACAAGATCCAATTTAGGAAATGTATCCTTATATTCCTCAGCAACGTCTTTATCCCTCGGTCTGTAATAGTTTTGAGCTACTAGTTCTTGTCCTTCTTTAGTGTATAAGTAGTCCAAGTATCCTTCAGCGACCTCTTTAGTACCTCTTTTATCAGCGACTTCATCCACTACTGCAACTGATGGCTCTGTTAAAATACTTAAAGATGGAGTAACTATTTCATAATTATCTTTTCCAAGCTGTTGTAGTGATAACATAGCTTCATTCTCCCAAGCTATAAGAACATCACCTAATCCTCTTCTAACAAAACTAGTAGTTGCTCCTCTTGATCCTGAATCTAATACAACTACATTCGAATATAACTTGGACATAAACTCTTTTATAGAATTTTCATCACCATTATATTTTTTTGATGCATAAGCCCAGGCCGCTAAGTAATTCCATCTAGCTCCACCTGAAGTTTTTGGGTTTGGTGTTACAATTGAAACACCATTCTTTGTTAAGTCATCCCAATCTTTTATATTCTTTGGATTTCCTTTTCTAACAAGAAAAACAATAGTTGAAGTATATGGTGCACTATTTTCTTTAAAACTACTTTGCCAATCACTATTCAAGAGACCAGCTTTGCTTATGGCATCAATATCATATCCCAATGCTAAGGTTACAATATCAGCATCTAATCCCCCCATAACTGCCTGCGCTTGTGAACCAGATCCTCCATGAGATTGATCTATTGTTACATCTTGTCCAGTTTTTTCTTTCCAGTACTTTATGAAACTTTCATTAAACTTAGTGTATAATTCTCTTGTAGGATCATATGATACATTCAAGAGCTCCACTGGTTTCTTACTATTATCGCCATTAGTTCCTTGCTTTCCACAGCCGACAAAAGCCCCAGTAATTAGCGTAATAGAAAGCAGCAAACATAACATCCCAGTTTTTTTCACAATATTCTCCCCAATCTTTTTTCATAAATATTTATTGCTCATATGTAAAAAAATCAATATTCATATATGTTTAGTAGGATTTTAAATAAATGACATCCTAGAAAATAACAAGTTTTAGTATACGTTGCAGTAATAAATTTACACTTAAAGTTTTATTAATCTAAGATCCACTTCATACTTTCGTATAGAAACCTAATTAAATCATACATTATTAAAACTTTATCTCAATTATTATATAAAATAATGCTTTATGTGATGATTGCACTGTTTAGCTAATCATATATAAAGTTTTTTATTTCCTACTAATTTTATAAACTTTATATGAAATATACTATAAGGGAATTTTATGTTTTTGTCAATAAAATTAACTCAAAAATATTAATTTTTAACAAAAATCAAACTTACTAAATGAAAATGTTAAATTTTATCCAGTAAGTTTTTGAAATTGTTATTTTGTAAAATATTATTTATATTTCGAAATCACCAAAATTTGTATCTATGATTATAAAATTAATATTAAATTATTTAACTATTGAATCATTATTTTTTAGGAATATAAATTTGGTCGAATGTTCCTCCATCTGAGAAATGAGTTTCCTGAGCTTTCGCCCATCCTCCAAATTCACCGTCTACTGTAACTAAATTAACTTCTGGAAATGTGCTCTTATACTTTTCAGCAACTTCTTTATCTCTAGGTCTGTAATAATTTTCTGCTGCTATTTCTTGTCCTTCTTTAGTATATAAATAATCTAAATATCCCTCTGCAACTTCCCTAGTTCCTTTTTTATCAACAACTTTATCAACTACAGCAACAGGAGGTTCTGCTAAAATACTTAATGATGGCACTACTATTTCATACTGATCTTTTCCAAGTTGATTAAGTGATAAAAGTGCTTCATTTTCCCATGCTATAAGTACATCTCCTAATCCTCTCTCAACAAAACTTGTTGTTGCTCCCCTAGCTCCTGAATCCAATACTGTTACATTTGAATATAACTTTGACATAAAATCTTTTATAGCCTTTTCATCACCATTATACTTTTTCGATGCATAGGCCCAAGCTGCTAAGTAGTTCCATCTAGCTCCTCCTGATGTTTTTGGATTTGGTGTTACTATCGAAACTCCATCCCTCGTTAAATCATCCCAGTCTTTTATATTCTTAGGATTTCCTTTTCTAACAAGAAAAACTATAGTAGATGTATATGGCGAACTATTTTCTTTAAATTTACTTTGCCAATCACTATTTACAAGACCAGCTTGACTTATAGCATCTATATCATAGCCTAGTGCTAAGGTTACAATATCAGCCTCTAATCCACCAATTACTGATTGTGCCTGTGCACCAGAGCCTCCATGAGATTGATTTATTGTTACATCTTGTCCAGTTTTATCCTTCCAATATTTTATAAAACTATCATTAAATTTTGTATATAATTCTCTTGTTGGATCATATGATACATTCAAAAGCTCTACAGGTTTTTTACTGTCCGAATTTTCACTATTAGCTTCTTGCTTTCCACAACCTATAAAAGCCCCCATTATTAAAGCTATAGAAAGCGTAACACTTAATATTCTTCTCTTCTTCATAACATTTGCCCCTTTCAAATCCATTATTTATCATATATGTTTAGTAGGCTTTTAGTTATAATTGCCTATCTAAATCTCAATTAAAGAATTTATAACAACATCAATAATCCGTATTATTTTATTGGTTATACTGATATTTGTTTTAATTCCTATTATTTCAATGGGAATTATATGATTTATACTATAGTTTATATTATTCACTTTGTCAATACATTTATTCAAAAAAATTCTATTAACATAGAACACAGTACCCACAGTTTTCTCTCCACAAATATAAACTTCAAGAAAAGAACAAAATCATAGGAGACTTTAGAATCTGGAGAATAAAAAAAGTAGTTGCCTTAAACAACTACTTAACATATATGCCGCAATATTTACATTTAATATATTAATAAGCCAATTTCTCATTTAATACTAAAATATAGGTTTATAATTGCAACATATTTAATTATTAGCATTTTATTTTTGCTTTATTTTTATTCCGTGGCACGCATTAGCTGATGAACAACCGGAGCATCCACATCCGCAGCCACTTTCTCCATTTTTAGCTTTTTTTATTTGCTTCCCTATCACAAATGCCATAAATCCAAATATTATACCAGCTAATATAATTGTTGCCACCATAATTATCACTCCTCAAATCTTAATCTAAGTAAACCGTTATACTTAAATCTAGTTGTATAAACATTATTTTGTATAACTTAAATTAGCATTAACTACTTTTTCTTTTGATCCCTTTCTTCCTGTTGCTATAACTATAAATACTACAGCTACTGCAATTATAATTGAAACTACAGCTCCAACTAAACTTCCAACCCCCAATATATAATTACCAACTTGGTTAATAACAAGTGCCACTATATATGCAGTTGCTGTCTGGAATCCTATAGTAATAAATGTCCATTTCCAATTTCCCATTTCACGTCTTATTGTACCAATTGCCGCGAAACAAGGAGCACAAAGTAAATTGAATGCCATAAATGCAAACCCGCTTGCTGCTGTAAACATTGCACCAACATTATTAATTAATGTCGGATCAGTTTCAGATGCATCTGATATTCCATATAAAACACCAAATGTTCCAACAAGATTTTCCTTTGCAACAAGTCCTGTAACTGTTGAAACTGATGATTGCCAATTTCCAAAGCCAAGTGGTGCAAATATAGGTGCAATAATATTTCCTAGGCTTGCTAATATACTATTATCTGCATCTACCATTTCGAATGACCAATTAAATGATTGTAAGAACCATACTGCTGCACAAGAAACTAAAATTATTGTTCCAGCTTTTGCTATAAATGCTTTTACTCTATCCCACATATGAATGACTACACTTTTTGCGCTTGGTATATGATATTGTGGTAATTCCATAACAAATGGTGAAGGATCTCCAGAAAATAATTTTGTTTTCTTTAATATAATTCCACAAACAACAATCATTATTATTCCCAAGAAATATGCTGATGGAGCTACCCAAGCTGAATCATTAAAGAATGCTGATGCAATTAAAGCTATAATTGGCAACTTAGCGCTACAAGGAATAAATGTAGTTAACATAATTGTCATTTTTCTATCTCTCTCATTTTCCATTGTACGTGTTGCCATAATACCAGGTACACCACAACCAGAGCTAATAAGCATTGGTATAAATGACTTCCCTGAAAGACCAAACTTACGGAAAATTCTATCCATAATAAATGCTACACGGGCCATATATCCACAGTCCTCAAGTACAGATAAGAATAAGAATAAAAGTATAATCTGTGGTACAAATCCAATTACCGAACCTACTCCACTAATTATTCCATTAATGACTAATCCTTGTAACCAGTCAGCTACATTTGCACTTGCCATCCAATCTGAAGCACTTCCTTGAATTATCTCTCCAAATAACGTATCATTAATCCAATCAGTTCCTATTGTCCCTATTGTTATTGCAATATAATATACTGCATACATAATAACCACAAAAATTGGCAATGCCAAGAAACGATTTGTAACAATTTTATCAATTTTGTCTGATGTTGTTTCTTTTCCATTGCTGCTCTTCTTAATCGCACTTGAAACTACATCTCCTATAAATGCATATCTATCTGCAGTAACAATACTTTCACTATCGTCATCAAGTTCATTTTCATATTTCTGTATTACTGCTTCTATATCACTTAATATGTTTTCTGGAAGTTTCAAATTATCTATTATGTTTTTATCACGTTCGAATAATTTTATAGAAAGCCAATTAATATTAGTATCTTTACCTTGTATATTACCTTGGACAATTTTTTCTATCTCATCGAAAGCATCCCTAGCTTCTTTTGAAAAAGGCACTTGAAAATTCGGTTTTTTCTTTGAATTAGCTACTTCGATAGCCTTTTCCGCCGCTGCTTTAACTCCATTTCCTTTAAGTGCAGAAGTTTCAACTACTGGACACCCTAGAGTTTTTGATAATTTATTAATATCTATTTTATCTCCATTTTTCTCTACAATATCCATCATGTTAAGTGCTATAACTGTAGGAATTCCTAATTCCAAAATCTGAGTTGTTAAATATAAATTTCTTTCTATATTAGATGCATCCACAATATTAATTACTGCGTCTGGTCTATCATTTATCATAAAATTACGTGTTACAACTTCTTCAAGTGTATATGGTGATAGAGAATAAACTCCTGGTAAATCGACAATTTCAACTTCCTTATGTCCTTTTAACTTACCACCCTTTTTTTCAACAGTTACCCCTGGCCAGTTACCAACATATTGTGATGAACCTGTAAGTTCATTAAACATAGTTGTCTTTCCACAATTAGGGTTACCTGCAAGCCCTATTTTAATTGACATTTCTATTCCTCCTCATCACTATATATACCTTTCTTTATCAATCTGAACTATGGTATATATTTTTTTGTATTGAATTACTCTACAAGTATCATTTCTGCATCAGCTTTACGAAGTGATAATTCATATCCACGAACTGTTACTTCTATTGGATCTCCAAGTGGTGCCACTTTACGAACATACACTTCACACCCTCTTGTTATTCCCATATCCATAATACGTCTACGGACTGGTCCTAAACCATCAACCTTTTTAACCTTAACAGTTTGTCCACATTTAATCTCCTTTAATGTGTTCATTATAAAAATCCTCCTAAACTATAATTCTACTTGCCATTCTTTTATCTAATGCAACTCTGCTATCCTTAACATTTATTATTAGATTTCCTCCAAGTTCAGAAATAATTTTAACCGTTTCACCTGTAACAAACCCTAAACTGTTTAAAAATCTTTTTGTTTCATCATTTCCAGTAATCTTTTTAATATTCATTTCATTTCCCTTATTAGCTAATATTAATGGCATAATGCTTCCCCCTTAATTAGATTCACTAATTTTTGCATAAATTATTTATGTATAATTCCTTATATTTTATCGCCAATTAAAGTCACAATCAATTGATAATGATTTTAATTAACTTCTCTATAAATAATAATAGCACTTTTCACTCTCATTGAAAATGATTTTCAATGACTTTTTTAAAAATTATGCTTTCATCAATTGGTAACGTTTTATTATTGCATTTTTGCTTTTTTTATTAAATTTACTTAATTATTTTAATAAATTTATAATTGTTAATATTTTATTTGATTCTATGAACTTCAATAATTCAAATAACTTTTTCATAAAAAATAAGAATTCTTACTATAGAATCATATATTTTATTAGCTAAATATATAGAATCTACTCTTATTCAAAAACTTTATTAACTAGAATTCTTAAACATATGCCGTGTATTTCGATATATATTACAAAAATAATTCTTCATCATAATTCTAAAAATATTATAAGAATTTTGGCAGTACTTGTTGTGAATTATGCATTGTGAATTGCAATATATATACATACTGTTATTACTAAATTTCCTCTAAATTTTTTATATGTATTTTATTTAACACACAGATAAAAAATAGACTATCCAAGATAGAGGAATACTCTATTTTGCACAGCCTATTTTCATTTATACTTTATATATATTAGTTAAGTTTCTAAATTTTCAACATAACTTAGCACTTGTTGTGCTAGACTTTAAATATAAATCTATTATTAAAACACAGATATAACATTGTGTGCACTCATTCTTAAATATTAAATCACACAAAATAAGATTAAAGTATTTCCTCTAATGTCTTTCTTATAGCTTTAATAAAGTCAAATGTATTTAATGTTTGAATGTTATCATGCTCAGCAAGTAACGATAAGTCTTTAGTCATTATTCCATCTTCAATTGTTTTAATTGAGGCCTTTTCCAATTTGTCTGCAAAATTAACTAAATCAGCATTATTGTCTAGTTCTCCTCTTTTCTTTAATGCTCCAGACCATGCGAATATTGTTGCAATAGAATTTGTTGATGTTTCTTCACCTTGTAAGTGTTTATAATAATGCCTTTGAACAGTTCCATGTGCCGCTTCATATTCATAGTTTCCTTCTGGTGAGACAAGTACAGATGTCATCATTGCAAGTGAACCAAATGCGGTAGCAACCATATCACTCATTACGTCTCCATCGTAGTTCTTACAAGCCCAGATAATTCCACCTTCTGATTTAACAACTCTAGCAACAACATCATCAATTAACGTATAGAAATATTCAATTCCTGCCTCATCAAACTTAATTTTATATTCATCATCAAAAATATCTTGAAAAATATCCTTAAATGTATGATCATATTTCTTTGAAATTGTGTCTTTAGTTGCAAACCATAGATCTTGTTTAGTATCTAGTGCAAAATTAAAACAAGCTCTTGCAAAACTTTCAATAGACTTATTAAGGTTATGCATACCAAGAACTACTCCATCACCTGCAAAGTTATGTACTAACTCTCTTTTTTCTTCGCCAGTCTCAGAGGTAAATACAAGTTCACATTTACCTTTACCTTCTATTTTCATTTCAACATCCCTATATACATCCCCATAAGCATGTCTTGCTATCGTAATAGGCTTTTTCCACGTTCTAACATATGGCTTAACTGGTTCTACTATAATTGGTGCCCTAAATACTGTTCCATCTAATATTGCTCTTATAGTTCCATTAGGACTTTTCCACATTTCTTTTAAATTATACTCTTTAACTCTTGCTGCATTTGGTGTAATAGTTGCACATTTCACACCAACTTTATACTTTTTGATAGCTTCTGCAGCATCTACAGTAACTTGATCGTCAGTTTCATTTCTATACTCTAATCCAAGATCATAATATTCTGTATTTAATTCAATAAAAGGATTTAATAATTCCTCTTTTATTGCGCCCCAAATAATTCTTGTCATTTCATCTCCGTCCATTTCAACTAACGGAGTTGACATTTTTATTTTTTCCATATTTATTGCCTCCTATATTGCTTATATTTGCTTTAAAAATCTTTAGAAACTAACTTTCTTTTTTCTTTTAGATATCTTAATTTCTATAAATAATTATACAATATTAACGCCCTATTTTCAAACAATTAGCATTATTATATATGTTTTAATAATAAATTCACATTTAAATTTCTAATAAGCTAAGCACTTAATTAAGGCAAAATATCGAAACTCAATTTTAATATATATAATAATTCTTCATGATACTTCTAAAAATATTGCAGGAATTTTAACCGTAATTGTGAATTGTGAATTTTGCATTATGAATTTCCATATATTACAATTACTCAAAAGACCACTCAGCTATTATAGTTTCTCCTTCTCCTAAAGTAATATCACCGTCACTAAGCCAACAAATAGCATCATCCCTATGTCTATTATCTGTAGAATCATCCTCATCATACACTTCTATAATACTCTCATTTTTCTTTTTATTTACTTTTCTCTTCTTACCTACATCTTTTTTAACTTCAAAAATTACAGGAGAATTATTATGTTGATCAATCTCATCCTTCTTTACTTCCGTCACATTACTATTGTTATCAGATTCATTTTCACTATTTAGTTTTGGATTATCTACTTTTAAAAGTGCTATCTCATCATTCTTATTTTCTTTAATATCTACTTTTCCTTGTATATTAGTCGCATCTTTAGAACTTACTTCTGTATTCTTATTTTTATCCATATCAGTCTTTTCTAAAATTCCTATTTCATTTTCTTTTTTTACAATTTCAGATTTTTCCTTGACTTTGATATTTTGATGCTTTACAAAATTTTTCACCTTGTATATATTATTATCTACAATTTCGATCATTTCTAAATTCACTAGAACGTCTAACGCAGCTTTTACTTCACTTATCTCTCTATTAAATTCTATTGATAAGGTCTCTACTGTGTATGGAATATTTCTTGACATATATAATTCTCCCTCTTGATTTACCTTTCCAGCTAAAACAACCATCCTGTTCCAAACATAGTGAATAAGATCTCTATTAGACATTCTATCTATTATTTTAAATTTTGTGTCGTCATACATATCAACTCTAAATCTCACGTATCTTCTCTCTTTCATACTCATCATTTCCCTTCATATTTATATACCAACAAGTTAATTCACAAAAATGTTATTATATGCAGCATAGCTGCTCTTTTTCAATGTGCATACTTTCTTTCTCTCATGCTCATCAATCTCCTCTCATACTCACATACCACTAATTAATTCAAAAAAAACGTTCTTATATGCAGAAAAGTTCCACATTGCAGCATAGCTGCTCTTTCTATAGGTGCATAGCTGCTCTTTTCAATGTGCGTATCTTCTCTCTTTCATATTCATCATCCCCTCATATTTACATCTTATCGAGTTAATCCAAAAAGGTTCTTACACTCAAAAAAAGTTACTGATTGCAGAAATGTTCCGTATCGCAGCATAGCTGCTCTTTTCAGTAGTGCATAGCTCTCTTTTTATCGGTGCATATTTATCCTTCCAATTAATATATACGCAAAAAAAGAAATATATAAAGGGTTCTAACAAATTTTTTTATCAAAATTATAATTTTCTAACTAAGTTATGCGTAATTATTTAGACAGCAAAAAAGCTCAGTTACCAAAACTGAGCTTTAATATAAAAATATTATTTTTCTTTTTTGTCTACATCTTCATATTCAACATCAATAATTTCTCCAGTTGTATAGTCATCTACAGGAGTGCTGTAGACTTCCTTATCTCTATCATTATTATAATAGTTATTTAAATTCTTCTTTCTCTTTTTTTCTTTAAAAAATCCCACTATCTTCATAACAATATATATTATTACTCCTGCTATCAGAAGCCATGGAAGAATATGTAGAATTAATGATCCTACTAAAAATATTATACAAATTGTTCCTATAATATACATATATCTTTTAAATTCTCTGTTCATTACACTCAACCTCTATATTACTTAGTTTCTCATTTAGTTAAAAGCATACCTTAAGTATACCTTATGAATATAAAATTTACAATGTACATAACAAAATCGTAGTCGACTTTGGTTAAGTTCCGTATTGTGCTTCGCACTCTTTTCATATGTGTAGGTTTTTTATGCATTTTATGCTCTATAAGGTATGAATCTATATGTTATTAAAATCGTTACTACAAGCAATGCTGTAACAACTATTCCTCCTTCTGGTCCAAAGCTTCCTCCATTAACTATATTTGAATTAATAGTTCTTATGGTATATATAGAATCTGTAATATTTCCACTTACCAAGAATCCAAAAATGTCACCCTGAAAATAATTCCAAGTTATATGATACCCTATACACATCCATATATTTTTAGTCTTTATGAATAAATATCCCATAAAAATTCCGAATAAAAACAAATTCACGTATGCAAGTAAACTGATTCCATGATTTAATGAATGCATTAGTGAAAAAATTATGGATGATCCTAAAATAGGAATCCATGCTATTTTAGTTTGTTTTAAAACAGTCATGCAATACCCTCTAGCAAAAAGTTCTTCATTAATGCCAACAAATATAAAAACAATAAGCTGTAAAAATAATGTTCTTGAAAAGTTTGGACTATTAAAACCATTCACTAGTTCAACTGATTTAGTACATAACAATATAATTGCAACCATAGTAAATGATATTGCGCCAAATAATAAGCCATAAAATAAATCTTTCCATCCTTTTCTTATATTAATTAATCCAATATCTTTCACTTTTTTTCTATCTAGAACTTTCCAGAATAAAACTACAAAGAATATCATTAGTATGCATTGTATCAAATTTAAAAATGCGCCTGGAAAAGAAGACATACTTAAGAGCTGCTCAGTAATATAACTTATACCCTCATCTTGTTTTGACAGCAATGCTGGATTAGTCATAAAAACAAATGCACTATATATATTACTGAAGACAACCGACATTATAGTTGTAGATACAAAGAAACATACGAAAACAAGTATTATCTTCCAACCAGATCTTACTTGCTTACGATCATTACTAAAAATTCTCATTAACATCCTCCAATCAATTTCTCTTTACAATTTTATTCTCTTTTAAAACATATATCTCTAAATCAACCCTTTTTCATAATTTATCCCCTCAATTTGCATAATGTCTGAAGATTTATCTTCAATATAAATTCCTAGAGAAGAACAAAATCGCAGGCGACTGTGGAGCCGGAGATTTTTTCACGCATCTGCCTCTTCGAACGCATGTGAGAAAAATTTGGCAGGCGAATAAGATTTCTTTTTTATTCTTTTTAAAATACAAAAACTAGTCAATCAACCTTTTTTAAGTTATCCACAGATTTTATTGTAATATAAATTCCTAAAGAATAAAAAATATTCACCTCTATATTATATATATCTAGTTAATATAAATTCATGAAAATATTCTTAATTATTAATTAAAATATATATTTCATGCGAATCTATACTGAGTGTGGCGTTACTTTCCCAATATATATTTCGATTCACAATTCACAGTTCACAATGCACATTTCACAATTACGACTAAGACTCTTGAAATATTTTTATAATTATCATGAAGGATTATTTTTGCAATATATATACCATCTATAAACATGTTGGTTATAAAATATTCTTCATAGAATCCAAGTACTTGCTTATTGTTATCTAGTATTTCTAAATTGAGATTCTAATTTTATCTATAGAAGTGATACCTCTAAATACTTAGAATATCACTTCCATTTCAATATGCTATTTTCTTAAGAATTCATTAACAGATATTCCTGCTCTTATTCCTTCATTTATAGCTGTAACAACTAATGATTGTCCACGTCTAGCATCACCTGTTGAAAATACTTTGTGTACATTAGTTTTAAAATCTTTTTCATTCGCTTTTATGTTACTTCTTGCATCTGATTCAACACCAAAAGCTTCTTTAATGTAATTTTGTGAACCTGTGAAGCCCATTGCAAGCAATACAAGTTCAGCTTGATAAGTTTTTTCTGATCCTTCAACTGGCACTGGACCAAATCTTCCATTTTCGTCTTTCTTCCATTCAACTTTTACAGTATCAACACTTTCAAGATTTCCATCTTTATCTGTATTAAGACCTGTAACTGTAGTTAAATATTCTCTTGGATCTTTGCCATAAAGGTCTATAAATTCTTCTTGGCCATAATCAACCTTAAGAACTTTAGGCCACTCTGGCCATGGATTATTAGCTCCTCTTTCTTTAAGAGGTTCACCCATTATTTCAAATTGAACTAATGATTTACATCCATGTCTAAGTGAAGTTCCAACACAGTCTGTTCCTGTATCTCCACCACCAATTACAATTACATTTTTATCTTTTGCTGAAATATAATTATTATCATCATGATTTGAGTCTAGAAGACTTTTTGTATTAGCTTTTAAGAAATCTACTGCAAAATGTACGCCTTTAACTCCATCTCTACCTTTTGCTACAAGATCCCTAGGCTCAGATGCACCAGTTGCAAGTACTACTGCATCATATTCATCTAATATTTCATTTGCATCATAGTTTTCACCAATATTGGCGTTAGTTACAAATCTAATACCTTCCTCAGCCATAAGATTTATTCTTCTTAGTATAACTTCTTTATCAAGCTTCATATTTGGAATGCCATACATTAATAATCCACCTGGTCTGTCACTTCTTTCAAAAACAGTAACTTTATGACCACATTTATTTAATGTATCTGCTGCTGCAAGTCCTGCTGGACCTGATCCTATTACAGCAACTTTCTTTCCAGTTCTCTTAGCTGGAGGATTAGCTTTAACTATTCCATTTTTAAATGCAGTATCAATTATAGCTCTTTCATTTTCCTTTATAGCAACTGAAGGCCCATTTAATCCTGCTGTACATCCAGCTTCACATGGAGCTGGACATACTCTTCCTGTAAATTCTGGGAATGGATTAGTCTTATCTAATCTTTCATAAGCTAAATCCCATTTTCCTCTATACACTAAGTCATTCCATTCAGGAATTAGGTTATGAAGTGGACAACCAGATACCATACCTGAGAATAATACTCCTGATTGGCAGAATGGAACACCACAGTCCATACACCTTGCACCTTGAATACTTTGCTTTTCTGCTGGAAGACTTAAATGAAATTCTTTATAGTCTTTTATTCTTTCTTTAGGTTCTCTATTTTTACCTACTTCTCTATCATACTCTAAAAATCCCGTTGGTTTACCCATTTTTCTAACCCTCCTAATTTCCTTTAATTTCTTGGAAAGTTTTAATTAATGCTTCATCCTCATCACATCCAAGATTCTTATGCTTTTCAACAGTTTCCAATACTCTCTTATAATCCTTTGGAATTATTTTGTGGAATTTAGATTTTTCTGTCTCAAAGTTGTATAATATTTTATTTCCTTTAGGAGAGCCTGTAACTTTCACATGTTCTTCAATTAAGTTCTTTAATTCTTCTTCATCTTCTAAGCTTAACTCTTCTAATAGAATCATTTCTTCATTTAAGTTTATTCTAAAGTTTGGATCCTCTTCATAAATGTAAGCAATTCCGCCACTCATACCAGCAGCAAAGTTAATTCCTGTTTTACCTAAAACAACAACCTTACCACCTGTCATGTACTCTAATCCGTGAGCTCCAACTCCTTCAACAACAGCAGTCGCTCCTGAATTTCTAACGCAGAATCTTTCACCTGCAATACCATTTATAAATACTTTTCCTGAAGTTGCACCATATAAAGCAACATTTCCAATCAAGATATTATCTTCTGCTACAAATGTTGATTTCTTTGGAGGATATACTATAATTTTACCACCTGATAATCCCTTACCTAAGTAATCATTAGCATCTCCTTCAACTTCAAAGGTTAATCCACTTGGAATGAATGAACCAAAACTTTGACCTGCAGCTCCATTACACTTAATAGTAATAGAATCTTCTGTTAATCCATCTGAACCATTTACTCTTGTTATTTCAGATCCAAGAATAGTTCCAAGTGTTCTATCAGTATTAGTTATATCAATTTCAAAGTTTACTTTTTCTTTCTTTTCTATAGCGTCTTTAAATTGGCTTAAGAATACTTTTTGATCTAGCACTCTTTCTAATTTAAAGTCGTATTTCTTAGTTTCATCAAACTTAACAACTTTTCCTTTATACTTATCTGGAGTGTAAAGTATTGAGCTTAAATCAACATTCTTAGCTTTCCAGCCATGAATATTTTCTCTCTGCTTAAGTTTGTCTACTCTACCAACCATTTCATCAATATTTCTAAATCCAAGACTTGCCATAATTTCTCTTAGTTCTTGAGCTATAAAGTACATAAAGTTAACTACATATTCTGGTTTTCCTTTAAATCTCTTTCTAAGCTCTTCATTTTGAGTTGCAACTCCAACTGGACAAGTATCTAGATTACAAACTCTCATCATAACACAACCTAAAGTTACTAATGGTGCAGTTGCAAAGCCAAATTCTTCTGCTCCAAGAAGGGCAGCTATAGCAACATCACGTCCACTCATAAGTTTACCGTCTACTTCAACTCTAACTCTTTCTCTTAAATCGTTAAGAAGTAATGTTTGGTGAGCTTCAGCTAGTCCAAGTTCCCAAGGAAGTCCGGCATTTTTGATTGAGTTTTTAGGTGATGCACCTGTTCCTCCATCATACCCTGAAATTAATATTACTTCTGCTCCACCTTTAGCAACACCAGCTGCAACAGTTCCAACTCCACATTCTGAAACTAACTTAACAGATACTCTAGCTCCAGTGTTTGAATTCTTTAAATCATATATTAATTGAGCTAAATCTTCTATTGAGTAAATATCATGATGAGGTGGTGGTGATATAAGACCAACCCCTGTAGTTGAATGTCTAGTTTTAGCAATCCATGGGTAAACCTTAGTTCCAGGTAATTGACCACCTTCACCAGGTTTTGCTCCTTGTGCTAGTTTTATTTGAAGTTCATCTGCATTTACTAAATACTCTGAAGTTACTCCAAATCTACCAGATGCAATTTGCTTTATTGAAGATCTTCTTGAATCCCCATTTGCATCTTTAGTCCATCTATCCTTATCTTCTCCACCTTCACCAGTGTTAGACTTACCGCCAATTCTGTTCATGGCAATAGCAAGTGCTTCATGAGCTTCTTTAGAAATTGATCCATAAGACATTGCTCCTGTCTTAAATCTCTTAACAATTTCTGAAACTGGCTCAACTTCTTCAAGTGGAATTGCCTTAGAATTATAGTTAAATTCTAATAATCCTCTTAAAGTGATTTCAGCTTTTTCATCATCAATTAAAGAAGTATATTCTTTAAATAATTCATAATTTGATGTTTTAGTAGCTTCTTGAAGTTTATGAATAGTTAATGGATTATATAAATGCTCTTCTCCACTATCTTCTCCTGATCTAAGCTTTTCATATCCTGGAGAATCTAACGAAAAGTCTGCTGCATAAGTTTTTTCTTTAAATCCATTTTTGTGGTTTATCTCTGCTTCTTTTTGAATTTCAGCGAGTCCAATTCCATCGATTCTGCTTATAGTATTAGTAAAGTATTTATCAATAACTTCTTTTCCAATTCCTATAGCTTCAAAAATTTGTGCTCCTTGATAAGATTGTATTGTTGAAATACCCATTTTTGAAAGTATTTTAATTATACCTTTAAGCACTGCTTTATTATAGTTGTAAACAGCTTTATCATATTCTAAATCAAGTAATCCTTCTTCAATTAATCCTCTTAAGCTTTCATAAGCCATATATGGATTTATAGCAGAAGCACCAAATCCAAGCAATGTAGCAAAATGGTGAATCTCTCTAGGCTCTCCACTTTCAAGTATTAGAGCAACTGAAGTTCTTGTTCCTTTTTTAACCAAATATTGATGAAGTGCTGATACTGCAAGTAATGACGGAATAGGAACTTTTGCCTCACTTATATTTCTATCAGATAATATAAATATAGTATATCCCTTTTCATAAGCATCTTGAGCTTTTTCAAACGTTTCATTTAATGCTTCCTCTAAAGAGCCACCTTTATCAAATACAATATCAATTACTTTTGATTTTAAGTTTCCTTTATTATAAGCCTTTATTTTAGCTAATTCTTCATCATTAATTATTGGTGAATCGAGTTTAATCAACTCACAATTTGATGCTTTATCTTCTAATATATTACCCTCTGGTCCAAGATAAACATTAGAAGCTGTAACTATTTCTTCTCTAATAGCATCAATAGGAGGATTAGTTACTTGTGCAAATAACTGCTTGAAATAATTAAATAACGGTTGAGAATTCTTTGATAATACTGCTAAAGGAACGTCTACACCCATAGCCGCTAATGGTTCAGCTCCAGTTTCAGCCATTGGAAGCATTGTTGTTTTTACTTCCTCATAAGTATATCCAAAAGCTTTTTCTAATTTCTTTCTAGTTTCCTTATCATATTCAATCTTGAACTTCTTACTTTCATTCATTTTATCTAAAGTAATCAGATTTTCTTTTAACCATTCTCCATAAGGATATTGATTAGCATAAGAATTTTTTAATTCTTCGTCATCTATAACTTCTTTCTTAACTGTATCTACAAGTAACATTCTACCTGGCATTAATCTATCTTTCTTTTCAACAATTTCAGCTGGTATATCCAATGCACCAACTTCTGAAGAAAGAATAAGTCTTCTATCTTTAGTTATATAATATCTTGATGGTCTTAAACCATTTCTATCTAAAACTGCACCAACTTTTTCGCCATCTGTAAATACGATAGCTGCTGGACCATCCCATGGTTCCATTAGTGTAGCATTATATTCATAAAAAGCTTTCATTTCTTTACTCATAGTTTTACTCTTATACCATGGTTCTGGAATTGCCATCATAATAGCTCTAGTTAAATCCATTCCGTTCATATATAAGAATTCTAAATTGTTATCAAATATCGCAGAGTCTGATCCTTCTTTATTTATGATAGGTAACACTCTGTTTAAATCTTTTCCAAGTGCTCTAGATTTAACATTTGTTTCTCTAGAATAAACCTTATTAACATTTCCACGAAGTGTATTAATTTCACCATTGTGAATCATAAATCTATTAGGATGAGCTCTTTCCCAACTTGGGAATGTATTAGTACTATATCTTGAATGTACTAATGCCAAAGATGTTTCAACTCTTTCATCTTCTAAATCTTTATAAAATTCTCTAAGCTGTGTAGATAGTAACATCCCTTTATATACTATTGTCTTTGATGAAAAAGACGCTATGTAGAAAGTTTCATTTAGGAATTTACTTATCCATCCTGCTCTTTTTTCTATATTTCTTCTAACAATATATAAATTTCTTTCGAAATCTTTTCCTGGTTTTATTCCATTTGGTCTTCTTACAAAAGCTTGCATTATTGCAGGCATTGCTTCTAGCGATGCTTTTCCAAGTATTGAAGGGTTTGTTTGAACTTCTCTCCACCCAATTAGTTCAAGTCCTTCTTCCTTTGATATATCTTCAAAAAGGCTCATAGCTTCTTTTCTTGCCTTTTCTTCTTGTGGTAAAAATACCATAGCAACAGCGTAATCCCCTTCGTTTCCGAGAGTCATACCTTTTGATTTCAATTCTTCCTGAAAGAATTTGTGTGGTATATTAAATAATATTCCTGCTCCATCTCCTGTATGTTCATCAGCGCCTGTACCACCTCTATGCTCTAGCTTTTCTAGGATAGTTAAACAATCTGATAATATTTCATGAGATTTCTCACCATCAATGTTTACTATAGTCCCAATTCCACAAGCATCATGTTCAAAACATGGATTATATAACCCCTGTGCATTCGGATTATTTCTTTCCATTAAAATTCCCCCTTGAGATAATAATATATTCATTTGTACCTTCCTAAATATTTATCTATCAGGCACCTATTTATCCTTAAAACAATCATATTGCATTTATGTGTAGCAAACAACGAGTAAATACATCCTTTTTTGAAATATAATTACTCGCGTATTTGCTAAATTTTACAAGTTATTCATTTTCACTTAATATTAAACTCGCAATATCTTTCATTCTTTTCCCAGAATCCATACTTATCTTCTGCATATATCTAAACGCTTCATTCTCCGTAAGTCCTGAAGTTTTCATGAGTTGACCCTTAGCCTTTTCGATAAGCTTTCTATCTTCTAGAGTATGTTCTAACTTTTCAACTTGATCCCTTAGCTTCTTGATTCTCTTTTTGCTTTGAAAAATTAAATTTATAGCATTAGTTAAGAGAACATTAGAGATTTTGGTACCAATACAATATATATCAGTATCTTCTTCTATAAATGATTTATAAGGCTCATTTACGATAGCTAAAAAACTAGTTACATCTACTAGTGTTTCATAAACATCTAGTAAACTCATATCCTTGAATTTATATCCTACTAAGACTAGGTCTGGGGAATGTTGCATAACTAATCTAATTAATTCATTTCCTGAAGCACATAATGCTATGATTTCATAGCCTTCCTGCATTAGTAAACTCTTTAATTTTTTTGCTGTCTCAATATTGCTTAAAGCTATAATAATTCTTCCATCTTGAGCCATTGCAATCCCCACCTTAATTAATAATAATTGGTATTACTAAATTAATATCTATTAAGATAGTTTTCTAATTCCCAGTCATGTACTTTAGTTCTATAATCATCCCACTCAGCTGCTTTACCTTCAAGATAATTATTGTATACATGATCTCCTAAAGCTGACTTAGCTAACTCACTTTCTCTCATGAATTGAACTGCTTCATATAAGTTATTAGGTAAGTTATCAATTCCGTTAGCTTTTCTTTCCTCATCAGTCATAGCAAAAATATTTGCTTCAACTTCTGCTGGTGGTTGTAGATTGTTTTTAATACCATCTAGTCCTGCTTGTAATAGAGCTGCTAATACTAAATATGGGTTAGAACTTGGATCTGGACATCTAAGCTCAACTCTAGTTCCTGCGCCTCTAGCTGCTGGTACTCTTATTAATGCTGTTCTGTTTTTACAAGACCAAGCTAAATAAACTGGTGCTTCATATCCTGGTACTAATCTCTTGTATGAATTAACTAACGGGTTAGTAACAGCCGCAAGACCTTTGATATTCTTTAGTAATCCTGCTATAAAGTTATAAGCTATTGGACTTAAGCCATTCTTATCATTTTCATCAACAAAGACATTCTTTCCATCCTTGAATAATGACATATTAACATGCATTCCTGAACCATTAATTCCGAAAATTGGCTTTGGCATAAATGATGCATGTAATCCGTGTCTTTGTGCAATAGACTTAACAACTAGCTTGAATGTCATAATACTATCAGCTGTAGTTAATGCATCACCATATTTAAAGTCAATTTCATTTTGTCCTTCAGCAACTTCATGGTGAGATGCTTCAATCTCAAATCCCATTTCTTCTAATGCTAAAGTCATGTCACGTCTTGCATTTTCTCCCAAATCTGTAGGTGCTAAATCAAAGTACCCACCTTTATCTTGAGTGTTTGTTGTTGCATTACCATTTTCATCAGTTTCAAACAAGAAAAATTCACATTCAGGTCCAACATTCATTGTATATCCAAGTTCAGCTGCATCTGCTATAGCTCTCTTTAAGATATATCTTGGATCACCTTCAAATGGCTTTCCATCTGGTTTATAAACGTCACAGATTAATCTTGCAACCTTACCTTGTTGCGGTCTCCATGGGAAAATTACAAAACTATCTAAGTTCGGTCTTAAATTCATGTCAGATTCTTCAATTCTAACAAAACCATCAATAGATGATCCATCAAACATACATTCATTATTTAATGCTTTTTCTAACTGTCTGTCTGTAATTGCTACGTTTTTTAATGTTCCAAAGATATCTGTAAATTGAAGTCTTATAAATTTAACTCCATTTTCCTTTACTAAGTTAATGATATCTTCCTTTGTGTACTTTGCCATTTTACAAACCCCCTTTTTTTCTAAAAAAAGACGCACAATAGAAGCGGTATACCATCTATTGAACGCCTTTGCTCAATTCATTTAATAAGTAAATTATATACCACCGTTTCTAACAAATCAATAGATTTTTTAAAAAAGTAAGTATTTTTGTGGTAAAAACTTTAATTTTTAAAGAAATTAATACCATATTCTTTAAAAATTAAAGCTTATATTTATCAAATTGATAAATATAAAAAATAACTTCTGCAGAAAATTATTTTATAACTTATAGCAAAAAAACGAAATCAATCTGAATTATTAATTCTATGACTCCGTTGTCAAAGTATATATAAATTTGTAATACATATAGATATCCAACTTTAAAACTAAATTTATGTGGTAACTTCCCGAAATCATAAATATTTTGATTCCGAAAAACTATGAAAATATCGCTGAAGGTTCTAAGCAGCAGGTTGTTCCACTTTAGCATGCTCCAACTTTCCTAGGGAAGCTCGACTCATTACATTTGCTGAGGAAGTTCGAGAACCCAAAATAAAATTTTGGACTCTCACTTCACAAGCTAAAATGGAACAACCATTAGCAGAAACTCGACTCACGTTCGTTCGCTGAGTAAGCGATTCTCACTAAATCAAAGATTTAGGTTCTCTGCTTAAGAATCTTTAACAGCTCATTTTCAAATGTTTTCTCCATATTATGACCCTTGTGGTTACAAATATATTTATGATTTCTAGTGAAGACATTAACTCAAGGTTTTAGCAACCTTGTAAATATGTTCATCTAATAAATCGAATTCTTAATTTGTTTATCTATATAACTCCTGATAATTAAAATATTTTGATATAAATTACCAGTAACATATTGTTAACATACTTTTTATTTCTATATTGTTTTTATTGATTTATTCAACGTTGAATTTCAATTAAAAACAAGAAACAATCAAGTTTCACTTGGTATTTTTATTATACAAATCAATATTTACTCTGTCAAACGTTATTAATAATACTCACTATTTTCTCTACATATAATATATGTTGCAATTAAATTTCTAAATTTTAGTCTTAACTAATAACTCAGCTTACTGGAACTTTAAATGTGAATTATCTATCGGAACATTCCACAAAAGTATATTACTCATTTCTGGTTGGAAAATACTTCATAGTCCAAGTATAGTTTATAATTGTGGTATCTATAATTAAGTATGATAAATTTTTTTCATAGAATATATATATGCTTCAATTAACAATTCACAATTCACATTTCACAGTTACGGCTAAAATTATTACAATCCTTTTAGAATTATGGCTAGGAATTATTTTTGTAGTATATATAATTTATTATATTAAATGAATTTTCTTCATTAATGATTTAAAGGCATTCTATGTGTTTTTACACAGATAAAGAAATAAATAACTTGATTTATGATTGCAAAACTCATTACCTGCTATACTATAGTTCTATCTTATATCCATTCCTTAATCTGCTTTGCAGTTTATTATATGTTCTTTTCTATAAAAATACTCAAATGCTCAAGAGAAAATAATCATTTAGCATTATTAATAATTAACTTGAACATTTTTAGATAAATTGCTACAATCTTATATGTAAAAATACATATATATGGGGGCTATAATTATGAACACAATTGTAACAAAATTTGGTGGAAGTTCACTAGCAGATGCAACTCAATTTAAAAAAGTTAAAGAAATAATCTTTTCAAATCCAGAAAGAAGATATGTAGTGCCATCTGCACCTGGAAAAAGAAATTCTAAAGATTCAAAGATTACTGATTTATTATATCTTTGCCACGCCCATGTTTCTACTGGAATATCTTTTGATGATGTTTTTAATCATATAACAGATAGATATTGTAATATAGTTAAAGATTTAAATTTAGACTTTGATATTACAGAGCATTTAAACATCATAAAAAAAGATCTTGAAGAAGGGGCTTCAAGTGATTATGCTGCAAGTAGAGGTGAATACTTAAACGGATTAATACTTGCTAACTATCTTGGCTTTCAATTTGTTGATGCTAAAGACGTTATGGTTTTTAATAGCGACGGTTCTTTAGATTCTAAAGCAACAGATTCAGCCCTTCATTATAAATTATCTAAAGTTTCTAAGGCTGTAATTCCTGGCTTTTATGGAGCAGATAAAGACGGAAATATAATTACATTCTCAAGAGGTGGTTCTGATGTAACAGGAGCTTTAGTTGCTTCAAGCATCAATGCTGATCTTTATGAGAATTGGACAGATGTTTCAGGATTTTTAATGGCAGATCCTAGAATAATAGATAATCCAAAACCAATAAGCAAAATAACTTATTCAGAACTTAGAGAACTTTCCTATATGGGTGCTTCTGTATTACATGAAGATGCAATATTCCCAGTAAGAGAAGTTGGAATTCCAATAAATATAAAAAATACAAACAAACCTCAAGACGAAGGTACTTTTATCGTAAAAAATACAGATGGTTCAATGAAGCCAACAACTGTAACAGGTATAGCTGGTAAAAAAGATTTCACAGTTATTTCAATATCTAAAGCATCAATGAATTCAGAGCTTGGTTTCTGTAGAAAAATCTTATCAATACTTGAACAGCACAATATTTCATTTGAAAATATGCCTTCTGGAATAGATACAGTATGCTTTGTAATTCAAGACACTCAATTGAAGAACAAAAAGGATGTTGTTGTGGAAGAAATTAAAAGAGCATGCAACCCAGACAGTATAGAAATCCATCCAAATTTAGCTATGATTGCTACTGTTGGACGTGGAATGGCTAAACAAAGGGGCACTGCTGCTAAGATATTTACAGCTCTTTCAAATGCTGAAATCAACATTAGAATGATAGACCAAGGTTCTAGTGAAATGAACATACTAGTTGGTATAGAAAATGATGATTTTGAAAAAGGAATTGCTGCAATATATAACGCATTTAATTAGAAAATAGATATAACCGAAAGAAGGATACACTTTTGTTCCGGTTGCTAGAGAATATGACTTTGGATTTCTAACATTAGAAATTGTACCCATTCCTGCATGATCCTTAGTTCCTAAGGACAAGCAACAATGGAACAAGTTCTAATGAAGAAACTCCAAAAGCCACATTCTCAATGCAACACTCCACAAAAGTATATCCTTCTTTCTGATAATGTATGATTTTAATATGTAATTATTAATTTATAACTATAAATAATGTTCTTTTCTATAAAATATTAATTTAAAAGCCTAATTAAAGAGTCTTTCCACTCCCTAATTAGGCTTTTTTTATACTGTTTGATTAGTCTTTTTCATCTTGCTTCTTAAGAATTCAACGATAACTGGTACGATAGATATAAATATGATTGCTATAATTACAAATTCAAAGTTCTTTTTAACTACTGGAATGTTTCCAAAGAAAAATCCTAGTGCTGAAACTACTAATACCCATAGAATTCCGCCCATTGCATTAAACGAAATAAAGTGCCTATATTGCATCTTTCCTATTCCAGCTACAAATGGTGCTAGCGTACGGACTATTGGGATAAATCTTGCAAAGATTATTGTTTTTCCACCATGCTTTTCATAAAACTTGTTAGTTTTATCTAGATGTTCTTTCTTAATAAGTTTCCCACCAGCAATATTAATAAGTTTATCACCAAAAATTCTTCCTATTTCATAATTAACTGTATCTCCCAGGATTGCTGCAACCATTAAAAGCCCTAATAATGCATATATATTAAGCATTCCCATAGCAGCAAAAGCAGCAGCAGCGAATATCAACGAATCTCCCGGTAAGAATGGAGTCACTACTAATCCTGTTTCCAAAAATATTATGAAAAATAGTAGCAAATATGTTTCAAATCCATAATTGTTTATTATGAATCCTAGATATTTATCAAGATGTAGAAATATATCAATTAAATAAGTAACTGTATTCATATTTTTCCTCCCATATGTTTCGACATATTAATTAATTTATAACATATGGTTATTATACATTATTATTTAGTAAAGGGAAATTAAGATTTTATTAAAAATAAATTCTTGAATTTATCAAAACTTATACTTAATATTTTCACGTTATATATTTATGATTTAATATCAGAACAAATCTGGAAGAGGACTCTCCCCTATCCTTACTGTAGCCGGCTTACTGATAGACTGTACAGTTATGGTATTTGTATAATCTCCTTGAATTTCTGGAGTCTTTTCGGTATATAATACTAGAATCTTTCCATTAGAGTTTGAAAGATTTGATACATTATAACTGTAATTTCCATTCTGACCTGACATAATTCCAATCTGATTTATTGAACCTGTATTGGTAACTTCATATACTTTTATATCTCCCTCTATATTAATTCCATCAGCAATCTTAAGAGTAATAGCATTACCATTCGCAACGCCGCTAGCATATGCTCCTAAGGTTACAGTCGCTCCTTTTGCAAGTGTTTCTGTTGTTCCGTCTATATCGGGTTCATTCTTACTTAAATCTATCCCCTTATATAAACCATGTTGCAGGTTGTTAACTCCGCCTATATATATAGATGGTGTATCTATATTCTTCTTAGTAATCGTTCCACCAAAGTTTGTATATGAAATATTATTATTATCCTGAGGCCCAAAACCTAATGTTCCATATTTTCCATCCACAGACTTGACTTTAAAAGTAACCTCAAACGGTTGAGGGCTTGTTTGCTCCCACATAGAGCTCTGACTATTATAAGTATAAGTAATTTTAGGTAAAGTTATAGTTCTCAGCTTGCCAGTTCCACCTAATTCTCCATCTTCTACTGCATCAAAATTACTTCCTAAATCAAAATTCAGCTTAGCATCGTTAATACTTAAAGTTTTAGCACTTATACCAGCTTTTAATCTATCAGCAACATTTTGCATATCTATATTTCCAAAATTAAAATTCCCACCATCATTTTTACTCTTAAGATAATCTATATCAAGCCCCAACAATCCTTTATGCACGTCACTTAAATTTGAAGTTGTATTTTGATTTTGATTACAACTCATATCAATACTAATTATTTTATACCCTCTGTTTTTTATTTCATCAAGATCGGATTGGTTATAAGTAACATTTCCCGAATTCACTAAGATTATTGCTTTATTAGCATTTGCATCTCCTTTATTCACCAACAAATCATCCGCTTTTTCTAACGCTGGTCTTATATTTCTATTATTTGATGATTGTGGTGTCATTATATTATTTTGAAACAATTGCCTTAAAGTTTCTCTTTCACTTGAATTATTTCTATTGAAAAGCCTATCATATGTCCCATTGTCAACTGGGTACTTTACTGAATCATTATATCCTACAACTCCAAATTTAATATTTTGCCCTTTCAATGTATTATCCGTTCCATTATTTGAATCATTAAGCAATATGTTAGTAAACCAATTCTGCATAAGTGCCCATCTATTTCCTTGACTCATATTGCTAGATAAATCTACAACAAATACAGCGTTAGTTATCATTCCACCCGATCCACCATTGAGGTTATAAGCAAATGCATCTGTATTAATTTTATATTTTATCTCTATTTCCTGTAGTGCATTTGCCGGATTAGGTGTTATACTTTCCAAAATTGCATGTATATCTGGAAGTTGATTATCTTCTATTGATATTTTTTGCACCGGTACGTTAGCTGATATTATAGAACTTTGCCAAGGAAAAGTAACTGTTGAATTTGCAAATACAGATATATTGTCGCCATATGCATTAGATTTAATTTTTATTGTAAATGGAACCGGATCCGCTGAATATGTTACTGTGGTTCCATCATTACTTCCTGGTACTTCCTTATAATTAAAATCAGGTAATCTTATAGTATTCCCATTGATTGACTCTATAGAAGTATTTGTATTAGGATCATAATTGAAATTTACATTTGTTATAGGATAACTATCTGCTATATCATCCCCTATATTACTAAACACAGCGTCTATAGCCCCACTATCAGTTTCATAAAAATTTGAATTATTTGTACTCATCGAACTATGAATTTGTTGCATTTTAGTATTTCCATCACTATCCAAACCATAGCCGATTGAGAATACATTATATCCCTTTCCTTTAATTATTTCTCCCATTATCTTAGCATAGTTTAATGACTTACCATCAGTGTCCGAATATCCAGTTCCACTTTGACTTACATTGCTAGCAACATTCGATTGCGTAATATCTGTATAATAATTACTATACGAACTCCCTTGATATTTGTAACCAGTATAATTTCCTGTATATGGACCTGTCCTATAACCAGATGGCATATGGTTGCTATCAAAGCCATAGTTTACACGATTAAAAGACCAATCGTAATACGTATAGTATGTTCCATTATAATCCCCCCATATCCAGCCACTATTAGCTGTTTGCCAATTATAATAAGTCGGTTCTCCATCTGACATGAATATTATATTTTTACTTGCCAAAGGGTTTTGCTCTGAACTATTAGATAATAAATAAGCTGCCTGCCTTAACCCTTCCCCAGTATTAGTCCCTCCTCCTGCGGTTAAATTATTAATAGATCTTTTTAACGCAGTAACATTTGTAGAACTAGAAACATCAGTTAATTTATTTATAATTGTCGCCTGAGTATCAAAGTCCACTATTGCAATTTTTAAATTTTTTACAGTTGACATTTTTGTAATGAAATCAGTTGCAGCTTTTTTTAGATTAGTAAGCTTATAATTATCAGCCATACTACCGGAAGAATCTAGTACCAAAACAATTTCTTTTGGCGGTATTGATATTTTAAAAGGTTGCGGATGTATTGTACCATTTATAGTTATTTCCTCACCTAACTTTGGATTTTTAGGTGTATATGAATCTATTGTTACTGTAAATTGAGGCTTAGAGGCAATATCTGCCTTTACCCTAAATACTGAGCTATTTATAGATACTAATATTAGCATTAAACTAACAATCAAACTTACTTTTTTCAAAAATTTTCTCTTATTACCTTTCAACTTCAAACTTCTTCCTCCCCTCTGACAGTATAACCTTTTTAAAAACCAACAATCTTACGATTATTTATTAGCTTTCTAATCCTCTATTTCTAAATTCAGTCACAAAATTAATTGGATAATCTACAGTACTGGTACCTTGATTCTTACTGAGCACTATACTAAATTCAATTGAATTAGCTTTACTAATATCTCCACCATAATTTATAGTAAAACTCTTAATATTTTTCACTATTTCTTCCTGATCATTTTCAATATTCGAACCATCGCTATCTTTAGATTCAATTATAGATAAAGTCTTCCCATCCTTTTTATAATTAGAAGAATTCTTTATAGTTATTGTCCAGTATCTTTCTCCAACAGATCCATCATCTTCTTCGACATAAGATTTAATCATCAAATTTTTGACTTCCCCATTGACAATATCAGCGGATTCTACCTCATTGGCCTGCATAGCAATATTACTTATTTTCTCCTGAACAGTTTGAGCTCCTATTTGCAAGGTAGACTTAACATCTGAATCAGAAAAGATCTTATTGCCTGTAGTAAATATAGAACCCATAATTCCTAATATAATTACAGTCAAAGCCAATACAATTATCATTTCTATAAGAGTAAATCCCGTTCTTCTCTTATTCATGCTAAATCCGCCTTTCTATTTAACAAGCTTCCAAAGCTTAGTATTCAAGAACTTATTAATATCATAATTAGGATTTAATATTTCATTACCGCTATCAGACTCTTCTCCTCCACCAGTGTAAATCGTTCCACCAAATATATCATTGAACAATTCAATATTCTGGGATTCTATCCTTTCAATGATTTCTGGATCATAAGTTATTAGACTTGTACTATTCCCATTAGTTTTTCCTTTGATTATCAAATTTCCTTTCGCTATGATAGATCCTCTAAAATTAACATTTCCATCGATAGTCACATCACCATCTGTCCCTATTAATGCATCTATTTCTTTATTATTTGATGCATTAATAAATATATAATCACCTGTATCATCATAATTCTCAGAAGCATTATCTCCACTAATAACTATATTCTTTTTAGTCAATATAGCTTTTTCTGCATCATTATCATTAATTTCCTTTGCTTCATTCTCTGCACTGTACTTATAACTGTTACTTTCATCAATATCTTCTGGTAATTTCATTATATTTTCTATAGTATATTGAGGATTAGAAGTACTCTTTAAATCATACAGGTTTTTCAAATATGTTTTTTCACTTTCTGTTAACTTGTCATAATCCTTTTGAGGATATCCCATATTATAAACTTTCTGTGCATATTCCTCTCTTTTAGGATCTATAATATCTTCCATATCATTATCATTAATAAGATTTGTAGCATCGTTCTTGACTTGAAATTTTCCTGATAAATCTTTATATATTATAGCCCCTACAGCTTTAGTATTACTTGGTAATGAAATTCCACCTGTATTCTCTTCCTTTAACTTTCCATCCCAATAATCTTCAAAATGTACTCTTTTCTGAGCAACCTCATTTCCTGAATTACTATTGCTACTATTTGTTCCATCAAATAAATAAAGCGGATCATGATAGCTAAATATTTCATTAGGAGTGTTTGGATCTGGAACTGAATAAGCTGAGTAATTTCCTTTAAAAGCAAGAGATTCACCAGTTTTGTATGGTTGATCTTTTGTATCTATATATGCCACACCCATAATATAAGCACTATTTTTAATATCAACTTTAGAATTACTATTTCCGTTAACTATTATACAACTAGAATTCTTATCCTTTTCTTCACTTTCCTCACCATTAACAGTTCTCTCATTAATTCCATAAAAATTATTAATTTTTATGTTTGTAGAATTTGCTTTCAATGTTATATCATTGTCTACTACTAAATTCCCGATACTTAAATTAGAATAACTTGATTGATTCCCATTTATATTTCCTGCATATAGATTTCTCGCATATAAGTTACTAGTAATTTGTGCTGGTTTATCATTATCTTGTCCAACATTATTTCCAATATTAAAAGTTTCATTAGTCATAACATTATCAAAAGTAAAATTCTTAACATTTTCTAATGTTATTCCACCTTTATATTTATTATAAACTATCCCATAATCACCAGAAATTTTTGTTCTATCTCCCTTAACAAATACATCTCCTGTAACCTGCAGATTGCTCAAATTATCTATATCCATATTCCCCCCAACCGTAATTCCTCTATTTTCGAGGGCAGGATACTCCTGTAAGTTTCCTGTACTTTTCGTGAAGTATACATCATTATAATTAGGAACAAACATTGTATATGTAGCCTGAACAGTTCTCATATTCCTGCCAATAACATTCGTATTCTGCCCTTTACTCTCAAATTCTGATTGTACCGTTATTGTATATTTTTCTTTATTATATACATCTAGACTTAATTGTTTGCCACTAGATTGTAAACTTATGCTCTTTACATCTAAATCATTGCCTGTATCATATCTAATTCCACCTGAATCATTTATAGAAAGATTCGGTGGGTTATTGTTATCTGGGAATTGAATTTCTGCTATATCATAACTTGATTCATTATCATTCAAGTCTCTAACCCCATTCACATATGACTTATTGACTATTGATTCCTTTAACTTATTAGGTGTAATTTCCTTATCAGCATAATCTTTTCCATCATACTTTAATATGAAATTATTAAAAGCTCTTTTAAATTCTTGATTTACAATAACATCAAGCATTTCATTATCTTCCTCTATTTTTTTATCAATAAATTGCTGGCTCTTCTTATCTTCTTCTTTATCATGATTACTGTTATATTCCTTCCAATAGTCGATATCAATCTTCAAATCAATGAAATCTTGATTATACGGACTTGTTTCATCATCATTACTATCTTTAGTTAAGCTTTGTAATCTTTTAACTCTTAAATTTCCATACTGAGCAGCTGCATCAAAGGTTTTTCCGATTAGATTATATGCAACATCTAATCCTGATTCCGAACTATATAAATTTTCAACTCTCTTACTTTCTACAACTCTAGCTTTATAATTTGCTGATATCATTGATAACATAGCCATCGATATTGTGGATACAAACATAAATATAATTATAACTACTATATAACTTGAACCATATTTTTTCCTTTTCACCTCTTCACCCCCAATTCCTTTTTAAATATATTAGTAGTAAATTATTTTCACGGATTTTCCACATCTATATTCTCGTTAAAATATCCAGTAAATAAATCCCCACCATTTGTATACGCTACTTGAACTTTAATATCATGTAAATCTCCAATTTGAGTTCCCTCTTCTGATCTATTATTGTAAACATTCACTTCTCCCTGACGAGTCTCAATATCTACATTCAAATCACTTGATTTTTCTAAACATATATTTATAGGCTCATCATCTTTATTATATAAATTTATCTGTATGTTCTTTGATTTATCTAATACATAATCTTTAAAATTGACAGTAAATTTTATTTGCTTTTTCGCCTTTTCAATACTATCTACATTAGAGAAAACTCTTCCTATAAGTTGCTTCCCATCTTCATCTTTAATAATTATTTTTTTCTGTTTTTTACTACTATCCCAGCTTGTATAGGCAAAAAGTTTTATATCTTTATCAGATTTAATTTCCACTGGGCTTGTGCCTAGATCTCCACTTTCATCATCCACTCTGCCTATCTCTATACTTCCATTATTATTCTTCACAAAAACACTATAATCAAATGTTTCTACATTATCATCTGACGACCCTGCATTCCCTATTCCCCCTGCTGAATTAACTTCTATGCTTTTACCGTCAATTGAAGCCTGAGTTTTATTTAAAGTAATTGTTTCAACATATTTACTTAAACTTTCACTGCACTCATTATAATTCTCATCTAAGTACCGTTTGTAAACAGCTACACTACCTCCTGCAGATTGTTCAAAGTTTATACTGCCCACATTTAATGCACCTTCTGAAATATGAAATTCTCCATTTTTTGTTGCAACTTTTATCTCTTCAATTACATTCTTTCCTTTTAATGCTGCAGTTTGTTTCACTTGCGCATCTTTAGTTTGTTTAATAAGTAACAAATAAGCATTATATACACCAACCGAAATTATTGCAATCAAGGCCATACTTATTATTACTTCTAGCAACGTAAACCCCTCATACTTTTGGAAATTCCTTTTTATAAGTCCTCACCTACTTTTGATTAACGCTTATACTACTTCCATCCCCTTCAACTTTTACCCGTGGATCTGCAGTATCATCTCCTGTTACATTAACATTTACCAGTTTGTCAGTTTTATTTATTATCTTCAACTTAATTTCGGATTTATCATTTGAAGTAATTCTATTTTCACTTTTAACATCTAAAATTATATTTTGTGATGTTGGCACAAATTCTGCTCCAATCCCATCGTAATTTATCGGGAACGTTCCTTTAGATGTTTTATATTTGTAATAATAATTATCACCATCTTGAGTTAGTATAATCTCTACATTTTCCATGGAATTACTATCTGCATAAACATAAGTTGTTTTTAAATCATCATTTACCTTTCCTAACATTATCGTTGGTAAATCAGAGGTTGATGATTTTACTGTTGCTACAAAATCACTAGTATCTTTGTTAGCTTCTATGTTACCACTAGCAGCTCCTGTACTAAATGGTACACTTTTCCCATAAGTATTATTTAAATTCCATTTTAAATATCCCTCTAGTTCATCATCAATCTTTGGAACTGCATAAATTTCAAGATTCATTGTACCCTTTACTGAACTTAAGGTATCTTGATCTATTTTTATTGAATTTACTACTATCTTTTTTTCATTACTTCCAATTGTCTTTAATAACGTATTTAAACCATCATAACTTCCATTAAAATCCACTTCTACCTTAAGATATTGAACTGTATTTTTTTTCTGATCTTTGGGCTTACTTGAGCTTGAATTATTTCCACTACTTGAATTTGAATTATTAGTATTAGAATTACCCGAACTCTTTATCTTATCACTATTACTAGAATTCTTGCTGTCAACACTACTTGTATTCCCATTGCTTTTCTCAGGCTCTCCTTTGTTTTCAATACTACTTTTTTGTTTATCGTCAACCTCATTATTATATTCATCTACAATTCCTTGTAATGAACTTTCTGCTAAAGTACTACTCTTTTTATCTTCTGTTTCCACACTATCAGAAATTATAGTATTAAATTTAATGCCTCCATCTAATCCACTGTTTTTCAATAAATTATCTAACTCTAATATTATATGTTCCTCGCTTATAGTTGGATAAAACGGTAGTGATTCATCGCTTATTTTAGCTTTCAATATCTTCACATCACTCTTTTTAGATTCAATTGAATTTATCGTATTTATCGCTGTAGTATACTTCTGCTGAATTTCATTTTGTTGCTTTACTTTTTGCTGTATAATATTAATTTCATAAGAATAAACGAATTGATAGTACGCTAAACCTAATACTATAATACCCAAGATATATAACATTACTTTTTCTCTATTACTTATTTTCATATTATTCAACATCCTTTAACATGCATTTTATATCAAAAGAGTATTCTCCTTCTACCGCACCCGAATTATCTATAGAATTTACATAAACATCTTGCATCTTAGGTAACGAGCTTAAATTATGTTTCAGCTCTGCAACTGCGCTTCTGCTTGTTGATACACCTTTTATAGTAATAGTGTTATCTGATATATCTAAATTCTTAAAAGAAACTTCACTTGGTACAGTTGAACTTATATCCATTAGCAATACATCCGATACATTATCCCTATTCTTGACGGAAACTGCTACATCAGTAAGTGCACTATCATATTTCTTTAATGTAGTAATCTGTTTGTTTATATCGTCTGCTTCTCTTAACTGCTCTTGTATTTCTGGATCAGATAATTTCTTATTATAATCATCTATACTTCTATTCAAAAGGATTATTCTAACAGTATTAACTCCAAAGGTTCCTACTATTAAAAGAGCTACTATAGCCATTGCTCCATATATATATATTCTAGAATTTATCTTTTCCTTATTTTTTCCCTGGTAAGGTTTAAAAAAATTTAAATCTTTCATTAATACAGCCTCCTAACTAAAGTCTTATGACTGAGCCGATTACGTTGATGAAGTCATCTATTCGCTTACCATCATCACTAGACTTGAATGCTATTTTAGAAAGGCCTTTTCTTCTAATTGTTTTTATTCCAAGTTTTTCAGTCATATAGTTATCCATTCCTTTTAGTTTAGAACTTCCTCCAAAAATTACTATGCTACTTACTTCTTCTCCCATATTTTTATTTTTATAGAATTGAATTATTTTTTCTATTTTTTCTGTCCAATCATCAGTAATTTCTCTCACATGAATATTGATTGGCTCGAAAGGTTCCTCTAAATCTATATTTCTAATCTTAAAACCTTCTACTTCTTCAGCCTTAATTAAATTTTGTTCTATTAATAATTCATCAATATCATTTCCACCAGCTTTTATCATTCTGGTGAAGTCTAAATTTCCATTTTTATATATATTAACATCGATAAAGCTTGCTCCCATGTCGATGAAAGCGACTGAATCTTCTGGATTATATTCGTATTCATTATTTTTATCTACACAATTAATAAATTTATTTATTGCATTATAATTCACATCTAAAGCATAAGGCTTTAAATCTAATTTTATTAAAAGATCATAATATCCTCTGGCTATTTTATCTGGATATGCTATAACTCTTACATTTAGTTTTTTTGATTCATTTATTTCTTCTTCACTTAAAACTTGTACTTGTAATATATAATCTTCTAAATTTATAGGAAGGTATTGTTGAATTTCATATCTTACTACAGTATCCATTTCTTCTTCTTCTACTTTGGGAACTAAAATTTCTCTATTTATAATTAAAGTTGAATTAGTAGTACAAATGCCATATTTGGCCTTAATTCCATTTTCCTTTAACACTTGTCCTAATTTATTAAATAGTTCTTCTGATCTTTTTATTTCTCCATCTACAACAGCACCTTTAGGTGTTTTCATAGTAATATATTTATCTATAGTTAATTCTTCTTTATAATACATTCCTTCAACTATCTTTATCATAGAACTTCCTATATCAAAAGCTACTACTTTCCTCTTTTTTTCTGGGGCGCTAATTTTATTTGCTTTTTTTAACCCTTTTGATAATTTAGCTTTTAAAGTTCCTAGATCTGTATTCATTAAGGCTTTAATATCAATTGATTTTTTCTTTTCTTTTGTTTGATCATTATTTTTCTCTTTCATATCTACCTCACCCCTACTCAAAAACTTATATAAATATATTTGTACTATCATTCTTAACAAATAATAATGTAAGATTAATAAATCATATTTATAGCTAAAAATTTATTTCCATTTTGCAAAATACTATTAGCTTTATATAGCTCTTCACAATGTTATGTATCTAAGGCTTTCATTTTTTAACACGTGCAAAACCTTTAATAAACATTTTGCACGCATAAAAGTCAAGTTCTATTAGTCTTGTGGATATACTTTTGTTCCACTCCCAGCGTAGTCAACTTCTATATTTCCATGATTACTAACTGTAATTGTAAATCCAGTATTAGTCCCAGGGTTGTTTTTAGGAGTTAGACTTCCATCTATCTGAGTTGCTATAGATACTGTTCCAGTCCCCGCAAAATCTGTTAATGAAGTTGGATCTGCATCTGTTTGAGTATCTGAAATTGTATTGCTTGCTATTTCTGCCGCTACTACCGTAGCTATATTCTTAGCGGTTGCAAGATCTGCTCTTTCATTCGCACTAGTTCTTATTTCACCGAATTTAGGTATAGCTATTGCTGCTAAAATTGCAATTATTGCAATAACTATAATAAGCTCAACTAATGTAAATCCTTTCTTTTTTCTTTTTGATATTTCATTACTTTTTTTGAGTAATAATTGGTTCATTTAAAACCCCTCCTAATTTTTATGTTATTTATTTTAATGCACTCTGATTTATACATTGTGCATTAATTGACATTTTTTAAATTTGATTATAACTATCAAACATTGGTATCATTATTGATGCTACCATAAATCCAATTATAAGTCCCATTACTACTATTAGTATCGGCTCCATAAGAGCTACAGAACTTTGGATAATTGAATCTAGTTCCTCATCATAAAAATCTGCTGTCTTATTCAATATATCATCTAAAGATCCAGTTTCTTCGCCTATTTTTACCATGGAATATAACATTTCTGGAAATATCCCACTTTCCCTCATAGACGTATATAAACTTTCCCCTCTTACTACCTTATCTCTTATTTTTAGCAACTCAATTTCAGCAATTTTATTTCCTGCAACGTCCGCTACTATTTTCAAAGCTTCCACAAGTGGCAATCCACTTGCTATTAATGTAGATAATGTTCTTGTAAATCTTGACACTATAATCATTTGATTAAGTTTTTTTAGTACTGGAAGCTTAAGTTTTAGGTTGCTTGAAAAATATATACCTTCATCGCTTTTTAAAAATATATTAATCAAAAAGCCTGCTAAACCTATAACTATTATTATAATATACCAATAATTTTTAATTCCACTGCTAAGGCTAAGCAAAAACTTAGTTGACCATGGTAAAACTGTTCCACTTTGTTCAAATATTTCTGTAAAAGTTGGCATTACATAAGTTAATATAAATGCCACCGCAAGAATTGAAACTATCCCAAGTACAGTTGGATATATTAAAGCGCTTTTCACTTTATTTGTGATTTTATTTTCTTTTTCATAATGAGTTGCCATTCTAAGCATTATATCTTCTAAATTACCGCTAGCTTCACCTGATGCTACTAAAGATACTAAAAGTTCTGGAAATATATCTTTATGCTTTGCCATAGAATCAGATAAAACTTCACCTTTTGCAACGTCATCATTTATAGCCTTAGTAGCTTGTCTTAACTTTTGGTTCTCGATTTGAGAGCTTAAAATTTCTAAACAAGTTAAAATTGGTACCCCTGCATTCAACATAGTATAAAACTGCCTACAAAATACTGATAAATCTTTGAGCTTTACTTTCTTATTAAAATTTAGGGTAATATTCGTACTTTCTATTACCTCTTCTACTTTTAGTGGATAGTATCCATTACCTGAAATAAAGTCTATAACATCGTCCCTAGAATCTGCCTCGTGAGTTCCTTCTATTTTTTCTCCATCTGGGTTCATCGCTCTATATTTAAATTTCGCCATATAATCACCTTCTTTCAGCTCACACATTTCACAATTATATATATAATTCCTCTTTAATTTCTTTGATATATTTTTAAAATTTAAAAACACTTATTTAAAACTATTAATTTTCTCTTCCTAAACTAACTATTGTTGATAGTTCTTCTATAGTCGTTCTTCCTCCTATAACCAAATCTTTGCATTCGCTTTCTAGAGTTTTCATTCCTTTTCTTACTGAAATATCTCTTAAATCATCTGTATTAGCACCTGAGCTAATAGCTTCCCTATGATCTCTTGTTACTTCCATAATTTCGTAAATTCCAACTCTTCCTGAATATCCAGTATTATTACAATATCCACAGCCTGCACCCCTATATATGGTTAATGGTTCATTTATATTCTTTTCTAAGACTTCCTTCTCATATTCACTAGCTTCATAAGCTTCCTTACAATTGTTGCATATTTTTCTTACTAATCTTTGCGCAATAACTCCCACAACAGATGTTGAAACCAAATATGGTTTAATTCCCATGTCTATAAGTCTTATTATTGATGAGGGCGCATCATTTGTATGAAGAGTACTTAAAACCAAATGTCCTGTTATAGCTGCTCTAGTAGCTATTTCAGCTGTTTCCTCATCTCTAACTTCCCCAATCATAATAATATCTGGATCTTGTCTTAATATACTTCTCAGTCCACTTGCGAAAGTTAACCCTGCTTTTTCATTTACGCTTACTTGATTGATTCCATTCATTGTATATTCTACTGGATCTTCTACTGTAATTATGTTTACACTATTAGAATTTAATTCATTTAATATTGAATACAAAGTTGTAGATTTACCACTTCCTGTAGGTCCTGTAACTAATATAATTCCGTGAGGATTTCCTATTATTCTATTTAGTCTATGAATATTTTCTTCACTCATTCCAAGCTGCTTTTTACTTAATATAGATCCATTTGTATTTAAAATTCTTATTACAATCTTTTCACCATTAACCACTGGAAGTATGGATACTCTAAGATCCACTTGGGCTCCGTCAACTTCGAACATTATCCTTCCATCTTGAGGTATTCTTTTTTCTGCTATATTTAATCCCGCAAGTATCTTTATTCTTGTAACTAAAGGGCCTAAACTTTCTATCCCAAGTGTATTAACGGTCTGAAGCTTTCCATCTATTCTATACCTTATTCTTATTTCATTTTCAAATGGTTCTATATGAATATCAGAAGTTTTCATTTCTACTGAATTTCTAAACAGGTAATCCACCATTTTAACTACTGGCGCACTATTAACTTCGCTCATCTCATCTATGGCTTGTTTACCATTTTTGACTGCTTTAGTACTTTCTTTTGCCAGTTGAATAGCAGCATTGTTAACCTGCTGACTACTATAATATATTCCTATAAATTTCTTTATATCCGCTTTTCTAGATATAAACGACTCTATCTCAAATCCTGTTGATATTGCAACATCATCAATAGCAAAGATATTCAGTGGGTCTGCGAGTGCCACTTTAATCTTATTGTTATCAAATCCAAATGGGATCAACAAGTATTTATCACACAAATTTTGAGGAATTAATGTAATTGCTTTTCTATCAAAATTTATTGTGTTTAAGTCTACTTTTTTAATTCCTGTCTGTTGTTCTATTGCTTCTATTATATCTTCTTCAGTTATAATTTTACTATCGAGTAGTATTTCTCCTAGCTTCTTCCCTAGTGTCCTTTGAGACTTTAATGCTTCTTGCAATTGATATCCTGTAATTTTCCCCGCATTTACAAGAATGTTACCTAGTCTTCTTTTCTCAGTTGCCATTCTGTGTCTCACCTTTCCTATGATTTATAAATAAAATGCGGTATAACACCTTATAATCAGTATAAGTTTGCTATTTAATTTACACAAGTAAAGTTATTGTAAAAAAGTGTATCTTCACATTAACAAGCTCCAATAGATTTTTAATATTTCTGTTCCATAGATCATTGAAATTAAACTTCCTATTGCTATAAAAGGGCCAAATGCTATCTTTTCTTTTGCCTTCTTTAATTTTAGCGCTAAAACAATTATTCCTATTATTCCACCTAGCACAATTGCTAGAAATAAGCCTAATAAAATTCCTTTAACTCCTAAGAACACTCCACACACAGCAGCAATTTCAATATCACCTTCACCCATTCCCCTTGTTAAAAACACTATTAATCCTATAATTATTGCTCCAAGTATTCCTCCTAGAATTAAATCTAGAACATTATTCTTATATAAAACATATTGTAACAATATAAATAAAACGCCGACTATTCCTCCAAAAATCGTAGTACTTGTAAATACAAACTGAGTATCAAAATCTATAGCACTAATTACTATTAAAAGAGATACCAAAATACAATATTTTATAGTAATTACATCTAATCCAAACTTTAAGTATACAATTAGATACAGCAATCCATTTAATATTTCTATAAGCGGATACCTTATAGAAATTTTTTCATCACAATATCTACATTTCCCCCTAAGAAATATATAGCTAAATACAGGTACAAGATCTAGCGGATTTAAGTTATGTTTACAGTTTGTACAATGAGATGGCGGAAAAGCAATTGATTTTTCCATGGGAATTCTATAAATACAAACATTTAAAAAACTACCTATAACTAGTCCCAAAATACATATAAATATATAATCCAAAAAATCACCTCTCATTGTATATTTTAATATTATTTAACTTTTTTGTAAACGTTGTTATGTACAAATTTGTATTTTAACTACATTTTTTTAAATATTTAATAGGAATTATATAAACATAATAAACTTTCTTTTTATTAAAATACAGTTAATCTGATTGTATTTCAATATCTTCCTCTGTCTTACCTAAAAATATTTCATACTTTTATTTAAAAAATATAAAAACCGGCCTTTATAAAATATAAAGGTCGGTTGCACTACTAACTCACCATATATAAAGTGCCCAATTAAAATATATGGATCAAAGTTTCCTTATGACAAAATATACTTGTTATTTCTTTTATTTCTTGCATAACATATTAAATGTAGCCAATATATGCCATAGTAATTATACCATAATGATCATTAATTGGTCTATCTTGTTTCAAATTTTTCTTTTTATATTAATAACAATTATTAGGTGCCACTACACTTTTATGTAAGTATTTGAATTAATTGCTATAAATATCTCTATTTATAATATCATATTTACAAATTTTTTACAACTATTCAATATTGTTGTTAATAATATTTTACATATGTTGCTTTTCAATCTAGAGGAAATTTAAAAAGCAAGAAGTTGCTTTAAATATTGTTATTTTTTTCTGAAAAGGTAATTATATCTTATATTTATTAACTTCGGCATGCTGGCCTTAATCTGGTTTTTTTATTTCTTTCAATCACTCACCAAACTCTAGAACAAATCTTAATTTTATTTAAGAAATCATTTATACTTAATTAACATATATCACATATTTTTGCAATAATTATTTATTATAATGACATTGTAAGATATTTTCTTACTAATTATTTATCCTTCTATTTTAAAAAATATAATAACCTTTAGGGATAGCTTGTTGTACCAGCCAAGCTATCCCTTTTCTTTTACAATTAACAAATCCATAAGTAAACAAAAACACTTCCAATATCAATTAACTATGTAAATAAATAAATGAAAATTTCTAACAGCTGAAAAAGATGTCCTTATGATAATGCCTGTATTGAGTCTTTTCATTCAATTTTGAAAAAAGCTTTAGTAAAGATAATAATTTAATAAAAATGTGTCCAAATTATTGATCCAAGTCCAATCCCCCACCGGAAATTATACCTAAAGGAACACTATTTCTAGAGTTCAATTAGTTTTTTACATCATCAATTCTATTTCTTTTACACGATTATCATTATTATTTGATACAAGTTTGGATTTAGATAGAGATTTAGGTACACTTGCTTTTTTATATTCACCATTTACAACTAATCTTATTTTTTGTAATAACTCTTTTGCTTCTTCATCAGCTTGAAGTTCTTTCTGCAAATTCTCAAATGTAAAAATTTCTTTTGTTTTAGCAAGCTTCTCTAATATCTCACGCTGTCTTTTACTAAACTTTTTATATGTATTTAATATATTTTTTAGGTTTATTTCTTCCATTTACTTCCTCCCCCGCATAACTTATTATACAAAAAGCGGCAAAATAATTCAACAATTTCAAATTAATTCTTAATAACTATAAATAGCACCTATGTATAAGCATTTATCATTATTGCTTAGATCAAAAAACACATACATTATCATTAAATTGCGCCTCCTTAGAGTCCACCTATCTTTTGCAGTATTAAGTAAAGAGCAAACTATCTCTAATATACAAGCTGATTTTAAGTTAATAATATTATCTGTTGTAACTCTCGCTAAAGCGATTAACCATACCAAAAACAAACCCTATCTATATATTTTACCAACGCTACTTTAATAATAGCTACACATCCACGAAAATCCAACGTTTACCTGATTTTATTCGTGAAATTATACTTGCCGAAACATTATATATTCCTGTAATCTAATTATTTCTTTTACCTTCTTTCATTAGATTTCTTTATATATTATATTTTTACATTAGGCCACTAAGTCCCCAACATTTGCTGTGAGGCGCAGCACCAAGTCTTTTTGCTTGATTTAATGTCATTTCCCTTGTTTTATCACCACCACAATTTGGTGTTCTATGATACACACAACCGTTAATACTTAAATAAACCATTCTGCTATTATCTGCAATCACACCTGTCTTCTTAACATAATCTGGTATATTCGTAGTCCATGCGCCATCTGCATCTAGATAATAACTTCCGATGTATTGATTCTTAGCCATGTAACCATCAGAATAGAAATAATACCATTTTCCAACTATTTGATTCCATCCAGTAGCATAAGAATCCCCGTTAGCATACCACCATTCAACATCATCCTGTTTCCATTCTGCACTCGCCCCTATAGATGTAAATCCTAGCAGAGTTAAACTTAGTAATCCTATACAAATCATTTTTCTAATAATCTTTTTCTTCATTATTATTCATCCCCTTAAATAAGTAGTTAATACAATTATACCGTATTCAGGAAACTTTTTCAAAAAAAGAATATTCTATACAAATCCTATCTCAATATTGACAATTATATAAAATGTTTTTTGATTTCTTTTCAGCTGCTATCAATTCATCAAGGTAAAATTGCTTTGTATATGTAATCAAATATGCAATTATGGCTTGCTTTTTAATATTTGAATATTCCAAAAGAACTTCCGCAATTATCTTTACAATATTGTAACCATACTTCATCACATTATAATCATCAATTTTGTTATAAAACACAATAAAATAGTAGGGAAAATAATTTTGATTTTCCTAAATCCGGCCAACATCATCCAATTTGAAAATTCCTTATCAACTTTCATAAATATATTAACCAATTCACTATTTCAAAACCTTAATTTTATTTAAGGAAATATTTATATCCAATCAAGATATATTGAATAATTTTGTAATGATTGTTTGATATAGTAACATTGTAAGATAAATTCTTATCAGTTAAATATCCTTCCACTTAAGAAATATAATAGCCATTTATAGATAGCTTATTGTATTGGCCAAGCTATCCTTTTCCTTTTTCAATTATCTGATTGCTATTTCTAATTATTTCCTGAATTTTAGTCTATTTTTTAGCTTTAAAATAAATTTTACATTGAACTTACATAATAAACATAATTTTGCAAAAATATTCACTATACTATTAATTTAAGATAATTTTTTATTGGTTTATTATCTTTCATACATTACAGCTACAGTAATCATTTATAGATAACTTATTGGAACAGATAGGTTATCCTTTTTATTTTATAATTATTCAATTGTCATTTCATATACTGCCTTAAAGAAAACAATTCATATCAAGTTAATTAATTTGACATAATATTGTCACAATTACCTCTTATAATTAGAATTGTTAAGCTTATTAAATTATTACTGCGACTATAATTTAATATTGTCCAAATTCAGTACTATTTTCAAATGACTTATTACACCACGATAAGTCATTTTTTATTTTCTTACCAAAGGCTGATTTACTGAATAATTTTTAAGTTAGGCGTAACTTTAGATCTAATTAACTATGCACTATTTATCTGAGTTAAACTTAATTCTCCAGCAACTTCTAAAAAATTGTTGAAGAAATTACAACATACTCCCTTTAGAGCCTCGACGTATATACCAACCACGCAACGTTGCAAACATCATTTACACAGAAACCTCTATATGTAATCTCTTTATATTTGTCAACTGCCTAAAAAGTAAACATTAATAAATTATTATTTCTATAACTTTTCATAGTTCTTAGACTGTAATTTTATATTTGCAATTCTAAAATAAATTCTTCTAATAAATCTTTTAACAACAAAAAAACCACCTTCTATCAGTTTAGACAGAAAATGGTTTATAAAATATAACATACATCAATCTATTTTTAAAAATTTAATGTATATCGTAATTAATATTAGCCTTTACAATTTTTCAAAAACTTCTTGATATTAGTTATTCCAACAGTTCCAAAGACTATTCATCCCATCCTTCAGGGAATTCAGCGTTGTGGTACACTTCTTGAACATCATCATCATCATCAAGTAAGTCTAACATCTTTTGGAACTTCTTAGCATCTGCTTCATCTATCGCTGTGTATGTATCTGGAATCATCTTAACTGAAGCTTCTAAGAATTCAATGCCTTGCGCTTCTAATGCTTCTCTAACGGTTCCGAACTCTTCAGGTGCAGTTGTTACTACAAATACTTCTTCTTCTGATGCGAAATCTTCAGCACCAGCATCTAAAGCAATCATCATTAATTCATCTTCATCTTTATCTTCTTTTTCAATGACAATTTCACCTTTTTCTTGGAACATAAATGATACACAACCTGATGTACCCATGTTTCCGCCGCCTTTTGTAAATGCACTTCTTACATTTCCAGCAGATCTATTTTTATTATCAGTAAGAGTTTCAACTATTACAGCTACTCCACTAGGTCCATAACCTTCATAAACTATATTTTCATAATTAACTGATGATAATTCCCCAGATGCCTTTTTAATTGCTTTTGAAATAGTATCATTAGGCATGTTTGCTGCCTTGGCTTTTGCAACTACATCTCTTAATTTTGCATTTATATCCTGGTTAGCTCCACCATTTTTAACAGCCATCACAATTTCTTTACCTATCTTAGTAAAAATCTTACCTCTTTTTGCATCTGTCTTGCCCTTTTTTGCTTGAATGTTATGCCACTTTGAGTGTCCTGACATATGTTTTCCTCCTTACTTTATTCGTAATAATTATCTCTATTTTTATAAATATATATTGCAATTAAGTCCCTACATCTTGATCTTATTTTAGCACTTAACTTACTAAAGTTTTAAATATAGATTCATGTTAACAATATATATAATATCTATTTGTACCGATTCTTATTACAAGTTATTCATTTAATTAATTATTTTTTCTTTAAAATACAAAATCCAACAGCTATTATACCACATTTTACATAAGTTCACAATTATCCTATCACCAAATAATTCTCTATAATCTTTATTAAAATATAACATTATATTACAGCCAAGTCTCTAGCTTTTTAACACAATTTTGGCCCTAGTCCATTAGAATTCAAATACAAACTTATCATTTTATATTTTCAAATATAATCTATTTCCTTCTTTAAAATATATGTCCTCTTCACTTTTTCTAACTATCACTTTTCCGTTAGTAACTTCTACAATCTCGTTTTCTATATCTTCAGCCATTAACTTTTCAGCTAATATATTAACAACTACTTTATCGCTGTATTCAGTATCTTCTATATGCCAAGAATTTTGACCGCATGTATATTGAACTTTTCCAAAAAGATCATATTCCATTTCAAAACTTAATTTCAAACCTTCAACCTTTTCTACAACTCCAGCTGATTTTATCGCGATGCTGGCACCTTTTGTATAGGCTCTAGTTAGACCACCTGCCCCTAAAAGTATTCCACCAAAATATCTCGTAACAACTACTGCACAATCTGTGACCCTACTTTTTTTCATTACTTCAAGAATTGGTATTCCTGCTGTTCCTTGTGGTTCGCCATCATCTGAGTACCTTTGAATATTCATGTCTTTTCCGATTATATATGCTGAGCAATTATGCCTTGCCTGTTTGTGCATATTCTTTATCTCATTTATAAAAGCTTTAGCTTCCTCTTCATTTTCCACTCTTCTTGCATAACCAATAAACTCTGACTTCTTTTCTTCAAATCTATCTTCACCAAAGTCTTTTACTGTAATGTACGACATATCAATCTAGCTCCTTTTCAATCTCAAATCAGAATATATAGTACGCATATTGATTTAAAACAATTTTATACATACTTAAATAATTAGAATATTACGATACCTTACTATGCTGCATTTTTACTGCATATTCTGAAGAATATATATTGTACAGAATATATATTCTAATATTGTTTAAAATATATATTCTAAAATTCTTAAGAATATTAACATGAAGTGAAACTTAGCCTCAGAGGGAGTTTTTAGGTGCCCCTTGATGGTAACTCTCCCACTGAAGGTTAGTTGAACTTATCTAGGGTCGCGTGCCACACTGTTATCTCCCACTTTAATAGAATATGGGAATATTACAGCTACTAGATATCCGATAAAATCTCTCACTAATTAATTTAACTTGTCACCTCTATGTTCTTTAGCCAAAATTAATTCTTCCTTAAGTATCTTCATACCTTTCTCAATCTTTTCTTTATCGGTTTGATAAAAAGCTATCCTAAAAGAATCTTGTCCATCATTTTGTGATGTAAAGAACATAGCCCCTGGAGTAATATATACATTTTTCTTTTTAAGTTTTATAAAAAGTTCTTTAGTATTAATCTTAAATTCATCTTTTAAAGTTATATAAAAATTTAATCCACCTTTTGGATCATTGTAGGTTAACATATCTTTAAATTCACTATCTAGAATTGTTTTTAAATGCGTATACCTTTTTATATATTCATCATTTAGATTTTTAATATTCTTTTTCCACTTATTGCTCGAAATATATAATTCCAAAGCTCTCTGCATTAAACTTGAAGTAGTTATATCTGTATTGTGCTTTGAATTTTGAAGAGTTTCACTGAATACTTCTGGTGCAACTAAGTATCCTAATCTTATTCCTGGAAGAAATATTTTCGAAAAACTTTTTATATAAATAACTCTATCATTTTTATCAAGCCATTTAAACGGCACATATTCTAATGAATTTTCATATATAAGTTCCGATAAATAATCATCTTCAATTATGTAAAAATCATAAATTTCTGCAAGGTCTAAAATTCTCTTCTTCTTTTCTATACTATAACTTACTCCTGTTGGATTTTGAAAATAACTCATTGTATAAAAACACTTTATTTCGTTTTTCTGTAATATCTTTTCAAATTTATTTAAGTTTATTCCATCTTCATCAATTGGCACTTCAAACAAATTAACTTTTCTCCATTTAAATACTGATAATGCTCCTACGTATGTTGGCTTTTCAACTATTATATTATCATTTATATTTAATATTCCTTTAGATGCAATATCAATTCCTTGTTGAGCACCTGATATAATTATTATGTCTTCATTGTTTAATTTATTATTCCAAAATACTTTATTTATAGTATAAATAAGATTAGTATATCCATTTCTGTTGTCTGAAAGTAATGCATTTGCTCCATCTCTTTCTAAAACTTCATTTATAATTCCTTTTAAATCATCAATAGGGAATAACACTTCCCCTGTAGTTTCACCTGTAAAATCTATTACATTAGTTAAATCTCCCATGGATATCTTTTTTAATGTATTTGAATATTCTTTTCTAAAATTTGAAGCAACTTCTTTTCTTTTTGCATAACTACCGCTTCCTACCTTTTGATAGGCATAACCTTCTGATTTAAGCTTATTGTATGCACTAACTATAGTGACATTGTTTACGCCTAATTTTTTTGACAGCTCTCGTATTGTTGGAAGTTTGTCTCCTTCTTTTATATTTCTTTTATCAATTAAACTTTTTATATAATTAGCTACTTGAATATACTTAGGGATATCATTATCTTTAAACTCAAAATCTTTATAAATATCCATAAAACTCTCCTTTAATTGATTGTAAGACTATTTTTTTGATTGTGCCTCATAACTCTTGTATGAATACACATTCTCTCTGACTAATTTTTCACTAGAAGGCAAATCCAAATTTTTAGTATCTTTCATTATCAATTTTCTCTTGTATAATTCCTTTAGTATATCTTCTATTTTTATATTAAATTCCTTGAACTCATCACTATTTTTTATTTCAAATGAGCTTAAAAATGCATTTTTTTCATATAAATAATCTAGTAAAGACTTAGCGCCCTCATTTATATTTTCATCTAGAAAATTCTCGATATAATCTACAGCGTTTTGTATATTTTCCTTTGCGCATTTATCATTAAACAAATTATCAACTATAATATTAAATTTATTATTTAAATTTATAGCCATTTTTACTGCGTCTTTACTTACAGTGTATCCATTTAAATTTAAATATAGCTTAGCAAAACTATCTAGAGCTCTAATTAAAACTTCATAAGATGTAAAAACACTATTGTTTTGCAAATACTTTTTAGTTACTCTAATGTCTTTTATGACATTGCCTAAATACACCAAGTTCCAAGTTTCTCTATATTTATCTAAACTATATTTGGCTTTATTAAAAATGCTCTCAATTTCATCATCTCTTGAAAATATTATTTTAGAAGATATTAATAAGTTCCTTATAACTCCCTTATTCCCATTACTTTCGTATAGTTCCAAAAAGCTTTCTTTATTTAGGACCTTTATATGTACCGGTACCCCTAGTATTTCAGAATATATATCTCTAACATTATCAAATATATCCTTATATACAATGAATAAATCTATGTCAGATTCCTCCCAAAGATCACCGCTAATTATACTTCCAAATGCAAATATAGCTAACACTTTTTTATTAATCTTCAATACATTTATTAATTTTTCAGAGGACTTTTGATATTCCAATATGGATTTTGACACTTAATTTCACCTTCTTTTACCAAGACATTGTTTACTTTGTTTATCAGATGGCTATCACCTAAAGCATTTATTCATTTTAATAAAAAAATAACAGTTGCAGGCTTCTTGAGATCTTGCCTTTTAAGGCCTAAGTACAATTAAATTCTAGATAAAGCTTAATCACATCTGAATCAAAGTTTTACTTTATAACAAACTTACTAACATTATAACGTAAAGAAATATTTATTTAAAGGTACTACTTTACAGTACAACTCAAATCTATAATATTCGAAGAACAAAATCGCAGGCGACTGTGGTTAAGTTCCGTATTGTGCTTCGCACTCTTTTCATATGTGTAGATTTTTTTCACGCATCTGCCTTTTCGAACGCATGTGAGAAAAATCTGCACATCAGAAATCTTATTCTTTTTAAAATACAAAAACTAGTCAATCAACCTTTTTTAAATTATCCACAGATTTTATTGGAATATAAATTCCTAAAGAATAAAAAAAGATTCTTAAATATAATATCTAAGAATCTTCTGTTCTATTCACAAATGGCGGACAATCTTTATCCATTTTCTTTATCTGATGTATGTAAATCTTCAAACGCCTGCTTAATGACTCTAATATCTGATTAAGTTCGTGATTCATTTCATAAACAAGCTCCAATGATTCCCTTAGTTCTTTTCTCTCACCAAAAGTATTACTTTGTATTACCTGTGCAACTCCTGCTATGTTTAAAGATGATATAGAGATAAAGTACAATGCATCTAGTAAAGGACGTACCTCTCTAGTAAAATAAGTTAAACTTATCTGCTCGATTCTAATTGAAGCAACATTAGTTTGAGCTGTACTTATTTGTGCTATTGCTGTACTCATATTTGATAACTGTTCTAAAACTTGATTCTGCATATCTCTTAATTCATTATTTAAATCTGATGATACATTTTCATTACCAGCGGCATCAGTCGCATTAGCACCTGTACTTCCCTGATTCAATACCCTCTGAGCAGTTCTTAGGGATCTTGCGCTTCTAGGATCTAATTGATTTAATGGTCCACTTGTTTCCATAAACTATAGTCTCCTATAACAATTCTTATTTAAGTATATTACGGAAGAACTATATTTATTATTATATTTAATCAGTTAACCTTATATCTTAGCGTATTCCTGAGTTTTATTAAAAACTTCATCATCTACTTCTGCTACCATATATGTTCCATTATCTTTATATTCTTCTTCAAGTATTCTAGCATTTCTATGTAAGAAAGATTGAATATCGCCTTTCTCATAAGGTATTAAATACTCTACTTTTCTATAATTATATGGCAATTTTTCCTCAATTAAACTTAGCAATTTATCTAAATTTATTTTTTCTTTAGCCGAAATTTCTATTACATCAAAATTTCCTACTGCAAATTCTTTAATTCGCGCTTTTTGTTCTTCAGTAGCTTTATCTATTTTATTTAAAACTAATATTGTTTCTTTATCTATAGCCCCAAGCTCACTTAAAACTTCATTTACAGCATTATATTGATCTATTGCACTATCTGAAGATACATCTATTACATGGCATAGAAGATCTGAAAATATAACTTCTTCTAAAGTTGACTTAAATGCTTCAACCAAATCATGTGGTAATTTTCTTACAAAACCAACTGTGTCTGTAAGAGTTATTACTCCTTTTTTACTTAGAGTTACAGCTCTTGTTGTAGTATCTAATGTTGCAAAAAGCATATTTGCTTCAAATACTTTTTCCTTAGTTTTATTTTCATTTTTTGCTGCCAAATCACAAAGTGTATTTCTTAAAGTTGATTTTCCTGCATTAGTATATCCAACTAAAGATACTTTAGGAATATTTTCTTTTCTTCTCTTTTCTCTTTGTACTTCTCTAGTTCTTTTTATTTTCTTAAGCTCATCTTTTAAATCATATATTGTTTCCATTATATGTCTTCTATCTGTTTCAAGTTTCTTTTCTCCAGGCCCTCTAGTTCCTATACCACCACCTGTTCTAGATAATATAGTTCCGAGTCCCTGTAATCTACCTAATCTATATTTCAACTGAGCTAGCTCTACTTGAATTTTTGATTCTTTAGTTTTAGCCCTTGTTGCAAATATTTCTAATATTAATGTTGTTCTATCTATTACTTTAGCTCCTAATGCAGCTTCTAAATTTCTAACTTGAGATCCTGAAAGCTCATCATCAAATATTATTACATTAGCTCTTTCTACCTGTCTCATAGAAGCGATTTCCAATACTTTACCTCTTCCAATAAAGTATGCTGGATCAATTTTACTTCTGCTTTGGAATACAGTTTTCAAAACAGGTATGTTGCAAGCTTCTGTAAGCTCTGCTAATTCCTCTAAACTTTCTTTTGTATCAGAACCAACTAATATTGCTTTTTCTTCTGTTTCCTCTATGACATCATTATTCTTAATTAAATTTTCTATAAATCTTATCCTATCTAAAATATTTATAGACATAATTTCATTTAAAGAAAGATTACTTTTTTCTTCTGTTTCTAATTTATTGTTATATAAACTAAGCATTCCCAAAGAAAAATCTATTATATTCCCATCTGTTATAGCCACTGATATAATTGCATCTAGCTTTAATTTTAATAGAGCTGTTAAATCTAGTGCTGAAAGATTACAATAACCATTTGGATGAGTATGTATAACTCTAACACCTGATAATCTCTTTTCATCTATATCTATTATTGGAACCTCAACAGATGTAGAATCTCCAATTGCAACAGATGTAACATTACCTTTTCTATTTATAGCTACACTGATTTCTCTTTCAATAAAACTAGAAACTCTAGAAATAATATTTAAAATTTCTTCATTACATATTTCATCTTTTAAATTTCTTATAGAATAAATATTCTCTAACTCTTCTATTAAAGATTTTCTAATTCCTTCAATATTTCCATATATCATTAATAAACACCTCACATTAGCCAAGGGATATTTAAGAAAATAACAAAACAGTATATTTATCTATCTCGTGTCATACTGCATCGTTAGGTTTACCTTGATAATTCTTTATGAGTTAAACCTTACTACTTTTCTGACGCAAAATATACATATTAGAAAAGAGCCTGTATGTTGCATATAAGAACTTTTCATTACATCTTTAACTCGCTATTTTCCTCATATCCCTATCTTGACAACTTTCATATAATTTTATACTATTAATTCATTAATTATAACTTTAATAATCTACACTTGACAATATACATTTTATAAATTTAGAGTAAATTATCACATAACTTGAAAAATATGCAACAATTTATAAATACCTATGAATATTTTATCTGCAATCATATATATATTGCAAAAATAATTCTTCATCATAATTCTAAAAATATTGCAAGAATTTTAGCCGTAATTGTGAAATGTGCATTGTGAATTGCAACATAATATATTATGTATTCTAAAACATTAAATTCATCAACAATAAATTTAAACTATCAGTTATTGTAAACTCAATAGAATGAATTATATTATTTTAGAACTTATATGCTAATAATAAGCTGTGTATTTTTAAGGAAATGTGTACATTTGAAAAATAAATATAAAAGGAGTTTTTTAAACATGGAAGATAAGAAACGTAACATTCTTTTTTCTGAAGAACAAATTAATACAAGAATAAAGGAATTAGGAAAAACTATTGCTGAAGATTATAAAGGTAAAAAACTTTACATTTTATCTTTACTTCGTGGAAGTTTTATCTATGCTGCTGATTTAGCTAGAGCTATAGATTTAGATGCTAAAATAGGATTTATGACTACATCAAGCTACGGACATAGCGAAACATCTTCTGGGTCTGTTAAAGTAGTTAATGATATCTCTGATAATATTGAAGGATGGGACGTTCTTATAGTTGATGATATAGTTGATACTGGAATTACAATGGATTTCGTTTATAATTACATAAAAGGTTTGAACCCAGCTTCTGTAAAGACTTGTGTTCTTCTTGATAAACCTTCTCGTAGAAAAGTACATATACAACCTGATTACTGCTGTTTTGAAATTGAAGATGTATTTGTAGTTGGATACGGATTAAACTACGGTGATTATTATAGAAATGTTCCTTATGTATTTAATTGGGAATAAAAACAAATAGGTAAGGCTATTCAATTTAATTTTAAGAAAAAAGGTTATAAGGCGAATTCTTATAACCTTTTTTCTATATTTAATTTGTGTCTCCACTCTTGTTCTGATCATTTGTAGGAAATCCAAGAGTTGTATTTGGTATTTTTCCAACTATGATTGTGTCTGAAACCGGAACTTGTGTGCTTACTTCAGCGTCTTGATTCCTTAGTGGAAGCCTAAGCCTGATTTTAGCTGTAACGTTTAAGTATATCTTATGCCTAGTTTGATTAATTCCAGCACTTTCAAATTTAGATTCATAACTTGTACTTATATTTCCTATAGGCTCTATCTCAACACTTATCTTAGGGCCAACATTATAAAAGGCACTTTTATCACTCATCCAGCCTAAAGGAACTTTTATTGCAGTGTTTTTCATATCACTTAATTCTTTATTACATTCTGTAGACAATTCAGCTGCTATATAATTCAATTTTCCAGTATCCGCTTGAATTAAAATTATATTGCCTTGGTTGTCTTTTTCAATTTTTACCATCTCATCATACTTAAAATCTTTTGATAAAATATCTACACTTTTTTTATTTATTATATCTAATGTTTGGGACTTTGCCATTATTGTCGCTATTTCTGTCACAGAGGGCATGACCCTTTGATCAAAAAACATTACAGTTATGTTTAAAATGACAATAATAACTATAATAAGTACTATAAATGATATGTATTTATGCGTTTTTCGTCTTGTATAATATTGCATTGTCAACACCTTTATTATTGAGTTATTTATTTAATCATACTATAATTATGCTATAATGATATAGAATATTATTAAATTATATACCTTGTAATTTTAGGAGGATAAAATGGCAATTAATGATAACGTGAAAAAACCAAACAATGCCCCACGAAAAAAAAAGCCATCTAAAAAGAAGAAAAAGAAATCAAAAAAAATTTTTAAGGGCATATGTTTTGGTTTTATATTTTGTTTTCTTGCAATGTTAGTAGTATGCGCAGGTTATGCTTTTGCTATTATAAAAACTACGCCTCCTCTAAATGTCGATGCTGTATTAACTTTAAACCAACCTTCCAGTATATATGATAGTGCTGGGGACTTTATGGATAATATGCAGACTGATGAGGAACGTTACGTTATAGATTCAAGCAAAATACCATCTAACTTAAAAAATGCTTTTGTATCCATCGAGGATGAAAGATTCTACCAACATAATGGAATAGACATTCAGAGAATTGTAGGTGCAGCTTTTTTAGATGCAAAGAGATTTGTTACTGGACAAAAAGGACTACATGGAGCATCTACACTAACTCAACAATTACTTAAAAACACAATTTTAACTAATGATGTTTCTATTGAAAGAAAGATAAAAGAAGCTTATTTAGCTATTAATTTAGAAAAAGCATTAACAAAGGATCAAATTTTAACAGCTTATTTGAACACAATTCCCCTAGGTGGTCATGTGTATGGAGTGGAGGCTGCATCTTTATTATATTTTGGTAAAAGCACACCTGATTTATCTTTGATTGAATGTGCATATCTAGCCGGAATTACTCAAGCTCCAAGTTCATATAGTGCTTATAACAATCAAAAGGATCCAAGTCCTTATATTAACAGAACACTTACCGTTTTAAGTCAGATGCATAAGCTTCAATATATTGATGACGCTCAATATGATAAGGCCGCTAACGATGTTAAAAATGGTGGTCTAGTATTTAAATCAATTAAAAAGGATTATAGATTAAATTATGAATGGTTTGTATATCCTGCTGTGTCTCAGGTAAAAGAAGACTTAAAGGAAAAATATAAATATTCAGATGAAGAAGTATCTAAATTAATGGTTAATGGTGGTCTTAAAATCTATACAACCATGGATAAAGATCTTCAAGATTTTACCCAATCTACTTTAGATAATTATAAAAACTTAGGAATTAATAACAAGGAAAGCTACGATAAAGATGGTGTTCCTTTATTACAAGCGTCCGCAACAATAATGGATTACAGAAATGGTCATGTTCTTGCAATGGTTGGGGGACGTGGTAAACAAGGTCCGCAATCAATAAATAGAGCTTATAATGATTTGCGTCCTATCGGATCGTCTACAAAACCATTAACGGTATATGGTCCTGGCATAGATCAAAAAATTATAACTGCTGCAACACCTATAAATGATGCACCAATACCTCCTGAAATCGGAAAGAAGTATTCTCCAGCAAAAGATGGTCCTTATAATCCTCTAAATTCCCCTAATGAATATTCAGGACTTATGACCTCAAGAGATGCTCTTACGCATTCAAAGAATACTGGTGCAGTTTTAACAGAAGATAAGATCGGTATGAAAACTGGTATTGAATACGGTGAAAAGCTTGGTCTAAATTATAACGCTGCTTCTAAGTCATCAATGGCAGCTGTTGCTTTAGGACAATTCAATAACTCTCCAAGTGATAGGGACGGTGGTAATACATCTATCTTAGCTGCTGCATATGGCAGCTTTGGTAACAACGGTATATATACAGAGCCTATGCTATATACAAAAGTAGTTGATTCTACAGGTAAAGTTTTACTTGATAATACTTCGCCAAAACAAGCAAAAGTTTTTTCACCACAAGCTGCATATATTCTATATGATATGTTAAAAGGACCAGTAAATGAATACAATGCTACTGGTGCAAAGTGGGGCAATATGCCTGTTGCTGGTAAAACTGGTACTACTTCTAATTCCACAGATTTATGGTTTGCAGGACTTTCACCTTACTTATCAGCTTCTGTTTGGATTGGATATGATAATCCTAAAGAACTCCATGGTAGTTCAAGTGGGTGCGCTGTTGTTTGGGGAAAATTAATGGCTAAAGCTCATGCAAAGTTAGAGGTAAAAGATATAGAAGAGCCTAGCGGAATAGTAAAAGCTAGTGTTTGTAAGGATTCTGGTGAACTTTCAACCCTTTTCTGTAATTTTGACCTTAGAGGAAGCAGGGTTTATGAAGAATTATTCATCGATGGAACACAACCAACTTCAAATTGCACAATACACTCTGGTACTAATCGATATAATTTTAATAACGGATCTTCGGCTAATTTAAACCCTGCAGATAATAATTCAAATTCGGGTAATGCCCCAGCAGATTCCGAGACTCCTCCTGCAACTAATAATGACGCACTAGCTCCACCTGTCGTTGGTAGTACGGAACCTTCACAGAAAACTGAAAATAATAATGAGAATAATAATTCAAATTCTAATAATGCTAGCACTGGTGGTAACAAGAATACTACACATAATTCTTACGGACCTGGTAGTAACAATCAGCATCCACCAACAAATAATTAAATAGCTCAAGTATATTATGAATTTGCTAAATTTTAAATTTCTATAAAATAAAAATAGAGGATAATCAAATATCAGATTAATCCTCTATCTTTTTATTTATTTGTAATAACTTCTTTTTCAGCGCCATCTTTTAATATATTTAAAACATTACCGCTCTCAGCGCTAATAAAAAACTTCCAACTAATATTTGCCTCCTTATCATTTTTACCATCTATAGTTACAATGTAACAGACTTCATATATTGGATTTTTTTCTTTTTCCATTCTATTATCTGCATAAACTAAATCAGTTTCATCTTTAACTACAGTTTCTTTATTGTATTTTTCAAAAGAGTCAACGGATATTTTTTTTGCTTCTCCACTAGAAATATTTATTACAGGATCTTTACATTCCCTTTGCATTGTAGAGTTGGAATACCCATCTAGAAATCCACTTTCTTTATCAATATTTAATTTTATTTCATCGAAATAAAACGGATATCCATTCTTTTGCTTTGTATATATGAATGAGTAATATGGCAGCTTTTTAGCATCCTCATTGCTATTAATTGTCTTTAAGACCACTTCTCCATCATATATGTTCTTTAAGTACCCTTCTGCTAAAGTTCTAGCATCTTGTAAATTAATTTTTGTTGCATTTGCTGGAATTTCTTTTTTTGCAAAACCTATTACATTATTATCTTTATCTAAATCTATACCAAAACCTTGAGTTACTATACTTCTATGAACTAATTCATTCTGACTATTTAGCGTCCTTCTTCTTTCATATTTTATAGATTCTAAATTTTGTTCAGTATTTATTGCATTAATTGAATATAACCTAGCCATAAAATCCTTAGATGCCCTAATATCTTTTGCACCTGGACCAATCAGATTATACAGTATTATGACTATTATTATGATGAGACAAACTAAAATTATTCCCCCTATAATACTCGCTTTCCTTAACTTCATTAATTACCTCCCTTGCAGACTTAACATTGCTATTCTATTTTATTATACCATATTTTTATACTAGTCACATTCAAAAAAATAACAATTCCATCTGTTCCAAATGTGCTAGTTCAAAGCTTGTTCTTTGAGGCTAGCACCTTGGATGCAACTTTATAGACTTAGAATCACCCATCAGAATTACCTAGAAACTGGAACAAAAGTATATTATTCATTTCGGTGATGCATACGCATAAGTATAGATTATATTCGTTTTATCTATATATTCTCCACACACAAAAAGGCCTACTTTAAATACTAATTGTTATTCTAAGTAGGCCTTTTTAAATCTAATATTCAATTATTCATTGATTTAAAGTCCGTATTTTATATTTCTGGAAACCATAAAGCAATTTCTTCTTTAGCACTTTCTACAGTGTCTGATGCATGAACACAATTTTCTGTCTTACTTCTAGCATATCTATGTCTTATTGTTCCTTCTTCTGCATCTGTTGGACTAGTTGCTCCATTAATCTTTCTTATTCTTGCTACAGCATCTTCACCTTGCAATATTAATGCACATAGTGGGCTCCTTGTTATAAACGTTATAAGTTCCTCATAAAAGTCTTTTCCTTTATGTTGACTATAATGCTTTTCAGCAATTTCTCTTGTAGCTCTCATAAGCTTTAGGGCTACTATTTTTAAACCATTATCTTCATAACAACTTAAAATATTTCCTATTATATTTCTTTCTACTCCATCTGGTTTAACTAATACTACGCTTCTTTCAATCATACGAAGACCTCCATATAGTGTAATTAATTCATATTATTCCCTAATACATATACATTATACTAAAGATTCTGAAAATTTTAAATACTTTTGTGATTATCATCTAATTTTTAGATATATTATGATATAATAAAAAAACAAAGAATGAAATATATGTTAAGTTATATGAATCACTATAGCTAGGAACAATCAAATAAATAACAAGTATATTTGCCATCCTATTTTACATCATTGGAAGCTCGACTCGCATGCGCTCACTGAGTATTCACAGAGTAAGCGGCCATCATCAAATCACATATTTGAATGTCTGCTTAACTAATTCACACCAAATCATAGATTTGGTTTCTCTGCTCATCAGCAAATTGACCTAATAGGCCTGATATTAGAAAAACATATTTTATCAAAAGTATCGATTTATAAAGGAATTGGAGGATAAACACATGATTAGATATTCAGCAATAGTACAAGGAAGAGTACAAGGTGTTGGTTTTAGATATTTTATTCAACTTACGGCTTGCAAACTAAGTTTAACTGGTTGGTGTAAGAATCTTATGAATGGAAATGTAGAAATCGAAGTTCAAGGACTAGAAAATAATGTCTTATCTTTCGTGTCCGAAATAAAAAAAGGAAATGGATTTGCTAAAGTTTCCGATATAGATTTAAATATACTTCCAGTATTAGATGGTGAAAAAAAGTTTTCAATTAAATATTGATGAAGAAAATAGAATGTATGAGTGCTAAGAATTTAACTTATCATACATTCTATTGTTTAATTTCTATTGCAATTATTCTACTTCTAAATCTTTTATTCTGCCTTTTTTCTTTAATCTCAATAATAATTCCTTTGGATCATTATTTATTATAAGTTCTTCCGGGAATTCTATTGATTCTAGCATATTAATAGCTTCTGTAAATTCCCCAATACGAGTACAAAAGTGCGCATCACTATTTATTATTAGCTTAGTCTCATGCTCCTTACATAGCGATGCTATTTTTGTACAATTACCTAAACTTCCAATTCTAGATGTTGTAAATGAGCTATTGTTAATTTCTATTAAAACATCATTTTCCTTAGCACACTTTATTACTTCTTCAAAGTCAACTGGAACTCCTGGATTTCCAAGATGACCAATTATATCAACTTTTCCACTCTTTATTACGTTTATAAAAGCTCGTGTATTTTCTGCAATATTTCCAACTTTGTAAACTTCATCATGTATACTTCCAATTACAATGTCCAATTTCTCTAATGTTAAATCATCCATGTCTAAGCTTCCATCATAATCAATTATGTTAGCCTCAGTTCCATAAAGCATTGTAACTCCAAAAAGTTCTCTTGGCAGCACCTTATAATTATTGAAATACCATATATGCGGAGAATGTGGCATAGTAATTCCGTGCTCTGTAGTACCAAGCACCTTTATTCCTTTCTCCGAAGCAGCTTTTGCATTTTCCATTAAGGTTGAGTAAGCATGGCCGCTTGCTATAGTATGAGTATGCACATCTAATGCATATTTCATTATATCACCCCATTTATCTATTTTTGGCAAAACTATATATGCTGCAAAAATAATTCTTCATCGTAATTCTAAAAATATTACAAGAACTTTAGCTGCAATTAATTGTGCGTTGTGAAATGTGAATTGTACATTACAACAAATATAGTTTATAAAGTATTTAATTATTATTTTTCTCAATTACTATGTTATCATATTTAAATTTTTATTCAAATACGATCAGGCCTCCGAAAACATTTACTTAAAAATAATTAAAAGTTGGATGCATTTATAAACATAAAATAACAAATACAAAATACTATAATTATTTTTCATAATAAGTATATTGTTCTCTTATATGCTCTATTAGTTCAATATACTTAGCGGAGATGTGGTTAAGTTATACAACTATAATTTCCCAACAGAACAGAATATGATATTAATTGAATTGTGCCAAACAGAACGACTGTTAATGGGAACAATGCAAATTACTATACAGAACCTTATTGTTATAGAATCAGTATGATGAAAAATAAACTCAATATACTAACTTATTATTTTTTATTGTATCGTCTTCTTCTACTTCCTATTTTACCTTTATCGCTCTTGTCTTTGCTTTTGTTTTTATATAAATATAGAACTATAGCAATTACTGCAAATATTATAAACAAACCTATTATTATAAGCATTATCTTAGCATTGCCGCCTAATTCCTCTACCTTTTCATAAACTGGCTTTGTAGTTTCTTTTTTCATTTTATATGTTTTAATATTCCCCTCTTCATCTATTATTGCGCAGTCTCCATTAAGTTTTTGAAACATCTCCGTTACACTTAAATAATCTAGAGAGTCCTCTAATACTTTATTATCTGGTGAGGTTAATACAAGCATTGCCTTTTGGCTGTTGTATTTTGATATATCAAATTGGAAATTTGCAATCTTATAGCTAAAAGGTTCTGTTAATTGAAGCTTTTCGTTTGATAAAAATTTTGAATAGCTTTCATCATACTTAAACCATAATTTATCATTTATCTCTGGAATTAATTTATTAGTTTTTGGTGTTCCATAGACTATTATATTTTTCTTTTTATCATCAGCTGTCACATTTGAATTACTGATAACTTTAAAATCTCCATTATTGTAGGTAACATCTTTTCCTAAAAAACCAATAACTTTTCCTAATGAATTCATTTCTTTAGAACTTAGACTATCTGGAACAATCATTGCAGTATCATTAAACATTTCGTCTTTTACGAATGGTGCACTGTAACTTGAAAAATAATATCCTTCCGTATCGTTATCACCAATATATAAATACGAATCTCTTGTAACAAGGGCCCAAGGCATATCCTCTTCTCTTTTTTCACAATATGTATCTTTTAAAATTAAATCAAAACCAAGCTTTATATCTAAATAGTTTGTGTAACTTATATCATTTGGTAAACTAAGCTCCAATTCATCATTTAAAGCCTTACCCTTATCAAGTTTTTTACTTCCTATAGGTGTATTATTAACGTACACTGTAACTAAAGATTTATCAAAATCAAGATTATCTGAATATCTCATAAAAATTTTAAGCTTATCGCTTTGAGAAAAAACCTTATTTTTAGGAATACTATAGCTTATTCCAGCTTCTCTTCTAAAAACACCTTTTAACTGTATTTCACCAATTCCCATATTGTCAAAAGTGATTTTTCCACTTTTAGTATCTGGAACTGTATCTACCTTTAAATCTTTATTTACTTTATAAGTATCACCACTTAACTGAGATATTAACTCTTGGTTTCCCAGTGCTTTAACTCCTCTTATTAAGTTGTCATTATCATTGCATAAAATCATCATGTTTTTAATATTTGTATTTTTTGAATACAATGAATTTGATATTTTTATAAGACATTCATCACTTTGATCATTTTCTTCTGTATACTCATTAGGAAAACTATTAAATTTTCCAATAAATATATTATTGGTATTTTCTCCTTTTTGAAAATCTCCATACTTAGTTATACTTATTTTATTTTCATATTTATCATTTAGTTTTTGTAAATATGAATTTAAGATGTATGCAGCACTAAGCTCTGAATCAGTGTAATCATCTGGAATTATAATTAATAAATCCTCTAAATCACTATCATTATCATGATTTTTTAAAAATGGATATGGAAAATCAGATATTTTATTATTGGAAATAATATTGTTAAAGATTGTTTTTATGTTAGTACCATCTTTTATTACAAACCAATTAGCTGAATTAACATCATCTACACATGGGTCCTCAGATGATCTTAAGTAAGCTTCTATTTTTAATTCACTAGATCCAGTTTTTATTAGCTCCTTTGGTATAGATACCGTTAACTGCTGAACCTCTGAATCTGCTCTGTAATAAACTTTTTGAGAATAAAAAGGCGTTCCATTAACGGATAATTTTATATAGGAATTTTTACTATTATCAATTAATTGATTTATAGAAAAATTCATTTGAACTTCAGCTTTAGTATTTTCCCACCATTTATCTACATTGAAATATATACTATGACTTGAAAAAGTTCCATTAAAGGATATGTCATTACTTAAACTATAAGTTTTTATACTTTCAGTTGTTTCTATATCATTTCCTTCAGATGCAGCAAATACTTCAGCACCTGTATTAAATATCAAAATCGCTGTAGAAAAAATAAAACACACGAAAAAAAATAATACTCCAAAGATGTGCTTTTCATTGTGCCTCATTACTTTATTTGAAATATATCCTTTCATGCTGCTCCTCCTTAAGAAAATCTTTCTGTCTTATACCACTTTGCTTCCTTTTTCAATACAACATCCCTTATATAATTGTAAAAACCAGCCACCGAAACTATAGCCCACATTTTGCAATAAGTAAAATAGCTTAAAAATATAATCAATACATTTTTTACATTTAATTCTCCTTTTTCCGTTGAAATTGCTACCATTACTGATAAGACAAATACTAATAATGCCATAAACCATAAAATAATCTCATAACCTCCGATATGGAGCTCAATTAAATTTGCTCCTCCAAGCAAAAATAAACAGTCTGATATTACACTTGCAGATAAAAAAAAGAAATAAACCAAAGTATAATATAGAATATCAAATTTTGTCACTCCTGCTTCTAATCCAAATAAATATTTCAGATTTTTTATTACCACATATATATTTCCTTTTGCCCATCTGTTTCTCTGCTTAAACCATACTTTAATAGTTTGAGGTTCTTGTTCATAAGTTACTGCAAGAGGCATAAATTTTATTTTATATCCCATTCTATAAATTCTAAAGCTGACTTCTGTGTCTTCTGTTATAGCCTTCGTATCCCAACCTCCCATTTCTTCCATCACTTCTCTTCTAACTACAAAATTAGTTCCTGGAATGGTGCAAAGTTTAAGCATATACCATCTTCCTGCCTGCGCCATCCATTGATATGTAAGAGTTTCTATATTAACAAAGTTTGTAAGTAAATTTACATCCTTATTTCTGCATCTAAACTTTCCAATAACTGCTCCTAATTTCTTATCTTTTATCAAAGTCTGCACCAAATACTTAAGAGCATTTTTATCAGGAGTATTATCTGCATCATAAACCGCCAAAATTTCTCCCTTGCTTTTTTGAAGACCTATGTTTAAAGCATTTGATTTTCCTTTTCCCCCTATTATATTATCAGTATTAATCACTATAAGATTTCTGCCATAATAAGTTTTTTGGACATTTTCAAGTACATCTTTAGAATTGTCGCTTGAATTATCATTTATTACTATAATTTCATATTTATCATTTGGATAATCCAATTCTAACAAAGAAATTACTGTCTTTTTTATTACTACAGCTTCATTATGAGCTGGAACTAATATTGATACAAATGGATATCTTTCAAGCTCTTCATACATATATTCCTTGTTTACTTTTGAATAATACATATATCCGGCTATTACTAATATCACATTCATAAAAATTGTTATCCATATTACTATGAGTGAATATATAACTAAATAATCTAAAATATTCATACCATTATTTAAAAAACCTTTTTCTTTCTATATTTCTGCTTATTATAAGTATTCCTATAAATATTATTAAAGCTGCTCCACTGAATATTTCCAGTCTTCTATTAGTAAGCGTTAAATCCTCTTTAATTGGATTTTCTTTATTAATTGTTTTGTTAACAGCATTTTCATATTCTTCTGCATTAATAAATCTATCCTGAGTTACCTCTTGATTGTTAAGGAAAACTCTTCCATTATCATTCTTAATTTCACTTTCAAACTTTATATAAGTGCTCATTTTATTACTTGGAATAAGATTAATTTCTTTACTTAAAACTTTATCAACATTATTTTTAAATTCTTCTAAATTGCAGTTACTTTCTATTTTTATTGCATTTTTACCGCTTATTTTTTCATTATTAATATAGTCGTTTAAATCAACTTTTTGAATAAAATTGGTATAAGCTTTGATTTCATAATTATCTATATCAATGTTAATATCTTCATTGTAATTTAGAAATAAAGTATTAGTGCTTTCTAAAATATTTTTCAAATCTTCTCTATAGATAAATTCTTCATCAGCATTTATTCCAACTGGATAAATCCAATAATTAGTATAATTCTTAAAGGCCTCTTTAAGTTTATCTCCAATTATTTTCCCCCCTGTATCTGTGCCATTTACTCCTTTAGAATTAATTATAGGAAACTTAAGTATTACTTTTCCTCCATTATCCTGTGCATATCTTAAGGCTTCTGAAAATCTGCCCATGGCTTTCAAGTTTTCATTTACAAATACCGGTGCCGCTTCTATAAAAAATTTAATCCCCTTATCTTTTAAATAATCTACTTCGTCGATTAAATTGTTTAAATCATTAAATGGAGTTACATTATCAAGATATAAATAAGTCTCAGCTTTTAATTTCAAATCCTTTTTATCTAAAAGTTCCGAAGCTTTTTTTATCCAGTTAATCTTTCCGTTATATGATTTTAATTTCTCTTTTAATGCCTCTATACTATGATTTTCTTCTCCTATATTTAAAATGAATATTTCATTATACTGCTGAAAATCTTTTGGATTATCGATATTTATTTTAGATATGCTAATTTCCTTTTCCTCTGATAACTGACTTTTAACTAAAGCACTCAATAAATTTTTTTCACTACCATACTCCTTACTTTTATCATACAAAATAAGTACTTTGTTGTTTTCTCCATAACATTTCATGGGGGTAATAAAATACTCAGCGCCTATAAAGCAAATCAAAATTGTTATGACTTTATAAATAAAGCATTTATTCATGTATATCATATTCCAATTCCTTCTCTGCCAGTCTAATGAGCTCCAACGGATCTTTTATAGAATTATCAAAGGTATAACTACCAATTTGAATATCTAGCTTTACTTTTTTATAATGAGATCCTTTAGTAAAATCATATTTATTAATATTCTCTCTAAATCTCTCCTTTACAACTTTAGCTCCCCCCATATCAGTAATTGTCAAAAACCCAAAAGTCTTATCATCTATTATATATTTAATATCTTCCTCTCTTAAACTTTTTTCAAGAACTTGACTTGCCTGAATCAGCAAAAGCTTATACCCTTCTTTTCCTAATATACTTCTAAGTTTTTCTGCAAACTTAATCTTTACAATAAGTAAGGTAACAGGAATTTTATGTCTTGTGCTAAGCTTCATATATATTGGCAGCTCTATTAAAAGAGCTCTCTGATTTTTAATATTTGTTTCTTCATCTATCATGACTAATTCTGAATTTTCATTTATTAAACTTTCATTTTCTGTTTGAAGAGCAAAAATATTTCTTGAAACTAATGACATTAAAATAGCTGTACTTGGAATTAGAAAAATCCAGTAATATGAATAAAAATCAATATTTATATTTCCCCAGAAATTTAAATATAATTTGTAACTCATATAAATAAAATCGACTGCAAGAGTAACAACCAACGCCAGAGTAACATTAGTATAATAACTTACAAGAGCTATTATCATTACAACTTCGAGCATAATATAATTTTCAAAAGAATTATCTAATTCAAAAACTTTATAGCTTAAACATAAAACAAAGAAATACGCTATAAGTATAGTTATTAGGATATCAACCTTTTTTCTTACATTAACTGGTTCCACATATCATTCCTCCAGTTCAAAACACTTGAAAGTGAATACAAAATCAAATTTTACTTATTGTTTCTTTCATATATAGATAACCAAGTATGAATTAGACTTATACATATAGCCAACCGAAAGTAAAAACATTGTTGCTTCGCAGGACTATAAAAATTTCGCTGAAAGTGCTAAATTGCAGGTTGTCGCCACTCGTGCTTGCTCCCACTTTCAGTGTGGCAAGCACAAGTGGAACAACCTACAATAAAGCACTTTTAACATCTCATTTTTAAATGCCTGCTGCGCAAAAATATTTCTACTTTCTAGTATAAAATATATTTCAAAGTATAAATCAAACGCTAATTTTCAAATGTTTTCTCCATATTATGACCCTTGTGGTTACAAATATATTTATGATTTCTAGTAAAGATATGAGCTTAATAACTTAAACATATATGTTGTAAAAATGTTACAGGAATTTCAGCTGCAATTGTGCATTGTAAATTAAAACATATATATCTATTTATTGTTTTTTGATTTTATCTTAACTTGATGCTTTTGTAATTTTATAGATATAAAATATATTAAAATCAAATCAAAACTCATATTATACATGAAAACATGTTTAGCTAAATCTGCATCTCCTGCCCCTATAACAGATATTATAATTTGAGATATTCCAACTAAAAATATATAAAAATATGCCTCTTCTTTGAAAATCATAGTATCACAGTTGATTTTTCTCGCCTTTATGTATCTAACAGCTGAAGAATAACAATACCCTATTATCACAATAATTGATAGTACAATATTTCCTGTAAATACTTTTTCTTTTACTGTGCTATATAATGCAAAAAAATATGATTTAGCCCCAAATTCTTTGTTTTCAGATTTCTCGTAATTCCCCATTGCATTAGGTCTTATGGAATATCCATTATCAAAAGCTATTTTTAACATTTTAAAAAATGCCCTTGGATTTGTAATATAATAAGAGATTATTTTTGTTGTAGTAAATTTTTTATAATAATCCTCTATAAGCTGTTTATCATATAAATTAACTAAAGTCACATCATCATAGAAAGTTGTATCTTTTAATAAGGAATACTGCTCATTTAAGTTAAAAAATTTCATAACTTCATCAGGGTCTTCTTCATATAATAAAATCCCTCTATTCATTGCATGATATCCATTAATATATTGAAAATCCCCAGTTATTTGCTTATAGAACAATATTGAACTTATCACAAATCCAATAGCTAAAACCATAGATAGCCCCTTAAATAATTTTTCCTTATTTTTAAATCCTATTCTAAGACATAATACTGCAATTAAAATACCAACTGGAGAAAGCTGCTGTTTTGAACCTAAAAATATAAAAGATGAGATTCCAAACAACAATATATTCAGCTTGCTAAACTTATTGAATTCTGCCATATTTAATAAAATTCCTATGCTGAGCAGAAAGAAACTTATATTAATAGCTTCCCCATAAAAGGAATTATAATAAGCTAAATATGTTGTGTCACAAAATATAAAAATGGTTACTAACGTTATTATTAATTTATGTTTTTCTTCAGTAACTTGATTTATTAATACCTTTACAATTAAATAAATTCCAATTGCCTCTACAAATAAAAACATCCATGACATGAATCTTATATCTAAAATGAAATTTTTATTAATCATCTGGCTTATGTAAACTGCTATCTTAATAAAAATCCCCTGAGTTGATATAAAGTTTTTTTCTATATCATTATTGTATTTATAAATTCCATAATGCCTATAAAAATATCCATTATATAAATCACTATCATTGGGATTTAATTCATATACACCATTTGAACTTATCACTCTATAGAAATCCCCATTATCAGCCATGCCAATAATAGGTTTAATAAATAAAGTAAATATGCCTATTATTATTACTAGGAAAAAAGCTGCTAATGGATAATTGATATTTTTAAAAATACTATTTATTCTATTCAAAATATTTTTCATCTTTCTCCTTCATAAATAATAATTTGATTTTCCTTTACTTATAGGATGTGAAACAAGTTATAAATTATTCTTTAAAATGTAATCTATATGTACATATCTTCCATGGTAGAATCATCACCTTTATTAGTTCTTAAATATGTGTTATCATTTTAAATGTATATATTTTAAAATTCGAAGCATTGGAAGGAGATTTTATGATTAAATTAGTTGTAACAGATATGGATGGAACTTTACTAGATGAGAATGGTCACTTACCAGATGGATTTACTGATATCTTGGACCGTTTAAGAGCAAAAAACATAAAACTTGTTGCTGCTAGCGGAAGACCTTATTATACGCTACAAACTAACTTTGGCCCTGTAGGAAGATATTTATCTTTTATTTGTGAAAATGGAGCTTTAGTTGTTGATAATAATGAGATAATTTATAAAAGTGTTTTAGCTAAAGATATGGTTCAAAATGTAATCAGTGAAGCTAAAAAAGTCAAAGCAAATGCATTAGTAGTATGCTCTCCAAATTGTGCATATATTGAAAATTATTCTGAAGAATATTTGACTGAAATAAAGAAATATTATACAACATTAGAAATTGTAGATGATTTAAGTAAAATTGATGATGATATAATTAAAATTAGTATTTGTAATTTGGAAGGTACTAATAATATAACTGACAGTGAATTAACCAATGATCTTAATATAGTTTCAACAGCTGCAATTTGGACTGATATTTCAAACAAAGGCGTTAACAAAGGTGTTGCTTTAAAGAGTCTTATGAATACTGATAATATATCAAAAGAAGAAACTATGGTATTCGGAGATTATTACAATGATATAGAAATGCTCGCTGAAGCTGAGTATAGCTTTGTCATGGAAAACGCTCCAGAGGACATGAAGCAATATGGTAAGTACATAGCTGCAAGTAATATAGAACATGGAGTTTTAAGAGCAATTCTTGAATATGCTCTTTAATCACAGTCATAAGGTATTGGTATTGTGCAGAACTTAAAGTGAATCGATAAACACCCGAAATAGAATACATATATGTTCCGCAGGACTAGAAAAATTTCGCTAGGTATATCTAAATGGGACGTAGTGCCCATTTATGCGTGCTCCAAATTTATTTGGACAAGCAAAATGGAACAACGTCCCATTAAGACATACCAACAGCTCATTTTTCAATGCCTGACTTCACATATATGTATTCTATTTCTTTGTTTTGCTATCACTTTAAGTATTTCACATATACCTTTGATTATTTCGCGCCTAGATAACGAGTGTAAAGTTAAACACTATCTTATATATTGTAGTATATGCCAGAAAGGAAGGTCATGCTTTTGTGGAAGTGTTGCATTGAATATTTAACCGCAGACATTTCCTTAGTAGAAGTTGTATTATTTTTGCTTGTCACGAGCTTGTCTCGGGAACATGCAGAAATAGGACAACTTATGCTATTGGAAATTCACGGTTAAATATTCTGGCAACCGGAACAAATGCATGACCTTCCTTTCGTTGTTTATATACCTAACTATAGTATCTAGCGCGAACTTCATTATAACAAACTCATTTGCTGTACTTCTGTTTCTTTGAATGAAGATATGCTGACTCCAATCAGCCTTACTTCTTCTTTCAATTGCTCACTATCTAATAGCTCTTCTGCAACTTTATATATTTCAAGCTGAGTGCCAATATAATAATTTAATGTTTTACTTCTTGTATGATTTTCAAAATCCTTGGTTTTAAATTTAAGTGTTACAGTTTTTCCACTGACATTTTTTCTATTTAAAATCTCTTCAATTTCAAAAGAAAATTCTTTAATGTATTCTCTCAATTCTTCTTTATTTTTAGTATCGAATTTTAAAGTCCTTTCTTTTCCTATAGATTTCCTTTCACGAATTAACTCAACTTTTCTACCATCAATTCCTCTTATTCTATCGTATATCTCAATGCCATTCTTGCCTAGATACTCTATATAAAATTCTTTTGGCATCTTATATAATTCTTCAATATAATATATCCCCATATTATTTAGCTTTGCTACTGATACTTTACCTAAACCATGAACCTTAGATATAGGAAGAGGAAATAATATATCAGGAATCATTTCTTTTCTTATTTCTTTAATTCCATTTGGTTTATTCCATTCAGAAGCAAGCTTTGCCAAGAATTTATTATAAGATATACCAATAGATAAAGTTAAACCAACTTCCTTAAATACTCTATTTTTAATATACCTTGCAGCCTCAATTCCATCTTTTATTTTTCCTTGGGACAAATCTAAGAAACCTTCATCAATAGATACAGGTTCTACTAGTGGCGTTACTTCATTAAATATTTCAAATATCTCCTGAGATACTTTAGCATACTTTCCATATCTCCCAGATACAAAGATTCCATTTGGACATTTCTCTCTAGCCATGAACATCGGCATAGCTGAATGAACGCCGTATTTTCTTGCTTCATAAGAACAAGTTGATACTACTCCCCTTTCACTTATCCCGCCTACTATAACGGGCTTACCTTTAATATCTGGATTGTCTCTTTGCTCAACAGATGCAAAAAAAGCATCCATATCTACGTGCAATATTACATTATCCATTTTTATAAAATCACCTCTTTATGATTAACTAATTTTCAATATTTAATTGATCATGCATATAGATATCCAAATTTGAAACTAGATTTATGTGGTAACTTACCGAAATCATAAATATTTTGTTCCGAAAAGCTATGAAAATATCGCTGAAGGTTCTAAGCAGCAGGTTATATCCAATTTAGCATGCTCCAACTTTCAGTTTGACAAGCTAAATTGGAACAACCTACAGCTAAGAACCTTTAACAGCTCATTTTCAAATGTTTTCTTCACAAATATATTTATGATTTCTAGTAACGATATGAGCTTAAAATTCTAGCAATTTTGTAAATCTGTTCATCTAATAAGTCGAATTCTTAAATTGGATACCTATATAGATAACCCGACTGAGACCTGAACTTATACATATAACTCGCCGAAATGAATAACATACTTTTGTTCCAGTTGGGATAATATTTCATGGTATTAAATCTAGTTTATCTATAAACAAATTGCACTCGTTTTCTTTATATAGCTTATAAAAAAATCTGTATATTATTATACAAAATAATCTATAAGTATTTTAACATATAAATCATTAGTTAATGAAACAATAATATATGGCATAAATCTTATATTTATATTAATTGCTATACATATATATTGCAAAAATAATACTTCATCATAATTCTAGAAATATTACAAGAATTTTAGCTGTAATTGTGAATTGTGAAATGTGCATTGTAAATTGCAACATATACATATTAAAAAGTTAGCTAATTTTATTTGACATATGGTATAATAATAAAGTATTTTAAGTATAATAGCGTTATTAGCGATATTTTTATGTAAAGGAGTAATTATTATGGGTCTTAAAGAAAAAATAGGTAGTAAATTCAGTAACTATTTCCAAAATGCTTATATGGAAAAGTATGGTGACAGAATTACAAGCATATCTGGAACTGTTTTATCTGTAAAGCTTATTGAAAAAAGTTATGTTATCTTCAATAGATTAATGGTTGAAATGGTTATAAAGCCTGAAGTTGGAAAAAAAGTTGTTAAGTGTTGGTATAAAAAGAATAGATGGTTTAAGAAACCTGAATTTATTGCTGTAAAGCAGGGTAACAAAGTTATTGTTATGGGTGTTACAGGTGATAAGGATAGTAAGAAGGAAAATTCTCAGGAAGTTCAAATATTTAACCTATTAAATCTTACAACTAAGAAAGATTTAGTACCAATAGATCATAGCCAAATAAAAAAATCACGTCAACAAGCAAACAATATGATGAGAAGATAAAAAAAGGGCTAAGCCCTTTTTTTATTTTGTCTTTATTAATAAATATACACTGTTAATAAATGCTATTATCCCTGAAAAGAATAGGACTATAAGCCATTGATTAAGAGATAATGCTACTGTATGAAATACATTTTGTAAAAATGGTACATATAAAACTGAGCACATTAGTGATATTGATATTAAAACAGCTCCAACTAAATAAGGATTTGTAAATAATTTAATTTGGAATATGGAGTATCTTTCTGATCTACATTCAAATACGTGTATTAATTGAGATAAAATTAATGTACATAATGCTAAAGTTCGGCATGTTTCCAAATCCATTTTGTAGTATCTTCCTACCATGAATGATAGTAAGGTACATAATCCTATTAATGTTCCTCTTATTACTATTTTTTCAACTAATCCTCTTGCAAATATACTTTCCTTTTTTTCTCTTGGAGATTGTCTCATTATATCTTGCTCTGGTGGATCAACTCCAAGTGCTATAGCTGGAAGTCCATCAGTAGCTAGATTTACAAGTAATATTTGTATTGGGCTTAATGGATTAGGTAAATAGAATAAAGTTGCCAAAAACATTGTTAACACTTCTCCAAGGTTACAAGATAGTAAGTATCTTATAAATTTTCTTATGTTATCATATATTATTCTTCCTTCTTCTACAGCTGCAACTATAGTTGAGAAATTATCATCCATAAGAATCATAGATGATGCTTCCTTCGTTACATCTGTACCCGAAATTCCCATTGCAACTCCTATATCTGATTCCTTAATAGCAGGTGCATCATTTACACCATCGCCTGTCATTGCAACGATATTTCCTTTTTTCTTAAAAGCCCTTACAATTCTTAACTTATGGTTAGGTGAAACCCGCGCAAAAACTCTTACTTTTTTTATTCTTCCCTCTAATTCTAAATCACTTATAGCCTCAATTTCATCACCTGTCATTACCTGATCTGCTGTATTACATATATTCAAAGATTTTGCTATTGCAAGTGCAGTATTCTGATGATCTCCTGTTATCATTATAGGTTTTATTCCTGCAAGTTTGCATTTTAAAACTGCATCTCTAGCTTCTTCTCTTGGTGGATCAATACTTCCTGCTATACCTATAAAAATTAAATTCTGCTCTAACTTATCACTTTTTGTTAGATTATCTTCCTTATATGCTGCTGCTATACATCTAAGTGCTCTAGATGACATTGCTGTAATAAAATCACTAACTTGCTTTTTCTTTTGATATGTGAATGGTTTTATTTTGTTATTCTCTAGTATAAATTCACATCTATCTATTACTCTTTCAGGAGCTCCCTTAACGTAACATGTTTCATTTGCTCCCTCCTTAGCGCCTTCCTTGATTATAACCGACATCATCTTTCTATTTGAATCAAATGGTATATCATATATCCTATTTGCATCATTTATAAAATCTTCTAAATCATTAACATCATTAAAGAACATATTTATTAGTGCAGTTTCTGTTGGATCACCATGAAGTGCTTCACTCATTTTTTTCTTTGTAAAATCATAATTACAGTCATTACAATATACAAGAGCTTTCATGAACTTTGTATAATTACTTAGCTTTTCTTTTTCAAGTTCATGAATTCTGCCATTTAAATATACCTCTTTTACAGTCATCTTATTTTGAGTTAATGTTCCTGTCTTATCAGAACATATTACAGATGTACATCCAAGTGTCTCTACAGCTGGAAGTTTTCTTACGAGTGCATTTTTCTTAAGCATTCTAGACACACCTAGAGCCAGTGAAACAGTAACAATAGCAGCTAAACCTTCTGGAATTGCAGCAACTGCTAAGCTAACGCCAAGTAAGAACATCTCTGTTATATCATTTCCTCTAATTATTCCCATTGCAGTAACAATTGCACATATCACAAGGCAAATTACAACTAGTACTTTCCCTAGAGAGTCTAATCTTTTATTTAAAGGGGATTTTTCTTCTTCAATATTTTGAATTAGGTCTGCAATCTTCCCCATTTCGGTGTTCATTCCTATACAATCAACTTTAAATAATCCTTTTCCTTTTACTACAGTAGTTCCCATAAATCCTTCGTTATTCTTCTTTGTCTTTTTACCATCAGCTTTATATGGATTGGCTTCTTTGTTTACACCAACTGACTCACCTGTTAATAGTGATTCATCAACGACTACTGATGAACTTTCTATAAAGAATCCGTCAGCAGGTATCCTATCTCCAGCCTCCAAAATAACAATATCCCCTATTGTTAAGTAGATAGAATTTATAATCTGTATACTTGAATCCCTCAAAACTTTACATGTAGGTGCCGCTAATTCTTTCAACGCTTCTAAAGATTTCTCTGTTTTAAATTCTTGGACAAATCCTAGTATTGCATTAATAACTATTATTATGAGTATTGTAATGGCATCTGCCTTATCTCCAATTATCCCGGAAATTATAGTAGATGCAATTAACACCCAAACAATGAAGTCATTAAATTGAGATAGAAATATTTTGAATGCTGATGCTTTATTATGGTGCTTCAATTCATTAAGTCCAAAGTTCTTAATCCTCTTTTCCGCTTCCTTAGTGCTAAGACCAGATGTCAACTCTTTTTCCTGTACCACAACTTTTCCTCCTAAATATAGAACTTTATATAATATATATATATTTCCCATTACGAAGAATATTACTGTCTACCTAATTAAATTTTATGTAACCATTGCTATATAAATAGCTATTTTATTAGTCTTCTTAATATCCCTTTTAGAATATCTTTTACATTAACATCTGAACTTATATATCTGATCAGATCTCCATAGAACTTAAAGCCTTTTCATATATTAATTAATAACTAATTTTCTTTTTACGCCAAAAGACAGGAAAGTTTAAATTCCTGTCTTTTAAATACCACTTTTTTATTTAACTGGTACTTTAAAGGTTGCCTTCTCTTCCCTATAAGTACCACTTACATATTGTTGCACTTGAATTGTTATTTCAGAACTATTATTAGCCAATCCGTATCCAACTTGTGCCTTGCTACACGATGCACCTATTGGTGTTTCTTTTGGATAATACTTTATGTTAACAGGATAAGTTTCTGCAACTTCCCCTTTCTCATCTATAACCGTAAAATCACTAAAATATAAGTCCATAAATTGGCTAGAATATCCTAGATTTTTATAAGAATAATTAATAATTACAACTTGTGCAGGATCTTTATCCGAAAATTGATTTCTATCTTTTGTAGTTTCAACTGAGTTAATAGTAAATTCCCATTGTCCATCAACTATCCATTTTTCTCCTGCTTTATATACTCTCTCTATTCTTGCACCATCTGATCCTAGTTGATACCCATCTATTGTTGTATCATGTGCCATATATCCATTATAATTAAAATAGTACCATTTTCCGTCTATTTCTTTCCAACCTGTATACCACGAATTCCAATCAGAATACCACCATCCAGTATTGTCATGTTTCCATTCTGCACTTGCACTTACTGGCAATGCTCCTACAATTAATAATCCTGTTAGCAAAGTAGCTATAAATTTTTTCTTCACAATTTATTCCCCCTCATATATCTTTATATTATAATTGTATATCACTTGAAATATTTGTCAAATATATAAAACAAGAAATTCTTCGATTTATTGCTTGTTGCAATCTTGCCTCGGGAACATGCAGAAAAGGGTACAACTTTCTACTGTTAGAAATTCACAACTAAATCCTCAGTAACCCGAACAAATGCATGACCTTCATTTCGGCATTTACATATGTAACTTTATTCTTACTTTAGGTATCTAGTGAACAATACCTTTATTGTTTTAAAAAAAGAAAAAATCCCCTAAAGGATTTTTTCTTCTTTAAATTTATTTCATCGAGTTAACTACATTTGTAAGTGGTGGTATTACTTGTTTCTTTCTTGATAGAACTCCTGGTAAAAATGCCATTGAATCTACTAATTGAATATTAAATGTCTTTTCAACATAATCATGTCTTTCACCGGCAACTAGAACTTGTGAACCTTCTTTTAATATATCTGTTAAAAGTAACATTACTACAGCATAACCTTTGCTATCTGCTTCGCTCTTCATGTAACTTAACATTTCATCTTTTAATGGCATAAATCCATCGATGTCCATTGTGTTTACTTGAGCTACTCCAACTCTTGATTCTCCCATATTAAAAGGCTTAAAGTCTTGATTAAATATTTGAGATACAGTCTTTCCTTTTAAGGAAGTTCCAGCTTTAAACATCTCTTTTGCAAATTCTTCTAAACTTGAAATACCAGCTATTTCAGCCAACTTATGACATATGTCTTTATCTTGTTCTGTACAAGTTGGACTCTTGAATAATAAAGTATCTGAAATTATTGCACCACATAATAATCCAGCAACTTCTTTAGGTGGTGTTATATTACGTTCAAAAAAGCTTTTTCCAACTATAGTTGAAGAGCTTCCTAGTGGTTCATTTCTAAAGAATATAGGGTTACTTGTTTGTATATCAGCAACTCTATGGTGATCTATAATTTCAAGTACTTCAGCATCTTCTAATCCATCAACTGATTGGCCTCTTTCATTATGATCTACTTGAATAACTTTTTTCTTATGCTTTGAAATAAGGTGATATCTTGAGACTGTTCCTATTACTCTTCCATCTTCATCAGTTACAGGATAACTGTGATATCTAGTTTCAGCCATAACATCTTTGATATCATCAACTAAATCGTCTTTAGAAAATGATATTAAATCTTTAGTAGCCATAACATGACTTACAGGTATACTTTGAATTAATAATCTTGAAGCTGTGAAAGAATCATGAGGTGTACTTATTATAGTAACTCCTTTTTCTCTAGCTTTAGAAAGTAAATTCTCAGCAAGCTTATGTGCTCCTGTAATTATTATTAATGATGTATTAATATCAATTAAAGCTTCTTGTACATCTGGTCTATCTCCTACAATAGCAATATCATCTTTATCTACAATTTCTTTTAAACTATCTGGTTGCATTGCTGTAACTGCAATTTTTCCAGGGAATGTTTTGCAATTTTCATTTATATATACACTAGTAGCAGAAAGCGTATCTAATATATTTTCAATTGATGTATTACTTTTTCCTAATATATTATTATCCCATATATCCATAAATGATGAAGTTAAGTTTGAAATCGAAAGAATTCCCACTAATCTACTATCATTTCCAACTACAGGTAGTGATTTCAAATGATTGTCTCTCATTATATTCCATGCTGCTTTTAAAGAAATATTAGAAGTTATAGGTCCAATTGTATCAATATCTAAATCTTCTACTTTTAATCTAACTGTTTCTAAAAGTCTTGGAGCCTTAACACCAAAATGATCTAATATAAATTGTGTTTCTGCATTTACATTTCCTAATCTCACAGGTATAGCTGGAATATTACCAGTCTTATTTTTAAACTCTGCGTAACCATATGCAGCACAAATAGAGTCTGAATCAGGATTTTTATGTCCAGTTACGTAAACTACATTTTCCAAAATAATTCCTCCTAAATTTTTTGTTTTACTTTAGTACATTAGGCACACGAAAATAATGAATTTGTTATTTTTTTGATTGTGCCTTATATAAATTGACATATTAGAACAAGTATATTACTTAATTCACACATATTTATTTTACTTATAAAGTTAATTATTGTAAAGCGTTAATTGTATTTACAATATTATTTACAAAAAAATACTCTGCAAATAACTTCTCCTAACTGAAAAAAAATTAGATATATTTGTTGAATATATTAAAGATCTCACTCTTCATTCTTCAACAAACATATATCTAATTTATATAAAACTTACAATATTCTTATTTTGATTATCTCATATTATTTATCATACTCCAAAGATCATCCGCTGTAGTTACAGCCTTTGAACTAAGTTGAAAAGCTCTTTGTGTAAGTACTATATCAGAAAATGTCTCCCCTGCATCTACATTCGAACCTTCTAACATGCCTTGTTCTATATTATAGTTACTACTTAATGTAACTTGTGCATCTGAGCTTGGAACAAAATAGCTATTTCCTATAGGTATAAAACTCTTATCACCTATAGCTGTAAATATAGGAATTGTCCCTATTTTAGCTACTTGTCCATCAACTTCCATGGATATTCCTCCATCTTTATCTATAGACATCTTCTCTCTATCTAACGCTGGATTTCCTTCTGAAGCCCCATTTTCATATTGAACATATACTTTCGTTCCATTCGAGTCTACTAAAGCTCCATTTGAATCTATTTTAAAATTACCATCTCTAGTATATACTATGCTTCCATCTTCCTTTGAAAGTGCAAAGTATCCTTTTCCATCTATTGCAAGATCTGTTTTTCCACCTGTTGTTAAAAGATTCCCTTGTTTGTTGTTAGCATAGTTTACCCCTAGTTTAACACCAGTTCCAGTAATTGCCTTCTTTTCCACAAGTGGTGTTCCTCTTCTATCAAGTGATTCAGTTAACAAATCTTTAAAATTTACATCCGTACTCTTATAACCTGTTGTTGAAATATTAACTAAGTCATTAGAAAGATAATCTAGCTTCTCTTGATATGCATTCATCCCACTCTTTGCTGTAGCAAAAATATTAAACATAATTTTTTCCCCCTTACACTAGAAGCAATCAAAAAAATGTTCTTAATCACTTTGAACATTCTATTTTCTCTAATGTGCTTTATTCTACTATACTCGACCTAATTCACTTGCAGCTTTTTGTACTGTTTCATCCTGCATTTTTACAAACTTTTGGTTTGTTTCAAATTGTCTTTTTATTTCCATAAGTTTTACTAGTTCTGTTGACGGATCAACATTTGAACTTTCAAGAAAATTTTGTCTTACATTTACTTTTGCATTATAAATAGGATTGTCCATAGTACTATAATTATCACCAATTGGTTCTAAATTATTATAATTTTGAAAGTCTGCTGTTAATAACTTATCTACAGCTCCAACTCCCTCGATATTAATATTATTGTCACCGTCTATTGAAAACTTTGAATCGCCAACATATATTGGTTCTCTTGCACCTGTAGAGTTATTTATTCCTAATACTTGTGATCCATCGTTTGTTATTAGATATCCTTGATTATTGATTTTAAAATTTCCGTCTCTTGTATAAACTTCTTTATTTCCATTTTGAGCTACAAAAAATCCTCTACCATCTATAGCAAAATCTGTCATGCTATCTGTTGATTTAAATGCTCCTTGTGTAAAAACTGTTTCAACATCATTAACTTTTACACCCATATTTAAATTTCCAATGTCATTTTTAACGTATTTATCTCCTACAAGCTTTTGTCTATTAGATATCATCACGTCCTCAAAGCTACTTTTTGTAAGCTCACGTTTCTTATATCCTGTATTATTAACATTAGCTATATTATTAGTTACTACTTCCTGATCATTTTGAAGCGCTATTAATCCTGAAACAGAAGTATAGAATCCTCTTATCACTTTAATTATCCCCTTTCAAAATAGATTTACGTTCACTTTCATAAATCATACCTAAGGCTCTAGCCTTTTCCTCTATCTGGCTATCCGAAAGACTAGCAGTATATTTATATCCAAACATAAATATAACTCCTAAAACCAATCCTATCCCTATACCCAATAAGATCTTCCTATCCATGAGAAATATAAATTTATTTTTTATTTTTTGAATAAGCCTTTTACTAATAATACTTCCCCCTTACTCACAGATAATTCGCGGCATATTTCATCTTCTGTTAATCCTGCATTTAAAAGTCTTTTTATGCTCTGAGTCTTGTTACTATCCGCACTTTCTGAAAAATTGATTTCAGATATCACTCCAATTTCTTCGTCTATATCAGTATCTGTTAAAGATTCAGTATATTCCTCATCTAGCTCCATTATACTATCATCCACAATGTACAGCCTTTTAGATTTCTTATGATCTTCTGTATCCTCTCTATAATTTATACTGTCATCTATATCATATTTATCTAGAAACTCTTCAATTTCTAGATCTTCTTTATTTTCGGATCCTTCTTCAACATTCTTAAGCTCTTTTAAGTCAATTTTTATTTTAATAATTTCTTCCTGTAATTCAGTTAGACTTTCTGCAATATCTCTTCTTAAAAGTCCTATTTCCATTTTATAATCATTTAATTCCTCTTTACTATCTTGTAATACACTTTGAAATGATATATTTAATGTATCATTTTCTTTATTTATGTTATTTTCTCTTTTGATAGAACGATAATTATAAACTATTAAACTGAATCCTATTATCAGTAATATTAATGGCATAAAACACCTCTGTTTAATGCACAATGCTTAATGCTCAATTCACATTTCACAATGCACAATTTATTATGTCACACTTCATGTTACATTTTCACAATTCGAAAATATATTTCATTTTTTAATCACATAGCAAAATGTAATTCCAACTTTTTATATTCCAGTGCTTAAATTTTTAACGATTATCTACAACTCACACTCTCTTTTAACCTAACTAACACATATATCTCTGCACAATCTTAATTATGCAATTTGAATTGTAACTTGGACACTGTGAATTATATATTAATCAATATAATGCAATTTTCTCATGCATTCTCTCAAGCTACTAATAGCTCTACTATGTAATTGGCAAACTCTAGATTCAGAAACGCTTAATACCGTTCCTATCTCTTTTAAAGTTAATCCCTCATAATAATAAAGATTTAATACTATTCTATCTTTTTCCTTAAGGAGATCAATTGCCTTTGTTAAAATCTCTAGTTGCTCTTTATCTTGTAAGTAAGCATCGGGACTTGGACTATTTTTATCTTCTATAATTCCAATAAGGTTTACATCTTCATCATCTGAAAAAATTACATTTTCCAGTGATACCATTGAAATATAATTTATGTAATTTTCAATTTCTGCTACTTCACTCATAGATATACCAAGATATTTTGCAATCTCATCATTTGTGGGTTCCCTTAATAGTTCTAGCTGTAATGTATCTACCGCTTTATTATATTTATTTAATTTGTCCATTGCCCCTTTAGATATTGGTCTATTTCTCCTCAGTTCATCTATCATAGCACCTTTTATTCTTATAGACGCATATGATGAAAATTTCATTCCCTTCGTATCGTCAAACTTATTTAATGCATCCATAAGTCCAACCATACCGTAACTAACTAAGTCCTCATATTCCATATATTTGTTCTTTCCAAACATAACCCTTGAGGCAATATACTTTACTAACGGGATATATTCTTGTATTATCTGCTCTTTTCCATCAACGTCTTTTAACGCGTGCATATCCTTATTACCTCCCCATAAACTCATTTTCCAATGTATATTCGTAAGATATTTAAGTAGTAGCTCTTTGTTTTCTCATTATCTCAAAAAGCTCTTGAATTATTTTTTCACTTTGAGCTGGAGTGATATCAATAAATCTTAGTCCACACAATTTTTCTTTATCTGGAGTATTTTCAATTCTTACAATATCGCACTTAATTTCGACTTCAATTTTGCTTAATTTTAAGCTAACCAATATCAAATCTTCTTTAACAATTTCTTCATCTATTTTCAATTTCAATCCACCAGCACTCAAATCAACCATTAATCCATCTTTATAAGGCATTTTAGAAATATCTTCCTCATCAATATCTGTAATCTTCTTATACTGTACCTGATTTAACAATCCAACTCTAAAAAAATTCCTTCTTTGTATTTTTACTATATTAAAGGGATTTGAGATTCTATAATATATTATGCTTCCTTCTTTGCCTCTTGAAATCACTTCGCATGAAAAATTAAAACAACCATTTTCACTTAAGTAAGTATTCATTTCAATAATTTCCCCTGTATGAAGCATTAAATAATCACCATCGCAAACAGGAACATTTATTTTTAAAAAGTCATCCTCTACATCCATTATTAGAGCTTTATATGCTTTTTCCCCTCTCATTACTTCCACTCTATCATTAACTTTCAAGTTAAAATTAAGCACCTTAAAATCCTCCTATGAAAATATATTAAATAATCTTTTAAACATCCCTCTCGCTCCATCCACTGAATCTACTTCTTGTCCTAAAAGCTTTCCAGCTATTTTTTCTATATCTTTGGATGCGTCGCAATTAGGGTATAACACAACAAAGGGTTTTTGTTGCTTAACACTTTGTACTAATTTTTTATCTTCTAATATGCATCCTAAATATTCAACATCAATCTTCAAAAATTTAGTAACTGCTCTATTAAACTTATTATAGGTTTCTTCACCTTCTTCTTTAGTAAGTGCTTTATTTACAATCACTTTTGCCTTACTTTGAAGACTATAGTGATCTGTTGATTTAATCAAACTATATCCATCTGTAAGAGACGTAGGTTCTGGAGTAATTACAATAATCAACTCTTCTGATGCTGCAATAAAAGATAGAACATCTTTATTTACTCCAGCTCCTGTATCCATTATTATATAATCATATTCATCTAACATTTCGAGCTTTTCTATAAATAATTTCTTTTGATCCTCTTCTAATTCTTGAGCCTTACTTAAAGCAGATCCTGCTGGAATTAAATCTACGCCATTGGTTCCTGTTATAATTATATCCTTTATTTCTAAACCAGTAAATATAATATCAAATATATTATATTTGGGATATAATCCCATTAACACATCATCATTCCCCATGCCCAAATCAGCATCAAAAATCAAAACTTTCTTTCCTTTGTTTTGAAGTAATATTGCTAAATTTACAACAAAATTACTTTTTCCTACTCCGCCTTTTCCAGACGTTACTGTTATGATTTTTGTAGGTGTTTTCCTTATCTCCTGTTCTTCATTGTTAATCAATCTTCGTAATGATTCAGCCTGATCTAGCATAGAATCTCCTCCCCTAAGATAAAACTAGCAACTTCTTCCTTTGTAGGCACCATTATATCATCTGGAACATTTTGCCCTATAGTTATAAAACTAACTGGCTTATTAGCAATTTTAGCAATATTATATAAAGAGCCATATACAGTAGTTTCATCAAGTTTAGTAATAATAATATTATCATATTCAAGTTCTGAATATCCTGATAGTATAGATTTTATATCGCTATTTTTAGTAGTTGCACTTATTACCATATTTACATGATCAGGATTTGCTTTTTGAACAAATGCTCTAAGCTCTGAAATTTGCATGGCATTTTTGCTGCTTCTTCCTGTAGTATCTATAAGAACAACATCACAGTTATTCATTTCTTCAATAGCATCCTCCATTTCCTTCATTGTAATTACAACTTTAAATGGTATATTCATTATTTCTGCATATGTTTTAAGTTGCTCAATAGCTCCAATTCTATATGTGTCTACTGTAATTAATCCTACCTTCTTTTTTTCAATAAGTGCAAGTCTCCCTGCTAGCTTTGCTATTGTAGTTGTCTTACCAACACCTGTTGGCCCTACTAATACTACGCGTCCACTCAAACTTTTAGTAGACACTAAAATATCTCGCTCAAAAACTTCTCTCAAAGATTCTATTTCATCTAAATCCTTGCCAATATTCACTATTGACTCCATAACTTCATCTTGTAGCCCTTCATCAATATCCAAGTTTTTTAATCTCTCTTTTAGAAAACTTACTGATACATCTTCATTAGAAGAATTTTTTATAACTTTATTTAACAAGCTCTTTAATTCATTAACTTCTTTATGTATTGATTCTATATTGGCTTCATTATTTCTAACATTATCAGTATAGCATATATCATTTTTTTCTTTAATTGCATTATTTAATTTTATGACACTACTTTTAGTTTCCTGTTTATCTATAATCTCTTCATACCTGTTGCTATTAGTTACTTCCTTTTCAAAATTAGCATTATGCTCTAGTATCTTATCACTTATTGTATTACCATTGTTAGTTTCCCTTACCCCTTTTGAAACTAACACTTCATCTTGCATTAACTTTTTAATGCTTTCTAATGAATTTTGAAATTCTTGATCCCTTTTACTGTACTTGCTGCTATACTTATTAGAACTACCATTATCATCACTTTGTGAATTTTCAATGGCTGCTGTAACTTCTATTGCTTTCTTAGAAAATAAGCCTTTTAATCCCGGTTTTCTAACTTTTCTCTGGCTTATTATAATAGCATCTTTTCCTAGTTCATATCTAATCCGAGTCAAACCTTCGTTCATATTTGCTACAAGATATTTCTTTATAATCATCTATATTCTTACGACTCCTTCACTATTAATTTGAACATCGTTAGGCACTTCATTTAAAGAAATTACCATAATATGAGGAAATACCATTTCAATTAATTTTCTAAATACAGTTCTTATATTTGGTGAAACAAGTATAAGAGGTTGATTGTTGTAAAAATAAACTGACTCTACAGTATTCTTAATTCCTGTAAGTATCTTAGTAGTTGTATCTGGGTCTACCGTTGGGAAAGATCCTTGAACTGACTTCTGAGTATTGTTTGCTATTATTTCTTCTATAACCGGATCTAAGGTTACTACCGTAATTGTTCTATTCTCATCAACTACTTGGTTACAGATAGTTCTAGCCAAGGCAAATCTAACATATTCAGTTAAAACTTCTAAATCCCTAGTATTTTTAGCATTATCCGCTAAGGATTCCATTATTGTAACAATATCCTTAATCGGAACTTTTTCTCTAAGTAAATTTTGTAGCACTTTTTGAAGTTCGCCAATACTTAGAAGATCAGGTATAAGTTCTTCAACAACTGCACTATATTTTTCTTTTGCATTATCAACAATAAGTTTAACTTCTTGTCTTCCAAGTAATTCATATGAGTGACTCTTTATAGTCTCAGTTAAGTGAGTTACCATTACTGTTGTCGGATCAACTACAGTCAATCCCTTAATTTCAGCTTCTTCTCTTTGATCTTTATTTATCCAAACTGCTGGAAGCCCAAAAGTCGGCTCAACTGTTTTTATACCAGGTATCTCCGAACCTTCTCCTGTTGGATCCATGCAAAGAAGCATACTTGGCATTAATTCCGAAGAAACAACCATACTTCCTCTAATTTTTACTATATACTCATTTGTCCTTAATTGAAGATTATCTCTAATCCTTATAGGTTGAACAACTATTCCCATTTCTATAGCACATTGTCTTCTAACAGATGCAATTCTTTGAAGTAAATCCCCACCAGATGCCTCATCTGCAAGAGGTATAAGTCCATATCCAATTTCAACCTCCATTGGTTCCACTGAAATTAAATTCATAACATTTTCCGGTTCTTTACGCTCTGCTTGAATAATTTCTTCTTCTTCTGATACAAATTCCTGTATCTCTTTGGCAGCTGCATCTTTATAAAGCAAGTATGTTAATGCACCCATTGCTAAAGAAGCCGTAAAAAATGGAATCTTAGGCATACTTGGAACTATTCCTAAAAATAACATTATAGCACTAGCAATTCCCGTAGCTACTGGAAAGGCTGTCAATTGACTAGACAATGTATTTCCTAAATTTTCTTCACTTCCCGAACGTGTTACCAAAATACCTGAAGCCGTAGATACTAGTAGTGCTGGGACCTGGCTCACAAGACCGTCTCCAACAGATAAAATGGTATATGTTTGAGCGGCAGTCGCAGCTGTCATATTTTTTTGAAGCACTCCAATAATAATTCCACCTATTATATTTATAATAGTAATTACAATCCCCGCTACTGCATCACCTTTAACGAACTTTGACGCACCATCCATGGCTCCATAAAAGTCAGCTTCTGATTGAAGGTCTTTTCTTTTCTTCTTCGCCATAGCTTCATCTATTATTCCAGAGTTTAAATCAGCATCAATACTCATTTGCTTACCTGGCATTGCATCAAGTGTAAATCTTGCAGATACTTCTGCAACTCTTCCTGCACCATTAGTAATAACCATAAATTGAATTACTACTATAATCAAAAATATTATAATACCAACTACATAATTACCACGTATAACAAAGTTTCCAAATGCTGTTATAATAGTTCCTGCATCTGCTTCTGTAAGTATCAGTCTTGTTGATGATATATTAAGCGCTAATCTAAATAGCGTTGTAACCAGCAATAATGTAGGGAAGACTGAAAGCTGCAATACATTAGTTGTGAACATTGTAATTAAAATTATGATTATTGAAATTGTTATATTTAAAGCTAAAAGTAAATCTATTACCTGTTTAGGTAAAGGTATTATTATCATAAGAACTATAGCTATAACACCAAATGCAATTAATACATCTAGATTGTCTTTTACCTTTAATTTTCTATTGCCTAATTCCAAAGATCAAACCTCCCTTTCTTGTCAACTCACAATTCAAATTCCACAATGCACAATTACGGCTAAAATTCTTGCAATATATATATTAGAAATTGTGAATGGTATATCGTGCATTGTGTATTGTGCATTTAAATTTTATTTCTTCTTAAGTTTCATTACTACTACTAAAATTTCTGCAACAGCTTGATATAAATCTTGCGGTATATCCTGATCTACTTCCACTCTATCATACATAAGCCTTGCAAGTGGTTTATTTTCAATAACAGGAACCTCATTCTCTTTTGCTATACTTTTTATTTTAAATGCAACATAATCAGCGCCTTTTGCTACGACTTTAGGTGCCTCCATATCTTTTCCTTCTTCATATTTTATAGCAATTGCTAAATGAGTAGGATTGGTTATTACAACTGTAGCATCTGCAACAGATTGCATCATTCTTTTCATTCCTAACTCTCTTTGTCTTTGCTTAATTTTCCCTTTTATTTTAGGATCTCCTTCAGATTGTTTATATTCATCTTTAACTTCTTGCTTGGTCATTCTCATTTCTTTATTATGCATTCTTACTTGAAGGAAATAATCAATTCCTGCAATAATAACTAACACAATGCATATCTGTTTGAAAATTCCTACAACTAAATTTTTAACTTCATCGCTTAACGAAGGTAGATATAAATTTGAGATTCCCAGTATACTTTGATAGTTTCCTGATATATATTTATAACAAATAATTGATACTATAGTTATTACAACTAAATTTTTAGATAAATCCACTATACTTCTTTTTGATATCATATTCTTCAATCCACTCAAAGGATTTAACTTTCCAAATGATGGTTTTAAAGGTTCAGCAGTTATTATAAAACCTGTTTGAAGTAAACTTGCAATAACTCCTCCAACCATTATAGGCAATGCAAAAGGTAATAAATAACTTCCTATCTTTATAACAGTAGTAATTGCCAAATTTGAAATAGTTGCATGATTAAAATCTCCTATCATTGGAAAATTAAAAAAATAGATTAAAACCTCTTTAAACCCATTTGTTAACATCCCCCATAAAGATGATATTAATAACGTACAAATAACCATTGTAATTGCTACAGATACATCCTTACTTCTGGCTATTTGACCTTTATTTCTAGATTCCGACTTTTTCTTAGGTGTTGCCTCTTCTGTCTTATCATCACCAGCAAAAATTAAAACCAAAGGTATCGCAGATATCAAATTAACTATTTCCCGGAAAATACTTGGTAAATTGTATATCGCTGTTCCAATTAACTTCAACATTAGTGGAAGCAATATAATATATGTAATAAGTCCTAATAAATTTTTTATAGGCATTCCCAAAATCATAATTGGAATTGTTGGTACCGTTCTGGAAATTAACCCCAAGCATACATCTGTTATGACAATTATCAAAACTATTGGTATTGCTATTTTTACCCCTAAAGTAAAATAGTCAAAAATAGTCTTCATAACTTCCATTAATGTTTCTTGGTAAACAATAGTCTTACCAATAGGTATTATTTTTGTGCTTTCTACAAGCATATTTATAACGACATGATGTCCATCCACTATAAAAAAGAAAGCCAAAGAAATAAAATACGATAAATTTCCAAGTAAAGTCGATGTAGTCTGCGTTGTCGGATCTAAAACTGATACCATTGAGAAACCTGCATGAATATCCATCCATTCCCCTGCCAGCTTTACCACCTGGAAAATCAAATTAGTTATGTATCCTAATATTAAGCCAGACATTATTTCACTTATAGCATAAAATACCAGCATATAGCTGCTATTTACAGCGCTCACTGTAGAATGATCTATACCAGCTACAATTCCAAATGATAATATAAGTGAAAATACTCCTTGCATAATCTGCGGAGTTCCAGTCGGAAAAAATATTTGAACAGCCATAAAATATGAGGTTATTCTCAAAAAAATTAGAAACAATGCAAGAAAGTAGGATATATCCACCATACTGTCCTACCCCCTATGTAATAACTTTTGAAATCAAATCAAAAATCCTGTTTGTGAAAGACATAATTGTTTCAAGCATCCAGCTTCCTAAAAATATTCCAACAATTGCTGCTGCTATTAATTTAGGAACAAAAGTTAATGTCTGCTCTTGTATTTGGGTTGTAGCTTGTATAATACTTATAGCTAACCCCAACACTAAAACTACTATTAATATAGGTGCTGATACTTTAGCCGCTGTTATTATTGTATCCTTAACTACAGCATTAAGCATTGTCTGCGTCATCTTATTTCACCTCACATAAAACTCTGTATTAAAGACTTCACCAGTAAATACCAGCCATCTACCATTACAAATAATATCAATTTAAAAGGCAATGATACCATCGTAGGAGGTAGCATAAACATACCCATAGACATAAGAACACTAGATACCACCATGTCTATAACTAAAAACGGTAAATATATTAAAAATCCTATTTGAAAGGCTGTCTTTAATTCACTTATCGCAAAGGCTGGAATTAATGTTGTAAATGAAACATTCTCTTTTGTTAAATTCTCTTTATCTACTCCACCTATTTCAACAAATAACTCTAAATCCTTTTCCCTCGTTTGTTTGAGCATAAATGCTTTCAGAGGTTTAGATGCCTCTTCAAAAGCTTGATCCTGAGTTATTTTATTTTCTAAATATGGTTGTATTGCTTTAGTATTTACCTCATTATAAACAGGTTGCATAATAAACAAAGTTAAAAATATAGCAAGCCCTGTCAATATTTGATTTGGAACAGCTTGTTGCACTCCCATTGCACTCTTAAGGAATGAAAATACCACTACTATTCTGGTAAAGGATGTCATCATTATCACTATTGATGGCAATAATGATAGTATCGTAAAAAATATCAATATTTTAATACTCGATACATAATCCTGTGGCGTGCTATTTCCGTCTCCAAAAGATACATTTAGTTGCGGCACGCTTGTACTACTTGGAGCTGCTGATGCGCTTATAGTGCAAAATATCATAATCCCAAGAGCCATCATGAATGTAAATGCAATTCTCTTTTTATTATTTTTCATGCTTCTCTTCCTTTGATTTTATATTCTTTGTAATCTTAGAAAAGTTCTTTTTCGATTTTAATATTAAATTAGTATAATATTCCGCCATTTCCTGCGATGCTTTCTTTTTATCTTCTTCAATATTATCAATTTCTTCTTTTGATAACTCTGATAATTTTTCCATATGCCCTGCAGTACTAGTCATTATATATCCTTTTTCCCCAATTTTCACTATTAATATAGAATTATCTTTTGTTACTTGTACCCTTTCAATAACCTTCATATATTTATTACTATTGATAACATTAAATTTTGAATTTGCTAACTTAAAACTTAAAAATATTAATCCTAAAGTAACTCCTAAGGCTAAAATAAGTTGTACAATCATTCCTAAAAATCCAAAATTCATATCTATTACCTACTGAATTATCATGCTTTTAAATCTAACATCAGTAATCTTGCCTTTTGTTAAATCCTTATTAATTGAATCAATTAGTTGTTTCTTTATAGCTTCCCTATTAGCTACATTATTTAAATAATCTGCCTTTTGACTCTTAAAATAAAATATAATATCATCCCTTACAACTACTTGATTAGCTGTTAATTCTTCCTTTAGCTTTGCTTTAGTCTTATCATACCCTAAAGCAAGTTCTCCTTTAAAAAATCTTTTGCCACCCTCATCACCTAAATTTACTGTAAATTCTGCTAAGTCCATATATTCATTTTCAACAACAACTTCTTGAGCATCTACTGTTTTCTGAGTTTTAAAAAACAAATACATTCCACCGAAAGCTGCCGATCCAAGTACTAATAATCCTAAAACAAATAAAACTATCATAAGACCTTTGTTACTTTTACCTGACTTTTCACCTTTTTCTTTTTCATTACCTTTTCCTAAAGCCACTATTACCACTCCTTACCACTTGCAATAATTAAAGTATTAACCTTCTTATTACTAATTTATTTAGCTAAAATCACTATAATCATACCTTATAAGTAAAAATTTTGTTTTTGTATTTTATAACGGACTGTCTAACTTCTTCTACACTTTCAAGCACTATATATTTTCTTCCGTTAGTTAATGTAATTATTGTTTCAGGCACTTCTTCTATTTTTTCAATATGATCTGCATTCAATATAAAGTGCTCATGGTTCATACCAGTTACGTCTATCATAATAAAATTCTCCCCCCTTTAATAATTAACTGTACAGTTCACAATACACACTTAACTATTATTATATTCACTATATTATTTAAAGTATATAGGTTTTTGATAATACAATAACTTACCAATTGTGCATTGTGAATTGTGCACTATAAAGCATATTACTGATAATTAAAATACTCTATTGATATCTTATTGCAAGTTGGACTTTCTGCCCAACTTGCTTTAATATAATATTACCTATACTTTTATGATATAAGTTATCTCATCAATCCAGTAATTGTTTGAAGTATTTCATCTCCTGTAGTTATCATCTTAGAAGCTGCTTGGAAACTTCTAGTTGCTGTAATCATATCTGTAAATTGTTCTGTTAAATCTACATTTGAACCTTCAAGTGCTCCTTGAATTAAGGATCCAAAACCACCTTGGTTACCAGTTGCAGTAGTTGTTGATGATGATGTACTAGTATCTACCTTTCCAGTTTTGTAAACTATAGGGCCTGAATTAGAAGAATTTACGCACATATTACCACCAAGGTCAGTCAATCCTTCTGGATTTTTAAAACTTGCCATAGCAATTTGACCTATTGCAGCTCTCTTACCATCTCCTAATACAGCCGTAATAATACCATCTTTTCCAATTTCAAATTTCTTAACAGGTTGTGTTACTGCATCTGCTGCACCTGGTGTTCCTGAAATAGTAACACTATCTGGTATAACTAAAGGTCTCATCGTGCTGTCAGACACTGTTAGCTGCTTAGAATCTGCGTTTACATAATTGGCATTTATAACATTATTTGTTGAATCATATGTTAAACTTTTAGCATTATCAGTTCCACCATCATTTTTAGAGGCAGTTAAGTAATATCCCATAACTCTATGTCCATCAGCTGTTAATAGATTTCCTTGATAATCAAGTGTAAGATTTCCATCTCTTGTGAACAAAGTTTCTGAAATTTCTCCAGTAGCATCGGTAGCTGCTGTATCTGGTGCTCCTGTACTTTGATTAGCACCAATTCCAGAATTCAAATCTCCTTTAGCTACTACTAAGTATCCATCACCATCAATACATACATCAAGGCTTCTGCCTGTTGATAATGCATTACCTTGTCCCATAACTTTGTTAATACTTGAAACTTGTGCCCCTAATCCTATCTGCTTAGCATTTGTCCCTCCAAGTACTGAAGTCGGTGCTGTTGCCTCTGAAGCATTTTGATAAAGCATATCCTTAAATCTTGCACTTGAAGATTTAAATGCTGTTGTTCCTACATTGGCTATATTATTACCTATAACGTCTAATTTAGTCTGGTTAACCTTCATTCCACTTATCCCAGAATACATACATCTTAACATAAACATACCTCCCAATCTTTTTTCAATAATAATAGCTTGTCTCTATCGTTCAACAAGCCTCGGCTTCCCTTTAGGTCCAGCCTATTATAAAATTACTACGCTATCTACATTCGTAAATATATTATCTTTTGCTCTATCCTTTTCTACAGCTGTTATTAAAGTCTTATTTTCAATACTAGCAATTAATGCAACATCTTTATATAACATAACTGTATTTTTAGAATTTCTATCTTGAGCTATTTTAAACCCCTTTTGTATTTGTTCCATATCTTCTTTAGTAAAATTAATCTCATTTAATCTTGACGCAGCATGTTTTGATACAGTAAAACTCTGCTCTTTACTTTTAGCACTATCCAGTACATCCTGAAATCTTGCTTCCTTCTGTTTGCTATTAGGACTATAACCTATAGCCTTTTGAGAATTTGCAAATTGTCCGATATTCCCTACCGAATAAGCTTGCCCATTAATAATTCTATAACTCATTTATACACCTGCTATTTTAGCTAGAATTGCATTTTCTGCAGCTGTCGAATCATTAGTTGCACTTGAAATTGTATTTATTGTTCCATTTGAAGATGCACTCGTAGTATCACCTTCTTTTACTGTATTAGTAGTATTATTGTTTGTAGAACTATTTGCTGTTTCACTATTTGTATTAGCACCTGTAGAACTAGAATCAGAAGTTGTTCCGCTGCCACTAGAATTACTGTTACTTGAACTGTTTGTAGCTGTTTCGCTTGTACTTCCATTAGCAGTATTGTTATTTAAATTTACTTTCATATCATCGTCTGCTAGGTCACCAGCTCTTACTATATCTCCATAATCATAAGTTTTAGTCTCTCCTGTTGGTTTACCGTTATCGTCCAATATATCAACTTTTATCTTTACAGTAGGACCGCTGACAGTATCAATATAAGCACCAGTAATCTTTCCTTTTATTAAAACAGTCTTCTTATTATCATCTACAGTTGCAATCACAACTTTTTCTTCCTTGTTAGCTAAAGCTGAAGCAGCTAAGAAATCAGAATTAAGAGCAGTTCTACTATTTGCATTAGTATTTGAATCATTTGTTTGTACAGTTCCAATTATATTTTCAACTGCAATTTTTGCTTCTTTTCCATTAACTAACATGTTCAAATATGTTCCACCAGATTCTTTTAACACTTGAGTTACATAACCTTGTATATATGAGCCATTATTGTCTTTTTCATTAGTTATTACTGTTCTACCAACCATTTGCTGGTATGATGAATCTGACATAGTAGTATTTAAATTCTGCATTTGTTCCATTGATGCGAATTGAGCCATTTGACTCACATATGCACTAGAATCTTGATTTTGAGTTGGATCCAAATTACTTAATTGAGCCGATAGTATTTTTAAAAATGAATTTTTATCCATGGTATTATCCGTTTTCCTTAAGATTTTGGTTCCTCTATCAGTTGTGCCTGAACTCACAACATTCACTGTTGAATCATTTAATGGACTTAATTTAGTGCTCATACTTATGCCTCCTATGCAAAAAATTCTATATTATTATCATTAGCTCCAATATTATCCACTAAATCTTCTTCACTACCTTCTAAATCATTTCCTGTATTACTATTTCTAGTATTGTTCCTTCTTTGCTCCTCTGAAAGCTGTCCACTAAAACTTTGTTCATTAAAAAATGTAGTATCATCTTGATAAAGCTCAATATTTACATCTGCTATTTTCAAGTTTTGCTCTCCGAGTTGCTTTTTAATATCTGATAAGTTTTGTGAAATTAAAGCACTTGTTTCTTTTGAATTAGCTTTTAGATTCGCTTTTATTAAACCATCCTCTTGAACCAGCTTTATAGTTATCTCGCCTAAATTTCCCGGATTAACTTTTACAGTTAATTCCTTAAGTGAATTAGTGTTCATAAACTTAACATCTTTTATTAAATCATCAGCAAAAGTAGCTTTATTAATTGTAAGCCCTCTAGCGTTATTCACACTTTGATTCTGTATTGCTGAAGTTCTAGATGCAAATAAGTTAATTTTATTTAAGGAGTCATCCTTATTATCATCAACTAATGAATTTAAAAACTTTTCCTCTTTTGAAACTGTCGGAGTATTATTTTTTGATGCTGAAGAATCTTCACTTTCACTATTATCTTGAGAATAATTTTTACTTAACATATCTTCAAGTGTTAAAACTTTATTACCTACATTCTGCTTATTTTCTAACAGATCGGATATTTCAGACATTATTCCTTTTAAATTACCTTTAGTAGATTCTGTAGCATTTTCTTTAATATTATAATTCAAATTTCCTAAAAGCTTTTCTATTAAGTTCAGAGAATTAGAATCTAGCTTACTCTTTACAGAATCATTTTTTAGTAATTCCATTATTTTTTCCATAATACCATTTAAACCACTATTAGATGATGTGCTGTTAGTTTCATTACCCCCCACTTTAGAATTAATTACTCCTTTTTCACTTATGTTATCTTGTTTTATCCCTAATTTAGAAAGTAAGCTCAACAGTTCTGATAATATGTCCTTCATTTTGTCCTCTGACGCTGATTTACTTTCTTTTTCTAATTCCTCAAGCTTTTCATTCAATTCATCTGTATTATTAATATCTGTATCTTCAACACCAGTTGGATTTTGTTTTTCATCTACAGTTGATGTACTCTGAGTATTGTCTTGAACTTTGGAATCACTTTCTGATTTTAATACATTTTTAAAATCATCTTTCTTAGAAGTATAGCCATTAGACGACGCCTTGCTAGTTTCAAAAGAAGATTTACTCGCCTTTGTATTAGAAGTAAATGAACTTAACATTCTATCTAAACTATTTGATGAATCATTTGAACCTTTTGTAGCTGTAACCATTATTTTCACCTCCTTTCAAGCAGTTTAATGATATCAATTGAAATATCATTCAGTCACATTTGCATATTAATCTGATATTATATTGATATTTCTAATTATTCTGATTCCTCACATATGCATAAAGAGCTAACTCATCAATATTGATTTGCTCTACTCTATCTTGCTCCTTTACATATTCAGAATACTTCTTTTCTTTTAATGTCTGAACCGTTTTTCTTTCCATCTGCTTAGCTGTTAAATCTTTTCTTCTATTTTCAATCTCCTGATTTTTGACAGCCAGATCCTTCTCTGTAGATCTTATTCCACTTTGAACTCCCTGTATGTAGTATCTTTTTAATTTCTGATATACAACATCCTCATTGGGAGATATACCACTATACTTTTGATAACTTACCTTAAGCTCCTGTAATCTTTCTTCGATCCTCTTTTTCTCTCTCTGACTTTCAGTAAATAATCTTTTACTTTCTTCTTCTTTTTCTCTTCTAATTTCGAGGAGCTTTTCTAAGCCAAACTTAAACCTCTCAGCCAAAATCCCACACCTTCTTCTTACAATCCACAATTAGAAATTTATCATTGAGCATTCGTCATTATTACTTCAAATGCAGCTTTTCACTTCCCACTTGTAACTTACCGTTTTGAACTTGCCACTTATATCTGACCTTGGTTATCTAAACATTGATATTAAAGAATTTTGTGTACCCTCAAAAGAAGTTCTTTCGTCAATTCCCTGACATAGGAAATCATTTAATGAATCATTGTAGTTGATTGCCATATCAATCTTTTTATTACTTCCTTTAACATAAGCCCCTATATTTATTAAATCCTCAGAGTCTTTATAAGTTGCCAAAAGATCTCTTGCCATAGATGCAGCTTCTTTATGCTCTTTAGGCGCTATAGTGTTCATAAGTCTGCTAACGCTGTTTAAAATATCAATAGCTGGATAATGATTTTTATGTGCTAAAGATCTTGATAAAACTATATGTCCATCTAATATCCCTCGAACAGCATCTGCTATAGGCTCATTAAAATCATCTCCATCAACAAGCACCGTATAAAAGGCAGTTATTGAACCGTCTGCAGATGTTCCAGATCGCTCCATAAGTTTAGGTAACTTAGCAAATACTGAAGGCGTATATCCTTTAGTAGCTGGTGGTTCCCCTATCGCAAGTCCAACTTCTCTCTGTGCCATTGCAAATCTAGTAACTGAATCCATCATAAGAATTACTTTTTTACCCTTATCTCTAAAGTATTCAGCAATCGCAGTAGCTGTCAATGCTCCCTTGATTCTTATTAAGGCTGGCTTATCTGATGTAGCACACACTACAACAGATTTTTTCATCCCTTCTGGTCCTAGATCCTTCTCTATAAATTCTAGAACCTCTCTTCCTCTTTCACCTATTAGTGAAATAACATTAACATCAGCTTTTGCTTCTCTTGCTATCATTCCTAGTGTAGTACTTTTACCAACTCCACTACCTGCAAAGATACCAATTCTCTGTCCATCTCCACAAGTTAAAAAACCATCTATTGCTCTTACTCCAGTAGGCATTATTTCCTTTATTCTTTTTCTCTTTAATGGGTCTGGCGCATCATTTTCCAGTGGATACTCTTCTCCATCCATAGATATACTGTCGCAGTCTAAAGGATTCCCAAGTCCATCTATAATATGACCAAGTAGCTTATCTGAACATTTTACACTTAACGGCTTACGTTGTGGTACAACTCTACATCCAGGCGAAATTCCTATTAGTTCATCAAGAGGCATTAATATTACAAATTCATCTCTAAAGCCAACAACTTCACAATTTACAGGAACATTTTTCTCATTATATATTATGCAAAGTTCACCAACAAAAGCCTTAATGCCTTGCACTTCAATAGTAAGTCCTATTACTTTCTTAACAACGCCTTCACTATATATTGTCGAAGCATCACTTGCTTTTTTAATAATTTTATCAAAATCCAAGTCTAAATCCAGCATTTAGAACTACTCCTTTACAGTCCTCAATGCACAGCTCATAACTCACAATTATTGATAAAACCCTACAAGGATTTTTTAATTTTCAAGCCTTATAAAAACTTGTTCCTCAATTGTGAATTGTGAATTGTGAATTGTGAATTATTTATCCTAATATTACTTTTCGTATTTGTTCCATTCCAATATCCAAGCCTACTTTTACTATACCGCTGTTTTTTTCTAAAACTGCATTTCCAGGTTCCATAAAATCATCTGCAAGCACAAAAATTTCATTTTTTATATTGTATGATACCTTCCATCTTTCCACCTGCGATTTTAATTCTTCAACATGGGTTGAATTTACCTTTAAAATAACATTTTCTTCTCCTTTTGAGATCTTAAAAGCTTCTTCAATAATGCTGTTCATAGCTTCATTGGTACTTAGTGTTTTCTTTGTAATATTTCCAGCAATTTCTAGTGCTAAATTTACTATTTCATTTTTCTTACTTTCTAGATATCTCTCGTAGTTCTCATGAGCAGATTTTAACATCAATTCTGCTTTGTTCACAATCTCTTCCGCTTCCATCCTTGCACTATCAATTGTTTCATCATAAGCTTTCTTATATCCATCATCATATCCATTTTCTAGACCTTGGGCATATCCTTTTTCATATGCTTTTTTCTCTGAAGCATTGGCATCCATTTGTGCTCTTAACACAATAATCTGCTTTTCATTTTTAGCATCCTGTATTATCCTTTGGCCAATATCTTCATATCTTTTTAGGAGTTCCTCAGGATCAATCTGTGGAGCTTTTACTACGATTTCATCTTCCTCTTTAACTTCCTCAGATACTACTTTTTTACTAATATATTTTGTTGAAATAATTTTACTCGTGCCTGATTTTGCAAAGTCCTTTTTTATTAGTCTATACGATGATTGCATCTTCTCCACCTCTTGCAATGATGATTTCATTAGCATCATCTAATCTTCTAATAACAGAAACAATCTTCTGTTGTGCCTTTTCAACATCCATAAGCCTTACTGGTCCTAAGAATTCCATATCCTCTTTTAAAGAAGCAGCAGCTCTCTTAGACTGATTCCTGTATATAGCATTTGCAACTTCATCAGAACATCCTTTAAGTGCAAGTGCAAGATCTCCAACTTCCACTTCTCGAAGAATTCTTTGAATAGATACATCGTCCAGAGAAAGAATATCTTCAAATACAAACATCGAGCTCTTAACTTTATCAGCTAGTTCTGCATCTTCTCTTTCTAATCCTTCTGTAATATTCTTTTCTGTTGTTCTATCAACTGCATTTAATATATTAACTAATGTTTCTACTCCACCTAAAGTTGTCATTTCTGTTCTTACCACTGAAGATAACTTACCTTCAAGTACAGATTCAATTTCTTTAATTACCATTGGAGAAGTATTACTCATGGTAGCTATTCTATAAGCAACTTCACTTTGTGTTTCTTCTGGTAATTCAGCCATAACCTGAGCTGCTTTATCTGGCTGCAAGTAACATAAAATTAAAGCTATGGTTTGAGGCTGCTCTGATATAATTACATTTAACAATTGATGAGAATCTGCCTTCCTTGCAATCGAAAAAGGTCTATACTGAGCAGTCGCCTCAGATACTTTATCTAATATTTCACTAGCTCTTTGAGTGCCTAATGCTTTTGATAATAATGTTTTAGCGTAATCCATACCGCCTTCAATTATATAATCTCTGGCTTTGTTCATTTGATAAAATTCATTTAATATTTCTTCTCTTTGTTCAGATGTAACAGATGTAATATTAGCGATTTCATAAGTTATTTTTTGAATATCAGCCTCTGGTAATTTCTTTAATATCCCAGATGAGGCTTCTGGTCCAAGAGTTATAAATAATATTGCTGCCTTATGCACTCCTGTTAATTGATTTTGTTCTTTTGCCATAGCCATCACCTCTCATTTTCAGTCAACCATGATTTAATTATTTCTACCACCTGTTCTGGTTTTTCTGTTGCATATCTCTTAATTTCTTCCTCTAAGTGAGATTTTTGAGTTTTTGACTCGAATTCTATTGGTTCAAAAACTTCATCCGATTCTTTAGGTAATATAGTATCATCGATTAAAGTATTTAATAATTCTTCATTTTCTTCTTTATTCTTCTTTCTTCTTCTCGCAATAAAGAAAATAACCATTCCTAAAAGTAACGCTCCTAAAACTCCTGCAACAATCATCATCTTATTCTTACCAGCTGTAGCTGCCTCTGCATTCATAGCATCAATTTCTGACTTAGCTTGATCTTGAGCCGTTGTGTCAAATGCCATTCCAACCACAGAAACTTTATCGCCCCTAAGTGCATCTAATCCAATTGCATTTCCAACCGCATTTTCTAATGTCTGTTGTGTTGCAGCATCTAAATTTCCATCTACCATAACTGAGGCTGTAAGCCTTTTAACTTCACCTGGTGCACTAATAACTTTAGACTCACTTTTGCCTACTTCATAATTTGTCTTCTGGTCCTCTTTACTCGAAGCTGAAGGATTATTGTTTGTCGCTGTAGTTGTATTACTCATATTATTATCAACAGGACTTTGACTTGTAGCGGTTGATCCTGAATTATTTGTTTCCTTTGAATTTTCTTGACTTACAATTACTTTATTCGGATCTACTACTGTTTGTGTCTTTTGTTTTGAATCAAAATCTAAATTCACATTAACAGTAGCCTTAACTTTGCCTTTACCAACAATTGGCTCCAACAAACTAACAATCGCCTTTTGCATCCTATCCTCATAATTTTTTTCGGCATCTTGCTGTTTTGATATTGCTTCAGAGCTTACCGAATTATTTTTATCAGAATTTATATCCTTAGTAAGCAAATTCATATTATCATCTATAACGTCTATGTTTTCTCTCGGTATGTTTTCAGTTGCTCCGGACACTAGGGCTACAATAGATTTAACTTGATCTTCGCCAATAGTTGTCCCCTTTTTTAATTTTAGATAAACCGCCGCTTTTCCGGGTTCTTTATCCTTTACAAAAACAGAATCCTTAGCTTCGGTTATATGTACTCTTGCTTCTTCTACTTGCGGAAAACTTTTTATTGTCTTTTCCAACTCACCCTGCTGCATTCTAACTTTTTTTATTTTAAATTCTTCATCTGTCATTCCAAAGGAGCTTCCGCTATCCATTAATTCATATCCTTTGCTGCCAGATGTTAAAGTCGGTGCCAGTTCCAACCTTAATTTATCTACTTGATCTTTAGGAACCCAAATCGTATTTGTATTACTATCTATTTTAGTGTCAACCTTTTTCTCATTTAAGCTATTAACGACCGTTTGAGCATCGGCTGCATCAAGATCAGAAAATAGTACTTGATACTTATTAGAAGATGAGTAAAAAATTCCACTTATAATTGCAATAATAACTGCCACGATTGCTACTATTATAGCAGCTTTTATCTTCTTATTCTTGGATTTAAACTTTTCCAAAAGCCCCTTAACTTTCTCTAAAAGTTTTTTCATTATTAAGCTCTCCTCACCTTACTACAATTGCAATCTTGATAATTGATTATATCCTTCCAATAACTTGTCTCTAGTCTGTGCTAGAAATTGTAGACTCAAACTAGCCTCTTGATTTTTAATCATGACTTCATCAATATTAACATCTTCACCTTTAATAAACTTTGTTGCAGTTTCATCAGCTTGTGTCATTTTACCATTAGTATCATCCACTGCCTTTTTTAATACGTCTCCAAAACTAACTGAGTTGTTGCTTTCATTATTGCTCTTACTATTGTCAATATCCTTAAACTTATTATTAAATATGATTTCATTATGTACAAAATTATCTTCTATTTTCATTTTTCATCCCCCTATTTACCAATTTCTAAAGCTTTTGAAAACATGCTCTTTAAAGCATTAAAAGTATCAACATTTGCCTCGTAAGATCTCGTTGCTACCATCATATCTGCCATCTCGTTCAATACATTCACATTTGGCATTGTAACATATCCATTACTATCTGCATCTGGATGCGTTGGATCGTATACCTTTCTTAAAGGTGATGGATCATTTTCAATTTTAACGGCTTTAACTCCTGCCATATCCTTATTAGCATCAAGAGCCTCTTGAAATACAGCTACTTTTCTTACATATGGCCCTTTACCATTTGCACTTCGTGTAGTACTTGCATTAGCCATATTAGAAGTTATAGTATCCATTCTTAATCTTTCTGCTGAAAGACCTGTTGCACTTATTTGCATTGAAGTAAATGCATTCATTCATACCCCTCCTTTATTTAATCAATAATTCCAGTTCTTTAGCTTGTCTAAATATACTTCTTAAATTATGTATTGTTTATTACTACTTAATAACAGCTTTTAAATTATTAAATCTATTATTTATATCAGTTATTAAAGCATTATATTTAAGAGTATTTGCTGCTTGATTTACCTTCTCTATATCTAAATCAACATTATTCCCATCATTTCTCATACTCGTACTCTTATCCTGTTCAATTGATATACTATCATCATTATTTGAATTATTACTAGAAAAATGATGTGGATTAGTGCGTTTTAACTCTAATTTCGAGAAATCTCCCTGATTCTTTAAATTTTCCTCAAATACTACATTAAATCTCTTGTAATCCTTCGTATTGACATTTGCCATATTATTAGCAATTGTTTTAGCTCTAACATTTGATGCTTTAATTCCTTGTTTAATCAATTCATAAGTAGTATCTGAACTAATAGATTGTATTGCCATAAATTCACATCCTTATATTTCGTCTTTTATTTTCATAAATTTTCAAAGTTTTCAGTATAGATATATTATTTTGCATATTATTTGTAATATGCAAATTAGAATCATTTTTCCTCATAATTTTCATTTAACCAAAATATTACATTTATTTCAAGTAATTAATAATCTAATTATAAAATAATTATTTTATTTTATCTATATTTTTTCAAAAAATGTTTTCCAAATCATTTACTAATTCCGTTTTTTTTTGTTTTATTGTAACATTATCCCATATATTGAATCTTTCAAACTAAATTAAACGTCATTTTTAGGCTTTTTAAATGCTTATATCCTTGAAAAACCAAGATCTATAAAATATGTTTACAAAATTATAATTACATTCGGCTATAGTCAGTCATAGAAAAGATTTTTTTCATTGAGGTTATAACTGTATCAGCATCTTTTATAATTAATCCTTCCAAATTATAATACATCTTAGTACTTTTTACCACATTTTTTCTTATTTTATAAATAATTTTGTATAATTATGATTTATATTTTACTTTATTTAATCATTCAAATATTAAAACTCCATTGATTTTATGTTAATAACTTATTTTTTTATTCTTTTTGAATTTCAGAATTGTTGAACTTGGTATCCAGTATTACTATATCAACTCGTCTATTTGCAGCTTTCCCTTCCTCTGTAGTATTACTTTTAACAGGTCTGTATTCCCCATATCCAACTGAAGACAGCCTCTCAGGTTTTACATTTCCTTGATAAATCAAAAATTCTACTACATTTGAAGCTCTTACAGCTGAAAGTTGCCAGTTGGAGTGAAAATAATCTGTATTAATAACTACATTATCAGTATGTCCTTCAACTCGGATATAATTATCTATACCATTCAAAATTTTAGAAATAGATATTAATTTATTTTGCCAGTCTGGCTTTATTGCAGCCTGACCACTGTTAAAAAATACACTATCATTGAAACTAATTATAAGGCCTCTTTCTTGAATCGAAGTGATGACACTTCCTTTTAATTCAGAATTGTTTACAAGCTCATCAACTTTCTTTTTTACATCAGACAACTTTTCTCTCTCGGCATTTGAATCCTCATCAGCATCCGAATTTGTAGATTCTATTACATCTGGTACAGAATTTGAATTGTCTGCTACCGCTATCACCTTTTCCCCATTCCCACTATTAAATCCTATTTTCAATGAATTGGCTAGTGTCTTGGATTTTTTTGTATCTATATTAGAAATAGCATACATCATCAAAAAGAAAATCATCATTAATGTTATAAAATCAAGATAAGACAACATCCATCTTTCAGTATCATCTTTCTCCCTTTTCATCCTCTTTTTCATAGACCTATACCTCTATGATTTTCTTCCAAATCTTCTGCTTCATTTTCGGTCAAATAACTCACAAGTTTACTTACCAATGTATTTGGATTAACACCTTCTTGAATAAGTAATACTGCCTCGATAATCATTTCTTTTTCAGCAATTTCTTTCTTATTAATTTCTTTTAATTTATTAGCAATAGGAATCCAAAAAAGATTTGCAGTACCAAGTCCATATAGAGTAGCTATAAATGCTACAGCAATTTTCTCTCCCATTTTAGCAACATCACTTAAATCACTTAAAATTATAACTAAACTTGTTATAGTTCCAACTATTCCCATAGTAGGAGCATATCCACCGGCTGATGTAAACATTTCACTATAATCTTCATGCCTTGCTGAAAGTTGTTCTAGCTTAGTATTTAATATATTCTTTACAGAAGCCGGATCTATACCATCTACCACCATTTGTAACCCTCTTTTTATAAACGGATCCAAATCATTAGTTAGTTCAGACTCTAAACTCAAAAGACCATCTCTTCTAGTTTTTATTGAAATCTCTTTAAAGTACAATATATGTTCTTTCAGATCACTTTCTTTTTTTCTAAACGCTATCGATAACACCTTTGGAAACTTTTTCAATGTTGTTAAAGGAAATGAAATTCCTATAGCTCCAATGGTCCCTCCAATAACTATTAACGCTGCAGTAGGCTGAAGCAATGCAATTGGTTTACCCCCCTCAATAACAAAACCTACTACGATGCAAACAAATGCAAATAATATACTTAGTATAGTCATAATATCCATAAGCTTATCCCCCTTAATATCCAGAAATTTTTCTGCAACTTCATCCTTTAAAATAAACTAATTATCACCCGATTCTACATTATTTTCCCAATATAAAAAGTGTCTATAAAAATTATAGGCACCAAAATAAAACCATTATTAAATAAATAAAAAATTTATTATAATTATATTTTGGCAACCTGACAATCATAGAAATGTAAATTCCCTTAGACTCATGGCTTTGCGGCCTTATCTTTCAATAAGTGTGCTAGTAACATTTATAATTTTTCCATATTTTCTATAATATCATTTATTCCCCTAATTTTCAATCTTTTTTTCCATTTTTACCAAAAAAAAGAATGAATATTTTGATTTCGCCAAAATATTCATCCTTTTTCGTTTTCTTGTTATCTTAAATACACATGTTAACAGTCTTTTTATGCTTTTTTAAACTACCTAATACTAGCTAATACATTTAAAGCATCCTGTGGTAACTTGTTGCTTTGAACCATTAATGAAATAGAAGCCTGATAAATTATTTGTGTTCTTGAAAACTCAAGAGACTCTTGCGCAATATCTGCATCTTCTATACTACTTAGAGCACTTGTCAGCGGGCCATTCATTCCAGAAATATCATCTAATGTATTATCCAGTCTCGATTGAATAGCACCATATTTACTTCTTATTGAGCTTATAGTATTCCCAGCATCATCTACCCATTTAAGATTTGAATTTAATTTAGTCGGATCATTAACGTCGATTTGATCAATTCCAGTTGCTATATTAGTCAAATTATAAATTGGTATATCTACCTTTTCATCAGGTAAAGCTCCAATAGTAGATTGCTTATTATTAGGTGCCGTTGCCGTAGCTGTGGAATCTGACATTACAATTCCATTAAAGCTAGTATTATTTGCTATATAATTCATATCTTCTTTAATTTTATCAATCTCTTTCTGAATTACCGCTCTATCTTCTGGTTCATTAGTTCCATTTGCAGCTTGTACTGTTAATTGCTTAAGTCTAGATATGTTGTTATTCATTTCTTGCAACGCACCGTCAAACGTTTGAAGCATTGAATTTGTATCTTGTATGTTTTGACTTGCAGCATCACGACTTAATAAATTTATTTTTAAATTTTCTGCTTGAGCTATCTTATTAGGATTATCTTTAGCAGAATTAAGCTTTTTTCCAGTACTAATATTATTCATAGCATTTGAATTTTTCACAAGAGTTCTTTTATAGTTTTTATATATTCCTTCCGAAAACATATTGTGACTTAATCTCATATATATATATCTCCCTTCTGAATAACACTATTTATATTTTTTATTTCCTTGTCTTAGTCTGTAGCCACATTCCCCATTACCTGCTATATTCTAGCTAAAATTGTACTTAATATACTTACTTTATAATTCTTTTTTATTATCGAATAAAAATTTTTGAACTTTAATCTTTAGTTTTATCTTTATTATTTATTAAATTTCTACAAAAAAATACTGGATTTCAAAATTTATGCTATAATAATAAAAAAATAATTATATGGAGGAAATATGTCAGAACAATTTGAATTTAACTGTAATGGCCACAACAGTATTTACACTAAAGATTATTTTAGAAAATAATTATAACGAACGTAATTTCAAAGTCTATTTTTCTACGCCAGATAATAGAGTAAATTGTGAAACAGGTTTACTTCTTCTCATTGCAGGATTTGATGCCAACTCACAATCCAATATCTATAAAAAATGAGACAAAATTTTTCAAATTTATATAACCTAGTAACAATTCAATGCGATTATTTCGGTTCAGAATTTATGCAAAATAATTTGCCTTTAAATTTGAGCAAGGACTCTATAAATATACTAAATAATTTTGATCTTTTCATGAATGATAATGTTATTAATTTCGATAAATCAAAAAATATAAGAGAACAAATTAGCCTAACCGCTACGGCATCTATTAGTGAGTCACCAGAAAATTTTAATGATATGTCATATATGCAAAGTATCGATAATATTACTGCTGTATAAAATGTAATAAACATTTTATACAATAACAATAATAACTTCAATACAAATAAAATTATTATTATGGGACAGTCCCAAGGTGCCTACCTTTCTTACTTATGCAATACTATGTGTAGAGGCTTATTTACTCATATATTAGATAATTCCGCGTGGACATATCCTCACTATTTAAAGTCACTAAGAACTATTGGCTCACAACTTACTGACAATACATACATTTCAGCTACTTTCGATTATTTTGCTAAGCGCATTAATCTAAATACAGATTATTTACAACTAAGTAATTTATACAAAAATATAGACAATTCATGCATAATAATTTCTTATCATGGTACAAATGATAATTTAGCTCTTTTAGATGACAAAGTTAACGAATTAAGTAATATAAATAATGTAACTTTAAATATAATTTCCGATATAAATTTGGAAGATAGTATTTTTAAGAACACTAATCACGGTTTAGGGGCAGATTTTATAAAACTATTTGATTTCTTTTATAAAAAATATGTTACTGATATCACACATAATTCATTATTAAACTTTGAAAATAACACTATTTTAAACGGTTCCAACTTAGAAATAGATTATACTAATGGAATCCCTATCGTGATCGGTTTTAATAATTTATTCTAAAAGATAGTGGTTGATAAGTATTACCAAATACTTATCAACCACTATTTACCAATTATTAAAATTCTCTCAATTATAGAGTTTTTAATAATTCTTCAAACTCCAAATGCTTTGCTCCCTTTATATAAACTCCTTTGCTACAATTAATGAATTGTACATTTTTGTAATTGCTTATAAGTAATTCTATTTTATTTTTAAATCTAATATATCCTTCTGTAGTATTTACAAATTTTCCATCCACCCCTTCTACAAACTTATTTAGATAATTTTTCTTCAAATCATCTTTAATTCCATATATTTCTTCAAAATCTCCGATATGAGATTTTTCTCTAATGAAAGCTAAATCTTGCCCGAGTAATATTACTTTCTTTGTTCCACATTTTACTGCAATATCCATAGCCGGAATTGCCACAGTTCCGCCTGTTCTTAAAGTAATTTCATCTTCATCATTTCCATTAAACATATACTTTGGCCCTTTATAAGCATTCACTGCCCATCTCGATGCTCTCGATAAAAAACATAACGGTATTTCCTCTTTTTCATAGCCTATAAATTGCTTTCTTACTGCCTCTGATCCGTCAACTATTACTATAACATCTGGTTTTATCTTTTTATTCATTAATGCTCTTAATGAACTTCCCACAGCAATAATATTAAATTTTTCTCTATTCTCTCTCAATCTATCAAGTTCACCGTCCAGGGACGGTCCTGAGCATACTATAATATATGGCTTGTTAGAATCTTTTAATTTATTTACTACACATTTTATTGATCCATACTTAAGTTTTTTATTCGCTTCATAATTTTCCTCTTCGTTTTTTACAGTTTCTTTATTAATTTCAAGCGATTGTTTTGAAAATGAATAATCGTTTATTAAATTGTATAGAACCTCATTAGAACTTCTTATAGTATCTAAAGATGGCTTATGGATTATAATATCTCCAGCTTTGGATAGATACTTTGAAAGATTAGTATAGAATTTATTATCATTTTCAAATATTTTTATATTTTTATTATTGAATATATTTTTGTTATTTTCTCTGCAACATTTTATTAATTCTTTATTCCATTCAAAAACATATAACATCGAATTATGATTCATCTTTCTTGCTATAGCATCAATATGATACCCTAACCCTATTCCATACACTACTATGGTTGGCTTATTTATCAACTCCATATTACCTCTTATAAATTGATTACTTTCGCAAATAGGATCATACTTACTATGTATATATCTTCCATTATATTTAATTGTTATTAATCCTGATTTTGTTTGTTCTAGTTCAATCATATCTAATTTTCCTCTATAATTACTAAATACACATTTTTTCTATTTCTTCTTTTAATAAAGTTACCCCATTGATATTTACTAGATTCATTTGTTTACTTATCATTCCTTTTCTAACGTCACCTTTTATTATTAAGTAATTTAACAATTCTCTTATTTCAGAATTTTCATAGGTATTTATCCACTTTCCACCTATTATAATTCCATTTTCACTCATTTGCTTTGCGATAATTTCTTGATTATCTGCCACTACAACTCCTATAGTTGGTATTCTCATTGAACATAATTCATATAATGTTGATCCACACGCTGAAATAGCTATATCACATTTTTTCATCAATTCACTCATGATTGGATTCTTATACAACTTAATATTACTGTTTATTTTGCTTATCTCTATTAATTCTCTCTCCAAATCATAATCAAAAGCCATTCCTATTACAACATGAATATATTCACTATAAGTATCTTTTATTTTTCTGAGAATTTTCAAAGTATTTTGATCTTTATCCATACCACCTAAAGTTAATAGTACATCTGTGACTTTTTCTTTACACATTTTATTTTCTAATCTTAAATTTCTAAATTCTTCTCTTATCATACAATATTTGGTTCCCAAAAATAACTTAGTTCCAAAATTTATATTCCTTGAGTAATCCATATATTCTGCATTAAAATTTTGATTAATTATAAAGCTAACATTCATTTTAATTTTATTAGTATCATCAACATACCCTGTATATTTAAAATGTGATGCTAATATATTAAAATACTCTTCATTTACCTCATAACTATCGGTTATAAGTAACTTTGCCCTGTATTGTTCTTGCAGATTTAAAATATCCCCTATCACATTTTCTTCGGATATTGTAATAACTATAAAGTTATTCTCAATAATTTTTTCAATTCCACTTCTATATTTTTCTTTATCTGAACTTGAATCTCTACAAAGAAAAAACACTTTATGTGAACTACTAAGTTCCTTAGCCAAAACAAGCATCCTCATTACATGTCCAAGCCCTATAGAATTTCCTCCATCAGCCCTTATAAAAATAACCATCATCTACCACCACTTAAAACCAAACATATATAGTAAAATTTTTCCTTATCTCCTGTAATTTATGTTATTTACAAACATCATTAATTTCAATTAAATTCCACTCCAGAGGTGTTCCTTTTTCATAATCCTCTTTAAATTTTTTTCCTAATATTTGTTCTATAAATTTAGGTTTCATCCCATATCCTGGTCTAATTGATCTCACATTTTTTTCCGTTATGATATCTCCTTTACAAACATCTTTGCATATAAATAACGATCTGCTAAACTCTCTATTTTTCAATGATTTCTCCGATAATGTATAACTAACTTTTCCTAATGCCTTCTCAATATCTCTAATAGATTTGACCATTTCCATAAATTCTTTTACATTTAACGAAAATGCTGAATCCGGCCCTCCCATGCTTCTGTCCAATATAAAATGCTTTTCTATTACCTTTGCCCCAATAGCTACTGCTCCTACAGGAACTGTTATGCCTAATGTGTGATCTGATAATCCTGATACAACATCAAATGTGCTAGCCAGATTAGGTATGGTCTTTAAATTCATTTCTTCCAATTTAGCTGGATATGCACTAGTGCATTTTAATAAAATTATTTCTCTATTCCCATTTTTCTCACACGCTTCAACTGCATCTTGTATTTCCTGAATAGTTGCTATTCCTGTAGAAATTATAACTGGCTTTCCTTTTTGCGCTATATATTCAATCAGTGGTATGTCTGTTATTTCGAATGATGCAATTTTATAGGCTGGAACATCTAATTCTTCCAAAAAATCAACTGCTGATCTATCAAAAGGCGATGAAAAACATATAATGTCTTCTTCTTTAGCAACATTCATCAGCTCCTTATGCCATTCCCAAGGCGTATAGGCTTCTTCGTAAAGCTTATGTAAAGTTGTTCCATCCCAAATAGTACCCTGCTTTATTTGAAAGTATTCATTGTCGCAATCTAATGTAATTGTATCTGCAGTATATGTTTGAAGTTTAACTGCATCTGCGCCCGCTTTTTTCGCTTCTCTAATCATCTTTTTTGCTATCTCTATATCATGATTATGATTTGCTGATATTTCTGCAATAATAAATGTATTAGATTCGTTTGATATTAATTTATTAGCTATTAATATTTCTTTCATATCAGTCCATCCTTATTGAAATAATATTTAATTACTCTTTAAATTTTCTATGGTAATTTTACAATTGCTTCTCCTTCTATTACAGTTATCTCTTTTTGATTTTTAACTATCGTTTCAATCTTTGCTATTTTTTTATCTGCAATAATTTCTTTTATAGTTACAGTCGCAGTTATTGTATCTCCAATGTAAACTGGCTTATTGAAAGATAAAGTTTGTTTTAGATATATCGTTCCTGGGCCAGGCATATACATCCCTAACACGGTAGAAATAAATGAGCTTACCAAAATTCCATGAGCTATGCGGTCTTTAAATATGGATTTTTTTGCCTTTTCCTTATTTACATGAATTGGATTAAAATCTCCAGAAATACCTGCAAAATTATATATATCATATTCGCTTATTGTTTTTGAAAAAGATTCACTTTGATTTAAATAATACTTCATGTCTCCTCCATTTATTCGATATATATTTTTTCATATTTATAATTATGTTTTATTCTATTCCAAGTGTCTATTGTTATTCCCATACATACAATATTATAAAATGTATTGTTTTTGCAAATATGTTGCTTTAATATTCCTTCAATCTCTGTTCCAAATTTCTTGTGAATCTCTATAACTTTTCTATTAAACTCAAATACTTCGCAACATAACTTGTTCAACTTTAATGTATTAAATACATAGTCATACACATTACATTCCAAAATTGTAGCAATTCCTCGTCCTCTAAAAGATGTATTTCCTATATAATATGCCCATGAGCATCTTCTATTTACATTATCAATGTGATTAATACTTAATATACCAATCGAAGTATTGTCTATTTCAATTATCCAATATAGTTCCTTATCATTTTTTTCTATTTTAGCAAGCCATATTTTCTGTTCTTCAAGAGTTAAAATTGGATCAGTATACATATATTTCGTAACTTGCGGCATCATTCTCCATTCTATTATATTTTCCAAATCATTTTCTTTAATTTTTCTTAATATAATCCCCATAATTATTCACCCAACTTCTTTTGCTCTATTTCTGCATTAAGGTTCTCTATTTGAGGATTTTTATCCAAAAACTCTACCACATCTTCTAATAAAAAATATCCTTTTTTATTAAATAAATTATTATATATAGCGCTTATAACTAAAAAATCTTCTTCTGTATCAAGAGTTACTCTATACTTCGAATAATCTTTTGTATTTTTATAACATTCTATGTTAAAATTATTATTCAAATTATATATATATGGAGTTACATGTTCTCTTTCATAATCTTTTTTTGCATTATTAAAAGCAATTTCTAAAGCTTTAAATGAAAATACTTCTATATCATATCCTCTTGGATAAGATTTCTGTAATGTGTTATTCATATAATCAAGCACTTTGCTCTTTTTCAGAAATAGATTAATCATATTAGTTAATATATTTTGATCTAAACATGGACAATCACTTGTTATTCTAACAATTACATCTGCATTATTTTCCTTAGCTGCAAAATAATATCTTGAAAGTACATCATTTTCAGAACCCCTAAAGTACTTTACTCCTAACCTATTGACTTCATCTATAATTTTATCATCTTGTTTCTTTCTAGTCGTAGCTATTATTATTTCATCAATATTAGGTACTAATTTCACTCTGTTTACATCATGCTCAAGCACTGTCTTACCGCATATTTCTTTAAGGACTTTTCCTGGCAATCTTGTTGATCCAACTCTCGCCTGAACTATACAAACAACTTTCATAAGTATTCCTACTTTCTATAACCTTTATTTCTCTCCATCATAACTTCTAATGATAAAAAATTATCTATTCATATTTTTCATAATCATAAATATTTAGTCTTTTCATTTCTCTTCTTAATTGTTCAGACGTTAACCATTCTGTGTTTGCACCAGAATCGTATTCAAATCCACGTTCTATTAAATCTCCGCCAGAAGTAAAATGACTTTCAAAATGCCACCAATCAAAATTAGGATATACTATATAATGTTTTTCATATTCATAAGTGGTTCTTGAATCGTCCTTGGTTATCATAACTTCATGGAGTTTTTCCCCTTCTCTAATTCCAATTTCCTTTAATTTAACATCATCTAGCATTGCTTTTGCTAAATCAGTTATTTTGAACGATGGTATTTTAGATATATACGTTTCTCCTCCTTTTGATTCCTTTAATGCCTTAAATACTAAATCTACACCTTGATCTAAAGTAATCCAGAACCTAGTCATTTCAAAATCTGTAATTGGAAGTTCTCTTTTCCCAGATTTTATCAATTCCTCAAAGAAAGGGATTACAGACCCTCTGCTTCCTGCTACATTTCCATATCTAACAACTGAAAATATCGTTCCTTCTTCCCCCGAATAAGCATTTCCTGATATAAACAGCTTATCCGAAACAAGTTTTGTTCCTCCATACAAATTAATTGGATTAACTGCTTTATCTGTAGAAAGTGCTACTACTTTTTTTACTTTACAATCAATTGCTGCATCTACTATATTTTGCGCTCCATTTATATTTGTTTTTATGGCTTCAAAAGGATTATACTCACATGCTGGTACTTGCTTCATAGCTGCTGCGTGTATAACATAATCTATTCCATTAAACGCTCTATAAAGCCTATCCTTATCTCTAACATCTCCTATAAAAAATCTGAGTTTATTAACCTTATCAGGGTACTTTAACGAAAATTCTTTTTTCATTAAATCTTGTTTAAATTCATCCCTAGAATAAATTACTATTTTTTTGGGATCAAATTCACTTAAAATTCTTTCTGTAAACTTTTTTCCAAAAGACCCAGTTCCCCCTGTTATTAAAATGGACTTATCTCTAAGCATAATAGCACCTCTTTACTATATTTAAATTTTCCATAATTAGATTTCTAATTTTCTATGCTAACTTTTATCTTATCGTGTATTCTATCTAATATAGGAATAATTTCATAATTGAATATATCACTAACTAAAATGTAATCTTCATTTTCCAATGCTTCTATAATAGTTTCTAAATGTTCGTTTATATTGTCTAATTCTATATCTCGTTTTTGCACATCTTTAGTCAAATTAATAACTTTAATAATCCAATCTATCCCATCCGATATTTGCGGTATGAGTAATATTGCTTCCTGTTCTTTTTCTTCTTGCATTAATTGAACCAATTTTAAAACTCCACTTTTTAAACTATATAAATATTCATTTGCTGTTTGTAATGCTTCTATCTTTTCGTTAATCATTAAATACTCTCCTCTCTCTTCCAAAACTAAACTAAGTATCTTTTAATTTTAATAACGTTTCATTTATATATGTTAATGCATATTTTAATTCTTCTATAAATTCCCCATATAATTGTCTATTTTGCTTTACTATTTTTTTCATTTCATCATTATTAGGCTTATTATTATATTCTTTTTCAGTTAATACTTTGTATGTAATTGGATATAATAAACTTTCAATAAGTTCAATATCAGAATATTTCTCTTTTATCTCTCCATCAATTTCATCTAGCCTAGCTAAAATAGCGCTTACTTTATTAGTATTCTTCATTATATATGAGATTTCCAAGTCATCTAGATATCTCAATGTCTTTTTACTTTTCCTTATGATAAAGTTTGCAGCTTTTTCAGCCTCCTCTAAAGCCTTTATCGCATTTTGTCTCATTTTTATTGGATATTCAATTGTCTCCATAGGTTCTATCTTTTCTGCCTTATATTTCTTTATCACCTCACTTATTGGCATTTCAATTGTCCCTTTTATTCTAGCTCCACCTTCTGTAGCGTTAATAAATTTAATATCTTTATAATATTTTATCATATATTCAAAACTAATTCTAAACTGATCTAGTCCTAAGCTCGTTCTAACTTTACCACCATTAACATCTTCAACCCAAATATCATTTTCACTTTTAACTTCCTCGAATTTTTCTGTTCTATTATTACTTTCTGAGATTGATGAATATTTTCTTTCATTTGTATATGCTAAATCCTGACCGATAAAAATAATTGGATTGCAACCCATATATATTGCACATGCAGTCATTGAATGAGATACTGATCCCCCAACCGAAAAAGAGACTAAAGTTTTCTCCGCTATCTTGTCTATAAAATTATTATTTGAAAAAAATATTTTATCTCCTCTATGCTTTTCTACAACTTTCTCATTTGTGCCTTCATAAAATAATAATGGTACATTCAGATCCTCTATATAACCTTTGACTAACTCATAGCTAATTTCTCCTGGATCTGCAACTGTCAATAAATGTGGAGTAATTTGCTTATCTATAAGTGATCTTAGTGTTCTCCCTCCACTTATTATTAACATTTCATTATTTATATTTTTTAATTCATCTATATTTCGTTCAAGCGAAGGACCTGCTGACACTATTATTGCAGGTTTATCTTTATATTTATTTTCATAAACATCAATCGGAGTCCCTTCAACCATGTATGGAATATTTTTAATCAATGTTTCAAACCATCTTTTGCTGAAGACTATTTTTGTATTTATATTAATATTTAATCCCACAAAATAATCTTTTATTTCTTTTAAAAAATTTCTTAATTCATTCACATATATATTATTATAATTTGAAAAAGTAACAACTTGTGTACTACTTAAATTGAACTCATGTATATATTTTTCTATGTTATCTACCAAATCATCTTTTTCACAGCATAGTACTCGTATGTTTTTATCTTTTTTTATCCAACTTATATCATTAATATAATTTCTTAAACTTATATTAGGTTCAAATACTAAAATTCTATTTTTGACAAACTTACTCCTCAATGCTTTTATATGCTCTCCAGCTCCGAATCCGTAAATCAAAAAAACCCTTTTTTCATCATTTTCTTCCCCAACTTCGTCCAAAAATTTATCTATTTCGAGCTTCATATTGTATTTGCTTCCAATATAAATCCATTTATCATTTTTACTTACTCTTAGTATCTCGTAGTCATCTTTAGTTTTTTCAATATTAAACTTCAAATCAGTAGTAATCATAAATTCACCTCTATTTACTTATCGATCTTTTATAATTTATCTTTAATATAGATACACTACTATTAAAAATAAAAAAATCCCTCGGCGGGTACTATGAATTTTGTGAATTTTAAAACGGATAAGGTCCATACTCATCAATCCAATATGAGCCTTCTTCTGTTTTCGTTTCTCCCGAATAATAAAAATCTGCATTACAATTAGGGCACTCCATTACTGGCATTCCCTTTCTTTTACATTCTTGTTCTAAACTGTGTTCTCCATCACAATATTAATCCATATCAGCAAACTCATCTACGATGTCCGCTGGAGCGAATTCACTGTAATTACATTTATAACAATGATATTTGTAAAACTTTTCTATGTACTTTATCTCTTTTGGGTTCATATAATATATCCTTTCTGTTACTCGTTTCCCTTATATCATATATCACCCCATATTCCTTATGCCATATTTTCCATAAAAATTTTTCAGTTCCACATTTACTGCATAATAATCGATTTCTTTCAAAACTCTCTATTATTCTTTGTTTCCATGATTTCTTAATTTCATTTTGTCTATTCTTTTCTTTTAATAATTCATCAATATTTCTTTGTTTCACAAAATTATAAAGATGAACAATATGTTTTGCTAGTTTATTGTTTATTCTTGAATAAACACCATATTTTCGCACCATCTTAAATCCTTTAGGTGTTATGTATTGTGTTATTTTTCCTATAAATTCTAAAACATTACACTCAATAACTTTTTCAAGACCATCATTATGATCTTCATACCCAAATTTCACTATATTATTTTCATATTTAAGAATCCTATACTCTGCTATCGTAGCTCGGGCAAGGTATCTAACTATATATTTTACAGCTTGTCTTGTATCGTCCAATTTTCTTTTAGGATTGACATAGAAACCTTTTCGATATTCTTTGTACAGATAAATTATTAATTGTCTAGTCTTATAAGATTGAAGTGCTTTTTTATTATTTCTAATAAAACTTTTTACCATGATTTTTTTAATATGTGCATTGAATATACTCAACTTGTTTCCACTACTTTGTTTTTTTGTCAACTGCACCTTCAGTTACCAAAGCATGTACATGTGGATTTCATTTTAAATCTCCACCAAAAGTATAAATTACTGCAATTGCTCCAACTTCATAGCTAGAGCCTTTCTTCTTATTGTACCAATATTTAATTACCTCATTTACTCCATCTTGTAATTCCTTTAATAATTCTCTCTTAGAGTAAAAATATTTTCTAAGTTCCTTCGGTGACGTAACTACACTGTACCGATGTACAACTCTTAGCATGGTTTGTCTTTGTTTTTCAGCCCATTTCATTGTATATAATCTACCACATATATTGCAAAATTTACTTTTACATGTAAATAGAACTTTTGTACTCTCCCCGCATGTTTCACACTTATATTCTGCAAATCCATACTCAATATCACTACACTTTAAAGCCTTACTTACCGCTGCATCAATATACTTTCGCATATCTTTCGGCACCTTATTCCAATATTTATTTTTAAAATCGTTATAGTTATCTTTTAATATATCTTTTACTGTTATTTTCTCTTTCATCATAATATTTATATTTTATTAGTTTATAAATGATAAGATAATAATGTAAGGAAATGATCATATAAGAATGTACAAATTAGTTTGAATAAATTATAATCACTCAAGATTTATTGGGGGTAATTATGATTATAAAAACTAATATTTATTCAGAAATTAAAATTAATAGTTTAGAAGATCTTCATAAACTAAAGCCAATTATGGAGGTAAACAATTTGAAGGTAAATAAAAGCCAAATAGCTAGAGAACTTGGAGTTGATCCTCGAACCGTAGGTAAATATTTAAATGGATATGTCAAACCTACCACTAGAAACTGCAAATCTAAAATAGAAGCCTTTGAGCCTATTATAAAAGAGCTTCTTAGTAAAGATTCAATTCAAGTATTTTATTATAAGCGCATTTTATGGCAATATCTTAAAGATAATCACGGACTAGATTGCGCGCAATCTTCGTTTAGAAGATACATTTCTAATCACTCAGAATTTAATGAGTACTTTAATAATAGGAAGAAAGGGCATATATCCACTACTTCGCCTATGAGGTATGAAACTGAGAAAGGAAAACAAGCACAATTGGATTGGAAGGAAAACATAGAATTTGTTTTAACTACAGGTGAAGTTATTAATATAAATGTTTTTGTGATAATCCTTTCATACTCAAGGTTTAGAGTATATAAATTATCTCTTGACAAAACACAAGACGTATTACTTTCTTTTTTAGATGAATCATTTGAAACATTCGGAGGAGTGCCAGAAGAATTACTAACAGATAACATGAAAACAGTTATGGATGAAGCTAGAACCAATTATTCTAAGGGAAAAGTAAATAACAAATTTCAGCAATTTGCAAATGACTATGGATTTAAAGTCCGTCCCTGCATAGCAGGAAGACCGAATACAAAAGCTAAAGTTGAAGCTCCTATGAAACTATTAGATGAAATAAGAGCATATAATGGAACCTTAGATTATGAAGGTCTGCATAAGCTCGTTTCAGATTTAAACAATAGAATTAATAGTACATGCCATACATCAACTGGCAAAATACCTATATTGCATTTAGAAAAAGAAAAAGATTTCTTATCTGGACTGCCTAAAGAGCAGATAAGAAATCACTACAAAATAATCACCACAAATGTTAAAGTAAATCGCCAAAGCATGATTTCATATAAATCAAACCAATATTCTGTACCACCAGAATATATAGGCAAAAAACTAAAACTTCAAGTTTATGATGATCAACTACATATGTATTATAGCACAAATTTAGTTACTATTCATAAAATACAAAATCAGAAGTTAAATTATCATGCTGATCATTATGCTGAAATCAGTGCTTTAACATTTAATAAAAATTCATATGAAATGATAGAGATAGCTAGAAATAATTTAAAAATGATAGGAGAAATATATCAAAATGAATAGTACATATACACAACTTATAAATAATTTAGAATATTTGAGGATGAAGCAAATGATTACTCATTTGGACGAAGTTATTGATTTTACAACAAAGAATAATTTATCTTTTGTTGATGCTCTTATTAAGCTTACAGCTCATGAAATTGACTATAAAGAAGCAAACATGATTAAATCTATGGTTAAGGTTGGGGCATTTCCACATCAGAAAGAAATTAAGGAATTTGACTTTAATTTTCAACCTGGAATTAATAAAGATCAAATATTAGATTTTTTAACACTACGCTTTTTAGAATCACAAGAAAATATTGTATTTTTAGGTTCTAGTGGAGTTGGTAAAACACATCTTGCAACTTCTATCGGAATCGCGGCTGCGAAGCGCCGTTACAGTACTTATTTCATTAAGTGCAATGATTTGCTGCAACAGCTAAAGCGAGCAAATCTAGAAAATAGATTAGATGCTAGGCTTAAGCACTTTAGTAAATATAAACTTCTTATTATTGATGAATTAGGTTATTTACCTATAGATAAAGAGGATTCAAAACTATTCTTCCAATTAATCGACATGAGATATGAGAAAAAAAGTACCATCTTAACTACCAACATAAATTTTAATTCTTGGGATGATATTTTTTATGATGCTGTTATAGCTAGCGCTATATTAGATAGAGTTTTACATCACGCTCATGTTGTTACAATTAATGGTAAGTCCTATAGATTGAAAGATCATTTTAAGCAAGAAGAAGATTAAAAAACTACATTCTTAAATGATCAAAAAGTTACATTTCTAGCTTGACATTTATAATTAGTTATCCACAGATTGTCCAACTATATAATTTCTTAAAGAAAAGTCAGGACCACCCGTCAAACGGGTGGCTTGCTCTGCGGCTGTAAACCTAAAAAATATATAGAAGCGTTTTTCTAACTAAAACTGTCCATATACTTTTTAATTGTTTGGTTATTCAATATTTTAGATGAGTTTATGAAACTTAAGTTTTATAACAACTTATAGTTTTGCATTACCAGTATCAGTTTAGCAGTTACACAAATCTTGTGATAAAACCATTGTTTTAGAATACTCATAGTTTTTTAACGGTATAGCCAAACGTCCACCACCCACTTAACATGTGGTTTTCTGAACTCTAAAGCATAAAATAAAAAGCTGTCGACTTTGTCGACAGCTTGAGAGATATTTTAAATTAAATATCTCCTTTTTGTTTAAATTATTGTAATAATTTTAATACGTTATTTGGTGTTTGGTTAGCTTGAGCTAACATTGATTGTGCAGCTTGAGTTAATACATTATCCTTAGTGTATTCCATCATTTCTTTAGCCATATCAGTGTCTCTAATTCTTGATTCTGCTGCTTGTAAGTTTTCTGATGTATTATCAGTAGAAGTAATAGTATGTTCTAATCTGTTTTGAACAGCTCCTAATGTAGCTCTATGTTTAGAAACTTCAGTAATAGCTGATTCTATCTTAGCTAATGCTGCCTTAGCATTTGTTGCTGTATCTAATTTAAGAGAGTTTACAGCTAATTTAGTAGCTGTCATTGTTTGCATAACTATTTTAATTTCTTGACCTGATTTGTTTCCAACTTGGAAAGCAACTGAATTACTTGTATTTAATATGTTTTTACCGTTAAATTCAGTTTGAGTAGCAATTCTTGAAACTTCTGAAGTTAATTGATCAACTTCTTTTTGAATTAAGTCTCTATCTGAATTTTGGTTAGTTCCATTAGCTGATTGAGTAGCTAATGTTTTAAGTCTTTGTAACATTGAGTGTGTTTCAGTTAACGCACCTTCTGCAGTTTGTACTAATGAAATACCATCTTGAGCATTAGTTGAACCTTGATTTAATCCTCTGATTTGTGATCTCATCTTTTCTGAGATTGCAAGACCTGCTGCATCATCTCCAGCTCTGTTAATTCTTTGACCAGAACTTAATTTTTCAACTGCCTTTGAAGAAGCATTTGTGTTGATTCCCATTTGTCTGTGTGCATTCATAGCACTAAGATTGTGATTGATTACCATAATAAATTCCTCCTTGATTTTTGAAATTAGACATCCATGTCATAATTTAAATTTTATTTATATCAACTCTTAAGAGTTAATAGCTTATTTGACTTATATTTATTTATTCGTAACTTTTCGAAATTACTTTAGACTTATTTTTTATTTTTTTAACCTTTTGCACTAAATATTTTTAGATTTCCATTAATTCCATTGTATTTCTTTCTTGCCTCTCTATTTTTTCTTATAATATCAATTTGTTTTTTTACTTCAGCTTTTTTTTTCTTTAGTAATATCTCAAGCTTTTTATCTAACTCAAATATACTTATAACTTCTTTATTTTCATTTATTTCTTCCTTATAAAAATTTATTTTCTTAATTTCATCTAGAATTTTAGCTCTTTGATCTAGTAATTCGTTTATATCATTATCTTCATTTACTTTTGAAATTAGTTGTAAAGTCATTTCTTTATAATTATCAAGATATTCATATAGCTCCATATATTTATCCTTCTTCATTCCTGTTATTCAACAGTATTTTTTAGTTACTTCCTGCAAAATATGATGATAAACTATTTTGTTGACTTTGTAATTTTGATAATGCGCTTTCTAAAGTTGCATATTTGCTATATAACTTATTTTCTCTATCAGTCAAATCATCTTCCATTTCACTTATTTGGCTCTTCATACTTGTTATTTGTTTTGCTAAATCACTATTATAAGTATTATATGAATCTGTACCAACTTTCAACATTAATGTTGATGATAATCCAGTTACATTTTTATTTACCACATCAGCAAGTTTTACAATTATTCCAGAATTACTCACATCAGTTGCCGTTGCATTTTTTGTAAACAACTCTTTAACAGCTTCAAGATTATTTTGAAGAGTTTGAGTTAAAGTATTATCATCAGCAATATTATACAAACCATTTTTATCAGTATAATCTTTAACTGGCTTTATCCCCATACTTTCTAATGTTAATCCAGATGAAGAAATTAATGTTGACCCAAATATTCCTTGCATAGCGCTTTTTAATCCTTCTGCTATGGTTGTAAGACTATCATCTTTTCTTAGCAAACCAGTTTTTGCTTTTGTCTCCCATTGTGTAATCTGTGTATCAGACATTTCTTTCCTTTGATCATCTGTTAATGGCATATAATTTTTATCTCGTGTTTCATATAATTTTGTATTTATACTTGATAATAAAGTATCATAATCGTTTATAAAAGATGTAATCCTATCCTTCAAAGCTGAAACGTCTGTAGTTCCTGTTAATTTAACCGGAGTCCCTCCCCCTGTTATTTTCCCATTAGAATCTTCATTTGCATCTGTAGTATCAGCAAAATTAAAAGTCACACCATCAATAGTTTTTGTGTTACTTGTTGTTTTATTTTCTATATCTGAAATATTGTATACACTTCCATCAGCTTTAGTTATAGATGCATGGAGATTTTTTCCTGTGGAAGTCTGACTAGATATACTTGCACCTCCACTTGTCAATTTTGCTGTAAATGACAAGTCACTCCCCATATTATTTGATTGTATTAATATACCACCAGAAAAATCGCTAATTTTAGCTGTTGCAGCTATTCCCTTAGTGGAAAAGGCAGTATTTAATTCCGATACAATTTGTGATTGTGTCTTACCTGTCGTTGTAATATCATCTATAGATGTTGTTGTCGGTGTACCGCTTGAATCTTTAGTACTAAATGAAAATGATAATTTGTCAGCTGCTGTTAAATTTGTTGATGTCAATGTTGTTGATGCTTTAGATGCCAATTGTGACACACTTATAGAATAGTTATCAATGCTAGCACCCGAAGTTGTGGTTGCCGTCACTACATTACTATTACCCGAAGTAAACTTCACAGAATTATATATCTTTGTAGATAGTAAGCTACTCGAACCATCAACGGTTAAATATTTGCTATAAAAATCGTTAGCCGACTTCATTATTGTTCTATATTGCTCTTGTTTCCATTCTAAAACTTGCTCATTCTGCTTTTGTGTATCTACTTTTAACTTGTAGGGTTTCATTGACGCTGTAACTAAAGAGTCTGTATCTAACAATCCTGAAAGCCCCGTCATTCTATTAACTGATCTTACATTTGACATTTATATCACTCCTTTTAAAATTTGATAAGTTTATTTTAATACTCGTTTTTATCCTTGTTTCTTAGCTTCTTTATATGCATCATGCCATAAATTACTTACATCTTCTATTAGAGGAATAATTTCATCCATAACTTCAATTTTTTTTGTCATATTTGCTTCAACTAGTTTTTCTTTAATAAAAGCATAAATACTAAGCAAAGTACTTGTCCATCCTGCTTGTGTTGTATCAAGACTAACCATTAATTCTGTAAATATATCTTGAACTCTAATCAAACTAGAATTAGCTCTCTTTATATCCTTATCTAAAATTGCTTGTCTGGCTATTTTTGCAAATTTAACCGCACCTTCAACTAACATAAGTAATAATTGTTCCTTTGATGCATAATTTACGCTATTATTTTTATAAATATTATAAGCATTTTGATACATATCTAGCCCTCCTACTTTTTAGCATCTAAAATTCTTCCTTTAGAATTTTCTCCGTCAATATTTTCATTTTTTTCTGCCTTGACTTCTAATTCTTGTTTTTTATACTTCACCGTATCTATAGTTATATACTTTTTCTCGGTGTACTCTTTAGTTTCATTCTTTTTATGTCTTTCATTACGTTCATCTTTTATGTTTCTTTTAGCTGTTATCGCCTTGCCCGAATGTACTTTTTTTTCTTTTATTTCCTCTTGCATCTTTTTTCTTATGTCTGTATCAATTTTGTTTAATTTAAACTCCAATTACTTTTCCCCCATAAGACTTAAGTTTTAAACACATTATACAAACTATAACCTAAGCTTTCTTATCAAGTAGCCCAACTTGTTTGCACATATATGCAATCATATCTAAAAACTTTTCTGAAGGAACCTCTAGCACTACATCTTTAGTTTCATCATTAACTATCTTTACTATTAGTGTTCCTAGATCTTTATGGATTGCAACTTCTGCATGAGTCTTATCGTCTTCTAAAAATTTATTCATTTTCTTTATAGCTTTATCTAATTCTTTTTTATCAACTTGATTTTCATTTTGCTTAATTTCAATTTCTTCTTTTTCAACTTTTCTTTCAGCTATAGTCCCACTATTATTGTCTATAGGTGAGTTATTAGAATATTGAGATACATTATTATATATATTTATATTATTTCCAATTGCATTAACATCCATGTTTGGAATTCCTCCTTTATTAAATCTTAGAATTAGTACAAAGTTATCTTTTCTTGATATTCTTTAGCAAATTCATATCAATTTTTATTGCTTGTTTATTTTCTTCCATTACCTCTTCATACAATTCTTTCCTTAATATTGATATGTTTTTAGGAGCATTTATCCCAATTTTCACACTGCCATCATCAATTTTACTTATAGTAATTTCTATATCATCACCTATCATGAGCGATTCACCTTTTTTTCTTGTAATTATTAACATCTAATCACTCTCCTATTAGAGGCTGCTTTATTTTATATTTTGAATTATCTAATATTATTTGTTCCCCTAAGTTATTAGAAATATTTATAATAATTGGTCCTTGAAGATTAGTTGTAATTTTCTTTGCTTCTGAATTTAAAGTTATAGTTGTAATAACCATTACATCTTTTGGCATTTCTATTTTTAGATTATTAATTATATCTTCACTTAATTTCAGTTCATAATCTTCAAAAAAGTCATAAGGTGATGTTACTATAAGTCCTACTCCATCATCTTCTAATGAATGCAGTAGTTTAAAAGGTTCATATTCTTCTAACTCAATAAGAATAAATCTTTTTAATTCATCAAATCCTAAAATCCCCTTATTAAAGATAATTATGTTTTTTTCGTCATAAGTTATTTCCCCATGAACCTTAGAGATAAATTTCATGCTATAAACACTCCTCTATTTTATAAATAATCTAATAACGTTTTAGTTAATACTTTTGCACTTGTTTGAAGAGATGCTGTATATACAGTTTGCGCAACTGAATATTCCATTGTTTTTTGTGTATAATCTACATCCCCAACTTCTGATAGTATACTAGTCATATTATAATTTTGATCTTCATTGGTTGCTTGCGCTGAATCCATTCTATTTTGCATGGCTCCAACAGTTGATCTACATTTTTGCACATTCTTTATTATGTAATCCATCTTTGTTAAATCTGACCCTGTAACAGTACTTAAATTAGTAGCTGTAGGATTACTTAAATTATTCACAATATCTTTCAATACATCTGAAGCATTTACACTTGTTCCTGAATCAGTATCTGTAAACTCTAATATATTCGTTGATGTTTGATTATACTCAATTGTAACGCCTGTAGATATTTCTGCCGTTAATTTCGTATTTATTTGAGTATATGCATTTGGATCTGCTGCAGTTCCACTCGTGCCAGTAAACGCTGTTCCATTTTTATCTAAGTAACTAATTGAACCATCACTATTTGCAACTACTGGCTTTGATGTGCTCTTAGTTCCTCCAAAAATATAATTCCCATCAAAAGAAGAATTTAATATATCTCCTAATTGTGCGACCTTTTGCACTATTTCATCTTTTATATTACTAATTTCATCTTTTCCATACGCTCCATTCCCAGCTTTAACCATAAGCTCTCTTATTCTTGAAAATACATTTCCTGCTTCAGATAATGCAGTATCTGTTGTATCAAGCCAATTTGTAACATCTTTTATATTGGAATTATATTGCTTATTGGCGGCAATCTCGCTATTCAATTGCATAATTCTTGTTGCCGTACTTGGGTTATCAGATGCTCTCGTTATTGAATTTCCTGAAGAGAGTTGATTCTGCAAAGTGCTCATATTTCCTAAATTTCTTTTCATGTTGTTCAAATAATTTGCAACAAGCATCGAATTGGTTATTCTTGGCATAGTATTCTTCACCTCTTTATTTTATTAACTTAATTCTTTTATTTCTAAGAAAGTTTTATAATTACTAAACAAGTTTAATGTATACATCCTTAAATTAATCTAACTTCTCAAATTACTTTTTCAGACCATTTATTACCACATCAAGCAACTCATCAACTGTACTTATTACTTTCGCATTTGCTTGATAAGCATGTTGAAATTGTATTAAATTAGTTGTTTCTTCATCTATTGAAACCCCTGATTCTGATAATCTATCATTTTCATAAGTTTCTAGTTGTTTTTCTGAAATAGAAAGATCACTGGTTACTCCTTTAGTTACTGTAGCAAGATTACTAATTACACTTTTATAATAATTATCCAAAGTCGCTCCTGATGAACTGCTATTTAATTTTAATGCACTTGCATCTAATGTTAACTGTGAACCAGTAGTTGCCGTATTAGTAAAGAAATCTTTTCTTGTTGAATTACTAGTCACATCAATTTTATCTAAGTCCATCTTTATTTCTTTAATACTTGCAATTGCTAAAGCTCTTGTTCCTGCTTTATCACCGCTAACATCAGTAGATGTCTCTCCACAATTTAGTTTAGATGGATCTGTATTTAACACTGAATTAACAGTTATGTTTTTAGCATTAATACCTATATCTGTAGCTGCTCCTGTACCATTAGAAGCACTAGTTACAAATATAGGATCATTGTACTTAAGGTTTGAATTTGAACTTGCTGCATCAGTACTTCCTGTTTGAATTGCATTCACTGCATATGCTAATCCGGCTGCGAATTTGTCTAATTGATCCATGCACGTTTGAATGTCTTTTTGTACTGCTTGTTTTCCTCCAATTTCTCCTTTTTCTACTTTAAATAATGACTTTTCTATACTAGCTTTATCTGTAGGAGCTGGAGTCACAATACCGCTTTTATCTGCTATTAGAATTCTCTTTTCAAGAACTTCATTTTTCAACGCTTCATCTGCCCCAGATATTGTTAATGTTTTTATATTTTTTTTATCTCCTAAAACAGAGTAAGTTACCGTAAGATTGCCCGATGTATCAAGAGTCGCACTTTCAACATAAGAAAATCTATTACAATTTTTTCCTGTAAGGTCATTTCCATCGACTAACATTCCTATTGTAGGGCTAGATAATTCCGATGAACTTACATCCATCGCTTCATAATTTTCTCTTTTAGTTGTTATTCCAAATTTAGTACTTAAATCATCAAGTAAATTATCTCTTTTATCCATTAAATCATTCGGAGTCATCCCTATTGCTGATACACCTGCTATTTGTTGATTTAAATCCTTAATTTGATCCAATATACTATTTATATCTGTAACATCAGTCTGCATTGTTCCTTGTGCATCACTTTTTTTAGTGTCGAGTTGAGTATATCGATTATTTAGTGCACTTGCTAAAGTTTGCGCCTGTTGCAATGCTACCGTCCTGTTACTTGATTTTGTTGGATCTAAAGACAACGATTGAAAACCTTTATAAAAATCACTTAGCGCTTGTTGTATACCCGTATCTGAAGTTTCATTCAGTATATCTTCTACTTGAGTTAGATAACTATTCTTAGTTTCAAGTTTGCCATTATCAGATTTTTGAGTTCTAACTTGATAATCTTTAAATACATCTCTAATTCTTTGTATTGTTGTTATCTCTGCTCCTGTTCCTACTTGACCCGCTGAACAACTATCAAATCTTGACGTTCCACCAAAAGGTCTTGTAGTTTGTACCACTGCCCTTTGTCTCGAATATCCTGTCGTGCTTGCATTTGATATATTATGTGATGTCGTATTAATATTTCCTTGTTGTACATTTAACCCCCTTTTGGCAATAGTAAATGTATCAAATAATCCTGACATTTTATATCCTACCTTTCATAAATACAACTTCCTTGTCTTTCTATTTCACGTCCCTATATATTTTGCTTGAAAAATCACTAAATCAATTTTCCTACTAAACTTATAGAAATTTTCTTGATTATTATTTCAACCCCCACAATTAATCAGCTATCTTTATTATCTAGATAAATTTCCATAAGAATTATAAGTCTTTATCTCCCTGCTTGGATTCATAATATTTAACATTTTATTTGTGAACATTATCTGTTGTTTTAGTAAAATATCATTAGTATCCTTTTGCTGAGTTGTCTTCTCCATTGTTATTCCGATGTCCCTGTAAACTTCTTTAAGTTCTTTATTATCAGAACTATTTACGATTTCAGGCATGCTTTTCCCACCAATTAATTTCCTTCGTTCAACTTCTACCTTTGCAATCTTCTTACCACATTCATTAATCTCATCAACTAATCCCTCTAAACCAAACACATCTTTACTCATAATCATTTTATACTGAGTTTCTAGTAATTCTAGGAGTTCCTGCAAATCATTATCTTGGTTTCGTATTAATGTAATAAGCTCATTTATCATTTTTATTCACTTCTCTCCTTCATAGCATCTAGTAGACTTCTTGCTGTTAATCTTGCATCAACATTGTATGTTCCACTATCTATTTTATTTTTAATATCTGCTATTTTTTTTGCATTTTGTATATTGCTATCTAACGAATAACCTTTAAGGCTTTTTCCAAGTTCTGAAATTTCAATTCTATCTACATCATCAGTTTTCTTTGTCTTTTCTATAGCTTTACTGCTATTTGAGTTATATGCATTTATATATGTCGATCTACTTATTCTATCAATACTCATAATACATTTCTCCATTTCTTAAGCACATGAAAGAAAATAACATTTGTTATTTTTTATCGTGCATTACTACTTCATTACTATACTTATCGTACTTTTCTTTTATAAGTTTATAGAAAAGTCAATAAAAAATAATTCACATCTATATTTTCGCAAATTGTTCATGGTATATGTTTTTATTAATGAAAAGACCACTCAGCTATAACAGTTTGTCCTTCTTCTAATGTAATTTCTCCTTCACTAAACCAACAAATAGCATTATCTTTATTCCTTTCATCTGAAATATCATCGCAAACATCTTCATCATAAACTTCTATAATACCCTCATTTTTCTTTTTTCTTACTTTACCCCTCTTTTTACTTTCGCTGTTTTTCACTTCTAAAATTACTGGAAAATTATTATGTTGATTACTAATCTCCATCTTTGCTCCGATTACGTCAATATTTTTATCACTTTTATTTTCATTATTTAAATTTTGATTATCTAACTTTGAGAATGTTATTTCATTATTCTTACTTTTTTCAGAATCAACCTCTTCTTTTTCTTGTAGGGGTATCGCATTTTGAGAATTCGCTTCTATACTTTCATTTTTATTCATATCCATTTTTTCTAGAGTTTTTATCTTATTTTCTTCTTTGAAAACCTCAGATTTTTCTCTTACTTTAATGTTTTGATGCTTTACAAAATTTTTCACTTTATATACCTTATCATCTGTAATTTCAATCATTTCTAAATCTATTAGTACATCTAACGCAGCTTTCATTTCATCACTATCTCTATTAAATTCTATTGCTAAAGTCTCTACTGTGTATGGTATATTTCTTGACATATATAGTTCACCTTCTCTATTTACCTTTCCAGCTAATATAACTATCCTATTCCATACATAGTGAACAAGATCTCTCTTAGACATCCTATCTATTATTTTTAATTTTGTATCTTCATACATATCAACTCTAAATCTCACATATCTTCTCTCTTTCATACTCATCATTTCCCTTCATATTTATATACCAACAAGTTAATTCACAAAAATGTTCTTATATGCGGCATAGCTGCCTTTTTTTAATGTGCATATCTTATCTATTTAATATAAACTAACTTCTTTTAACCAATCTTAAATTTTTATCCTTATATATTAGAAATATTCTTGAATAACAAATTTATAAAGGGTTTTGATAAAATTTTTCCAAAAAATAAAAACCCCCAAAAGGGAGCTTTTATTTTAATCTCTTTATTCTTTCAACACTACTTACTATATTAGTTATTCTTATTCCAAAGTTTTCATCAACAACAACAACTTCACCTAATGCTATTTGTTTTCCATTAACTAATATTTCAACTGGTTCTTCTGCAAGCTTGTCTAGCTCTATTAAAGAACCTGTTCCTAAATTCAAAATATCTTGTATACTTTTCTTTGTTCTTCCTAGAACTACAGATATGTCTAAAGGAACATCTAATATTAAGTCAATATTCTTTATTGGTGGAACGCTGTTTTGTGGCATCAATGGTTCAAATGTTGCCGCATGAACTTCCACTGGTTGCTGTATTCTTGGCTGTTCATATTGTGGTTGTTGGTATTGTTGCTGATATTGAGATTCTTGTTGATACTGTTGCTGAACTTGATCTGGCTGTTCATATATTTCTTTATTTACAATTGCGTCTTTTTTATTATCCTTTGCTGGCTCAGACGCTGCTACTTCTTTTCCTTTATCCTCTCCAGTCATTATTGCAACAATATTTTTAGCTGTCTCTATTGGGAATATTTGCATAATATTGCTATCTACAATATCTCCAATAGTCATTCTGAATGATACTCTAACTATTGGCTGATCTTCAGGAATTGCTTCCGAAATAGGTATAGAACCATCTACCACAACTTTGGCTGTTGGTGGTGATATATCAACTTTTCTTCCAAACATGGTTGCCATTGATGTAGCTGCTGAACCTATCATTTGATTCATAGCCTCTGAAACTGCACTAATCTCTATTTCAGATAGATCATGCGTTTCACCTACTTTTCCATCTCCACCCATCATTAAGTTTGATATAACTAAACCATCTAATGTTTTTATAATTAAAATATTTCTTCCTATTATTCCTGCAACATATTCAATATCTAGAACAATGTTCGGTGTTTCAAAACCTTCTTTTATTTCTCTAAGCGTAGTTACGCTAACTACTGGAGTAGTTATGTTAACTTGTTGGTTTATAAGTTGGTATAGTGCTGTCGAAGCTGATCCCATGGATATATTTCCAATTTCTCCAAGCAGATCCTTATCAATATCAGTTATAACCCCTTCATCCGATTTACTACTTTCAGTTGACGTATTTGCACCTTCACTAGAAGATAAATCTTCGCCTGCTAATAACGCATTTATTTCTTCTTGCGATAAAAAACTATTGCTCATACCCATTCACTTCCTTATCCGTTATATCTAAAATCATAACACCTGCATTTTTTCCTACCACACCCGGTTTAGCATAATAACATTCTTCATTACCTACATACACTTTTATTGGTGATGAACTCTTATTGTCAAGTTTAATTACATCACCTACTGTTAATTTTAAGAAATCATCTACTGTTATATTAGCAGTTCCAAGCTCTGCTACAATCTCAACATCAACCTTATTGATTCCTTTTTCTAATTTTTCTCTTGATTCAGCCATCGAAGCTTCATTATCATTCTTAAATGCATATTGTACTACTAATTTATCTAATATTTTCTCTACACTCAAATAAGGAAGACACATATTAATAAATGTGCTTCTCTTATTCATTTCTACAGAAAATGTTATTAATGCCACAGGATCATTAGGGGATAGGGTTTGATTGATTGCCGGATTAGTTTCAATTGTTTCTACTTCTGGCTCAACTTCTAACACAGAATCCCATGCTAGCTTCAAATTACTTATCATTCCAGTAGTTACTTGTCGCATTATGTTCTTGTCTATATCTGTAAATTCTTTTGCCTGAGCTTTTCTATCTCCCTTTCCTCCAAGTAAAACATCTATCACTTGAAGGGAAAATTGAGGATTAGTCTCAAATATTATTGTCCCTGATAATGGAGCCATTTTAAATATAGTGATAATGGTAGGGTTTTGCACAGAATGAATAAATTCCTCATACGTTATCTGCTCTACAGTTTCTATCTTCACCTTAACATTTTGCCTAGTCTGACCTGTTAAGTAGTTGGAAATTATTCTTGCATAATTATCATGAATTAATTCAAGTGTCCTTATATGTTCTTTTGAAAACTTTTGAGGACTCCTAAAATCATAAAGTTTAACTTTATGTTTTTCTTCATCTTTACCAACATCTTCCGATCCTAATTCACCTGTAGATAAGGCAGACAATAAGGCATCTATTTCATTTTGTGATAAGACATCTGCCATACTTTTCCCTCATTTCAATAATCTAATTTAATAATTTGTCGATATCTATTATTGTAAGAAGCTTTTCATCATAATTTAGTATTCCTTTAATATATTGTTGCGCTTTACCTGCATCTTTTTCTATTTTTTGTATATTTTTTTCATCTATGTCTAAAACTTCTTCAACCTCATCCACCGTTATTCCTATTTCCTCATCTCCCACTGTCAAAATAATTATATTATTTTGTTCTTTCCCGGGAGTTACATTAAGCAATAAATTTATATCAACAAGAGATTTAATGCTTCCACGTAAATTTATCAAACCTTTAATATAACTTGGAGCCTTAGGAACCTTTGTAATTCCCATAGTATCATTGATACTTTGGACTCTATCTGTTTCCACTGCAAAATGTTCTTCTCCTAGTTTGAATACTACTATTTGCACTCATATTCCTCCTCTACAATAATATGCAATCAACCATCAATAATTGACACTTAAATTAAAAATTCTTTAAAATTTGCAAATATTTATTATACGCTGTTAAAATCCATTTCTTATATTATTGCTTTTATATTAACCCACAACTTTCTTTATAGCTTCTAAAACTCTATCCGCTTGGAATGGTTTTACTATAAAGTCTTTTGCTCCAGCTCTTATTGCATCCATAACCATTGATTGTTGCCCCATAGCTGAACACATAATTACTTTAGCATCTGGGTCGAATTCTTTTATTTGTTTAACAGCTTCAATTCCATCCATATCTGGCATAGTTATATCCATTGTTACTACATCTGGTTTTTCTTTCTTATAAAGATCCACTGCAACTATTCCGTTATTTGCTTCACCTACTATTTCAAAATCATTTTTTTCTAAAATATCCTTTATCATCATTCTCATAAACGCTGCATCATCCACAATTAAAACTCTAGCCATACAATTTTACCTCCAAAATTTAATTTATTCCTATAGATTTCAATATTTTCTCTAACGAACCCGGCATAGGGATATAATAAAAATGTCCTCCTATATTCTCTTCTGTATCACTGTCTAAGAATACAGTTTCAATATCTAGTATATATTCATCATATTGATTGGACTCAATAAATGTAGTTGTGAGTATTGCACCTAACATATCAAATGAAGTTGCAGGCACTGATGGTGCCATAACAAGATTAGTTAACTGTGCAATAGCATTCATATATGATGCTGATATTATATTTGCTATCTCGCATAATACAGAACTTCCCATTTCACTTTCTGGAGACTGCTTGCTTCCAACTAATTTTTTTATTACATTTTCAGCTGTTTCCTGTTCGAATACTAAAAGCATATTTCCTGAAATATCGCCCAGCACTCTTACAACTGTTCCAGCTACAGCACATTCTCCACTTTCTTGAAATACTTCTTCTAGTTTTACTACATTTACTGCTGGTACTGTCATATCTACTTTTTTTCCCATCATCATAGAAAGAGCAGTTGCTGCATTACCTGCACCTATGTTAGAAACTTCTTTAAGTGCATCTAATTGCAAAGTGCTTAAATTAGAATACTCCACTTATAACCCTCCTTTAAAATTTTTCACCCTAAAGGGCCAATCATCTCACATTTATATATTATTATTGCTTTTATAACATACCAATAATAATATATCTTGTCCACTCCAAACCTTTAGCCTTTTGCTCATTTTTATGGAATTATAAGTCAAACTAATTTTAATTAGTTTTAAAAACCTTACTTAAAAATTTCACTTTATAATAATGCCCCTACATCTAGTATCAGCGTTACTAAACCATTACCAAGTATAGTCGCACCAATATACTGATCTAAATTCTTTAATGTTTTTCCGAGTGGCTTTATAACTATTTCTTGTTGTCCAAGTAATGAATCGACTAATAAACCTATAGTTTTATCACCTACATTAACTATTATAACAAATTTCTTATCAGTATTACTAGCCTCTATATCTAAAGTTTCATTTAATCTTACTAATGGAATTACATTTTCTCTATAAATAATAACTTCTTTTCCATTACTCTTCTTTATATTTTCCTCTTTATAGTCAATTACTCTATCAATAAATCCTAATGATATTGCTAATGTTTCCTCTCCTACTTTTACAAGTAAAGCTTGTATTATTTGTAATGTAAGTGGAAGCTTAATTACAAAAGTTGAGCCTTTGCCTTCTTCACTTAGTAGATCTACAGTACCACCGAGTGCTGCAATTTTTGTCTTAACAACATCCATTCCAACTCCTCTTCCTGAGATATCTGTTACAACTTCATTAGTGCTAAATCCTTGAGCAAAAATCAAATTCTTAATATCACTATCTGACAATCCTTCTGTGTTTATTCCTTTTTGCTCTGCCTTAGCTTTTACTCTTTCAAGATTTATTCCTGCTCCATCATCTGATACTTTTATTAATGCTTTTGTTCCTTCTTGGTATGCAATAAGCTTCACAGTTCCAACTGGAGGCTTGCCTTGTGCAATTCTCTTTTCAGCAGATTCTATCCCATGATCCGCTGCATTTCTTAATAAATGTATTAATGGTTCACCTATTTCATCAATAACAGTTCTATCAAGTTCAGTATCAGCACCTTCTATAACAAAGTTAATTTCCTTATTTAACTCTACTGATATATCCCTTATCATTCTTGGGAATCTATTGAATACTGTATCTAGCGGAAGCATTCTAATCTTCATGACTAAATCTTGAAGATCAGATGTTGTCCTTCCTACTTGTTCCAATGTTTCATTTAACTCTTGAGATTTATGAACATTTACGATTTGTTCTAATCGAGTTCTATAAATTACAAGCTCAGAAACCATATTCATTAAATTATCTATTCTCTCTAAATCAACTCTTACTGATTGATGTGCCTTCTTAACTTCTTTCTTTTGAGTAGGCTTTTTAGCAACTGGTTGCTTTGTCTCAACTTTTGCTTCAGCCGGCTTTTCTCCTGAAGCTTTTTCTATAGCTGGTACCTGTGGCACTTCTTTTACTTCTGCTTCTTTTGGAGCTATATCTGGGCTTTCTAATTCTATTAAAGAAGCTTCAACTTTTGCAACTTCTGAAATTCCATTTACAACAGTTAATATTTCATCTACAGTATTTTTAGTTACTAATACAAATTTCAACTCAAAATCAAACTCTTCATTTTCAATTTCTTGAGTTGATGGGTCTGATTTTAGTATTTCTCCGTGATCTTCAAGATCTTTAACTATTAAAAAGGCTCTTGCTGATTTTAACAAAGTATTTTCACTTAATGTTACTTTTAATTCAATAGAGTTAAAACCTTTTTCTCTAGCTTGTCTAATAACAGACGTGTCATATTGATTTAAATCTAAATCAAATTCATCACCTGATATCATTTTTCTTCCTTCTTCTGACTTGATTTCACTATCTTGTGTTTCTTCTTGTGTGTTACTATTGTTTCCATTTTCTTTTATATCAGCTAAGGCTTTCATTATTCCATCTATATCTATTTTTTCCTCAGAACCTTCTTGAACGTTATCAACCATCTTTTCTAATGTATCAAGGCAATCAAATAATACTGTTACTACATCCTGAGTTACTTTTAGTTTTCCTTCTCTAAATTCAGCTAATACATCTTCCATCTTATGGGTAAGTTCTGCTAAATCAGTAAATCCCATAGTCGCTGCCATCCCCTTAATTGTGTGGGCAACTCTAAATATTTCATTAACCTTATCTGTATCATCTGGATTTTGCTCTAAATCTAATAATGATTCGTTCAATGTTTGTAAATTTTCCAATGACTCCTCTAAAAACATTGACATATATTGAGATGTATCCATCCTTACTCCTCCTCTATATCTTTTTATAAATAAAGGTTGATGCTTTTTCAAATCCATAGTCTCTGTAATTATAAATGCTCTCTGTAGCTCCTACAAATAAAAGCCCCCCCTTTTTTAATGAATTACTAAATTTTTTATAAATTTCTTGTTTAACATCATTATTAAAATAAATAACTACATTTCTGCAAACAATCAAATCAAAGCCAGTATCATATCTATCTAAAATTAAATCATGCTTTTTAAATGTTACCATATTCTTAATTTTAGACTCTACATAATACTTATCGTCCCTTACTTTAAAATATTTACTTAAATCTGCATTATTTATACCTTTCATTTCATTTTCAGTGTATTCTCCACTCTTTGCTCTAGAAAGTATAGTATCATCTATATCTGTAGCTATTATATTATGTCTTCCATTTGGAGCTAACTTATCCAATATTATTCCTAATGAATATGGCTCACAGCCTATTGAACAAGCTGCACTCCAAATTTTCAGACTTGAATTATTTGGTAGTAACTCCTTTGCAATTTGTTTTTCTAAATCAGTAAATAATTCTGGATTTCTAAAAAATTCTGTTACGTTTATTGTTATAAAATCTAAAAACTTTTGTCTTTGCTCTGGATTACTTTTTATAGACTTGGAATATTCATCTAATGTTTTTATACCAACTCTTGTCATTAAGCTGTTTATTCTTCTATTTAGCTGTTCTGGCTTATATGCTGATAAATTTATACCCAACTCTTTATGAACCCATTTGTGAAATTCATTAAAATCCATATTTCCTCCTATAACTGTTTAATTATTTTTACTATATTTTCAGCTATTTCATTAAGCGGAGCCACTAAATCTACTTTTCCAGTTTCAAACGCAGCCTTTGGCATACCATAAATTGTACATGTAGATTTATCTTCTGAAATTGTTATACCACCATTATCTTTTATGTTTGCAGTTCCATCAGCACCATCTCTGCCCATTCCTGTAAGAATTACAGATATTAAATTTCCTCTATAAACTTTTACAGCAGAATTAAATAACTTGTCAACTGCCGGTCTTACTCCCCATATAGGTGGCTCTTCATTTAAATGAATCAAATTATTTGAGCCCACAGTCATATGCTGACCGCCCTTAGCAATATATATGGTATCATTACTGATTTTCATACCTTCTGCTGCTTCAATCACTTTCATCTTGCAAGCTTTATCTAATCTTTCAGAAAATACTTTTGTAAAGCCTTCTGGCATGTGCTGAACCACAAAAACTGGTACACCTAAATTTTCTGGTAATTTTGTTAATACCTCCTGAAGAGCCTTAGGACCTCCAGTAGATGCCCCAATTACAACTGCATCTATTTTTTTATTTTTAGGTATACTGTTCACCCTATGTATAGTTTTTTCTTTTATTATATTTGGATTATTTAAACCATTCTCACTGTTTGTTATTTTATTATTTTTATTAGGTTCTAAACTTGTTAACTTCTTTCTAGAATTAACGTTGCTAGTTATACTTTTTATTTGTTCTATTAAGTTATTTTTAACTTTTGCTATATCTAGCGAAATACTTCCTGATGGCTTAGTTATAAAGCTAATAGCACCATTATCTAAACATTCTAAAGTTAGTTCTGATCCTTCTGTCGTTGAACTACTAAGCATTATTACAGGATAATTTTTTCCAAGTCTTTTTAATTCTTTAAGAGTCGCAAGTCCGTCTAAATCCCTCATATGTACATCTAATGTGATAAGGTCCGGATTGTACTTTTCTACCTTCTCAACCAATTCTCTTCCATCTCTAAATTTAGCTACAACTTCAAAATTACTTTCTGATTCTATCATATCTGATATAGCCTTTCTCATAAAAGCTGAATCATCAACAACAATAATCTTTATCTTACCCACCTAATCACACCTCTCTTTTTATTCTACAATTCTACAATTCCATGCCCTACAACTTTAAGTATTACTTTTCCATCGCTAGCGTAAAGGATCATAGTTCTACCTTTATTTCCACCTATCTCTTCAGCAATTATAGGAATTGACTCTTCTTTTAACCTTTTCTTCACTGCATCACTATTCCTTTTTCCAATATCACTTATTATGCTCTTATCAGAAAAATTAAACATCGAAGCTCCTCCAGCTATTTTAGCCACGAGATTTCTCTTTTTACACCCTTGCTTTTCCATTTTATCAATTAATATTGGAATAGCTAAATCTGCAAATTTCATGGGGTTTGCACTACTTTTAAATTGTGTACTATCAGGAAGCATTATGTGTGCTAACCCTGCCACCTTACTTATCTTATCATATAAGGCAATTCCTATACATGACCCTAGTCCTATTGTCATTATTATTCCTGGATCTAGCACTAAATTTAGATCAGCTATCCCTACTTTTACTTCTGCACTTATCATCTTTACCCCCTAAAAGATTTTTTCTTCATCCTCTGAAGACAATATCTTTTCTAAGTCTAATAAAATAACTATCTTATCTTCTAATTTTATTAAACCAGCTATATATCTTTTATCTATTGTCGCTGTTATAGGAGGTGCTTCTTCCATTAAATCACTATTAACATCTCGCACTTCGTAAACATTTTCTACAATAATTCCAAACTTGTTTTCATCTCTTTTTACAACTATTATTTTCCTATTTTCATTTTCTTTGTCTTCTCCGAAATTAAATTTTTTTGATAAGCTAATTATTGGAAGTATACTTTGCTCATAATTTATTACTCCCTTTACAAAATCAGGGGAATCAGGAAGAATCGTTGGTTCTTCGTATCCTAAAATTCTCTCAACTTCTTTTATATCTGTTGCGTAATGTTCTCCATTTAATCCAAATATTAAAATTTTCACTTCATTACTTGACATTACTTTGAACCCTCCTATAGTATAAATTTATCAATCGTTATTTCTCCAGTTTTATCTATATATGCCTCTACATTTTTAGAAGAAACTTCTAACATAATTTGTTTTTCTCCAAAGCAGAAAATAGTATTGTTATAAGCTATGTCAGCTGTGATCCTTCCCTTTTTAGAGACTTTTAAAACAGTACTGACTCCAGCTACACTTCCCACTGTCTTTAACTTTATTTCAGATCCAGCTGAAAGTGTACCACCTCTGCAAACAGATTTTTCACTAGTAAACTCTATATTTTCCAATGCTATTATATTGCATGTATATTGTCCCTTGCCTGTTATAAAAACACTTCCTGATGCTTCTATGGTAGATCCTTGAGCATATGCTAAATGGATATTTGTAGGAATTACCATTAAATCTTCTATTTCACAAATTTCTTCCTCTAACAATTCCTTAAAAATGTCAAATTCATTAATATCATTTATTTTAAGCGGACCTATTCCTAATAATTTATTTATTATAAATGTAGTAACATCACTATGTTGAATTCCTTCTGACATATTATAATTCAAAATACTTCTACATGTTTTAGGTAACGATTTAAACTTATTCTCTATTAATATTTTAACTATTTCTCCGTCTTTCTTTGAACCTAGTAAGTTATGCTCTTTTACTTGCTTCGTTGAATCAACTAAATCACGAATAATAGAAAACAATCCTCTCAAACTTTCCAAATACTGCTTTTTCCCAACATTTTCACGTCCAGCAGTAACTGTTGAATTTAATATATTTCCACCTATAAAAATCTCTCCTGAAGATCTGAGTATTGCAGATTCTACATTCTTACCGACATGAAGTTCATTTCCCGCCTTAACTTCCATGGCTTCCAAAACATTTCCAACAACTTCAACATTCCCAACAAAATCTATATTTCCACTTTCTAAATCAACTTGATCTACCTTATACAATTTGTTTACTATAAATGTATTTCCTTTATAAGTTGGCTTACCTTCAGACGTTGCTATAATACCATTATTTTCAAGTTTACATCCTTCTCCAATCCTTACTCCTGCTTTTTTAAAAGTTTTTCTTTTAACAGGAACACCATAGATATCTTGTCCATCATTTCCTAAGCTACCAGGTATTATTCTTCCTATAGAATCTCCAATTTTAACATTTGCAATTGAAAATCTATTTCTATAATCAACTCTTTCTTCTGAATCCTTGTAATGAATTAACTCTTCTGAATCCTTAAATAAAACCTGGATTTCATCTGGAATATCGTCTACGGCTGCTACTCCTTTAGCAACTAATTTTTTTTCTACATTATATTCATTACATATAGATTCAAGTTCTTTTTCAATAATTCCATATTTAATACCCTTACTATATAGTAGCTCTTTCAATTCTTTTGCTGTATATTTTGGTGGATATTTATTATCAATATTCTTCTTTTTCATTATCAAATTTTTTTGATATTCTTGATCTATTAATTCATATATATGAGCCGGAGTTGATTTTATATCAACATATGCCTCCATTTTATCATCTGTAATTGATATATTTATGCTTCTTATTGGCTCAGACTCTTCAAATTTATATTCAATTTTATCTTGTGATGTTACAGGAGTTATACCATCACATTTCTGTCCATTAATAATTAAAATTACACCCGGACAAGTTTTTATAGTAATAATTTCATCTTTATTCTTAGATTCCGTTATTATTATCTTTCCACTCTCAATCTTAGCTCCAAATTCCTCTTTAGTTTCTGGAAATTCTTCAATTATTTCCTTCTCTTCAATGCTTACTTTATTTTCGTCAACTTCTATTATTTCTATTTCTACTCTTCTTCTAAAAAACTTCTTTTCTTCCTTAATTACTTTATATTTTAAAGCTTCTTTCAAAATATTTAATTCAGAAGATGCTTTTTCAAGACATTCATTTAAGGATGTTCCAGAAAACTTCAAGTCCATAAATATCTCCCCCTAAAAATACTCCTTTATCTAAGTATACCACAGCCATTTTTAATTTTATATCCATTATTTATATTAATCTATATTATTTTACATGAAAATACAAATTAACTTAATTTTAATGATTATTTATATACTTTTCTATCTCATTATCATATTCTTTCATTAATTTTCTAATCAAGCTATTATCTACATTAAAACTTATGCTGTTCACTGTTTTTATTGGTAATATTTTAGGAGATGTGCCCGAAATAAACATTCCATCTAATTTATTAATATCAGAATATTTATATTCTACTTCCTCGACTTCAACCCCAATCTTATTTGCAATATCTATTATTTCCCCTCTAGTTACTCCCGGTAATACAGCTTTTACAGGTGATGTAAGAAGTTTATTTCCTTTAACCATGAAAATATTTGATCTGCTACCTTCTGTTATATGACCGCTTGAATTGACTAAAATAGCCTCATATGCATTATTGTCCTTTATCTCTTTATTAACCCTTTCTCTAAAGATATAATTTATTATTTTTGCATTAGGATTTTCTCTTTCTCCAAAATAAAGTATAGTATTAACACCATTCATATACATTTCATCAGATGGATATGAGTGTTCAATAAAAAACACCCTTAGCTTTTTTTCATTTACTCCAAATGTTATTTTTATATTTCCTTCAGATTTATTTTCACTTTCTATTAGATCATCAATCTCCTTACTTATTTCTTCGTAACTTACTGAAAATTCTTCATTACTTAAATCAAAAGAATTTTTCATTCTTTTTAAATGATTTTCTAGAAAAATTGGCTTTCTATTTATTACTCTTAAAACTTCATAAATTATTTTATCTTCCATGCCTCTCCATTCCTTTCTACTATATACAGATATTGCAATTCACAATGCACATTTCACAATTCACAATCATTACTAAAATTCCTGCAATATTTTTAGAATCATGATAAAGAATCATTTTTGCAATGTATATATACTCTGTGATATTAGATTAATATTATTAATTGCATAAGCCTAAACTTTAATCATATACTGATGTAAATTCTTTAACACAGCTTATACTATGTAATCAAATCAATTTCATTCCTTAATAAGACTGACATCTTAATTTATATTTTATTTCCATCTTAGTATCTCTATATCATGGTTCTTTTTATAGTTTATTAAATATGGCTTACCTACTAGATCCAATAATGGTTTATCTGATAAGGAATCAGAAAACATATACGATTCCTTAAAGTCCACCTCAATTTTTTCATCTTTAAGTATTTCGTTCAATCTTCTAACCTTCTCTTCTCCCTTGCAGTTATTGCCTACCATTTTTCTTACGAAAGTTCCATTTTCAAATCCAAATTTAGTTCCTATTACTTTATCAACTTCTTTTATATTATAAAATTCATTAACGTAAAATTCAGGAGATGCTGAAATTAAGTATATATCATACCCCTCATTTTTAAGTTTTTTCATCATTTTCAATGCATCATCATATAAAATATTTTTTAGCCTTTCATCATAAAACTCTTTAACAAGTTCTGCTAGCTCCTCTTCTTTAATACCATCTATAAACCTTAAAAATGTCTCTTTTACTTTTCTCTCATCATATATTCCGATTGCATACATAATTCCACAGTATATAGCTCTTGGTAAGAATCTAAGATTTTTTTTATCTTTTTTAATTGCATACTTAAATAATTCCATTAGAGTCTCTTTTTTTGTAATGGTATAATCTATGTCAAATATAGCAAGTTTCTTCAAAACACAAATACCTACCTTTTTAATATTTAATTCTTAACACTCAAACATATCATTTAACTTTACTTTAAATTATTAAGTGTTTAGAGCTAAATATTATTAATGATTAATTTTGATTAAAAATCCTTGGGCTTTTTTTAACTCAATTTAGTATTATTTTTTATCACTCTTTTATTTTAAGTAATAATAACTTTAATTATTACAACAAAATTGTAAATATATATGTTGCAATTCACAATGCACAATTATAGCTAAAATTTTCGCTATATTTTTAGAATTGTAACGAAGAATTATTTTCCCAAGATATATACAAAAATTAGAAATCAATTCTAACCATAATATTCTTTCTTCATATTTACTATAAATAAACAACTTTAAAACTAGGTTTATGTGATAACTTACCGAAATCATAAACTATAACTATACTTAGACTATGAAATATATTCCAATCAGAAATAAGAAATGATTAATATACATAAGTATAGATTATAGTTGTTTTATTCTATAGATAACCCAACCATACGCGTAAAGCTTAACCAGTAATCACCAAATTGTAGGGGGAAGAGAGTAGCTCATTAATTTTCCCTCTGTAGTTTGGCGTTTTCTTTTTTCTCGCTTACAGCTCCTTCCTAAACTTACTAGTATCTCATATATTATTTCCAAGTTTTCCTTTTTAGGAATGAAATTAAGGCATATTTCTTTAAGTTTACTTCCTATAGTTGAATATATCATGAGCATACTTATTTCTCTATTTTCTTCTGTTTTATACTTAAAATACAATTCAGAATAAACTGTATTTATTAGTAAAGTTATTATCAATCTACCATAAAGCAAACAATTTAAGTAATCAATTCCTGCTGATTTGACATGGTCAATCTTTCCGTAGCTTTTCCAGCATTTAAATAAGAGTTCTATTTGCCATCTTAACCTATAAATATCAAGGAGCATGTCCACATCGGCTTGTTCTTTTTCAATGTTTGTTATCATAATAACCCAGCTCATTAGTTCCTTGTCAATTTTCTTTGGGGCTCTTCCTTGAGCTTTTGCTTTTTCTCTAGCCCTTCGGATTCGCAAATTCACAATTTCTTCGGGTAATCTTTTTCCTATTACTCTAAATTCTTCTCTATTATTTTGTTTCATTCCAACATATAAATAAGTATCTATAACACCGCTCGATTTCTTTAAGAAATCAATCATTTCAACTTTTTCAAAATTCCCTTTTTTATAATTTTCTTTATAAAGTGCAGTATTATATTTAATTTTACTAAGAAAAAAAGCAGATTTCTTTTCAAGCATTTTAAAACACTTTTTATCGAAATATCCTAAATCAACTAATAGAATTTCATTAGTGTTAATTTTGTCCGCCAAAGTTTTCATATATGAATTATCATTTGTTGTGCCATCCTCAAATTCAAATGTTTCAATCTGCTTACTTTTGAAACTATATACTGTTTGTATTTTCATTTCAGATGCCGACTTATCTTCTGAAAAACCTTTATAAGAATCTCTTAACGAGTCATTTAGCTTGATTAAGCTACTATCGCAGATTTTTATATCATTAAAGGCTTTAAATATTTCAATGTGATTGTGTTTAATGCTCTTAATTATTTTATCCTCAATAATATTTGTAAGAATAGTTTTTAAAAAGTTTGAACCTGCCTTGAGCTTATTTTCTATAGCTTGCCTAGACACTTTCAAATTAGGGTTTATATCTTCACAGAAATTTGCTATATTTCTTAATGATGGATTTTCAAGACTATAAACTCCAAAAGTAAATGCTTTAAAAAATGTAAATCCATCCAATTTACTATTTCTTTGTGTAAATCCAGTAGTCACGGCGGTTTTTGTTATTAATCTTTTTGAAAAAAGATTAATAATTTTCTTAATTTTATCCATACTACTTAATGAATTTAAATTAATTTTCATTAAAAGTCATTCCTTTCTTTTTTGTGTTTATTGTTAGGAATGACTTTTTTTATTATTTTTATAACTGTTAATATATGATTTAACTGTTAAAATACTCATTAGCTTTACGCGTATGGATAACCCAACTTTAAGTTAGATTTATACTATGAAATATATCCCAACTAGAAATAAGAATTATGCTTTTGTGAAATGTTTCATTAGGAATTTGATGGCTTTGATTCTTAGATTAAAAGTTGTTCCAAGTATGCTAGTTCAAAGCTTGCCTTTGAGGCCTAGCATCTTGGGCGCAACTTGTAATCTTAGAATCATCCATCATAATTTCCTTAGAAACTGGAACAACAGCATAATTCTCATTTCGGCGAGTTATATGCATAAGTTCAGGTCTTAGTTGGATTATCTATATACATTATTTAATTTTGCTTAAAAATATTGAAATTCTATCTATTCCAGTTTCTATTATATCCATAGATGTCGCATATGATAATCTTATATAATCATCTAGCCCAAAACCAGCACCTGGTATTACTGCAACTTTCTCTTCTTCTAGTAATACCTTTGCAAAATCTACAGAGTTGTTAATAGTTTGATCCTTAAATGTAGTATTCAAGTACGAAGATATATTAACCATTATATAAAATGCACCATTAGGCTTTATAATTGATATTTCATTTAACTTTTCTAATTTATATATCATGAAATTTCTTCTATTCTCAAATTCTTTAATCATATTGTTTAAATCTTCTACTGGACCATTTAATGCCTCTATTGCAGCATATTGAGCTATTGTATTCACATTAGATGTCATGTGACTTTGAATGCTTGTCATAAGCTTAGTTATGCTTTCACTTGCAGCTGCATATCCTAACCTCCACCCTGTCATTGCATATGTCTTAGAAACGCCGTTTATTACTATGGTTCTTTCATAGGCATCCTCATTTAATGCTGCTATACTTATATGCTTTTCTCCATCATATATTAGTTTTTCATAAATTTCATCTGATATAATTATTAAATCATGTTCTTTTGCAAAATTAGCAATTTCTAACAATTCATCTTCGTGATAAATTGTTCCTGTAGGATTATTAGGGCTATTTAATAAAAGCGCTTTAGTTTTACTAGTTAAAGCTTTTTCTAGATCAGCAACTGTATATTTATAATTATTTTCTTTTAATGTTTCAACAAACACTGGAACTCCATCAGCTAACTTAACTAATTCAGGATAACTAACCCAATATGGTACAGGAATTAATACTTCATCTCCTGGATTCAAAGTTGCCATAAATACATTTGCAAGACATTGTTTTGCACCTGTAGAAATTATTATTTGACTTGGCTTATATTCTAAGTTATTATCATTTTTAAACTTACTGCATATAGTAGTTTTTAATTCTAACAAACCTCCTGCTGGAGTATACTTAGTTTTCCCGTCATTCATAGCTTTTATAGCTGCTTGAATTATGTTTCCTGGTGTATTAAAGTCTGGTTCCCCTGCTCCAAAACTTACTACATCAACCCCTTGACTTTTTAGTTCATTAGCTTTAGCTGTGATTGCTAATGTAATTGATGGTGTGATATTCCCCGCTTTTTTAGATAATTGCATTGCTTTTTCCCTCCAATTTTGACCTTAAAATGAATTATAAAAAATGTTCTAATTCATTTATATATACTTTTGTCGCATAATAAAAATATATCATTAATATATTGAATTGTAAACAATATGGAATATTTAAGGGACATGAAGGAAAATAACAAGTCAAAATGCAATGATTATTTTTCATTAGACAATGAAGCAGATTGGTCTCATAGTAGGCCTATTAGGACAATCTACTGAAGCAGTATAATGGAAAATGGGCACTTATGAAAAGAGTAGCTATGCTGCAATAAGGAACTTTTCTTAGCAGATTCACTTGTTATTTTTTTGAATGTCCCTAAGACATATTAAACAAAAGACCTTAGTAATAAATTACTAAAGTCTTTAACTTCTTATTCTTCGCCTACTAACTCATTTTGATAATAAGCTGATACTCTATCAAATTCTTCTTCATCCGGAACAACAAGTTCATCTTCATCAAGTCTGAAAAGATAAACTGAATCTTCTTCTGGATTTTGAGCTAAATAATATGCTTTTCCTTCATATTCAAATTCGTCGATTATAGGGCATGTAACTACATTTCCATTTTCATCTTCTAAATCTATAACGAAGTTTTCTTCATCATTGCATCCACATCCACATTCATGATCTTCATCATGGTGATGTCCACCGCATCCACAACTTCCTTCTTCACTATTGCATCCACATTTTTCTAAATCTTTTTCCATGTTTCAACCTCCTTTTGGTTCTTAATTAATTTTACCCTTAAATCATAAAAATTAAAACCCTTAAATAAAAAAATTGTAAAGTAATTTTAATAAATATTCTAATTATATATGTTCTAGAACATTTTATTCATCAAAATTCAATTCAAATTACAATTTATTAGAAAATAAACAGTTCTTACAAGAAAATATAATTTTATTATTTCAACCATTATATTAAGTTTCTTCTAAAAATTAGATCTCAGATCACTTTGGATTTGGATCTTTTAAGGATCTGATTTTTCGAATGCATGTAAAAAAGAAGCCACTTCCTATAGAATAATTTCTACAAAGAAGTGACTCCTCTTTTCGCGCAAATTTAGTTATTTCAATATTTTAATTACTATTGTTGATTAGCTAATTTCTTGTATCCTTCTAATCTTTCCATAGCATCTTTCTTAGTCTTTTCAAATAAAGCATCAGCTTGTTCTGGGAATGCCTTAGCTAATGAAGAGTATCTAACTTCTCCCATTAAGAATTCCTTGAAGTCTGCAGTTGGTTCTTTTGAATCTAATGAGAATGGATTCTTTCCAGCATCTTTTAATTCTGGGTTGAATCTGTACATTTGCCAGTAACCACATGCAGTAGCTCTCTTAGCTTCTTCTTGGCTGTTACCCATACCAATTCTTAATCCATGATTTATACATGGTGCATAAGCTATTATTAATGATGGTCCTTTATAAGCTTCAGCTTCTGCAATAGCTTTCATAACTTGGTTCTTATCAGCACCCATGTTAATTTGAGCTACATATACATAACCATAACTCATAGCCATCATTCCAAGATCTTTCTTCTTAGTCTTCTTACCACTTGCAGCAAACTTAGCGATTGCAGCAGTTGGAGTAGCTTTAGATGATTGACCACCAGTGTTTGAGTAAACTTCTGTATCTACTACTAATATATTCACATCTTCTCCTGAAGCTAATACATGGTCAACTCCACCGTATCCGATATCGTAAGCCCATCCGTCTCCTCCGAAGATCCATTGTGATCTCTTAACGAAGTAGTCTTTTTCAGCTAATATTTCTTTAGCTAATTCAGTGTTAGATGCTTCTAAAGCAGCTGTTAATTTATCAGCTCTTTCTCTAGTTCCTTCACCTTCATTTACGTTATCTAACCATTCTTGTAATTCAGCTTTTGCTGGATCATTTGCAGCTATAGCAGCTTCAGCTTTTTCTGCAATTCTTTCTCTTATAGCCTTAACTCCTAAGAACATACCTAATCCATATTCAGCATTATCTTCGAATAATGAGTTAGCCCAAGCTGGACCATGTCCATTTTTATTCTTAGTGTATGGAGTTGAAGGAGCTGATCCTCCCCATATTGATGTACATCCAGTTGCATTAGCAACCATCATTCTATCACCAACTAATTGAGTTATAGCTTTAACATATGGAGTTTCTCCACAACCTGCACAAGCTCCTGAGAACTCAAGCAATGGTTGCTCAAATTGGCTACCTTTAACTGTCTTCTTGTTCATTGGGTTCTTCTTAACTGATATATCATGAGTTAAGTAATCCCAAGCTTCTATTTGATCATGTTGAGATTCTTGTGGTTTCATAACTAATGCTTTTCCTGGTGCTGGACATACTTGAGCACAATTTCCACAACCTGAACAGTCAAGTGGTGTTACACCCATTGTATAGAATAATGGTTCTTCTGTCTTTAATCCTTTAGCAGCTACAGCCTTATTTGCACTTGGCGCAGCATTCTTTTCTGCTTCAGTTAATAAGAATGGTCTTATAGAAGCATGTGGACATACCATTGAACATTGGTTACATTGAATACATTTATCTTTATCCCATTCAGGAACATTTACTGCAATTCCTCTCTTTTCGAAAGCAGCAGTACCATTTTCAAAAGTACCATCTTCCATACCTGCAAATGCTGAAACTGGAAGTTGATCTCCTTCTTGTCTGTTCATTGGAATAACTATATCTTTAACAAACTTAGTAGCATGTTTAATTTCTACTGGAGCTTCATCTGCAACTGTCTTCCAAGCTTCTGGAATGTCTATTGCAACAATTGATTCAACACCTTTATCGATAGCAGCGTTGTTCATGTTAACAACTTTTTCACCCTTCTTACCGTAAGAAGTTACAACTGAATCTTTTAAGTGCTTAATAGCATCTTCAACTGGAATAATGTTAGCTAACTTGAAGAAAGCTGATTGCATTATCATGTTGATTCTTCCACCAAGACCGATTTCTTGAGCAATACCTACAGCATTGATAGTGTAGAACTTAATGTTGTTGTTTGCTAAGAATCTCTTATATGAAGCTGGTAATTTTTCTTCTAAATCTTCTGGAGACCAGATAGTATTTAATAAGAAAGTAGAACCTGGTTTTAAACCTTCAAGTACATTGTATTTGTGGATGTATGATTGGTTAGAACATGAAACAAAGTCTGCTTTGTTTATTAAGTATGGTGACTTAATTGCTTTCTTACCAAATCTTAAGTGAGATACTGTAATTCCACCTGATTTCTTTGAATCATAGAAGAAGTACGCTTGAGCATACATGTCTGTATTATCTCCAATGATCTTGATTGCACTCTTGTTTGCTCCAACAGTACCATCTGATCCTAATCCCCAGAACTTACAAGATGTAGTTCCCTCTGGAGTAGCATCTATATCTTCAGTTACTTCTAATGAAGTATTTGTAACGTCATCAACGATTCCGATTGTGAATCCGTTCTTAGGAGCATCTTGTGCTAAGTTAGCATAAACTGCAGCAATATGTCCTGGATTTGGATCTTTTGAACCTAAACCAAATCTTCCACCAACAATAAGTGGTGCATTAGCTTGTCCATAGAATGCATTTCTTACATCTAAGTATAATGGTTCTCCAGTTGATCCTGGTTCCTTAGTTCTATCTAAAACAGCAATTTTCTTAACTGTCTTTGGAATAGCAGCTAATAATCTTTCATTTGAGAATGGTCTGAATAATCTTACTTTAATAACACCAACTTTTTGTCCATTAGCATTTAAGTAATCTATAGTTTCTTCACAAACGTCTGTAGCAGAACCCATAGCTATAATTACTCTATCAGCATCTGGTGCTCCATAGTAATCGAAACAGTGATATTCTCTACCAGTTAACTTAGTGATTTCAGCCATGTAATTTTCAACTGTTTCTGGTAATTCATTATAGAATTTATTAACAGATTCTCTTTCTTGGAAATAGATATCTGCATTTTGAGCAGTTCCTCTAGTTACAGGATGATTTGGGTTTAATGCTCTTTCTCTGAAAGCTTTAACTGAATCCCAATCAAGTAAACTTGCTAATTCATCATATTCTAAAACTTCAATTTTTTGTACTTCATGAGAAGTTCTGAATCCATCAAAGAAGTTTAAGAATGGAATTCTTGTTTTAATAGCAGTTAAATGTGCTACTGCTGCTAAATCCATAACTTCTTGAACTGATCCTTCTGCAAGCATTGCAAAACCAGTTTGTCTTGCTGCCATAACATCTTGGTGATCTCCAAATATGTTTAAAGCAGAAGTAGCTAATGCTCTAGCTGATACGTGGAATACTCCTGGTAACATTTCACCAGAAATTTTGTACATGTTTGGTATCATTAATAATAAACCTTGTGAAGCTGTATAAGTTGTTGTTAAAGCTCCAGCTTGTAAAGATCCGTGAACTGCACCAGCTGCTCCAGCTTCTGATTGCATTTCCATAACTTTTACAGGTTGTCCAAATATGTTCTTTCTTCCTTGTGCTACCCATTCATCTACATGTTCTGCCATTGGTGATGATGGTGTAATTGGGAATATTGCAGAAACTTCTGTAAATGCATAAGATATATGAGCTGCTGCAGTATTACCGTCCATAGTTTTCATTTTTCTCATCGCGTTGACCCCTCTTTCTAATTTTAAACATAAATTAGTAATTTAAATTTATTAATAAGTTAGTCTTAAAGACCACCTAATAAACATATTAATATTTAGCTTAAGAGATTTTTAACAATAGACGCACGAAACAATATGACAAACCTTATATTAATTAACTAGTTTTTTTCCTAATTGTTTAATAATGTTTGCCTGCGTTTTAGTTGGTGAATCTTTAATTGTTAAATCTCCAATTACATTAAAACCATAAGATGACATTTCATCTTTCCATAATTTCATAAAAGTATCTTCAATCCACCCGTAAGTTGCAAATAAAATACAATTTTTATTTATGTTTACATCTTTATAATTTTGTAATTGATCTAAAAATGGTTTCATTTCTTCCTGCTCGATTTTAGTGGCATCTACTGCTGGACTTCCAAAAGCAATAGAATCAGCTTCTAAAACATCTTCCAATGTGGCATCTGCAACGTGCTTCACACTTACTTCCGCTCCTTGCTCCCTAGCACCATCTGCCATAGTGTTCGCAAGTGCTTCTATATTTCCTCCACAACTCCAATAAATGATTGAAACTTTTTTCATTGTAATGCACCTCATCTTCTTGTTAAATAATTAACTTATGTTTTCACTAAAATGAACTTACTCTTTTATTATATCTCACATATTTTTTTTTGCAAGATTTGATTGTATAATTTGTGCTTTATTTAAATAATAATTACAAATTTAATAATTTATTTTTTTACCTTAACACTTCTTAATAATACGTTTATTATTGCTTCAACACCGCTTTTGGCTTGACTCTTTTCCATATTATTAATTAATTCATCTTTTCTTTTTTTTAGCTCAAGAACTTTTTCATATAATACATTATTTTTAATTTCTTCTTCTTGCAGCATTAATGAATACCCTTCTTTTTCAAACGACTTAGCATTTAATATTTGATCCCCTCTACTTGCCTTTTTTGAAAGTGGTATTAATAGTGTTGGTTTTTTTAATGCTAAAAATTCAAATATAGAATTAGCACCTGCTCTTGAAATTATATAGTCACAAGCCTTCATAAGGTCAGGCAATTCTTCGGTTACATATTCAAATTGCTTATACCCTTTTTTATTTAAAAAATTATTATCTACATTACCTTTTCCGCAAATATGAATTATATTAAAATCTTTTAAAAGCTTATCTAGATTTTTTCTTATTTCTTCATTTATGAGCTTAGAACCCAGACTCCCCCCCATAATAAAGAGAATCTCCTTATTGTCAGAAAATTCACATATCTTTTTCCCTCTAGTCTTATCTCCGTTAAGTATTTCCTCTCTGATTGGGCTTCCTGTAAGTACTCCTTTATCATCCTTTATAAACTTTAGACTTTCTCTAAATGTGACACATAGTTTATCACAAAATGGTGCCGAAAGTTTATTTGCAAGCCCTGGAGTCATATCTGATTCATGCGCAACCACTGGTATTTTTTTAATAGATGCTGCTATTACAACTGGAACAGCTACAAAACCACCCTTTGAAAAAATCACATCTGGTTTTTCTTTTGATAATATTTTTAGTGCTTGAGCAATTCCCTTTAAAATTTTGAATGGATCAGTAAAATTTTTCACATCAAAATATCTTCGTAATTTCCCGCACGAAATTCCGAAAAAAGGTATATTGTTTTTAGTTATTATTTCTTTTTCAATGCCGTCAAAACTTCCGATATATTTTATCTCAAAGTCCTTTTGCTTTAGTTTAGGAACTAAAGCCAGATTAGGAGTAACGTGACCAGCAGTTCCTCCTCCTGTCATTATTATTTTATACTTAGCCAAAAACTATCATCCTTTCTTATAATAACTCAAAATATATGATCTTAAATTCATAACATCTTTTTATGCTTAACCGAAAACTCTATTCTTTTACCTATAATTTTGTATTACTATTTGTATAGTAGTATTACCATTATATTCATTAACATTTGGATAAAATACTAAATCAAGGTTCACATGATTATATTCTCCATTATAGAGTTTTTGCAATTCTTCATTTCCATATTTACTGCTAACTTCTTCTTCAAACTTTTCAATATCACCAAAATAAATGGCATCCAGAGCTTTATTCATCCTGGTCTTGAGTTTTAATTTTAGCACATTCCTATTCTTCCCAAGTATTGTTGCCTTTAATAAATTAATATTTTTCTCAGCAAACAATGGTTTAGAGTTTGATTTACCAAAAGGCTCTAATCTTTCTAAATCATTTATCACATCATAGTTTATAGCATCAAGCGGCAAAACCGAGTCTATAGTAACTTTTCTCAATAAATCCTCGTCTTTTAAAATTGTATTTTCATTTAATCTTCGCCTAAATTCATCTATATTTTCTTCTTTTAATGAAAAACCTGCAGCCATAGGGTGCCCGCCAAACTTTTCAAGCAGATCCTTACACTTAATAAGTTCTTCAAACATATTGTATTCTTCTATTGATCTTCCTGAACCCTTCACACCATGTTCTGCTTTTGTTATAACCAAAGTTGGAACATTATATTTTTCTTTTATTCTTCCTGCTATTATACCTGCTAAACTTTCATGTATATCAGGAATATAGATAACAAATACTTTATCATTTATCATTCCACTTTTCTCTATGATTTCAACAGCAGCCTCGACGCCATTCATGGTCATATCTTTTCTATCTTCATTTAATTTAACTAATTCTTTTGCGAGCCTTACTGCTTCCTCTTCATCATCTGAGAGCAATAATTTCAATCCTCTTTTAGCCGAATCTAGCCTTCCTGAAGCATTTATGCATGGCCCTATAATAAATCCAAGATGATATACCGATAAAGTTTTTTCTGTTAATTCGCATTCTCTTATTAATTCTTGTAGTCCTAAGTTAGTTGTACTGTTAATAAGTTCTAATCCCTTTTTAACAAATATCCTATTCTCATCAACTAAATCTACAACATCGCAAACTGTCGCTATTGCCAAAAATTCTATGAATTTGTAGCATTCTTTTTTATCTATATTAAAAGTCTCATAAAGAATTTCTACAAGCTTAAATGCTACACCCGCTCCACACAATTGTTTAAATTTATAATTGCATTCACTTTGCTTTGGATTTACTACAGCATCAGCACTTAAACTTATAAATTCTCTGACGTTATTTTCTTTCTCAACAAATGGTATATCATGATGATCTGTAACTATTACGGTAATTCCTAATTCTTTTGCGTATTTTATTTGGTCTATAGCGGATATACCATTATCGCAAGTCAGTATGGTATCAACCCCATCTTCTTTTGCCTGCTTTATAATATTCATATTAATTCCATATCCATCTTTTATTCTATCTGGAATTTCATAATCTACATTTGCATTGCACCTTTTTAAAGCTGAGTATAAAATATAAATACTTATTACACCATCAACATCGTAATCTCCAACAATTCGTATCTTATTCTGAGCTTTTATTTTCTCACGCAGTATATCAACCGATTTTTCTAAATCTTTCATTTCTCTAGCCTCATGAAATTTATCAAAATCCGGGTTAATATAACTTCTTATCATTTCATCGCTTATAATATTCCTGTTTACTATAAGCCTACTAACCAATTCTGAAAGTGCATATTTTTTAGATATGTATTTATAATCAGCTTTTATATTTTTTATAAACCATCTTTCTGCCATTTCTTCTCCCCTCACAGCATGCCGCAACAATACCCCTAAGACCTTTGATCCTAGAGGTTATATACTTTAGATTTCTATATTTTTCATTTCTCTTATACTGAAATAAAGTGAAAACTTTCCCAGTAAATTTGATAACTTTTACCCTATAAACATCTTATATAACATACCAGATGAAATACTTTCTACTTTATTCCCATATCCAAGAATATCTAACAACTTATATGCAAATGCCATTGCTGTTGCTGGACCTCTGCTGGTTACTATATTCTTATCAACTACTACAGCATCTTCTAAATATTCACAATTTGGTAATTCATCTTCATATCCAGGATAAGAAGTTATATTTCTTCCTTCTGTGATTCCCGCTCTTCCAAGAACTATTGGTCCTGCACAAATCGCTCCAATTAATTTTCCATCTTTGTTTTGCTTTTTAACAAATTTTATTACTCTCTCATCATCTCTTAAGTTAGTAGCTCCTGGAATACCTCCTGGTATTACCACTAAATCATATTCCATCTTCTCATCAAAAAGCTTATCTGCTTGAACTACCACGCCATGACTTGACTTAACTTGCTTTTCTGCAATTGATACTAAATCACAAGTTACATCCGCCCTTCTTATTATATCAGATACAGTTAAAGCCTCTATTTCCTCAAAACCTTCTGCTAATAAAACGCATACTTTCTTCATATCAATTCCTCCTTAAATCTAAACAATGAGGATATCCTAAACTATTTTTTAGAACACCCTCATTCTGCTTCTCTTCAATTTATACCTACATTATACCCCATTTATTGTTTAACTACCACAACTTAATTGTCAGAATTGGAACTTTCCAATCTATAATTTTCTTTACTTTCTTCCAACCACCTGCCATGAACGATTCACACATAATGATATATTTTGTGTGAGACATTCACTTTGCTAAAAAGTAAGAATCAGAAATTTTTATTTTATATACAACATAACTTGTTATGTTTAGTAAGTTCTGCAGTGCGCACTTTTTTTATGGGCAATATGTTCTTATTTGTACTTTTCACTTTTTTATAATTATAAGTTCTTGGTTGTGCTTAATAAGTTCCGTATTGTGCTTCTCACTCTTCTTAGGAGTGCGCACTTTTTTTATAGTTATAAGTTCTTAATTGTGCTTCGCACTTCTTTTATATGTGTACATCTTTTATTTCATCATCAAGTGAAACCATCATTATACTTGTTCCTCTTCCAGCCCTATTTTGTAACTTAATATCACTTATATCCATTACTGATCTCTCCTTGCCTTTAGAAACAAGTGTAATTTTTGTATCATCCGAAGATAACATTACGGTATTATCATCACTTTTCTTGTAATTACTATGATACTTTCCAAAAATGACTTGATCTTCATCCCTCAGACTTATTCCAGTTACCCCTGAAGCTATTTTACCCATAATATTTACATTTTCAACCGGAAATCTTATTGCCATTCCTTTTTTAGTTATCATGATCAAGTGACCAATCTTTATTTGATTCATTTCTACAGATACAACTTCATCATCTTCAAACTTAAACTTATAGCATGCTTGCTTTAGAAAGTCACCTTCAAATTCTTTTAACAATGTTTTCTTAACCATTCCTTTTTTCGTAAACGTGTATACTCCTAAGTCTTCATCATAAGAATCAATGGAAATCAGACTTATTATCTTTTCTCCCTTTTCCATTTTACCTATAAATGCTTCTACATTTATTTCTTTATTCAAAACATTTCTCATTAAAAATACTGGTATTTTATATACATATCCTCTGTTGCTAAAGATAAGCAATTCTTTTAAAGAATTTGTTTTAACTTTTAATGAGTCTTCTTTTATCCTCTCATAGAATTTAAACTTATTCTTATCAGTAACTCCAACACTTAATTCAAAATATTCAATTTCATTAGTATCTTCTACTTGGCTAATTTCATCTTCTTCTGAGAAATTAAATAGCTGAGTAGGTAAAATATTTCTAGCCGTTTCCTCTAGATTTTTTATTTCAAGAGTGAATTCTAACCCTAGTTTACTCTTAACTTTTAGGAACTTCTCTTCTTCTTCCAATTCTCTCATGGATACGTCAATCAACTCATCACCATCTCTAAGTTTTAACGCTTGAAGTTTACCATATGCAGTTTGGAATTTATCTAAAGAACTTAACTTAATTCCTCCATGTTTTGTTATAAATCTAAATGCCTTGCTAGGATTGAAATTATCTATGGATATAGCTGCAATTATCTTCTCATTATCAAGATTTAAAGATTTAATAATCTCATCCAATCTATCCCCTTTTTCTTTCCATCTCATTTCAGGAATATTAATACCTTTTGTTTGATACATAAAACCTTTATCTGTAAATACAAGAAGTGTATCCTTAGTATTCGAATTTATTAAATATTTTAAAGAATCTCCTTCTCTATACTCAATATCTTCTGGATTAGAGCTAGATCTAGTGTAATTTTTTAATGGTATTCTCTTTACAAATCCGTCTTTAGATATTGTTACCATAACTTCTTCTACAATAATTAATTCTTCAACATCAATTTTACTTTCATTATCATCATGTATAATTTCAGTTCTTCTATCATTTCCGTACTTATCGCTTATTTCTTTTAATTCACTTTTAACAACTTTCAAAAGTTCTTTTTCACTAGATAAAATCTTCTCAAGTTTTTTTATAAGTTTCTCAAGTTGCGCATATTCTTTTTCAAATATTTCTATTTCAAGACCTGTCAACCTATATAACATAAGTTCCAATATAGCTTGTGCTTGAGCCTCAGAAAACCCAAATTTGCTTATCAAATTTTCCGATGCATCCTTTTTAGACTTTGAACTTCTAATGGTTGCTATAACTTCATCTAAAACACTTATAGCTTTAATAAATCCTTCAACAATATGATGCCTCTTTTTTGCCACATCAAGTTCTTTTTGGGTTCTTCTAGTTATTATTTCTTTCTGGTGCTCTACATAATATCTTATTATAGCCTTTAAACTCATAGTTTCTGGCTTTCCATTTGCAAGGGCTACCATGTTAAAACTTATGTTACATTGTAAATCAGTTTTTTTAAACAGATACTTTAGCACTTTATCTGCAACATCTTCATCTGCATTTTTCTTTAATTCAATTACAGCTCTTATTCCACTTCTATCAGATTCATCTCTAATATCTGTTATAGATTCCAATGCTTTTGCATGCCTCTTATCACCAGTCATTTCAGATATTGTTTGGAGAATCCTAGACTTATTTCTTCTGTATGGGAATTCTGTTATAATTATTCCGATTCTTCCATTTTCTAATTTTTCAATTGAAGTCTTTGCTCTATAAGCTACTTTTCCTTCACCAGTTTCATATGCTGATAAAATGGATTTTTCTCCTATCAAAATTCCACCAGTAGGTAAATCTGGTCCCTTTATATATTTCATAAGTTCAGAAGTAGTTATTTCATTATTATCAATATATGCCAGTACTCCTTCTGTTACCTCTCCCAAATTATGTGGAGGTATATTGGTTGCAAGCCCTACAGCTATACCAAACGCCCCATTTACAAGTAAATTAGGATATCTACTTGGTAATACTTTAGGTTCCATTTCACTATCAGAATAGTTTGGAACCATTTCTACCGTATCCTTTTCAATATCTCTTAGCATTTCCATTGCAATAGGAGATAATCTAGCCTCTGTATACCTCATAGCTGCAGCCCCATCACCATCGATAGATCCCCAGTTCCCGTGACCTTCAATTAACGGTGCCCTAGTTGAGAAATCTTGAGCTAGTATTACCATAGATTCGTATACAGATGAATCACCATGAGGGTGATACTTACCTAAGATATCTCCAACTATTCTTGCAGATTTATAATAAGGTCTATCTGGAAAGGCCTTAAGCATATATGAACCATATAAAATTCTTCTATGCACAGGCTTAAGACCATCTCTAACATCAGGAAGTGCTCTATCTTTAGCAACTTCTATAGCATATGGTAAATAATTCTCTGGCATTGCTTCTTCTAGAGGAATACCAATTATATTATTATCTTTAGGTATAATATTTTCATTCTTTTTTGCCATACTCTTCTCCTTTTTTGATGCATAATACACATTTCACAATTAATGGTGAACCTTCTTCGAAATTTCTAAATTTTAATTTCAAGTTCTGCAGGAACGTGTTTATTAATTGTGTATTGTAAAATGTGAATTGATTAAAATTCTCCGTATTTATACATATAGTTCTTTCTAGGTTCAACAATATCTCCCATAAGTAACGAAACCATCTTTTCTGCTTTTGCCGCATCTTCTATAGTTACTTGAAGCAGAGTTCTACTTTCTGGATTTAGTGTTGTATCCCATAATTGATCGGGATTCATTTCTCCTAGTCCTTTATATCTTTGAATCAGTGCACCTTTTCCAACTTGTTTCTTTGTATTTTCAAGTTCGTCATCACTATACGCATACTTAACTATAGTTTTTCCTTTAGTTTCCCTATACACTTTATACAATGGGGGCTGCGCTAAATATAAATGTCCATTAGCAATAAGCGGTCTCATATATCTATAAATATAAGTCATCCATAATGTCCTAATATGATATCCATCCACATCAGCATCACTCATTATTATTATCTTGTCATATTTTAAATCTTCTTCTCTATAATTATCCAAAGTACCTGTTCCAACAGCAGTGTTAAATATTTTTAATTCTTCAGAAGCCAATACATTTTCAAGTTTTTGTTTTTCAGTATTCATTATCTTACCCTTTGAAGGCATGATAGTTTGAAATCTTCTATCTCTGGCTTGCTTTGCAGATCCTCCTGCCGAATCTCCTTCCACAACTATAAATTCATTCACAGTTTTATCTTTCAATGTACACACAGCAACTTTTCCTGCAAGCGGTGCTGTACCTTTTCCTATTTTCTTTTTTTCTGCTTCATTTATTTTCTTAATCTTGTCTCTTCTTTTAGCTGCTTCTAATGCGTTATTAATTATACTTGTTGCCAAAGTTTTATTATCTTCTATCCATTCAGAAAATTTAGTATACACTAAATCATTCATCATAGTATATGCTTCATTATTTCCAAGTTTAGTCTTAGTTTGACCTTCAAAGATAGGATTCGTGATTTTAATTCTTACAATAGCAGTCATACCTTCTCTTAAATCATCGCCTTCAAATTCCTTATCTTTTTCCTTAACCAATCCTAACTTTTTAGACCATTCTTTAAAAGATCTTGTCATTCCAGTCTTAAATCCAGTTTCATGAGTCCCTGCTTCTGTTGTTGGAATGTTATTTACATAACTTGCAATATATTCAGTAGTTGAATCTGTAAATTGAATACATACTTCACCATATAATTGAAGTTCCCCAACAGTTCTTTCACCGTCAAAAATTATGGGCTCTTCATGAATTGGTGTTTTACTTTCATTTAGATAATTTATGAAATCTAAAAGACCATTTTCTGAGTAATATTCTTTAGTGATTTCTTGTCCTTTTCTTTTATCTATTAATTCTAATCTTATCCCTTTATTTTGGAATGCCAATTCCTGTAATCGGCTATCTATTATATCAAATTTAAAATCAGTAGTTGAGAAGATTTCTTTATCCGGCTTAAATGTGATCTTTGTTCCAACTTTATCTGTTTTTCCAATAACCTTCAAGCTGCCAACAGATGTTCCTGGCATTTCTCTTTTTAATTCTTTATCAAAAGCATATTCAAATCTTTGTCTGTATATATTCCCGTTTTGGTAAACTTCAACCTCTAACCATTCTGATAAAGCATTTACTACTGCTGCTCCAACTCCATGAAGTCCTCCAGATGTTTTATAATTTTTATTATCAAACTTTCCTCCTGTATGAAGTTCAGTAAATACCATTTCAACTCCAGATTTCTTTTTGATTGGATGAATTCCTGTAGGGATACCTCTTCCGTTATCCAATACGGTTACACTTTTATCTTCATTTAACGTTATGGTTACTTTGTTACCATATCCGTTAGCTATTTCATCTATGGAGTTATCTATTATTTCCCATATACAGTGATGTAACCCCTTACTACCTGTAGATCCTATATACATACCCGGTCTTATTCTTACAGGTTCTAGCTTTTCAAGTGATGTTAAATCTGTTACATCATAAGCATTAGTATTTTTTAATTCCATAAAACTCCTCCATCTGAACACCAGTTCTTATTTTTTCGTAATTATTTCGCTCTATAAAATATACTGCCTTTCTGCTTTAATGTCAAAAAAAACTTAAGCAGACATCTCTAATCTATAATTTTATGATGGTCGCTTACTCTGTAAGCCCTAAGTAAGCAAACGTGAGTCGAGCCTCCTTATAAAAAACGCTCTGACATTTCTTATTTTTTTAATCTTCTAAGATCTCTGTTCCTTGCATTGCATGAAACAAACAATATTTCATTATTATATCTCATTAATATTTATATTAAAATATATATTTCTAACAATACTTACTACTTATATATATTTATTTGACATTTTCATAAAACATATACCTTATCCTAATAAAAATAGGATGTCAAAAAGGTCTTTTAACCATTTTACGACATCCTGATTTCTAATTTATACTTTTGTTTAGAGTATTACACATCACATATTTCTATCTTTCTAACATGCTTAGTATGACTCCACTCTTTATTATTCTTATTTAATATACCTTGAATTGTAATTGGTATCCATGTTAATGTATATAACGCATATAACCAGAATCTAAAGAATAAAATTAATTCTTTCTTTCCTAGTAATATTCCTGTTAATATCAAGAATGCTAAGTTATAAGCTAAGCCACTCACCCAAGCAATAATCCAATTATCCATATTAGCTGTTAAATAAGGAACTACGAAAACATTACTAGAATATAATACCATCATAACTAAGAATGGTTTTGTAATTTTTTTATCAATTGTTAATATTAACGGAGTAATCAAAAATTGAATAGCCGCAAATGTCTTAAATCCAACATCACTAAACAAATAATTTATAATAAATATATTTACGCCTGTAGTATTTGCCTGTATTAAAGTTAAAACTGCTGAAATACCAAGTAATAACGTTACAAAAGGCTGCAATACATATAGTGCGCAGTCAAATATATAAAACTTTCTTTCCATTATTGACTTCTTAACAAGCTTAAAGAAATATCTTGAAGCAACATCTGTAAAACCTTGCATCCATCTTTTTCTTTGAGTCCATGATTGTTTAAGCTTTAGTGGTTTTTCATCATATATAATCGCATCATGAGCCCAACCAACTTTTTCTCCATTTAGTACAAGCTTACATGAGAATTCTAAATCCTCTGTCAAACAAGTGGCACCCCAGCCTAACTTCTTCAATGTCTTAGTTTCAATGGCAAATCCTGTTCCACCAATTTGATTAGAAAATCCTATATTAGCTCTAGCTAACTGGAACATTCTATTTTGAGTCCAAAAAGCTATTGAATAAGCAGCTGCAATCCATGAATCATCTGGATTCTTACTGTCTATATATCCTTGAACAACTTTGTAACCTTCCTGCATCTTTGAATTAATCTCTTTTAAGAAATCTTTATGTACAAGATTATCTGCATCGAAGATAGCAATAGCATCATATTGTTTTTCCATTGCAAATAACTTTGCAAACATCCACTCTAACGCATAACCTTTTCCTCTTTTATCTTTTGCAAATCTTTCACAAACATTTACCCCGTAACCTTTAGATATCTTAGCTGTATCATCTGTACAATTATCTGCAATAACGAAAACATCATACATTTCCTTAGGATAATCTAGTTTTAGCATACTCTCTATGAGACTACCAATAACAACTTCTTCATTATGTGCTGCTATTAACAATGCAAATTTATTTTTAGGTTCATAGTTCTTATTTTCTTTCTTTCTGAAAAGCCCTATAAGTCCTAAAGCTAAATAGTAACATGTTATTGCAAAAACAAAAATTTGAAAAAATGCTGTTATGGTAAAAATGTATTTTCCCATTACATTCACTCCTAATATTTAATGAGATATATTCCCATTTATTATTTTATATCTATCATCATACTATACCTATTTAATAATATTTCAATAAAAATAAAAAATCAACCCTATTTTCTTAAGATAAAATTAATATTGGCCAATTTCAATCCTTTTCATCATCCAATACCAAGCTAATCATATAATAGCTATAAAAATTTTTTCAACATTTACCTATAATTTATTATGTGTTTTTATTAACTAATTTATAGTTAATATATCCTGTTAAAATTCCACCGATAAGTCCACCAATATGTGCAAAATTATCAATATTACTTATACTAAAACCTATAAATAAATTCACTCCCATCGCTTGCAACAAGCTTGATAAATACCTTTTATTTATTCTCTTCCTTTCTATAATGGCAAACACTACTAAGGCTCCCATAAGGCCGAATATCCCACCTGATGCTCCTACCGATAAATATGGACTCATAAAATAACTTAATAGCGATGATGTTAAACAAGAAAATATATAAATAATAAAGTATTTATACACCCCATAAATTTGCTGAATTTCTGGACCTAATATATAAAGAGAATACATATTGCCAACTATATGTATTAATCCTCCATGTAAAAAAGCGCATGTTAGTAGCCTCCAATACTGCCCCTGATTAATTAATTCATTAACCTTTCCTCCATACTTAAGTAATACCCAATAATCAATATTGAAAATATTTCCAGATAAAAGTGCAGTTAATAAAAATGTAACTATATTTATTCCCATTATAATAAACGTTAAATTTTTATATTTCCAATACTCTTTCTCATAATAAGTACTTTTATTTTTATTTACCTGTAGAACTCCTTCAAAAATCTGCTTTAATGGAATGCACGAATCATCACATTGTATTACACTATTATTTTCTTTATTTATTATAAATTTATTTCCTAAAAATGAATTATTCGTATATGTATATTCACCATTAGTTAAGATTATCACGTTTAAGGAAAATGCTTTTCCTAATGATTTTATATATTCAAATACTTCTAAATTATCCATGTCCACTTCTTCTATTTCACTTATTAGAACACAGTATATTCCATCTTTCAATTCTTTAATTGCAATATACTTTTCTTCTTTATGATAATTACTATAATATTGCTTCATGTAGAAATTTTCTCTTTTTATTAAAACCTTATACAATTCTTCTCTTAAATCACTCATATTAATCTACCATTCCTGTATAAAAATTCAATATATATTGCAATTGTCAATGTTCAATACCCAACATGGCACCCTTTTAGTGCGTCAATTATCACTTAATATAGATTTCCTTGGAAATCTTTAAGCTATGAATAATTCTTTTTGCAATATATATTAGATCAAAGGATTTTTTAAGTTATAAGATAAAACTTAAAATATAATGCACAGTTCACATTAATTTATGCTATGTGAATTGTGCATTGATTGTGCTTTACTTTTCTATCATATCTAAAAGTTCATTAAATCTTTTTATTGTAGCTTCTATTGGCACATCTGTTGTCATATCTACTCCTGCATTTCTTAAAATATTTATTGGATAATCACTTCCACCAGATTTTAAGAATCCTTTATATTTTTCTACTGCATTTTCTTTACCATCTAAGATAGCCTTAGAAAAAGCTGATGCTGCTGCGTAACCTGTAGCGTATTGATAAACATAAAAATCTGAATAAAAATGAGGAATTCTTGACCATTCGACATCTACTTCTTTATCTATAACAATTTCATTTCCAAAGTACTTAACATTTAGATCATGCCAAGCTTTATTGTAATCTTCCGCCGTTAATGGTATTCCTTTTTCTAGAGTCTCATGTGTATATAACTCAAATTCCGCAAACATCAGTTGTCTAAATACAGTTGTTCTTATTTGTTCTAATTCTTGATTTATTAAATATAATTTTTTCTTTTCATCCTTTTCATTTTCAATTAGATAGTGAATAAGTAATGATTCATTTGTTGTGGATGCAACTTCTGCGCAGAATAATGTGTAATTTGCATAGTAATATGGCTGCTCTTTTCTTGAATAATATGAATGAATTGAATGCCCCATTTCATGTGCTAAAGTTGAAACATCTCCTAGCTCATTATTATAATTTAATAAAACATAAGGCATAGTATCATATCCACCCCAAGAATATGCTCCTCCTCTTTTTCCTTTGTTTTCATATATATCTATCCAACCATTATTAACTCCACTTTTAAAGATATCTAAATACTCTGTTCCTAAAGGACTTAACGCTTTCAATACTATATTTACTCCATCATTAAACTCAATTTTTTCTTTCGGAATTTCAATGACTGGAACATATAAATCATACATATGAATTTCATCTAATCCTAATAGTTTTTTCTTAATTTTTACATATCTATGAAGTGAATCTAAATTATTATTTATTACTTTAATTGCATTTTTGTAAACTTCTAAAGGAATATTATTAGGTTTCAATGATGCTTCCAATGCATTATTATATTTTCTAACTCTGCTGCTAAAATTGAAAGTTTTTATTGATGCACTTAGGGACGTTGCTAGAGTATTTTTCAACTTATCATATTCCCCAAATAATCTTTCAAATGCTGCTTTTCTTACCTCTCTATTTTTACCTCTTATGAATGAAGAATAGTTTCCTTCTGTTAATTCAACTTCATTACCATCTTCATCTTCTATTTTTCCAAATGTCATATCTGCATTAGTTAATATATTGTGTATTGCTGAAGGGGCATCCAAACAATCTGATGCCGCTGCTAACAATTCTTCCATCTCTTTAGATAATATGTGTGGCTTTTCTTTTAATATATCTTCGATTAAGAATTCAAATTGTTTTAATTCATCTAATCTGTTTATTTCACTTTTAATAAAGCTATCATCTAAACTTAAAATTTCCGGTACAAAGAATGCTGTGTAACTTGCAAGCTCTGCCATATATATATCAACTTTACTCATTAAACTTTGATAAGTGGTATTTGAAGTATCTTCATCACACTTTAAATGAGCATAAATAAATAAGTTTTCTGCCTTCCTAGATACTTTTTCATTGAATTTTAAATAATCTAGTATTGCTTCTCCATTCACAAGTTTTCCTGAAAAATCTTTTAATTTAACCGCTTCATTTTTTACATCTTCAAAGTCCTTTTCCCAATCCTCTATGCTTTTATAAATCTTATCAACCTTCCATTTAAACTTATCTTCTATTTCTTCTCTTTTCTTTAAATCACTCATATAAATACACCTTTCTTTACAAAAATTTTAGTAAAATTCTAAACCTTATTTATCTCAAGAATATTACCATATATATTCTTAAGAATATGCTTATGAAATGTACACAAATGACTATAAAATATCTTTTATCTACTCAGTATATTCAGATTCTTTTCCTTTAATAGCTTCAAATACTGCATTCATCTCATTGTCTATTATAGATACCACTTCTTGTATCTTCCCTTTCATTACATCATAGTCATCTACATAATTAAATTTTATTATATATGTAGGATTGTATTCTTCTAAATCTTCTTCAATTTCAAATCCTTTTTCAGAAAATGCTTCGTTATTAAATAAATCATATATTGCTGAGTATTCCCATTCTTCAACATTTTTATTTGTATCGAAATACATATATACAATATCGTCCAACACATAAAGTTTTTTTACAAACAATGCTCCTTCATTTACTTCAAAACTTCCTAGTTCTTTCTTTATAAATCCTGTTTCTTTATCTTTTTCTATTAATACTAAACTTGAAAAATCCATAGTTCCACCATCCTGTTATTTTTATAATAATTATTTTTATATTAGTAAATCAAAACATATATAAGTTTTATGAAATCTCCTACATTACTATTTTTAGCCATAGTTCAATAAAGTATAGACTTAATTTAAAACATATATAGTTAATTTCTCATATAAAATTATATCAAAAAAGACATTTTATAACCATAAAAATAAAACCTGGTAAACTTTTTTCCAAATATAAGACTATATTCAGAATCCACTCAGATAATAATATTTTTTCCTTAACTTTGTCATACGCTTTTGTTTTTATTATATGGAATTATATGGTAATATTTTCTTATGTTCACTCATATACTGTGAATTTAATCTTATTTATTAATTTCTTCAAACTATACTTTAGGTACATCAAAAATAAAGGAGGTATACAGTATGCTGAATAGCGCACAGATTCAAGAAGAGTACTTTGTTTATAAAAAAAGAAGAAGACGAAGACTCCAGAAAAATATTACTCTAAAAAATAAAAGAAGACTCATGTTATCTTTAACTATTTCTTTCGGAATAATAATTATAGCTTCATTCTTTATGACTCGTGATATTTATATATCAAACAATTCCAAGGATCTCGGATTTTCTGTAGAACATAACTTTACTTCTGGCTTCTCATCAGAAAACAAACTCCTTAGAGTTCAAAAAATGTCACTGCTATATAATGATGGTGAAACTGCTGTTGTTGAAGCATCTGGACTTTCTAAGGCTGCTCCCCATAAAACCATTTCAATTAAAGGAAGCTTTAAAAAGGATGATAAGAAAAGCTGGTGCTTAGAAAAAATATTTGACGAATAAATAAATTCATACTTATACGATTTCCCTTCGAAATTCCGTACATTTTTGTTCCACAGGACTATGAAATTTTCGCTGAAAGGTTCTAACCACAAGGTTGTGCCCATTTCTGCATGCTCCCATCTCAATGTGACAAGCACAACTGGAACAACCTTGTGCTAAGAACCTTAGCAGCTTAATTTCAAATGCTTGTTTCACAAAAATGTATGGAATTTCTAGTATTGAAACAAATTTAAAGTATAAGTAAATATAATAATTCAAATATATAGATACAAAAAATAAGAACTAAAATTGTGCACTATATATAATACTAGAAAGAAGGAATACTCTTTTGTGGAGGATTGCATTGAGAATAAAGCTGTAGGTATTTCTTCATTAAAAGTTGTTCCATTTCTACTTGTCCTTGCTTGTCGCAGGAGCATGCAGAAATGGGTACAACTTCTAATGTTAGAAATCCACAGTTTTATTCTCTAGCATACCGGAACAAAAAAGTATTCCTTCTTTCGGCGAGTTATTGAATAAATGCGAGTTCACATTTAGATATCATAGATTTTATCTAGTTTCTAAGAACGCAGCCAACTTATTAACAGTTGACATATCTTCTCTTTCTAAATCTGTAGGTTGTAATTTGATTCCTAGCTTTTCTTCTATTTGAATTAAAACTTCAATTATTGCTAGAGAATCTAGTAATCCAGCCTCAAAAAGATCTAAATCAAAATCTTCTGCTATTTCATCATTTCCTGTAACTTCAATAAATATTTCTAAAACTTTGTCTTTCATAATAATATACTCCTTCTTATAGTACTAATTTTTTTAATTTCTTAGCTTGATTATTTCTATTTAAATAAATATCCTGAAAATATCAGCATACCAAAACATACTATGTGAAATGTTATTAAAACCTGAGCATAATTAAACCATTTCTCTTTTTTATGTTTCTTATAAAAACTTGATTTCCTCTGATAAATATCAGTTAAAACTAATGCAATTCCTTGATATAATCCATAAATTATATAGTATGCAGTTAGTCCATGCCATAATCCCATTATAAACATAGTGATAATTTGAGCCACATGGGAAGCGATAAACCTATTCTTAAACCTCTTTTTTCTCATAGAATTTAACACAAATCTTGAGAAAATATAATCTCCAAACCATCGTGATAAAGATATATGCCATCGTGTCCAAAATTCTTTCATATCCTTACTTAAGAAAGGTTTATTAAAGTTATCTGGTGTTTTAATTCCAAAGATATAACTTGATCCAACCGCAAATAAGCTGTATCCTGCAAAATCAAAGAATAAATACATCGTGTAAGCATACATATAATTTACACTATTTAATATTGTAATACCTGAAGGTATTTTTAACAACCAATATGTATCAATTAAATATGCTAATATAAATTTATAAGCAATTGCAATAAATATCTTTTTCAGACCTGGAATTAAATATTCTTCTAAATATATATTCTTTTCTACTTTTCTATTTAAATCATCCTCAAATCTTTTCCATCTGTCTATAGGTCCAGAACTTAGGGTCGGAAAAAATGTTATAAAATGAATAAATGTCATAAAATTTATTTGAGTTATTCTACCATCATAAATTTCTATTACTACTTGTATTGCCTTAAAGTTTAGATATGATAAACCAATAAAACCAATGTAGGAAGCATAATGTGTAACCCCTGCTACTTTAGTTAATATAAGCGGAATTATTGATGCAAATAAGAATAACCAATATAAATATTTATTATCTGTTTTCTTTCTAACAAACAAATATAAGTATATAACAAAAATTTCGCCAACTAAAAACATTGAAAATAAAGCTAATCCTAAACTTTTTCCCATGATCAAATATATCATTACAGCCGAAACAATTATTCCATAATATTTTGATTTAATCCCATTTAGCCCTAAAACTATGGCAGGAATAAATGTTAGTAGCAAGATATATAAGTAAAAGTAATCTCCGTATTGTGTCAACTTCATTATACTTCCTCCAATAGTTTTTTCCTATCAATCTTTCCATTTACATTAGTCGGAAATTGCTTAACAATTTTTATATTTCTAGGTACCATGTATGAAGGAATCAAATTTGCCAACTCTTTCTTTATCATTATTCCATTTTTTAATCCACTTAAGCCATTATCTTCTTTTAACTCAATAAACGCAGTTAAATATGCAATTTTTCCATCTTTCTCTATTGGAACAACAGCTGCATTTTTTATATTACTAACTTTAACTAAGTTATTTTCTATATCTTCTATTTCTATTCTAAAACCATTAAGCTTTATTTGGAAATCCTTTCTTCCACAATAATATAAATTTCCATTTACATAATAGCCTAAATCTCCTGTTCTATATGCTCTACATTTAGATCCATCATAATCATCATAGAAGAACGCTTTTGCAGTAACTTGTTCATTATTAAAGTATCCTTTGCTTACACTAGGGCCTACAATTACTATTTCTCCTTTTTCTCCATCACCTAACACGTTGCCTTCATCATCAACAATCTTTACAACTGATGTTTTCATTGGATATCCAATAGGCAAGCTTCCTTCTTCCAACAATAATTCTTTGTTCATATCATTAGCCGAAACTGCTACAGTTGCCTCTGTTGGACCATATCCATTTACCACTCTTGTTCCTGGGAATCTATTTATAAGTTCCTCGCATAATGGTTTTGGTAATACCTCCCCTACAAAGATCATTGCTTTTAAATTCTGAAGCATTGTAGAATTAAAATCTTTTTCTGCAACGCACATTCCTGCAAATGAAGGAGTTGATACCCATATATTAATATCAGATTTTCTCATATCATCAAACATATTCTTTAAGTTTGAAAGTGTTTCTTTTGAAAACCCATGTAATGTTTTCCCATAACATAATCCTGGGTAAATTGATGTTACAGATAAATCAAAAGAGTATGCGGCCTGATTCATGAATACTTCTTCTTTTTCATCTAAATTTAAATATTCTGCAATCCACTCAACAAAATTATCTAAATTGTTACTGCTTATTTGAACACCTTTTGGCTTTCCAGTACTTCCAGAAGTGAATAATATGTATGCATTTTCATCTTCTTTTACCCAATTTTCTTTTTCTACTTTAACATCTTTATATTCTTTTACTATTTCTTCAATATCTTTATCTTTTAAGATCCTTATACTTTCAAAATTGCTTTCTTTGCTAAAATCAATAAGAACCTTTGGATGAACCTCACTGATAATTGCCTCCACTCTCTCTTTTGGATAGCTAATATCTATTGGTATATAAGCTCTTCCTGACTTTAAAGAAGCCATCATAACTGCCATCATTAAATTTTCCTTATTACCATATATAATAATAGGCGTTCTATCATCTTTAAATTCCCTTAATAAAAAAGCTGCTATGCATTCTGATATTGTATCTAATTCTGCATATGTCATAATATTTCCATCACATTTTAATGCGATTCTATTACTATTTGAGTATTTTTTTATGCCTTCTAAAATCTTCATTATTTATATCTCCCTTAAAATTGATTATATACAAATGGTATTTCAGCAAATGGTTCAAATGTTAATACTAGAATTGCTAAAATAACTACAATTGAACTTACTAATGCAAATCCTAAAGCTCTATTTTTCTTTATTTCGTTTATAAAGTTGCTCATCAATTTCAAGCCATCCTTTCCATCCTAGATGCATTACATCACACATAAAATAAGGCGTATATTCTTGATCTTTTAAGTTCAAAACTTCAAATCCTCTTTCTTTAGCCATTTCTTCCACTTTATCGAAAAACTCATCTCTACTTTGCTTAGTCATTCCAGTGTAATCATACCATCTTCCATTAGTTGGTGCTAAAATTATATATGGCTTTATACCAAGATCAACACAAGTGTCTAAATATAATTCATAGTCATCAAATTCTTTTGAATTCATTAAATCAACATTTTTATTTATATCTTTTTGAGATTGTAAATTATTTTTTAAATTCTTGTCATAATATGTGTCATATACGTAGAACTCATTATTAGTTACTTGTTTCTTTGCTTCTTCCTCGGCCTTCTTATGCTCTTCATTCCAATCAACTGTTCTTAGCTGTTTTTCTGATTTTTCAGGTAGTTTCTTTAACCTTCTATATAATAGACCTTTGTCTTTAAGTTCAACAATATTTTCCCTTGCAACAAAATATGGCTTAAATATAACACTTGATACTTTAGATATTAAATTATCGTTTGTATAAAGTTTTGCATAAAGCTTTTCTGGTATATATTGTGAGCTTCCTGATAAAAGCTTATCCACTCTAGCTGCATATGTTTTTTTATGTTCTTCACTTATTTCCTTATTTGATAAAAATTTATAAAATTGCACTGGTGCAAAATTAGCTTGAAAGTCTGTCCCGTCAACACCATGATCACTCATAAACCACTGAAGTGAAATTATAAATGCAACATTTGGTTTCCTCTGGGTATTCTGGCTTCCTAAATTAGATATCTGAGTCAAGTCCTGGCAATATGCTCTACCATTAGTTACGATTGTATCCATTCCTTCTACAGGGAAAAAGGTTGTAGCTAATTGTGAGACTGGTGCCCCTAACTCTGATGACCCTTCTAATAATTGATAGTTATTATTTGTAACAAATTCATTATATACGAGTCCTCTATCTTTATAGCTGCTCCCATACTCTATATTTATTTCAGTTAAATCCTTGCTTTTTAACATAGCTCCTATTTCTTTATCTAAAAAAATATTAAGTAACATAACGGTTACTACAGCTGTAATAATAGGGAATAACATATATATAAGCTTTTTTTTCATTTGTCCCTCCTATTTCTTGTTTTTCTACTACGATTTCCATTTAATTCTATACTAATTTAAGACATATTTCAATGCAAAAGTCCCTTCTATCATAGTATATAAAATCATATGATGAGAATATATATTCATAATCAAAGGCAGCTTTCTATGACAAATTTTTATAGTATTGTAGTATAAAATAGTTATTGTATTGGATATTAATCATAATATAAAAATATATTCTATTGCAAATTATTTGCATTTGAGTGTATAATATAATAATGCTTTAAGGAGTTGATTATTTGATTACTATAAAAAATCTATCATTTTCCTATACAAAAGGAACAGATTTATTAAAAAATATTAATCTTAATATACCTACTGGAATTTATCTATCTATACTTGGTGAAAACGGAAGTTGTAAGAGTACACTAGTAAAACTTATATTAGGTCTTCTAAAACCTGATAGCGGTTGTATAAGTTTAGATTCTAATAAAATTTCATACGTTTCGCAAAGACTTGATAATTTTAATGCAGAATTTCCAATAACAGTTAAGGAAGTTTTGTCTTGCCATGCCAAGACAGTGGGAATTAAGAATTCAAAATCCATTCAAAGTTCTCTAAAAAATGTAAATATGAGTGAATTCAGCAATAAATTAATAGGCAATCTTTCAGGTGGACAACAGCAAAGAATCTTTATTGCTAGAGCATTAATAGGTGATCCCGATCTAATAATATTAGATGAGCCATCAACTGGAATAGATGAAAAGAGCCAAAATGAAATATATCCTCTACTCCAAAGTTTAAATAAGGATTTAGGAAAAACTATTATCTCTGTTGAACACAACACTAAGGTTGCATTAAAGTATTCAACACACATTTTAAAATTAGAAAATTGTTCTATGAAATTATATACAAATGAAGATTTTAAAAGATATTTAGAATCTGAGGATTCATTTTACAACATAATTTAAGTAGTTAAACTATATTTAGGAAGGTAATAATTTATGTTTCAATTAGGTTTTATGCAAAATGCATTTATTGCTGGCTTTATTGTTTCTATGCTGTGTCCTTTTATAGGACTTTTTATTGTTCTTAGACGTTATTCAATGATTGGTGATACATTATCTCATTCATCTTTTGCTGGCGTAGCAATTGGTCTTGTTTTAGGGATTGACCCACTTTTAACTGCATTTTCATTTACTAGCATTTGCGCTCTTGTAATAGAATTTCTAAGAACGTATTATAAAAAATATGCAGAACTTGTTATGTCAATTGTTTTGACATTGAGTTTAGGAATAGCTATTATTTTAATAAGTAGTGGTAAAGCTTCAGCTAAAGTAGATTCATTTTTATTTGGAAGTATTTTAACTGTAACAGATTCTGATATCTGCTTAATCGCCATTGTTGGAGGAATATGCCTTATATGTCTTCTTTTTCTATACAACAAATTAATATATGTAACTTTTGATGAAAATGGAGCAAAAACATCTGGAATAAACGTTAAACTCGTTAATTATATTTTTACGCTGCTTGTTGGTGCAACAATTTCTCTTTCTATAAGAGTTATGGGTATCCTTGTTGTTTCATCAATCATAGTGGTTCCAGTTGCAACAGCTATGCAATTAAAAAAAGGGTTCACTACGACCCTAATTTTTGCTATTATTTTTGGTTTTGTGGATGTTATGATAGGACTTATATCTTCTTATTATATAAATAGTGCACCTGGTGGTACTATTGCCTTAATATCGGTTATAGTTCTTCTATTAACACTAATATTTAAAAGATTTTTTAGTTATGAAGATTAGGCTAATACAGGTATTATCATATAATACCTGTAAAATACTCTTCTAATATTTTTACAAATCTCCTCATATCATCTTGATATATATCACCTATATTAGCTATTCTAAATGTGTTTTCTGAAGATATCTTTCCTGGATATATAGTAAATCCCCTGCTATATAAGTAATCATGTAATCTATCGAATTTATAATTTTTTATCTGTGGCTCAATTACTGAAGTCAAAAGCATTGATGATATGTTTTTATCTATTAGTCTATTTAAATTGAGTTTATCTAGTCCATCCCATAAAATTTCACAACACTCTTTATATCTCTTATATCTCTTCTCTATTGTCTCACCCTTAGCCTCTATTATTGCCTGCTTTAATGCATAAAGTATTTGAACTGGCGGCGTAAATCTCATTTGATAATTATCTTTAAAATATGAATATTGTTTGTATATATTAAGGTAGAGGTTTCTAGGTTTTATATTTTGAGTATTATTCAAAGCCTTCTTATCTGCTACTACAAAGCTTATTCCAGCCATACCTTGTATACATTTATTTGAACTCGATGCTAAATATTTTATATTCATCTTATACATATCTATAGGAATACCTGCAAATGAACTCATAGCATCTACTATCATCTCAATACTATATTTCTTACAAATTTCACCTAATAATTCTATGTCATTTAATATCCCTGTTGTAGTCTCATGATGAACTACCGCTAAATGGCTTATAGCTCCACAATTATTTATTTTGCTTTCTTCATTATTCTTTTTAATTACTTCTTCCAACTCTTTTAAGTTTATTGTTTCTATTTGAGAGCTTTTAAATTCTATATAATTCAAATTATATATTTCTGCAATTTCACACATTCTCTTGCCATAAGCGCCATTATTAATTATCAATATTGTTTTATTATCAACTACCGAACTTAAAATCGCCTCAACTGCTGCAGTTCCCGATCCTCCAAATAATATAGTTGTATACTTTTCATTTGAACCTACAAATTCAGTAAGTTCTCTTGATATAAACTCCATAATGCTCCCAAATTCTTTTTCTCTAGGGCAAATATCTGGTACAATCTGAGCGAATTTTACTGTATCCGATGTGGTAGCTGGTCCTGGATTTAATAATATATTTCTTCTGATTTCCAAATTAATTTCCTCCCTGTATAGTTTTATCAAAAAAAAACAACAACTCACCATGTATATTAATTCTCTAAAAATTTCATAAACATTTCCTTATTTTCAATTGGTGTTGTTGTAGGTCTCCCCAAATTTTTTCTTGAACCTTTTTTTACTTTTATCTCTAAAAATATAGGCCCTTTCTCATTGCTTATTTTTTCCGATAACCTAACTAATTCATCTCTTGAACTACACGAATAGAATTTTTTATATCCACAAGCTTTAGCAATTGCTAAAGTATCTATTTTAAATCCTACAGTTTCTTGACCTCCTACTGAATCATGAGCTCCATTATTTATCAAAATATGCTTAAGATTATCTGCATTTTGATTTCCTATTATAGCTAAACCACCAAGATGCATTATTAAAGCACCATCCCCATCAATACAATAGACATCTCTGTCTTTTCTGCTTAATGCAATCCCCAATGCTATTTGAGATGCATGTCCCATAGATCCTACTGTTAAAAAATCCTTACTATGATCTCCATTATATCTTTCCCTCAATTCAAAAAGCTCACGAGAAGCCATTCCTGTTGTTGATACTACAACCGATTTTTCTTTCGCATTAGATATTAATATTTCTATAGCATCTTCCCTAGTCATTTCTAAATCCAAAGTTTTATCATACTTTATTTGATATTCATCAAAAGTATCTTTTTTCACTACCAATGCATAGGGCTCGTTATTTTCCTTCATATAATTATTTGCTTTCCTTATCTTTTTCCTCATTTCATCATTGCTTGTGTTATTTTCTAAAATATCATATTTAATGCTTAGAATATCCAATATTTCGATTGTAACAAGTCCTTGTTTCTTATGTTGAGGTTCATCTTTCTTATTTGGCTCACCTCTCCATCCAACTATTAAAAGCACTGGTATACTATAGACCAATTTATCTGTAAGGGATACAAGTGGATTTAATGCATTTCCAAGACCTGAGTTTTGCATGTATACTAGGCCAATTTTCTTTGTTGCTAAGTGATATCCTGCTGCTATTCCTATTGCATTCCCCTCATTAGCTGAAATTATGTTCTTTTCGCTACTTACATTTTCCTTAATGTATGCACAAAAAGACTTTAGTAAAGAATCTGGAACACCCGTAAAGAAATCTATATTGTTATTTAATAGCTCATTATAAAACTCTTTTACTTCAATCATTCTTTTTAACTCCTTTAACATTACGCTTATGAAAACTATATTTTCGGCATACTCCAAATATAATATTTTAATAGTAAGCAAATGGAACAAACACTCAAATATATATAATTTCAGTTGTTTACTTAATTTCTTTACATTCCTCCTGGAATCAAAGTAAGTATTTCTTTTATAGGCATACAATTGATTGAAGCCTCTTTAGATCGTCCATTCTCTAAAATGCTTTTCGCTGTATTTACCATTGCTGGATATGCACTTCTTATCAGATGATTTGCATAAATAATAACGTTAACTCCTAATTCCATTAACTCTTCCTCTTTCATAAAATTATATGAGGTTGGGACTACTACTAAAGGTACTCTATTTTCAAACTCATTATATCTTCTACAGAATTCAATAATTTCTCTTCCATCTTTCTCTTTACTATGAATCATGATACCATCTGTTCCTGCTTCAATATAAGCTTTAGCCCTTTTTATAGCATCATCCATTCCAGCGCCTGCAATTAAACTTTCAATCCTTGAAATTATCATAAAATCACTAGTCACTCTCGCCTCTCTCCCAGCTCTTATTTTGTCACAAAAATGTTCTATTGTATCTTGAGTTTGCTTCACTTCTGTTCCAAATAATGAATTTTTTTTAAGACCAGTTTTATCTTCAATAATAATAGCTGAAACTCCTAACCTCTCTAAAGTCTTAACTGTATAAACGAAATGTTCAATTTGTCCTCCTGTATCTCCATCAACTATTATCGGTTTCGTTGTTACCTCTAAGATATCATTAATTGTATTTAATCTTGATGTTAAATCTACCAATTCTATATCAGGTTTTCCCTTAGCTGTTGAATCACATAATGAACTAATCCACATTCCATCAAACTCTTTTATTTTCCCATCCCTTTGAACTTTAGTCTTTTCAACAATGAGTCCTGTTAAGCCATTATGAGCCTCAAGTATTCTTAGGGGTTTCTTTGAATAAATTAATTCCTTTAGACCTTTCATTCTCATTTGAGGTGTTATACCTATTTTAGCTAATTCTTCATCTAATTTTGAAATAGAAACCCCTTTAGTATATGGAACTTCTATAAGTTCTCCTTCCCATTGTTTTAACACCTCTATAACTTTTTCTCTTAATTCTTTTTGCGAGCCTTCCTTCCAATCATCCCCGTGAAGAACATAGTTAGGTCTAATTTTAAGAAGGTTTTGAACTTGATCTAAGCTTTCTTGAGGAACTACAGATATAACTCCTTTAATATTACTAATCACTTCTTTTCTCTCATCATACTTCATTATTGGATTTCTCCAGTAACCTCTTATAACCTCATCTGTATGCAATCCCACTATTATATCTCCAAATTTTCTTGCTTCATTTAGTACATTTAAATGTCCTTGATGAATTATATCAGCACTCATAGCAACATAAACTGTTTTCATATTCTTTCACACTCTCCTATTTTCTACATTTTTATATGCATATTTCTAGACGTTAAAACTTAACTATAAAAAATCTATTAATCTAGCGCATGTCCAAACTTTTCCCTCTATACTGCTCTCTCTTCTGAAATTTTTTCTAGCTTTGGTATTATTGATTTCTTTATTCTTTCAAGATGATTTTTATCATCTATTTCTCCCCATACTAAATTTTCAATCTTTAGATATCCTACTTTTCTTTTTTTAGCAGCATCAAATATTGCATCCTCATAATCGTATTTCTTTGTCTTCTCGCACCTATCTTCAAAAATGATATCATAATCATATATTTTTCTATTGAATTCTTTATACTGCTTCAGCATTTCCTTATATAGCTCTAACGATATTTTAGAAATCCCAACCAATTCCCCATATACATGTCCTATATCTTCTCTTCTTTTAGATATTTTATATAAGTTATTATCTCTAACTTCTACATAGCATTCATCTCCAGAATCTGTTTTTCCACTTAGTAAAATACAATCATTTTCCTCAAAATTTATAGTCTTTATCAGTGCATAGACCTCATATATTAAATCACTTTCAAGTAGCAAAAAGTCTTCCTTTAATTCATCTTCAAGAATCGAAAGAGAAGTCATGCTGCCTGTAGCTTTATATTTTCTATTTTTTCTTGTTTCTATATAATTTTTATCTTTTGCTAGTTCATCATAAAATTCATGCAAATGTCCTGTCACTATATAAATCTTATCTATGCCTAGACTTCTTAATTTTTCAATAGATCTTTCTATCAAGCTTTTCCCATTTACCTTTATAAATCCTTTTGGTAACATATCCTTTGTTATATCCTGCAATCTTGATCCCATTCCAGCTGCTAAAATTACTGCTGTTTTTACTTTTCCCATTTTTCCCCTCCATTAAGTTCATATTTTGAACAACATTATATTAACACCTTTCATTGTTCAAAACAATATGTTCATACAAAAATTTACTTTAATTCTAAAAATATATTTAAATCATATATATTGTAATTAAGTTGCTACATTTAAAACATGACCTTCTGAATCTGCCTTTTCCATAATTTATATCCACAATATCCATAGATTTCATTACAATATAAATTCCTAGAAAATAAAAAAAGCTATATCAAAACGAACCACTCCTTATCTACTTGATAAGAAGCGGTCCAATTCTGATACAGCTTTTATTTAATTATTTTAAAGTATTATTTTGATACTACATTTGTAGATGATGCTATAGTTGTGTTTGTTGCTGGAACCATTAATTTATTAAACTCTTCTTGAGAAACTTTTAATGTGCTAGTTGGGAAAGTTATCCCTTTGACATCACTCTTAGTATCTGTTGTTTTCATAGTTAATGCAATAGTTCCAAAATCTTTAATTTGTAAATTCATATTGAAATCTGAGCTATAATCATTATCTGTGAACACTTCTTTTGAATTAATAGTTGTTCCAGCTAATGATGCCTTAATTTCAGGTAATGATTTATCAAATTCTGGGCTGTTAGCAGCAGTTTTCATCTGTGTAATACTTTCAGCTGGCAATCCTAACTTAAATGTACTATTAAGATTATCTAAATTATTAGCTGTTGCTTTTAATGCTTTTGCAGCTAAATCTACAGTTTTATCTGCATCAAGATTTATTGTATATTCTCTTCCATTTTGAACGAAAGGTAAATCAAGATCAGCATTTCCTCCAAATATCATCTTTCCGAATTCAACCATTCCATCTGGTTGAGTCATTAGTGATTTTATTTTTGTTGCATCAACACCCGATGCTTGAGTATCAATTCCTATATACTCTTGAGTTATATTATTTAAACCTGTTGGAGCGCTTTGTCCAGTTAAAGAAGATATCCCTTGGTAAAAGCTCTTATTTATATAACTTGTAGTTCCATCTGAATATGCTTTAAGTTCTGGAATATTAAGCTTTCCTGCTGGATCAGTAAATGTCATATCAACATATGATTTATCTTTTGCTGTATATCCAGTAGCTGCAAATTTTATTTCTTGTTTTGTTTCAGTTCCATCTTTTCCTTTTACATTGATATTTAAGTCTCCATCAATACTTGATGTTGTTGCTTCCCATTTAGCCGTATTTGAAAGCTCCTGTGCATAATTAAGTGTTGCTTGGCTACATCCTGCCATTGTTCCAACAGTTAAAGCTGCTGTCATAATGAATGCCAAAGTTTTTTTCATTTTCATTTTTCTTTCCCCCTGTAAATACTCATATTTATCCGATAGCTAGCATCCGTAAAACTCCCACTTCTTCAAGCCGGAGATAACGGCTGCACGCTCCTGGATAAGTTCAACTAAGATTCAGATGAGGATCAAACCCCACCTGAATCAAGTTTCACTTGATGATAAAAATACAATGTATGTTAATAATTTACTTTTCATCATATTTCTATTATACATATTTTTCATTAATAAATGATAGAAAAAAATATTAAATTTACCTTAATTTATACTTAATATTTCTAAATATTTTTTAACAAATATCTTTACACACTATATTTCTTTTGCTTTACAAATTTTATATGAAATTTTATATGAAATATATCCTATAATTATTGTGACTAACATGCTGATAATTATTAATATTAACTTATTATTTATAATAAAATCTAAAGAATTTTCTAATATAAAACCATCCTTATTTACCAAAAATGATGGTAACGCAAATATGAAGAATGCAGGTAAAAGATATACTAACAACGATACTGCTTTGCCCTTTTCCATTCCGAGCTTGTAATATATAGGATATTGAATAAAGCAAGTTATTAAGCTCATTAACCCACAAAAGAACATTGTTAAAATTTCAAAATTTTGAATTCTATTAATCTGATATAGATAGGTCACAATAGATGTATTAATGAGAAATATAAACAAAGCTATACCTATTAAATACAAAAACCTTCCAAGAACCATATCAGAAATTTTAGCAGGAAACATATAATACATCTGAGTGCTTTTTTCATTACCTTGAGTACTAAACGGTATTGTTGCCAAAATTATTAAAAAGAAAAATAAGTATGATAATGCCATACTATATGTTTCTCCTGAAAACATAAATAAAGCACAAAATATCGCTGGTGCTAACACATAAAGCCTAATACTTTCTTTTATTAATCTTAAATCAAATCTTAAATAACTTATTGATCTACTCATATTTTAAAACCTCTTTCTCTTTATAAATTCTACATAGAATTAATACTAAAACATAATATATATGTCACAATTCACAATTCCAGTTAAAATTCTTGCAATATTTTTAGAATTATGATAGAGAATTATTTTTGCAACGTATATGCATAGAATATTTTATACTAATCCCTTTTTCCATTGATATAAAATATCACGATGTCATCCATCGATGGTTTTTCTACTAACAAATCTTTACTTATATGATCTCTATTCTTTGAGTCAATTAATCCTTCAAATCCAAAATTAGAAGACTTATATCCAATTAACTTCTCTTTTAATTCTTTTGTTAAATCATCAAGGCCACCTTTAACCAATAGATGACTTTCTAGTACATTTTCTGTTATATCATAAAACACCTTTTCTCCATTATTAATAAAGAATAGATAATCTGTTATCTTTTCAAGATCACTTGTTATATGGGTTGAAAATAGAACACTTTTTTCTCCATCCGCTATATATTCCTGTAATATCTCTAAAACTTCATTTCTAACTACTGGATCAAGGCCACTTGTTGGTTCATCTAATAGAAGAAGTTTTGTATTTCTTGATAAAATACTTGCAAAAGACAATTTAACTTTCATTCCCTTTGAAAATTCTTTTATTTTTTTCTTATAAGGAAGGTTCCATTTTTCAGCATATTCATTAAATTTGCTTTCATCAAATGAAGTATAAAAATCTTTTAGCGTACTAATTACATCTTTTAATGTAAAATTTATTGGAAAATAGCATTCATCTCCGATAAATCCTATCATGTCTTTATAAACTTCTTCTCCATCCTCATAACTCTTTCCAAATACTTTTATTACTCCACTATCCTTTTTTAATTGATTCATTATAAGCTTTATAGTCGTTGTTTTCCCAGCACCATTTTGTCCTACATATCCCAATATATAACCTTTTGGCAATTCCAAATTTATATTTTTAAGTTCAAATCCATCAAATGTTTTATTTAAATTCTTTATTTCAAGTGCATTCATATTTCCCTACTCCTTAAAATCATATTTTTAATAATAACGTGCATTTTAACAATTTAACTTTCACATATTCTATCCGATAGCTAGCCTCCGTAACACTCTCTTATAACGGCTGCACGCTCCTGGATAAGTTCAACTAAATTCAGCTTGAGTATAAAACTCTACCTTAAAAGTTTCACTTTATGTAATTTGCTCATCTGCCAATGTTTTTAGCATAGCCACTAATTCATCATTGGATATATTTGCTAACTTACTATTTTCAATCGCAACCATAAGAGCTTCTTCTATTTTCTTTAAATATTGTTCCCTTACCATTTCGCTATCCTTAGGAAGTACATAACTTCCCTTTCCTCTAAGAGTTGCTATAAACCCTTCACTTTCAAGGTCTGAATAAGCTCTGGTTGTGGTAATAACACTTATCCCTAAGTCTTTCGCCAGCTGTCTTATTGATGGCAAAAACTCATTTTCTAAAATTTCGCCTGATAGGATTTGTTCTTTTATTTGAGCTTTAATTTGCTCATAAATAGGCAAATCAGATTTATTAGAAAGTAATATTTTCAAATTACTACTTCGCCTCCTTTGTGTTCATACTGTATATATACAATATATACAGTATGAACAGTTTTGTCAATAATTTTTTTAGTACACTTTGAATTCAAAAAGACCATTAGGTGATTTATATTCTCACCTAATGGTCTTTAATATCTTAATTCTATTTTTTTAATTTCCTTCTGCTATAACTTTATCCTGAACATTATTAAATACATCTTTATCCAATTCATTAAAGCTCTTAGCAACTGTTACTGCTGTAACCATTGATCCATCAACATTAAGCGCTGTTCTCGCCATATCTAGTATCGGATCTATTGCAAGTATTCCTCCTGCAAGAGGGAAGAAACTTCCCATTCCCATTCCTGATATTACTACTGATACTGACATTATTGCTGTTCCTGGTAATCCAGCTATTCCAAAGGAACTTATAATTATAGTAATTACCAGCATAGCGTAGAAGCTAAAATCCATTGGAGTTCCAGACATATTTGCAATTGTAACAGCCATTAATGCTGGATATATAGCAGCACAGCCATTCATTCCCATATTAGCTCCAAGACTTCCTGCAAAGCTTGCAATTCCTTTTTCAACTCCGACTTTTTTATTCAAAGTCTCGATAGTAACTGGTAAAGTTCCAAGACTTGATCTAGATGTAAAAGCCAAAACTAACGGCTCAATTACATTTCTTAAATATTGAATAGGATTTAAGCCATTAAGTGAAATTATTACAAGATGAATTACAAATACAATAATAACACTTACATATAAAGCAACTATGAAATTAACCACATTTATTATTGCTGATATTCCATTTGATGCAACTGTATTTGAAAGTAGTGGTAATACAGCATATGGCATAAATCTGATAACTGTTCTAGCTACAGTAGTCATTATGTTATAGAATGCCTCTATAACATCTATTGCTGGTTTTATAATATCTTTGTTTGTCTTATTTAGTTTTCTTATAGCTATTCCAAGAAATGCTGCAAATATAACAACAGCCACTATGTTTGCATCTGCCATTGCTTTTATTGGATTTGCTGGTAAAAGTCCTCTCATAGTATCTACAAAAGATGTTATTTCTTTTAATTCAGCTTTACTTTGGATTGCTTCAACTCCAACGCCAAGTCTAAATAAATTTCCGATTATTATAGCAACTATCGAAGCAATAGCTGTAGTTCCTAATAAAACAAATATTGATCTAGAAGTAAGTTTTCCTAAGCTTTGTTTTTCATCCATGTTTATTATAACTTTTAACATTGAAAGAAAAACTAATGGTACTACTAACATTTTTAATAGGTCCATGAATCCATTTCCTACTAGCCCATACCATTTTGTAACCTCACCTATCCAGGTAACATCTCCTGTATTGCTTGGAAATCCTGCTATAGATTGTATTATAACTCCAAGTAATAATCCTCCCACAGTTGAAATAATCATACGTTTTGAAAAGTTTAATCCAGCCTTTTCTAACTTATAAAGTCCATAGAATAACCCTATTAAAATTGCTATAAATATTATTGGTTTATAGCTTGTTATCATTATAAATTTTGAAAAAAATGTACTATCCATTGTTACCTCCTATAATTCCTACAATTCCTATATAATTAGTATATTTATAGTATCAATTATATGATCATATGTCAATAAAAGTTAATACTATTTTTAAATATATTCTTTCTGAAAACATATACTTCTTAATACTTTATAATAATTATGGAATACTTATTATTATTTTAATCAAAATATCATTTAAAATTTATGACAAAAAAATAACCACCATGAATATAACTTTCAATTATCAAAAGCTAATATTCATAATAGTTATGTAAGTTTTACTCATGAAGTCTTCTTATAATTTTATATGCAACCACATTTTCCATGACCATTGGTGATTTATGAGCAAAAAAGATTATTCCATCAGTAGGAGATGTAATTTTTTCAATAATTTCACCTTCATATGGATGAATTATTTCTGCAAGAACATCGCCTCTTTCCACTCCATCTCCTGGATTTTTTAACCTTCTATATATTCCACCTGTAGTAGTCTTTACCGAAAGCAAATCATCTTCCTGCAAAACACTAGCTATGTATCCACTGTGACTAGTATACTTTATAACTCCCATTCTAGTTAAAAATCTTAATACAGCCACTACTGCATGTTTGGCAGAAACTTCATCAATTTGATCTGTTGCATTTGTATATAAAGAGAAGGCACTTGCATTCCACATCTGCCAATTGTAGTTTAATGTCATGGTATCATAAGGTTTCGGCTTACGAATTAATACATACTGAAGTCCAAATAAATTTGCAAGACTTGGACTCTGATATCCTGTTTCCATCATCCTTATATGTGGAATAAAATCTCCAGGCATGTAAAAACTAGCAAACTGTATTCCATACGTATAATCCTTAACTTGTTCAAAAACACCACTTGCAATTCTCTGAGTTGTTTCCCCATTTACTTCTCCTGGGAACATTCTATTTATATCAGTGTTGTCCATTGTCCAAAATCTTTTTCCTATATTCATTGAATGAGGATTTACACAAGGAATCACAAGAATTTCGCTATGTCTTGAAATTGCTCCCCTTTGCTCTAACTTAGTTAAAGTTTTAATCAATTGAGAGCACGTATATAATTGCTGTATCTCATTTCCCCTTATTGCACCTACTATGCATGCTGACTTTCCGCCTTTTCCAAATTTATATCCCGTTATTCTCATATCATCTCTATGAGGTGACTTTAACGTATATATTATTTCTTTTATCATTTTACACCTCCAAGCACCCTCGCAATAAGTGACCCTTCATAAACAACTGGATATTCTCTCAATGTAAATACTACTCCATCACAAGATGAAATAACCTCTTCTTCTATTTCTCCAGTTAAAGAATTAAAAATCTCTCCAATTTTTTCTTCTCTTTTTATTTCATCCAAATGTTTTACACAAGGCATAAATATTCCTGATGAATTAGCATTTATAAAATTCACTTCTTTTTCAGTTGATATTATGGGGTCTCTTACAGGATTTACTGTACCATTCCATATGTCCAATTTTTTCATTAAATTAAATATACCTTCCACTAATTGATCCCCATATTCTTGTGTAATTCTCATTCCAACCCCCATCTCTACAAGCAATGTTGGTATATTTTTATTATTTAAGCTATATGTAAGTGTTGATTCCAGAACAGTAGACTCTGGATGAACCCATATAAAATCCATATTCAACAGCTTTGCATAAGGTACTAATTTATCCTTTATATGCTCACTCACTCTAACTTGAGGCACTTCTCTCAAAAATATATTGCTTGCATGCAGGTCTATGCATATATCAGCCCCTTCTATATCTTCAATAATTTTAGCTGCAACATGTTCTGCCATTGCTCCGCTTTCAGATCCTGGAAATATTCTATTCATATCTAAATCAAATGTTGGCATTCCCCTATGTACTGAATCTATTCCAAGCGGATTTAAAGATGGGTATATATCAACAATTCCATTTAAGTATTTAATATTTTCTTTAATTTTTCTTATTAATTTATAACATACATATTGACCTTCAAGTTCATCTCCATGAAGACCTGTTATAATACATATTCTTTTAGCCTTTTCATTAATATTTACTGATGTAAGTCTATTTTTTTTGATTACTAACTTTTCATCAACCGCTAATCCTAAAGATACTACCGTTTCTACCATGTTCCCCTCCATATGCTCACACTCAAAAACCTATTCTGTAAAAACAATCTAAATTAATATTATTATTGTAAAAAAATTTTCTTTTATACAAAAAATAAGCAAAGAATCCCACTGTGTGAGCTTCTTTGCTTTAATCTAATATTACTACTTGGATATTTTATTGTCAAACTTTTTTACATGCCATATATAAAATTACTTTCCAAAATATTTGAATATTATTTATATACACTCTTTTATTGATTCTTCCAATACATCAATTCCATATTTAACTTGTTCATCTGTCATAACTAGTGGTGGTAGGAAACGAATTACATTTCCAAGTATACCTGCATTTAAGAATATAACACCATTTTCATAACATTTTTTAATTATAGATTTAACTAAATCTGCTGCTGGCTCTTTTGTGCTTCTATCTTTTACAAATTCTAATCCTACCATTGCACCTAAGCCTCTTACATCACCTATAACTGTATACTTTTCCTTCATCTCATTTAGTCTTTCCATAATATATCCGCCAAGTTTTAATGATTTTTCACATAGATTTTCTTTTTCAATCTTCTCAATAACTTTAAGCGCTGCTACGCATCCAAGAGGACTTCCAGAATATGTTCCGCCAATTCCACCAACACATGCTGAATCCATTATTTCCTTTTTAGCCACAACTGCGCTTAGCGGTACTCCAGCAGCTATTGATTTTGACATAGTGATAATATCTGGTTCTATACCATAATGCTCATGTGCAAACATTTTTCCTGTTCTTGCAAATCCTGCTTGTATCTCATCAACTATAAATACTATATTGTTCTCATTACAAACTTTTTGCAATTCTCTCATGTATTTTGCAGATGGAACTACAAATCCACCTTCACCTTGTAACGGCTCAATTATTAAACATGCAATCATGTCTGGAGAAAGTGTTGTTTTAAGCATAGTTTTTAGTCTATTAATACATTCATCTGCATATTCTTCTTCTGAAACTCCAAGTGGTGCTCTATACGAATAAGGGAAATCAAATTTATATGTTTCTGGCGCAAATGGTCCAAAACCATTTTTGTATGGTTTATATTTACTTGTTATTGACATAGTCATATTTGTACGACCATGGAAAGACCCAGTAGCTGAAAGTACTCCTGTTTTCTTAGTATAAGTCCTTGCTATTTTTATAGCATTTTCTACAGCCTCTGCTCCACTATTAGCAAACATTACTTTCTTTTCGTAATCTCCAACTGTTATTTCAGTTAATTTTTTTGCCAAAGCACCGTAAGATTCATATGTTACTACATTATAGCTTGGGTGAATAAATAATTCTGTTTGTTTCTTTATCTCTTCAACAATCTCAGGATCACAATGTCCAACATTTTGAACACCAATTCCTGCTGCAAAATCTAAAAATACATTTCCATCTACATCTTTAATTAATGCTCCTTTTGCTTCAGCTATAGCAATACCAGTTGATACTGAAACTCCATCGGCAACATATTTTTTTCTTTCCTCTAATATCTCTATTGATTTAGGACCTGGTATTGATGTTACTAATTTTACATTTGATTCTTCTATCATTATAAAACCCTCCATTAACGTTTATTTTCTTAATATATTTCTAATTCCATAAAAAAGGAGCCATCATGTTTATTTACACGAAAGACTCCATTGCCTATAAAATTTATTTAAATTTCTTAACTTGTTTATATAATAATACTTTCTATTTTTCTTTTCTATGTCCAAGCATTATAATGTTTTTGTCTATTTTGACTAAAGTCCCAACATCAAATACACATAAACATATTAAAACTTAGATTAATACATGATCAAAATTAATGTATTAGTGCACATTGACTATATTATTTATCTTCCTATTTAAGAATTTTACCAATGTCTAGTGCAATCTTTACTTTAATACAATCATTAAAATTCCGTAAATCACAATTTAATAGTTCTTCTATTTTTTTAATTTTATATTTAAGGGTGTTTCTATGAAGAAATAGCTTTTCCGCTGTAACTGTGATATTACAATTTTCATTTAGATACATTTCTAATATTTCAATTAAATTATTATCTTTATTATCGGCACCACTAATTGGACCTAAAACTTCTGAAAAATAGTTTTGTAATATGCTCCTATTCTCAACGCTAAAAAGCAGGCTGTAAATTCCTATATCTTTGTATCTTGTAATTGTGTCATCTAAACCTTGGCATTTAGCACTATCTATAGCTAGCTCCGCTTCATTTAATGATTGTTTCATCATTTTTAAATCCTTGTACGAGTTTCCTATTCCTACACTTACAGACATTCCATCCATGCGATTCTTTGTAGCTAACTGTATCTCTTTTAAAGCCTTATCCAATCTATTCATACAATTTTCTTCTGACCTAATAAAAAAGATTACAGCATCATCCTTATCTATTATTGGTACCTTTAGTGCATGTTTATCAAGTATATCTTGAACTACTTTTCTAAAGTTTATTTTAATCTTAGATATACTTTTCTCATCACCTAAATTCTTTAACTTTAAGTATCTCTCGAAACCATCAATATCTATAACACATATGCAACATCCGCCTGACAGATTATATCCAAAATATGCAGCCTTTTGTATTGCATCTCCTTCTAATTCACCATCCCCAAATAGAATATTACTTAAAAAATGTGATAGAGAATTCTCTTCAATACGAGATAAAATAATAGCATTACTAATTTCCCTTGAGACTTCAACCAGTTTAACTTCCCAAGGTAATGTGAACAATGGAATTTCAAGTTCATTAGCGAGTTTAATCGCCTCTTCAGATACATTCCTTATGTATGGACCTATATTTACTATCAATCCCGAACCATTTTTTTCACTAATTCCTTTAATAAAATCTAATAATAGCCCCTCATTTTCTCTAATTCCAACGCCGGTTATAAATATGATTTCTCCACCTTGCAGCCATTTAATTCCCTCCAATGGATTCTCAAAACATTCTGCCACATATATCCACTCTATGCTTTTTTCTAAGCCACCTTCTCCACCAACAAGATTAATTTTTCTTAAGGAATCTAATTTAAGTATATCTTTTACCGAAATTGACATAAACTTCACCCTTGCCCCTCTAATTATTTAAAATGTCATCTTTATTTATTATATTTTTATAATAATATCTCCTCATAAAAAAAGATATAATATTATAATAATTTTTTCATATTAAAAAGAAGGTTGATCAAATTCTTATTACTCTCAATATTTATTGATATAATTAGAATTTGCTCAACCTTCTACTAACAATTTTTCATATGCTCTTTTAATATGGGTAAATACCTTGATTCTTAGTTACAGTTTTTACATAAATGTTTATAATAGAAAATAATTTACCAAGTGACACCTAAATAATTGTTCACCATATACCTCACTAGTTAAATTTCAACATCTTTTTTTCTACCAGTTTTACTAGTTGTGCAAGTGGTAAACTTAATATTAAATAAAATCCTGCTAAAATTGTATATGATTCGATAGTTAAAAATGACTGAGATGCATAACTTTGCGTACGTAATAATAGTTCACTAACCGAGACATATGCAAGAAGCGATGTATCTTTTAACATCATTACAAGGTAATTTCCAAAGACAGGTATTACATTGCGAAGTGCCTGCGGTATTATTATTCTAAACATAGTTTGATTATTTGTAAGTCCTAATGCTAATGCTGCTTCTGTTTGTCCTCCATCTATTGATAATATTGATGAACGAATAACCTCTGATATGTAGCATCCATAGTTAATTCCAAGACCTATTGTTCCTGCAACCAGTGAACTTATTTTAAATTGATATCCTGGATTCCAGATTTGTACAATAATAGATACTAAAAGTGGTACTACATAATACATATATACTAATTGAACTAATAAAGGAGTTCCCCTTATAAATTCTAAAAATACTAATAAAAATCCTCTTAAAATTTTTATTTTACTAATACGTCCAATCGCAATAAATAATCCTAAGATTATTGCTAAAAAAAATCCAAACACCGTCGCTTGTACTACAACCCAAAGACCTGCCTTTAATGAAGGCACCAAGAACTTGAAAGCTGTACTAAAATCTAGATTAGATAAAATATCCATATACATTTCCTCCCCTTCTAAAAAAGAATCCGTCTGGATTCTTTTTTAGTTTATATTGTTACTTGTCAGAAGCTTTACCATCTTCTACTGATACAAAATAATCTTCATTCATTCCATACTTCTTAAGAAGTTTTAATATTGTTCCATCTTTCTTCATTTCATCAATCTGCTCGTTAACTGCATCTGCTAAAGCTTTATCATTTTTTCTAACTGCTGCTGCTATCATTCCAGATGTTTCAGCTTTATATGGAGATAATATCTTTAAATTAAGACTGCTATCTTGTGATAATGTATACCCTGCAACCATTCCATCAGTTATACATGCATCTACCTTACCAGTATTTACTGCTAACATTAATTCAGATTGACTTCCAAATACTTTAACATCTTTCACTGATCCATCTTGTTGCCACTTTTGAGCTGTTTCAAGAAATGCTGTACCTTTTTGCCCTCCCAATGTTGCATTCTTCAAATCGTCTTTACTTGCAATTTTTGAATCCTTAGGAATTACTATAGCTTCGCCTTCCTTATACCATATGTTTGTAAATAATGCTAATTTCTTACGCTCGTCTTTAACATACATTCCATCTGTTACCATGTCTACTGTATTATTATTTAACTCAACCAACAGGTTTTCAAACGGTATTTGCTTCATTTCAACTTTATTAATTCCCAATCTTTTTGCAACTTCTGTTATGATTTCTGCATCAATTCCAGTAAATTCATTTGTTTTAGCATCCATAAATGCAAATGGTGCATCATTTGATGAAGCAACTGTTAATACCCCTTTTTCTTTTGCAGCTGCTAATGTATCCTTTGATTTATCATTACCTGCTGATGTTGATGTAGTACTAGGACTTCCCGAACCACATCCCGTCATAAATCCAATACAACTCATTATAACCATTGTTACAACTAATAATTTTTTCCCTAGTTTTTTCATAATTAATTTCCCCTTTTCGTAATTATTTTTAATGTTGAATCTTTTTATTATCTATAGTAATTTTAAATTTAACATGTGAATTTAGTTTAAAACTCTAGATAAAAACTCCTTTGTTCTTGGATTTTTTGGATTTGCAAAAATCTCTTTTGGTGTACCCTCTTCAACTATATACCCCTTGTCCATAAAAATTACTCTGTCAGATACATCTCTAGCAAATCCCATTTCATGAGTAACAACTACCATAGTCATACCATCCTTAGCTAATTGCTTCATAACATCTAACACATCACCAACCAATTCTGGATCTAACGCTGATGTAGGTTCATCAAATAAGAGCATCCTTGGTTCCATTGCTAACGCTCTTGCTATTGCAACTCTTTGCTGTTGTCCACCAGATAGAGTCCTAGGATATACATCTGCTTTGTCTTTTAAACCAACCTTTTTAAGCAGCTCTAGAGCTATTTCCTCAGCCTCTTTTCTATTTTTCTTTTTTGTAAGCACAGGTGCCAAAATAACATTTTCTATGACTGTGTGCAGTGGAAATAAATTATATTTTTGAAATACCATTCCTACTTCTTCCCTAAGAGAACGGCTATCAACATTCTTACCCAGTATATTTTTACCATCATAGAACATTTCCCCGCCTGTTGGAACTTCAAATAAATTTAAACACCTTAAAAATGTGCTTTTACCAGATCCTGATGGTCCTATTATGCAAACTACTTCCCCTTCTTTTATATCTACACTTATATTTTTTAAAACCTCTAACTCTCCATATTTCTTTGATAATTCATTAACCTTATACATATTCTCAACTCCACTTCATCTAAAGTAATAAGAAAAAGGCGCACCGTTTTTTTCTTACAGTGCGCCTTCGCATTTAATATTAAATTATTACATTGTTTTGCGTTAGGATAATATTATCATGTTAGTTCCCCTATTTCTATAACCATAAATAACAATTTTTTTGTGCAGTATGCACACTATTTGATTCAACACTAAGTTTATTCAATAATACCTGAATCTATTAATTCAACTACAATTTGCATATAATATCTGACTTCCTTGTTAGATATATTTTAAGTTGTTAGTACTCTTTTATTATCTCTTTGTATAGTTCAGGTCTTCTATCTTGAAATAAGGTGTAGTATTCGGATCTAAGCTTTCTAGGCAATTCTAAATCTATTTCCCCAGATATTATTCCCTCTATCTCATCATTTAACTCTTTTAATGGTCTTCCAACAGGGTCTACTATTTTACTATGGCCAAAAAAGCCCAATTCTTTATCTTGTCCAATTCTATTTGCAGCTACTAAATACATGCAATTATCAAACGCTCGTGCTCTTGTCACTAGATCCCAATCATCAGAATATGGTTTTTCCCAATTAGTATTAACCACAAGAAGCTCAGCCCCTTTCAAGCAATACGTCCTTGCAACTTCTGGAAATGCAGTATCCCAACAAATCATTACTCCAATTTTTCCAAAGGAAGTATTAAAAATCGGAAAATCACAGCCTGCTTTAAAATATCTTTTCTCTGTATCAAATAGATGAACTTTTCTATATACTCCTGCCACTCTCCCGTTACTATCTATACACACAGATGAATTGTATAGAACATCTGTTAGAGCACCATCTTTTTCTGGAAAGCCATAAACTATATTAGTACCAAATTTTTTTGCAAGTTCACTTATGACTTTTACACTATTACTACTTTCTACTACCTCAGCTAGGTCTTTAAATTTATTACCACATTCATATCCCGATGTTATTAACTCAGGAAATACTATTAAGTCAGTTTTACTATCTTTCTCCATAATCTCATTTATGAATGTAACCATCTTTTCTAAATTATACTTTACATCACTTAGTTTTGGCTCCATTTGAACGCAAGTAACTTTTATTTTCATCTTTCCATCCCCTTACTTCTAATACGTAACCCTCTCTCTTTTCATCACTTTTAGCCTTACTTTTTCCAAATATATTACTAATAGCAAAACCTATTACAATCCATGCCAATACTATATATGGAAACATGTTATTAGGAAACTCTGGTATAGGATAAACATTAGAATATAATACATATAACAAGGCTGCTATTGATGCTATTGGTATTATCAAATGAATTTTTCCCCATACTTTGTTTCTTGTAAAGTAAACCATAGCTCCTATACTTGTAAATATATACGAAACAAGTATAGCTAATGATCCTATTGTTGCCAAATAATCAAATACTTCTATACCATCATGTTTAAATAATGCAATTTGAACTATATCTGATATTACTATTATTAATATTAATCCAAAATATGGTGTATTGTGTTTAGGATGTATTTTCATCATTGCTTTTGGCATTATTCCATCTCTACCTAATGCAAATAACATTCTTGAACCAGCACAATAAGATCCAAGCGCACAAGAAAAGTTTGAACATGCAGCAACCAACATCAATATTGTACCAAATCCTGCTGTCATATATTTTGTTGATAAATCCGAAAGTGGAAGTGTTGAAGAAGATAAAGCCTCAAGTCCTTTTGCATCAAGACCAAAACCTATAACTTGTGCATAACTACAAACTAAGTAAAATAAACCTGATAAAAATACAGCACTTATTATTGCTATTGGAATAAATTTTTTAGGATTCTTTGTTTCCTCTCCTAAACTTGAAGCACTTTCAAAACCTATAAAAGAAAGAAATGCGAATACTGAAGTTGAAGCTAAAGCTGATGTGCTAACCCCATTACTCTTAAAAGGAATCAAGCTTAAGCCATTTGTAGTACCAACCTTAATTAAAATTACAACTGAAAGTAATAATATGAGCAGAATTGATATTCCTTCTATCACTAGAATAATTCTATTACATATCTTTGCATCAATTATTCCTAATGCAATCATTGCAATAGATGCTATTATTGAGATTGGCATCCAATTCACATGAAATCCAAATACAGATAAAAATCCAGAAAAGAAATTACCAAACCCTGCTGCAGTACCTCCTGCTAATGCAATATAGGCAAGTAACAGTGCCCATCCAGATGTAAATCCCATTTTATTTCCTAGGGCTGTTTTAGTAAAAGTATAAAGTGAACCTGATGCAGATATATAATGATTAAATTTTATAATCGAATATGATACGAGACCTACTACTATAGTTGAAATTAGAAATACAAGTGGTGCAGAAAACGAGCATGTCTGAGCCATTAGAGATATATTTAATGACATCGCTGCTGTTGGTGCTATAATAGCCACTGATAAAGCCACTGTTTCAATAATACTTAAATTATCCTTCTTTAAACCTGATTTTTCCATAATTATTCCTCCTAATAAATATTTTCTAATTTGGATAACACAAAAGGCGCACTGATTTTTATTTCAGTGCGCCTTTGCATCTAATAAATTATTTTAAATTTCTATGTTATAATGACTTGTAATATATATCCTTAATTTCTTCTAATGAAAATTCCTTAGGATGATTTGCTATACTTGGTTTCGAAACCTTAATACAGTTTTCAGCCATCCATTCTACATCTTTTTCTTCAATACCGAGCTCTCCTAAAGTAACTTTCAAACCAATTTTTTTCAGAAAGCTTCTTATAGCATCTGCACAATCTGCTGCATCAGTGCCTCCTAATAATTTAGATATGTTACTGTACTTTTCTAAATTACTTTCCCATGATTTTTCAACAATAATTGGTGTAAGTGCTGCCAATCCTTTGCCATGAACAATATCATGTAAGCCACTCGCTGGATGTTCAAGTCCATGAGGTGCAGTTACACCCGCTATTCCTATCACCATTCCCCCTAACGTACTTGCTAAAGTTACACTATCCCATGCATCTAAATCACTTGGATCATTGTACACTTTAACTAAGTTCTCTGATAATAATTTTATTCCATAAAAAGCCTTCATATCTGTTAATGGCTGTCCTATTTTTGATAAATAAGCTTCCATATTATGCGCTAATGCATCAAATCCAACAGATGAAAGTATGCTCTTTGACATTGTCACCATAAGTTCTGGGTCAATAATTGATGCTTTTGCAATAATTATATTTGTTCTAAGGGATTTCTTATCCTTAGTTTCAGGATTTGTAAGAACTGAAAAACAGTTTCCTTCACTTCCAGTCCCGCATGTTGTCGGAACTAGAACTATAGGCAATGCTTCACTCCCTTGTTTAATACCAAATATATATTCTGATATATCTCCAGGATTTTTGGCTGAAAATGCTATACTCTTGGCTGCATCCATAATACTTCCACCACCAAGCCCTAAAACAACATCACATCCAGTTTCTTTGATGACATCCACCCCTTCATATACAGTTGTAGTAAGTGGATTTTGCTCTACTTTATCAAAAATTTCATATTGAACTTTTGCTTCATTTAACAAATCTATGGTTTTATCAAGTAAACCACTTTTTTTTGTACTGTTTCTCCCAGTTACAATAAGCGCTTTCTTTCCATACTTAGCGACCTCAGTTCCTATTTCATTACTTCTCCCTCTTCCAAATAGAAGATTTATTGGTAAATTATAATTGAAATTCATTTTAACTCCCCCTAAGTAGTTTAATTGTTGATTCTAAACTACCGATAATTTCTGTTTAGCTTAGCATTTTCTTATAATCTCAATTTTCAATAAAAGAATATAAAAAAATGCCTTTATTAATAATAAAGACATCTTTGTCAAAACTATAATACCATATTAGCACTATATATTCTATAATTTTATAGACAATAATTTAGTGCACATTGGACAATTAATAATCTTCTTGCTATTTCAATGTTAATACTAAAATTTTCAGTTATAAGATAAATATTCATAAACAAATAAATGTTGTAACTTTTGTTACATACTTATTATCATATAAAAACTATACTTTAGTTAATGAATTACAAATATTAATGAGGTGTTAATTATGAATATAGATAATTTGATGAGAGAACATAAAGGTATTTTTGAGGAAATAAATTATATAAATGAGTCAATTAATAATAAAAAATTCGAATCTAATCTTTTGGATATAACTACTCATATAAACAAACTTGCTGGAAAGTTGAAAATTCATCTAAGTTCAGAGGACAAATTTTTATACCCTAATCTACTTAATGGAGATGATAATAAACTTAAAAACCTAGCAAATTCATATATTAATGAAATGGGTGGAATTTCAGATACATTTACAAATTATAAAAATAAATTTAATACAAAGAGTAAAATAATATCTGAAGGCAATGAAGTTTTTACAAGCGAAACAAAAAAAATCTTAGTTGCTATAGAAAAGAGAATTAGTAAAGAAGAAAGTGAGTTATATAAATTAATTAGATAAATTTATATAATACTTCGCATCTAATCACATATAGGGTTCCGCAATGAGAATCGAACTTATGTGAATCCCCAACGAAATTGAATACATATTTGTTCCATAGGACTATGAAAATTTCGCTGAAAGGTTCTAAATGGCAGGTTGCACCCATTACTGCATGTTCCCACTTTCAGTGTGACAGGCAGTAAATGGAACAACCTCCCCTTAAGAACCTAAGCAGCTTATTTTCAAATGCCTACTACACAAATATGTATCCAATTTCTATGTTTGTGATATCTCAAATTTTCAAGTTGGAACCCTATAGACAAATAAGTGTTGAACTTATGCATATAGCTTATTGTTGGTTTATCTATACCAAATCTATAATCTTATATACCGAAAATAAACTCAATTCACTTAAAACTAAGCGAATTGAGTTTATAAATGCTTTTCCTATATATTCTTATTTATCTTCAAATAATGCAGTTGATAAATAACGTTCTCCTGTATCTGGTAATAATGCCACCACTGTTTTTCCTGCATTCTCTGGACGTTTTGCTAATTCTGTTGCAGCAAATGCAGCAGCTCCTGATGAAATACCAACAAGCAAGCCTTCTGTTTTAGATAATTCCCTAGCAGCAGAAAATGCTTCTTCTGTTGTTATTTTTATAATTTCATCATATATTTTTGTATTTAAAACGTCTGGTACAAATCCAGCACCAATTCCTTGTATTTTGTGAGGACCTGATTTACCTTCTGATAAAACTGGTGAATCCGCTGGTTCTACTGCAACAATTTTAATATCTGGATTTTTAGATTTTAAGTATTCTCCAACTCCTGTAACAGTTCCACCTGTACCAACACCTGCAACAAATATATCTACTTTTCCATCTGTGTCTTCCCATATTTCAGGACCAGTTGTATTTTTATGAACTTCCGGATTCGCTGGATTTACAAATTGTCCTGGTATAAATGAATTTGGAGTCTCATTTGCTAACTCACTTGCCTTAGCTATAGCTCCTTTCATTCCTTTTGCTCCTTCAGTTAGAACTATCTCAGCTCCATAAGCTTTTATAAGACTACGTCTTTCTACACTCATTGTTTCTGGCATAACAATTATAACCTTATACCCTTTTGCAGTACCTACAGATGCAATACCGATTCCTGTATTACCACTAGTTGGCTCAATTATTACTGATCCTGGTTTTAATAAACCTTTGTTTTCAGCATCTTCTATCATAGCCTTTGCAATTCTATCTTTAACGCTTCCTGCTGGATTAAAATACTCCAACTTAGCTAATATTGTTCCTTTTAAATCTTTTCCCTTACTATAATTTGCAACTTCTAATAATGGGGTTCTACCTACTAATTCTGCTAAATTCTTATATATCTTTGACATTCCAACCACTCCTTAAACTTTATCATATAATTCTTATCAGTTTACTATGTTATAAGTATATTCTTCTGTTTTTATATAGTCAATACTTTTTTGTATATTTTAAAAAGTTTTGTCTAAATTACATATATATGCAATTGATGATAAATATACATACTAATAATTATTTTTTTAAAATAAAATAGTAAATTTTTATTTTTGATATATTATTACATTCTATTTTCTAACTATTTATAGTAATTTATTCACGATTCAATTATTACTAATTTTTAAAGAACAAAGTTTCAGGTGACTTTAGATAAATTCTGTATTGTGCTTCAAACTCTTTTTATATGTGTAGATTTCCTACAGAATAAAAAATAAGCAAATTCCTAGACTCAGGATATTTTGCTTATTTTTCTCTATATTGAAACACATCTTGATTCTGATATTTGTTTTAATATATATTACTTTATGAATTTAATCACTCCATCTTTTCTTCCATGTGCCTTCGGTGTATTAGCAGGATACCCTAAAGCTGCCATTCCCCAAACAATATGGTTTTCAGGTATTTCAAAGCTATTTAATACTTCCCTTACTTCTTTTTCATCACAAATATTCTTTAATTGATTAACCCAACATGAACCTATTCCTAGTGAATTTGCCATTAAGAATATATTTTCTAATGCACAAGAACAATCTGCAAGTCCATTTGTATTCTCTCTATCATTAGACAACATAATTAAAGTTGGAGGCGCATAAAAGTTATATCCAGCATCTCTTTTCAAAGCTTCTCTAACTACTTTTGCAAGCTGCTCCATCTTTTCTTTACTTTGAACAACTGTAAATTGCCAACTTTGTTTGTTCATTCCGCTTGGTGCATTTACTCCTGCCTGTAAAATCAAATCTAATTCTTCGTCTTTTAATTGTTCTTCATTAAAAGCTCTAACACTTCTTCTTGTTAATATGTTTTGTAATACCTCATTCATGATAACATCTCCTTTTACACAAAAATTTTTATACGTTATTTTTCCATTTAATTTAAAGATAATTAATTATAGTTTTATATTTAAATTATACCACTATATCAATTTTATAACTAATTACATCAATCTGGTCTATTAATATCAACTTTTCTATTCATTAGGTAGTTTGATATAATCAATGTTACTTTTTCTATATTGCACAGGTGTAATATTAAACTGTTTCTTAAAATGTTTATAAAAAGTAGGAGTATCCTTAAATCCACAAGAATAAGAAATTTCTGTTATATTCATTTTCGTGGTTTCAAGTAAATTCACAGCAGTATTTAACCGAGAAGAAATAAGATATTTCTGAGGTGAAATTTTATATTCCTCCATAAATATTTTATATAAATATGTTCTATCAATTCCAACATATTTAGCTATATCGCTAACTTTGATATCATAGCCAAAGTTATTATAAATATAATCGCGGGCCTTATCAGCATATGACTCACAAGTGTTTTTTTCTTTTATATTTACCTGATCATACATGCTTGAAAAACACATATACAACTGACCAATGAGAGCATATTCATTGTGACTATCTTCTTCATAATTATGTATTAGTGAAAGTAGTCTTTCTTTGAAAATCCCATTACTATTATCCTTAAAAATTAAATTATTTTTTGATAATCCACAATTTTTTAGAATAGTGCTAGCATCATTCCCATCAAAACTTACCCAACAGTACTCCCAAGGCTCTTCTTTATCTGCTTTATAATAGGTAGATTCACCTGGACAAATTAAGAAAGCCTCTCCTCTTTGTAATTCATAGCATTTGTTATTTACATAATATTTCCCTTTTCCATTTAAAATATAATGCAAAAGATAGTGATGACGAATGGCAGGCCCAAAAGAATGAGATGGTGCACAAATTTCATGGCCTCCATAGTATATTGTTAAAGTACTGATTGATCTATATTTTGAAGTAAATTCTAACTTTGCTTCCATTAATTAATCCTCCTCTAGGATACTTATATATTTTATGAATATATATATCCAACTTTAAAACTAAATTTATGTGGTAACTTACCGAAATCATAAATCTGCTTCTAATTTTTATTAATACAAATATAGAAACATTCAACATAAGCACAATTTTTAGAAACATAGAACATAGAAAGTATACATTTACAATTATATAATTTATCTATAATAAAATCAAAATTACTCAAGGAGGATGATTATATGAAAATTACATTTATGGGAGCTGGAAGTACTGTATTTGCTAGAAATGTGTTAGGTGATTGTATGTGCACAGAAGTACTACGAGATAGTGAAATTGCACTTTATGATATTGATGAGGAAAGATTAAAGGAAAGTGAAATAATCCTAAATGCAATCAACAAAAATATAAATAATGGCAGGGCTAATATAAAATGTTTTTTAGGCGTTGAAAATAGAAAGCTAGCACTCAAAGATGCAACTTTTGTGGTTAATGCTATTCAGGTTGGAGGATATGATCCTTGCACAATCACAGATTTCGAAATTCCTAAGAAATATGGTTTAAAACAAACTATTGCAGATACAATGGGAATTGGTGGAATTATGAGAGCTCTAAGAACAATTCCTGTAATGGCTGACTTTGCAAAAGATATGGAAGAAGTATGCCCTGATGCATATTTCTTAAACTATACTAATCCAATGGCTATGCTTACAGGTTTTATGCAACGCTTCACCAAAGTAAAAACAATTGGACTTTGTCATAGTGTACAAGTATGTTCAGAACATTTGTTAAAAGATTTAGGCATGGAAGATAAATTAGAAGGTAGAAAAGAATTAATTGCTGGTATTAATCATATGGGGTGGCTATTAGAAATATATGATAAAGCAGGAAATGATTTATACCCTGAGATTAGAAAAAGAGCTGAGCTAAAAAATTATGGTGAAGAAAAACATAAAGACATGGTTCGTTATGAATACATCAAACACCTTGGATACTATTGCACTGAGTCAAGCGAACATAATGCAGAATATAATCCTTTTTTCATTAAATCAAAATATCCAGAACTAATTGATAAATTTAATATCCCTCTAGATGAATATCCAAGAAGATGTATTGAACAAATTGATGGCTGGCAAAAAGAAAAAAACGAAATATTACGTGATGGTAAAGTTACGCATGAACGTTCAAAAGAATATGCATCTTATATTATGGAGGCAATTGTGACTAATACTCCTTATAAGATTGGTGGTAATGTAATAAATACCGGGCTAATTGATAATTTATCAACTGATGCCTGTGTAGAAGTTCCTTGTATGGTCGACGCTATGGGAATTCACCCAACTCATGTAGGAAAACTTCCAACTCAACTTGCTGCTATGAATATGAGTAATATAAATTCTCAGCTATTGACAATTGAAGCAGCAGTTACAAAAGATAGACATAAAATCTATCAAGCTGCCATGATGGATCCACATACAGCTGCCGAATTATCTATTGATGACATTATAAAAATGTGTGATGAAATGATCGAATCTCACGGAGAATATATGAATGACTTTAAATAAGATTAGCATATTCATATAATTTGAGTATACTAACAAGAAAATAATAAGTTGTCTATGAATTATTCTTAGACAACCTATTATTTAGCTAACTCAATATGAAACTATTATTTAACATAACTACCATAACCAATAGCAGTTGGTAATTACTCACTACTTCTTTATAAATAATCTATAGACTTGTTTTATTCCAATCTCTCCATTAACTTAAATGAATACCCTATCTCTTCTATCTCTTTTCTTGAAAGTATTCTTCCTTCCTCTGGCCTTTCATTTAATTTAAAGACTATGGCTTTTTGCCCTACTTCCTGCTTAAAATTTATACGGTTCATTTTAATATCCATATTAAATGTATCAGATACTGCTTCTGCCGTTGCCTCATGGCCTATTGCAGATATAAATCCATTTTCAATTAGAAGTTCTTTTGCCTCCTTTATGTCTATGTCACTTATTTTATATACTCCATTTGTTGTAGCAACAGTTCCATTAAATATTCCTATCTTCATTCTCATCACCTCTATTAATATATTATTACATAAACTTTGTCCTTGCCAATGTTTTCCTTGGAATAATATACTTTTATCCTATAAATAAAGTATTTACAAGATACAAAGGAGCACCTTTCATATGCTCCTTTTTAGACGTAATATACTGTAATGAAATTAAAGTTCAATAAAATTCTAATTTTTATAGTTATTTATATAACATACTTAATTTCTTTATTTTCGAACAAGTCCTCTATTTCTTTTATAAAGAATTGTTTCATTTCATCTATATTTTCTTTTGGATAAACGTACTTTCCATATCCAAATTGACCATATTTGAATTTACGCTCTTCATCACTCATTGGTAATTCACTTTCTGGAAAAACCTGAAGTATTATATTTTTTGCTGTTGATGTATAACGATGAGATATTATTTCAAAGGTCACTGGAGTTTTTAAATCCCTTGGCAGATTTTTACTTAAGCTTAGCAATAAATCATGATATTCTTCTTTCCAATTTGGATAAATGAACACAGGTGCAACTAAAAATCCAATTGGATATCCTGCTTTAGCCGCCTTTATACTAGCTTCTATCCTTAAGTCACGAGAAGCTGTTGCATGCTCATACTTATTAATAACTGATGATGTATTAATGCTAAATCTCATTTCAGTATGACCATTATGCTCTAAATCCAATAGTGAATCTATATCGTTATACTTTGTCACGAATCTAAATCTAGCATTCTCATGCTTACCAAAAAATACGATAGCCTTTTCAAGTGAATGAGTATAAGGTTCCACTGGTATTGGATCTGATGTAGCTGCACCTTCAAATATGGTTATTTCAGGCAACCTTTCATCTATATACTTCTGAGCTTGACTTAAAATCTCATCAATATTTACATGTACCTTCACAAAAGGTTTATCTCCGAGTTTTGTATTTAAATAACAATATTCACATTGCCCCATACACCCTGATATTAGTGGTAATTGATAATGAGCCGAAGGCTTACAAGATTGAAATTTCAGACTCTTCTTTGTTCCAACCACTAAAGTCTTCTTTCCTTCCCTATACTGAGCATAAAAATCTTCTCCAGGAATATGCTGTTTCAATTTATTTGAAGTAATATTGATAATTTCAACATCCTTTTTATCTTTAAACTTGTTTAAAATATTTTTAGCTGCCTCATAATCTAATGAATCTTTTTCAAATATAACTCTTTTAGGTATAAACATATTTTTTCAAAAAACCAGCATATATACGCTGGTTCTTTTTCTCCTCTCTTTATATTTATATTGTGTGTTTGTTTATATAAAGCTAGTATTTGCTAAAAATTATATTATATATACCTAAATTTACTTTTAATTACTTCATATTCTTTTGTGTTTTATAATTGTTTATTCTATCCTTAAGCTCGTTTACATTGGGTTTCCTATCTATTGATATTTTTTCCTTATTATCCAATTTATAAATAACAGGAACTGGCTCCCCTTCTTTTAAGAACTCTAACTCTGCATAACGAATAACTGTTGTTACTTCCCCTAAAAATTTACTTCCATTCTGCTCTAAAACATCAAGCTCTAATTTAACTTCTTCCAATTTTCTTGAATACTTCTTCCCTGTTTCTGTTACCTTTCTAATAAGTCCCACACTTTTAACTCCATTAGCCAGAGCTCTCTTATATCTTACTTCCCTTGAAATCATTGTTACAATTATTATGGCTAAAGGAATAATTAATGCTAACATTGGAATCATTAATGGCAATCCAGCACTAACTCCTCTCTCATTTGTTTTAGTTAAAAAATTCTGCATAATAATAAATAAGCTAAAACCAGTAGCTGCCACAATTAAAATTGCTGATAGATAATTTTTATCTTGTTTCATATTTATTCTCCCTTTTTTTATATTTTAATGTAAAATTTTAATGCTATAGATGGATAATATATAATTTAGACTTCTGTTGAAACATACCAAAATTATAATTATTTTTCTTATTTTAAGAGTTTTAATTTTTCTTATTCAAACAAAGAAATTTAATTCTGCCCCGATTGAGTATTCATATCTAAATATGACTTCATAGAGTCATTGTTAACGTTAAACTTTTTGCTTTTACTACTACTTTCCACAAAATAATTGTAGAATACTTATTTCAAATTCATTATAACATAAATAATAAACTTAATTAATAAATTAAATATGTAATTATACTGTATTTTTACCATTGGATAGAATTAATCTAAAACTTTTGTATACATTTTCATTTTACAAAATCCTTTTACATAATAAGCATTATTTGTAAAATAATTAACATTATGATAATATTATACTGAAAATAATCAATTTTAGGGGGAAAACATAGTGAAAAAATGGGAAGTTGAAGCTGACGGTATAAAACATACAATTGAATATAAAGTCGGCTTTACAAAAAAAATTATTGTAGACGGTGAGACTTATAAGGTGAAGTCTTCCAATGCATTTATCAATTTGATAGATTATGCAATTTCTTTTGGCGATACAGACTGTAGGTTAGTAGTTATTGGGGCTAAAGCGGACTTAGCTGTTAATGGAACTTTCTTAGGCAGCAAAAAGCCATATGAGCCAATAAGCAACTTACCGGTATGGATTTATGTGCTTGTAGGCTTGAGTATTTTAGGTGGCATGTTATTTGCAGGAATTCTAAGCCTTATTGTTGGTCTTTTAATGAGTATTTTGTACATTCAATTTGGGCTCAAAAAAAAGACTGGTCCTGTTATTGCATGCTTCATTATTTGTAGTGCAATTCAAGGTCTGATTGGATGCTTTCTTGCATCTTTACTATATTTATACTAAAGGATATATTTGTTTATGGAAAATGATAATAAAAATATTGTAACAGGAAAATCAACAAAAGCTGTAGTAACTAATCAGATTAGTAAAAAAAATAGTGGCCTAGCAGTAGTTTCGTTAGTATTAGGAATTATGTCTATTATACTTTTTTGGGCTTTTTCATATCCAATAATTCTAGGTCTTGCTGGTATGGTTATCGGACTCATTAGTATCGCTAAAAAACGTGATGGATTAAAAATAGCAATTGCTGGTATAATCACATCTATAATAGGCTTATTAATTGGCATCATTTTTGTAGTACTTTATATATTTTACATATTTTAACTCACAAATAAATTTCAAGCATAATATATAAAACTTTAATAATATTAATATATAAACTTGCGCCTTCATTATTATGATGAAAGTTCTACACAAAGACCACTGTTCTAAAATGACTTAGAACAGTGGTCTTTAAAATTATATATAAACTTTACTTAAGAATATTTTATATTAATTAAAAGTTTAGTTACTGCTAAAATTCAACTGTATTTAGCATATTTTCTTTAATCTATCCTTCATTATTTTCATCACTCTTTTCTCTTTATCTTTAAAGATAGATATGAAATCTTACTCCAATCCAATTTTATAATAGCATCCATATAAGTAAAAAACAACTTTAAATTACTTTAATTGGATGGTATAATGTACTTTGTTAACTACTAAACTTAAAATGATAGGGGTAAAAAATAATGAAGAAAAAAAGAATAATTGGTTTTTTTGTATTGGTGGCGTTACTATTTAGTTTTTTATTTAGTGGATGCTTTGATAGTAATGCAGCAAAAAATTCAGCTGACATTTACTGTTCACTAATATTTAAATCTGATGCTAAAGATCTTCAAAAGATAGGGGTATCTGACTCTGAGAAAGACAATATAGTAAAAGAATACGAAGATAAAATTAAGGATCAATTAAGAAAAAATGTTCTTTTGATGCAATATTCAGCTTCAGATGAACAATTAAATTCTATATGCGAAGCATATAAAGAAGCACTTTCAAAGATTACCTATGAAACAAAGCAAATTTCTAAATCTGGTGACGAAGCCGAGGTAGAAATTTCAACTACTAATTTTGATATAAAAAAAATCGATGAACAAGCAGCAATGGATGCTTTAGACGAAACGGATAAAATGGAATTTACAAGTAATGAAGAGGAAAATAAAAAATTTGGTGAAATATATTTAAACAAGCTTGCAGAAGGATTAAAAAATGCAGAAGTGAGCTCTGATAAATCTTCAAATACATTTAAATTTAAAAAAGTTAATAGATATTGGATTGCAGATGATCAAACTAATTTCGGATACAAGTTAGTTGAATTAGCGGTAAATAAAGATAATCCTAATCTTAATATTGATGAAGAAAGTATCTCACCAAAAGAAAGTGCTGAAGTTCTTTGGAACTTAGTAATTAAGGAAGATAGTAGCGGCATGGAGAAACTTGGTTACAGCAAAGCTTTTGGCGAAAGAATAATTAAGAATATAAATAAGAATGATTTTAAAACTTTTAAGAAAGAATCTGGACAATCTGGTATTTCATTGTCAGATGATCAACTTCAAGGAATGATAACTGCTCTAAGAAGTGCTATAAGTAAAAACTCAGTTAATTTTGAAGAAGTGTCTAAAACAGATAATTCTGCACAAGTTAAAGTATCATCAACATTTATAGATAGAGATCAAATCTCTAAAGATGCTGTAAATATTACTACATCTCAGGCACTATCAAATGGTATTAGAGATAAACAAAAACTTACAGAAGCTTACGTTGCAAACCTAATAGATTCAATTAATAAGGGCCAAATAAGCTCAACAACAACTGAAAATACATTCAGCTTCACCAAAGTCGGAAATATATGGTTGCCATCAGATACTACTAATTATACTGAAAGCATTTCTAAAATGGTCATGAAATAATAAAATTTATTAAGTCATATATCAAGATTTTTAAATATAAATAGCCCTATTCATTAGGGCTATTTATATTTTTTACATCCATTATTTTCATATAATAAAGGAACACATATTTTTTCAATTAAAAATATATGCTCCTTTTATTTTTTAACTAATCAATACCATGATATATTTTACTCTCTATTCTTACTACAATAATTATAAAATAAAGTTCTTTCTGCCATATATTCCTCATATAGAACTTAAATTTCTATATCTATTTGCTCACCATTTTTGATTTTAACTCTAACATCTAATATTCCTTTTCAATACTTACTTCTTTAGATTCCAACATTTACATAAAATTCAGTTTTATATCCTTCAAAGCTTTCTAGCATATCAAATTTATGAATCATGTTGTTTATTACTTTTATTGGCACGCTTCTAGCTCTAATTCTATTCCTTGAAATAAGTTCGTTATATGGCACTTCAATATAAATAAATTTGACTCTAGCTCCATAGGATGAAAATAAATCACATAACTTCTTTCTAGTATCACTTACAATATTTGTTGCATCCCATACAAATGGCTCCTTTAATCGCAAATAATCCTTTGCTCTATCTTTTGCAAACATGGCAATTTTACTTGAATTATCCCTTGGTGACACATTAAATTCTTCTCTTATATCATCTAAGGAAATCACATGCATATGGCTCAAATTTTCTTTTATATAAGTATCCTTACCTGCAAGTGGAAGTCCAACCATTACTACAACTTCAAAGCTTGTGATATCAAACACTTTATCACCATACCATATATTTTTAGTGTTGAAATATTTAAACCTCGTATATTCATTTCTAAATTCTTTTTTAGAATAAAAACACCCTATTTCAATAGAATATTCCCTAAAATACTCTATCTTATTTAAAAGCTCTTTTTTATCCCCACATTCTCTTCCTAACAGATCTACCTTTGACAAAAGATATAATAAATTCATATCCAAACATTCACTGGCTTTAATTAAATTATATTCTAAATCTTCTTTCTCCATAAAGAGTAGTGGCAAGCCATGATATTTTATTAAGGCTGCAATTTGTTCTCTAGTTTGAAAGTCAATTTCATATTTTTGAGCATATTCTATATAAACTAGTTCTCTAAACCTCTTTGCCCCTTTTATGGCATGCTTTGGAGATACTATTTCTCCATCTTCAATTTTGGTACAACTTATTTTGCCTATATCATGGAACAAGGCAGCTAAATATAAAATCACCTTTTGCTTATTAGAAAGCTCCTTCCATTCATTTAACTTCAAAAGCTCATCACACACATTTTTAGTGTGAATATAAACATTCCCTTCACCATGATATTTGGGATTTTGAGGTATTTCAATAAGATTATTTATAACTTGAAAGTTATCAGCTATACTTTGAAAATCAAATTGTTTATTAATTATATTTTCAAATAAGTCCATCTTCATTTCTTACACCTCTTCTCCTAGAGAAAATAAATCTAACCCCTCTTTAAGCTTATTAGGAATAATAGTTCTATTAATCCAATGAGTTTCAGAATCTAATATAGTATTCAAAAAAGAGTTTCTTACATATTTAAATCTATCTATAACTTCATTTTCACTTTCAACCTTAATATATAATCCTTCCATTAAGTCTGATGCATCTGTTTGCTTTTTTACAACTTCATAAGACAAATTTAATTCTTCACATTGCTTTTTGAGAACTTCTTGGCAGTTTTCAGATTTAAAATTGGATCTACTTAAAAACGAAGTTAACTCTTTTAATTTGTTCACTTTTCCTTCATAGAGTACTAAAACTGAAGTGATAAATTTATGTCCTCGAAGCATTTCCTTTCTTCTTTTAGTACTTAAAAATTTATTTTCCGACTTATCGTAGATATCAAATTCCATAAAATAATGAGTGAGTTCATCATAGAAAACAGTGTGTTTTGCATATAGCCATTCCCCATACATTACATATCTATTTCCTAGTATGCTTTCAAGTTCATTTTTATTAGAATTAGCCCACATTTTAAATAGTGAAAACTGCTTTTCACCATATCCTCCATTAAAAAAATGACCTCTACTCTGCAAAAGTAGATTTCCACTATTGTCAAAGCTGATTCCTGTATTTGCTCCATCAACTTTTTCTTCTACAACTATATATTTATCTTTAATAACTTCAAATTTAACACTTTTTAAATCCTCATCGCCAGCTTGAAGCCTTGATCCATCAATGTGGCGAGTTCTTGGATATTTAAACATTCCGTCCATATTATCTCTTCTTTCTTAGTTTATTTATCTGATATCTAGCCATTGTAACACTCCCACCTTCTTTTAAATTGGAGATAACAGTGACTTAGGCCCTAGGCATTGCACCCCTGATGGTATAAGTTCAACTTAGTATTTTCAATGAGAAATTTATATTGAACATCTACAATCACAAAATCTCTCTCTACACCAATATTTTTACAAAATAAAAAGTGCTGCGAATTTAACTTTTCACAACACAAATAAACTAAAAAAGATATTGCTTTTTTAGAGAATTAAGCATTTAAAAGAAAGTAATATTAAAATATCTCATCTTATAATTGCCTTTGCTATGTTATTGAAAAGTATATTCTAATTAGGCACATTCAAAAAATAACAAGTCTATTTGCTTGTTTATTTTTACGCGACTTAAATAAGAGCATCTTAAAAAGAAGTTTTCTTTAATATAAAAACTTTTATTTACCATACTTTAATAAAGCTCTTAATTTTATATCAAATATTCTTGATATAATCGACTACCTAATAAAATTAGATATAATCTATTAGAATATACACCTTACATAGTTCTCTTCCTCTCAAAATTACAATTTATATAAATATAACATCTTAACATTTATATGTCAAATTAATCCATATCGTAACTTGTTTTGGCTTCTTTTATAACTTTTAATATGATATACATTTCCATGCATTTTAACAATTTGACAAAAATGAGGTTCCATCTATATTGAAAATTTTCAGAATTTGATACACATTTTAAATCTCAAAAGGTACCACTGATACAACGTTCCATGATTTAGACGCTAAATTGCTGTGATTAACATAAACGCTAAAAATACATCTCTTAATAATAATGTTATTAAAATAAAATTCTACTACCATTTTTCACTTAATATTTCCTTTCTTTTTGCTTCATATTCTTCTTCACTTATAATTCCATCTTCTTTAAGACCTTTAATCTTTCTCAACTTTTCATCAAAGTTCTTATATTTTCCTTCATCAGATTCATTATCTTCAACATCAATCTGAAATGATGCAACTCCATTTTCACTAAAAACATTGATAGCATTAGCCAATCCTATTCCGATAGCTACTAGTGTCCAAACAACACCAAATGCACCTGTATCTGGTATAGCCTTAGTTATTCCAATATACACCATACCAGCTCCCGCAACCATCCCAATAATTGATATACTTTTATTTGGTTTTACTCTTCCCCTCTTTGACATATTACATCCTCCTTAAACAATTTTGTTTAGACTTTATACATTTTCACAACTATATTTTGACTTATCATTTCTAGCTTACGCAACACTTATTAATACTACATTATTAAAATCTAAATTATCTATATATCGTAAATATAGCCTTTTGTATAATTATAAATATTTTTACTAATTTTTTCCACTGATCCTATAAATATTTTACTAAAAAAAACTCAATATTAACTGAAATATTAGTACCTATATCTTGAAATATATCTATTACAGAGTTATTCTCATCTTTTAAAAGTAATGAAATGTTTGAATCTTCATCTGCTCCTTCAACATAATTATCAATTCCAAATTCATAAAGTATTTTTCCTCATATTCTACTTCTTTACATAATAAAAGAGCATATATTTCTCCAACTTGAAATATACACTCCTTCATTTATTACAACATTTAACCAATAACTTATCATACTATCCTTATTTTTATTAATTTAATTCTCCCTTAATTTTTAAAACCTCATCAACACTTAACCCTGTTCCCTTAGCAACCATCTCAACATCTAATCCCATAACCAAAAAATTCTTAGCATTTTTTATTGTAGCTTCTTTTATCCCTTCTTCTCTAGCACTTTTAAGTCTTGTCATTTGATCATGAAGTTCTGCTTCTCTTGCTTCATATGCTGCTCTTGCATTATCATCTTTACTTATAACTTCAAGAATATTATATGCTTTTTTTATTTTTTCGTTTTTTTCTGCTAACATTTCAAACGCCTCCTTATTTCTTGACTGTAAGAACATCATCCATTGAACCAGTGGTTCAGATTCATCTTTTGGAATATTGTTATCAAACAATTTGGGTAATTCTAAATAATGAATCTCTAATACATCTGTTAACTTTTTATTTGTTTCATCTTCTGTAATATGAAAACTTGTATGAAGTTTATTTATTTCTATACAATTAAAATCAACTATATTTATTGTTATACATTTCTTTAGTTTATCATATGTATATCCTGATTTTATCTGACCATTATACATTTTACTCCAATAAAATAATGTTCTTTCAGCCATGTAATAGGTATATAAAACTTGGATTTCTATATCTATATGCTCACCACTTTTAGTTTTTGCTCTAACATCTAGAATTCCTTTTCTATCTTCAGCAAACTCTCTTAATAGTTCTGTATTAATTAGCTCTATATCTTCTAATTCATCATGTGGCATTTTTAATATTGAATTTAATAATTCTATTATTAAATCTTTATTTTTCTCATCTCCAAATAATAATTTAAAGACAAAATCATTTTTAGGTGAAATTATCAAACCTTATTTCAGTTAATAGCTTAACAAAAATAAGGTTTGATTTATAGTTAAAATTCTCCGAATTTGATACACTTTTTAAATTGCTAAAAATACTACTGATTTCAATAGTTTTATGATTTAGAAGCTAAACTTCTGTTCCCATCTATTTTACTTAGAATTCTTCCATAAGAATCATATGTGAATCTTTGAGTCTTCCAATTTCCAACTGAAATCTTTGTTTTCTTTTCTAATAAATTACCTTGGCTGTCATATATTTTTCAATTTTTGTCTTACAATATGTGTTTCTAAATCAGCTAACCTTGTTGGTATTGGAATTCTACTATCCATGCTCAGCAAATTTAATATTATATCTGTACTTGTATCCAAATCGATATAATTTCCACATGAAATAAATATTGGTTTGGTATTTTTTCTGCTTCTTAATGCTCTTCCATAAACTTCATTATCTATTACTATATCACTATATGCACCTACTTCATCTTTAGGCATTTCAAAGTCACTTCCTTTAATTTTAAGATAACTTTTTGCTACACCTATTGTTGGGCTGTTCAAGAAAAATGATGCGTGTGTTGCAACTCCCATATGATTAAAGTGTAAATATCCGTTCCCATCAAACATAAAGATATTAGGCTCAGTTTCTAGTTTTTCAACAGCTTTTATAATTAAAGGTAATTCCCTAAAGGCTAGATATCCTGGTATATATGGCTCATTAATCTTTCCATAGCTGTACACTTTTTCAATTACTTCCTTGGAAATATAATTAATTACTACTATACAACATGCTGCATATTCTTTTTCTTCTTCCATCCAATATGCAAGATCTACTCCTGCACATGTTTCTATATGCTTAGAATTAAAACTATTTTTTAGTATAATATTTTTTGCTAGATCACTTTGAATACTAGAAAATTCTTCTTCGGTATTTATATTAAAATCATGAACTAGATTAATATTCATTTTATTTATTCCTGCCTTATATATTTATTCTTTTGCAAAACTTTAATCCTATTTTTTAGTAATTTTAATTCCTTGTAATCTTATTTATTTAGTGTTAATCCCATCCTGTCTCTCCATATTATCTCTACTTGCAAGATTCTTATATACTTCTTTAACTACTTCATTTTCAAAGACTCTACTCAACTCTGCTTTATATAAAAATATGCCTCAAATTAGGCTATCTCTTTTTCATGATGATGCTAGTTTTCTTTAAATTTAAACCTGAAATCTTTTGAATTTCCTTATACTTCTTATACTTTTCTATTTCTTCTAGATTAAAAATATTTTTCAACATATTAACATTCACTATAATTAAACATAGTAATTTTCCTTTGTAATGCTTATTCTTAAAATTAAAATATTTAGAACTATTATCATATTATACATTTAATTAACCACCTGATATAAAAATTGTGTCATCTTGCAAATGACACAACCTATTTATATCAGATTTTCTTCATTCCACAAAAAATCCAAAACCATTTACTATGGCAATGCTTATCTAAAAAATTTATATAATAAACTGATTTTCTACAACTATTTGAACTTTTAATCTATTCTGTATTACTATACATTAATTTTCATTTATCACGTCATATAACCAGCCATTCACTTTTTTCAATCAGCTTATTCATTCGCCTTATATCATCTCCTGTAGGTTCTTTTTTCTCATCGATTAAATTTCCATTTTCATCCCATATTTTATATTCCAAACAAACATCACCATCATATTTCCCCATACATTTTAATATTCCATTTTCATAAAATTCTCTAGCTTCATCCTTTCCCATATCTCTTCTAAAATTATTCCATGATCTTACTTTTCCATTTCCGTAAAACTCCACCTGATCCCCATCCTCGTATCCATCTTTATAAAAACAATACGATGCCATATCACCATCATTATATTTTGAATATACTATTCCAGTATATGGTATATCAGTATCCATTATTACGTGAGTTCCATATACTATATCATACCCTATTTCTTCACTATCTTTACCATATTCATAAACATATTCTTTTGATAATATTTTCATTCTTTTATTCCCCCTTTATTTATCAAATACTAAATTCGGAAAGTTATTCTTATAATGTTCCGTTTCTTGCTCAATAATTTCTGGTAATACATCCGCCTCTAATGTAACATATTTGCAATGAGGACACCTTGGCATTGGACTTCCAGGTGTAGCAAGATTCCTATTATTTAGTTTCCATGAATTAACGACATTTATTATTGTATCATTAGGCTTTTGATTAAATATTCCTGGATTTTTTTCATATAAATCATCCACTAAACTCTGAGTAATCTATTCTCGATTTATATGGTTTTTTATACAAAATTCATCAAGCATTGATTCATTTAATGAAAGACATTCTGCATGTGTACCTGCTCCATTAGTGAATTTCTCATATGATTTAAATATTTCATCCTCATCCATTTTAAGTTTATTAATTCTTTCCTTGGTATATGGATGGTATACTGTTTCCATGTTCTTTACTTGATCTTTCGTTAAATTTGTAAAGTGATAATATTTATCTGTATTTACATTATACGATGTGGATAATGCAGGTTTAATATCGTTCTTTACCAAACTGTCCTTTTTATCATTTACTCTATCAGTCAATTCATCAATCTTTCTTTGAGTTTCTGATCTAACATTTTCATAAATTTTAGTTCTGTCACTTCCTAAGTTCAATCTTTCATTATTCAAAGCTTAAGCCTTATTTTTACAATCCATATACCCACTAGGGTCATAATAAGCTACAGGATTATTCCCACAATAAGCATAAAGATTTAACCCATCGCCTCTATAAATATCTTCCTGAGTAAACCTACCAATAACAGGATTATAGAATCTAGCTCTTAAATAATATTGCCCTGTTATTCCATCAAATTGTTGTCCTGCATAGGTTATTCTATTATGAACTTGTTCTTGTGATTCCAGAACATTACCAAATGCATCATAATGGTATTCATTTTTGATATTCTGATATTTATCAGCAATAAACGTTGTACTACCATGTTCATCTACAGTATAGTAATACCTATTTAATTTAGATTCTATTTCTGAATCTTCACCTAAATCTGCAATATCAGCAGCAACAATCTCATATCCTCTAGTAAATCTAGAAATAGCATTCCAATCTTTATCAGCCTCAACTAAAACATTCTCCTTATGGAAAATAAACTTAGTTAGCTTTTCATTTTCTTCAATCTCAGCTCTTAATCCTTCTGTATCATATCTACTAACTAAAGTATTTTCTTCTTTAGTTATAGCTTTTACTTATTTATTGAGAGCATTATACTTGAAATAACTTTATCATTTACGTTAATTGTTAAATAGTTATGAATCCGCTCATCAATGCTTTTACAAATCCACTAGTTGGCCTTTCAAAATATGTAATATAATCATATAATCATTCAAAAAAACTATATACAGATTCGTTTTTATACAAATCTGTATATAGTCTTAATTTATGCACCTATATTACCTTAAATACTCATTGAATCAACATAGAACATTTCCGCACTACCATCACCAAAAATAACAAATCCTCCTGATGGATTAAACCAATCGCATATACATGTTATTTCGATTCTATCTTTTTGAACCTTAAGTCTTTTTAATTCTAATGAACTAAGCTTTTCTTCTCGTGTTTTAGCTTCAAACACTCTTTTTGCTTTTTCCTTGCCAACTATTTCAGCAAAACTCTCTTCATTTTCATCTTCTAGAAGTTCTTCTCTTTTTCGTAATGCAGCTTCTTCAATGTTATAACAAATCTTATCAATATCATCTATTAGATGTTTTTTATAAAATTCTTTTTGCTCTTTTTTTATCTTTTCTGCTTCATCCGCGTTAAGAAGCTGTGGGTTTTTTTTATGAAATTGCATCAGTCCTTCGCTCAATAACTCCATATTAAATTTTTCGTACAATGAATTATATATATCTACCTCTGTTTTGACCTCGATTTCTTTATTATTTATTCTAAATTTTATTCCATCTTTTAATAACCAATACCCCTCTTCTTTATAAGTAATTTTTCCATACACATCATCATCGAATGTTTTTTTTGCCATTATATACAACTCCTTTACTTGCTCTTACACATACTTTTTTCTAATTCTTGTCTTTTGGCCTCTGATGTTCCACCTAAATGTCCAAATTGATGATTTATATCAGTATCCACCCACTGTGTTTTATTCTTTTTCATTTCTTTTACTAAATTTTCTTCGTGGATAGTCTGACCAAATTCTTTTTGTTTATCTTTTAGTATTTCATTTATTGCCTCAATTCTTTCATTTTCAGTTAACTCCTTGTTTCCTGCATATATTTCAGTTGACTTAATAATATTTTTTGCAATATCCTGAGATCTTTGTGAACCACTAGCAATTCCCATTACATTGTCATTATACATCTTAGTATAATCTCCATTATGTTTAACAATCGTTCTAGCAATTTCGTTATTAGTATTTGGATGAGTTATCCGTCTCTTTGAAGACACCTCTACATCTACTGTAAATACTGAAAAATAATCAAAATCAACTTGCCCATCCTTATATGGCACGTAAGTTGCATTATGTGCTTTCATTATTGATTCTACACTATTATGAAAGTCTGTTTTATCTGTATTTTGAAATACAAAATTAGAATTTCCTTTATCGCCTGTCCAATAACCATACTTCGCTTTTTTTCCTGGTACTTGCCTCATTCGCTTTGCAATATCTTTCAGAGAATCATATTGTAAATTATCTAAAAATGCATAGCCACTAGGATCATAGTATCTAACAGGATTGTTCCCACAATATGCATAAAGATTTAATCCATCTCCACGATAAATATCCTCTTGAGCAAACCTGCCAATTAAAGGATTATAAAACCTAGCTCTCAAATAATACTGCTTAGTTATGCTGTCATATTGCTGTCCAGTATAAGTCACCCTATTATGAACTTGTTCATTGCTTCCAAGAACATTACAAAATGGATCATAATAATACTCATTTTTTACATTTCTATACTTATCAGTAATTAATACTGTGCTTCCTTGTTCATCTGTGGTGTAATAGTATCTGCCTATATTGGAACTGAATTTAGAATCTGAATATTTGCTTGCTTCTACAATATCAGCAGCAACAACCTCATAACCTCTTGTGAACCTAGAGATTGCATTAAAGTCCTTATCAGCCTCAACTAAAACATTCTCTTTATGGAAAATAAACTTTGTTAACTTTTCATTTTCTTCAATTTCAGCTCTTAACCCTTCTGTATCATACCTACTTACTAAAGTATTTCCTTCTTTAGTTATAGCCTTAACTTGTTGATTTAAAGAATTATACTCAAAGATATTATTTCCATTTTGAGTTTCTTCTTTTATTGTATTTCCTTGTTTATCATATGTAAAGTGGTTTATTCCAGAATTGTTGTGTAATTCCTTTAATTGGTTCTTTACATTATAAACATACTTTTCAGTGATATCATTTGTTGTTTTAGTTAATCTATTTCCTACTTTATCATAAGTAAAGCTTTCACATCGATCATCATATCTTGAATCAACAAGTCTGTTCATTGAATCATAGCTATAGAAATTCTTATGCTTTGAACTTACTTTTTGAAGTCTGTTTCCATTTAAATCGTACGCATAATTATAATCTACTAAAACTTCACCATTTGATGATATAGTAACTAAACTTTGAACATTGCCATCACCATCATAAGTATAATCTGTCTTTAAGCCATTTCCTAATCTTACTGATTTTATACTATCATTTTTATTATAGTCATAGATAGCAAGGTTATTTTGCTTATCATCTTGAATTAATTTAACTCTATCAGCATCATCATAGCTGTAAATACTGCTCTTTCCTGTGATATCTTTAATAGTTTTTATATTGTTATTTTTATCATAAGTGTACTTTAGAAGAGTTCTTCCTGAAGCACTCTTAGATTCAAGCATTCCTTCAATACTATAAGAGTACTCGTACTGCATATTTCCTGTATATGCACTCTTTAAGCTTCCATCTGGGTTGTATTTAAACCTTTGGTCTATTACGTTTAATTTATTTTTATTTGGATCTTCTTCCTTTTCAACCTTAGATAATTGATGTTCTTCTATGTCTTCTCTTTCTTTTTTGTCTTTGATTCTTTCTGTAAAGCTTCTTCTTCGAGGGGCTTGATTTAAAGACACGCCATAGAAGTTTTCTTCTGCTTTCTTTTTAGCTTCTTCCATAGCTTTTTCTCTGGCTTCTTCAGCTTTTCTTGCTTCTAAGGCGATTTCTTCTTGATCTTTTATTTCACAAACTTGGCCTAAGCTATTGTAAATATATTCTATAGTTCCACCATTGGCATCTGTTGTACTTGTTATATTTCCTGCATAGTCATAAGTGTACTTTTCACTTCCGCCTTCTGGTGTTGTTATTTGAATAATTCTCCCCCAATCATCTAAAAGATAGCTTGTTTCATTTCCATTACCATCAGTTATTCCTGTAATGTTTCCTCTGGCATCATACTTATAGCTTTGAGCTGATTTGTTTTCTTTTCTAGAATTCGGAGTAACTATATCCTTAATTTGACCTAATAAAGTATAAGTGTATTCAACTTTATTATTTTCTCCATCTACTCTAGTTTTAAGATTACCTTTAGGGTCATAAGTATTTTTTGTTACTGTTTCACCTAAAGCATTTTTAACTTCTATAACTTGTCCTTTTAAGTTATAGGAATAAGTTGTTCCAACTCCATCATCTTTCTCATTATCATATTGTTCTGGAAGTACTTGTTTTATTATTCTATCGTTTTTATCATAGAATAATCTTGTTATATTACCTGAGAAATTTATAAAATGAGTAAGTCTGTTTTGAGAATCGTAAGTATATGCCTTTTTCTTTTGTTCTTCCTTAAATCCAATCTTCTCAAATAATTTCTCATTTTCTTTTCTATTTTCATATCTCTCAGACCAATGAACCATGTAGTTATTTTCACTAGTATATTTATTACTTATAAGCTTTGCTTCTTCTCCAGAATATTCGCTTATGCTGATTATATTATCTGTTTTATCATAATTATAAACATAACTTCTAAAGATTCCATTAGCTTCATCTTTTTCATGCTGCTCTATGACTCTATCAGCTTTATCATAAACTCTCCCTATTTCATAGCCTTTTGGAGTTGTTATTTTTGTTATATTTCCGTTTTTATCATATTCATAACTTGTTATTGCCCAGACATTTCTGCCCTTTGTTTCTGGTGATACAAAACCTCCATTTATTTCTTCTTTCTTTTGAGTTAGGTTTCCTACCTTATCATAAATATAATGAATTGCTTTAGTTGTTGTATCATTAATCTTAAAGCTCTCATAGGTCTTTTTATTTAAGCAGTCATATTTATATCTTGCTTTTGCTCCATATTTGTCTTTAACTTCAATGAGCCTGTTTTCTTCATCATATTCAAAGTAAATTTCATGATAATAATTACAGATTTCATTTTCTGAGACTAAGTTTATACCATGTCTCTCTAAGATTTTATTGCTATTTTTATCATAAGCGTAGCAAGTCAAATTATATTTAACATTACCAATGTTATCTTTTTCTGCTGGAACTCTCTTTTCAATTAGGTTTCCTGCTAAATCATACTTAAATAATGTAGAATTTCCTTCAACATCTACTTCCTTAATAATATTTCCATGTAAGTCATATTCAAATCTTTTTTCAACTACACCATCTTCATTTATTATAGAACTCAATCTATTCGTAGAATCATAAGTATAGCTGTATCCAAGACCATCATCAGTTTCTTCATTGTAATATTCTGGGCTTATGTGCTTAATGACATTTCCATTACTATCATAGAAGAATCTTTCTATTCCTCCATCTGGGTAGATAGTTTTTATTTTTCTATTATCCTTATCATAAGCATATTCTACTCCAATTCCATCATAGGTTTCAGGATTATAATAATTCGGATTTATTTCTTTTATTATGTTTCCTTCGCTGTCTCTTATATTTTTTTCTATAATTCCAATTGGATTTTTTATGCTTATAAGTCTATCCATATGGTCATAGGTGTATTTATAACCTTCATCAGAAATGCTTCCTTTTATACATGCATTTGGCGTATAAAGGCTTGTTAAATTTCCCATATTATCGTAATTCTTTATTGTTACATTTCCATTGGCATCTTTAATACTTGCAACAAAGTTTAAGTTATTATAACCAAATTCTATTGTTCCATAATCTGTAGTTATTTCAGTATTTCTGCCCACTTTATCATAAGTGTATTCATACTCATATCCACTACTTGTAATTACTCTTACTGGATCTTTTCCTTGTTTTCCTTCTAAGCTGCTTGCGTTTTCATATTCATATTTTGATGTATTTCCATTCCCATCAGTTTTACTTAGAATTCTTCCATAGGAATCATATGTGAATCTTTCAGTAATCCAATTTGCTGCTGAAAGCTTTGTTTTCTTTTCCAATAAATTACCTTGGCTATCATAAGTATAGATAATTTCTTTATCTTCATTATCTGTTTCTTTTATTAAGTTTCCATTTTCATCATAAGTGTAGTCTGTAACTAATCCATTTGGTAAAGTTTCTTTTAATAAGTTACCGAACTCATCATAGACCTTATGAGTCTCAAATCCATTTCTATCTTTTATATAAATCTTGTTTTGATAATCATCATACTTGTATTCTTCTGTAGTTCCATCTTCATAGAATAAATGTGTTATTAACCCCTCTTTATTAAACCTTGTTCTTTCTGTCCTTTGACTCTTAGTATAGTAGAATGTTACTTCTTTTTCTGAATCATCATAAGCTATTTTGCAGGTATCATCATTTGGGAAGTCCTGACGAATTACTCTTCCTTTTTTATCAAAGAAGTTCTTAGTATAAGTATGTCCATTTTGGTCTGTTATACTGCTTATATATCCTTTATCATCATAGGTATATCTTGTTATTCCCTGGTCAACATGGATAACATCTTTCAAATAATCTCCATCATATTTGTATTGAACTGTTCTTCCAAGCTCATCTTTTATTTCAATTACTTTTCCATCTTTATAGGTAAAGAATAATTTATAATTTGAGAAGGTTGTTAAAGTTTCAATATTATCTCCTATATAAGTTAATGAAAGCTTATTTCCATGTTTGTCAGTTATATTTATTAATTTCCCAGAACTATTGTATTTATAAGTTTTCTTATCAAGTGAAGTTTTAAATATCCAATAATCCTTGTCTTGTTTTAAGGAATAAATCTTAGCTCCACCTTTATCATTTACCCACTCATCATCACTTAAATAAAAGCTTTCAATGTGTCCATCTGGGCAAAGTACATTTATTTTTTCCCCTTCAACTCCAAGGCAAGTTTCAAAATTTGTAGTCCAGCCAAGGCCCAAAAGCCCTATTCTATTATTTACAGATTCATACTTTCTTTCTATTTTAAATTCTTCATGAATATCTGGAAGAACTATATCTGTTGCTGGAATATACAAACTTCCTGTTGCTCCATCTACAGGGTCAGAGAAACATAATTTATTACTAACATATTTTCTTATTAAAGTAGATGTTAGATTTGCATCTCCAGTTGTAGCCAATTGGCCTCCCATATCTACTGCCACATCTGTTGCTATTCTCAGCTTACTCATGGTTGGACATCCTAGCTCTAAGCCTTTCCCAATTTTTTCTACTCCTTTAAATGCAGTTGTACCTCCACCGCTTAAGCCACAACTTAAAGCAAAGGACTCTGCATAGCTTTCCCATCCATTATCAATTTTTCCATCATCCGCATAATCTGCAATTAATTCAAATCCTGTATTCATAGCTGAATCAAGCCCTATTTTTCCTAAGGTTTGAGTCATAGCCTCTATAGTTGCTCCACCTGTCAAAATTGCAGTGCTTATTCCTGCAATCATAACTGATCCATATTTTACAACATTATAAAGAGTTTCATTTCCTCCACACACAGTGTCCCTCATAAAATTATAGGATTTTGAATAATCTCCACTTTGAGCCTTGCTATAATCTGACAAACCTTCACTGGTTTCAGATGCACCTACTGCCATAGCCGTAACACCAGATGCCACCGCAGCTCCAGCAACAGCAAGAGCTAATCCTCCAGTTGCAACTGTAGCTGCTGCAAGTACAGCAATTCCAACTCCAACTGCCACTGCTCCAATAACTGAAGCAACTACTCCAAAACCAATTTTACTCTTAGCTTCATCAACCTTTGCTTCCATATTAGCTTTAGCCTGATTATTAATTTCCTCTATCGCCTCTGCATCTCCGTCATTTCTATGAGCTATTTCATCTGGTAGCTCTACTGGATCTTTAGCACTTCCTTCATATTTTATGGTAGATCCCTTTAAAAATGTGGCATCTTCCATTTGAATTCCAATACCGCCTTTAGCTATTTCTATTTTGCTCTTAGCAGAAATATTTATATTTTGTGGCCTAAACGGAGGTGCATCTCCACTTCCATCTCTAATACCGAGTTCTAAATTTTCAGTTGCTGTAAGATTTATATTTTGCCCGTTAAGAGATACATCTCCCGATTGGGCTAAGTTTAAACTTACACCTCCGCCACCTGGTGAAAAATTCATATCACTTGGAGTCAGCTTCATTTCACTTCCTCCTGTATGAGAAAATGACTTAATATCTGGATTTTGTGTTCTTGCAGAGCCTTCTCCAATTCTTACTGCATGAACTGCAATAGCTTCTTTCTCATCATTGGTTGGAAAATAAATATGCACCTGGCTTTCTTTTTCTGGCATGCAGTACCAAGCACTGCTTTCTATTGCATAAGTAAAATATTTTTGATTTGCGCACTCTTCATATTCTTGATCTATTTCAAAGTGAACTTTCATAGTATTCCCCTGTACGTCTTTAACTGTTGCAGGAATACTCATTCCAAAAATCTTATGATTTACCATATAGCTAGTTCTAAGTCCTCTTTCAAGACCTAATGTGTATATTGTTCTGATTTCTTCTTTATAGACCTCAGTATGAATTTTCTCTACTACACATTCAATTTGATTGAATAAAACTTTCTCACCAAGTATTAATTTAATTGGGCTTGCAATATCCCATGTTGTATATTCTTGAAGATAATTTTCTTCAAACCCAATAGCTTCACGCTTATTGAAATTATCAATATCTTTTACTACTTCATAATCATCTATATTAATTTTATTATTATTGTTTAAATCTGGTATTCCAAAGTGAAATCTTCCATACTCTTCTGTGGTTTCAGCAAGTAATACACCATTAAAATGACTTGCTAACCTCTTTAAAAATTCCCAATCAGTTTCCTCATACTGAAGAATAAATTCCCCAATAGTCTTTCCATTTGTTATATTGTCTGTAAAAGCCTTATCAGCATAAGCATCTAAAACCTTTGTTATAACTTCCTGATAAGTCATATCTAAATTACAGAAGGTTCTGCTATTTTTCTTAATATCAAAATCCTTTGTATAAGACACAGCCCCTAATTCCATAACATGAACACTGCCTTCATAAGACATAAAAACTTCATTTATCTTTCCTACAAATAACTTAATTTCTTCACCAGTATCTTCAATTCTCGATACAGTTATTTTCTCATCACTTACATTTTTATTTAAATATTCTATTATTTTTCCTTCTTCTATTAACAATTTAATCTTTAAATATGCATGGTCATTTATAGGCTGTAATATATCTATGTCTTCTATTTGAATTGCTTCATAAGGTATTTCTACTTTTAAACTCTTATATGTCAGTATCATTTAATTCCCTCCTTTTCATTTATAAAGTGAAACTTAGCTTCAGGAAGAGTTTAATCTTCCTCTGAAGATTAGCTGAACTTATACCCTCAGGGGGCACAATGTCTAGAGCCGTTTCACTGTTATCTCCCACTTTAATAAAAGATGGGAGTGTTACAGTAGCTAGACATCAGATTAAAATCCAATTTTCTCCTATTCTCTCTGTCCACTTGTATATAATTTGATTTCTCCACCATATGCACACTGAAGTGTACACTTCCCTAACAACGCTGGTTTTCCATCAACAAGAACATCTTCTTTCCCATCTATCCATTCAGTCGCTATCATTGGAGTACATACACCTACACATTGAGCTAGTAAATCTTTTCCTATATCTTCAGCTGGTGGTTTTGAAAAGAAGTCCATAACTTTTTCTGTGAAACTTTTAGGCCTATTTTTAATCTCATCCGCTATTTTTTTAGCATTTGCTTGTACACTTGGATTTTGTGGACTATTACATATTCCAAAACTTCTTATATTTATTTCCGGTTTGCTATCTCCTATATTTAATTGTGGAATTCCATGTATAAATTCTCCATGACCAGTTGGAACTACCACATAACTTTCATGAAGTGCACAGCTGCAGGTAATAGCTGCCGTATGCACTATATAGCTTTTTTGAAGATCTTTTATTCTCTGTGCTTCAGCTTCAGCAGCTTTTGCTTCATCTGCTTTCTTCTGTTCCTCAGCCGCTTTAGCTTCTTCTGCCGCTTGCTTCTCCTTTTCCTTCTCAGCCGCTTTTTCTTCTGGAGATAGATTAAGCCATTTCCATTCGTTTGTAGCATCTCTCTTTAAAAAACCTCCAACTCTCTCAGCCATAGTACCAATTTGCTTTACTGTATTTACTGTATCTTTGGCACCTTTTTCAGCTTCATTTATTGCTGTTCCAGCTATAACACCATATTTCTCTTCATTTTCGCTTGCCATTTTTATTTCACCTCAACTTCCTCAAATTTAATTCCTACAAATAGCCCTCTTTTTAGCATGCTTTCAACTACATCAAGAGAAACTATAAAGTAATAATCTACACCAGCTTTAATTTGAAATATATTGTAATCACCTATTTTATCAGCATCTAAAACTATCTTATCAATCCAACCATTTTTAAAGAAAATAGCTTTATCACTTAATGCATCTAGTAATTCTGGCAGCACTAATCTATATACTTTCTGTTTCTTCCTTTCTAAATCTGAAAATACTGCTATTTTATAAACTACAGTGTTTTCATATAATTTAAAAAGTTTATGAAGATCATCTGAAATTAGTAATACAGGTGCTTGTATTAAATCTGGATAAATGCTATTCTCGTTTCCGTGGACAGGTACATTGGTGGAATCCTTATATTTGCCCTCATCTGCCTTAAGCAATGTCATTTTTTGACTATTATTAAAACCTTCTATTTTAATTGCATTTTCTAAATTTCTATCCTGCTTTAAAATGAAATACTTCATATTTCTTCGCCTCCATCTATATATATAGTTTGGAGCTGCTCTGATGTTAAATTAATAAACGGTATATCCTTAGCACTAAATATTGCATCTTCTAAGTCTGCTCCTTCAAAAGACACATTTTTAAGCTTTGCATTTATGAAATTAGAGTTTTTGAGATTTGAATTTGAAAAATCTACATATCTAAGATCCGCTTTTCTAAAATCCACTCCTGTGCAATCCCCACTACTAAAATCAGAATCTTCAATTTTAGAATTTTCAAAAGAACTTCCTATTAATCGGCATTTTTTAAATATACATTTTCTTATTTCTGTATCTTTAAACTGACCTCTTATTATGTCACTTTCTGATAAATTGATATTTTTAAGCTTACTTCCCTTAAAACTAATAAATAACATATTTTGTTTTGTTAAATCACCATCTTCTAAGGTGCTATCTTTCCAGACAGTATATACAAAAGGTAACTTTTCTTTAGGCTGCTTTTTAAATTCTAAAAGTTCTTTTATATTCTTTTCTCTGTTATCCATGGCAAATAGAGTTTCACTTCTTCCTTGATATTCACTCCACTTTACTAAATAAAAGTCCTCTAATGAACTTTCCTTAATCCACTTTTCTTCATCTAAATTCCAAAACCAATTCCTTACTGTCTTTGACATATCCTTATAACATTTCACTACAGATTCAAACATTATTTTTTGAATGTCATAGTCATTAACTTTACCCATATAAATTCTTTTTTCTTTAATTAACTTTTCCTTAAAGGTGATAAATGTTTCAAATAAAAATCTTAAATCTATTTCTTCGTATATGGATTTAGTATCTAAATACCAAGATGAGTTGTATCCATGAATTAATATCTTATAGGATTCATTTAAAATATTAATTCTAAGAAGCTCAAATTGGAAAACTGCTATTTTCTTTTCTTCTTTAATCTCATTTGCCTTGCTAATTAAGCTTTTCATTCCGTTTATTATTATCTCTTTAACTTTTTCTTCATCATCCTTAAATTTTTTTTCAAAAACTGATATACTTTCTTCTTCTAAGGTTTTAACTACTTTTTCTTTAAATTCTTTTAATGACTCTTCCCTATTCATAAAATCCCTTCTTTCTTACTAGGACTTATACCTCTTAGCTTATATACCTAAAAGTAAATAAAAACTTAATTATTATTTACTTTAGTACCTTTTTCTTTTATGTTTCCTGAATCATCAAACTCTAGACCTCCACCTTTATCACAAGCAAAATTTATCCCTTGCTTTGCACTTACTAAAAAGCTTTTTTGAGCTTGAATTTTGATGTTTTGCTCGGCACTAATATTTATATTATTTTGACTTGTTATACTAAGGGTTCCATCACTAGTAAGACTCATATCTGCCTGTCCGCTGTCACAGGAAATAAAAATACCACTTGATGTAAGCTTTACCTGTTTATCATGAGCTGTTCTTAAGTATTTGTCATCAGGATTTCCCATTCTATCTTCTGCCTCACCTGCTCCTTGCTGATAGCTGCTTACCGCACTAACTGCAAAAGCCTCATCTTCATCTTTTGTTGGGAAATACACTCTTACACTATCTCCTATTTCAGGCATACAATACCATCCACTGCCGTCACTTGATGCTGACATAGTAGAAAATTTAAACCAATAAGCTGTTCCTTGATCTTGCATTTCGTCTATTTCTAAATGAACTTTTACTTTATCAGCTTGAACTCCTATGATTTTTCCTTCAATTGAACTTCCTATAATTTTTGTATTAAAAATTCTTTCCTGTCTTAAACCATTTTTTATTCTTAGCTTATAAGTATTTGTTAATATTCCATTTTTCATTTCATAGATTCCCTTAAAAATGTAAAAATTCTGTTCTTGAAACTCTATATTATCTCCAAGCTTTAATACTTCATAATTATTTATTTCATAAGTTAAATAATCTATCTCATTGGCATCTTGTAGATAATTTTTAAGCATATATTTATATTCATCTAAATCTTTGTGTATTTTATAATTTATATTTTCTGATTTTAATTCTTTATGCTGATCTGGTATAGACATCACAAATTGTATTTCCTTACTATCCATAACTGGAAATAATCCTTGATTATATTTAGATGCTATTCTTTTTAAAAACTCCCAGTCAGTTTCTTCATATTGTATAAGTAATTCTTTTATTTCCTCATCAGGTATGTTTAAAATATAATTAGATTCACTATAATTCTTCATTATAGAATCTATAAGACCATGAACGGTTATGGATGTGTTTTGAAAAGATTTGGATTTTAACTTTATGTCCATTAGATAAGACATGCTTTTTGCTTCAATACTTAAAGTGTATACATCAAGTTCTACATTTATTTTTATATCTGTAACAATGCCATAAAATAATGTTATATTTTCATTTTCCCCATAACAAACTTCTATGGTTTTATTATTAGTTGTTGAAGTAATATCACTATCCTTAATTTCATTTTTTAATATTCCTGTCAGTTTCAAAACAGCATGCTTATTTATATCAGTTTCTATTTTTAAGCTTTTTATTGTTTCTAAACTATAGCCATTAACTTTTATTTCCTCATAGCCAATAGCTTTAATGATTTGACTTTCTCCCACTTTAATTCCCTCCTTTTGAGCTTTATTCCATGTTAATTTAACTTGGACTTATTTTTATCAAATCTAAACTATAACTAAATTGTAGCTTTACCTAATTTTCATGAGCATCATACTTGCCTTCATTATAAGCTCCCAAGTCTTTATATCTCTTTCGAAGCAATTATAATTTCCAATTATCAATGTTCCTTTATGCTCTCTATAAAAAATCAAATTGTAAATATTTCCTCGTCCTGTAGGTGTCTTATAAGTTCCATAAAATATTTTTGAATGACCTTCACCTAATTCTCCTTCTTCCATCCATTCTAGATAAAGATCCATATCTTTAAAATTCTTTTCCATGCCTTTCTTAAACTTAGTAAAACTTTGCTTTTGAGCTCCTTTATCTACATAAGCTAAAGTAAAACTCACTCCATCATTATCATTTACTAAGGTAGTATTTTTGTCAGTACTTACTCTTTCTTCAAGATATGCCAGTGGCATTGGAATTTCTAACTTCTCACTTAAAAATATTTTTCTTTCAAATTTAAAGTTAGTATTATTTATATTTAAAGAGCCTTCATCTACTTGTTTCATTACTTCTTCAATAGTAAGCTTTTCTTCCTCTGAAATTAAATTTTCTTCTTCAGATTCTTTTCTTTGCTGCTTTTCCTTTTCAAGCCTTTGCTGCATTTTTAATTTTGCTATTTTTTCATCTATATTATCCATAGTTAATGCCTCCTTTTTTTAATAATTCTTCTTAAATTTTTAATTTTCAAATTTCAAAACTTTCTGTTTCTATCCATTGTTTTGAACTCTAGTTCCATTTACTAATATCTCATCCCCCTCTGATAATATAAGGTTACTTCCTGATTCAGATAAAATATCTACGCTTTGTGCAGCGCTGATTGTCATTTCATTTTCGGCTCTTAAAGAAAGGTTATTTGCGCAAGCAATATTTATATTCTTCTGACCTACAACATCTACAGTTCCGTCATTGTTTAAATTTACAGATGCTTGTCCCCCACTGCACGCTATAACTACTCCATTTGGAGTAAACTTAACTTCCTGTCCAGAACTAGTTTGCAAAGATTTATTATCAGGATTTGACATTCTATCATTCTCTGCTTCTGCTCCGGATTTTCCCTTATTAGTTCCTATTGCATTTACTACAAATGCTTTGCTTTCATCTTTTGTTGGACAATTTAATCTTATTTTTTCTCCAACTTCAGGCATACAATACCAGCCTCCACCATCAGGCGATGCTGCAACCGTAGCATATTGAAACCAATATGAAGTAGATATGTCAGTATTGCTACTAATCTCAAGTTGAACTTTTACCTTATCTCTTTGAACTTCCAGTATTGATCCATTAATTGAAATTCCTACTACATTCATATTATATAAGCGCTTTGATCTAAGACCACCTTTTGATCTTAATTCATATATATTTTCTAAATTACCGCCTTCCATTGAATACGTTGCTTTGCTTATATAAAATTGTCTACCATTAAAATCAAAATTTTCTCCAAGATTTAATATTTCTTGTGTTCTTATTTTATAAGTAATAAAATCTGTTTCTAATACTTCGGGTGCGTCATTATTTTTCACATCATTATATTCTTCAACTGCTTTAGAAACAGTGTAATTAATAATTTTTGTTTTTGGCTCCACATGTATTTCTGGTGCGCCAAAATATAAGTGAATATCCTTAAGTTCCATTTCACTTATAAGACTCTCATTATACCTGGACACTATACGCTTTAGAAATTCATAATCGGTTTCATTATATTGAAGTATAAATTCACCGATTGGCTCATTAGGAATATTGATGGTATAATTTGCATTAGGATATGATTTCATAACCTCATCTATAAGTTCATGCGTAGTCATATTTATATTTTGAAAATCTCTTTTTTTCTTCTCGATATCCATTGTATAATCAAGACTTTTAGCCTCAATAAACAATGTATAAACATAATTAATAACACTGATTTTTATGTTAGTTATAATGCCATTAAATAAAGAGAAATGTGAACCTTCCTTTTCATAAAATACTTCTATTGGTGTCCTCTCATCTGTGCTCTGAACACAGCTGTCCCTCATTTCATCATCTAGTATACACGTAAGACTTAATGCCACATGGTTATTTAAGCAATTTTGTATATACATCTCTTTTATAGATTTCACTTCATAAGTGGATATTCTTAAATTTTCATATGATATAAAATCATCTTTCATAAATACATACTTCCTCCTCTTTTTATTTTAATTATTATTACTTTTGCAGTTTGTATAAAAATGTTTGTTAAATTTTTTAATATATTATAACTTATAGTTAACTTGGATTATTTTTAATATTAGTTAACTTATAATTTTTATTTGAATGATATGTCGTAACATTTATTTTTTAACACCCCAAGGCAGATGATTTTTAATTTATCATCTGCCTTCTTCATTTGTATATTCATCTTTACTTATACTTAAAAATTCCTGTCTATGTTAGAAGTTCATTTGCGGTTTACTCCATAATATATATGGATAATTCATCTATCTGTATATACCAACAACTTTCAATAAAAACATTAGTAGCTAAGTAGTTGAAATTAATATCGCAAATATTTTTACATAAATATCTTTTTTTGCAGCAAAAATAGCATGATATATAAACGCTATTAATATTCCAAATACTAGAAAATATTTAATTGTGCCAATCATTCTATCCAACTCTCTTTTCAAAATTCTGCCATTTTGTAAAAATACGTTCTCAAAACATAATTTTCAGAATAAAACCTAGAAATTTTTTAATTTTTTCTATTAGCATAATCTATTTGGGCTAGAGCATTTTCTACAAATGAATCTTTAAATTCAAAAATATCTTTTGAATTTATTGTATTGAATATTAATTTTTTTGTTGTCAACTTGTTGCTTTTGATCTTGGGGACTGCACATAAATTGCTTATCCTGCAATTTAATTTTATTTATTTTCCTTATATGAAATAATAACTTCAGCTATTAGGAAGAATAACATTAAGGCAGCAAAACTTCCACTCTCTAAATATATATCTAGTGTTTTATATTCCTTGTGCAATTGAGGATAACATTCCATTATTATGTATCCCACTGAAAGAGCACTACCTGCTACTAATAATAATATGACTCCAACTATACTTAATTTATTTCCCAATTTTTTTAGTTGCACTGTACATATAAACTGCTAATATAGTGCATAGCACTATAAGTATTATCCCTTGAATTATAACTGCCATGTTGCTATTTCCCATTAATTTAAAAATCACTTGTATGACTAAATGCAGACACAGCTATTATCCCCATATCTTTGCTTGTATTCTTATTCATACATACTACCTCACCTTCAATATTAGTGACCTTGAGCATGTCTCTAATAGCATTAACCAGTTGTAACTCTGCGTACCACTACAAAATAGTTCTATAAATTCATTATTTTTAATCACAAAATTTAATTCATTGAAACTTTTAATTCTAAGCCAAAACCCTAGAAAGACAATTGTTACAACCTTTACTGTGCCATACGTAGAATTCTTTCCTTAATTTGTTAACTTATTTAATCCATTTTCAATATGATAAACAGTCTTCATGTATTTTACTAATTTAGTAAAGCAATTTTTTCAATTATGAGACCTCATTTCGTTTGTTAGTTTGACAAAAATGAGGTTTTATAATGAAAATTTTCATAACTTGATACACTTTTAAAATTACTGCTGATATCAATAATGTATCATTTAGAGTCTACATCACTATTTATATTAATCTCTATTCATAACTACATAATAGATTTAATATTATACCTTAGTAAACTCCATAAATATTTTTACAATTAGATTAATAATAATTTTTTTGTTATTTCTTAATATTATTCTTCATATATCTTAACAACATTAAATCCATTATTTTGAATTTCTTTTTCTTTTATATGCTTATCAAGATGCATACAATAAACCTTATTTCTAAGTTCTTGTGGAATTATCTCACAGAGTCTTCTCAATGATAAATGACTATTTCCTTCATAGTCTAATCCACACGTATCTTGATATATCCTATAAATTTGTCCGTTTTTCAGTTTCTCTAGTGCTATTTTACTTATGTCATTAGCATCACCGCTGTAATAAAATACTCTTCCATTTAATCTTATAGTAAATCCATATGCTGGTATTGTATCAACATGAGAAACTGGTAAAAATTCTATGCTGAACTCTCCAATTTGTGCATCATTCACCGCTATTCTCTCAAAACTATTAAGCTTATACATTTCAGCACTTATACCTATACTAGTAAGAAACCCTTCAATTAGTTGTTTTTTAGGAAAGAAAATAGTTACCCTACGTTTTAAAATATAATATGAATAAAATATTACCTCCCCAAGGCTTCCAACATGATCAGGATGTGTATGAGTTATGATAATATATAAATTTTCAAGTCCATCCAGCAAATTTAGTTCTTGCAACCTATGAAAAACAGTCCCTCCACAATCAATAAGAAGCAAACTATTATCCCTTTTTAAAAAAGCACTTGTATTTCCTTTTTCCGTATTAAAAGCACTCCCTATTCCAACAAATTTAAACATTTCCTCTCACTTTCTCCTAAATATATACTAGGTAAATAAAAAAGTTATATTATATTCTATAACACATATAATTAAGTTGTATATATACGTAAAAACTTATTTTTAAACTCTGAATTTTTGCTAAATCTTAAAAGCCATTGAAAAATATCAATATCCTCTTCTCTAGACCATGCATCAAAATCACTAAAAGGTTTTTTATATTCTAACTCTATCGCTTTTTTTCCATTAATATATGCCGTAAACTTCCCTTTGAGTCCCTCTTCCGACTGCTGAATAAAATCAAAATCATCATTTGTGATTACATATTGCTCACTATCCAAAAACAGAACTGGTCCTTCCTTACTCCCAACTAATCCCATAAACTTAACTGTACTATCCAATATTTCAGAGTATATTCCTTTTGACATAATTATACCATCTTTTTTTATCATTTCCTCAAATATGCCATTACACAAATCACATTTACACACTTTGTTATATTTCATTATATTCATAATATATTTTATATCTGACATATACTTACCTCCTATTGATTCTTCTTAATAAGCCACTCCTTAAAGTTTTGCAATAGTTTATCAACATTACCATTTGGTCTTTGAGATGATTTAATAATAGCTTCATAGACTTCATCCATGTTTTCACATTGTGAACTATACTTATTAACTAAAAAGTCAAATGATGCTCCTAGTTCATCTCCATATCGTTCCATATTAACTTCATATATATATTCCCTAAGAGCGTCTGGTGTCAAATTCTTATATTTTACCCCTAAATCTCTTCTTGCTTTATAAAGTGTTTCTGCAATCTCTTTCTGACTTAGTCCTTGAGCTCTAAGTTCTGCTTCATAATTACATAAGTTCTTAACAGCATTCTCATATTCTTGCCTTAATGGATGATTTTTGATTGAGCCACCTATTTCTTCTATTAACTCATCTATTTGATTCATAGAAAGTTTTCCAGCTTTAGCCGCCCCATTAGATACTGCTTCACTAGCAACTATTTTTGCTGAATTACTTCCAATAATATCAGCTGCTCCTGACATGCCAAGTGTTGCATTTGCCTGATCGTCCATTTCACGCTCAAATAACTTATCAAGTTCATCTGCACTTAATTCACTTACATCCTCGCCTTGTTCTGACATATATAATAGTTTATTTTGAAATGCAGCAACTGATATCGTAGAATATCTCGGATCATCTGCATACTTTTTTCCTGGTATTATTGTATCATACCACTTTGTAAAAGCTATATCTACATTTTTATCCCCTGTATCACAAGCCATTAATGTATCCGTTTCACCATCACTGTTCTCCAGAGAATCATCTTCTGCCTTATAATCCTTTATCCATTTACCATTATCATCTACATAATATTCATTAATCCAGGTAGCATGTGCCATAGACCCACCGCCATATAAATAGTACCAGTAACCTTTATCTTTCAACCAACCATTTACCACTTTATCATCCTTAAGAAAATACCAGTCATTATCTATATATCTCCAACCAGTCCCCGTAACCATTTTACCGCCATTATACACAAGATATCCTTTAACTTCTGTATCGCTAGCCATAGATCCTTGTGGATACAAATAGTACCAACCTTCACCATCATTTATCCAACCAGTTGCCATTTCTCCATCTGAATGTAAATAATACCAGAAGCCATTTACTTTTCTCCAGCCAGTTGCCATTTTCCCATCATCATCCATGTAATACCAGCTATCACCATACTTTACCCAGCCAGTTTTCATTTCCCCATCAGAATAATAATAATCTTCTCCTGAATAGTTATCTTTTAACCATCCTGTGCCACTAACTATTTTTCCATCATTATCTATATCAAAACCATTAATTGTATTATTATAAGTCATAGAACCGCCTGGATAATTAAAATAGTAAAAGTCATTTCCTATCTTATTCCATCCTGTTACGTTTCTTTCATGAGCCCAACATAATACCAAGTACCGCTCTTGTCCTCTTCAGTATTTACCCATCTCTCATCCTTCACCTGTCTTCCATCTGGACCTAAATACTTCCCATCAACTTCCTTGCTCCATCCCATTGAGCCACCTGGCTTATTAAAATAGTATGTACTACCTTTTATATCTTTCCAACCTGTAGTAACTTCACCATCTTCATAATAATACCAGGTACCACTATTATCATCTTCAGTATTTACCCATCCATCTTGAGTATCACACATTATAATCCACCTCCCCTCATTCTTCAAAAGAAGCATAGGTTTCTCTGCTGCTTCCATTCATTATTACATTGTTTCCTTTAATGTAGAAATCACCTTCTATTGAAACTTTATGTGCTCCATTTCTTTTCATTAGTAATATCTGATTTTGGGCTTTTATTTTTACTCTCTTTTGTGTTTTGATTGTTATTTCTCCATCAGCATTTAATCCTAATTTCTTTGGGCTTTTAATATGAATTCCTTTTTTATCATCAAAACTTATACTTATATTTTTTCTACTTCCACTCTTTATGCTTAATGTATCTGGAAGCATTGCTATTTCATTTCCACTTTCAGTCTGAAAGTATCTATTGGCTGGCTCTGCTGTTTGTGTGCAGTTGTCTCCATTTTTTTTTACGCAGCCTGTGACTATTGGATTTTCAGTTTCTTCATTTGGGAAATAAAGTCTTGCACTTTCTCCAACTAGAGGCATTGAATACATTATGTTTACTGATGGCGGTGCGTAATCAAACCAATGAGCTGTACCTTTATCTTGACTTTCATCTATATTTAAATGAAGCTTCACCTTCTCATTCTTAACATCGATAACTTTTCCTTCTAACGTTAGTCCTTTTATACTTTTATTGTAAATTATACTTTGCCATACTCCTTTGTCTCTGCATAGCCTGTACTTATAAAATATATCTTCCTTATTCTTATAAGCTTCGTATTCCCTTATATATAAATCCTTCTGTCTATAGTTAATTTTTGCACCTATTTCATAGATATCCTTTTTCTCTAGTTCATAATAGAAATAATCTGTATCATTATAGCCTGAGTCCTGCCCGCCTGCTTCGTAAAAGCTCTTAATATCTTTGTAAACATCATATTCTATATTATCATCTAATTCGTAGTTCTGATTATGAGAAATTCCAAAGCTAAACATACAATTTAAATTTATTATGTCACAGTATAGTTCTGAATTTAATTCACTGGCTATTCTCTTTAGAAATTCCCAGTCACTTTCTTTATATTGAAATAGTGGTTTATCTATTTTTTTACCCTTTCCTACATTTTGATTGAAGGAAAAGCCTGAATAATCCTCTAATATTTCCTTTATAAGATCATCATAGGTCATTTTAACATTTTGAAATGATCTGCTCTTTTTCTTTATATCCAGTTTTGAACTTGAGGTTAAAGCTTGAATCTCCAAATAATAAACAGAATTTACATTGGTTGTTTTAACTTTTTGAACTATTCTATAAAACAATCTTATACTATTACCTTCGTTAACTTCATTTATATCAACTGTTTCTTTATCTTTTGTATCTTTTTCTTCATAAACACATATTTCATCTTCTGCAGAGGCTTTTATAACAGAATCAAAATTTATACTTTCATCTATTAAACATTTTAAATATAGATACCCATGCTTATTAGGCTTATTTTCAATTTTTATATCTGTTATTTTCATAATATATTCTGTAACAAAAAGCAGATGATTTTTAATTTACCATCTGCCTTCTTCATTCTGCATATTTATTTTTTATTTATAACTATAAAACTCAACTTTTCAAATATGAACCATTAAAACACAAAGTGTTGAAATTGTTCAATGAATATAAAACCTTTTATTTGATTTTTTCTTATTATCCTCAATCTAAACTAATGCTTTTTGATATTTAGATTCAAAATTATTTAATATTAAAAAGTTCTAAACATTTATGACTCACTCTTATATTTATTTAACAAACTTCTGCTATATTCCTTTATATCTTTCTTTGAATATATAGAGCACTTATTAATACGTAATTCATTTTCATTAAAATCATCATTTTCATATCTTTTTAAAATATTTATTGTTTCAGTATCACCGCATTTTACTAAGAATTCTGCTACATCATGCGCCAATTCCCAATTTTTTAAAAATAATTCTTTAGCAACTGGGATCAGGAACTTGAAATCATCAATATTTAAATTTTTAAATTCATTAATTTCTACTTTTCTGAAACAATCCTCTTCATTAACTTTATAAACAATGAAATCTGAAACTAAATAACATCGTAATTTATTACTTCTATAAAGACATACAATATTCTTATTTAAATCTTCTACATGCGTTAAGCTAAGAATTTGTTTGTTATTTCCTTGAGCGTTAGCATCATATAATTCAAAATCGTATTGACTGTCAGGATAATTCGTAGTAACTCTTTCCTTAACTAAAAATCTATCTTGATATTCAGTAGTGATAGTATATGTATTCATAGAATATTTCATGAAAGATAAGACTATCGCAGTAACAATTACAGCTACTGTACAAAAAACAATAATGCTAATACATATCTTATTTGATTTAAAAACACTTTTCATGTTTTATTCCTCTTTTCTATAAATATATTTAGCAATAACTATTTAACATCTATAATCTATAATGTATAGTTTATCAAAATATACTATCTCTAATTAAAAAATCGTATATTTTAAATTAGTGTAAAATAGATACCTTTATTCATTAAGTGTTTGATTCTTTAAGTATTCTATGAAAGCCCTATTTAAAGCTTCAAGCTGATTATTGGATATACTGCTTATCTTGTTTCCATTTAGTATATCCTTTGTAAGGGGATCCCGAGCATTGATTGTAACTCCATCAACCACTTTTTGCAAATTATCGATTCCTCCATAGCTTTCAACAAAAGTCGTATATCTACTATTTTCTCCATTTGAATAATAATCTTGTAATGCTTTAGAAAGTAATAATCCAGAATCTGATTTTAAATTAACTCCAATATTACGCGCATCAACATCAGCCAGCATATCACTAGCACTAAATGAGCTAACATTAGCTCCTATTATTTCTTTAGCACTATTCGTTAAATCATCAACATTATCACCTATATTACTATTAATTTGAGCTTTTTGTAAATCTCCTATTGATTGCTGTAAATCCCCTGCCCATCCAGCTAGATCTGAAAGTTCCGCGGATACATAGCCTGGCCCTGGATGGCTTGTAAATTCAGTATTTAAAGTTGCTGCAAAATGTAGAAAATCCATTTCTCCACCTGTTTTGGGATCAATAAGACTTGCCCCTTCTCCATTATCACTAAAGAAATTTAATAATCCATCATCATTCTTTCGAACATATTCAATAAAACCTGTATCAAGAGGATATGCTGTCACCGCCCATTTTAGTCCGTTGTACTTTCTTCTTATTACATTCATTACTCCTGTGTTTATTTTATATGTGTCATCAGTTCCATAATATTCCTTTGCCAATTCCTCAAGTTTCTGTACATTTTCAATAATACTATTTGAACTTGTATTTCTATTCGAATTTTCAGTTGAACCATCATCACTTGTCCCTTGAGAATTACTGCTCTCGCCATCCCATCCCCCATCATCACCTACATTCCATCCATCAATTGTAGTGTCCTCTGCCATTTCTCCTTGATAATATGAGTCTGAATTTTCCGGATAAAAATAATACCAGATATTTTTATCTTTAAGCCAGCCTGTTACAACTGAATCATCACCGTTAAGATAAAAGTATTTATTATCTATATGCTGCCAGCCTGCCCCCGTTACCATTTTACCAGTCTCTTGACATACATAGTATCCATTTGCCGTTGCTCCTCGTGCCATAGAGCCATCTTTATACAAATAATACCAGCCAGTTCCATCATTAACCCACTTATTTGCTGCCATTGAACCATCTGATTGCAAATAATACCAAAAGCCATTGATATACTGCCATCCTGTTGCCATAGATCCATCACTTTTTAAAAAGTACCAGGTACCATCATCGCCCTTTACCCAGCCTGTTTGCATCGAACCCTCTAAATAATAATAACACTTGCCAGAGTATTCATCTTTTATCCAACCTGTTCCGCTGGCTATGTTACCATCATCATCTACATAAAATTCCTCACTATCTGAATAAGATCCATTAATTGTGTCTTTCCGTGCCATTGATCCATCAGGATAATAATAATAATGAAAGGTATCTCCAATCTTATTCCATCCTGTAACAGCCTTCCCCTTAGTACCCACATAATACCAAAAATGATCCCTATTACCGTCTATTATTTCTCTTGAACCTTCATCTTTCGTCCATTGACCATCATCGTTAACATAATACCCATCAACCATTGTATCATGTGCCATAGTTCCGTCACCATAACAATAGTACCAATAACCATTACTTTTTATCCAACCTGTTACCCTGTCTCCATTAGAATCGTAATAAAACCAGAAACTATTTCCGTCTACCGTTTCTTGTACCCATTCTCCTCCATTATCGTCCATAGTAACCATCCTCCTCTCTTTCTATAAGAGGAGCATAAGTTTCTCTGCTGCTTCCATCCATTATTACATTATTTCCTTTAAACTTAAATTCACCTTCTATTAATACTCCATGAGCCTTATTCCTTCTTGTAAGTAATATCTGGCTTTGAGCTTTTATTTTTACTTTCTTTCTGGTTCTTATTAATATTTCTCCATCAGCCTTTAAGTTTAAGCTTTCTGGGCTTTTAAGATAAACTCCTCTGCTGTCCTTAAAGCTTATACTTAAATTACTGCTTCCACAGCTGACCTTTAATTCATCTGGAAGCATTGCTATTTCATTTCCTTGCTCTGTATGAAAATATCTGTTTTTTGTATCAGAGATTTTACTGCAGGTATCTACATTTTTTCTTACACAGCCTGTAACTATTGGCTCTTCACCTTCTTCATTTGGAAAGTACAGCCTTACAGTTTCGTTTATTAATGGCATTGAGTACATTATGTTTACTGAAGGCGGCTTATATGAAAACCAGTACGCTGTATCTTCATCTTGACTTCCATCTATATTTAATTGAAGCTTCAGCTCTTCATTTTGTGTTGCTATTACTACACCTTCAAGAGAGGTTCCTTTAAGCTTTTTATTATAAATTATTTTCTGCCATACTCCCTTTTCTCTGCAAAGCTTATATTTATAAACAATTTCTTCCTTATATTTATAAGCTTCATATTCTCTTACATATAAATCCTTTTGCTTATAACTAATTTTTGCTCCTATTTCAAGTATGTCTTCTGCCTTTACTTCATAATAAAAATAATCTGTATCATTATAGTCATGGCCTACTTCTTTAGCTTCGTAAAAGCTTTTAAGGTCTTTTACTGCTTCATACTCTACTTCATCGGTAAGAGAACATGTATTTTTACTTGGAAGTCCAAAATAAAATGCTGTATTTAAATTCATTATATCACAGTATAATTCTGAACTTAATTCACTGGCAATTCTCTTTAAAAAGTTCCAATCGGTTTCCTTATACTGAAATAATGGCTTGTCTATTTTCTGCCCTTTACCCACGTTTTGAGTAAAGTTAAAACCTGAATAATCTTTTAATATCTCACTTATAAGCGCATCATAAGTCATTTTTACATTTTGAAAGGATCTGCTTTTTTCCTTTATATCCAGCTTTGAACTTGAGGTTAAGGCTTCAATTTCTAAATAGTAAACTCCATTTGTATTGGTTGTCTTAACCTTTTGGACTATTCCATGAAATAACCTTTTGCTGTTTCTTTCATCAACTTTATTAATATTAACTGTTTCAGAATCATTTGCATCTTCCATTTCTTCATAAACGCATATTTCATCTTCTGCTGAAGCTTTTATAGTAGAATCAAAATTTATGCTTTCATCAATTAAACATTTTAAATATAAATACCCATGCTTATTAGGCTTGTTTTCAATCTTTATATCTGTTATTTTCATTAACTCATAAGGTGATTTTACTCTTAGTTTATGAATCTCTCCCATCTATTTTCTCCCCCTTCTATTTCTTAAGTTTTTTGATGATCCTTAGTCCTGGCCATCTGTAATAAATTTTATTACTCCCCCATAGGCACATATTAAAATTGAAGCCGTTGTAAGTGCTGGTACCCCTTCAATTAAAGTATCTTCTTTAGTATTCATCCACTTATTTAATATCATTATCTGGCACTTTTTTGTTTTTTCACTGCTGCCATTTGCTGGGCAGCTACCGCTGCATATTCCAAAAGTGCTTATGTTGGCACCTACTGCATTATCACTTTCAATCATTATTGGATTTCCATTTACGTACGCTCCATGACTTACAGGCAGATTTATTCCTTTTGTATCAGTTCCTTTGCTGCATATCATCTTTGCTCCTCTAACTACATATGCTGTACCGATCTCCAACTTTATCATCTCCTATTTTTGATTTTTTCTTAACCATCAACTTCTAATCTTTTTAAACACATTCCCTTAAACTCTCTTCTAAGCAGGCTTTCAGCAACATCCAACCTTACCACAATTAAAGTTTTTTCACTTTCCTTTATCTTGAAAATCTTCTTATCCTTAATTTTCTCTTTGTCTAATATGATCTTTTTTACTACTGTCTTGTTTAAATTCCATTCTGACTTTTCACTTAAAGCTTCTATTTCTTCAAATATTGGCATATAATAATTTCCCTGCTTTCCACGTTCCAAATCTATAAGGGGAATGGTTTTAAATATAATGCGTAAATCATACTTTTCGATTATTTTCTTCATTTCTTCTGAAATAAGAAATAAATTTCTATCTAAGATATCTAAAAACTCAGTTTCATCAGTACATTTAACATTGAATATAATAATATCCTGAATCTTATGCGCATTTAATAAACTTATGTTTCTAACGCCGATTTTTTTAAAAACATCTATTAGTACTGGTGAATTTGTATATTCTTCATCCTGCTTTAATAAAAAATAATCCATTTTATTTCCTTTCTGGCAAGCTCTGATTTATGGTTTTTTAGCATTTATCTGAATTCCAGCATCCATATATTCACCTGCCATAATAACTACATCCTCTTTCTTTTTCATTTCTTTATAGGATGTACATTCTAAAAAATTTTTCAATGTATTTTTAACTATTTTTAAGGCTAAGCTGTGGTATTTATTTGCTTCTGTAAGCTTTATGGCTTCTATATCCCTCTCTTTAATGGTTCTTAAATATTCTTTTTTCTTTTCTGAAAGTTCTTCCATATGTTTAAAAAGAGGTTCATAAATGAAATCTAAATCTATGTTTATTGAACATTCCTCTTTATCTAAAAACCACTTTTCATCGTATAAATCAATTCTCCACTGTCCTTTATTTTCAAGAAGTTTTGTTCTAATCATTGAAAAATAAATGTACTTTATTTCACCTTTTAAGTTTTTTTCCTGATGCAAAGTTGTTTCCCTGCATAGGAGATCAAATTGTCCTGTCAGACTTTCATGTATTATCTCTTTATTTTTATTATATTTTTTTATGATTTTAGGAATTTCTATCTTATATCTGTTTTCTATATATTTTTCATCAAATTCTTTTAATACTTGATTTTTGTCAGCTCTTTTTATCATTTTTTAACACCTACAAAGTTCTTTCTTACTCTTGAACGTTAACTTTTCCGCCACTTATTGTTACATCATCTTTTATTAACATACTTGCATTTCCCTGAGTAAGCTTAATTCCTCTATTCCCTTTAATTTGTACATTTGCTCCACCGTTTATTTCTATATTATCTTTGGCATCTAATATTATTTTTTTATTGCTATTTATTTCTATTCCTCCATCATCAGTCATTTTCATAAGAAGATTTCCGTTTCCAATTATCTCGACGGAGCCTGGGCTCATGACAATTTCTTTTCCATACTTTGTGCTTATACTCTTTACAGATGGATCTGTACGGCTGTCTGAATCTGTTGATGGATAATGCATTGAATTTATAACATAAGAATTCTTTTCCTCAGCATTTGGAAAATATAATCTTATGGCATCTCCAATTTCAGGCATGCAATACCAGCCTGTCCCATCTTGTTGAGAAAATACTGTTGCAAATTCAAACCATCTTGCACCATCTAATTCTGATGGATTCCCATCTATCTTCAATGAAACTTTAACCTTATCCTTTTGTGTATCTAACACATTTCCACTAAGAGATACTCCAACTATTTTATCATTATAGATTTTTCTTACCTTCATTCCATTTTCATCTCTTAATGTGTAGGTGTTTGAAATTACCTCACCTGAAATTTTTGTTTCACTTTTATATACAAAAAGTTGCCTGTCTTTAAACTTCACTTTATTGTAAAGTTTCATTAGCTTATTGGTTGTTATTTCATAGCTTATTAAATCTGTATCATCTAAGGTATAATCTTCGTTAGATGATTTAATATTATATTCCTTAAGACCCTTTTCTACAGAATAATTGTATTCATCTATTTCATAAACCTTACTTTCTCCTGCTCCTCCTATGGAATATTTTATTCCTGACAATTGGCATTCTGGTACTACTGGCATATTAAAATGTGATGCCAGCCTTTTCAGAAACTTCCAGTCAGTTTCTTTATATTGAACTAAAAATTTGTCTATTAAGGCACCCTTGGTTTCATTGTCCACTATAACTGCATTTCCATATGAACTGTTGATTTTACTAAAAATATCACTATAGGTAAAACTGCTATTTTGATATGATACACTTTTATTTTTTAAATCCAGTAAAAAAGTTTGGCTTAAAGCTTCTACTTCTAAAGTTCTTACATGATTGTTTGCTTTAATGCTTACTTTTGTAACAATTCCTTCAAATAAAGTTATTTTATTATTTTCATCATTTTTTAATGAAACTTTGATAGTTTCTTCTGCTTCTGCTTCCTCAACATACTTATCTGAATTTTCATCACTTATAATTCCGCTCATAGAAAGCTTTGCATGCTCATTTAATTCCTTTATTATGCTGAGATTTGTTATCTTTTGAAACTCATAAGGTTTTATTAAAATATCTCCAAGAGTATAAACATATTCAGTACTCATTAGCTTTCAACTCCTTATCTTTTTTTATTATTTTCATAGTTCTAATAATTTGAAAAACACATTCTTTCCATTCCCCATACTCACCATATGGACATTTAAAAGTTCCCATTAATGTTTTTCCTTCAAATTCAAGAAAAAACATTAAGGTGAATATTGATTCATTTATTGTATAACTTTTAAATTCTAAAAAACCTATATTTTTCGAGTCATCTTCTAATACTCCATCATCATAAAATACATTCATAGGATTTAAATTCTTTAATATTTTTTTGGTTTCATTTTTAAATTTTTCAACATGTTCTTCATCCAAGTAATTATCAATGATTTTCAGCGTTATATAAGTATCTTCCTCTTCATTGCAACTTGTTACATCTGGTTCGTTTTCTGGTGTATACTTTAATTTTCTGCTTTCTTCTGACATTTCTTCAAAATCTTTAGGGATATACATTTTTAACTTTTCCTCAAAGAAATCTTTTTCTTCAAACTCATAATATCGATTTCCAATTTTTATTGGTCCATTTTTAATATCTCTTCTAGCTTCCATTTTTTCCACTGCATTTATAAAATCTAAAATTTTTTCGTCCGTCCTTTTTTTAACCATATATTTTTCTTCTCCTCATCATGTTTTAAAACATTCGAAAAGCCACTGACTTTTCTTCCATAATTGTCAATTGTCCATTGTTAATTATCAATTAATCTATAAGTATCTTTTTAAATCTTCCATTACCTCTGCGCCCATTACCTTTTGCTCCATCTTTAGCACTTCTTAATACTTCTGAAAGATACAAGTATAAATTCTCATTATTATAATCTTTCATCTCAATATCTAATTTATTTACTAGATAGCTTATTATTATTTCTTTTTGAATAGCATCCTTACTCTGAACACACGTCATTGCAAAGGATATATCCCAAGCTTCGCCTAAATTACACTCTAATAATTCTCTTCCAAATCTTCTTAAAATTTCAGGACTTAAGCTGCTATTTCCGTAAGCTGCGTAAGGAGCATATATTGTATTTACCGTATCGTATTCCGTACTTAAATCAATAAAATCTGTATGGTCTGTTCTAAGCTTTGCACCCGCTCTTAATTTAAACCTGCAGATTTCAATCTCATTTTCTTTAATATCTAACTTTTCATCTAAATAGACTTCTGTTGAATTCATTTTAAAATCACTATCTTGTATTTCAGGTAAGAATTTTATTTTTAAAAGCATAAGCTTATTATTACAGGTATATTCAACCTTGATATCTTCTTTTAAAAGATAAATCACATCTTGATATTTTATTATTCCTTCCAATATCCTTATGTAGTTATCAGAAACCTCTATCTCGCATCCGCAGATTATTCCATTAGAATATCCCTTGATCCTCGCATCAAAAAATCCCCTCGGAAAATTTCTAAGCTCCTCCAGCATCTCTATTTTTAAAAGTCGTCCGCTATTAAAAAGCGGATAATTATTTTGAAACACCTTTCTTCCCTCCTTTTCATCCAACTCTCACAATCCATATCTTATAATCAAATTCTTAAACAAAGAACCCAAAAACTATTCTTTAAATTTTGTATTCGGTTAGCAGAACTTTCACTAAATGTACTTATGATTTGATGATGTTAGCTTACCCTGTAAACATCCACCAAACACATTTGAATCAAATTTTCTCAGATATTCTTATATTCTTAACTTCTAAAATTCTTAAGAATATATATGGTAATATTCTCAAGAATATTTAAGAAATAAAATACATCTTTCCGAAACAGACATCTGAAAATCTCGCTACTAAAAATATCTTCTTCTATAAAACTTCCCCTACTCATTACTCATTCCTACCAATAAACTTCAGTCACATACCAGAAATATTGGCCCCATACTTTTATAGAATTCTACATCCAGTAATTTATTTGTTATGTCCCATATTCAATGCACTTAAAATGCATACTTCACCAGAAATCAAATACATTTTTCTGAAGCAGGCATTTGAAAATCTCGCTGCCAAAAGCAGTTAATGGAAGCTTGTTCTAGATTGGCTTGTCATACTGAAAGTAGGATCATGCTAATGTAGGTGCAAGCTTCCATTTAGTGCTTTCAGCGATATTTTCATAAGTCCTGCGGAAGAACAATGTATTTGATTTCGGTATTTTCACCTGAACTTATTTAAGTCCATCAAAGAAGTTTCTCTCCCATCTATCATTTTCAAAGTAGAAGAACTTTTCTTGTCCTATATAAAGTTCCTCTTCTTTTCTTAAAATGGCTAACACATAAAATCCCCATAGCTCTTCTTCTTCCCATACAAAGAATTTGACTTCATTATTTTCTATATTATCTGTTTCGTGCTGATTTATATTTGGATATCTTTCTCCTATTTTCTTTGCGTTTGTCTTTTCTAATTCTTCCTCATTAAATTGATAATTGTATTCATATTTCACATTATCATTGCTATCTTTTAAATATAATTTAAGTAGAATCCTATCCATGAACCTAGAAATAAACCCTTTATTTATTTCCCTGCCTTTAATTAGTGTTTTTTGCTCTCCAGCATGAGTGTAGGCTGTTAATAAATATGGAAGAGTAGGCTTTTTACTTTCTATATTTATATCTGCATAGCCAAAATTCTTATCATATAAATATTTTAGAGCTCCTTTAAGACAGGATAATTTTAATTCATACTCTTCTTTAACTTCCTTTTTGCTCTTATTTATTTCAATTATTCTTCCAGGTATAAATTCTTTTAGTGCATCTCTAAATATATCCACCTTACATGATTGTCCTGTTAATTTGATTAGAGAATAATCGTATAACTCATCATTTTCATATAACTTTTCTAAAAATTTCTTTATTATGTTATAAACATCGCCTTTTATTAAGGTTTCAATTTCATATATACTAAGAGTTATACTTGGAGCTTCCTTTACCACCTGTAATGTTCCTTTGTTCATGTAAGATAATTTCCATTTATCAAAATTTATTATATTTTCATCTAAACTTGTCTCTTCCTTAGACGTTAATAAAACCTTTAAAATGTCTGGATTAGAGAAGAATAATTTCTTTACCTCTTCTGCTAGATCAAATAAGAAATAGTAATTACTTCTCACCTTACAGTAATCTTCTTTACTTCTTGTTTCATATAGCTGAAATTTTGTTGGAATTACTGCTTCTGCCTTTTCGTATTCTTCATTTAAAGTTTCGTATAACTCATTAATTCCAGATTTATCTATGAATCTAAATATATCTATGTTAAATTCATCTATTATTGCTTTTTTTAATTCACTCTTAGAATTACTTAAAGCATTTGCCATTAATATTTTTATTAACTGCAATATTCTAAAAGTAAGATTATTTCCTCCAAAATCCGTATCTCCATTTTCATAGGAGGTTTCTATATCTAATCTATAAGAGACTCTGCTATTTGATATGCTAAAGCTACAGCCAGTAAGATCAGTAGTTCCCCCTCCACAATCTATAATTAAAGCTTTATACCATTCGCCTTGAACATATTTCTTCTTTTCAATCAAATCTGAAATAGTGTTATACAGTACAGCTGCACTTTCTTCTAATATGTTTGAACTTTCAACGGTATAGTCACTTAAAACATCTTTAAATAATGCATGGAATTTATATTTTTGCTTTGATGGACAGGATATATAGATATTTTTAAACTTACATTTAAATCTCTGCTGTGCTAAAGATATAATGTATTCTAGATATGCTTTTATAATGTCTTTTCTTTTTATAAAGGTAGTTTTATTCTTTACATCAATTACTTTTTCACTTTTTTCAAAGTCACTTATCCACCTCTTTATGTCATAAAAAAGACTCATCCCATCATCCACATATCTTCTTCTTGCCTCAAGCATTGCATCATGCCCAAAAGCGTATTCTATTTCATCTTCTTTTATATGCTTAACACCTACAATACTTGGTATAAGTGGTGTTATTTCTAAATCTTCTTTGCTCTCATTTATTATTTTTACGAATTTCACTTTATCATTTTCGTAATCTGCGTATTCCCGATTATCAGTTAAATTTTCATTTAAGCCTGGAAATATCTCTTTATCTATATAAATACCAGCAGTTGTATTTGATGTTCCAAAATCAATTGCAAGCGGCATTTTTGTCTCTTTTAATGGTTTTACTTCAAATTGTAATATAGGCAGCGAAGTAAACTTTATATTATAATCGACTTCTATATTGTCTCCTTCATAAGTATCATAAATAGTCTCTGAATCCTTTTCCGAAAAAAATAGAAGACTATAATGCTTACTTTCAGATTCTCTTGCCTCTATAGATTCACCTTTAATTAGGTAATATTCTTCTTTATTATTCTGTATCAATTTTTTAACATTAAATATGGTGCAAATCTTATAATTGCTATCAACTAAAAGAACATTGCCTTCTTCTAACTTTTCGCTACTTCTTAAAATATAATTATCATAAATTTCAAGAGCCAAGCTTTCATAAATAGTTATCTTACCAGGATAATCTATATATCTATTGTTAATCTCTTCTTTATTACTTCTGCTTAAAAATCTTTCAACTCTTTCAATTCCTCCAACTAAGTAATTCTTTATGAGTTTACTTTCCTTTTCTCCTCTGTATTTCATTATGAGTCTTATAAGTTCTTCTTTATCAAGAGGATTAATTATGCTCTTTACCAGCTTTTCTTTATTACATATTTCTCTTAATTGAAAAGTTGTCATGAGCCTTAGATTTTTTTCTTTATACTTACTTTTTTTAATATGCTCTTCATTTCCTTTATGCAACTTGTATGAATATAAACTCATCTTTATCCTCCTAAACTGTTAAAACATATGAAACTAGGACGTACTAAAATCAATGTCTTTATCTTGATATGCCTTATTCAACCATAACTGCCTCATTGATTTTCATAGTGTCATTAAGTCCAATAATCCCAAAATGCTTATCCCAAAATATTAATGGCTTCATATTTATTGGCAAAAATGTATCTACTATAGAACTAACTTTATTTTCAAGTTCTACTTTTTTTATTTCATCTAGATAAATATAAATATTTTTAGGCTTTTCCTTGCTGGAATAAATTATGCTTTTTTTGAATATTTCCTTAAAAATCTTCTTAAACAATTGAATTGATGTTCCTGTTTTATACAATGTCATAAAACCATTCAATAAGACATCTACTTCATCTTTATTGAAATAAATTATATTTTTCTTTAATTTTTCTCCAAACACGTTATCTAATATATCCTTATATAAAAACTTCTTATATATTTCTGTTTTACATAGTCCGCTTTTTAAGTCTAGTTCGCCTAAATAATGCAATAATATATCTAAAAGTGCTTCTCTTAACTCTTTGCTCTCTTGAAAATTTATATTAAACAAATCCTTAAAAATCTCGTAAAATCTATAATATTCATTTACCTCGATAACATTATCTTCTGGAAGAGAATTTGAATTTAAGTTATCAAGAGCAATTTCCATATATGGACTGCATACATCAGCTTGAACAAACTTAATATCTTCTCTAGGAATGGTTTCTTCATCTGCTTTTAGAAGCACTTCCCAAATATAATTCATATCAATCTTCCTTCACACTTATATTCTGGATATATAAATTGAACTTCAGATACTAAGAAACTTAAAATATCTTTGTTTAAATAATTTTCCTTATTAGCTGGCTCAAAGTATAGAATAAGAGATTTTTTTATATTATCTTCTCTTATTTCATCAATAATGAAGTTATTTACTTCATAAGTGTGCTCCTGCTCTTCTTTTGAACTTTCCATAAGTGAAATATCATGAAACTTTAAGTATTTTGAAGCCTTAAATGAATTTATAAGTCTTGCGAGCTCAGTTTTTGTTTTTATTGTGTATGATTTATCAAAAGCTAATTTATTAGAGAAGTTTATACTAACTTGATTAGTCATAAGTTCATACTCATATTTCTTTTGGTCGTTTTTATCAGGGTTAATAATACTCCACAAATTCCACTCTATAGAATCCTTAATGTTAGAAGATATTATTACTGATTCTTTTGTAAACATAGCCCAATTAATATCTGGATTCTTACTATCTATTAGATATCCGTTATCTTTTCCTTCTTTTTCAATTGAGATATCATGTTCGTACCCTACTTTATCGATACACGGCATTGGAAAACCGCTACATTTTATGCTTAATTCCTTTACGTTCCAAAGTGGAACCATATTATATTTAATGAACTTGCTATAATCCCCGAAATCTACCTCAATTTCAATTATCTCTTCATCCTCTTGAATTTTATCTTCGCAGCCAATTAAAAATAAATCTGCTATCTTATTAATATATGGATTATTAATTGTTGTCCATGCAATATTGCTGTTTATAAAGCTTTTATATAATCTCTCTATTTTGCTTTTATACTCATTATTTTCCTGAACTTTAAAGTGAGCTTCATAAGTTTTCTTATCTGTTTTTATTACTCCCTTTATATTAAAATTTCTACTGATAAATTCTTTAAAAATCAAATAATCACATTTAAGAAAAACCTTGAACAGCTTCTTGCTTTCTTTGGCTTCAAGCACTTTTAAAATTTCTTTAGTATCGTATACTTTTTCTTCTGTATCTTCTAATGACATAGGAAATAGAAATTCATCAGTTATATCAAGCCTGTCTCTTTTAACTATAGTTGAATAGATATTGTATTTTTCTTTTATATAATGTAATTCGTTAAACACTCTTTTTTCTAATCCATTAATTCTATTGTTTGAATGTTCCTCTAGCTCTTCAAATACACTATTCATTATTTTTTTAAGCATGATTCTGTCATTTAGATCTTTTATTTCACTTAATTTCTCATAAATTCTATTCTCCATATTTCCACCTACATTTACCTATTAGTTTATTTAGATATATCTATCTCAAAACTTAGCATTTTTTAATTATAATTATGACTTAGTAAAAGCCTTGTCTATAGCTGTGATTTTTTCCGTTACTTTAGCTACATTATCTGTATCTCCCAGGCTGTTATATGCATCCTTAGCTAAAAAATATAATACTTTTGCTGAAGCACTATCACCAGCTGCATATTTTGCATCAGCCGCCTGTGCATATTTATCAGCTTCACTTTTTTTATCTGAAGTTTCACTGATTTTTTTATCCATAAGAGCTATTTTGTCAACTAATTCATCAGCTAAACTAGTTTCATTAAGATCCTCAAATGATTTCTTAGCCAATTCATAATACATTTTTGCACTTACATAATCACCTGCTGTATATTTTAAATCTCCATTTTTTCTAAGATCTATAGCTTTATTTTCCTTATCTTCTGCAGCTTTTTTATCATCTTCTGCCTTCTTAGCTGCATCATCAGCTGCTTTTTTACTATCATCATCAGCTTGTTTCTTATCTGCTGCCGCCTTATCATCGTCAGCCTTTTTTTGTTTTGCATCGGCTGCTTTTTGATCATAAATTTTTTGAATTTTATCCATTGCTTCTTTTTTTTCATCTTTTAAGTAATAATCTACTGCTAAATCTTTTACATCTAGATAGTTTTTTAATGCACCGTCTAAATCATTATCATCGTACTGCTTATCTGCTAAAGTTAATAAATCAGCTACTTTTACACATTCTTTTGCAATATCTATTTTCTTTAATACATAGTCACTTCCAGCCTCTTCCGCTTCTCCTGACTTTTCTAAAGCTAGTACATATTTATCTAACGCATCATCATATTTTTTTCCTTCTAAATCTTTATCTCCATCTAATACTATTTCTGTGTACTTATAATCTTCAGTTAAATTATCAATATCATCTTTAAGTTTATATTTCTTCGCTGTATCTAAAGCTTTCTTATATTCCTCATCTGCTTTTTCCATATTACCGTTCTTTATATATTCTTCTGCATTTTGTTTACCTTCGTTAACAGACGCAATAGCATCCTGTTTTCTATTTTTATGAATTATAAATGCCCCTACTCCTATTGCTATAACTAAGAGTAAGAGTATTGCAACTATTATAGCTATTTTTATTTTCTTGCTTCTTTTTGGATCTATGTATGACTTTTCTACAAATGTTAATGCTAATGTATAGTTCTCAATTTCCTTTAGCTGCTTTGACAAAATCATTTCTTCAATATTATCAGTAACCTCTTTAGGTTCCTTTGCACCTTCTAGTGAATCCTCTATCTCCTTAGCATCGCAATTCTCCCATATTCCTTTTGTAAGAATTGCAAATGCATCTCCATCAGAAAGTTTAATTTTTTTTGATATATAAAGTTTATTTAAATTATCTTGTCCTAAATACGAAGAAAGATTATTTCTCTCAAAATGTTTTGACATTGCATCTGATGGAATCATTTCATCATCTACTAAATTTTGAGCTAACGACTGATCCTTACTCTTATACTTTAAATATCCATCCTTAAAGTAGTAAAATCTAGTATTTCCTATAACTGAATATATTAATTTACTATAATTAGTTACAACTACTGTAATTGATGCTTTTAATCTAACATTCCTACTGCTTCTTATTAACTCACTATTTGCATCCTTTAAGTATTTTCTTAGAATGAATCTATTCATAGTTGGCTTAGCTGTGAAATCTCTAATAAATGTAGTCACTGCAATTTTTGCGCTTTCTAATTCCTTATCTTCATCGATTCCATCAGCTACTACATAACATGCATAATTATCTAATTCAGCGAATGCAAAGTAATCTTTATTTTGTAGAAAAGTTCCTTCTTCTGATATAAAGCTTGTCTTAAACTTCGAGTTTAACTTTCTCATTATCGTCCACCCTAACTTAGTTTTATTAGTTTAAATAAATTTGGTTTTATCCTTAAAAGTTTTTATTTTTTACCGCAATATTTCATAAGCATAATGCTGCCATTGCAATTATTTTTATTATTATCTTTAACGTTCTCCATTATTTGCCCACAAATTTCATTTATATTAGCTTTTTTATTTCCTAAAATTCTTTCAATTTCTATCCATCTTAACCCTTCATATACTCCTCTGCTCATGAGTATTATTATGTCATTTTTTTGAATTTCAATTGGGGTTTCAGAAATTTCTATATCTCTAAACGATTCTTGTCCAATATAATATAGGAGTTTCTTCTCCTTTAGTGCATATAAAGCTTGGTCTTTTTGAATTTTCCCATTATAATATTGTTTTTTTGCTACTTCACTTATAGAATGACCGTTACTTAGTTTTACAAGTTCCTTATTTCTAAAAATGGCTAGCATAACGTCTCCAACTAGAGCGTAAGATAATAAATTATCATATATTATTACACTAAGTACACTTGCTCCGCCCTTATCCTTTTCGACTCTTTTTATAATTTCACGGCTGGCTTTATTAAACGCTTTCTTAAAAAAGTATGTTATCTTTTCCTTGTTTCCTTCCTCTTTAAATAACTTACTTATTGTTTTTACAGCCACAATGCTTGAAATTCTTCCTGCCTCATTTTTTCCTAACCCATCTGCCAAAACTGCCATGGTTCCATTTGATTTATTTACTACTTCTAAATAATCCTCTTGTATTTCTTCATTTCCAATAAATATTTCATTTGCTATCTCTAATTCTTGCTTATAAATTCTTCTTATTAGAAAATTTCGTGCTATTAGTAACAGGATTAATACTGCTAATAGTAAAAATATAAATTTCAAATTTGAGTAATCATTAATATTAATCATATTATATATACCTACTTATTATCTCCCCATTCAAAATGCTCTCCACAAAATGGTACAAAAAGAAATTTACTTTTACCAAGCTCAATTACATCATATGGTGACAATTCAGATGGCATATAAGCAGGTTCTTCATTTAAATAAGCAATACCTGATGAATCCCCAGGTAATAAGACATTATTATTTTTCTTAGGATCATATACGATTATTGCATGATTTCTAGTAGCAATGCCATTATCCCCTATTATTTGAATATCCATATCATCTGATCTACCGATAAAGTTTTTCCCACTTTTTATCTTATAATCCTTACCAACCCTTGTACCTTCAATACATACAAGCCATCCACAAACTGGTTCAATTTCTTGGTATAAAAGATTAGTTTCTATATCCATTTTTTCTTGAACTGGTTCTGGTCTTTCCTTTGTTGAAGTATCTATATTACAATATGGACATATAGTTCCATAACGCCTTTCACTAAACATATGACCATTGGGACATCTAATAAGACCCATTTACCTCACTCCATTTCATTTAAGTAAAAGTTAACATTTCAATGTATTTCCTATTAATTAAGTAACTTTTATTTTCCTTGGCTCATCTAAGTAAAAGTTTAACCTTAGAAATAAATAGAATATCTCCTCTTTTTAATTCACAAGGAGCATCTTTTACAATTCTATATTTTATATCATCAGCAGCTTTCTGGATTACAACTCCGGCATTTTCTGATAAATCTTCTACATACCATCTTCCTGACGCATAATTTAACACTGCATGCTCATTTTCTATAAATTTAGAGTAAATTGAAGTACTTAAATCTATAAGCATTTCATCACTCCTGCCATTCTTACCAATAAGAAATGATATTCGCTCTCCTATATCCCAATTTCTTATAATTTCATTTTCTTCGTTAACCAACTCAATTTTGCTTATATTACTTTCATCTTGCACTATTTCTTCTTTGTGCAGTTTCTTATATAGATTGGTAAATCCCCATATTCCAAATCCAATCACAATAATAATAATCAGTGTTCTTATATAAATTGATTGTATTGTGATATATGCAACTACGCATATTAGTGCAATTATTACGCCTATAAATACATTAATTATCTGTATTGTCACTAACAGCTTATTATTAAAATTCATATTATTTTCTTCTTTCAAAGTAATTCACTCCATTACTTCTTATTTATCTAATAGCTAGCATCTGTAACCATTCTCTTTTAAATTGAGAATTTAAGCTGCATGCTCTCAGACGATATCCCCTTTGAGGGTATCAGTTAAACTAATTTCAGAAAGAGCATAAAACTCTACCCGAAAAGCTTCACTTTATATTAAAAAAGCTATCAAACATTTTGCTTGTATCTATTGGATTCTTTTCCTTTTTTAACTTTTCTTTATTAATATCATTGCTGTTTGCATTAAATCCAAAAAAACTTTCAAAATATTTATTTAAGTTTTCTATACTTTCACCTTTATCTTGATATGTCCTTGTCTTATCTTCTCTATTTGATTTATTTTTTTTATTTTTTGTTTCTTGATTATTCTTTTCTTTAAATATTTCTTGATCATATTTTTTTCTTGATTCTTCTTTGCTTAAAACTTCATAAGCTTCATTTACTTCTTGAAATTTTCTTAAGGCATCCTTATCATCTTTATTTCTATCAGGATGATATTTCTTAGCCAAACTTCTAAATGCTTTTTTTATTTCATCATTACTAGCATTTACTGATACATTTAATACTTTATAATAATCTTTCACCTTACACCCCATCTTTTCAGAATGATTTTAGTGCTTCTACGTTATAGTAAAAGATTTTTCTTTTGGAACTTAACTCCAAAAGAAAAATCAATTTAATTTTAAGATTAAGCGCTATATCCGCCCTCTATTGTAACAGTACTTAGCTTGTCTTTCTTTTGTCTTACAACAAGTTCAAAAGTACCTATACCTTCAGTATCTCCAAATGTTTCTTTATAATCTACTACAAAGGCATTAGGATAAGTTATTTTTCTTATAATTTGATCTGCTGAAATTACTTCTACAGTTACTTTTCTATAACAGTCAGCTTTTTCAGCTGGTACTAATGACCATGTACCCATTTTTCTTGTGCTATCAAATGGATCTCCATCAACTGCTGTTAATATCTTACCTTTAATAACCATTGTACTTCCTACATCTTTTGATCTTGCATTTGAATCTTCTGGAGTATCTGTAATAAGCTTTACTGTTTGAACACTTTCTATGCTAAGATCTATTGTTTCTGCGCCTTCAATTTTAACTTTAAATCCCATTTGTCAAAGTCCTCCTTATTTTAATTTTTATTCAGCAAAACCGCCTTCAAATTTAACGCTAGCAGTTTTGTCCTTCTTTTGTTTAACATACAATCTAAATGTACCAACACCTTCTACATCACCAAAATCTTCTTCGTACTTAACTACAAATGCATTAGGTAAAGTAAATTGTCTTACAATTTGAGAAGCAGAAATAACATCTACTTTAACGTTTCTATAACAATCAGCCTTTTCTGCTGGTACTAATGACCATTGTGCTAGCTTGATTGTAGTATCTGCTGCCTCCCCATTTACTGGTGTCAAAATTTTACCAGCGATTTCTAATGTTGTTCCTAAGTCTGTTGAACGTGCATTAGAATCATCTGGTGTATCTGTTTTAAACTCTACAGTTTCAATACTTTCGATGTTTAAATCAATACTTTCTGCGCCCTCAACTTTTACTCTAAATCCCATTTTTGAGCCTCCCTTTATTTTTATTTATAATTAAAATAGATTTTTAATCTATTATAATTAGCCAACTTGACTGTGTGCATCATTACGTGTAATCTCAACTTCTAAGTTCTTAACGTTACCGTTAAATACTAAGTCAATATTACATGTTCCATTCTTTTCATTTATTACAAAGTTAATATCATCACCATCTTTTACTATGGCATTAGTATATTCTTTATGAGCCACCCACTTACTCTTAACACTAGTAGGATTATTGCTAAAGAATTTAATAATATTATCTTCTTTGAAATCATTAGTATAGAATCTTAATATTCTTTCTATATATGTTGTTACTAGTGTTTTATATATTGATTCAAAATCATTTTCAGTAGCTTGTAAGCTTCTAGCTTTATAAACAGTAATTTGTTTTATATCTTTACCTTCAAGCTTTGCATTTTCAGATGAAAAGACAAAACCGAAATTTTTTCTATTTATTGAATTTTTAATTTCATTTGTAAAACCAGATATTTCCTTTGCCAAAGTAGTTGTTATCTTTAAGGCATTAGAACCTGATTCTATATCAAATCTAACTCCTGGATATTCGCTATATATATCTCTAAAATGCTCTCTTAAATACTCTGGGCATTGGTATGCAGCCACAATTCCAGCTGCTATATATGAACTTCCAATATAGACTCCTTCAATCCAAAGTTTTAGAATATCTTCTTTTTCTTTAGATAACTCTGCAGAGCCTTCTTCAGAAAGTACCATTCTTTTATCTAATACAACTCCAGACTTTTCCTTTGGAATAACTGTGAAATTAGGTACACATGGAATTGCAAATTCACTATAAGTGTTATGCATAAGTGGCTCACATTTATCCACAAACTTTTCAATTCCGGCTGTTGCTACATGGTTAAAAGTAGTATCTTCTCTTGGTTCAAAACTAAAGAATATTTGTACGCGATACTTTTGAACTGTATCTAAAAGCATTGCTAAATCTTCCATAGAGTTTGAATCTGTCTTCTCCACTTGCTTATTAGCTTTAAATCTTTCTCTTCTAACCTTATTTTTACTTTGACCTTCAAGCTCAATTGATGGAACTACTCCAAACCAAATTGTGTTGTCAAAGTCATTTTTATCATTTACTGAGCTTAAATAAGTATTTAATCTTGGTAAATTTTGAGCATTTACTAATCTGCTAAGCTTTGTATTTGTAACTAACAAACTTGGCTTCATTCCTTTGTTCTTTGTCTTGTATTGATCAAAAAACATTTTTACACCTAATATCTTTTCTATTAATGGCTTAACTGTCTTTATAAAATCATCCTTAGATGTTTTGTAGAAATCTAAATATGTGTTATAATTGCTTACTTCTACCCCTAAATCAACAGAGCTTTCCATAGTAGATGCTAAAGGACAGAAAGTTCTTACTACTAAACTTTTTACATACTCTGACTTCACTTCATTTACTTCATCATAATCATCTTCAAAAGCTTCAATAAGTCCCATATTGGCTTTATCATCTATAGCAATCAATGATGTTTCTTCTACCTTTGGAGCTTCTAATACTTTTAACTCTCCATCTTCTCCCATGCTTAAGACGCCTAGTTTAAGAGGTTCGTTTGAATTATTCTTATCATCTCCTCCAAGAAGTAACCTTGTTTTTATATCTTCAATAGCAAGTGGCAACATTGCCATTATGTTATTATAGTTTGAGCTAGCTTCTTCAAACATGACATTAAGCTTGTCCCCTAGATCAAGTTTACTTGGATCTTCATCATCTAAAGCTTCATATTGGCTATATGTATATTGAATTTCCTTTCTGGTTTGTTTTATATCATCCATTACTTTTTTAGGTGATATCATATCCAATAGATTTTCAAATTTAAAATCTACATTAGCAATCCCTTGAGCTCTCTTTGTGTCAATTAATGTGAATAACATTTTTAAGAAATCATTAGACTTATTAATTGGAATTTCTGTTATTAGTTCACTTGGAAAGTTCTCAGGCTTTTTTAACGTATACATTACTTTTTGATTAGTCGCATTATAGAAAGAATATACAACTGGTGAGAACTTATCCAAAAATTCATCAAAACTATTAACTAAAAGAAGTTCATTAATTTCTTTTATCTTATCGTCGTTTAAGCTGTTTAACCCTTTTGTATCACCTACTATAGTAATCAAATCTAATTTTTCAGGGTTTATTTCCTCAAATAATATTGTTCTATTTGTTTGATTTATGACATCCACTTTATAATCCTCCTATATTGTAAAATTACTTTTTAATCGAATTCGTTTAATATGATCCCTCTTACCCCACTATCAGTAGTTTTGCATTATTATTTATCCCTAATAATATTTTTACATATTAACGAAATTATGTAAATTAACCCAGAACAAAACGTACATATTTAGGAATAAAACGCATTTTGCCCTCTTTTCAGCTTAAATATTCTTTTAATTCTATGATATGTACGTTTTATTCTTTTTCTATTGTATTTTAAGTTAATATAATATATAATTTATTATTTAAAAAAACAGCTGTCTAAAAGCAGGAATAAAATCCTATTTTTAGACAGCTAATTTATGTTTATTTTTAATTATATTTTTAAAACTTTAACCAAATTATAATTTATAATCTAGCTTTAAAATCTTCATATCCAAATTCTTTTATTACTTCAATACCTTTTTCTTCACTATATTTTACAATTGCAGGAAGATTAACTCCATTAAAGGTATTATTTTTAACCATTGAGTAAATAGCCATATCGCAAAATACAAGTTTATCACCTGGCTTTAAAGGTTCCTTAAATGAATAATCTCCTATAATATCACCTGCAAGGCAAGTAGGACCACCAAATCTATACGTAAATTCGAATTCATTTGGCTTTCCAGCACCTATTATATTAGGTCTATATGGCATTGCAAGTACGTCTGGCATATGACATTCCGCTGAAGTATCTAGTATAGCTATATCCATTCCATTTTTCATGGTATCTAATACTGTTGATACAAGGAATCCTGTATTTAGAGCAATTGCTTCACCTGGTTCAAGATATACTTGTACTCCATATTTATCTTTTATGAATTTAATAGATTTTATTAGTGTTTCTATATCATAATCTTCTCTAGTAATATGATGACCACCACCAAAGTTAATCCACTTCATTTTCTTGATGTACTTTCCGAATTTTTCATCTACCACTTTTATTGTACGTTCAAGGGTATCTGAATTCTGTTCACACATTGTATGAAAATGCAATCCATCTATACCTTCAATATCTTCTTCTTCAAAGTTAGCCAAAGTAACTCCCATTCTTGAATTTTCAAAACATGGATTATATATATCTGTTTCTATCTCTGAATACTCAGGGTTAATACGAATAGCACATTCGATTTTCTTTCCTTTAAAGTTTTTTACTTTATCCTTATATTTTCTCCATTGACTAAATGAATTAAATACTATATGATCGCTATATTTCATTATCTCATCAAATTCATCTTCTCTATATGCAGGAGAATAAATATGTACTTCTTTCCCCATCTCTTCATATCCAAGTCTAGCTTCATGAAGAGAACTTGAAGTAACTCCTTTTAGATATCTTCCAATCAATGGGAAAGTTGAGTACATAGAGAATGCTTTAGTTGCCAGAATAATATTGGCACCTGTTTCCTTCTGTACATAATCTAAAGTCTCCAAATTCTTCTTAAGAAGTCTCTCATCAACCAAATAACATGGTGATGGTAATTTGCTTAAATCTATATCTTTCATTAAATCACCAAACCTTTTTCTAGTTATAAATTTACAGTAAAAAGTAAGGATGAAAGCCACAGCTTTTCGTGAAAATAAACTAGTTCCAGGAAACTCTAATTAAGACTTCATCCTTATTTTTTCGTTAATATAATAATTTACTAATTTAGTTTAATAAATTAGTATCTAAATCATTCTTAATCTCAGAAAGGGCAGGTACTCTTTTGTGCAGTGTTGCATTTAGAAGATGGCTGTAGGTATTTCTTAATTAGAAGTTGTTCCAAATATGCTAGTTCAAAGCTTGCCTTTGAAACCAGCATTTTGGATGCAACTTCTAATGTTAGAAATCCACAGCCATCTTCTATAGCAACCGAAACAACAGAGTACCTGCCCTTTCAGTCCGTTATTACTTGATTAAAATACTCACAATTTATTCAACTAAAGTTGGATCAAAGCTTTCTTTCCATGGTAATCCCCATTTATTTAACTCTTCCATAAATGGATCTGGATCGAATTCTTCTACATTATATACTCCTGGTTTCTTCCATAAACCTTTCATTACTAAGCTTGCACCTATCATAGCTGGAACTCCAGTTGTGTAAGAAATTGCTTGAGATCCAACTTCTTTATAACATTCTTCATGATCACAAACATTGTAAACATAATATGTTTTATCTTTTCCATCTTTTTTACCTTGGAATATACATCCTATATTAGTCTTTCCTTTTGTTCTTGGACCTAATGATGCAGGATCTGGTAATACTGCTTTAAGGAATTGTAATGGTACTATTTGCTTTCCTTCAAATTCAATTGGTTCAATTGATGTCATACCAACATTCTCAAGTACATTTAAATGTGTTATATACTTTTGTGAGAACGTCATCCAGAATCTTATTCTCTTAATTCCTTTAATATTTATACCTAAAGATTCTAATTCTTCATGATGTAATAAATACATATCTTTTGGTCCGATTTCTGGGAAATCATAAACTCTCTTTATTTCAAGAGGTTCTGTTTCTATCCATTTCCCTTCTTCCCAATAGCTTCCTGGAGCTGTAATTTCACGAATATTGATTTCTGGGTTAAAGTTAGTTGCAAATGGATAACCATGATCACCAGCATTAGCATCTAATATATCAATATAATTTATTTCATCAAAATAATGCTTTTGAGCATAAGCACTAAATACACCAGTAACCCCTGGATCAAATCCACTTCCAAGTAATGCAGTTAAACCTGCCTTTTCAAATTTTTCTTTATATGCCCATTGCCACTTATATTCAAATTTTGCTGTATCAAGTGGTTCATAGTTAGCTGTATCTACATAATGAACTTTTGTTTCTAAACAAGCATCCATAATTGTTAAGTCTTGATAAGGAAGCGCAAGATTTATAACAACTTCTGGTTTGAATTTATTAATAAGCGCCACTAATTCTGGGACATTATCAGCATCGACCTTTGCTGTTTGTATTTTTGTCTTAGTTTTTCCTTCTAATGAAGCTTTTATTGCATCACACTTTGATAAAGTTCTACTAGCGATACAAATTTCCTCGAACACCTCTGAATTTTGACAACATTTATGAATAGCAACGCTAGCAACACCACCAGCGCCAATAATTAAAGCTTTTCCCATTCCAATTCCTCCAATTTCTTTATAAAATGAAACTTTTCAGACGGAGCTTTATGCTCCAGCTGAATTTAGAATATTGACTTATTATTTTTTGATTATCTTCAAGTCATGAACAAAAAATTTAATTGTATTATCTGATAATTTTTCTAATCAGTAAGTCCATTTAACATATCTCTAACGTAAGTTGGAAGTGCAAAGCACCCTACATGAAGATCTGTATTATAATATTTTGTTTTTATCCCTAACTTATTCCAAGCTTCTGCATCAAAATCCTTTATAGGGTGATACTTTTTTGAAGCAAATCCAAATAACCAATGTCCTGATGGATATGTTGGAATATGTGCTTGATAGACCCTAATGATTGGAAAAAATTTCGTTATTTTTTCATGAGCTTCTTTCATTGCAGCCGCATCATTATCATAGTATGGACTTTCATGTTGATTAACTAAAATTCCATCTTCTCTTAGTGCTTTATAGCAATTTCCATAAAACTCCTTAGTAAATAATCCTTCTCCTGGTCCAAAAGGATCTGTTGAATCAACTATTATTAAGTCATATTCATCTTCTTTATCACGTATAAATTTCAAACCATCTTCATAGAATACATTAACTCTTTTATCATCAAGCTTACATGATGTTAGCGGAAAATACTCTCTACAAATATCAACAACTCTTTTATCAATTTCAACCATATCTATCTTTTCAACTGTGCTGTATCTTGTAAGTTCTCTTATTGTTCCACCGTCACCAGCACCTATAACTAAAACATTCTTAATATTTGGATTAGTTGCCATTGGTACATGAACTATCATATCATGGTAAATAAATTCATCTTTTTCAGTTACCATCATTAATCCATCTAATGTAAAAAACCTTCCGAATTCCTTAGCTTCAAGTACATCTATTCTTTGGAATTCAGTTTTTTCAGTATGTATTTCTTTTTCAACTTTAATTGAAAATCTTACATTTTCTGTGTGTTGTTCTGTATACCATAACTCCATTTACTTGTCCTCCACAACATTAATATTTTCAATTTTAGTATCTTCTGTTCCAGTTAAAAAACAACCTTTTTCTTTTGCATAATTTATGTAGTCCAATATTTCTTTTGTTATTTTTTCTCCTGGAGCAAGAATTGGTATTCCTGGTGGATAACACATTACAAATTCAGCACATATTTTCTCACTGCTTTCATTTAGCGGCACTGAAGTTTTTTGAGAATAAAATGCTTCCTGAGGAGTTAATACAACTTCAGGATCTATATACTCATGATCAAACATACCAATTTTATCTTTTGAATGCAATCTCTTAATTTCAGATAATGAAGATATTAATCTTTCAATTGCAAGACTACGATCTCCAACAGAAATAATAGCTAAAATATTTGCAATGTCTCCCAATTCAATTTGTATACCATACTCATCTCTTAATAGATCATATACTTCTATTCCAGCAAGACCTATTTCTCTAGTGAATACAGATAACTTTGTTATATCAAAATCATAAACCGCATCTCCATCAATTAACTCTTTTGAAAAGGCATAATAACCGCCTATTTTATTTATTTCACCTCTAGCATATTCAGAGATTTGCTTTACTTTATCAAAAATTTCTTTTCCATGTAATACAAGATCTCTTCTTGCCAAATCAAGTGATGACATTAAAAGATATGAACCACTTGTAGTCTGAGTCAAATTAATTATTTGACGAACATATCCTATTGCTAAATCACAATTTAAGAGTAGAAAAGAACTTTGAGTTAAAGATCCTCCAGTCTTATGCATACTGACTGCTGCCATATCTGCCCCAGCATCAACTGCTGATAAAGGCATATTGTCACCAAAATAAAAATGTGTTCCATGAGCTTCATCTACTAATACGTACATTCCATTTTCATGGGCAAGTTTCGTAATTTCTTTTAAATTTGAACAAATCCCATAATAAGTAGGATTATTTACAAATATCGCTTTTGCGTCTGGGTTTTCTCTAATTGCTTTTTTTACATCTTCAACCGACATCCCAAGTGGTATTCCAAGTTGTTTATTTGTTCCTGGATTTATATAAACCGGAATTGCTCCGCTAATTATTAAAGCATTTATAGCACTTCTATGCACATTACGAGGCATTATAATCTTTTCACCTTTTTTACATACACTCATAACCATAGCCTGAACTGCAGAACTTGTTCCATTAACCATTAAAAATGCGTGTTTAGAACCAAATGCATCAGCCGCAAGCTCCTCAGCTTCTCTTATAACCGATACCGGGTGAATAAGATTATCGAGTGGTTTCATTGAATTTACATCTACTGAAAGACATTGCTCTCCCAAGAATTCCCTAAGCATATCGTTTCCTCGGCCCTGCTTATGACCTGGTACATCAAACGGAACCACTCTAGCTTTCTTATATTCTATTAATGCTTCATAGATTGGTGCTCTTGAGTGGGATTCTTTGTTTTTCATCGTATACATCCCTCCCCGTTAATATATATTAGTTCCACTAAAAATCTCAATCATCTCTCTTCTTAAGTTGTTTTCAATTTCAAGTCTTTGCTTTGGCTTGATTTCATAAACATCTCTATTAAAAAGGTAATTTTGAAGTTCAATTTCTTTAATTAGCATTTTAGTGTGAAATATATTTGATTGATATACATTTATATCCATTGCATCATATCTCTTCAAGGTATTTTCATCAATATAATCTTGTATTGATGTTATTTTATGATCTATAAATAATTTTTTGCCATCAACATCTCGGGTAAAACCTCTGACACGATAATCTATCGTTATGATGTCTGAATCAAAACTTCCTATAAGATAGTTTAGTGCATTTAGCGGAGATACTTCTCCACAAGTGGCTACATCAATATCAACACGAAAAGTAGCAATTGAATTATCTGGATGATATTCTGGATAAGTATGCACAGTAACATGACTTTTATCTAAATGTCCTACAACAGTGTCTCTAGTTTTCAAAATGTCAATTTCACCTTTATTACAAGATGCATCTATTTCTTTGACTGCTAGGGTCTGTTCCGATACTAGAATAGTTACACTTGCTCCCTGAGGATCATAATCTTGTTTTGAAATATTAAGTACATGTGCTCCAATACTTTCCGTTACATCACACAGAATTCTAGTAAGTCTTTCTGAATTGTATTGCTCATCAATATAAGCAATATAGTCCTTTTGCTCTCGCTCACTTTTTGCATAGCATACATCATAGATGTTAAAGCTAAGTGTTTTTGTGAGGTTGTTAAAGCCGTATAACTTCAGCTTGTTTTCCAACCCTAACATCACAACCTTTCTGGCATAAATTATAGTTGCATTAGAATTTGTTTCAAAAATTCAATCACTAAAATCCTATATATTCTAATGTTTATAACCTTCAAATACTCACCTTCTAGTTTACCTTGAAACATCTTTATTATACAACATTGACATTTTACTATATTATCTTTAAAATTGCTACTATTTATGACAATATTTCTTTAATATACTTGATAAATTTGTTTGAAGTCCCTTATGCTTTATTTTGGTTGCAAATCCTTCTTATTTCTCACATATATAAATAAAGTAATAATTAACTATTTTTTCTTAAAGCTCTTTCTTTTACATATTGATTATATTCTTCTATTGAATAAACTTCTGGTTCTCTTACTTCTTCCAAGAAATGTGAAGCCTCTGCATCTGCATTACTAAATGCCAAAACTGACTTATGCATTTCTATTGCCTTGTTGTAGTCTCTATATTCATCCTTTGGAACATAAGCACCCATATGCCATCTTATCATTAAACATTCTTCTAATGATAACTTGACAAACTGTTGAAGTAGAATTACACTTTTCTCTCCATGTCCTAAAGGAATTTTATCGTCAAATTCATAGGCTGCATATCCTATCCACTTTCCTGTCATCTCATCTTTTTTTAATCTCATAGTTTTTTCATAAAAATTACACTTACACAAATCATGTAGATATCCTGTTAAATACATTGTATCATGACTCAAACCTAGGTTATATTGTTTATTTTTTTGTATTAATAATTCAACAACATTATCAGAGTGAAGTGCTAATCCTCCATCAAAGTTTGAATGAAACTTAGTAGATGCTGGGGCTGTAAAATAATCGGTTCTTTCTAAAAGATATTTTATTAATTCATCTATCCCATCTCTTTTAATCGAGCTCAATCTTTCTAATATCTTATCTTTCAATTCTTGCATTTCTTTTGCTGCCTTAGCTTTTGTCATTTCCTTTAAGTCACTTAAATCACTCATGAATACATCTCCTTACATTAATCAACTTATAATTATTATTTTTTTCCTCTAAGCACATATCTATTCATTATTATGCTTCTTTTACTATTTTAACACTTTTAAGAAAAAACTCATATCATTGAATTCAATGATATGAGTTTTCTAAGTTAAAAATATTCTTTCTTTATTTTAATAGTAACATATTCCATAGAGTTTATAAGCAAATTTTATTTAAAAAAGTATTTTATTCTTCTACTACTGGCAAGGCGCTTAAATTGTTTGACTCATCATCATCTCTTAAACTCCTTAAATATTCCTCACCTTTTCTTGATGTTGAGACAGATACTCCAGATATAGCTCCATCTTTGGCTAGCTCCACGCCTCTTTCTTTAGTTATTCTCTCTCCATTTGAAAGTTCATATCCTGTTATCTCACCCGAATGCTTTATTATAGCCTTTATAGAGCTTTTTTCAACATTTGACTGTGAATCTTCGTTATCACTTAACTTTATGTCAGTATTTGCTACAGCAGCATTATGAATAAAGTCATATGTTAATCCCATTGAAGATACATTATATTTATCCTCCATACAAACACCTCCTATTTTCTAGATAAGCATATGTGTATATTTCTAAACTCTGTTTTTTAATTTTTTAAAATAAACTTGCTGAATAATTAAAATATAGCAAGTCAGTATTTTAGTATATTTTCTTTTATATGCCTATTCTAAAAACCTTTAGTGTTATATTGTCCAATAAAAATACTTTAATGCATTCTATTATTTACTATTTAAATATTGATATCAAATTTTTGTAATTCATCTTCCAGTTTCCTTGGTTCTTTTAAGACTATTCCTTTTAATCCAAGCTTAATAGCAGCTTCGATATTTTGCTCCATATCATCTATAAATAGAGTTTCGCCTGGTTCTAAACTATATCTATATAGTATCTTCTCATAAATTTCTTTTTCAGGTTTAAGTAATTTCTCTTTATAAGAAACCACTCCTCCTTCAAATAATTTAAATAAGTCATACTTATTATTTATATATTCAAAAGCTGCTAAATGAAAATTAGATAGATAATAAATTTTATAACCTTTTTGCTTTAGTTTTTTCAATGTATCTACGCTGCTTTCTATTGGAATCAGCATATCGTACCAATTTTCAAAGACTTTATTAATTAACTCTTCACTTTCAGTGTTTCTGTTAATTATATTTCTTTTAGCATCTTCTTCACAAATTGTTCCTCTATCAAGCATTGGCCATTCATCACTCTGAAATATACATTTATATATTTCCTCTACTTTTTCTTCATCAATTTTTGATCTTACATATATCTTCGGTTGAAAATCTAAAATAACATTTCCAAGATCAAATATTATATTTTTAATCATAAAAATTCTCCTAATTTTAATAATGTATTTTATTAACTATAGATATCCAATTCAAGAGTCGTACTTATTAAATGAATATATCCACAAGGTTTCTAAAAATTCAAGTTCATATCTTCACTAGAAATCATAAATATATTTGTAACCACAAGGGTCATAATATGAAGAAAATATTTTAAAATGAGCTGTTAAAGGTTCTTAAGCAGAGAACACAAATCTTTGATTTGGTGAGAATCGCTTACTCAGTGAACGAACGTGAGTCGAGTTTCCGCTAACAGTTGTTCCATTTTAGCTTGTCAAACTGAAAGTTGGAGCATGCTATAGTCCAATTTCTCCTGCTACATTTCTCATTCCTAAAATTGTATTTTCTATAACCTTGTCTAATTCCATATCTATCATATTGCAACCATTTAATATTACATTTCTGTCTACACCTGCCGCAAACCCTTTTGCCTTAAATTTTTTCTTAACAGACTTAACTTCTAAATCCATTATGCTTTTAGATGGTCTCATTAATGCAGCCGCACCTATAAGTCCTGTAAGTTCATCTATTGTATAAAGCACTTTCTCAGCATTACTTTCAGGTTTTATTTCATTTACTATTCCATATCCATGAGATGCAACTGCTCTTATATAACTCTCTGGAAATCCTTCTTCTTTCATTATTTCTTGAGATTTAGCACAATGCTTATCTGGATACATTTCATAATCTATATCATGAAGTAATCCAATTATGCCCCATACATCCTCATCTTCATTATAGAGTTTAGCAAAGTGTCTCATTGCCCCTTCTACTGCTAGTCCATGTTTTCTGAGTGCATCACTTTTATTATACTTACAAAGTGCGTCCCATGCCTTTTGTCTATTAATTTTTTCTTCCATATTATATAGCCCCCTTAACATATGTATATAAAATTATTTTTATTAACATTTATTTCTATATATGAAATTATATCCATGTTAATAAAAATAATATCACTATGAATATCTATAATCAATATTATTAGGATTTAAGTTATAAAATTATATATATTATACTTAAATTTCTAAATTATAACCCAATGTAAAATCCTTCTCACTAGCATTTTTAAATGTAAATTTATTATTCACCTTTATAAATGCAGACTTCCTATTTATAAGTCTGCATTTTATGGCTAATATTTTTATACTCATCCTTTAGCTTAGTAATTACTCTTTCTTCATCATATTTATTATACGGCCATATTCTAGTTTCTACCTTACATCTAATCCACTCAGCTTTTAAACATATCTGCACAAGCTCATCTATATCTCTATTTAGGCTTTCAATTTCATTTTCATAATTACTTACTATATAATCGCTTTTTTCAACTATATTATTTATTAATTGCAAATCATCTCTGTATGCAGATTTAACTTCATTTTTAAGTTCTAGTAAATTTAATAAATTTATATTATTTTTATGTTCAACATTCTTATAACTATTTGCCATAGCCAAAAATTCCTTTAATATTTTTTTTTCACTCATTACATCTATAGCTTCATAAAATTTCGTTGTTATATCTTCATTTCTTTCTGCAGATTTTATTGCATTTTTACAATAATATATTAATAAATAACTATTAAGTGTAGCTTTTAATTCTTCTACTTTTAATATTAGCTCAATATCTAGTTTTCCTGTAAAATTCAAATGCATTTTAATCAACGATACTATTTTATCTAACTCTCTTCTATATTCAATCTTATTACTTCCATCTTTAGTTCTAATATATAAGTTAGTTATATTGCTTAGCTCTTTCAAGCTTGCAATATGCGTTCTTAATGTAGTTATCCATATGACTCTAAATCTTGTAATATTATTTATGTAAAGAGTTTTCTTGTTTTGAAATAAATTAAGCACTCCTGTTAAAAGAGTTATTAATATTCCCGTAAATGTAATTATATCTATTATTGCTATCTCCAGTTCTCCGATTCTCATAAAATTCTCCTAAGTTCCTTAGCTTATATTATCTAGTTGTCTTTGTTATTTCATCAACAAACATAAAAAAGAACTAAGATTACAGTTCTCAGCCCTCGTTCTTGTGTTTATTTTATTCATTTTTTCCTCTTTTATTCTGTATTCTAAACATAAAATATTTTCTTTCATTAATATATATATTTCAAAAATGATTCTTCATGATAATTCTAAAAATATTGCAATAATTTTAGTTGCAATTGTGAATTGTGCAATGTGCGTTGCGCATTGTGAATTGCAACATATATATATTTTATTATAGATTAAATTTTAGTATCCTTTTATATGCCTCTGTAATAAACTATAATAAAGCAATTAACAAAAAGGTGGTAAAATGAATCCTTTATTAAGTATGATACTCAGTTCCCTTTTTAATGGAATGGGTGGCGGATTTAGAAATCCCATGATGCCTAACCAAAATGGTGGCAGTAATCCAAATCAAATGGGTGGTAATCCTTTATTGAACATGCTTATGGGTGGCATGGGTGGCGGCATGAACCCTATGAATGGAAATCCATTAATGAACATGTTGATGGGAAATATGGGCGGATCTAACGGTTCTCCATTTAATAATCCAAATAACAACCCTAACATGAATAATGCAAATAATATGAATAGCAATGGTCCAAATATGAATAATATGGGAAATATGAACGATATTAATTCCTTATTAAGTATGCTAATGGGAAATCAGGGCAATATGCCTATGAATAATATGAATAATATGAATAACATGATGAACAATATGAACAACAATTCAAATAGGCATTCCCATTCAAAAAAATAGTGGACATTCTAATAGGTAGCTTAAAATTTAGGCTACCTATTAAATTTTATAACAGTAAGCCTTTTCTATAAAAATATTCTAAATTTATATATTTTCAAATAATCACTTCAGAAATAATTATTATTTGTAATCTTTCTCATGAAAGATCAAGCTTATCACTGTTGTCCTATTAAGCCTCTATCTATAGTGTATATTCACAGATTTTGTATATATCTAAAAAATTCTAAATTTTCTTAATTCCCTCTTTACTTTTTAATAGTAATCGCTTACTATTAAATTAAAAGGGAGGTATTAAATATGGAGAATATTAATGTATTAAAAAGTGATTTCACAAAATTATTTGCAAAAGATGCTGAAAGTGTTTTCTTTTCACCTGGAAGAGTTAATTTAATTGGAGAACATACTGATTACAATGGAGGTAATGTCTTTCCTTGCGCTCTTACTATTGGAACTTATGCTTTAGTTAGACAAAGAGAAGATAAAAATGTATTAGTTAACTCTTTAAACTTTAAAGAATTAGGAATTTTAGAATTTAGTTTAGAGAATATGATATATGAAAAACAACACGATTGGGCCAATTATCCTAAAGGTGTAATTAAAACTTTTGAAAATCATGGTTATAATATTCCTAACGGATTTGAAATACTTTTCTATGGAAATATTCCAAATGGTTCTGGATTGTCCTCTTCTGCTTCAATAGAAGTTTTGATGGGAACTATATTAAATGATTTGTTTAATTTAAATATCAACATGGTTGATATAGTAAAAATGTGTCAAGAAGCTGAAAATAAATTTATCGGTGTAAATTGTGGAATAATGGATCAATTTGCTATTGGCATGGGAAAGGAAAATTGTGCGATTCTTTTAGATTGTAATACCTTGAAATATTCATACAGTACTATTGCTATGGATGGCTACAAGATAGTAATTGCCAATACAAATAAAAAGCGTGGTCTAGCTGACTCTAAGTACAATGAAAGACGAAGTGAATGTGAAACTGCCTTAGCTGAAATACAAAAAGTTAAGAATATTAATGCTTTAGGTGAGCTTACAGAAGAAGAATTTGAAGAAGTTAAATCTTGTATTTCAGATCCTATTAAAGCAAAAAGAGCAAAACATGCAGTATATGAAAATAGAAGAACATTAAAGGCTGTAAAAGCTCTAGAAGAAAATGATTTAACTCTATTCGGAAAACTTATGAATGATTCTCACATTTCTCTAAGAGATGATTATGAAGTTACTGGAATAGAGCTAGATACTTTAGTTTCTCTTGCTTGGAAAAGTGAAGGTGTAATTGGAGCTCGTATGACAGGCGCTGGTTTCGGGGGCTGCACAGTTAATATTGTTAAAGAAGACTGTATAGATTCATTTGTAGAAAAAGTTAAAGCCGAATATACAAGCAAAATTGGCTATGAACCTAGCTTCTATGTAGTTAGCATTTCAGATGGAACAAGAAAAATTGGATAAAAGATTTACTACTTAAGATTTTATTAAGTTGATTATAAGAAAGATTTAGTTTAAATTTAAAGTATAAGTCTTTAAACCAAATCAATAAAAATAAGGGAGATGTTAATATGTCAATATTAGTTTGTGGTGGTGCTGGATATATCGGCTCTCATACAGTTCATGAACTTGTAAAACAAAATAAAGACGTAATAATAGTTGATAATTTACAATCAGGTCATATGAAAGCTGTAAATCCAAAAGCAAAATTTTATAAAGGTGATATAAGAGATTCTGAGTTTTTAGATAAAGTTTTTTCTGAAAATAAAATCGATGCTATTATACATTTCGCTGCTAATTCTTTAGTTGGCGAAAGTATGGTAAAACCTCTACTATATTTCAATAATAATGTATATGGTATGCAAATATTACTTGAAAGCATGGTAAAACATGATATTAAGAATATAGTTTTTTCTTCAACTGCAGCAGTATATGGAGAACCAAAGAAAATTCCTATCTCTGAAGATGATGAAACAAATCCAACTAATACCTATGGTGAAACAAAGCTGACTATGGAAAAAATGATGAAATGGGTTAGCAAAGCTAATGGAATAAATTACGTTTCTTTAAGATACTTTAATGCAGCTGGTGCACTAGAAGATGGAAGCATCGGTGAGGATCACTCTCCTGAAAGTCACTTAATACCTCTAATACTTCAAGTTCCACTTGGAAAAAGAGAAGCTATAACTGTTTTTGGAGAAGATTATGATACTCCTGATGGTACTTGTATAAGAGATTATATTCATGTACTAGACTTAGCAGACGCACATATAAAAGCTGTTGAGTATTTACAAAGCGGAAATAAAAGTAACATCTTCAATCTAGGTAATGGAATTGGCTTTAGCGTTAAAGAAATGATTGATTCAGCTAAAGAAGCAACTAGTGAAGAAATTAAAGTTGTTGTGGGCGAAAGACGTGCTGGTGATCCTGCAAGATTAATAGCTTCTAATGAAAAAGCTCAAAAGATTCTAGGCTGGACTCCTAAATATACTGATGTAAAAGCTATAATCAAAACAGCTTGGACATGGCACAAAAATAATCCTAACGGATATGATGACAAATAATAAAATCATATAGAATTTTAAAATTTATCTTGGGAAACTAGAGCCAACCTAAAAACTTATATGGTTCAAGTTTCCGCCACCTAGGCATAGAAAAAGATAAGTCTATGAAATAAACTAACATGGACTTATTTTTTAGATATGTCTTAGATTAATACCTTTTGTTAAAATTGAGGAGGTTTTAGCATGATAAATATAAATCATGAAATAAATAGACTTATGAACTTTGCATTGAAAAAAAATCTTATAAATAATGATGATATAATTTACTCTACCAATATGATTCTTGGAGTATTAAACTTAAATGAATTTGAAGTTTGTGAAGTTGATGAAACTTTAGAAACTCCAACTCCTATCTTAGAAAATATCTTAGACTACGCATGTGAAAATAATTTAATAGAAAATACAGTGACTGAAAGAGACTTATTTGATACTTTAATTATGAACTGCGTAATGCCAAGACCTTCTGAGGTTATAAATAATTTTAATAATTTATATAATATATCTCCAACTAAAGCTACTGAGTACTATTATGATTTAAGTATTTCTTCTAACTATATTCGAAAAGATAGAATTGATAAGAACATAATCTGGAAAGCACCAACGGAATATGGAGACTTAGATATAACAATTAATTTATCAAAGCCAGAAAAAGATCCTAGAGATATAGCAAAAGCTAAATTGATTAAATCTAGTTCATATCCTAAATGTTTATTATGTAAAGAAAATGAAGGATTTTATGGTCATATAAATCATCCTGCCAGACAGACTCATAGAATTATACCTTTGGATTTTAATAAACAAAAATATTTCTTACAGTATTCCCCTTATACTTATTATAATGAGCATTGTATAATTCTAAATAGCGAACATATACCTATGAAAATTAATAAGGATACTTTTAGGAATTTATTGATTTTTACTGATATACTACCTCATTACTTTGCTGGATCTAACGCTGACTTGCCTATAGTTGGAGGATCAATACTATCTCATGATCATTATCAAGGTGGTCACTACACATTTGCTATGGAAAAGGCTATAATAGAAAAAAACTACTCAGTTAAAAATTATGAAGATGTTGAAATAGGTAGAGTCAAATGGCCTATGTCTGTTGTTAGGCTTTCAAGTAATGATAAAGATAAATTATTAGATTTAGCTGATCATATTTTAACTTCATGGAGAAGTTATTCTGATGAATCTGTAAATATATTAAGTCATACAATGGATGAACCGCATAATACTATTACTCCTATTGCAAGAAAAAGGAATAATAAGTACGAACTAGATTTAGTCTTAAGGAACAATAGAACAAGTACTGAGCACCCTCTTGGTATTTTCCATCCTCATAGTGAAGTTCATCACATTAAAAAAGAAAATATAGGACTAATAGAAGTCATGGGACTTGCAGTTCTTCCTGCAAGATTAAAAGAAGAATTAAACATTTTAAAGGAATACTTAATTAATAGAAAAGACAACATTTTAGATGATGAAATGGTGGCAAAACATTCTGATTGGTATAAATATCTTCTAGAAAAACACTCTAATATATCTCAAGAAAACGTTGATTCTATTTTAAAAGAGGAAGTTGGATTTAAATTCTTAGAAGTATTATGTCACTCCGGAGTATTTAAAAGAAATAAAGAAGGATTTGCTGCCTTTGATAAATTTATAAATATATTATAAGGTGGAATAATTATGAAATTAACCATAGTAGATGTAGCAAAAAAAGCTAATGTATCTGTTGCGACTGTTTCAAGGGTAATGAATGGCAATTATCCAGTGAAAGAAGAAACAAGAAAAAGAGTACTTGAAGTAATAGAGGAACTTAAATATATTCCCAATATGCAAGCACGTGAGCTTACTAAACAGAAGTCAGCTACTATAGGTGTTGTTGTTCCTAGTATCAATAATATGTTTTTCCCAGAAGTTATAAACGGGATTGAAAGCAGCTTAAAAGCAAATAATTTGTCTTTAGTGCTGGCATGTAGTAATAATGATAGTGAAGAAGAAAAATTATGTGTTAACAATTTATTATCTAGGAATGTATCTGGAATAATAGTTATTGACCCAAATACAGAAAATATTAAATCTAAATTTTTTCATAATATTTCAAAACAAACTCCCATTGTTTTTGTTAATGGACATTCCGTGTCCACAAATATTTCATCTGTTGTAAATGATGAAGCTATGGGTGCAAGTATGGCTTTAAACTATTTATTAGAAAAAAATCACAAAGATATACTATTTGTTAGAGGAAAAGATAGTTATTCTTATGACGTAAAGGAAAAAGTTTATACAGAAATAATGGATGATTTAAATAATTTTAATCCACAAAATATTATCAATATAGGAAATGGAAATAGTAGTGAAACTGTTGATAACACTGTTAATATATTCCTAAATGTCCTTAAAGCATCTACTGCAACTGCAGTTCTTGCCTGCAATGACCTTATGGCTGTTGGTGTACTTAACGCTTGCAAAAAACTAAATATAGATGTACCAGATAAATTATCTATTATAGGATTTGATAATATAGATTTGAGTAAATTTGTAGAACCTAAGTTAACTACTATAGATCAAAACATGTTTCTTCTTGGCTCAAATGCAGCAACGCTGCTATTAGAAAAAATAGAATGTGATAATTCTTGCAGCAAGAGAATTATTCTTATGAACACTTTAATTGAGCGTGATACTGTAACCGCTATTTAATATATTTATTAAAATAAATAATGCATTTGTTATAGTTACTGATTATTTTTAATGTAACATATACCAAAGCATTATTTTTTTAATTTAATCATAAATAAGTTTATAACTTAATTCTATTTACATAGAATTTACTCTTACATACGGAATTTAACTTTTCATTTTAGTTTTTTTATCAAAACTTTAAAATGAATTCATTGCCACAGAACATATATTCGTATATAATATTCCTAACGAATATATGTTCTTTTTCTATTTGTATATGTTTTAAATAATATGATTCAATCATTATAGAATTATCTAATTTTTTATTATCTTATATTTTATAATAAACTTCGATGAATTAAATTTTTTAGAGCGTGTATATTTTATGATAATTAATTTAACTTTAAAATTCTATTCCCTACGTGCTTAGTTAATGCAAAAATACAAAAACTAAATTCCAATACACCATTCAAGTTTTGTCAGAGCATATATTTTAATTTTAAAGTTTCATTTTATAAGGAAGTGTAATCAAAATGGATTTAATGGAAAAATTAAAAATATTATCTAATGCCGCAAAATATGATGTCTCTTGTTCCTCTTCTGGCTCAAAGAGACAGAATGCTAAAAATGGAATAGGCAATGCTTCAGAAGCTGGTATTTGTCACAGCTTTACTCCGGATGGACGTTGCATTTCTCTCCTTAAAATATTATTTTCAAATGATTGTATTTTTGATTGTAAATATTGCATTAATGGATCATCTAGAGATTTTTTAAGAGTAAGCTTTACTCCTGATGAAATATGCAGTCTTGCTATTAATTTTTACAGGCGTAATTATATAGAGGGCCTCTTTTTAAGTTCTGCTGTTATTTATAATCCTAATTATACTATGGAACTTCTACTTAAAACTGTGAAAAAACTGCGTATAGAAAATAAGTTCAATGGTTATATTCATCTAAAAGCTATACCTGGCGCTGATAATGCTTTAATTGAGGAAGCTGGAAAGTTTGTAGATAGAATGAGTGTTAATATAGAACTTCCTTCTAGCAATAGTCTTAAACTTTTGGCACCTCAAAAGAGTAAAGAAAAAATTTTACAACCTATGAAAACTATAAAAAATTCAATACTTAATTATAGTGAAATGAAAAAAAGCATAAAAAGTACACCATTGTTTGTACCAGGTGGTCAAAGTACTCAATTAATCGTTGGTGCAACTCCTGAAAGTGATGGAAAAATTCTAAAACTCTCTGAAGCTCTTTACAATAAATATAGTCTAAAGAGAGTGTACTACTCTGCTTATGTCCCTGTAATTAAGGACAATAACCTGCTTCCTGACATTACGCATCCACCAATGCTTAGAGAACATAGACTTTATCAAGCCGATTGGCTTCTTAGATATTATGGATTTAAAGCTAATGAACTCTTGAAGAATGATGATGATAACTTTGATCTAAATTTTGACCCAAAAACACATTGGGCATTATCCAATTTGAATGAATTTCCTGTTGAAATTAACAAAGTCTCCTATGAAAAATTATTACGAATACCTGGTATAGGAGTTACTTCTGCTAAGAAAATTTTAAAAATAAGAAGAGTTCATAATCTGACCTTTGATGACTTGAGAAATCTAAGGGTTGTACTTAAAAGAGCTAAATATTTTATTACCTGTAATGGAAAATATCATGGAGATGTTCTTTTTGATACTATTAAAATAAAAAATAAACTTCTAGAACACGATATTTCTAAAAGTAGCAGTATAAATCCTAATCAAATATCATTTTTTGATAATATTTCATTTAATGATGTAAAGCTTCCTTCTGGAATTATATTACCTAAGGATAATATTTCTTTATCACATATATCACCTATAAAAATTGAAAATTCTTTAAATAATATAATTCCTAAGTCAAATATATTAACATTAGGTGATAAAATTACTTCTTTAACTGGAGAGTTTTGATTATGAAAATATACTTATATGACGATACTTTTGAAGGCCTATTAACTTCCATATATGATGCTTTTTACTCAAACGGATCACCTCCAACATCTATATATGGAAAAAGCCAAACAAATACTCCCCTTTTACTAGGGAATATAGTTGAAATTTCTACTGATATTAATAAGTTCAAAAAAGTAAAAAATGCTATTATAAATAAAATTAATTTCCTCTCATTAAAAAAAATATACTTTGTATTTTTAAGTAATTATGAGGACAAAGGAATAATAATATTTAATTATTTAAAGATAGCCTTTAAACTCGGACCAGATGTTCATGATTTTTTAAATATAGATGTAATAAGGCTTGTAGATAATATTACAAAAAAAGTTTTAAATGAATGCCATAGATTTGAAGGATTTATTAGATTTAATCAAATAGAAGAGAAACTTTTATACTCTTCTATTGAACCAGATAATGATATTTTAGAGCTTATTGGAGATCATTTTAAAAATAGATTTCCTAGGGAATATTTTATTATACACGATATTTCTAGACAAAAGGCTTTAATATATAATACAAATTTTTACGAAATAATAGATATGGATATGGAAACTTATGAAAAACTAAAATTTCACAACGATGAATATACAGACCTTTGGAAAACATATTTTAAAGCCACTACTATACAAGAGCGAAAAAATCTTAAACTTCAATGTAGAATGATGCCTAAAAGATATTGGAAGCACATACTAGAAACAAAAATATAATTTAGGTTTACTGCTAAACACTCGAAATGGAACATATACGTTTGTTCCGGTTCTTTGAAGATTTCACAAAAGCATATATTCCATTTCTAATTTAGTAGTAAATTACAGTAAATCTATACTCAAACAAATATTTTTATATTTCTATTGTTAGTAACTTAAGTAGATGAAAAAAATAATATATTCCAAGCACAATGATTACTTCGTGCCAGACAAATAATTATATTGTTGCCCCATATAGATATACAAGTTTTACTCATCGGAATGTTAAATTTTTAAGTTTAAAATTATTGAGTATTTATTAACACTATAGATTTGATAACTCATAAAAATAGGTTGCTAAATCTCAATCCACCATATTGATTTCTAAGTATTCGCGCCTAGATATAGAACCTAAATTAAAGCTTATATTTTCAATTACAATACATACGAGAAAGGAAGGTCATGCTTTTGTGGAAGTGTTGCATTGAGTATTTGACTGTAGCTATTTCCTTAGCAGAAGTTGTTTCATTTATTGCTTGTCACGAGCTTGCCTCGGGATCATGCAGAAATGATGCAACTTCTTCTATTGGAAATTCGCAGTTAAATACTCTAGCAACCTGGAATAAATGCATGACCTTCCTTTCGGTGTTTACATATATAACTTTAAGTTTACTCTAGATATCTAGCGCTTCGCCATACCTTTAGTTTGCGTCTTTAATGTCTCCATCTATTATGATTTCTAGTTCTCCAGTTTCAGGACTCATGATAAGACCATGTACCCTTACATCACTAGGTAAAAGAGGATGATCTTTTATCATTTTAACACTTTCTTTTATTGATTCTTCAACAGATTCAAAACCATGAAGCCATCTCTCAACGTTAACTCCTGCGTTATTTAAAGTAGAGAGCGTTTCTTCCTTAATTCCTCTATCTAACATTTTATCAACAAGTTTTTTTGTGTTTAAATTACTCATCCCACAACCATGATGTCCTATTACAAAAACATCTTCTGCTCCAAATTCATATACTGCAACTAATATACTTCTCATTACGCCACCAAATGGGTGCATAACTGTTGCTCCTGCATCTTTTATTATTTTTGCATCCCCATTTTTGATATTCATGGCTTTAGGCAACAATTCTGTTAATCTTGTATCCATACATGATAATATCGCCATCTTTTTCTTAGGTATCTTAGTTGTTACATATTCCTGATAATCTTTGTTCCCCACAAAACTTTCATTATACTTTATTATTTCTTCTAATTTACTCATTTTAGCCCCACTCCTCGTAAATTTTAATAATATAATACGTTTTTTTATTAACTTAATATTAAGTTAAGTTGGTTTGATTGTAAAGTTATTTTATATATCTTTTAATTCTTACTTACTCATGTATTCATGATAAGGCAATCGAATTGAAACTCCTGTTTGATCAAATTTATATTCTGTATCATAAAGCGGGTTTTTATTAGAAACAAGATTAATTCCAACACTGTAAAGTGCTTTAGCTAATTCATAAGGATCCTGTAGAACAGACCCAGTCATTATTCCTTGTTTAATTAATTCCTGTGCCTCTGGTATTGCATCAACTCCTACAACTGCTATATTAGGAGTCTTGCCACCCTTATTATAGCCATATTCTTGCAATGCTTTAATCGCACCTATAGCCATGGAATCATTATTCGCAATTATAGCCTCAATTTTATTTCCATACTGCAGAAACAATGTTTTAGTAACATTCCTAGCTTCTTCCTCATTCCAATCACAAACCCTTAATGCAACTTCTTGAGTCTTTATTCCCGAATTATTGATTTTTAATATAGAGTATTCTGTTCTTTTAATTGCCTCTAAATTATTTTGTTCTCCCATTAACATAACATATTGAAGTATATCATCTTTATTTTTATCCATTGCTGTTTTATTTTTATTCCATGCATTTATAATAACTTTTCCTTGTAATAGTCCGGCTTCCTCAGCCTCTGTTCCTATATAGCAAGCTTTATTATAAGATCTTATAGAATCTATCGCAACTGGTTCCCTATTAAATAGAATTACTGGAATATTAATTCCTTTTACTTTATTAATAACTGACTGTGTACTCGTTGTTTGGACTAGATTTACTAGCAAAAGATCAACATCTTGCTTTTCAATTAAGTTATTAATATCTTTATCCTGTATAGATTGATCATTCTTCCCATCATAAAAAATAAATTCAATGTTTCCTTCGTTCTCTTTTTGTATTTTTTCTAAATTTTCACGAACTAAAGAAATATAAGCATCATCAAATCTATATAATAGTACAGCTGCTTTAATAGGCTTTCCTTCAGCAATTCTTGAACTCGCCATGATATTACTTTGATTAATGCTTATTAGCATAGCTGCTGCAATCATGATAATAATTATGGTAGTTATTTTCTTAGACATCTTATACTAATCCTCCATATTTTTTATTATAAGTTATTTAATAAACTTAAATAACCTTAGATATTATCATTACTTATATATCCTTTGTAAGGAATACGTACTGCAACTCCTGTATCATCAAACTTATACGAAGTTCCATCAAGTGGAGGTCTACCATTAACCAAATTCATTCCTATAAGATAAGTCGCTTCTGCCATGCTAGCTGCATCTTGAGGAACAGATCCAGTCATAATTCCTTGATTAATGAGCTGTATCGCTTTCGGTATCCCATCTACACCAACAATTGGTATTGTCCTATTTTTATCTCCACTATTATATCCATACTTTTGCAATGCCTCAATTGCACCTATTGCCATAGCATCATTATTAGAAATTATAACTTCAATTTTATTTCCATTCGATAAGAATAATGCATCCATAGCATCTTTAGCTAAGTTTTCTTCCCAATTACAAACTCTCAAAGCAATTTCTTCTGTTTTAATTCCTGCATCATTGATTGATAAAACAGAATACTTAGTTCTTCCAATTGCCTCCAAGTTATTACGCGGTCCCATAAGCATAACATATTGCATTATATTATCTCCATTTTTATCAATAATTGTTCTATCCTTATTCCATAAGCTGGAAAGAAGTTCACCTTGCAGTATTCCCGCTTCGGCTGGATTTGTTCCAACAAAATAAGCTTTACTATATGATTTTACAGTTTCCATATTTAGTGGTTCTATATTAAATAAACCTAAAGGTATATTTTTTTCTTTGACTCTATCTACAATTGTCCTCACTCCTGTTGGATCTACTAGATTCAGTAATATAATATCTGCATTTCCTGCATTAAGTATTGAATTAACATTTCTGTTTTGTAATGATTGATCATTCTTACAGTCATAAAAAGTAAATTCAATATTCCCTTGATTATTTTTCTGAATCTCTTCAAAACTTTGCTTAAGTAAGGCGGTATATGGATCCTCCAAAGTACGTAATAATACGCTTGCTCTTACTGGCCTTCCTTCCGTGGCTGTTAACTTGGTATTGGCAACTACTTTATTAGAATTTAATAATAAATTTATTATCATAACCATAATAGTGAATAATACCAATATCTTTTTAGAATTTCTCATTTTTATCCTCCGTTGATTTATCAAATAGCTCCCTACTCTTCCTAGCATCTCGATACTTAAGGTTCCTACGAAAATAAACCTATTTTCATAGTACTTTGCAAAGACTTTGCCTTCATGGTCAGTTTCTATACATAAAAAGCACATTAAATTTTATCTTTATTTCTTAAATCATTTATTTTATTATGTGTGTAATAAAGAACTTTATACTGGTATAAGGCATATTGAATATAATCTAACTATAGCTATAGATCCTGCTGATAAAAATTTATAAAAATAGAAGTATGCTTATACAAAAAATGAGGTAAATCGAAAAAGACTTACTTCTTTTTTTGTAATAAATATACTTCTACATTATCTATACATAATATATAATTTTATTTATTTTCTATATATAAATCAACATTATCACTAGTAACCTCAGCATGAGGAGTCCTAATATACTTTCCTTTCTCAAGTCCCTCTATGGAATTTACATTTCCATGAGAAGCTAATGTATATGCAAGATTGAAGATCGCATTTGCCTGTTTTTTCGAATCGTTTAAAATAGTTCCTATCATAGATCCATTTTTCACTGCCTCTAACGCTTTAGGAAGCCCATCAATTCCTACAACTAGTGGTTTTTTACCGCCTATATTAGCATCATTTATTGCATTTATTGCTCCAAGTGCCATTTCATCATTATTGCTAAATACAACTTCAATTTTATCTCCAAAATTTTTAATCCATTGTGACATCTTTGTTGTTGCCTGAGCACTTTGCCAATTTGCCGTATCATCAGCTAATTTCTCTAATTCAATTCCATTTTGAGTTATAGTTTTAATGCAGTATTCCGTTCTAATTAAAGAATCTTGGTGTCCCTGCTCTCCTTCAAGCATTACATACTGGATTTTGCCATCTCCATTTTTATCTACCATTTTATTGTCTTTTTTATAAGCATTTATAATGATATTTGCTTGCATCTCACCTGATTGTTGCGCATCTGCTCCAACGTAATAGAGCTTATTCCATCTTTCCATATCTTCCTCTACTGGTTCACGATTAAAGAAAACAATTGGAATATTAGCTGATTTTGCTTTATCAATGATCATAGATGCCGCTGTACGATCAACCATATTTACGCATATAACATCGTAATTCTGCGCAACAAATTTATCTACTTGATTACTTTGGTTAATTAAATTTCCTTTAGCATCTGCAACATTCACAATGATCTTATATTTACCTTGATTCTCCTTTTCTTTTGCTATATCCTCAATATTCTTTGAAATTTCTGATATGAATGCATCATCTTGTTTATATAAGGTTACACCTATTTTTATTTCCTTAATATCATTACTATAATTTGCTGATTTCACATTTGCACTACAAGATGACAATACATTAAAAATTGAGACTACTGTTAAAAGCCCTGATAATTTCTTAATTAATCTCACTACAATCCCTCCACCATATGATTCCATCAAGCACCACAATACATTTATACAAAAGTTCATCCTTGCATTTATGGTGCTTATCTAACAAATGGGAATAATAATCTTTGATTTTCTTCCGAATACATATTTTTTGTATTTATAACTGTTGAAGAGATAATGTTATTGGGCATATCTTTTTTATTAATCTTATATACTGCTGATTTTATACTTAGATATCCTACATTAAATTCATTTTGAATAGCTGTTGCACTAATAACCTTATCTTCTAAAAAAGAAAGAATTTTGCTTGTACTTCCTGTCCCATATATCTCTATTGATGCTTTTTCTTTGTTAATACCCATTACATCCTTTTTAGCTTGAGAAACATTTTCTAATAATCCTGCATCAAATGTAACCACAACATCAATATTATTGTTCTCTAACAAACTTTTAGCTTGATTATAATAAGTAGTCTGCTTATCTTCTGAAAAATCCCAAAATGTACATTTGTTATATGTTCGATTCATAACACTCATGAATCCATTATATCGTTCCTTTACACTGCTGCACTCTAAGTTGTTTTTGATTATTAAAATATTCTTGTTCATATCTCCGTTCTTTATTAATTCTTCCCCCAAGCTAGATCCAAGCTTATAGTTATCACAAGAAATACTAGGCTGAGCATGTTCTGATTTTATAGTAGAATCAAATAATATAATTGGTATCTTTTTTCTAGCATTTTCTATTGGTTCTGCCATTTTCTCGTAATCTGCAGGCGATATAATTATTGCATCTGCCTTATTTTTTATCTCTCGTTCTATAAGTTCTTTCTGTTCGTCAATACTATTATCTTCCGACAAAGTAACAAAACTTACATTAACATTCATTTCTGAAGCTGCCTGCTCTATCCCCTGTCTCATTATCATTAAGCTTTCACTGTTTCTTCCTCTAGTTATAATTGATATGTTGTATATCCTTATATCTTTTTCATGCCACAATGTATTATTTAAGAAAAGTAAGAAAGATAATATTAATAGCAAAAATAAAGTAATAAAAATTTGCTTCCTTTTTCTCTTCACTATTTATCTTCCTCCCTCTTTCTAATTTCATAAAAGTCCACACATGGCATATGAATACGAACTGTTGTCCCTTCATCTGGCTCGCTATAAATTTCGAGTCCATATCTCTTTCCAAAATATAGTTGTATTCTTTCATTAACATTCTTCAATCCTATACCAGAGCTCTTCTTTTCAATCTTGCTTTCACCTGTTAAAAGGCTATTTGCAACATCTTGAAGCATTCCAAGTCCGTTATCTACAACATCAATATATAACTCATTATCTTTTGCATATGCCTTTACTAAAATCTCACCATCTCCCCCCATAAATTCCATACCATGATAAATTGCGTTTTCAATTAACGGTTGAATAATTAATTTAATACTTCCATAATTAAGAACTTTCTCATCAACTTCAATATTATATGTGAATTTATTTTTATACCGTATATTTTGTATGGTCAAATAATTTCGTGCATGCTCAATTTCATCTCTCACTGTTATTATATTTTTGCCTTTACTTAAGCTTATTCTAAAAAGTTTTGCTAAAGCAGTTACCATAATTATTGCCCCATCATAATTTTCATTTTCTATCATCCATATGATTGAATCCAATGTGTTATATAAAAAATGGGGATTAATTTGTGCTTGAAGAGCATTAAGCTCACTTTTTCTTTTTGATTCTTGTTCAATCATTATGTTGTCCATAAGTGTATGCATTTGGTTGACCATAGAACGAATTGCTTTTCCTAAATGCTGAACTTCATATGATCCGCTTATCGAAACATCTACATCTTTTACTCCATTTTCCAATTTCTTCACACACTTTTCTAATAATCGTATTGGGTTAGCTATTCTTGAAGAGACAAACATATTAAGAAATACAAGTATAAAGATAGCGAAAGACATAATGAACACAGCAAATATACTCATTTGATAATAATCTGAAGTAATATCTAACATCGGTGTAATTCCGACAATTTTCCATCCAGTGTATCCAACAGTTTTAACTGTAACTAATCTTTTTTCTCCTCTGAAAGTTTCTATATGATTTCCATCATCATAAGCTGCTTCAATTTTATTATTTTCATCTATTAAATCTGAATAAATCAATTGCTGCCTAGGATGATAAATAATTTCGCCTTCTCTATCAACTAGATAAACATATCCTGACTTTCCTATATTTGCATTTTTACATATCTGCTCTATTCCACTAAAATTTATATCAACTAACAATACTCCAGATGTTGTTTTCTTATTATTAGTAAGTTCAATAGCCCTACTTAATGATACGACCCAACGATATTTATAATCTGGATCTACAAATAAATTTTGAACATGAGGTGTTGAAAAATGTAAATTTTCTTTCTTATCTATCGCTTTAGTAAACCAATCACTCACTCGTGGATCAATAGAGCTTTTTAATTGTTTTACAGGAGATGCCGCTATAACTTCTCCATCTTGCGAAAAGGTACATATGCTTATAAGTGAATCTTTATTTGTTTCATACAATAAGTCCATTTCTTTATCTATGGTATCTGTAGCCAAATCTTTCTTCTTAATTACATTGTAATAAGTGGTATCAGACACTTTCATCATATTCCTCAGATAAGAATCTAAATTCAAATTTACTTGATCTAACATAGATTTATTATGCTCAGATACCATTTCTTCAGTGGAAGTTATAAAACGAAAATATAAAGCCCCTCCAACAGTAACCATTCCTATAACTGCTATTACGGTAAAAGAAATTGATATTATATGTTGTATACTTCCGCTGTTAACGTAATTTATTGTCTTCTGTATTTTTCTCTTAAACAAATTAAGCATAGTAAATCAACTCAATTCTTTCTATACTTTGATGGAGATACTCCAAACTGTTTCTTAAAAACATAACTAAAATAATTAGCTTCTGGATATCCAACTTTTTCCGCTATCATGTATGTCTTATCATCTGTTGTATTCAAAAGTTTAACGGCTTCTTCTAAACGTGTTGCTGTGAGATAATTTACGAAGCTTGTTCCTGTTTCCTTCTTAAACATTGTAGAAAAATATGTTGGACTAACATGCAATTTAGAACATAATTTTTCTACTGAAACATCATAATCACTGTAATTTTCTTTTATATATTGTTTTGCTTTTTCAATAAGCATCATAGATGAATTGATTCGCTCTCTTTTAATATAACTATTTATCCTAATAGCTTTTTCTATAATCCATTTTTTGACTTCATGAATAGAATTAAAGGATTCTAAATAACTGTATGCATTAAAATTTTCACCAAAAATTTCTTCTATATCAAATGCATATGTTTGAACAAGTTTTAAAAGTGACGTCATAATTTCCATAAGATAAATTCTATATTGATTAAAAGGCAATAATAAATCTTCTGTTTTCTTAAACAAACTATCAATTGCCTCTGAAATTTCATCCTCTGAAGAAATTTTTATTGCATTTAACATCGATCGTTCTTCTTTCTCATCAAGTTGTAGCTGGATTGAATTATCTGGCTCTACATCATCAATATAAATAGCCTTTCCAGCTCCTAATATAAATCTATAATCTAATGCATTTTGTGCAGTTCTATATGAAAAACGTATTTGCGAAGGATTACTATAAACATACCCTATTCCTGCAGATATTGTTAAACTCATAATTCTCTTATAAACCTTACAAACCTCATTTATACCTTTTATAAATAATAATATATCTTCCTTTTTTTCAAAGTTACCCATAACTATTACCATACCAGAATAAATAAAACTAATAAATTTACAATACTTACCCATATTTTCATCTACAATTTTCTTAATAGAAATTGGTGTAAGTGCTGATTCCTTTTGCCCCGAAAAACTATTTAAGTTTTCTTCAAAGGATAGTGTTCCATCTGCCTGAATAATCCCTACTGTTAAATGCTTATACTTGAATTCTATTCCCAGCTCCTCCATTTGTTCATGCCATTGTTCTTCATTTATTCTGCCTTCAATTGCACCAACTAAAAATTGTTCTCTAATTACTGGTAGACTTTTAATATAATGCTTATAAAGTGTTTCTAAATTTCGTTTTTCGTTATATTCACGATCGAGCTGTTCTTTTAACCTCACTAAAACTTCTATGAGTTCTGCTGAGTTAATCGGTTTCAGAACATATTCAACTACATTTATCTTTATTGCCTTATGAGCATACTCAAAATCATCACATCCTGAAAATACAATAATTTTTGTAGATGGCATTAATTCTACCAACTTCTTTCCTAGTTCCAACCCATCCATAAATGGCATTTTAATATCTGTCATTATAACATCTGGCTGTAGTTTTTCTGCTTTTTCCAAGGCATCTTGTCCATTCTCAGCATCACCAACAACTATAAATCCATTGGCTTCCCAATCAATCTTTTTTATGATTCCAAGGCGTATTTCTTCTTCATCGTCTACAATCATAATTCTATATGAATTCATTTAACTACCTCCGATAGATGAATTATTTAATAAGGCACATGAAAATAAATAACAATTAGAACTGCCATGAATATTTTTTATTAGCCAAGGAGACAAATTACTCTCATATCAGGTCTATTAGGGCACTTTGGCAATAAATTATGATTAAAAAATACTGACAGATAGATTTGTTATTTTTTGATTATGCCTAAATACTATTATACATTATGTATTAAATTATTACTAGCACGAGTGCTAAGTCTTACCAATTTGATTATTATTTAGAAAATAAATAAAATACAGGCAAATCTCTAGCTAAAAAACTAATGATTTGCCTGCATTTTATTTATTTAATAATTATTTTCTTCTGTATTTTGCCATATCTATTGCAACTGCAACTGCTATGATGATACCTTTTATAACTTGTTGCCACATAGGACTTACCGCTATAAATTGTAATCCATATTGGATAACAGTAAAGATTAAAACACCACTTACTATTCCACCAACTTTACCAACACCACCATTTAATGAAACACCGCCAACAACGCACGCTGCGATTGCATCAAGCTCATAACCATTACCATAGTTATTTGTTGCACCAGCTGTTCTAGCCGCTTCAAGTACGCCACCAACACCATATAAAAGTGATGCGAAGATGAATATACCCATAATAGTTGCAAATACATTTACTCCAGAAACTACTGCTGCTTCACGGTTGCCACCAATAGCATATACATTCTTACCGAATACAGTTTTATTTAAAATAAACCAAACTAGAATTATAAATACTACAGCAATTGGAACTAGAATTGATATTCCTGGGAAACTTCCAATTTGAAATAATTTTGTTTGTCCAAGATCTATAAAGTCTTGACGAATACCACCAATAGGTTGTGATTTGTTTGGAGGTAAATCAAAGTATAGAGAAGTTACACCATATACTATAACTTGAGAAGCCAATGTTGCAATAAATGGATGCATATCATATTTTGCAACCAAGAAACCATTAAGAACTCCAAATATAGCACATCCAACTACTGCTAACAGTATTGGAATGATAACTGCTAACTGTGGCATATTGGGGAAGAATCTATTTGCATAATCAGGGTTTTGCAACATTGAAGTTGATATTACAGCTGCAAGACCTACCATACGTCCTGCTGATAAATCAGTACCAGCAATTAATAATGTAAAACATATTCCTAAAGCAACAATCATTTTTGTTGATGATTGTGTCAAAATATCTAGAAATACAGCATATTGCATAAAACGTGGTTGAATTATCATAATTACAACTACTAGTAATAATAATGCTATAATAATCGCATTATCTGTAAAGAAATGTTTTACAGTCTTTGATGAAAAAATAACATCCATGTCTGCATTCTTCTTATCCCAAAACTGTTTTGCGCCATAAACAAGTAATGCTATACCAACTCCACCTACATAAATTGGTAAATCATAAAATACACTTGGATCTAAAATAAAATTAAAAACAATTCCTAAAGCCACCAAAAAAGCACCAATACCTAAAAATATTTTTCCAAAGCCTTTTCGTGAAACTATCTTCTCTCCACTCATATTACATACCTCACTTTCTTTCTCTCCTACCAAAATCATTTGTTATAAAATTTCATTTATCCAATACCTAGCATCCGTAATATTTTCACCTCTTTATAAGTAGGATAAAATAACGACTGCACACTTAAGGACATAAGTTCAACTAAAATTCAGCTATGGATTAACCCTACCTGAATTAAGTCCCACTTGATAAAGGAGATATTTCTTATTGCATAAATTTTGTAGCAAGATTCATAACTTTTACTGAATCTGCTTCACTTTGATCTAAAATTCCAGTAACCTTACCTTCACACATAACCATAACTCTATCTGACATACCAAGCAATTCTGGCATTTCAGAAGAAATCATAATAATTGACTTGCCCTTCTTAACCAATTCATGCATGATCGAATAGATTTCATACTTAGCTCCAACGTCAATACCTCTTGTAGGCTCATCCAATATAAGAATATCTGGATTTGTAAGAAGCCAACGTGCAATTAAAACTTTTTGTTGATTTCCACCTGAAAGATTTTGAATCAATTGTTCCATGCTTGGTGTTTTAGTTCTAAGTTCTTGATTTGACTGCTTTGCAGCTTTATATCTCTTTGCTTCTTGCAAAACTCCTGCTTTAGCATATTCTTTTTGACTTGCAATTACAGTATTATCTAGTACTGAAAGAATACCAAATATACCAGTAGCACGTCTTTCTTCTGTTAACAGTGCAAAACCATACTCTTTTGCATCTTTAGGGATTTTTATTTTTATAATCTTCCCATCCTTTTCTACAGTACCAGAGGCTACTTCACGAAGCCCAAATAAAGCTTCGACTAATTCTGTACGTTGTGCCCCAACAAGACCACCTATTCCTAGTATTTCACCCTTATGTAAATCAAAGCTTACATTTTGGAATGATTTTTTAATTGGAGAACAAAGATTTTCTACCCTTAATACAACATCTTTACTTGGTGTATATTCTCTTGGTGGAAATCTATTAGTCATATCACGACCAACCATACGATTTATAATTAAGTCTGTTGTAAGATCCTTAGCATCCCAAGTTCCTACATACTGACCATCTCTCATAATTGTTACTTCATCTGATATCTTAAGAATTTCCTCCATCTTATGGGATATGTATATAATTGCACAGCCCTTATTTTGAAGTTGTTTTATTATCTTAAATAAATGCTTAGTTTCATTTTCTGTTAATGATGAAGTCGGTTCATCCATAATAATAATTTTAGAATTATAGCTAACAGCCTTTGCTATTTCAACTAATTGAAGATTAGATGGTGAAAGTGTTCCCGCTAATGCTTCAGGATTTATATCTAACTCAATTTCTTCAAATAATTCCTTTGTTTTCTTAATCATAGTTTTCTTGTCAACAGCAATTCCTTTCATTGGAAATCTGCCAAGCCAAATGTTTTCCATAACTGGACGGAAACGAATTGGGTGCAATTCTTGATGTATCATTGATACACCTAAATCCAATGCTTGTTTTGAAGTATTTATCTCCATTTTCTTTCCATCTAATATGATCTCTCCACCATCTTCATGATAAATACCAAATAGACATTTCATTAGGGTTGATTTTCCAGCACCATTTTCTCCCATTAATGCATGGACACTTCCCTTGCGAACCCTCAATGTTACACCATCTAATGCTTTTACTCCTGGAAATACCTTTGTTATGTTATTCATCTCCAGTACATATTCACCCATACAAGCATCCTCCTTTTCTAAATAATAATTCAGGGATGGGGATTTTTTATAATCTCGCATCCCTGACAATTTCTATGTCAGATATATCTTATTTTAAATAATCCTTGTAGTTATCTTGAGTAACTTTTACATAGTCAATCCATACATATTTTCCATCGGTTACATCAAATCCAACATTTTCTTTATTAATTTCTTTACCTTGAGCAGCTGCTAAAGCTATATTAACTGTAGCCTTACCTTGGTTTTGTGCATCATTTAGAACTGTTCCAAGAAGTGATCCTTCTTTCATAGCTTGTAATGCTGGTGCTGTTGCATCAACTCCAACTACTGGAATATATTTAGATGCATCACCTTTGTTATATCCTTCAGCTTTTAATGCTTCTACTGCACCAAGAGCCATATCATCATTGTTACAAAGAACTGCTTCTATCTTATCAACACCTTGACCTGTCATAAATGCTTTCATAAGGTCAGTAGCTTTTGCCTTGTCCCACATTGCTGTATCAGCAGCAAGTTTTTGAGTTTTTAATCCTGCAGCTTCAATAGCTTTTATAGAATATTCTGTACGAAGAGTAGCATCTTGATGTCCTGGTTCTCCTTGAAGCATTACGTATTGTACCACTCCATCATGATTTTTGTCTGCTTCTGGATGTGCTTTGAAGTAGTCAGCTATAAGTTGACCTGATAAAGTTCCTGATTGTTCTGCATGTGCACCTACATACCAAACCTTATCATAGCTATCCATATCTGCTTTTTCTGGCTCACGATTTAAAAATACGATTGGAAGTTTCTTAGCTTTTGCTTTTTCAATGATAGGACCTGCTGCAGTTCTATCAACTGGATTTATTGCTAAAGCGTTTACACCTTTTGTAATAAATGTATCAACTTGCTCATTTTGAGTAGGTTGTTTATTTTGTGAATCCACTAGTTCAATAGTTGATCCTTTTTCCTTAGCTTCACCTTCCATAGCAGTACGAACTCCTGTCATGAAAGTATCATCAAATTTATATATTGCAGAACCAATTAAAGTATTTGAAGATTTAGTACTTGTTTGTGCATCCCCTCCAGAACTTGCACTCTTATTTGCTCCACATCCTGCCATTGTTGCAACTATAGCTGCTGACATTACAATTGTTAATAGACTCTTAAACCTTTTCATTTTTACCCCTCCATATTCTTATCTAAATCCTAAAACAAAGACTCAAATCTGTTCTTCGTTTACATTACTAATTATAGGGATTTTATCAATTAGTCTCCATACGAAATTCTTCACTTTTTTATCGAATTTCTTAGATGTTATAGATAAACTAACTATAATCTATACTTATGCGTATACCACACCGAAATGAATAATATAGTTTATGATTGTGTTATCTATAAACAACATATAACTTATACTTATGGGATAACTTACCTAAATCATAAATATTTTGATTCCGAAAAACTATGAAAATATAAAAAGAGGATATAAATTCAAAACTTATATCCTCCATAAATTATATGTATAATTATATTTCTATCAATGAAATTTGTATAAGAATAAAATCATTATTTCTTTCTTACATCTTCACGTTTAAATTTTAAACTTTTGTACCATTTCATTAAGTCTTTGGGCGAGCTCTGCCTGACTATGTGCTGTTAGCGCAACTTGCTCTATAGCTTTAGTTGCCTCATCCATGCTTTCTTTGATTGTAGTTACTTCTTCACTAGACTTTTGAGTAGTTTGTGCCATATCTTGTACAACTTCACTAACCTGACCTACAGTAGCTGTTATCTCTTCTGACATAGCTGCAATTTCCTCTGACATCATGCTGACGAAATTTGAATCATTATAATATTGGTCACCGGTTTCCATATAAGCATTAAATTGTCTATGTACTTCAGTATTAATAAATGAAAGTATGTCATTGCCAGTATCAATACTATTTTTAAAAGCATCACGTACTCTATTTATTGTTTCCTGTATAGACGTTACAGCTTGTGATGACTGTTCAGCAAGTGTTCTTACTTCTTCGGCAACAACTGCAAAACCTTTACCTTGTTCTCCTGCTCTTGCAGCCTCTATAGCTGCATTTAAAGCTAATAGATTTGTTTGTTCAGCTATACTTCCTATTGTATCTGCCATAACTTTTATATTATCTACTACTTTGCCATCTTCAATAACTTCTAACATTTTGTTCTCTTTTTCTGCATATAGATTTCTTGTTTCTTCTATAGCCTTTTTACCGCTATTCTTTACCTCTGTTGCTTTTTCTTTGGATTTACTTGAACTACTGCTTCCCTCCATTGCCTTTCCTGAAAGTTCATTAACGCTTGAATCCACTTCTTCTACCGATGCACTTATTTCCTCGGCTGCCGCACTAGATTCTTGCATACCATCAGAAATGTTTGCTATAGCATCATCAATACTTCTAGCTCTCAAAGATAATTCTTCAGCTGTAGCAGATAGTTCCTCACTCGACGCACTTATATCTTGAGAATTCTCCATAATCTCTTTAACTAATATGTTCACATTTTTTTGCGCCTTATTTAAAGCAATACCAGTTTGTCCAAATTCATCTTTTCTAGTAATGGCAATTGGAGTTGAAAAATCATACATTGCTAATCTCTCTGCATAATCTCTTATCTTCCTTAAAGGCTTATTTATATGACTTGACATAAATATTCCAAGTAAAACAGCAATTATAAAACCTACAATACTCATCAAAATCATAATTATGTTTGTTCGCGCAGATGATAAATTGATATTATCACTTGCTACTTTTGCTGCCGTTAAATTTATTTCTATAACTTTATCAAGGCTAGCGAGCATTTCATCTTCTATGGGTAAAAAAATCATGTACTGTTTCGTCACTTCATTTGAATCGTTTAGATCTGCTGCATCTATTATCCTGTTTCTTGCATCTCTATATTTTGTTACATTATCAGTAAAATTCGTCCAATTTTCTTTTTCCTCTGCAGTAGTGATTAATTTCTCATATTTAGCTATATATTCGTTATCTTCAGTTACCATATCGGTAATGTTCTTTTTTGCTTTATCAGTTTCTTTTTTATTTTGATCATACATTATAACTGAAACTTCGCTCTTTATTTGCGACATATTTGATTTTATTGACAAGATTTCATTAACACTCTGTAAATTTACACTATACATTGTTTCTGCATTTTTATTTACTCTTTTTACTTCTATTCCACCAATTGTGCCTACAACTGCAATTAATATAGCCACTAATAAAAATGCTGATATTAACTTAGCTCTTACTTGGTTTAATAAATTCATATTAAAATTTCCTCCCACTGTTAAAATGCTATTGCATATTATTTTTTCTATTACTATCCAATAAAGTTTTCATACCATCTTCTGTAAGCGGTTTGCTAAAATAGAAACCTTGAATTATCTTACAACCTAAGTCAGCAAGTACTTCTATCTGCTCTCTTGTTTCAACTCCCTCAACTATTACCTTGTATTTCAAGTCCTTTGATAAGTTAACTATGTTCTTTATTAATACCATGTTCTTATAATTTTCTACATGATCTACAAATGTTTTATCAATCTTTAATGTACTTACTGAAATATTAATTAAATAGCTTAAAGAAGAGTATCCCGTCCCAAAGTCATCTATTGCAATATTTATTCCCATCCCTTTAAGTTCATTTAATACTTCTATATTTTTTTCTGATATATCTAATAAAGTACTCTCTGTTATTTCTATCTCTAAAAAGTTTGGAGAAATATTATACTTATTACAGCATTTTAACAACTTATCCTTAAAATCTTTTTCCTTGATTTGAATTGGTGATATATTGATTGCTATATTATTAAACTTGTACCCCATGCACTTCCACAAACTCGCTTGCTCTATGGATTTTTCCATTATCCAATCGCCAATTTGAACTATATCTCCACTTTCTTCAGCAATAGGAATAAATTCTGCTGGTGAAACATTTCCAATCTTATCATTATTCCATCTTAGTAATGCTTCAATTCCAACAATCTCATTGGTAGACAAATCAATTTGCGGCTGATAGTTAATATTTAATTCATGTTTATTAATAGCATTCTTTAATTCGCTTCTAATCAATGCCTCCCTATAATATTTCTCAAATATTTCAGTAGTAAAGAGTGTATAATTATTTTTTCCAGTTCTCTTCGACTTGTACATAGCTAAATTACAAAACTCTAACAACTCATCAGAATTTATGCTATCATCCGGGAAAGTAGATATCCCCATGCTTATACTTACAGAAATATCTAATTCAGCATCTGTTATCTTAAAGGGTACTGATAAGTTTTTATAAATTTTATTGCAAATTTCCTCTATTTCACTTATAAATTTAAATTCATAGATTAAAATTGCAAATTCGTCACCATTTAATCTAAATAATTTACCTTTTCCTTGAATGCATCTACTTACCCTTTCAGAAAAACATTTTAATATGAAATCACCAAAAGAATAGCCCCAATTATAATTTATGATTTTGTAGTCATCGATATCAATATAAATAATCGCACCCTTTCTACAATTAACTTTTGATATCTCTAAACTCCTATTAAGCTTTTCAAAAAAATAACTACTATTAGGCAGCCCTGTAAGAATATCGTGTTTTGAAAATTCTTTATTAAGCTTACTATTTTTTCTCTTATGTATATCCTTATCTAATTTTCTTTTTATGGGCTTTACCATTTTCATCTTAAGTTTAAGTTCTTTTTTGGGCATATTAATTTTAATCTTATTCATAATAACTTCCTTTTTTAAATTAGTACAACTAAACACGTGTAAAAACTCCCCACCTCTCTCCTATTATTTAATAGTAAAATATAACATCTTAAATACTAATTGTTGCGTAATTATTCTACAATTTTTTAAACTTTGACTTTTCAAAAAATTAAATATATCATTTATTTGAACATAATAAATATTTTGTCCTATTATTTTATGTAATAATGTATTTATAGCTCTGCAAATATACAAATATTGCATATTAATGTGTCATAAGAATACAATTTAACCTATATTTGTACATTTTTTAAGCTTTTTTATACAATATTTACATATACTACAACTTATAATATAATAAAATTGGACAAAATATTTATTATGTATCATTACTTCTAGAGGAGAGTGCATATGAGGGCATCTAATGAAACTGAAATTAAATATTTAACGCAAAAAGAAGTATTATCACTATTTAATGCAATTGAAAATTCTGGAAAGCTGCATTCAACACGTGATTTAGCAATATTTAGATTAGCTTATAGATGCGGTCTTAGAGCTTCCGAAATATCAATGTTAAAATTGGAAAATTATAATATTAATAAAGGAGAAATATATTGTAAAAGATTAAAGGGTAGTAAGAATAATACTCTGCGGCTAGATGAGAAAACTAAAAGCGTTTTAGACAAATACATTACTGAAAATGAAATTACATCTGAATCTCAAACTATATTTACAAGTCAAAAGAATAAGCCAATTTCAAGGCAAACCCTAGACCACCTAACGAAGCAATATTTCTCAATGGCAAGTATTCAAGATAAGTCAAAGCACCATTTTCATACCATTAAACATACTACAGCAGTTCACCTTGCTGAATGTGATATGGATATAAAAGAGCTTCAATGGTGGCTTGGCCATAAATCTGTTACCAATACAGAAATATATTTTCAATTTACTACAAAACAACAAGAAAAGATGTATGCAAAACTAGAGGGAAAAAGTGAAATGGTATAAAATTTACTTAATTAATTAAAAAAGACTTACTTTAGCTGCTAAATAACTAAAATAAGTCTTTTATTTTTCATCACATATCTTCTTTAGATTTTAAACTTTTGTATCATTTCATTGAGTTTTTGCGCAAGCCCTGCTTGGTTTTGTGCTGTTAAAGCAACTTGCTCTATGGCTTTTGAAGTTTCATCTACACTTTCTTTTATCGTAGCTACTTGATCGTTTGATTCCTGCGCTGTCGATGCCATCTCTTGTACTAACTTATTAACTTTCCCTACAGTGATTGTAATTTCTTCTGACATGTTTGCAATATTCTCTGACATTTTACTTACAAATTCAGAATCGCTATAATATATATTTCCTGTATTTCCATAGGCATTAAACTGTTCATGCACCTCTGTATTTATAAATTTCAATATATCATTTCCAGTGTTAATGCTGTTATTAAATGCATCCTGAACTTTAATTATAGTATTTTTGATAGCTGTTACAGCCTCTGATGATTGTTCTGCAAGCTTTCTTACTTCATCTGCTACAACTGCAAATCCTTTACCTTGTTCCCCTGCCCTTGCTGCTTCTATTGCTGCATTCAGTGCTAATAAATTTGTTTGTTCAGATATACTTCCAATTGTATCAGCCATAATTTTAATATTATCAACTATCTTTCCATTTTCAATAACAATTAACATGTTCTTTTGTTTTTCCTTTGATAATTTCTCCATTTCATCTATAGACTTTTTACTATTGTTTTTGACTTCTATAGCTCTCTCTTTGGATCTATTAGCATTCTGGCTTCCTTCCATAGCTTTTTTAGATAAATCATTTATATTTGAGTTTACTTCATCTACTGTCGTACTTATAATTCCTGCCTCAGCACAAGATTCCTCCATCCCTAGTGAAATAGTACTTACAGCTTCATCTATACTCGCAGCTTTTGATGAAAGCTCCTCAGCTGTTGCAGAAAGTTCTTCACTAGATGTACTTATATCTTGAGAATTTTGAATAATATCTCTAATTAGTTTATTCACATTTTCTTGTGCTTTATTTAATGCACTTCCTGTTTGTCCAAGTTCGTCCTTTCTTTTAATTGAAATTGGAGTCGAAAAATCATATAACGCTAATCTCTCTGCAAATCCTTTGATTTTTTTTAATGGTATATTTATAGCCTTTGATATTAGTGCTCCAAATATAATTGCTACCACTAATCCAAAGATAGTAAGTGTAATCATAATTTTATTAGAATTAATATAAGTAGATGATATATCCTCATTAGCTGATTTTGCATCAGATATATTTATATCTATAACTTTATCCAGGCTATACATCATTTTTGTCTGTAGAGGAACCATTTCTAAATACCTCTTTTTTGCTTCTTCTAAATCTTCTGATTTTACAGCATTCACTACCTTGTCTCTAACCTGATTATATTCCTTCGCATTATCATTAAATTCCTTCCAAGATTTTGTTTCACTACTTGTCATTTGTGATTTTTCATAATCATTTATATATTTATCATTCTCATTAAGTGCAGTAATAACATTTTTTTGTGCTTCCTCTACCTTATATTTATCTTTTTCATACATCATGATTAATATGTTACTTTTAATTTCTGTCATATTTGATTTTATAGATAGGATCTCATTGACATGATTAAAATTTCTATTGTACATTCCTGATGCTTTATTATTTACATTTTTCAAAGACAATGCTCCTATTATTCCTACTACGCCAATTAAAATTGCTACCGTCAAAAATGATAAGGTTAATTTAAATTTTATAGGCAGGCTTCTTCTCAAAAACATAACTTTTCCCCTCTCTAAATTTATAATCTCGACCATTTATTACCCTTTTTGCAATAGAAAACGTTTTACTAAGATGTTGAAATTAACATATATTGCTAATTATTATGATAATATTTTTAATTTATATAATCAACTAAAAAATCTACTCTTATATCGAAATGTTGAGTATTTGCTAATCATTTTTAACTATAAACTTAATTATATAAAAAATAATAAAGCTATACACAAGTCTACTTTAACTATGCATATAGCTTTATTAATTAATTTAATCTATCTAAAATCTAAAATCACGTTTTCCTTCATGTAAGTTTTCAAGATTTTCCAATACTATCTTCTTAACTTTTCCATTTGGAATATTTGGAATTTCATTTTTAATTACTTCCTCACCTTTTCTTCGTGTATCTTCAGAAGCATAATCCTCTAAATATTCCTTCAATGTCATCAATGCATTAGGTTGGCAGCAGTTAGCTATTTGTCCTGATTTAACAAGGCTCATAAATCTATCTCCAGTTCTTCCTTCCCTGTAGCAAGCTGTACAGAAACTTGGAATATGACCTCTTTCAAGCAACCAGTTTACTATCTCATCTAAAGTTCTAGTATCACTTACATCAAATTGTGCTGAGTTTTCTTCCTCATTTTCCTTTTCAACATATCCACCAACACTTGTAGATGATCCTCCACTTATTTGAGAGACTCCAAGTTCAAGCACTTTTTCTCTTGTTTTTTGAGATTCTCTTGTAGAAACAATAAGACCTGTATATGGAACTGTAATTCTAAGTACTGCAACTATTTTAGCAAATATCTCATCTGAAATAGCATTTGTAAATTCATCTGGATTTATATCATCAGCCGGTCTTATTCTAGGTACGCTTATAGTATGTGGACCAACTCCCATGGCTGCTTCTAAATGTTCTGCATGCATTAATAAGCCTACAAAATCATATCTATACATATTTAAGCCATATAATACACCTAGACCAACATCATCAATTCCAGCTTCCATAGCTCTATCCATAGCTTCTGTATGATAAGCATAGTCATGCTTTGGTCCTGTTGGATGAAGTTCTTCATATGTCTTCTTGTGGTATGTTTCCTGGAATAAGATATATGTTCCAATTCCTGCGTCTTTTAACTTTCTATAATTTTCAACAGTTGTTGCTGCGATATTTACATTAACTCTTCTAATTGCTCCATTTTTGTGTTTTATACTATAAATTGTTTCTATACTTTCAAGAACATATTCAAGAGGATTGTTTACTGGGTCTTCTCCTGTTTCTAATGCAAGTCTTTTATGTCCCATATCTTGCAATGCAATTACTTCGTTTTTAATTTCTTCTTGAGTAAGCTTCTTTCTTGTTATATGTTTATTTTTGTGATGGTATGGACAATATGTGCATCCATTTACACAATAATTAGAAAGATATAGTGGTGCAAACATTACTATTCTGTTACCATAAAATCTTTGCTTGATTTCTTTTGCAAGTTTATACATTTTTTCATTTTCATCTTCTAATTCGCATTCAAGTAAAACCGCTGCTTCTCTATGTGAAATTCCCTTACACTCTTTAGCCTTTTCTAGAATTTCATTAATTAATTCTCTATTGTTCTTATTTTTCTTAGCAAACTCAAGAGTTTCTAATATCTCTTCGTTATCAATAAATTCTGTTGCTATTTTTGATTTAACATTATACATTACTCTACTCTTCTTTCTATAATTGGATTTTTAAATTTTGAATTTAATTCGTTCTGATTAATGCTTTCTTCATCCAATTTTGGCAAAGGCTAAAATATTAATTAAAGCTAATCTACTTATTACTATATTTAATATTTATTTAGCAGTTTTAGAATACATTGTTTTTACATTTATTCCTTCGATCATACCAAGTTTACCTGATAATGAGCTTATTATATCATTGGTAGCATCTATCACTACACTTATTATACCCACATTCTTTTCTCTGTAAGGTATCCCCATTCTCCCAACCATATATTGCGAATATTCATGCAAAATATTGTTGAGCTTATCTGTTGAATTCATATCTTCCACTATAATTCCTATCAATGCGATTCTTGTATCCATATTCTTTATTCCTTTCAAGAAGAAAATATTTTTATATTCACCGTATTAATTAGCAATTACTATTTTTCAATTGCAATAAAAAATCCCCGTGCCACAAAAAGGCGCAGGGATAGCGTACATATCTCTATCTATAATACCGCCTTGTCATTTGGGACGAACCCTCATGTGTTTCAGAACGATCATGTGTTAAGAGTCTTTCTTCTTGGGATTTCCCTTTAAAGTCAGACTACATATATATTTTATCATAAAAGTATATTTTAGCAATAGTCATCATTTCTATAAAAAATTAAATTATCATGTTTAACTCTTTTTTTAACTATCTCTTTCCAGTAAACCATGTAAATACTATTTTCACCACCTTATCTCGAGAATTCTTCCACTATAATTATGTTTATTTCTAATGATTAAAATATTCTTAATTTTATTTATATTCCAGCTTAAATCTACGTCTTCAGGATACCCCATTTTTACAGATATATTTTCTCCATTAAATCTTTCCAATGGAATCTCTATAATATCATTTTCACTTTGCATCCTCCATAAAGCAAGATAACATACTCTACTACATAACAGTCCATATGCTATCCATTCATCGTCCAGAGATGGCATTTTTATTGGCCAAAATGGTATTCCATTTGGTATATCATGTCTGATGCTTTTATAATATTTAATTCCTTCTTGGATATATTTAAAGGATTCATTATTTATTTCTGCTAAATGCCCACTCTGATGAATTCTACATAACATAGAATTTACCATGTTACATATTACTTCTTCTTTATCCCCATCTCGCAATGGATAAGACCAAACTGCACATTGTTCTGGAGTAACTAAAGATGGTACCGCTGCTGCAATTGCTGCATTTTTTCTATAATCTGTTTGGTCACTGCTTGATTGTATACTATGTCTTTGCAATAGGGCATAATCCATTCTAAGTCCACCACTACCACAATTCTCAATAACTAAGTCAGGATATCTTTTAAATATTTCGTCTAACCAAGCTAAATATGCTCTATTATGACCTAATAGTCCTTCACCTGCACTATCAGCTTTGTTATCAGTACCAATCCCCATATTAATATTATAATCCATCTTTATATATCCAACACCATACTCTTCTACAACTCTCTTTATAATTCCAGTTGCAAACTTTCTAACTTCTGGATTTCTATAATCTAATTGATATCTTGAATGATCCTTTATTCTCTTTCCATGCCTCATAAAGAACCAATCATCAGGTAATTTGTCTGCTAATGAACAATTTATCCCCATTACCTCAAGTTCAAGCCAAAGCCCTGGAATCATTCCTTTCTCTCTTATATAGTCTAGAGGTTCTTTAATACCATTTTTAAATCTCTCTTTAGATGGCAGCCATTCTCCAACACCATCCCACCAAGGTCCATCACTATACCATCCACAATCTATGCAAAAATACTCACAACCAGCTAGTGATGCAGCATTAATAAGAGGAATTAGTTTTTCTGTAGTAGGATCACCAGATAAACAATTCATATAATCATTAAAAATAACTGGTAATCTTTTATTATCATCATTTTCTCTTCTTATTCTACGCCTATATTTAGTCATAACTTCTATTCCAGCTTGCAATCCTCCACTTATGCTTGTAACTGCGACTTGTACTGTTTCAAAGCTTTCATTGGGTTTTAGTTCTTTCCAGAAATGATTTTCTGCTTCTGAAGGTCCGCTTAATTTTAAATATAGCATATGCATTATGTCACTAATTTCCCAATTCCATGAGCCATTATGCTCTATTTGCCACATGTAACCATTACTTATTTCTGTATTTTCTATAAATCCTAGAGGCGCATACTGACAGGTTGACCAATTTCCTGTATTAGAAACTAACAATCTATTTGTTGATTCGTCTTCCACATGGAATATTCCAACATCTTTTAATGAATATTGTTCCCACATTCCTTCACCACACCACTCATTATGAGGAATATATATCTTCATTTTATTTTCTCTGTCTAATACTCCGCCTCTATCAATACCAGTTAAAGTAAATGAGGTTATATACTCTATTCCAACACTTCTTTCACCTTTATTTTCTAAAATGCTCCATGTTCTAACGATTTGTAAATCATTATAAAATTGAAATATTACTTTTGCTTCAATTTTTGTAATATTGTCAACTAAGTTAATAGTAATTCTTCTTCCTTCTTTTAGAATTTCATCATTATGACTCTCATAAATTATCCTATGTCCGGGCAGAGTTCCTGTATGTTTTACTCCTCTATGATTTAATTGATTTTCTCCTGTAAATTGCAATTCTAATAATCTACATTTTTCTTTTTCATCTTCACTTAATTTATTAAACTGTTCAAAAGGAAGATATGAAAAATGTAGCAATCTTATATCTCTATCTTTAGTTACTTCTAATACAATATTTAAATTATTCTCATTAATTTTTATATATTTACTCATCTATCTTTCCCCATTTCCTAAACATGCTCCCTAAAAAACACAATAGAGTAATTAATCAGAGATGCTTATTTCCTTATCTAGTTTTTAGATCCTTCATACTCTACATATAATTATCATTCGCATTCCATCCTGTTATTGTGTATAAATTACTATATAAATAAGCAGTAGATAAAAAATCACGATTAACTTGCATATCTACTGCTTCTAAACTAATTATTTATTTCATTCAAATGATATATTGCTGAAGTGAAATCTCCACCATGTTCGCAAAAATCTTCTGATCTTACTGGAATTCCAGCAAACATTAATTCGTCTCCAAAAAAAGATTCTTCTTTATTATTATTTATATAATATTTTTTATTTTCATCTAATCCTTGTAACTTTATCCTCTTAAAACCTTCATTAGCTGTGTTAAGTATTTTATAATAACCAACTATTGCTTCGGATTTATCTTCTGAGACAACCATCCAAGAATTTAATTTATTTTCAAAAGGACTTATAAGCCTATAAAAAGTTCCCTTTTGTATTAATTCTCTATTTTCTTTCATAAATTTAACTTGTTTCTTCACAATCGTTCTTTCTTCTTCGGATAAATGATTTAAATCTAGCTCATATCCAAAAGCTCCAAAACAAGCTACATTTGCTCTAGTTTCTAGTGGCGTTATTCTAAAAACTTGTTGGTTCGGAACTTCAGATACATGAGCCCCCATGCAGCTTATTGGGTAAACATATGAAGTTCCATATTGTATTTTCATACGTTCAACTGCATCGGTATTATCACTTGTCCATCCTTGTGGTGCATAATAAAGTATTCCGGGGTCAAATCTTGCACCACCACTCGAACATGATTCAAATAAAATGTGTGGAAATTCAGATGTTAATCTTTCATATAATGCATACACTCCTAAAATGTATTCATGCATTACTTTTCCTTGATTTTCCGCAATTGTAGAGACACTGTAACATTCAGTTATATATCTATTCATATCCCACTTTACATATGATATCGATGCCTCTCTGAATACTTTTGACATTGCATTATAGATATAATTTACTATTTCCTTTCTTGAAAAATCTAGTGTATACTGATTTCTACAATGGGATGCCGTCCTATTTGGTGTATGGATAATCCAATCTGGATGAGCTCTGTATAAATCACTATCTTTATTTACCATCTCTGGTTCAAACCAAAGTCCAAATTTCATACCCATGTTTTCTATCTTCTTTGAAAGTCCAACTATTCCATCTGGAAGCTTTTTAGTATTTACATACCAATCTCCAAGCCCTGCTTTATCATTATTTCTACTTCCAAACCATCCGTCATCTAACACAAATAGCTCTATGCCTAATTCACTTGCTGTTTTTGCAATATTTAATATTATCTCTTCATCAAAATCAAATGTTGTAGCTTCCCAATTATTTATTAGAATTGGCCTTGCCTTATCTCTCCAATAGCCTCTAGCAAGTCTGGTTCTATATAATTTATGGTAAGCCTGACTCATTCCATTTATTCCTTTATCAGAATAGGCCATTACAACTTCTGGAGTTTGAAAACTTTCATCTTTATTTAGTATCCATTCAAACATACTTGGATGAATTCCTAACATAATTCTAGATGTATCATGAGTATCAACAAGAACTTCACCCAAAAAATTTCCACTATAAACTAAGCTAAATCCATACACTTCGCCCTCAAACTCAGTTGTGCTTGGTCTCTTCAAGGCTATAAATGGATTATGCTCTGCACTACTTGTCCCTCTTAAACTGTAAATTGATTGGACTCCATGGTCTAATTTTTTATTTCTTATATGTCTTTCTCTACTCCAAGCTCCAGAAAGGTGCACCATTTCGTAATCATAATCTGGTAAATCTATACTACAACTCATTGCCTTTGTTAATATAACTTTATCTTCTCCTTTATAGATAAACTTTGCATTTCTTGTTATTATCGGGAAATCTTCATATATGGTGTAACTTAATACTAATCTTGTACTAATCAAATCATCATATAATATTATTTCTAAAGTTTGTGCTTCTTTCTCATTTTCCACATAGGTAGCTGGAAGTTGTTCTAATTTCTTTTTACCTTGAAAAATATTATAGGATTGAAATTGAAAATTAGTAATTTTACTTCCATTTTCCTGCTTTATTTCAAATGCAGGATACCGAAAATCTGTTGTCCCATAAGAAGGATATTCCTGCCTAGTATGTTGCAGCGAAAAGAAAGTATCGCCTTCAAATACATATGCTGCTAAAGGACGCATCCCCCCTTCAAAAAGATATGAAAATGATTCTTTATGATGTATCCTCTTCCCATAATATAAATTTCCCAGCTCATTATTATCTAGTATTTTTATGATATAACTTATCTCTTTATTGTATAAATGAAATTCCTTTGATTTTGCGTTAAATTTAATTGCCATATAACTACTCCTCCCTATGTATTTCTGCAAATTATCTTTGTTCATTAAAGTTACCGGATTAAAGTTTTCCACCTGAAGTTGCTATACCCTCTATAAATTGTTTTTGGAATACAATATAAATTGCAAGCATTGGCCAAATGGCAAGTACAGACGCAGCCATCAATTGAGGATAATTAACAGAATATGCACTTTGAATTTTTGCAAGTGCCGATGATAAAGTTGCGGAATCAGCACTGGAATTAATAATTAGCGGCCACATTAAATCCTTAAATGCAAATAATGCTGTAAATATCCCAAGTGCAACCAGGCCAGACTTAGTTAAGGGTAACATAACTTTTAAAAAGGTTTGTCCTACATTGCAGCCGTCAAGCCTTGCAGATTCTTCTAATTCTTTTGGCAATCCCATAAAGAATTGCCTTAACAAAAATGTACCAAATGCACTTACAAGTCCTGGAAAAAGAAGCGCAAATATTGAATTTCTCATTCCAATTTTATCTACCATCAAATATTGTGGAATTATAAAAAGTTGAACTGGAACCATCATTTGAAATAACACAATTCCAAATAAAAAATCTCTTCCTGGGAATTTTAATCTCGCAAAGGCATAAGCTGCCATAGCGCTAAAAGCCACTGAACAAAATATCCTTAAAAACATCATTGCAAAAGTATTAAAATATAATATAATAAAATTGTTTTGTCTTATTGCTTCAAAGTAATTCTCAATCTTCCACTCTGATGGAAAAATAACATATGGATTCATTGAAGTAGACTCTGATACAGTTTTAAATGATGTAAGTATCATCCAAACAAACGGTAATATCATAATTACTACTCCAAGAAATAAAAATAAGTGTATAAATAATTTTGAAGCATCTCTTTTCATTTTCATAATATAGTTCCCCTTTCTACATGTAATTAACCCATTTCTTCTGTGCTTTCATTTGAAATACTGTAATTATCATAATAATAGCAAGAAGTAACATTACTATAGCTGAACCATATCCTTTATCTGCATACTTAAATGAGCTATTATAAAATAAATAAACTAACGATACTGTCTTATCATATGCAGGACTAGCGACATCGATCATCATATAAATGACATCAAATACTTGCATTGCCTGAATTATACTAGTAACAACAACAAAAAATAAGGTTGGAGACACAAGGGGTAATGTAATATTGAAGAATTGTCGTACTGGTTTTGCGCCATCAATACTTGAAGCTTCATAATAATCCTTTGGTATTTCCTGAAGGCCTGCTATAAGCAGAACCATACTATATCCAACTGTGCTCCATATTCCAATAATAGCTATAGAATAAAGAGCAATATTAGGATTATCGATCCAATCTACAGGTCCAATTCCAAATTTAGATAGCATATGATTAATGAGACCAAATTGATTATTATATAACCATTTCCAAACCATTGTTATTGCTGCTGGTGCAGCAACCATTGGAATGAAATATATTGTTCTATAAATACCTTTTCCCTTAATCTTGGAATTTAATAATACAGCTAAGACCATTGCTATTATTACTGTTACTGGTACAACTATAATTGTATATTTTAAAGTATTTCCTACCGCGTACCATACTTGGACATCTCGAAACATCTTTTCATAGTTACTTAAGCCAACAAATATATTTCCCTTTCCAAAATCTCCACTCTTGAAGAAACTTAAATATAGGGTTTCAATAATAGGAATAATATTCAATATTATAAGTCCAATAATAGTAGGAGCGACTAAAAAATATGCCCATTTCCACTCATTAACTGTTCGTTTTGATGGTTTTCCTATATTTACTGTTATATTTTTTGTCATATATTCATCTCCTATCATATTTATTTTAAAGATTACGGCAACATTTTTGCTGCCGTAACAATAAATAATTATCTTATTTTTCCTCTTTTAGTGCATCATTCATCATTTTAGCAGTATCTTTACAAGCATCTTCCACTGTCTTTTCTCCAGTAAATGCACCTTTTAACATTTCATATGCCTTATCTTCCCATTTCGCAGTTGTATTAGAATATGGTCTTATTTGTGCATATTTAACCATATCAACAAAGCATTTTATATTAAATGTTTTGTTTGAATTTATCCATGCATCTGCTGTACCATTATACGCAGAAATTGCAACTCCAAGTTCAGCTTGCTTTGTCTGTCCATCTTTTGAGCTTAAATATTGAACCCATTTCCAAGCCTCTTCTGGACGCTTTGTATTAGCTGAAATTGCATTTCCAAGTCCATTGAAGATACTAGCTCTCTTTCCATCATTTGCTGAAGGTAATACTGTAACATTAAAATTCTTAGTCATATAGTCATTTGCTGCAAATCCACTTAAATTCCAAGAACCAAAGAATCCCATTGCACATAGTCCATTTTGTAGTGTCTCTGCACGTGCTGCATCATCAAAAATTTTAGGTGACAATCCTTCACTAACAAATCTCACATAATATTTCATTGCTTCTATTGTCTTAGGGTTATCATATCCTGATACTTTATCATCAGTTATGATTGTTCCGCCATTTTGATATACAAAATTATAATATCCTTCTTGATTGTGTAAAGGTGCTAGGAATCCATATTGCTTTCCATCACCTGTTGTTAATTTTTTTGCTGCTTCGTATAGCTTATCCCAGTTCCATGTTTCATCAGGGTATGAAATACCAGCTTTATCAAACATTGTTTTGTTATACCAAAGACCTATAGTATCATAATCCTTTGGAATAGCGTATTGTTTATTATTCAAATTATATATCTTCACCAACCCTTCTGGATAATTAGATAATTTCACATCATCACTTTTGTTAATTTTATCTGTTAAATCCATAAGCATTCCATTTGATGCATACCTATAAATTTCATTTGAATGCATCCAAAAAGTATCTGGCAGAGATCCTCCTGTAGCTGCCGCCTCTAACATTGTCCAATAATCGCTCCAACCCGTTACTTGTATATCAATTTTTATCCCTGGATTTTTCCCCTCAAATTCATCTGCCATTTTCCTAAGACCTTTTTCCTGATTAGAATCCCAAATTCCATAAGTAATGTGTACATCTCCCCCACTAGATCCCTTAGCTGTGTCTTGTCCACCAGTTGCTGCGGAATTTGAACTACCACACCCAGCAAGTCCTGTAACAGCCATCATACTAGCTAAGATTAAAGAAACAATTTTCTTTTTCATTAAATTTCCCTCCTATTTTGTACATATTCGATTTTGTAAACAAATATATTTTTAATATGTAGTTTGTAATACTAATATTAAAATCACATTCATCATTTTAATTTGTTCAAATTATAAGCAAATATATATATTATTATCGTTAAAAGGATTTAAGTAAAGCTTTTCAAAAATTAGCTAAAAACGAATTATATAGAATTTCTATATAATTTTGTTGTTTTGCACATCAGGTGCTATTACTGCAGTATAAAGCGTTCTTTGGACTTTATTCACTTTCTATAATTAAATATTATCATTAAAAAATTCCGGAATACATAGAATAAACAAGCTAATAATATATACTTTTGCTATATTACTTAGTTATTGTTCAACTATAAACGCAAAAGTATATATTTTATGTTATAATGGAAGAAAATTTATCCATTTAACGTTTTCAAAAGGAGGTATACCATTTGGCCGATTTTAAAAGTTATATTTTTAATAACATAAATTATGTAGATATTATACTTTATCAATTTGGCTCAGAACGTTGTGATCCCCTACATTCATTTGGCCCCACGGTTAAAAATCATTTTCTTTTCCATTATGTTTTATCTGGAAAAGGAAGACTCTACTCATTTAATAAAGGAACACAAAACGACTCCTCCATTTATACTATAAAAGCGGGGGAAGGTTTCTTATTAACCCCAAATATAATTAACACTTATGAGGCTGATAAAGATGATCCCTGGAATTATGTTTGGGTAGAATTTGAAGGCTTAAAAGCCCAACGATATCTTGAAGAAATAGGTCTATCAAGCAAAAATCTAATTTTTACACCTAAAGAATATAATAATGATGATAATTCTATAAAGGACAATCTAATGTTTTTATTAAATAACCCAAGTGCTCCTGATTCAGCTATTTTAGGTCATCTTTATTTATTCTTCTATGCTCTACTAGAAAATTCAAGTTTTAATAACACCAAAAGTGCTAGTAATCTTCAAGAATTTTATGTAAGAGAAGCTATAAATTACATTGAAAAGAATTATAACAATAATATTTCTGTCGAAAATATCGCAAAATGGTGTAACTTAGATAGAAGTTACTTTGGTAAAATATTTAAAAACTCTATGAAAACTACTCCTCAGGAGTTTTTAATTAAGTATAGGTTGTCTAAAGCATGCGAAATGTTGAAGGATAATAATATATCTATTAGAGAAATTTCTGAACTAACTGGATATCCAAATCAGTTTCACTTTTCTAGATCCTTCAAAGAAGTCTATAATATGTCTCCTAGGCAATGGAGAAATCAAAATAAAACTAAGTTATAACTTCTTCTATATTCAAAAAATAAGCAAGCTTTACATTAACTATATTAACTAATGCAAAGCTTGCTTTATATTTCTTATTTTATTAAATATTTTCTTAGGATTATCTACTGATATCATTCATCTAAATATTTTATGTAATTACATTCTCATAAATCAAAATAGCTAACTGTGAAATTATATAATTAATATTTTATAATTTAGCGTTAGTAGCAAATTACAATCCCACCATCATCAGCATAAACAGTACTTAATCCGCTTCCTTCAAAAATTATTATATCTTCAAAGTTATATTTGTTTTTTATTTCTTCCTTAAGCTTTTCTGCTTTTTCTCTTGCATTTATATGCCCTATTCCTAGAACCTTATTTTTAAAATCGCTGCCTTCTTCACCTATTAGGTCTATTAGTCTATTAAATGCCTTTTTCTTCCCTCTTACTTGCTCTTTTAGCACAATTTCTCCATCATTAGCAGTCATAATTGGAGTAACTTGCAGAAGTGATCCCATTAAAGCTTTTGCACTGCTTATTCTTCCATTCTTAACTAGGTTGTCCAATTTATCTAAAACAAATAACGTCTTCATATTTTCTATGTATTCAGTAACTTGCTCTACAATCTGAGAATTATGTGCTTTTTCTTCAATTAACTTTTTTATTTTTAAAACAACTAGATCAGCCCCAGATACTGCTGTCTTACAATCGAATACATGAACAAAACTTTCCGGAAACTCTTCTTGAAACATTTCCTTTGCCAATATAGCACTATTATGTGATCCACTTAACTTACCAGAAATGGTTACAACAAAATTATTTTTACACTTTTTTAAAGCTTCTAGAAAATCATGTGGCGATGGGCATGCTGTTTTAATTTTGTTTTTGCTGCTTTTCATTTTTTCAAGTAGATCATTTATATTTACATTCTTATCAACAATTTCTTCATCATCAATAATAATTTTAAATGGAATTCTTTCCATATACTCTTCATTTCCAAAAACTTCATTATTAAAATCAACACAACTGTCTACTATTATTCTAGTATTCATTTTATTCCTCCATCTTTTTCATTTGTAGTTCTAATACTTTATCTATAAACTTATTTAATTAATAACGCTTGCCTAAATTAATATATAATTATCCACTAAATTATATATTAATTTTACTATTATTAGTAGTTCTTTTTTTCTTAACATATATATTGAAAAAGTAATCCTTCATTATAACTCTAAAAATATTACAAGAATTTTAGCCGTAATTGTGAATCGTTGAAATGTGAATTGTGAATTTCAACACATATAAATATCTAAAAATAAATTATTATAAGTAGTGCTATTTAATACTTACTCTTAACTATATATCTTTTAAAGCATACGTAATAGTAAAAGGCAAGTTCTGCACTCTATATAAAATATTTAGTGCAAAACTTGCCTTAACCTCATACATTTTCTTTTTCTTAATTTATTTAACACATTCTATTAACACACTATGTTTTAAATTTTGAAGAAACCATTTCTTATATTACTGTTATATTTATTTCTTTTTCTTTGAATATAAGTCGAATACTACAGCGAATAATAATACAAATCCTTTGATAGCTTGTTGCCAGTTATTATCAACTCCTAGTAAAGACATACCATTATTAAGTACTCCCATTACAAGTCCACCAACAACTGCTCCTAAAATTCTTCCAGTACCACCTGCTGTAGATGCGCCACCGATATAACAAGCTGCTAAAGCATCTAATTCGAAGTTAACACCAGCTTTAGGTTGTGCTGAGTTAACACGTGCTGCATAAGCTAATCCTGCTAATGCTGCCATTAATCCCATATTTACAAATACTAAGAATGTAATTTTATCAACGTTAACACCAGATAAAGCTGCTGCTTTTTTATTACCACCAACTGCATATACTTGTCTACCAAATACTGTTTTAGTAGTAATGAATGAGTAAATTGCTATTAATACTCCTGCTATTATTAATATATTTGGTATACCTTTATAAGATGCTAGCACAAAGCTTCCACCCATAATTACTACAACTGATATTATATTTTTAGCAAGGAACATTGAATTATGATCAACATTGAAATTATATTTTTGAAGTTTCTTTCTTCCTTTTATATTATTAAACACCATGATTGCTGATAGTATAACACCTATGATCATTGCTGATCCTACTAAATAAATATCGCCCATTTTAAAGTAGAATAGTGGAGGTATGAATCCAGATCCTAAGTTCGCAAATTCATTTGGGAATGGAGCGATTGTCTTACCATTTAATATTATCATTGAGAATCCTCTAAAGATTAATTGTCCCGCTAATGTTACAACAAATCCTGGAATTGCTTTATACGAAATCCAATACCCTTGCACAGCTCCAACAGCTGCACCTATTAAAAGTGATACAACAACAGATACTACAGGATTCATTCCTTTATTAACCATAAGAACACCAGCTATTGCTCCAACAAAGGCGCACACGGAACCAACCGCAAGATCGACAGTACCTACAATAACTACTAAAAGCATTCCTACTGCAAGAATAAGTACGTAACCATTTTGCTGAATTAAATTTGTTATGTTAAGTGATTTTAACATAACTCCCTTAGTTAAAATCGAGAATATAACTACTACCACTAATAATGCAACAAGCATACCATTGTCTTTCATAAATTTATTAAATGTATTTTTTGCAACTTTTTTTTCTTCAACTCTTGCTTCACTCATTTTACTACCTCCCTATTTTGATGCAACAATTTTACTCATGATAACTTCTTGAGTAGCATCTTTCTTATCTAATTCTCCAATAATCTTTCCTTCATTCATGACATAGATTCTATCACTTAATCCAAGGACTTCAGGTAATTCGGATGAAATTACAATAACTGCTTTTCCTTGAGCTACTAAATCATTTATAATTGTATATATTTCATATTTCGCTCCAACGTCAATTCCCCTAGTAGGTTCATCAAGAATTAGTAAATCTGGTTCTGCATAAACCCATCTTGAAAGTACTACTTTTTGTTGATTTCCACCACTTAAGTTTCCTGTAATTTGTAATATACTTGGAGTTTTGATTTTCATTGATTTTCTGAATTCTTCTGCCGCTAAAATTTCAACTTGTTCATTTATAACACCATTATTAGAAATCTTACCTAATGAAGCTATTGAAATGTTATGACGAATATCATCAATCAGGTTTAAACCTGCTTCTTTTCTATCTTCAGTTACGTAAGCAATACCCGCATTAATTGCATCTTTAACTGTTTTAATATGAATTTCTTTACCTTCTTTTAAAATGCTACCAGAAATCTTTTGTCCATATGTTCTACCAAAAATGCTCATTGCAAGTTCAGTTCTTCCAGCACCCATAAGCCCGGCAATTCCAAGTACTTCGCCTTTTCTAACTTTTATATTTACATTATCAACCATTTTTCTATCCGGATAATCTGGATGATATACATTCCAATCCTTTATTTCAAACATCACATCTCCAATTTTAGGAGTTCTTTTTGGATAACGGTCTGTAAGTTCACGACCAACCATCCCTTTAACAATTCTATCCTCTGAGATTTGCCCTCCAGAGGCATCTAATGTTTCAATACTAGCTCCATCACGTAGTACTGTTATAGAGTCACATACTCTTGAAACCTCATTTAACTTATGTGAAATTAAAATACATGTAATTCCTTGTGATTTTAACTCTAACATTAATTTTAATAAATTTTCACTGTCATCCTCATTTAATGATGCAGTCGGTTCATCTAGAATTAATAATTTTACGTTCTTTGATAATGCCTTTGCAATTTCAATTAATTGTTGTTTACCAACACCAAGTGTGTTAACTATTGTATCTGGGTCTTCATCTAATCCGACCTTTTTAAGTAATTCTTTAGTTCTAATTCTTACCTCTTGCCAGTCTATAACTCCATGACTTGCAATTTCGTTTCCTATAAATATATTTTCTCCTATACTAAGATGTGGACTCAAAGCTAATTCTTGATGTATAATAACTATTCCATCTGCCTCACTGTCTTTTATGCCTTTATATTTACATGCCTTTCCATTATATAGAATTGCACCTTCGTATGATCCGTGAGGATATATTCCACTTAATACCTTCATTAAAGTTGATTTACCTGCTCCATTTTCTCCACAAAGAGAATGAATTTCTCCTGATTGCACTCTTAAATTAACATTATCTAGTGCTTTTACACCAGGAAATGTCTTAGTTATATTTATCATTTCAAGAATAATATCATTGTCTTTTAACATACGTCACGCCCCTCCTTATTTGAATGATAGTGGAACAAAGTTGTCCGCACTATCATTACTGCTGTTAATCTTATTTAGAAAGATCTGCTTCTTTTAAATATCCTGAATCAATTAGAACTTCTTTATAGTTTGTTTTATCTACAGATACAGGTTGACATAAGTAAGATGGTACAACTTTTACTCCATTGTTGTAAGTCTTCTCATCATTAACTTCAGCTTTTTGACCTTTAATAGCTGCATCGATTGTTTTAACAGCTTGAGCTGATAATTTTCTTGTATCTTTAAAGATTGTTGATGTTTGCTCTCCTGCAATTATAGATTTAATTGAAGCTGTTTCTGCATCTTGACCTGTAATTACTGGCCATGGAAGATCCCCTGAACCATATCCAACACTTCTTAACGCTTCTACAACACCACGGCTTATACCATCATAAGGAGCTAATACAGCATCAACTTTTTTACCACCTGAGTAGTTAGCAGTTAATATATTTTCCATTCTTGATTGTGCTAAAGCTCCATCCCATCTTAATGTACAGATTTCATCAAATTTAGTTTGACCTGAAACTACAGTTAATTTCTTAGAATCTATATATGGTTGAAGTACTTCCATTGCACCTTCAAAGAACATATGAGCATTATTATCATCTGGAGATCCAGCAAATAATTCTATGTTAAATGATTTTTGTGCATTTTTTAAATCTAATTTCTTTTCTATATATTGACCCATTTGGTTTCCTACAAGTTTATTATCAAAAGAAATGTAATAGTCTACATTTGCAGTATTTTTAATTAAACGGTCATAAGCTATAACAGGAATTCCTGCATCTTTAGCCTTTTGACAAACATCAGTTAAAGATTCACCATCGATATTTGCAATTACTAAGCCACTAACACCTTTTGTAATTAAGTTTTCTGCTTGTGATACTTGAGTTTCTACAACGTCTTCAGCATATTGAAGATCTGTATTATAGCCAAGATCTTTTAACTGTTTTACCATGTCATTTCCATCATTTATCCAACGTTCAGAAGATTTAGTTGGCATTAAAATACCTATTGTTTTTCCGCTTCCTGATCCCCCGTCAGTTTTTCCCTGTGACTCTGTTTTAGAATTATCTGCATCTGAGTTTGGAGCACTAGTTGTTACACTACATCCACCGATAGAACCTAGTAATGCCATTGATAATAACATAGCCATTAATTTTTTCTTCATAATATTTTCTCCCTTCAACTTCCCATATAATAAATTATAAATTTATATTTTCTTTTAATCTGCTTAATAGTTATCATTTCTGATAAATTAAAGTGGACTAAAAGTTAATATTCTAAATTATTAAAACAACATAATTTTTTTAATACACTTATAACCAAAAATCAAACTTTATTAATACGTTTTCATCAAATTCAGACATGTTCTTATTTATTTTGACATATTATAAGTTAACTCAAGAATAACTAATATAGCCATAGCATTAGCATATTTACTACTAATATTGAATTTATACTCTGGATTCTTTCTCTTATAAATCATTGGTATTCCTACTCCAAGCAAAATGGCTAATCCAAATATAGCTAGTACACCAAAAGAAGAAGTAATTATTCCTGAATCGATAGAAATAAAATATAGTAATAAGCCAGGAGCTACTAGATAGTATAATAATTTGTTACATAAAGTAATGTGCTTTTCATTCATAAAATTCCTCCCCTATCCTAGTAAATATTATTGTTTAATGTTTGATTGATATTATTCATATAATTTGAATATATATCATGGAAAATACATTTTCCTATATATGCTCTATGATATATATCTTGTAAGTACATCAATATTCTTCTTTATTATCATAATAAAAATTTACATTAACATTTATTTATATATGTATCCTGCTTGTACAAATTGAGAATAGCCTATCTTGTCACTTCTATCTGATACACATACTCTAACTCTTAATGTGTTATAATTTTAGAAGAAGTACTTGTTAATATGTTGTACGTACTTCATGTATTTATTATATATCGTTTTCATCACTATAGCAATAGTTTTTTTTATATTGTATGTACAATTTTATTATATTTCTTTACCAATGTGCATACATCTAGGATTCGTTGCAATAAAATGTTCAATTTTAACTTGTTAAACTAGAAATCAGAGCATGCTAAAGTATATATAAGCTGATTCTTAGCCGCTTCAATGATATTTTTACAATCTTTATGAATCGAAATATCTATAATTGAGGTGAATTATAATATAAACACAAATTGTATATTTTTTATCTATTCCTTTATTATTTATAGATAATAGATAATAAGGTTGAATCCTTTTTATTGAATTCAACCTTATTAATCATACTTTCTATTTAAGGCTATCTATCGCTGTTCTTTCAATAGCAAGCCCACTAGTGTAGCGTTTTATAAATTCATTAAATCCTTCAACATCTTTAGAATCTGGATTTATTTTTGTACCTATTTGTCCTGCAAACACTTTATTTGTAAGATAATCGTCTAATGTCTCATTTTCATCTTTATTTATCATATAAGATGCAAGTACTGCAATTCCCCACGCTCCGCCTTCGGCAGCAGTTTCCATCACAGAAACTGGTGCATCTATAGCTGCTGCCATTATCTTTTGTCCTACACCTTTAGTCTTAAATAAACCGCCATGTCCTAACATTTCATCTACCTTAACACCTTCCTCTTTAAGAAGAAGGTCCAAACCAGTTTTTAGTGCTCCTAATGATGTAAATAAATGTACACGCATAAAGTTAGCTAGATTGAATTTACTCTCTGCTGAACGTACAAATAGTGGGCGTCCTTCTTCAAAACCAGTTATATGCTCACCTGAGAAGTAATTATAAGCTAATAATCCGCCACAATCCAAATCCCCTTCAAGTGCCTTATTATATAGAGTCGCAAATAACTTATTCATATCAACTTCTACACCAAATGCCTCTGCAAATTCTTTAAATAATCCAACCCAAGCATTAAGATCCGAAGTACAGTTATTACAATGAACCATAGCTACTAAATTACCAGTAGGAGTTGTAACTAAGTCTATTTCTTCATATGCTTTTGATAATTCTTTTTCAAGTACGATCATCGCAAAAACAGATGTTCCTGCTGATACATTACCTGTACGCTTTGCAATACTGTTAGTTGCAACCATTCCTGTTCCCGCGTCACCTTCTGGAGGGCAGAATGGAATACCTGCTTTTAATTGTCCTGTAACATCTAAAAGCTTTGCACCTTCTTCAGTAAGTACACCTGCATTTTCTCCAGCTAACAATACCTTTGGTAAAATATCTCCAAGTTTCCATGAAAAATTCTTAGGAGCTACTAACTCATCAAATTGATCAATCATACGTGCATTATAATTCTTTGTATCTATATCAATAGGGAACATTCCAGATGCCTCTCCAACACCTATAACTTTTTCACCTGTTAATTTCCAATGAATATATCCTTCTAAAGTTGTTTGAAAATCTATATCAGCCACATGTTCTTCACCGTTTAATATTGCTTGGTAAAGATGAGCAATACTCCATCTTTGAGGGATATGGTAGTTAAATAATTTTGTTAATTCTTCTGAGGCTTTTTCAGTAATAGTGTTACGCCATGTACGGAATGGTGCTAAAAGCTCTCCCTCTTTATTAAAAACCATATATCCATGCATCATAGCACTGAATCCAATTGCGCCTATTGTTTCAATAGTAACTCCATATTTTTCTTTGACATCTTCAGCCATCTTCTTATAACTATCTTGAACACCGGTCCAGATATCATCTAAACCATAAGTCCAAATATTATTAACATATTTATTTTCCCAATCATGGCTCCCTGAAGCTATTGGAGTATTATTTTCATCTATTAAAACTGCTTTAATTCTAGTTGAACCTAGTTCAATACCAAGCACTGTCTTACCATTAATAATGGCATTTTTTATATTACTCATCTCTAATCCCATAAAAACCTCCACTACGTGTAATTTTTTTAAATCGTTTACTTATTATGTGATAAATTTATATTATTATTATAGTTAAATTAAATAAATCTTAATTTTAAAATAATTTCTAATCTCTTCTGAATATCATTCTATTGTAATATTACTAAACCTAATACAAAATAGCTCTTATAATCACCTAATGTCCAGCCCTCATACCGTTACCGTCCCCAGCTTAATGTAAGATCGGAATGCAATAATGACTAGACATTAGATGAATGATTTTATTAAATTCTAAAACTGCTTCATTGTCATATTAATTTATATACATTTATTAAAAATCTATAAATATATTTCTAACCAATGATTTATTATTTTAATTACATTATTTCACACTAATCTTTTCACACATCTTTATACATATCTTTTAATAATTTTAACTTTTATAATAATGAATAAATTGGTTTTAATATATTTATAGATTAATTAATTTACACACTTTTAATCTAGATCTTTTTTATATCTGTTTTGCTATATTTATTAATATTTTAAGGTTAAATCTATTTTTCTAAAGTTTTACTATAATCGCTAAATTTTCTCTACTATATCGTAGATTTAATTACTGTAACTTCTATTTCTTTGCTACATTAATAGCCTTTTCAACAACATTTTCTACAGTGAATCCAAATTTCTCGAATAGGATTTCTGCTTTACCTGATGCTCCAAAAGTATCTAAAGATATAACATCTCCATCAAGACCTACATATTTGTGCCATCCAAAGCTTGTTAATGCTTCTACTGCAACTCTAGCACGAACTTTATTTGGCATAACTGATTCTTTATAGCTTTCGTCTTGAGCATCAAATAATTCAAATGATGGCATACTTATAACTCTTGCATCTATTCCTTTAGCTTCTAATTCAGCTGCTGCTTTGTAGATTAATTCTACTTCTGATCCTGATGCCATTAAAAGTACATCTGGAGTTTCTTTCTTAGAATCTTTTAAGATATATCCACCCTTTAATGCTCTCTTAGGACATCCATCATATAGTGGTAACTTTTGTCTTGTTAATACTAATGATGTTGGAGTAGTTCCATTAGTTACAGCATAGTACCAAGCTGCTGCAGTTTCTTTTGAATCTGCTGGTCTAAATACTGTCATATTTGGCATACTTCTAAGAGCTGCTAATTGTTCTATTGGTTCATGAGTTGGCCCGTCTTCCCCTACTCCAATACTATCATGTGTTAATACATAAGCTACTGGAAGATTCATAAGAGCTGATAATCTCATAGCACCCTTCATGTAATCACTGAATACGAAGAATGTTGCACAGAATACTTTAAGTCCTCCATGAGCATACATTCCGTTAGCGATAGCTGCCATAGCATGTTCTCTAACTCCAAAGTGAAGGTTTGATCCACTTCTATCTTCTGCTGAGAAATCTCCTCTGTCGTTCATATGAGTTTTGTTAGATGGAGCTAAATCTGCTGATCCTCCAATAAAGTTTGGAATTAGTTTAGCCAATCTATTTATCATTATTCCTGAAGATTCTCTTGTAGCCATTTCTTTATCAAAGCTCCAAAGTTCTTCATTGTTTAATAAAGCTTCTTTATCAAGTTCTCCACTCATCCATTTAGTATATTCTGCTGCAAGTTCTGGATAAGCTTTTGCATATGCTTTGAACAACTCATTCCAAGCTTTTTCAGTCTTTTCACCTTTTGCTATGTGTTCATTCATATTTGTGTACACTTCGTCTGGTACGTAGAATGCAGGCTCTGTCTTCCATCCTAAGTTTTCCTTCATAGCAATTACATTGTCTGCTCCTAAAGGTTCACCATGTGCTGAAGCTTTTCCTTGTTTTGCTGGACATCCAAAACCAATTTGATTTTTAACTATTATAATAGATGGTTTTGTTGTTTCTGCTTTAGCTGCTTCTATTGCTTTTTCTATTGCATCTATATCATTTCCATCTGCTACATTTAGTACTTGCCATCCATAAGCTTCGTATCTCTTAGCTACATCTTCTCTAAATGCTATGTCTGTATTTCCTTCAATTGAAATATTATTTGAATCATATAATACAACTAATTTTCCAAGACCTAAAGTTCCAGCAAGAGATGATGCTTCTCCTGAGATACCTTCCATAAGGCATCCGTCTCCAACTATAGCATATGTATAGTGATCAACTACGCTATAATCTGGTTTATTGAATTTTTCTGCAAGATGTGCTTCTGCTATAGCAAAACCTACTGCATTACAAATACCTTGTCCAAGTGGTCCTGTTGTTATTTCAACACCTTTTGTATGACCAAACTCTGGATGTCCTGGTGTTAAACTTCCGAATTGTCTAAAGTTTTTAATATCTTCAACTGTAAGTCCATATCCAAATAAATGTAGCAATGAATATTCAAGCATTGAACCATGTCCTGCTGATAATACAAATCTATCTCTGTTATCCCATTCAGGGTTCTTTCCATTATGATTCATCTTTGCCCATAATGTATAAGCCATTGTAGCCGATCCAAGTGGTAACCCTGGATGTCCTGATTTTGATTTTTCAATAGCATCTGCTGATAATACTCTTATTGCGTTAATAGATAATTTATCTAATTCTCTACTCATCTTTATCCTCATTTCATAGACATATTTTTTTATAAGTTCTTAGTTGTGCTAATTAAGTCCCATGCTGCGCTTCGAATTCATTTCAAACCTGAAATAATCTTAGCTATCCTTCATTATCTTTTCAAAAGGTTACTATTTTATCACACCTTTTGAAATTGTTTTATGTTTTCATTTATAAATTCTTATATTCTTAAATTCCTATATTCTTTCATTCTTAACTTCTTATATTCTTAAGAATATATATTTTTATCTCTGTCATTTGGAACATGAATAAATCATAAATGATAGTCATACTTTTGAAAAGTATTTTATCAGAATATTTATCCGTAAGCATTTATGCTTTTCTAATTCCAAAATCCAGCCATTATACATCTAAACTACTCTTGTATTTTTAAAATGTATCCCATAGATATTAATCTTTATATTATTGCCATACTTCGAAAAATATCTAAATCAGAAATGATGGTCATGCTTTTGTGGAAGCGTTATATCAGATGATTTAGCTGTAGACATTTCTTCAGTAGAAGTTGTTCTATTTATGCTTGTCCTTAGCTTGTCTTAGGAGCATGCATAAATAGTGCAACTTCTGCTGTTAGAAATTCACGGCTAAATCATCAATAACCTAAACAAATGCATGATCTTCATTTCGACGGACTATTTTCCAAATGCTGCTGCCCAGTCTGCTTTGAATCTTTCTAATCCTTGATCTGTTAATGGGTGTTTTAGCATTTGCATTACTAAACTATAAGGAATTGTTGATATATCTGCTCCTGCTTTTGCTGCTTCTATTACATGAATTGGATTTCTTACGCTTGCTGCTATTATTTCTGTTTCTATTCCATGAACTGCAAATATTTCTGCTATATCTCTAACTAAATCCATACCTATCATTGAGATGTCATCTACTCTTCCAAGGAATGGGCTTACATATGTTGCTCCTGCATTTGCTGCAAGTAATGCTTGTGTTGCTGAGAATATTAATGTTACATTTGTTTTAATTCCTTCACTAGCTAATACTTTAGTTGCCTTTAAACCTTCAGCTGTCATTGGAATCTTTACTATCATATTCTTATGAATTGCTGCAATTTCTCTTCCTTCTTTTATCATTCCTTCAGCATCTTCACTTACAACTTCTCCACTTATTGGTCCATCAACTATTTCTGTAATTTCTTTTATTACTTCATTGAAGTCTCTTCCTTCTTTTGCTATTAATGATGGATTTGTTGTTACACCACATATTACTCCCATTTCATTTGCTTCTTTAATGTGTTCTACATTTGCTGTGTCTAAAAAAAATCTCATTTCCCTAACATCTCCTCTTTATATATTTTGTTTGTTATTTAGCAACAAACTATTATTTGCATATTTACCTTCCATTTAATATTTATGTTTCATAATATTAAATTTAGACATTTTCTTTTTTAACTTCAATTTTATACGTCACTTTTTAATTCATACTTATTAAGGAGAATTTACAAAGGAGTTCCAATTGCTGATTAAAAATTCTCCTTAAAAATATGTTGGTTTATACTATGATATCTTATTGTCCATAATATGCATTCGCACCATGTTTTCTAAGATAATGTTTATCTAAAAGGTGCTGTTTGACACCCTTTACATCTTTGTTTAAAGTCATTGTCTTATATGCCATTTCAGCAACTTTATCTAATACTACTGCATTGTAAACTGCTGAATTAGCATCTTTTCCCCAAGCGAAAGGACCATGGTTTTTAACTACAATAGCTGGAACTTCTAATGGATTTTTATCTCCAATAGTTTCAACTATTACATTTCCTGTTTCTTTTTCATATTCTCCACTAATTTCTTCATCTGTTAGATCCCGAGTACAAGGAATATCCCCATAAAAATAATCTGCATGTGTTGTCCCAAAAGCTGGTATACTCATTCCTGCCTGAGCAAAAGTTGTTGCCCAATCTGAATGAGTATGAACAACGCCTCCAACACTCGGATAAGTTTTATACATAACTAAGTGAGTTGGAGTATCTGTTGAAGGTTTATACTTTCCTTCTACAACATTTCCTTCTAAGTCTACAACTACCATATCTTCTGCTTTCATGGTATCATAATCAACACCACTTGGTTTTATAACTACTAATCCAGTTTCTCTATCGATTTCACTAACATTTCCCCAAGTGTAGATTACAAGACCTTTTCTTTGAAGTTCCATATTAGCTTCATAAACTTTTTCCTTTAATTTCTCTAACATTTAAACACCCCTATCTGCTTGTTGTATCTATGTACGTACAAGCGTACATAAAAAAATAATATCTAAATATATATCATTAAAGTTTATCTTTGCTCCAGTAACTCAAAATCAAGTCATCTAAAGCAAAGATAAAATTTAAACTCTAGAACAAGAATCTCTAACAATAAGTTCAGCACTGTATGTGTATTGAGGCTTATCTATTCTTCCCTCAATCATATCTATAATGCATTTGGCTGCTCTTATTCCCATTTCTTCTTTCGGATGCTTTATTGTTGTAAGTTTAACACCTGATGAAACTGCTAAACTAGAATCATCAAAACTTACTATTGATAAATCTTTTGGTATCTCTATATTTTCTTTTCTACAATTATCTATTACCTTCAAAGCAACCTTATCATTATAGCAAACAATTGCGGTTGGTTTTTCTTCAAGATTTAAAATCTTCTTTATAAACTGGTCTATATACATCTCTTGATTATCAGTTATATATTCTCCTACTATACTTTTGTTAAAACTCAAGTCATATTCGTTTAGGGCCTTTATGTAACCCCTTCTTCTCTTTTCACCTTGTAAATCATCTGCTTTAAATAATGCAGCTATGTTTCTATGACCAAGTTCTAATAAATAATTAGTGAGCTTGTACCCTCCCTGCTCATCATCTACTACAATATATGCAGAATTTTCTTCATCACAATTAGCATTTATCGCAATATATTTTATATTGTTCTTTTCTAACTTTTTAATGCTATCATGATGCAGGTTATTTATTGTACTTTGTGCTGGTTCAACTATTAGTCCTGATATATCTTGGTTTATGATATCCTCAAAACATCTTCTTTCATTCTCAATGTCGTTGTTACTATTAAATAATAATAAATTATATCCCTTGCGTCTTAATTCTTCCTCTATACCTGATATAATTTTAGGAAAAATATAATCTGATATATAAGTTGTAAGAACAGCAACATTTTTTTTAACTTCATTAGTTTTTTTGTTAGAGTAAAAGCTTCCTTTTCCTCTTTCTTTGTATATCCAGCCTTCTTGTACTAAATAAGTAAGAGCTTGTCTTACAGTATGCCTACTTACATTAAATAAGTTGGCTATTTCATTTTCGGAAGGTAATTGGTCTCCTGCTGAAACCTTGTTTTCTTCTATTAGGCTGATATAGTAATTTTCTATTAATTCGTGCTTTGTTTCAGCTTCTTTCATCCTTTTCAACTACTTTCATCAAATAACTATGCAATAACTCCTTAAAATATAAATCGATTTCTTTAAAAGTATATTTTAAAAAGTTGTACGCACTTGATGATTTGATTATATCTCTATTCCCTATATATATCAATAGTTTTTTCTAAAATTTATTTAAACACCAAGGTTAACCATACATCATCTACTTTAATAATTTTTATCGTAATCTCAAATATAAATTTCACCGCAAGGCTGTCTTTACCTAATTTAAACCATAATAATGTTTATCTGGAAAGTTAATATTTTTTATTTTTTTGATTTTACATCTTGTATGTACAACATTATTGTATTATAATAAGCTTGTACATACATCAAAAACTTGTTTGTACTCATGAAAAGGTATACTAAATTTAGATAAGCATTTTTATTTATCCAATAGCTAGCATCCGTAGTACTCCATCTTCTTAAGTGAGAGATAACGGCCGCAAGCTCCTGGACTAGGTGCCCCTTAAGGGTATAAATTCAAGGTGGAGTTAAAATTCCACTTAAAAAGTTTCACTTTATATATTAGGAGGAATGTTAAATGTTAAAAGTAAAAAATTATGAATTTTGGTTTATTACAGGAAGTCAACATCTATATGGTCCTGAAGTAATAGAGCAAGTATCTGATAATTCAAAGATAATAGTTGATGAATTAAACAAAAAGGATTTACCTTATAAAATAGTCTTTAAAACAGTTGCTACTGATTCTCCTTCAATTAGAAAAGTATGCAACGATGCTAATAACGATGAAAACTGTGCTGGTATAATTACTTGGATGCATACATTCTCACCAGCTAAAATGTGGATTCATGGTTTAACTGAACTAAGAAAACCATTACTTCATCTCCATACTCAATTTAATAAAGAAATTCCTTGGGGAACAATTGATATGGACTTCATGAACTTAAACCAAGCAGCTCATGGAGATAGAGAATTTGGATATATTGGAGCTAGACTTGACATAGCTCGTAAAATAGTAGTTGGTCACTGGACAGATGCTTCTGTTTCTGCTGATATAGCTAAATGGATGGCTCCTGCTGTTGCATTTACTGAAGGACACAGTATTAAGGTTGCTCGTTTCGGAGATAACATGAGAAATGTAGCCGTTACTGATGGTGATAGAATAGAAGCTCAAATTAAATTTGGTTGGATAGTTGATTACTATGGAGTTGGTGACCTAGTTAAATCAATGGATGCAGTTACAGAAGATCAAATAGATGAACTTATGGCTGAGTACTCTAAATTATATGATATAGATCCTAAAGCTTCTATAGACTCTATCCGTGAACAAGCTAAAATTGAAATTGGTTTAAGAACTTTCTTGGATGCAAGAGGATATACAGCTTTCACAACTAACTTCGAAGCACTTCACGGAATGAAACAGCTTCCAGGTCTTGCTGTTCAACATCTAATGGCTGAAGGTTATGGCTTTGGTGCTGAAGGAGATTGGAAGACTGCTGCACTTCTTAGAGCTATGAAAATCATGGCTAGCGGAAAAGGTACAGGATTGATGGAAGATTACACTTATAACATGGATTCAGAAAATGGATTGATTCTTGGTGCACACATGCTTGAAATATGTCCAACACTTGCTGCAACCAAGCCAGTTATTGAAGTGCACCCACTTGGAATTGGAGGCAAAGAAGATCCAGCTCGTTTAGTATTTAAAGGCGCTTCTGGTCCAGCTGTTGCTGCTTCATTAATTGATATGGGTAACAGATTCCGTTTAATTGTTAATAGTGTTGATTGTGTTGAAGTAACTGAAGATATGCCTAACTTACCAGTAGCAAGCGTTCTTTGGAAACCACAACCATCATTAAAAGAAGGTGCTAAAGCATGGATTATGGCTGGTGGTGCTCACCATACTAGCTTCTCATTCTATGTTGATGAAGAACAATTATTAGATTGGGCTGATATGGTTGGAGTTGAATGTGTAGTAATTAATAATGACACTAAACTTTCAACATTCAAAAACGAACTAAAGTTTTCTAGTACCGCTTGGAAATTCTAATTAATAGTGCTATAAATCTTATTTATATAAAAGTGGTAAATATTGATTGATGATTTTAGAATATATTTCATTAACCTTCCAGAAAGAAATAATAGACTCTCTACAATCCTAATATTTGCCACTCCCCTTATTTGATAAAATATAAATAGGTAAAATCCGATATTCGGATTTCACCTATTTTCATTATTACCTAATATTATTCTGGCTCAATTATTGGATGTCTAAGCTCAACAATTGTCCCCTCTCCAAGAATACTTCTGTAGACTAACCCATACTCACTTCCATGTATAATCTTTATTCTTTCATTTACATTAAAAATTCCATAACCAATCTGATTCTTATTTCCATCGTTATTATTAAGCATATTATTTATTTTATTTAATGTTTCTTCATCCATACCTTTTCCATTATCAGCTACAGTAAAACATAATAAATTATCTTCAATTTTTCCTGTAATTAAAATCTTTCCATTGCCACGCTTTTCTTTTATTCCATGGTAAATTGCATTTTCAACAAGGGGCTGTAATATTAATTTTATTAACTTATAATTAAGTATTTCTTTATCAAATTGAATTTCGTAATCAAGCTTGTCTTCATATCTTATTTTCTGAATAATTAAGTAGCTTTGTACATGACTAAGTTCTTCTTTGACACTTATTATTTCTTTTCCTTTGCTTAAGCTTATTCTAAGCAAGTTAGTAAAGGCTTCTATTATCTCCACTATATCTTCTTCATTATGTTCTTCTGCCATCCACCTTATGGTATCTAAAGTGTTATACATAAAATGTGGCTTGATTTGAGCCTGTAAAACATTCATTTCAGCCAGCCTTTTATTTTTTTCTTCAATTTGTACTAATTTTATAAGATTATTTATTTCTTTTACCATGGTATTAAAAGAGCCGCCAAGTTCCCCTATTTCATCATTATACTTAGCATTGAATGATACCGTTAAATCTCCTTCTTGAGCTTTTCTCATTAACCTTTTTAATTTTTGAATTGGATTTACAATAGATCTTGTGAAGATTATAACTAAAATTTCAGCTATTATTAATGCCAAAATAGCTACTACAAAAGAATAATATCTTATATATTTAATAACTCGTAAACTCTCACTTTCAGGAAATACTCCAATTGTTTCCCATCCTGTATATTTTGAATCAATCTTTGTCAATTGATAATTCTCTCCATTAATATTTTTTATTATTATATCGTTGTTAATATTCTCTATCCATTCATTTTTAATTCTATATACTATATTATTAACAGGAGTATAAACAATCTCTTTGTTCATATCCATAATATAAATAAAACCCGCAGTTCCTGGTCTTGAATTCTCAATAATCTTCTTGATGGCATCTAATTTTATATCAATAAGTATTACACCTTTTATTTGGTTAGTAGATGAATCCACAACTGCTTTAGACATGGAGAAGACTTCATCAGCAGAATAGCGAAAGATATTATCAATGTTCCTACCTATTGGCTTAGTAAATAGGTGTATAGTTTCAGGCTTATTATAAGCCTTTGTATACCACTCTTCATTATATAAAGGATCTCTTGATACTCTGTTCATTACATCACTTATATAACCACCATTAGTGTTTACCACCATTATTCCAGCTATTTCCGGATTGAATTTAACAAAGTTATAAATAGATTTATACGCTTCGTCTTCAATATCAGTATCTTCAGATTTATTATCATTAAGGAATTTTATTATTCTAGGATCGATTGACATATAATTTATAATGTTTTCAGTATTATTAACATAAGATTCAATATTGCTATTTATTTGTTTTATTATTTGATTAGTGTTTTCATTTTGTGAAAAGTTAATTGAATCTTTATATAGTAAATTTCCCAAAGTAGTAATAGTAATAGTAACAATGAGGATTACTCCAAAAAAATAAAATATGAGTTTATCCCCTATGCTCTTATTCATAAAATATGTTTTTAAACTATTCACCCTATACCTCCAAAACATTTGTATAAATCATATCTATCATCCACAAATTATCACATCTATATTTCAAGTTTTATTATTAACTATACTTATAATTAACAAGCCTATATATTAAATTATAGCCCAAACTACCAATACTTGGCATATATATTTATTTAAATATATTACATTCGTTCAAAAATAAAATGAACATTTGTGTTTTCTTATTTTAAAAGATCATACAAATGCTCATTTTATTATATTAATCCATATTATATTATTTGGTTTGATTAAGAAGATGAAGCATTTTTTCGCTTTTCATCTCTAATTACAATAATTCTCTGCAATACAATAAATATGAACAATAACATTCCAACCGCTATCTTAGTCCACCATGAATTTAGTGTTCCATCAAACATTATAAGACTTTGAATAATTCCTGTAGTTAATACACCAAATAATGGTCCAATTATATTTCCATATCCACCTGTTAATAATATACCTCCGATTACACATGCTGCTATAGCATCCATTTCCATTCCATTACAATGAAGACCATAACCTGAAAGCGTATATATTGTAAACAATAAACCACCTAAAGATGAACAGAAACCCGAAAATGTATATACAAGTATTTTTGTTCTTTCCACTGGTAACCCCATTAATTTAGCTGAATTTTCATTTCCACCAATTGCATACACGGTTCTTCCGAACCTTGTAAACTTCATCATATAAAATGCAGCAGCTACAACTATCAGGCTAACGATAACATTAATTGATATAAAGGCATCTGGTAATATTGATATTCTATATGATGAGATTTCTGTAAAAACTGGATTATCAATTATAATTGTATCAATGCTTATAATATAACTTGCTCCTCTTGCAAAGAACATTCCTGCAAGTGTAACTATCCAAGGATGTAGTTTAAACTTTTGAATCAAGATACCCTGAACTGTTCCAAAAATAATTCCAACAATAAGAACTATTAGCATTACTAAAAAAGGATTTACTCCTTTTTGCAATAAACTTGCTGTAATCATACTTACAAAAGCTATCATTGATCCAACTGAGAGATCTATTCCACCAGTTAATATTGCAACTGCTTCCCCAATTGCCACCACTATTAAATATGCATTATCAATGAACAAGTTAGTAAATACTTGTGCTGACAAAAAACTTTTATATAATACTGATCCTATTAGAAACAATCCTATAAATAATGCGATTGTAGCATAAATTGCAATATAATCTTTGTTTATTTTGAATGCATTCTTCTTTCCTATTAGCTTATTCATGCTTTAATCACCTCTTTTTCTTTTAGATTCATTTTTGTATTTTTCTTTATCTTAAGAATTTTTCTAAACTCAGGAGATTGAATTATACATACAACTATAACTACTATCGCTTTAACAACTAGTGTAATTTCAGGTGCAACACCTAAGCTATAAATTGTTGTAGTTAATGTTTGTATGAACAATGCCCCTACAACTGTCCCTGAAAGATAAAACCGTCCTCCTGCCATAGACGTCCCACCTATAACTGTTGCAAGGATTGCATCCAATTCTAACCACAAACCAACATTATTAGCATCAGCACTTTTTATATTAGCGCATAAAATTATTCCTGCTATTCCTGCTAACATTCCACATATAACATAAAGTGAAAATACAACTTTCCTAGATTGAATTCCTGCGAATTTACATGAATTATTGTTAACTCCTATAGACTCAATAAATAATCCTAGAGCAGTTCTCCTTACTAAAAAATACATAATTAATGCTACCGCAATAGCTATAAATATTGCTATAGGAAGCAATATGTAGCCTGTCCCTATAAATATGAAATCCTTATTAGTAAAAGTTAATATTTGTCCTCCTGTTATAAGTTGAGCAACTCCTCTACCAACAATATATAAAATTAATGTTCCAACCATTGGTTGTACTCCTATATACGAAACTAAAAACCCATTCCATATTCCACATACAAGTCCACTAATTATTCCTATTGCTACTGCTAATGGAACTGAACCTCCATCAACTATTACAGTTGCGGAAAGAGCTGCACTTATTGCAATTATTGATCCTACGGAAATATCAATTCCTTGAGTTGCAATTACGAGAGTCATTCCTAAAGATATCAATATTAATGGAGCTGCACGGTTTAGTATATCTATAGTATTTCCAAATAAATGCCCGTCTTTCATACTTATACTTAAGAAACTTGGTGTCATTATAAAATTAAACAAAAGTAATATTATTAAGCTTGTTAATGGCCAAAATATTTTAGCATTATAAATTTTAAGGAAAAAAGTTTGTTTCTTATTATTTTCCATATTATCTAGCACCTCCTGCTATAGTTTTCATGATATTAGATTCCTCTATTTCATTTCCAACTAGTTCTCCGATAATATTTCTATCTCTAAGAACAATTACTCTGTCACAACATTTAACTACTTCTGGTAGCTCTGACGAAATAAACAAAATTGTCATTCCTTGCTTAGCTAATGCTAATATTAATTCTGTTATTTCACCTTTTGCTCCTATATCAATTCCCCTTGTTGGTTCATCTAAAATTAATAATTGCGGTTCTGTTGCGAGCCATCTTGCTAATATTACCTTTTGTTGGTTACCACCACTTAAGTTACTTATTTTTTGCTCCATACTTGGAGTTTTGATTCTAAGTAAATCTATATATTTTTGTGAAATTTCTTGTTGTTTTTTCATCGGCAAATATTTAAATATTCCTCTATTAGCTTGCAATGCTAATATTATATTTTCTCTTATTGTTAGATCGCCAACTATTCCTTCAACTTTTCTGTCCTCTGGGCAAAAACCCAAACCTTCCTCTATTGCTTTTTGAGGATAAATATACGAATAGTTTTTTCCATTTATAGTTATATTTCCACTAGTAGATTTATCTATCCCAAATATTGTTCGCGCACATTCGCTTCTACCAGACCCAAGAAGCCCTGCAAATCCAAGAATTTCCCCCTTCTTGATTTCTATATTAAATGGATTTATAGTTCCAGACCTTCCAAAATTATTTGTTGATATTAAATTCTCTCTCTGTTCATCATTAACTACTTTCTTTGTTCTTGTACTTTTTTCTATCTCACTATAGTCTTTACCAATCATTTTAGAAACTAATTCTATCCTAGAAAGTTTGTCTGCATCATATGTTCCAACCAACTCACCATTTCTAAGTACTGTAAGTTTATCCGAAACCTCATATACTTGATCTAAAAAGTGAGTAACAAATATTATTGACATACCTTCTTCTTTAAATTTTTTCATGATTTTAAATAATTGCTTTACTTCCTTATCATCTAAACTTGATGTTGGTTCATCTAAGATTAATATACCTTGAGATATATCTACAGCACGTGCAATTGCTACCATTTGCTGTACTGCAACCGAATAATTATTTAAGACTTTTTTTACATCTACCTTTAAATTAAGCCTTTCTTCTAATAGTTTCTCTGCGTTTTTATTCATTTTCTTCCAATCTATACTTCCATTTTTCTTAGGTTCACGTCCAATATATATGTTTTCTGCAATGGATAGATTTGGACATAGATTTACTTCTTGATAAACAGTACTAATTCCATGACTCTGAGCTTCCTGAGTAGATGATATTTTTATTTCCTTTCCCCTCAATATAATTGTTCCTTCATCTATCTTATAGACACCTGTAAGAACCTTTATCAATGTCGATTTCCCAGCACCATTTTCTCCCATTAGCGTATGAATTTCACCTTTTCTTAGTGTAAAATCAACATTTGAAAGTGCTCTAACACCAGGGAAAATTTTACCAATATTTTTCATCTCTAAAACTATATTAGAATCACTCACTTATATCACTCCTCTTGTTTTAACACAATTACAAACATGTACGTACCACATCTTTTTTAACATAAGAGCATGGATTGAATTCCAGCTCTTATGCATATTATCATTAATATTTTCTGTTTGGTAATTCTGCTGCAGCATCTTTTTGTAAGAATTGACTTTCTTTTGAGTTTATAGTTCTTTCAACTTCTTTACCATCTAATATGTTTTTAGCAACTTCAAGTAATTGAGGTCCAAGTAGTGGATTACATTCAACAGTTGCATTAGCTTTACCATCAACCATTGCTTGGAATATATCTTTAATACCATCAACTGAAACTATAAATATATCTTTTCCTGGTTTCTTTCCATATTCCTCTATAGCTTGAATAGCTCCCATTGCCATATCATCATTATGAGACCATAGTACATTTATTTTATCACCATCTGATTTTAGAAATGCTTCCATAACTTCTTTACCTTTTGCACGAGTAAAATCTCCAGTTTGTGATTTTATTATCTTATAATTAGGACAATCTTTTATTGCATCATTAAACCCTTGTTGTCTTCCAACCATTGCAGTAGACCCCACTGTTCCTTGAAGCTCTGCTATATTAAGTGTTGCGTCTTTACCGAATTGATCTATTAGTATTTGTGCAGCCTTTTTCCCCTCTGCAACCATGTCTGAACCTAAGAAACATTTATAAAGTGAATCATCTGAAACTGTAACTTTTCTATCAACAATTACTACTGGAATTTTTGCATCCTTAGCCTCTTTAAGAACTGTATCCCAGCCAGTTTCAACAACTGGATCTAAAGCAATTAAATCTACCTTTTGTGCAATAAATGATCTTATGGCTTTTATTTGATTTTCTTGTTTTTGTTGTCCATCTGAAAATTTCAAGTCAAAGTTAGGATCTAATGTTGGAATTGATTTTATAGAGTCAGTTTCTGCTGTTCTCCAACCACTTTCTGCACCAACCTGTGCAAATCCAATTATTTTTTTACTAGATGAATTCGCCGCTGATGTCTTTGCTGAATCGCCTCCACCAGCTCCAGAGCCACCGCAGCCTGAAAGCATGCCAATACACAATACAGCACTCGCCATTAATGCCATCATCTTTTTTAACTTCATAATTAATTCCCCCTATATTCATGATTTCGTTTTCATGAATTAATTATATATTTATACTTATAAATTGTATTTGCATTAATCAGCACTTTTGTATACTTTTACGGAATATGGAAATCCATATATTTAATTACTTAGAATATCTTTAGTTATTTTATTGCACTTTAGTAATACTTTTTTAGGAATATCATCTTTCTTGTTCAATATTTTTATTGCATAATCTACTGCTTCTTTTCCTCCAGTCTTGCATGTAAATGTTCCTTGCAATATGCCATTTCTAACAAGGTCTATACCTCCTTGAGGTCCTTCTAAACCGTCAACACCAATTATTTTAATATTTTTTGAATTAGTACTTACGGTAGCGTAATATGCCCCAAGTGCCATATAATCACTGTGAGCAAAAATTATATTTACGTCCTTATCATCTTTCAATATTTCCTCTAATTTATCTTCTGTTTCATTTTTCTGCCAATTTCCTACAATGGTCCTATCTATAGCAATATTTTTATAGTTGCTAATTGCTTCTTTAAATCCATCAGTTATTTCTTTATCTGTACTTGAATCTAATATTCCTTGGACCTCTATAACATTAGCCTTGTTATTGCCAGCTAAATTAGCAATTAGCTCTCCTGCCTGCACTCCTATAGATCTTGTATCAGCCCCTATATATAAAGTATAATCGTATCCATCAACAGCTCTATCCAATAATATAACCGGTAAAGATTCATACGCTTTTCTTACGGTTGGTGTTAGTTCTTTAGAGTTATTAATTGAAACAATCAGTAAATCTGCGCCAAAGTTCATCAAATCTTCTATATCCTCTCTTTGCTTTTCAACATCTCCACCTGCATCCTTAAAAATTATTTTAATATTGCTATGTTTCTTGACCTCTTCCTGTATTTCTTTATTCATACTTATTCTCCATGGTTCATATAGGTTTGCCTGAGACATACCGATTATAAATGTATCCTTTTTCTGAGAGTTTGTCCTATATAAATAGATTGCAAAAATTATTAGTCCGCATATACAAACTATAATTATAGATAAATAAATAATTTTTCTTTTATTATTCACTCTATTTTCCCCTCTTATATTCCGTTGGCGAAACTCCAACTACTTTTTTAAAAGCTCTACAAAAATAATGTTGATTACTATAACCGACTAGTTCTGCCACATCATAAATTTTAACAGCTGGATCCTCCATGATATACATTGCTTTTTCTATTCTTATTTTAGTAAGGTAATCAATAAAGGATAATCCCGTTTCTTTTTTTAATAATTTACTTAAATATGAGGATGTTACTTCTAATTTATTTGATATATAATTTATACTTAACTCATTTGAATAATAGTTATCTTCTATATACTTGATTGCTAGTAAAACCATAGAACTGCACTTCTTTTTTTCATTAACCCTATTCATTATTTTCATATATTCATCTTTTATCTTAAATACATCATTAAAAACACTTGCCTGCTCAATTAATACATTACACTTTAAATATTTATATATCTCCCTCTGTATTTTTTTTGCAATAGAAATCCACCACCCTATATCATTTATCTTGCTTACTAATATCATATTTTTCTTATCATCATTAAAAATATACTTTAACTCTAAATCTTTAAATCCATCATTTAAAATATTAGCTATTGCAAACTCTAATAATTCAACACTCCAATTCCTAACACTTACTTCAACATTAAGTTTTTCTACAATCTTTATAACCATAATTCCAATATTTTTTCCAAACTCAATATCAAAAAAACTCATCTCCTTTAAAACTTGTTCATCACTTAATTTATTGTTAAACCATTCGCTAAAAAAAGTTTTTTGTAATACTTCCTTATTTTCAGCTAATTGTCTTTTTACCCATTCTAAGTAATTGCTTTCTTTTCCCCTTTCACTAAGTTTATTGGTTACTTTAATTATTATCTCCTCTATGTTCTTTTTACTCACAGGTTTTAGAATGTAATCGAAAACATTAAACTGCAATGCTTTTTGAGCGTATGAAAAATCATCATATCCACTTATTATAATAACAATCCCATTATTGCCAATCTCTTGTAGCTTTTGCAATAGGTCTAAACCGTTTAAGAATGGCATATTTATATCCAATAATATAATATCCGGTCTGTTTTCTTTAATAATTTCTAATGCAATTTCCCCATCTTCCGCTTGCCCTACTATCTCAATACCGAACTCACTCCAATTTAAAACATTCTTAATACCCCTTCTAATTTTAGGCTCGTCATCAGCGATAACTAGTTTCCACATAATTCCTCCATTTATAATATATATTACAATAATAAATTTATATTTAATATTCTTGAGCTAAGGCTGAATTAATATTAAAATATAGGAAATTAATTGCAAGATATATTTTTTATTTTGTTACTATAATAATTTTTATTGTTTTAATACTCCATTAATGTAATTATTAATCATATATTTATATTATTTTAATATATTTCCAAAATAATTTCTAGAAATAATTGTATGTACAATTTTAATGTAATATAATATACTTGTACATACATGAAACCGATATCTTTAATTATGTAAATGTATACTAAAAAATATGTAGTAATTTATTAAATACGGAGGTGTTATCATGGCAATAGAAAAAAATGTTTTCGGAACAATGCCTGATGGAAAAGATGTTTATATTTATACTTTAACAAACTCTAACAAAATGAAAGTTGAGATTTCTACTTACGGTGGTACAATAGTTTCATCTTTAGTTCCGAATAAGGATGGTAAATTAATTGATGTAACGCTAGGATATGATAATTTAGATGATTATTTAAAAGGAGATAAATTTTTCGGTGCCTTAATAGGACGTTTTGGAAATAGAATTCAATATGGAAAGTTCATCCTTAATGATCAAGAATATACTTTAGCTCAGAATGATGGGGAAAATCATTTACACGGCGGCTTAAAAGGCTTTGATAAAGTAGTATGGGATTCAAAAATAGTTGAAGATTCTCCTAATACATTAGAGCTTTCTTATTTTAGCCCAGATGGTGAAGAGGGATATCCTGGTAACCTTAATGTTAAAGTTACTTATGTGCTTACTGAAGATAATGCTCTAGAGATAAATTATAGTGCAACTTCTGATAAAGATACAGTCGTAAATCTTACAAATCATGCTTATTTTAATTTATCTGGTCATTCATCTGGTGACGTTCTTAATCAAAAATTGATGATAAATGCAGATAAGTTTACAGTAAATGATAAATATTCAATTCCTACAGGCGAAATAAAAGAGGTAGCCGGAACTCCTATGGACTTTAGATCATTAACTCCTATCGGCAAAAATATAACTAGTGATTATGAACAAATTGATTTTGGAAAAGGATACGATCATAACTGGGTACTAAATACCGATGGATGTGATAGCTCAAAAGCTGCTCAAGCTGTTGATGAAAATTCTGGAATAGTATTGGATGTTTATACAACCACTCCTGGAATTCAATTTTACAGCGGGAACTTTCTTGATGGTTCAGATGTAGGTAAAAATAAATCTGTTTATAATCGTAGAAATGGATTTTGTTTAGAAACTCAATATTTTCCTAACTCTATAAACTGTAGTAAATTTAAATCTCCAATACTTAGAGCTGGAGAAGTATATAAAGATAAAACCATTTATAAATTCTCTACATTATAAATTTTAAATTTCTTATTATTCATATATAGATAACCTAGCTAAGACCTGAACTTATGCATATAGCTCGCCGAAATGAATAATATACTTTTGTTCCAGTTTCTAGGTAATTCTGATGGGTGATTCTAAGTCTATAAAGTTGCACCCAAAGTGCTAGCCTCAAAGAACAAGCTGTGAACTAGCACATTTGGAACAACTTATAGCCAAAGAATCACATCCATCAAAATTACCAATGAAACATTCCACAAAAGTATATTACCCATTTCTAGTTGGGATATATTTTATAGTATAAATCTAACTTATAATTGGCTTATCTATATAGATATCCAAATTTAAAACTAGATTTGTGTAGTAACTTACCGAAATCATAAATATTTTGTTCCGAAAAGCTATGAAAATATCGCTGAAGGTTCTAAGCAGCAGGTTGTATCCACTTTAGCATGCTCCAACTTTCAGTTTGACAAGCTAAAATGGAACAACCTACAGCTAAGAACCTTTAACAGCTCATTTTCAAATGTTTTCTTCACAAATATATTTATGATTTCTAGTGAAGATATGAACTTAAAGTTTTAGCAACTTTTTAAATACATTAATCTAATAAGTCGAATTCTTAAAATCTATATATGTTTCAATAATAAACTTACATTTAAAATTCTAATAAGCTAAGTTATCAATTAAAATAATAATCTAGAAATTAAATTGCAACATATATAATTTACTGATAAAAAAGTGCTTAGCTAACAAATATCCATAGTGGATAATTATGTTTTATGATTTAATTATTAAATAAAAATTCATCTTAAATATAACCACTATGGATTATACAAATAATATAAAGAGAACAAAAAAATAAACACTTTATTTTCCATGATTGTATGCTCATCCAACTTTGTCTTAAAGACTACTTTCTGACCTTAGTCGCCTAATAAATACTATTCTAAATGAAATACGTTACCATACAATCATTGAAATAAATCAAGGAAAATCCCTATCTACAATGGCGACGCTATCTATTTATAAAGTTGATATTATTAAAAAACATGCTCAGTCCCAAAATTAAAATTTCTTATTAAAGTATATTAACCTCAAAAGATATTCATCACGCTGAGTATACTCAATACGATAAGGTTGCTTGAATTTATGCATTACTAAATTTATTTTAAAATACAACTTTTAGAATGTTTTTTGTAATCTATGCAAATACATTTCAATATTTATACATATTTTAAAATTAATGCTTATTAACTTTATGCTTAGACTTATCAAATACCTTGCGCTTATATTTTTAATGTCATTTTTATTAAAGGAGAATTTATATGTATAATAAATTAAAAAAAGTTATTAGTAACTATCCTATTAATACAAAATTTAAAATAACTTTTTCAGCAATTTTAGGACTTACTTCTTTCCTTATGGTAGCTGTGATATGCATAATATTGTTTATTTCATCGCAAACAAATTCGCTATATAATGGACCATATAAAGTTTCTGAAACTATTTCTAATATTAGAGTAAACTTACAAACAATAAAAATGGACATGTTTAGATCAATCACAGAAACAGATCCAGGAATAAAGAACTTTTATCTAGAGCAAGCTGATACAGAATCTATAGCTCTTTCGAAAAATATAGAAATTTTAAAAGAAATACATAAGGGAGATCCATCTTTATTAAATGAATTTTTATCAAATGTAAAGGGTTTAGATGATAAGAGAGAAAAATTAAGTGACTTATTAAAATCAAAAACCAATCAGTCTGTAATGAAAGTCAGCCAAGATGCTTACTCTTCACAAATTAAAGAGTCTGAAGAATGTATACTTAAGCTTTTTAAGTCATCCCAAGAAGATGCTAATTCCTTTGTTACTAATTCAAATACTTATAGAAGTATATCACTAATTTCTATTACGTTTATTATGATAATATTAATTGTGATATCATTACTGTTAATTAGGGTATTGAATGATGTATTACTTGAAGGGATTAATCATATTAAGGATATTGCAAAAAACCTAGCTCATGGAAATCTTAAGATAAATACTGAATATAATGCAAAAGACGAAATGGGTGAAATGTCCCGCGATTTAACTAATTCTATCGGAATGTTACTTTCTTATATTAATGATATAACAAGCACTTTGGAAAGATTAGCAGATGGAGATTTAGATATACATTTAGATAATTCAATAGCATATATAGGCGATTTTAATCCTATACAAAAATCAATAAAAAATATTATCGATTCTTTAAATATTATATTTCAGAATATGGATCAATCAATCTCATCAATTTCTAATGGTTCTGAGCAATTATCTTCAACCACCCAAATACTTTCTGAAGGTTCTATTAACCAGGCTGGTGCTGTTGAAGAGCTCTTTACTAGTTTTAAGAACATACTGCAAAAGGTTAATAATACTACTAACAATGCAGATAAAGCTAAAAGTTTTTCCATTAATGTAAAACATATTGTAGAAGAAGGAAACGAAAAGATGCAAATATTGATGGAATCTATGAAAGAAATAACTATCTGCTCAAAACAAATTGCTGAAATTATAAAAGCAATAGAAGAAATTGCTTCTCAAACTAATCTTTTAGCATTAAACGCTGCTATTGAAGCAGCTAGAGCCGGTGAAGCTGGAAAAGGTTTTGCTGTAGTTGCAGACGAAGTCAGAAATCTTGCTGAACAATCTGCCGAAGCCGTAAACAATACTTCTAAGATTATAAAAAATTCATTGCATGTAGTAGCTAATGGAGAAAAGCTGGCTACAGAGACTGCTGCTGCATTAGATATAATAGTTAAAAATGTCGATGATACTACTAATTTAGTGAAAGAAATAGCTGTAGCCTCTGAAGACCAAACTGAAGCTATAACCGAAATGACCAGTAAGGTTGATCAAATTTCTCAAGTAGTTCAAACTAATTCTGCAACAGCAGAAGAACTAGCAGCATCTACAGAAGAATTAGCTTCTCAATCTCAGATAATAAAAACTGAAATATCAAAATATACATTAAAAAGCAAATAATGAATTTTAGCCTTTTAGATATCAATACTTATTTCAAGCCAAAGAATTAGAATGTAAAAATTCTTTGGCTTCAATATAAAAAGCTACATCATATCTGTGCCATTGGCGTAACGCCATGATAAAACTGCTTTACTTAGACGTTAAAGCGTAATCATATAATTTCTTTTTATTTCTGTTCTTCTAAAACTCTATATATTGCTTTTGCTACTCCTAAATTGTCATTTGTATCAGTTATATATTTTGCTATTTCTTTTATTTCAGGAATAGCATTTCCCATAGCAACTGATTCTTTGAATTCTGTAAACATAGAATAATCGTTAAAACTATCTCCTAGCACCAAAACTTCATCTCTTTCAAATCCCATTTTTTCAGCTACTTTTGCAAGTATAATGCCCTTTTGAGCAGTTATATCCGTAATCTCTATATTATCCCTGAATGAAGATGAAACAGCAATTCCTTTTAATTCTCCAATAACTTTTTTCATTTTATTTATAAGCTCTATATCTTTATGGAAAGCTACAAACTTTCTAATTTCTATACCACTGCTTAAAAATTTATCCAAATCAGAAATGTAATTAAGTTGAACAAAATATGGTTGAACTTTGGCAAGTTCCAAAGCTTCTTCTGGAGTAAGCTCTGGATTAAAGGATAACGTTCTATATGCCATTTCCTTTAAAGCTTCCTCTTTAGTGTCTGTAGTATATATTCCTTTATTAGTAAATATTCTTGCAGATACTTTTTCTCTTTGAAGTATATTTATAATTTTAGTTGCAGTTTCTAGCTCTATATTTATCTCTTCTAGAATATTTCCATCCTCATCTCTATACTCTGCCCCATTCATAAGTACACATTGACATCTTATATTATTTTCCATCAAAAGAGGTTCAACAGTATCATATTCCCTTCCTGTTGAAATTGCAAATATAATTCCTGCCTTCTCAGCGCGCTTAATAGCAGATACGGTCTCTTTATCTATTTTATGTTTTGTATTCAACAGTGTCCCATCCATATCTGATGCAATAAGTTTTATCATTTGGGATCATCTCCTCGCTATTTTATTAAATTTCTCATACCTTAATATTATAACAAAGTTTATTCAATTGTAAAAATAAGCGACATGATTTCACTTTTATCAATATCTAGTTAAAAATAGATTTTATTGATTCCTAACTTTTATTTGACATCTTTTCTATTTATCAAACTTATAACACAAAAAAGCCTACCCTTTATATAATATAAAGTGCAAGCCTTTTTATTCACCCAAGATAATTGAAATTATTAACTATATAAATCACTAATTCATACAACTAAATATGATTTCTATATTAATTTAAGCTTATTTAAATACTTGATTTATTATAATTTAAAATATATATTTTATATAATAAATCTACTTTTAAAACCCCATCAAACCAATTATTCAATTAAGATAATAATATAGACACTTATTTGTAATATCTATATAAATTTACTAGTAAAACATATAACATTAAATTATTTAGTTAATACTAGTCAAGCTTATCAATTTCATATTTTTATAGTTAAATTTCTCTACAGAAATATCAAATACTATTCCACTACTTAAAAATATAGTATTATTTAAAACTAAAGCTGGATCATCTTTTTCCAAGTTCAAAAAACTTGCTTCTTCTTCAGTTAATTTTTCAGAAGTTATTATTCTATCCGCAAATCCTATTTTTAATTTTAAATCATTTGTAATGTAATCAAATATAGACTTACTACATATTTCTTTATTCAAATAAGGAATAATATCTTTATTATAGTAAGATTCCTCTATTTCAATTGGATCTCCATTTAAATATCTTACTCTTTTAATATAATATATCTTTGTGCCAATATCACATTTCATTCTATTTGATAATTTTTCATCTGCATTAATTAACGAAAATTCAGCAACCTTACTTTCAAATTTTTCCTTAGAATACTGTTTTGATAAACCATTTATATCTCTTATTTGGGCGCAACCATTTTTTGCAAACTCCCTTAAAAATATCCCACTGCCTTGCACTCTATAAACATAACCTTTAGTCACTAATATTTCTATAGCTTTTCTTATAGTATTTTTGCTAACATTAAATTTTTTTATCAGTTCCTCTTCTGTAGGAAGTTTTTTACTCAAACTATATCTATCTTCCAACATTTCTTTTTCTAAAATATTAACAACCATTTCATACTTTGTTTGCATCTCTGTAATTCCTCGCTTTATTTTAAATAAGTATTTTTACTAATATCTTCTTCTAATTCGTAACACGTTAATCCTAATCTATAAAGTTTCTAAAAACAATAAAAACTGTTATATCAAATATTAAACCCAATATTTCCTCTTTCATTTTCACTCGAAATATTGGGTTTAATACTTGATAATTCCCTTTAATGAATATCATTATCACATAAATTCACTTTTCTCTTCTTAATAATTTATTTAATATCTTTACTAATATATTACATCTTTTACTTCTTAGTATTTAAACTTTATATCTATTGATTCCTCCACCTAGCGGAATAATTTAACTATTCTTATAATTCGTTGGCATGATTTATTATATAATATAAGGCACCCTTTGTAAAGGTTTAAATAACTTGTTTTAAGTTCACAAAATAATAATTCAAATAGTATATAAGTTGAATTATAATCCTATATTAATACTAATTATATATGCTTAACCGTTAATAATATAGATAACTCTTTAACGCAACTTATATAGAACTGCTAATTATTTTGTATAATCAGCAGTTCTTACTTAACTTATGTATCATGTATATTTATATTAACAACATAATAGTCCAAATATTAATTTGAAAAAGTCTGAGTTCCCATATATTTATCATTACCACTAATTACACCTATACCAACCTTAGTGTAAGAAGGATTCATCATATTTGCCTTATGCCCCGGCGAATTCCACCACTGATTGAATAATTCAACTGGTTCATAATTGTTGTATGCTATATTTTCTCCAGTTGTAGTATATTCATAGTTAATTGCTTTTAGCCAGCTTGTCCAATTATTGCCCTCTGGAGTAGTATGGTCAAAATAATTGTATTGTATCATATGGTTACTCTTATACCTAGCTACTTGAACTAACTCATTATCCATAACTAAAGGCTTTAGACCTGCTTCAGTTCTTTTTTCATTCATTAACTCAAAAATTTTATCTTCTGCCATTGTTTGTATACTTATAGAATAATTTCTTGGTAATTGAGGAAGTCCATTTATATCAATAGTATCATTACTAGCTTGTCCATCATATGCTGAATTAGTCAAAAGTTGACTTGAATCATTTGATGATTCTATTAACTTTCCAGACTCATCAAAGCAATAAATCTTTCCCGCAATATTTTGAATTCCTGTTTGCATTGCTCCATTGCTATTCATATAATACCATTTATTATTATCCTGAATCCAACCTATCTGCATCACTCCACTATTATTAAAATAATACCAGGTTCCATTGATATTATTCCAACCTTCTTGCATTATTCCTAAATTATTTAAGTAATACCAATTTCCTTTGTCATAAGTCCAATCTGTTTTCATTCTTCCACTTTCATTAAAATAATACCATTCATTTGAAATATTCTTCCATCCTTTAGCTACCTTGTTTCCTTCTTTATAGCTCCATGTTCTATCATCATTTTGAGTCCATTCAGCAGATGCTTTTAACGGTGATAGTGTAGCAATTGTTGCAGCCATAATAACTGTACTTGTAATTCTTATAAAAAAAGTTTTCTTCATTAGTTTTCCTCTCTTCTTTTGTTATTCTGTTATCTTACATATAGTTATGTATAACTCCCTGTAAAATCGTTTTCAGAACCACATATAAAAGTTTTTCCATATAATTATTTTACCATAAATTCGACATTTTTCAACCCATTTTATTCTAAAATATTTTATAATAGCTAAACAGACTATATAATTGTCTTTTTTCCTTCTGATTTATTGTAAATTTATTATAAAATAGTTATATTCATATATATATTTTCTTTAAGTATTTATGTCTTTAAAAATTTAAATACAAATTTATTGTTACAGCATATATATAATATAAAGAATTTATGTTAACGCAATTTGTTAATTAAGTTAATTTTCATATAAATATAAAAATCAATCATTTTAACACCTAATTCATTAACTCATATATTAGAAATAGATAATATTTCAGGGGAGTTATAATGTATAAAAAAGGTGATTTCCATATCCATTCAACTTTCTCAGATGGAAAATGTACCCCTAGGGAGCTTGTCATTCTTTCCAAAAAAAGAGAGGTGGATATTATTTCTATAACAGATCATAATAGTACATCTGGTTTAGATGAAGCTGTCATGGCTGGTGAAAATCTTGGTGTAAGAGTCATTCCTGGCGTTGAACTTTCAACTAAATACAATTCTTCCAGAGTTCATGTTTTAGGCTACTTTAAAGATGATAGCTACAAAAATGAGCTTTTAGTTGAAGTATTAAAAAATGTAAAGAATCATAAAATTTCAAATATAAAAAAATTGCTAGGAAAAAATCTAGATTTTTATAATACTAAGGATAAACTTTCTGTAGAGACTGGCATAAAAATTCTAAAGTTTTTTGGAGCTACAGTGGTTTTGGCACATCCTGTACTTTTAAACAAATCTGATTTTGAAAAAATCATAGAAATGGACTTTGATGGACTTGAAGCTAAATACTTCAGTAATACAGAAAATGATACCGAATACTTCTTAAAAGTAGCCAGTGATAGAAACTTACTTTACACAGCCGGGTCAGATTTCCACAGTTGCAAAGAATTTTATAGAATTCATGGGATAATAGGTGACGTTTATCTAAATGAATCTGAAATATATAATTTTTTGATACGTGGTAAGTTGCCATACTTGTAAATACTTTACTAGAATTATTTAATATTAAAAATTAGATATATGTTTAATGGAATTATTACTATACTACATATATCTAATTTCCCACTTCATAAACTATATTTCTTCTAGCTTTTTTCTTCTTTTATATATTTTGTTAGCTACCAAGCATGCTGTCACAGTAGTTCCCAAAACACATATAGCAGTTGGAGCCACTGCTATAAATCCAGCCAAAAGCAACCCTTTTCCCGAAACCTTAATATCAACACTTCTATCTTTAGACTTAAAATTTACATTAATACTTCCTGCTTCTTTATCTGCCTTACTAACTTTGTTAAAAGATCCATTCATTATCTCTTTCTTAAAGTCTAGCATTCAATCACCCCTCATATAATTTACGATTTATATTTCTGCTTTATTTATATCATATTAATTTAAATCTATTATATACAAAAAACTTCCAGCCTCAAATAAAATTTTAAACAAAAAAATTGTAACTATACTATAGAAAAAATCTATACATAGTTACAATACTAATTATAAAGTTCATTAACTATTTTATTCCAATTGTTGAGCATGCATTCAGCTATTTTCGAATCATACATTATTCCTTTATTCTTCTTTATTTCATCTTTGCATAACTCATCACTTATGGATTTTCTATACGGCCTATCACTTTTCATTGCATCTATAGAATCACAAACTGCTAATATTCTTGATGCAAACGGTATTTCTTCTTCCTTTAATCCTTTAGGATATCCTTTTCCATCCCATCTCTCGTGATGATATAAGACTATCCTAGAAATATCTTCAAACGTACTTGTTTTACTTAGTATATTATATCCAATATACGGATGATTCTTCATTAATTCCCATTCACCTACTTCCAGGCTATCTGGTTTATTTAGAATGTTATCCGGTACTCCAATTTTACCAATATCATGCAGATCTCCTGCTATATGTATCAATTCGAGCTCTTCCGTTGTCATTCCCAAGACTTCTCCTAATTTATAAGCCATATCTGCTACTCTAGTCGAATGACCATATGTATAGAAGTCTTTTGCTTCCAAGGTTGCAACCATACTTCTTACAACACCATGATACATATCATCATTATATTGATCCAATATTTCTCACCGCCTTACTAATTTTGCTATTCTTACTAAATATAATATCATAAAATCTACTGTGTTTGAATATAATTATTTAATTCAATTAAGATAATTAAAATACTTTTCAAATATTTATAGAAACTTGACGATTAAATCACAATATAGAATTCATTGTTAGGATCATATTCTTGTGTAATTTCGCCCCAATTTTTAATGATGCAATCTACTATTTCAGGATCATACATTATACCTTTATTTTTAATTATTTCATTCTTACATTCTTCATCGCTTATTAATTTTCTATAAGGTCTATTACTTTTCATAGCATCAATAGAATCACAAACTGCTATTATTCTAGATCCTAATGGTATCTCTTCCTTACATAATCCATTTGGATATCCTCTTCCATCCCATCTTTCATGATGATGTAGTACTATTTTTGAAATAATATCTAAGCTTTTTACTTTGCTTAATATTTTATACCCTATCTCTGGATGCTTCTTCATAAGCTCCCACTCTTGTAGGTCAAGTTCACCTCTCTTATTTAGAACACTATCAGGAACCCCAATCTTACCTATATCATGCAAATGCCCTGCAATGTGCAAAATCTCTAATTCTTCATTCTGTATCCCTAAATACATACCAAGCTTATTCGCCATATTTCCAACTCTGGTAGAGTGTCCAGCGGTGTAAATATCTTTTGCATCCAATGCTGCAACCATACTTTCTATTATATCGTGGTAAACTTCACTACTAAATAACATACTCATAATCATACCTCCTTAAATTAAAACGTATTTATATTGAATTAAACTCTAAATCATATTTAATTTACTTAAATTATCTCTCATTGAAAATTATTATCAATTATATTATATCCTATTCTACTTATTAATCAATATTTAACTTTTATCATAATTTTATGATAAATATGAATATTATCACTAAATACCCTATTAACTTCTTACCTTTATCACCGCTATTTTTTAAGAACAAAAGTGCATAAAAATAAGGGGAGTTAAATTAACTTCCCTTAGCTTTTAAATAACACTATTTAATTATTTTCTAAACATTCTTATAATAAATTTTATAACTTCATTTACTACTATAACCATAAATGCTAACCCTAAAACTTTACTCCACATTATCACCGATAAAGCAACTGAACTAAAGAAAGTAGTAAATACTTGAGTAAATATTATTTGAGCCAATCCAGTTATAAATATTACTTGAATAGCTATCTTATTCTTAAAAAAGTTAGGAAATATACTTTCTGCCCCAAATTCTCTGCAGTTAAATGCATTAAATAGCGCACTAAATGCAAATAATCCAAATAAAACAGTTTCCATCTCGCTTGCAAATCCGTTTTTTTCTGTGGATGCTCCTAAGATATTGTACTTCATCTGTATAAGTAAAATTGATGTAACATATATTGCATTTAGTATTATTGAGGTAATCATGCCTTTTGTAATTATACTTGAATTTCTATTTACGGGTTTTCTATTAAAAACATTCTTTCTAATTGGTTCTAAACCTAGAACTAATGCTGGGGGTCCATCCATTATTATGTTAATCCACAATAATTGAATCGTAGTAAATGGCATTTCAAAATTTAATATTTGCGAAATTATTGCAACTAAAAATGCTATTATGTTTACAGTAATCTGAAATTGTATGAATCTTTGAAAATTTTCATACACGCCTCTTCCCCACTTTATTCCATCAATGATAGTAGTAAAATTATCATCTGTTAATATTATATCTGCAGCATTTTTAGAAACTTCTGATCCAGAAATACCCATAGCTATCCCAACGTCTGCCTTTGTTAATGCTGGTGCATCATTTATACCATCACCAGTTACTCCAACTACTTCTCCATTGCTTTGAAGAGCTTCAACAATTCTCATTTTTGTCTCCGGTTTACTTCTAGCTACAATAGCTATATTTTCAATCTCATTTCTTAATTCTTTATCATTTAAAGTATCAATATATGTAGCTTCCACTGCTTTTTTTCCACCTTTAAGCATTCCAAGCTCATTTCCTATTGCTATGGCTGTGTTTATATTATCCCCAGTCAACATCTTAGTTTCAATACCAGCTCTTTTAGCTGCTTCTATAGCTTTAGCTACATCTTCCCTTAGTGGATCTCTTATTGCAACAAAACCACTGAATATTAGTCCATTTTCTCCATCTAAGAGTTTAGGTTTTAAAATACTTATCTCACTTGTAATCGCAGCCTCTGCTTCTACATCTTCAATAATCCTAAATCCAAATCCTAGAATTCTCATAGATTTAGCCTGTAGTTTCTGTATTTCTTTTATTATTTCATTTTTTCTCTCTTGTGTAAGATCTATAAATTTATTATTTATAACTTCATTAGTAGCATTTGATAACAGTATTTCAGGCGCTCCTTTTACGAGTACTACATTCATTCCTTTAATCTTCATAACAGTAGCCATGAATTTATTTTCAGAGTTAAATGGTATTTGATGAATCACTTCACTTTCTTTTCTTTCCTGTTTATAATCATATTCCTCTAGATATGAAAGTAGTGCACATTCTGTTGAATTACCTAAGTAATTTAACTTATCTCCCTCAAAACTTATATCTGCCGTTGAGTTTACAAGGCAATTCTTCACAAAATAATCATCTATATCATTTTTATCATCAAAGAACTTTCCATTTAAATAAAGATTCTCTACAGTCATCCTATTCTCAGTTAAAGTACCTGTTTTATCTGAACAAATAACACTAACAGAGCCTATAGTTTCACAAGCTTCCTTTTTTGTTACTAACGCATTAATCTTAGCCATCTTTTGCATTGTTATTGCTAGCGTCATATTAATCATAGTTGGCAACCCTTCTGGCACCGCTGCGACTATTAAAGCAATACATACAACAAAAGCTGTTTTAATAGGATCTATAGAATTTAAAAACGATATTACTCCTGATGTATTTATATTCAAATCACCAGATAGAATCATTTTGGTAACCATAAATATAAATAGTAAACCTGCTATAACGCTTGATATTTTAGTGATTGTCTTACCCAAATCCCCCAATTTTCTTTGAAGAGGTGTTTCTTCTTCATCTATTTGAAGAGTTTGAGCTATTTTACCCATTTCAGTATTATCACCAGTTGAAGTTACAACCATTGTCGCTCTACCATAAGCAATTAGAGTTCCGCCAAATCCCATATTAATTTGCTTTGCTGGAATTGGATCCTGCATTTCTTTATTTTCTTTTACTTGTATTTCCTCCATATTGACAATTACTTGAGCATTTTTTGTAACATCTTCTGATTCACCAGTCAACATATCTTCCCTAACCTTTAAATCTATTGTCTCAATGAATCTTCCGTCTGCTGGTATCATGTCCCCTGTTTCAAGATATATGATATCTCCTGGGACTAAGTCATTTTTTCCTACTTGAGTTACTTTGCCGTTTCTCAACACCTTTACAACAATATCTTCTGTCATTTTGGCCAAAGCTTCTGCTGCTTTTTTTGATTTTCCTTCTGTAATTATTCCAATAGTTATTCCAATTGCAACAGCACATACTATTCCAACTGAATCATAATATTCTCCAATAATTGCACTAACTAAAGCCGCTATCAAAAGAATAAGCATCATTGGTTCCAATAATGCATTTTTTATTTCTTCAAATATATTTCCTTCTTTTTTATGAGTAAATTCATTTTTTCCATACTTCTCAGTTCTCTCTCTTATGGATGAATCATTTAGGCCAATCTCTAGATCGACATCTAGTTCTTCTAAAACTGATTCTATATCTTTATTAAAATATTTCATTAATTAAACTCCTCTTATTAACATGTAGCTCCTTCAAATATGATTCAAAATCTTTCAATATATTTTAACATAAAACATAGTCAATATTAAGTTAACTTATAATATCGACTTAACTACTAGTTTATATTATTCATTATAACCCATTTTACTACAACAGTATCAATTTTTAGATACTTTTATTAATTAGCTTCTTTTTGAGCAAACATTTTTATTATATTTAATAACTCTCCCCCATAAGCTTCAATTTTTTTTGTTCCAACTCCTCTGATCTCCAACAATTCATCTAATGTTCTAGGTCTGCTATTAGATATTGCAATCAGACTTGTATCTGAGAATATTATGTAAGGCTTTATTTTATCCTTATATGCCCTATCTTTTCTCCAAGATTTTAAAGCTTCAAATAGCTCTGTATTTATTATAGGCTCCCTACTATCTAATATCTTAAATACAACCGATTCCTTACTTTTCAAAACCCTAATTGATCTAGAATTAAGTTTTAACATTGAATATGTACCTTCTTTCAAATCAACGTATCCATCATCTAATAATCTTTTTATTAGCTCTTTTATAAATGTACTTCCGTACTCCTTCATTATTCCATATGTTGTAACTTTATCGAGATTATTTTGTATTATTTTAGGTCCCTTAAAACCTTTTAAAATATCCACAAGAACTGATATTCCATATTGTTCTTTTGTTCTAAAAACTGTGGATAAAATCATCTGACTTTCTTTTGTAAAATCTTTTAATTCATCATCGTTTAAGCAGTTACTGCATTTATTACAGTAATTTAGCTTCCGATCATTTCCAAAATAATTCAATATATATTTTCTGTAGCATTCCTTTAAATTACAATAATCAATCATAAATTGGAATTTTCTAAGCTGTATTTCTCTTCTATTCATAGAAGAACTTCTATTTATAATATATTCCACTCTACTTATATCTTCTTCACAATAAAATAAGTAACAGTCACAATCCTCTCCATCTCTTCCTCCTCTTCCTATCTCTTGATAATACGATTCTAAGTTTTGAGGAAAAGTAAAATGTACTATGAATCTAATATTTGACTTATCTATTCCCATTCCAAATGCATTAGTCGCAATAATTACATCTAAATTCTCATATAAAAACTCTTCTTGAAATCTTTCTTTCTCTTCATCTTTGAGTCCACCATGATACTTACCAACATTAAATCCTAGGTCCCTTAAATAATAATATAAATTATCTACTTCGTTTCTTGACGCGCAGTATACAATACCAGATTCACCTTCATTTTTTCTAATTATATCCTTAACAGTTTCAATCTTATCTACTTCCTTAAGTATATTAAGACTAAGATTTTCCCTATTAATATCGCCTTTATATATATAAGGTTTCTCTAACCCCAATAATTTGATTGAGTCTTCTCTAACTTCACTTGTTGCTGTTGCAGTGAACGCTGATATTATAGGTTTAATTTTAAGACTTTTATAAAAATCTGATATTCCTAAATAGCTCTGCCTAAAATCATGCCCCCACTGAGATACACAATGTGCTTCATCTATAGCAATTTGGCATATATGAAGATCTTTAATCAATTCTCTAAATATTTTGGATTCTAATCTTTCTGGTGATATATATATTATCTTGTACTCCCCCATAGATGCTTCAATTAATATACTTCTTATAGTGTCCATATTCTGAGTACTATTTATATATGCGGCTTTAATCCCAGCCCCAACTAGATTGTCCACTTGGTCCTTCATAAGCGATATTAAAGGCGATATAACTATAGTTACACCTTGCATAATTATAGCTGGAATCTGGTAACAAATAGATTTTCCTGCCCCTGTAGGCATAAGACAAAAAGTATCCACACCATTTAAAATACTATTTATAATCTCGAATTGCCCTCTTCTTAGAGTATCAAATCCGTAGTATTTTTTTAAAGCATAAAATATCTTTTGTTTAGTATCCATCTTTGCTTCCCTTTCTCTTATATATAATAAATTCTACTTGTAAATTTCTTTTTTAGCATATGAAATAAAATAACGAGTCTAAAATGCCATTGTTATTTTTCATTAAGCAATCAAATAGATTGCTCATGGTAAGCCTATTAAACCAATATGCCGATGAGAAGAGAACCCAAATCTGTGATTTGGTGTGACTCTCTTACTCAGCGAGTGTATGCGAATCGAGCTTTCCATGTCTGAAAACAGTCTTGGCAGATGGACTTGTTATTTTTCAATTATACCTTAATACTAGTATATACCACATAATTAAAATCTTAAACATAAAATGATTATCTCCAAATTAACCCACACAACAACTCAAACAATTCTAATAAATTTTTCGGATTTTTTCCCGTTAATTTTTTTATTTTTTCTAGCCTATAATTTAAAGTATTTCTATGTATATTTAATCTATTAGCCACATTACCGATATCACCATTCTCTTCAATATATGCCTGTATAGTTTGAATAAGTTCTAATTTATTCCCTGCCTTATCAAGATTTGACATCATTGATATCAAAGGTAACTTATTGTCATGTGATAATTTTATAAAAAATCTCAATTCATCATAGCTATACACTAAGCTTGATGATTTTATCTTCGCACCAAATTCCATTGCCAATTCTGCACTTTCTAGCGAGATAGCTGCAACATCTTCCATTGCTCCAATGCTTATTCTCTTTACATCTTTATTTGTTTTTAAGTTCTCTAGTAATCCATTATATAGATCCTTAGACGTAACAAAAAATGCTATTCTATTATCAACCTCACTATAACTTGAATACTTTTGATACAATATTTTAAAGCTTCGAGAATTTATATTTCCATCCACAAGAATAACTCTGCATTTTTTCGTAAGATCTATTCCATAGCTTTTAGCTCTTTGATGGAAATTTTCATCATACTTTGTCTTTCTATGAGCTAGTTCATTATAAAATTTCTGCATACTTAATCTTTTGTTCTGAATTTCCTCATCTGCTTTAGATTGCTCTATTAATAAAACTGCTGTTACACGAACAAGTTTACTGAATCTTCTCACCTCATCAGGGTGGCCAGTTATCCCGATCACACCTATTACTTTGTCATTGATAATAATGGGTTCATTAACTCCAGGTTTCATTCTGTCATCTTCTTCAAAGACTTCGTTTATTTGTTGGTTATCTATAGCTTTCCTGGCGCCCTCATGCAAATTCCCAATCCTTTTACTATCACCACTGCCTATAATTATTCCACTTTCATCCATAACATTTATGTTATAAGGAATTACATTCATCATTTCTAAAACAATTTTTTGTGCTATGGTTTTAGATAACGTCATATCAACCATCCCTTTCTAATCTATAGTTATATTATAAGAATTCAAAGCTATAATTAGTATAGTATCTATTGAAAAATATAAATCTAATTCTAAATTTGTTTATCTATAGATAAACAAATTTAGAATTAGACTTATTAGTAGTAATTTCTAGCATAAGCTAACGACTTAACCATATTTGTATCATCATTGAAACAATCATAAATTGATGATACAGAGGAAAAAAGGTCATCAATAGAAGGAAAAGCACTAGGACTGAAAATACAACTTTTTAATTTATTCCAGATATTTTCTTGAGGATTTAACTTAGGAGAATATCTAGGAGTATTTATTAAAAACAATTCTTCGCTATGCGCGTTAGCGAAATCTTGAATTTCTTTAGATGTATGAAATTTTGCATTATCCAATAAAACATATACTTTTTTGCCCGGATTTGCGTCAAGCAATCTTTCAAGAAAAACCTCAACCTCATGTGATTTAATAGAATGTTGAGCGGAATAAGCATCCATAATGGTATCGAATTTTTTTGAAATCTCAGTTGCACCAATTAAATTAAGTCCTTCGTGAGAATTATTACTTTCCAAAACAGGGGATACACCTACCTTACTCCAAGTCCTACGAATATCAGATTCTGTCCTAAGACCAGTCTCATCTAAGGCATACAAAACAGTATCAGAAGAATTTTCTACAGTATGGAGAAGGGTTCGCATTTTTTTTAAAGACCTCTTGTTCTTTTTTATCAGCCTTACTAGGCTTTCGTTGAGCTCTTTTATAGCTTAATCTACGTTTTTTTAATAAAACTCTTATATATTCATCTGAATATTTAATACCATAGTTTTGGTTTATATATTCTGCCAAGAGAGGGCAAGTCCATACATTTCCGATGAATCCGAAATCGTTTGGACGCGTATTTAGAACAGTATTTACTAAATCATCCTTCATTTCGGCTGTAAAAGTTCCTCCGGTCAAAGCACCACGACCATCTTTAAGTGCCTTAAGACCGACGGAATTCCAACTTTTTATATAATGAATAACTGTTGATTTAGTTTTTAATAAAAACTTTGATATTTCAATAGTACTATTCCCTTCATATCTCATGATTACAGCTGTTAACACGTTACGAGCAAATTCGTCTTTAGATGAATTTCTCATTTTCTTAAGATTTTCAACCGTCCAATTATATAACGATGTTACTTCAATACCTTTTCTACCCATAGCTATTTCTCCTTACAAAAATTAACTAATACTAGTTTGTGTAAAAATAAATATGCTATGCATAAGTGTATTTATTAGTTTGGATATCTATATAGATATCCAAATTTAAAACTAAACTGATGTGATAACTTACCGAAATTAATAATATACTTATGTTCTAGTTGTAAGATACTCATGGTTTAAGCATAGTTTATGATTGTGTTATCTATATACAATACCTATTATTATACTTTTTAACACTAAAACAAAGCTAAGTATATATAATAATTAGATCATAAAGCCAAAGCAATATCTACATTATCATCATATATAAATTAAAAGTGCGTCTTAAAATAAAACGCACTTTTAATATTATACTTATATTTGATTAATCACAGTAGATTCATAAGCCTAACTATGTTTTCAGCAGTCTTTTCAATATTTTCCTTACCTTTTACCAAAGCTTCCTCTAACGAAGTTGCCCCCTTAGTTATTCCAAATATTGAATCTATTCCACTTTCATATAGAACTTCTATATCTTCACCAACTCTTCCCGCTAATGCAATTACCGGCTTATTATGTTTTTTAGCAATTGTAGCAACACCTAAAGGTGTTTTACCGTATTGAGTTTGAAAGTCTATGCTTCCTTCTCCGGTCCATACCATATCTGCCTCTTTAACTTTTTCTTCTAATGAAGCATATTCTATCACCATTTCAATACCTTTTTTTAGAGTTCCATTTAGAAATGCCATAAGTCCAGCTCCAAGCCCTCCAGCTGCTCCAGCTCCTGGTTCATTTAAAACATCTTTTCCCAATTCTTTTTTTATTACATCTGCATAATGTCTTAAATTATTATCTAATATTTCTATCATTTCCTGTGTTGCTCCCTTTTGTGGTCCAAATACATTTGAAGCTCCTTTTTCACCACAAAGAGGATTATTAACGTCACAGGCTACCTCAATTACAACATCTTTTAATCTTGGGTCAAAATTCTTTAAATCTAAACTATTTAGTTTTCCTAATTCTCCACCACCAAGAGCTAATTCATTGCCTTTATCATCTAATAGTTTTCCTCCAAGTGCCTGTATAACTCCTGCTCCACCATCATTAGTAGCACTTCCGCCAATACCTATTAACAGTTTTTTTACACCTCTATCTAAACATGCCCTTATAAGTTGTCCAGTACCATAAGTTGTAGTTAGTAAAGGATTCCTCTGATCTGGTGGTACTAAATGTATTCCACTTGCGCTAGCCATTTCTAATATTCCTATTTCTTTATCTCCCAAAATACCATACTGTGCTTCTACTTCATTACCAAGAGGTCCCATTACCTTTAATGAATATATTTCTCCATTAGTAGCATCTACTAATGACTGCATAGTTCCTTCTCCACCATCAGCCATAGGCACATGTAAGCATTTTATATTACCGTTTGCTTTTTTTATTCCTCTTTCCATTGCCTCGCAAGCTTCTTTTGCTGTCATGCTCTCTTTAAAAGAATCAGGTGCTAATACAATAACTAAATCTTTTTTCATTTTCAACGCTCCTAACTAAATTTTTATATTTTGTGAGATTATTAAACTGAACAAATTTTACTTATACTATTATTTTATAAAACCGTATATTATTATTGATACGATAACCATAGATCCTCCAACTATAGATTCATATGGCATTAATTTCATACGTTCCTTTATATTCATTTTTACTGCATCTGCTGATGCGTGGAAGAAGTTACCATGAGGTAGATGATCGATAACTACAGCTCCTGTGTTGATCATAATTGCTGCACTTAAAGGTGCGACACCAACAGCTAGTATTGCTTTCGCAAAGGTTCCTGTTGCTACAATTGCACCTGTAGATGTTGAAGCCGTAGCTGCTGCCATCAATATACCTGATATAGGTGCTAAAAATACTCCTGAAATGCCTGTTTGTTGAATACAATATACTACTGCATCACTTAAATTTGATTTAGAAATAATACCCGCTATTGCTCCAGCACCAATTAATATCATTACAGTTGGTGTCATTCTATTTAATCCTGATGTTGTATACTCAAGAATCTTACTACGTTGTCCCATTGCAAACAATCCAATTAATCCTGCTATAGGCAATATATACATTGCATCTATTTGAATAGTTGCTAAGAATTTCAAATGCAACATATTCGCTATAGGATTAAGTGCTAATAATATTACAGCAACTATTGGTGCTACCATAGCCTTTCCAAAGCTTGGCTTTACCTTATTATCTACTCTAACTGGTATTTCCGATTCTTTAATCATTTCTCCTTTTTTACTAATTAACGTCGCAACAAAATATGTAACTATAAGCCCAATTACTGCTGGTATAAATGCTCCTATCATAACTTGTGCTAATTCAACATTAAATCCTTTAGCTACCGCAATTGTATTAGGATTTGGAGAAATTATATTTCCAGCCTTACCTCCTCCTATCATAGCTAAAAGTATAGACGATTTAGTGATTCCAACTTTTTTAGCCACAGGAAGTGCTATAGGTGCAACTATAATAACTGTAACTGGTATGAAAACTCCAACCGCTGTGATTATCATACTTGATAGTGCAATTGCTAAAAGAACCTTTTTCTCTCCAAGTTTTTCTACTATAGTTTCAGCAATTTTCTCTGCTGCTCCAGATTCAATTAGCACACCTGCAAGCACTCCTGCTGCTATTACACGAACGACTGCTCCCATTACGCTATTCGTACCTTCAATTATGGCCTGTGCTGTATTAGCTAAACTAGCACCACCAATCAGTCCGCCTATAACAGCTCCTCCAAAAAGTGCATATACAGGATTCACTTTCCTTAAAATTAATATTATAGCGATTACTAATCCAATAATCGCTCCACTCCAATGAATAACTGCCATTATATTTCCTCCTCAAATTTAATAATTATACAATTTTATCCTTTATGATACCGTGTAAGCGAGTTAACGTTTACTAACATATACATAATAATATATTTATTAAGCTCTTGATATTGTTTACTTGACATTTTTTTTTGTGTATTTGAACAATAAACTCTTAATTTAAATCTTATATTCTACTTTATTAGTTGAATTCTGATACTAAACACAGCTTTTAAAGATCTATGCCTTTTTAAGCAAAACTGCCACTGCATCTAGTCTTTATTCATAAATTTAATATTATTAAACTCTGAAAGTCTGCCTTTTAATAGTATAATCGTAACTATTCTAACTGTTTTACTTTTTCAATTTTTTTAATCTATTGTGCATTATAACAATAATTCAAAAATTAAAAGCTGCCGACATTTTGCCGGCAGCCTTAGAATAGAATAACCAAATTTAAATTATCTTAAATTTCTATTTAAACATATCTTTAAATAATCTACTTTCCTTCACATCTTGAGTTACTTTAGCCAAGTTGCTAGTATCTCCAATTAAAATAGCTCCACATAAACGATTGTTTGCAAAATAATATTTTTTATATGTCTTCTTAACTGGATCTTTAAATTCAACTGTTTTATATTGAATTTCTGGGTTCTTACCGTTGTCACCAATTGCATACAGTGAAGTATTAGCTCCATTAAATGTTAATGCTGCATCTACTGTTTCATAAGTTAATGAATCTCCTGCTGCATTAGCACCTGCTACTTTTCCCATTTCTAGAGCTTGTGGCCATATTCCATAGTTTACTCCATTATATTCTGCACAATCTCCACATGCATAAATATCAGAAACATTAGTCTCCATTTTTTCATTTACTATTATTGCTCTATTAACATCAATTCCTGCTTCCTGAGCTATTTTAGAATTAGGTACAATACCACAAGATATAACAACTAAATCAGCTGCAATAACTTCTCCTCCATTAATTCTAACTCCAGTAACTGAATTTTCGCCTTCTATCTCATCAATTTTTACGCCTAATCTCACATCAATTCCTTTATCTTTAATTATTTCTTCAAGGAATTTTCCGCCTTCATAATCTAATTGACGTCCCATTAATTTATCAGCAAGCTCTAATACTGTAACTTTACATTTTGCTTTTGTTAATTCCCATGCAGCTTCAAGACCGAGAACTCCTCCACCTATTACAACTGCATTCCTTACCTTTGGCAATAATTCTGTAATTTTATCTGTATCAGAAATTCTACGAATTGCTATAACTTCTTTCTTATCTTTCCCTGAAATTGGTGGAACAAAGCATTCAGCTCCTAAAGCATATATACATTTATCATACTTTAATTTAATTCCATCTTTAAACACAGCCTCTTTATCTTTAGCATTTATTTCAATTAACTCTCTGTCAAGAACATTTGTAATATTATTTTCTTTATACCAAGCTTCATCATGAACTGCAATTTGTTTCGAATTAAATTTAGCTATCATTGACTTTGTAAGCATTGGACGATTATAACCTAGCACATTTTCATTAGAAACTAATACTATAGAGCAAGTTTCATTTCTTTCTCTTATAGACGTTGCAGCGCTTATACCTGCCGCTCCATTTCCAAGAATTAGATAAATTTCATTTGTATTATTTTTATAATTGCTATCATCTATTTCAACTGGTACGAAATTTTCTTTTCCTACACCACAAACTGGACATATTTCAAGACTTGAATCAAATATTTCTCCACACACTAAACATTTTACTAATGTTCTTTTAGCTGATTTTTTCTTTGGATTCTCTTTATTTTGAAGTATACATCCAAAATTATATCCATAATCATAAGCCTCACTTAATTCACTATCACTAGGCTTAAATTTAATTCTAAATCCATCATCCACAACCTTCATCCTAAGTTGTTTTAATCTTTCTATAATGTGTGGAACTCCTTCACCACTCCATCCATAACTTCCAAAGGCACTAGCAAGTTTTCCTCCATGTGTTCTAGCAAACATCTTTATAGTTAAATCCCAAATTGGCTCTAAAGCCTCACCAACTATAGTAGGTGTTCCAAATAAAATTCCATCAGCGAATCCTAATTCTTCAATTACTTTTTCCTTATCATCTTCTACTAAATCGTACGATCTTACATCTATATCTCCGCTATCTTTAATACCTTCTGATATTTTACCAGCTAACTCTTTAGTATATCCATACGCACTAACATAAGGTATAATTACTGTTTTTCTTGGATTTGGATTAACTACAGTACACCATTCTTTATAAAGTTCCATGATTTCATCAATCCTACAATCTATAACTGGACCATGCCCAGTACATATCATATCAATATCTAGATCTTTAATTCTATCTAATGCCTTAACCATGTATGGCGTCTTAAAAGGCCCAATGATACAATCAAAATAATATTTAGTAGCTCTTAAGTAACCCTCATTATCTTTAACCTTACTCAATAATATTTCATCAAAACTATAGTGAGATCCAAACGAATCACAAGTTATAAGGGTTTTATCCTCTTCAATATATGTATACATTGTATCTGGCCAATGTAAATTAGGTAAGAACATGAAACGTAATGTTTTATCTCCCAATTCTAAAGTATCATTTTCTTTTACTGTTATGCTATAAAAATCACGATTTACAATATTCTTTAGAAATCCTATAGCAACTTGTGTACCAACTATTTTAATATTAGGATTGATTTCAATAAGCTTTTCTATACTCCCAGCATGATCAGGTTCTGTATGATTTACTACAATATAATCAATATCATTAATATCAACTAATTTATTTAATGCACTTAAATACCCATCCCAAAATTTAGCTTTAGCAGTTTCAAATAATACAGTCTTTTCCCCTGTTTTAAGTAAGTAGGAATTATAAGATGTTCCAAACTCTGTCTCCATAACTATATCAAATACTTTTAAACCAGGATCTAAAACTCCTGTCCAATAAAAATTCTTTTTTAATTCTAATATTTCCATATAAAATTCCTCCCTATAACTTTCATCTATATGAAAATATTATACCTTTTTTTATAGTAAAACTGTATCAAATACTAGAAAATTATTATAATTCACAATTAATAAATCTATTTTATAGGAAATAATACGAGTTTAAAAGGTATGATTCATTATATTTTACGGCCATCTTAAACAATTTATTTTTTATTAATTTTATTGAAACTTTTCCATTTTTATAATCTTCAATACTTTTTAAAAAGCTCATTTTCTCTTTATCATCTGCTAAATTCTTAAAATATCCCCATACATGTAATGCAGTATTTATTGAATTTCCAATTGTTATTTCCTCTTCCATGGCATCTTCAATATAATTATAAAACTTAACCGCTGGATACTGAGTTTTATCTTTAAGCAGCTTCCTTATTTCTAAGTAATTTGAAGGAGAATTCTCTAAAACCTTGTATTTATATCTTCCCCATTCTTCCTCAAGTTTTTTTATTTTAGTATTTTCAGCTATAGAATTTATACACTTTACAGCTGAAAAATTTTTATCCTTAACTTCAAGCATTATATCTATATCTTTCCCTTTTACACTTTCATAGAACTCTATAAACTTATTAATTTTTATTGTATTTGAATGAGAGCCTGCCTTTTTTAATGGGTCTTGCTGAGAATAATGTATTTTCTGCCTTCCATCTTTCTCTTTCCATGTTTTATTACATTCACTTATCCAATATGAATCACTTTTTTCTCTATCATAACAATTTATCTCATTATGAAGATTATCAAAAATAACCGGAATATTTAGTTCCTTTCCTATTTTAAGAACATCATTTATATTGTAAGATTTATCATCATTTTCAATAACAAGTCTTTGTTTAACTCGATTATCTAATTGTTTATAATTGTTTACGAATCTGTTTATTGCTTGCTCCTTATCATTATAAACTCCACCAATATGCAATATAATTTTATGATTTTCTCCAACTCCCAAGTTATCTAAAACTTTAACATGATAATTTAAGTCTTCAATTGCTCTCTTTACAACATCATCATTAGGAGAATTAAGTACTGTATATTGCCCTGGATGCATCGATACTCTTATATTATTATTCATAATCTTTCTACCTATTTCCGCAAATTCTTGCGAAAACAGCTTCCACCACGATAATTGGTTCAAGTGACTGGATCCGAATGGTATTAAGTCTGAACTAATCCTAAAAAGCTTTATGTCATTCTTTATATTATAATCAATTATATTATTAAGAGATTTTAAATTATACGATATTATTTCCAATAACTTTTCTTCAGTTAAACTCTTAGCAGTGCAGCTTTTTAGATTAGCATCTGGAACTCCTATTGTTAAACATGCATATCCTATACTCATTATTTAATCTCCTTTTCTAATAATCTTAGTTACCCATTCGCTTATTTTAGTACTCTTTAAAATATTATACCTTTGATTCTTTAGCTCTTGTTTAGTATCAAATATATACAATAATCCAAAAATAACAAGTCATTTAATTTCCTTTATACTGTTATGTCTCATTTCTGACATTGATTCAAGTAAACTTTTTCATTAATTCAAATAAAGTGTAAACCCAATCTTTAACTTGTAGTTTTAAAATATGATAACTAAAATTAGGACTTATTACAATAAGTCCTAATAAAATAACAATTACATATTAATTTTTATTTAGATTTTCTTTATTTAAAAGCAGGAATCCAAAATTATAACCATAATCATAAGCATCACTTAACTCACTCTCACTTGGTTTGAATTTAACACGGAATCCTTCATCAACAACCTTCATTCTAAGTTGCTTTAGTCTTTCTATAATATGAGGAACAGCTTCCCCACTCCATCCATAACTTCCAAAAGCACTTGCTAGTTTATTACCATGAGTTCTTGCAAAGATTGAAGTAGTTAAATCCCATATTGGCTTTAGAGCCTCACCAACTATTGTTGGTGAACCAAATAAAATACCATCTGCAAATTCTAGTTCTTCAAGAACTTTGTCTTTATCTGCCTCTACCATATCATAAACTCTAACATCTATATCTCCACTAGCCTTAATTCCTTCTGCAATCTTTTCTGCTAATTCTTTTGTATACCCATACGCACTTACATATGGTATGATTACTGTCTTTCTAGGATTTGGATTTGAAACATTAGACCACTTCTTATAATATTCCATAATTTCATCTATTCTACAGTCAAGAACTGGACCATGTCCTGTACAAATCATATCAATTTCTAAATCTTTAATCCTATCTAATGCTTTAATCATGAACGGATTCTTAAAAGGTCCAATAATACAATCGAAATAATATTTAAGAGCTCTTAAATATCCCTCATTATCTGTAACCTTACTTAGTAGAATTCCTTCAAAACTATAATGAGAACCAAATGAATCACAAGTAACTAAAGTCTTATCTTCTTCAATATAAGTATACATTGTATCAGGCCAATGTAAATTTGGTACTGACATAAAACGTAAAGTTTTGTCACCCAAGCTTAAAGTCTCATTTTCTTTAACTATTATTCCATTAAATTCTCTGTTAACAATATTCTTCAAGAATCCTATAGCAACTTGGCTTCCAATAATCTTAATATTAGGATTCATTTCAATAAGTTTTTCTATACTTCCTGCATGATCTGGCTCAGTATGGTTTACTACAATATAGTCAATATCCTTAATATCAACTAGCTTATTTAACGCCTTTAAATATCCATCTAAAAACTTAGCCTTTGCAGTTTCAAATAATACTGTTTTTTCACTTGTTTTAAGTAAATAAGAATTATAAGAAGTTCCAAACTCTGTTTCCATGATAATATCAAATACCCTTAAATTGGCATCTAATACTCCTGTCCAGTATAAATTTTTTTTCAATTCTAATATTTCCATGTAAAAATCCCTCCCTAGATATATTTCGTCCAAATCAGAGCATTATACACCTTTTTTGTATAACAAACAATTAATAATACCTTTAACATCGTTATACTAATGTATTTCACCATATATATTATACACAAATTCTTATATATTTTCATAAAAACATATAATATATTGCTTTTTCGTTAATTAACTATATATTTGCAAATTCTAAGTATAATCTCGTACTTTTTTACTTATTCCTCTACAAATGTTGTTTATATATATCTGAAAATTCAATATTTATTTTTTCTACACAAGTATTAATTATATTATTACTTATATTAACTCTTTCTTTACTTTTATTTAATACCTTTACTGGAAGTTTAATCGTAAATTTAGTTCCTACTCCATATTTACTTTCCACTGATATCGTGCCATCATGCATCTCTACTAAGGACTTTACGAGAGATAATCCAATTCCGCTTCCTTCATAATTTCTTGTAAAAGATTTATCTACTTGTCTAAATCTATCAAAAATAATTTCAACTTTTTCTTCTGGAATTCCTATACCTGTATCTTCTACAGACAAGGTTATATATTCTTCTCCATCAAATATATTTACAAATATGCTTCCATCATCATCTGTAAACTTTATGCAATTAGACAGTAGGTTTAACATAATCCTTTCAATTTTATCAGGATCACAAGCAATAATTTTTTCTTCAACATCGGTATCAAATATAAGGTTTATATTGTTATTGATTATATAACCAGCTACTGACAGAGTGATTTCTTCTACGACACTGACAATGTTACAATTAATCATATCAATCTCAAAATGTCCTGCATCTAATTTAGTTGAATCAATTAAATTATTTATTAAACGAAGTAATCTAAAACAATTTTGTCTTTCAATGTCTATATTATTAATTATCTTTCCTTTGTCGATCGGTTTTTCTTTATCTAAAAGATCTCTTCTTAGAATTTGTATTACACCTAGTATTATATTAAGTGGTGTTCTCAATTCGTGAGAAATATTAGCAAAAAATTCAGTTCTTAATTTTTCTAATTCCAAAGCCTCTTCTTTTGATTTTAATTCAGTATTTTTTCTTTCAGTTATGTCTCTTACAGTTGCAATAATGGCCTTCTGCTCATTAAATATTATTGCACGACTATTACTCTCAACCCAAAACTCTTTATGATTTTTATCTATTGAAATAGCTTCAAGGGTTACTGGAGTATTAATCTTATTTTTCTTTCTATCATTAATCAATTTAAGTATATCATCGTATATGTACGGTGAATTTTTTGAAATAATATCTTTTATACTCATACCAATTAGTTCATCATGTAGATATCCATATAGCCTATTAGCAGTATCATTAACGTTAACTATAATCCCATTAAAATCATGAATTAATATTGCATCACTTACCGAATTGAAAATAGTGCTTAAGTAAACTTCACTTTTCTTTAATTTCTTATTTGTTTGCTTTAACTCATCTATAAGCTTAATATTTTTCATTTTCAATTCATATGTCTCCAAAGCCCTTTTTACGGAAATTAACAACTCATCTGCCTCCAATGGCTTTAAAAGAAATTTATAAATATGCCCTTCATTAATTGAATCAATAATATCTTTCACATCCATGAATCCAGTTAAAATAATACGAATTGCATTTGGGACAATAGATATTGTTTGCTTTAATAATTCAACCCCTGTCATTCCTGGCATGCGCTGATCTGAGATAATCAAATTGATTTTTTTAGAACATGATTCATCTTTAAGTATATTTAATGCTTCAAACCCATTTTCTGCTTTGATTACATCATACTCTTCTTCTAAGAGTCTTGTTAAAGCCTCAAGATTTGCTAGTTCATCATCAATTAATAGTATTGTATATTTTTTATCTTTACTATCTGTTTTATTAAGTTCTCTAAGCTTGTCCTTATTTATAACAAATTTCATTTATCTTCTCCTTACTGAAATTAAAATATAATTTTAGATTATGGTGCCTTATTGATTTTATTATTAATATCTTTTAGTAAGGAATATGAATAGTTATAGTTGATCCTTCCCCCACCTTAGATTCCACATCAATACTTCCATTGTGTTTTTCAATAATACCATATGATATAGACATACCTAACCCTGTTCCTTGTCCCATTGGTTTAGTTGTAAAAAATGGTTCAAATATTCTTGATATTGTATCTTTAGTCATACCACACCCATTATCACAAAATTCGATTATAATTTCTTTGTTATTGTCAAAAACGCTTATACCTATTAATCCATTATTCTCACATACTAAGTCATTTTGTTTTTCAACTATAGCATGACACGCATTTACAATTATATTTAAAAATACCTGATTTAATTGTGAAGGATAGCACTCTATCTTCCTATGAGTTTGAAAGTTTTTTATAAATTTAATTTGTTTAGTATATTTGGTTTTAACCAACCTTATCGTTGTTTCCAAAGCTTCTGAAACATCTATCTCTTTTTTAACTGCCTCATCAAGCCTAGAGAATAATCTCAAATCGTTAACTATGGTTGTTACTTGATTAGATCCATCTAGAATATTAATTATTGATTTAGAAAATTTGTTGAAATATTGTTCGAAGAAATTTAAAACATCATCATCCGCATTATCCAATAATTCAATAACTTTTTCTTTAAAATTGCATAAATCCATATCCAGAACTTTTGAACTTAAATATATATAATTAATAGGATTATTAATTTCATGTGCCACCCCTGCTACTAAAGTACCAAGACTAGCCATCTTTTCTGATTGAATCAATTTTGACTGAGCTGACTTGAGCTTATTATGTTGTTCTTCTAACTCAGCAAAAGTCTGCATAAGTTGTTTTGTTCTTTCATTAACTTTATCTTCTAATTCATCGTTAACGCGTTTTAACTCTTCACTAATTTTTTTACGTTCTGTAATATCATTCCAAACAAATATTACGCATTCTATACAGTCAATTTCAATTATTTCCGTTGAAAATAATCCAACTCTAACTTCTCCATATTTAGTGTTCCAAGTTATCTCTTCATTACGTAGCATGCCTCCACTATCTAATATTTGAATCACCTTCAAGCGATGTTCTTCATTTTCCCATAAGTTAAACTCATCTGAGTAATGACCAATTATCTCTTCACGTTTATATCCAAAAGTGCGTAAAAACGCTTGATTTATTTCAATGTATAGTTTATCACTAAGCCTTACAATAGCTATTACATCAGCACTATAATTAAATGCCTTATTAAATTTCTCTTCTGAATATTTGAGTTCATTTATTGCTTCATTCCTCTGCTTAATCATATTATATAAAGTTTGAGCCATATTATTAAATTTAATAGCCAATTCCCCTATTTCATCTCTTGAATTAATAAATAATCTGTGAGTCAAGTTCCCATTTGATATCTCATCAGTTCCTACACTCAGCTCATATATAGACTTGGTAACAATACGAGAAACAATACTTATTGCTAGCCAAAGAAGTAAAACCATTACCAAAAGCCTTATGATTGTCGCAATTATGTAATTTTCAATAACTTTTGATTTATAATACCTTGTAAGACCTATAGTGACCTCACCTATTGGTATTTCATCTTTTAAAACGTTGACTTTCTTTATAATCAAATTTTGCTCAGAATATATATCATCTTTTTTATACTTATTGTATATTTCTCCATTACCTTTAGCTTTAACTTGAATATAACCAATTTCCTCATCCTCAAATAATGCATCACTAATTTCTTTAATTCCTACAATATTTAAATTCCAAATTGGGTCTTGATAGCTAAGTGCTGCTAATCTAGTGATTGTTTCAACTTTTTGCATTGAATCCTTATTTATTCCTGAAACCAATATTATTATTCTTATTATTTCAAATATTAACATGGTAATTATAACTACTGTTAATGTTGAAATTGTAAATCTACGCTTAATCTTCATATTCCTAAATTTCTTTTTTATGCTCATAACTTAACCCTTATTTATCCATATGATTTAATACTGGAATATACTCTTTACTTCCAAATAGGTCTTCATACTTAAATCGTGAAATATTATCCCTTGAAATTATAGGCACACACGGACCACTTTGGAATGGGAAATCTACTCCTGCCTTTTCTCCATTTAAAATTCTTACAATCATATCTAATGCTATTCTACATTGTTGGATAGTTTGATCTGATGGAGAAGCTAATACAGCTCCCTTTTTTATTAGATTAAAAACATCACTTGTCATATATGTTGATACAATTCTTATATTTTTAAATTTCTCTTTGCGTTTAGAAATAAATTTTTCAGCTTCAATTACTGCTGGAGCACAACCAACTAAATAATCATAATCGTCATTATTTTCTAAAACACTTGTTATATGTAATCGCTGCACATCAGGTCTTGTGTCTCCATAAAAAGGATTGCTAATATCTATCTTTTGATCATTTGTCTTTAACCTTGAAACTGCATCTTTAAAACCATTTAATGTATCTGATGCCCACCCTGATTCTTTTGGCCCAGGGAAAAATGCAATTTTTATATCTTTCCCTGCTGAATCTTCAACAACATACTCTCCTGCTTTATATCCCATATCATAATAGGAAACTATTGCTTTTGCGCTAATATCAGGACTATTAATATCATTTACTAGTGCAACAATAGGCTTATCATTATGAACAATATTCTCTACATCTGAATTAAATTTTGTATTATCTAATGTAGCAAACACTATTCCATCAATTTTATCATCCTCTGCTAAGTCCATCAGCTCTTCTTTTTGATTTCCAAACTCTATATAGCCTCCAACTGCATATAACTTTACCTTCACTCCTAATTCCTTTGCATAATTTATTATTCCATAATTCGCTGAGACCCAATATTGATCTTCAAAATGAGGTAGCAAAACGCCTATTGTATATTCCTTCTTAGGCTTAATATGCCTCCACTTTTCTTTTACAACGCCTCTCATATCACCCTCTTTACTATTTGAAGCAGCATCAATATTATAATAGCTATTTACTATTAACTTTTTTTTACCTATTTGTGTAAGAATTCTATCATCATTTGTCTCCACTGTTGTTATACTCTTCGATACACGTTCTCTTTCCACGTATTCTTCTTTTTCTTTTCTGACAATATCATTAGATCCTATGTTCTTGTGATTTTTTATATATGCTAATCCCAATATAAATACTACTGACGTTATCAAAATTGATAGTCCTAACTTTCTATTGATATATTTTCCAACTTTCGTAGCAAAGCACATCCTTACTTTCAAGCTCTCTATGGATATTACCTGCAGTATTACTTTAATCGTCATTAAACTCCATTAAACTTGCTATTCTACTATAATCTTTATGCTATCTTAAGTTTAATTTTTTTACTATAATTTGTCAAAACATACTATATGACAATATTCTGCAAAATATATTTTATGCTCAGTATAAATAAGAATAAAATAAAAGCACTATACCAGAAATTCCAGTAAACAGTGCCTTTAAAATACTATATATTTAATTGTTAGATTTTAATAAATTCATTTTTTAATTCTTTAGCGGCTGTAGTAATATCTTCCTTTGCTATAATAGCAGAAACTATTGCAAGTCCATCAATTCCTATTCCCTTGAAATCCTTAACTCTATCCTTATTTATTCCACCTATTACAACTATAGGTATAGATACATTTTCTCTAATTTTTCTTAATTCATTCATACTAGTTGAATCTGCGTCTTTTTTAGTACCAGTTGAATACATCGCACCAACTCCTAAATAATCAGCTCCATTTTTTTCTGCTTCAAGAGCTTCATTTACAGACCCTGTTGAAACTCCAAGGATTTTATCATTTCCTATGACTTTTCTTACAATTGCTGCAGGAATATCACTTTGTCCAACATGCACTCCAGCCGCATCTACTGCTAGTGCAATATCCACTCTATCATTTATTATTAATGGAATATTGTGTTTATCTGTAATCTCTTTAACTCTCACAGCTGTATTATAGAAGTCGAGTGATGAACAATCTTTTTCTCTTAATTGAATTAATGTACATCCTCCAATTATAGCTTTTTCCACAGCTTCTTCTAAAGTTTCTGTACTCATTAAATCTCTATCTGTTACAAGGTAGATACTATAATCTATTTTAGGTTTCATGAAACTTCTCTCTCCTTCATATTATATTTTAGATAAGTTCACACATTAATGCGTGTATTTCATTTCAATGATATACACGCAAACATTGTTTATTATATTTCCTTTATCTTATTCATCTTTTCAATGATATTAGAAGTCAAATTGCTTATGGCATCTATAATTGCAATATGAAAACTTCCTGTTCCAATCTTCCCTGCTTTATCCAAAGCAATTTCACCCGATATTCCCATGGAAATAATACCAGAAACTGCTCCTATAAAATAATCTGAACCTGCCCCACAAAACGCTCCAATTAATGCAGTTGTCATGCAACCTGTTCCTGTGACGTTAGATAACATCTTAGTTCCATTTTCAAGTATAACTACTCTTTCTCCATCAGATATAATATCTGTTGCACCTGTAATGGCTACAGTACACTGAAGTTTTTTAGCTAAGTTTTTAGCTACATCTATTCCCTCATCATTTCCTGTTCTTGCGTCATTTTCTGAGGCATCAACTCCCTTAGTTGTAGAGCCTAATCCGCTTATAAATTTAATCTCAGACATATTTCCACGTAAAACACTTATTTTCACTTCTTCTAATAATCTCTTTGTTGTTGAATTTCTAAATTCTGATGCTCCTGCTCCAACTGGATCAAAAACGACTGGAATATTTAATTCATTTGCTTTCTTACCAGATGCAATCATAGATTCAATAGTTCGCTCATTTAATGTTCCAATATTTATTACAAGGGCAGATGAAATCTTAGTAATATCCGCTGCTTCTTTTATATCATCAGCCATAATTGGTGATGCACCTATTGCAAGTAAAATATTCGCACAATCATTAACCGTAACATAATTTGTTATATTATGTACAAGTGGTTTCTTATTCCTAACTTCATTTAATAAACTTCCTATTTTAATTGATATTTCATTACTCATAAATATCTTTTAGTAAGAATTCATTCTTTTAATAATTCTCACTAAAATACCTCCTCTCAAAAGTAAAAATTTTTCAAGTTTCTTTTGCTTGATATCTATGTTGCAATTATGAACTTACATTTAAAATTTTAATAAGACAAATGCTAAATTGAAATAATACTGTAGAAATTCACTTGCAACATAGATAATTATAATTTACGTAAATCTTATTTCTGATCCAGAAGCTCCACTTTATCGCCATTTAAAATTCTGTTAGTTGTTCTTACTGCACACATTTTCCCGCACATAGAACAGCTATGCATATCTTCTGGTGGTACACTTTCAAAATATTCCCTAGCCTTTTTCCCATCAATAGCAATCTTGAACATCTCTTCCCAATCAAGTTTTTGACGAGCATCTGCCATTGCATTATCTCTATCTCTAGCCCCTGGAAGTCCATTAGCAATGTCTGCTGCATGAGCTGCAATTTTCGATGCAATAATTCCTTCTCTAACATCAGATAAATCAGGAAGTCTTAAATGCTCAGCTGGTGTTACATAGCAAAGGAAATTAGCTCCATGTGTTGCTGCAATAGCACCACCAATGGCTGAAGTTATATGATCATACCCAGGTGCAATATCTGTAACAAGAGGGCCTAATACATAGAAAGGTGCCCCATGACATAATCTTTTTTCAATTTGCATATTAGCTGCAATCTCATTCATTGCCATATGACCTGGTCCTTCTATCATAACTTGTACGTCTTTTTCCCAAGCTCTTTTTGTTAATAATCCTAACTCTATAAGTTCTGTAATTTGTCCAGCATCTGTTGAATCATCAATACAGCCAGGTCTCATAGCATCTCCAAGACTTATTGTTACATCATATTCTCTTAGTATATCAAGTAATTCATCATAGTATTCATAAAATGGATTCTCATTTCCTGTCATCTCCATCCACGCAAATAGTAATGACCCACCTCTTGATACTATATTTAATCTTCTCTTATCTTCTTTAAATAGCGAAACTGTTCTTTTATTTATTCCTGCATGAATAGTAACAAAATCAACCCCAGCTTTAGCATGAGCTAACACCACGTCAAGAAAATCTTTAGCTTTTATATCTAAAAGATCTTTTTCAAGGTATCCAATTGCATCATACATAGGAACTGTTCCTATCATAGCTGGAGAATATTCTATAAGCTTTTCCCTGAACTCTTGAGTCTTCCCATAATTACTTAAATCCATTATTGCTTCTGCACCAAAATCAACTGCCATTTTTACTTTTTCCATCTCTCTGCAATAATCAACCGAATCTCCTGATATCCCTAAGTTTACATTTATCTTTGTTCTTAATCCATCACCAATCCCCTCAGGGCTAAGTGATTTATGGTTGATATTAGCCGGTATAGCTACTTTACCTTCTGCAACAAGTTTCATTAATTTTTCTTCTGAAATTCTTTCTTTTTCCGCTACTATTTTCATTTCCTTTGTAACTATACCTTTTTTAGCTGCTTCCATTTGTGTTTTATAATTCATTTCTTTCCCTCTCCTCATACCATTATTATTTAATTTATTAGTTATAAAATTTAACTTGAGTTCTATAGTATTATTCAATCATTCCTGCTTTCTTATATATCTCGTAAAAATGGTTAGTAGGGCCTACACCTTTACCAAGCTCAAAACCATGTTCGATTGCACATGTTATATACTCTTTACCACTTCTAACTGCTTCCTCTATTGTCATATTCTTAGCTAAATTTGCTGCTATAGTTGAAGATAAAGTACATCCTGTTCCATGAGTATGGGTAGTATTTATTCTTTCTTGCTTTAGAACAAGAAAGTTATTTCCATCATATAACAAGTCTGTTGCTTCCCCTTCTAAATGCCCTCCTTTAACTAAAACTGCCTTCGGACCAAGTTCTTTAAGTTTCAAGGCCGCTTCCTTCATTTCATCTAAGTTTTCTATTTTCATCCCTAAAATTTCTTCTGCCTCTGGCAAATTAGGAGTTATTAATGTTGCTAATGGAAATAATTCCTTAACTAAAGTATCTTTTGAATCCTTCGATAACAGATTAAATCCACTTTTAGAAATCATAACTGGATCTAGAACTATCACTGGTAGTTTATCAACTTTTCTCAAAGATTTTGATATAGCTTTTATAGATTCAATTTTAGAAACCATTCCTATTTTTATAGCATCTACTCTTATATCTTCAAAAATAACATCTATCTGAGATTCAATCATTTCAGGATTTATATCTTGAATTCCAAAAACCCCCATAGTATTTTGAGCCGTTACCGCTGTGATAACACTCATCCCATATACTCCATTTGCTGAGAAAGCTTTTAAATCCGCTTGAATTCCTGCTCCTCCACAAGTATCTGATCCTGCAATAGTTAATGCTCTAAACATAAACTCATCCTTTCACCTGTAATATTTCATTTAAATCTTATCTATGTTATTAGTTTCCTCTCTTTTAACTTGAAACTCATTATCTACTAGTATTTTTTTAATGACAGGAACTTTTACAAAAAAGTACGCTATAATTGCTCCAACACTACAACTTGATATAAACGGAACAACATATACAAAAATTGCTACTTGTTTTCCTAACACCATTGTAGCTATAGGATAAGCTAATAATGCTCCTAATATTCCAGTTCCAATTATTTCTCCAATTACTGCAATGCCCGGCTTTCTAAATTTTTTATAAAGAATTCCTGCAAGTAATGCTCCTACCATGCTTCCTGGAAAAGCCAATAAACTTCCTGTTCCCATAAAATTTCTTATTAGGGATGTCACAAATGCATTCATAAGAGCATATACTGGCCCAAGTGTTATTGCTCCAACTACATTTACGAAATGTTGTATTGGAGATATTTTAGCAGCTCCAATCGGTATTGAAAATGTTCCAAAAATAACAGAAATACCGATTAACACGCCACTTAACGCCATCTTCTGTGCTTTACTCTTTTCTTTCATTAAAATTCACTCCTTTAATAATAAAATCAATAAACTTACTTTTTAATGTGAAATAAATTTACTAAATCACCTTTACAATGACGTTTAAATTGATTAACCTTAAAAGAAGTTAATTATTTTGCATAAAAAAAATGTATCCACAAGGGATACATCAATAAATCATGCACAAATCATATCAATACTTACACAAATAATATTAATATACTTCCCTACGCTGGTATTATCCAAATCAGGTTATAAGAGTCTAGGAAATCAATCTTTCCAATCTCAGCCAAAATATTAGCTCCCCTAGTTATTCAATTACAAAATTTTCTTTCACAATTTAAAGGTTATACCATTAAGTTTCAAACGTCAAGTATATTTTATTATTTTGCTTCATTCAAAGCATTTGTTACCGCACTCATGATACCCTTCGAACTATAAGTTGCTCCAGATACAGTATCCACTGATGTTGATTGTTTTGAAATTATGCTCTTAATTATAGTACCCTCTGCTCTTTGATAAAACTTTGGAGTATCTTGATTGGATATAGCTTGTATACTTGATATTTTTCCATCAGACACAGTTACAGAAATCTTAGTTGTTCCTCCTCTATATCCTGTTCCACTTCCTGTGTATGTCCCATCTTTATATTCACTTGCATTATTTTGAACTGTATTTGAACTTGTAGTTTCATGATTTAATTTTGAACTTTCTGGTGCAGCTTCAGTTTGTGAATTTATATTGCTTGAAACTGCATTACTCTTAGCTGCGATTCCAGATTTAGTTACTGCATTGCCGGCGAAATTAGTAAGTCCATATATACCTAAAAATGTAGCCATAGCTACTGATCCTGTTAACTTAGCATCCAAATCTCTTCCAAGTACATTTACATTAGCATTATTTCTGTAACATACTTCAGTACATTTTAAGCAATTTATACACTCTCCACCTTTGACACAATCTACCTTATAGAGCGGTAACCCCATTGAGCAATTCATTGTGCAAGCTCTACATTTACCACAATCAGCTTTTGGCTTATTAATCTTAACTATTCCAATCTTAGAAATAATAGAGAATATTGCACCTAAAGGGCATAGATATCTGCAGAAAAACCTCTCAATAAACGCTGATCCTATTGTGATTAATATTAAAAATATCAATCCAACAAGTAAATTCGAAAAAATAGTAGATACATCAGTTATTTGACCAAATACATCCCAAGGGCTTGTGCTTTCCAGTATACTGCTTCCCATAGTCCATGAAATAGCTATTATAAAAAGTAATACTAAATATTTGAAATACTTAAGTATAGAATCAACTTTTTCATCTACTTTAAACTTTATTTTGAATATTTTTTTTGATATAAAATATATTAAGTCATTATATGCACCAAATGCACATATCCAACCGCAGAACCATCTTCCTAATACTATAGTCAAAAGCATAATAGCTATAAATTCTATTAAGCTTGGTAATGCTTCCAAAAAGTTAACATTACCATTGATAATCATTTGATATACAGTTTTTACTTCACTGAATGTCATTGAATAAAGACCTGGTAACAGAATAAATGCAATCAATTGTATAATATGCCTTATAATCTGCGATTTTTTTATTTTACTTGCCATGTTTCTTTCCCCTTTTCTAACTCTCTATATTTAGCAATAATAATTTTTTATGTTAATTATCATTAATCATATTTTTCCAATTAATTTCCAATAGAAATATTATTTTCACTTCATTATCTGCTATTGCAATTTCTTTAATTAAGTGAATTATAGCAATAGAACCTTAATGCGCCCTTAATCTAAGCTGAGAATTCGCTGAGAAATGGCAATTAAAACATTTTAGAATTAAGGAAAAGGCTAAATTGTACGAAAAATCTAACTAAAAAAAGATAGTACAAATTGAATTTATCCCTGCTAATAAGTTATATTCCAACTTAACGAGGTTTGTTTCAATCGGTATTATCTCTTCTTATCATTTTGCTTGATTTAAAGCTTTCTTATTTCCTCAATTATGTCCTTACCTCTATATTTAGCTTCAGACACAATAGCTAAAAAAATTCACTATCTGTTAATGTAAAAATACTTTCATCAATACCTGATGTTTTATATATTTTCTTATCTTCTGTAATAAATATAGCGTCAATGCCCTCTATAGTTTCTATAATCTTCATAGCTTTATCAATACCAATTATATAAACACCAGTTGATAAGCCATCTCCTTCAATTGAATTATCTGATATAATAGTTGCACTTATAATTTTGCTTTCAGATGGGTATCCTGTTTTAGGGTCAATTATATGATGAAATCTCTTTCCATCTTTTATAAAATATCTTTCATAATTGCCTGAGGTTACTATTGATTTATTTTTTACGCTTAATATTCCTATAAATTCTCCCCTAGGCTTAAATGGGTTTTGAATTCCAACTTTCCAAGCTGAACCGTCTTCCTTACTTCCAAGAGCAAAATGTTTCCACCTAAATCAATTAATGCACTTTTAATATTATACTGATAAAAAATATCTCTTACTTCATCAGCTGCAAATCCTTTTGCAATACCTCCGACATCTAGAGCTTGCTTATCATGTTTTAGCATTATTGAATTATTTTTGTCATCAAAAATAACATCATTGTAATTTACAAGTTTTAATGTTTTCTCTATTTGAGATTTTTCTGGAACTTTTTCTTCTTTTGTACCTATGCTCCATAACTTTACTAATGGCCTTATTGTAGGATCAAAAGTACCTTCTAAAACTTTACTGTATTCTATGGCTTTTTTAACTACAAAATAAGTATCATTATTTACTTTCTTTCCCTTATTTCCTGCATTAAAATTTATTTTTGATATATCACTACTTTCTTTGAAAGCTGACATTCTATCATCAATTTGGTTTAACCTTTCTAGCGCTTTATCTATTGCCATTTTAGCTTTATTTCCATTTGCTCTTAAGTTGATCAAAGTTCCAAGAGCATAACTGCTCCTAGTTGCTTCATGTTTTTCAATTTTACCAGTCACAAATATAAAAAATAAAATAACTATTATTATCACAATCATTAATATAAAAATACTTACTGTACTTATAATAATCCCCACCTACCTAAAATATATAAATTTCCTCATTGTTGGAATTATAACAAAAAAGTCTTAATGTATCCTTAGTTAAAGCTTAGAATTTCCTGAGAACTATTTAAGACTACTCACCCAGATTTTCTTAGCGATATCTTAAACTAAAGATGCGTTGATATTTTAATCAATAGAATAACGATATATACTAAAAAAGATGTTACAAAATAATATAATAAATCTATTTTGTAACATCTTTTCTTATTTGGGCACAATCAAAAAATATCAAATTCATCTGCCTTATTTTCTAATTTTAAATATATTGAGAATGTTGTCCCAACTCCAAGCTCACTTTCTACTCTAATTTTTCCACGATTGCTATCAATTATTGATTTTACTATAGAGAGACCCAATCCATATCCCCCTTGTTCCCTAGCTCTGTGAGAATCACTTCTGAAAAATCTATCATATATTTTATCTAAATGTTCTTTAGGTATGCCAGCTCCATTATCAGAAATCTTTAAAACTGCAAAAGTTTTATTTTGGTAATTTTCTATATCTGTAGAAATTGTTATAATACCTTTGTTTTTATCAGTATGAATTACAGCATTTTGAGTTATGTTAAATATGACTTGTTTAATTTGATTTTTATTTATATATACATATATATTATTCTTCAGATTTAAGTTTAAAGTCCGATTTCTAGAAAGTATTTGAAGTTGAGGGACTATTTCATTTATAACATCATCTAAATTTTCCTTGTTTATTTCAACAATTGGCTTCTGATCTAATTTAGTTAACATTAGAAGGTCATTTACCAATTTTGCAAGCCTTTCACTTTCCATCAATATGCTGTTTAAAGCCAAATCTAATTTTTCCTGATTTTTTGCTGCCCCTCTTAATAATACTTCAACAAAACCATGAATTGAAGTTAGTGGTGTACGTAATTCATGTGATGCATCAGATACAAATCGTCTCATTTTTTCTTTGATAAGCTGTTCTTTTTCAAATGATGCCTCTATTCTTTCAAGCATAATATTAAAGGATTTTGATAATCTATTAATTTCTAATTGACCACTTTCTTCCGTTAGTCTTGTATGAAGATCAGTTACACTTATTCCTTCCACAGTATCAGTTATCTTATATAACGGCTTCAATGTTCGATTAAAAATAGTGATTCCAAGTATTGTTCCCACTATGAGAATCATAATCGAAAGACTAATATGCACATACTCTTGCCTATCTAAGATACTTGTAATATCGTCTATTGGTGTACTCAGCTGTATTAACCCTGATGGTGAATCTAAATCCCCAACTTTTATCCATGCAACCATTTGATAATTATTGTTTTCATCTCTTACTACTTCATATGTATGTTCTAAATTCCCTTGTTCATTGCAAATCTCTATATATTTCTCTCTAGAAAGCACCGGTACTGGTACCTCTTTCCTCTTTAGCTCATCTGGCTCCTTTGAATCATCGTCGCCGTCATCATCATCTCTAGGTGTATCTATATTGCTTCTTTGACCTAACAGCTCTCCATTTTTATTTATTAGAGCTACACTCATATTTTTATCCCACAAATTCTTTAAAATTTCTTTAGTATCACTTTCAGTTATATCCTCCATATTTTCTTTTGACATTTTCTTAAAGTCTAGATTATGAAACCTCTCATGAAGTACTTGCACCTTTGTTTTGTATAAATAATTTTTCATACTTATATACTGAAAAAGTCCCATAATTCCCAATAATAAAATTAATATCACAAGAAACCTAAACAACAATTGCCATTTCAAACTCTTTATTTTTAATTTATTTCTTAATTTTTTCATTGTGCCACCATCTTATATCCAACACCTCGGACAGTTTTAATGATATTATGATCTTTGTCTCCAATCTTATCTCTTAAGTACCTTATGTATACTTCAACAATATTATCTTCTCCATTAAAATCATATCCCCATACTTTTTCAAGTATAAGCGATTTGCTCAATGCTATTCCATTATTCATAAGTAAAAAACTTAACAAATTGTATTGGGTTGGAGGTAGATCTAATACTTTTTCACGATAGGTTATTTCATGAGCTTTATCATCCACTTTAAAATTTCCTATATTAGTAATATCGCTTAGCTCCGGAAAACTATTTCTTATCCTCGCATTAATGCGTGCTAAAAGCTCCTTGAAGCTAAAAGGTTTTGCCATATAATCATCAGCTCCAATATCCAACCCTTTTACCTTATCATCAACTTCATCTAATGCTGTTAGCATAATAACTGATGTTTTTATAGACTTCTTAATAATTGAACATACCTCATATCCATCCATTCCTGGCAGCATAATATCCAATATCACTATATTAGGATTTATTTTTCTTGCTAGCTCTATTGCTTCATTCCCATCATATGCTTCATATACTAAATACCCTTCACCTTCTAACCCCATTTTAATAAAGTCCACTATACTTTTTTCATCATCAACTATAAGAATAGTAATCTGATCTCTTGCTCCTAAGTTCATTAAATTCCTCTCCTCTATTAATAAAATAGCTTTTCTTAACTTCAAAAGTCTTTTAGATCAATAAACTACAATCAAAATTATTTATAAATCTTTTCAGACACTTTTATATAGATAGCTTATTTCAACATATTATACTATAGTTAGTTTAGTGATTTTATAGTTAATTATATACAATTTCATATACTGGAACAATAAATCAAGAAATTTATATGTATTATTGTAATTAAATTTCTACATTCTGGCCTTAATCAAGCCCTCATATTACTAGAGCTTTAAATGAAAATTTATTATTGCAACATGTATAGTAAATTTTTATATGCACTAAATTTTTCTATGTCATCTATTACTAATAAAGTTAAAATATTTCTTAATTAAGTGATATACTAATTTTAATAAATATTATAGAAAGAAGGATTAATATGATAAAAATAGTGGCCAAAAGTGTTATTAAAAATGAACAAATAGAAAAATATCTAAGACTTGCGAAAGAGTTAGTTGATAAAAGTAGAAAAGAAGAAGGCTGTATATCATATGGCTTGTTTCAAGATATTAATGATAGTTCTATATTCACCTTTATAGAAGAATGGAAAGATGAAGAAGCAATTAATTTGCATAATAACAGTGAGCATTTTACAAGAATAGTTCCTTTACTAGGTGAACTTCGTGTAGGCAATGGGGAAGTAAATTTATACAAAGAAATATAAAAATCCCAAGGCACCTTCGTAAGGTATTGTTAATCACTGGATCCCTAAAGTAAACTTAAAGTTATATACGTAAATACCGAAAGGAAGGTCATTCATTTGTTCCAGGTTGCTGGAGTATTTAGCCGTGAATTTCCACTAGAAGAAGTTGCACCATTTCTGCATGTTCCCGAGGCAATCTCGTGACAAGCAATAAATAAAACAACTTCTACTAAGGAAATATCTACAGCTAAAAACTCAATGCAATACTTCTGCAAAAGTATGACCTTCCTTTCTAGTGTAGACTATAATTAAAAATATATATTTTACTTTAGGCTCGGTATCTATGTCCGAAATAACTAAATGTATATGTGAACTACTTAAAGGTGATAGTAAAATAAAGAAATAGAATACATGTATTCTATTTCGATTGTTTATCGATTTGCTTTAAGTTCTTTACAATACTTTAATATGTGCATTATTCTTTTCCGAAAACCTGTTCTTTAAGCTTTAGTCCTGTTTTAGTTACAGCTATTCCGCCTAAAGCTGTTTCTCTAAGTGATTCTGGCAAGCTTTTTCCCACCTTATACATAGCACTTACCGTATCGTCAAATGGTATTTTTGAAGCTACACCTGCCATTACCATGTCTGCCATACATAAAGCAGTTATTGCTCCTTGTGCATTTCTCTTGGCGCATGGTATTTCAACAAGTCCAGCAACTGGATCACAAACAAGTCCAAGTACATTTTTAATTACTATTGCTGCTGCATCTAAACTCATCTCAGGAGTTCCTCCCATCATCTCAACAACAGCAGCTGCTCCCATCGCGGAAGCTGACCCACATTCTGCCTGACATCCACCTTCTGCTCCTGCTAGTGTTGCATTTAATCCAATAATCATTCCTACAGCAGCTGCGGCAAATAATCCATTTATAAGTCCTTCTTCATCTAATCCAAGTTTTTCTCCAGCACTTAAAATTACTGCTGGTAATATTCCACAAGAACCAGCTGTCGGACATGCAACTATCTTACCCATAGACGCATTAACCTCCGATGAAGAAAGTGCCATAGCCATAGCCATATTGGTTACATCACCTGTCAAAGCTTTTCCTTTCTTAACATAATTATGTATCTTAAAAGCCTCTCCACCAATTAAGCCACTAACAGAATAAACTTCTTTCTCCATTCCCTCATTAGCTGCTGAAATCATGACGTTCAAATTTTTCCTCATTTTATCTATTACTTCATCCCTTGTTAATCCTTTTTCCTCCACTTCATATCTTATTGCATATTCACTTAATGAAATATTATGTTCTTCACATATTTCTAACAATTCCATACCTGTTTTTGCAAACATATTATTCACCTTCCTTTGCTGGGCTTATTGAAATTACATTATGTACTAACTCTATTTCCTTAATTTTCTCTATTAAAATATTATTCACTTTATTATCCATCTCAAAAATCATTATAGCTTCATGCCCTTTTTGCTGCCTGAAAACTCTCATAAAGGCTACATTTATATTTTCACTATATAATATACTTGTAACACTATTAATTACCCCTGGAGCATCTTTATGAGCTATTATTAAAGTTTCATAAATTCCAGTAAAATCAACCTTATTATTATTAACTTCTACAACCTGAATATTCCCACCGCCAATTGATGATCCCATAACTTCGCAATATTGACCACCAATTGTTTTCATAATAAATTTTACTGTATTAGGATGAACATCCCCTAATTCTGCCTCCTTAAATAAAAATTTAACACCTTTTTCTTTTGCTATATCCATAGAATACCTAAGTTTTTCATCACTTGGTTCCATTCCTAAAATACCAGCAACTAAAGCTCTATCTGTTCCATGACCTTTATATGTTTTAGCGAAAGAACCATGTAGTAAAAATGTCACCTCTGATACGTCTCCACCTGCTATACTTCTTGCTATCTTCCCAAGCCTCGCTGCACCTGCTGTATGTGAACTTGATGGTCCTATCATAATAGGTCCTAAAATATCAAAAACTCCTATTTCCTTCATTAATTTGATATCCTTTCTCTCTAATATCTTCTATTCTATTTTGTTTAATCTTATATTTATTAAACCATAAATAATAGGCATTGTGAATAAATAAGAAAAATATTAAAACGGCCGAAAATAATTTAGTAATCAATTTGTTATTTAACTATATAATCATTAAAAAACACCTTGTTATAGTACTAAAATTTCAATCAACTATAAAAAGCAATAAATAGGTTTATTTTACACAAAACTACTTACTGTTCTCATTATTATACAAAACCACAATGTCTTTTAAATTTTGCTTAATAAAAACTCTAATGCAATTTTATATCTATTTAATACATTTTCATGGTGATCATATTCATCCCAAATCATTTTTATATTTTTTTCACCTATTCGCTTTTTAAATATTTTATAAGATTTCTCTGAAAACTTTGGAGCATCTTTATGAATAGTGGTTTTCTTATAACCTTCTTTTCTACCTGCAATTAATATAAGCTTAAAATTATCATTTACTAAATCTTCTTTATCTACGAATTTAATCCAATTTTCATACCATTGAGATGCACATATACTTGCAATTTTGCTGTAATTGTCGTTTTTATAAACTGAATACAAAGAAACTAATGCTCCAAGGGAATATCCCATAATTTTTCTATATTCCTTATTCACACTTACTCGAAACTCATTTTCAATATAAGGTTGTAAATCTTCCAATAAAAATTTCAAATAATTATCTGCTTGTCCTCCAAAATCATTAAACCTTTCATTCAGTGCCTTTGAAAACCAAGGTGTGTATTCGCTTATTCTATCAATTGGGGTGATTCCGACTAATATATGCTCTTCTAATAATTCATTAGAAATTCCTATTTCTATATCCTCTATTATTTTGGTTAAATATCCTTTAAATTTATCTCCATCTTGAACATATACTATGGGGTACCTTTTATCAGAAATATCATATCCAACTGGCAAATAAATAAATATTTCTCTATCAAATACTTTTCTTGTTAAAATTGTTCCTTTCATCTTTCTTTATCCCTTCTTTAATTTGCTTGGAGAAACTCCAAACTTTTTCTTGAAAAGTCTGCTAAAATAAAACTCATCATTATAACCAACTTTCTTTGAAACATCTTTAATTGTTAAACCTTTATTTAATAGCGTATAAGCCATTGTCAATCTATATTGAATTAGATAATCAATCGGTCTCATTTTTAAATGCTTATTAAATAAATACGATATTCTGCTAACTTTCTCTCCATATCTTTCAGATAGTTTATTCAAGTTAATCTCCTCCATATAGTTTTCCGAAATAAATTTACTTATATCTGCCACAATATCTTTCTCCGTTAGTATTTTTTTATAATTTTGCTCTGTGAAAAGTTCCTTTAAAAATAAAAATGTTTGTATTTGAAGTGTCACTCTTGATTTCATTTCCAATTTAGAGGATATTTCCATAAGTTGATTTAAGGATCTTATTATCTCATCGTAGTTATTTATTTGAAACTCAAACGTTGATTTCATATAAGAATTTGAATTATTATATTTATCTGCTACATAATAAATATTTATATGTTCAAACTCTTCCTCTCCTAAAACCTTAAAAGATATGTTTCTATTTTTACATCCATGAATTACTTTTCCTCTTTCCCCCGTAAATATCTCATTATCAAACTCTATTTCCGCCCTTCCTTTTATAGGAAAAATAAATGCTGAAAGATTCGTTTTATAAGTATTTTTTATACCTGCAGAATGCTTTGCGAATTTATCTACTCTTACAATTTCAAAAGTATTCTCTCTAAATTCCTTTATTAACTCACCTTTTATAACACTTTTCAATTGATTCATCCCCCTTCGAAAACATGGACAATTATTAAATAATTGTCCATGTTTTTATTTTTGTTTATTCTTTTACTATTTCTCATATATTATAATCCTTAATATAAATGAGAATTATTATCATTTATATCGTTACATTTAGTATAACTTACTTTTTGAATCTCTTCAAGAAAGGATGTTAATATGCAAGACATTTTAAACTCTTCATATGAAAAAAATCTGAAAATCAAGAAATCTTTTAATCTATTTATTATTGCTTTAATAGGACTATTAATTATTTCAGTAATATTATCAGTTTCCTTTGGCTCTTTTAAAATAAAACCATCTATATCATATAGCGTAATCCTTAATAAGGTTTTTGGAGCATCTTTAGGTGGTACTAGCCTTACAAACACTTCGTCAACCTATAATGTTATTTGGCTTATTCGTATGCCTAGAGTTTTACTTGCTATTGCTGTTGGAGCTGGACTTGCCGTATGCGGTACTGTAATGCAAGCTACTGTACAGAATCCCTTAGCTGAACCGTATATTCTAGGAATTTCTTCTGGTGCATCTTTAGGTGCTACCTTTTCCCTAATGCTTGGTATTGGTTCATTAAGCTTTTTATCTATTAACGGTGTTGCATTTTGGGCATTTTTAGGTGCTTTAGGAGCTTCTGTTTTAGTTCTGTTACTTTCTTCTTTAGGGAGTAAGATGTCTTCTACTAAGTTAGTGCTTTCAGGAACTGTTATTAGCGCTTTGTGCAATGCCTTATCTAATTTCATTATTTCCATAGCAAGTAATGCTGAAGGTATGCAAAGTGTTAAATTTTGGACCATGGGCTCTTTAGCCACAGCTAAATGGCAAAATATAGGATTGGTTATCTTATTTGTTTCTGTAAGTTGTATCTTCTTTATGACTCAAGGACGGATTTTAAATTTAATGTTAATGGGTGATGAAGCATCTGTAACAATGGGTCTGAATTTAAATCTATATAGAAGAATGTATATGATAATAACTTCACTACTAACCGGTATACTAGTCGCTAATTGCGGGGTTATAGGATTTGTTGGACTTATCATTCCTCATATTTCAAGAGCTTTAGTTGGGTCTGACCATAAAAAGCTAATATCAACCTCTATGCTCCTAGGCTCCATATTTTTAGTTTGGGCAGATATATTCGCTAGAATAACTATTCCTAATGGAGAATTATCTATTGGTATTATTACAGGCCTAGTTGGCTCTCCATTTTTTGTTTATATCTTATTAAGAAAGGGCTTCGGTTACGGAGACAAATAGGTGACTTAAATGGACTTGATAATTAAAGATTTAAAGATTAATTTATCCAAAAGTGAAATAGTGAAAGGTATTAATTTAGCTGTTACTAATAATAAATTTATTGGTTTAATTGGTCCTAACGGCAGCGGTAAATCTACTTTATTGAAATCTATATACGGTGTTATAATGCCAACTTATGGAGATATTTATATCGCTCATAAAGATATACAAGCTTATGACAAAAAATCTCTAGCTAAAACTCTTGGAGTAGTTAGTCAGTTTAATAATATTAATTTTGATTTTAAAGTTATAGATATAGTTTTAATGGGACGATCACCTTATAAAAAACTATTAGAAAAAGACAGTAAAGAAGATTATGATATAGCACTTAAAGCATTATCATCAGTTGGAATGCTTGATTCTTCTCAAAATAGCTTTAGTCTTTTATCTGGTGGAGAAAAACAAAGAGTTATATTAGCTAGAGCCATAACTCAAGAACCAAAGATATTAATATTAGATGAACCTACTAATCACCTTGATATAAAGTATCAATTAGAGGTTATGTCAATTGTAAAAAATCTAAATATTTGTGTTTTAGCAGCCTTACATGATTTAACCTTAGCAGCTCAATTTTGTGATGAAATTTATGTTCTGAAGGCTGGAGAAATTGTAACTCATGGTACTCCAAAAGAAGTTATAACAACAGAAATGATAAAAAAAGTTTATGATGTAAATTCATATGTATACATAAATCCTGTAACTAAGAGACTTTCAATTGATTTCTATACAGATGATTTACAAACAAAGCAAAATTATACTTAGCAACATAACAACTTAACGTAATATGTTTAAGTTTTACTAAAAAACTAGGAGGAATATTTATGAAAAGAAAATTTTTACTTTTGATTGCAACTATAATGCTTACTACTGCTATATTTACAGGATGTGGAAGTAGCGCAAATACAAATAATTTATCTGAATCAGAAAAGTCTTCAAATACACAAAAAGCGTCTGCATCTAAAACTTCTTATCCTGTAACCTTTGATGCTTTTGATTCAGAAGGAAAAACATATAAACAAACTTTTAATGATGCACCAAAAAAAGTTATAACTAATAATCAATCCTCAACAGAGCTTCTATTAACTTTAGGATTAAAGGATTCACTAATTGGAACAGGTGATTTAGACACACCAATCCCAGAAGCTTTAAAGGATGATTATGAATCTATTGCTGCGATAGCTAAAAAGGGAGATGCTGCTAAAGAAGTCGTTGTTGGATCTGGAGCAGATTTAGTAATTGGAAGAGCAGCTTCTTTTAAGGATGATAAATATGGATCAATCCCAAGCTTAAATGAAGTTGGAATTAATACCTATGTCCAGTCAGCAAGTAGGATGGATACTAATATTACTTTAGATACAATCATTCAGGATGTTAGAAATGTAGGAATTATCTTTGATGTTCAAGATAAAGCTAATAGCTTAGCTGATTCCATGCAAAAATCTTTAGATGATATAGAAGCGAACGTTCCAACTAATGAAGCAAGAAAGAAAGTTATAGTAATTGTTAATTACGGTGCAGATTCATTTTCAGTATATGGCGCTAATGCTTCATTACAAACAGAAATGCTCAACGTTTTAAATGCTGATAATGTTATTGAAAAAGGTGGTTCTGGTTCCTTAGAAAATATCATTTCAACTAATCCAGATCACATAATTTATGTAACAGCAACTAAAAATGCATCTACAGATGCTGATGCTGTAAGCAAAATACTATCTGAACCAACACTTCAAAATGTTACTGCTATTAAAAACAAAAGCATTATTTGTGTTGATTATACAGAATTTATGGGATATGGATATAGAACTTTTGACTGTTTAGAAAAGTTATCTTCTGCTTTCTATCCAGAAATATTCAAAAAATAAATCATAAAATGAAACTTTTCAGATGGAGTTTTATATATAGGGAGTATTACGGATACTAACTATCAGATAAATCATGTAGAAACTAAATAAAAAGTTTATGTAAGGGAGAAATTAAAAATATGTTAAGAAGAATTACAAAAATCGCAAGTTTATTAGTAGCTATGGTTTCAGTTATGCCAATTGTACCTGCAAAAGCTGCTGAAGTAAAAAAAATAGACGCAACTGAGGGTACTATCTATAGCGGGTATGCAAAAGGAAATGGTATTTATTTCACTGGAGAAATAAACGGTAAGGATGAAGCTGCATATTATATATCTGAAGATGGAGAATACCATAAAATTGATGGACTTGATGCTGGATATGACGCAACTAATTTATTAATAAATAAATACTTAGTACTTGATGATGATAATTATGTAGATTTAACAGATAATTACAAAGCTTTAAATGGAAATATTACAGAAGATTTAGAAGATGAAGCTGAAACAATTGTAAGGAAAAAAATAAGAGCTGATAATGATAGAAGATTTGATAAAAGTTCTTATGATGGATCAAAAATAATTGAAGCTACCATGGAAGGTTCAGCTAAATTTTTAAGCGGTAGCAATGGACTAGCAATTTATGACTATACCTTAAAAAATCCAGGCATTAATAAAACAAAGTCTACAATTTATTCAGATTTAAAAGGTAATTATGTTGATGCAGATTATAATTTAGGAAGCCTAAAAGTATGTACAACTAGTGATAGTGTTATTATTAAAAATACTGAAGATACCTATGAGATAAAAGACAATACTAAAGCCTATGAGTTAAAAGCAGAGCTTAAAGAAAAGAAATATATCACGAGTGTTGCTAATACAATATATAGATATGCCGATCTTACAATATACAGAAAAGAAAAAGGAGCTGATGATGCTACTTACGTACCTGTAACAAATGAGTTAGGGTTTGGAAAAAATGGTTATAATGTAACTAGTGGAGATTCTGTAACCGTATTACAAAAGTTTTTGAATGAACCTGCGGCAAATGATATAGATGGTATTAAATATTCTAAGAATTCATCAATATATTTTATTGCAGATGAAGATGGAAATGAGGAATATTTATTAGGAAGATCAGCAGCAGATGCAGTAGCAAAAGTTGGTGCAGCTACTGGTGGAAAAGCAAAAATAGCAGGAAGCGCACAAGCTCTTTATGGTACCTATTTAGATGTCACAAATAAAAAAATATATTCTGAGACTCTTAATTTAAAATCTAAGAATGGATTTAATTATATAGATATTGGTGATTATGACAGTTCAGATACAGATACCTTAGATCAAATACCAACACCAAATGGGCTAGCTTGTTTCTTGGATGATGGATATATAAAAATCTGGGATGGTAACGAAAGCTTTGTAAAATTATATAAAGTAGATGGATCTATGGATGACTTTTCTATTAGCACTAAAGATAATTTAATTGTCTGGAATGAAGATGATGGAGTTTATTCAGTTATACATAATATAACTAAAACAGCAGCTGCTACAACAGACAACTCTATCCCAACTACTGCTGGATGGGTTCAAAATGTAGATAATACTTGGAATTACATTTTAGAAAATGGAATTAAAAAGACTGGCTGGCTAGATAATAATGGTACTTGGTACTTCTTAAACTCTGAAGGTATAATGAAAACTGGGTGGATTAATGATAATGGTACTTGGTACTTCTGTAATGCATCAGGTGCTATGCTATCTAATACAACAATTGACGGATATCAGTTAGGGGCAAATGGTGCATGGATAAACTAATAAAATATTGTATTAGCAAAGAAGCGTTATATAGTAGTCCTTCTTTCTGACTATAAATAGAGTAAACTACAATACCTAAACTCTTTGTAATTACAACAGCTCTTCATTCTTTAAGAACACTCAGTAAAGACAATTCATCTTTATGAATATGATTGCTGTCATATTCATGAATATTGATGCATAAATTAAACTTTTTAATCTTAGTATTATATATTTATTTAAATCGTTACCTGACAACCAAGTGCATTTTCCTAAAACTCATATTTGATTAAAAAGTGAAAGACGTCATCAATACCTTTATATTGATAACGTCTTTCACTAAGTTATTATAAATCTTACTTTCTTTGCACATTTCTTGTCGCAACTATATCAACGCCAGTTCCAAGAACATCTTTTATTACAACATCTCCTATTTTAACAGGAGCCTTTATTGTTATTTTATTTATTTCTTCCATGCATTTGAAATTAAGTCCTTTAGGAATTGGATTATTTGTTTTAACAGGTACTACTGGTAATTCTCCATTTTCCACTTTAACAGTTGAAGTTATTACTCTTACAGGATTTGTAACTTCATTTATTCCATACTCAATACCTCTATTACAGCCATTACCTTGTACACTTTTATTTTCAGCATCTACTTTTAAATGACATCCCTTAGGGCAACATATACAAATTAATTCTTTTTCCATTTTATTCACCATCCTCTAATGATATTGTTATATCACCTTTAACTTTCTCTAATAGCACCTTACTTAAAACTACCTTTTCCATTTCTGATGGTGCTAAGTGAGCTCTTTTAAATTTAGCTATAACTTCATCATTGCATCTTACAACTAATGCCTTATTATGATATATGTTATTTACTCTCATAAATACAGTTAATTTATCATCAACAGCTTCTGCATTAACTTTTTGTGGCACTGTATAATTTATATTTGCACCATTTATTATGTTTACATATTTGTCTTTCTTAAGTTCACCCTTAATGTACTTAGCAGCAGAAAAACCTGCGTGTTTTGACTCTTGAGTTACAAAGTCAACTAAGTCATGAACATGAACTACATTACCACATGCAAATATTCCTTCTACTGAAGTTTCCATACTCTCATTAACAATTAAACCATTAGTTCTTCTATCAGGTTCAAGTCCGGCATTAAATGATATTTCATTTTCTGGAATTAATCCAACTGATAGTAGTAGTGTATCTACATCAAATTCTTTCTCAGTTCCTTTAATAGGTCTCTTATTTTCATCAACTTCTGCTATTACAACTTTTTCAAGTCTCTTATCTCCTACAATATCTACAACTGTGTGTGATAAATATAGAGGAATATCATAATCATTTAAACATTGTACTATATTTCTGTTTAATCCATTTGAATATGGACACAATTCAACTACAGCTTTAACTTTAGCGCCTTCAAGAGTCATTCTTCTAGCCATTATAAGTCCAATATCTCCTGATCCTAAAATAAGGACTTCTTTACCAGGCATATATCCTTCTACATTTATATATCTTTGGGCTGCACCTGCATTAAATACACCCGCTGGTCTATCGCCAGGAATATTTATAGCACCTCTAGTTCTTTCCCTACAACCCATTGCAAGAATTATAGCTTTAGCCTTAAGTTCCATATATCCTTCTTCTGTATTTATTGCATAAACAGTTTTATCTTTTCCGATTTCTAATACCATAGTGTCTAGTTTAACTTCAACATTAGTATCTTGAATCATTTCAATGAATCTTCCTGCATATTCTGGTCCTGTAAGCTCTTCCTTAAAAGTATGAAGTCCAAAACCATTATGAATACATTGATTTAATATACCACCTAATTCTTTATCTCTTTCTAAAATTAATATTTTTTTAATTCCACTATTATATGCTTCATATGCTGCCGCAAGACCAGCTGGTCCTCCACCTACTACTATTAATTCATAACTCATAATAACACCTCATCCTTCTATTTTGTCTTACCTAATAATATATATGAACCTGATTTTTCTTGAACTACATCTTCAAGTGGGACATTACATTCTCTTGCTATTATTTCCTGAACTCTTGGTCCGCAGAATCCACCTTGACATCTTCCCATCCCTGGTCTACATCTTCTTTTAATACTATCTAAGGATGGTATCCCTATACTTCTCTTTATTGCATCTACGATCTCACCTTCTGTTATGCTTTCACACCTACAAACCATTCTTCCATATTGCGGATTTTTCTTTATTAATTCAGCTTTTTCTTTGGCTGATAATTCCATAAAATGAATTTGTTCTCTTTTTGCCTTAAAGTCTGATTTTTTATCTAACTTACATCCTGATTCTTTCAATATTTCTACAACATCAAGAGCTATAGCTGGTGCTGAAGAAAGACCAGGTGATTTCATTCCGGCAACATCTATGAAACCTTTTACTTCATCATTTTCTTCTACTATAAAATCACCTGTATCTGGATTAGCACGAAGACCTGCAAAGCTCCTTATTATTTCTCTAAAATTAACTTTATTAGTTGTACGCATTGAAGCGTCTCTTACTTCATTTAATCCTTCTGCTAGTGTTCCAACATCATCTTTATCTTCTATATCTCTGGCATCAGGTCCAACTAATAAATTTCCATGAACAGTTGGAGTAACTAAAACTCCTTTTCCAAGTTTTGATGGACATTGGAATATTGTATGGCTGACTACATTTCCTTGAGTTTTATCCATTACAAAGTATTCCCCGCTTCTTGGTACTATCTTAAAGCTTTCTTTGCAAACTAAATTATGAATTTTATCTGCATAAAGTCCAGCTGCATTTATTACAAATTTTGATTCTATTATTTCTCCATCTTTAGTTGTAATTTTAAATGTATCATTTTTTTCTATTGCAACAACTTCTTTTTCTAGCTTAATTTCTCCTCCATTAGCTACTGCATTTTCTGCTAGTGCAATTGTATATTCAAACGGACCTACTATACCACCAGTTGGTGCATATAAAGCTCCAAAAATTTCTTGATTAAGGTTTGGTTCCTTTTCTAGAACCTGTTCTTTACTTAAAATTTGTAAATCTTTTACGCCTATTTTTGTCCCATTTTCATAAAGAGCTTGTACTGTTTTCATATCTTCATCGTTAAAAGCTATTATCAGAGATCCGTTTCTCTTAAAAGGTACACTTAACTCTTTGCAAAGATCTTCAAACATCTCATTTCCAGCTACATTATATTTTGCCATTAAAGTACCTTCTTTAGGATCATATCCAGCATGAACTATTGCTGAATTTGCTTTGCTTGTTCCCATCGATACATCTTTTTCTTTTTCTAAAACAACTACTTTTAAATTATACTTAGTTAGTTCCCTAAAAATAGAATTTCCAATAACCCCTGATCCAATTATTGCTACATCATACATATTACATCCTCCTTATTAATAGCGCATAAAAAAAGTCAAGCTAAAAACAAGGTGTAATCCACCAACGTTTTCATGCTTGACTCTATATTCTCTCAGCATTTATTTTAAATTATATATACATTATATCATGTAAATGTATACTTGTCTACTACTTATCCTAAATTCTTAATTTTATTTACTATCCAAAATCTACAACACTACTTTATTTTAAAATATTACTTTAAACTATGTACCCTAGATGGTATAAACATTTAGGGTACATTATAATTCTTAAAATTTGTGATTAGGTTAAGCTAATTTGAAATATATCAATACTTATTAAAGTATCATTCTATTCCTCTTCCCAGCCTTCTGCTCTCTTAACGGCTTTTTTCCATCCTTTATATAATTTTTCCTTCTTCTCTTCTGCTAAGTTTGGAGAATAAGACTGACTTACAGCCCACTTTTCAGCTATTTCTTCTTTTGATTTCCAGAAACCTACAGCAAGTCCTGCTAAATATGCTGCACCAAGAGCTGTTGTTTCAGTTATAATAGGTCTTACAACCTCTGCCCCTGTTATATCAGCTTGGAATTGCATTAATAAATTATTTCTACTTGCTCCACCATCAACTTTAAGTCTTGTTAATTTACATCCTGCATCCTCTTGCATTGCATCTATAAGATCCTTAGATTGATATGCAATAGATTCAAGAGCAGCTCTTATTATATGATTTCTATTAGCACCTCTTGTAAGTCCGAAGATAGCGCCTCTTGCATACATATCCCAATATGGAGCTCCAAGTCCTGTAAATGCTGGAACAACATATACACCACCATTGTCTTCTACTTTCTGTGCAAAATACTCTGTATCTGCTGCATCAGTAACTAACTTAAGTTCATCTCTAATCCATTGAATAACGGCACCACCAACAAATACTGAACCTTCTAATGCATATTGTACTTTTCCATCTATACCAACTGCAATAGTACTTACTAATCCATTTTTACTATGAATCATTTTTTCTCCTGTATTCATAAGTAAGAAGCATCCTGTTCCATAAGTATTTTTAACACTACCTTCTTCAAAACAAGTTTGTCCAAATAGAGCGCATTGTTGATCCCCTGCCATACCTGCTATTGGAACTCTAACGCCTCCTGTTCCTCCAAGATTTGTGTATCCATAAACTTCTGATGAATTTTTAACTTCTGGTAACATTGATTTTGGAATGTTAAGCTTTTCTAGGATTCTTTCATCCCATCTTAATTCCTTTATATTATAAAGCATTGTTCTAGAAGCATTAGTATAATCTGTTACATGAACCTTACCATTTGTAAGTTTCCACACTAACCAAGTATCTACTGTACCAAATAATAATTCACCTTTTTCTGCTCTTTCTCTAGCACCTTCTACATTGTCTAAAATCCATTTTATTTTAGTTGCTGAAAAATATGCATCCAAAAGTAATCCTGTATTTTCTTTTACATATTCACTAAATTCTTTGTCTAGTTTAAGTTCTTCTATTATACCTGCTGTTCTTCTACATTGCCATACTATCGCATTGTATACTGGTTCTCCAGTATTTTTATCCCAAACTATTGTTGTTTCTCTTTGGTTAGTAATTCCTATGGCAGCTACTTCTTCTTGAGTTATATTAGTTTTTGCAATAACTTCTTGTAATACTCCATATTGGCTTGCCCATATTTCTAAAGGATTATGTTCAACCCATCCTTGGTTTGGGTAAATTTGAGTAAATTCTTTTTGACTTACTCCTAATATATTTTGTTCTTTATCAAAGATTATCGCTCTTGAACTTGTAGTTCCTTGATCTAATGCTAATATATATTTTTTCATACAAAACACCCTGCTTTCTAATATTTATATATTCTAATATTTACCTAGAAAAGGTTAAATTTATTATTTATATTTTAGGAAATGAATTTAACAAATGGTTGACCTTAAAAAATTGAGTTAATGTTCTAGACGTAATTTTAGCGACAATTAAAGCCACATAAAACATCCATTTATACAGAAGCAATAATATTTATTTTTACTGCCTCGTACAAATTTTAAATTTACTCAGTCCATTAAGTGTTTCCCAAGTAATTTCAGTTTTATGTGGCTTTATTCTCTAATTCTCTTCAGCCTACATATTCCAAATTTCTTTTTTAGTTGTAGATACGCATGTTGCTCCTGAATTTAATGCCTGCATTACCTCTTCCTTAGTTTCAATTAGTCCTCCAGCAACAACTGGCTTACTAGAATATTTTGAAATAATTTCAATTACTTTTGGAATTATTCCTGGAAGTACCTCTATTGCATCGCATTCAGAAATCATATGATTTTTTACATTGTTTAAAGAAAGTGTATCAAATATAAAAACTCTTTGAACTCCTAGTAAATTATACTTTTTTGCTAGTTTTACAACTTGTGGCTTTGTACTTATTATTCCACTAAATTTAGTTTCTTCTTTAATATACTTTACAACAATTTCCTTATTCGTAAATCCTTCAACCAAATCTATATGGATTATTCCTATTTTATTTCTAGATGTTATAATTTCACTTATCTCTTTAATATTCATTACATCTCCAAATAAAACAAATATAACTTGAGCTTCTGAATCTAACGCCTGATTTAATTGTTCTTCATTTTTTACTGCTGCTATAATTGGATTTTCTTCTAATAACTCTTTTATATTCATTGGCCCTCCCATGTAATTGTTTTCTTTTTTATTCTTAGTATTACATAGTTGTTTGTCTCTGTCAATTCTAACTATTAATTAACTTTTATAATATTCCATGTAACATTACATAAAATAATGCAGCTAAAGTTCCTCCTACAATTGGGGCAACAACAGGAATCCATGCATATCCCCAATTAGAATCTCCCTTATCAGGTATAGGTAATACTGCATGTGCGATTCTTGGCATTAAATCTCTTGCTGGATTAATTGCATATCCTGTTGGGCCTCCTAAACTTACACCAATAGCCAAAATTAAAAATGCTACAAACAATGTTCCCATTCCATTTGATAGATTTTGATCTCCCATTCCTAAAATTGCATAAACTAGTACAAATGTTCCTACAAGCTCAGTTATAAAATTAATTGAAGTATTCTTTACTTGAGGGCCTGTACAAAATACACCAAGTTTGCTTCCTTTATCTTCAGTAGCTTTAAATTGATCATTATAAACAATAAATACCAAAACTGCTCCTAAAAATGCACCAATACATTGTCCAGCTAAATAAATCGGAACTTGAGCCCACGATACTTTACCTATTACTGCTAACGCAATTGTTAATGCTGGATTAAAATGAGCCCCACTATAACTTCCAAAAATTAATGCTGGAATTCCTACCGCAAAAGCCCATCCTATTGCAATTACTATTAATCCTGCTCCTGATCCACCTGATTTTTTTAATACGACATTGGCTACAACACCATCACCTAATAGAATAAGTAATAAAGTACCTACTAATTCTGCGAAAAAAATTGTCATAACATTATCTCCCTTCTACTTCACAATACTTGTTTGTTTTTTAACATTTTAGAACGGTTAATATTACTAGAAAACAACACATTACATAATATTCATAATTTATTTTAGTATGACTAATTTAAAAGTTTTAAATCAATGTACATCCAGTAATTTTGGCCATAAGTATAGCCACATAAAACTCCTTACATTTTAAACAATCATATATTTCTAACTGTTTAAAACATAAGTTTTAAATTTACTTGGTAATCATAAGATTTCCTAAGTAAACTTAGTTTTATGTGGCTTTATTCTCTATTTCTCTATAGCCTACATTTCTAAAATTTTTTCAGAACTGCAATGTAATTGTTTTCTTGTTAGATTTAGTATCACATATTTACTTTATAGTGTCAAGCTTAGTTAATAATATAACAATTAAAATCAATACATATTATTTGCTCATTCATTCTTAATTACTTGACTGCCAATGCATCTTATTTCATACCTAATTATTGTTTCTTATTTTCTTCTTTTAATCCTTATTTTTACAATCAAACATTGTTAATATTTTATCTATTATAAATTTATCTTAAGAACACAAGAACTATAGATAAATGTTCAAATTTATCTATAGTTCTATATAATAATATTAGTGAAATAACATACTTAATTTAATATTCATAAAAAGCTGATCCTCCGATAAATTCTCTTAACAGAGAATTCTTTGGCACTTCATCAACATTAATCTCTTTGAAAAAGTTCAAAAACGATTTTAATCTTATAGCTTCTGAATAAACTGAACTTTCTTCCGTTATTTCATCTAGCTCTTTTAATGCATATGGCTTTAAAACGCCGAGTTCATAAACCAATGTAGAATTAAATGCTACATCCGCACCTTCTTGATAAACAAATATATTATTTTTTTCTCCTTTCTTTATAGATTTCCACATTTTTAAAGTTTCTTCCGCCTTATATCCTCTTGATAATGAATCTCTAACTATTCTTCTCACCTTTCGTACATCTGTTGTAGAAATTCTATTATGATTATCTATATTTAGCTGTGTCAATGCTGATATATATATTTTAAATACATTCCTATTTAAATTGCTTGAAATTAAATTTGGATTTAAACCATGTATCCCCTCAAGTATCAAAACTCCATTTTTAGGTAATTTAACTTTATAGTCATTCCATTCTTTTTTCCCAGTTTTAAAATTATAACTAGGAAGATCCACTTCTTCTCCGCTCATTAATCTTTCTAAATTATCATTCAACAAACTTAAGTCCAATGCATCAATAGATTCATAGTTATAATCTCCATTCTCATCTTTTGGCGTTTCTTCTCTATTTACAAAATAGTTATCCAAGGACAATGGTATAGGTATTAATCCATTCACTCTCAATTGTATACTTAACCTATTCGCAAAAGTAGTTTTTCCTGAGGATGATGGGCCAGCGATAAGTATAATTTTCACATCTTTTCTATCTAAAACATCATCAGCTATATTAGCTATTTTCTTTTCATGAAGCCCCTCTGAAACCATAATTATATTTTTTAGTTCATTATTAAGCACTTTTTCATTTAGAGTCCCGACATCTTCGATTCCTAAAATGTTTAGCCATCTTTGAGTCTCTATGAAAATTTTTGTTAAGCTCTTTTCTTCTCTAAATTCAGCTAATTCACTTAGATTAGTCTCTTCTGGTCTCTGTAAAATGAATCCTGATTCATACTTAAATACATCAAATTTATTTATGATGCCTGTTGAATATCCCATAGGACCATAAAAATAATCATACCTTCCTTCAAGCTCATAAAGATGAACATGCTTTATATCACAATACTTTAAAAGCTTAACTTTATCGTCCATCTTATATCCTTCAAAAATCTTAATGGCTTCTTCTTTTGACGTTCTCATACTCTTAATTGGTACATTTCTATCTATTATTTCTTGCATCTTGACCTTTATCTTATCAATTTCACCTTTACTTAATGGATTTTCCTTATGAACTTCTCCATATACTGCCTTACTTATAGCATGGTCTATTGTTATCTTCGATTCTGGAAATAAATCCAATGCTACCTTTATAAATATAAACTGTAAAGTTCTTGTGAATATTTTCATTCCAAGTTCTGTGTCAAAGCCTATTAATTCTACTTCTCCATCATCCTCTATCACTTCAGTTAATTCACAATACCTTCCATTTAATTTGCATATAGCTATATCTTTAACCCTATCTTTGTAATTACCCATAATTAATTCATAAAAAGTCAGTCCTTTTTTAGCTTTAATTTTCTTATCTTTAAATTCAATCCCTCTACACTCCATACTATTCAAACCTTCCTTTATATAATTTGATTATCCCTTTAGATTTTAATTTCACAATTTGAAAATTAAGCTCTCCGTCTCTGTAAAGTCTCTTATTCTAATTGTATTCAAATATTTGGGTACCATAATAATCATTTCAAATATATTATATACACTATTTCCAAAAAAGATAAACTTTTTTGTTAAGTCTATAAAATAAAATACCAATTATAAACTTACCATGAAATGTTCTTATTTAGCATGGTTGCTTTTTTCTATGGCGAAATGTTCTTAGTTGCAGCATAGCTGCTTTTTTATATGGTGAACTGATCTTGATTGCAGCATAGCTGCTTTTTTATATGGTGCGTATATTAATTTTATTTTTGTAAATATTATTTTCGAGGTGATTTTTTAATGTTTGTAGTATCAATCAGAACTGCTATTTTATATTTATTGGTTGTATTAACTATGAGGCTAATGGGAAAAAGGCAAATAGGAGAACTTCAGCCTTATGAATTTGTAATAACTATTATGATTTCAGACTTAGCATCATTGCCAATGCAAGACACAAGGCTCCCATTATTATTAGGTATTATACCAATTATAACATTGCTATTTTTAAAAACACTTTTAACACAAATAGGATTAAAATTTCAATATACCCGAAAGCTCGTGGATGGAGAGCCCTGCATATTGGTCCATAAAGGAAAAATTAATTACTCAACGCTAAAAAAGCAACAATTAAATATAGATGAGCTACTAGAAGAGTTAAGACTTGCCAATTATTTTAATCTTGATGAAATTCAATATGCAATTTTAGAGAATGATGGTCAAATATCTATATTACCAACAGATTATAATTCTTCTAATGCATCAAATTCAGGAAATACTGCTCAAAATACTGAAGCAAAATTGCCCAAAGTATTAATTTCCGATGGTGAAGTAAATAAAAACTCACTAACTTCCATGAATAAAGATGAAGAATGGATATCTAATCTACTTAAAAAGCACAATATTAAATCAATAAAGCATGTCCTTATTGCTTTATATGATACAGAAGGCAAATTTAAATATCAACTTTTTGATAAATACGAAAAGGAGGATGCGCAATGAGAAATGCTATAATATCAATACTTTTGTTTCTCCTAACTATGTCATGCGTATATTTTTTAAATAAGTCTGTCATTAGCTTATGCGATAATATTGAAATGCAAACTGAAGATATCGAACTTAATATCGCAAGTGACAAAATGGAGGATGCCTATTATCAGTCTCTTGAATTATTAAATACTATTCAAGATAATAATGTTTTAACATCTCTTTATCTTAGCCATCAAGAATTTGATAATTTGCTAAATGAAGCTTTAAGGTTATCTACATATCTTGTTCATAAAGATTCAACTGAAGCGCATACATCTCTACATTTAGTAAAGCATAATACTGATCATCTAAAGAAGTTACAATCTCCAAATTTCGAGAATATTTTCTAATAGAACATTGACATGCAAACTTTTATTATATATACAAAAATTTCGCATATATAAACATTCACTTTATTCGCACAATTATGCACCACAATAATTCATGCATAAAAACTAGTGCTATTTGCATAAATTATTGTTTTTTCTGCATAAACATCATTTTTTAATGCATATTTTTAATATTTTTATGAATATTTTTTCATTTTATACTTGATTATTCTTTTGCAAAACTGTATAATTATAAACATCAATTAGGTATTATAAATCAGATTAATTTATTGATTATATTTAAGAAAATAGCATTGCATGTATGTTTATGCATTTTATATGATTATTTAGGAGGGCTTTTAAAATGATAAAATATAACAAAGTAGTTTTAGCTTATTCAGGAGGACTAGATACATCGATTATTATCCCATGGCTTAAAGAAAATTATGGGTGTGAAGTAATTGCTGTATGCGGAAATGTAGGACAAAAGGACGAGCTTGATGGATTAGAAGAAAAAGCAATAAAAACAGGAGCATCAAAATTATATATTGAAGATTTAACTCAAGAGTTCGTTGATGATTATATCTTCCCTACTATTCAAGCTGGTGCTATATATGAAGGTAAATATCTTCTTGGGACCTCATTTGCTAGACCAATAATCGGAAAAAGGTTAGTTGAAATTGCTAAAGCAGAGGGAGCAGATGCAATTTGTCACGGATGCACAGGTAAAGGAAATGACCAAGTAAGATTTGAAATGGCAGTTAAAGCATTTGCTCCAGAAATGCCAATAATTGCTCCATGGAGAATTTGGGATATTAAATCAAGAGAAGATGAAATAGATTATGCAGAGGCTAAAAATGTTCCATTAAAAATCAACCGTGAAACAAATTACAGTAAAGATAAAAACATCTGGCATTTAAGCCATGAAGGTTTAGATTTAGAATTTCCTGAAAATGAACCACAATATGATAAAATTTTAGAACTTTGCAAAACTTTAGAGGCAGCTCCAAATGAGGCAACTTATATAACATTATCGTTTGAAAATGGAATTGCCATTGCTTTAAATGGTAAAAAAATGAACAGCGTTGAATTACTAGATGAATTAAATAAAATCGGTGGAGAAAATGCTATTGGTATAACTGATATGGTAGAAAACAGACTTGTTGGTATGAAATCAAGAGGTGTCTACGAAACTCCAGGCGGAACTATTCTTTATAAAGCACATAAAGATCTAGAAGAACTTTGCTTAGATAAGGAAACAGCTCATTATAAAGAGCAAATTGCTTTAAAATTTGCTGATTTAGTATATAACGGTCAATGGTTCACTCCACTTAGAGAAGCATTAACTGAATTCGTTAATAAAACTCAAGAAACAGTTACAGGAGAAATTAAATTAAAATTATACAAAGGAAATATTGTCAATGCCGGCATGACTAGCCCATACTCACTATATAGCGAAGAATATGCAACTTTTGGAGAAGATGGAGTATACGATCAAAAGGATTCTGCTGGATTCATTAATCTATACGGTCTTCCAACAGTTGTAAAAGCTAAAATGCAAGAAAAAATTAAGAAAGAGGAAATGTAATGAAGCTTTGGGGCGGACGATTCAAAAAAGGCACTGACAAATTAGTTAATGATTTTAATTCTTCTATAAATGTTGATAGCAGAATGTATAAAGAAGATATTGAAGGCAGTCTAGCTCATGCTTCCATGCTTGGAAATCAAAATATAATTTCTAAGGAAGCTAGTGATAGAATTACTTCTGGTCTTCTAGAAATATTAAAAAGAATGGATAATGGAGTTATAGAAATTGATGAAACTTCTGAAGACATTCATAGTTTTGTTGAAGGTACTTTGACATATTACATTGGTGAATATGGAAAAATGCTTCATACTGGAAGAAGCAGAAATGACCAAGTAACTTTAGATTTAAGATTATATTTAAAGAAAGCTATAACATCATTAAAACAAGATATAATAGCTTTGGAAGAAGTTCTTTTAGAAAAAGCTAATGAAAACATAGGTACAATAATGCCTGGATATACTCATATGCAAAAGGCTCAGCCAATTACATTTGCTCATCATCTTTTAGCTTATGCTGAAATGTTTAAAAGAGATCTAGGAAGACTTTCTGATTGCTATAAACGTGTTGATGAGATGCCACTTGGATCTGGAGCACTAGCAACATCCACATACCCTATTGATAGAGAAGCTGTTGCTCGTGATCTTGGTTTTTCAAAGGTTACACTAAATAGTTTAGATTCTGTCTCTGATAGAGATTATGCTATCGAAACACTTTCTTGCCTTTCAATGATAATGATGCATTTATCAAGATTTTCAGAGGAAATAATTCTTTGGTGTACTAATGAATTTAGCTTTATCGAACTTGATGATGGTTATAGCACTGGAAGCAGTATTATGCCTCAAAAGAAAAATCCTGATGTTGCAGAATTAGTTAGAGGTAAGACTGGTAGGGTTTATGGCGATCTCATGACTTTACTTACTGTTATGAAGGGAATTCCTCTCGCTTATAATAAAGATATGCAAGAAGATAAAGAAGCTCTATTTGATGGATTAGATACAGTTGTTCTTTCACTTAAAACTTTCTGTGGAATGATTAAAACAATGAAAGTTAAGAAGGAAAATATGAGAAAAGGTGCTGGTCTTGGATTTACTAACGCTACCGATGTAGCTGATTACTTAGTAAAAAAAGGCATGCCATTTAGAAATGCTCATGAAGTAGTCGGAGAAATAGTCCTTCAATGTATTAAAGATAACAAAATGATTGAAGAATTAACTATGGAAGAGTTTAAGAACTTCTCTCCTACATTTGAAGAAGATATTTACCATGCTATAGATTTACTTACTTGCGTAGAAGAGCGTAAAGTTATAGGCGGTCCTTCTACAGAATCAGTAAAAATTCAAATTGAAGCATTAAAAAATTTTATAGCAGAAAATAAAGAAGTTTAATAAGATTAGTAATTATAAAGAAAAAATTCAATATTTTTTTCCTTGTAATAATAGCAGCCGTAACATTCTCAGATAACGGCTGCTAAGTCTTAGACTAAGTACTTCCTTAAGTGTACATTAATATCACTCGAGGTATAGGTTTAACTAAGATTTAGATGAAAATCATCCTCTGAATCAAGTTCTACTTTATAAAAACTTTCAATTGTCTATGAAATTTCTAACACGAAATTTTATAGACAATTGAAATACTATAGTTAAGAATTAACATGCAGAAAATAAATAATATTATTTTGCAATAATCAAATAAACAAGGGGGCTATTTAAAATTGGTTAAAATCGGAATAATTGGTGCCACAGGATATGTAGGCGCTGAACTCTTAAGATTATTATTATCTCACCCAAAGGTTGAAGTTGCAGCTTTAAGTTCAGTTTCTTTTGAGGGGCAAGAGATTAGCAATATATATAAAAATTTTTTAAGCAAAACAAATCTAATTTGTGAGTCTGCACATGATGTTGTTGAAAAGTGTGATGTAATCTTCACCGCCCTACCTCATGGATTAAGTGAAGACATTGCTAAAAAAGCACTAGACAACAAGAAGGTCTGTATTGATATGGGTGCTGATTTTAGATTATCTAGCGAAAAAGAATATGAAAAGTGGTATGGAAAGAAATTCACACAACCTGAAATACATACAGAAAGTGTTTATGGCCTTCCAGAATTAAATAGAGATAAGATCAAAGAATGTTCTTTAATTGCTAATCCTGGTTGTTATCCAACAACTATAGAATTAGGACTAATGCCGTTACTTAAAAATTCATTAATAAAATTAGATAATATTATTTGTGATTCTAAATCTGGAACTACAGGCGCTGGAAGAGGATTAACTTTAAATACTCACTTTCCAGAAGAAAATGAAACTTTTGCTCCATATAAAGTAGGTGCTCATAGACATACACCTGAAATCGAGGAAACATTATCTTCTATGGCAGAAGATAATGTAAATGTAACATTCACTCCTCACCTACTCCCAATCAATAGAGGAATAGTTTCAACAATTTACTGCATTCCAAGAGATAAAGTAAATCTTGAAGAAATTCATAAACTATATACAGAATTTTATAAAGATGAACGTTTCGTAAATGTACTTCCACTTGGTGATACAGCTTCAATAAAAAACGTGCGATTAACAAACGATTGTCATATATCTCTACACTTAAATCATAGAGAAGATCAAATTATTATTATTAGTACTATAGATAACATGATTAAAGGTGCTGCCGGACAAGCAATTCAAAACATGAATATAATTTTAGGTTTTAATGAAGCAGAAGGTTTAAATCTAATTGCACCAGCTTTTTAATTCATATCATTTTTAAATACTAAAAACTTTAACAGATTTAATTATTAATTATGCATTGTGCATCGAGCACTGTGCATTGACTAAGGGGGTTATAAATTTGGATATAAAATATATAGATGGCGGAGTTACAGCTCCTAACGGTTTCTTAGCTTCTGGGGTACACTGTGGATTAAAGCAAGGAAGCTTAAAAAAAGATTTAGCTTTGATTTATTCAGAAGTTCCTGCTGCTGCAGCAGGAATGTATACTAAAAATAAAGTTAAAGGGGCTCCTATTTACGTTACAAAAGAGCATTTATCAAACAAAAGAGCACAAGCAATAATAATAAATAGTGGCAATGCAAATACTTGTAATGGTGATGATGGTTTAATTAAGGCAAAAAAAATGACTTCATTGCAAGCTAATAAACTAAACTTAAAAGCAGAAGATGTTTTAGTTGCATCTACGGGAGTAATTGGGGTTCCTTTAAATATAGATGCTATTAAAGACGGTATTCCAATGCTTACTGAAAAGTTATCAAAGGAAGGTTCTAATGATGCATCTTTAGCTATAATGACAACAGATACTTTTCAAAAGCAACTAGCTGTAGAATTTTATATAGGTGATAAGAAAATTACTATGGGGTCGATGGCAAAAGGTTCAGGTATGATTGAACCAAACATGGGAACAATGCTTTCCTTCATTACAACTGATCTTTCTATTGCTCCAGAATTGCTACATGAAGCACTACAATCGAGTGTTGGAGTAACTTATAACAGAGTCAGCGTTGATGGAGATACAAGTACTAATGATATGGTATTAATTTTAGCTAATGGCTTAGCTGAAAATCCTACTATAACTGAAAAAGATGAAAGTTATAATACTTTCTTAAATGCCCTTACTGAGTTAAATACAATTATGGCTAAAAATATAGCTAAAGACGGTGAAGGTGCTACAAAACTATTAGAATGTCAAATAATCGGTGCAAAGAATGAAAAAGATGCAGTTGTTTTAGGTAAAAGTGTAATAAACTCTAGTTTAGTAAAGACTGCAATGTTTGGTAGCGATGCGAACTGGGGAAGAATTCTTTGTGCACTTGGATATGCAAATATTGATTTCGATCCCGAAAAAGTTGATGTTGCCTTTGAAAGTAAGGCTGGCTCAATAAAAGTTTGTGAATCTGGCAGTTCTTTACCCTTCGATGAAGATATTGCAAAAAAGGTTCTTAGCGAAAATGAAATAGTTATTAAAGTTAACTTATCCTTAGGTGATTATAGTGCTTATGTTTGGGGCTGTGACCTAAGTTACGAATATGTAAAAATAAATGGTGATTACAGAAGTTAATCTTAGATTATAAATATATTTTAAACTTATTCCAATGTACAGTTCTTAATATGTTAATTATGAACTGTACATTCTAAATTGACTGGGGGTATTAACTTGTTGAATCATACTGAAAGAGCTGAAGTATTAGTTCATGCATTACCTTATATACAACGTTACCGTGGAAAAATAATAGTAGTAAAATACGGCGGAAATGCAATGATAAGTAATGAACTTAGAGAAACAGTAATAAATGATATTATATTAATGAAATGTGTTGGAATTGAACCAATTGTAGTACATGGTGGCGGTCCTGATATTTCAGATTTATTAAATAGATTAAATCACAAAAGTGAATTTATTAACGGCTTAAGATATACTGATGATATTACCATTGAAGTAGTTCAAATGGTTTTAGGCGGAAAAGTAAATAAAAATTTAGTTTCTTTAATAGAGAAATTTGGAGGAAAGGCCATTGGCTTATGTGGAATGGATGGCTCTCTTTTAAAAGCTAAAAAAATAGAATCTGATAACGACTTAGGGTATGTAGGTGAGATAACTAAGGTTAATACAGAAATATTAAAAACTACCATAAGTTCAGGATATATACCTGTTGTTGGTAGCGTAGCCTTAGGAGAAGATGATAATAAGGCATATAATATAAATGCTGATACTTGCGCAGCAAAAATTGCATCAGCATTAAAAGCTGAAAGATTAATACTGCTTACTGACGTTCCAGGAGTTATGAAAGATCCAAAAGATATATCTACTCTAATTAGCACATTAAGATTACATCAAATACCCAAATTATGCCTTGAAGGGATAATAAAAGGTGGAATGATTCCTAAAATTGATTGTTGCGTTGAAGCAATTAGAATGGGTGTTGAAAAAGCAACTATCCTTGATGGACGTGTACCTCATTCTATTCTTTTAGAGTTATTCTCTAATGAGGGTATCGGAACAATGATTTATTAATCAAAATATTAAAATATTTTAGAAACTTCAAATAAATTTCTCTAATAATAGTTAATGATCTAAAGTTTATACTAGATATTATTAACTATTGAATAATTTAAAGGGGGCAATTTTATGTCATATGATTTTAACGAAGCAAAAGAACACGTTGTTAATAGCTATGGTCGTTTAGATCTTATACTCACTCACGGCGAAGGTGTTTATCTTTATGACCAAGATGAAAATAAATATTTAGATTTTACAAGTGGAATTGGTGTCAGCAGCTTAGGATATGGACATGAAAAATGGGTTAAAGCTACTAGTAATCAATTAAAAACACTTGCTCATACATCGAACATATTTCATACTGAACCAAGTTTAAAACTTGCTAAAGAATTAACTGAAAAAGCCAACATGAGTAAAGTCTTTTTTGCTAATTCTGGCGCTGAAGCTAATGAAGGATCAATTAAACTAGCTAGAAAATACAGTTACGACAAATATGGTGCTGGAAGAAGTAAAATTCTCACTCTAATTCAATCATTTCACGGTAGAACAATAACAACCCTAAAAGCAACTGGTCAAGAGAAATTTCATAAGTACTTCTACCCTTTTACAGAAGGTTTTGATTATGTAAAAGCAAATGATATAGAAGACTTTAAAGCTAAGCTTACAGATGATGTTTGTGCCATAATGCTCGAAGCAATACAAGGTGAAGGTGGTGTTATCCCTCTTGATACAAAATTCGTTCAAGAAGTAGTAAAAGCGTGTAATGAGAAAGATGTTCTTGTAATATTTGACGAAGTTCAATGTGGTATAGGTAGAACGGGTAAAATGTTTGGGTATAATAATTTCAATGTAGAGGCTGATATAGTCTCTGTAGCAAAAGGCCTTGGTGCAGGACTTCCTATAGGCGGAATACTTTGTTCCTCTAAAGTTGCAGATGTATTCAAGCCTGGTGATCATGGCTCAACTTTCGGAGCAAATCCTGTTGTATGTTCTGGTGCTTTAGTTGTTCTTGAAGAGATTTGTAATGAACAATACTTTGAGAAAATATATAAAAGAGGATTATTTGTAAGAGAGCTAATAGATGAAGCTAAAAATCCTCAAATTGTAGATGTACGTGGTATGGGATTAATGATCGGAATAAAGGTAAAATGTGATCCCGCTCTAGTCCAAAAAGAGGCTATAAAAAAAGGATTATTAGTACTTACAGCCGGTAAAGATGTTGTTAGACTTCTCCCACCACTTACTATAACTGAGAAAGAATTAAAAGTTGGTATAGACATTATTCTTGAAATTTTATCTAGCCTTAAGTAAATTTTACTTTGGTATGAATATAATCTTTATCGTATCTTTTGGATTTTCTCCCTAACTGCTCATTTTTCACTTTCTTATTGTTTGGAGGCATATATATGAAAAAAGACTTACTAAAAATGGATGATCTTTCTAAAGAGGAAATTCTGGATATTTTAAATTTAGCAGATCAGTTAAAATACGAACAAAAACATGGCATAGAACATCATCATCTTAAAGGTAAAAGTTTAGGAATGATTTTTGAAAAATCATCTACTAGGACCAGAGTTTCCTTTGAAGCCGGCATGTATCAATTAGGTGGAAATTCACTTTTTTTGACTGATAGAGACATGCAAATTGGTCGTGGTGAGCCAATTGAAGACACTGCTAGAGTTCTTTCTAGATTTATACAAGGCATAATGATTAGAACTTTCTCACAAGATGAGGTTGAAAAATTAGCTAAATATGCATCAATTCCGGTTATAAATGGATTAACAGATGAAGAACATCCTTGTCAGGTACTAGCTGATTTAATGACGATAAGGGAAAATAAAAATATATTAGAAGGTCTAAAAGTTGCTTTTATTGGCGATGGTAACAACATGGCCAATTCTCTAATGATTGGCTGCCTAAAAGTCGGCATGAATTTTGCAGTTGCATCTCCTGAGAATTATACTGCATCTAAGAAATACCTTAATAGAGCTAAAGAGATCGCAGAAAAAGAAGGCGTTACTTTTACAATTACTACATCTCCACTTGAAGCTGCTAAAGATGCTGATGTTATAATTACTGATGTTTGGGCTAGTATGGGCAGAGAAGGTGAGGCTAATGAGAGGATTAAAGCCTTTGAAGGATTCCAAGTTAATAAAGAATTAATGACTATTGCTGATAAAAATGCTATGGTGCTTCATTGTCTTCCTGCTCATAGAGGAGAAGAAATTTCAGCTGAAATTTTAGAAGAACATGCTGATTCAATTTTTGATGAATCTGAAAATAGATTACATGCCCAAAAAGCTGTCCTTGTTAAATTAATGAAATAATAAAATTATATTTAATAGAAAAATGATATACTTGTTTACTTCGATTGCTAAAAAAAATTGCAAAGAATTTCTATCATTTCAAGATAAAAAATTTTTCAACTCACATACGTTCAAACAGTAAAAGTTTTTTATCTTGAAATAATGAAACTATAATAATTTTTTTCTGATGCACTCTGCGCAAACAAGTATATCATTTTTTTATATTTACACATAATTTAAATATTTATTTTATAAATTATTATTAATTTTACAGGCGTGATGATAAAATATAATTATATGAATAATTGATTTTTAATTTAACTAATGATAATTTACTCAACATATATTTTTAGAGGAGATAATATGGATATGGATTTAAAAGAAAAAGTAAAAAAACTCCCTTCTTCACCTGGTGTATATCTTATGAAGGATTCACTGAATAACGTTATTTATGTTGGTAAGTCAAAGAACTTAAAAAGTAGAGTTGGATCATATTTTATAAATTCTAAATCTCATTCTCCTAAAATTCTTAAGTTAGTTCAAAATCTCAAGGATTTTGAGTATAAAATTACTGATACTGAATTTGAGGCCTTTTTGCTTGAATGTGAATTAATAAAGAAAATTAAGCCTGCTTATAATAGGCTAATGAAAAATCCTAAGTCATATTCTTACATAAAAATAGTTCTTAATGAAAAATATCCGAATATTGAAATATCTCATGAATCAAATGAAACGGATGGAAACATTTATTTTGGTCCATATTCAAGAAAAAACATTGCTGAAAAAGGACTTTATGGTATTAAAGAATACTGCAAAATACAATGCAGTATTAATCAGCGAAAAACTTCATCCTGTTTTAACTACTCTCTAGGATTATGTATTGGAATGTGTTTAGATACTACACCACGAGAAGAGTATCTTAATATATTAAATAAAATAATAAATCTTCTTAATGGTAATGATAAAATCATTCTCCAGGAAATGGAACATATAATGAATAGCGCTTCTGAAAAATTTGATTTTGAAACTGCCGCTAAATATAGGGATTACATAAGCTCAGTAAATTATTTGCTAGAGAAAATTAAAATTATCAAATTTACTAAAAAGAATAGAAATATTGCTTTGCTTGAATATTTAGATAATGACAGAGTTAAATTTTTTCTTATTAGAGGAAATAAGATACTATTTAGTGAAAAATATATTTTAAAAAACTTTGATTTAGAAGCATTCAAAGGTATTCTTAAAGATAATATTTTATTTTACTTTAACAATGGAGATGTTCCAATAGAAATTGGAAAAGAAGAAATCGATGAATCTCAAATAATTTACACATATTTAAAAAATAAATCTAATAGCTGCAAACATATTATAATTCCAGAGGAATGGTTAAGCGTTCCAAATAATTATATAAATATACATAATATCCTTAATAAATTGTTACCTAGTATAAAAAATGATACCTAATAATAAAATTGTGCCTACTTGTTCGTAATTGTACAAGTAGGTATAATTATTATACTAAGTTCATTTAACTAAGTATAATAATTTATAAAAGGAGATTTTAACTATGGAATTAATGAAAGCAATCGCAATGCGTAAATCTACTAGAAGCTATAAATCTGAGCAAATCAGTGATGAATCTTTAAATACTATTATTAATGCTGGCTGTGCAGCACCAGTAGGGATGGGTGCATATAACTCAGTTCATCTAACTGTTATTCAAAATTCCGACTTATTAGATAAAATTACAGCAGTTACTGCAAAAGTATTTGGAAATCCAAATATGAAACCATTTTATGGTGCTCCTACATTAGTAATTGTTTCTGGGAAACCAAATGAGAAAGCTCCAGCTATCGAAGTAGCTAACGCTGCATGTATAGTTGAAAACATGTCTCTTGCTGCTACTGATTTAGGAATCGGTAGTGTCTATTTATTAGGTTTTCTATTTGCTCTTTCTAGTGATAAGGATCTTCTAAAAGAATTAAACTTACCAGAAGGTTTTGTACCAGCAGCTGCATTAGCATTAGGTTATCCAACTGAACCTCTAACAAAAGAAAAAGACTTAAAACAAACTATTCAAATAAACACAATAAAATAATAATTAAGACATAACATGAACTTCAATTCAATAGTGGATTATTAAAAATTTCATATAAATTTGTTCGATTAAATAGTGAGGTGTGAAAATGAAAGTATTACTTATTAATGGTAGTCCAAAAGCTAAAGGATGTACCTATACCGCTTTATGTGAAGTAGCCGGTGAATTAGAAAAAGAAAATATTGAAACAGAAATCTTTCAAATAGGAAATAAACCTATTAGTGGCTGTATTGGTTGTGGTGGCTGCTATAAAAGTGGTGAAGGCAAATGCGTATTTAGTGATGATATCGTAAATATCGCTTTAGAGAAAGCAAAAGAAGCTGATGGATTTATATTCGGTTCACCTGTTCATTACGCAGCTCCGTCAGGTTCAATTACATCTTTTTTAGACCGATTCTTTTATGCTGGAAATTGCTTTGCACATAAACCTGGTGCTGCAGTTGTAAGTTGCCGTAGAGGTGGGGCTGCTTCAGCTTTTGATCAATTAAATAAATATTTTACTATTTCGAATATGCCGGTTGTTTCTTCTCAGTATTGGAATATGGTTCATGGCAATACTCCTGAAGAAGTTAAACAAGATTTAGAAGGAATGCAGACAATGAGAATGCTTGGCAAAAATATGGCATGGCTTTTAAAATCCATAGAAGCTGGTAAAAAAGCAGGTATTTCATTACCTGAAAGTGAACCTAGAGTTGCAACTAATTTTATTAGATAACTCTATTTTAGAAAAAGGATTTAATAAAAGATGTATTTTCTTAACTTTTATTAAATCCATCTTACACTTATCAATTAATTAAATATATATATTACAATTAAGCTTCTGTACTCTATTTTTAATTTATTGCTTCTTTATTAAAGTTTTAAATATAAACATACTAACACAACATATAACTTCTTTAACTATACTATATTTCTAGTTTCTACCTTAATCCCTATCTTATAATTGTTTCCCGTTAGTAGAAATTACATTTTTAAACCACTCAAAGCTCTTTTTCTTATACCTTTTTAAATCTCTCAAATCTGATTCATCACGATTTACAAATATAAATCCATACCTTTTTTTCATCTCACCTTGTGAACTTAAAATGTCAGTGCATCCCCAAGTTAGGTATCCTATAACCTCAACGCCTTCTTCCATAGCTAATTTCATTTGCTTTATATGTGCTCTCAAATAATCTATTCTATAATCGTCCTCTACAGTTTTATTTTCATTCAATTCTTCTCTAACACCAATCCCATTTTCAGTTACAAAGATTGGCATTTTATATCTTGCATATATCTCTTTTAAAGCTATTCTAAAACCTATAGGATCAATAGCCCATCCCCATTCATTTTTCTTTAATAGTGGATTTGGTGTCATTCCTTTTACTATACTCTCCGTATATTCCGGATCATCTTTTACAGTTGAACTTTGATAATAACTAAATGTCAAATAGTCCACTGTATTTTCTTTTAATAACTCTTCATCTCCGTCTTCGAATATTGGCTTTATGTCTCTACTTTTCCACCTACTTGTCACATATGTTGGATATTCACCATTAGCAAATACATCAAAATAGAGATCATTAAAGAGCTCTTTTACTTTTAAGTTTGCTAATGCATCCTCAGGTTTACACGTCATTGGATATGTTGTCATATAAGTAACCATTCCGCCCATTTTTCCATCTGGAATTATTTCATGCATCAGTTTAGTTGCTTTAGCATGAGCTATAAACACATTGTGACATACTTGATACGCTAAAGCTTCTTTATTAACATTATTACTTACTTTTACTCCCCACAACTCCATACGCGGAATAACTAAATTTTGCTCATTGAATGTTATCCAGTATTTTACTTTATTTTTGAATCTTTCAAATACTACTCCTACATATTTCTCAAATAAATCTACAACTTTTCTTGATGCAAATCCATTATATTTTTTCGCTAACGCCTCTGGTAAATCAAAATGGTAAAGTGTTATAATTGGCTCTATTCCATTAGCTAATAATTCATCAAATAAATTATTATAAAAACTTATCCCTTCTTCGTTAACTTCACCTTCTCCATCTGGAATAATTCTTGTCCATGAGATACTTGTACGATAACTATTTATTCCTAGCTCCTTAAACAATGCTATATCTTCTTTATATCTATGATAGAAATCAACGGCTACTTCCCAATTAGAAAAACCTTCTTTTATTTCTCTTTTATCTACTATAGAAATTCCTTTTCCCCCTTCATTCCACGCTCCCTCACTTTGAAATGATGTAACTGCACTTCCCCAAAAGAAATTATCAGGAATTATGTTTATATTTTTTTTATTCATAAATTACACTCTCCTCTTATCTTTATACAAAGCATTTAAGGCTTTAATCACATTTTATATTTATTAAATCTAACTTTCATCACCTGTCTATACAACAATTTTTTTGATTATGCTATAATATATTTAAATAATTTTTATCTATTACGAGGTGAGTAAATTTGAAAAGTGATTATATTATTAACGACTTGATTGAAAAAATTACTTCTAGAAAGCTCTTAGTATCATCTCGTATTCCATCTGAAACTCAGCTAGCAATCAAATATCAATGTAATAGGCATACTATAAGAAAAGCAATAGCTCATTTAATTGAAAGGTCATATTTGATTAAATCAATTGATGGCTCAACTTATGTTAATGATGTTAATCATTATAATAACAGCATTCTTTTTTTATCCTCTCTTTCTGATTACTACAATTCGGATAATATAAAATCAAATGTTAATGAATTTAAACTTATTGATTCATCTGAGGAACTTAGCAAATTGCTGCAAGTAGAAGTAAATTCTCATGTTTGGCTTATAAAAAGAGTTCGGTATATAGAATCACGCCCTATTCATACAGAAGAGATTTACATGCCATATTACCTATTTCCAAACCTTACAATAAAAGATTGTGAGTCTAGTTTACTTTCATATATTGAATCCCAATATGATTATAAAATTAGTCACGGCATCAGAACTGTCAGCCCTATCAAGCTAAGTGAATATGAGAGTAATTTATTAGCTTTACCTAATGAGTCTGTTGTAATGCAGATTGAAAATATAGGTTATTTGACTAATAGTAGAATATATGAATATTCTATAAGTAAATCTAGAGAAAGTAAGTTTCAATATTATTGTAGGCGATAAAACTAATATTGTATAAATCCGTATTATTAAAAAATTTAGAATAAAAATGTCCTTCAAATACTTAATCCCAAAGTTAAGCATTTAAAGGATATCTTTATTTTATTTACTATATATGTTCTAAAAATCTAATTTACTAATATTTATCTTAGACTATCAGATACCATCTCAAATAATTTTGTAAAGAATGAATTATATTATTTAGAAATTATATTTTTTTCATTTTAATCTATTTCTTACTGCATTTTTTACATTGGCTTTTTTGATTATTATTTCGCTTTGATTCGTTGTCATCTGCAACTTCTTCTGAAAATTCTGTCATCAGTTTTGAACGGTTCATTTTATTGCTAACTCTTGCATAGCTATTTTTATTCTTTTCAGTGTTCCTAAAATATTTCATTATCATATAAATTGATGAAAATAGAGCTATCATTATCAATCCTACTATAAGTCCTGGTGCTTGATCAGATATAAGAGGCATACTAAAAATAACAACAATCATACTTATTAGTCCAATCCAAGATGTATACGGAAATCCAGGCATTTGACATTTCCCATCTGGAGGACATCCATTTCTTTTACGGAATCTTATATGCGTTGCCATAATTACTGCGTAAGTAAAAAGTAGCGAAAATCCACTTGCCGTTACTAGAAACAGATATATTCTAGGAAATAGTAATCCAAATCCTAATCCTAAAAGCATTGAAATTCCGGAAAATACTATAGCCTTGTAAGGAATATCACCTTTATCCTTCAAAAACTTAGGAGCATCACCTTCATCTGCAAGTGATCTTAGCATTCTTGCAATCCCAAACATAGAAGCGAGAGATGCAGAAAGTATAGCTGTAATAAGTACTAAATTAATTACATTTCCAGCCCATGTAATTCCCAATCTATCAAGAGCCGCAACCATTGGACTTATATTTTCGCTTAAATCTGCTGTAGGAATTAAAGGAAGTAATGCTATAAGAGAAATTATGTAGAGTGATATAAGACTTACAACTGTATAATTAATTGCTTTTGGTATTGTTTTTCTTGGATCATCAGCTTCTGAGGCTGCTAATCCTATTATTTCAAAACCAGCATAAGCAAATACTACTATAAGCATTCCTCCTGCAATACCTCCTATGCCACTTGACATAAAAGGCTCTCTCATAAGCTCTCCTGCTCCTACCGCTGTTCTTCCCGGAATTATTCCAGTAACAAGTAGAAAAGATATAATTATAAATGAAATTATTGCAAAAAGTTTTATAGCTGAAAGACCACTGGTGAGCTTACTTAATTTATCAGCCCCTAAAAGATTAAGCAAAGTTACACCAACAATAATTATAGTTCCTCCTATAGCTATTGATATATTCGGAATCCATTCATTCAATAAAATTGATACAGCAGTAGCCTCACTAGACATTGAAAGCACCATACCAATCCAGTAAACCCAGCCAACAACAAATCCTGTTCCAGGCCCAAAAGCTTCTGATGCAAAAGTCCTAAAAGATCCTGAATGTGGATTTGCAACAGTCATTTCAGATAAAGCATAAAGTATAAAGTATACTAAAATTCCTCCCAATATATAGGATATCAAAACAGATGGTCCTGCAGCATTAATAGCCACCGCTGAGCCAAGAAAAAACGATCCTCCTATTATGCTTCCCAAAGCCATCATTGTGAGCTGCCAAGCAGATAATCCTTTGTTTTTTTTCTTCATAAATATTCTCCTCCGTACTAAAACACCTAAGAAAGCAAATAAAAGTATTTGCAAATTTCTTAACGATGTACTAAATAACTTCTAGAATATTATTCCTCAAAATTCATATAACATGTACTTTATCTAAATATAAAATTTTATATCTATTATTTTATTTAAAATAAGTTTTAAATATGTAAATTAAATCTATCTAAAAATAAAAGATAAAAGTTAATGCTGGTAACTAGCACTAACTTTTATCTCATCCAAAATTAAATGTAAAACTTAATTATTTAATTCTAATTATTTTCTTCTATTTTTCCTACTATAAATATATATGATAATGCTCCTATTAAAGCTAAAATACCTATCAAAGCTATTGCTGGAGTAAAATTACCTCCTGATACAATAATACCTATCACGATTGGAATTACTATTGATGATAATGCTCCAGTGCAGTTAAATACCCCACCTGCTAATCCAACTAAATTTTTAGGTGCCAATAATGATACAAATATCCAAGTAATAGTTGCTAGCCCATTGCCGAAAAATGCTATAGCCATGAACATTACTATTAATGGAGTGCTATCAACAAAATTTGCTCCAATTATAGTTGTTGTTAATAATAATCCAATAATTATTGGGGTTTTCCTTGCTACTCCCATAGAGACTCCCTTTTTTATAAGTTTATCTGATACAAAACCTGAAACTAAAACTCCACAAAATGCAGCCAAATATGGTACTGATGACACAAAACCTGATTTTATAAAACTTAAATGTCTATATTCTACAAGATATGTTGGAAACCAGGTTAAGAAAAACCAAAATGTTGATGATATAGTGAATTGACCAATATATATTCCTATAAGCTTACGGTTAGAAAACATCATCTTTAAATCACTAAATTTGAATTGAGATTTTTCCTTAGCAGTCGAATTATCTACATCCTCATCTTCTACTATACCTCCACCTTCTTTGATATAATTTAGCTCAGCATTATTTATACGTTTACTTTTACTTGGATCTCTGTATAATGCATACCAAACAATTGACCATGCTATCCCTACAAGTCCTGTAAGTATAAATAAGAATTTCCAACCAAGCTTATCCTCTAATATAAATAGTAATGGACTTACAAATGCCAATCCAACAAATTGAGCTGAAGAGTATATTGCAATAGCAGATGCTCTTTCATTTGTAGGAAACCAACTTGATGCCACTTTATTGCTTGCTGGCATAACTGGTGCTTCAAAACATCCTATAGATAAACGTAAACCTAAAAGTGATCCAAATCCACCTACAATACTTTGTAACAATGTAGCTAATGACCATATAAATAAACTACATGCATATACAACACGAGGCTTAAATCTATCAACTAAGTATCCGCTAGGTATTTGCAATGCAGCATATACCCATCCAAACGCTGAAAATATTAATCCCATTTGAACAGTTGATAATTTCAAGTCTTTCGACATATGAGATGCCGCTACAGATATATTTGAACGATCCATATAATTTATTACTATATTTATAAATATTAGAGCTAATACTAAGTATCTTACTCTAGTTGGCTTCTCTTCAGTTAAATTAGTCTTATAATTATTATTTATATTCATACTCTTTATTCCTTCCTATCTTTAAATAAATTATTCTCTATTTAGACGAATTAAAGAAAATAGCAGTTCCAAAATATTATTATTATTTTTAATCCTAATACATAGTAGCTTGCTCTTACCTCTGGCCTTGTGATAATTTTCTGAAACAGTATAGTGGAAAATAAGCTTGTAAGATTGACTTGCTATTTTCTAATTGCGCCTTCTTAAAGCATATCTTAGTATACTCTTACCTCAATTATCTCAGCTTTCCTGCATCCATTTGTTGATTCAATGGTAACTCTAATTTTATTTGCTAAAATCTTACCTATATTTTTAAATATTTCTTTTCGCTTACGATTATTTTTCTTAGATGCAATAACTTCCCATTTGTTATCCTTCCATATGGAAACCTTATAATCTTTTACTAATTCAGGCATTACAGAAAAATCAGTGTAATGATGATGAAGATTTATAAGATCTTCGTTTACATCATCGTTAAATGTAATATGAATTTCGTTAATTTCAATATCATTTTCCCATTCAAGTTGTATCCACTCATCTGTATCTTTAATATCTTCTGATATCCACATATGAGGACCCCCATAAGGTCTTGAGTAACCATCTATAATTTTACTAGGAGAATATGCATTTGTTTCACCATGAATTCTAAAGCAAAATTCTTTTCTAGCCATTTCTTTCATAGACCACTCAACAATTGGATTTATACCAATATAATCATCAAGATTTGTATTTTCTATAGCCTTTTTAGTAAATGAAAGTACACCTGTTAATTGTTCATAAGATAAATGTATTGTAACTTTATCATTAGCCTTTACAACCAAAAATAGATTTCTTGCCACTTCTGATTCTAATACAAAGTCGCTCTTAACCCATTGATTTCTTCCTTTTTCCACTTGTACTTTTTTCTTCTTCAAAAGATTTTTAGGAATATAGTTTTCTGCTCTGCCTGTATCCCAAAGTTCTACTTCCAATGTAGTCTGTTCTAAGCTAGAAATTAGTATTTCTACATCTTCAACTCTGTTTTCTATTGGAAATAAAATTCCTATATCTGTAGTCAACCTATATTCATCGTTAGAATTTACGACTTCAATTTTCTTTAATAATGTAGATGCCATAATAGCTGCTGATCTAGCCTTATCTTTCATGTCCTCATTTTTTATTCCTATAATAGATCCATCTTGTCTTAATAAAATCTGCTGTAATTTCTTTATATGCTTCATATATAAATCCCTAGGAATAATTTTGTCTTCTACACACATTGCTGCCGCTAATCCAACAGCTTCTCCTATTGTAGCGCAAGTTGCCATAACTCTAGTTGCTCCAAAAGCTATATGTGATGCGCTAATATTTCTTCCAGCAAACATCAAATTCGATACGTTTACAGAATATGTGGAACGAAACGGTATATGAAATACTCCATCAGCTTGTATATTTCTCGAGCCACAGCTTTCCTCATATATTCCTTTCTCAGGATGAAGATCTATTGACCAACCACCAAAAGCTATTCTATCATCAAATTCGGTCTGTTCAATAATATCATTTTGATTTAAAACGTAATCTCCTATAAACCTCCTATATTCTCTTTTACCTGGAATTGACCCAACCCACTCTAATGTTAGATTGTCTGCATCATAATTTCCCGAATTTTTTATATAATCCCATATTCCATATACTAGTGTCCATAACTCATCTCTTATTATTTCATTGTCTTTTACTATATCAACTTCTCCGCCTAGTTCTATCCACCAATAGCAGCAACCTGAGTCATTGGATTTTATAACTCTATTCTTTGGAATACTGGTTTTACTTATATCTTTTGCAAAATTAGGTGGAATAAATTTAACTGGATGTCCAGCATCTTTAGTATAAAATAATATAGTACTTCCTAATAAAATTTTATCTTCTTTTTCTGGCGCCAATAATTCATTATATTCATATCTTGATTCTCTCCCTAAATTATATTTAGCACCAGCTAATGCTCCAATAAATCCATCTCCGGAACAATCTAGATATACCTCACTTTCAAATTTTGTCTTAGTTTCTGATCCAATTGTCCACCCTGTCACAGATTTTATTTTATTTTCTTTTTCTCCTTCAATTACATCGATTTCTGACACTTCTGTATTTAAAAATAAAGAAATATTTTTTTCATCTTTTACCTTTTCTAATAGTAGCATGTCCCAAAAATAGGGATTTCCATCTGGATTGCGATACTGATTTTCTAAAAACAATTCTCCCATAATTCCAGTTTCTCTGGCATATCTGTTTACTCCATGTTTTGTTGCTCCACATACCCATACACGAATTTCACTACTAGAATTTCCGCCTAAAATTCCGCGATTTTGTACTAAAGAAACACTTTTACCATTTCTAGCAGCAGAAATAGCTGCACACACACCTGCTAAACCACCACCTATTACGGTTATATCCTTTTTTACATTTTTGTAATTCATAATTCGCTCCCTTTATAGATATATTAATCCTAAATGTCTACATCTATTTAGTGTTTTAATATTTACAATGCATTGTATTATTTTTTCATAATCAGCTTTATAGGAAGACTATAGCTTATCCCACCTCTTACTGATTATATCTTTATAATATATTAGGGTGCTGATTTTTTGAATTCACTAACGTATCATCTGCATATACTTTATTTCATATATTTGATATAACAATTATTATTTACACAAAATATAAACATCTAAAAAAGGAATATTTGTAATTCACATACTCTGCAATCAAAATTTCTATATAAATACAGATATAATTACTTTAATTATTTTTTAAATGTTTACATTTCACTTCTATTTTCTTATAATTCTTCTATGGCATAATCTTCTTAGCTCTTAAAGGAGGCTTATTGATGTTTGATTTAAATAATCTTAATGTAAATATTAATCAACATATTTTTTGGGATAAAAAAGAACATTTTCTATTGGATGAAGACATAGATTCGAACTGGGTACTTTACGCTATTGAAGATGGTGAATGCAGTTACGAAGTTGAATCTCATAAAGGAAAAGGTAAATTTGGTGATATTGTAATTTGCCCACCTGGAATGATTTTCAAAAGAGAGGTCATTACCACTCTCACATTTCACTTCATAAACTTTTCGATAAATTCTGGAGATGATACTTCATCTTTTCCAGTTGGTAAAATATCTGTATCAGATTTAAAAAGACTCAATAATATGTACTACTATTTAAAACTATACAGCCATAATAACAATATTGAATTAAACCAATGGAAAAGCTCATTGATAAGCGATATTCTGAAATTATATTATATAGAAACACAGTATAGCAGCTCCCCAAAAAACTTTGTTCAGGATGAAATTATAAACTATTCATTAAAGTACTTAAATAAATATGCTTATGAATCCATTAAAATCAAAGATTTTTCAGCTTCACTGGGACTTAGTTCTGTTCAGTTTACTAGACGATTTCACAAGTGTATAGGAACCACTCCTATTGAATATATAACTTCTTTAAGATTAAGAAGAGCTCAAGTATTATTACTCAGAACCGAAGATACATTAGATTGTATTGCTTCCAAATGTGGGTATGATAACGGATTTTATCTTAGCAGGGTCTTTGCTAAGAACTTAGGGATATCGCCTTCTGATTACAGAAAAAAATACCGGTAATAAATTCATATAAAATAAGAATCTAATATATTTATATGTGGGTTGCACAATATAAATATATTAGATTCTTAAAAACTTGCTGTTAATCAGCCAGCACAAAATAAACTATTTAGAGCATTTACTTTCTCAAATATAAAGTAAATAGCAACAAATCATAGAGCCTAGCTATCTACTTTTCTATATAATTAATCACATTTTTTACTATTAAATTAATAGTTCCATCGCCGTTTCTTTGTATCTCAAACTTGCTAGGGTCGTGGTATGTCTCTTCATTTATATACAAATCAATTTGTTTATCAATATTAAGTCTAACTCTTTTTAGTTTTTTCTCAACCCAAGTTTTATCCACAGCTACTTCTTCTTGCAATCCTTGTTGTTTTATATAAGTTGAAAACTCTTCCTTCGCTTGAGGGTGATCATTAAATAATTCAGCAGAAAACTCCTCTATATTAATAGAGTCTTCTTCTTTTAATTTAGTTTTTATTGCAGTCCTAATCTCTTCTGCTCTTCCTGCATCATTTGTAACATTTTCTCTAGTCCAGTTTTCCGCTGCTTTTACAAAAGTTTTGGTCATATCTCTTTCATTTGTAACAATGCTTGCACCTAAGAATGTGTTTATAAAATAATTTGCTCCATACTCATCTTCCTTACTACCTTTTTGCTTATCTAAAATCATTAAGTTATATTTATCCTCTTCTATAATTGGTTTAATAAATGCAGCTTTTTGAATTCTTTGCCCACTTCCTGGAAGTCCTGCTGCTTGAGGTACTATCCCTATACCTATTTTCTGATCTATAAATTGAACTTCATGAGTAAAATTTTTAACATAATCCATCTTAAGTATTCCTATCATTGGACCTTGATCTGTAGTTAGAGACACTATTATTAAATCTCCAGATGGGATATTCACATTTCCTTTCATTATTATGAATAGCTGCCTAGCTAATTCTTTAGATAGTTTAACTAAATTATTGTCTACTCCAGTCAGATAATCCTGGGATACTTCTTTAACTATGTTTCTTTCTGGATTAAACTTTCCATATTTAAGTTCTTCATCCTTAAAACACTTTTCTAAATGTTTATGTAAGAAAAAATATATATCTTCATTTAATTCCAAACTATACTCGTTTAAAATAGGTTCTTCCCCATTACTATCTAATATATGAATAACTGCTTCATTTATATTAATCTCATTTATGTATTCCATATTTTCACCACCAAATAAATTTATACATTAGATATTATAAACTTTAAGTAAATTAAAAAAAAGCCTTAAAGCATACAAAAAAAATGGAAAAGAGTCTGATATAAAACTTAATTTCTTATATCATCAATCTCTTTTCCACATTTTTAAATATTCTTAATTTATTAATCAGATAATTTTCCTAATCTAATTATTGATCTTCAAATTTACTTACATAATTTTTTAAATTCATCTGCTACAAATTGCACCTGTGTTCCTACAACAACTTGTACGCTTGTTTTTCCTGGTCTTATTATTCCAGATACACCTGCTGATTTAATAACTTTTTCATCTACAGCAGCTTGATCTTTAATTTCTAAACGTAATCTAGTTACACAATTATCTATAGATACTACGTTTTCTTTTCCTCCAACACCCTTTAATATTACAGCTGCCACTTGAGTATAATCATTATTCGCAAGTTTTACATTTAGTTCTTCAGCATCATCATCTTCCCTACCAGGTGTCTTTAAATTAAATTTTGTAATTGCAAAACGGAATGTTACATAATAGATTACTGCAAATACTAAACCTATTGGGATTAACATTATTGGATTTTCTGCCATAGGAGCTTTGAAACTTAAGAACCAATCTACAAATCCAGCACTAAAGTTAAATCCAGCTCTTACTGGTAATAATGTACATACAAATGCTGAAATTCCTGTTAATCCAGCATGAAGAACATATAAACCTGGAGCTAAGAACATAAATGCAAATTCTAATGGTTCTGTAACACCTGTGAAGAATGAAGATATTGCTGCTGCTAATAATAAACCATATACCGCTTTCTTCTTCTTATCTTTAGCTGTATGGTACATAGCTAATGCTCCTGCTGGTAATCCAAACATCATTACTGGGAAGAATCCAGTCATATACATACCAGTTACTCCTTGTGTTCCTTTACCTGACCAGAAGTTACCAAGGTCGTTAATTCCAGCTACATCAAACCAGAATACTGAGTTTAATGCATGGTGAAGACCAAATGGTATTAATAATCTATTGAAGAATGCATAAATACCAGATCCAACTGCACCTGTTGATACAATAGCTTCACCAAATGCTACTAATGCACCATAAATAAGAGGCCATGCAAAGAATAATACTATAGATGCAACTATTGAATATGCTGCGGTTACAATTGCGACACATCTTTTTCCACTAAAGAATCCCAATGCATCTGGTAATTTAACACTTTTAAATCTGTTATAACAGGCTGCACCTATTAAACCTGATAAAATACCAATAAATTGTGTTTGAGTTTTAGCGAATGCTGGCGCTACCTCTTTAACATCAATTCCCTTAAACATTGCTACAGCTCCTGTAGATAATAATGTTGTAATCATAAGCCATGAAACAAGTCCTGCAAGTCCTGCTGTACCGTCATTATCATCTGACATTCCTACACCTACACCAATTGCAAACAAAATTCCCATATTGTCAATTAAAGCACTACCTGCTTTTAGCATAAAAGCTGAAGCAATGTTATTTGCTCCCCAGCCTGTAGGGTCAAGCCAATAACCAAGACCCATTAAAATACTTGCAACGGGTAAACAAGCTACTGGAAGCATTAAGGATTTTCCTAATTTTTGTAAATACTTCATCATAATAATATAATTCCCCTTCCATAATAATTAATAAAATTTATTTTAAGGATTGTTATATCCCTAAATGCATTATAATTCTTATGGACATGTATCCTTTTCAGCAAATAAAAAAGCTGAAAAGGATAAATTATATTATCCCTTTCAGCTAATGCCCTGATTTAATCGGTTACACGCCAAAGATCGTATTCTTATACACTCATATTATTCTATTTTTATTCTATAGTCAATACCCTTTTTTATTTTTTTATTGTTGACACTAATTGTATGAAATAATATAATTAGTACATAAATGTGTTACTGTTTAATCAGGCATAAGTTTGCGTAATTCGGAAACTTATGCTTTTTTATTACCAATAAATAACAGAATGAAAGGAAGTGACTGTTCCTGTTTAATCGGGAATATTAAGTATGTTTAATTTTTTTAAGAAAAATTCAAAGGACTCAAATAAAGAAGCAAAATTAGTTGCACCTATAACTGGTAAAACAATAGATTTATCAAAAGTACCAGATAAAGTTTTTGCAGAAAAAATGGCTGGAGACGGGCTTGCAATAGATACTACTGGAGATACAGTAGTTTCACCTGCTGACGGAACCTTAACATTAGTATTTAATACAAAGCATGCATTTGCAATTACTCTTGATAATGGAGCTGAGTTATTAGTTCATATAGGTATCGATACTGTTTCTTTAAATGGTGAAGGTTTTGAACAATTAGCTAAAGCTGGAACTAAAGTTAAAGCTGGTACTCCAATTATAAAAATAGATAGGGATTTTATTTTAGGAAAAGGTTTTTCTTTGGTCACTCCAGTCCTTGTTACAAACATGGATATAATCAAGGATTTAAATTCAAATATTGATAAAGAAGTTGTTGCTGGAGAAGATGAAGTAATTACTTTTACTTTATAAAAAAAAATGGCTAACATGTTTTTATTAATATGTTAGCCATTTTAATTAGAGTTTTATTGTAGCTTTTCTAAATCTCTCTATATGCATTGCTAGATATGCTATTTCATCATCTGAAACTTTCTTTTCTAGCTTTAAAACTAATATTTTTGCTACACCCTTAGATACTTTATATGATAATTTATATTTTGATTTTATTTCTTTTATAAAGTCATTTTCAATAGATATGTCATCTAAAATTCTTTTAATTGCAAATCTCAAATGTGTGAGAAATCTGGCATAATCTAATGATGTTTTGTCTATTTTTATTTCAGTTTTTGCTTCTACGTATTCAATTATTGAGTTTATCAAATGTGTATTCTTTATAGTATTGGATAGCTTACCTGAATTTCTAGCAGAATGGATATGTAATGCTATGAATCCAATTTCTCCTTCTGGAATTTTTACCTTTTTTTCATTTTGTAAAACTTCCGCAACTTTTTCTGCTAACGAGTATTCTTGTGGATATAATGCTCTAATTTCCATAAGAAATGGATTCTCTATTTCCTCTTTGTCCGAAAGCCTTTTCACTGCAAAATTTAAATGATCTACTAATGCAACGTGTATTCTCTCATCCAAATTTTCCTTTAATTCATTTGCAACATATGATATCATCTTTTCGCATAGCACAAAAAATTCTTCATCAACATTTTCGATTACTTGTTTAAAGTTTCTTAGGTTATCCTCATCTTCAATAACAAATATCTTTTCAACCTCAGTACCCTTTTCAATGGTATCTCCAGACTTTCTACCGAATCCAATTCCCTTTGCAAAAAGTATTCTTTCCTTTCCATTCATGTTTACGGAAACTATATTGTTGTTATAGGATTTTATTATCGTTGCTGGATCAATAATTTTACTCATATGACCACCCTTTTTATTATTTATAGAACTTTCTAATCTTTAGCAAATCACTTATCATCTGAATTAATACATTATTTAGAAAATATAAATGACATTATTAATCTTATAAAACGATTCTATCATTAACCTTATTATTTAAATACTTTACTTATTTTTAGCCGTTAGTATCTATTATGATTCTTTTAAACCATATAAATCTAATATATTAATAATAGCTTAATATATTATTTATTGTAAAGCACAGATTTAAGAAATCTTAAGATATAAATAGAAAGCAGATTCCTAAGAATCTGCTACATTTCATAACTCACTAATATAATAAATGGACTAATATAAATATATTAATTAAAATTCCATTTATTACTCAATATTTAATATAGAGTATTAAGAATATTCTACTAAGAAACATTATAAATAACTATGCTAAAATCCTTTATTAAAATTCCTCTTTTACATTTTCTTTTCTTAATTCTTGCCTTCCAGCAACATATACAAATGGAAGATATATTAATATACTTACAATTAAACAAATAAGAGCTGTAACTCCACCCATGATTGAGTTCGTAGATATGATTGCTCCCAAAATTGGCGGTGTCGTCCATGTTGCCATTATTGCTACCTTTGGAACAAACCCAATAACTGTTAATATATATGCTATGGTTAATGAAACTATAGGAGATAATATAAACGGAATAAAATAGATCGGATTTAAAACTATTGGTGCACCATATATTACTGGTTCATTTATATTAAATATTCCTGGTGCTATACCTAAATTTGCAATGGCCCTTTGTTGTGCACCTGCTTTTCTACCTAATACATATATTGCAATCAATAAAGCTATTGAGGTTCCTGCTCCTCCCATATTTACATATGAATCTAAAAATTGACTATTTAATATATTTTCTGGCTGTAATCCATTTGTTATTGCTTCTGTATTAGCTAAAAGTAATGGAAGTAATAATGCATTTATTACTGGTGCTAGTATATTTGAACCATGTAAACCAAAAAACCATAATACATGTACCAATAATACTATTACAAATACTCCTAAAAAGCTTCCTGCAATTAATTGTAATGGTTTCTGTAGAGTAAAGAATAATGCCTGATGTATATCTGGTACACTCATAACTATAAATAATTCCTTAATTCCCGCTGCTAATGCCAAAATTATTATTGTTGGTAACAATGCTGCAAATGATTTCGAAACTGCTGGTGGTACTCCACTAGGCATTTTTATTACTAATTTAGGATTGCCGATTAACTTTACGAAAATCTCTGTAGATACTAATGATACTATCAATGAAATAAATAAACCTTGTGCCCCTAAAAAAGTTAATGGAAATGCTCCTCCATCTGGTGTCGTTGCATATAGGATCATCGATGCCGCAACTGATACTATTCCAGCTCCTAAGCCATCCTTATCATACGATCTTGCTAAATGATATGATATCGTAAATACAACTAATATTGACATAATTGCATAAGAACCATTCCATATAGATCCTCCCCAGCTTTTCCAACCTGCTGGCAATAGCCAATCCATGAAATTTTGATACCATTGAAATCCTATATTATTGAACAATACTGCAAATGCACCGGCCATTATAATAGGTGTTATTGTAGCAAATCCGTCACGTATAGCTACTAAATGTCTTTGCGAACCAATCTTAAATGCAATTGGAACAAAGTGCTCCTCCATCCATTCAAAAAATTTATTCATAATTATTTCCTCCCCATATCTAAGATTTATTTGAAATAAAGTCAAAACTCATCCATGGCTCTATATAGTCTAGTATAATATTTACCTAAACATTACTTTCTCTCTTCGCTTTATTAATATAATAAGCACCAATTGTAGGTGAAATTTCATCATCTACTATATACTCAATAACTATATTTTCTCTTAGGTACTTTTCAAAAGATTTCCTTAATATCTTTGCTTTTCTTATAACCCCACCAACCAAGGCAATAGAGCAGCTTTCAAATTTTAATTTTCTATACACATTTATAACAGTCTTAGCCAAATCTACGCCTTCATTAACCAATATTTCTTCAGCTATCTTATTTCCTTCCTCGCCCAATATTGAAACTACTTCTGCCAAAGATGCTATCTCGTCCTTAGTAGAGGAATATACAAAAGTTACTACTTCGCCTATTGATTTAGCACCTAACCTTTTCATAATTCTCGTAGTTAATTCTGATTTGGGTAAAGAATTTTCTTCTTCAAATATCATTCTTTTTATAGCATCAATTGATATTTTATATCCACTCCCTTCATCTCCTAATAAGTTGCCCCATCCCCCACACCTTACACTTGAATTATTTTTAACTCCAAATGCTATCGATCCAGTTCCTGCTATTGTCAATATTCCATCATTCCCCCTTAACATAGCTTTTAGGGCTATTTCAGCATCGTTCATAAGTACACAGTCAGTCTTAAGTTCATTTTTTATTGTATCTTTTATAATTTTTGCATTATCTCCGACTTCCGATCCTGCAATGCCAAGATATAAATCTACAAGTTCGTCTTCTTTAAGAACATCTATTATTTCTCTTATTGAATCTACTATATTATTTAGTGCTTTTTCTCTATTATTTAGCAAATTTGCGAATCCTTTTACAGAAGTAACTATAATATTTCCTTGAAAGTCATAAGCTACTGCTTCCGTTTTTGTTCCTCCACCATCCACACCTATAATGTATTTCATATCATCACTACCTTTTCCTTAACATTAAGTAAATAAGTAATTAGGCTAACATATGTTGTTATTAAATTTTTCATGTATTTCTATAATTTCAACTGCCATAGACTTTAATGTCATACTAGTCATAAAGTGATCCTGAGCATGAATCATAAGTAAAGAAACTTCTGTTTTTTCTCCTCGTGCTTCCTTTTGTATTAAATATGTTTGAACATTATGTGCTTTTAATAATTCTGCTTCTGCTTGTTCAATTAATTTTCTTGCTCCATCTATATTCCCACTTTTAGCGCATTGAATAGCTTCCATTGAATAACTTCTAACTTCTCCGCTATGCACTATAAGATTCATTATTGTTTCTTCCACAATGTTTCTCTCCTTTTCAATTATTTATTTTTTATAAGATCTAGAGCTCTTTCTAAGACTTTTTCTCCATTCATTGTTCCATAATCAACTGTATTAATTACTTCTACAGATATATTCTTATCCGATAAATTAGCTTTAAATTTTGATAATAAAAATCTAACCTGAGGCCCCAGTAACAAAACATCTATCTTACCTATATATTCTTTAACATCTGCCTCTCCTACAGCTTTTATATTACATTCAATCCCTTTTTCTTCAGCTGCCTTTTCCATTTTCGAAACTAATAAACTTGTGGACATTCCGGCTGAACAAACTAATAATATATTCTTCATTTTTAACCTCTCCTTGGATATTTTTTTTACTAGCATTCATCTATTACACTATTATATAAAGCAAGTTTTATACCAATATTATATTTATACATAAATAAATATAAATCATCTCATAATCGCACAATTCATGAATCGAAGTGTGCAACTTTAAAAAAATAGTGTGTAATTTAACTTACACACTGCTTTGGCTCTTACACAGTAACTATATTTTCCTTAACAATTCTCACTATATAAGCGATCTCATTATCTCCTATATTTATATTATATACACGCTCCAAGTCTTTTAAAATTTTCTTAATCAATGAAAATTCACTATTATACATATGGCGATAATTTTCTAAATCTTTGAATTTTAATTCTTGACCACCATGCTTTAATTTATCTATAAGAAAAGTGATATGAATTAAAATTCCTATCTGTGCATCATGCTGAATTCTCACTTTTAAATTTTCTTCTATTTTTCTTATTACATCTCTAATATCTGAAAATACCTTTATTGAATTTAATTCATTTAATTCAATACTTAATGCTTTTCTAACTTTTAGAAAGTCATATTCAATGTCCACTAGATTCTCCAAATAGTTTATTCCCTCATTCAAGAATACATCTTGTGCTGGTATAAATTGAACATTTTCAATAACTATGTTTATAGTTCCTACAACTGCTAATACTACAAACTTCTCTTTTAGCCTATTTACTTTTCTAAAAAACTCTTCCCTATCAGAAATATTAAGCGGTATAATTTTTACTTTTTCTATATTCTTCAAATTATTACTTATTCTTATTTTTATTCTTTCTGCTGCACCTTCACCTGTAAAGCATGTAGTTATTATAACTAGTTCTTTATTGTATTTATAGTCTTCCTTAGAAACTTGCATAGAGGACTTTCCAATATCTCTGCATAAATTATATATTGAATCCAAACTTCTCCCATTAAAAGCTTTACTTCCTGCCTCTATAACAGTTAGTGTTGTGACCATATCTATGGTTTTAATTTTTATTTCTAATTCATTACTAATTATATCTCCAAAGTTAACCAATGATCCCATATCAACAAGTAACAATATACCTTTTTCATTATATATTTCTTTAATTTTTTTCTTAGCTTTCTCTAGCATATCCTCAGCCTTCATAGTTAGTGGCATATCTAGAGCTTGCACATATTCTTCTCCTATTAAAGAATTAGCTACCTCAGCCATGCTGCTAGCTGTACTTGTTCCATGCATCATTACTAGAACTCGCGCCTTTTTCTCTAATTGTTCACTATTTTCATCATTACATGCAGCCAAAAACATAGTTATATAGCCTATTTCATCTAATGGGATATCTATATGAAATTCTTTTTCCGCAATTTTTATAATATCCATGGCCACAGCAAATTCTTCCCTATTTTCTACCCTTATAATATTAAGCTTAGGATGATATATCTTTTTTCCTGAATTAATCCTTTCGATGCTTCCCTGTAAATGAAGTGCTAACCCAAAATAAACTTTCTGATCAAAATCCCTATTTAACTTTTCAGATGCTATACTCAACATTTTTTCTGCAACTGTAGCTACTTTAATGTTTACAATTTTGGCAATCTCATCTTTTTTAACATTTGTTGTGATATTACTAATATATCTTCTAAAATATTTTTCCAAATCAATATTTAGAATATCATTTATTTCTGTCTCATTAATTCCTCGTGCCTTTAAGTTTTCCATCTTATTTTCTATTATCGAATAAAAACTTTTATTTTCCGAGCCTTCTATTTGATTTTCATGAAATTCAATATTTTTTAGTATACTATCTTCACTTGAAAATCTTAAAATATCAGCCATATCTTGAGATAAATTATCTATTTCTTTTCTGCATTCTCTAATTCTCATTATTCCTTTTTGAATTCTAGGTTGCAGATCACTTTTATCTACCAAAATATAATTATTTTTCTTAATCTTATAATTTAAAAATGCTTTAGCACAAGCTAATTGTATATCACTTTTTAATTGCCCTATATTATTAGGACAGTCATATAGTAAAAATGAAATAATCGCATTTTTACTAATATATATGCTCTTTCCGATTCTTATAGATTCTTCTGTTATGAACTCGTTTAAAAGAAGATATCTTTCCTCTAATTTTCTTTCTCTTAATGTCGGTAATACTATCACCATTGGAATTCTTCTAGTAAATGTTTTCAGAAGATATGACTGTGGATTCTCCGTAGTAGCTGCTATAATCTGCACTTCAGATTTCACCTTTTTCTCAGTATCTCCAAGCTGCCTAAAATATCCCTTATCTATAAAAGTAAATAACATTTCTTGCCCCTGTGGTGATAGCCTGTGTACTTCATCCAAAAAGAATATTCCTCCATCAGCTTTCTTTAACAAACCTTCTCTATCAGTATCTGCCCCCGTAAATGCACCTTTTTTTACTCCAAATATTTGTGCCACAACTAACTGAGGATTATCTGAATAATCGGCACAATTAAATCTAATAAAAGGAGCTTCAGCAGCTATTATTTTAGAGTCTTTAGCAAAATTGTACATTGCTTCTGCAAATAGCGATTTTCCTACACCAGTTTCACCCAAAATAAGAGCATGTAAGCCTCTAGGAGGATATAATATTGCAGCTTTCGCTTGCTGTACAGGTAATTTAAGTGACTGATTTGAACCTATGAGCATTTCAAGGCTATCTATATTTTTCACGATTATGTCCGATTTATTTTTAATTGAATTCATTTCATTCTTGTAACTTTTGATACTACTATATATAACTGGTCGTCCTTCTTTTTTATTTATCCTTTTTTCCTTATATAATTGGTTTAAATACCTACTTATATTTGTTCGGTCTATTCCTATATAAAATCCCAGTTCATCTGCTGTTATTCCTCTTCCTTTGATCTTTTCAAGCTCAATAAGACTCTTTATTACTTCTTCCTTTCTAGGTAATCCTTTCATTTAATATTATCCCCCACTCATAAGTAGTCCACATTAAAAACATAAAATTTGTCCTTATAACTTTTAACCTACTATATAAATGCACCTCTATATATTGTCCCATGTTTTTCGCTTTCTAAGATACATTTGAAATTTTCCTTTGAATTCTTCTACATAAATCTTTGTGAAAATATAACTGGATACTACCAGTTTTGAATTCATTATATAATAATATTTTTATTTCTTGCAACCATATTCTTCATATTATTATAATTGTTTAGATAATTCTGACTCTACTATAAATATGCCATATAAATCAATTTTACTAGCACAACTTTTAAAATTGCTATATTATATTATTATATAAAAATAAATATCTACTCTTTTTAAGTATTATTTATTAACTTTAACTAAGGAGGCTATTCTATGCAAGAGTTAGAAACCAGGATCGTTGATATTGATGTTGAAAATATAAGGAAAATTTTATTATCAAATGGTGCTGAAAAAGTTAAAATGGAAGATCAAGTAAATGATATATATGATTTTGAAGATGGACGTCTTTTAGATAAGAAAGGATATGCTAGAATAAGAACTATAAATGATATGATTAATAATAAAATCGTGTATTTTATGACTACCAAAAAAATGCTATCCCAGGGCAGATTTAAAGTCATGGAAGAAAATGAAGTTATAATTGATAACAAAACTATGGGAGAAGGTATATTTAAATCTCTTGGATTAGTTCTGAAAGAATCTAATAAAAAATATAGAGAAAGCTATAAATTACTTGATTGCTTAATTGAAATTGATATTAATGACAAGAGTTTTTGTCCCTTCCCATATTTAGAAATTGAAACTACATCGGAAGAAAAATTGGAAACAGTAGTGAAGTTACTTGGATATACATTAGAAGATACAACCTCTCAAACAATATACGATATATTATCTGAAAGAGGATTGCTTAATAATGTCCCTAAAGGAATATAATTAAGTTTTTATTCCATTAACTGTAAATTTACTATGGAATTATAAGTTTATATAATGTAAAATATACATAGAGATAGGTATACTTTTAAAATGAAATTTGTTTAGTTTACTTTTAAACTAAACTTTTTTTCTTATAAAAGGAGGATGTCATGGAAAAATATGATGACATAAAATATTTAAGTCTGCTTGCTAAGCAATATCCTACTATTGCAGCGGCATCAACTGAAATAATTAATTTAGAAGCTATTTTAAATTTACCTAAAGGTACAGAACATTTTTTAGCTGACCTTCATGGTGAGTATGAGCCTTTTGTTCATGTATTAAAAAATGGTTCAGGGGCTATAAAGAGAAAAATTCAAGAGGTATTTGAAAATTCTTTAATGGACTGTGAAAAAAGAAGTTTAACCACACTTGTATACTATCCTGAACAAAAATTAGAGATTGTTCTAAGAGAAGAAAAAGATATAAATGATTGGTATAAAATTAATCTGTATAGGTTGATTGAATTATGCAGACATGTATCTTCTAAATATACAAGATCTAAAGTAAGAAAAGCGCTACCTCCAGATTTTAGCTACATTATAGAAGAATTATTACATGAAGAATCTGATAATAATGATAAACAGGGTTATTATGATGGGATAATAAATACTATTATCGAAATTGAACGAGCCCAAGAGTTCATAGTGGCTCTATCTAAATTAATACAACGACTAGTAATAGATAGATTACACATAATCGGAGATATATTTGATAGAGGTCCTAGACCAGATATAATCCTCGATACCCTTATAAATTATCATTCTGTTGATATACAATGGGGTAACCATGATATATTGTGGATGGGTGCTGCCTCAGGTAATACTACATGTATAGCAAATGTTTTAAGAATAGCAGCTAGATATTCTAATCTAGACGTCATCGAAGATATTTACGGTATAAATTTATTACCTCTTGCAACTTTTGCACTTAAGCACTATAAAAATGATAATTGCATAGCTTTCGTTCCTAAAAACACAGATGAAACATTATATGGAGCCTCTGAAATTGAGCTTATTTCTAAAATGCATAAAGCCATAACAATTATTCAATTTAAACTTGAATATGAAATTATAAAAAGAAGACCTGAATTTAATATGGATCATAGATTACTTTTAGATAAGATAAATTATAGTGATGGCACCATAACTTTAAACAATATAACTTATGAGCTTTGCGACAAAAGTTTCCCTACAATCAATATTAATAATCCTTTTGAACTTACGAGTGATGAAAAAAAATTGGTTTCTAAGCTTCAAATTTCATTTATAAATAGCGATAAATTGCAAAAGCACGTTCTATTTTTATTTAATAAAGGAAGACTATATTTAACTTATAATTCTAATCTTTTATTTCACGGCTGTATTCCTTTAAATAAAGATAAAACTTTTAAAAGTATGACTATTCATGGTGAAGAGTATAAAGGAAAAAAACTTCTAGATAAATTTGATTCTTTAGCTAGAGAAGGTTATTTCAGTACTAGAGGCAGTGCTGAAAAATTATATGGTATTGATATAATGTGGTATTTATGGACTGGAGCCTGTTCTTCTCTTTTTGGAAAAGAAGATATGACAACTTTTGAAAGATACTTTATAAAAGACAAAAGTACACATAAAGAAAAGAAAAATCCCTACTACAATTTTAGGGATTCTGAAGAAATGTGTAATATGATTTTTGAAGAATTTGGATTAGATCCAGCTGAATCACGAATAATAAATGGACATGTTCCAGTTAAAAATAAATTTGGAGAAAACCCAATAAAGTGTAATGGAAAACTGATAGTTATAGATGGTGGCTTTGCTAAAGCTTATAGAAGTCAAACTGGCCTCGCAGGATACACATTGACTTATAATTCCTATGGACTTCAGCTAATATCTCATCAACCTTTCAAATCAATTGAAGATGCATTTAGTAAAGAAACGGATATATTATCTTCAACACAAATAGTAGAAAAACTAGACAGAAAAAAAGTTGGTGATACAGACATAGGAAAGGAGCTTAAAAATCAAATTAAAGATTTGAAATTATTGCTCAAAGCCTATAGAAAAGGATTAATAAACGAGGTAAGATAGCAGCCATTATCTTACCTAAAATCTAAATATGTAGAAGAAATTTATTTCCTACTAGTCTCTAACTAAAATTAGATCAATAAGTTATATTCAAAATCTTCATTAAAGACCACTTGATTATAACCTATTGATCTGATTATTTTTTATTGCACTTTTACTTCACTTTATTTAATGCTAATTATTCAGCGCGCCTTATTTCTTCAAATTGAGCTATTAATTCTTGTACTGCTTTAGTAAGATTACCGACTATTGCATGGCAACGATTTTCATTATTTAGGTATAATTGTTTTCGTCAATAGCCTGTATCCTATCTAAATATATTTCCGCTTATAATGAGTTTTTGTATCTCATTTGTGCCTTCATATATTTGAGTTATCTTAGCATCCCTCATCATTCTCTCAACATTATATTCTCTCATATAACCATTTCCACCTAACATTTGCACAGCCTCAGTTGTTACGTGCATTGCTGCATCTGTACAAGCTAGTTTTGCTTTAGCTGCAGAAACTGAGTAAGGCTTTCCTTCTTGTTTATCCATGGCAGCCTTATATACCATGTATTTAGCTTGCTCTATTTCAAGCTCTAACTCTGCCATTTTGAAAGCTAAATATTGATTTTTCCATAAAGGTTTTCCAAATTGCTCTCTTTCCTTCATATATTGCTTAGCTACTTCAAACGCTCCTTCTGCTATTCCAAGTCCTTGAGCTGCAACTCCTATTCTTCCTCCATCAAGAGTCTTCATTGCTATTCCAAAACCTTTGCCCTCAGCTCCTACTAAGTTTTCAACTGGAACCTTACAATTTTCAAATACAAGTTCTGAAACTTGTGCTGATCTTATACCACATTTATTCTCAATCTTTCCTATAGAGAATCCTTCGAATTCCTTTTCAACTATAAAAGCTGATAATCCTTTTGCTCCTTTGCTCTTATCAGTTAATGCAAATACTAAGAATGTTTCTGATAAAGGTCCATTTGTGATAAAGCATTTTGCACCATTTAATATATAATACTCACCATTCTTATCAGCTGTTGTTATACATCCACCTGCATCTGATCCTGCATTTGGTTCAGTTAATCCAAATGATCCGAATTTTTTTCCTGACAAAATGTCTGGAAGATATCTTTTCTTTTGTTCTTCAGATGCTGCATTAATTATTCCTCCTGAACAAAGAGAAGTACTTACTGAATATGAAATTCCTAATGAACCACTCACTTTTGATATTTCTTCAACTGCTAAAACATAAGATAAATAATCTCCACCAGTTCCACCATATTCCTTTGGATATGGAAGCCCTATCAATCCTAATTCCCCCATTTTCTTATAAGTGTCTATTGGAAATTCTCCACTTTCGTCATATGCAACTACTTTAGGTTTAATTTCGTTTTCTGCAAATTCCCTTACCATTTTCACTATTTTTTCTTGTTGCTCTGTTAAATTAAAATCCATCTTTTAAATCCCCCTTGTAATGTATATCTTTTTAATTTAAATATAATTTGAATTTTCAATAGGTACCCTATCTTAACGCTTAGAGCCCTTAATTTTATATAAAATATATTTACTCCCTTAATCCCATCAACTTATCATAAAATATTCTTCCATTCATTAGTCTAGGTACTCCATCCATTTTAGGTTTGAAATCCATTAAATCCAATACATCCTTTTTTAGATCTATCCCAGGCGCTATTTCTGTAAGGTATAATCCATCTTTCCTTAACTCAAATACTGCTCTCTCAGTTATATACATAACTTGTTGATCCATCCTTCTTGCATAATCTCCACTAAATGTAATTTGCTCTACATCCTTAATGAATTTTTTAGCTTTTCCTTCTTGTTTAATTTCTAATTTGCCATCTCCTGTTACTACTTTTAAGCCTCCTGCAGTGAATGTTCCACAAAATAACACTTTCTTAGCATTTTGAGTTATATTTATGAATCCACCACATCCAGCAATTCTAGGCCCAAACTTACTTACATTCAAATTTCCATGTTCATCAACCTGAGCTAGTCCTAAAAATGCTATATCGACGCCTCCACCATCATAAAAATCAAATTGATATGGCTGATCTATAATAGCTTCTGGATTTATACTCGCTCCAAAAGCTGTGCATCCTTGTGGTATACCTCCTATTGGACCGGCTTCTACAGTTAATGTCATATATTCACCAATTCCTTCTTCATTCGCAACTAAAGAAATAACTTCTGGTATCCCTATACCTAAATTTACTACCGTATCTTTCTTTAATTCCATAGCTGCTCTTCTCGCAATTATCTTTCTCTCATTTAATGGAGCTTTTTCTACACTGTTTAATGGAATTCTCATTTCACCTGTTACTGCTGGATTAAATGGGCATTCGAAGGATTGTTCATGCTCTTCGGGAGTTGAGATTACAACCGCATCTACATATATACCTGGAATTTTTATAAGACGTGGGTCTAAAGATCCTGCTTCAACTACTTTTTCTACTTGAACTATTACTTTTCCGCCATTATTCTTACAAGCTTGGGCTATTGACGTATCCTCAAGTGTAGCTATTTCTTTTTCTAATGATACATTACCGTATTCATCTGCAAAAGATCCTCTTAAGAAGCAGACATTAACTGGAATTGATTTGTATAATAATTTTTCTTCACCTTCTATATTTATTAGCTTTACTAGATCTTCTTTTGTTTTTTCATTTAATTTTCCACCACTAATTCTTGGATCCACAAATGTATTCAATCCAACGTGAGTTATTGTCCCAATTCTTTTTCCCGCAATATCTCTAAATAATTGAGAAATTGTCCCTTGTGGTAGATTATAAGCTTCTATTTTATTTTCATTAATTAACTTTCCAATTTTCGGTGCTAAATTATAATGACCTGCAACCACTCTCTTAAGTAAGCCTTCGTGGGCATAATGATCTGAACCTTTCCCCTTACTATCGCCTTGTCCTGCTGCATGAAATAAAGTTATATTTTGCGGATGATTTGTTTCAATGAAACGTTTTTCTAAAGCACAACTAAGAGTTTCAGGTGCACAACTACCAACAAATCCGCCAGTTACTAACACATCTCCATCCTTCACTATTTGTACTGCTTCGCGACTTGTTAAAACTTTTACTTTTCTCACCTATATTCAGTCCTTTCAAGATTAATTAACTGTCCTAGCGTCTTAATCTTTTAACATCCTTTAAATAGAGCCTTTCTTTTTTCTATAAATGCACTCATTCCTTCTGTTTGATCATCAGTTGAAAAACATAATCCAAATAGGTTTGCTTCAAATGCATAGGCTGATTCAGTATCCATATTTAAGCCATTATTTATTGCTGATTTAGCCAAGCTTACTGCAAATAATCCTTTTTTCATTATTTTTTGAGCTAACTCAATAGTTTTTTCCATTAGTTCTTCTGGTTCGTAAACTTTATTAACAAGACCAATTCTATAAGCTTCTTTTGCATCTATCATATCTGTAGTAAATATCAGTTCTTTAGCTATTCCTTTTCCAACTAATCTTGGTAGCCTTTGAGTTCCCGCAAAACCTGGAATTATTCCTAATCCAACTTCCGGTTGTCCAAATTTAGCATTGGTAGAAGCTAATCTTATATCACACGCCATTGATAATTCGCATCCTCCACCCAATGCATAACCGTTTACAGCAGCTATAACAACTTGTGGCATATTTTCAATATTAGAAAATACCTTTTGAGCTAGCTTAGCCATCTCTCTTCCCTCTATTGCACTTTTACTTTTCATTTCTGTTATATCTGCTCCAGCTACAAAAGCCTTTTCTCCTGATCCTGTTATGATAACAGTATATATATCCTTTCTTTCTGATATATCATTTATTACTTGTCCTAGTTCCTTGAGTGTTTGTGTATTTAATGCATTAAGTGACTTAGGTCTATCAATACAAATCACTGATACCCCATTTTCTTCCTTTACCTTAATATTTTCCATTTAATATTCCCCCTTCAAGATATATTGTATTTATATTAATATCTTTTATAATTAATATTTTTTGTTTTCGATATAATTTATATGGTGGAATTAAATTTTTAAACTTTAATCTTAATTAAACTTTAGCTTACTAGATTCTTAACTATAAATTTAATATCGCAACATATATTCATCACTCATCACTTTATAGTTAAAGGTTTTCATAGAAACAGACTTTAACTACGTTTGTTTATTATTTCAAATGCATACATCATTAATTATTTTTGCACTAATGATTCCCAAAGTATATTGCTACAACCTAGCTTCTATATTTTCTTCAACAAAATCATCATTCTTATATTTTCTAAATGACTGCTCTATTTCCTCCAATGATTTACCATATGTCTCCGGTGCACATTTATAGATAAATATACCTCCTATAATTGACGATCCTATAAACACTATGAATGCTCCTGATAAACCAAATCTTGCTAATAATATAGGGAATACAAAACCTACTATAAAGTTAGCTACCCATAAAGCAAATGCTGATATTCCCATTCCAAAACCTCTTAATCTTAATGGAAAAATTTCTGATATTAATAGCCAAGTTAATGGTCCAAGAAAGGCTTGGAAGAAAGCTATATAAACAATAGTACACATTATTACAACAAAAGGAAGCATAGATGAACCTTGTAAAACGTTTGTAACAACAGATAACGCCGTCATAGCTATAGTCGTTCCAGTTATTCCAAGTAAATATAACTTTCTACGAGGATATTTATCACCAACACATTTTACAAAAAATATAGCTGCTATAACAGACATCAACCCATTTCCTATGTTAGCAATTAATGCCACCTTTGTACCAAATCCAGCTTGTTCCAAAATTGATGTTCCATAATACATCATTATATTAATTCCAGCAATTTGTTGTGTAATACCTATTCCAACTCCAATTAAAACAATGCGACGAATCCAAGGAATAGATAAATCAGCAAATGATGCCTTGTCTAAATGCTTTTCCGCTTCAATATTCTTATTTATTTCTTCTAATTCCGCTTCTGCCTCTGCTTTATCACGAATCTGTTTTAGAACTTCTAATGCTTTTGCTGTTTTTCCATTAGATGCTAACCATCTTGGTGTTTCAGGAAGTACCATCATTCCAAACCACAATACAATTGCTGGAATAGTAGCAAGTACTATCATATAACGCCATACACCAGAATTATCTGCAAAAAGGTTTCCTAATACAGCATTTATAACATAAGCTACTAATTGTCCAGTCACAATCATCATTTCATTTTTAGATACTATGCTTCCTCTTAGGTGCATAGGTGCCAATTCTGCTAAAAATGTTGGCACAATAACTGATGCTCCTCCTACAGCTAACCCTAAAACGAATCTAGAAACAATCATAATATTTGCATTAGGTGCAATTGAACAAGTTATAGTTGCAAAAAAGAATATAATAGCTAACATTCTTATTATCTTTTTTCTACCATATTTATCAGATAGACGTCCGCCAATTATTGCACCAAATGCTGCACCTAATGTTAATATACTTGTAACAAGCCCTTCATTCATAGGTGTCAAATCTAATTGATCTGGTCGTTTCATGAAACTTAATGCTCCATTAAACACACCAGTATCATATCCAAATAGCAATCCCCCAAACGTTGATATGATTTGTATTTTCCTCAAATTGCTTTTTTTCTTAATATTATAAGAACCTTGTTCCATTCTAATTCCTCCTTATCTACTTTAAATAATTAGAATCATTCAGAATTACACAAATACTTTTATAATTTATTTTTTCATATTAATACTGTTTTTCTTAATATATTTATAAATGCTTTATTCTGATTTCAATATATTAGTAACTTATACCTATCATTAGTATGGTAACTAGATATATTGCACACTCTTTTTTAAGAAATACTAGTTACCAAACTTAATAGATTTTGTTCATTTGAAATCTTTTATGAATTTTAATTTTAAAATCCTGTTTTTTCTTTGATGTATTTTCTAGCTTTCATTGCATATTCAAATGGGTTTGCAATTGCTGGATCCTGTTCTGCTTCAACTAATATCCAGCCTTCATAATTGTTTTCATCCAATATCTTAAATATTGGCTCAAAATCTATACATCCATCTCCTGGAACAGTGAATGAACCCTCTCTTACTCCCATTAAAAAACTCATTTTTTCTTTCTTAACTTTTTCTAAAACGTCTGCTCTTATATCTTTTAAATGCACATGCTTAATTCTATTAGCATATTTATTTAATATTGCAATTGGATTCTCTCCTGAATAAACCAAATGACCTGTATCAAATAATAAATATACTAAGCTTTCATCAGTCATACTCATTAACTTATCAATTTCATCAGTGGTTTGTACTCCAGTCCCCATATGATGATGATAAACAATTTTCATTCCTTTATCTTCTGCTAACCTTCCAAGCTTATTTAGACCGTCAGCTAATAATTTCCACTCTTCTTCATTAAAATAATATTTTCCCTCACATATTGGGGTATCCATTTCCCCTTGAATACTATGCCCTTGCTCTGATACTACTATAACTTTTGCACCCATTTCATGTAAGAAGTCCCTATGAGCTATAAATTCTTTTTCAGTTTCTTCATAAGGCTTAGTAGTTAAAAATGAACTAAACCAAGCACTTGCTATTTGAAGATTTCTTAAGTCTAATGCTTTTTTTAAAACATTTACATCTTTAGGATATTTATTTCCTACTTCAGTACCTTTAAATCCTGCAAGAGCCATTTCACTTACAGCTTGTTCAAATGTATTTTCTTTTCCTAAATCAGGCATATCATCATTTGTCCATCCTATTGGACAAATTCCTAATTTTACTTTTTCAGTATTAAGCATAACAATCTCCTCCAAAATTCTAATATACTATTTCTGATATCCTAACTGGTCTATTCTCTTTCAATGATTTAGTTGCAGCATCTCCTATTAACACAGCTTTTAATCCGTCATCCGCACTTACTGAAACATCTTTATTGTTAACAATTGCATCTATGAATTCTGTAATCTCATCTGCATATGCCTGCATATACCTTTCTAAGAAGAAAAACAATGGCTTTTCAGCTGCAACTCCATCCTTAGTTGATATCACCGCCTTTGAGATACTATCATTTCCCACAGACACTTGACCAAGAGATCCAAATACTTCAGCTCTTTGATCATATCCATAAGCTGACTGCCTTGAATTATCTATAACTGCCATTGCTCCATTGGCCATTTTTAGAGTTATAATAGCTGTATCAATATCACCTGCTTCTCCTATTGCATTATCAACTAGAACATTACCAGCTGCATAAACTTCTACCACATCACTACCTAAAAGATATCTTGCCATATCAAAATCATGAATTGTCATATCTAAAAATATTCCTCCTGATACCTTTACATAATCAATCGAAGGTGGTTCAGGATCTCTTGAAGTTATTTTAAGAACATGTGGTTCTCCAATCTTCCCTTCCACAACCGCATTTCTTATGGCTTTAAAATTATGATCATATCTTCTATTGAAACCCACTTGATATTTAACATTTGATTTATTAAGTTCATCTATCACTTCTTTAATTCTTGCCAAATCATGATCAATTGGCTTTTCGCAAAATACATGCTTACCTGCTCTTATTGCTTCTATAGAGATTTTTGAATGAGTATCTGTAGATGAACATATAAGAATAGCATCTATTTCTGGATCTTCTAGTATCTTTTTATAATCTTTATATACGCCTTGAATCCCAATTTCTCTTGCCCAATTTATTGTAGCTTCATTTAAAAATACATCTGCTATAGCTTTTACCTCTGCATTTTTAACATACTTTGAAATACTTTCTCCATGAACTTTTCCAATTCTTCCTGCACCAATAATTCCGACCTTTAACATAAATTATCTCTCCTTTAATATTTTCTTGCATTTTTAAGTTGATTTTGACCATATTCAAAAGCTTCATTAACAAATTTTTTTTCTGATACTTCAGCTAATCCTACATGCCACCATGATTCATATCCATCAGTCATGGTTTTTGGTAAAACTTTAATATCAATTAAAGTAGAAATTTTTTGTTTTTTTGCATCACTCAATGCAACTTTTAATTCCTCTAAAGTCTTAGCTGTATATGTTTTCACTCCGTATCCACTTGCTGCCTTAGCAAAATCTATAGGAATTAAACCTCCATTAAGTTCTTCTGTGTCGTTATTTCTGTATCTAAACTCTGTAGCAAGATTCCCTATTCCATTAGACATTTGTAGATTATTAATACATCCAAATCCACAATTATCAAATAATAATACATTTATCTTCTTACCTTCTTGCAATGAAGTAATAAGTTCTGAATGTAACATTAAGTAACTTCCATCACCAACTAGTGAGTAGACTTCTTTGCTAGGTTCCGCAATTTTACACCCTAGACTTGCAGCTATTTCATATCCCATGCAGGAGTACCCATATTCCATATGATATGAATTTCTAGAATCAGTTTCCCACATTCTTTGAAGGTCCCCTGGCAAGCTTCCTGATGCACCCACTACAATTGCATTATCATCAATGCATTCTCTAATCAATCCTAGAGCTGATGTCTGAGTAATAACTCCGCTAGTTAATTCTTTAAATTCTTCCAGGCTTCTTTCATTTCTTGATTTTATAATTGGAGTGAAATCTTTTCCATATTTTATATTAATTAACCTATCCATCTCCTCTCTCCATGCTTGTTTTGCATTTTTAATCTCATCTTCATATGATGAAACATAATTTTCTTTTTCTAATAAATTACTAAGTTTCTCAATACAAACTTTAGCATCACCAACCATCTTATTGGAATCCAATTTACTTGCATGAAATTTTGATAAATTTATTGTTATAAAATCTACTTCTGGATTTTTAAATAAAGATTTAGATGATGTCGTAAAATCTGAAAATCTTGTTCCTATTCCTATTACTAAATCTGCATCTTTAGCAATTGTATTTGCAGCCAAATTTCCTGTTACTCCTATTCCACCTAAATTCATATGGTGACTTCCTCTTATAGCACTTTTTCCTGCTTGCGTTTCTCCTATTGGAATATTAAACTTTTCTGCAAATCTTTCAAGTACTTCTCCAGCTTCTGAATATCTAACACCACCACCACAAATTATTATTGGTTTCTTTCTCTTAGTTATTAATTCAACACATTCTTTAAACTCTTCATCCACAGCTATCGGTCTTGTTATTTTATGAATACGTTTTTTAAAGAAATATTCTGGGAAGTCAAAACTTTCACCTTGAACATCTTGCGGTAATGCTATGCACACAGCTCCAGTATCTGATGGATCTGTAAGAACTCGCATTGCATTAATAATTGCAGACATTAATTGCTCTGGTCTAGAAACTCTATCCCAATACTTACATACTGGCTTAAATACATCATTAGTTGTAATTCCCATATTATAAGATTGTTCGATTTGTTGAAGTACAGGATCTGGCTGTCTGCTAGCAAATGAATCTCCTGGAAACATAAGTAATGGAATATTATTAACTGTTGCAGTAGCTGCTGCTGTAACCATATTAGCTGCTCCTGGTCCTATTGATGTTGAGCATGCTATTATCTTTCTTCTATTATTTTGTTTAGCAAAAGCTGATGCAACATGTGCCATTCCTTGTTCGTTTCTTCCTTGATAAACTTTTAAGTTTCCTGGATCTTCATCAAGTGCTTGTCCAAGTCCTAAAACTATTCCATGCCCAAATATAGTAAAGATTCCATCAATAAATCGTTCCTCTTTCCCATCAAATAAAATGTATTGATTATTTAAAAATCTTACTAGTGCTTGAGCTGTTGTCATTTTAATAGAATTCATCTCTTTACCTCCCTTTACTCCTCAGGCCATATTTTAGCATTCTTATTCCAAAGCCATTTATGTTCATCTACATCTATTCTATCTCTCCAAGGATTATTTTCTAGATGCCTAATCATCCAACAATAATACATTGCATATCCTGGAGCAGATGTTTGCGGATGTACATCTCCCCCAATTATTGTTGCAAAGCTATTATCTAGAATCTTGTATGCTTTATCTCCATTTAAGCACAATCCAAATCCTCGTGGTTTATCGAACTTATAAAAGTAAACTTCTGGTTGGGGATGGTAATGAGGAGGATAGCTTGACCATTTTCCTGGATATGTTATAACTTCTCCAATAACCATATTGGAATACGGTGCATTTTTATAATCAAATATTGTTCTTACCACTCTTCTAGCGGTACCATTCCAAGTCCCTTCTCCAAAGATTTCACTCTTACATTCACTTGGTGAATATAACTTTGGTTCAAAAAATCCCAAATTTTCAGTGCTTTGAATTAATATCTCACTATCTTCACTGGCTTCAACAGTAACTCCAACATTCTTAGGTACATGTAAGCACCATGGATCATCATCAAATACTGATTTTCTTTCAATAGACTTAGAATTTTCAAGCCAATTTATTTTCACTTGTCCTGTCAGAAGTAAAACAGCTATTTCCTTATCACTTTTTAGATATTCTCTTCTTTGATTTTTTTCTAATTTTTCTACCGTTACATCCATTAACATTTCTTTATTTTTACCATTAATTTGACATAATATATTCTCGCCATTTTCCAATCTATCCAAATTATAAACCATATTAACTCCTCCTCTTAAGCTCTAGCTACCATATCACCATATTCTTCTTTTTCTTCTTTTATAAAATTTCTTATTGCTTCCACTGTAGGCATATCTTGCGAGCAACTATGACTAGCCACTAACATTGCTGCTGATGCACTTCCAAATTCTAATGAATCTATAATGCTCCATCCTTCTAATAAACCATATAGGAATGCTGATGCATAAGCATCTCCACCACCAAATGATTTAAGTAGCTTAACCGGAAATGGCTTTATATTGTATGACTTTCCATCACTAGTGTAAGCAGTAGATCCTTCTTTACCATGCTTAATTACTACTATTTTGTTTCCGTAATCTAACCATCTTTTCGCTGTTTCTTCATCTGAATTTTTCTCTCTAGTAATTAATTTTTCCATTAAATCAAATTCTTCTCGTGAGCCCATTATAATATCGCTTTGTTTTCCAGCAATCGAATAGTATATAGCTATTTCATCACTATTTTTCCAATTATAAGCTCTATAATCCACATCAAATATTACAACTGTATTATTCCTTTTAGCTAATTCCAGCGCTTTCAATGCTGCTTCTCTTGATGGACTTTTGGCAAGAGCTGTCCCTGATATCACTATTGCCTTAGTATTTTTTATATATTCCTCGTCGATTTCATCAACATTCAATTCTAAATCCGCAATTCCCTGTCTATACATTAATATACTACTCTCTGTTGGGCTTGCTATTTCAGTAAAAGTTAATCCTAAATTTTCTCCATTCTTTGAATACTTTATTTGAGATGTATCTATCCCTTCATTATCGAAATAATTAACAACAAATTCTCCAAACTGATCCTTTGATACTTTGCCAATGAATCCAATCTTTTTACCTAATCTTGCAAGTCCAACTGCAATATTAGCTGGTGATCCTCCTAAATATTTTTTAAAAGTGCTACTTTCAGATAAAGGCTTGTTAATATCTATAGGATTAAAATCAATTGCGACTCTTCCTATGGGTACTATATCCATTTTTCTTGCTTTATCAAATTTAATATATTCCATTTATAGTTCCTCCTTATGCTTATTTGAACTTCCAAATATTTCTATATGCTTTTTAACATTTTCGTAGGCAGCCTTAATCTCTGTTTCATGTAATTTAAAATAATCATAATCTTCTAATCTCTTGTTTAATTCTTTTACGCTTTTCTTAACTAAATTAAATGTAGCTGTTGCAATATTTATTTTTTTTATTCCCATTGTCGCGCACTTTTTAAAATCCTCCGCTGATATTCCAGATCCTCCATGCAAAACCAACGGTATTGGTATGTTATTTTGTAAATTTTTAAGTACGTCAAACCTCAAATTAGGCTCTCCACTATATACTCCATGAGCGTTGCCTATTGCTACAGCCAAAGCATCTATTTCTGTATTTTCAAAAAACTTTTTAGCACTTTCTAACTTAGTGACTTGAATCTCTATTTCTTTACTTCCATCTTCACTGCCACCAACATGTCCAATTTCAGCTTCAACTGATGCATTATATAATTTCGCCATGCTTGATATTTTATTAGTTATTTTTATATTTTCTTCAATCTCTAAATGTGATCCATCGATCATTACTGATGTAAATCCTAAATCTAAAGCCTTCTTTACATTCTCAATTGTAGCTCCATGATCAAAATGTACTGCTACTGGCACTTTTGAGTTTTCAGCAGCTTTTACCATCATTGGACCAATAAGTTCTAAAGGTGAATATTTTAATCTTACTTCAGCTATTTGAAGTATAATTGGAGATTTTAATTCTTCTGCTGCTTTTATAGCTCCAATAACCATTTCCATATTAGCAACGCTAAAACTTCCAACTGCATAATTTTCTTTTAAAGCACTTTTTAAAAGTCCCCTCATATCTACTAATGGCATTTCATTTACCTCCAGAGTGCTTTATATATAGAAACAATATCTTCATGTGTAATATTTTTAATTGTATTGCTTGGACTACCGCTTTCAATTGCATCATCAGCCATTTTATCTAAATTATCGAAAAACTTGTCCCGGTCTATTCCATACTCTTCTAATGAAGGTATTTGAAGCTCCTTACACAAACCGTTTACAGCATCAACAAATTCTTTTGAAGCAATTTCATCTGATGTTTCCTCATTAACAATTTTTATATTTCTGGCAAGTTCAGCAAATCTAGAGTAAGCACCGTCTAGTACAAATGTAAGACATTCCTTCAACAACATTGCATTAGATATTCCATGTGCCACATGAAATAATGCACCTATTGGTCTGCTCATTCCATGCACTATTGTTACAGATGAATTGTTAAAAGCAATTCCTCCTTCTAATGCCGCAATAGACATTTGAGTACGTGCTTCTTCATTTTTAGGATCTTTAAATGCTATAGGTAAATATTTAAATATTCTTTTTACAGCAGAAATTGCAAATACATCAGAAAGTGGTTGAGATTTTTTTGATGTATATGCTTCAATTGCATGTGTTAACGCATCTATTCCTGTTGCTGCTGTAGTTTTTGCTGGAGCTGTCATTGTAAATATAGGATCTATTATCGCTAACGTCGGAAGTAATGAACTTCCCTTTATAAGCATCTTTACATCATTTTCTGTATCTGAGATTATCGTAAATTGAGTTGCTTCTGATCCAGTTCCTGCTGTAGTTGGTATTGCAACCACTTTGGATAATTGATTTGTTATCTGTTTTCCCATATAGTCTGATATCTTCCCGGCATTACTAGTCATCATTGCAATGGCTTTCGCCGAATCTATTGGGCTTCCTCCTCCAATAGCTATAAGAAAATCACAATTTTCTTCTTTAAATATTTCTACCCCCTTTTCTACCATTAAATCAGTTGGCTCACCATTTATATCACTATATATTTTGTAATAAATTTTCTCTTCCTCTAATATGTTAGTTAACATTTTTACGTTTCCTAAACTGACCATAACGCTATCAGTAACGATTAACGCTTTCTTACCTAATAACTTTAGATATTCTTTACTATTGATGAGAGCTTTCCCTCCTGTTAATATTTTCTTCGGCATCATGAACTCATTTGACATTTTAGTCACCTCACTAACTTTTGATTAACTATTGATTACTTTTTGATTAACTTATTGTTACTTTATGATTTAATTATAAATATGTTTTTATCACTTGTCAATAATTACATATTGATTTTGTAACTTTTTTCTAAATATAAAATTAAATTCTGTAATTGCTTTCACTTTTAAATTCTTTGGTTTATAATATTAAATTAATAATAGTAATTCTATTTTGACTTATAGGAGTGAATTTTAATGCGTTCTAAAAGAATTGATTTAATAGAAAAATACATATATAAGCATAAAACTATCTCTATTGATAAACTATGCGAAGAATTTAAGATGTCAAAAAATACAATTCGTAGAGATATAGACACTTTAGTTGATAAAGGGATAATAAAAAAGGTTTATGGTGGAGTAACAATAAACAATAATAATAAAGAACTTTTGTCCTTCGAAGAAAGAACTATAAAAAATAATTTTGCCAAATCATCTATCGCCGAAAAAGCAGCACAATTTGTTGAAGATGGTGATTCTATTTTTATAGATTCAGGTACAACAACTTTTAATATGATTGAATATTTAAAAGACAAGAAAAACATTACTGTTTTTACAAATAACTTAAATGTTATAGTCCAAGCAATTCCATATGAAAATATCGAAATAATTTGTCTTTCTGGAAAACTAACTAGAAAAACATCTTCCTTTACTGGCTTAACTGCTCCTGATATTTTATCAGCTTATAACTTAAATAAATGTTTCATGGCTTGTACTGGAATTTCACTCGAAAACGGTGTCACCAATACCTCTCCAGACGAGTATAAAATAAAAAAAGCAGCAGTATCTAAAAGTTCTAAATGTTTTTTATTAGCTGATACCTCAAAATTTGATGTTGTATCTTTGATGACGTTTTGTGATATAAAAGATATTGATTATATGATAACCAATGATTGTCCTCCAGAAAAGTATGCAGACTATTTTCATAATTATAATATTGAACTTATAGTAACTAATGAAAAATAGAGATAGCAGTTTTTAATCTGCTATCTCTTTCATGAATCTTCTTATTATACATTTACAAAACCCTTACCACTTATTTCATATATATCTTCTCTAACTTTTTCTAAAATCATTTATAGTAATACCCAATTCTAAGATAATCATCACTTATATACTTTGTAATACTAATTTGCAAAAGTCTTTCCATTTAAATTTCAGAAATTATTTCAATCAAATCATTTACTTTACAATCGGCTTCTGACTGATCTATGTAGTAATCTCTTGGCTCTAAAGCTGCAACTGTTACCCCTGCTGCTTTTGCTGCTCGAATTCCTAATGCCGAATCTTCTACTGCTAGAACTTCTGTTTCCAATAATTCTAATGCTTTTATAGCTCTAATGTAGATCTCTGGATCTGGTTTGCTTTGCACACACTCTTCACCACTAATTACAAAATCAATACAACTGGCAATTCCACATTCTTCTACCATCCTTAAAATTTCTTTTCTTTCTGAAGATGATGCAATAGCTATTTTGAGATTTCTATCTTTTAATTCCCTAATCACTTCTTTAACTGAAGGATTCAATATTTCTTGAAAACAAACTTCATGTTCCTTACAATACTTTGAATATTCTTCTTTTAAAATATTACGTTTTTCATCATCATCAGGCACTAACCTTTCCCATATCATCCCGTTTGTTGATCCAATGAAATCTTCAATTTTTCTTGTAGCTGGTTCTATTTTTAAATCATCAAAGAATTTCATCCTTCTTTTAAAATAAAAACTTTCAGTATCCACTAAAACTCCATCCATATCAAAAATTACTGCTTGTTTCAATTTCTTTCCTCCCAAATTAATCGCTCAATACAATATCAAAAATTAATCTAATTTCTAAATCTGATATCTTTATTGTATATTCCTTTTCAATTTCACTGAATGCATACCTTATAATATCTATCTTTCTTTTTTCTCTTTGCACAAATTCCTTAATATCTTCCTGCATGTCAACATCTTCTTTTCTTAAAATTCTCTCTACCATACAGGATGCATGAAGATAAAGTAAGAATCTTTTATTATTAGACATTTTAACCCCTAGTTTTTCTTCCATTTTATCAACTGCATCTTGTACAAAATTGAGTACTTTATTTACATCTAAAATTGTTAGCTTCTCAATTATTTTCTTTATAGAAAAATTAAATACCAAATCTTTTTTCAACTGCTCTTCATCTATATTGAAATTGCACCTTAATATATTAATGAATGAATCAATATCCTCCCCACCAATCAAATGATCCAATCCTATATATGGAATTCCTTCAACTTTTGGATCTACAGTTCCTACGATAGCCAGTACATCATACATTTGAAATGGCAATTCCTTTTGTTTATTTTGATACAGCTTATGATAATCGTATGACATAATTACAAAAGAAGGGTCCTCATGCTTTAAGCTCTTTTGTAATATATCCTGGATTTGAATTGCACTTCCCATACCTGTATAGCAACAAGTTAAAATAGCTTTTTTCTTTTTTTCAACTGGATAAACTAATTGTTTATTAATTTGTACATTCTTTAAAATCTGATCATTAATTTCGATAATATTTTTATCTTGTAAAAGCATACTTCCAATTTCTAATACCAATGGTGTTGAGACAAAATCAATTAATAATAACGGACCTTTAATCTTCTTTTCCAAACGATTTCTAAGATCAAAAAGTGATCCCATATCAACTAACAAGATAAGTCCATTTTCTGTACTGTTATTATCAATAAAATCTAATATTTTCTCCTCTATATGATCAATTGTAGTATCAATAGGCATATCAATAGCTTGGAAAAAGTTCTTCCTTAACATCCTATTAGCTACATTCGCCATACTACTTGCTGTAGAGTAGCCATGAGCTAAAACAATACTTTTAATTTCATTTTTCAGGCTCTGTATATTCATGCTTTTTAGATAAAATGAAATAAAAATCAAATCTTCATCAAGAACCTGAAAGTCTAAGCGTTCACTCAAATGTGTAAGCATACGCCTGGAAAGCCATAAAATATTCTTCATATAACTTTCAATGAAATTTATAATTTTTGGGCGAATACTATTCCAATCAGGATGATTAATTAAAATTTCTTGCTCTTCCTTAAAATAAAGCAAATATGCTATTGAAAGAATTTTATTTCCATCCTGTTCAAATCCATAATTTTCTTCCATATATTTAAAAGTAGATTTTATATTAAATGTTAATACAGAAAAAAATGATTGATTGTTGGTTACTTCTGTATTAAATGTTAATTCATCAAGTAATAAATTCACATTTTTGACCATCTCTTTAGTATAATGATCAAACATAATTTCTCCGGACTCAACCTGTTTAAATCCTTCAACAAATTCAAAATATGTTTTTTTAATGTTTTTCTCTTCATCACTATTAATATTCAATAGTTCTGGGTGCAGATAATCATAAATCCTATCCTGATATCTACTTGATATTTGATGATATAAACTCTCCTTTAATTGATTTTCATTTCCAATCGGTAAATCTCCAATGCGAACTTTAATAATCTCTTGATCTTTCCTCTTAGCATAGCTGCTTCCACAACTGTATTTTACAATATTTTTAATTTTCCCTACATTTCCTTCATAATTACTAAAAAGCAAAAAGGAAATTACCTGCTTTGTAACCTTAATAGTATGTTTCAAGATTTCACTTTCTTTTAAAAAGAAACTATCTATTAGGTGAATTTTTTCTTGTTGAGGTCTTTCTGCAAAACTTGGAATATTAACAATAACAGGAAGTCTTCTAATAAAAGTAGGTAAGAAAGTAGATTGGATAGATTCCGTAGTTGCAAAAATTAACCGTACTTTTGCTTCCTTTTTTATACTATTATCACCAATGGGAGAATACTCATTTGAATCCATAAATGTAAAAAGCTTTTCTTGGCCTTCTTCTGTTAGTCTGTGCACTTCATCAAGAAATAAAACTCCACCATCAGCGCTTTCAAGAAGCCCCTTTTTATCTTTATCTGCTCCTGTAAATGCACCTTTTGTATAACCAAATAATAAACTTGATAACAATTCTGGATTATGATAATATTGAGCACAATTTAAAGAAATAAATGAGGACTTGGGATTTATTAATTTTTCTTCCAAGCAATAATCATAAATACATTTTGCCAGATATGTTTTTCCAGAACCACTTGAACCTAAAAGCATTATAGGAAGACCATTTTCTGGATAAAGCACTGCTGTCTTTATTTGTTCAATTTGTTCTTTTAAGCTTCCTTTTGCCCCAATTACATTACTCCATATATCTGTTTTTCTAACGTTTGAATTTTCTTTCCATAATTCATCTAAAGTATTATATTCAGCCTGTGTTGGGGTAAAATATAATTTAGAGAAAGTTTCTTTATATAAAAAAATTACTGGATACTCTTTAATTTTTATAATCCTGCCTTGTTTTACTTCTTTGTTAAGATAACTACTTACTGTACTTCTACTAAGCTCTACTTTTTCAGCAATTGAATTGGCCGAAAATTCTTTTATATTATCTTTAGAAAATTCCTTGGTAGCCTCTTTTAAATAATTAGATATATCTATTGCCATTCTGAATGCCCCCTTAGTTAATAAAAGTTAACCTTATTATTTTATAACATACATTTAGAATAAGGCATATGAAAAAATAATAATTCCAAAATATTATGCATACTTTTAATAAAAATGTACTACTCCCCATAGTAGTAGGCCTCTTAAGATAATTACCTATATAGGATAGCTAAAAATAGACTAAAATATATTTATTATTTTTAAATTTGCCTAAAGCAAAGAAATCGAAAAATATTCGATTTCCTTACCTGAGTCATTTTTTTGTATTTAGGATTATAAGTAGAACCTGATAACATACGTTTAACGTAAACTTTATTTTAATATTCTAATTTCCACATATATCTTCTTTTAGTTAGTGGATGCTGACGTGCATAAGAAAGTTCTTCAGCATATACACGGAATACTGCTGTAATTAACATTGGATTAAAATAATCAATAACTGTTTTTGGGATAACTGAAGATAATCCATAATCTAAAGCATCAACAACTGTTGTTTTTGCTTCAAAACGCTTTAAGAATGTTAACGCACGGGCATCCATTGGACGAGTGCTTCCCTCATTCATTAATAAAATAAATGGTACATCTTTATCTACTATTTCAAATGGTCCATGGAAAAACTCTCCTGAATGGAAACTTCCTGAATTGATCCATTGCATTTCCATCATTAAACAAATTGATGTTGAATAAGCAACTTCAGCGGTTGCACCACTGCTCATTAAGTAAATCATTGAATCATTTTTATAAGCTTCAGCAAATTTCCTTGCATCTGCTATCGCTGATTTTGCCGCTGAATCTGCTAAATCATATATCTTGCTGAAAGCAACCTGTGCATCTTCATAATCTTTATATCCTTCATATTGCTCTAATATCTCCACTGCAAGTTCAAGCGCATAACCCATCTTTTCTAATTTTGCGCCATAGCTTTCAGCAAATCTATGACAGATAACATAATCAGCATCTTTTGTAAGAGCCGAATTCTCTGCACGAGTTAAGGATATTACATGTGCACCATATTCTTTAGCCTTAGCATTAGCTTGTACTGTTTCAGGAGTACTACCGCCAAGTGAAGCGGATATAACAATTGCAGTTTTATCTAATGAAGCTATTGTACCATAATTGAATTCGTTAGCAGTATAATGACTAACACGTAAATTTTTCGAATTATTTTCTAAAAAATATTTTGCTGGATATAATTCTGCTTTTGAAGCTCCACATCCTACAAATATAACACTTCTAATTTCTTCTTGTTTTTCTTTTATTTCTTTTATAATTTGTTTTGGATTCATAATAAATCCCTCCTATATTTTTATTTTATATATATTTACATCCTTTTAAGGAATGTTTTCAATTTATTTAAAAATACCTAAAATGCTCAATAATATTCCACCTAGAATACAAATTGCAAGCATCCATCCTGTTGATACTTTCTTTCTTAATAACCAATACATAAAGAATGTTATGCCAAGCGGTATACTCTGTGGTATTATCCCATTTAATACATCTTGTAAAACAAATTTTTCACCAAACTGCACTGGAGTTGTAATTCCAATCATACTGGCCATCATGGATCCAATAACCATAAGTCCAACAATAGAACAAATGTACATTACTTTATCCATAAGCCCTTCATTATAGAGCTTTGTTAAATATTTATTTCCCATTGAATAGCCAATTTTCCCACCATAATATGTAACAAGAAATGATGGAATAAATGAAATAATTATTGCTAATATTGGTCCTAAAATACTACCTTGTTGCGCTAAATTAATACCTAATCCAAAAGCCAATATACGTACAGTTCCTTGAAAGAAAGAGTCTCCTACTCCAGATAATGGTCCCATTAATGAAGTTTTCATAGCATTAATCGATTCAGGATTAAAATTTTCTTTGTCTTCATAGTATTGTTCTTCCATTGAAGCACTTAATCCTAAAACAAAAGCATTTGTTTGAGGTGTACAATTATAAAAATTCATATGGCGTTTATAAGCTTCTTTTTTTAATTCATCATCTTTAGGATCTTTATATATGTTGTCTAAAATAGGAGCAATTCCATATAAAAAGCCCATATTCATTTGTCTTTCATAGTTCCATGAAGCTTGAATTGCCCAAGAACGCCATAAGAACTTCATATACTTCCATTTATTTGGATCATTTTGTTTTTGTATATTTTGCATTTTTATACCTCCAATCAATCTAAAATATCTAATTCATCAACTATTTTTTCATTTTTAAATTTAAATTCAGCCAAAACAAATGCTACAATACAAGCCGAAATAGCAACACCAGTCACACTTAAATTAGAATATGCTGTAATGAAAAATCCTCCTAGTAAAAATGGAAGCATTTTTGTTGACAGCATAGTGCTAAGCAATAAAGCAAATCCATAAGCTGTTAGAATTTTACTTGATAAATTTAGACCGTTTGTAATCCATGACGGAATGACTTCTACAATATTTTTTACTAAATCTGTTCCAAAATAAATTGCTAAAAATATTGGTACAAAATACATTAGTGAATACAAAAATGTTCCCCAAACAATATGAATATTACAGGCTTTTTTATATTCCCCATTTTCAATTAACGAGTCAGCTTTATGAGTTAAGTTTGCAAGAATAGTTCTCATTAAAACTCCAAGCATTTGCCCAAGCACTGCAATTGGAATCGCAATAGTTAGTGCTGCCTCTGAATCCGCATTTGATAAAATAGCAAACGATGTAGCAATAATGGATGCCATATTCATATCTGGTGGTGCTGCCGCTCCTATGTTTACTAATCCTAAAGAAATTAATTCAAGAGCAGCACCAACCATTAATCCTTTTTGAATATCGCCTAAAACGAGCCCTACAAGCGTACTAACTATTAACGGTCTTTCTAAATTCATTCTGCCTAAAAGTCTAGAGTCTAAAATACAAATAACACCAATGAAACCTAATAATATTGACTTAATTAACATTCTTGATCCTCCTTTTTATATTTTAGAAGTTAAATCTTCTCTCTTTGAAGTAGGAACTTGTTGCATATATAGGTTAATCCCCATTGCTTTCAGCTTTTTGGTATCTTCTAATTCTTCTGGATTTAGGAAAATAGCATTACTATATTGCTTTGAATTTTCTTTATTTGCAATTCCCCCATAATTAATTTCTTTAATACTAGAGCAGCTCTTACAGAACTCTAATGCTTCCTTAGTACCTCTAAAAACAATCATAATATTATCTTTTAATTGTTCAACTTTAGACATTCTCGCTAATATATCGTTTACCGAAAATATATTTAAAGTTACTCCAACTGGTTTTGATAAGTTTAATGAAACTTTTTTCATCTCATCATTTGCAGTTTCATCATCTACAACAATAATTCTTGAAATCCCTAAACTTTTTGTCCATGAAAAAACTACTTGTCCATGTAATAAACGGTGATCGATTCTTACTAATTTAATCATAAATCTTCCTCCTTTATATTTTTACATTCATTAAGCAATTTATTGCAGTCAACTATTCCCTGCTGACTTTCTTCAATAATCTGCTGCAATAGACTTTCAGAAATTTCATTTGCTTGAGTAGCAACTGAAATAATTATAGGTAAATTCATTCCTGAAATAACATGTATTTTAGGATATTCTTTTATTAAAGACATCATTTCTGTATTAACGCTTCCACCAAGAATATCTGTGAAAATAAATATATCTGCTTCAATGTATTTTTCTCTTACTATTTTTTCTACTATTTCCCCAACATTTACTTCTTCGTTTCTATAAGATGAAAAAGCTTCAACCATAGATACATCTCCAATTATCATACCCAGAGTATCCTTCATTCCCTTTGCCAGATCACCATGACTAGCTAAAATAATTTGTATCATTAAGATTCACCTCCATTCTATGTAATTATTATTAGCAATAATCGTGCCAAAAAACAGTTTGTATTCAAAAACATACTAAATTGGTCATTTATATATACATTAGTAAATAAAACCAACAGTTAAAAAAAGATTAATTGAAGTGTTTGAGCAAAGTGTTGAAAAAAATAAGCCTAATGAAAAGTATAATTAACTTTTCATTAGGCTTATTTTTTTCTATTTAATTTTTGAAATTTTATTTTAACTCCATAATTATAATTATAATTATAATGAACGTAATTATATCTTATTTAATACTTACAGTCCTAAATTCAATCCTATCACTTCTATGGTGTGCTGTTGAAAATTCAAAAGGCTGACCATTGTCTAAAAAACCCACCTGCTCCACTTCCAATATTGGAAAGTTATTTTCTATTTCTAGATATTCCTGTTCCAACTCATTTGGTAAAATAGCTCGAATAATCCTATGAGCACTTTTTATTTTAAGTTTAAGATTTTTTTCAATGTAACCATAAACTGAACTCGTTAAAATATCGTTTTTTATGCCAGGTATAAGTCCTATTGGCATATATGTATACTCAATTACATATGGACTATCATCCGCGTATCTAGTTCTTATTACATAATAAACAAAATCATCAGTAGTAATCTTTAGCTTAGTTGCAATTTCTTCCGTTGGGTGAATTACTTCGAATTTTACAATTTTAGATGTTACTTTTCTGTCCTTATGAGCTTCTGAAAATCCTTCAAATTGTTTTGCTAGACTTAATTCCTGAACCCCCTCTTCATCAAGAGCTTTTACAAATGTTCCAGAACCTCTTCGTTTTATTACTAATCCTTGAATTACTAGTTCATCAACAGCTTTTTTTATTGTTATTCTACTAACCCCATAATATTCACACATTTCTTTTTCTAAAGGCAACTGTTCATTAGGATTATATTCACCATTCAATATTCTATTTCTTATGTCTTCAGCAATTTCATCATATTTTGCCATTATATTCACCTTTCTCCTTACAGTATAACTTATATACATGTTTATCATATCATTTATATATTAATTATATCATTTCTATACATTATTAAACACTTAAATTAAGTTTAATTATAAGGTAATTATATATGTTCAATAAAATAATATATATAAAAATTATTAGTATCTTCATTCAATTAAAATCTACTGTTTATAGTGACTTTACTAGTGATGGTAAATACATCTAATAAAAAAATTCCTGAACATCATAACTCTAACACACAATTCATATTAAAATATGATATAAATTGTACAAAAAAAGAAATCATTCTTGATTTCCTTCAAAATAATAAAAACTATATTAAAAAACTCACCGTTATTTTAATATAGTTTAAAATTTTAATTTCACCTATTTTACAATTACTTAATTGCATTTGCCATTTCTTCGTCTATTATTACTGTTACATCTTTATGCATGTGTAACATAGTTGCAGGATTATGAGTTGTAATATTTCCTTTAAATAATCCTTTTATTGCTTCTGCTTTATCTTGACCTCTTACTAACAATACTATTTTTCTAGCTTTCATTATTTGACCAAGACCCATAGATAACGCCTTTGTAGGTACTTCCTCTATAGACTTGAAAAATCTAGAATTTGCCTCTATTGTAGTTTTAGTTAAACCTGTTACATGAGTTTCTGCTATTAAAAAATCATCTGGTTCATTAAATGCAATATGGCCATTAGCACCTATTCCAAGGATTTGTATATCAATACCACCTAATTCATCCACTTTTTTATCATAATTCTTAGCTTCTTCATCAAGATCTTTTGCTAAGCCATTTGGAACAAATGTATTTGCTTTATTTATATTAACATGATTAAATAACTTTTCATTCATAAAATATCTGTAGCTTTGAGGATCTTCCCCTCCAAGTCCAACATATTCATCTAAGTTTACTGTTTTTATATTAGAAAAATCTATTTCTTTATTTCTGTTCATTTCTATAATCTTTTTATATAAACCTTCAGGAGTACTTCCTGTAGCTAGTCCTAGGACAGCATTTGTTTTCTCAGAAATTACCTCCTTAAATATTTTAGCTGCAACTTCACTCATTTCTTCATAATCTTTAACTACTAGTAACTTCATTATTATTACGCTCCTTTGATGTTAATTTTTTAAACAAACCCTGTATCTATATTTATCTCCTCTCGCTATTGTTATGGTATATTCAACAATCTCATTTTGCTCATATGCTATTCTTTCAAACTTTAATCCTGCCTGCCCTTGAGGTATTTCTAAATAAACACTTTCTAATTTATTTATTAAAACACTTTCTATTACTTCTTCAGCAGATGTAATGTTAATATTAAAAGTATTTTTTAATATCTCATATAATGGATTTTCTTCTATCATATTCCTAGTAAGCTGCTTAAATCTTTCATACGGCAAATAAGTCATTTCATATATCATAGGAATGTTATCCGCAATCCTTATTCTCGAGATTTTATACACAAGCTCGTTCTTTTCTATATTTAATTTTTTAGACACTTTGCTGTTGGCTTCCATTATCTCAAAATTTAATAATTTAGAAGTCGGATTTTTTCCACGTTTTTTCATTTCCTCTGTAAAAGATGATACCTTTATTAAATCTTGTTCTACAACTCTTGGCGAAATGAAATTTCCTTTTCCTTGAACTTTATAAATATAATTATTTTTTTCCAACTCGTCTAATGCTTCTCTTACTGTAGTTCTGCTAACAGCATATTTTTTGCATATTTCTCTTTCGGAGTCCAATTTTTCATTTTCTTCCATGCTGCTTTCTATTTTTTCAATGAGAATATTCATTAGTTGAACATACAAAGGAATATTAGAATTTTTATTTATCGTACTCATAAGTGCACCTCTTTTAGTTCTAGTAGTTTTCCCAACAATTATACTATTCTTGTACACAAAAGAAAATATAAATCAAATAATTTAAAATTTCCTATAAACGCTTCTTTTAAGTACTTTCAATTCTGTAATTCCTTAAATAATTAATATTTTTCAAGTGGTAATTACCACTAAGGGAATTATAATTTATTCTTTTAATTCTGTCAACATACACTTGAAAAATTCTTTATACATGCTATATACTGAATATATAAACTGATAATGTCCACTTACTATAATATATGAAATTTGACTTAAAAGGAGAAGAAATATGTTAATAAGAAATTGTAATATAATTTACCTAGACAAGATAGAACAAGGCTCAATTCTAGTTGAAGATGGGAAAATTAAAGAGATAAATCCGTCTAATATAGATACAGATAGCATTTTAGATGCAAATGGTCTATATGTTTCACCTGGTTTTATTGATGTTCATATACACGGCGCAGGAGGCTCAGATACAATGGACGGTACCAGTGAATCAATTAATACCATTTCTAAAACTATAATTAAACACGGAACAACTTCTTTCACTCCTACAACTATGACTGTTGCTGTGGACGATATAAGAAAATCTTTAGATGCAATTAAAAAAGTAAAAGAAAAAGGTTCAGACGGTGCTCATATTCTTGGAGTGCACTTAGAAGGTCCATTTGTAAGTCCGAAAGCAATTGGTGCTCAAAATCCTAATTATATTTTGGCGCCATCTATTTCAACCTACAATGATATAGTTAAGGATTATGAGGATATTATTATATCTATAACATTAGCTCCAGAAGTTGAAGGTGCTAAAGAACTTATTAAGTATTTATCCTCAATTGGAATAGTCTGCTCATTAGGTCATAGCAGTGCTACGTATGAAGAGGCTATGGAAGCTATTGAATGTGGTGCTTGCCATGCAACTCATCTTTTTAATGCTATGACTCCTTTAACTCACAGAAATCCAGGAGTAGTAGGAGCTGTATTTGACAGTGATATAACAACTGAAACTATTTCAGATGGAATTCATATTTCATACCCAGCTTTAAGAATTGCTTACAAACAAAAAGGTACTGATAATGTTTTATTAATCTCTGATGCTATGATGGCTTGCTGCATGCCTAATGGTAACTACTCCTTAGGAGGGCAAGATGTTATTGTTAATGATGGTGAAGCACGCTTAAAAAATGGTGCTTTAGCTGGTTCTGTTCTTACCCTTGATAAAGCAGTAAAAAATGTATACAAAAACTCTAATTTACCACTTTATGAAGTAATAAAAATGGCATCTTATAATGGCGCTAAACATTGTAAAGTTGAGAATCATAAAGGGCAGATCAAGGAAGGCTATGATGCAGACTTGATATTGTTTGATGATGATATAAATATAAAAAAGGTATTAGTTTTGGGTAAGGAAGTATACTCAGAATAACTATTAAAGTTTTTAGCTGTATTTCTACTTTTAAAAACTCATGGAATAAAATTATATACGCAAATATATAACCAATCTACTGAACATTTAGGATAATCTATTATCATAACAAAGAGAAGACTGAGTTATTTCAAAATTAATAATAAAGTGATCAATTGCCAATTTTTAAATGATGCATCTAAGAATCACTTTCCTTTTGAAATAGCTCAGTAATTATAAATAATTTAATACTCTAATTTATAGAATTTTTTCTCTTTGAATATAATTACATAATGCTCCTAATTTATTTGCATCATTTCCATATTTGCATGCCTTTATAACTGGTTTTATTGTTCCTTCTAGGCCATTATTCATCATTATATCTAGTCTTTTGTTTATTTCATCAACATAATCTTTTCTTTCACTTATTGCACCACCTAAAATAATTACTTCTGGATCATAGATATACTGAATATTGTAGATTCCAATGGCCATTATAAAATAGTACTTATTTACTTCTTGAAGTGCAATTTGATCTCCCTTACTGCACATTTCAAAAACCTCTACACCGTTAATATCCCCTTCATCTAATCCCTTTAGCCTTGCAACCTTTTCAGCCAGTGCTTTTGTAGAACCTGATTTACTCCAACTTGTGAATTTAGGTGTCCCATCTAATTCATAATCCATTGAGCAATATCCAAATTCTCCACCATGTTTATGAACTCCCACATGAATTTTTTTATCTTTAACTATTGCTCCTCCTATTCCTGAACCACAAACTACAAAAGCTAAATCTTTATTGTCCTTCCCAGCTCCAAGCCAACATTCCCCAAGGGCTGCGCAATTAGCATCGTTTTCAAGTTCAACGTTTAAATTTGTCTTTTCATTTAAAATCTCTTTAAAGTTAGGCCCATGTATATATGGAATAGCACTTGTTCCTCCTATTAATCCACTTTCACTATCAACTGCTCCTGGAGCACTTATTGCAATTCCTTTAACATCAAATTTTTCCTTCATTTCATTGGTTGTTCTTGATAACTTAGAAAAAAATTCTTCTTTATCACTTGGAACATTAAACTTCCCATTTTCAATAAATTCTCCATTTTCGTTAATTACAGACCATTTTACTGAGCTTCCACCTATATCAAAAGCCATAAATTTTCTCATTGAAAAATCACCTCTATATTTAAAATCTAGTTATAATATAATTCAAATAGCCGTCTCAATATTATTGTTTTGAGACAGCCATTTGATTGTTAAATATAATTTTCTATCTAAAATCCGTTATTTTTTGCTACTTCTTTAATCCATCTTCCTGATTTTTTAATTGTCTTCTTTTGAGTAGCTAAATCTACAGCAATAAATCCATATCTATTTTTATATGCATTAGCCCATGACCAACAGTCTATCGGAGTCCATGTATGATAACCAAAACAATTAGATCCTTCACTTATCCCTTTATGAAGATATGATAAATGCTCCTCATAGAACTCTATTCTATAATCATCTTCTATAACTCCATCTGCATTTATATATTTTTCTTCCCCTTCAACTCCCATTCCATTTTCAGATATGTACCATGGAATGTTGTTATAATTATCTCTTATATTAATCGCTATATCATACATACATTGTGGGTATATCTCCCATCCTCTATATGGATTCATTCTTCTTCCTGGCATTTCATAATCGTCAAAATACTTATTAGGCATCCAACCTTTTGAATCGTCGAATTTTTCTTCCTTAGCTTTTGCTCTTCTTGGTTGATAATAATTAACTCCTAAGAAGTCAATTGTGTTGTTTTTTATTATTTCTAATTCTTCTTCTGTTGATTCCCATATTACATTATCTTTGGTTAAAACTTCAACTAAATCCGTTGTAAACTCACCTTTTATAGCTGGATCCAAAAATGAATTGTTAAAGAAATCTTCTGCAAATTTAGCTGCTTTTACATCTTCTTCATTTTGTGATCTTGGGTATGAAGGCGTTAAATTAAGAATAATGCCAATCTTCCCACCATTCTTACCACAATTTGATTCTTTAAACTCTTTTATAGCCTTTGCTGATGCCAAATTTAGATTATATAAAACTTGCACCGCTTTTTTCCCATCAACTATCTTTGGATAATGGAATTGATATAAATATTCACCTTCAACAACAACCATAGGTTCATTAAATGTTGCCCAATGTTTAACTCTATCTCCAAATAACTCAAAGCACTTCTTTGCAAACAATGCAAATAAGTCTACTACATGTTTTGATTCCCATCCGCCATATTTATCATATAATTCAACTGGTAAATCAAAGTGGTGTAGATTCATAACTGGGATGATATTATTTGCAATACATTCATCTATTACAGCATTGTAGAATCTTACACCATCTTCATCTACTTCTCCAGTTTCAAAATCTTTTATTAATCTTGTCCATTGAATTGATGTTCTAATACTATTTAAACCTATTTCTTTAATCAATTTTAAATCTTCTTTATAGCTGTTATAAAAGTTTGATGCTACATTAGGGCCTACTCCATTAAAAAATGCTTCTGGTTCTATATTAAACCAATGATCAAATACACTATTATGCTTTTTATTAAATCGTCCTTCACTTTGTGGACCTGATGTTGCTGATCCCCACCAAAAATTTTCTGGGAACTTGAATTGTATACTCATCTTATGCCTCCTAGATTTCTTTATTTAAATTATTTTATTTCCTTCATGCGTTAAATATTTACAAAATGAAATAGTATTTTCTTCTATAACATTGCTGCACCAATAAGACCTGCATTATCACCAATTTGCGCTATTCTTATATCAACAATAGATGGATCTGAAACCTTAGTCTTAGTGCACTCAATAATTTTAGGTAGCAAATAAGTATTATATATTAATACTCCTCCACCAATAACTACAGTTTCTGGATCTACTACAGCTATCACATTAGCTATACCAATTGAAATATTGTTAATCCATTTTTCTATTACCTGGACAGCCTTTTCATCATTGCTTTTATACAGATCAAACACTTCCTTTGTGCTTAATGTTTTTCCATATGCTTCTGATGCTATTCTAGCTATATTTACACCACTACATTGTCCTTCAAGTCCGCCTTTATTTGTACCTGCGTGACTATACTTGTCCTCATTTATTATCATGTTGTAGATTTCTGCTGTTTGACTATGTGCTCCATTTATAATCTTCTTGTCAATAATTAATGCTCCGCCAACTCCAGTAGAAACCGTTATATAAAATACTGATTCGCATTCTTTAGCACTTCCAACTAAACTTTCTGCAAGCCCTGCTACATTAGCGTCATTATTAACTTGAACAGGTAATCCCAATTTCTCACTTAGATATTCTTTTATATTAAAGTTTTCCCATCCTTTTAAATTAACAGGGTTTAATAATTTACCTACTTTTAAATCTAGTGGCCCTGGTGCACCTACTCCCACTTTTTCTATTTCATAACTGCTCCATTGTCCCTTTATTTGATTAACTAATTTATTTAAGTTATAAGCTGCCCCCTTTTGCACTTCGTTTTCAACTTTAAATATTTGTACTATATCTCCCTCCTTGGATATAACTGCTGCCCTTAAATTTGTACCACCTATATCTATTCCTATAAAAAACGATATTGTAATCTCCCCCTAACTATATTAATAATCATTTTGGTATTTACTTTATTAATATAAATTACTCTCCTGTATTCAATTATATAACACTATATATCAGTTATCAATGATATGTTATATCATTTAGATTTAAATAATATTATTTTTATTCACGTTCTATGAATTCAATCTCATTCATCTAGTTTTACTGAATAAAAAAGATAGACGATATATCTGTTATAATCTTATATAACAAATATATCGTCTATTATTTATAGCTTCTCTCTTCTCTTTGTAGACTTTATAAATATCTCCTTTAAAGTTTCTTTGTCATCATCTTTTATTGCATCTTTTATTTTATCCAATTCTACTTCAAAATTTTCAATGCTTTTTAATAGATTCTCTTTATTTCCAAGAAAAAGTTCGCTCCAAAGGTCTTCATTTATATTAGCAATTCTTGTTAAATCACGATAGCTATCTCCAATGAAACTTCCTGTTTCTCTTCCTTCAACATCGCTATTTACCAGTGCTACAGCTAATGAGTGCGGAAGCTGACTTGTGTAGCCAATCATTTCATCATGATATTCTGGAGTTATTCTTTTAACTCTTTTAAATCCAATTTTATAAATCAGATCTTCTACCATGTTTAAATTTTCTTCTTTATTTCTAGAAACCGGTGTTAAAATATAATTTGCACCTTTAAAAACTTGGCTACTTGCAAAATCTATTCCTTTTTTCTCCCGTCCTGCCATTGGATGGCCAAAAACAAAATCTATATTCTCCGGTAATATATTTACAATATCTTCGATAAACATTTTTTTAATTCCAGTAGCATCTGTTATTACTGCACCATCTTTAAAATTGCTTTTATTATCTATAATAAATTGCTTAACTAATCTAGGATATAATGAAATAATTATAAAATCTGCACTCTTAATTACTTCTTCTCCGTTTTTGAAGCCTTCTCTTATTAATCCAAGTTTTTTAGCTTTTTCTAGAGATTCTTCATTAATATCTATTCCATAAACATCTTTATACCCAGCTTCTTTTAAAGCCATAGTAAATGATCCCCCAATTACTCCAAGACCTACAACTACTATTTTCATATCTATAGCTCCCTTATATAGAATTAGATTTGCTTATCTTCAATTTTTGCTACAGCTTTAACTTTACTCATTAGCACATCAAATTGATCTGGAGTAAGTGATTGTTGTCCATCACTTAGTGCATTTTCAGGATCGTTATGAACTTCTATCATAAGTCCATCAGCCCCAGCTATAATTGCTGCTTTTGCCATTGGTTCTACCAAGTAAGCATAACCACCTGCATGACTTGGATCAACAATTATAGGTAAATGAGATAATTTCTTAATTACTGGAACTGCTTGCAAATCTAATGTATTTCTTGTAATAGTTTCGAATGTTCTTACTCCTCTTTCACAAAGAATTACATTTTCATTTCCACCTGCCATGATATATTCTGCTGACATAAGCCATTCTTCTATAGTTGCAGATAAACCTCTCTTTAATAGTATTGGTTTATTTGTTTTACCTATTTGCTTTAATAGATCGAAATTTTGCATATTTCTAGCACCAATTTGAATCATATCCACTTCTTCAACAAAAGTATCTAAGTAATCAGTAGACATAAGTTCTGTTACTATAGGAAGTCCTGTTTCCTGTTTTGCTGTTTTTAAAAGTTTTAATCCTTCAAGCTCTAAACCTTGAAAGCTATAAGGTGAAGTTCTTGGTTTAAATGCCCCACCTCTTAAAAAGTTGGCTCCTGCTGCTTTTACTCTTTTTGCGATTTCAACAATTTGTTCTTCACTTTCTACAGAACACGGTCCAGCCATTATTCCAAGTCTTCCACCGCCAACTATTGATCCCTCAATATTAACTACTGTATCTTCAGGCTTAAATATCCTGTTTGCTTTCTTAAAAGGTTCCTGAACCTTCATAACCCTATCTACACCTTTTAATACTTGTAATTTTTTAGGATCTAATATTGAAGTATCACCAACAGCTCCTACTATAAAATATGTGTCTCCTTTAGAAAGATGAGCTTCTAATCCTTTTGATTCAATTACTGCCTTTACCTTCCTTACATCTTCCTCACTTGCTTTTGGGTTCATAATAATTATCATCTTAATTTCCTCCTGTACTACTTTTTAATTTTTTACTTTTCTTTTTTCTACTATACTTCTGTACTACAAACAGATAGCTCAGATCCAAAATTAGTTGAGAACTTTCTCCTCAGCGAATAAAGTAGGCCGAGCTTCCTATATATAATATAAACTATTTAGACATCTTTTTCAATTCTAGCGCCTTAATAGCTAATATATATCCATCTTCTCCAAATCCACACATCTGTCCTATACAAGCGGGTGCTGTTACAGATTTCTTTCTAAAATCTTCTCTCGCATGCACATTGGACAAATGCACTTCTACTGTATCAATATTTATTCCTTTTATTGCATCATGAATTGCATAACTATAATGAGTATAAGCTCCTGGATTTATTATTATCCCATCATAATTTTCAAAGTATGCCTTTTGAAGTTCATCAATTATTTCACCTTCACAATTACTCTGAAATAAAGTTATTTCATGTCCTCTTTTTTTGCCTTCTTCTTTAATATACTCACATATATCTTCAAAAGATTTAGCTCCATAAATCCCTTTTTCTCTAACTCCAACCATATTTAAATTCGGTCCATTTATTACCATTATCTTCATTAATACTCCCTCCCTTCAGCATTTATATTTTTTTAACTATAATGTATATTACAATAAATTATTTAGTTAGCGAGTTTTCTCAACATAAGTTGTGATAGTAAATTATATTAATTCTATAAGATTACAATGTAAGATTTTCAACATAACATATATATGTACATTGCAACTGAGTTTCTACACTTTCTTCTAGTTTAGTACTTGGCTTACTAGAATTTCAAAAATAAGTTTATTATTGCATCTTATATACTTAATTCATTTCCAAGTTATCTAGAATAACTTCTTTTATTTCATTAACTATATTTCCAATTTCTCTATCATTTCTAATTATTTTATCTGCACATAATCTATATAATTCATAGCGCTCTTCATACAACTTAATTATTTTTTCCCTACCTTCTTTAAGTAAAGGTCTTTTTGATATATCCACATCTCCTAAAAGTTCTTCTAATGGTCTATCAATAAAAATAATAAACGATTCTTCTTTTAATATGTCTATATTCTCTTTTCTTTTTACTACTCCACCACCTGAAGAAATTATAGCCTTTCCCTCTTTAGCTAATTCTCTACAAGCTAAAGATTCAAAATCTCTAAAATAATTCTCTCCGTGTTCAAAAAGTTCAGGTATCGTTTTAGATGTCATATTTTCAATATAATTATCCATATCAATAAAGTTAATTTTTAATTCTTCGCTTACCAATCTGCCAATTGTACTCTTTCCGCATCCAGGCATTCCAATGAATACTACTTTGTTTTTCATATGTGCCACCTACTTAAATTCATTTTCAAATATTGAATATAAACCTTGAGTTAGTTTATTATCTAATTGGCATTCCTGCCATATTTCTTCCGCCTTTATAGCTTGCCCTACTAGCATTTCAATACCACCACATACTTTTTTATTTGAATTTTTCCCTATTTTTAGGAACCTTGTCTCCCTCGGGTTATAAATTATATCTATTAATGAATTAAAGTTATTTATTATATCCTCATTAACAGGAGTATCATCAACTTTAGGGTACATGCCAAGCGGAGTCGTATTAATTAAAATATCACCTTTTATCTCTGATATTTCTTCATAAGTTTTAAATTCTATTCTTTCATCTTTATCTGCAGAATTCCCTTTGATTTTTCTTGAAACTAAGTAAATCTTTTTAATGCCATGATCTAAAAGGTAAGTAATAACAGCCTTAGCCGCTCCACCATTTCCTAGAACCATCGCAACATTATCTCTTATAACAATCTCATTATTATTTAATATAGTTCCAAACCCATAATAATCTGTATTGTACCCATATAACTTATTATCTTCTAAATAAATAGTATTTACTGCTCCTATTTTTTTAGCTTCATCCGATATAAAATCTAAATATTCCATTACATCTTGCTTATAAGGAATAGTTACATTAACTCCTTTTATTTTAAGAAGCTTTATTGATTCTATAAGTTTACCTAAATTCTCTTTTTCAACTTCAAAAAGCTTATATGCCCCTTCTATTTTTAAATCTTTAAAAAGCGTATTATGAATTTTAGGTGAAAGACTATGAGATAACTTTTCTCCTATTAATCCGTAAAATTCCAAATTAATGCCCCCTTTTAACAGTATTTCCTGTATCCACCAATAAGTTTAAAATATGCACTGCTTTGTTCAATTAAATTCAATGCCTTTTTAACTTGTTCATTTTCAAGATTACCCTCAAAATCTACATATAAGAAATATTTCCACGCTCCCTTTTCCATAGGTCTTGATTCGATCTTCATCATATTTATATTATTTTCTGCAAAGTGTCTTAATAATTTATATAGAGTACCTGCTTTATGCTCAAGAGAAAATACAACACTTACTTTATCACAACTGTTATTTAATTCCAATTCTTTTGATATAACTATAAATCTTGTAGAATTTTCTCTTCTATTATTTATATTTTCTTTTATTATGCTTAAATTATATATATCAGCTGCTCTTTTACTTGCAATAGCAACCTTTGACATATCTTGTAAATCACTAACAAGTTTAACACTATCCGCAGTACTATGGAAAGGTATCTTTTTCCAATTACTATATCCTTTTAAAAAATCAGTACTTTGTTCAAACCCTTGTGGATGTGAATATACTTCTTTAACATTATCTAATTTAGTTCCTTTAATTCCAATTAAATTTTGATCTATTTTAATGCACTCTTCTCCAACTATATAGAATCCATACTTATACAAGAGATCGTAAACCTGTGAAATAGCACCAGTTGAAGAATTTTCAATTGGTAAAACTCCATAATCAATTTCTTCATTTTTCACTGCTAAAAATACATCCTCAAATTCATCATACGCCTTAGCATCATCTTTCTTACCAAAATGCTTAATCATTGCTTCTTCTGAAAATGATCCTGCAACACCATAAAAGCCAACTTTAATGTCACTTTTCACATTTTTTTCTTCAAACTTATCTATAGTCGTAGCTCTTATATCTCCCTTTACTTCTTTATCTTCTAAATCTTTAGAAATATTCATAATATTAATAAAAAATTGTTTCAACCCTTCGGCATAATCTTTATTATTAAGGTATCCTATATTCTTTTCAATAACTTCATCTTCTCTAGCTTTATTGAAAACAGGTAAATTATTCTGTTTTTTATATTCTCCTACCTTTATTACTACATCCATTCTTTCTTCAAAAAGTCTTGTTATCTCTTTATCTATTTCATCAATCTTATTTCTATAATCATCTATAGCCGCCATTTCATTTCTCCTTACTTAGGAACAATTAAAAAATATTTAATTTCTTTAATGCACCTTAACTCATTCAAATTAACACTTTGCTTTCTTAATACACTATTTGCAATAAGAAAACTATATATTCATTAACTTAGAATTATAAATTTTTATTACTAAAGCACTAAATCAAGTATTCCAATTGCGGTTACAGCTTCTATTACTGGAACAGCTCTTTGCACGATACAAGGATCATGACGACCTTCAATAACAAGCTCTGCTTCCTTTTCTTCTGCAATATCTATCGTTCTTTGAATTTTTGATATTGATGGTGTTGGCTTTATTCCAACCTTAAATAATATTGGCATTCCATTTGTTATTCCACCTGTAATTCCACCATTATTATTAGTATAAGTTTTTACTTTATCACCGTCATAATAGTATTCATCATTACAATCAGATCCTCTTAATTTGCTCATTTCAAAGCCTTTTCCAAATTCTATTCCCTTAACTGCTGGGACAGAAAACATTAAATGAGCTAGAGTTGATTCAACTGAATCAAAAAACGGATTACCGATTCCCGGATTTATTCCAATAACAGTACATTCAATAGTTCCACCTACAGAATCTTGTTCTTTTTTTGCTTTCAGAATTGTATCTCTCATTTCTTCTTCTTTTTCTTGGATTAATAAAGGCAATTCCTTTGTTTTTAATTCCCCTAAAAGTTCTCTGCTTAATTCTACATCGTAAAAACTCTTATCTTCAACATTTTCAATACTCTTAACATGGGCTCCTATGTTAATTCCTTTACTTTCTAGTACTTGCTGGCATACAGCTCCAGCAAATACTAATGGTGCAGTAATTCTTCCCGAGAAAGATCCTCCGCCTCTATAGTCGTTAAATCCATTATATCTGATGAACCCTGGGTAGTCTGCATGACCTGGTCTCATTAAATCTTTAAGCTTTCCATAATCTTTAGAACGCATATCTGCATTTCTAATCACTGCACAAAGAGGAGTTCCTGTAGTCTTTCCTTCAAATAATCCACTTAAAATTTCTGGTGCATCTGCTTCTTTTCTAGCTGTAGATAAATTACTTTTTCCTGGCGCACGTCTTGCCATTTCTTTCATAACCTCTTCAAGATTAATCTCAACGCCTGAAGGAAGCCCATCAATTGTAATTCCAATCCCAACTCCGTGAGATTCACCAAATATAGAAACCTTTAATTTATTCCCCCACATTCCACTCATCAAACACACCTCCTAAATTCTTAAAATCATCCCAAAATTGCGGGTATGACTTTGACACACACTCATAATCTTTAAGTATAATACGTTCTTTACACATAGTTGATGCTATAGCCATAGTCATTGCTATTCTATGATCTTTATGACTCCAAACTTCCACGTTTCCTTTAAGCTCCTTTACACCTTCAATTATCAATCCTTCTTCTTTTTCAATAATTTTAGCACCTAATTTATTAAGCTCTGAAGTTACTGCTGCTAATCTATCACATTCCTTAATTCTAAGTCTTCCTGCATTTATAATTTCTGTTGTTCCTTCACTTAATGCAGCAACCAATGATACTACTGGGATTATATCTGGACACTGAGAACCATCAATTATAGTAGACTTAAGTCCAAGACTTGCGCTTCCAATTAAACCATTATCTTTATTATTTAATTTCAATCCCATTCTTTGTAATATGTCAATTACTTCTTTATCCCCTTGAAGAGAATCTAGTTTCAAGTCATTAAGCACAATATTGCTTGAAAGTGCATCAGCACAGAAGAAGAATGCTGCTTGTGAGTAGTCACCTTCAACTCTGTAATCTATACTCTTATAAATTTGATTTCCCTTTATAATAAATTCTTCATAATTATTATTTATAATTTCTACACCAAAGTCTTTAATGGCTCTTAAAGTTAAATCAATATATCCTTTTGATTCCATTTCTGTTGTAATTACAATCTTAGAGTCTCCATCTAAAAGAGGAAGCGTAAATAATAATCCTGTTATAAACTGCGAGCTAATATTCCCCTCCATCTTAAACTCTCCAGCTTTTAATTTTCCTTCAGTCTTTAAATCAAGAATACCATCTTTATAAGAATATTTAATTCCTTGTTCATCAAAAATTTTGTAATAAGTGTCTAATGGTCTCTTTCCTAAATTACCTCTTCCAACAAATCTATTAACTCCATCAAATAAAGCTGCTATAGGTACTAAAAATCTAAGAGTTGATCCTGACTCGTTGCAATCTATAGTTCTTTGTTCCTTAACTGAATTAGCTTTAATATTTTCTGGACTGTTGATTCCATAAACCTCCAGATAATCTTCTTTTTTCGTTATTTTAGCTCCCAATGATGACATTGCTTCAATTGTAGCAATAATATCATCAGAATAATCTATATTTGTAACCTTACTAACACCATCTCCAAGAGCTGCGCAAATTACTGCTCTATGTGCCATACTTTTAGATGGCGGTATCTTAACTTCCCCACTTAATTTTCCAGGATAAATTTTTAAGTTCCCCATGATTTTACCTCACTTTTTTATTCATTGCTTAAGACATACTCAAAAATAACATATCTGCTTGCTAACCTATTTTTTCATATACATCATTAACTAAAAAATTCTACATTTGTTTTTTCTAAATATGATTCTCCAATATTTCTTAATAATACTACTTTTAATACATTATCAATATTTTTCTTATCTAATGCTATTGTATCTAAAACTTCCGAGCTATCATCTATTTCAACTTCATAAGGAAGATTGTATTGCACTAGTATCTCTCTTATCTCTTCACTAACGCCTTGATCAGTTAATCCTTTATTTTCTGCAATCTTACTTATTTCATACATTCCTATAGCTACTGCTTCCCCATGTGTAAACTTCTTAAAGTTATAATATGTCTCTATGGCATGACCTAGTGTATGTCCAAAATTTAGCAGCATTCTCTCTCCAGTATCTTTTTCATCATTTTCCACAACGCATTTTTTTATAAAGCAACATTTGTGGATAATTTTTTCTATATTGTTCATAACCTCTTCTTTATTTTTTAAGCTTTTCAAAAAGTAAAAGAATTCCTTATCTTTTATACATCCGTATTTAATAACCTCTGCCATTCCGTCTCTAAAAAATCTTTCACTTAAAGTTTCAAGTACATTTGGATCTATTAAAACTAATTTAGGATGATAAAAACTTCCCACTAAATTTTTGCCTCTTTCTAAATCTACAGCAACCTTTCCACCTACGCTGCTATCAACTTGAGCAAGAAGTGAAGTTGGTATTTGAACAAAATCTACACCTCTTAAGAAAGTTGATGCAGCAAATCCTCCAAGATCTCCAATTACTCCTCCGCCTAAAGTTATAATCAAGTCACTTCTTGTAATTTTAAAATCTAATAGTTCATTATATATCAAAGGAAGGGTACTAAACGCTTTAGTTTCCTCACCTGGCTCTAGTTCCATTAGCTTAACATCATATCCTGATTTAATTAAACATGATTTTATCCTATCTCCATAATGAGAACCTACATTTTTATCAGTTAGTATAAATATCTTTTTACCTTTAAAAACTTTTTGGATTTCCAGATTTACTTCATTAATTAATCCTTTTTTAATTATGATTGGATAACTTCTTTCACCAAGTTCAACAACTAAATCTTCCATTTATCAACACTCCTCTTTTACTTAAACAGTTAGCATCATGACTAAGATTACGTTATAACTCTTTTCTATCTTTTAGATACTTGTAATGAGTAATTGTTAATGCCGACTGTTCTTTAATTTAATAAATTTATATTTCTCTTCCAACGGCCGCTGCAATAACTTTTAACTCTTCCATAAGTTTTGCAAATTTACTTGGCTTTATTGATTGTGGACCATCACATAATGCATTTTCTGGATCATTATGAACTTCAATAATAAGTCCATCTGCTCCAACTGCAACCGCTGCTTTTGCTAGAGGTTCAACCATCCAGTACTTTCCTGCAGAATGACTCGGATCAATTACTATAGGTAAGTGACTTAATTTTTTAACAGCAGGTACTGCACTTAAGTCTAAAGTATTTCTTGTGTAGTTTTCAAATGTTCTTATTCCTCTTTCGCACAGAATTACATTTTCATTACCACCAGCCATAATATATTCAGCTGACATTAACCATTCCTCTATAGTTGCTGATAAACCTCGTTTTAATAATATCGGCTTGTTAGTTTTTCCAAGTTCCTTTAGCAAATCAAAGTTTTGCATATTTCTAGCGCCAACTTGAATTACATCTACATTTTCAACAAACGTTTCTATATCATAAGGAGACATAAGCTCTGTAACTATTGGCAATCCTGTATTAGCTCTTGCTTTCTTTAAAAGTTCTAACCCTTCATATTTCATTCCCTGGAACGCATATGGTGAAGTCCTTGGCTTAAATGCTCCGCCTCTTAAGAAATTTGCCCCAATTTCTTTAACTTCTTTTGCTATTTCAATGATTTGTTCTTCACTTTCAACAGAACATGGACCTGCAATCATTGCTATTTTCTTTCCCCCAATTTTAGCTCCATTAATGTCTACTATTGTATCTTCTGGATGAAACATTCTATTTGCTTTTTTGAAAGGTTCTTGAACTTTCATAACTCTTTCAACTATTCCATTAGCCGCTACAACTGAAGGATCTATTGCACTTGTATCCCCAACTAATCCTAAGATACTAACATCTGATCCGACAACTAAGCTCACTGAAACACCCTTTGCTTCTAGTTGTTTTGTCAATCTTTCTATTTCTTCCTGCTTTGCTTTTTTCTTTAATATTACTACCATTTTATATTGCCCCCTTGCACATGTTTAATTATTTGCGAAAAAAAAATGGAACTCATGTATAATGAGTTCCATAAAATATCAATGCTGATATATATTACAAACTTATATAAAATATAAAAAACTCATTAAAAAGGTATTTTTCAGTTTTTTGCAAAATAAATAGCCAGCGCTAAAATAAAAGCCCCAGAATGTAAAATAAAAAAAGCTATAAAATTTTTGCATAACTGATTTTACAATATCCTTTTCCATGATTTTCTCCATTTCTAAATTTAATAATTATTTTCACGAACATTAATTACAATATTTACATTTAATCTTTTTATCATTATAACAAACTATATCTAATTGTCAATATTAATTATTTTTCATATTTATAGCTAATTCAATAACTGTTTAACAATTATAGTGATAAAATATTAATATAGTGTTGGAAATATGTTGATTAAAATTAATATTTATCAAATTTTGTATAGGAACTTTATTTATAGTTTCAATGAAATCTTGCATAATTTAATCTGAATCCATAAAATATGACTGCCAATAACTTATTCTTTTAATCCGACTCTTTTTATTATTTATCTTATTTAAAACTCCATATAATCAACTGTACATTCGTGCATTTTTAGCTTGTTACACTAATTTTAAATTTCTGGTATTTTTCTCTAATTTTCTTTTATAACTTTTTTCTCAATTCATCACTTTGTATATCTTATAAAATTAATTATAATATGCATTCATTACATAAATGCAGGATATTATTATAAAATTTAGAAAACTAAAATCTAAGTGGTATAATATAACTGTTAAGTAAAATGATAAAATGGAAGTGTAAATTGAAAAACCATCTATCTGCTTTGTTCATATTAAATTTACTTATTTTTATATTTGTAATGTTTATTAAATTGACATTTTTATTAAAAGAATTATACTTGTAGGATTATTTTGTACTTTAATTATTTACTATATAATTCTAAAATCAAAATAATTAATAGATTTTATTACATCTATGTAATTAGAAATAAAAAAATGGAGGTCGATTTGAGCAAAAAAGCTTTATCAGAGGAAATTGCACTTAAATTGGTAGCAAAAATTAATAGAGATAATCAACTAGATAATGTTAATTATAAAAAAATGAAATATGGACTAGAAGTAATTATTATTAATTTATCTAAAACTTCTTTTATTCTTTTAATAGCTTTCTTATTAGGAATATTACAAAAAACTTTAACAATTATGCTAAGTTTTGCATTTATACGGCGCTATGCCTTTGGCATACATGCAAAAAATAGTATTAGTTGTACAATATTAACTTCTATTTATTTCTTTACTGGAGCATATATACCTAATTTTATACATGCAGACAATTACATGATTTTACTTATGTTCTCAACCACAATATTATTATTATATTTGTATGCACCAGCAGATACAGATGCACGACCTCTAACTGGAAGGAAGTTAAGAAAATCCTTAAAAAAGAAGGCTTTATTATCAGGAAGTATTTTGATGACACTTACATTTTTCATAAATGACTTTTCTTTAAAATTTTTTATTAGCTACGGGGCATTATGTGAGGCACTCACAATAATACCGATCATATACAAATTATTTAATAGGAGATATAAAAATTATGAATACTATCAAAGAAATATTGATTAAAAATTTACTTGAAACTTCACTACAATATCTCGGAAAGCTTGCAGTAAATATTGCTGAATCTTCTGCTTCAAAGTGTTGCTTTTCCGGAGGCCTTTATGAAAGCAAATTTCCTAAAGAGTTATTAGAATTAGAAGAATAGGGCTAGAAAATTAGATTTAATATAACTTATTTTAGTTTATGGATAAAAAGTATTCTCTTAATTTAAAGAAAATACTTTTTTCAGTTTATGGATATTACTTTTTAATATTTTTGATGTATAAATATATTATGCTTTATCCAAATAATACTGACATTTCCTTTTCTATGAATGACTTGTAATCATTTTTAAATTTATACATTAAAAGTACTCTTAATCTTATTCCTAACTTTTCCAATCTTCTAAAATGCGTATGCCATATTTTATGCCTTCCTTTATAATCGATAAAAAATCTTTCTATTGTTTCTGTTATATTACTTTACACAAGTTTTCACTGACTTCGATTTCAAATTTATTATATGTATATCTTTTCTTATAATCATTTTTATTGTTTAACATAATCCCAATTAAAAATTTAAAGTCCTTCCACTTTATTAACAACCTAAACTTGGATCATTGTGCCTAAGCTTTAATTTATTGTAATATAATGGTGTATGTTGTAAAATAGTTATATAAATTTCCTATTTAATAAATTTTTAACATTATTTAAGGAGCTAAAAAACTATGACAATAAAAATTTTCACTTCATTTGTAGCTATGTTTGCTTATGTTTTTGTTACTTATAATTTAAAAATAATAGAATTCAAAAAAAAAGACTTCCTCTTAAATTTAGTTATTGTCTATTTAATATCAGGTATTGGATGTTTAAATCTTGAAATGCTTTCACTTCCCCTTTTTTTTATAACTATGATGATTTTACTTTTTCTTCAAAACAAAAAAATCATTCAAAATTTTATCTCTATTATGCTTTCAATCATAATTTTTATAGTATCAGATACTATTCAAGGTGCCATTTTTATAGAATTGTTTAATCAAGACGTTAATAAACTTTTAGATAATAATATTATAGTTATTCTAATGCATATATCATTATTTTTCATTGCTTTGATATTCAGTTCTTTTGTTGCATATATACTAAAAAAATTTAAATTTAATTTAAAAGATATAAACGTTAGAAACAAATTTTCTGTACTTATATTCTCGAATATTGCATTAACAGCTTTAATATTTTATATCAATGCAATGATCATTAAATTTGTTCACGTAGATAATTTAATTATATTAATAGACAGCATATTATTTTTATCTTACTTTTTTTTGACTATTATAATGGTATATATTGTTATTATTCATTTTAAAAATGACTTAGAGTATGAAAATAAGAAAATACAATTTGAGAGCTTACAAGAATATACTTTAAATTTAGAAAGTATGTATAATGATATGCGAAAATTTAAACATGATTATATAAATATTCTTTCATCTATGGCAGGTTACTTTGAATATAAAGATTTTGAAAAATTAGAGAAGTTTTTCAACAAAAAAATATTAAAACTAAGCGAAAATATTTCAAATGAAAATTATAAGCTAGATAAACTTCAGAATATCAAGATTGTTGAATTAAAAGGAATATTATCATCAAAAGTTATCAGGGCACAAGAATTAGGGATAGATTTATTTATTGATATCATGGAACCTATTCAGTTCATAAAGATGGATATTATAGATTTGTGTAGATCTATAGGAATTCTTCTAGATAATGCGATTGAAGCTGCCATTTTATGCAAAGTTCCGAGTGTAAAAATAGGCATTATAAATAAGAAAAATTCCACCTGTATTTTAATTATAAATTCTTGTCTAGATGATACTCCTCCTATTTATAAGATGTTCGCATATGGATTTTCAACAAAAGGATCGAACAGGGGGTGCGGGCTTAGTAATCTAAAAGAAATATTAAATAATTACCAGAATATATCACTTGAAACAAGCCTCGAAAATGGACAGTTTATTCAAAATATTCAAGTACTAAACATTTCAAAATAAGGAGGATAAATGTACATGCTTAATATAATGATTTGTGAAGATAATATTGAACAACTAATAAAAATCAAAAGATATATTAAAGACATTATAATGATTGAAAACTTTGATATGGAGATTGTTTTAGCAACATCAAAGCCAGAAGATATTATAAGCCATCTGAAGAAAAATAAGATTTCTGGACTGTACTTTTTAGATGTGGATTTAAATTCTAATATAAATGGTATAAAACTCGCAGAAATAATACGAGAATATGATCCAAGAGGATTTATTGTTTTTGTAACTACTCATGCAGAAATGAGTTATTTAACATTTATCTATAAAGTAGAAGCAATGGATTATATCATAAAAGATACTATTGAAAATGTAAAACAAAGAATACATGAATGTATTTTAAATGCCCAAAAAAAGTATTCTTCAAAGTCAACTGAGCTTCAAAAAAATTTTACATTTAAAGTAGATGATAAAATTATAAATATTGAATATAGTAAAATTTTATTTTTCGAAACTTCACATACTATACATAAAGTAATTATTCATGCAATGGATAGACAAATTGAATTTTACGCAAAACTAAAAGATATAGAATCACAATTAGATAATCGCTTCTATAGATGTCATAGATCTTTTTTAGTTAATAAGGATAACATAACCGAAATAGATATACACAATAGAGTAATTCACATGATAAATGGCCAAGAATGCTTTGTTGCCACACGAATGCTTAAGGGTTTACTAAATTAGTTTTGTATCAATATATCTTAGAAGTCAGGACCACCCGTGAAAACGAGTGGCTTGCCCTGCGCCTGTAAGGCTTTGTTACTGGCCGTGCTACTCGCACGTTGAAGCATTTAACTTATGCAAAGCTCCCCTAGTGTCATTAAAATGGCTCTTTTGTGTGGATTTTCTTTGTTTTTTGCTTCATAATATGCTTTTTTTATATACTCAAACTAAACATTTTTAACTTACAAGTTTGTTCATTTTAATGCTTTAAGCATCTCAAATGAATTTATTCTATTTACAAAGTTAGTTTTTTCTACGCATAGCTAGAAGCTTTCCGGAACCACCGGTCTAACCGGTGGTATTCTTTATACAAAAACAGAATATAAATTCATAAGAACTCATATTCAAATAATTATAGTAATTAATAACTCAATGAAGATCTCTCAAGAATAATAACCTAATTGCTTAAAGCATTAAAAACATTAACCATCCCTTTTCCATAATATTTATCAGAATTTTCTCCTTCTAACTTTTTACATGTTTTATAAATTCTTTTAGCAACTTCTTTAGGTTTTAAAGTTTTGTCTTTACAAAGAATGAGTGCTGCTGTTGCAGAAACTTTGGGTGCAGCCACAGATGTTCCTTGAGTATAAGTGTATCCACCCATACCTGTAGTTAAACATAAATCAGATATCTTTTCATTTTCAGCATAATCTCCACCTGGTGCGGTTACATCTATAAATTTTGCTCCATAATTAGAATAACTTGCTATTTAATTGCACGTTTGTATAATGAATATTCCGCCATATCGTCACCCATTTTATATTTAACTCCAGTCTTAGAATCTGTCCAATAACATTTACCTTTTAGATCATACCCTCCAAAACTTAAATTTATAACACTAGCCCCGTCATCAACAGCTTTAATTATTGCAGATGATGCTATAGATGCATTTGTTTTTCCGTCTTTATTAAAAATCCGATAACTTTTGAATCCTATGTCAGGAGCCACACCTTTTGTTCTACCATTTGCTGCAATGTTTCCTGCTACAATTGTTCCATGACCAAGCCTATCAATAATATCATTAGGATCCCCTGTTTCAGTATTATCTCCTTTAAAATCTGCCGGTACAAGATTTTCTCCCCCTAACAAATTACTTACTAAATCTGGATGGTTAACATCAACGCCAGAATCTATAATTCCTACTACAATATCATGATTTCCTGATTCTAATTGAAAACTCTTGCCATTGTCAGTCACTTCCTTTATATCCCATTGATACATGTTATATATATCAGCATCTGATTCTCCATCTGAATTCCCTTGTTGACTAAGCTTCACTGTTTTCTCAGTAAAAACATCTATATCATGATTTGGTGCTATGGATTGAATTGTTGAATAAGTTTGAATATTGGGGATCAAATCAGTTTTACACTTTACTTCTAAACCTCCAATTTCAGACAAATCTTGTACTATATTTCCACCTGAATTTATTATAAAACTTTTAACATTCTCATCAATGCAATCATCCTTAAATAGGATAATGATATCTATATTGTCAGACTTAATTACTTCCGCCTTTGTATTTATAGGTATTAGATTAATAATTAAAATCATACTAGCTAGATAGCACAATTTTTGAATCAATTTTAACGCTTTCATTTTACTTCTCCCAAAAATCTATATTCCATTAATGTTAAAGTGATAATTCATATATTTATATAAAGGTAGTATTAATTTCAATACTTTAAAATCTAACTTCCCAATTCAATTTCAAAATCCACAATTTCATCAAAAGCAGTATTATGTGATACTAATATTATTATTTTATTTTCTTTTTCTTTCTTCAATATTGAATTTAATTGAAATGTACTATCAAAATCTAGCGCTGAATTTGCTTCATCTAGAATAATTACATCAGGATTTTTTAATAAAGTTCTTATTATACTTATTTTTTGTTTTTCTCCTCCCGAAATATTGCAGCTTCTTTCCGATATATTAGTATTTAAGCCATCTTTTAATCTAGAAATAAATTTATCTAGTTTAAATTTATTAACAGAGTTTTCTAATACATTTATATTATAATCATCTAAATTATAAGTAATATTATTTAAAATACTATCTTTTAATAAAGTTGGTTCTTGCTCAACAACTCCAATCAAATTTCCTCGGACTTTATACATATTAAAATCTAATATATTTATTCCATTATATTTAACAACACCATCATATTCACCATTGTATAAACCTGTTATAATATTAATTATTGAACTTTTTCCAACACCATTTTCACCTTTTAATCTATAAATAAACCCCTTTTTCAATTCACAATTTAAATTAGAAACTATATTTTTTCCATCTGGATATTTAAATGATAAATCTTCTATTAAAATATTTTCTATACTTTGTATGTTATTAATTCCATTCACTTCACTTTCTAAACCCAATATCTCTTCTATTCTATTATAAGACACTAATACATTTTGATAAGTTTCTAAAAATGATAAGCAATAATCTATTCCACTTATAATTGTATTAAAATATGTGCCGATTACAGTAAATTGACCTATACTTAGTTCACCATTCATTATTTGTTGTACTCCAAGTATCAATATTAGGATATTGGCCATTACTGTAACTAACATTCCAGAATTAGAGAACATGTTATTTACCTTTGCCAACTCTATAGTATCACTAAATACTATAGAAAATTTATTTTTCAAATTTTTATTAAGTATAGAAAAGAGTGAATTAAATTTAATAAACTTTATACTTTCTAACTGTGAGTTAATTTCTCCAAAATACAAGTTTTGAGATTCCTTATATTTAAAATTTGCTTTATATAATTTTTTCTTGAAGAAAAAATATAATATTAAATATATTGGAATTAGGATTATTAATACTGATGATATTTTTAAATTTATTTTTATCAATATAAATGAACTTATTGCTAATGATAAAATATTAAAAATTAAGTTTTTTATTTGATTTATAGAGAATTCTGATACAGCTGTTGAATCTGTATTTACTCTTTGGTTCAAATAGGCTGCATTCTGATTGTAAAAAAAGAATATTGGTAGCTTTTTGATATGATCTAGTATATGATAACTTACTTCAAAGGTTGTTTTTGATAATAACTTGACATATAAAATATTTAGAATATATGTTAATAATATACGTAATATACTTAATGTTGATATAATTATTAAAATGCCATATACACTTAATTTTAAGTTCTTACCCGTTAGCACATCTATAAACTCCCCATTTATTAAAGGCAGATATATTGATATACTCCATAATATTAAAGATATTGCTAAATAAATACTCAGCTTAAATTTATTAAAATATTGAATTGAAAATTTTAATATATTCATTAAAAGTTCTCCTATTTCACATTGATTATCATTTTTCTCAAAGAATACAAAGAATATATTCCATTTACTAATATTGAAAAAATAATACTAGGCCATTCTGTTATTTCAATATTTAATACCATTTTAATAAATACACCATATGCTATTAGCAACGAAGTAACTATAAAAAAAGGTGTCATTATTTGTATAGCATGCCCACTACCTAATTCCTTAATATCAATCCATTTCAAATTCATACTATTTAAATCTATTTGAATATGAATTACTATTATAGCTAGAATCTGAATAATTTCTACTATTTGAAGTAGAATAAATTCATAAAAATTAGCTGATATGAAGATTATTAGTACATCCACAGCCACTAAGCTCGCAATACAACTTAAAACACCTACAAAAACTTTAGATAATAAAATTTGCTTACCATCTATAGGAAATGATTTAAGCTGGTTTAAATATCTTCCCTCTCTTGAAAACGAAGTTACTAGTGTTACATTAGAAAGTGTTGTAGCAAAGGTATATACACATATGATAATACTTTTAATTCCTGTAAAATTGTTTTGAATAATCATTAGCTTATTTCTTGCAGAAATTATAAATATTAGAAACCATACAGCGAAGACAATATTAACAGAAAAACAACTCATTTTAAGAGCTGGTGTCCTAATTATCAACTTAACATCTCTTATAATATTTGAGACAATTATACTCCTTTTTTTAAATTTATATTGACTTGTGTATTGTTCTACTTTTTTAGAGTCATTTGAATTTAATACTCCACTTTTCATAATTGCTAAATATTCATTCTCTCCAATGAAATAAAGTCCTATTAAACTAGAAATAATTATTGTAATGATAATCATAAAATTTATCATTATTTCTTTGTTTATAGAAAATACGACGGGTATATCATTTCCATAAAAAAATATATTGAATAATAAATTAATGATATTTATATGACTATTTAAGCTTGACTTTAACAGCATATATGTTAATAAAGCTATTATTATATCCACTATAATTAACCATTTGTTATTCGTATGGTTAACTTTTGATTTTAAGATTAAAGTTTCAATCCATAATATTGTTAACAATATTAATGTGCTATATATAATTGGAATAATTGATATAATAATTTGATATAAGATTATGTGGATGTAATAATGCAAACTTTCATTATTTAAGAAACCATAACTAAATAAGGGTATTAATACAAGTATTGAAATTATAATGTTATCAAAATAGCAAAGAATACATTTAGATAGTACTAAGTTACCTGTTCTTATCGGATATATGAATAGTTCATTCCAACCGCTAGCTAAAAATAGCCTATTTATGATTGTAATAAATGTAATTATTGTCATCATAATTAGTTCAAAATTTATAATAAAATTAAAAATTAATATTTCATTATTACTTAGATACAATATGTTAAATACTTTCATCAGCAAGATTTCTGTTGCTCCAGTAAGAGCTACTACTATAAAAAGTATATTTAATATTTTTTTTATTATTTTTTGTTTTTCTTCTCCAAAAATAACATTACGTTTAATCTTTAAATTAATTTTTACTAGAGATATTAATTCCTTCATTTTTAAATACCTCCATATAAATTTCTTCTAATGTATACTTAGTATTAAATTTCGCTTTTAATTTTATTAGCTCTCCATAATATAGAGTTTTGCCCTTATCAATCAATATAATTTTATCACAGAGGTTTTCTACTATTTCCAAAATATGAGATGATAAAATTATTGTATTGCCTTTTGCTGCATATTCCTTCATAAAATTTTTTAATTCGTATGATGTTTGAGGATCAAGTCCAGTAAAAGGCTCATCCAAAATCCAAACTTTTGGACTATGAATTAATGATGCTATTACCATTATTTTTTGTTTCATACCTTTTGAAAACTTATCCATTCTGGTATCTAAATTATTTTGAATATTAAATCTCTCACTAAGATTTAATATTTGTTTTCTTCTTTCATTTTCAGATACTTTGTACATATCTGAAACAAAATTCAAATATTCAATAGCTTTTAAACATAATAACTGATTTTCATCATCTGATACATATCCAATTTGTTTCTTTACATCTATGGGCCTATCCTTTATAGATATATCATTTATAATAATATCACCCTCTGATACATCAAGAAGACCTATTAACATACTAATTGTAGTTGTTTTCCCGGCACCATTAGGTCCAATTAAACCTATAATACTACTATTACTAATTTTAAGATTAAGATTATTTATAGCAGTAAAATTTTTATATTTTTTTGATACATTTTCTATAGAAATCATATATTTACTACCAACCTTTCAATTACCTTGATTTAAGCAAATACTCTTGATAACTTTCACAACTATTTAATCCGCTATTTTCCCAGTATAAATACTCTGAGTTAGTTCTATCATAATTTGATATATAATACTTTAAGCTTTTAAATTCTGTTTCTTGAATTTCTGTTGAAATACATGCAAAATCATTTAATTCATTGCAAATTAAGTCAACATAATTTATCAATTCATCCTTCATAAATTCAGTATCATTTAACAAGTTAGGAATCATAGTTGTGATTTTTATATCTAATATGTTCTGAGATCCTAGCATAGTTAATATTTTACTTAAATAGTTATTCACATTAATGTTTCCATTAGACGCGGATGTTGTTATTGTAATAGATTTTTTATTTGCCAATCTAAAAACATGAAGCCAGTAGCTGATTCTATCAATAAAAGTTTTCATATCTCCACTTACATTATGTGCAAAAACTGGACTTCCTAAAATAATTAAATCTGCCTCTAATATTTTTTCTTTAATTAAGCCCATACTATCATTATTATCCTGAACACAATTACCCTTAAGAAAACAATTATTACAGCTCAGACATGGCATAATTTCATACTTATCAGGTGTAATTATTTCATATTGTATATTCCCACATTTATTTACTATTTTATCTAATAACAATTTCGTAAATTTATACGTAATTGATTTATCACCTTTTCTACTTCCTATAACTCCTAATATTTTTTTCATATCTGTTCTCCACTCATTTAAATATAAAATTAACTAAATCATATTTATTATGCTTGGTATTCTATTATTGAAATATCTCAATATTTCATACCCAATTCCACTTAAACCATTTTCAATAGACAAATTTTTAAAATGGTTCATCTCATCAATTGGGTAATTATTAGTTATGGCATAATATTGTTCTAAATCCTTCATTTTTTCATCTAATACCTTTTTAATTTCTTGATCCTTATTTTTTAGATACAAATTAATTAAAATATCTATTATAAAAATAATATTTTCATCAATTTCTTTTTCCTTTATTATTTTTAATACAAATCTTTTTAATTGATTATACTCTATATGATTATTACTTATATTTAGACTCAGGCTCCTTATAATATTCCTATACTCTTTATTGTTATAGAACTCAATTGATTCCAATTTATATATTTGTTCAAAATATTTATTATTAAGTTCCTTTATATACTCTAAGTTGAAGTTAAACTCTTTGTTAGGATATATCGAATTTATTAAAATAATGCAATCTAATAAATCAATTACGCTAACATCATTATCATATTTCAAATTGGTTAACCCTTCTGTTAACAATTGAATTTCTAAATTATCTTTTAATTTAGAGATAGTTTTTTTTAAATCATATGATTTATTAACTATATATAATTTTCCAAGAACTTTAATAGATTTTATTGTCATCGAAAGACTTAATTTGCCATTGTCTAATTGTTTATTTAAAACTTCGTTAATTCTTGATTTTAAGTTTAAAATATCTGTATTAAATGTATTTCCTAAAGTACAATCAATAATACTTAAGAAATCTAATAAATCTTGAATCTTGTTGTTAAATAATCCAAGATTAAGAAACTTCTCATTAGAAAATACAGCTATTATTTCTTTAAGATTATTGCTTGAATTACCATTTACATTGTTATACATATATAAGTAATAATATATTCCTAATATTCCTTTTGAATATCCACTTTCTAATTTAATTTTTCCATTTATCAAGTTCTCCCAAATGCATTGATTTTCATACTTTATAGAAAAGTATTCTATTAATTGATTTATATCATTTAACAAAATATCTAAATTTTCACACTTAACATCTTTTACCAATGATTTATTAAATTTATATAATTCATTTTTCATTCTTAATTTTTTATCAATAACATTTTTACTGTTATTAATAGCTATATTAAGATAATCTAATTGTCTGTTTACTGACTTTTCATCAAAGTTAATAATTCTCTCTTTAACATGATCCAAAGCAGATTTATTAAAGTAATTTTTTATTATTCTTCCCTTTGAATCTATTAAATCTCTACTAGTTGTAATTGTTTTAAATAGAGGAATATCATCATATAATAAATCTTCCACTTCAGAAGTTATTAATCTTTTATCATTAAATGGATATTCCCACATATAATACACCATTTTTTGAAAATTTAGCATGCTAACAGTATACTTGGGGTGACTTGCATATTCCAATATTCTGGCATAGTTAATAGTACTACGCATAAGTTGTCTTACCTTTGTATTTTTAAAAACTTCAATTTGTTTTAAGAATTCAAATTTGTTCTTAATAATAAACTTGCTTAATTTTAGAAATCCTTCTTTTATACAACTTTTATACTTTATATAACCTATTTTTTGTTTATCTAATATAGGAATGTTATTTTGTGCCTTGATTTCACACTCTACATAGTCAAACCTAGGATTATCTACCCCTCCCATCAGCTTCAAAATCTTATACGGTAACTTTTGATCTTTATAGGATAATCCACTTATATCAATTCCATTACCATTTTCATCTGCAAGACCAGAATTAGATGGTAAAAAAGAGGTACGATTTATTGAATCTTGAATCCTTAAATTGTTGTAATCAAATATATCCTTAGCTTGTATTGTAATAGGCTGATTAAAAAGAGTTTCTAAATCTATTAAGTATGGAAATTCTCCATTTGCCACAATATTTTCCTTATGGAAGTCATTTCCGCTTAATAAGAAAGTTATAGCTATTAGTTGACCTAATCGTTCATAATACCTCATAATTTGATCTTCATTTTCACAAGGTGTTGCTTCAATATATTCTTCTACTGTGTAATCAGAATTATAATAATTATTAGGGATAGCAATTTTTTCACAATCACAATTTTTGTTTATCCATGAAATTATATTATAAAATTTCTTTGCAATATTAAGATCCTTAGGCTTATATATTATTTTAGTTGTATTATTAAATTCATATTTAATTACAAATTTGCCCTTCTCATGAGTATCCCCTAAATTTCCAGTAATATTAGTTATAATATTTCCTAACTTTATATCTAATTTTTCTGTTATTTCTTTAAAGTCTCTGTCTATTCTAAAAAATGATTCTATATAAGTATTTAATAAACATTCTACTTTAACCACCAAACGCCTTAACATTACTGGATATTTTGCAAAGAACTTTTGCAAATCACTAACATTTTTAAAATTACTTACATTATAGAATTTAAAATTCTGTTTTTCTTGGTTATAATATTCATAAACTATTGTTTTACTACAAATATTGAATAAATTCTTTCCTATATTACTTAATATTCCATCAATTTGATTTGAATGAATTTTTATATTATTATATTTGCATATTTCTTTATTTAACTGCACATTACACCAATAAATAAAAGCATTTAGAAAATACATTATAGATTCTTCATTATAAAAATTATAATTTTGAACATTAGAATATTCACTAATTATATTTTTATACAACTCATACCATTTAGCATAACTTACTTCTTGATTATCTATTTCTTTCTCACTTACTATAGTGGCGAATTTTTCAAAATCAATGCCTTCTAGCTCTAGTTTTTTTATTAAATTGTCATAGCTTAACATATTATCGTTCTTAATCCATTCATCTATTACCTTATTCGCTTTATATTTTTCTAATAAATTTCCTTTAAATAGGCTTATCTTCTCTTCAGTTGTTAAAGTTTTAGCTAAATTTAATTCCATAAGTGTATTCCTCCATTTTTAGTTATTTAAAAATCACCTATAATTTATTACAGGTGATTTTTTGTTTATGAAATACTCCAATATAATCTTAGTTGATTTTAGTCATTTGTTGCTGTAATTGTAACTGTATATGTTGCACTTATTAAAGTAGCTGCTGTTAATACACTAATATCACTAGTTGGTGTAACACCACCATCTTTTTTTGCTCCTACTTCTTCATAGCTTGGACCTACTTTTTTTAATGCTTTTTCATTTAACATAATCAATCTCTCCCTTTACTTTATTTTATTTAATGTGTTAAGTTAACTTACACTAATATGGTAACATCAAGATAGTTAGATAGATTAAATTTATAATAAATGTTTTCTTTCATGTAATAAACTAACTATCTAGTAGAAAATAAATATCAAATTTTATTAAATGCCAGTATTTTATTACATCAAAATATAATTTATATTTCAAAACAAAATTCTAGAACGATTGTTGGGCACAGTTATGATGAGAAATAAAAAAGAGGTACCATAATTCACGACACCTCTACATTTCATGCTATGATTTAATTTATACCTGAACCTTCTTACCATTTGGAAGAATCTTAATAGAAACTAGCAAAGAAATTACCATAATTGAGAAACCAACCAGATACATTGCAGTATATCCAAAATTTCTTTGGATTGTACTAAACATATGTGGATATACAAAGTTAGCTCCTGCTGATCCCAGCACGCTAACAAATGAATATGTACCAGCAACTAGTTCGTCATCAACTACTTCTCTTATATATTTAAATAAAAATGTTAAATAACAACCATACATTAGACCATGTAATTGATCCCCTAAAACAACTAAAGGTATTGAACCTGTTGAAAATAGAAGTATTCTAGTAGTTCCTATAAGAAATGCTATTATTAAATATTTCTTAGGCTTTTTATCCTTTAGATACTTTCCTACAAGCATGAATGATATAAATTCAACACATACTCTTGAAAATATTGATTTACTATATATAGAGTTAGCTAGATCCGCATTCCCCGTTATTTCAATTAAATATGTTGAATATGCAAATTCTATTGCGGTATACGTTCCTATGATTAAGATATTAATTATTCCGAGAATTACTGAATTTTTATTTTTAAATACAGCAATTAATTTTCCCCTATTTGGATTTCCATCTGCTTCAATATTCTTAAACTTCATAGCTATTAATAATATAACTATACATGACATTATGATTCCTATTATATGCATAGTTTTAAATCCATATTTTAAAATTATAGTTCCACTTAATAAAACTACGCACCCAAATCCTATGGATCCCCATTTTCTTATTTCTGAATACTCTACATTTTTTCTAACTGCTATTTCCTCAACATATACTTCATATACATTTCCAATTGTTTGTACTATAATTCCATAAAGAGCTGCATAAAAATATATGATAGTCTTGTTAACAGACATTAAAAATACTATCATTCCAATAAGTGCGCATAAATGTATGATAATAAATCTTTTTTTGTTTTTTCTCATCGAAAACTTACTTACTAAAAATTGCTGGGAAAGAATTGCAAATAATGCTCCTATAGATACTACAGTTCCAACTTGACTTAATGATAATCCAACTACTTGATTCAAATATGGCACATAAAAAGTAGTCACTATACTCGTTACTCCATAATTTATATAAGTAGTCAGGGAATAATAAAACTTTTCTTTGCTTTTCATATAATGCTCCAATCCTAATGAATTAAATATTTCTCCTATTCACCTCTATTATTAAATTTATATATTAAATTATACTCAGTTAAGAAAAAGTTTCCATAACATTAGCAATTTTGTAAAAATAATTATTTAGGTTTCATGAAAAATATTTTTAAAACTCGTTTATTCAATACATATTAGATAAAATACTTAGACATATAAAACCACCCTTTTATTTCTCTAAGTAAAAGAGTGGTTTTATCATAATTTTAAATTTCCTATCCTATACTATAATATAGGAGATACCAATCTAATTAAGGACTCTTTAATTTTGAGAGACAAACTCCTACCATCGTATATTTCTCTAGTTATCTCTTCTGAGCACTCCATGTCCTTTATAAACTGCTTTTCTCCATCCTTTGCAATTCTATCGTCATAAATAAATGCATTAACTTCAAAGTTGAGCTTAAAACTTCTAATGTCTAAATTAGCTGTTCCTATGCTCATTACTAACCCATCAGCTACTATGGTTTTTGCATGAATAAATCCATTTTGATAACTATATATTTTAACACCAGCTTCTAATAATTCTCCCACATAAGAACTTGCTGCCCACTGCATAAAGAAATGATCTGGTTTTCCCGGTATTATAATCCGTACATCTACTCCTGATAATGCAGAGATTTTTAATGATTCCAATATTGGCGAATCAAGGACTAAATATGGAGTTTCCAAATACAAATTATTCTTAGCATTATTAATTAATTTTAAATAAGCATTTCTTATATATTCTTCCTTGTGATCCGGCCCACTAGTTACAATCTGTATTCCAACATCCCCTAAGTCTTTCTTGAATTCTTTTGCATATTTATTATAATCAATTATTTTTTCACCAGATGCATGGCACCAATCCAGTAAAAATCTTTCATTTAATGCATTAACTGCTTCTCCTTCTATTCTCACATGGGTATCTCTCCAAAAACCAACTTCTGGATCCTCACTTATATACTCTTTTCCAACATTAAACCCTCCAACATAGCCGTACTGACCATCAATAACAACTATTTTTCTGTGATTTCTATAATTTATACGAGTATTTATATGCGGTAAAATTCCTGGAAAAAACAGTGAAAACTTCCCACCTGCATTCAAGTATTCCCTAAGAACTTTTTTTCTTAGCTTGCGTGATCCCATACTATCTAATAACAATCTAACCTCTAATCCACTTTTAACTTTCTTAGTTAGTTCATCAAGTATCTGTTTTCCAATAGTATCTCCTCTAAATATATAATATTCAACATGAATAAACTTTTTAGCATTTTTTATGTCTTCAATTAACTGACTAAATTTTTCTTTTCCATTTACATATACATCAATTTTATTATTAGTAGTGTATTTTACGCCAGAATTATTAAAATTTAGCCTCCTTAAATCAGCAAATTTTTCTCCGCCATCATGACCGTGTCTATTGGATTTATATGTATCGTTTAAGTTCTTTCTCTTCTTTTCATCAAACTTTATTTTTTCTTTAAAAATCTTTTGCCTGCTTAGATTTTGACCAAACATGATGTAAATCACAAATCCAATGCCAGGTAAAATCATTAATATTAAGATCCATGCCCATGTTGTTGTAGGATCTTTTCTTTCTATAAACACTAATGATAAAGAAAAAAGTATATTTAAAACTAAAGTTATAACTGTTAAGCCTAAAAGTATGTTCATTGATTCACATCCCTATATTAAACTCTTTCCTATTCTAATATTGTATCATAATAACTTATTCTAAAAAAAATATTATTTGCTTTTTTTGAGATAATATTACTTATAGTAAAAATTAATTTCATTTTTGATTAGGAAAACTACTGCTAATATCATTCCAAATATTGCATAAACAATAAGTGGTAATAATTTTTTACTATATAAACACATATATATAAGTCAACTTCTTGACTTTTTTTGATTTCTTAATATATAATATTATTAAAATTTTATATTGTGCGATGAATAGGAGTATTAGTAATAATTATATCTTAAAGAGAGCTGTTGTTTGGTGTAAAATAGTGTTATATTATTATGAACTTGCCTAGGAGCTTACTTGTTAAAAGCAAGTACGGTAGACCCGTTAAAATAATAAGTGAGAAGGATAAATTTGTTTTTTTATCTCTTCTAATTAAGAGTGGTACCACGGAAATTATGCTTTCGTCTCTTTGTTTTAGAGATGAGAGCTTTTTTTAATTTATCCATTATCAGTGCATAGATCTAATATTTTAATTAAAATTTTGTTTTAATAACATATTTTTCAATTATTATAAGCATTTTTCTTTTATATGCATTATATTGTGCATTTTACATTAAAATTATAGGAGGCTATATCATGGCAAATTACGGAACAAAAATTGATGAAAAGTGGCAAAAATTTTGGGATGAGAATGAGGTTTATAAATTTAATCCTGAAAATTCAGGTAAAAAACTCTATACATTAGAAATGTTTTCTTATCCATCAGGCGCTCAATTACATGCTGGTCACTGGTTTAACTATGGTCCAACAGATTCATGGGCAAGACTTAAGAGAATGCAAGGATATAATGTATTTCAACCAATGGGATTTGATGCCTTTGGATTACCTGCTGAAAATTATGCTATAAAAACTGGAATTCATCCTCAAGATTCTACTTTAAAGAATATTGAGACAATGGAAAAACAATTGAAATCTATGGGTGCTATGTTTAATTGGGAAAATGAAGTTGTTACTTGTCTTCCTGATTATTATAAATGGACTCAGTGGCTATTCTTGAAACTTTACGAGAAAGGTCTAGCTTACAGAAAAAAAGCACCTGTAAATTGGTGCCCATCATGCAATACAGTATTAGCTAATGAACAAGTTGTTGATGGTGTTTGTGAAAGATGTAGTACTGAGGTTACAAAGAAAGACCTTACTCAATGGTTCTTTAAAATAACTGAGTACGGCGATGAATTGCTTGATAAATTAGATGGTTTAGATTGGCCTGAAAAAACTAAGTCTATGCAAAAGCACTGGATTGGAAGATCTTATGGTGCAGAGGTTACTTTCAAAGTCAAGGATTCAGATTTGAAATTCGATGTATTTACTACAAGAGTTGATACTTTAAACGGTGTTACTTATGTAGTTTTAGCTCCTGAAAACAAACTAGTTGATGAGTTAACTATTCCAGAGTATAAGGCTGCTGTTGAAGAATATAAAGAAGCTGCTGCGAAGCAATCTGAAATTGAAAGACAATCAGTTTCAAAAGAAAAGACAGGAGTATTCACAGGATCTTATGCTATAAATCCTATTAATGGAAAAGTAGTCCCTATTTGGATTTCTGATTATGTATTGGCTACTTATGGTACAGGATGTGTTATGGCAGTTCCTGCTCATGATGAAAGAGATTTTGCTTTTGCAACAAAATTCAATTTACCAATCGAAAGAGTTATAACAGATAAAGAAAATACTAATCCAGACCTTCCATATTGCGAATATGGAGTACTTGTTAATTCAGGAAAATTCGATGGATTAACAACTGATGAAGCTAAAAAGAAAATCGTTGAAGAATTAGAAAAAGATGAATTAGGAGCAATGAAGAAAAACTTCAGATTAAGAGACTGGCTAGTTTCAAGACAAAGATATTGGGGTGCTCCAATTCCTGTTATATACTGTGATGATTGTGGAATAGTTCCAGTACCTGAAAAGGATCTTCCAGTGAAACTTCCTTACAATGTTGAATTTACACCAGATGGTAAATCACCATTAGGTAAATGTGAGGATTTTGTAAATACAACTTGTCCTCATTGCGGGAAGCCTGCAAAGAGAGAAGCTGATACTTTAGACACTTTTGTATGTTCATCTTTTTACTATTTAAGATATGTAGACAATAAAAACGATGATGCACCTTTTGATTCTGAAAAAGTCAACAAAATGCTTCCTGTAGACAAATATGTTGGTGGACCAGAACATGCTTGCATGCATTTATTATATGCTAGATTCATAACAAAAGCTTTAAGAGATATGGGATATTTAAACTTTGACGAACCATTCTTAAGCTTAACTCACCAAGGATTGATCTTAGGACCAGATGGACTTAAAATGAGTAAATCAAAAGGAAATACTATTTCTCCTGATGATTATATTAAAGAATATGGAGCTGACGTATTTAGAATGTACTTAATGTTTGGATTTGGTTATACTGAAGGTGGAGCTTGGAGCGACGACGGAATAAAATCTGTTGGAAAATTCGTGGATAGAATTGAAAGAATCCTTGAAAATTGCAGAAATATAATAAATTCAAATGAGAGCACTAAAGATTCTATTGATTCAGCTGAAAAAGAATTAAACTTCTGGAAACATAATACTATTAAAGGTGTTACTGAAGACGGAGATAAAATGCAATTTAACACTGCAATAGCAAGACTTATGGAGCTTACAAATGCTCTTAATAAGTACACTCAAGAAAATATTAAAAACGCAAACTTCTTAAAAGAAACTATAGTTGATTTCATAAAACTACTTGCACCATTTGCTCCTCACTTTGCTGAAGAGCAATGGAGTTTACTTGGAAATAATTCAACAATCTTTAATGAAAAATGGCCAGAATTTAACCCTGCTGCTTTAGTTAAAGATGAAGTCGAAATTGCAATCCAAATAAATGGTAAAATAAAAGCTAAAATCATGGTAGCTTCTAATTTAGATGAAGAAGGTATAAAAGCTGCTTCATTAGAAAATGAGACTATTAAAGAAAATACTGAAGGTAAAACTATAGTTAAAGTGATTGTAATTAAAGGAAGACTTGTTAATATAGTTGTAAAATAAAAAAGTGGCCACTTGGCCACTTTTTTATTAGTTATAGATATTCAACTTTAAAGCTATATTTATGTGTCAACTTACCAGAATCATAAATATTTTGTTCCGAAAAGCTATGAAAATATATTTACATACTAATTCTAATTAATAATTTAGGCATCTATATATACTATTACTTTAGTTAAACTCTTACTTTTATTTGATAATATTATTTCAATATTGAAACTTATGAATTAAATCTATATCCTGTTCCCCAAAGGGTTTCAATATACTCTGGATTTCCTGGGTCCTTTTCTATCTTCTTTCTTAACTTTTGTATATGGACTGCCACAGTTGCTGTATCTCCGTAATAATCCTCTCCCCATATTCTATCGAATAATTGATCTTTAGTGAAAACTATATTGGGATTAGAAGCTAAAAATACCATAAGCTCATACTCCTTTGTAGTAAGAATAACCTCTTTTCCATTTACGAAAACTTTATGTGAATCTGTTCTTATCTCCAATGCTTTATGGCTAATAATATTGAGTTGGGGTCTATTTCCTGATAACCTCTCATATCTAAGCATATGAGACTTTATTCTGGCTACTAATTCTGCAGGACTAAAAGGTTTTGTTAAATAATCATCTGCACCAAATCCTAACCCCTTTATTTTATCAATATCTTCACTTCTTGCTGATACTATTATTATAGGTATTTCATATTTTTCTCTAACTTCTCTTACTATTTCATACCCATCTTTGCCTGGTAGCATTAAATCAACTATTATAAGATCATATGTACCAATAAGAGCTTTTTTTAATCCTTGAATACCATCCTGAATTATTTCCACTTTATAACCATTTAATTGAAGATACTCTTTTTCTAGTTCAGCGATATTTATATCATCTTCTATAATTAATATTTGTTTCATATGCTTCCTCCTCTTTATTATTTATGCCTTAAATGACACATGTCAGATATCTATGATTCGTATCACTATTTAATCACGAATAACATCTGCACACTCCTTAGCATTGTGCCCCTTGTTGGTATAAATTCAGCTATAGTTCTCTCCACCTGAAAAGCTTCACTTTATTGGTAGCTCTATAGTAAACGTACTTCCTTTCCCCATTATACTTGATGCATAAATTTTTCCTCCATGAGCTTCTACCATTTCCTTTGCAATTGCAAGTCCTAAACCTGTACTCATAAAGTCTTTTGTACGTTCTGTATCTATACGGTAAAATCTATTAAATATATTTGAAAGTTTATCTTCTGGAATCCCAGGACCATTATCTTTAATTTCTATCTTAATCCATTCATTATTATTACTTAATTCTACTTTAATTATTGAATCTTTTTGCCTTCCATATTTTATAGCATTCCCTATAACATTCCTAATAACTTGATATATTCTTTTTCCATCTATGTTAATTTCTAATTCTTCCGACAACCTATCTTCAAATTTAAATTCAATATCCTTTTCTTTAAGAACAAAATCAAACTCTTCCATAAGATCACTCATAAATGCCTTAAATTTAACTATCCCAAAATTAAAATCTAATTTTTGCATATCTAATTTTGAAAATAAAAACAAATCATCAATAAGGTTATTTATATAAGTAGTATTATTATGAATTATATTTAGATAATTGTTCACTTTATCTGGTGAAGTAACAACACCATCCACTAAGGCTTCAATATATCCATTAATTGAAGTAATTGGTGTTTTTAAGTCATGGGAAATATTAGCTATCAATGCTTTTCTATTTTCTTCATATTCAAGTTTCATCTCTTCAGATTTTTTTAAGGTTTCAGCCATCTTATTAAAATCATATATTAAAATTCCTATTTCATTATATACGTCGTTATCAATTTTCACGTCATAATTACCCCTAGCTATCTGTTCAACACCATCTTTTAACTTCTCTATAGGTTTCATAATTCTTTTTTCCATTCTCATAGTTATATATATATGAGAGCTTTGATGAATAATAAAAATTATTGCAAAAAATATAGTAATTGCCTTTACATCTACAAATTTAAATATGGAAAAAACAAGTAACATGCTTATTAAAATTCCCGTTGGACGCATCCATCTTAGATATCTATGTATCCTATTAAATTCATTAAATTGTTTATGATGAGACTTATGATGTATTTTTTGATGCTCATAAACTAACTCATAACGCATTTCATTTAACTCTTTGAGTTTTTCAAAAAATTCCCGATGTTCTTCATCAATTCTATTATGAAAATGAGAATAAACTCTTCCTCTAAACCTTCTAATGCTTTCCACCTCCTTAAAATAAATTTCTACCATTGTAATGATTATAACATTACAAATTAACTTTTAATAAATTAAATTAAAACTGTCTATTAATAATTCTAATAAAATCATTCTATGAGATACTTAAATTTTGATTTGGAACAAAGTTCCTTATTTACTTATTTATTTATAAATGAAAATCTCTAAATAATTGAATTTTACATCAATAATTTAGAGATTTCTGAATTTCAACCCCTCTTTACATTAAGAAATACTCATTTTTCTTAATAGATTTTTCACATCAGTTGCATATATATATTTATCATCTTCTTTAATCATCACTCTAGTGCGACATTTAAAGCATTTATTATCACAATGCGTTGTCTCAAATTGAATTCCTCTATTATTTAGAGCTTCAACTAATTCATTATACTTTCTAGTGTTAGTACAAATAAGATATTTGGGCATTTACTACTATCTCCTAACTCAATTAATTTACCAAACTAAATCTAGTGATCCATTTACAGCATTTTCGCCTTTAGAAGAAATTTCTACTTTCTCAACTTCATTATTTTTATTTGCATATATTTTTAATATAGCATCGCTGTTTTCAGAACATAATAGTTCTTTTATAAATTTATGATGCTTATGAAAACCTCTATCATCACTTTCCTTCATTTGTCTTATATGCTCCATTATCTTTTCTTCATCCATTCCTTTATGGAATTCTTTATGCATGTCCTTGATTTCTTTAAATACCTCTTTCAATTCTAAAGAAATAATAGCCTTTTCATCTTTTTCCTCCACTTGCACATTATTTAATAAATTTAATATAAAAGTAACTTTTGAAAGTCCTCCTTTTATTCCACCGTGACCATGCATTCCGTGCATATTCATTCCATGATTATGCATTCCTCTATGAAATCCATGATCCGGGCACTCCTTTATATTAAATTCAGAATTACTATCATGTTTTACTTTTTTGCCTTCAGCATCTAAATCAACACTTATGTTAGCTTTTGTTTCCCCACTTTTAGTATTAGTTTCAAATTCATTGGAAAATGATAATACTTTTACATCTCCTTTAGTTGCTTCCAATTTTACGCTTCCTTTAAACACTTCTTTTTCCTTCATAGTTTTAAATACATCATATAATACTTTAATTTTATTCATTTATAACGCCTCCCAATATTTTTAAAGATTTATTTCCTTGCTTGTTATGAATTCATTATAAAATCTAATTTTAAAAATCTTTTAAAGCAATTATAAAAATTTTATAAAAAAATAGAAATCCCTCAAAAGGGATTTCTATTTATACTATCTAAGAAAAGCATCAAGGCTTTTCTTCCCAGGTTGCTAATTCTAAATTAACATATATAAATTGACTTATTTAATTACATTTTGCGGAGTACCTTTTAACCATTTTTTTATATTATCAAAAACAATAACAGCTCTCTTTTCGAAAGCTTCAGCTGTTGCAAATGCAACATGAGGAGTAACTATTAAATTCTTTGCTCCAAACAATACATGATCTGTAGGAATTGGTGGCTCAATTTCAAATACATCTACTCCCGCACCAGCAATTTTGCCATTATTTAAAGCTTCCGCAAGTGCTGAACTATCTAAAACAGGACCTCGTGCTGTATTTATTAAAATTGCACTTTCTTTCATTAATGATAATTTTTCATTATTTATTAATCCTTTAGTGCTTTCATTTAGTGGAACATGAAGCGATACTATATCACAAGTAGCCATTAATGTATCTAAATCTACAAATTCGATTCCTTCAACATCTTTTTTAGTCCTGCTATAAGCGTATACATTACATCCAAATGCTTTAGCAATTGCGGCAGTTCTCATACCTATAGCTCCTGCCCCTACTACTCCAAACTTCTTTCCTGCGAGTTCGAATCCAACAAGCCCATTCTTTGTTCCACCTTCTCTAGTCACCTTATCACATGGTATAATATTTCTATATAGAGAAATAACCATACCAAATACTAAGTCTGCAACTGCAGCAGTTGAGTATCCAGCACAATTGCATACTAAAATGTCTCTTTCCTTACAGTAATCCATTGCAACATGGTCTACTCCTGTAAACGCAACACAAATCATTTTCAAATTTGGACAGTTTTCTATTACCTCTTTTTTATATAGAAGATTAGATAGTACTACAGCATCAGCATCTTTGCTTCTTTCTATTAATGTTTCGGTATCTTCTACTCTTGTATCATAATATATTATGTCTACTTCATTTCCTAAACTATCCTTTGCCATTCCCAACAACTTATCCTTATTTACACCTAATGGCTCTAATATCACTAATTTCATTTTCTTCATTCTCCTTTATATATTAATTTATATTTAAAAATGATTTGTCAAAAGTGCTTTATATATATTTATATGATACATCCCCATCAGAATCTTTTGAATAGATATATGCGAAATTTTTTATTTTAATTATCCTCAGATAAAAAAAAGATTCGGATATTTTCTTCTAGAGTATCTAAGAAAACATCCGAACCTTTTTTCATATTAACCAACATATAAGTGATATTTCTGAATGCAATTTCGGAAATAAAATTGAAATATCAGTATATGATGAATTACATGAATTTGCAAATAGTATTTACATATCTTATTTGTTGCTTCAACTTACTAACTCTTAATTTTATTATTATAAATAAGACTTAGTAAGTTGAGCATATTTACGAACTTAGTTTTAAAATAATAATGTATAGATTTTGAGCAATATAATTCATTCGTTATAAGAGTGCTTACCTTGCATTGACTGATGACTTAATGCAGATTTTGATACTTATAATTCTTAGAACGTATTGCTCATAAATACAACTATTTTTCAAAATCTTTATACATTAAACTTGGCTGTATTCCTTTATTATTCTGATATTTTCCACTGCTATATAAATCATATTCTCCATGGATATCATGATAATATATTTGACATATTTCTACGTTAGGATAAACTTTTATTGGCTGAACACAAAAAATTTCTAACGTCCAGTAGCCTGAAAATCCAATATCTCCGAATCCAGCTGTAACATGAATAAATAACCCTAATCTACCTGTTGAAGAGCGCCCTTCAAGCATAGGGACATATTTACTAGTACTAGTAAATTCATTTGTTCTTCCTAAATATAATTTACCTGGTTCTAATAATAATCCATCCTCTGGAATTTTTATAACTTTTGTTGGATTTGGAGTTTTCATATCTAAAATATCATTTTCATAAACTAATAATTCATTATGTAAAGACAAATTGTAACTATTAGGATTTATTTTTTTCTCATCAAAAGGTTCAATTATTATATTACTACCAATATTTTTTAATATTTCTTTTCCTGATAATATCATTAGTTCTCCTCCAAGCTATATACTTTAATAAATAGTTCATAATGTATTGTTTTAATGTATTAAAGCTAATAAATTCTAAATGCCTAACCAATAATATCACAATATATAAGAAAATTTATGCATTTAAGATTTCTTTAAACTCAAACAATACTTTTTTAACATTCTCTTCATCTAAAGGCTTATAGCTATTTAAATATCCTGAAGCATCTAGAGCTTCATATGCTTTCTTACTCATTGAAATCCAATTTTCAGGTATATAAATCCACACTATATCCTCATATTTACAACTTAACAAAAAATGTTCCAATCCTCTAAATGCATATTCTTCAATTTCGTGAAGTTCATTTAGAATTTTATAATCCTCAACTATTTTAGAACTTAACTCACATTTATATATATCTACATAGAAGAAATCAAATTTATTTTTTTTGGCTTTAAAGGCATCACCTTTTACTATTCGTATCTTTTCATTTTTAGGAAAATTATTATTATATAATTTTATTATTTCTTCACTAATTTCATATACTATTACTTCTTCTACGCTATCTTTTCTTGCAATTTCTTGAACTACATATCCAATACCAAGTCCAATTACGCCAACTTTTCCGTGGGCAAAAGAAATTGCCCCATATGAACTTTCAACTAGCTCTGGTGTTAGCTTCATTAAATCATTATCATTTTTATATAATTGAACTATATCTATATCATATTCTTCTTCATTTTCATACATATAACCTTGTAATTCTTGCTTTAATATGGTATCTTTAACTATTTTATAGTCGCCACAAGTTCCTTGATTAATTAAGTCACTATATCGCTTTATCTCTTGGAACACAAAACTTTTATTATATGGTTTCATAGTTAATTCCCCTTCTTACAATATTTAATGCAAAATCTTTAGTAGTCCTATTTATTATAGCACATTTTCCAATTTATGTATAATATTGTATAATTTATTTATTAACATTATATATTCAATAAACCATAATATAATAGCACATTCTTAGCCATAATATAACTATTAATATTAACTTTTTATTTTAATATATATATGCTATACTTACTTTAATGATTTAATATCATTAATATTTCATAAAGTAGGTGTTTATATATGAAAAATGTTAATATAAGTGAAGAAGCTTATAATGAATTTAAAGCTTTTTTAGACGAAAATAAAATAACTGATTTCAATATTAGAATAAATTTTGCTGGTTATGCATGTAGCGGTCCAGTTTTTAACATATCTGTCTCAGAAGCTACTGATGCTGACGAAGTTGAAAAAATGAATGATATTTCATTTATATACGAAAAATCCCTAATAGAACAATTTGGTGGATTTATAATACTTTCGTCTGATGAAAATGAAGGTAATGGCTTAAGCTTAAAGCCTGTTATAGCGCCTGAAGGCGGATGTGGTGGTTCTTGCTCAGGATGCCACTAAAATCATAATAAAAAATGTAGAATAAATGAAGAATATTTATTCTACATTTTTTTGTTGTTATGAGTTTTTGTACTATCTAACATTTCCCTTACAAAAAGCTTGATTCTTACCCTACAGTTAATCACTTTACTTATTTGTACTATCCCCCGACTCTATTTTCCACTGCACATTCCCATAGTCATCACTTATTTTATATATACCTTCCAAAAGATCTATCCAATAATGATTTTTTATAACCTTACTTTCCTTATCTTCACCTGTAGCTCCCTTTAAATTTTCTTCATTAAATTCATTAAAATATTCATATGTTTTTGAAGAAATCTCATACATATATTTAAAAGATTGTAAATCTTCACTTTCTAGCCTTATTTTATTTGATTCATTTTTCATCTCTTTACTTAAAGTAGACAGCATATACTCCTTTATCTTTTCATTTATATTATTTTCCATTATCTTATCAGTTTTAATTACCTTGGAAAAAAACGGTATCGCATTTTGAGTATATGCTCTATACTGTTGCCATAATTCTATTATGTCATCAGACATTTCATCATAATTCTTATAAAGTTTTAATAAATCTTCATTTTTTAAACTATTCTCTTCAATTCCTTTAGACAATATATCCATATTACTTTCATTTCTTTGCTTAAAATCCTCTATCTTAGTATAGGATTCCTGACCTAGTTTATATTTGTAATTATTTAATTTAAATACTACATATATATTAAGTACTATACTTACTACAAGAAGTATAGATAAAAACCTTGTATAATCTGTAATTTTCATTCCTTGGGTCAAGAATATCACTCCTCTATACTGTAATTTATTTTAACATATTACCTTATATTTGCCTATTTAAAATTAGTTAATAATTTCCCTATCTAGCCCAGTCGTGTATAGCTTCATTTACCATTTTCAATCCAATATTTCCACCTGAGCTTTCCTTCTTTTCAGTATTTATTCTTTTAATCTCTCCATAAGGATTTTTTAATGATAATTCTTCATTTCCAGATACAACCCATATAGTTTTTTTGTTAATTGGCTTTACTTCAAGTTCGCTTTCTCCAACACCATCTGTAAAATATATTAATACAGCACTTCTTAAATTATTTTCATTTATATACTTAAATACAGGTGTAAATTTCGTAGATCCATTATCTTTGCTTCTCTTTCTTATGTCATTCTCATTTCTTAAGTCATATACTTTTCTAATTTCACTATCACATTCGATAATTGTGATTTTATTTTTAATATTTGAAGTTATTGACAATATCTCCACTAGTATCTTATGCATGTCACTGTCCTTCATGCTAGCACTTATATCTATTGCTACAATTAATTCAGTTTGACTTTTAGGTAGCCTCCCTCTTAAATCTAATCTTTCCGGCTGTCTTCTATCCCTTCTTGTTATTGTCCTCTTATATCCTGATTTCACACTTGGGAGTATATTTTTAAGAACAAGTTGCCAAGGTATTTCTGCCTTTTCTTTATACGCTAAAATTATGTTTTCTAATCCTTTTGGAGTGTTTTCATTATAAGCACTTAGAGCCGTTTTCTTAGTCAAATTGCTAATATCTTCATCACTTATTTGAGCACTTTCCCACAAATCATGGACTTTTGACATATCCACTTCATATTTCGAATCATCATCTTTATCAACTTTATCTTGCTTTATTCTAGACTTAATTGACTTATGAATTTCTTCTGCATATTCCTCGACACTTCTATTTTCCTCAAGTGATAAATTATATTCCATGTTAACTGCATAAAGTCTTTTGCTAAAGGGTGGTAAATCTTTTATATACTGATTAATTGAAATATCTAAAGCAACATTTACCGCTTCTTTACTAAATCTATCCTTCAATTTTCTTTCTCTTTCAAAATGAGAATTCATTATATGATATATTTCATGTTTAAATAATGCTGCCATTTCTTTTCTATTACAATCCAAAAATAAAAATGGATTAAAATACATCTCAAATCTATCACGCTTTGGAATAGTTGCTATTGGCGCTGTTAAGGTAGTATTTATTTTCCGTTGAACTCTAAGCATGAATTGCCCAAAAAAAACATCTTGAGTTTGCAACAAATATAATATAATATCCTCTACTAGCTCAAAGAAATTTCTTTTATAATTATCACTAAATTTATCATCTTCACTCAATTGATAGGCTTCTTTTAAAAGTTGCTGTCTTTTTTCTTCAAAATCCATATACAAACTTAGCCTCCTTCCAAAGCTTAATTAAAAACTTTTATATCTTAACTCATCAACCAAATATATTAAAAAATGCTTCTAAGAACTCTTCAGTACCTAGTAACTTTTCATATAGTCCACTTTCCTTATAATCTCTTTTTATTTCCTTCATAATACCAAGTCTCAAATCTCTTGGATATAAATTTAGAAGTTCTGAAAATAACCTTAAATTCCTTTCTATCGGCATATTTTCCAAATACCTTAACGAATTTTTAGACAATATGTATAATCTAGAATGATTTTCCTTTTCTATTTTTTCCTTTAGATCAAAATTTAAAATATCACTGCTGAATATATCTTCAACCTTTACTAAAGGTGTTTTTAGGTTTATCAAAAAGTTTCCAAAATCATTTGCAATGCTAATCCCAACATTTCCTTTTACAACATTCAGTAGAGTATCTAAAGAGTATTTCCCCTTATTTTTTACAAATACCTTATATGCTTTTGATACTCTCTCCCAGCTTCTTGGAGTAGCCTTTATTGTTTCTTCTGAATCAGGAGTATGAAGATATTCAGGAAATGTAGACAAAAATTCTATGATATGTTCATCTATATTTCCATCATTACTCATTCCCCACTTAATCCATTCTTTAATATCCGAGTCTAACTTTACCCAGACAAATCTATCTTCTTGAGCTGGGTCCATATCAACAACATCATATTGACTATTATTAAAGCCATCATTTTTATTAGAAGGATTCATTGCAGCTATTACTTTAACTCTCTCATCCAAAATATATCCATTAATCTCTCTATTTAAGATAAGATTCATAAGTTCTTGTGCTACGGCATGATCGCATCTATTCAATTCATCTATAAATAAAATAACATCTCTATTTATATCTTCATCTAATGCTTTTTTGATTTCAATTAGCTTACTATGTGTCGCATATATAGTCGTCCTATTTTCAACTACAGGTAGTCCTCCTATTTCCCCTTCCTTTAGCAAGTTTGCATCTATTGTAACAAGATAATATCCATTTTCTCTTGCTATACGCTTAACTAATGAAGTCTTTCCAACTCCACTTTCTCCTATAATTAAAGGCACATCATTTGATGCGACTACTAAATCTACTGTATTTAAACACTCTAAATAATTCAATCTTTTCACCTCCATTCTTATATAGATAATTTATAATCTACTAGCAACTTTTTGGCATTTTTGCTTCCATATTCTCTTACAAAATTAATTTTATCCATTTCCAAAACCTCTAACTCTAAGAAATCTTCAATATACTTCTTACTAATATCTTTTTCTTTGATTTTTTCTTTAAGCACATCAATTACAAGTTCTACATCTATGCTTTCATAAATATACTTGACTACATTTATATTTTCATATATAAATTTCTTTATCTCATCTAAATCATAGTTGGAAATATAATTTATAGCTTCTCCATTTAGCTCTATTGCCTTTATTTTCGCCTTAAGGCTTGGATTCTTTATAAATCTAATTGCTACATAGTAGTTTTCTATAGCCTTAAGCTGAATTTCTTCAGAAGGATTCTCTATATATTTAATTGCATCATAGTCCCTACCAACAGCTAATAATTGAAGTTCCTCGCTAGGATTCTCTATAAATTGTATAGCCCATCCTTTAGTCTTAATAGCTTCCTCTATCACCTTTTTAGTAGGATTATTTATTAACTCTAAAGAGTTCCACAAGCTTTTAACACACATTATAGCAACATCTTCATTAACGTCTTTAATATATTTTACTGACAGCGGGGTATTTGCAATAGCTTGTTTTTGCACTTCCTTACTCGGGTTTTTAATATATTTAATATTGTTACCATTATTCTTAACAATAAATAACTCTAATTCCTCATCAACTTTGTCTATTTCCTGAATATATTCAGGATTGTTTCTCAATCTCAATAATAGTTGATCTCTATCCATTTTTATCTCCTTATTACATATATTAATTTCATACTATATTATTTCTATATAAAACATTATACTTGATATTACTGACATATTCACTATGCTTGATTAATAAATACAATATCCCCTAGAAAATAAAAAAATCGCAAGCGACTGTGGTTAAGTTCCGTATTGTGCTTCGCACTCTTTTCATATGTGTAGATTTTTTTCACGCATCTGCCATTTCTAATGTGAGAAAAATCTGCACATTAGAAATGGCAGCTATGCACCTATAAAAAGAGTAGCTATGCTACAATACTGAACTATTCTGCATATAAGAACATTTTATGAAGGCGAATAAGATTTCTTTTTATTCTTTTTAAAATACCAAAACTATTCAATCAACCTTTTTTAAGTTACACACATATTTTACTAGAATATAAATTCCTAAAGAATAAAAAACATAGCTGCAGATATTTCTTTTAAATATTGAAAATCTACAGCTATATTTTAAACTATTTGAACAACAAAGCATAATTTTCCTTATGAACTAAATATACAAAAACTCTTAATCTGTATATTTTTCAATTTCTCTTTTAACAGAAAACAATAAACTATTTAGCTCCCAAACTTCGCCATCTTCTATTAACTTATTTAAAGTTTTTTGGAATCTGGCTGCCTCTGTTTCCTTACCTAGTGAAATTAAAGTTAATAGTAAATTCATTATATTTGAAATTAAATGTGATTTAACCTCAAACAATTTTTGAGCATCCTTAATTTCATCTTTGATTTCTAACATTTCTTCATCTAATCTAAATGCTGCATCTGCAGATCTTTTAAGTTTTTCCTTTAATTGTTCTGGTATATGTTGCTTATATTTGTAATTAAGAGAATGTTCAATAGTTGCCCAGAAATTCATTGCTAATGTTCTTATTTGAAATTCAGCCAAAATTTCAACTAGTCCTTCTGCCATATTTACAGGATATTTTATTATCATATGATAACTTCTATAACCACTCTCTTTAACATTCCTTACATAATCCTTCTCATAAAGAATCTGCATATCTTTACGTTCTCTTAATATCTGCACTACTGTGTCTATATCATCAACAAACTGACACATTATTCTTATGCCTGCAATATCCTCAAGTTCATATCTAATCCTATCTATTGGTATTTCAAATTTATTAGCTTTTTCTAACATACTTGATACTTCTTTTACTCTTCCTGTTACAAACTCTATAGGTGAATATTCATTTTTTTTTCTATATTCTTTTCTAATTGATTTTAACTTAACTTTCAGTTCATCTACTGCTTGCTCATAAGGCATTAAGAAAACCTTCCAATCATTCATTGCCATTATATCACCCTTTAATACATTACTATCATTTCTCAATTTCATCCTTATCTATTATATCAAAAACTTTAAATTAAGTGTAATTAATAATAAATAAACTATTTAAAAAATATTCATAGACTATTTATGAATGCTTTTAATATGTTATAATCAATGTATAATATAGAATTTTATTCTAGATTGCATTTTTAATGGGGTGACTGAAAATGAGTGATACGAGTATATTAAATCATCTTTTTGACAGACAGATAGTCTGTCCTGTTTGTAATTCACATTTTAAAGCTAAAACAGTTAAATCTAAGTCACCACGAGTTATTTCTAAGGATTCAGATTTCTTTATAAGATACTCTGTAGTAAATCCGTATCTTTATGATGTATTAATATGTAATTCATGCGGCTACGCTGCAATGAAATCAGATTTTGAAAAACTAAAATCACATAAAAAAGAACTTGTTTTAAGTAACGTAACACCAAAATGGAAACCAAGAGAATATCCATATATCTTAGATGAAAAATTGGCAATTGAGCGCTATAAATTGGCTTTATTAAATGCTATGCTTATTGATTTGCCAAATAGTACAAAAGGTATGCTTTCTCTAAAAATTGCTTGGATGTATAGGTTACTGGATAATGATATTCAAGAAACTTTGTTTTTAAAGCAAGCTCTCGAAGGATTCAACACCGCTTATATGACTGAGATTTTTCCTATATATGGCTTACAAAGAGATTCTTTAATGTATCTTTTGGGAGAATTAAACCGAAGATTGGGAAATAATCAAGATGCATTACAATGGTACTCTAAAACTATTGTTAATACAAATTCTTCTTATAAAATTAAAGAGATGGCTCGCGTTGGAAAAGATTTAATTAAAACTGCCAACACATAAAAATATATTTTTATTTATCATTTCAAGGGGGAATATAACATGGGATTTTTTAACAAAAACAATAATAAAAATACTACTATGACAGAAACTATTGTATCAAATGTTTCTAACAGTGGGGAAAACAATACTAACGCTAGTCAAAAAAATTTAACTAACATCAATGATTTAAGAGAAAAAGCTGTTTTAATTGATAGTTCTATAAAAAACGCTTCGTCTACTGCATCAGAATTAGTATCTTCTGCTGAAGCTCAAAGCAGAGAAATAAGTAATGTTAAGAATATCTTATCAGGTTTTCGTGCTAATATGGAAGACTTAGCAATTAACATTACTAATGTTCACATTAAAGTGTTGGATACTGATAAATTGGCTGATACAGGATTAAATACAATAGGAAATTTAGATACATCTCTAAATGAGCTTGAAGACGCTTTCACAATATCAACTTCAACAGTAAATGCTTTAGTATCAAAACTTGAATCTGTAAACAGTATAACTGATTCTATAAGCCAAATCGCAAGCCAAACGAATCTTCTATCATTAAACGCAGCTATAGAGGCTGCAAGAGCTGGTGAAGCTGGTAAAGGCTTTTCTGTTGTCGCAGGTGAAGTCAGAAAACTTGCAGAAAACTCAAAACTTGCTGTTCAAAGTATAACTAGTATACTTGAAGAAATTAAAATAGACATATTAAAAGCTTCTAATGCAATGAATTCTGGTAATTCTGCATTAACAACTCAACATAACTCACTGCAAGAAGCTAAAACTAGTTTTTCCGATATTAAAACTTCTATAGAAGATGCCACTGAAGAAATTAGCACTTGCATAGAAAATTTGACTACTGCTTCTGAGGCAAAAGATACTGTTATTAATTCAATTGATAACATAAGCGTTCTTTTCAAAGAACATGAATCTTTATCAAAAGAAATTATTACAGATCTTAATAGCCAAGAAGATGCTATTAAAAAGATGAGCAATTCAATAGAACATTTATCATAGATTTTAAAATTTATTTATTAATAAACAATAGAAAGCTATCTAATATTTTCAATTAGATAGCTTTTATTATTTCAATTATACTATAATTTTTACTCTTCAATAGAAATTATATAGCTACAGTTAAATTCTTTTCCTTCTTCTAAGAACATTATTCCTTCTTTATCCTTAAAGTCTCCATTAAAATCGCCATAGTCAGCATGACCAAACCAAGGTTCTATACATACAAATGGAGCGCCATCAACTGGAGCCCATATTCCCATGTAAGGAAATCCATCAAACTCCACACTTAAAGACTTATTATGATTCTTTGATTTTATTGTAATTTTATTTGATTTTAAATCATCAAATACTAATGCATCATCTTTAAATATATCTTTTTTAAGTTCAATAATATCACTATTAGTTAAATAATCTTTTTTTTCATGGGTAAAATATGTATTCTTATCAAAACACATAATTGAGCTATTCTCTCTCTCATTAAACTTAAGATAATAATCCTCTAATATCTCTGTTTTTTCAATTGGACACATAAATGCTGGATGAGCTCCAATTGAAAAATAGATTTTTTTATCATCCAAGTTGATAACTTTATAACTTACCTTTACACTATTTTCTTTAATAGTATAAGTAACCTGGAAAGAAAACTTATATGGATATACTTCAAGACTTTTATCTGAGAACTTTAACTCAAAAGTAATAGATTCATTGCTTTGACTTAGCAATGTAAATTGAGAAATTCTTGCTAATCCATGAGATGGTAATTCATATTCCTTTCCATCAACTTTATACTTAGAATCCTTTAGCTTCCCTATTATAGGAAATAAATGTGGTGCGTGGTATTTCCAATATTCCAGATTCCCATTCCAAAGATATTCAGTACCTTCCTTCTTACCTGTTATAGAGTGTAGTTCGCCTCCATGTTCACTAGCAGTAATTTTAATTTTTTCATTTTCTAAGGAATAAATCATAAAACGTCACTCCAAATCTTATTATAATTATGTAAAGAAATATAACCTACTTATTCCAGTTATATTTATAATAATATATACATACAATTACCTACTTGCTTATTATTCAGATTAATTTTAGACTCCAACAAATTTTCTATTTATATTTGTTGAATTAAATTTCATTCTATATTTATCTGCATCATAATATCTTTTTAGGATCAAAATTCAAATAATCTGCTGATGTTAATATATATTCTACTCCATCTAAATATCCATTTAATACTTTCCCAAGTAGTATTGGACCATGCAAATGTCCATATATAACTTTTTCTACTTTGTATTCTTTAATCATTCGTGTAAATTCAGATTCCTCAAATTTATCATTTGTAGGAGGATAATGAAGCATAACAATTATCTTTTCAAATCCACTATTTTTCGCAGCATCTAACGAAAGTTTCAACCTTATTTGTTCTCTGGTATATATTTTTTCATCTTTGCTAGTATATTTATCCCCACCAGGGCACATCCATCCCCTAGTCCCGCATATAGCATAATCTTCATAAGTATAAAAATTATTTTGGAGAAACTTAGTATTTTCATACATCTTATTTAATTTCGATATGCTCCCCCACCAATAATCATGGTTTCCTTTGCTTATAATCTTTTTACCTGGTAATTCATTTATCCAGTCCAAATCATATTTACTATCAGTCTCTTTTAAAGACCAAGATATATCTCCAGCTATAAGCACCATATCTTTTTCAGTTATTTTTTTAAGCCAATTTTCTTTTATTTTATCAGAATGCGCTTTCCACTTATCTCCAAAAATGTCCATTGGCTTTTCAACATTAAAACCTAAGTGTAAATCTGAAATAGTATAAAGTGCCATTTTTCTCACCTTCCGTGTTTCTTCTGTCTATAACCTCTTCTTATCCAAATCAGTAAGAAAAGCAATTACATGAGCTACTGCTTCATATAATTCCGTAGGAATTTCATCTCCAACATCTACATTACACAATAAATCAGTTAGCTCTTTATTGTATACTATTGGTACTTCGTTTTGCGTTGCTTTTTCTATTATTTTATCTGCAATATGCCCCATTCCAGCTGCTGTAACTACTGGTGCATCGCTATTAAATTCATACTTTAATGCTGCGGCTTTCTTCCTCTGATTCATATTCCTGTACACTCCTAACCAATATTTTCAATAGTGCTAAAATGTACAATTAAAGCTAAAATTCCTTACGATCTAAAAGCATTATAATTAAGACTCCTTTATTGCACATTAACTGCGTATTTTAAATGAATACACTAATTATTATACCTTAATATCGATAGCAGAAATAGTTAAATCGTTAAAGAAATTTCTACAACTTACTAAGTCCACAGGCTTTTCTTTCATGGATACACTTATATTAACAAATAGCCCAAGTGTTGATAACCCATCTGCTAATTTAGATTTATTATTGTTTAAAATAGATGCAAAATGACTTTCACATTTTAAATTTACATCAATTCTGTTATCTCTTAATGTCAAATACCCGTCAACCTCTCCCAAATTAGCTGTTTTAACACTAACAACCATTTTAGCATTAGTTTTATCTATTTTCTTACCATCTTTTCTATTATCTTTTATTATAAGTTTACATGGATATTCTTGACTATTTGCATTTATAGGAATATTTAAATAATAATACTCATTGCTTACGGAATTGAATACCTTAATATCATTTATATTATTTTTTATTAAATCCATTATTTTTTCATATCCAGCATCCTTTAAATCCACATGTGCTATTAAGTTCTTAACTATATCTCTTACTCCATCTATTTTAAATTTCATATCTGCTTTTATAGCTTCTTTGCTATCTAAATTACTTCTTAATAGTAAATCCTCATTTTTTAGATCAACAAAGTTTTCCTTAGATGATGTTGCTAATTCCTTAGGCTGTATATTTCCACCTTTATCATTAGATACTGTTTCTTCATAGTGATCTTTTCCTTCAATTCTATTATTCAATAATTTATTGAATTCTTTATATTCACTATCAGTAAGTTTAACTTCTCTACCTTCAATATTACTTAATAATATTTCTAATTTATTTTTATTTGATGATTCTATAAGACTTTGTGCTTGTGTCTTGGGTTCACTATCAGTTGTAATGCTATTACCCATTGTTTCCTTTATTAGATCAACTATTTCTTTATTATTTAATTTCTCAACTAACGAAGGTGGAAGATTTACTTTTTGAGTATTTAAATTATTCTTTTCATTATCAGCAAACTTTTGAGCTATATTTAATTCACTATCTTCACTTCCTGCTAATGTTTTTAATACATCCAGAACATTTATTTTCCTATTTGAAGGATCATTCTCATTATACAACTTCGATGCTATTGCTTTAGTTGTATCTGTAGTATTCTTCATCAGGTCAATTTCTCTATCTATTGTTTTATTTTTAACTACAGTCTCAAAGTTATTATTTGGTGATTCTATAAAATTTAATGACTCATTCATCTTTTTTAATATTTGCTCTATTGATGAATTCCCTTTAAACAACTTGTTAAAACTATCTATACTTTCTTCCGAAAAATCCAAATTATTTTCTATAAATGTAAGTATATCGTCTTGTGACATATTCTTAAATTCATTCAGGAACTTGGTAAGCATCTCTTTAACAGCTTGACCTTCCTCACTATTTCCAGATATATTTTTACTTTGAAGATATGTTTGAATAAATGCATCTATTTCCTTTGGATTTGAACTTATCTTTCCATTAAATTGAATTAATCCTTTAATTAAATTAATATTATCTCTAGTTAGAGGAAGATTACGCTTAACCATCTGTTTTAAAATATCAATATCTTCCTTTGAAAGGCCTTCTTTATCGATTATTTCCTGAAAGCTTTCATCACCAGTTGATTTTTCATCTACAGAATCTTCTACTAGTTTTAATTTTAACTTCCCATTTTCAAATCCGTTTACTTGGAACTTAACTAACTTAAGATCATCCAAATTGATATTTCCCTCAAGCTCAGCAATAAATTGCCATCCATCTGATAACTTGACTGTAATATCTTTTCCATCTCCCTTTGCAACTACTCTTCCTGTAAAGCGTTCCCCTACTTCAAAAGTTAACTTGCTAGAAATTTTTTTTGTATTTATATTATATCCATTATTTATATTCCAAATTCCTGGCATATTATCTTCTCCCCTACTAATTTCATTCGTACTTTCCCGATCACTCTATTATACTTATCGTATGAACATAGCATAAGTTAACTAAAAAATAAAATGTTATTAATTACAATTTAGATATTCAGCATGATTAATCTATTATAATATTATCCGAGTACACACCTATTCGATATAACATTATAGCATTTATACTTGCAAATTTTAAGGTTATAAAAAATAAGGTGAAGCTTCCGTTTTAAAGAACCCTCACCTCTATCATTATCGTATTAAATTCACTTAATAATTTATTTGTATTCTTTAACTTCTTCTTCTCCGTTAAGTACTCTAATTACTCCTTGTGCTAAAGCAAGCATTTCATCTTCACCTGGATAGATCACCATAGGTGCTATAAAGCCTACTCGTTCTCTTATTAGATTAACCATAGGCTTTCCATATGCCATTCCCCCAGTTAAAATTATAGCGTCAACATTACCGTTAAGTACTGTTGCTGCCGCACCTATCTCCTTTGAAACTTGATATCCCATAGCATCGTGTACCATCTTAGCCTTTGGATCTCCATCTAGTGCAGCACTTTCTACAACCCTAGCATCGTTTGTGTCAAGATAAGCTACAAATCCACCTTTTCCTGTTATTTTCTTTAAGATTTCTTCCAATGTATACTTTCCGCTAAAACACATTCTAGCCAAATCGCCTGATGGAACTCCACCACTTCTTTCTGGTGAAAAAGCTCCTTCACCATCAAGTGCATTATTAACATCCACTATTTTTCCTTTTTTATGTGCACCTACAGAAACACCGCCACCCATGTGTGCTACGATAACATTTATATCTTCATAATTTTTAGAGTTTTCTCTAGCGTATCTTTTAGCTACTGCCTTTTGATTTAGCGCATGAAAAATACTCTTCCTAGGAAGCTCTGGAACACCTGACAATCTAGCTATTTCTTCCATTTCATCTACTACTACTGGATCTACTATGAATGCAGATTTACCAATAGATTTAGAAATTTCATTTGCTATTATAGCACCTAGATTAGATGCATGCTCTCCTTTAATACTTTCCTTTAAATCCTTCAACATGTTATCATTTACATTATATGTGCCACTTAGGATTGGTTTTAAAAGCCCCCCCCTACCTACTACTGCATCTAATTCCTTTATATCTATTTTATTATCTTTCAATATCTTCAATATAACTTCTGTTCTAAAGTTTTGTTGATCAGAGATATGTTTAAATTCTCCTATTTCTTCTGAAGAATGTCTTATAGTTTCTCCAAATACTTCCTTTTCATCCTCAAATACAGATATTTTTGTTGACGTAGAACCTGGGTTTATTATTAATAATTTATAGCTCACACTTTTTCCTCCCTTAAGATTTTATTTTCAATATTCCAATATGACCTGTAAAATTAAATTTTATAGTAATTCAAAAATATTAATTGCTACTGCCATTAATGAAAATTTTGTAGAAAATACAAATATGTTGGCGATAATATTATATACTGTATATTGGATTGTTACAAGAAATAATTACTATATAACTTAAACCTTTTCATCACCTTACTATTATAACCTGAAACTATGTAAATTAACAAATACTTTTTTCATATAATTAGGATATTCATTAAGCCTTTAAATAAAAATCACTTGTGACTTATAAATAATTCACAAGTGATTTTTATTTTACACTTAGTAACTTAATATATTGGAATAAAGTATACTATATATTAATAATATACTTTATACTTTATTTTTTTGTTAAATGCTATTAAAATTATGCTTATTTCTCTACTTATATCCTCTTTCTTTATCCAATGCCTCATCTCTAATTTCTTCTCTCATGCCTCGAAGTGCTTCTTCTCTTCTATCATTCTTCTCTTTTAATGTTTCTTGCATTTTAGGATCATCAGTTTTTTCTATCATTTCATCTGCAAGTTCGCAATTCAAGATGGTTCTATCAATGTTGTATTGAATTCTATCTACATTATCTTTTCTGTTATCTGGTTTGTTTTTCATAATTGCATCTCTCCTTTGTTTGAATATTAGAATTACTTATATTCAAGTAATTTTCATTTTTTATTATTTACAAGACAATAATTTATTATGTACAAACATATGATACCCGTAAAAAAATATAAATACTAATACATTTATTTTCCACGCATTAATGAATTTAGTAGTGCAATACTATTATAGTCAGGAGGTGATTATATGAAAGCTCAATTAGCGCCACATGAAGCCATAGAAGTTAGAGAACTCATAAGCCAAGAAATGCTAGGAATAAAGAAAATTAACGCTAGCATGAATATGGTAGATGATAATGAACTAAAAAACTTTATGAAAGATTCCTTAGCCGCTAAAAAAACTGCTCTAAAAAATATACAATCTGTATTATCATAAGTAAATTTATTACATATAGAAAGGAGAGAAATTTAAATGGATCAAAAGAAGAATAACTCATTATCAGAAAAAGATATTGCTCTTGATTTAATGACAAGTTCAAAAGCAACAATAACAACTTTAGCAAAAGTATTAACAGAAACAACAAACTCTGAACTACGCGATACACTTAAAGGTCAATTAACTGCTTGTGTTAATTCCCACTATAGATTATCAGACATAGCAGTAAATAAAGGTTGGTATAATGCTAATCAAGATCCTCAACAACAACTTCAAACAGAATTATCATCTATAGGTTCGATAACTCAATAAGATTACTTAATTATATTCATGATTTTAATTTAGCTTGGAGGTGAAATTATGTCAAATAATAATAATAATAATAATAGCAATAATAGCGGATTAGCTCCACACGAAATGATTGAACTAAGAGAATTGATGGATACTAATATTATAGGTGCTAAGAAAATACAAGCAAGCATGGCTATGGTAGATGATGGTGAATTAAAATCTTTCATGGAAAAATGCTTAGATAGTAAAAAAGAAAACATAAATTCAATGCAAGATTTTATTGAAAATAAATTAAATATGCAATAAAAATAGGAGGTAGTTAATATGTCTTTTTTAGATAAGTTACTAGGAACTGATGATTCAACTCTAGCAGCTAGAGATATTGCTCAAGACATGCTTAAAGATTCTAAATTTGCTGTGACTTCTTTAGCTGCAGCAGCTGCTGAAGCAGTAAATCCAGAATTAAGAGAACTGTTAAGAGGGCAATTAGATAAAGCTGTAGCTGAGCATTTTGAATTATCTGATATAGTTGTAGACAAGGGTTGGTATTCAGCTAAAGAGGCACCTATGGAACAACTTAGAAACGAGTACGAAAACTCTCAAAATTTGAGCTAACAAAATATATAGTGCATTTTTTGTGTCAGGCAAGAAGATAAATGCTGTTCTATTGAATACAATATTAATCTGACTTGCCGATACATCATCATAAAATATTATTAATATGTTTGTATGTATTATAAATGAGACTGCTATATATATGATTTATACTTATTTGACAACAATATTTGAAAGCTTTTATTAGTATTCAAAAAAATAAAAAGTTGTTAACTAAAAGTCTTTATACCTTCAATTAACAACATATTTTATATAATAAAATTATTTAATTTCTATCTTATTATAGTTTTTCTTTCCTCTTTTAATTAATACAGCACCATCTTGGAAGTCTTCTTCAGTTAAGATTCTATTAACTCCCTCAACTTTGACTCCATTGATAGACAAGCCGCCTTGCTCAATTAATCTTCTACCTTCTTTTTTAGATGGAATAATTTTAGTACTTGCCATTACATCTAATATAGGTAAACCAATTTCTTCTTTGGCTATAGTAACAGTTGGAACATTTGACATATCAGCTCCACCAGCAAATAATGCTGTTGCTGCTTCTTCTGCCTTCTTAGCTTCTTCTTCTCCATGAACAAGTTTAGTTATCTCATACGCAAGAACTTTCTTAGCTCCATTTATCTCAGCTCCTTCAAGCGCACCTAATCTCCTCACTTCATCCATTGGCAAGAATGTTAATAATGCCAAGCATTTTTCAACATCTGCATCATCTACATTTCTCCAATATTGATAAAAATCATATGGTGAAGTTTTTGCTGGATCTAACCATAACGCGCCTCCAACAGTCTTACCCATTTTTTGTCCTTGACTATTTGTAAGTAAAGTACAAGTCATAGCCATAGCTTCCCCTTGAGCTTTTCTTCTTACAAGTTCAACTCCAGCTATCATATTAGACCATTGATCATCTCCGCCAAGCTGCATTTTACAGTTATATTTTTGGTTTAATTCATAAAAATCATATCCTTGCATTAACATATAGTTAAATTCTAAGAATGATAATCCTTTTTCTAATCTTTGTTTAAAGCATTCTGCTGTTAACATTCTGTTTACAGAGAAGTGAACCCCTACTTCTCTTAAGAAATCAACATAATTAAGATTTAAAAGCCAATCAGCATTGTTTGCTAATATTGCCTTACCATCAGAAAAATCTATAAATCTCTCCATTTGTTTCTTAATAGAATCTACGTTATGCTGAATATCTTCTTTAGTAAGCATTTTTCTCATGTCAGTTTTACCACTTGGATCTCCAACCATAGCAGTTCCACCACCAATTAAAGCTATCGGTCTATGTCCCGCTCTTTGCATATGAGCCATAAACATCATTGCTATAAAGTGTCCTACATGTAAGCTATCTGCCGTAGGATCAAAGCCTATATAGAAAGTTATTTTTTCATTCTCCAATAATTTTCTTGTTTCTTCTTCATGTGTAAATTGTTTTATGTATCCTCTCTCTAATAGCTCATCTAATACATTTGCCATTATAGTACCTCCTAAAATTTTCTTATTTGAGTTAATATAAACTAATTGCAGATTACAAGTCCAGATTATAAAAACTATACGTATTTCTCAAAAAATATATTTTAGCTTCATAAATTTATTAAACTTCTTATAATAACTTTTCGTTACCTAAGTTTTTAACTTATACTGCAGTTCAGGTTAATAAAGTAAGATTATTCTAAATTTCATATTAGAATTACTTATTATAGTATATCCTCAACCTTAAATTTTGGCAATAATTCATATTTTATATACACTTATTTAGATTTAAACTCCATGTCATTTAATTTCAATGCCCGGCAATATCACCTTGAAACTATGTTCTGCTCGTGAATTAATAAATTTAACTCTGCCTTTCCCTTTAAAAGAATTTTTAATAATTGTAAATCCTCTTCCGCTATTTAAAAATCTTCTTTTCTCATCTAAAGAAATTAGTTTTTCATATAACCAAATATTTCTTTTATTATAATTAGTTCTTTGTCCTTTTACATTTTCATCTATGAACTCACCAGGACTTGAAATAATAATCTTATTTCTATCTATAATTATTTCGATTATTTTATTCAAATCAAAGTACTCCCTATATAGAACTGCATTCTTTATTGCTTCAATTATTGCTTGCATTGGATAATTCTTTGGTAATATCTCTTTTATTTTTTCTTCTGCACTATCTATCATAGATAAAAGATTTCCTTGAATTATGTGCAATTCTCCATTAGTTTTTTCTAACTTATTAATGATTTTTATCATATTGTTAGGAATATATATATAATTCTTATCAGAAAATACAAGCAATCCTCCATATGTGCATTTAAGAGGTGCGCCTTCTTTATGTTCAAAGGCTATTCCTGCACTTAACAGTAAAAATCTCTTATTTTCTTCATTAATTTCTATGCCTTTTTTACTGAAATACCTATTAACTAATTCCATATTTAAAATATCAATGCTACTTTTTATAAGAGGGCAAGTTTCAATAGTTAAACTCAGATTTTCCTCCAATAGCACAATCAATTCTTGCTTTCTCATTACATCTGTAGTAGAACCTCTCCTTATATAAAAAGCTCCATTATCTCTAACTTGATATGGCTTTTGTCCCCCATCATAAATCGATATTACGCCTATTTTCTTATTTTTAATCTCTACGAAATCAACTTCTATTGGTATTGGAGGCTCACATCTTGTCGTTATTATTTGCTGTATCTGTTCTTCTTTAAACATGTCATTTTCTTGTATGCCTATAATATTCTTGGTTTTATCTTCAACTCCAACAATTATATATCCTCTTCCCCCACTTGAATTAGCTATTGCACATATATCTTTAGTTAATTCTTTCTTACCTGTCTCACAGAAAAGCTCTAGTTTCAATTTAAAATCTAACTTTGTTCCTTCTTCTCTTTTTATCAAAGATAGTAACTTTTTACTATCCATAATATACCCTCCTTATATATTTATTAATAAATACCACAAGTTACAAAATATTTTACTGGATACTTTAAAGATGTATATAAATTTAGCCAATAACCACTTTTTAATTTAATAATATTTCTTTACTTATCCACTATAAAATATTATTAGCCTAAATAATAAAAAAGCATTCTTATTAATATAAATAAGTTTGCTTTATAATATTATTATTAGATTTTAAATATATTTCCACTCAGAACTCTATTTTTACCACTTTTTTTAGCTTTATATAATAAATCATCAGCCTTGCTTATAAGTTCATTTAAGTCTGTACCATTTAAAGGAAAAAATGAAATTCCAAAACTTGCTGTTATAGACTCATCTCTACCGTTAAAATTTATTTTACTACCTTCAATTGTACGTCGTATAGCTTCAATTTTGCTATACACATTATCCTCACTAGTAAAATCCGAAATATATAGGATAAATTCTTCCCCTCCATATCTGGCGAAGATATCATTTTTGTCTATTCCACACTTAATAATATTAGCTGTGTTAACCAAAATCTTATCACCAAATTGATGACCATATGTATCATTTACCTTCTTAAAATCATCTATATCTATCATCACTATGGCAAATTTATCGTTTAATTTTCTATTCTCCTTCTTTTCTAAGAATTCAAAAAAGTATTTCCTATTATATATTCCAAGTAGAGGGTCTCTTTGATTTATTTTTTCTAATTCTTTATATAGCAAAGAATTTTCTATTGCAATTGCAATCTGGTTTGCAATTGATCTAAGGAAAAGTTTAAGCTCTATGTTCATAAATTTATAGAGATTATGTTCTACTACTATATATCCAATAAATTTTTCTCTCAGCTTTATTGGCGATCCCATAATTGAATGTATGTCTATTTTATGTTCTCCAGTCTGCTTCAAAGGCTTTCTGGAATTAACTAAGAATTCCTCGCCCTTGTTTATATGCACAAACTCCTTAGAAGTTAGATTTATATTCATATTCTCAATATTGCTTGCCTTAACTATTAACTCACCATTTTCTATCATAAATATAGTTGAATATGTAACTCCTAGTATCCCAAGAATCATGTCATTAATTAGAGATATTAAATTATCACTGCTAAAAAATGTATTTATATATTTACTTACTTCTATTATATTAGATAAAGAATCTATGCTCTTTTCTAGTCTTACGTTTTTCTCATTTAGTTCTTGTATATGTTGTTCTGAAAACTTCTGATATGTTTCATATTCTATCTTTAGCGATTTATACAGCTTCTCATAATCCTGCATTTGTCCCACCATCCTCTAATCATACGAACTCCATGATTATATAACAACTTAAATTTACCATTATTTTATACTTAATACAATTATACTACAAGTAATAAAATAATTGAATACAATTACTTCAAGCTGTTTGTAAATTTTACTATATCTTTAAATTGCATATGCCAGCATGTACACGCCACAAAAAATTATAATAAGGTTAATTATAATTAGTTCTTTTTATAACGATTTTTACTATATTCTTCATCTCTCTTCAATTACTAGGAAAATTTTCATGAATTGCATCTTTCAATTTAGGATAAACTAATATTACAAAATTAATTTTACGAGGAGACAAAATAATGAGATTTATACAATGGCTTTTAGGTGTATTTATATTTTTATTGATATGTACACTATTTATACAATTTGGTAATTCGGTATTAAATATTGTATTACTTATTTCACTAATTATATTTGGTATAAGATTTTTAATTCAAAAGTATACCAATCGTTATTAGTTTTTAGAAGTTCAACTTCTAACATTAGATTTTTATATACATATCAAAACTACTATCGTTATGTATATTTTATAAATTAATAAATCCTAAAATATACTTTAGGATTTATTAATTTAATTACTCTTAATTTATTTTCTAATAGTTATTTTCCCATGGCTTAGAACTTAAATAATCTATAAATTCATCTCTTAATTCATCTTTCTTTAAGGCAAATTCTATTGTTGCTTGCAAGAATCCAAGTTTATCTCCCACGTCATATCTTTTACCTTCAAAGTTATATGCATACATAGCCTCAGTTCCAATTAAAGTTTTCAATGCGTCTGTTAATTGAATCTCTCCACCTTTTCCTGGCTTAGTATTTTCTAATATATTAAATATTTCTGGTGTTATAATATATCTTCCAAGTATAGCAACATTACTTGGCGCTTCTTCGGTATTAGGCTTTTCAACTAAATCTTTTACCTTATAAACTCTATCTTCAACATGTATTCCATCTACTATACCGTACTTGGAAACATTTTCTTTAGCTACTGTTTGAACTCCTAGGATAGTAGTTTTATATTCGCTATAACAGTCTATTAATTGTTTTAAGCATGGTTTTTCGCTATCAACAATATCATCACCTAGTAAAACAGCAAATGGTTCATTTCCAACAAAAGTTTTTGCACAATGAATTGCATGACCTAATCCTCTTGGTTCTTTTTGTCTTATATAATGTATATCAACCATATCAGATATATCTCTTACTAATTCAAGTAATTCTGATTTTCCAGACTTCTCTAATTCTAATTCTAATTCTACTGATTTATCAAAATGATCTTCTATAGATTTTTTGTTTCTACCTGTAATGATTAAGATTTCTTCAATTCCAGAAGCGATTGCTTCTTCAACTATGTATTGAATTGTTGGTTTATCAACTACTGGAAGCATCTCCTTTGGTTGTGCCTTAGTTGCAGGTAAAAATCTTGTTCCAAGACCTGCGGCTGGTATAATAGCTTTTTTTACTTTCACGATATATCATCCTCTCATCTTATTATTGGTAATTTAAATATATTAAGCCATAATAAACAATTCTAATTAATTTTGCCCAACACATTTTTTAAGTATTCCTATTTTATATATACTTTTTACATATTTATGAAATAATAGTTTAAATGTATTCAACAACTTAATACATTTAAACTAAAATCTTTGCTAATTCTCTTTCATATCTAATGTTTTAAAATCTGTTAATGGAAATTTTACTGGCATTCCTGTTTTTCTTGATTTATATGCTGCAAGTATTATAGACATTGCCTTCTTACCTTCTTCTCCTGATACTAGTGGATCTCTATTTTCATTTATAGCATCTATTACATCCTTAAATAACGGTGTGTGACCTTCCCCATATACGTTGTCTATTTTAACATTTACAGACTTCTTAACCGCTTCTTCATCTTCGCCTTCAAATCTCCATGTTTCAAGCTCATTAACTGCAAGACCACCAATTGATACTGCTCCTGTTTCGCCAAATATACTTAATGTTTCTTCTAGATTTTTAGGATAAACACAAGCTGATCCCTCAACTATTCCAATAGCACCATTTTTGAATCTTATTATTACAGCCCCAAAATCTTCAGCTTCAATATCTCTTAGATAAGTATCACATTCAGCATAAACTCTTTCGATTTCTCCACCCATCATCCATTGAAGTAAATCTATATTATGTATACACTGATTCATAAGTGTACCACCATCTAATGCCCAAGTTCCTCTCCAAGGTGCTTGTTCATAATATCCCATATTCCTATTCCAAAGTATTCTAGCTGTACCATTAACTAACTTTCCAAACTTTTTGTCTTCTATAGCTTCTCTTAATTTCTGTATAGGCTTATTAAACCTATTTTGATGACAAACTCCAAGCTTAACATCGTTTTCTTTTGCCACCTTAATCATTTCATTAGCATCTTCAATGGACATAGCCATTGGCTTTTCTACTAATGCACTAGCCCCCTTTTTCATGCTATGAATAGCAATTTCAGCATGATAACCACTTTCTGTTGCTATTGTAACCACATCTATATCTTCTTTTTCTAACATTTCTTTATAATCTGTATAGACATGCACAGAATCTTCAGCTGCTCCAGTTTTTTCTATGTATTCAGATTTCTTTGCTTCCGCTTTTTCTAAAACCACATCACAAGTCGCTACAAGTTCCGCTTCTTCTACATTTTTAGCTAATGCTTCAACATGCTTATATGAGATTCTTCCGCAACCAATAATAGCAAATTTTAATTTTTTCATATTAATCTACCTCTCTCAAATTAAATACTTTTAGTCAAATTCAATAGTTCATAATTTCCTTTAAAGTTAGTTTTACTAATGCATTTAGAACAATATTTTAAATACATACCTAAAATCAGAAGTTAAGACACTAATTTTAAATAATAGTATTTTAACTTCATTAGCTATCGAAACGATTTTCTTTGATTTTTTAATTTCGAATTCTGTCTGAGATAATTACAAATCTATATTTTTCTTTGATTAAATGCATTTTACTATTGTTTTAAGTATTATATAAATATCTAAAAATATATTATTTTTATTTATATATTCTAGATTTAATGCAAGTTTATCTGGCATAATTGTGTTTATGTAAAAATCATCAGGATTTTCTGCTTCTCCAAGTAAATCATTTTCATCTCTATATCTAATTGATGCCAAATCTGTTATCCCTGGTTTAACTTCTAAAACCCTTCTCTGTTCCTCATTATACATCTTTACATATCTAGGAACTTCTGGTCTCGGCCCTACTAGGCTCATGTCCCCTTTAAATACATTTATTAATTGTGGAAGTTCATCAAGTTTATATTTTCTTAAGAAAGCACCTATTTTAGTAATTCTGCTATCATTCCCTACAGTAATTTGTCTTCCTAACTTTTCTGCATCCACAACCATAGTTCTAAACTTTAAAATCTCAAATTCTTTATTTTTTTCACCAATTCTTATTTGTTTAAAAAATACAGGTCCATCAGAATCTGTTTTTATTCTAATGGCAATAACTATCAAAATCGGACTTAAAACTATAAGTCCTAAAGTAGAACATATCAAATCAAATATTCTTTTAACTACTTTATTGAATGTATTCATCTATTTACTCCTAATTCATTTATTTCAGAACATATAATATTATATTAACTATTTTACAACTTTTTAGTCAATTCAACTCATATTATTGAATTTCTTCATAAATTTTTAAGTTATTTTAGTGCATCTAAAAATTTCTCTGCAAGCCCGCGATAAGTATGATTTTCCAACACATAATCCTTACCATTTTGGCCCAAGTTATTTTTTTCATATTCGCTTAAGTTTCTAATATCCATAACTGCTTTCACAACAGCATCTGGATCTTCTGCTGGTACCGTAATACCACAATTTGAATCCTTCACTGGATCATTCGAAGCCTCAACTGCATATATTACTGGTCTTGCTGCCATCATATAGTCAAATAATTTATTTGGACTTACACCATAATTAAATAAATTTTGCTTTTTTAGTCCTATATAACATATGTCTAATAATCTTAGTACATTATCCATATTATCTTTAAGTACAGGATCTAGAAATTCAACATTCGTTACATTACTAGTTTTAGCATATTGTATTAATTCATTTTTCACGTTTCCATTTCCAACTAATACATACTTTATTTTTTCATCTGTAGTTTTCTTTGCAGCATCAATCATCGTATCTAATACATTAGCTGGCGAGTGATTTCCTGTATATCCAACTAAGAAATAACCTTCATCTTTTAGTTCTTGTAATCTTTCAATAGTTTTTTCCATAGGAGCATTTTTTTTCTCTCCAACAATTATTCCATTTGGAACATGAACATAATTATCCGCACTAAATCCCCTATCTTTCATATGCCTATCTGCATTAGGTAAAATTGAAATAATTTTATCACAATTTTTGAAAGCAAAATCCTCTGCTCTTTGAAGCATAACTATAGCTGGATTATTCTTAGAATACCCTCCTATTTCCATTGGCGTTAAAGGCCATAAGTCATGTATCTCAAAAAACAGTTTAGCATTACTCCTCTTTGCAATCCTATGAGCTGGATATATATCTAAAGGATAAGTCGAAGATGCTATTACTGCATCTGGTCTATATTTATCGGCAAGTTTCTTATAATTCATTCTCAATTTGAACATGAATGTTGATATATTTTTAATTCTTCCAACTCCATTTCCCTGATATTCTGGAGTTTTAACCCATACATATGTAATTCCATCTATAATTTCTTCTTCGAAATCCTCTTTTATTTGTGGGTTTTTCTTTCGTAAATGTGAAAAATCAGCACCAAGTATGATTACTTTATGTCCCATATCAACCCATTCTCGCCCCATATAATAAGGTCTAAATTCCATTCCATGATAATCAGACCCTGCGTAATGATTTATAAGTAAGATATTCATCTTAATTGCTCCTTTTTTGCATTATAATGTTAATTAACGCTATAGATTATAACATAAGTGAAGCTCAAAATCTATGATTTTGCTAACTGAACTTATCCAGCAAGTGCATGCGAGTCGGATTTCCTTTAAAAAAAGAACTTTAAATCTACCCCTTAACATTATATTAATACCTTCGACTTCATTATCCAATTATGATTTTGCTAGTCTAACTTATCTATAAAATGAAAATTATCAACTTTTCTATAAATTCCTCTCAATTAAAAATCCTCATCTTTACTTTTAATTTTATTTTCAAACTATCATTTTATAAGACTTAATTACTTAACTATATAACTTATAAATATTTCTCTTAAACCTAAAATCGCACTAATAATTCTTTTTTACTTCACAGAATATAAACTAGCATCTATAATGTTCCATTCATTACAGATGCTAGTTTTATGATAATCTATTTATTAATATTGCTTTCATTTATATTATTAGCACCAACACTACTTGTAGCACTACTATTAACACTTCTTGTATTATTACTATTGTTCTCTTTGTTCGTTTTTTCTTTGCTTCCAGCATAATCATAATCTAGTTCTGAGTCTGGATTAAGCAATAATCCATCATGTCCTAATTTATACTCTTTCCCATTTTTCCCAAGAACAATTGCATCCTTTTGCATAGTTCCATCTTTGTAAAAATAATACCACCCCTTTTCAGTCTTCAACCACCCTATAGCTTTTTCATCATTTTTATAATAATACCAGTCACCATTTCCTTTTCTCCATGATGAATCAGATTCTCTATAATCCTTTTCTTGAGTGGTCTTAATATTAGATTCATTATCTTTTGAAGTATTCTCTTTTGAAATCTCCTCTTTTGGTATAATATCTTTTGGCATTTGCTCAGGCTGTTTGACTTCTTCAGTATTTAATTTAGACTTATTATTAGAATCATCATATTCATTAATATTTTTATAAGTATTTTTCAATGTTAATTTATCATTATCACTTCTTAACTTGTTGGTGTTATCTTGAAGATATTGTGATAAATCATAGACTACATATCTATTTTTTATTTTTTTATTTTCTTTATCATGATATTCTTCCTTAACTAATATATTTTCTGAATCAACCATCCGAATACTGATTTTACTATCATCACCATATAATTTAGAAATTTCAATAAGCATATCAAATCCATTTTTCTCAAGCTTAGCTAAATAAATTTTATTAACACTTTTCTCATCATCTTTTTTAATTAGTATATAATCCTTGTAAAAATCATCATAACCATATAGGCTTATATTGTCTAATCTCTCTGCAACTTTATTAACTATATCATATTGGGTAATGTTAATACTATCTTGATATTTATCATTGCAATCCAAACCTATATATGCCTGTCCCTCAAAACAATATACATAGCTATTTTTAAATTTTTCTTCCTGACTTACTAGATTTTTATTAAGAACTTTTATATCATCATATTTTTCTATAGTAAAATTACCTTCATTAATCTGTATTTGTTTTACTACATTATTTTGACACATTGCATAGAAGTCTTTTGATATATCATCATAAAATATGCCACTTATAACATCTTCACTATTGCTGTTACATTCAAACTCGTATTTATCATTGCTATTAATGTTATATAATATGTACTTTTTATTTTGCTCCTTATCTTCAGAACGTAAATAATAGTCACTATTTCCAGAAACAGAATACCATCTTGACTGAAATACATTATCTTCATCAGAAAGTAGTTTATATTCCTTTCCAGACTGCCAATTAAAATAACCATTCCCTCCAAAAATTTTATCACCATAAATATTTAATTCTCCATTTAAATAATTATCTGGCAGCTTTACTCCACATTCTTTACTACTTCCATCTTTATTTAAAATAAAGATATTATTATCATATAATTTTTTATTAATATAATCATATTTTATTAAGTATACACTTCCATTATTGTAGCCCAATGGAATCTCCTCATAATCATCATTAATATTATTTTCTATCTCTATGATACTCTTTATATTATTAATACTTACATCTTTATTTAATACTTCAATCTCCTCATGGCCTTTCTTTATGTACTCACCATAATACATGCAAGAAAATATAACTGCTAATAAAGCTATAAAACTAATTATCTTTTTCATCTTTCCCCTCCCAGCACAATACACATATAAATAAAATAGTAATATAAAATAAATCAGAGCAGCCTTATAATTACTTTCTAAGCTAATTCAATAGAAATAATTATAAGGCAAACTTATTACATAATTGTTAAATCAAAAACTTAATTGTAATACAGATATTATTTAATCCAAGCACCATCTGTACCTAAAACATATTTACTATCGTGGTCTATTATAGTTGTATTTTTTTGCATTACACCATCTTTATTGAAATAATACCACTTACCATTATCTTGAATCCATCCTTTCTCTTTATCCCCCTCTGAATTCATATGATACCAATTTCCATCTACTTGTTTCCACTCATACTTATCATCATCAAATGTAATGTCTGGTGTACTTTTATTAGTTAATGCTCCATCTGCATTTAATATACAATCATTACCTTTCTCACTTTTAACTGTTATACTTTTTTGCATTTTTCCATCATGATCAAAATGGTAGTATAATCCATTATCTAGTTGCCAGCTGTCAACTATTTTAATTCCTTGGTCCCCAAAATAATAATACCAATCATTGCCTATCTTTTTCCACTGTTTATGACTCTCTTTATAAGCTTCAGAACTATCGTAAGTAACTTCTTCTCCATTAACAAGATCATATCCATGCTCACCTACAACTACGCCCTTTTCATTGAGCTTTACTTCTTTGCCAGTAAGATCTTTAACTGTTGTACTTTTTTGCATTTCACCTTTTTCATTATAATAATATATTTTACCATCTACATCACGAACCCATCCTGTTTCTTTATCTGAATCATTACAGTAGTAAATTTTCCCATACTTAATTTTAATATGTGCTCCATATTTATTTAATTCTTCCTTCGACTTATCAGTTATATTATCGCTAACTTGAGTTCCGTCTTCATCAAGCGCTATTCCATTTTCATCAAATTTGAAACTTTTGTCATTTATCTTTAAAGTTGTATTTTTTTGCATTTCGCCATTCTCATTAAAATAGTACCATTTCCCACTAATATTAATCCAACCTGTTTCTTTTTGACCTAATCCATTATAAAAGTATATCTTACCATTCTCTGTAATCATTCCTGTTTGAGTTTTCACTTCTGCATTTGCTGATGTCATCCCCACTGCTAAAATACTTCCACAAACTAAAACTGCTGCAATTAGTTGATTTAATACTTTTTTCTTCATTAATTTATTCCTCCTCAGATAATAAATATTTAATTTGTACACTTGGTACATCACCTATAATAAACCCATTTCATATACTTTCAATGCTTTTTACATTTTTGTAATTTTCTTGTAGTATTTTATTAATAGTTATTACTTATTTAACACTTCTGTAACATTTTTGTAATACTTTGAAATGATTTTTATATACCTAAAAGGATGCTATAGATATCTAAGTTAAGAATTAGATTTATAGCCGGAATAAATAGAAAAATATTTCATCTTTTTTTATTTCATATTTTAAAGAAAACATATTCTTTTGAGCTAATTCATTGCATAAATATAGTCCTAATCCAGAACTTGAAATACTTTCTTCTATATTTCCATCAAATTCATTATATTTAATAAAAGGTTCCAATAGATTTTTAGAAATATTCTCAGGTATTAAAGAAATTTTATTTTTTATTTCAAATATAAAATCATCTTTATTTTTGTCAGGTTTACTAAGAGAAATATATATTTCTTTTCCTTTTGAATATTTCAATGCATTATCAATTAAATTTAAAATTATATGCTCAATATCTTCTTTTACAGTTAATACAGCAATTTCATCTATATTAATAATAAACTCTTTATTTAATCGTCTACACCTATCAATTAATCTATCACATATTTCTGCAATTAATATGTTAAGTTTAACCTCTTGCTTTATATCCTTTTTTCTAACGCCACATCGTGAAATTTCAAGAAGCTTTTGTATAAGTTCTTTTAATTTTCCACATTCCATCATTATTCTATTAACAGCTCTTTTTTTGAATTCTTCATCCATACTATTTAAATCTTCTTCTTTTAATATTTGAACATATCCGTATATTGAAGTAACTGGAGTCTTAAGCTCATGCGTTGCATTATTAAAAAATTCTTTCGATATATTTTCTAATTTTTTCTTTTCTTCAATCATTTCGTTAAAAGACTTAGTAACTTGTCCAATTTCATCCTTAGATTTCGCTGAAATTCTATCAACTTCTTTTCCTTCTCCATATTTTTTCATTTGTACACTAAGCTTTTTTAACGGGCTTATTATTTTATTTATAAAATAATTTAATGCTCCTATTATTACTATTAAAAGAACAATTTGAGCTCCTATAATATTGGTCATTATATTTTTAATACTATCATAATAATCATTATAACTTTTTTGTATAACTAAACTCGAATAATATTTTCCATTAAGATATATAGGGTAAACATATGTACAAACCAATCCATTTTTAACATTAAATATTATTACCGAGCTTTTTCCTTTTGAATTTTCTAATACATTATTAATACTATTTTCAAATAAGATACTACCTTTATAATCTATTAGGTTATTATTATAATCATACAGTCCCACATAGCAATCATAATTGTTATTAACTTCATACACAGTTTTATTTTTTACTTTAAGATCATCTTCAATAACCATAGCACTATATTTTAAAGTGCTTGTACTGAACTTTCTAATATTCTCCATATCATCTTTAATATTATTCTTTATATTTGCATAATAAGTATTATATATGAAAATACTTAACCCAAAATTAAATATAATAAGAGCAAATACAATTCCTATCATTATTTTTCCTTTTAGTGTTTTCAGCATATTCTCCACTTCCTAACCTTATGCTTTTATCTTATTACATACCCTACACCAAAAACTGTTTCCACTATTGAATTTTCCTTATCATCACCAAGATTTGCCCTTAACCTTCTTATATGAACATCAACAGTTCTAGTATCCCCGTAATAATCATATCCCCAAACCTCATTTAAAAGCTGCTGTCTATTAAAGACAATTCCTTTATTCTTATATAAATAGCTCAACAAATCGAATTCTTTTCTTTTTAGCATTATCTCTTTCCCATCTTTAATTACCGTTCTTGTATCAAAATTAATAGTGAACTCATCTTTTTTATTCTTATCTCCATCGATATCATCTAAATCATTTTCTGAAACAGTACTAGCTATATTCTCATGTTCATTATTAAAAATATTTTTACTTACCCTTCTAAAAATAGCATTAATTCTTGCTGTAACTTCTCTTATTTCAAAAGGCTTTGTTATGTAATCATCGGCACCTATTTCCATTCCCAATATTTTATCAATTACATCATCCCTTGCAGTAAGCATAACTATGTAACTTTTTTGGCTCATGATCTTACATAATTCAAAACCACTTATGTCTGGAAGCATTATATCTAACAAAACCAAATGAGGTTCAAATTCTTCAAAAATTTTTAACGCACTTTCCCCATTGTATGCCCCCCTAACTTCAAAATTTTCCTTTGAAAGAGCAAATTTTAAAGTATCGTTAATTGAAAATTCATCTTCTACTACTAGTATCTTCTTTTTTAACATATTACGCCTCCAAATAATAATTATATATTTCAACTCAAATACTATCCATTACATTTTAGAGTATTACTTCATTTAATTCCAATTATATCATAATCATAAACATTAAGAATGGCTAATCCAGTTATAAGGCTAGTCATTCCTTATTGTATCTATGATAAATCTGCTTTATAACGAATTCAGCTCTTACTGGAAGCATTTGCGTAAGTAAACTGTTGATACCTGTAGGATACATAGATATGCTTTTATTATAGAGAGATTACACAGATATTGGTTGAGTTAAAAAGAAGCCATGTATAATGATATGATACTGAATAGATAGAAGCTATGAATAACGTTTAGAACTTTATAGCTGGAAGTGATTCCAATAAAATTATGAATTTATCAGAAAAATTTAATCTAACAGAAACTCATACTTCTGTTTTCGGAAATTGAGATAATTCTTCAATTATCACTTGAATCATCTTAAATAAAACTTTCTAGCACACTCTCCTCCGTAAATGATCTATAATTAATCATATAAAAAAGTTCTGATAAAAAATAAATCAGAACTTTTTAATTGATTTTATTGGACCGCTCTAATTCCATGTGCAAATTTTCTGAAATTACTATCTGCACAAAAATTTTCAGTCCAAAGTAAACGGCATCTATCACGGAATTTTTGTTTTTCTTCCTCTGATATTTCCGCCATATATTTAATTTTATTTCCAAGCTCCTCAGGATCGAAATCTTTATCCAATAACAATCCAGTTTCGCCCTCTTTAACAATCTCAGCCGTACCGCCTACATTAGTCGCAATTGTTGGAATTGAAAAAGAACATGCTTCCATGATACTAACCGGTAATCCTTCTGAGCTGCTTGTGTTTATGAACAAATCGACTGATTCATTTTTATAATATTCCATTAACTCGGAATTTTTAACACTCCCAGGAAAATTTGTCTCCATAAAATCAAGATTTTCTCTTGAATACTCCTTAATTGGATCCAAACCATCTCCTGCTCCAAAATGTGTCCATTTTAGATTTAATCCCGAATCTTTCAATGTTGCCAGTGACTTTGCCAATAAATCTATACGCTTTACTGGTGAAACATGGCAGCAACTCACAATTCTATATGTTGAGTCTTTTGATCCTTGCGAAGTTCCATAATCTTTTGTCCCAAGATATGCAGTTTTAATTTTATCTGAGTAATCTGGATAAAGCTTCTTTAGATAATTACTTCCATCGTCAGAACATGGATATACCGCGTCTAAATTTCTTAGGAAATAATATCTAAGTGGTATATAATTCATCGAGTTTTCATTAGCATAAAGATCATATCTATGTGTTCTACTTACTACTCTTGTAATCTTTTTACCATAAAGTTCTTTGAGTTTTATTGCCACAAAAGCAATATCATATAACCAATAACTATATAAAGTTATCCCGCTATACTCATCCATATTATATTTTTTAATGATTTCCAAAACTTCTTTTAAAACACTGTTTGCTTTTGCTGTAAAATATGTTAAATAAGCTTTCTTTTTTATGGAACCACTAATAGCATTGCGTTCTTCTTTATCTACACATCCATTATAATTATAAAATGGAAATAGCTTTACAGCACTAATAGGTAAACTATGCTTTATTTTTGAAGCCTTAATTTTATGTACTTCAAAGTTACTAGGAATACTTCTTGTTTGTATCGCATCATCAGCTACACTAGTTGCTATCACTATTACTTTTTCAAAAGCTTCAGAAAGCATTTTTATTTCGCCTTCTATAAATTCTTCTCCTTTATCAAAAGGAAAAACTTTAGTTAAAAGTACTAAACAGTTTTTCATCTTTTTCCCTCCAGAGTTATAATCAGTATAAGAATAACATATGAAATACTTCATTTCAACAATATGAATATAAGCTTTTACTTTATAATATTACCCATATTATTTCATTTATGAATTTTATATGATAAAATAACGTTATCTGATGTCTAGTCGCTATAGCACTTACTCTTTATGTGAAAACCTTCTTTCAAAAGTCAGCTGAGTGATTATATAGCAATAAGCCAAGTACTCACAGGGAGATGGCGAAGGACAGAACATAAAAACTTTAAATCGAAATCTTATGTTTCTAAAATATAAACTTTTGAAATTCGCTTTTGAGTGGTTTGCTTAGACGAGTCACACTAAATCAATTTTTAATTCTGCGTAAGTGTAATATCATTCGCATACACCTAGACATTGTGGTGATTATTTTTTATAAGTTTAACTAATATTCAGATTGAGATAATTCTAATCTCAAATAAACTTCACTTTATATTTATTTATACGTAAATATAAATAATTCACAAATAAATACCTAAAATTTAAGGAGGCCTATTATATGAAAGTATTAACTGTTATAGGTGCAAGACCACAGTTCATTAAAGCCGCGACAGTATCTAATAAAATTAGAAGAAATGGAAACAGTGAAATTTTAGTACACACAGGACAGCATTATGATAATAATATGTCTGACATATTCTTTGAAGAGCTTGGAATTCCAAAGCCCGATTATAATTTAAACATTGGTTCATCTAATCATGGACATCAAACTGGCAGCATGTTAATATCCCTTGAAGAAATATACTTAAAAGAAAAGCCAGATATGGTTTTAGTTTATGGAGATACAAATTCAACTCTTGCAGGTAGTCTATGCGCAAGCAAATTATTAATTCCTGTAGCGCACGTTGAAGCTGGTCTTAGAAGTTTCAATAAGGCTATGCCTGAAGAGCAAAATAGAATATTAACAGACCATATATCCGATTTACTTTTCACACCTACTTTAACTGCTTTAAATAACTTAAAAGATGAAAATATTACAAAAGGTGTTCATAATGTCGGCGATGTAATGTATGATGCAATAAATCTCTTTAAAGAAAGAGCTAAAGATAAATCAACAATACTTAACAAACTTGATTTAGCACCAAATAGTTATATACTTTCAACAATACATCGTGCTGAAAACACTAACAGTATTGAAAGATTATCTTCAATCATTACTGCCTTAAATAACTCTGGCAAGAGAATCATACTTCCACTACATCCTAGAACAAAGAAATTTATTGAAACGTATGATTTGCATGTTGGGGAAAATATAAGAATTATTGATCCCGTAGGATATTTAGATATGATTTCTCTTCAAGAAAATTCTCAAAAGATAGTTACCGACAGCGGTGGAGTTCAAAAAGAAGCATACTTCTTAAAGAAACCATGTATAACTATGAGAGATGAAACTGAATGGGTTGAAACTGTAACTAACGGTTGGAACGTTATAGTTGGAAGCAATTCTGATAAGATAATGGAGGCTATAGAAAGCTTCAATCCAATAGGAACTCCTGCTTCTGCATTTGGAAATGGAGATAGTTCTTCAATAATTACAGAAATTATTGAAAAATATTTAGGATAAGGATAAATCAATATATTTTAAACATCTGAAATATAAAACTTTAACAACTAAAAATAAGCAAAAAAATGGAAGGTAATCCTTCCATTTTTTATTTAATAATATATTAATATCTGAATTATATTACATTTTAACTTATAAACGCTCGTGCTCTCTATTATCCTATCCTATATTCCTTCATTGAAGATGATGATGTTGGTTTATACTCATCACTTTCCTTTTTGTAAACTTGTATGCATGCTACTGCAAACCCCATGAGCATCCAATATGAAAATACATACGTTATAGAACTAGGTCCAAAACTTGCTGGTGCAAACGCTATAAGCCCAGTTGCAGCTGCAAAACACATTGGACTCTTTTTCTTTATTCCAATAATCATATTTTGAATTAACAAGTATAAATAGTATATACCATAAAGCGCTAGCCCTGGTAAACCGAAGTCTCCAAGAATTTCTATTGGATAACAGTGCGGGCTATATATATTTCCTGTATTTCCTTGATTTTTAATATATTGTTCAACATTTCCTACTCCATAGCCTAGATAATGTTTCTCTTTTATTGTTCCTCTTAATACATCGCTTACTATTGTCCATCTAACATTAAGAGATCCATCTCCGCCTTCTTGAATTTCTTGCTCCCCTAGAGCATCAAGCTTATCTGCAAGACCATTTTTCTTCTGCTCCTGACCAGATTCTGTTTGTGCAATATTCATTATCATATAACTATATTTAAAGGCCACAAAAAGAGAAATCACTAAAATTAATGGGCATACTATCCCCTTTAATCCTATCCTTTTTATATTTATTACAGAATAAATTAGATAAACTATAACTCCAAATGCAGCAGCCACAAAACCTGTTCTTGATGTTGTTATTGAAATCAACGAAAAAGCAATAATTGAAGCAATTATGCAAACTACTTTAAAAAATATGTTCTCAAATTTATATATTGCATAAAAGCCAATTGGTAATAATATTGCAAGAGTAGCCGCTAGGTTATTAGGATTAAATGAAAAGGCTATAGGTCTTGCATTTATTAAATTTTGTTGGTCTTTTGGTAAAAACTCAATAAAAGCGTCAGCATAATGTTTAACTGGAAGCTGTGTTCCAAGAATAACTTCTACAAAACCAATTAATATTATAAGTAAAATTAGCGATGATAATATAGTAATTGTTTTTTTAATTCTTTCTCTATTAATGTTATATACCATCATGTTTACAATAAACGCAAACATCATCAAGTAGATAGCTATATACTTTATTGACAAGCTTTTATTTAACGACCATATTATACTAACACACATATATATAAACCAAAGTACATATATTGCTAATACTTTTCTATCCAAGTCCATTAAAATCTGTCTGTCTTTAAATATTCTAAACAATGACATAAGTGTAAATATGCCCAAAACTATATGAAATAAATATACACTTTGCACTCTTGGTACATACAATGTATAGTCATAAAATGCAGAAATTAAAAGTAGTGTATAGAACATATTATATAAATCTTTATCTTTAAGAATAAAAACTACTAATATTACTACTGTCAATATGTACATTATAGATACTATATAACTTCCATTTGCTATTCCTAAAAATCCACTAATAGCAAATATAATAGCTAAAAATATATTTCTAATTACATCTTCTCTCGTCATTATTACTCCTTATCCGCATTTTCTGCAGCCACTTCATCTTCGTTTTTATAATGATATGTTGGAACTATCTTTTGCATTTGATGCTTAATCTCTGATATATCGCTAAGCTCCAATAACTTTTGTAATTGCTCCAGCTTAATTGTTAAGCTATTCATATCTTCAAATGTTGGTTTACCTACATATATTTTATTGTGAACCGTATTTTCTAAGCCTTCTTCACTCATTAAAAGTTCTTCGTATAGCTTTTCTCCTGGTCTAAGACCTGTAACTACAATTTTTATATCTCTATTGGGTTCAAGCCCTGAAAGCCTTATTAAATCACATGCCAAGTCATAAATTTTAACTGGTTTTCCCATATCTAATACAAAAACTTCTCCGCCTCTTGCAAAAGCACCGGCTTGAAGCACTAACTGCGCAGCTTCTGGAATTAGCATAAAGTATCTAATAATCTTTTTATGAGTTACAGTTACAGGGCCACCATTAGCAATTTGTCTTTTGAACAATGGTATTACTGATCCATTACTTCCAAGCACATTTCCAAATCTAACCGCAACAAATTCTGTCCTAGACTGCTTATCCATGGCTTGAATGATCATTTCACATAATCTTTTTGTTGCTCCCATAATATTAGTTGGGTTAACCGCTTTATCTGTTGAAATCATAACAAATCTTTCTACGTTAGCCTCACTTGCTTCTAATGCTAAATTCAAAGTTCCAAAAACATTGTTTTTTATAGCCTCTTTAGGACTATCTTCCATTAAAGGCACATGCTTATGTGCTGCTGCATGGAATACCACATTTACTCTATATTTTGTAAATATTTCATGAAGTCTCTTTTTATCCCTAACTGAACCTATTAATACAGTAAGATTCATGTCTGGAAACTCTTCTCTAAGTTCATTTTGTATATCATATACATTGTTTTCATAAATATCAAATATTATAAGTCTTTTAGGATTATATACAGAAATTTGTCTGCAAAGTTCCGAACCTATTGATCCTCCCCCTCCAGTTACTAATATAGTCTTTCCTTCTATATAATCTGAAATCCCTTTATTATCAAGTTGAATAGGATCTCTTCCAAGCAAATCTTCTAAGTCAACATCTTTTATTCTACTAACTGTAGCGTCTCCACTTAGTATTTCGTACATTCCAGGTATTATTTGAAGTTTACAATTTGTATTCTTACAAATTTCAATTATTTCCGCCTTATTTTTCGCATCAAGAGATGGAATCGCAATTAATATTAAATCTATTTCCTGATCTCCAACTATATAAGGTATATCGTATCTGTTTCCTTCTATTTTTACACCTGATATTCTTTTTCCAAGCTTACTTTTATCATCATCTATAAGAACTATCGGATTATACTTTAGTTCTCTTCTTGCCATCATTTCATTAATAAGCATAGTTCCAGCCGAGCCAGCCCCGACTATCATTACTCTTCTTTGGTCTGATGAGTATTTAAATGGTATGTACAAAAGAGTTCTTCTATATACCCTATACAATATTCTATATCCTAATACAAAGAAAATACTTAAAAGTATTCCGACAACCGAAACATTTAACGGAATTGTATTACCTAGAATTCTAGTATACCCTATTGATATTATTCCTGCTAAAATATTTCCACCAACACCTAACAAAAACTCGTCAGTACCAGTTAAATGCCATAGACTTTCATACATTTTAAACAAGTAAAAACATACTAAATAAATTAAACTTAACGCTATACAATCATGAGTGTATATTTTCGCAATTAATGTAAAATCTCCACTATTGGTTATATTTATTGAGAAAAGATATGCCATATTAACCATAAACATATCGATTATCATAACTATAAAAGTCTTCCAATTCTTCACTATACTTCCCCTCCTACTTCAGAGATTCTCACTAAAATGTCCTAATTTAAACTATTATCTTACTTTATCTAAAACTTTTATTAATAATTTAGGACAAGACAGCATTCCCTTACATTGAATAGAATATCTAATATTATTCTTATCCAACTTTTGCATTTTATAATTCTTTAAATATTTTCTTACATCCTCTTTATTTAAAAACTTAAAAAGTTCCTCATGGAAATTTGAATCCTTACCTAATACCGAAAAAACATGTGATATTGAATAAGGTATCTTAAATTCAACTAAAAAACTTTTTATCTTCTTTAGACTTTCATCACATTTTATATCATTTAATAGGTCAATATATGAATAATAGCAATCCAAATGCTTCAATGATACATTTTGAGTCACAGAATTTCCCCATATAACATAAAAAGCCAATACTTCATTTACGCTTATAACTTTTTTTGCATATAACAATGCCTTTACAACAAAGACCATATCTTCTCCATATTTTCTTTTAGTATCAAATAAAAGATTATTATCTTGTATAATGGAAGATTTATATATAGCACTTCTCATTCCTATTGTTATATCATCTTTTAACTGCATAAGAGCAGCTTCTTTTCCGCTAATGAACTCATTTAAATAGTTAGTTCTATTTTGGACTAGTACATTTCCTTTAGCGTCAACCTCACTATAATCACAAAAAACTATCTCACATTTACTTTCTTGGGCTTTTTCATACATACGCTCAACAAATTTATGATCAATATAATCATCTGAATCTAAAAAAGTTATATACTCTCCACTAGCTTCTTTTATTCCTCTGTTTCTTGCCGCACTAACACCCGAATTTTTTTGAGTTATGATTTTATAATTTATACTTGAATTTTCAAGTAATCCTCTTGCTATATCGATACTTTTATCCTTTGATCCATCATCTATAAGTAAAAGTTCAAAATCTTTGCAAGTTTGATTCATAACAGATTTAATACTTCTTTCAATACATTCTTCTACATTATAAACAGGAGTAATGATAGATACTTTTACCAAAACTATTCGCTCCTTTTATTTAATTATATTCAGAAAACAATAAGTCAGCATACTGGCCTATTTAATGCCATAACTTACTATAATATTGGACTAATAGACATTATGAACATATATATTCTTTTGTTTTAAAGAATATATATGTTAAAATTATCATTTTTCACATCAATTGTGGATATCCCAATAACAAACTATACTTAGCCCATGAAATATATTCCAACCAGAAATGAGTGATATACTTTTATATTTAAATACTGTACCGTCAAATAACTTTAAACTTTTCAACACTACTTGAATTATACTAGTATTGATGCCCATATGCAATATTAAGCCATTTTCTTAAGTAATTTTTCATTTTCATTCATTATAGCTAAGTAAAAATACTCTCATTTAGAGAAATAGTTTTACTACTATAAATAAATCTACATTCTTTTATAATTAAAACGAACATGCCTATTGGGCATTTTTTAACTTTTTAATTATTCTGGCATGCCACACTCTGTCTTCTTCTTTCGGAAGCGTCATATAATCGCCATACAATTGTGTTAAAACAGCATCATAATTCCTAGGCGCATTAAAATAATCTCCTTCGAATTCAACTTTTATTAAATCAAAAAAGTCCTCTTTTTTATATATGTAATGACTCCATACTGTATCCAACCCATATCCCATATATTCTGAATTTTTATCATTCCATTTAACTAAAAGATCAAATAACTTTTGTCTTCTTTTTGTTGTAAAAATGCTTGATACAATATTATAAACAAAATATGTAATTTTATTTTTTAATGTAAGCTTTTCAGGTTTTTCTCTAATTCTTATGAAACTTCTTAATACAAAATTGCTTATTTTTCTTTGAATATTGTATACCCATCTTTTTTTAGGAAGACTATCATAAGGTATAATATCTATAAATAAACCATTATGCATCTTTTCATTTTCTGCAATCTTATCTTCAATAAAAAGTGTATTATTATATCTTATTTTGCATGGAACTTGATAGATATCATAATTAGGATCATTGTCGTGAGTCTGCAAAAACAAATGATCAGGTAATTCATTTTTAACTACACTTAAAAATTTATTATAATCTTCTCTAAGCATTCCAATATCAATATCGTCATCCCATGGTATAAATCCTTTATGTCTAACCGCTCCTATAAGCGTTCCAGCATCTAAAAAATATCTAATATTATGCTTGTCACAAATTTTTTTTACATCTTTTAAAATGCTTGCCATTATTAACTGCGCATCTCTTAGCCCTAAGTCTTCATAATTTGAATAATTAGTATTATTGTTCATCTTTTTCTCCTTTAATACATATCTACCTTTTATTATATCAATGTAGTCATAAAACTCAATAATACATATTAAATATTGACTTTTAATTTTCTATTACAATACCTGCTACAGATTATTAATTCTAAATTATGCCTTAATATGTTATAATTTATTACAGCTTAACCATCTATAGAGCAAATTTTAACCTTAGTAAAAGATTGGAGAATATATTATGGAAAATACTAAAGATTTAATTAGTGTTATTGTGCCTGTTTATAATGTTGAGAAATATTTACCTCAATGTATATATAGCATTTTAAATCAAACTGAAAAGAATCTTGAAATTATTTTAGTTGATGATGGTTCATTGGATAATTCCGGAAAGATATGTGATGAATTCTCTAAAAAGGATGATAGAATAGTTGTTATACATAAGAAAAATAATGGTCTAAGTTCTGCTAGAAATGCTGGTCTTGAGATAGCTAAAGGAAACTATATTGGCTTCGTAGATAGCGATGACTGGTTAGATAAAAGTATGTATGAAATTTTGTTAAAATTATTGAAAGAAAATAATTCTGATATTTCATGTTGCGATTTTTTTAAAACAGCTAATAGCGATGGCTCAATACCTCATATTGATAATGAGATCATTAACTCTTACAATAATATCGAAAGCCTAAATAACTTCTATAATGACTTATATACACAAACAGTAGTAGCTTGGAATAAGCTCTACAAACGAGAACTCTTTAAAGATATTTCTTATCCTGTAGGCAAAATTCATGAAGATGAAGGCACTACATACAAATTATATTATAAAGCTAATAAAATTACTTATACTAATATGCCTTTATACTACTACAGAATCACCCCTAACAGTATAACTACAAGTAAGTTTAATAAAAAAAGGTTAGATATAATAGATGTTTACGATGAAAAAGTTAAGTTCATTAAAAATATAAATAATGAAGAAATATATTCCAAAACATTAAAATGGTATTTATTTAAGCTTATAAATTGTTATTTTGAATGTTCTAATAATATTGAAAATAATACTGAATATTTAACCTTGATTAACCATAAGGTATCAGAAACATATAAATCTTATATTCAAAGCAATAAAAAACAGCTTCACTGGATAATTTTATTTTCTATATTTAAAATCAATCCTAAATTATATAAAAAGCTATTGAGAAGTTAAAAGATAACAATATAATTATGTTATTCATATTTTGTTTTGTTCAATGATTATTAGAGAAAATAACAAGTCTAAAATGCCTTGTGTATTTTGCGTCATACACGGAAAGATATCTATCTCATAGAGAACTACTAGCTTAGTTTCCGTACTAAACATAATGCAAAATCCACTAACATATTGACTTGTTATTTTTCTATTACCTCTAAAAATTTTTTCTTGATTTTACATAATGCGGAATAAATCCCGAGACTTGGCTTAAAATTTGCTTGATTATGTGCTATAATATTTTGTATTGAATTTAAGGAGTGTTAAAAGATAATGATGACAAAATATTTTAAAAGTTTTATACTATTCTTTCTAATCTGTTTATCTTTTCATCTTTTTACAGAAACAATAGTATATGCTGAACAGCAAACAAATGAAATTTCACAAAAAACAAATGAATCAACTTTACATAATTCAACAAACGAAGATTCTTCAAAAAATACTAACAAAGATATCAGTACAAGCGTTTCAAGTAACGAATCAGAAAAAGATTCAAAAAAAGACACAGATAATAATAATAACAACGCAACTGCTGTACCGAATAAGCAAGAAGAAGTATCTATTCCATATGGATGGAAAACTATTGATTCTAAAAAATACTATATAGTTAGTGATAAAGTCCTCGAAAAAACTGGATGGTTCATGGAGAAAGATGTTAATCCTGATATAACTTCTAAAGATAAAGGCTATGATGATAAATATTATCTAGATAGTGATTTTTCAGTAGTAATTGGCTGGAAAGAAATAGAAGGAACCTGGTATTACTTCAATAAAGATGGAATACTGCAAACTGGATGGGTTTATGATAATAATATCTACTATACAGACAAGAACGGTGCTATGGAAACTGGATGGCAAAAAATCAATGGGGATACTTATTATTTTGATCAATACGGTCACATGGCTACTCATAAAACATTAATAGATGATAATTGGTATTTCTTTAGCGATGATGGGCAACTTCAAAAAGGCCTTTACTATTATAAAAATAAAGAATATTATTCTGATGACAAAGGAATAATGGTTGTAAATACTTGGGTGGATTCTAGAAATCACAAATATTACATAAAATCCGATGGTTCTGTTGCGACTGGAAAGCTTTATTTAAACGGAACTATGGAAGATTTTAATTCAAATGGTTACTACCAAGGTTCAGATAAAAACGATAAAGATTATCTATTTGTACGTCATTTAAATGTAGGTAATGCTGACTGTGCATTTATAAGATTACCTAGTGGAGAGACCGTTTTAATAGATACTGGTGATACAACAACTAGTAGTACATTAATAGATTTCTTAAATAGCCAGAACTTAAAGAAAGATTTCTTCCAATCTACTACTAGTAGTAGTGTACAAGCTGTTGAATCCAACACTAGCAAGACTTCTAATGGAAAAGGAGTTGTAGATTACGTGGTGCTTACACATCCTCACTCAGATCACATTGGTGGAGTGATTGATTTGCTTAAAAACTTTAATGTCGGAAAAATATTAGTTCCAAAATACTTTGAAATGAAAGATTTTGCAAGTATGAATGATACTACTTCTAGTGCCAGTGAAAAAGAAATTATGAAACATGATTATGAAGTATATACAGCAACAATGAATGCTATAAAGAAAAGCGGAGTACCTTTAGTTACAGCTGAACCAAAATCATATATTGATAGCGCAAATATTTTACAATTTGTTCATGCTGATAAGGATTATCCAAGCTTTGAAGCATCTAACCTTTACCAAGAATACACATTGCTAAACAATAACTCTGCACTTGTTTATTTGAATTATCATGATCTTCAAGAATTATTTGCTGCAGATATTGAATGGGGCGCAGAAAACGACTTTGTTAGTAGAAAAGCCTTAGATGGAAAAGAAGTTGATGTATTAAAGATTCCTCATCATGGAAATCCAACATCTTCATCGTATCCATTTATCGGATATGTTAACCCAATCGTGGGAATAATTTCTAGAGCTAAAGAATCTATTAGCACTACTAATGAATCTTACAATGTTCTAACTACATGTGGTGTTAACATATTTGAGACAAGCAGTGATCCTGCTGGAATTTCAGTATACTCTACTAAAGATAATTGGAATGTGGAACCAGCAAATAGTAAATCTTAATATTAACTCAAATTTAAAAAAAGCTTATCATTTGTACTTTTTTACAAATGATAAGCTTAAATCTAATTACCTAAAGTTTTAATCTTTCCTTGTCATAATAATATTATTTAGTAATTCTTATGCCTGAATATTATCACCATGTTGAGCTGCCAATTCATTTTTTAAGTTTATACTATCTTGTCTCTTAAAGAATGGAAGGTAAACGAAGAATGACATCACTAATACTAATAACTGTAATATTGCTGTTCTAACTCCACCTGTCAAAAGTCCTGATATTGGTGCCGGAGTTGTCCATGGAACCATTACCCCGCCAAATGGTGGAACTATTCCTGTTAATATTGCAAAATAAAGTATTGTTCCTGATAGCATTGGAGTAATTATAAATGGAATTGCCATAAATGGATTCATTACTATTGGTGTTCCAAATGTAATTGGCTCATTTATATTAAATATTCCTGGTACTATTGCAAGTTTTCCTAGTTGTTTGCATTGTGCTGATTTTGCAAAAAATAACATACATATTACTAAGCCTATTGTCATACCAGATCCTGTTACTGTCATAAATTGATCAAGAAATTGCTGTGTTACTATATGAGCTCCATTTGCTATTGATAATTCTTTTCCGCTTGTAACTATAGCTGCATTGTCTAAAGTATTTGATTGTAATATTCCTGACATTACACCGCTTACTATTGTTGCTCCATGAACACCAAACCACCATAAGAATGGAATTAAAAATCCCATGACTAAAACTCCACCTAATGAGTCTGTCATACCTTGTAATGGTGTTTGAAGTACTTTATATATCCATTCAATAAATGTTGTTTGTAATCCCCATTTAAATATCATATAAACTATTGTTGCTCCAAGCACTATAACTGCTGCTGGTATTAATGCTGCAAACGAATTCACAACTCCCTGTGGTACGCCATCAGGCATCTTTATTGTAATCTTATTTGCCATAAACCATGAGTAAACTGCTCCAACTATTAATCCTATTATAATTGCGGTAACCATTCCCTTTCCACCACACCATGCTGTTGGTATGACATCCCCTACTGTTTCTCCGCTTTTAGTCGTTACTGAAGAGCTAGTTGTTAATATAAATACTACAAATGATATTATTCCTGCTGATAAAGGTTCATGACCTTCATTTTTAGCATAAGTGTATGCTATTCCTATTGTTGCAACAAGTGCTATCATATTAAAAGTTGCTCCATTTGCTTTAAACAGTGGATCAGTCCATCCTGCACCTAATGTAACATTTAGCCAATCATTTAACGGTTGGTATGGCAATTGAGCTAGCAATAAAAATACCGATCCTACCAAAGTTAATGGTAAAGTGAATAAAATACCGTCTTTTAATGCAACAACTCCCTTTAAACCAACAAACTTCATAACTATTGGCAATACTTTTTCGTTTAAAGTTGTCCCAGATGATGACATAATAATTCCTCCTTAAAAATTAGTAAATATAAATTAACAAGGTTTATTAGATAATTTATAAAAAATGATATTGTAAAAACTTTTTAACTATTTTCCTGCTAACTTCAAGGCAAAGTCTAAAACTTTTTGCCCATTCATCATTCCATAGTCAACCATTGGTATAACATCCACAGGTATTCCTTTAGGTTCACATATCTTTTTTGCTTTGTTCAATGTATATCCAACTTGTGGACCCAATAATGCAACATCAACTCCCTCTATATTTTTATCCATCTGGCTTTCTGGAAAAGCTTCAATATCTACATCTATCCCCTTATTCTTAGCTGCCTCCTTCATTTTGTTTACTAAAAGACTTGTTGACATTCCTGCTGCGCAAAATAATCTAATTATTACCATGGTTCATTCCTCCTGAAATATAAATTTATTTATATAAACTTTTAATAAGTATCCTTATAAAATTTTAATCTATTTGTTAATTATTTAACCAACGTATTTACAACTTTTCTTAGTTCGATTATTTGTTCAATTAAGTTTTTCTCTGTTATTGCTGTCATTAGATGATCTTGTGCATGCACAAACAAAACTGACATATCAATCTTTTCACCATTTGCTTCTTTATGAAGGAACATTGTTTGCCCATCATGCGCTTTTGCTAATGCATCATTTGCTAATTCCATTTCCTTATCAGCTTCTTCGTATTTTCCTTCATTTACATTGTTAAGTGCCATATACGCATGATTTTTACAATCTCCAGCGTTTATTATAATGTTCATGATTGCCATTTCTAACTCTTCCACTCTACACTCCCCCATTCAACGTCTTTTAGAATATTTTCCCTTTTATCCTATTGCATAGCATAAATTGTGCCAAACACTATTCTGCTTTTTAGTAGACATTATTTTAAATATATTGATATTATCTATATTAATCCTAATCCCGGATTTATAAAACGTTTACAAGATTTCTATGTATCCAAATTGTCATTAATCTTTTATATGTTTACTTAATATAATCAATATCTAATATAAGAGTTTGATTATTCTTATTAGCGTTTTGGTAATATTACCCAGTGTTTAGATGAAAGTATATAATTGTGATTAGTGTTTGAACACTTCCAAGAACTGTTTAATCACTAAATTTATTTTAATCATTAAAAAATAATTTCTACAACTAGAAATGAAGCAAATTACATAGGAATAATAAAAAGCATCTTCTTAACTATAAGAAAATGCTTTTTATTTACAATATAAATAATTAAATTATATCTAATTTTTATTGTACACTAACTCCAAAATATAATACTTTTCCAAGTTCAGTATCTTTTATTGATTGTTTTGCAATTGCAGCCGCATTTTGTTGATCACTAAGGCTACACTCAAAAAGTATCTTAATTCCTTCTTTTCTAACAAATTTAAATACTTTCTCATTCTCAACTTCAATATTTTCTACTATATTTATTATATCGTCTTGTCTTAATGCACAGTTTATTAATATCATCTTTCTACCTCACTCCTATTTAATCTTTTGAAAAAAACAACTTTATCTTAATTTGATTTTTAATAATTCTTTATTATACTTTGATTATTAACATATTATATCATTTATTTTTCAGAATTATACTGAGTAAACTCTAACATTTCAATTATTTTCTCATTGAGCTTCTGCTATTGCAGAAATCATAATTCCAATAATTAGAAATGTTAGAGTTTTTAAATTTATTTTAAATTGTTAATAATAGGGCTAATTAATTGTATTTACGCTTGAGCGCTATTTTCGTGTTTTTGTGCTGCTAATTCATCAGCATATGACATGGCATCAACTTTCTTAAAGAATGGGAAGTATATTGCCATTCCAATAAGTAGGAATACTAATTGAGCTATAGCATAACTAGGGCCACCAATTATTAATCCTGAGAATACAGCTGGAACTGTCCAAGGTGGTAATGCTCCACCCATTGGTGCAAGTATACCTGTTGCAATTGCTAAATAAAGCAATATTGCATTTACTACTGGAGTAAGTATAAATGGTACACCCATTATTGGGTTCATTACTACTGGAGTACCAAATAATACTGGTTCATTAATATTAAACAAGTTAGCTGGAAGTGCTAATCTACCTAATTGTTTATATTGAGCAGATTTTGCAAGTACTAATAATAATATAGTAAATCCAAGTGTTTGACCACTACCTGCTAAGTTAATAAAGTTATCATAGAATTGTTGAGTTACTATATGAGCTCCGTGAGCAAGATCTAAAGTCCCTGCTTCTTGTAATTTAGCATTAGCTGCAGTATTAGCAGTTAATAAAGCACCTACCATACCTGATACTGTCATACCTCCATGAATTCCGAAGAACCATAAGAATGGAACAGCAAAAGCAATAAGTATAGCTCCTGGAAGTGAATCTGATGCAGCTTGTAATGGTGTTTGAACAACTTTATATATAATTTCTACAAAAGAAGTATTGAATCCAAACTTACATACCGCATATACAACAGTTGCACCTATAAATATAACTGTAGCTGGAATTAATGCTGAGAATGCATTAACAACACCTTGAGGTACACCTTCTGGCATCTTGATTGTAATATTTTTCTTTACCATTGCGCAATAAACAAATGAAACAACTAAACTTACAATAATTGCAGTAATCATACCTGATCCACCAGTCCAGTCTTGTGGAATAACTCCACCAACTTGAATTGGAGTTGCATCAGGTGTTGCTTTGAACATAACAAAATCATTTGTTACAGTTAAGAATACACTTAAAGCAATTACCGCTGGTGAAAAAGGTTCAAGACCTTCATTTTTACAGTATACATAAGTCATACCTATAACAGCTACTACTGCCATAATACCCATTGTTGAATGCTGTAATTTAAATAATGGATCATTCCAACCTGGCCCAAAAGCTCCAGTCATACCATCTGTAAATGCCTTTACTGGAAAGCAAGCAATTAATAAGAATATAGATCCAACGATATTTAATGGTAAAGTAAATAACATACCATCTTTTAATGCTTGAACACCTTTAAGATTAACGAATTTCATTACCGCTGGTACTACTTTTTCGTTCAGTGTTTGATTGAGTGACATAATAAATTTCCCCCTTATAACTAAATTGTGATTATAATATGAATAATTACAAATAAAAATTTGCTATTATTACTTATAAACTTACATATTTATTTTGTTTTCCTATAATTGTTGTTAAAGGTTTTCTTTTCTCATATAAAATATGAATATAAGTTAACCGATTAGATATATCTTTATATGTGCATTTGTATTTTTACTTAATCATGTAAAACTACAAATGCTATTTATTTTTGCAAATTATTTCTTATTGGTTAAGTTTATAAAAATAATTAATTTTTCAATTATTTATTTTTTGCAAGATTTAATGCTAGATCTAAAACTTTAGCTCCATTCATCATTCCATAATCAACCATTGGTATTACTTCTACTGGAATGCCATGTGGTTCACAAAGTTTCTTTGCTTTTCCTAAAGTATATCCTACTTGTGGTCCAAGTAATGCAACATCCATACTATCTAAATGTCTATCCATTTGAGATTCTGGAAATGCTATAATTTCTGCATCAACACCTTTAGCTTTAGCCGCCTCCTTCATCTTATTAACTAAAACACTTGTTGACATTCCTGATGCACAGAATAATTTGATTGTAACCATATTTCTTCCTCCTTGATTTAACTTTTATAAATTTTAATATGTTTCATATTTTTTATACGGTTTTGTGTTAATTTTAAAGTTACTTACGAATTTTATTTTTATAGTATTTACAAAATAAAGCTTGTCTTATTTGCTTTTCCAAATTTCAATTTGTTATTTTACTAAAGTGTTTACAATTTTTCTTAACTCTATAATTTGTTCAATAAGATTCTTTTCTGATATAGATGTCATTAAATGATCTTGTGCATGAACAAACAAAACTGATAACTCTACTTTTTCTCCAGAAGCTTCTTTTTGAAGCATTTCTGTTTGTGCATCATGTGCTTTTCCTAACGCATCATTTGCTAGTTGCATTTCATTTTCAGCTTCTTCATACTTACCTTCGTTTACTAAACTAAGAGCCATATAAGCATGATTTTTACAATCTCCTGCATTGATTATAATATTCATTATTGCCATTTCTAATTGATCCATTTGTACTCCTCCTCCAATTTATCCGGTAGCTGGCATCCGTAATACTTTCCATAATATAGTTAACGGCTACATGCTCCTGGATAAGTTAAACTAAAATTCAGAAGATATATTAAACTCCAACTGAATAAAGTTTTACTTGATGCTTTATTGCTTCATGCCAATATATATAGCAATACCTGTGCCAAACACTATTAAATATTTTAATTTTTTTCTAATTTTTTTGCTGTTTAAATTTTACATACTATCGGATCGCTCCTATATATCAACACTTATAAGCAAAATAGATAATATAATTTCATTTAAAAGTTATATCATTTTTATAATAAAAGTTATATATTTTATTTATTTTATGATATGTGTTTACTTAATACACTTAGTGTTTTATAATTATATATAGTGTTTAATTAATTTCAAAACTGTATATAAACACTAAATAAACAATGTTTGATAATAAATAGTTTTACTATAATAGTCCCTTTACCGTAGAATTTTCAGCATAGCGTATGAAAATACTTAATCTATTTATAGTAGCTATAATATTTTTATTTATATAGGAGGACATATAATGGCTAAAAAAGATTTAATTTACCAAAAACTTCTCCAGCTTAATTCTCCAGATGGGATAGATACAAAAACACTAGCTCCTCTAGTTAATATGACTAGAGCTAACTTAAGCCATGAACTAAATGAACTTTGCAAAGAAGGTAAATTATATAAATCATCTGGTAGACCAGTATTATTTTTTCTTGCTGAAAATAAGATTCAAAGCAATGAATCTCAGTTAGATTTGTTAGCTAAAAATAATATTTCTCTTAAAGATTCTGTAGAACAGGCTAAAGCAGCTATACTATATCCACCTAAGGGTATGAATTGTTTAATATTAGGTGCTACTGGTGTAGGAAAGTCTATGTTCGCATCTCTTATGCACAATTATGCATTGGAAATGAAGGTAAAAACAGAAGATTCTCCTTTTATAGTGTTTAACTGTGCAGATTATACTAATAACCCACAACTATTAACTTCTCAACTTTTTGGTGTAAAAAAAGGTGCGTATACTGGAGCTGAATCTGACAAAGTCGGATTAATAGAACAGGCTGATGGTGGTATTTTATTTTTAGATGAGATTCACAGATTGCCACCTGAAGGGCAGGAAGCTCTATTCATTTTTTTAGATACAGGTACTTTTAGACGTATTGGGGATTCAGAAACCAGAAAATCAGATGTATTAATAATTTCAGCTACAACAGAAGACCCAAATTCTGCTTTATTAAACACATTTACAAGAAGAATTCCTCTTGTTATTAATATTCCTTCTCTTAAAGAAAGAAACTTAGATGAAAGATTATTTTTAATTAAAAGTTTCTTCAAATATGAAAGTATCCGTTTAAATAAGGAAATTTATGTATCTTTAAACTCTCTTAGAGCATTACTTTCTTACGATTGTCCTAATAATATAGGTCAATTGAAAAGTGACGTTCAGCTACTTTGTGCAAAAGCATACTCTGAATACTTAACTAATATACGACGTGACGTAAGAATCCATAGTAAAATACTGCCTCCTTATATTAAAGAAGGTCTTTATAAAGAAAAAGAGCATAGAGTTTTATGGAACAAACTTATGAGTGAAGAAATTGAATATTTTAGATTTAATGGTTCTAATGAAGATACAAACACTATATTTAATAATGGAGATAATACTATTTACGATTTTATAGAAAGTAAACTTGAAAAGCTTAAGTCTTTAGAAATTTCAGATATTGATATTGAGAACATTCTTGAGAAAGATATAGCCAAACATTTCAATAAAAATAACTCTGAAGTTTCCGAAGAAACAAGCAAACAAAACTTATTAACCATTATTGATGAAGATACATTAAAATGTATTGATAGTATAGTAAGTCATATAACTCGAAAGCTTCCTGTAATTTTTGATAGTAATTTATATACGGCTTTTGCTCTGCATATCAACACATTAATTAATAGAATAAATAGTGACAAAATAATAATAAACACTAATTTAAATAGAATAAAAGATCTTTATCCTTCTGAATTTGCTGTTGCACTAGAGATTAAGGAGATCATAGAAAACACTATTAATAAATCAATTCCAATAGATGAAGCTGGATACTTAACATTATTCTTGATACCAGATAATACTTTTAACGATAAATCTCAAGATAAAGTGAAAGTTATCCTAATTGCCCATGGTGAATCAACTGCCACTTCAATGGCTGATGTTTCTAACAGACTACTTGGAGAAAACTATATAATTCCAATAAATGCTCCAATAGATGTTGCTCCATCAAAAGTATTAGAAAGCCTTAAGATTGGTATTCAGGACAATCCAACTTCTGCTGGCTATCTCTTATTAGTAGATATGGGGTCTTTAACAACTTTTGCAGATGTTATAAAAAAGGAATTTCAAGTAGACATTAAAGTGATATCTCTTGTTTCAACTTTACATGTTTTAGAAGCAGCACGAAAAGCACTAATTGGATCATCACTAGATGAAATATATAATGACGTTCTTATGGTAAATTCTTATGTAGAAATACATAAAAATATAAGTAATCCTTCTAGCGATTCTGATAAAGTTTTAATAGTAACTGCCTGCTTAACTGGTGAGGGAGCTGCCATTGCAATTAAAAACTTCTTACTAAGTAATCTTAGATTAGATAAAGATTATTTTGAAGTCGTTTGTCTAAACTGCTTAGATAAAAAATACTTCAAGCAAAAAATAATTAATCTTCAAGAAAAAAATGAGGTACTTTTTATAGTTTCATCTTTTCCTGTAGATTCACCTATAAAACAATATACAATGTACGAAGTATTTAACATGAATGTATTAAAAGAATTACAAAGTATAATTGATTCAAAATTAACTATGATTAATCTACCTAAAATTATAAAGGAAAATATATATAATATAGATGGTGTTGAACTTTATAAAGATGTAACCCTATTTTTAAATATATTACAAGAGAAACTCTTAATTAAATTATCTGATGAAAATATGGTTGGCGTTATTCTCCATTTATCATTTGTAATAGGACGATTAAGAAATGAAGATAATCCAGCTGTTTATCCTCAAAAAGAGAAATATCTAGAAGAAAATTTAAATCTATATAATATAATAAAAGAAAATTTAAACTTTATAACTAGCAAATATAAAGTAGAAATATCAGATGATGAAATATGCTATTTAATGAATCTTTTATCAAATTCAGCTCCTGAATTACAAAGTAAACTTTAATGCCAATATATCCCTATAAAAGAATAAACACATTCTTTTATAGGGATATTAAAGTTTTACTTAGAATAATCAGAAGAATCTACTATAAACTTATTATGTAGCCTTTTTCCCATACTTTCAATAATATATAATACAGGTATTTGTGTTGTTATATCACTAATTCCTAGTCTTTCTTGTTGGACATAATACGATATATTAAGATCTGATATTTTCGATATTGTGCAGTTTTCACTATTTGTTATGCTTACAAGCGTAGTATTCTCTCTTTTTATATTACTTATATAATCAATAACCGTACGTGTTTCGCCTGAAACCGACATTGCTATTATTATTGAATCTTCATATAGCTTATAATTTCTTGGAAAATACGGATCATCAATATACATAGAAAACTTACCAATTGATGAAAAATATCTAGCTGCATATTTACACAGTATTCCGGATGTTCCCGTTCCTATAAATACTACATTGCTTGCTTTCTTTATTAAATCGCAAAGTACATTTAATTTTCTATCAAGCTCGCTATTATCTAATTTTTTGAAAAAATCAACTATTATAGATGTATCATTATTTACTTTAGTACTTTCATTTTCTTCAAGATACAATTTTAATTTCACTTTAAATTCCGAATACCCTTCACAGTTCAACTTTTTACAAAACCTTAATATAGTTGTTGTTGAGACGTGTGCTTCATCAGCTAATTCTCTAATTCTCATATAAACAACTTTTTCAATATTCTTCATTATATATCTGTATAGAGACAATTCTAAATCGTTTAAACTCTGGATAATTTCATAATTAAACATAATTTAATCAACCTCTTCCTTTATAACTAGCTTTTTTGCATTCACACATACTTGAATATATTGTTGTCTTAAAATTTAAAAAACTATACTAGTTAGCCTTTTATGACTTTGTGGATACTATAATTTATCTTCGTTATATTATCAATCAAAGTTCTTTTAATTTAAGTATACAGTATTTGAAAAAAACTTTTAAGGCTATGTTTGTAAAAATTCCTTCCAGCTATATTATAAAAGCAAAATATACCAAAGTGAAATTTCTTACACCTTGGTATATTTCATTTATATTAGTATCTATTTTTTAATACTATTATTCTCTTCTAAATATTATATTAATTATCTTTGACTAAATTTCTTCTCCATTAGTTTCGATGACTTTTTTATACCAGAAGAAACTCTTCTTTCTTATTCTTCTTAAATCCTTAAGATCAAATTCATCTCTATTTACATATATAAAGCCATATCTTTTCTTGAAACCTTGGTGAGTACTTATAAGATCTATAGCTGACCATGGACAATATCCAATCAAATCTACTCCATCAGTTATAGCAAGTCTAGCCTGTTCGATATGTTTTCTTAAATAATCAATTCTATAATCATCATTTATAGTATCATTTTCTTCAACATCATCATAAGCACCTAATCCATTTTCAGTGATTATTATAGGTAAATTATATCTTTCATAAACTTCCCTTAAAGTATTTCTAAATCCTATAGGATCAATCTCCCATCCAAATTGAGTTTTTTCCAAGTTCGGATTAGAAGCTCCTTTGTAAACACCTAGATCTCCTACAGCAATTTGTTGATCTCCACCTTGAGTCGAAACTTCTTTGTCTTCAATCTTACTTTCCTCTGCTGTTCCTGTACAATAATAATTAAATGCTATGAAATCTGGATTTCCACCTTTTAATATTTCCATATCTCCATCTTCAATAGTTGGCTCGATTCCTTTTTCAACCATATAGCTCCAAGCTATTGGATTATATCTACCATGTACAGCCATATCTAAGTATAACCAATTCCTTATAGATGATTGGTTACTAGCCGCTAATATATCTTCTGGTCTTGAACTTGCTGGATATATTGAACTTATATTAGGTGCAGGCCCTATTTTTGCTTTTGGGCACATACTATGGCATAACTTCATTGTTTGCGCTTGTGCAATCATCATATGATGATTTTGTTTATATAATTCTTTTTCAATATTTTCTACTCCATCATTTACAGTTCCAATTGCCCCTCCATGAAGTATCATCATATTCTGCTCATTTATTGTAAGCCAATACTTAACTCTATCACCGAAATTTTCAAACAATACTTTTGCATAATTTACAAATGCATCAGCAGTCTTTCTATTTGACCAACTACCTTCTCTTTGAAGAGCATCTGGCAAATCAAAATGATACATAGTAACTAACGGTTCTATTCCGTGTGATAATAGTTCATTGATTAAATTGTTATAAAATTCAATTCCCTTAGGATTTACATCGCCTACTCCATTTGGTATTATTCTAGTCCATGCAATTGAAAAACGATAAGTCTTAAATCCCATTTCTGCAAATAATGCTACATCTTCTTTGTAATGATGATAGTGGTCACTAGACACCTTAAAATCTGGTGTTCCTGGGAATGGTTCTTTTGTATCTTGAACGGATAATCCCTTTCCATCTTCATTATAAGCACCTTCTACTTGATAAGCTGATGTTGAAGCTCCCCATAAAAAATTCTTTGGGAAATCTTTTAATTTCTTATGAAACATATAAAACCCTCCATTGCACATTATCTTTTTATTATTAACATAAATTTTTTAATCATAATAAGTTGATTCCTATGAATTCAATATATCATATACTGTAACCACTTTATATATTTTTTATAATTTAGGAACACATGCTACTTTTTAGGTATTTGTTTTTTTAGAAAACAAGTTGTTTTAAAAAAACTGCTACAGGCAAAAATTCTTTTTTTACCAGTAGCAGCTTCATTAATAATATCCTTAAATTTTCTTATATATTTCTCATAATATTTTTTACATTATAGTCTTATTTGAACGCTTAGCTTACACTGTATCGTAGATTTAATTACTGTAACTTCTATTTCTTTGCTACATTAATAGCCTTTTCAACAACATTTTCTACAGTGAATCCAAATTTCTCGAATAGGATTTCTGCTTTACCTGATGCTCCAAAAGTATCTAATGAAATAACATCTCCATCAAGACCTACATATTTGTGCCATCCAAAGCTTGTTAATGCTTCAACTGCTAATCTTGCGCGTACACTATTTGGCATTACTGATTCTTTGTAGGCTTCATCTTGAGCATCAAATAATTCAAATGATGGCATACTTATAACTCTTGCATCTATTCCTTTAGCTTCTAATTCAGTTGCTGCTTTGTAGATTAATTCTACTTCTGATCCTGATGCCATTAAAAGTACATCTGGAGTTTCTTTCTTAGAATCTTTTAAGATATATCCACCCTTTAATGCTCTCTTAGGACATCCATCATATAGTGGTAACTTTTGTCTTGTTAATACTAGTGATGTTGGAGTAGTTCCATTAGTCACAGCGTAGTACCATGCTGCTGCAGTTTCTTTTGAATCTGCTGGTCTAAATACTGTCATATTTGGCATACTTCTAAGAGCTGCTAATTGCTCTATTGGTTCATGAGTTGGTCCATCTTCCCCTACTCCAATACTATCATGTGTTAATACATAAGCTACTGGAAGATTCATAAGAGCTGATAATCTCATAGCACCCTTCATGTAATCACTGAATACAAAGAATGTTGCACAGAATACTTTAAGTCCTCCATGAGCATACATTCCGTTAGCGATAGCTGCCATAGCATGTTCTCTAACTCCAAAGTGAAGGTTTGATCCACTTCTATCTTCTGCTGAGAAATCTCCTCTATCGTTCATATGAGTTTTGTTAGATGGAGCTAAATCTGCTGATCCTCCAATAAAGTTTGGAATTAGTTTAGCCAATCTATTTATCATTATTCCTGAAGATTCTCTTGTAGCCATTTCTTTATCAAAGTTCCAAAGTTCTTCATTGTTTAATAAAGCTTCTTTATCAAGTTCTCCACTCATCCATTTAGTATATTCTGCTGCAAGTTCTGGATAAGCTTTTGCATATGCTTTGAACAACTCATTCCAAGCTTTTTCAGTCTTTTCACCTTTTGCTATGTGTTCATTCATATTTGTGTACACTTCGTCTGGTACGTAGAATGCAGGCTCTGTCTTCCATCCTAAGTTTTCCTTCATAGCAATTACATTGTCTGCTCCTAAAGGTTCACCATGTGCTGAAGCTTTTCCTTGTTTTGCTGGACATCCAAAACCAATTTGATTTTTAACTATTATAATAGATGGTTTTGTTGTTTCTGCTTTAGCTGCTTCTATTGCTTTTTCTATTGCATCTATATCATTTCCATCTGCTACATTTAGTACTTGCCATCCATAAGCTTCGTATCCCTTAGCTACATCTTCTCTAAATGCTATGTCTGTATTTCCTTCAATTGAAATATTATTTGAATCATATAATACAACTAATTTTCCAAGACCTAAAGTTCCAGCAAGAGATGATGCTTCTCCTGAGATACCTTCCATAAGGCATCCGTCTCCAACTATAGCATATGTATAGTGATCAACTACGCTATAATCTGGTTTATTGAATTTTTCTGCAAGATGTGCTTCTGCTATAGCAAAACCTACTGCATTACAAATACCTTGTCCAAGTGGTCCTGTTGTTATTTCAACACCTTTAGTATGACCAAACTCCGGATGTCCTGGTGTTAAACTTCCGAATTGTCTAAAGTTTTTAATATCTTCAACTGTAAGTCCATATCCAAATAAATGTAGCAATGAATATTCAAGCATTGAACCATGTCCTGCTGATAATACAAATCTATCTCTGTTATCCCATTCAGGATTCTTTCCATTATGATTCATCTTTGTCCATAATGTGTAAGCCATTGTAGCTGATCCAAGTGGTAAACCTGGATGTCCTGATTTTGATTTTTCAATAGCATCTGCTGATAATACTCTAATTGCATTAATAGATAATTTATCTAATTCTCTACTCATCTTTATCCTCATTTCATAGACATATTTTTTTATAAGTTCTTAGTTGTGCTAATTAAGTCCCATACTGCGCTTCGCATTCATTTCAAAACAGAAATGACCTCAGCTATCCATCAATTTCTTTTAAAAAGGTGCCTATTTTACTACACCTTTTTATATTGTTACCTTTTTTTCTTCGTTACTTTTTAAGTTCTTTTATATTTTCATTTATAAATTCTTATATTCTTATATTCTTAAATTCCTATATTCTTTGATTCTTAACTTCTCATATTCTTAAGAATATATATTTTTATCTCTATCATTTGGAACATGAATAAATCATAAATGATAGTCATGATTTTGCGAAAGCATTATATCAAAATATTTATCCATAAACATTTATGCCTTCCTAATTTCAGAATCTAGCTATTATATCTCTAAATTACTCTTCCATTTTCGAAATATGTCTGCACTAGAAATAAGAAACATATTTTGGCAATCTATTTTCCAAATGCTGCCGCCCAGTCTGCTTTGAATCTTTCTAATCCTTGATCTGTTAATGGGTGTTTTAGCATTTGCATTACTAAACTATAAGGAATTGTTGATATATCTGCTCCTGCTTTTGCTGCTTCTATTACATGAATTGGATTTCTTACGCTTGCTGCTATTATTTCTGTTTCTATTCCATGAACTGCAAATATTTCTGCTATATCTCTAACTAAATCCATACCTATCATTGAGATGTCATCTACTCTTCCAAGGAATGGGCTTACATATGTTGCTCCTGCATTTGCTGCAAGTAATGCTTGTGTTGCTGAGAATATTAATGTTACATTTGTTTTAATTCCTTCACTAGCTAATACTTTAGTTGCCTTTAAACCTTCAGCTGTCATTGGAATCTTTACTATCATATTCTTATGAATTGCTGCAATTTCTCTTCCTTCTTTTATCATTCCTTCAGCATCTTCACTTACAACTTCTCCACTTATTGGTCCATCAACTATTTCTGTAATTTCTTTTATTACTTCATTGAAGTCTCTTCCTTCTTTTGCTATTAATGATGGATTTGTTGTTACACCACATATTACTCCCATTTCATTTGCTTCTTTAATGTGTTCTACATTTGCTGTGTCTAAAAAAAATCTCATTTTAATCTACCCCTTTATTAATTATAATTCTTAAAACTACTATTCTACATTGATATGATTTTTTGCTGCTTCACTATCTGATAAATTATCTCTTCTACTCATTAATAAACACAAATCATCTAATACTATATGAACAGATTGATCAAATAATGAACTTAATAGTTGGATTGATGAAACACCGGTATCATTCTTTGTTTTTCCTGGAACCTCAAGTACAAAATCTGATACTTCTGCAAGTGGAGAATCCTTTTTACTTGTAACCCCAACTATAGTTAAACCTAAATCCTTTGCTGCTTTTGCATTACTTAGTGTATTTTTTGTTTTTCCAGAACCTGATATTGCAACATATATATCTCCCTTTTTGAGAGCTGGTGTAATTGTCTCTCCCATAACATAAGAATTATAACCAATATGCATCAAACGCATTGCAAATCCCTTTGCTTGAAATCCGCTACGACCTTCGCCATCTACAAAAATCTTTCTTTCTTTTTGGAATACACCCATTATTTTTTTTATCTCTTCTTCATCAACTTTGCTTATTACATCTTTAATTTCTTCTAATATTTTATCTATTATTCTCATTTACCTATTACTCCCTTAAATTCTTTTACTTTTTCTATCTTATCATCAGCACTAGTTATTGCTGATCCTACTATAACTAGCTCTATATTATATTTATTCAATTCTGGTATGGAATCTAATGTTATTCCTCCTGCAACTGCAATTCTTTTAATTGAAGGAAACTGTTCTTTAAATCTCTTTACTGTTTCACCTGGATTAGCTAGTTTTTCTTTATCAATAGATGCATGTATGCAATAAATAGCACTGCTGAAGTGTGCTATTTCCTTAATTTTTTCATCTGAACATTCCAATAAATCTATCATCATTGTTCCATTATATTGCTCAGAAACTTCGTAACATTTTTCTATAGTACCAAGTGATGCACTCCCCATCACAGTTAGGATATCAAATCCTTGTCTAAAACCTTGTTCAAATTCATAAGCACCTTCATCACTTGTCTTTATATCACCTAGTATTTGAGATTTACTTTTTTGGCTTGTTATGTCTTTTAATTTAAGAAGTCCATAATCTTTTATTAAAGATGTTCCAATCTCAATAATATCTGCTAATCCATCAAAAGTTTTAACTAAGTTTTCTGCTTTCTCTAAAGACACCCTATCTATTGCAACTTGTAACTTCATTTCATCCTCCTTAAATTCTCATGAGACTTTTCTTTTATAATTTTTTAAAAAACTATCTAATTCATCTACTGTTGGTAATCCCTCATTATCACTTAGATGCATTACTTGAATTCCACCAATAGCGTTTCCTCTTTCTAAAATTTTATTATCTTCAAGATTTTCTAAAATTCCGCTAATAACTCCTGCTGCAAATCCATCTCCAGCTCCTACTGTATCTAAAACTGGGACTTCAAAGCTTGGACACTCAGCTTCTTTTAATTGTCCATTTTCTAATTTCTCCCTAGAATATGAACCGGTAGTTCCCATTTTTATAACTACTTTTTTTACGCCTCTATCTAAATAGAAGTCAGCAATCTCTTCCTTGGAATCTTTCCCTGTAAACAATTTCCCTTCGCTGAAACCAGGTAATACGATATCTGATTTAAATGCTAACTCATTAGTCACTTGAATCATCTTCTCTTTACTCTCCCATAGTACAGGTCTTGGATTGGGGTCAAAAGTAACAAGCATACCATTCTCGTGAGCTTTCTCTATAGCTTTAAATGTTGTTTCTAAAGTTGTTTCGCTTAATGCTGGAAAAATTCCTGTAATATGAAGCACCTTTCCATCTGAAAAACTTATTTCATTTAAAATATCTTTAGTTATTCTTGATGCTGCTGCCCCTTTTCTAAAATATAGTACCTCTGGATCTCCCTCATCAGTTCTATTTTTAAATTGAAATCCTGTTGGCGCTTCTTTATATACCTTTACAAAAGTTGCATCTATATTTTCATTTTCTAGATATTTCTTTACATATTGCCCAAATGGATCTTCCCCAACTTGGCTTATATATGTAACTGTATGTCCAAGTCTTCTTAGTCCCATAGCTACATTAAGTTCTGCTCCAGCAATTAACCTTGTAAAATGTTCTACGCTGCTAAGATGCTCTTTAGTATCTGCTAAAAACATTACCATTGGTTCGCCGATTGTAATAATCTCACTCATTTTTTTCACCCTTTCCGTTGCCAATATATAGCAAAACTTTTCTTACTTCCTCTAATTCTCCTCGTATATCTTCATTTCTAATTGGATATTCGATGATTAATGGTACATTATTAGATAACTTCTTTAACATTGCCTTCCAATTAATTTGTCCTTTTGACAGTAAAGTTGTAGTAGGGTTATTATTTAGAAACTCTACATTTTTTAAATGAAATACTGTAATAGCTGAACGTAAGATATCAAATGCATTTTCAGGATCTTCATTCTGCCAATACCAATTTCCTAAGTCGAAAGTATATCCTATTGGTAATGAATTTTTATTTATAATATCAATAGCATTTATTACACATTTCAAATTTCCATTTTCAGGAGTTTGATCATTTTCTATTGTTACTTTAACCTCAAATTTATTAATAATATCTCTTAATTTTTTTATTTCATCTAAACTTAAATCTGCTAAGTCACCTATATTGAATTTTATATGAGTTGCTCCCATCAGTTTTGCTTCCTCAAAATAAACATTAATGTCTGGATTTAATTTCTTTTCGCAAGCTACTTTCTCCGGAACTGAATAATATAATTCTATTCCAAATTCTTTAGCTAATTTATTTATAATCAGAATTTCTTCCGCTAAGTTCTTTAGACATTCTCTTCTTATTTCAGCTATATAAACATCTAACGCCTCTATTTGCTCTAATATTTGCTGTTGTTTTATTCCTTTAACTAATTCATCTTTAAATACTAATAAATTTATACCTAGTTGATTCATAACTATCCCCACTTATTTTTTTATATTTCTTGTTGAGTAATTTAGATGTATTTTAACTGGAATTTCTTCTAAGACAAAATCATCTTTTCTACTTCCATCTATTCTTTCAAATAGTAACTTAGCTGCTCTTTCTCCCATTTCATATGGGTTCTCATCTATTGATGTAATTCCTGGGCCAATTAATCGAGCCCATTTCTCCTCAGCAAAACCAAATATACCGATATCTACTCCAATTCTTATATTTAAATCATATAAGCATTCTATAAGAACCTTTAAAATTTCATCATTATTTGCAAAGAAACAGATATTCTTATCTTTATTTTTATTTATAATATTTTCTATTCTTTCTTTTATTTCTTTTATATCATTTTTTTTGATAATATTAGTTTCTCCTGACGTATTTGGATTTCTAGATAGAAATTCTTCCATTGCTTTCTTTCTCTCTAATCTTGAACTTATCCCATTTATGTCTTCTGAAAAATATACATAATGATCATATTCATTCTTTAGCAACTCATCTAATATGTTTTTTGTTACCTCTGCATTATTCATTGTCACCGAATCATAAATTAATGGATTTATAAATCTGTCCAATAATACTATTGGTTTAAAATTATCACTATCCTTAAACTCTTCTAAATATTTATAGTTATTACCTGTAGTGTTAACTAGTAACCCATCAACTTGGCTGTCTAACAGTGATTCTATATTCTCTTTTTCTCTCTCTGCTAAATTATCAGCATTTGTTACAAGTAACTGATAATTATTTGCTCTACATACGTCATTTATACCCTTAATGAGTAATGAAGAAAATGGATTTCCTATATCTGCAATTGTTACCCCAATTATATTAGAATTTTTAGCTTTTAGTGTTTGAGCTATACGATTAGGTCTATATTTTAATACTTTAATTGCTTCATCTATTTTTTCTTGAGTTTCTTGTGACATAAATTCAAAGTTTTTGTTTAGATATCTAGATATTGTTGTCTTAGAGACTCCTACATAAGCAGCAACATCTGAAATTGTTACGTTCTTTTGTTTATCTGTAGAATTTTTCAGCATAACTTATTCCTCCATTCAATACTTTTATTATCAATCTTAACTGTCAAAGATTCAATAATTTATGCTATTGTTCTCTATTTTTCTTTAACATATTTATTAATTAACCCAACCAGATTAAATTATTTCAATAATACTATTCACCATGGCTTATCGGTTTAGTTTACCGGTTTCTAAATTGACAATATAATGTTAAGACTTTCACCAAAAAATGTCAAGCCATTACTATATATCATTTTATATATTTATCTGATTAAGTTTATTATTCTAGATATCCTTTACAAAACTTTAAATAAAAGGCTTATCCCTATTTCTTTAATACTAGGTTTAATTATATGTGATTCTTTTTATACTCTAAATTCAATAACTTATTGAATTTCTAATTTATGATACCTCAACTGTATTTTCTATTTTATTAGATGCCTTAGAAGTTTTAACAGCAATCATTAAAAATACTGCTAATAAAAGTGAACCTGACATAAATACATATGATGCATCTACTGAACCTGTTATACCATTCAAATATCCTACTACATACGACCCTACAAATGATCCTAATGCGCCCATGCTATTGATTAAGGCACTTGCTCCTCCAGATACATTCTTAGGCAATATTTCTGTAATTATTGCAAAAAATGGTCCATAAGGTGCATACATAACCCCTCCTGCAATTACAAGTAAAATATATGATAGCCAAAAGTTTGAAGTTCCAATTAAATATGAGCCAAAAAATGCAATTGTACCTATTAATAAGTATACCCAAACAAATGTCTTTCTATTTCCGGTACGATCCGAATAATAAGATGATACTAACATCAATACTACTGCTAAAGCATATGGCAACGATGATAACCAGCCTGCTGAAACAATTCCAATTTGAGGACTCGCCTTTAGTATAGATGGTAGCCACATTACAAAACCGTAAACCCCTATGCTCCAGAAGAAGTATTGAAATGATAAAATTATTACCTTTGGTGATTTAAATGCCTCTCTATAGTTTTTTACTGGTTTTATGCCCTTTTGTTCTTCCTCCATTACAATCTCTATATCTTTCTTTTCCTGTTCAGTTAACCATTTTGCTTCCTTTGGTTTATTATCTGAAAGTTTTAACCAAAAGAATGCCCATATAATTGGCGGTATTCCTTCAAGTATAAACATCCATCTCCATCCTACAGAATTTACTAAATATCCTGACACAATAGACATCCATAGAACAGTAGCTGGATTACCTAAAATTAGAAATGTATTTGCTCTTGAACGTTCTTTTTTTGTAAACCAATTACTTAAAAAAATCAACATAGCTGGCATAACAGCACTTTCAATTATTCCAAGTATAAATCTAGTAACCATTAAAACTTTTACATTCGTTATCAAACCATTTGAAGCCGCTAATATCCCCCAGAATATTAAACTCCAAAAAACTAATTTTTTAGCACTTTTCTTTTCTGCAAACCATGCTGCTGGTACTTGGAAAAAGAAATAGCCTAAGAAAAATAATGCAGACAGAAGTGACGCTATTGATGCTGTAATATGCAAAGATTCACCCATGCCTCCTGCAACACCAAAACTGTAATTTGCACGGTCCAAGTAAGCTAGGCTATAAGTAATAAATGCTACTGGTATTAATCTTTTCCACCTTTTAGAAGTTAATTGAATAGTTGATTTATCCATTTTATATCCTCCCATAATAATCATTTTAATTTCCATATAATTTAATAATTAAAAACAATTTCAGCTTATTGTGCAATCATTTGTTTGCTTTAAGAAATTTATTATTCCTTCAATCAGTTGATAATACTATCGATTAATTTCTTGCATTCCCCCATCCGTATTAGAACTATCTCGAATATTTTTTAATTTTTAAAACTTGAATTTAAATTTCAATATTTTTTATACTTTTGCTTTAGTTTATCGTTTTAGTTAACCGGTTTCTAAACTTAATATAATGTTAACGCTTTCATCAAAAGATGTCAAGTAGTATTTATAAAAAGTTAAATCAATTATCTGTATAATAAAAAAGCCACTATAGTTCTAGACGGCTTTACTCTAGAAATTAGTGGTTTAATATTACGCATATAAACTATATATACAAATTTACTTTTTAAGATAGTTTGTTCTATAAATTCAGAGCCTTATAAATAGCTTTAGCAACTCCAGCATTATCATTGGTATCAGTTATATATTTTGCTATTTCTTTTATTTCCGGTACTGCATTTTCCATAGCAACAGATTCAGTAAATTCAGTAAACATTGAGTAATCATTAAAACTATCCCCAATCACCATTACTTCATCTCTTTTTATCCCCATTTTTTCCGCAACTCTTGCTAATATTAATCCCTTTTGTGCATTTTTATTATTTATTTCTATATTTTTAGTAAATGTTGATGCTATAGCAAGTTCCCCTATTGACTCCAATTTGCTCTTTACCTTTTTAGTTGTTTCTTCATCATTATAAAACGCAACAAATTTTCCTATCTTAACATTGCTATTTAAAAAATCGTTTATGTTTTCAACATATTTTAAATTAATAAAATGAGGATGACTTTTAGCTATTTCCATAGCATCTTCAAACGTTGTTTCCGGGTCGAAGACCATAATTCTGTATGCAACTTCAGTTAATGCTTCCTCTCTTGTATTTACACTATATAATCCATCATTAGTATAAATTTCAGCTATAATTTTTTCCTTTAATATCATATCTATAATTTCTCTTGCTTGCTTACTATCAATGTAAATTCCTTCTAATACCTTTCCATTCTCATCTATGTATTCTCCGCCATTTAGAACGACACATTGACATTTTAAATTAGATTCATCAAGCAAAGGTTTAACATCTTCATACATTCTTCCAGTAGAAATTGCAAATTTTACTCCCATTTCCTCAGCCACTTTTATAGCTTCTATATTTTCCTTTGATATCTTATGATTGCTATTAAGCAGTGTTCCATCCATATCAGCTGCAATAAGTTTTATCATCTCTTAATCCCTCCATACTCGTTTATATATTCTACAACATGTATTTACTCAAAATTTTCTTGTAAAATATTTACCTATAATTTCTATTATATACTATAATACAAAAAAAATAAGGCTAAAGATACTTATTCTCTAGCCTCAAATTCTAAATAGAATTAATTATTAATTTTATTCTCTTCTATCTATTTATATATTTTTTCATTTATTTATTATAACTAGTGCCATAATTTCTTACAAACATAAACTGTCTTAAGTAAGATTAACACCTCTATATCATACTTTTTTCTCATGTATATTTACATATAGCTGTGAATATTGCAATTTATATAGAAATTAAATCTTTGACGCTAAAATTAACATTAAGATCATAATTTTCATTTATGTTCTTATATTTTATTTTAGTTGTTTTTTGTTCTATATCAAAATACCAACCTTCTTCGCTTAATTCCCATTCTTTTATATCTAGGAACATGGCAAGCTTTTTATCTCTTAAGTTAACTTGAACTGGAGCTATATCCTTACATATTAAATCTATATTAATTTCTTTAGGCTGCTTGTCATATCCGCCTTCTTTTTCAAATGCAATTTTAACACTATTCTCTCGCTTCACTGATATTAACGTCTTTAAGTATTCACCATTTTTGTAGTTATTAGTTACACCATCGTCTTCATATAATGCAAAGCTTGATTCCTCTGATGGCTCTATTAGAAGCTTAAGTGTTTCTATTGAATCATTATGAATATTAGTTAAGCCTTCAGCAATTGGAATTATTGCTCCACTTCTAAAGAACATAGGAATTGAGTTTAATGAAACTTCAACTTCAATCGTCTGTCCACCTTCATATGTCTGTTTTGTATCCCAATCAAACCAAACAGCTCCTTCAGGTAAATATACTTTTCTTGTTTTTGCACCTTTTTCTAGGACGTTTGCAATCAAAATAGAACTTCCAAGCATAAAATCAAAGCTTTCCTCAAGTAATTTTTTATCATCTTGGAATTCATATATTAAAGGCCTCATAATTGGTGATCCTTCTTTAGATGCTTCAAATAATAATGAATATAAGTATGGTACTAATTTATATCTAAGTTTTATAGCTTCTTTTATATATTTTGTATAAGATGGATACATCCATGGTTCTGTAACAGTATTATCAGTATTACAAGAATGAATTGAAAACCTTGGTTGGAATATTCCGTTTTGAACCCATCTTACAAATAGCTCCGGCTCAGGTGCTGGTCCAAAAAATCCTCCTATATCACATCCTTGATTTGCAACTCCTGAAAGTCCCATTCCAAGCATTACTGGAATATTGAATTTTAAACTCTTCCAGCATGTATTATTATCTCCAGCCCATGTTTGAGCGTAACGTTGAATTCCTGCAAATCCAGCCCTATTCACTATATATGGTCTTATATTGGGATAAACTTCTGTGACTGTTTCCTTTGCCATAAGTGCCATTAAATTTGGCATTATTGGTCTTAAACCACTTATTTCTTTCTTCATACCCTCAAAATGACAAATTGCTTCCGTATTATTTATTTCATACTCATTGTTATCATTCCATATAGATGTAATCCCTAATGAAACTAAAGATTCTTTTAAATGCTTTTTCCATAATTCTCTTCCCTTAGGATTTGTAAAATCTACAAAAGAAGCTTGACCTCCCCAATATCTATCTGTTTGAGATTTTTCTCCTTCGTCATCCTTTATATAAGCACCAGCTTCATCAAATTCTTTGTATAGCGGATTAGAAATTAACATACCTGGTTTTATGTTAGGTGCTACACAAGCCCCTTTTTCATTCAATTGACTTACAAAGTCTGCTGGATTTTTAAATCTATCATAATTCCAATTGAACACATATCGCTTTCCATCTTCCCCTGTAGTATATCCTGATGACATAAAGAAACCATCACAAGGAATTCCTTCTTCCTTACATCTATCTAAAAATCGTAAGATAGCTTTATCTGAATCTTTATCTAATTCTGTGTAATACATAGTTGATCCCATATATCCTAATGAGTACTTTGTAGACATTGCAGTTTTTCCTGTTAAATCAGTATAATTTCTCACCACATCTTTGATTTTAGGTCCATAAATAAAAAATGTATCTAATTCTCCACCATCAGCACAGAAATAACTGTATTTATTCCAATACCCACTTCTTTCACATCCCATATCAAATGTAGAATCATATGAATTGTTATAGAATATTCCGCTAGCTATGTTATTTTTATTATTAAATTTTATATAAAAAGGTATATGCTTATATAATGGATCTGTATGTTCTGAATCATATCCTATAGTATCCACATTATGCATTCTCATTCTTCTCTTTTTCTTATTTAAATACCCAGCTTTTTCTCCAAATCCATAGAAATAATCTTCATCATCCATACATGAATAATGATAAATTCTTCCTAAGCTATCTTTTACATATGATTTTTCTTTTAAATCTGAATGTAGCATATTACCTTGCTTATCTGTAATCTCTACTCCAAAAGGTTCTTTATAAATATTTATATTTATACTTTTTGTAGCTAATACAATATAATTACCTAAATCTTCATATCTGCTGCTAATTGCCTCTACTTGTTTTCTTTCATCTTTTAATAACTCGTCCATTTTATCTTTCCAAGCTGTCATAACTAAAGCGTATGATGCTTCTTCTTGAAACTCCTCATCAAAAGTACAGCGAATTCTTACTATATCATCATTTAAAAGTATAATTCTATATTTAGCTGCATTGGTAGTGATTTCTAAATAATTATCAATATTTTTTAGACTTATAATTTTATTACTTATCTTCATAATGCTATCTCCTAGTATATTTATTTTATAATTTTTACCTTATTTACAATATAAGCCTCATCTTATCAACTATTTTAGCAAACTGAGAAATGCTTATCTACTTCTCAATAATACAGTTCACAAAATCTATGACTCCATCTTCAACTTCATCCCTAATATCTAAATAATATTGTATTTCATGACGATATCCTGAATAAACTTTTGTCTTTACCATGTGCCCTGTTTCTGCAAGCCAATTCGACACAGCATAAACGCCTTCTCCGTACAGACCAACTGGATCTTTATCTCCTGCAATATTGTAAACTTTAATTGATGTTGGCACTTTTTCTGCCCACTTAATTCCAACAATATCACTCATCAAATTCGCAAAATAATATAGTGAACGTATATTAGGCTGCATTAGAAGATCACTATATATATCTCTTGCATGGTCCGCATTTACATCAGGATCACCACATGCCCAGGTATTTGAAGTAACAGGATTTTCTTCATAACGTTCTGTATTCCACATCCACCCCATGAGCATCTCTAAGCAAGAAGGATCAACCTCTTCCCCCTTGCCTTCATCTATTAAATTTTTAAAAACAGGTATTACTGAACTCGCTGTTGGAATTACTCCTGAAGTTCCACATAAAATCAAACCATCAATTCCTTCTCCATAAATAGTAGAATAACATCTAGCAATCATCGATCCCATGCTATGCCCAAACATGAAATAAGGTAAACCTGGATATTCGTCTTGGACAATTTTGCGAAGAGTATGTTCATCCTCCACCATTGTCATATAACCTTTATCTCCCCAATCACTCCAATTGTTTGAAACATAAGCGGTTTTTCCATGACCTACATGATCATCCGCTGCAACTATAAAACCTGCGTCATTCAATTTTAATATCATGTGCATATATCTACGTGAATGTTCATGATAACCATGCACAAGCTGGATAATTCCCCTTGGTTTACAAAAAGGAGTATAAATCCAAGCTTGTACCATATCCCTTTTATTAAATGATTCAAAACTTTTTTCTTGAAATGCCATAATAAATCTCCTTTGCTTATATAAATTCTTAAACTACCTTTTCAATTATTAGATAAATACCTTACAGCTTGGACTTATGCATTTTAAAATATGCTTTACCAGAAATGATAGGTACTCTTTTGTAACCACAAGGGTCATAATATGCAGTGTTACATTAGAGAATAAGTTTCAGGCATTTCTTCATCAGAAGTTGTTCCATATTTGCTTGTCACCAGCTTGTCTGGGGAACATGCAGAAATGGTGCAACTTCTGATGGTAGAAATCCTAAACTTATTCTCAGTAACCGAAACAACAGAGTACCTGTCCTTTCGGTGAGTCATGGTATAAGTCTAGGTTTAAGCATTCAGTACTATTCGTCTCCCATACCAATTAAATCAAATCTTTCACAAGAAACAACAATATCAAATTCTTTCTTTACTGGTTTCTTGCATTTTACTAACACTGTTCTATCTGATAATTCATAATACCATCCTTGTTCTGCTTTTTCCCAAGATGATTTGTTTAAGAAACGAGGTATTTGTTCATTGTCTACAGAAACCCAATATGCACCTTTCTCTTTACTTACTAATTTAATTGTAAGATCAGATATTCCACTTTCATAACTTCCTGTTGTCTTGAAAGAAATTTTCTTACGTGCTCCTCCGCTTACATTGATTTCTGTCTTTTCATATATACCTTTTTCAAAATCATTAGTTACACCATCATCATTATAGAAATTAAAGCTTCTTTCTGCTTCTCCACCTATTAAAATGTCTAATGTCTTCATTTTATCAGTAGTAATATGCTTTACTTCTTCATTTGTTATGAAAATTCCATCTCCTCTTAAGAACATAGGAATACTGTTAAGGGTAACTGGAATTTCTATTACTTGTCCGCCTTTATATGCAGCCATATTGTTATTCATATCATACCAAGTACAGCCTTCTGGCAAGTAAAGTTTTCTTAACTTCGCTCCCTTTTCCAATACATTCGCAACTAAAACAGATGGCCCAAACATAAATGTCATATATTGATCATCATAACAATTAGCATCATCTTGGAATTCCATGAGTAATGGACGCATTATTGATTTACCAGTAGTATGAGCTTCATACATTAAAGAATAAAGATATGGTAACATTCTATAACGTTGACTATATGCATTACGTACAAATTCATTATTTTCTTCATACATCCATGGCTGAGTAACAGTATTATCATTATTAGCTGAATTAATGCAGAATCTTGGCTGGAATATACCATTTTGTATCCATCTTAGTAATAGTTCTCCCTCTGGAGCACCTCCTGCAAAACCTCCAATATCACAACCTGTATTTGCTACTCCTGATAATCCCATTCCAACAATAGTTGCTATATTAAATTTTAATGTACGCCAATCTGTTAAATTATCTCCTGCCCATGTTTGTGCATACCTTTGAATACCTGCAAATCCGGCACGATTTATAATATATGGACGACGATTAGGATAAAGTTCAGCTACAGCTTGCTTTCCAACATAAGCCATCAAATTAGAATGCATTATTTTAAGTTCAGCCATAGTACCTGGTTTTCCATCAAAATCACATACAGCATTACGATCCTCTATTCCATCATATTCGCAATTGTCATTCCAAACAGTTATAGTTCCTTTACTTAAAATATTTTCTTTAAGTAGCTTCTTCCACGTTTCTCTACCAGATGGCTTAGTAAAATCTACAAATCTTCCAACACCGCCCCACCAACGGCCATTATAATCTCCTTTTCCATCTGGATTTTTAATAAATACATCATTTTCTTCAAATTCTTTTTTATAAGGATGCTTAGCTAAAATACCTGGTTTTAAGTTTGGTATAACATTAAGGCCCATTTCATTCATTTTTTCCATAAATTCATCTGGATTCGGAAATCTCTTTTTGTTCCAATTGAAAATATATCTTAAATTATCTTCTTCTCCAGAAGAATAACCAGATGCTAATTTAAAGTTGTCTATATACATTTTTTCATCAAAATGCTTTTTAATTACTTCATATATTTCCTTATCGCAATCTTTTTCGAGTTCAGCATAATACATTGTAGAAGCTGTATAACCTAAGCTTTGTTTAGGAGGCATTGCCTGCTTTCCTGTAAGTTTTGTGTAATTATCTAAGACTTGTTCAACTTTTGGTCCATTGACAAAGAATATATCAATGTCTCCTCCATCAGCTTGATAATAACTATAACGAGGCCAGTATCCACTAATTTCATTACCCATATCAAATACTGAATCATAGGAATTATGATAGAAAAGTCCAATGGCATGATGATTATTGTTATTTAACTTAATATAAAATGGGATATGTTTATATAAAGGATCTCCAAATTCAGGATCATGCCCAATTGCATCTTTAGGCGACATACGCATTCTTCTACCCATTTTATCTAACTTTCCAGTCTTTTCACCAAATCCGTAAAAATGATCATTTTGTAAATCAACTTCATTATAATGAGAAATTCTTCCTAGTTGATCACATTCAAAAGCTCTATCTGCAAGATCACTATATAACTTTTCTCCATTTAATTTATATATAGAAAAATGTAATGGTGATTTAGCTAGTACTAATTTTAATGTTTTTGTATAAAATATAATTTCTTTTTCATTTTCTTTAAAAGGAATATCTAATGCTTCTATTCTTTCACGTTCTTCTGCAAGTAAAGAATCAAAACGATCCTCCCATGCAGTCGTAACCAATGTATAAGATGCTTCCTCAAACTTTCTATCAAAAGAAGCTCTAACACGTATAATATCATCTGACATAAAAATTATTTTTATATCTGCGGTATCCCCCTTCACTAAATAACCATTCTGTATTCTATTTATAGACATAAATTCCTTTAATAACATGTAACTTCCTCCTAAACTACTAATTTATACTTATTAATCTATCAACAACCTATTAAGACGTAGATTGCCCGTTTATAAACTTGTTATATAGGTTGTTGAATTATGATTTTTTTCAACAACTGTCAAAACTCAATTATTTAACAACCTATATCTATATAACATTATGAGAGTAGCAAAATAACTTAACTGATACTATTCATTAAATTATCTTGTGTAAAATTCTGTTTCCAAACATCCTCATATTTATATCCAGTAAGACTTTCAACAACTTCTTTTGTGTTTGAGTCAACATCATCTTTTAAACCACCATTTTTCAAACGTTCAACTTCATCTATTAATATCTGATGAGTTTCTTTATTAAGCTTAAAAGTAAATGCAAGTATTAATGATAATGCAAACAAACCAACACATCCAATAAGTAAAACATATCCAATAATCTGTACTGTTTGAGGAGATTGAACCTCTTGACCTTTAACAAATCCTCCTTCTTGCAACACAACGCCGATTAAAAATGTAGCAATAGCTACAGTGCTCTTTCTAGTAAAAGTCATAACTGCTGCAAAAAGTCCCTCTCTTCTTTTCATCGAAACAATTTCATCAACATCAGGAATAAATGGGAACACTGTCCAAGGAGTTAGAACCGCCAAGGATCTAAATGCAAAGTAAACTATAGATATTCCAAGTAAAATAGCAGTCTTAGCTTCAGGATCAGCTAAATAAACTCCATAATATGCTAGTACACTTAATATCATAAATGTATACGTAATCTTATATAATTTAGTAGGTCCAAGTTTTAAAAATAAAATTCCACCTATAATTGTTCCTGGTATACCAATAATGCTAAATGAAAGCAAATATGCACCAAAAGATGATGAAACCTTTAAATTATAAACACAGAAAAATAAAAATACAGCATTAAATATATCCCCAGCAGTAAACGATAATAAATACAGTCCCAAATGTTTCCTGAAACTTTTTAGCTTAAATGTAGATGCATATTCCCCAAGCACTTTTAAGTAATCACTAAAATTCCTATTCCCTTTAGATTGAGATGCAGCCAATAATTCTTGCTCCATCGCTGGTGTAATTTCTCTTTCCCAAGTCGCTTTATATGTTATAAATATACAAATCGCATACAATATTGCAAAAAATAATCCATTATAGAAATATGCATAAGGATTCTTTTGGCCAAAATGTCCAATCAATTGTGCAGGAACAAAAGTCCCTAAGAACTGACCTAAAGAAGAAATAACTAATCTGCAAGTAGAAATTTTAGTTCTATCAGAGTAGTTAGTTGTCATTTCAGTCGGTAGTGTTTCCCATGGAATTAATACCATGGCTGCAACTATTTCAAATAATAAATAGCAACTTAAATAAAACCAGTAATTCATTCCTATTGTCCATATTAATACATAAATTGCCATTAATGGCGCTCCAATTAATAAAAAGAAACGACGTCTTCCAAATATCTTTCCAAGCTTAGTTTTATAAAAATTATCAGATATACTACCTATAAAAAGACTGGCAATTGCATCTACAAAACGAGCAACTGCAACAATAGATGCCCCTTGTATAGGTGTAAGTCCACAATAAGTTGTATAGAAAAACAATAAGAAAGCTCCAATTATTGTAAAGGCTCCGCCGCCCATTATATCAACTAATCCATATCCAATACATCTAGGTAAAGTAATCTTTTTATCTTTTATAGACATATAATCTACCTCTTTCTTTAATTAATATTTTTAATTAGCAATCTTCTATTTAAATATTGAAGTATTCCTTTGCATTGTTGTAGCATATACCTTCAACAACTGTTTTTAGCAATTTAATATTTCCTGGTACTTCACCATTTTCTACCCATTCTCCTATTAAATTGCAGGCAATTCTTCTAAAATACTCATGTCTTGTATATGATAAGAAACTTCTAGAATCCGTTAACATTCCAACAAAACGGCCTAATAATCCAAGATTTGCTAACGCTTTCATTTGTTCAATCATTCCATCTTTATTATCGTTAAACCACCAAGCTGCACCGAATTGCATTTTTCCTGGAATCCCCTCTCCCTGAAAATTTCCTATCATAGCTCCAAGAACATAATTATCCTTTGGATTCAACGTATATAAAATTGTTTTAGGAAGTGAATTTTCCTTATCTACAGAATCTAAAAGTCTAGATAATGGGTACGCTATACTCTCATCATTAATTGAATCAAATCCTGTATTAGGGCCTATTTTTTCGAACATTCTATTATTATTATTCCTTAGCGCAGCTATATGAAGCTGCATAGCCCATCCAAGCTCATGATAAAGTTTAAATACATGTGTTAATGTATAAGTTTTGTACTTCTTTTCTTCATCAAGGCTTATTACTTCACCATTTAAGGCTCTAGCAAATATAGCTGCTGCATCTTCTTTTGATGCATCTGCATAAACTACTATCCCATCTATACCATGGTCTGCTATCCTACATCCAACCGAATGGAAATACCTTACTCTTGAGTCAAATGCATTTAGAAATTCATCATAATTACTTATAGTGATCTCCGATATTCCTTCTAATTTTTTTACCCATGAAACGAAACCATCTAAGTTTATTTCTATTCCTTTATCTGGTCTGAAAGTTGGTAAAACATTTACATTAAAACTCTCGTCTTCTTTAATCTTAATGTGATATTCTAAAGTATCAGTAGGATCATCAGTTGTACATATAGTTTCAACCTTTGATTTTGTAATTAAATCTCTTGCTCTAAATCCTTCTCCACTTAACAATTCGTTTGCTTTTTTCCAAATTGCTGGAGCAGTTTCTTCATCAAGCGGTTCATATATTCCAAAGAACTTTTGAAGCTCTAAGTGAGTCCAATGATAAAGAGGATTTCCTATAGACATAGGTATGGTTTTTGCCCAAGCTAAAAATTTATCATAATCACTGCCATCACCTGTAATATATTTTTCATCTATACCATTGCATCTCATTGCTCTCCATTTGTAGTGATCCCCGTACAACCATGCTTCAGTTATGTTATTAAATTTTTTATTTTCATATATCTCCTTAGGATCAATATGACAATGATAATCTATAATAGGCATATTCTTTGCATAATTATGATATAACTCCATAGCTGTTTTATTAGATAATAAGAAATTTTCATCCATAAATTTCTTCAAATTCATCATCCTACTTTCAAATAAAAGTTTAATATTTGTAAAGCATTGAATGGATTTTCTTTAACGGTACACACTCTGCTAATTAGAGTACATTATCGTAATCTTTATATATCCAACACCCTACTATAACGTTTTCTTTTACACTAATCTTTGTAAATTTTCATTACTTAGATTATGTTCCCAATTCTAATATTTCTTTAAATCTTCATAATCTAAGCAAGATTGTTAGTTAGTACAATTTGTGTTATAATATATTTCTTAATAATTTTCTTAGCATTTTTATCATTCTTTGTTTATATTATTTGCCAGAATATAATAAACTGGAATGATAAAAATGTTATTTTTTTACATATCTCAATTTCACCATAAACTATCTGCATTCTAAGTACTTTTCTAAAGTAGACCTAACAGCACCAGTTCCAGAAATCATTTCGGTGAAATAACCTTCAATTTTTTCTCCTAATCCTATAACATAAAGATCTACGCCAAAAATTTCTTCATTCATTAGTATCGGTTTTAGAGTATCTCCTAATTGTTCTATAGTGCCTAATTTTATATTAGCTACATATTTCTTTAGTTCATCTAATAATGGATCTGGACTCAATTCCATTGCATTACCATCATCAGCTATTCCCATTAAATATCTGCACCAACCTGCAATAACAAGCGGAATGTATTTAAGGTTTTTAGTATCTAAATCTACTCTATCTCTGTAAGCCTTGATTGTCTCCCCAAATCTTATACCAACCTTTTGAGATGTATCTGATGCAATCCTTTGAGGAGTATCTGGTATATATGGGTTCGGAAGTCTAACTTCAAGTACTTCTTTAATAAAATCTTCAGGTTTTAATATTCCAGGATCAACAACAACTGGCATTCCTTCGTCGTACCCAATCTTTTCTACTAGTTTCTTTAGAGCTTGGTCTTTCATTTCGTCTGCAATTAAATTATATCCAAGTAAACATCCAAATACTGCTAAAGAAGTGTGTAGCGGATTTAAACAAGTACAAACCTTCATTTTTTCAACTCTCTCGACTGTTTCTCTGTTTGTTAAAAATACTCCAGCCTCTTCTAATGCCATTCGTCCATTTGGGAAATCATCTTCTATAACAAGATACTGAGGTCCTTCTGCATTTACAAAAGGTGCAATATAAGTATTCTTATTAGTACATATAATCTCAGTACTGTCAAAACCGTTTTCTCCTAAAGTATCTTTAACACTTTGAGATGGTCTAGGCGTAATTTTATCTATCATACTCCAAGGGAACGATACCTTTTTATCATCATTGATATATTGTAGAAAGCCTTTATCAACTAATCCATTTTCAGTCCACTTCTTTGCTATTGTTTCCATTGCATCATGAAGCTTTTCACCATTTTTTGAACAATTGTCCATACTTACAAAAGCTATTGGAAGTTGTCCATTCTTATATCTCACATATGTTAATGAAGTAGCTTTAGCAATAATACTTACAGGATGTTCCAATCCATCTGTTGTATCTTCTTCAGATAGATTTTTTACGCTATAACCTTTTTCAGTTATCGTAAAACTTGCTATTTGTAATAATGGATTTGAAAATATATCTTTCAATCTATTCCAATCTTGTCCTCTTGAATAGTCACAAGCTAGGCTTTCTCCTATGCTTCCTACAACTTTTTTCTCCAAGCTTCCATCTGGCTTCATAATTACTAACAAACTTAAATCATCATGAGGCGCATAAATTTTATCTATTATTTCATAGTCATATCCTTCTACAGCAACAATACCTCCAGTTACTCTTTTATTGTTTAAAAGTTCTTGTTGCAACATCGCTATAAAGCCTCTAAATATATTTCCTGCTCCAAAGTGCACCCAAGTAGGATTTTCCTTAGTTAAAGTTGACATCTTATCATGATCAAACCTTGGAAGTTCTATTCCAGCATTTTCCCATAACTCGCTGTTTTTAATACTTCCTTTGCTTAGTATTAATTTGGCATTATTCATTCCTATTTTCACCTCTTTAAAACTACTATTAATAGCATTACCAATTTTAATTATCTTTTTCTTAGGATTAATAAATCCAAGATTTTATTGCAATCTCTAATTTTATTTATTCTTAAGCCTTATTTAGTTCTTTGTAGTGTATCCCATATCCCCCAGATATACATAATTCCAAGAGCTCTATCATAAAGTCCATAACCTGGTCTACACTGCTCATTCCATATATGTCTTCCATGATCTGGTCTCGCATATCCAGTAAATCCAAATTCATGGTAAGCTTTTACTATGTCACATATATCTAATGAGCCATCACAAGTTCTATGAGATGTTTCAATAAAATCACCATTTTCATAAATCTTTACATTTCTAATATGAGCAAAGGCAATTCTGTTTCCAAATTCTCTTATCATTGCTGGCACATCGTTATTAGGATTTGAGCCTATAGCACCGCTACAAAGAGTAAGGCAGTTATATGGACTATCAACAAGCTTTAATAATCTTGCTAAGTCGTTTCTACTTTTAACTATCCTTGGTAAACCAAATATTGACCAAGGTGGATCATCCGGATGAACTGCCATCTTAATATCATTGATTTCAGCTACAGGAATAATTTGCTCTAAGAAATATTTCAAGTTATTCCATAAATCTTCTTCTGTAACATTTTTATATGCTTCAAAAAGTTGTGTCAGATTCTTTAATCTTTCTGGCTCCCAACCTGGCATTGTAAGATCTGGATTTGATGCTATCTTGTTAACCAACTCCATTGGATCTATATTTGTAATCCTTGCTTTTTCATAGAAAAGAGCTGTTGAACCATCTTCTGTTTTTTTATACAAGTCAGTTCTTAACCAATCGAATACTGGCATAAAGTTATAGCAAATTACTTTTACACCAACTTTGGCTAGTTTCTCTATTGTCTTTTTATAATTTTCAATATACTTATCTCTAGTTGGAAGTCCTAATTTAATATCCTCATGAACATTAACACTTTCAACAACATCTAAGTTAAATCCATATTTATCAGCTGATTTCTTTACTTCAAGAATTTTTTCCATAGGCCATTCATCACCAGCTGCCATATCATGAAGAGCCCAAACAATCGTTTCTACACCGGGAATCTGTTTAATTTGCTCAAGTGTTACGGTATCGTTACCTTCACCATACCATCTGAAACCCATTTTCATAATAATATACCTCCTGTCATTTTATCTAATTTGGTTTTACCGTATAGTTTTTTTGCCAGCATATAAAGAGTTTAAATTGAATGCTCTATATAGGCCTCACCTCCCTAAATTGAAAATTCATTTTAATATCAGATGATTTTATATCATAGCATCTAATATTTAAGTGTGTTATATAACCCTAATCTTTGAAATAATTAGGATAACTTTCTCTTACTTGTGTTTTATCAAAGATGACCATATTTAAATGCTTCTTCATTAATTCTTCTGCCATATCTGGATTTTTATTTTTTATAGCATTAAATATTTCTTTATGCTGCAGATAGATATTATCCCAACTAGAATTAACTGTTAATCTTAATACACGAATTCTTTGAAATTCGGTACTTCCATCATTAATACTATTCCATATCCTCTTTTTGCTGCATCCTTCAAAAATTATCTTGTGAAATTCTTCATCTGTATTAAATAATTTTTTATAGTCTTTATTTTCTATATACATTTTTTGAAACTTTAAATTCATTTCCAAAGCCAATACATTTTCCTTTGGAAATTCCATGCAGGCTTCTTTTACTACAGCTCTTTCTAAATGCTCACGTAAAAATCTTTCTTCTTCAACAGCAGATAAGTCAATTAATGAAACAACTGTGCCTTTCTGAGGATAAATTTGTACTAAGCCTTCTTGAGCTAATCGAACAAAAGCCTCTCTAACTGGAGTTCTGCTTACATTATATTTTTCAGAAAGTTCTTTTTCAGAAATGCTTGTACCAGGTTCAAGATATAGATTAATAATTTCTTCTCTGAGATTATGATATATAACCTTACTCGTAGAATTCTTACTTATTTTAAAAGTCATACTTATATTCTCTCCCATTGACGTGTTTTACCATACTTGTATGGTAATTATGAGTATAGTCTCGCTGTCTAAGAATCGTTTACAAAGATTTGTATAGTAAATCTTTTCACTTGCTTTTCCCTAATTGCTATGATTAAATTATAGCTATACAACTATATAAAAAATATGTTTTAATTGCTTCAAAACTTGCAAAAATTGCTATAGTAAAATATAATGTATCTCAGTTTTATTAAAAATCACTTATACAAATAATCTCTTTCGCAATTTAAAACGTTTAATTGTTTAATAATTCAGTAATTTTATCGCAATTTATACAATTCGTCGAAGAGGTGATATCAATGAAAAGAAAAATACATGAGTTTTTTACACGAAAACATATGCTTTCCAGTGACTACGAAATCTTTCACTTCTTAAATACTGATGTGCCATTTCAATACCTACACAATCATGACTTTTATGAGTTTTATCTATACCTTTCTGGAGATGTTACATATTTGATAGAAGGTAAGTCATACAATCTAAAATCAGGTGACATAGTATTAATTAATACAAGAGAACTACACCGAGCTGTTATTAATAGCATGAAAGTGCCTTATGAGCGTATTGTACTCTGGATCAACAAATCTTTTCTACATGAATTGTCAACGCCAGAAACGGACCTTACACAGTGCTTTGAAAACATAGAGAAATCAAATGTTATAAGAGCTGATTTTCAAATTCAGCAGAATGTAAGGGCACAACTTAGCAAGCTACTTGAACTTGAAAACTACAAAGGCTTAGGTAAAGATTTGCTATATAAAGCCTATATTATAGAACTTATAATACAGTTAAATAATCTTGTTTTAAGTCATAAATCTGATTTTGACATTGATGTGACGAAGAGCAGCTTAATTGATGGAATAGTTGAATATATTAATAATCATATTAATGAAGAACTTACAATTGATGAGCTTTCTAAAGAATTTTATCTTAGTAAATTCCATTTATCTAGAGAATTCAAAAAGTATACTGGTACTACAATCCATAGGTATATCGTACAAAAAAAATTAATACAAGCTAAAGAATTAATTCTTAAAAATCATCCGATAAATAGCGTTTACAAACAATCTGGATTTGGTGATTACTCAAATTTTTTTAGAGCCTTTAAGAATGAATACAGCATTTCCCCTAAACAATTCTATGAACTTATGGTTGAATCTAATTTGAAGAAATAATAAACATTAGAAATTTTATGATATATAGTTTTATAATAAATATTTCAATAGCTTTTTCTATTAAAAAAAGGAAATAACTTATTTAAATTTATCTTATATATATCTTTTTTAATAACAAAACCGTGCTAAAATCTATATGATTAGAGAATAACTGGACAAGGCATATAATGTAGAGAACTAATTGCAACATATGTACATCAACGAAATACTTTAAGGATTTTACTTAATTCTCTAATTAATAAATTTTAAATGAACAAGATACAAACTCATTATTAATAATTTATTACAAGAATAGCATATGTAAGTACTATTCTTGTAATTTTTTGTGTAGATATATATAATTTATTTAAATGTACACCAAAACTTGTTAAAATAAAAAATTCGTAAATAATTTGAATAGGCTTTTTTGAGGTGAAAATATGAAAGCAAATGTAGAAATAGTTCTTGGATTTCTTGGCTCTGGAAAAACGAGGTTTATAAATTCTATGCTAAAAAGAAAAGAATTACAAGATGAAGCTATCGTTGTTATACAAGATGAATTTGGAGACTGTCAAATACAGGATGACTTGAATAATAAAAATCCAATAGTAGTAATTAATGTTGATAAGAATAAAGAAATTGATGAAAGTTATATAACCGAAATCGTAAGTAAACATGCTCCGAATAGGATTTTTATCGAAATAAATGGTATGAAAGATTCTACTAAAGTAATTAATATATTTAATACAAAAAAGATAAAGAGTATATGTAGAATTGATAACATAATAAATACTATTGATACAACAAGCTTTAATATGTATTTCAGAAATATGAAAAGTATTATTAGCACTCATATTTTAAATAGTGAAACTATAATTTTGAACAATGTAGTCGAGTTAGATAAAAAAGAACTTTTAAACATACAAAAAGAAATTGAAAATATTAATGAGACTGCTGATATACTAAGGCATTTATACATAACAGATGATAAAATATCAAATAAAAAAGAATATGTAAAAACTACAAGGCATGGTTTTTCATTCTTTAATACTTTTTTATATTCAGGTTTTGTACTATTTTTATTCATTTTTTTGATTACGATGTCAACATTAAATATTAAGATATCCAGTGCGTATTTAGATAGATTCAAAAAATTTTATGATGTATTTATAAGCATATTAATTCAAGGTTTTCCCTTCATTCTTATTGGGAGCTTTGTATCTTCAATAATTCAAATTTGTATATCAAGAGATACATTTATTAAACTATTTTCAAAAAATAGTTTTTTATCTTGTGTAATTGCAGCTTTTGCAGGCTTATTATTTCCAATATGTGATTGTGGGACAATCCCTGTGGTTAAAGGGCTTATGAAAAAGAATGTTCCTATAGCAGCAGGAATTACATTTATGCTTGCAGCGCCAATTGTAAATCCAATAGCAATTATTGCAACTCTCTATGCTTTTCCAGGTATGGTATCTGTCGTAATTTACAGGTTAGCTGCTGGAATATTAATCTCTGTTTTAGTAGGTTTAATTATGCAGTTTACTACTAAGAAGGATGAAGAAATTTTAAAAAATAATTCTGATATAGATACATGTGATTGCGGTTTTTGTGATGGTAAACAGGATTATTCAGAAAGTAATCTACAAAAAGTCAAGGCAATATTCGTTCATGCAGGAGATGAATTCTTTAATATAGGTAAATATATGATTATTGGAACTTTTTTATCTAGTATTTTTCAAAGTATGACATTTATAAGTAGCAATACTTACATTTCTAATGATAGTAGAGTTTCTCTTCTTGTAATGATTTTATTATCTTTCTTACTTTCAGTTTGTTCAACTTCAGATGCATTTGTTGCCAAAGGTTTTTTAAGAGCCTTTCCAATAAGCTCTATACTTGGATTTTTAGTAGTTGGACCCATGTTAGATGTAAAAAATACAATGATGCTTTTTGGAAGCTTTAAAAAGAAATTTGTAATAAAATTAATATTTACTATTATTTTAGTGTCATTTAGCATTTTGATTAACTGCAAATTAACTTGATAATATTGAAAAATAGCTCAATATATTATCATATATTCCATAGCTATTATAGATAAATTAATTGAAGGGGGTAGCATATGAAAAGAATTAGTTCAGATATAATTATTAAAATACTGATATTGCTATGTTTTGGGATATTTTACTTTAAGATAATTAAGAATAATGAAATAATAATGTATGTACATCCAAGAATTATTCCATTTGCTATTTTAGGAATGCTAGCAATGTTTGCAATCGCGATATTCCTAATTACAGACAGTCGTCGCACCAAAAAGAAGAATATCAAGTTAAGAAATTATGTAATCTTCATAATTCCCTTAGTTATGGTATTTTTCATGCAAAGTACTAGTGCAAATTCTTCAATAAAAGCTGATGATATGGGGGGAAATTTTAGCGGATTATCAAGCACTAATTTAACTTATGACAATTCTAAGCCTAATCCTTCAAACCAAAAGATTAACAATGCCGAACAGGGTAAATATGATGATGATTTATATATCAAAGATAATGTTATAGAAGTAGATATCAACAATTTTCTGCACTCCTTTGATGAACTCACAGAGAACGCAAATAAATATGATGGACAAGAAATAGAAATAACAGGATTTGTTTATAAAGACACAACCCTTAACGATAATGAATTCATAGTGGGTAGATTTGTAATGGCGTGTTGTGCAGCTGATTTACAAGTTGTAGGAATTAAATGTGATAGTAATAGTCAAGAAATCTACAGTAAGGATACATGGGTAAAAGTAAAGGGCAAACTTAAAACTGAAACAGTTAAGTATGCAGTGAACCCAGTTATAGTAGTCGAACATATAGAAAAAGATCCTAATCCCAAAACTGAATACTTATATCCATTTTAAAAATCCTTAACTATCTAGATTGAATATGTCATAAACTGTGCCAAATATAACGATTAAAAAATTATCTTTATATAAAAAAATAAACTATGCCACTTTCATTTAGTGTTTTATTAGCATAAAGAGCTATATAAACATTAAATGAAAATTAGCATAGTCATATAAGGCATAATCCCCAAAACAACAAGTCCAGTTGCCTAATAATTATTTTATAATTTTAAATTCATATCCTTGTCCCTTTAAATATTCTATAACTTCTGGCAAAGCTTTTGCTGTTTCTTCTTTTCCGTACGTATCATGCATTAATATTATTGCTTTTTCCCTGTTTGCCACAGTTTTTATAACTTCTTGTTTTAACTGTTCTGCTTTTTTAGAAGCACCTTCTGCATCTCCAGATAACGAATTCCAATCAATTTGATGATAATCCTTGTCATGCAATGCTTTGTCCATAGCTTCTGCTCCTGACGGATCTTTCTTGTCCCAAGTCATTTGTCCTCCTGGAAATCTAACAGCTCTTGTTGAAAAATCTTCTCCTAAAATATTTTTCAAAGATTGATTTGTTTTCTCAAAATCGGACATACAATTCTCCAAATTTATTTTTCCATTTGGATATAAGTAGTTATAATCATGCGAATAAGTATGATTACCTATTGCATTACCTTCATCAAACTCCCTTTTTACTAAATCTTTGCTTGCCTGATCTTTATCTATATATTTTCCTATAAGGAAGAAAGTTGCATGTACATCTTCTTTCTTAAGAATATCTAATATCTGAGGGGTAACTGTTTCTGATGGCCCATCATCAAAAGTCAAATAAACAACTTTCTTACCATCAGCTCCATCAGGCCTTTGTCCTTTCATTTGCTGATTTAAATATTTTTCTACAAATGCTGAGTTTTCTACTTCTGAATTACTTTCTGATTTAAGTTCGTCACTATCCGTTTCACTTTTACTCTGATTATCACTTGATTCAGATTTTGCATTCTGGTTACCATCAAGTGCTTGTACAGTTTTTGTATTATTTGAAAATCTTTGCATTACTATGTTACCTACTGTTATAACCAATATGGAAATAATAATAAATAGAATTGTGATCTTTGCTACTTTAATGTTTTTATTTGGGTTATTCCTATTGTTATACTTCATTTTTCATCCCTCTTATGTCTTATCTATGTGTGTCTTAATAGTTTTTTATTAGATAGCAGCATATTAAGTATATGTTGCAATTGAATTCTATAATTTACCTTAACTAAATATTCGTCTTATTAGAACTTTTAAGGTTAAGTATACTATTGCAACATATATACTGAGTATTTGTAGCTAATTATTTAAAAATTCCTTGTGTAAATTCATCTAAATCAACATCATGGTTTATTCCATTAACAAATCCTGTCTCACTGTATTGATGTCCAACTCTTGAAAACCATATTTTATTTGTTGGCAGGTTTTGAAATGGAGTATTATTATAATTTGCTTCCCATAAAGGATAGTTAGATAATCTGCCGTCTAGATTGCTAATGAAGCTACTATATGTGTATATACCTATATCCATATTACTTACTTTCTTGAATTCGGCTATAAATCTTAAAGCATAATCCATAATGTCAAATCCTGTAGCTTCTATATCTAACATTGGCTTCAAATCGTTTCTTTTATCCTTTATACTATTATAAAAATTATCGGCTTGAGTTTCTGGAGCACTTGTCCCAACTAAGAAGTGATAGAAACCAACCTTTAATCCAGCTGATGAAGCCCCATTATAATTAGCCTGTAAATACGGATCTATAAAAGTTGTTCCTTCAGTTGCTTTTATATACACTAATTGAACTCCACTTGCTTTTACTGAATTAAAATCTATGTACCCATCATAATTACTAATATCTATACCATAATATTTGCTTAAAGTGTTCCCACTACTGCTTGAACCAGAAGAACTTTGACCTGGAGTGCTTCCACTACTACTTGATCCAGTAGAACTTTGATTTGACGCACTTCCGCTGCCACTTGGTCCAGAAGTATTCTGACTTGAATCTTCATACCTCTTACCATCAGATCCAATCTTATATCCATCTTTAGTAGTGTTAGTAAGCATTTTTCCTGTATCTTTATCTAAGTAATACCACGCTCCATTAAGATAAGCCCATCCTGTTGCCATACTTCCATCATTATTAAAGTAATACCAATTATTATTTATAGTAATCCATCCAGTTTCCATATCTCCGCTATCAGTAAATTTGTATGTTGTACCGTCTATCTTATTAATACCAGTTACCATACTTCCATCAATCTTTAAATAGTACCATTTATTATTATTCTTGATCCATCCAATATGGATTTTTCCACCTTTATCGAAGTAATACCATTTATCATTTATTTTATTCCATCCACTATTGGTTGCCATGACTCCTGAATCTTTGAAATAGTACAAATTTGAACCATCATTCTGAATTCCAGTTGCCATAGCTCCTGAATCAGTTAAGAAATACCAATCACCATCTAACTGTTTCCATCCTTTTACCATAGCTCCACTTTCATCCATGTAATACCAGTTGCCTTTGTCTTTTACCCATCCGGTTTTCATTTTACCGTCATCTTCATTTAAATAGTACCAATTATTATCTGGTCTAATCCATCCAATCGCTTTTGTATTATCTGACTTATAATAATACCAAACTCCACTCTCATTCTTCCAACCAATATTTGATGTCATATTAGTATCACTAGTTGCAGCTTGTACATTTAATCCTGGAATTAAAATTAGTACCATTAATACAGATAATACTGTGAGTCTCTTTTTAATATTCAAAACAACCTGTCACTCCCTTTTTTATTTTTTAGCTAAAATATAATTAAATTGAATACGAAGTTAATTTTATGCTTCTATAAGATTCTTTCCATCTATAGCAATGCTTCCATCCTTGTAATATTGCATTACTCTCTTAACATAATCCTGAACCCCTTGTGACATCTTACATAGATCATCATCTGATAAGACCCCATCTTTTTTTACATTTTGTGGTCCAGCATTATAAGCTGCTATTGCTATTTTTACATCACCATTAAATTGGTTTAGATATTCTTTTAGTAATTTTGACCCCCCATCGATATTTTGCTCTATATCATATCCGTCTGTCATTCCAAGATATGTATAATTCTGAGGCATAATCTGCATCAATCCAGTGGCGCCTGAGCTTGACGTTGCTTTTGGATCAAAATCTGACTCTGCTTTAATTATAGCTAGTATCAATTTTGAATCTAGTTCATATTTATTTGCCGAATCATTTACTGAGTTATATATTTTTTTCATAGTATCACCTGACCCCTTCGAGCCAGTGCTTAAAGGAATTGTATTAAGTGGCTTATATCTTTTTCCATCCGATCCAATCTTATATCCATCTATGGTAGTATCCGTTAGCATTTTTCCTGAAGTAGCATCTAAATAGTAATAATCGCTTCCATTTGATGTAACCCATCCTGTTGCCATTGATCCATTATCATTTAGGTAATACCATACTCCATCAAGATTTATCCACCCTGTCGCAACACTTCTATCAGTATTGAAATAATACCAGTTATTGTTCACATTAACCCATCCAGTTTCCATCTCACCAGTATCACTAAACACATATGTTGTGTTTCCTATTTTATCAGTACCAGTTACCATACTTCCATCATCGTTTGAGTAATACCACTTATCATTATTCTCAACCCATCCAGTATGTATCTTTCCATCTTTATCAAAATAGTACCATTTATCATTTATCTTAGTCCATCCAGTATTTGTAGCCATAACCCCTGAATCTTTGAAATAATATAAATTAGAATTATCCTGCTGAATTCCAGTTGCTCTAGCACCCGAATCAGTTAAAAGATACCAGTCACCATCTAACTGTTTCCATCCTTTTACCATAACCCCATTATCATCCATATAGTACCAGTTTCCTTTATCCTCTAACCATCCAGTTGTCATTTTACCACTATCTTCATCTAAATGATACCAATTATTATCCGGTTTAATCCATCCAATTGCTTTTGTGTTGTCAGACTTATAATAATACCAAGATCCATTTTCATTTTTCCAACCGATACTTGATGTTATATTTGTATCAGTAACATCAGCTTGTACATTTAATGTTGGAATAAAACTTAGCGCAATTAATGCTGATAAAACTGTAAGTACTTTTTTAATATTCAAAGTAATCCATCACTTCCTTTTAACTGATTCTTAATAAAAAATGTTATTAGACTAAATAACTAATACTGATTTTAAAAAGTTAAATCTAATATTAAAATTTATCATTAAAAATCAGTATTAATTATGTATTTTATAATTTATTAATGTTCCTTATTATTTTTAAAATAATTTTTTTCAATGATGGCTTCCGAAACTTTGAATTCATCTTTTAGATGCTTTACTTCTTTTTCATCTTTTGGGTTTCCTACAATTTGACCTTCATTTAAAATTGTAGCATCTCTATTCGTATTCACTAATACTCTTCCTATTGAATTATTCTCAAATTCACTTCTATCCTCGCCAAGCAAGTATAATATTGTCGGTTTAAAATCTGTTTGACCACCAGCTGTTGATATAACTTCTGATTTTAAGTTCTTTGAATAAATCATATAAGGAATCTTTCTTTGATTATCCTTCCACCAATCTCCTTCTAAAGGCGCATTTTCTATATCTTGTTCATAAAATTTATGAACACCACAATGATCACCGTAAATCATAACTACCGTATTATCCAATAAACCTTCCTCATCTAATTCTGCTATAAACTTTCCGATAGCCTCATCAGTATATCTTACAGATTGAAAATACTTTCCCAACATATTATCATCAAGTTCTTTAGGTAGGTTTAAATATTTTTTATTTTCTGGCATCTCAAAAGGGCCGTGACTTGTCAACGTAGTCATAAATGCATAATAAGGTTGTTTTTCATCTTTTAACTTTTGAGCTACTTGCTTTAAATATGATTCATCTGAAAGTCCCAAACCTATAATTTCATCCTGATTAAACTTTCCTACATCTAATATTTTATCAGCCCCATAGCTTTTATGCATTTCTGTCCAATTCCAATTTCCAGGTGGTTCTGCATGAGTAGAAACTGTAGAATATCCTTTACCTTCTAAAATATTTTGAAGTGTATTATATTGACTCCAAGGATAAGAATATACTGTAGTACCTTCTCTTATAGGGAGTACTGATGCATTAACCATCAAATCACAATCTGAACTTGTTCCAGAATTATTTTGTTCACGTATATTATTAAAATACAAGCTATTTGACAATAACTTATTTAAATTTGGTGTTATTTCTTGTCCATACACTTTTTGATTGATGACAAAGTTCTCCAAAGACTCTACTTGTAGTGCAATTACATTTTTTCCTTTAAACATTCCCTTGTAACTATTGTCAGGTAAATCTTCTTTATTATCGTTAAACCAACTTTCTATTTCTTTTTTCTCTTCATCTGTTAAAGTTTTATTTTTATTTTTATTTTTATAGAACTCAATATCAAAACCATGATATCCAAGTGGGCTCATATCTCCAAAAGTCTGAAATGGCGCCCAGGACAATCTAAATACATTTTTCCCTTGACCCATTTGCTTGACATCTACTGTATAATAACCAAGCCATATAACAAGTGCACTTGCGATAAATACATACAAGGTCTTTGCTACCCTAAAATATGCTTGACTTTCATTCGCTTCTTTAACTTTAATAAACTTATGTATTAAGAAGAGCATTACAAAGTCAATGATAAATACTAAATCCACTATTCTAAAATTAAATAAACTTTTGCCTTCCGGATTAAATATCTCAGTATGCATTAAATGTCTTATAGATAAAAAAGTTTCATTTGAGCGATAATACCAGATATCTGCAACAAAAAGTATTGTCACTAAAATATCTATTATTAAGGCAGCGCTAAGCCTCCCCCTTTCTTTAAAAAGAAATATTGGACTGCATATCAATACTATTATTGCTATATGCACCCAAAGTACTGGACTATCAAAATAAGCACTTCCTAAACTTATACTTGATGAGTCTGGTGTCCTTAGCATAGATAATAGCAATGTTGATTTAGCTTGTAACATTGCTACCATAAATATAAATAACCAATTTTTTCGAACTAAATTTTTCATTCTTTCTTTTGTTTCCATTTTCATTCTCCATTAATATCCATTTTTCTTCCTACATTATAACTCAAACTTTATCTTTTACCAATATAATTTTATTAAAAGATAATTACAATATTTTAATATCAATATGAATCTCAATTAAATTATAAATCATTACTACTAATTATCATAAGTTTAAAATTACTTATTATTATTAAATATTTAATAATTTCCTTAATTTATCGGCACCTAACAGCTTAATTAATCAAAGTTTATCTTAAAATATCAAGTAATGCGATTAAATAGCTTTATAATTAATAAATTACACTAGAACCTATATAATATCAACCCGGAATCATTTACATATTAAGATAAAAAAAGGATAAAAGCTACTTGTGCAAATTCCTGATTTACATCAAAATTGCATACTTTTATCCAAAATAAAACTTATAATTTAAATAAACTATATTAGTATATCTAACATGTCCCTTCTTTTTTTATATTCCTAATGCTCCACAATTAAAATTTCTCCATTGAAATAAATTTAGTTTTTCAATGATTGCAACAAAGAACTCTTCTATTCATCTTTTAAGCATCCATAAATTTCATCTAAATTATATCTCATCGATTCCAAATAGCTCTTATCATCTTCTTTAGATTCTAATGTTAATATTGGTACTACTTTTGCACCTACTTCTTTTGCTAAAGTTTCCGAAACCTTAGGACTTGCAAGTGATTCTGAAAAAACAGTTTTTATATTACTTTCTTTACAAAAGCTGACCAAGTCTTCTAATTGTTTTGGTGTTGGTTCACCTTCAGCAAATAGATTTTCTACTGATTTCTGTGTCAACCCAAAATCTCTACATAAGTATCCAAAAGCAGCATGCCCTGTTATAAAGTTCTTTTTATTTAATGCTTCAAATTTAGGTTTGTATTCACCATATAGACTTTCTAATTCACCTTTGAATTTGCTGTAGTTTCCCTCGTAATAATCCTTATTCTTCTCATCCAATTTCACAAGAGTATTTTTTATATTTTCAGATTGTATTTCTGCATTTTTTAAGCTTAACCAGCTATGAGGATCAATAGCATCCTCTTCTTTTCTAGATTCTACACCTGTGCTCGAATCTACGACAGGTATATTTTTATCTTTAATTACATCATTAACCTTATCTATCCAACTTTCCATTCCAAGTCCATTATAGATAAACGCATCACTTTTAGTTAATCCTTCAAGGTCTTGAGCCTTCGGATCATATTCATGGGGTTCCACGTTATTTGGAACTAAGCAAGTAACCTCTGCCTTATCTCCAGCTATTTCTTCTGTAAACTCTTTTAATGGATAGATTGAAACTGTAATTTTTAATTTATCATCTTTTGTGCCTTTCGTATTTTCAGTCGTAGTTTTTGTATTAGTTCCGCAACCTATTAGCATAACACCAGTTAGTAGCGCTAAAATTCCTGAAATAATTTTCTTTTTCATATCTGCACCTCCACATGCATACGATTTGCATTTGCATTTAATAATATTACGCTTAACATTTAAATATGTCAATAATATCTAAAATCTAATATTAATTATTATTATTCATAAATCTTGCTATATTGCATATATGGTACTAGTTATTACATTTTTCATTATAAAAAAATGTATCCCTCTAAAATCAACATTAGGCTTTTCTTTCTAATTGCCGTAATATATTTTATAAAAAAATTGAGCATAATACTTTTATTAAATGTTTCATTAGAAACCACAATAAAAGTATTATGCTCATTTCAGTAATTCTATATTTAAATATAGTTTATATTAAAGTTCTTCTCCATTACTTTCTATTACTTTCTTATACCAATAAAAACTCTTTTTTCTTGATCTACTTAAGTCTCCATTTCCATCATTATCTTTATTAACATAAATAAATCCATATCTTTTTTTCATTTCTCCAGTTGATGCACTAACTAAATCAATACATCCCCAAGGAGTATATCCTATTAATTCTACTCCATCATTAACTGCTTCTTTCATCTCTTCAATATGTGCTCTTAAATAATCAATTCTATATTCATCATTAACTGATCTATCTTCTTCAACTTTATCCACAGCACCTAAACCATTTTCCACAACCATTAAAGGAATTTGATATCTATTATAAATATTATTTAATGTCCATCTTAATCCTTTAGGGTCAATTTGCCATCCCCAATCACTTGCTTTAAGATATGGATTCTTTACACCTCCAAGTATATTTCCAGATGTTCTTTCTAATTCTGGATCTGTGCTTGAACAGTTTGACATATAATAACTAAATGTATAGAAATCTACACAACCTTCCTTTAGAATTTGCTCATCATTTTCTTCCATCTTTATTTCTATATTATTCTCTCTAAAAAATCTCTTTGCAAAACCAGGATAAGCTCCTCTTACTTGAACATCAGAGCATAAGAAATTGTTCAAATTATCTCTTTCTTGAGCTAAAAGTATATCTTCCGGATTACATGTATAAGGATATGTTGTCATATATGCAATCATACATCCTATCTTGAAATTTTTATTAATTTCATGTCCAAGTTTAACAGCTTTTGCGCTTGCAATGAATTGGTGATGAAGAGCTTGAAATCTTATTTGTCTACTATCATCGATCTCTTTATTAAATTCAAGTTCACCACCTTTATCCAATAAAATTCCGCCACCCATAAATGTACCAAATGGCATTGTTAAACAATTTATTTCGTTGAATGTAAGCCAGTATTTTACGACATCTTTATATCTATTAAATATTGTGTTGCAGTATCTAACATAACAATCAATAACTTCTCTACTTGACCATCCATTATACTTTTTAGTTAACCCAAAAGGTGTTTCATAGTGAGATATTGTGACTAATGGCTCAATGTTGTATTTCTTTAATTCTGCAAAAACATCATCATAGAATTTTAATCCTTCTTCATTTGGTTCTAACTCATCACCATTCGGAAAAATTCTAGTCCAGTTTATTGACATTCTAAAAGTTTTAAATCCCATTTCAGCAAATAACTTAATATCTTCTCTATAATGATGATAAAAATCTATTGCTTCATGACTTGGATAATATGTTCCTTCTTCTAATTCCGGTGTTATTCTTCTTGACGTAGTATGAGTGCCCCCTGTCATAACATCTGCAGTACTAAGGCCCTTTCCACCTTCTTTATATCCACCCTCAAATTGGTTTGCAGCTGTTGCTCCTCCCCATAAGAAATCTTTTGGTAAACTTCTAAATTTATTATTCATTTTAATCACTCCCACTTATCTCTTTAATAGTGCTCCTAGAAATGAACTATTCATAATTAAGAATTATGGATAGTTCTGCAAAAACATTTAAACTTTGATTATATTAAGTTAATACATATTTCCTTTAAATCATTTGTTTATTACTTATTATCTTCTAATTTCTCTATTATATCTTTAAATTGTGGCAAATGTTTTTTATGTGCTAATAACATTTCATTTAATAGTTCCTTTGCAATTTGTCCACTTGGAACTAATGGATTTATTGTAAATGCATGAAGAGCTTTGTTGTAGTTCCCTGTAACTGCTGCTGAAATTGTTGTTTCTTCCATTCCCTTCATTATTTGAACCATACCTCTTGGTGCTGGGTCAAACTTTCCAAAATTAATCGGTTCTGGTCCATGAGACGTGATTGTACTTGAAACTTCTACTATAGAGTCATATGGAAGATCCTCTAATGCGCCATTATTCTTTGTGCTAACTACCATAGTTGTTCTCTTGTCATTGTAGATTGAAGCAATTAATTCACAGGCAGCATCGCTGTAGTGAGTTCCACCTCTCTTAGTCAATTGTTCTGGTTTATAGTCAAGCTTTGGATCTTTATATAGTTCAAACAATTCTGCCTCTGTTCTTTTTACAACCTCTGCTCTAGTTTCACCTTTTGAGTAACTTTCAAGTTCTTCCTTCAACATATCATCTGTAATATAGTAATACCTATGATATGGACAAGGTAATATTCCCAAGTCTTTAATCTGCTCATAGTTAAACTTGATATCTTTAATATTGGCAACTCCTGCATCTTTCTTTTCTTCTGCTAATAATGGATTGTACAATTTTTCAATTACTTCTGCAGTTTTTTCATTACCTTCTTTATCCCATACTCTATGCCAATGGAAATGATTTAATCCAGCAAACTTAAAGAATAATTCACTTGAAGGAACTCCAAGCATCTTTGCATCATCTTCTATACAGTTGATTGGAACATTGCATAGTCCAACAGTTCTGTCCCATCCGCCATATTTTATAGCTGCTTCAGTCACCATTCCTGATGGATTTGTGAAGTTAACAAGCCATGCACTAGGGCATAACTCTCTCATATCGTCTATTATGTCTAATATTACTGGAATTGTTCTAAATGCTTTAAACATTCCACCAGCACCGTTAGTCTCTTGTCCAATTATTCCATGGCTTAAAGGAATTCTTTCATCCTTTATTCTTGCATCTAAAAGTCCTACTCTAAATTGAGTCGACACAAAATCAGCATCCTTAAGGGCCTCTCTCCTATCTAAAGTTAAATTAACTTTCCAATCCAACCCTGCTGCCTTAACCATTCTTTGAGCCATTGCTCCAACTATTTCTAACTTCTCTTTTCCATCTTCAATATCTACAAGCCATATTTCTTTAATAGGCAATTCATCTTTCCTTTTTATAAAACCTTCAATTAATTCAGGAGTGTAACTTGATCCTCCACCAATAGTAACTATTTTGATTTTTTCTTTTTTCATTACTTATTTCCTCCCTTGATCTCGCCTCAGGCAAATTTTTAATTTAAGATATTTTCCTAATCTGAAAATTACTTGGATATAAAATACAAGAGCTACTTTTTTATAAAATATATATAAGTAATCCTTTACCTAAAAGATATCACACCAAAAAGTAAAATACCTTATTTTTTCGGTTTTAGTGACACATGCTACTATTTAGTTATTTGTTTTTTTATAAAACAGTTTGTTTCATAATATAGCTAATCTAACTACTTACTAGGAATCAATAAGCAAAGTAATGGGAATATTATACCTAAACAAATTTCAGTAATATTTAATATATATGTTGCAATTCACAATGCACATTTCACAATTACACCTAAAATTCTTGCAATACTTTTATAATTATGATGAAGAATTATTTTTGCAATATATATATAACATAAAATTAATAGATAATAAGAGTTATAATGAATTTATTCTCACCATGAATTCTTTTCCACAAGAAACTGATTTGAATCGAATTTTTAATAGATTATTATATCTTACATACTTTAATCAATCTTAAAATAATTATAAAAAGAAGGTGTACTATGGCAAAACAAATATTGTTATTAGATAATGTTCATAAATCTATAAAAAATAAAGAAATTGTTAAAGGCATTACCTTTTCAATTAATGAAGGTGAGGTTTTAGGTTTTCTTGGACCAAATGGTGCTGGAAAGTCTACCACTTTAAGAATGATTGTCGGCCTTTCTTCCCCTACTAGTGGAAAAATTTTAATCGATGGCTATTCAATTACTAAGGATTATGTTAAGGCTATGTCTAAAGTTGGATGTATTATAGAAGGTCCAGATATGTATAATTATTTAAGTGGTTTAGAAAATTTGAAGATGCTTGCTTCTATGAATAAAAATATTACTAATAAAGATATAACGAGAGTAATTGAACTTGTAGGAATGCAGAATAGAATAAATGAGAAAGTGTCTACTTATTCTTTGGGAATGAAACAAAGGTTAGGACTTGCGCAAGCTCTTATTCATAAGCCAAAGCTTCTTATATTAGATGAGCCTACAAATGGACTTGATCCTTCAGGAATAAATGAGTTTAGACATATTATTAAAGATCTTGCTAAAAAAGAAAATATTGCTGTTCTCGTTTCTAGCCATTTGATATCTGAGGTTGAATTAATGTGTGATACTGTTGCAATAATAAAAAGTGGTACTTTACTAAAATACGCTTCAGTCTCTGAACTTATAAGTGATAAAGAAGTTTCCTTTGTTCTAAGTGATAATTCAAAGGGAATTAAAATATTAAAAGACAAGTGGAATATTGATAGTTCACTAATAAACAATACGATAATAGCAAAAGTTGATGTATCAAAAATTGAAAAAATTAATTCTTCGTTTATCGAAGAAGGAATAGCAATAAAGTTCGTAAGTGTAAATCAGAAAACTTTGGAGGATCTGTTTTTATCACTTACAGAAAGTAACTCTATTGTTAGTTAAGGAGGTGTATATATTGCTAGTATTAGTTAAAAATGAAATTAATAAAATATTATATAAGCGAAAACTCCTACTTATTAGTGCTATAATCCTAATTTTAGTTTCACTTTTTGCATACGGCCAAAATTATCAATATCAAAACACTTTGAATAAGTATTTAAAGACAACTACTCAAAGTGGCGATATCCCTTGGCAGTCATTACAAAAGCAACAAATCCAGGACCTAAAAAATAGGCTTAATAGACCTGATACCCCTGACGAAAGTAAGCCCTCAATTAATATTCAAATTCAGCAAAACCAGTATTATTTAGATAACAACATAAATCCAATTACTCCAAGTGCTGCAAAATTTTCAGTTAAGCTAATGGAACAGTCCATATCTGTATTACTACCTTTACTAATAATTCTATTGGCTGGGGATAGCGTATGTGGAGAATTTTCTGCTAAAACTATAAAAGTACTGCTAACAAGAGCTGTTCCTCGATGGAAGATATTACTTAGTAAATATATAGCACTTCTAATCATGTTTTCTATAGTAATTCTAGAGATGGCTCTATTTTCAATTTTAATTTCTGGTTTATTTTTTAATAACTGGGGATTTAATGAGCCTGTAGCTACAGGTTTTAGCTCTGCTTCTGGAACCTTAGATGTTTCCAATGTAATCAAAGTAACCGAATTGCAATATTTAATTCTCGTATACTCTCTTGGATGGTTTGTATCAATTGTCATCGGTACAATTTCATTTATGATTTCAGTTTTAGTAAGAAATACAGCTACTTCCATAGGTATAATGATGGCTACATTAGTTGGGGGAGGCTTTCTTAGATTGTTTCTAAATGATTGGCCTTCAATAAAGTACTTTTTTGCCATCAATCTAAACTTACCTCAGTATCTTACAGGATCATATACTCCAATAAGTGGAATGTCATTAATTTTTAGCACTTTAGTACTTCTAGCTTGGGCCATAGGTGCCTTCATTGTTAGTTTTGTTGTATTTTTAAAACAAGATGTATTAGTTTAAAAAGGAGGGATTTAAAATGTTTAAAAATATAAAATGGAAATTTATTTTATTGCTATCCATAGTTTCCACCATAACCTTAGTTACCGGATTTATATCAGCATTATCAATAAGTTCTCGCCCTCCTAAAGAGATATCAGATAAGGAATCTGAACAACCTAAGAGTGAAGAATTAGATCAAAATTATTACAACATATTAGTTCTTGGTGACTCCCTTGCTAAAGGAACTGGAGATGAAAAAGGACTTGGCTTTTCAGGCTATTTTTCAGAATACTGGAAAACTAAAGTTTCAAAGGAGATTAAAATAAATAATCTTGCCATAAACGGGGATGTATCTAATGGGCTTTTAAATGTAGTTCAAGAGTCACAAACATTAGCTGACATTAAAGGATCAAACATGATATTTATATCTATAGGTGGCAATGAAATAAGTAAGCTTAAAAATACAGATATAAGCTCATCCACAACAAAGATAAAAGATATTCAAGATAATTATTTAGCTAATCTAAAATCTATTTTTAATATAATAAGGATCAATAATCCGTCATCTATGGTAGTTTTCATTGGCTTGTATAACCCATTTGGAAAAGATCTTACATCTGATAAGGTAAGCATATTAAATGAATGGAATTATCAAAGTCAGCAACTTTTATCATTAGATTCAAATGCGATTTTTATTCCAACATATGATCTTTTCAAATACAACTTACAAGATTATCTAGCTGCTGATAATTTTCATCCAAATAGCACCGGTTATCAAGCTATTTCTGACAGAATAATTGAATCTTTAAAAAATTATAAATAATATACTATAATAAAGCTGCCCAGTCTGATAAATATTTTCTGACTAGAGCAGCTTCATAATATACTATAAAAAATTTATGCTAGCTTGATATCAACTTCTAAAGGAGATATTCCAACAAGCTGAATGCTTCTACTATCTGGTTGTGATATACCAACAAATAATTTGAACCTTTTGCTATCTAATATCCTTTCTCCATCATCATTTACCACTTCAAATGATGATTTCTTGATTTTCATTTTTGCAATCTTGCTTTCTCCTATTTTCAACCTAACACGTTTAAATCCTGCTAAACTATGATTCCTAACAGCATATTTAGATTCAAGATCTTTTATATAACATTGTATGACTTCTTCTATATCAAAATTTCCTGTATTAGTTATCTTTACGCTCACCTCTACATCCTCAAAATCACTTTTTACATCTGGTACATGCAATTCCGATAATTTTACAGTAGAATAAGTTAATCCATAGCCAAATGGATATAAGCTTTCACAAGACATATAGCGATATGTCCTATCTTTCATTGAATAATCTATAAATTCTGGTAGATCCTTAGTATTTCTATAAAATGTAATAGGTAATTTTCCACTTGGAGAACACTTTCCAAATATTAAGTCAGCCACCGCTCTGCCACCTCTGCTTCCAGGATACCAAGCATCTAATATAGCTGAACACTTATCCTCTGCATTATTAAATGTCAATGCACTTCCTGCGCCAATAACTAATATAACAGGTGTACCTGTTTCTATTATTTTCTCTAATAATTCTTGCTGCCTTCCTGGTAAATTTAAGCTTGCTTTATCACCAGCTCCTTCACTATTACCTGCATCTCCTTGCTCACCTTCAATTGTAGAATCTAATCCGAGGCATAGGATTGCAACATCTGATCTTTCTGCTATTGATATTGCTTCTTTTAATCTATCATTAGGTTCTGCTAATTCTTCAACTCTGTCTCTAAATAAATGACAACCTTCAGAATAATATACTCTTACATCTTCTCCTACGGCTTCATGTATTCCCTCCAACACAGTTATATATCTAGATGCAGTTCCTGAATAATTACCTTTAAGCATGATCTGACTATCAGCATTAGGGCCAATAACAGCAATTGATTTTAAGTTATTTTTATTTAATGGTAATATTCCATTATTCTTTAATAAAACCATTGAATTTCTAGCTGCTTTTAATGATAATTCATTATGTTCTTTACAATCATTTAACTCATATGGTATTTTGTTATATTCACACTCTTCATCAAACATTCCCAATCTTATTCTTGTTGCCATTAATCTTTCTGCTGCTGTTGTTATATCTTCTTCTGTTACTAATCCCTCTTTATAGGCAAGCAATAATTGAAGATACACATTACCACAATTTAAATCACATCCATTTTTCATAGCTAATGCTGCTGATTCTGTTGCAGTGCTTGTCACTCTATGATGCAAATGAAAATCAGCAATTGCCCAACAATCGGATACTACATGACCTTTAAAGTTCCATTTTCCTCTTAATATGTCTCTTAATAAAGTTTTACTTCCACAACAAGGCTCACCATTTGTACGATTATACGCCCCCATTACTGCCTCTACATCACCTTCTTTGACACAAGCTTCAAAAGCAGGGAGGTAAGTCTCATATAAATCCTTTTTACTTACAACTGCATCAAATTCATGCCTTAATCCTTCTGGTCCACTATGAACAGCGAAATGTTTTGCACATGCTGCCGCTTTTAAATATTTGCCTTCTCCTTGAAGTCCTTTTACAAAGGCCACGCCCAATCTAGATGTTAAATATGGATCTTCACCGTAGGTTTCATGACCACGACCCCATCTAGGATCTCTAAAAATATTAACATTTGGTGACCAAAAAGTTATTCCCTTATAGATGTCTCTATCATCTTTTTTGCTGTTTTCATTATACTTTGCTCTGCCTTCTGTTGAGATAACTTTTGCAATGTAATTCAATAACTCATCATCAAACATAGCAGCTAATCCTATGGCTTGTGGAAATACTGTTGCTGTACCTGCTCTCGCTACTCCATGCAATCCCTCATTCCACCAATTATATCTAGGTACATTTAATCTTTTTACAGCTGATGATTTATAAGTTAATTGTTCTGCTTTTTCTTCTAGCGTCATTTTCCCTACTAATTCTTTTGCTTTTTCTAACGCATATTCATGAGTAATTCTTTTTTCCTCGACCATATTACACATCTCCTAAAATAATCATAATATTTATTCTAACTTTTTTTAATTATAAGACTAAACAACTAATGTATTAAAAGAATGTGGATGAATATTAAAGCTATAATCTTCACCATTAACACTAAATGTAACTTCTTGTAATTCATCAAATGGATTTAATAATTCTAATACAACACTTCCATCTGGATTTTCAAAAGCCAGAGCATTTCCTGCAAAGTCCCCTTTTAAGCCTTTCATTGTTGCTCCTTGTTTTATATATTTCGAAAAATGTCTCATTAGATAATACTCTGGGTTATATTTAACATCATTATCTTTTGTCACCGTAATAAGTGAATTTTGTTTCCATCCCCAAGTGCTTATTCCCTCTTCTTCAAGTACCATATTCCAATAGGTATAGGCGTTTACTCCATTTATAAAGTATGTCCACATTAAATTGAATACATATTCAGCATATTCCCAGCTATTTTTTCCTTCTCCACATTCATTTTCTGTCTGTATCAATTTCATTTCTGGGTAAGCAATTCTTGTCTGCAGCAAAGCATGCTTTCCTCCCCACTGATACCCAACGCCATTTATATATCTTTTTGCATCTTTATCACTTAGTACAGTGTTAGCAAAATTATTATACTGACCAAATTGCCAATTTTCATCTCCATAATCATCATAAGGAGAATTTAATGTTCCAAGCCATATCTCAGCATCAAGTTTATTCTCTTCAAATAATGGCCCGATGTATTCTTTTATAAAATCACGTAATTGTTTTCCTGACCAAACACATGATGGAAACTTCTGATCTGCTATAGGTTCATTTTGTATGTGCACCTGATTAATCTTAATACCCTCTTTTTGGTATTCTTCAATAAATTTTTTAAAGTAAAGAGCATATGCTTTTAGATTTTTCTCCTCCCATATTAATGTTCCGAAATTGTATACCTCCGGAAACTTCATCCAAGTGGGCGGGCTCCATGGAGAAGCAAATAAATTAAGCTCCCCACTATATTTTTCTGCTTCTTTAATATAAGGAATCAAGCATTCTTTGTCTCTTTCAATGCTAAAATTTTTCATTTCATAATCGCCCTTAGTTTCATTTAGACTATACCAGCTTTCTGAATAATCATTTGCTCCAATTGGCAATCTGCAATAAGTAAAATTACACTCCTCTGGATCAAATAGATTTCTAAGCACCTCTTCTTTCTTATCATTTGGAATCTTTTTTAATGCTATATATCCTAACTCATTAAAACATCCACCAAATCCATCAATAGTTTGATAAGATTCTCCATTTAACTCTAATGTATGGTATGATTTATCTTTACTAATATCTATAGTACTACTTACTAAGCTATCAGTCTTTGTTGTTGAAATCAAAGTTGCTTTCCTCATTATAACTTCCTCCTTTTTCTCTAAATTCAGTTGGTGACATTCCTGTCTGTTTTTTAAAAGCTAAAGAAAAATAATTTGTATCCTTATATCCCACTAAAGTTGCTATTTTACCTGTTTTCATACTAGTTGTTTCTAATAGAGATTTAGCCTTCTGTATTCGTTTACGTATAATGTAGTTATTACAGCCTTCTCCCGTACTATGTTTAAACAGCTTTGAAAAATAGGTTGGAGTTAAATAAAGCATTTCCGCTATACTATATACTGAAATGTCTTCATTTAAATGGTCATTAATATATTGTTTTGCTTTTCTTATAATTTCATGGCTTTCTCCAATATCAGTCTGAAGTATTTGTATTATGAAATCTCGTGTAATTCTCAAGGCATCACTTCTACTACAATTTTTTAATGAAATTAATAAAGAATTTAACTTATTATCTGATATATCTCCTTTTTCCATTGCGTAGGAAAAATATATTCCTCCTCCAATATCAAAACATGTTTTCTTAACTAATGATGTCGATAAATTATAAAACTCTATGGCCTCTGAATAAGCCTCATAAATACTCATTACTTTCTCAAGGTCATCTATATTATCTATCATATTCTTCTTAAATTCCTGAACTCTCTCGTTAAATAAAGTCAAACGCATTTCTCTAGGTTCTTTCGTTATGATTTTCCCATATGTGCTCTTATTATTTAATAAAACACATGCGTCGTTATATGAAATATTGATCTTATTAAATCCTCCTACAACGCTTCCAATAATCACTTTAGGATTAATATCATACTCATTTTTCAAATATTCAATTAAATGTTGTACTCTTAATGTTACTTCTTCTAACTCTTCTCTTATAAATATGGCGATTACTATGTTTTTATTTTTGTCCTCAAATGTAATCCCTTGTTTCTTAGAATCAAATAATTCAATGCAAATATTTTTAATAGATAAATTTAATAATTCAAAATGTTGTTTCCAAGCTAAATTATCATCTATAATTGGACATACCAAAGCAATTTGAAGCATCTCTTCCTTATCATAAGAATACTCCCTCAATACTTTTTTAAATTCACTTGTCTTCACTCGTTCATAAAGTAAATTTTGCATAATCTGTTCAAGCTTTAATTGTTCTGTTACACCTTGTATCCTGCTATTTATCTTTTGCTCATGGCTTAAAGTTTTCTCATGCTCTAAATCTTCTATTAATCTTCCGATAGCATTCTCAAGTTCTATCTCATCTACTGGCTTTAAGAGATAATCCTCCACCTGCATCTTGCAGCATTTTTGAGCATATTCAAAATTATCATATCCTGTTAAAACAATAATTTTTAACCTAGGATTTAGATAATTCATCTTTTCTACTAAAGATAATCCATTCATCTCAGTCATACATATATCTGTAATCATGATATCAAATGCTTCTTCTTCCATGATTTTTAAAGCTTCAATTCCTGAGGATGCCATTTTAACAGTATCTATCTTGAGTTTCTCCCAAGGAATCACACTACATATTCCTTTTCTAATCATTTCCTCATCATCTACAACTATAGCTTTATACATTAATTATTCTCTCCTTTAGGTAATATAATATCTACCGTAGTTCCACCATGTTCATTTTTCTTGTAGTATAATCCATACCCACTACCAAATAATATTTCAATTCGCTTATGAACATTCCTTAAGCCATATCCAGTTTTTTCATCAAATACTGATATAGAGCTATTTATTTCATCAATTTGTTCTTGTCTCATTCCAACTCCATTATCAGCAACTGATATAACTATCTTGTTATTTATTTCTCTTGCGGTAACTAATATCTTACCTTTATACCCATCTTTCACCCTTATTCCATGATAAATGGAATTTTCTATTAAAGGTTGAAGTGTAAGCTTGGGTATTAGTACATTTTTGAAATTCTCATCTACATTTATTTCACACTCAGCAATGCCACTATATCTCATATTTTGTATGATCAAATAATTTTCTACATTTTCTAGTTCTTGCGAAATAGGAATAACATCTTTCCCTCTACTTAGACATAATCTATAATAATTAGCTAACGCTTTCACCATTTTTGATACATCTTTATTTCCATCAGATAAAGCCTGCCAATGTATACACTCTAGTGTGTTATATAAAAAATGTGGTTTAATTTGAGATTGCAGTCTGTTTAATTCGATTTGCTTAATCTCAGATTGCTCCTTTTTTATCCTATACATAAGTATATTAATTTCTTCAATCATGATATTAAAGCCACTTGCTAGTTGCCTAAAATCTTTGCCATCATAATCATGTTCCATTCTAACTTCGAGATTTCCCATCGAAACCTCTCTCATCTTTCTTACAATGTCATCCATTGGCTTATATAAGTTATTGCTTAATTTATAGCAAGCTATACTAATTAATACTCCGGCACCTATTACTAAAGCTATTATTAAAATTATTACTGCATTGGTATCCCTTAACATTGACCTTGTGGGTATCTCACCAACCATATACCAATCCCAATTATCAAGCTTCTCATAAATAACCATCTTATCTTCAACTTTTTGTTGGCCACTTTTTCCTTGTAATACGCTTTTATAAGGACTTTCTGTTCCAATCAGAGATTTATCCTCATTAGATATAATAACTCCATCTTTATCTGTTAAATATGTTTGTACTTTTAACCCTTTATCCAAATTAGAGTAAAATTCTTTTATACTTTTTTCTCCAATTCCTATTACTAAAAATCCAGTATATTTATTAAAATTGTATTTATCATTGATCGGTTGATATATATTTAGTACATATTGATCTGGATAAAATACTTTTTTCTTCATGCTTATCTTACAGTTACCAAACTTTGTGCCTATAGCATCTTGATAGTCTTTTAAAGTTTGAGTCCTGAAATCGCTGCTTGTCCAAGACTCTCCAACATATATTAACTCTGGACCATCAAATTTCACCAATCCAATATAATCTATATAACTGTTTGTATTCAAGAGATATCTTACTGACGAATATGCATCACTTGTATCTTTGTTATAATTCTTTGAAGTCAACCTATTATTCATTAAGAATTCTTTAACCCTACTGTCTCCTGTAATCATATTCGATGTCTCAATAATATTTTTTAATGTTATATTTAAAATATCCGTTATTGTTTCAAACTGTCCTTGCACTAATCCACTGGATTTTTCAGTAATTTGCTTTCCTGCTAATTGATAAACAGCAAAAATTACAAAACTATTAGTAATTAAGACTGCCAATATAAAAAATGTAGTAATCTTCTGATTAAATTTCATTTTAGATAGCTTATTTATAACTTTTCTCAATTCCTTATACATACCTGTATCCCTTTTTGTAATTCTTATATATAAGAATTAATACCCACCATAAATATATTATTAACCTTTGACAGCTCCTGCCATCATACCCTTTATTAATTTATCTTGTCCAAAAATAAATGCTATGATCATTGGTAACATAGAAATAGTTAATACCGACATAATCATTGGAACATTCATTGTATATTGACCTTGATATTCCCAAATAGCAAGTGGTAATGTTCTATTAGGTAATGTTTGAGTTAAAACTAATGCAAAACTGAATTCATTCCATATAGCAACACCATTATAAATTGCTAAAGTTGCTAGCCCTGGCTTCACTAATGGAAGCATAACATTTGAAAAGATTTTATATTTATTGCACCCATCTATCTCAGCTGCTTCTTCTAATTCCCTAGGAATTGCCTGCATAAATGTAACTAATATAAATACTGAGATTGGCAAATTAAAAGCCACATATGGGCCTATTAATGCCCAAGGACTATCATACAATCCCATCTTAGTAGTCATCAAAAATATTGGAAGTAGTGTTACGTGAACTGGTACTGACATGCATGCTACTATTATAGCATATATTGGTTTATTTAGCTTAAATTTGAATCTAGATAATGGATAAGATGCACATGCACTTAAGAATAGTAAAATTACTAGCGACACTATAAGTACTAATATACTGTTTTTAAAGTAAATAAACATGTTTCCTTTGAATACGTCAATGAAATTCTTTAAATATAAACTTTTTGGTAAATCGAATACACTTCCCATAAGCATCTCAAATTGCTGTTTGAATCCTGCTAATAACATAAATATAAAAGGAACTATTGTAATTAAAAGCCATGCTATTGCTAGTATTCCAACGATAGCTTTTATAGATAATTTTTTTATTAATGAATTCTGCTTCATAATAGTCAATCTTCCTTTCTATTTAATGTTTTAATTGTGATTAATGATATTATTGTTATAAGAATAAACATTCCTGAAGCAATTGCTGAACCATATCCCATTCTTTGAGATAAAAACGCATTCTTATACATATAAGTTGCCATAAGTTCTGACGCGTTACCTGGTCCTCCACCTGTCATAACATATATAAGATCAAAATATTTTAATGATCCAACCATTGATAATACAATTGCACTTTTAATAGCTGGTTTCATAAGTGGAAGTGCTATTTTCCAAAAATACTGACTTTTTTTTGCTCCATCAATTATTGCTGCTTCATATAAATCTGATGGTATTCCACTATATGCAGCCAAAAAATACACCATATAGAAGGGAATAAATTGCCAGCAAATAGCTATTGTGATGGTTAATAGTGCTGTCTTAGGGTTACCTAATAAGTCTACTGAATGCCCACCTAATAACTTTGATATTCCTGATACTATACCAGAATTTGCATCTAATGCGTACTTAAATAAATAACCAATTGCAACAGATGACATTAACATTGGTATAAACCAAATTACTTTAAATATATTAAATTTTTTCCCACCAAAATCTAAAAATGTTGCAAGAGCAAGACCTATTGGTAATTGGACAGCTATAGATAGAACCATAATAACAATATTATTTAGAAACGCTTTTCTAAAAATTTGGTCAGCAATAAGTTCTTTCCAGTTATTTAATCCTACAAATACCTTATTTGATGCAAATCCATTCCAATTATAGCAACTTAAATTAAAAGAGTAGACAATTGGATATGCTATATATATTATTAAGAATAAAAATGCTGGCACAAGAAATATAATTGCTGCATTTCTCGTTGACGCGGCACGTCTTTTAGCTAAACTATTAGTTTGTGATTGCACTTTTTCTCTCTCTCCTTTATATAATTATTGAGCTGTTACAAAATTAATTCCACCACATAAGTTCAACTTCTGCATTTAACTTATAATATAAACATATTTACATCTCTGATATATCTTATTTATACTCTTTTTTCAGAAATCATAAATATTTTGCGCCCTCTCACTAAAAGATAAGCTATACCACAAGTCTAAGTTTGCAGTTGTTTATATATAATAGAATTTTTATTTTGCAACAGCTTTTACATTATTTTTTAAATGCTGCTATAATTATTTATTTTTTGCCTTATATGAATCCATAGCAGATTGTAGTTCCTTATCTGCATCTTGTGGAGTCTTAGTTAAACCAAATATTTCTTGACAAGTTGATTTGTGTACTTCTGCAACTTCTGCTGGTAAGTATTGGTCATACCATAATTGAACTCCTTTTGCTTGGTTAACTGTGTCTAGGATTTTTTGTGTTAATGCATCGTCTGGTTTGAAATCTTTAAGTGGAATAATCTTACCTAATTTCTTACGATCTTGTAATGCTTGATCATCTAATAAAGATTGAATTAATTTAAAAGCACCTTCTTTGTCTTTACATGTTTCTGAAATTGAATATAAGTTATCTCCAACTGTTCCTGCACAAAGTGATTGATCTTCTTTTGAACCGTCTAATGCTGGGAATGGGAAGAATCCTAATTTACTCATAAAGTCTGGATTTTCACCAAGTACTGTACCTGTAAACCATGAGCCCATTAAATCCATAGCTGCATCACCTTTGTATAATGCTTGTCTAGCTTGACCACTATCATCATCCATACCATTAAATCCATCTATAAAGTAACCTTTTTTAACCCAATCTTGAATTTTGCTTCCAGCAAATTCAAATGCAGGGTTTTCAAATTTTCCTTTTCCTGATGCTGCATCTGCGAATGCATTTAACCCACCAAAACGAGTTGCTAAGTACATATAATACATAGATCCTGTCCATTTTGTAGCATTAGCTAAAGCAAATGGCGCTACTCCGTTTGCTTTTAACTTATCACATGCAGCTTCTAATTCAGAAATAGTTTTTGGCTCTTGTATTCCATATTTAGCAAAAACATCTTTGTTATAGAAGAAACCTGCTACGGATACGTTTTCAACTGGAACGGCATAAATTTTTCCATTGTATGAACATTGATTAATTCCAGCATCTATAAATTTATCTTTGTAGTTATCTTTGTTCATGAATTCTGTAAGATCAGCAATTTTATTTGAATTTACATAATCAATTAATCCTGATCCTCCCCATTGAATAAATACATCTGGAGTCTGATTTGAACTCATTGCCATAGATAATTTCTGTTTGTAGGAATCATTAACCTGATCAACAACTTCTACATCATATTGTGGGTTAGCTTCCATAAACCTTTTAACTGATGCCTTAATTGCATCTGCTGCTGTTGATGTTTGGATATGCCATAATGTCAATTTTGTCTTTCCTGAAGCAGATCCACCGCTTGTCTGTGAAGTGCTGTTTCCGCAGCCAATCATTGATGCAGAAACCATAGTTACTGTCATTATGATTGATGCTATCCTTTTCAAATTCTTATTCATATACCTTTCTACCCCCTAGAATTTTCATATATTTGATATACTTATATATTAGCATTGATAACGTTTAATAAAAATTGAATAATTTGTCTTTTAGATATAATTTTATATCCTATTGTAATTTTTCTTTATTAAACGCATAAATAACCTCCATTTTAAATAGTTCTCTAAAATACTATCTAAATAATGAAGGCATTTATATTTTTATTCATATATTAAATTTTTATAAATTGAGGCTGAAAGCTGGAGGGGAACCTGCCTTCAGCCTTTGAAATATATTATCTCAAAAACAAAGATAGATAAAAAAACTGCCAAGAATATTTATCTATAACCCTTTGATTCTGGTAAATATCCAATACTATTTGAAAGGATTTTCAGTTTTGTAAAGCATACCTTTTGGTTGATTGAATCCAACTTCTTTAACACCTAAATATCTAAATAAGTTGTAAACTGCTTTTCCAAAGTGTCCAAATGCAACTGCTCCATGATGAGGATATCTTCCTTCTACTAATACGTGACGATAGAATCTTCCCATTTCAGGAATTGCAAATACTCCTATAGCTCCAAACGAACGAGTTGCAACTGGTAATACTTCACCTTCTGCTACATAAGCTGTAAGTTCTGCATCTGCATTACTTTGTAATCTGAAGAATGTAATATCTCCTGGTACTATGTCTCCTTCAAGTGTTCCTCTAGTTATATTTGGTTCTTGATTTGGTTCAAGAGCTCTTGCCATAATCATTTGGTTTTTCATTGTTCCACGTGTTAATTTACAAGCTGCTGTATTACCACAGTGGAATGCCATAAATGTATCATTTAATGAATAATTAAATTTCCCTTTAACTTCTGATTCATACATATCAGCTGGAACTGTATTGTTTATATCAAGTAATGTTACAACATCTTGGCTTATGCAAGTTCCGATGTATTCACTTAACGCACCATAAATATCAACTTCACATGATACTGGGATTCCCATAGCTGTTAGACGGCTGTTTACATAACATGGTACAAATCCAAATTGTGTTTGGAATGAAGGCCAGCATTTATTTGCAAATACAATGTATTCTCTTGAACCTTTATGTTCTTCCATCCAGTCTAATAATGTAATTTCATATTGAGCAAGCTTTGGTAAGATACCAGGCATTTTATTTCCTTCACCTAATTCTTTTTCCATGCTAGCTATAACGTCTGGAATTCTTGGATCATCTTTATGCTCATTAAATGCAGCAAATAAATCTAGTTCTGAGTTTTCTTCTATTTCAACACCTAAATTATATAATTGTTTAATAGGCGCATTACAAGCTAAGAAATCTTGAGGTCTTGGACCAAAAGAAATTATCTTTAAGTTCTTTAATCCTAGTAATGCAGTAGCAACTGGTACAAATTCAGAAATCATTCCTGCAACTTCTGGAGCTGTTCCTACTGGATATTCTGGAATATATGCTTTAATGTTTCTTAGAGCTAAATTGTAGCTTGCATTTAACATTCCGCAATATGCATCTCCACGTCCGCCTATTAAATTATCTCCGCTTTCTTCTGAAGCAGCTGCAAACATAACTGGTCCATCAAATTCTTTAGCAAGTAAAGTTTCTGAAGTTTCAGGACCAAAGTTTCCTAAATATACAACCAATGCGTTTACTCCAGCTTCTTTAACTTCAGCTAAAGCTTTTCTCATATCTTTTTCATTTTCAACAGTTGTTTGACATTCAAAAATTTCTCCATTAAAAGCTTCTACTACTGCTTTTCTTCTATTTGCTGATAATTCCATTGGGAAACAATCTCTACTTACTGCAACAATTCCTAATTTTACTTGTGGTATATTATTCATTTTTAACTCCTCCATTTTTTATGAATTTTAAATCTTTATAATCAGATCTTGATAAATTTTACGAAGTATATTATTCGATATTTTAATGCTACAAATTAGATTTATTAAGTTAGGTATTAATTAATATCCTATTCCTAAATAATTGAATCTAGCTATTATTTTACATAGCCTGTCCGAGTTTTAAATTTAACTTTAGTACTTGTTAATGTTTCACTTTAAATATATTTTAAAATAACTTTTTAAATGTTGTTTGATAAGTCTATAATAAAGCTTTTATATTAATTAGTCAATACTTTTTTGTATACATTTTCATAATTAATTTTTCTAATAGTTATATACTGTAAAATGCATAAATTTTTATCTATTTATTCAATTGCTGTAATATGTAAACTTTGATATAATAATATATGTTAATGTTTTCACTTTGAATTTAGTAGGAGTGATTCGGTATGAATAAAATTAAAAAAGCTTTTAATAAAGATAAACAATCCTTCATAAGTAAATCATTCAAATTAAACGAAAAATTCAGAAACTATTCTATAAGTAAAAAAATAGATACAACCTTTAATTTTATACTTATATTTACACTATTGAGTATGGTTATATCTATAGGTGTACTACTATCATTATCTGCTAGAACTTTTTCTCTATATAATGGTCCTTATCATATTTCTCAAGCATTATCCGATATTAGGCTTGCATTTCAGGTTTCCGATACAAATATTTCTAGAGCCGTAATAGAAAATAGTCCTAAAAATAAGGAAGACTTTATAAGAAATTCCGATGAAGCTCTTGAAGAACTAACCAGTAAGATGGATTTATTGAAGCAAAATACGAGTGATAAATCTGCTATTGATCAACTTACTAAAAATTTAAGTATTGCTGATACCTATAGAAAAGAACTATGCAATTCTATCAAAAATAATGATCCTAAAAGTACAATAACTTCTAAGTTGGATACATATAGCTTTCAAATAGATATTGTTGAAAATTATATTTCTCAATTATACGAATCTTCTAAAGGAAATGCACAAACATTTGTAAATGAATCCATTTTTTATAGAAATTTAGCTACCGTAATTCTTGTTTTAATAATTATATTTTTAATACTCATTCCAAGATTTCTAGGTAAAACTTTAAAATCTTCTATATTTGAAGGAATAAATAATGTAAAAAAAGTTTCTACAAATTTATCAAATGGAGTATTAAACATAGACAATGAATATTCTTCAAAAGATGAAATGGGTGATATGTTCAATGATTTGAAGAAATCTATAGATATGCTGAAATTATATATTAAAGATATAACATATACATTAGAGGAATTATCAAATAGAAATTTAGATATTAACAAAATGGAATCAGTTCATTACATTGGGGATTTTGCGCCAATACAAAAATCTTTAGATGAAATTATAGCCAACTTAAATTCTAGCTTTTTAGATATAGATAAATCAATTGATTTTACTGCAAATAGTGCGAAAGAAATTTCTTCAATTACAAAGGTACTTTCCGAGGGAGCTTCTAATCAAGCTAGTGCAGTGCAAGAACTTCAGGGAAACTTTAATATAATACTTGATCAAGTAAAAAAGAATACAAATAACTCTGAAAAAGCTTATAATTATTACAATGAAACAACAAAGATTGTTGCTGATGGAAATAATAAAATGAAACAATTAATGGAATCTATAAACGAGATTGCTACTGCTTCCAATGAAATCTCAGCAATTATAAATACAATTCAGTCAATATCTGAACAAACTAACTTATTAGCTTTAAATGCAGCTATAGAAGCTGCCAGAGCAGGCGATGCTGGAAAGGGTTTCGCCGTTGTTGCTGATGAGGTACGAAAATTAGCTGAACAATCCTCTAATTCTGTTAAAAATATTACTCAAATAATAAAGAACTCATTAAACACTGTATCTAAAGGCGAATTGATAGCAAATGAAACTGGTATAGCCTTAAATAGCATTGTCGAAAATGTTGAATTTACTTCAGAGTTAGTAAAGGAAATAGCTACTGCTTCTGAAGAGCAAACAAGTGCAATATCAAAAATGACTTTAAAAGTGGATATTATATCAGATATTGTCCAAACTAATCTAGCAACAGCAGAGGAAACATCAGCATCTATTGAAGAATTAGCATCTCACTCACAAATTATGCATGAGCAAATTTCTGAATTCAAATTACAACATTGATATAAATAAGCCTCCATATAAATAGTCTTTGAAAATAACTATTTTATATGGAGGCTATTTATTATAGCAAAAGTAATAATAATTTAGCTTTAATTAAATTACGACTATTAATTTTTAAAAATGTTCTTGATTTAATCTATATTAAATTTCAATTTTATGCATTTTTTGCTGCCTGTTCATTTTTAAAGTTTAAAGCATCTTGTTTCTTAAAGAATGGGTAGTAAATAACAAATGATATTGCCATAATTACTAATTGCAATAACGCCATTTTCCATCCACCTAATATAAGTCCTGCTATTATTGGTGGTGTTGTCCATGGAACTAATACTCCAGTAAATAATGGAACTAACCCTGTATACATTGCAAAATAAGTAATTAACCCTGTAACCATTGGAGTAAGTATAAATGGTATTGCCATAAATGGATTCATTACTATTGGTGTTCCAAATGAAACTGGTTCATTTATATTGAAAAATCCTGGTACTATAGCTAATTTACCTAATTCTTTGCTTTGTGCTGATTTTGCAAACAATAACATACATATTACAAGTCCTATTGTTACACCTGAACCTGTCATACCAATCATATTGTCTAGAAATTGTTGTGTTACTATATGACCGCCATTAGCTACTGTGAGTGCTTTTCCACTATTAACTATAGCTTGATTTTCCATTGCATTTGATGTTAGTATTCCTGTCATTATACCACTTATAATTGATGATCCATGTACTCCAAACCACCATAAGAATGGGATTATAAATGTCATAACAATAACTCCACCTAGAGAATCTGTCATTCCTTGTAATGGTGTTTGTATTAACTTATATATTAGTTCTATAAATGTTGTATTCATTCCATACTTAAGAATACTATAAAGTATTGTTGCTCCAAGTACTATAACTGCTGCTGGTATTAATGATGCAAATGAGTTTGCAACCCCTTGTGGTACACCAGCTGGCATTTTAATTGTAATCTTCCTTTTCATGAACCATGAGTAAATTGCGCCTACAACTAAGCCAATAATAATTGCTGTAACCATTCCTTTTCCACCAGCAAATTCTTTACTAATAACATCGCTTACTTTTTCTCCACCCTTAGTTATCACATAAGAATTAGTTGTTAATAAAAATACTACAAATGATATTATTCCTGCAGATAGAGGTTCATGTCCCTCGTTTTTCGCATATGTATATGCTATACCTATTGCCGCAATAAATGCAATTATTGAAAATGTCGCTCCATAAGCTTGAAATAATGGCTCTGTCCATCCTGGTCCAAGCTGACTAGCCATCCAATCGTTAAATGGCTGATATGGTATTTGTGCAAGTAATAAAAATACTGATCCTACCATAATAAAAGGTAATGTAAATAAAATACCGTCTTTTAATGCTATAACACCTTTTAGGTTAACAAACTTCATAACTACTGGTATAACCTTTTCATTTAGGGTATTTCCAATTGACATAATGATTCCTCCTTAATTAAATATAATATGATAGTCAGAATATATAATAATAAATATGTTGGGCTTATTATTATCTTTTATATTAAAGTTACAACTTTCCATATAGCCTACTAATATCTTAAATAACTATATAGAACTTTGTACAATAATTCAGTTTTACATTATATTTTTCTATATAAATTCAGTTATTATTTATTAGCTAAATTTAGTGCAAATTCTAGCACTTTTGCTCCATTCATCATTCCATAATCAACCATTGGTATTACATCCACTGGAATTCCAAGCGGTTCACATATCTTTTTTGCTTTTCCTAATGTATATCCAACTTGTGGTCCTAGTAGCGCAACGTTTACATTATCTATATGTTTATCCATTTGTCCTTCTGGAAAAGCTTCTATATCTACTTCTACACCTTTGACCTTAGCTGCATCCTTCATTTTACTAACTAAAAGACTTGTTGACATTCCTGCTGCGCAAAATAATCTAATTTTCATCATAGTTGATTCCTCCTTAAATATATATAGTTTATTAAAATATGAATTATAGTTGTTGATCAATTAAATTTATATCTCTTTTATTGTTTTACTAATGTATTTATAATTTTCCTTAATTCCATTATTTGTTCAATTAAATTCTTTTCAGTTATTGCTGTCATTAAATGATCTTGTGCATGTACAAATAAAACCGATATATCAACTTTTTCTCCATTAGCTTCTTTATGAAGAAACATTGTCTGACCTTCATGAGCTTTAGCTAATGCATCATTTGCTAATTGCATTTCTTTTTCAGCTTCCTCATAATTTCCTTCGTTTACACTATTAAGAGCCATATAAGCATGATTTTTGCAGTCTCCAGCGTTTATTATAATATTCATGATTGCTAATTCTAATTCTTCCATTTCGCTCTCTCCTTTTAATACTTTTTGTTTTTATACTTTATATAATTTTGTTTTGTTTCTCTTATGCTTATATATAAAGCAATAACCGTGCCAAGTTTTTGATGCAGAAATAAAAATGTGATCATGAGTTCAATCGTAGCATTTATGCACTTTTGAGGATAATAAAACACTTTAAAAACAATTATTATGTGTTTTACTTTTTCACAATTTTTTTAAAACAAATGGTCAATGTGTTTTATTTTGTGTATTTATTATATGTTTTATCCCCTAAATTTTTAGCTATTATAGATTCAATAAAATATTTTGTACTAAATAATAAAACTTGGTTTATTATTTTAAACAAAAAAAAATATAAATATCTATAAAGTAAGATTACTAGTTATCCCACAGAATAGATATTTATATATTTCTTATTTTTCCATGATTCATTTATTAAATGTTATTACTATCAAAGAATGTCATCAAATAACATATTTCATCATCTGAAATATTAATTGAATACTTTGTATTTATAGGTGCACATGCATTTTTCACAATTTTATATAAATTTAAATTATTTTTTATATACTCCTCTTTTCCTTCAAATTCCAAGGTAACTTTACCTTCCTTATATCTATCTATTACACAAGCCATATGAAGTGTGATTCCAATTAGAATATTAATCTTTATATTAACCTTTAATTCTTCAGTAACAGTTCTGTTGAATTTCTTTATACTCTTTAGTACCATTATTCCATCAACATTTTTTAAATCACGCTCTAAAGTTTCCTCCATTTTTATATATGTTTCTTCTGCATCAATAAGGTTTTGTATATCATTAGCAGAATCTCCATCTATAATATTATCTAGCGAAAACTGCGGACTATTTACATCTAACTCAAAAGGTCCGACAAAACAAATAATTTCGTATTTATTTCTTAATTTTTCTATTCTTTCATATACATTTTCTTTGCCTATAAAATTTATAGGCACAATTTCTATTACCTTTTTATCAAAAGCTAGATTTCGTTCCAATATCCCCTTAATAGTCTTAGCTCCACCTTCACCAGTTGTACATACTGTTACTATTGCTAATCTTTTATCTTTTTCGTTTTCCTTATAATCTATATCTGCAACATTATCATCATATAAACTATTAACATCTAGTGTTTCTCTATATATTTCGTCTAAAGAATATCCCATCATAGATTTTCTTGTTGCTTCTAATGCATGCAAAGTGCTGACTAATGGTATCGTTCTGGTTTTTATATTAAATATGTTTTCTACTTCTTTTCCAAAAGTCGTAAGTGATCCCATATCCACTAAAAATAATATATCCGATTTAATTTTTTGTTCTCTAATGTATCCTATAGTTTTCTCTAATATCTTTTCAGGTTTTTCTTCTATGGGTGCATTAATACCCGCAGTATTTTCTGTTCCAAGCAGACTATTAACTGCTTCAGCCATTGATGTCGCAGTACTAATGCCGTGGGCGATTATTATTATCTTCACATCATTTTGTGTATATCTTAAGTTTCTATAATTATAACTTAAGAACATAGCTATGAACCCGGCTTCATCAATTGGCATACTTATATCAATTGATCTCTCTATCATCTTCAAAGCATCTAAAGCCACACTAAATTCTTTTTTATTTTCCTCTCTAATACTGCTTAATTTAGGATTAACAATTTTTTTATTTCTCCTTATTCTATCTATTGAGTTACTAATATGAACTGCTAACCCATAACTTATTTTTTTATCTAGCTTTATTCCCAGTTCTTCTTCGCAGAATAAAATAATCTCCTCGATTATATCCATAACATCCTTGTCTACGATATTTTTTATATTAGTCATATCAACTTTAGCACTAAAATCATTAATATATTTTTTAAAATAATCTTCAATATCTTTCTCTATTTCTTCCTCTAGATGTTCTCCTTTTATTCCCTTTGCTTTAAGTTCATTTGTCCTTAAATCTAACATCTCATAGATATTGCTATCATTAGTACCTTCTTCAAATATCTCCCTATCTTCATCCTTATCAAATATTAGATATCTCTTATTTATATCAATCAATTTGTTCCATAACTGTCTATGTTCTATCTCTTTATATAAACCTTCCCTTATATATAGCGGTAAATCTATACTATTTATCTTTATTACATCTTTTCTATTCGACAGAAAATCAACATATGCTTTAGCACAAGCTAATTGTATATCAGATCTTAACTGCCCTACATTGTTCTCACAATTATATGATAAAAAAGCTTTTATTGAGTTTACTGACACCTTAATACTTTTTCCAAGTCTTCCTGACTCTTCAATCATAAATTGTTTTATTAGATTGAATCGTTCTTCCATTCCTCTATTCTTTAATGATGGTATTGTTATAACCATAGGAATTCTTCGAGTAAATGTCTTTAGCAATGTAGTATTTGGATCCTCTGTAGTAGCCGTTATTATAAGAACACTTGCACTTCTTTCACTTTCTGTTTCTCCAAGCCTTCTATATACCCCTCTATCCATAAATGTAAAGAACATCTCTTGCCCTTCTGCCGGCAATCTATGAACCTCATCAAGAAATAAAATTCCTCCATTAGCTTTCTCTAGCAAACCAACCTTGTCAAAATCCGCCCCAGTATAAGCACCTTTTTTTACTCCGAATAATTGCCCAAGTAATAACTGAGGATTATTTGCATAATCTGCACAATTAAATGTTATAAAAGGACTATCTTTAGGTTTCACATTCATTTCAATGGCATATTTATAGATTAGTCCTGCAAAGGTCGATTTACCAACTCCTGTTTCCCCAAGTAATAATATATTCATTCCATTTGGCGGATACAATATTGCGGCTTTTGCTTGCTCTACTGCTGAATATAGACTAGGGTTAGCTTCCGAAAACTTATTTATGACTGATAAATTCGAGGTAACGTTTTCCTCATCTATTGCAATAAATAGTGTCGGCTTTCCCTTTATCTTTACTGCTTTCCCATCACTTACTAATTTATTTAAATCATTGCTTACATTTGCTCTGCTAAGGTTTAACTCCTCCGCAATTTCTAATGCAGAAATTCCGTTTGGAAACAAATCTTTTATTTCTCTTAACTTTGCAAGAATTAATTCAATTCTTTTCATCTCATTAATCCCCCCTATTAACTTAAAATATTTTTGCATACACTACTTAACTTAAAATATATAAAGCGAGACTCTATACATAGTAATATAATAACATACTATTTATTAGCCTCGCCTGCTTTATCAATGACAATAATAATATTTGTTTGTAATAGTCCAATTACAAATTATCTTATAGCCTTTTTACTTTATTGTAAATACCTACCTTAAGCAATTAAATTAAGCTCATACATTTACATAAAATGAACATAATTTGATTAGCGTTTATCTTCACTCTCCTACTAATCCGCTTTCCCTCATCCTATTAACAAATTTTTCTGACTTCTTATTCATCTTTTCTTTTAAAAATACAGCAATAATTATTGATATGAAAAAATATATAGATAAAATTCCAATATTGTAATATAAGGAACTCCAAATAATTCCACCCACTGCCTCTCTCATTCCTCCTATGGCATATGTAAAAGGAAGCATTGGGCTTATATTTTGAAAAAATTTAGGTGTAAGCTGTATTGGAAAAGTTCCTCCTGATGCTGAAACTTGAAGTACCATTATAATTAAAGCTAAAGCCTTACCCACATTCCCAAATACGGATACCAAAGTGTATATAATCATTATAAAAATTATACTTACATACATAGAAAATATTAAAAGTATTACTGGACTTACAGAATAAGTTTTAATAAAAAACAAATTCCCTAAAACAATGATAATAGCTTGGAGTAGTGAAAGCGTTCCAAGAGTTAGGAACCTGCCAAAAAACATTTTTGTGGTTCCTAAATTCTTCACATCATCCAATGGCTCTACATGGACAGATAGTATAGAAAGTAATGTAAATCCACCTACCCATATAGCAAGAGTACTGTAAAATGGAGCCATAGCTGATCCATAATTAGGTATAGGAAATACCCTATTTTGAACTGGCTCAATTGGATTTGCCAGAAAATCACTTACATCCTTAGTATTTTTCTGTAGAAAACCTGTGAGTTCGTTGAATTTTTCATCATTACTCAAACTTTTAAATTTTTCAACATTACTGTGGATAGTCTCCTCAGTTTTTGGAAATTTATCTTTAATATTTTTAATCTGTTCTGCTCCTAAATCAGTACCAATATTAGCGTCTTTTAGCAGACTATTTATTAAGGGTATATTATTTTTTGCACTTTCTAAAAGCGTTAGTGAGTTGTTTGCCATATTTGTTGTATTGTTCACAAGACTATTTATTGCTGGCGAAATCGTGCTGTCAAAATTATTTATTGAATCATCAATAAGTTGTGATATTTTATCTATTCCTTGTATTAGAGATTCTACTGTATCTGAAGAAATTTTATTACCATTACTTAATGTAGTTATCAAAGAATCTAAATTTAATTTATTTTGAACCAATTGATCCCTAATATTTTGCATTTTATTTATGAAATTAGATATTGCACTACTATGTAAAATATTATTTACAGACTGAAGTATATTTATATCGTTATTAACAGCAGATAGTGCATTATTCATTTTAGTTGAAGCTGATTTTAGAATCTCCTGCTGCCCCTTAACATCTGTATCAATGGAATTATTAATGCTGCTAAGTGCATCTCTTGTTGCAGCAGAATTAGCCTTTACTGTAGCTAAATCTGTTCTAACATACGGAGATATATTTTTTATTGTGTCATTAACCTTAGAAAAAAAGTCATTACTGGATTGAACAGCATTTTGAGCGTTGTTCAGTGAATTTGTTATATTAGGTATATTCCCTTGAATATTTTGTATAAAGTTATTTAGATCTACTGCCCCATTGTAAGCATTATTTATGCCTTCACCAATTTGAGGCAGGTTATTATCTATGTCATTTATAATATTCATAAGTTCTTCTAGCTGAGGCTTAATTTTCTCAAGTTCAATACCATAAGCATTCATATAATTAAGCACAGTACTGCTTACTTCTTCTGTAACAGAACTAGTTATTTCATTTTGTAAACTCGTTAATCCACTTTTTGTTATTTTAGGTGCTATAGCATTAATTTTTTCGTTAACAGAATAAATAAGTTTAGCTTTTTTAGGTTCACCATTTGCTGCAACTGAGAGAAGATTACTTGAAAAATCCTCAGGTATAGTTATACTAGCATAATACTTACCATACTTTACCCCACTTTCTGCTTCATCATCATTAACAAAAGTCCATCCAATACTTTCATTACCTTTTAGCTTATCTATTACCTCTCTACCTATATTAATTTCTAGGTTTTGAAATTGAGCACCTTCATCATTATTTACTACTGCTACTAAAAGCCCTTTGGTGTTCCCATATGGATCCCAAGAAGCTATTATATTAATCCATGCATATAAAGCAGGTACGAAAAGTAACCCTACTATTATAATCATCAGAGGAATATTAGTTGTTATTTTTCTTATATCCCTTTTGTAAATTTTAAATATTGTACTCATAACTTTTGCATACCTTCCTTCTTGAACTTAATGTTAAGGCACAATTAAACAATACAAGTATAATAATGCTAAGTTTATGTTCTCCATTAAAGTATTAAATAATTCAAAAGCACTTTTATGATTTTACTACTACAACTCAACAATAGATTCCAATCAAAAATAATACTGATGAGAACTATCCCACCAGTAATTTTATTATGCATATAACTAATTTTCTTCAAAAATGCAATAATTATTTTTACCTTTACTTTTTGCTAAGTAGACTGCTTTATCCGCATTTATAAAGAGTTCCTTAAAACTATTACCATGCTCCGGATATTTTGCTATTCCTATGCTTCCAGAAACTTTTTGACTTAAAACTTCATCAGTATTATTACTTCTAAAACCATTCATTAGAGCTTTTGCTTTTTCAATTAATGACTCTTCTGATGTAATATTTTTAAGGAATATCACAAATTCATCTCCACCTATTCGTCCTACGATAGAATCTTCTTTGAATATCTCTGAAAACATTAGTGAAATATCGGTTAAAACAAAATCCCCTGCTAGATGACCTAAGTTATCATTTACAGCTTTAAAATTATCAAGATCTACAACAAATAATGCACCACTATCATCGTCCTTAGCATTTTTCACATATTCTTCAATCATATTTTGTACTGTTCCTTTATTATACAGACTAGTTAAACTATCTCTTTGTGCCTTAAATAAGAGTTTTTCATTTTCTCTCTTTTCTTCATCAATATCAATAATTATCCCTATAGCCTTAAATATATCTCCATTTTCATCAAACATGGCAGTTATTCTTATTTTGCACCAAATATATTCATTAGTATTTTTCTTTATTCTAATTTCAGCTTCTTTATATGTATCCCCATATATAATATCATTAAGCAATTTTCCAAAATTCTTTATATCATCATTATAAATATAATCTGTTTTATATATAATCTCACTAACATTCTCTACAACTGATTTATAGCTAAACTTATTTTCCCAATTTCCAGAAAAATAAACTATGTCTTTTGGAATATTCCATTCGAAAATTGCATCTTCTGTTTGAGACATAATTATACGATAGCGCTCCTCACTCATTCTAAGCTCTTCTTGAGTTATTTTTGATTCAGTTATATTTATTACTACGCTATAGCTAAATAATTTACCATAGCTATTTTCTACTATTTGACCGTTATCTAATAACCATACATTGACTCCATCACTCCTTTTAACCCTGTATTCTACAGTGTACTTACCATATTTACTTATTTGTTCTCTTATCTCCCTCATTACTCTTTCTCTATCAGCCTCGCAAATTAATTCAATTAATTTTTTACGTCTTTGATTTTCAGTATATTCAGCTTCTTTGTAACCTAAAATACTTAGACATCCACTACTTACAAAATCTAAAATATATTCTCCATTTTCTATTTTGCACGTATATACCCCTCCTGGTATATTTGATGTTAGAGATTGTAGCCTTCTATTTTTTTCTTCTATATGCTTTTTATTTTTTTCTATAGTATCCATCAACCCATTAAATGCTGTTGCTATTTCTCCAAATTCATCCTCCTTGTTATATATAAATCGATCATCCATATTACCTTGTTTTATTTTTCTAATTACATCTAATAGTTTATATATAGGCTTAGAGAAATAATTAACTATAAATAAATATGATACTGTTATTAACAATGAAATAATTATAAAAAATGCCACGGTATTCTTTATAGTTCTCTCAGTTGGTGTCTTAAATTCTGATAATTCAATTGCACTTAATACTATCCAGCCAGTATTACTAATCCTTGAATAATATCCTATCTTTTCAGTGTTATTAATTTTATATTCGATTATTCCATTAGGTGTACTATCAAAATCTATTTTTTCCCACTGCTCGTACAAATTATTGGAAACATTTATCTTTTTTATATTTTCTTTTATATTATTACTAGTTCCAGCTGCAACAACGCCATTTTGATCCATTATTAGTATTCTTCCAGTATCAAAAAAGCTAACATCGTTTACAAGTTCTTCAAAATAATTCATATTTATTATATTAGCTATAAAACCTTGGTATTTACCTTCTAAAAATATAGGACTTGCAATTATCGCACTTTTAGCGCCATTATTAAAATCTTCTCTTTCTATAATATTCGTTATAACAACTTCGTTTTGCTTAAGCTTCTCAACTTCATTATTAGAAATCATAACCTTTTTATTTATGAAATCACTATCACCACATGCAATAATTAGACCCTCTTTGCCAACAAGTATCTCTCTGCTTAAAAAAAACTCTCCTTGTTTTCTGCCAGCTAAGATTTCATTTAGAACTTGTATATCATGACTTTTAGCTTCTATATCTTCCTTATTATTTAACGCAGTTAATAATTCCTTGACCACTGGTATATTGGTATCGTTATTAAGATTGCTAATATTCTCATCAAAAAAAGCTTTTAAATGTATAGATTGATCCTTGGAAAATGTTTCAACATTCTGCTTAGTTAATTCTAAATTTCTAGAATTAAAATTTGAAATACATATACTTGTCGAAATAATTGCAGGAATTATTCCCCATAATATAGAGAAAACTATAAACTTTCTTCTAATATTCATCTTTCACCTCATTAATATATCATTAATAGACAAATTATATATTAATTTTATCAGATTTTATAATTATTTTATATATATTATATTAATTATTGTGTTTTTTTGTAGTTATAAACAAATTAATATCAATATTTCATTCTTCTTTATCATTTAATCATTATTTCGAAACGTTCTATATCAGAATTTTGCAACTTAGACTATTGCTCTATAGCAAAAAAGAATACACACCTCATATTTCATGATTAGAGATTTTGGTTTTAATAAAACCTTAAGCACAATAAAAGTTTATGTGCCTTATTCCTAACCACTCAGTATGAGTTGTGCATTTCATATATTTAAACTTTAAAATATATTATTGCCTTTTATTCTACGATTACACCAGTATTATTCATTTTTTTATTAATACAAATATATAATCATTAGCCTCTAATATATTTATTAATTGTAGCTGCTCCTTCTTCATTTGCATGATAATAAACTCTTAAGTTGCCTGCCTCATCCATATCAAACCTTGTTTCTTCTAAAAGTCCATTAGCTTCTGCTGTCATTAGAGCTGAAATTACAGCATCTCTTTTAAGGGCTTTAAATTTACCATACTCACCTTTTAGAGCTTCAATAACGTCTTCTGCACAAGCTTCAGGTACTTTAGTAAAGTATTTTAAAATAGCATAATTAAGTGGTTTCATACTATCTTACCTCCTTTTTTCTGAATAAATCAAGCGGATTCATTGCAATTACTAATATACCAACTATCATTAGTACTGCTGCTCCCCAAGCGATTGGAGGTAGAGACCATCCATCTATTCCAAAGATTACACCAAGTAATATCCAACAGCAAAATGGTCCCCAGAATGAATATGTACCATTACAAGCCATACCAAGTGCAGCACCACACATACTATTTCCTTTATACCATGTCATAAATGAAATAAATGCACAAAGGCCACTTGCAGCAAACCAAATCATAGCAGAACCACTTGTAAATGCTTGAGCCACAAGTCCTGCTGAAATATTAACTCCACCTGCTATCATCCCTAAAATAGGAATGAATATAATTAAATTTGAAAGACCTGCTGTTGCCTGACGAATGGTAATACCTATTTCTGAATCAATCATAGATGTACCATAGCCAGCTACACAACCTTCAAAACCCCATCCAAGAGCCGCGATGAAAGCAATGCAAATACCTAATAGCATACCTTTTGGTGCATCCCCTGTAATACCTGTACTTCCGATCATAAAACTTGCACAAACGCAAATAGCAATACCCAATATCATACGTTTATTTAATTCCTGCTTGAATAAAATTCTGCCTAAAATAGCGCCAATAGCTGGACAAAGAGCAGTAATAGGAATAACTATTGAGCCTGCCATCTGAAGCCCAATAACATAAGCTGTGCTAGCAATAGGTCCTCCTATAAGAGCTGCTAACATCATTACACGACCTGGAGTAGTATTAATACATCTTAAGAAATCCCCAAACTTACCTTTAATAATTGCATAAATCACCGCCCATACAGCGCTGCAAACATCATTTACTGCACTTCCAAGTGCCCCTAATAAATACGTAATAACAAAAGCTGATAAACCAGCCGAATTTACTCCCGTCCAATCTCCCCAAACTCCTTTAGTCATACCCAAAGTTAGAAATGCTGAGTAGAATCCATACATGAGACCTGAAAATAAAGCTATTGTAATGCCCTTTTTAAAAAATTGTGCCGATAATTTCCTTTTTGCAATAACCGCAGCTTCATTAACTGTGGTATTTTTTATAATATTTTGCATCAAAAATCTCCCCCTTAAATATAACTTCTTATTCGTATAATTTTAGCATTTTCTACCTTACAATAATTTTCTTGAACTAAATTATTTCCTTATACTATATAATAAACAAAATGAATATATCTTAAACTTATTTATGTCTTAGCATCAAGTTCATTTTGTGAACAAAATTATATTATCATTGTTCATCGTTCAAATCAATATGTTCACACAAAAAAATATTATAAATTTTCATAAAAAGCTTTAAATTGATTTATTCCCATTCATATTTAAATACTTAATAAAAAATCATGCCTTTGAAAGCGCTATATCTTTAACATTTTACATGTCAATTCCCAACAGCACTAACAAACGCATGATTCTAACTTAAGAGCTATATAATAAATAATATCCTCTTAATTTCTTATTCAATTCTAATTATCTTTTAAGCTTGAATTTCAAAAGTAATTTGTCTGCCAGCTCAAAAAATACCTGATCCTTAGTAAATATAAGAATTCCAGCATATATTAAGCCACATGCAAAAACCTCCACTACGCATCCAAAAAGTATGTTATGTATAACAAGCTTTATTCCAAACGTTATAGGAATGAATATCAAAGAATAATAGAAATACTTTATATTCTCGTAAGCGAACAAATGTATATCTAATTTTATAACTTTCTTAACCAGCCTATATTCTAAACCTATTACAATAAGATTTGCTAAAAGAGTTGTACTTATAGCAGTAACCATATTAAATGTTCCTGTTAGAAATAATGTTGTATTAAAAATTAAATTAAGTATTCCTCCAATTAATACTAACATTGCATCATACTTTTCTTTTCCGTGAAGATATATTATTTGATTCGCTATTACCCCTTCAACTCCAACACTCAACATATGGATTGAAAATATAACCATAACCGGAACTGCTGCTAAAAATTCTGGTCCTCCAAAGATATATATAGCCTCTTTAGAAAGGCACAAAAGACCTATAGATGCTGGAAATAAAATCAGAAAATATATCTTTATAACCCTTTTTAGTAAGACCAAATACTCACCTTTAGATTCATTTCCCAAGTAATTAGAGAGCCTTGGCATAGTAACTTGGATAACTGTTAATAGTAGTGTACTTACTATAGTAGTTACCCTCTGAGCCATATAATAATATCCAACATCGGTAGTCCCTCCAATACTGTCTTTTAGCATAATCTTATCAAGCTGAGTATATAAAACTCCTGTATTAGAAAGAATTACAACGTAAAACATAGGTTTTAAATGTCTAAAAAATTCAAGATTAGAAAAATCAAACCTTACTTTTCTTTTTACGTATACGAAACTTATTATATTATTTATAAAGTTAAATCCTATAACTAAATATAAATAAAACAAATAATCTTCTTGTTTTCTAACAAATAGCAAAATCAATGCAGAATATACTATTCTAACTATCATTGTTTTAATAGCAATGAAATCATAATTTTCTAATGCTTCATTAACCCATTCCACGTAAAAAAGATTAAATACCAAATTAAATCCCATAACTATACATGTATAAAAATATGGTTCATTTTTATAAAAAATAGCTACAAATATCATGTATGCAGCTGAAGCTAGGATATTAGTAACACTTGCAAAAAGAAACAAGCTCGTAAACGTTTGTCTAAGTTTAGCCTTGTCATCACGAACTTTACTTATTTCTCTTAGTCCATACTGGTAAATTCCAAAGCTTGCGAATATTAAAAAATAAGCAGTTAGAGAATCTCCATATCCCATATAACCATATAATTCTTTACCAACTGATCTAGTAACTAATGGAATTACCAAAATCGGCAATATTATGTTAAATAAGTTAAGCATTGCTTTGAATATCGCATTTTTTGAAATAGATTTAGCCATTTGTTTGCCCTCCATATACGTATTCTCATCAACAATGCACATTTAATGACCTTTGAGCGCACTGTGATAAATTAGAAATTATTTTATTAAAATGCACAGTTCCAATTGAATTTATTTCTACTTAACAAGTTATTGACTTCGCTTCGCACTTTTTATATCAGTTTTTAGCGCTTCCCGCTTTTTTATAAGTTCTTAGTTGCGCTTCGCGCTTTTTTTATATGTGTATATTTTTCGCTTTTTCAATTGTACATTCTAGTTTATTCGTTGTCAATTCATATAGAAATTCTATGGAAAGTGTTGAAAATTTATGGACTTCTTCCTTATTTTGAGTTATAATCAAACTAACGATTGTTAGTTTTAAATTATAAGATAATAATAGTGGAATATTATGCTTATTTTTCAAACTCTAATTATAATTTATATGTATTTGTGTTTGATATATATTAATATAAATTAAGCACTTTAAAGTTATGCAATAATATTTTTGTGAGGAGTTTTTATGAATACAAGAGAAAAAATTATATCTGAATCATTAAATCTTTTTTCAAGGAAAGGTTTTGATGCAATATCTGTTAGAGATATCGCCAAAGCAGTTGGCATAAAAGCAAGTTCTCTTTATAATCACTTCAAAAATAAGCAAGATATTTTTGATACTATAATCCAAAAATATTCAGATCTAGTAAATAAATTTTTGAACAGTATAAAAATTAGGGATAATTCTGATGAGAATCTTCCTAATAAAACAAATTTGTTATCTGACGAGTACTTTTTCAAAAAAAGTTCATACATTTTTAATTTTTACTTAGAAGACGAGAATATGATTAAATTCAGAAAATTGCTGACAATAGAGCAATGCAACAACTCTAAACTTTCAGATTTATATAATAAGATATTTATTGATGATATATTAGATTTTCAAGCTGACGTATTTTCAAAATTAATAAGTTCAAACGTATTTATAAAAAAAGACCCTTATACATTAGCACTTCAATTCTACTCCCCAGTTTTCTTACTATTTTATAAGCACGAAAACTTAACTGACAAAGAACGTAGATTCTTAGAAAATCATATTTCAGAATTTAAAGACACATATATAGTGAAAGGATGATCACTTGTGAATGTAATTGTCATTTATGATAACTCAAGCGAGACAAATACATATAATTGTGTGCAACTCTTGCTAAATGCTCTTAAACTTAATATTGAATTAAAAGTCACGGAATTTTTCTTATCAAAGGATTATATTTACAATGGACGTCTTTCTTATCCCGATATTGATTCAAAAACTGTTAATGGTATGGAGTACATCATAAATTCATTAGATAGCTCTGATTTACTTATAATAGCTTCTCCAGTATCAAAATGTGATATTAGCAATGAAATGAAACTGTTTTTGCACAGACTATCTTGTTGTTACCTATTAAGTAGCTCAAGATCCCAAATAAATGATAAAATAGGATTGTCCATGTCAACAACTTCTGGTGCTGGTCTTTTTTATACATCTAAAATTCTAAAGAGAAATCTTAATTCATTGGGAATAAAGAACACTTTAAAGTTTTGTAGAACTCTTTATGAGATAAGTTGGGAAGATGTGAGTTTAAAAACTAAAATGAGAATACATAAGGATATTTTCAAACTTTCCTACAAAATATTAGGCCTACATAATCGTACATACAATAAGAAAAGATTAATTTTAAGAAAAGTGATTTTTTCAAAAGATAATAACGCTCTTATAGATAGCAGCCCAAATATTATACAATTAAGTTCCTGGAAATATCAATCTCACTTGCATAATAGACATATTCAGTAGCCTTTTAAACATATATTTTTACATAAAAAACTACACAAAAATATACCTTTATCAAAATAAGTATATTTTAGTGTAGTTTTTCATATTTCCATATTATATTTTGCTTTTATATCATTAAATTATAATTTAAGTGCGTTTTTCAGATATGCTAGATCCTCCAATGAATCTATTTCAAATATATCATTTGATTGTATCTTTTCGATATGCACTTCCATGTCCTTAAGATTATCTACTGCAATACTATCCCAATATAAATCTCTAAAGTCTCCTTTGTTTATTGCTTCTTCAACTTTATTAGAAATAAATTCGCCATCTTTAGCAGTCCAAAAAGATGCTCCTGACATTATAAAATCAGGTTTATCTCCTTCTTTTCCAATTTCAACACTATGTATTCTGCCATCTTCATCATATTTCAAAATCCACTCGCCTATTATATTTTCTTTACAAGCTGAATAATATAATGATGTTTTCGGTTTACTCTTAGGTAAGAAATTCCTTGTAATATAGTTATCTGCATCAATTACAAATGCATCCCTAAGGTATTGCCTAACTAAATACATAGTATATATATTATTATAGATATCGTATTTATCATTAACTACTTTGATTAAATTATATTTCTTAACTATATCATCAAACTTTTCATGGAGATATCCAGTTAATACTATAATCTCGTTAATCCCAATCTCCTTTAAATTTATTATTTGCCTTTCAAGTAAAGACATCCCATTAACTTCTATTAAAGATTTTGGAGTATTTTCAGTTAATGGTCTTAATCTTGTTCCCATGCCCGCTGCCATTAAAATCGCTCTCATATCTACCTTCTCCTCAGCTAATTAAAAATATAGAAATCATCTTAAATTTCAATACATATAAATAAACAAGTTATATCCTAGGCTTATGTGATATCTAACCAGAATTATAAATTTGATTTATAATTAAAGTTTATTTAAATATTCCTTAGCTCTATTATATCTATCTAATCCATAAGTACCAAAATCGTCTCCTTCTGCTTCCTTGATCAATGTCCAAACAGCCCATAAGAAATCTTGGCATATTTGATGAATTAATAATCTTCTTCTTGAATCTTTATCAGCATCTTTTCCTTTAAAATATAATCTAAACATTAACTCTATATCATCTTCTGAAAATTCATTTTCTAAAGAAAGAGCTGCCAAATCCCACATATCATCGTTGATCCCACTGTATTCCCAGTCGATTAAATAAATTCTGCCTGCAGTATCCTTAACAAAGTTTTCCGAAACCAAATCATTATGAGATGGTACATAGACTCTGTTGCATCTATTTAATTCTTCTTCAAGAGCCATAACCTTTTCTCTTACTTCAGCATAATCCTCAAAAAAGTTTCCATTATCTTTTGTTAAAATCCCTTCATATTTTTCAAGTTCCCTAAACATACTGAACTCATTATCCATATGAAAATCAGTACATTCATGCAAGTCTCTTAAGATAGCTGTAACTTGCTTTAAGTTTTCTTCTTTCTTAATACTTCTATGAGTTAAAGTTTCAGCATTTTCTATAAACTTAGATATTTTAACTCCAGTTTCAAGATTGAAATAAGGTACTTCTACATTATAGCCTTTCTCAGAAGCAATCGCCGAATTAAACATTTCTGTGTTTCTATTAATCATTTGTTCCGTTCCAACACCTGCGACTCTTAATATGTATCTATCACCTTTAACACATATTTTATAATTTTTGTTTGTCATACCACCTGCTGGCTCAATTTCTGTAATATCTTCATCTGTTACTTTTAATGATTCTCTAACAATAGCTTTTATGTTACTTATCTCATAACTTAGCTCTCTTCTTCTTATAGTTGGATAAAGATAATTCTTGATTTTTTCATATTCCTTAGAACTATCTGCATCGCCCCATGCAAGATCATCTATTTTAACAAAACCAATATTATAATTTCTAGCAACATCTAAAAGTACATATTCATAATTTAAATACGGATTTACATTCCCTTTAAATTCTTCAAGCATCATTGTATATAATTTATGTGATATCTTAGTAAGTCCTATCATTTCTCCATCAATTCTATTAAATTGATGAATATCTTTAGACATTTTAAATAAATGATTATCCCTTATTTCAACAAATGCTTCATCACCTGATCCACTTTCATTTGTAAAAAGAATACAATCACGATTTGGACTTTCTGCTAATTCCTTAATAGCTCTTTTTTCGAAAATCAAATCATTTTCAATAAGTAAAAAATCATCGTCTATATAATCTTTAGCTAAAGATAATGAATGCATTGTTCCTGTCCACTTATAAGTATCGCTCTTTACTAATATTATATTTTTACTATTTTTAAAAGCTTCTTCATAGTACTGACTTTCATATCCAGTTACTATAACGGTCTTAGTTATTCCATTTTCTTTTAAAATATTTAGAGTTCTATCAATAAGCCTAAAGTCTTCAATATCCAACATTCCTACAGGTTTCCCAAATTCCTCTGCCTTACCTGCTGCAAGTATTACAGCTTGTTTAACTATTTTTTTCTCTTCTTCATGAATCTTTAATCTAGTACTTTTTGCAGAAGCAATATTTTCTTCTAAAAACTTCATGCCCTTTTCAGTTACTTTATATAAAGTTCCTCTATTATTTGTTATTCTGTCAATAAATCCATCCATGGTAAATTCTTTTAAAACTGCATTAACCTTCCCAAGGGATATATTAGTTCTTTTAGCCAATTCTCTTTGATTAATATTAAAATTATCATTCAGCGTCTTTAAAATTTCTATCCTATCTTCTAACATATTACACCTAACTCCCCTTTAATTAAACATAGCATTTATTGTTCGAATTTTGAACTATAATTATTATATTCCCTAAAATTCCAGTTGTCAATAAAAACTCCCTTGTATATTTCTACCCCAAAGTTAGCCTCTATATGATACTTGTTTAAAATCAAATACATTTGTTTTAATTTGAACTCTTAATATTTAAAAAAAGCACTAAGAGGAAAGCTAAACTCACTTTTCGCTTGCCTAAATCTTTAATCAGACAAGCGAAAATTGAAAAGCCTCCCCTCTTAGTGCCTTTTGTATATAAATTTCTAAATCCCTACTATACAGTACATATTTGATTTGTAAATATGACCTTACATCCATCAATCATAAATCATTGGAAACTGTAGAAATAGCATAATCTCTATTTCGATAAGCTATATGTATAATTAGAAATCATAGCTTAAAAACTATAAATATTTTTAGTACATAGCTCCATCTTGTCCAAATTTATATACACCATCATCAATATACATACTTTGATTTACAACCATTTGTCCATTCGGAGTAAAGTAATACCATTTTCCATTTAAATTTAACCAGCCTTTTTTCATTACTCCATTTAACCCCAAGTAATACCAGCTATTATTTAAATTCATCCATCCTTTTCTCATCTCTCCGGTTGTTGGATCCAGGTAATATGTCTGACCAGTCTTATCATCAACCTTCCAACCTGATGCTCTGTATCCTAAATTATTTAGGTAGTAGTACTTTCCGCCAGTAGATACCCATGCATTTTTAACTTGTCTGCTTTTTTTATCAAAGTATACTGGTTTCCCATTTACTGTTCCCCATTCATCATACTTAGTTAAATCTACCCAACAATCATTGTAATCATCGTAAAATTGATCATCATCATTGCCACTATCATTATTATTATCATCGTTATTCCAATCAGAAGAGTCAACTCTGTAAACTTCTAAAGTATAAGTTTTAGTCTCCTTGCCATCTTCAGATATAACCTCTATATCAATCTCCGTTTTCTGAGCTCCTTTAAGGCTAACACTTATTGCAGAATCTGAATATTCCTCTCCATTAACACTAATTGTTGATTTGGAATCTTCTGCTATTGGAGTTACATTAATCTTAGATACATTTTGATCAACTCGAACTTTAGTTATATCTTCTTTAGGATCAAATGTATAGTCTCCTTGGCTAAGAATAACATTTTTCAAATTCGCATTACTACCTTTTGAATTGTTCTTAATTACAATGCTATATGTTTTACTAGTTTTCCCATCTTGTGCTGTTACAACTATGGTTATAGTTGTATTCCCATTTGTATTTAAAGGAATTTCATTTGATTCTCCAGAAGTTAAATCATAAGTTGCATCACTTCCATTAATACTTGCAGTAATTGACTTAACATTATCATCTTCAGCTATTGCTGTTATCTTTTCAGTTGTATCTTCTTTTGCTACCGTAGTTGTATAATCTAATTTGTCACTTGAGAATCCAGAATTACCATCACTATCGGTTAAAGTATAGCCTGAAATCTTTAATGAATTTAATGAAGCATTACTTGAACTTGCCCCTGGATCTGGTGTCACTTCACCTGTAAAATTTTCCGGAAGATAAAACACATAGCTATCCCCTACAGTATAAGTACCTGTTATTTCCTTTACATCCTGGCCGTTCTCATCTTTCTTTGTTTCTACTTTATCGTAGTAGGCTTGAACAACCATTTTCTTTCTACTATGAGCAATATTCACATTAAGGCTAGTACTTCTTACAAGATCCTTATCAGGTGTATTATTCACTGATTCAGTGGCCTCCTCAAGATTAGTACTATTTACATCATCCGCAAAAAATACTTTTATATATTCATGCTTATCACTTTGATGCCCCGTAAAAGAAACTATAACTGAATTTGCATTAGGTGATCCATAATACAAATCATAACTACGCCTAGATGAAGTAAAACTAACTTCCCCATTATTCGCTTTAGTTACTCCTGGTTGTGTTAACACCACATCACTATTACTATCTGTAGTTTTACTAAATTCTAAATTCATTGTAAAGTTATTATCATTATTTATAACAACGACATCTAATAGATATCTCGCTAATATCTGTGATGAATTGGTTATATTTCCATCTTTCCCCTCATAGGCATCTATCTGTATCTGATTATAATCTGAGCTCGTATCAAAATTAACATATTGTTTTCCATTTTTGAGCTGCGACTGTTCAGTTTTAGTCTTCCCTGATGAATCTTTATAATTATTGGTCACAGTATATGCTACATTGTTACTGGATTGAGATCTTATTAACGTAGGATTTATACTTATCATTCCTGCCCTTGAATCTACGTATATTTTTCCTTTATATTCTGAAAAACCAGACGTAGTTTTTGTGACAGTAAACGCCTTTCCAATATACGCTTTAACATCATCATCGTCATTAAAATCAAGCTTTGTTATACCTGCATTTTTTAAGCTATAATCTTTCTCTGCATCTAATTTATTGTATCTAATTTCTACTGCATATGCCTTCGCTATCTTTACAGTAGAGCTACTGTCATTAGTAACTGAGTTTACCTTAATTACTATTAAATCTGACTTACTTCGATTTGATAAATCTCCAGATAATTTCTGTCCATTAAGACTGAAACTTCCATCAACAGCACGTATACCATTTTTATATAATTCAACACCTTTATCTAAATTAATCATATCTCCAAAAGTCATGATATATTTTAATGCTGAAAGTGAATCTGGCACATCAAAATTATATCTTAATTTCATATTAGGATCTGGTGTCACCGTAGTCGAATATAAAAATGGCACTGTATTATTTTCATTTTTTGTGGCATCTAAAATCTCATCTTTATCATTAAATGCATCTGCATCACCAACATAAGCTTTAAATGTCATTTCACTTATTTGGTTAGTTGCATAATCCTTACCATTCTCTATTGTTATTGTTTTTTCATATTTTGTAACTGTCTTTTCTCCAGCTGGATCCGGAGTTGCATCTTGTGTTACAGTTCCGTCAGAATTTTTAGTTTCTTTATATATTATTGACAAAGTTGTTATTTTAACTGAATATTTAATTTTATTAACACCTGCTGGTAACCCTGTTATCTTTACCCCTATTCTTTCTGAATCATTTTCTACAGGAGTTGGCCCACCATTTCCAGTGCTGTTACTATAACTTAGAGTTATCCCCATCCCTGCTACAGCATTTTGTCCATCTGCATTTGCAGTCCCATCATCATTGATTAGTATAGCTTCATTTATAGCCTTAACAACTATTTCCTGCTTTGTAACTCCGGTAATTGATGATTTTGAATCTTTCGCCTGCTGTATCAATTCAGCTTGAGTCTTTTGAATATTTTTAAGAGATATATCGAAATTATCCTCAAGAGAATTAGCAGTATGTATCTCTTCCTGAGTATTACTATCTATTCTACTTGGAAGAGGTGTCATAGTTCCATCTAAATTCACTCTGCTGGCTGTAGCTTCTGCAGGTATATCATCAGCTTTTGCCACTTCTGAATTAAATCCAAGTGGTATAAGTGATATTATGCTTGTAAATACCACTATTAGAGCTATAAACCTTTTTTTAATCTTGCTCATTATTCTCGTCCTCCTTAAATTGTGCTTTAAATTCAAAATTTAGTTTATATATAGCCGCTCGCCTATTTATCTCATCATATTAAGACATATCTTAGAATTATATTAAATAAAAAATATCTAAATTCATATAAATCCCTTATGTGTTAATATGTTATAATAAATTACTATTATTTTACTAATTTTAAATACATTCCATTATTTATTATCGAATCATTTCCTTGTGCCTTTAGACATTTATATCCTTTATATGAATGTATTAAGGCGTATTCATTAAATTTACCTAAAAATCATATAATATAAAATAATGAATAATCTTATATTAATATCTAAATAAAAAATAACCCTCCATAATATAATACAGCAGTTATATATTATGGAAGGTACTTTTATTAAACTTCTATAATCTTATTCATATTCCCTAAGTGAAACACTTTATGATTTTCCTTTAAACGAACTATTACATTTCGGACATGTAATAGAAATTTTTCCTTTTCCTCTTGGCACTCTTAATTTTTGCTTACAATTTGAGCAAGTATAATATTTATAGTTTTTTAATGTTTTTATTCTATTTATATTATTCTTGAACCACATTACTATTTTATTTTTAATTTTTAAATACTTATAATTCTCATTTCTTCTCTTATATATATTTCTTGAAAATATCCTAAACATACATATAATAACAGGAATATATGCTAATATTGTTAAAAATCTTAAATCCTTTGGTACGAAATTCATTATCAACAGTAGTATAAAAGATAAAACAAGTAATGCTTTAGATAATTCATCTCCACCATATCTTCCAAACATAAATCTTCTTAACCTATCCATGGACTTCACCTCTCTTGAATTCTATTAATATAAAATATAGTATAATTAATAAGATCTATCAACATTTATATTATTAATAATCCATTAATCTTTTATGATATACATTCGTAATCAAATCCTGCAAAATTTTACAACCTATTAGTTTAAATATGAACTCACTTCTTTACTGTAAGTATTATTATAAGAAATAATACAATATACCAAATATTATATCAGTATATTGTATTAAAACTTTTCTCACTATATTTTTATAGCTATTAAATTGCCAATTCTGTTCAGCAGTAAAATCATTTAAATTATTGTTGAAACTGCATTAGCAATTGCTGTTGCTTCTACATCTTGATATGATGAATCTGCACATTTTTTAGCTTCATTTGTATTTGTTATAAATCCTAATTCGACTAAAACAGCTGGCATTGTAGTATTTCTGCATACAAATAAATTACCATCTTTAGCACCTCTATTTATGGCACCTGTGCTATTTGTAAGAGATGATGCTATGGATGAAGCTATATTCATGCTTTTAGAAAGCCTATCGTAACTATATCCCCCGCCAAAACTTTCATCTTGTGATTTTGAGCTGTAATAAACTTCAACTCCTCTTGCAGATTCTGCATCAGCTGAATTGTGATGCAAACTTATAAATAGATCAGCCTTTGAATTATTTGCTATATTAACTCTATTAGTAAGGCTTTGATTAACTCCTAATACTTCTCTATCAGATGATTTCCTAGTCATTATTACTGTGTATCCATTTGCTTCAAGCTTTTCTTTTAGCTTATCCGCAACTTGCATATTTAAATCTCTTTCGGAATATGTAATACCATCATTGGTTGAATAAGCGCCATCATCACCACCAAAGTTATGTCCAGGATCTATAACTATGACTTTACCATTTGTGCTTCCAGGCATTCTATCTCCTCTTTTTCCATCTTCACCTATCTGCCATCCATTTACAACTGTATTCTTAGCCATTGCCCCTGAAACAGGTAATAGATAATAATAAGCATTTCCAGATAAAATCCAGCCTGTTGCCATAGTACCATTACTTCTTAAATAGTACCATGTTCCATTAAGCTGAAGCCAATTTGTCGCCATAACTCCATTGGAATACAAATAGTACCAGCTTCCATCTGGTTTAACCCATCCAGTCAGCATACTTCCATCACCATTGAAATAATACCATTGTCCACTAATTGAAACCCATCCAGTCTTCATTGCTCCACTTGAATCTAAAAAATATTTCCTACCATCAATCAAGTTAAATCCAGTAATCATACTTCCATCTCCTTGAAGATAGTACCACTTATTGCTATCCTTTATCCATCCAAGCTGCATTGCTCCACTTGATTTAAAGTAATACCATTTTCCTCTTAAAAGGCTCCAGCCTTTTGCCATACTTCCATCACTATATAAGTAATACCAGTTACCATCAGGCTTAATCCACCCAGTAACTTTAGATCCATCTGAGTTGTAGTAGTACCAATTTCCATTTTCAAATCTCCAACCTATTGATGAAGAAATACCGTTACTACCATCCGGCGATGCTGGGATTGGCTTGGTTGCTTCCATTCCAGTTGGAACTGTTGTATTTGTTTGAGGCTCATCAGTTCCTACAGTTTTGCCTGAGTCGTTATCACTACCAGAATTTTTAGAAGTGTCATTATCTGATTTTGATACAATTCCTGCTGAGACTAATAAATCATTATATAATTGATTAACCTCTTCTCCATATGTAAGACTTGGAGCCCACTTTCCACCTAAAGCATTTACCGTTACTACTGTACCTTTTATGGTAATAAAATCCCTTGGGTCATATGAACCACTCCTTGGATATCCATCTACACCTGCATAAAGTGCTAGATGGTCTAAATGAGCTTGAACACCTTCATCCCATGTGTTGAATTTTTGATGAGCATTTGGATCATTATCCAATCCACCAGCACTTATTTTCAATCCACATGGATTATGGTAGCTTTCATTTATAACTCCTCCAAATTTACCATAGCCTGTTTCCTTTGCAGCTTGCACATATGCCACAGCTGGATTAACATTTCCATGCTCTGGCGAATACTTCCAATATAACTTTGCCAGATTAATAAACGCATCTGTTGCACCTTTTGATTTAGCCCATTGTTCAGCCTGTTTTGCTGTTACTTTCGTCTCTGATACTATCTTAATATCAGTGATAGCAGCTTTTACGCTAGTAATAGGAATTAATATTAAAACTATCACAAAAGCAAAAAATAATGTAGTCGATCTCTTAATAGCCTTCAAAACAGCTTTCCCCCGTTCTATTTAGTTCTAAAGAACAAAAATTATATAGACAAATTTTCCCTAAAAGTAGTTTGCCTATTATATAGTACAAGCTTTTATTCTATTTTAGGTACTAATATATCCAATTATATGGCACTATCTTAAGGAAAATTATCGAATATAATCATAAACTTAGCAACAAGGCTACATAAATTTACATTTTTTATATTCTTTAAATATAAAATTCGCTAAATATTAGTCTTACTAATAATAAATGCTTTTACTAAAACCAACGACTTTGCTAATACATACTCTGATAAATAGATAAAAGCCTTGAAATGTTATTGAATAACACTTCAAAGCTTTTATTTAATACTTATCTACTGTAAATTTTGTAATTATACTATACATATTGATGGTATGAACTCAACTATATCCAACTTTAGTTTTCTCCCTGGACCTTAGTTAATTTAATACAATTACATTCTAAATATTATCAGCGATAACTTCTGCTATTGCTTGAGCCACCTTTTTCTGACTGGCTGGATCAGCGCATCTTGCTGCTTCTTCTTTATTTGTTATAAATCCAACTTCGACTAAAACTGCTGGTATATTGGTATTTCTACATACAAATAAATTTTGTTCCTGTCCACCTCTATTATTTAAGCCAAGCTTATTAGCAATATTGTTATTTATAAGAGTTGCCATTTGCTTACTTCTTTCTATTCTATTGCTATCTAGTTTTCCCCCAAACTTAGAGTCTTGGGATTCTGAACTATAAAGAGTCAGAACGCCTTTCGCTGTCTCCCCAGCTGAATTATGATGTACGCTTATAAAGAAATCTGCATTAGCATTATTTGCAACATCAACCCTATGAGTAAGACTCGCAACTAATGAGCCATATGAAGGCTGCTCACCAAGATTTCTCGTCATTATCACATTATATCCTCTATTTTGAAGTTCTATCTTTAACTTATCTGCAACTTGCATATTTAGAACTGTTTCACTGTAAGTAACTCCATCAATAGTGCTTTCAGCACCGTAATCTTTGCCATAATCATGTCCTGGATCTATTACTATAGTCTTTTTACCATTTGAAGAATTACTTCCTGCTGAAGGGCTATTTCCCGAATTATCTTCATCGTCTTGATCTGTTGGAGTATTATTTCCTGAACTATCTTCATCATTTTGATTAGATGAAGCCTGCTTTTTCCCATCAGAGCCAATCTTAAATCCATCTATTGTTGTATTAGTAACCATTCTTCCTGTTGAAGTATCTAGGTAATACGAATCTCCATTAGATGTAACCCATCCTGTCGCCATTGTACCACTGTCTTTTAAATAATACCACGCTCCACCAAGATTAATCCATCCTTTCGCCATAGCTCCGGTTTCATACAAATAATAGTAAGTTCCATTATCAATAATCCATCCTGATGCCATGCTGCCATCTGTATTAAAGTAATACCAGTAATTGTTCAATTTCATCCAACCAGTAGTCATGGTTCCGTTATCATTAAACATATACTTCTTATTGTCTATATTTTTAAGACCAGTTACCATGCTTCCATCGCCTTGAAGATAATACCACTTAGCATTTTCCTTGAACCATCCAGTTTTTATCTTTCCACTTTTCTCAAAGTAATACCACTTATTATTTATCTTTGTCCAACCATTATAAGTAGCCATAGCTCCAGAATCATTTAGATAATATAATCCTGATCCATCAAATTGAAATCCAGTTTCCATGACACCTGAATCCTTTAGTAAATACCAGTTATTATCTACTTGCCTCCAACCTTTTGCCATAGCACCTGATTTATCTATATAGTACCATGTTCCATTATCTTTTATCCAGCCAGTTGTCATTTTACCATCTTCATCATTTAAGTAATACCAATTTTTATCTGGTTTAATCCAACCGACTGCTTTGGTAGTATCTGATTTGTAGTAATACCAAGCTCCATTCTCATACTTCCAACCAATATTTGATGTTATACTAACACTATTGTCTACAGTATCATTTGAGCTTTGAGGTTTATTCTCTGTAATAATATCAGATGCATTTGGTGCGCTAGGCTTACTTTCAGGAGTTGCTGGATTTGGTGACGCATTTGATGGTTGATTATCTGGAGTTTTACCATTATCTTTTGGATAATCTATTCCAGCATAATCCATTAAATTTTTGTATAATGCATTAACTTCTTCTCCATATGTAGCACTAGGTGCCCACTTTCCACCCAAAGAATTTACCGTAGTTGCTTTACCCTTAATTGTCACAAAATGTCTTGGATCATACGTATCTTTTCTTGGATACCCATCTGCTCCTGCATATAGAGCCAAATGATCCAAATGTGCTTGTACACCTTCATCCCAACTTTCAAATTTTTGATGTGCATTTTTATCAGTATCGCCTCCACCAGATGGATTTTTAAGTCCACATGGATTGTGATAACTTTCATCTAGAACACCACCAAAATTACCATATCCAGTCTCTTTTGCTGCTTGTACATATGCGATTGCTGGATTTACATCACCATGTTCTGATGCGTATTTGAAGTAGAGATCTGCTAAATCAGCAAAAGTATCTGTTGCTCCTTTAGATTTAGCCCAACTTTTTGCTTGCTTTGCAGTAACCTTACTTTCTGAAATTATTTTAAAATCAGTAGTTGCAGCTTGTGCACTTAATCCTGGAATTAAACTTAATACAACTGCAAATGCCAAAGCAAATGTTGTAAATTTCTTTTTAATATTCAAAACAGTGTGCCACCTCCTTACATTTGATTTTAACAAAAAACGTCATGGCATTAAAGGCAAATTTGAAAAAATGTGGACTTTTTTAGAATAAAACCACAGTTATTGTTTTTTATCAATAAATTTCATAGCTTTAATCAATTTTTAATATGTAAATGTGTTAATTAATTACAATCATATATCTGTTTTATAGTAAAATTATATCTAGAGTTCTAATAAAACACATTATCAGATATGCTTAGAATATATAAGCTGAATTATAATGTATATATATCTTCAAACAAAAATATTTTATTGCACATAATTAAAAGAGAGCCTGTTTTAGTGCTCTCTTTTAGTGACTATGGTGTCTCCTACAACCTGCAAGATCGCTCTTACAGTCATTTAGGTTGTCTATTAAATTGTCTACTAATTTATCTGTAAGACACATTTGGTTACATAACAGCTTTTCGTTAGTATTGATTAAATGACAAATAAAATTTTGGTTAGTAAATGCATATAGAAATAATAGTACCGTTACTAAACGACTTAATACGGCTTCTTGATTTCCTACAACCATTGTAGACAAAGTTAGGTCACTAATTGGTTCATTACAATTTGCTCCAAGAGTGTTTGCTCCGGGACTTTCAAAGCCAGGATCACAATAGTTACAGTTACTCATTCTCTTCCTCTCCATGTACAAAGATTTTATATAATAATAATATGAGTAATCTTGTCGTTTTGTTACTTTATAAATAAAAGTATTATTATTTAATAAATACATAATAATAATTTGAACAATATATTTTATCAGAAGTATAGATTATAACTGCTAGATATGTTAGATCGAAAGGAGAATTTATGCTTAAATTATTATTTGCGAACGCTGCAATGCTTATATCTTTTTTATATTTAGGGAGCCACATACTAAATGATGAATTTATAAAATCAAATTCTAAAGTAAAATTCAAATTATGCTTTGGCATGCTATCTGGTTTATCTGGATGTGTACTTATATTTTATGGAATTAATTTGACTCACAATACAATAATAGATTTTAGAATTATTCCTGTTATAATCACTTCAATTTATGGAGGATTTATATCAACTTTTATAAGTGTATTTATAATAATACTATTTAGACTTACTTTCTTTGGAATAAATTATTCTTCTTTAATTACTTCTGGAAATTTATTTATATTACTAATAATTTTTACTATTATATCAAGATATAAGATAAACTTTTCAAAGAAATATTTTTTGATGACTATAGTTAACATAATATCAACAATAATTTGGATTTCATTAGTTTTAAAAGATATGAATCTTATACTCCCTGCTCTAGGAAACTTTGTTATTTCTATAATAATGGTTTCTACTGTAGTTTATTATGAGTTAAACTACATCTCTAAAACTAATAAAATGTATAAAAAACTCAAATTCGACTCGAGAAAAGATTTTCTTACAGGGCTTAATAATGTAAGAGCATTTAATGGACTATTAGATAAAACAATTAGAAACACCTTACAAAAGAAAGAAAACTTATCAATTCTCATGATAGATATTGATTTTTTTAAACATATTAATGATACCTATGGACACCATTCTGGAGATTTAGTATTAAAACAACTTAGCAAACTTTTAATTGATTCTTGTAGAACTTTCGATATTATCTCAAGAAATGGTGGTGAAGAATTCACTGCAGTTTTACTAGATTGCAATTACAAACATGCAGTTGATATTGCAGAAAAGATAAGAAAAAATGTAGAATGCAATACTTTTAAACTTGACAATAATGCCACAGCAAAAATAACAGTTTCCATTGGAATTAGTTCTTATCCTGATATAACAAAAAATATAAATACTCTCTTAAGCAAAGCTGATAATGCATTATATTTAGCAAAGCGCACAGGAAGAAATAAAGTATGCTAAAATGAAACTGAGATTCAGGTATAGATTAAATTCACCTGATCTCAGTTTTATTTAAGTAATAAATCTGCCGTTAGATTTAAAAGCATTATCTATATTCTAAGTATTTTAAAAGCAATATTTGATTTATCAGAAAAAATTGTGTAGTTGAATAAAGTTTTGTTTTATTTTCTCCTACTGAAATTGGATGTGTATAGAATTGAAGGCTAATATCGCTGATAGAAGCTAATTCATTATTTCCAACCTGAGTAATAGAAATAATTTTCACATCTTTTTCCTTTAACTTTTGCGCAAACTCATTCATAAATAAATTGTTTCCGGATAAAGATAATAAGAAAAAAATATCTTTTGAAGATAAAGCATCTAAAATAATGTTAGTTTCTTCCCTTCCCTCTATGACATAGATTAGCTTATTGCCAAAAATCATACTACGCTTTAAATCTTTTGCTGCATTTTTTTGTACTGCTCCAGATCCATAAACATAAATTTTATCTGCCTTCTCAACTAATTCAAATACATCGTAGAAATCTCTTTCTTTCATAATTTCCATGGTCTTCTCAATATCTTTATATGTTTTTTCAATTTCTTTATTATCGAATGAATTTCGCTGCTTGTCTTCCCATTTTAAATGAATTTTCATTTCACTATATCCTTGTAATCCTAATTTATGTGTAAAACGTAAAATAGTTGTATGAGAAACATTACATTTAGAAGCTAATTCTTGTATTGACATGGTTTGGCACTCTTTTTTATGGTGTAAAATATACTTCCATATATACAAATCACTTTCATTTAATTTTTCATAATTTTCATCAATCAACGTTTCCAATTTCATGCTTTTCTTCCTTCTTATTTTTTTGTGTTTTATATTCCATATATTTCAAAAATAATATTTCAATTAAAATAAAGTATGATGTTAAAGATTCAAAATCTATGTCATTATAGATACTTGGTATAAGAGCTGTAGATGTATATAGATTATAATCACTTAATTTAGCTAAAGAATTATCTTTTAACTTTGTTATTGATATAATAGGAATATTTTTAATTTTCAAATTTTTAGCAAAATCCATAATAAATTGATTCTCACCTGATACTGAAATAATTACGAAAACATCTTCATCCGTAGCCAAATCTACTATAGCATTTGCTTCAGTATAACCGCTTAAGTCATAAAATATTTTTCCAGCAGTTAAAAAAGTACGCTTAAATTCTTTCTTTATCGACGACTGTACCATACCAATTCCATATACGTAGAGAGTTCTGGATTTATCAATCAATTCAAAAATATCTGTGCAATCCTTTTCCTTTATATTTTTTATTACCTCATTATATGCATCGCAAACAGCCTCTACATTATTAACATTCTCTTTTGACTTTTCATTGTCAAGCTTTAAATAAACCTTTAATTCCCCATACCCCTTTAGAGATAATTTTTGTGAAAATCTAAGAATAGTCGTTCTAGAAACATTACATTTATGTGCTAATTGATCTATAGCAAGAGTTTCACACTCTTTTCGGTGCTTAGAAATATAATTCCAAATATATAAATCATTCTCATTTAAGTGCTTATGGTATTTGTTTATCAGTTCATCCAGTTTCATGATATTCCCCGCCACTATTTTCTACTTTGTTTCATGTTTCTTTAAATTCTACTCTATAATTTATCTTTTGTCTATTATTGTAAATACCTAATGAATTAATTCTCAAATTTAGTTGGAATAAAAACTAAAGGTTAATCTATCTTTTCTTAAAAAAAGAGAAACAAGTCCTCATGAACTCATTTCTCTTCTTTGCATATTATAAATAAGGTTTTATAAGCTATTGTTTTTTATTGATATCTTTAATATGTTTTAATTATTTTAATTCTGGCCAATAACCTTTGTTAGCCTCAATTAAATCATCTAATATTAATTTTGCAACTCTTGCACTTGGTACTGTCTTTGAAAGAGTAAGTGATTGCCATAATTTTTGATAGCTTCCTTCTATCCATGCTTCTACTGCTAATTTTTCTACACTTACTTGCTGTTCCATTAATCCCTTTTGGAACTGAGGAATACTTCCTTGACATATTCTTTCATAACCATTACTTCCAACGATACATGGTATTTCAACCATTGCTATCCTATCGAAGTTTTCTACGGCACCTTCATTTGGAACTATAAGTAAGAATCTTTCCCTTGTATTTTCAGCTATTGCACATGCTAAATCTACAATATATGTTGCATGGGCATCCACTTCAAAACCTCCGTCTTTGCTTGTACCACTTTCAATAATTTTTTTACATGTCCCAAATACATGTTTTTCTCTTCCATCCATTACTTCATTTGCACGAGTATATTCTGTATTCGAAGTTTCAACCACATAATCTGGGAATAAATAATATTTTAAATATGTGTTTGGAATTGTTGTTGGATCCACTGCAAATATATCTCTTGCCTTTTGAAAAGTGTGTACCCAGCTTTCATCTACATGTTGATTTGTATCTGATAATGCATCTGCAAATCCATTTGCTGCCATATGTTCTTTAATTTGCGGCATTAAGTCATTTCCATCTTTATCATAAATCTTTGACCACCATCCAAAATGATTTAATCCATAATAAGATACTTGCATTTCTTTTCTTGATTTAAGGCCACACATACTTGCCATTTTTTCTTCTAAATCAATTGGCATATCGCAAATATTTAATATTTTTGAGTTTGGTCTTAATCTTCTTGTTGCTTCTGCCACTATAGCTGCTGGATTTGAATAATTTAACATCCATGCATTTGGTGAATACTTTTCCATATAATCTAGTATTTCGATAACTCCTCCAATAGAACGCATTCCATATGCAATCCCTCCTGGTCCACAAGTTTCTTGTCCTACCACTCCATATTTTAGTGGAATCTTCTCATCTTTCTCACGCATTGCATATTTTCCAACACGGATATGAGCTAATACGAAATCTATATCACTAAATGCTGTTTCTGGATCAGTTGTATATGCAAATTCAATTTCTGGAGCATGTTCTTTTAAGTGAATTTCACATGCCTTTGCTACAATTTCTTGTCTACTTGCATCATTGTCATAAAATTTAATAGATCTAATTGGAAATCTGTCCATGTGTTCTAACAGCATAAGTACAATTCCTGGTGTAAACGTACTTCCTCCACCTGCTACTGTAATTGAATACTTCTTCTTTGCCATTTTTCTTCCTCCAAAACCTGCTTATTTTTTGCTTTTTTCTCTTTTCTGAGTACATAATACACCTGAGAAAGGCGCCTTACAATATAGATGAAGCCTTTAGGGAAATAAGCATTTCAAGTGTATTTCTTAACATTTTCTGTGACTTTTCACAGGAAATTTCTGTTATAAAATTATATATATTTTTTTAACTAGTTGAAATTTAAAATTAGATTTTACATAACTCTAAATCCTTCAATGATATATGATTTATAAAATAAAAAGCCGACCTCTGCTACGCAGAAATCAGCTTTTAATTTATTTAAAAATATTGTTTGTTACATGTTAATTCTAAAATTAGCAGATAAGCAAATGCATACTAATCTATCACTATAATTCCACCTGAAATAGTACTAAAAGACTTTATTCCGTTTAGTTTTAAGACATTCTTTAACCAAGAATTATATGCTTTTAATGTTTAATCAATAAAAATAAAAGTGAAATTATATACCATATATTTTTAAGCTTAACTTCTCCAACTCTCTTTACAGTAACGCTTCAAAGTCTTCTCTTACTCGCGCAACTTTCAATCCAACAATAACTTGATAGGATTTTCCATTTACAGAACAACCATGAGCTCCAATAGATTTAAAATAAGGATCATCCTTGCAAAGAGCTGGATCATTTACATTTACTCTTAAACGAGTTGCACAATTTGTAACATCAACAATGTTATCTCTTCCTCCTAATCCAACTAAGATATTTTCTGCAAATACTGCCTTACTACTATCTTTTGAATCACTTTGTTTCTCTCTATACTCTGCTTTTGAATGAAATTTTATATCTTCTTCTTCATCTTCCCTACCAGGAGTTTTAAAGTTAAATTTCAAAATTAAGGTCCTAAATACTATGAACCAAATTCCTGTAAAACAAAGTCCTATAGCAAACTGAAGTAAATATTGGACCCAATGATTTCCCATTAGAGGAATCCAATTTAAAGAAGCCATTTCAATAGCTCCACCAGAGAATATTCCTACAATCCCCACAAGATACATAGTTGTTGAAATTGTTGCTGCAAGTAGTGCATGTACTACAAATAGCACTGGTGAAATAAATAAAAATGTAAATTCAATTGGTTCTGTTACACCACACAAAATTGCAGTTAATGTAATAGGTATTAGTAACGCCAATACCTTTTTTCTCTTTTCAGGTTTTGCTGTTGCATAAAATGCTAATGCAATACCTGGACATCCAAAAATTTTAGAGTATCCTGTAGCTGTAAATCCTGCTTCTGGTAATAACGATTTCAAAGAGGCTTTGGAAGCTGCTATTTCTGGTAACTTTGTTGCCCAGTAAGAATAAAGACCTCCTGGTACTACAACATTATCATAATAAAACGGAGAATACAGTATATGATGTAATCCAAATGGAATTAAAGCACGTTCTAAGAAAATGAACACCCATACACCTAATGCCCCTGCACCTTTTACAAAACCTTGAAAACTATGCATTCCAAGTTGAATTTTAGGCCATATAAATGCTGCAAGAACTGCTACTGGAATCATAACAAAGAATCCAATCATAAATACAAATGTAGATCCGCTAAACGTTCCCAACCATTCTGGTAATTCAGTATCAAAAAAACGGTTATGTAAATAAATTACAAGTCCTGAAATGAGTAATGCACCAATCATTCCCATGTCCAATGTCTTAATATTGGCTATCATGGTAAGACCGCTAGTTCCTCCTACTTGAGCAGAGAAATCAACTCCAAAAAATTCGCCCCACTGTGAAATGATAGTACTTAGAAAATAATGAAATGTCAAATATAATACGAATGCCTCCATGCAACATCTTGCATTTTGCTTTTTTGCCATTCCGATTGGAAGCCCTACTACAAATAATAATGGTAATTGATTAAATACAGTCCAGCCACCCTGTAAAACTACATTCCAGCATTTAAACCACAAATTGCTTGGATCTGCTAATCCTCCCATAATTGTCTGTGTAGTAAATAATGTTCCTATACCAATTATAATACCTGCAAATGAAAAAAGTAGAACAGGTGTAAACATCGCTCCACCGAACTTTTGAATTTTCTGCATCATTTTTTCTTCATCCTTTCTCTGTTTTCTACAATTTCATGTTAACATTATCATTTTTCATTATCAATATTCTGTAGTACTTTAGGAATTAAACTAATCTTTATGAAACTTTTCACTTTTTACGTGAATTTTCACACTATTATGTAATACTATTGCTTTTAAATAAAATATAAGTAAAATTAACCTATATTATACTTAGTACACCTTAGTTGAATCTTGTGATTTTATTTTACGCATTCTACTTAAGAATACACATATCAATAAGAAAGTTGACTAGTATAATTCATTGTAATTATGTTAACGTTATATAATTATAATACATGAAAGAGAGGTGAATGACTTTTTGAAGATTATCGTTTAGAAATATTTTCTCCTTATATATCCTAATAAAGTAGAATATATCTAAAAATATCTTTAATATAGTCATATATTTATGTTTAATTTTTTTAAGAAACAATTAACTATAATTGCTCCTATTTCAGGAAGAACTATAGATCTAAGCGAAGTTCCTGATCCAGTATTTGCAGACAAAATGGCAGGTGATGGAATCGCAATTAACTCCACTGGTGATATAGTTGTTGCACCTTGTGATGGTACTATATCATTAATAATGGATAGTGGACACGCTTTTGCAATAACAACTAGCAATGGAATTGAATTATTAGTTCATGTAGGCTTAGAAACTGTTTCATTAAACGGTGAAGGATTTGAAATCTTAAAATCTGTTAATACTAAAGTAACTGCTGGTACACCTATTTTAAAAATAGATAGAAAACTTATAGAATCCAAAGGATTATCACTGATAACTCCAGTTATAATAGTAAATCATGACAAATTAAAATCATTAAGTCCCATTATTGGCAAACAAGTTTCTGGTGGCAAAGATGTTGTATTAAAATGTAGCTTATAACTTCCAAGTTATGTGTTAACTTACCGAAAGTAAAGATGCCCCTTTGCTTTATTGTATAAAATAATTAAGTTATTTCTTTGTGATATAATAATTCAGCAAAACATAAATATCACATAAAGAATGACAATTCACCATTATTATCTAATAAATACAATAAATTTTTTAAAAATTTCTATAGATAAACAATTAATTAGACTTCTAATTAGAATGTGTTTCCATACTAGAAATTACATGCATTTCGTGAAACAATCATTGAATCTGAACTGTGAGAGTTCCTAATACAAGGTTATGCGTTTTTTTGCTTGTCCTAATTTTATGTTAGAATTATGCAAAAATTGGCACAACCTTGCACATGAAACCTTTTATTAAAAATTTCATAACCCTATGGAACAAAAGTTTATTCAATTTCGTTTAACTATCCCATAAGTATTATCTATGGTTTGAATACCTCTATTAACTAATTTAGTATTTTAATATATCTAATCCTTCTGCATCATATATATCTACTTCTTTTATTGATCTTAATATTTCTTTCTTCGCAAGATCAACATACCCATGTTTATAATATAATTTTCCAAGATAAAGTAATGCATATTTAGTGTTTACTAAATTCAGCAAATTAACTGATACTGTTAATTCATCAAATTTATTATTTATAAGCAATATTTCTATAACTTCTAAAATTATATTCATATATTCTTTATCATTTTCATCCTCTGACAACATACTTGTTGATTTTTGGGTTACTAATTTTATTAACTCAGAATATACTCCTAAATACTTTTTATCATAATTAGATAAATTCTTTGCGTTAAAACTATTTACTATAAATAATGCATCCTCATATCTATTTAGTAATACGAAACTTAAAACTTTATACATAGACAAAATTACATAATTTGAGCTTTTTTTATCATTATAATTTATACTAGTACATTCTTTAAAATCTCCAGTTCTTATAAGACATCTTGATTTTAACATGATTGTATTTTCAGTAACATTTACTGATTCTTCATATTCTTTTATATATTCTAATGCTATGTTGTAATATCCAATATGATAAAATAAATCAGCAATAGTTCCATAATGAACCTTTTTGTCTTCTGGAAAAAACTCTTCCATTATTCTTTTCATCTCTTCCAGTGATACATTTTGTGCTTTTAATACATCTGCTATATCATATAAAGGCTCAATATAATCAGGTTTTGATTTCAACGCATCAACATAATAATTATAAGCAGTATAATAATCCTTATATTTCATATAAGCCTTCCCCAACTCATAATAAGCTCTATAACTCCATGTTCCAAATATAAATTTAAATTCAGAAGGCGGTTCACCAAGTTCAATACATTTTTTCAATGCCTTTATTTGAAGAGTAGGTCTATCGATCTCTTTCCAAACAATCGATTCATAAAAATAATAATCTGTACATTTGGGATAATTTGAATTGCCTATACTTATAAATTTTAAAGCTTCATCATATTTTTTTAATATTAAATTAGAGACAATTATTCGTAATATCAATAAGGAACCAAAACCTATATTGGGAGTAAAATTTTCATAGGCTTTATAGTAGCATTCCAACGCTTTATTCGTATCATCTTCTGCCCCATATTCATTTCCTAAATTAAAATAAGCAAATTTATTATTAGGATCTTTTTTAATTTGCTCATTCAAAATAGGTATATTTCTATTTCTTTTATCTTTAGAAATGATTCTTTTATCAAGGTATCCATAATGATATATTTTTACATCATTGCAAACAGCATTATAATCTCCATCTACCCTAATTAATTGATTATGAACTTCCCCTTCATAATGAATACCACGATAATTTTTAAATAACCGTGGATTTAAATTTACAGCAATATTACCATTTTCTATCACACTTCCATAGTAACTTAATGTTTCAAAATGATAAATTGCTTTTTCATCTAATTCCATATCTAGTAATACTTTAAAGGCTTCTCTTCCCTCTAAACTCAACTCATCATCTGCATCTAATATGAATATCCAATCCTTTGTGGCATATTTTAAAGATTCATTTCTAGCTTCACTAAAATTATTATTCCATTTAAAGTAATAAATCTTCGCACCATAATTTTGGGCAATTTCTACTGTTTTATCTGTAGAACCTGTATCAACTACTATTATTTCATCAACAATATCTTTAATACTTTTGAGACATTTAGGTAAATATTCTTCTTCATCTTTTACAATCATACACAAACTTACTTGATTCTTCATGCAATCCTCCTATCTTATGGAATATATTCTTAATTCCATAGATATTTTTAGTATCTTATAGCAATTCAATATTATCTTTGTTTTGAACATTTTTAGTTGCATTTCTTGTATCAAATATGAATATAGAATTTTCTTGAATAAAACTATAGTTATATTTTTTATGGGCAGTAGTTATAATAACTAAATCTGCATTCCTTAATACTTCCTGTGTCAATTTTATTCCATAATGCTCTTCGCCTTTATACATATAAGATGATATATATGGATCATAAAATTTTACTTCCGAACCTTGTTTTTGAAAATTTTCTATTATCTTAAGCGCTGGACTTTCTCTATAATCGCCTATATCACTTTTATAGGCGATTCCTAATATCAAGATATTTGCCTTATTTAAAGCTTTATTAAATTTATTCAATATAGTAGCAGACCTTTGCACTATATATTGAGGCATAAAATTATTGATTTCTCCTGAGGTTTCTATAAGTCTTGTGTGATAATCGTATTCTCGAGCTTTCCATGTTAAATAATATGGGTCCAATGGTATACAGTGCCCGCCAAGCCCGGGACCTGGATAAAATGCTTGAAACCCATAAGGCTTAGTTTTTGCTGCTTCTATAACCTCCCAAATATTTATATTCATCTTATTACATATAACTGCCATTTCATTAATTAATCCAATATTTATATTTCTATAAGTATTTTCAAGAATTTTTTCCATTTCAGCTACTCTTGGCGTAGATACTTCAAAAATTTCGCTATTTAAAACTTTTCTATATAATTCTGCTGCTATTTCCGTGCTATCTCTTCCTACTCCTCCGACTACCTTTGCTGTATTAGCAGTATTATATATTGAATTTCCCGGGTCCACCCTTTCAGGTGAAAACGCTAAGTAAAAATCTTTTTCACACTTTAAACCAGACATTTTCTCTAATGTAGGTAATACTAATTCTTCAGTAGTTCCTGGGTAGGTTGTACTTTCTAGAATTACGAGCATCCCTTCATGCAAGTACTTTCCAACTGATTCTGTAGATTCTTTAACATAGCTTATGTCAGGTTGTTGATATTTATCTAATGGAGTAGGAACACAAATTAATATTACATCTGTGTCTTTCAAAAACTTAATTTCATTACTCGCTTTTAATCTTCTATTTTTAATTGCAAACTTTAATTCTTCAGTCATAACATCGCTAATATAATTTTCACCATTATTAATCATATTAACTTTCTTTTCTTGAATATCAAATCCCAATACTTTATATCCACTTTTTGCAAATTCAACCGCTAAAGGCAGACCTACATATCCCAACCCAACAATACCTATAGTTGCTGTTTTATTATTAATCTTATAAATCAAGTTATCCTTATCTAACATTAAATTCTCCCCTGGTTAGTCAATTTTTTTCAGTTAAGGCAAATGCATCTATTATTTATTTGAATGTGCCTAAGTTCAATAATATAATATGTTTTTCCCCTTAATTAGTTCTTTAATTTTGCAGTATATTTAAAAAATAAGAATGGGATAACATATACCAAAGAAAAGTATATGTTATCCCATTCTTATTTTTTATTATTATTTAACTGTTATTATATAGTTTAGTTAGATTTCCAACATCCATAATATTACTATCTAGATTTTTGACTACTACTACATCATTTATCTTGCACGTTAACTCTATAACTACACATAAAGCATAAATATACAATTCATCTTATACTCTTAATAAATTTAATAAATTTGCTATGTTCTATTGCAAAATTTCCTGAAACAGCGCTTCCATCTGCTATATTGGTAGTAACAACAGCTCCTATTTTAATACTCACATTATTACCTACAATAAGTCCATTTGATATAGTTACACTTACACCAATCCAACAATCATTTCCAATGATTGAACTTCCACCAATTAATGCATTAGCTGCGATTAAGCATCTTTTACCAATCTTTGCTCCATGTCCTACATGTACTAAATTATCAATTTTTGTTTCTTCTCCAATTACAGTATTATCCCATGGAAACATTGCTTTATCAATACAGGTATTGTATTGCACCTCAACATTCCTACCTATTTCTACACCGCCACAATGCTCAATAAAAAAAATTCTTCCTTCTTTATTAAACTGAAATCCTTCACCTCCGAGTATAACTCCAGATCTAATCACTGAATTATCCAATATTTTAACATTCTCTCTAATAATAACATTTTCCTCTATAGTTACATCATTGCCAATAATTACATTTTTTCTGCTTATACCTTTCCTATCACGTATTATACAATTATCTCCTATAATAGTTTCAAACTCTTCTTTATTATATAAGTTAATATCTCTGCATAAACAATTATGGATTAAGTAAAAACTTAAACGTGGATTCTCTGATAAACAAATCCCATATTTATTAGGAAGTATTTTAGCTATTTTAGCATCACATATTATACAAGTTACAGATTCTGATAATGTGTGTATATATTTTTCATCATTAATAAATGTTAAAATCCTACTTCTCGTCTTAGAGTTTGAATAATCAAGATTATCAAATTCTCCATCATTATAAATACTAATATTCTCTATCTTATTAACTAATTCAGATAATTTCATTTTTCACCTTCCTCCTACTTATAAAAATTCTTGACACAATTTATTTCTAATATGTTTTTTACTATTTTTATACATGATTTCTCCAACTTTAAGTCCAGCGCAATGTAAATCAATTATTGGTTTAGGTCCTAAATATGCTAATGTTTTGCCCATTCTATAATTTCCAACTTTATAATCTGGATAAAAATTTATACAGTTTTCTTTTAAATCGTCAATATCCACTATCCCAGAATACTGTATCACTGTTATAAAACTTGACAATGATTTCAATTTCTTTGATGTTATATCTGAATTATTCATGCCTATAAAACATTTTTCTGAAGTATAATCTGCTACAATTAAAGCATCTGTATTTATTAATAAATCATGGTTTTCTTCTAATAAATTTTTTATCACAACTACATCTGATGACAATTTTGATAATGTGGTGTATATAATCTGTCCAAAATTATCATTACTTACAATTACAATCTTACTTTTATAAATCTCTATGCCCACATCAAATAACATCTTCACTGCAAGTGGACCACTAAATTTGAATGTATCTAATCCTGGATAATTTTCATTTGTTCCCATTACATTAATAGCTTTTTGTTTGCAATACTCTATATCTATATCCTCATTTCTTAATTCCCATGTTTCACACATATATGGAATCACTGCATTTTCTTTCATCATATCTATTGTTTCTTTATCAATAGGTCTTACAAAACCTAAATTAGTTACTATATCAGCTTGATTAATATTCCTCTTATCAAATACTATCTCTATTTTATCTACAACATCACAAAGTTCAGCAAATAGCATTGTTTTCTTTTTCACCTCATCCTTAGATGCATACTTTGAGTCTTTAGTTATTGCATACACTTTTTTAGCCCCAGCCATTGCTGCTATTATAGGCGTATATATAAACTCCCCACATGCAGCCTCAGTAAAAACTATAAGTCCACTTAAATCCAATTTAGTAAATTTTATCGCTTTGCATATTAGATTAATACTTCTCTTTGGATTTATCATTCCATTTTCTTTGAAATACATTATTATATTATTATTCATTTAATATTTTCTCCAATTCTGATACAATATAAATTATCTCTTTCGACAAAATATTGTTATGCAAAGGTAATGCTATTCCATGCTTATGAGCATATACAGAATTGTAAAATTGACAATTTTCATACCCATATTTCTCTTTATAGTAAGGCTCTTCATGTACAGCATAAGCACCAAAATTAGTTTCTATTCCTTTATCTTTTAACTCTATAATTAATTTATCTCTATCAATTCTTTTATCTAAAAGTATATGATATGTCTGCCAAACATGTTTTTCATAACTTTTTTCTTCTGGTAATGTTATAAACTTCACATTTTTAAGCAAATTATTATACTTATTTGCTAATTCAATTCTTCTCTCATTTATTAATTCTAATTTTTTCATTTGTACTGTTCCAATAGCTCCTTGGATATTTGTCATTCTATAATTTAAACCTGCCTCTACAAAGCTTATTTTCCCGTTTTTATAGTTCAGTCCATGATTTCTGAGTATTCTAATGTTTTCTGCTAATTTAGAATTATTTGTAACTACGATTCCACCTTCACCCGTTGTTATAGCTTTTCTTGGATGAAGACTAAAACAACCAATATCTCCAATCGTTCCGACCTTTTTCCCTTTATATTCCGCTCCAAGTGCACACGCAGCATCTTCTATGATTTTTAAATTGTATTTTTTAGCTATGGTCACTATTTTATCCATATCTGCTGACTGTCCAAATTCATGAACAGGTATTATTGCTTTTGCTTTATCAGTAATTGCATTCTCTATTTTATCTGTATCTATACATAGACTATCTAGTTTAATATCTACAAACTTAGTTATAGCACCTACAATTTCTACTACATTAGCTGTTGCTGGAAAAGTAAAATCAGGTACTATAACTTCATCATCTGCCTTTATTCCAATAGCAAGCAAAGCTAAATGCAATGCAGCAGTTCCACTGCTAACAGCAAAACAATATTTAGCATTTAAATATTCTTTTAATTGATTTTCAAATTCTTCTACTTTATCTCCTTGCACCAAATATTTTGAATCAAAAACTTTTTTTATTTCATCCAATTCTTCCTGCCCTATATCTGGAGAAGCGAGTTTAATCATTTAGAACACCTCTATACCACTTAATTGTTCTTTCTAACCCCTCATCTAAATCATATTTAGGTACAAATTTCAAAATCTCTTTAGCTTTTTCTATGCTTGGACTTCTAAGTTCTATATCCACATAATTCTTTGGTACATAAACAATTTCAGATTTAGACTTTGCTATTCTCTTTATTAATTTTGCAAGCATAGCTATAGTAATAGTTCCTCTTGGATTTCCAATATTAAATGCTTGTCCTATTGCTTTCTCATTATCTAAGCATAACATTACTCCTGTTATAAAATCGTCAATATAGCACCAAGATCGTATTTGATTTCCTTCGCCATGAATTTGTATCTGTTCATTTTTGATGGCTCTTACAACAAATTGATGAATCGCGCCCTCACCAACCTGACCATCTCCATATATATTAAAAGGCCTTATTGTTACGATTGGAAGTCCATACTCCTTATAAAAACTATAAGCTAAATGTTCTCCTGCAAGTTTTGAGACTGAGTAAGTCCATCTTGCTTCCCCTACAGGAGCTAAATTTGTTGTATGAGCTTCATCAACTTTATATGCATAAGATCCAAATATCTCCGAAGTTGAAAAATCTATAAATATTTCTATTTTTTGATTTTTTAATGCTTCAAGAATATTATAAGTTCCAATCATATTGACCTTCATAGTACTCACTGGATTTTTTATAACAGTATCTATTCCTGCGATTGCAGCTAAATGGATTACTATGTTAGGTTTAAATTCATCTATGACATGCTTTAAAAAATTAAAATTTAAAATATCTCCTTTAACTAATTTTATATTATCTTTATTTAATAATTTTGTATTTTTAATCGAGTTTCTCTTTAAATTATCATATATTAATAATTCATTATTACTGCTAAGCTTTTCGCACAACTTTGTGCCTATAAAGCCTGCACCACCTGTTAGAAATATTTTTTTACTTTTTATCATTTATTATTTCTCCCATTATTATTTGCTATATTATCCATATATTTTTCAAACTCTTTTACAAAATACTCAAATTTCAAATTATTACTTTCTATTTTTCTATTCATTTTCACAGTATTTCTAAAGCTGTTATCTTGAATTAATTTTTTAGAATAACTTAATAATTTATCAAAATCACCTGTTTTAGGGAAAATAGTTTTTGCATTATTATATAAATATGCTGGAGCCATATAACTAGCATTTATTACATCAAATGCTTCATTATTTTCTTCTTTATAAAAAGTAATAATAGGCAATTCTGCATAATAAGCTTCTTCTAAAGAGTATCCTCCACCAGGATATGAATTCAAATAAAAATCGCAACTTTTTAAATATGATGATGCTTCTAAATTAAATCCTGCAAAAATCACATTGCATTCCTGAATTAATTTATTTGGAACATATTGCTCAAACTCGCTATAGTTGCCTCCAAATACAACAAGACATATGTCATCTATTTCATTAATAAGCTTAATTACAAAATTCCAAAATTCATTGTTTTTGTACTTTATAGACCTTCCAATTGAAATTACTACTTTTTTCTTCTTATCAATATTAAATAAAGTTCTTATATCCAGATTTTTATCCACTAACTCAGTATTTATTGGTGAGATTAATTCAAATATATTTTCACAGCAATTATCTTTTTTAATATACGTGTAACAAAAATCTAATTTCTTATCAAAATAATCTTCCGGCTGTTGAAATTGAATTTTTCCAATAATTTCACAAGCCTTTTTTAATAATGGGTATAACAATATTCCTATCGGTGCAAAATATAAACTTTGATATACTACATAATCAAAATTTTCTTCACTTATATAGGTGTAGAATTCTTTAATTTTATCCTCAATACAATTGCTAATTGGTACAAATAAATTTACATTTAACTTATTAAAATATTCTATACTTTCTTTACTATTATTAAATTCATTCTTGTTTAAAAGACTCAATACTGAATATCTATCTTTAGCATTCTCAGAACTTTCTAAATAATTTATAAAGAATTGTGTTACACTCTGATGTATATCCAAACCATTTAATATAAATAAAATCTTTCTCTTATTTTCTTTTAAACTCATTTTTTTATTATTAAAATAAGTCAAATAATTCTCATCTAAAATTCTTTCCCCGATTTTATCCATTTCCTCGTATACATTTTGTTGCATATATTTAAATCTTGAATAACTAGTAAATCTCCTATACATATTTCCATAATAATAATTGAATTTGAATGTTAATTCATATTTACTTCTTATAAACCACTCACTTAAATATTTCATATAGCTTTCTTCATCATTGATGCTTAATAAATAATCAAATAATGCTTCTGTATTAGTCATGTCATCTGAATTTACCATAAATTTTGTTTTCATTAAATCAACTTGGTCACTACTTTTCCTTAAATGATCTGGATTTATATAATTCAAATTTTCTTTAGATCCTTTTTCGGACGAACTAATCAATAGATCTTTAATTTTTATTAATTGATCATTTAATGAATATCTTTCTTTAATAAATGCCCTATATACTTTTGAAGTATAATTTTTATCAGAAATCATTTCGACAGCTTCAGTTATCGTATTCCATACATATTGAGATGGATATATTACTCTAGCCCCTACAAAATTATGTATTATTGGTTTTATTCCTTTGCACATGGCCTGCATTACGCTTATATTTTGTGATTCAAGAACACTTGTACATAAAATACAATTTTTATCTTCAAGCCATTTATCTAAATCATTCTGCCAACCTTCATATATAACATTATTCTCTAATCCTAATTCTCTAACCATTTGATTATAGTAAAGTACATCTCTATTATCTTGAAAAACTCCTGCAATATATAATTTATATCTGTTATCCTCATCATAAATAGCCTTAAATGTATGCAATAAAAGCATAGGACCTTTCTTATAATTAATATATCCTACATAAGCTATATTAAATCCATTTTCTCGCTCTTTATATGTCCATTTTTTTTCATCTATTCCATTTGGGATAACACTAATTATTTTTTCATCTATGTTAAAATTTTGAACAATGAAATCTTTTATATGTGCTCCTACTACTATTAGCTTGTCTATACTGTTCCAAGTCACATTATTAATATAATCTGTAAAGGCTTCATAACTATGAAGCCTACATATAACTTTCTTTTCTCTAGCTAACTCTAATTTACTTCCATATGCTATTAATTCATCACACCATTCAAACCAGCAAATATCTGCCCATTGCATACCATCTTCAATTTGCTTATATTCTGTTACTATAATTTTTTTTATCTCATATTCTTGTGACAGACCCTCAATAATATCGCCTAAAAAACTATCTAATCCTAGCCTTACAAAAAACGCCAATTTCATCTTATCTTTTACGACACATGAAATATCTTCTTTTAAATTTTCAGTATCATTAATTAATTCATCCTTTGATTGCATTACAATATTAACCAAGTTGTCTTTCATTAAACCACTCCAAAATTCTGATTATAATATTCTACTCTCTGCTGATTTAAATTATGATTTATTATTTCTTATTATTGACTTTTTTTGAATCTTACTTCTAAATGAGTTTAATGTTAGCGTATTCAAAAAAATAATAGTCAATTTATCTGATGAAAAATATCCATGACAAACTGGACTTGTTATTTATTTTTACGTGCCTTAACTTAATACAAATTGATCAATAGAATTCTTTTAATCATAAATTTAAGATAATTTACTTCCCCCACTAAATTATGTATTGCTGTATCACAATTAAAAAACAATAATATAATATACTATAAATATACAAAAAATCTAAGGAATCAATTAAAGGAGATGTTATTTAATGGCAAGTTTTGATACGCCTCAAAACAGCACTATTCAAACAATTTATGCTACAGGAACTATCCCTGCACACAATGATGCAGGTTTTATTGAAATACAAGCCGTTGCTTCTCGTAATGGTGGTCATGAAACTTTTTATAAAACATTTCAAGTTGCTGCTAGCGCTACAAGAGCTACTGCTGAAGTATGGGCTGGGGCTGGTAACTATCAGATAATTATTACTCCTAAATTATTTGGTACCCAATCAGTTAGTTCGACAACCGTTATAAATAGCTTCAAACATTAATAAGAACCATAATATAAATTTCATGGAGTCTAATATCCGACTCCATGTTTTTAATATGCCTATATAATTTTTATAAAAAATCTGCTTCGCAAGGTGTGAGTTTAACATACTTCTAAAAGTCATCCACGTATTTGACTGTATTATAATTTTCTCTAAAGAATTAAATAATCTTGACTGATGAACTTATTATTTTTTCATTGTGTTAAATATAACATACAGTATATCTTAATCTTCTAATTATCTTTGAAAATAATTCCACATAAAGTACTCAGCTATTTGTATAAAATTTGAATAGTATGTTTATTCACTCCTTTTTATAGATCTCATATACTATATTAAAGTGGAACCTGTTTTTAAGTAATGTGAAGTAATACTATAATATTGCAATAGTATCGGAGAAATGGAGGTTAATAATGAATAGTATTACAATTCCAGCTATTAAAAGCCTAAGCATTACAAATAAATATTCTGATAAAAGTCTAAATGAAGATAAAATAATAGTAGGCGCTGATGGTAACTATAACTACTACAGTTATTTGTTTTGGGATATCTCATCAATACCTACTAATGCTACAGTTCATAATGCAAAGCTTACGCTTTTCAAAACTGATAATTTTTATTATGATACTAGTAAAAAATTCTCCATAAGTCCACTCTATGAATACTTCAGTACTTATACAACTTATAATAATTCTCCTAATTATGATCATTATACTGTAATAAACTTTTATCCATTGACAGATAATATATCAGTAACAATAGATATTACAACAATAGTTTCGTCATGGGTAAAAAATAGTTTAAAAAATAAGGGTATAATACTATATGGAAGAAATGAAGATATACTCACAAGCTTCGGATCTGTAAAAAGTTCAGACAACTATCTTATGCCATTTATAATAGTAAATTATGATCCATATTCCCCCAATAAATGTTTGAAAAAGGAATGTACTAATAAATATTCTAAGGATTGTTGTAAAAAAAAATATAACGATGAATACTTCAAAGATGATTGTTGTGAGAAATATATAAAAATATGCAAAGAAGAACTTGAATCGATTTTATTTAAAGTTTGTAAAGAAGCTTGCGGAGGTAATTGCAATCCATTCCCCTCAAATACCTCCATTACTAGAACGGTACGAGTGACAGGAACTGTAGCTCCAACATCAGTTTATTATATAGTTGTAGATTTACAAGTAACTCGCGCTTCTAGTGGACAAGTAAATCATTATTATGTATCAGATGAGTATGATAATTCCTTAAATAATACTCCTCTTCCTATAGATAAAACGTATAATATTGCTGTAAGCCCTCCTATTCAATCTGGTGATGCAGAAGATGTGATTTTATATGGTTCCTATAAAGGCTTTTAGTTCCTAGAATTTATATAATAATAATGAGAGCTTTTAAAGCACATAAAAAAAATAATCATGACATTTTGGACTTGTTATTTTCTTTAATCTGCCTAAGCTCTCATTATTTTTACATATTTACTTGTAATATAAATCTATTAATAGATAGTTTTTAGTCCTCACTTTTTCCTACACCAGATAAGATTAATCCCTTATTATGTTCTAGTGCCCAGCTTATACCCCAGTCATTTTGGAATATAAGAAGATTTCTATCCTTAAAATCTTTAACCTTCTTAGTATCAGAAGTTAAGTTTAATGAATCCATGTTAACATCCTTATTTTCAATCCATCTTACATATCTGTAATCTAATCTATCCATTTTAACATCAACATTATATTCGCTATTTAATCTGTATTCTAATACTTCAAATTGAAGCACACCAACAACTCCAACTATTATTTCTTCCATACCAATGTGAATTTCCTTAAATACTTGGATAGCTCCTTCTTGGGCGATTTGAGAAACACCTTTTATAAATTGCTTTCTCTTCATAGTATCTACTGGTCTTACTCTTGCAAAATGTTCTGGTGCAAAAGTTGGAATTCCTTCAAATTTAAATTTCTTTGATGGTGCACATAGTGTATCTCCAATTGAAAATATACCTGGATCAAATACACCGATTATATCTCCTGCATAAGCTTCTTCAACAATTTCTCTATCTTGAGCCATAAATTGTTGTGGTTGAGCTAATTTAATCTTCTTTCCACCTTGCATGTGGTATACATCTTCACCTTTATTAAATTTACCTGAACAAATTCTCATAAATGCGATTCTATCTCTATGAGCCTTATTCATATTTGCTTGAATTTTAAATACAAAAGCAGAGAACTTATCATCAAATGGATCAATAGTTCCACCACTTGAATTTCTAGCAAGTGGTGATGTAGTCATTTCTAAGAAATGTTCCAAGAATGGTTCCACACCAAAGTTAGTTAATGCTGATCCAAAAAATACTGGTGTTAATTCTCCACGACGTACAACATCTAAATCTAATTCATCTCCAGCAATATCTAAAAGCTCAATATCTTCCATTAATTTATCGTGAAGAGCATCTCCCAATATTTCTCTAAACTTAGGATCATCTGGTGAACCTTCTATTGCTTCAACTTCATTTTGACCGTGATTTCCACCATTGAAAGCTATAATCCTGTTATTGTCTCTTTCGTATACTCCTTTGAATTCCTTACCAGAACCAATTGGCCAATTCATTGGATAAGTTTTAATTCCAAGTTCATTTTCAATATCGTCTAATAATTGGAATGGATCTTTAGCTTCTCTATCCATCTTATTTATAAATGTAAAGATTGGCATTTCTCTTAAAGAAGCAACGTGGAATAACTTTCTTGTTTGATCTTCTATACCCTTAGCAGCATCTACAACCATAACTGCTGAGTCTGCAGCCATAAGAGTTCTATATGTATCTTCTGAGAAATCTTGGTGACCTGGGGTATCTAATATGTTAATACAGTGATTATTATAGTTAAATTGCATAACTGAAGAAGTAACTGAGATACCTCTTTGCTTTTCGATTTCCATCCAGTCAGAAACTGCATGCTTAGATGCCTTTCTGGCTTTAACAGAACCTGCAAGTCTAATAGCTCCTCCATATAATAAAAACTTTTCTGTAAGTGTAGTTTTACCTGCATCAGGGTGAGATATAATTGCAAAGGTTCTTCTTTTCTCTATTTCTTTTATATAATCAGCCAACGCTAAATCCTCCTAAATTTATAATCAATTAATTCATAAAATTTCTACGGAAATTATTAAAAGTACTTTATCTACATCGGACAAGTCCTCCTAAATTTTATATATCATTATTTTTAAGTGACAAACCCCATATGGTTTTATTTAAAATTTATAACTTCATTTATATGTACTTATACGACTTCATTATTAACTAAATTATTATATCATATGAAATATATTATGTACACTTTATGCAGTATATTTACTTGAGCCTGTCCTTTATTAATGCCAGATAAACTAATCTGTTAAATAAGATTAATTATAAAAACAAAAAGTAAATAGTAACAAAAATTTAATTATTTGTTTAGATTAAATTTATATTTTCATAACATTTTTGTCACTTTTTTACTATATAATGATTTAATGGAACATAAACTAAATCATATTATATTAGTTTCTGTTAGTTTCAAAACTTTTAGATGAAATTATAAGTTTTGTTAACAAATTTTATTTTTATATTAAATTTTTAATTATTAGGGAGGAAAAATTATGTTTAAAAGAGCAAACAAAATTACATCTTTATTAGTAGCAGCAGCTTCAGTTATGTCTTTAGTACCTGCGTATGCTGCAGATGTAAAAAAAATTGATTCAGATGATGGTACTGTATACAATGCAGTAGCTTACAAAGATGGTAAATTCTTTGTTGATGGAGAAATTAACGATGACGAAGAAGCCTACTATGTATCTGATGGAAAATTTAACAAACTAGAAGATATTGATTCAGGAGATGACGCTGATCTATTCGGAGAAAAATATCTTGATATAAATGATGGTGATTACACTGTTGATTTAGATAAAGGTAGTATAACTGATGATGATACTAAGGGCGATACTGCTGATGACGCTTCAGCAGATCTAAGAAAGAAAATTAAAGATGACACTGATGACAGATATGATGAAGATTTTGCTGATAATATAATAGATGAAAATAAAGATGATACTGAAGATTTAACTAAATTAAATATAATTCCAGGTGCTAAATATAAAACTCCATGGTATTATACACAATATAAAGCAGCAGATAAAGCTGTGAATGATAATGTTAATGGACTAAAGGAAATAACTGATCAAAATAAACGAGTTTTCAATGTTTATACTGACACAAAAGGTGGCTACATTGATGCTGACTATAACTTAGGAAAAGTTAAGGTTACAACCACTGCTGATGGTGCATCAACTAAAACAGAAACAATAGAAAATACTAATGATAAATACGATGCTGCTGGTAAGGATGATGCACTAACTGCAAGTGTTTCCCAAGATAAAATATTGACACAAGATGATGATTATATTTATAGACTTGCGACTATAAAAGTAAATGTAACTACTGATGCTGGTGCTAAAGTTAGAATAAGTGAAATAAATGGTGTTGAACTTAACCCAAAAAACGCAAATGACAAACCACAAATATTTAAAGTTGAAAATGATGGAGGAACTGTATCATTCAAGGCTATTCAAAAGATATCCAAAGCTCAAGACTCCGATGATGTTGATGGAGCTAAATATGCAAAAACTGTAACTACTTATGCACTTTCTGATGAAGATGGTAAAAACCTAGATGCTAAAGACTTATTCCTAAATACTGATGGCACTATCAATGAAGATACTAAATTTACTGTAGCTAACGGAAAACTTATAGCCTACAATACAGAAATGAATGAGTATAAAAAAGTTGTTGTCAGAGCATATTCATTAAAAACAAAAGGTGGATACTACTACGCCGACGAAGAAGATGAAAGTAAAGAAGATTGTGAAGTAAGTTCTCAAGATGATAAGACATCAGCTGTTCAAACAGACGTTGATGGAAACCTATGGAGATTAGATGGTGGATATATCTATAAATTTGATAATACAGATGATTGGGACAAAGTTTACAAAGTCGATGGATCTTTTGATGAGCTTTCAGTCTATGATAAAGACAATATAGCTGCTTGGAGTGAAGATGATGATGTTTATTCATTAATAGGAGGAAAATCTTCTGATGATAATAACACTAATCCTCCAACTACAACTGCAGGATGGGTACAAGCTGCTGATGGAACTTGGACTTATAATAAAGAAGATGGAACTAAGGCTACTGGCTGGTTAAACTTAAATGGAGTTTGGTATTATTTAAACACTGATGGTGTTATGGCTACTGGTTGGTTAAACTTAAATGGAGTTTGGTATTACTTAAATCCATCAGGAGCTATGGCTACTAGCTGGTTAAACTTAAATGGAACTTGGTACTATTTAAATTCATCAGGAGCTATGGCTACTGGTTGGTTAAATGATAATGGAACTTGGTATTATTTAAATTCATCAGGGGCTATGTTATATAACACAACTGTTGATGGTTATGTATTAGGCTCTAATGGAGCTTGGATTAGATAGTTTTAATCTAATTATTCCTTTATAAAAGGACAAGGTTTTCTATACTGTCGTTTATATACATCCTTATCTAAACGATGGTATAGCTTACCTTGTTATTTTTTATGCTATAAACAATAACATTTCTATATCTAAATTGATCCCTAACTGCATATATTTCATACTTCTCTAATTTTTCTATTCCTATATAACACTATTTTCACCTTAAATTCTTTATTGATCTCAGAACTTCATAACCTATTCTATATTTCTAATTAATTATCATTTATAAACTCACACTAGATTTTATATACAGATATCACGTCAAGCCAAAGTAAAAGTTACCTAATAATACTTAAAGGAATGTATATTATATTAAAATACGAATCATCATTACCCTTAATTTTCTTATAATTTTGATATTTTTCCAAAAAGAGTACCAAAATTTTCACATATATTTTGTATAATATAGCGAAAAAGTTAAATATCACTTTTAATTTCGAAAAAATAAAAAAATATTTAAATAAAATATTATATAAAATGGAGGATAAATTATGCTAAAAAGATTAACTAATGCAACATCACTACTAGTAGCTGCAGCTGCTATTATTTCAATAGTGCCTGCTCATGCGGCTGATTATAAAAAAATCGACTCACAAGAAGGTACTATATACAGCGCAACAGCATACAAAGATGGTAAATTTTATATTGATGGAGAAATTAATAACAAGGATGAAGCTGCTTACTACTTAGCAAACGGTAAATACAATAATCTATCAGATATTGATAGTGGATCCTCTTCTGAAATCTACGGTTCTAAATATGTGAACGTAGAAAATGGTGATTATTTCATTAATTTAGATAACGGTTCTGTAACTGATGAATCTATAAAAGAAAATGCAGAAGATGATGCTGCTTCAGCTCTAAGAAAGAATCTTAAAAAAGACAATGATGGAAGATTCGACAAAACTGAAGCTGAAACAATTCAAAAATTAACGAATGTAGAGCTTCCAGGGAATAAATTTTCAGATCCATGGTATAAATTTGAATATTCAAAAGACAATTCAACAAATGGAGCAATTACTAAATTAAATGTATATACTGATGCTCAAGGAAACTACATTGATGCTGATTATAATTTAGGATCACTAAAAGTAACTACAGTTGCATCTTCATCTACATCAAAAACAATAATTGTAGCTAACACAGACGATACTTATGATGCTGATAGCACTAATTCTATTACAGGAAAAGATAAAATATCAGCAAGCATTGATACTTCTACTGGAAAAATAATTGGACAAGATAGTAGCTATATTTATAGAACAGCGAAGGTTACTGTAAGTGCCGCTAATGGAGCTAAAATAACTAAAATTAATGGAATGGATGTCACTGTTGATAGCGGACATACATTTACTGTAAACAATAGCACATTGGGTTCTGGCACTAGTACAGTAAGTTTCAATGTAATTCAAAAAATATCAAAATCGCAAGCTTCAGGTAACATAGATGGAGCTAAGTACGCTAAATCAGTAACAACTTATGTTATTTCTGATAAGGACGGAAAAAATGAGTCTTTTTCCTATGATAAGTATACTGTTGCCAACGGTAAGTTAGTTGGTTACACAGCTAATAGTTCAAATTTAAAAGTTAGAACGGCAACATTAACGTCAAAAAATGGATATTATTATGTTGATTTAGCTGACGAATCAAGTGAAGATGTTAAAGTAAATGGTTCTAAAAGTGCTGTTGATACAGATGTAAGCGGAAATCTTTGGAGATTAGACGCCGGATATATCTATAAGTGGGATAATAATGAAGACTGGACGAAAGTATATAAGGTCGATGGTTCTTTTGATCAAATTTCAGTTTACGATGATAATAATATCGTAACTTGGAATAAAAATAATGAAGTTTATTCGGTAATAGGTGGAAAGGAGACAATTCCAACAACCCCAGCTGAACCAACAACTCCTGTAGTAAATAAAGGATGGGTTAAAACTGATGCAGGCTGGACTTTCTACAACACTAATGGAAATCAATTAAAAGGACAATGGGTTAATGATTCCGGAACTTGGTACTATATTAAAGCAGATGGCATCATGGCTACTGGCTGGATCAAGGATGGATCAACTTGGTATTTCTTAACTGGCTCAGGTGCCATGAAAACTGGCTGGTTGAATGATAATGGAACTTGGTATTACTTACAATCATCAGGTGCTATGAAGACTGGTTGGTTAAATGATAATGGAACTTGGTACTATCTAAGCGCATCAGGTTCAATGTTGTCTAACACAATTGTTGATGGATATAAATTAAATGCTTCAGGTGCTTGGATTAGATAGAGGATATATTAATAATTGGGCTATATCAAAATCTATTTGGTATAGCTCTTCTTTCATTCGATATTCAGATCTTATTTATAAAATCAACCTCCTTAAGATTTTCTTAAGACACGTTAAGAAAATCTTAAGAAAATTTACCACTTAAAAAAGTACCAAGTACTGTTTAAAGAGTTGTATATTATAGTGAATGACAAAATCTTACCTGTATATTAATAATATTACATTTAATTGATTATTCATTCATAACTATTAGCTAAATATTTTAATTAGCTTAAATACTATTAAATTTTATTTTCATAAGAGGAGGACAATATTATGATAAGAGGCATGGGAAAGGTAACATCACTATTAGTAGCAGCAGCAACAGTTGCTTCATTAGTACCTTTTAGTGGCGCTAATGCTGCTGAGGTGAAAAGAATTAGTTCTGATGATGGAACTATCTATAATGCAATAGCATATAAAGACGGTAAAGCTTATATCGATGGAGAAATTAATGATGACGAAGAAGCTTACTATTTATCCAACGGAAAATTCAATAAATTAGACGATGTTGATTCAGGAGATAGCGCAGCTCTATTTGGAGAAAAATATTTAGATATATCAGATGGAGACTATACTGTTGACTTAGATAAAGGTAGCGTAACTGATGATGATATTAAAGGTGATACTGAAGATGATGCCGCTGCTGCTTTAAGAAAAAAAATCAAAGATGATACAGATGATAGGTATAATGAAACTGAAGCAAATACTATTAAAGATTCAAATCATGGTGACCTATTCGATTTAATTCCAGGAGCAAAGTATAATAAGGTTTGGTATTATACACAATATAAAGCCGCTCAAAAATCTATAGATAAAAATGTCAATGGATTAAATGGATTGGATTCAGCCCATCAAATATTTAATGTATTTACTGATGATAAAGGCAATTATATTGATGCGGACTATAACTTAGGTAAAGTTAAGGTTACAACAACAGCTTCAAGTGCTTCTGGTACTACATTAACAAAGACAGATACAATAGAGAACACAAACGACGCTTACGATGCAGCTGATGGAATTATCAATGGAACTAGCGTTAGCGGCTCTGATAAATTAAGTGCAAGTGTTGTTCAAGATAGAGTATTAACCCAAGATAAAGATTATATATATAGACTTGCAACTGTAAAAATAACTATTACCACTGGTGCAGCTGCTACAATTAGTGAAATAAATGGTGTTAAAGTTGATCCAAATAATAGCAACGATATCTTCAAAGTTGAAAATAACGGACAAGTTGTATCTTTCAAAGCTATTCAAAAAATATCAAAAACTCAAGCTTCTGGTGATATTGATGACGCTAAATATGCTAAAACTGTAACTACTTATGCACTTTCTGATAAAGATGGTAAAAAGTTAGATGCTGAAGATTTATTTATAAATACTTCAGGCAACGTAGTCACTACAACTAACTATACTGTAGGTTCTGGAAAGCTTATAGCTTACAATTCTGAAATTAACAATAACGACAAAGTTACTGTTAGAGCTTATACATTAAAATCAAGTAGTGGATTCTATTATGCTGATGAGGAAGATCAAAGCAAAGAAGATTGTGAAAACAGCAAAAACCAAGGTGCTGCTGTTCAAACAGATGTTGACGGAAATCTATGGAGATTAGATGGTGGATATATCTACAAATTTGATAATACTGATGACTGGGACAAAGTATACAGAGTAGACGGATCATTTGATGAATTCTCAGTTTATGATAAAGATAATATCGTTGCTTGGAGCGAAGATGATGATGTTTATTCATTAATAGGTGGAAAACAATCTAATACTGACCCTGATGATACTCCAGTAGTAAAAACAGGATGGGTACAAGCTTCAGATGGAACTTGGTCTTATATTAAAGCTGACGGAAATAAGGCGACAGGTTGGGTTCAAGATGGATCAACTTGGTACTATTTTAAAGCTGATGGATCTATGGCTACTGGTTGGGTTCAAGATGGATCAACTTGGTATTACTTCCAATCATGGGGTGGAATGCAAACTGGTTGGCTAAATAATAACGGTACTTGGTATTACTTACAATCATGGGGCGGAATGAAGACTGGTTGGCTAAATGATAACGGCAATTGGTACTACTTACAATCATGGGGCGGAATGCAAACTGGTTGGTTTAATGATAATGGTACTTGGTACTACCTATACTCAAATGGTGTTATGGCCGCTAACACAGTAGTTAATGGATACAACTTATCTGCAAGCGGTGCTTGGGTATAAATTATCATATATAAACTATAAAATTAATAATATAAAATCTATATATTAACCTAAATAATATGCTCTTTTAAACCTCTCCTAGGTTTACTATAACAAGGCTGTCTCAAAAGAAATAGATACTTTTTGAGACAGCCTTACATTTTAATATAACGGGATTCAAATTCTAAATCTAATATAATTTCGTTTACATAAAAGTAAATATAATCTTTAAATTATTGATCATAGTTATTTTGGAGGTTATCCTAAATTATAATTTCCTAATATTAAAGACTTTTATAATAATGTATTTAAAAGTTCAACTTCATTCGTAATTATACTATCTACTCCAACCATTATCACCTTTTTCATATCAACTAAACTATTAACTGTATATGGATTTACTTTTATTCCTGCATCTTTAATTTCTTTAATATATTCTTCGTTTAATATACTTGAAAAATGAGGATGATAACAATCAACAGAAATGGCTTTCAAATATTTAGGTACATTAACTAGTATAGTTTCTGTCAGAGCACCTAAAGTGATCTTTTTATTATTCTCAAGTTTTCTTACTTTTACTAAACTAGTATGATTAAAGCTTGATATTATAACCTTATCTCTTAAATTATATTCATCAATCATAGACAAAACTTTTTTCTCTAGACCTTTATATTCTATGACACTATTCTTAAGTTCCAAATTTAATACTTTCAAATCAGAGTCTGCAACAAGCTCTAATAGTTCTCGCAGAGTTGGTATTTCCTCTCCACCTCTGTTTTGAAAATATTCTACTTCTTCCATAGTATATTTTCCAACCTTATAGCTACCAGCTTGTTTACCTTCCTCATAGTTTCTTTCTGTTGCCATATTTAACTTTAAATGTGCCATTTCCTGCAAAGAATCATTCTTTAAAAGTTGAATTTCCGGTACACTTTTAGTTCTAAATATCTTTAGTTCATCTAGAGTATAATCTTTAACAAAGCCATGGCCATTTGTAGTTCTATCTAAAGTCTCATCATGAAGTATAATTGGAACTCCATCCTTAGAAAGCTGAACATCTGCCTCTATTCCATCAGCATTATACTCAATCGCTTTTTTAAATGCCAACATTGTATTCTCATCAAACTTTCCACTATAACCTCTATGCGCAATATTTAAAATCTTCAAGTTATTCCCCCCTTGTTAAAATATAATTTATCTTACACAATTCCCCTAATATACATATCTTACACTAAACATAACTATATTACCATAATGAATATTAGTTTCATGATTCTTAATTAAAAATAATTTATAATAACACACTCTATATTTATTATATTTTAAATATATTTATAGTTTAATTTCTGCATTTTATTCTGATTAAATACTTAGATAAGTAGAATTTTAAATGTAAAAAATACCTGCCAAGAATAAGTTTGTTCCAAGCATATTCTTGTGCAGGTTTATACATACTTTTTATTGACCACTTATTTTTATTTCTTTAGTTCCTATAACTCCTGAACCATCAGTTGCAATTGCTTTTACAATAACTTTTCCATTTGATATCGCTGTTAGCTTACCAGTATCACTTATTGTTGCTGATCCATCCTCGTTTACAACTAGCCACTTTACTTTTTGATTATCCGAATTAGTAGGATATACCTTTTTACTCATTTGTAAACTTCCACCCTTAGTAGTTATTGAACTTATCTCTGTAGTTCCAGAAATAGGTCCTAAAACTACTATATTTTCTACTTTTATAGTAGTTTCACCACCTGTGTCTTCATTTTTCCTCCACTGAGCATATAATGTGATATCTTTAGTTATTTTTATTCTATCATCATACTCGTAGCTTGAACCATCACCATCACTTTTTGTATTCCATTCAATGAAAGTATACCCATTCTTAACTGGTTTATACAAAGTAAGCATTGTATCTTCATCAACAGTTTTTGTCCTAAGTAACTCATCATCATCGTCCTCAGCCTCAGGATCTTTAAACTTAACTTTATATTGTTTTTTTACTTCCTTTGAAGGGTCTGTAGGAATATCCTTTGACATTTTTGAGTCCTCATCAATTATTTGATTTGGTACATATGGAAGTGTATTATTTCCATAATAATCAAAACTTTTAGTCGGTATTGGATAATCACTTCCTATACAAGCCCCACTATCATCAAGGTTATAGATCCTTCCATTTATAATAGAAGTTCCCTTCTGCATTGCACCGTTTTCTGAAAATATATAAATCTTTCCTTCTATTTGAATTACACCTGTTTGCATTACTCCACTTAGATCAGTATAATACCACTCTCCGTTGTCAAGAATCCATCCAGTTCTCATTAATCCATAAGAATCAAAGTAATACCAAATTCCGTTTATTTGCTTCCATCCTCCATTAGCATAACCATATATATCTGCATAACTCCAACTCCCATCATAGTTTTCAATCCATGCAGCTAAAGACTTTACTGGAGCTACAGTAATTAATGATGAAATAGCAAGACTTACTGCAATAGATTTCCTTAAATATTCATACTTCACAATTAAGTTCTCCCCCTTATCTTTCCTAATTATTTGGTCAAGTCATAAAACTACAACTTGACCATTTTTCCTTTAGTATTTTATACACTCTTTAACTATTTGGATTTATTATTATTGTTTTTGTAACTGATATTCCTGATCCATCATCAAGAGTTGCTTTTATATTAACGCTGCCTTGTTTTAAAGCTGTTAAATCTGCTGTTAAATCTCCAGTTGAATTAATAGTCGCAAGATCCGTATTTGTTCCGTCTATATTACTTATAGACCATATCACTTTTTTACCTGTTACACTAGTTGGGCTTATAACTGAAGTCAATTTCACTGTGTTTCCAACAGCTACTGTATTACTTGATTGATTTATTGTGATTCCAGATGCTGAATTTATTGTTACAACTGACTGTCCGACAATTCCAGACCCGTCTGTCGCAGCTGCGTTTACAGTAACCGTTCCATTTGATACTGCAGTTAAAATTCCATTACTATCAATTGTTGCTTTTCCTGTTACAGGCGTTACTGACCAAGTTATTGCTTTATTAACTGCATCTGTTGGCCCCACCGTTGCTAGCATTTGTAATGTACCATTTGGAATAACTATTGTAGAAATATTTCCTGTTCCTGTCACAGTTATTGTCCCTACTTTACCACTTATAGTTATAGGCAGACTTCCCACAACTTTTGATCCATCTGTTGCAGTTGCATTTACAGTAACCGTTCCATTTGATACTGCGCTTAATAGCCCATTGCTATCAACTGTTGCTTTTCCTGTTCCAGGAGTTACCGACCAAGTCACACTTTTACTAGTCGCCCCTGTTGGTTCAAAACTTGCAGTCATTTGTAATGCTCCACCATCCGTTATTTCATTTCCACTTCCATCTGGTGCATTAACTGTAACTTTAGTAACCTTAACTTGTGGAATTACTTTTACTGTTATATATTTGCTAATTCCCTTTCCATTATCTGCAGTAGCTATCACTTTAACATCACCAGAGGATACTCCTGTCAACACTCCTGAAGATGTAATTGTTGCTGTTCCTGTTCCATTGGAAACAGACCAGTTCACTATTTTATATGTTGCATTATTCGGATCTACACTAGCACTCATCTGCAATGTTCCACCAACCACTACTTCTGGAGCTTCATCAGGACTTATTGTTATATCTGTTACATTTGTAATTTGTCCAGCTATTCTTACAGTTGCACTTCCAATTGCGGTTGTACCATCTGCATTTACTACACTTGCTTTTACTGTAACAGTTCCGTTAGTCACTCCTTTTATATTTATAGAACTTCCTACTGTTCCACCTTCAATCTTAGCACTTCCGCCATCACTTCCACTAATAACTTCCCAATTTACAGCTTCTGATGTCGTTGTAGAATAACTTGGTAATAAACTAGCTATCAATCCAAGTGTTCCATCATCTTCTGTTATTGATAAAGCTGCTCCATCTTTTGTTGCTATATTAATCTTAGTTGCAGGTATATTATTGTCGATACCACTTATAGTGACTTCTTTCGTATCACTAATACCCGTTCCATCAGTAGCAGTCGCTTTTACTGTTACTTTTCCATTTGATTTTGGAGTTAATTCACCAGTATTAGTATCAATTGTAGCACTTCCTGTATTATTCTCAACAGACCATACTACTGCACCATTAGTTGCATCCTTTGGTAATACAGTTTTATCCATAGTTACTTTTCCAGTTCCTGTTACTGAATCTGGTCCATCTATAGTAATTTTAGAAACCTTAATTTTTTGACCACTTATAGTAACATCTTTAGTCGCAACTACTCCACTACCATCTAATGCCTCAGCTTGTACAGTTACTGGTGTTCCATTTGTATTTGTTACCGCCTTTAAAAGTCCAGTTGAGCTATTAATTGTCGCTTTGTCTTGTCCAGACTTAATTGACCATTTTACTGATTTATTAGTTGCAGTAGTTGGGGTTATATTTAAGTTCAATTGTAATGTTCCACCATCTTCTGTAATTGCAAAATCAGTTTTAGTTGTAGTAATATCCATCCTAGTTACCAATATTTTTGTACTTTGTCCACTTATCGTTACCGTCATACTTCCAACAACATTATTACTTGCAGTTGCTTTTACTGTAACTGTCCCATTAGATATTGCCTTTAAAAGCCCAGTTGAAGAATCAATAGATGCGCTTCCTGTATTATTTTGAACTTCCCAAGTTACAGCTTGATTAGTTGCATCTTCTGGCAATATAGTCGCTTTCATTTGAAGAGTTCCATTCTCAGCTGTTATTGTTGATTCTCCTGATTGTCCGCTTACTGTAACCTTACTTACTGGAACCACTACATCTGTGTTTGTAACTGTAACTTCTTTTGTTCCACTTACATCAGAGCCGTCCTTTGCAGTTGCCTTCACCATAACTGTTCCAGCTGATACTCCAGTCAATACTCCATTGCTATCAATAGTTGCTTTTCCAGTTTCATCAGAAACAGACCATGTCACATCTGCATTAGTAACATTACTTGGTGATACTTCTGCTGTCATTGTAACGGATTTATTTACAGTAACATTTGAGTTTCCTTTTATATTAATATCTTCTACATAAACCGATGTATCTTCTTTCCATTGTGCATATAGTATTATATCTTCTTCTACTTTTATACTATCATCCGCATCGTAGCTCTTTCCAGATCCATTGCTTTTAGCATTCCATCCTGCAAAAACACGTCCATCCTTAGTTGGCTTATATAAGTCAAATGACTTACCATATTTAACAGTTTTAGTTTTAAGCTCTGATCCATCTGAATCTTTAAGTAAAACTTTAAAGGTCCTTCCTTCATTTGGATTGTCATCTGATCCAGTTTTATCCTCAATAACTTCATTAAATTTCGAGTCAGTTGGAGAGGTAATTACCTTATTGTCAGTATTCTTCAATACCTGAATGCAATTTCCTGAATCATCATACTCTTTTTCTGGAGTTGGCATTTTAGTTCCAACGACTTCTCCATCAGAACCAATAGTGTAAAACTCTCCATTTATAACTGTATTATTTGTCTTTATCGCTCCGTTATCGTCAAAAATATAAACTTTTCCTGAGATATTAACAATTCCTGTTTGAATTACACCACTTGAATCTGCATAATACCATTTCTTATTATAATTAATCCACCCAGTTTTCAGTGCTCCATCATTTTGCAAGAAGTACCATGAAGAGCCTGCTTTGATCCATCCTGTTTGCATTTTCCCATTTCCATCAAAATAATATATCTGTCCGTCAATCCTCTTCCATCCTGTAACTTTTTGATTATCTTGCATATAATAAAAATTCCCTTGATAATCATTTACCCATTCGGCTGAAGCCCTTAATGGAATTAGAGTGAATAATGTCATAGAAACGGTAATTGCTGAAATTATTTTATTTATAAACTTCCATTTCATCAAATCTACCCCTATCTTATATTTTTCATAGTACCTTATATTAAAAAGTACTTTTGTCTTACCATAATTCAAACAACTATTATAATAAAATTTAACAGAGATAATATGTACTTTTGAACAATTGAATTCTTATCACACAATTATCCAAATAATATTCCTGAATTTATCTTATTACTCTATTTATTATCGAAGCTTTTTTGAATAACTATATAGATATAATACCATTTTACATTAAATATCCCATATTGAGTATAATTTAAAAATCTAAGGAGGAAAGTTGCCGTCTTCCCCCTTAGATTTAATTCATGACTTCAATTAATATAAGGTTCCATCTGAACCAAACATATATTTTGTTCCATCTATATATCTTGATCCCGTTACCATTTCTCCATTAATATTAAAATAATAGTTTTTACCATCAATAACTACCCATTCATTTTTTTTCATTACACCCGTACCTTCATCTAAATAATACCAATTATTCTTAGAATAAATCCATCCTGTTTTCATTGAGCCATCATCATTTGAATAATACCAATTTCCATTAGCTCTAAACCAACCTGTCTGCATTTCTCCTGATGTATTCTTAAAATAGTACCAATTACTACCCAAGTTAAGCCAATCACCAGCTGCCTGTCCATTATCTTTTAAATAATACCATTTTCCATTAGAAGATTTCCAAATTGAAGCTGACATTGATCCATCATTATTAAAATAATACCAGTACTCATCAACTTTAAACCAATCCTTTACCATCTTCCCATCAGCTTTTAAGTAATAATATTTACCATTGTAATTAACCCACTCCATCTTTTTAACAGCTCCATCTTCACCAACATAATACCAATCATCATCTTGTACCCATTGATTAAACAATTCATAGCCCTTTTTCTTATCGAAGTAGCACTTCTTACCATCTACGATCTGCCAACCTGTTTCCATGGCCCCATCAATTCTATTAAAATAATATATTTTTCCATTTATCTTTTGTATCCCTTTTAAACTGACTCCGTCTTTATCATAATAGTATATATATCCATCATGTTTTCCCCAGCCTTTATCATTATCATACCTGTCAAACACTTTATCCCAAGCATCATCAACATCATTATTCTTATCTTTAAGAGCATCGGTAAGATCATCTAAGGAGTCATTTATGTCATTTATCCCATCACTTATTCCATCTATAGTTTTATCAAATTCATTCTTACCTTTATCTATCAAGCCGCCAATTTGAGTATTTATATCTGGAATCATATTGTATGTCCCACTTTTTATCATTACCTTTATCTTATCCCCAACATTACCTAGATTAACTCCGTCAATCATATTATCTAATAAATTCTTTTCGTAATCTCCAACTACAACAGCATATTTATAACTTTTATTTGCTGTGATATCTCCGTTTTTAGTTAATGATAAGCTTAAAATAGAGAATTTAGTTCCATCTATATCCAAAGGAAAACTTAAGCTGCCACTCAAATTAGTAACACCATTAAAATCAATAATATTTAAATCTCTATTTATTTTATCTGATTGCCCCTGTTTTGCCTTTAACATATTATAAATTGGGTTATTAATTACATATACCTTGTTGTTTATGGAATCAATAACATTGATACTCATACCATCACCAATAACTTTAGAACCATTATCTAAATTAATTACTTTTGAATAAGCCGTTGTACCTACTGCTGGGTCAAATGTCAATGACGGAACTATATCTAGGCTACTGTAAGATGCATTCCTCACATTAGCACTATAAGTATTTATGCAATATGCGCCATTTCCTACCACAGTATTAACTATTGATCCTACTAACCCCTTTACCACAAAGGCCTGAGCTATGACATCACCAGAATTATTTTTCCCAGTATACTGATATATAGGGATATTCTGAAATCTGCTCTTAATAGCACTTGGTAATGCTGCTTGTAAGTTTTTCTCCACTATAGGTTCGATTACGTTTTTAAGCGTTTCCTCTGGTATAGTACCTCCTGTAGCCGATTCTGCCTTCGATACAACTGCATTTGTTATTGGATCTTTCAACACCTCATAAACTTGTGCTGAAATTTCATCAACTAGCGAACCAGACAGATTGTACGATAACTTGCCACATTCCTCATTATCGATTGACTTTGCGCCTTTACTGCTAAACATCAATTTTACTCCATTTTCTAACTGAGGGTTTATAGTTGTGTTTTCGGCCATTCCTATAAGAGTATCTCCATCAGGAACCATTGATCCTATATCAATTCCAGAAAGAGCTATGTTATTAGTTTGGGGATTTAAAATTATTTTTGAAATATCATTAGTCTCCGCTTTAACTGGAGTACTGAAAACACTATTTGGTATTGTAGCTATAATACTTGTCCCAATTAATATAAGTGCTAATATTTTATTAATTCTTCTTATCATGCCAATCGCCTCCAAAATATCTATATATATTATATCATTTATACTGGTGAGTTTAAATATTCTAATAATATATAGTTACTTTTAATGTGCATTATATTATGTAAAATTCATTGGACAAATATCTAATTATATAATTAATGATATAACTATATTTACGAATTGAGCTATAAATATCCGCATAAAAATAACCATATCGTGATACAAAAATTATATCTTTGATATGGTTATTCTAAAACTCTTTAATCAATTTATTCCTTAAATATTTATTCTTATTATTTTAATTTGAATTTTTGTACTAATTCCGTTAAATGCATTGCTATCTGAGCTTGCTGAGTTGCTGCATTGGCTACTTGCGATATAGCTGATGAACTAGTTTCTATTTCTGATTGTATTTTCTCGCTATTAACAGAAGATTTTTGAACATCTGCAGCTGTACTTTGAAGTGCTTCATTTATCTGCTCAACTGTAGCTTCAACCTCTTGAGCCATTGATACTAGTTCCTCTGACATTGAGCTTACAAAATCACCATCATTACTATACTTTTCTCCAATCTTAGCATAATCCTGTAACTGCTTATTAACTTCACTCGACATAAAGTTAAGTATATCATTACTGTTATCTGAGAGATTTTTAACTGCATCCTGTATCTTAGATATTGTATCTTGGATTGTAAAAACAGTTTGGGAAGATTCCTCTGCAAGTTTTCTAATTTCTTCTGCAACAACCGCAAAACCTTTTCCTGATTCTCCTGCTCTAGCCGCTTCTATTGCTGCATTTAGTGCCAAAAGATTAGTTTGCTCCGCAATATCAGCTATAGCCCCAGCCATAACTTTAACTTCCTCAACAACTCTTGCATCTTCAATTGCCTTTATTATATCCTTTTCTTTTTGTTCTCTTATTTGTGTTGTATTTGCAATAGCAATTTTACTATCTTCCTTGACCTTTTCAGCTCTTCTCTGAATCTTTTCAGCATTTGTACTTCCATCGGCTGCTTTATTTGCCAAGCTTTCCATGCTGGAATTAACTTCTTCAATAGAAGCAGCAATCTCTTCTGCCGTTGCACTTGTTTCCGTCATTGTAACATTTATATTTTTGGATGAATTATCAACTTCATCAAGCTTGGCTGATACTTCTTCTACATTCGCAGATAGTTCCTGACTTAATCCACTCATATTACAAGCTTCATTTAAAATAGTTGAAATAAGATTTTTTACATTCTCCTGAGCTACGTTTAATTCTCTTCCAGTCGCCCCAATTTCATCATCTTTAGTTATTTCAATACCTTCTGAAAAATCATAGCTTGCCAATTTCATAGCAAATTTCTGAAGACTGTTTAACCTTGAGATTATATTTTTATGCATGTAAAATCCAGCAAAAATTGCAGCAATTATACTTATGATACATACCACTACAGTTGTCGTAATATCTCTTGCCAGCGTATCTCCATTGGCAATACCATTTTTTATATCACTAAGCTGCTTAAAATTCACTATTCCTGATATAAATACCAAAATAGACATAATTACATACGAAACTTGAAGTTTAACCTTTAATGATACATTTTTTTTCTCTTTATTCATTTTGTCTCCTCCTATATGTACCTTCCAATCTAATTGCATTCACTTATGAAATATTTTAATAAATAGATTCATATTTATAGACAGTGATTTACTATCCTACCCAACTTTATAATATCATTATTTTTTCCTACATTCAACTAATACAAACATAACTCTACAATTATAACATTATTTGGACATATATATAAATAATGTTACATAGTTTTAACTTATCCTTTGTACAAAAATAAAAGTGATATCCTATCATAAGATATCACTTCTATTCTTAATTATGCATTATTCAAATTTATCCATTGCCCATCAAGGAACAACATTCCTGTCTTCATAACTCCACCTGCATCGAAGTAATAATTCTTTCCATTTATATTCTTCCATCCAGTTATCATTATTCCACTATCATCTAAATAGTACCATGACTTTCCATTATATAACCATCCTGTCCTCATACTACCATCATCATTCAAGTAGTACTTATTTCTATCATAGGTCACCCAACCCTTTTGCATTACCCCATGATCATCCATAAGGTACCATTTACCTTTATATTGTGCCCAAGCTGTTTGCATTTCTCCAAAGTTATTAAAGTAATACCATTTTCCATCGTAAGTAGCCCATGTATTAACCCTCATAGCTCCATTAGCTTCAAGGTAATACCAATATCCTTTGTCATAAAACCAACCTGTTTGCATAATACCATCTTTATTTAAATAGTACCAATTACCAGAATCCTGTATCCATCCAGTTTGCATATACCCGTTTATATCTAGGAAATACCATTGATTGTCATACTTAACCCACTGATTTTTAATTTGCATACCAGCTGCATTATAGAATGTCCAATTTCCTCCAACAAGTACCCACTGATTAGTTCCTTCTATATCTCCCCTAATTACACTTAACTTATAAGTAGTCGTTGTTTTTCCATCTTCAGCAGTTACTTCAACAACTACAAGGTTCGCTCCTATATCAAGTTTTATGTAATCAGATTGTCCATTAGTATACTCTTTACCATTTATCTTAATCTTTGCTTTGTCATTTTGTGAAGTATACATAACTCTTACTTTTTCAATATTTCTAGCTACTTTAACACTATAAAGGTAAGTTTCTGGATCAAACTTTGGTGACATTGTTCCATCAGTTACAGAAAGACTAGCTAAATTAACATTATCTTTTGGATATCTTCTTGTAATATTTAATACATATGTATTACTGTTTCCTTTAGAATCTGTAACTTTTACATTTATGGTATTTCCACCTTCATCCAAACTTATATAAGGCGAAGTTGCACCGCTAGGTACTTTCTTTCCATTAACCGTAATTGTCGCATTAACATCCTCTGCTGTTGGAGTAACCCCTATTGATGTAACACTATTATCGACGGTTCCTGAATATTCATATATTCCTTTATTAAAAGCAGGAGTTAGAGTTCCTGATGTCAGTGTCAACCCAATAAGCTGAGAACTTCTAAATAAAGCTGTACGTGTTACTTTAATATTATATGTATTTGTATCCCCATCCTTAGTTGTAACAATAACTTCGACATCATTTTCTCCTTCGTCTAACTTTATATTTTGACTTCTACTTCCACTTTTTACAGTCACACCATTAACTTTAATAGTAGATGAATTATCTACCGCTGTTGGTGTAAATGCAATTGTTGTTTGAGCCGTTGGCACTTGAAGTGTATAGTCATAAGTGCTTGAATTAAATGCTGGTGATAAAGTACCCGTTGATGGCACTAATGATTGTAATTTAGCCTCTCCTTTTTTAGTTATAATCAACTTATATTGTCTAGAGATATTTTGGTTTGTCACAGCTATACTTATAACATTGTCTCCACCAGTTAAGTTTACAGTCGCCTCAGCAGCGCTGCTACCTCCATTAGCAGAAAAATTCATTGGCGTTTTATTATTGTCGAACAACTGAACTTTCGCCATTTTAACATCAGAATTTACATCAGGAATATTGTAGTTTCCATTTGCATCTGTTTGTGTGAAAAGTAAATCGTAAGTTGCTTTACCATCTAATGTAACCCTTAAAGTTCCGAACGAAAGAGAAGAATCTGATTCAAACTTCATCTTTATTGGATAGATAAATTGTTTTCCTGAACTATCTTTCATAGTCACCGTAAGTGTAAAATCACTATAATCAGTTATTGTATTTACTACATAATCCTTTCCTCCACTTGAATTTGGAATTCCTTTAACATTCATAAAACTTGAGTTACTACTTTGAACACCTACAATAGAATAACCCGAATCAGCTACCAAAGTGAAATTTTCACCTATTGGAAGGAATTCACATAAATATCCATCTTTCTCGTTTCCATCAATATTTTTAGTTTTTCCATTCACATCTCCTATGTGAAATTGCAGACCTTTTACTTGAGTTTCATCAGTTGCACTAGCTTTCTGTAAATTTACTGTCTGCATAAGTGTAAAAAATACAGTAAAAATTAATAAATAAGAAGTAATCTTATTAAGATTGATTTTTTTTGCACTCATTAGTATGTCCTCCCATCTTATGTTTACGAAATTTATTATCATCTATTTCAAATGTATTTAAATACCAGAAATAGTATATTCAAGTTTATAAAGTATATAATCTATACTATATTTATTATCGAATTTTCCTAAAGTTTCTTTAATTAAATAAACATAGATATGCTGCCTTTATTAATACTTATTTCCTCTACAATATACAAATTTCCCTGGAAATATTGGTTCCTTTTTGACTTTTATTCTAATATATTCTGTATTTTCTACTATAATGTTACACAAAACTTGCTTTTTTCAAATAATTAAAAGTCAGATTTAGATATGGTAATTACCCAAAATTCACGGAACCATCATTATTAAAATTATATATATATCCATCAATTTCTACAGGACTAGTCCTCATAGCGCCATCCTCATTAAAATAGTAGTACTTGTCATCTTTATAAAGCCATCCACACCTCATATTACCCGCGTAATTCAAATAATACCAGTTATTTTTCCAATACACCCATTCTCCAGCTTTCATGCTGCCATCAGCATTTAGAAAATACCATTGATTATTTTCATTTACCCATCCAGTATTCATGGCGCCCGATTGCTCTAGATAATACCACTGTTTTCCATAATATATCCACCCTGTTCTCATACTACCATTACGCTCCATGAAATACCAAGTTCCATTACTGGTTATCCATCCTGTTGCCATCGTGCCATCGTCTTTCAAGAAATACCACTTATCATTATCTTTAATCCAACCAGTTTTCATTACACCATTATTATCTAAAAAGTACCATTCATTTTTATAATATAACCATCCAGCTTGCATTTCTCCATTTGCCTCCAGATAGTACCACTTATCGTCATCTTCCATCCAACCTGTCTGCATATTTCCTCTAGCGTTGAAATAAAAATAACTTTTATATTTATTGTCATAATACCAAGTATTTTTCAAACACTTACCTGCGGTATCATTATACCTCCATCTTCCATTAACTATTACCCATTGATTAGGTTTTATTATTGAATTAATTGTATCCTGAACATTCGGTGTTACCGGAATACCTAAATACATGTTTAAAGTATAATTCCCAATTCTTTGAGTATCATCATCTTTAACCCCTAGATTAATAGTATATTTTCCTATACCATTAAACTTAACCTTTATAGAATCATTACTTAATTGCTTTCCATTGGCTGTCATTGAATAGTTTCCATCCTCTGGAGTTGCCTCAAGCTCCATCATATTTGTTCCTTCATCTAGCTCTATATTATAGAAATTGGTGTTTTTATCAAATCCAATATTACTATCATTTATATTAATATCCTTTAGATAAACAGCATCTTTTCCTCCCTTATAAATATACACATTATAGGTAGATGTTGCATCGCTCCTATTATCTAAGACTTCTATTTCTACCTTATTTTTACCTTTTACTAAAGGTACGACTTTTCTATAACTATCATCTCTAGTTACTATTTCTCCATCAACCTTAACCGTATCTAGTAAATCATACGGTTTAGCCTTAATTAACACTTGATCAATATCATTACCAACATCTGTGACATATGAGTATTTATCTTCTGAAAAATCGAGATTTCCTCCATCACTTAAATAAATATCTTTTAAAGAAGGATTATCTTGTTCTGCATAAACCTTTGTCATAAGCAAATTCAAAGAGCTTGTCTGTAAAAATGAAACGCTATAAATAATAAAAAATGTTGAAATTATCCTTCTGACCATTTTACTCATATTCTGCCCCCCTTTTGTCACCACTTAATATTTCTAAACTAAATCTCTATATTTAATATATAAATAGAGTATAAATTCTACAGATACTCACTTCTATATGTATATTAATAAGCTGTGAATCCAATATGATTAATTCTATTTTTATATTTCTTCTAATAATAATGTTACCATTATAATACTTTACTGTAAACGCGGATGAATAATCTTAAATCTTAATTTTATATTAATTTTATTTTAACACTTTAGTAAAAATACTATTTAATGATACCACAAAAAAACTGCTCATAACGATTTAAATAAACCATTATGAGCAGCCTTCATTACCTATACTCACTTTTGAATAAGGAAATTATTCAAAAGTAATCTTTTATCTTTAGTATTATGTTGTAGAAGTTAAAATTTATTATCTAAACTTCTATTTATTTTAATTTATTACTTAATCCAAGCTCCTGATGCTCCTAATTTGTATCCATCAACAGTTGTGTTAGCTAACATTGCTCCTGATGAATTTAAGAAATACCAAGTTCCATTATCATTTAACCAACCAGTAGACATTGCTCCTGATGATTGTAAGTAGTACCAAGTTCCGTTATCATTTAACCAACCAGTTTTCATTGCTCCTGATGATTGTAAATAGTACCAAGTTGATCCATCTTGAATCCAACCAGTTGCCATAGTTCCATCAGCTTTGATGTAATACCAAACTCCACCATCGTTAACCCATTGTCCTTTTACTTGAGTTCCATCAGTATTGTAGAATGTCCAACCTGCATCAGTCTTAACCCATCCTTTATTTACAACTGGAGTAGGATCTGTTGGTGTAGTTGTACCTTTACCACCAATTACTGAGTAAACATCATCTTCTTTACTCCAAGCTACGATATTATCTTGGTTGTATACTGACATTTGATCAAATGATCCATCTACTTTGTATACTTTTGTCCAATCTTCATCATTATCCCATTTGTAGATGTATCCAGCATCTAATCTCCAAAGGTTTCCATCTACATCTGTATCAACAGCACTCTTAGTACCATTTTCTTTTACATCTTCACTTGCTTCATCGCCTAAATCAACATAGTAATAACCGTTCTTTGAGCTTAATGTTCCTGTAGCAGTCTTTACATTTGTACCATTAGCAGTATAACCAACTATTTTTCCGTTAGCAACAGTATAGTTATCATAAGCGAAAGCTTCATTTTTTCCATCTTCATCAGAAACTATATAAGTTGTTACTGATTTAGCATATTTAGCTCCATCAACATTACCTGAAGCTTGTGCTTTTGATATTTTTTGGATAACATTGAATCCAACTGTACTAGCACTTGATCCTAATGTACCATTGCTTACAGTAAATGTATGTCCACCATCAACAGTAACATCCATTCCATTTATTTTAGTTATTGTAGCTCCATTAGCAGCATTTACAGTAACCTTTGCTGTTCTGTATATGTAGTTTGCATCTTGTCCAATTACTTTTCCTGCAGAAGTATCAACACTTGCTGAAACTTTTTCTTTTCCAGTAGCATCAGAAGTACCATCAGCATCATAAGAATCATCTGTATTAGCTATAGTTACTGTTTTAGAAGTTGTTGAAGATGCAGTTGTAGTTACTTTAATTGATCCTAAATTGTAATCAGCATCAATGTAATTTCCTTGAGCATCAGTATAAACATTTAATTTAGCAACTGAACCGTTTGTTGCATTATCTTTTGTATATTCAAATTTATACCAAGGAGCTGAGAATTTATTTCCTGCAATTTCTGCGCCAGCTAAATCTTGAATTGTTTCAGCTTCGCTTGAAGCATATCTTTTATCATTATCTTTCTTAAGGTTCTTTCTTAAAGCTGATGCTGCATCATCTTCTGCATTTTCTTTTATAGATTCATCAGTTACTGAACCATTATCTAAGTCAACAAAGTAGTCACCATCTTGTACTTCTAAATATTTAGATCCATAAATATCAGTATCTGCTCCACTATCAATATCTGATAAATTATTGTATTTACCATCTGCTAAATAATAAGCTGCTTCGTCTTTGTCATTAACTTCTCCATCAACATAGAACTTACCATCTTTATATGCTACTGCATCATAGATAGTACCTTCTTGTGAATCGATTTTTGTGTAGTCAGCTGCATGTGCAGGTACTATTGAAATAATAGCAGCTGCAGCTACTAGTAACGATGTTGCTTTAGTCATTCTTTTTATCATTTGTATATTCCTCCTAGAGTTTCATTTTTTGGTTTATTAATTATTTATTAGTTTAAAAATAATATCTTGGTTTAAAAATATTATTCTGGTTTACGAATATTATTATAGCAACTTTATTTATGCTTGTCTACGTCTTTTTGTATTTATTTGGAGGTTTTTGTCGATATTTTTTTAATAAAATATTAGTACTTGCTGAATTTTATTCTTTTATTGTAAATCTACATACTTAACTGTAAAATTAAGGGCCAAGTTTCTATAAGATTTACTTAATAAAATACCAATATTTGAGCACAATTATACTAATCTCCAATTAATTATCTTCATATATACGTTACCTGGTTGTAATTAATATATTAACATAAGCATTATATATGAAAACAGGCTACAAAAGCTTGACTTTAAAGCTTTCCTTTAGAATGCTAAGAATTTTACCCGTATCTTTATTATAATTGAATTTCCTTAACAATTCCTGAATGATTTTAAATTATAGGTTGAAAACTCATGGTATTAGTGTAATATACATTCATTAATTCCACTTTCCTATAACGAAATACAAAAATCGACATATGATTTTCTACTTTATAATATCTTACACTTATAGCCGTCCATGAATCCTAATTCATTAAGACCTTATATAAAACATTCTTTAAACTATCTAATAAAAATACTTACATCAATAAAATCATAATTCTAATTCCTAAATACAATACTCAATTGATGAAGAAACCTTGTTTAAAGCAGAAAAGACTATCTTTTAGGCATGCCAATAAAAAATATAGGTTATGCACCTCCCCCATACTAAGTGCATAACCCATATTTATAATTTCTATTAAATATATGAAATTAAAGTTTTAGAAAATTTGTAAATATACTTATCTAATAAGTTAACCCTTTATATTTGATATCTATATATGTAACTAAACTTTTGACTTTATTTCATTACCGCCTATAAGAAAGTAAATGATCCAGCTACCTTCTTATTAATAAATACTGCTAATAGCTTCGAGGCTATTTTACTTTTATTTTCTTTACTCTCTCCTTAATGATTCTACTGGATCCAACCTTGCAGCTTTATTTGCTGGTAGTAAACCTGCTAATGTACTTATTACAATACTTACGATAACTCCAAGTATTGCATATTCTCTTTTTATTAAAACTACACTTACTCCAAATAGTTTATTTGACATAAGATTTATTCCTCTCATAATTAAATATGCTCCAACTAAACCTATTGCGCCACTAAAAAATCCTATTAAAAAAGCTTCTGAAACAAAAATTCTACGTATGTCTTTTGCTCTAGCTCCAATTGCTTTTATTATTCCTATTTCTTTAGTTCTTTCTACAACACTTATGTACATAACAACTATTATCATAATCGCTGATACAATTAAAGATATTGCTGCAATTCCTGATAGTACATATGTTAATATATCTATCATTTGATTAAACATAGATGCCATTTGTTCCTGAGATGATTGTGAATAACCAAGTTCATTAACCTTTTGTTTAATTTGAGAGGTATATTTGCTATTTGTTGTGTTAACATAAATCACATTAGGTTTCAATTTATAGCCGTTATCTGAATATAATTTTTCTAAATCAGCATAATTTAAAAAAGCAGATTTCATATTTGCAGTTAAATCTCCACTTGTTGTAGTATAAACGCCACTTACAATAAAGTCTCTATTTAAAATCTTTTGATTAGCAAGTATGCGTAAATTCACTTTTTGGCCGATAATATCTTTACCCAAATTATCGCTTAATGCTTTATTAATTAATACTTCCCCAGCTTTAGGTAATGTTCCAGTTTCAACATTAGATGTGGTTATATTTGAAGATATTGTTGAAACGTTCATTAAATTATTAGTTTTATTATTATATACTAATGAATTTGCCCCAAGAGAAATTATACTATAGCCTCTTTCCACAGAAGATACATTTTCTATTTTTGATAATGTATCAATATCGCTTTCTTCAAATGGTTTAGTAGCATTAACATCCGGTTTCTGAACTGTTGTGACATCTAAATTTATATTCTCATCTTCTTCACTAGGCATATTAACTTCTATTACTAATGGGTTTACATAATTGTTCATAGTCTTATTAAAATAAGATTTCACTCCATTTCCTAAGGACAGCATTAAAATTATACTCATTATTCCTATACTTCCTCCCACAGAAACAAGTATATTACGTGGAAGTTTTTCTTTCATATTAACAAGTGCTAATTTTGCAGATGATATTAAACTAAGATTTTGCTTTTGCTTTCTAATATTATCTTGTTTTTCTATATTAACTTCATTATCTAATTCTATGACCTTGTTATCATCAATTATTTCTCCATCTGATATTTTAATTATTCTACTTGAAGCGGATGCTACTCTTTCAGAATGAGTAACCATAATTACTAGCTTTCCCTTTCTAGAAATATCCTTCATTATTTCTAAAACTTGAATTGTAGTTTTTGAATCTAGACTACCTGTAGGCTCATCAGCAATAATTATTTTAGGATTATTTATTAAAGCTCTAGCTATTGCGACTCTTTGCTTCTGACCACCTGATAATTGACTTGGTTTCTTATTTATATGATTCTCTAAACCTAAATCTCTTAATATTTCTTTTGCACGTTTCAATCTTTTTTTTTCTAACATTAGATAGTGTCATTGCAATTGTAACATTATCCAAGACAGATAGATGACCGATTAAATTAAAACTTTGAAAAATGAATCCAACTTCATTTTTTCTATATTTATCAAGCTCTTTTCTTCTTAACTTTTTAATATCTTTTTCATTTACAAGTAATTCTCCTGAAAAATCAGAATCTAATCCACCAATTAAATTCATTAGTGTAGATTTACCACTACCTGACTCTCCTATAATAGAAACTAACTCTCCAGCATTAAAAGATAGATTAATATTATTCAATACATGAAATTTATCATTATCTTTTAATCTATAATACTTATTAATACTTCTCAACTCTAATAAAGCCATTTTTCTTATACTCCTTATTGATTTTATCAACAGTTCAATTCTATTTTCTCAAAATTATCTTTTTCAATAGTCTATATTCTTTTGTTATGTATAATCCTATAGAGTAAGTTATAATTCCAATAATAAATTTAAATATTGCACTTACTAACATATTGTTTATTACTATTTTGCTTATTAATATATATCCTACAACCATTAATACACCTATAATAAGAATGTTCTTTAATTGTAATAAAAATGAAATAAAGCTTTTTTCAAATACCTGAGTTATAAGTACGTAAAAACATTGGATAAAGTTTAATATAAATGCTATAACTAATCCTAACGATAATATAATTAAACTTCTATTCATTATTCCTGTAACTATTGCACTTACAGTGAATATTGCTGATACTACTCCTGTAGAAAATAATTTATCAACATAACCAGTAGCTTGAAATATTGATCCAATACTTGATAATACCATTTGTATCACAATTGTCACTGATAATATTCTAAATATTGGTATTGATGCATCCCAATTAGGACCATACATTATGCGTATTATTTCATTTGCAGAAAAGAAGCAATATACGCTTATAAAAATTCCTAAATAAGCAAGAACTTTTATAACTTTTATATATGTTTCATAAATTATATCCTTTTGATTCTGATATTCAGATAATACTGGATGCAATACAGGCGTTATTACGTTCGTCAAATTTTGTACTGGATAAAGCATAAGCTTATATGATTTATCATAATACCCTAAAGTTGATGCGCCTAAGAACTTACCAATTAATATGTTATCTAAATTCCTTGTAAAATAATTTATAAAATTAAATAGGAATTGAAAGCTTGAGTAATTCTTTATCTTTTTTATAGAACCATATGAATAACCTTTACTTATTTTTAATTTACATGCCATAAAACACAATACAAAAATAAATAAACTTTTTAATATAGAATCAAAAACTAATGAATAATAAGAGAATCCTTTAAAGGCAAGAGATATTGTCAAAGTTCCAACTATTACATTTACAATTATATTTATTATTCCTACTTGTTTAAATTTTTGAGCTTTATATAATATAGCATTTGGTACTATATTACATATAAAAAATAACACAGAAAAAGATAATAATCCTCCCAATCTTATATATATCTTATCATTATAAAAATAAGCTATAAAATAAGAAAAAAAGTAAAATCCAATTGCTATAACTATAGATCCAATTATCGAAAACTTAAATATATCTGAAATCTCATTTTCATCTAAAGATTTATTTTGTATTATAGCGGGTCCTATCCCCATATCACCAAGCATATTGAAAAATGATATAAATACAGTTATTACTGCAATTATGCCAAAATCTGCTGGCATCAATAACCTAGCTAACACTGAATTTATAATTAACTGTGCAAATATATTGCTATATTTAGATATGAACGTAATCATTATTCCACTTTTTAAATTTGAATACTCTCTCATGATTCCTCCGGTTATAAATACTTACATCATGCATCTATTGTTTTTCTATAATTTTAATCCACTGTTTAATAATATTATCTATCTTAAAATCTTGAGCTCTTTTTATAGATTCTAATGACATACTTGCTCTTTTCTCATCATTTTCTATTAATGATATAATCTCATCAGCGAATTTGTTAATATTATAATTCCCAACTAAAACTCCATTTATGTTCGGCTTGCTTATTATTTCTTTAGGACCAGAATTATCAAAAGCCACTACTGGCAATCCGCATTCCATTGCTTCTGTGATAGCTAATCCAAAGCCTTCCCACCTTGAAGTTGAAACAAAAATTGAAGATTCCAAATAATGATCTTTAACATTATCACATTGACCAAGCAATATTACATTATTTTTTAGATTATACTTTTCAATATGATTTATTAGACTTTCTCTATCAGGACCTTCTCCAACTATTTTTAAAATCCAATCACTTTTCTTTTTGTGAATTATATTAAAAATTTCAATAAGAAGATCTAATCCCTTTTGCTGCTCTAGCAATCTTCCAACAAAAATTATACTTTTCTTATCGCACGAAGATTTTTTATTGCATTCAAAACTTAGAGGGTTATAAATTACTTTGCAATCTATTCCTAGCTTTTCTTTATATCTAATCTTGTCATCATAAGTTAAAACTACATTATAATTTAATTTTGGTATATATCTTTTAAACAACTCGTCTTGCTTCCAATAATATTTGCCCTTATTATTTAAATACGCATCATAAGAATTATGCATCCATCCTATAGTCTTACCATTTAACTTATCACTTATTTTTCCAAGAACTATACTATAATAACCTTCTATACCTATGATAACATCATAATTTCTTGTATTTAGATAATTTATAAACCTATCTTGAATTTCATTAGGGCAATATCCGTAAAGTAATAAATCACTCATAACAGAATTATTTAAAATTCCAGTTATAGAATTCACCTCTCTAGAAATCTTACATATAACTTTGTTAGTAAACTTCTTATGTAACAGCTCTGAATTAAACTTTATACTTACATTAGAATTCAAATTATACATTTCTCTATTAACTTTAAAAGTTCTATCTGTACAAATTACATCAACTTTATTATTTTTACTTAATTCACTAGCCAAAACAGATACTACTCTTTGAACTCCTCCCAAATTAAAAATTGTGGTAGTTATAAAACATATTTTCATAGTTTCTCCTTATAAGGCACATGAATGAAAATAATCGACCAATTATGCGAAATAGGAAAACATACTAGTCTATTATTTTTAAAATTGCGCCTGAGTACATAATAATATTTTCTTACCAAAGTCTCTCTACCTTAAATCTATCATCTATTTTTTATTTTCTTCAGAACTGGGTATAAACCACAATTCCATAAAAATAGCTTTAATTTATCGTCTTTAGATATCTCATTTAAAAATAAAAAATCCTTATTTTTCACACTCAATTCATTATATTTACTTTCCTTAAAACTTTTTAGATTATTCTCCTCATGTGCATTAGTGTAGTGAGCTATGAAATGAGATAATACTTTGATTCTAAAAATGTTTAAGCTTTTCTTATCTACTTTTATATTTTTATCTTCTATATAATTTATAATACTGCTCATAGCGAAATAATAATCTTCTGCGAGCTTAGCATTTTTCTTATGAACTGTAGATGTTGCTCTTTGTCTATAGTAATACAATGGTTTATCTATAAAAGCTATTCCCTTACTTAAATGTATTGCTTTAAAAACTGGAAATGCATCCTGAATATATCTATGAGGTTCAAACTTAAACTCAATTTGTTTTAATAATTCAGTTCTAAAAAACTTATTCCATAGTTGACCTTGTAATTCATAATTCAGCATAAGATTCATAACCTCATAATTGTTATATATTCTTCTTGGATCTATCATATATTTCTCAATATAGTTTCTGCTATCTTTTTCATCATAATATACGTAATATTCACTTATTACTATGTCAACATTAACTTTTTCTGCTCTATTATACATATTCTCAAGCATATCTAATTCCAAAAAATCATCTGGATCAATATATATAGTATATTCACCTTTTATATAATCAAATGCTGTGTTTCTAGCAACAGATACACCTTGATTCTTTTGATACAATATAGTGAAGTCTTCAAATTTATCTTCATAATCTTTAACTATATCCATAGTTTTGTCTGTTGATCCATCATCAACAATCAATATTTGCAAATCTTTATACGTCTGCATTAAAAGACTATCTAAACATTCTTTAATATACTCTTCAACATTATAAACTGGAATAATAATACTTATCATATATTTGTTCTCCTTGAACCACTAAGATATTCTATACTAAATTATTTATTACCACTTTTTTGATTATTATCAGCATTCATATATAAGTTCTCCAAGTTTCTTGATATTGCTCTAGCGCTAAAACCTGACTTTATAATATCTTCAGAAGTATCCTTTCTGCTATATCCATCTTTATATTTCAGAATTATCTTTGCCCATTCCTCTGGTGGACTATCTAAAGAAGCAGATTTCCAATAATGAGTTATTTTTATTTCATTGCTTATAGCATCAGAGGCTACAGCCATCAAAGCTGCGGCCTGAACTTCTATTCCAACCACTGGAAGCCCCTCATAATGAGATGGAAAAACAAATATATCCGACGCTTGTAGAATGTTATGAATTTCATTACAAAGTCCATAAAATATTACTTTATCCTCTAAATTCAGTGATCTAACCTTATCCTCAATCTTTTCTTTTAATTCTCCCTCTCCAATTAGCAATAGCACTGAATTACTATATTGCTTATTCACAGAATTAAAAATATCTATTAAGAAATCATGGTTTTTTTGATAGCTAAAGCGCCCTACATGAGTTAATACAAATTTGTCTTCCAAATTTAATTTTCTTCTATATTCTTTTCTTATCCCTTCATTATAAATAAACTTTTTTTCATCAATACCATTATTTATAACCTTAGCCTTTTCATCTCTTACATCTTCCTTGGAAAACATCCATTGCGCCGCATTAGTTGAGCATGCAAATTCATAATCAACTACATATTTCCAAAGGCTTCTTATGACATTCTGTATTCCTAAATGTAAATGATAAAACCTCTTATCTCTACTTATTCTATCATTATGTGAATGCATAATAATTGTAGGTGTTTTACATATCTTAAAAACAGTTGCTTCAAAAAAGCTTTTTGCACGATCGCCGTGTATATGTACTACTGAGTATTTTTTGTCTTTTTGTAATCTATATAAATCTACAAAAGATTTTAGCCTTTTAATCCCAGTATTTTTTTCTAGACATATTATTTGTCCACCCATTTTCTCAACACTTTCATCATAAAATTCAGTTTCTTCTTTATTCTTATATACTACATAATCAAACTTAACTTTATCTAAATGCATATTTCTATTTATATTTAATATAAAGGCTTGAATTCCTCCAGCTCCTAATGAATCCACAACTTGGAGAACTCTTAACGTTTTATTTTCCATAACAACCTTCCTTCATCTGATATCAGGCACTATAATTATCATTCACATATATGAAGCTCTGCTTTCTAAGATTCATGAGTAAATTCTTCTCATGAAATCAAGCTTCAATTATAAATAGATAATTAATTTTTATCTTATTCTATACTAGCAGTAACACATTCTTGCGAATCACTGTCTATAATATTGTTTCCTAAGTAAGTAGCAATCACAGCAAAAGTAAAGCAGCCTGTTACATCCGTAAATATAGCTTCTGCAGTAGATGCTATTAAAATATATAATAGCAGCAAAAATGCCGCTGATTGAATTTCTCTATTATACTGATATCTTTTCTGTATTGATTTAAATATATTCAATATAATCCATAAAAATATAATTAAACCCAAAAAGCCAAATTGACCATATACATAAGGCCAAAAAGTATCACCAATATACGAATGAGCGGTTTCCTCTAATCCACTAACTACATTTATTCCATATTCATAATATATAGGCGAATAATAATCTCCGGATATTTCTGATGCAAAGGTTCCAAAACCACTTCCAAAAGGTATATATTTGCAAGCTAGTTTATAACCTACTATAAATAGCGCTGGCCGAGCAGCTGTAAGATAATATGATGCATATTCCATTATTTTGTTATATGTCGAGAAGATTCCTATGACAGCAAGTATCAATATATATCTTATTTTTATAGATTTAGCATATTTCATAACTAATTTCATAAAGAAATATCCTAATATGAATACAAATGCTTTATTTCTTAATGTAAAAAATAATATAGCTATTGATTCAAAAATAATAAAATTATCAAACTTTTTTCTATTATCACTTAATATTACACATAAAAATATTACAATTGCTGAAACCAAATATGTTGGATGCTGATATAGAAATTTATAACTTCTTATTCCATATCTTATATCTGATGACATTCCTATATCATGAATTATGTTTAAAATCAAAAAAGTAAATATTATATTTACGTAAATTCTTGATCTTTTTGCTACCTTTTCTAACAACAAATCTTTATCTATATTATTTGATACAATTAGCGTAAATGTGTAACAAACTACAAATTTACTTATAGCTAAAATATCTTTATATATAGCAATCTTCTCTGGTTGAATTTTATGCATGACGTTTCCTGCTACTCCTACAAGCAGCAAACAAAAAAATAAAATTATAGATTTGACTTCACTAGAATACATGCTTATTTTATTTTTTCCATTAAATATATAAAAAACTGATAGAATTATCAGCATAAATGTGAATAGCTCATCAATATGCCCCAATTGTGGAATATACGCAATTAGACAATTTTGAAAGATAAAAATATCAAATAATACATTCAGAACGAAAAGCATCTGTTACTCCCTTCTTAAGCATAATCAAAAAATAACAAATCCATCTGCTAAGCCTATTTCCCATTATGCTATGTTAGCAGATTACCCTAATAGCCCGCTATGAGACCAATCTGCTTCCTTGCCTAATGAAAATAATCATAGCATTTTGGACTTGTTATTTTTTTATATGACTGAATTTAAAGTTCTATATATAGATTACCCAAAAGTTGAAATTATATATTCATCTTTGGATAAATATAAAGAAAATAACAGATTAAAGAGACGATATATATCATCTAATAGAGAAGAATTTGACTAGTCATTACAGTTCTTTAATAAGTTTAGCGGGAACCCCACCGTAAACCCCTTTATTAACAATGTTTTTAGTTACAACTGAATTGGCAGCAACAACCACTTTGTCGCATATATTTACTCCACGTGTAATAGTAGAATTACATCCAATCCAAATATTATTACCTATATTTATTTCATTAGTATTATATCCTTGAGATATTATTGGCTTATCGCTAATGTCATAGCGATGATCATGATCAAAAATCCCTATATTAGGTCCAAATAAACAATCTGATCCGATACTTATTTTTTCTAAAGATACTACTTTATTATTAGTATTAAAAAATGTATTCTCTCCAATATAAATACTTCCATTTATACATTCGAAGCTGCAATAATCTTCGATATAAACATTATTGCCAAGAGATAATACATTTCCTTTACTTATTCTTATTTTTACACTTTTCCCTATATAAAGTGATTTTAAATTCTTAATTTCAAACTCAATTCTATTGCTATATCTTATTTTTAATACAACAATTCTCATTAATGATCTTAAATACTTAATACCTTTTCCAATCATCCTTTATTTCACCTAACTTAAATTATAATCAAAAAAATAACAAATCCATCTACCAATCCTGTTTTCCATTATAGAGGGAACTCGACTTGTTACGCTCCATGAGTAAGCGATTTACACCAAATCATAGATTTGGGTTCTCTTCTTACCAGCAGATTTTACTAATAGACTCGCTATGAGTTCAATCTGCTTCCTCACATAATGAAAAATAATCATGACATTTTGGACTCATTATTTTCTTTCATGGCTTAAAATTTCTTTATATTCTTTAAGATGTAATTTAAAATATATCTCTTTATTGAATTTAGTATTGAAAATTTCAAAGCAATTACCCTTCATATAAGAATATTTTTCTTCATCTTCATATAATTCAAGTATTTTTTCTTTAAAGCTTTCAATATCTTTAGCCTCTACTAAATACCCATTATATCCGTTTTCTATTTCTTCATTTGTTCCATCTATATTGGTAGCTACAACTGGAACCCCTTGTGAAAATGCTTCTAATGGAGTTAGTGGTAATCCTTCTATATAAGAACATAATAATAATACATCTATATATTTTAGGTATTCTATAATGTTATCCTTCGCACCTAACGGATAAATATAATCTTCTAATTTCTCTTTCTTTATAAGTTCTTTAATATTGCTTAATTCTGGTCCATCACCTATTAATACAAACTTTATTTTTTCATTTTCTAATGCAGTACTTTTTGCGATAGAAATAAAATCATAGATTCCTTTGTAATCTACTATTCTACTTACCTGAGCTGCTATAAAGTATCCTTTTTTCTTTAGCTCTAAAAGCTTATCATCAACTTCTTTACTATCATGCTCAGTTTCTACAGTATTATATATAGTTTTTATATTCTTTTCTTCTAAACCAGCCTTTTCAATTAAAATTCTTTTAGCTGCTTCACTTACAGTTATTGTTTTAATGCCTTTTAAAGATACATTCGTTAACTTAAACTTATCTTCTATACATAAATGTTGAGTATGTATTACTTTAACTTTAGTAATTTTCGATATTAATTTAGCTAATAATGTTGTCATTCTATGATGACTATGAATTATATCTATATTTTCCTTTTTCACCATCTTATATATGGCTATTAAGTTATTTAATATAATATCGGGATTCTTGGAATCTGTATTTAAAATATTGTAGTGTTTAACTCCCATTTTTTCTAAATCCTTAGTTAATTCACCGCCCATACTTGCAACTATAACTTTGTTACTGCTATTGAATAACTTACATAGTTGAATAATACATTTCTCAACTCCTCCAAGGCCCATACCTCTGTTAAGATATAATATATTCATCAATAATCTCCTTTATTTATGAATGCTGCTCTACATTATCTGGCCGATTACATTATCAAACTTTCTAATGAAGTCATTTTTATTAGAACTATATGTATTACATTTTGCCGATAATTCTTTATAATTACTTATTACGCTACATAAATCTTCTATATCATATACTCCAATGATCTTTGAATTTTTATCTAATCTTTTGGTAAAAAGTATTTGATGATCATCAACATGTTCATCAAACTCTGGATCTCTTGGCACTACAATTGGAACCTTATTATATTGGAGAGGATGAAATATACTTCCTGGTCCTCCGTGAGTTATGATTATATCACTTTTTCTCACATATTCATCCATTTCATCATATCCAATCATTTTCTTGTATTCATAATTTTTAGGCTCATAATTACAGTACCCAATTTGAGCAAATACTTCTTCTTTAATATCTCCACTTTCAATTAGTTTATCCAATTGGATAAATAATCTTTCCATGCCTTGTTCATGTGTTCCTACTGTTACAAATATCAAAATAATCCCTCCAATACTTGTCCTCTTGGGTAAAACTTCTTTTGTTCTTCCCATTGTAATATAAATAAATCGCTTATAGGATAAACTACCTTCCCCGTTATAGTTGGTTTTTCTATCCTATCATACACTTCAATATAAACAACTTTTGCACCAAATAATTTCCCAATATAGAAAAATGGAATTGCAGGCGCTGCACCAGTGCTGACAATTAAATCTGGTTTTTCTTTAAGTAATATTTTTATTGATAGAAGTGTATTTTTGATTAAATTTTTTATATTTCTATTTGTAGGAAAATAGCACCAATATTTTTTTTCGTCTTTAAGTATTGATTTAGAATCTTCCTTTTCAAAGGTTACCCAGAATCTCTCCTTATCTTTCCACCACTCTTTTAATTGGATTAAATGAGTTAAGTGACCACCACTTGATGTTATAAAACATACCTTCATAATATTCTCCTCCTTAACCATTTAAAAATTTACCATACCATAGTTAGCATTCTTTAAGCTATGAGTTTAAATGGAGTTACCATGCCCATCTGAAAAGTTTCATTTAATTTCCCTTGCTATATTACCATTGCTGTTTTTCCTTTACTTAAAGCTTTTTCTTCTAAATTCAATACAGATTTTCTTCCAATTGAATAATAATCTATTTGTCTTTCCTTAGCCTCTTTAATTTTATAACAATTTCTACCGTCAAATATAATTGGAGTATACATAAGCTTTTCATATACACTTAGATCTAAAGATTTAATTTCATTCCACTCTGTAAATATGAATGTCATATCTGCATCCTTTAAAGCTTCTTCTGGAGCATTTACGTACTTAACATCAGTGTATATCTTTTTGAAATTCTCAACACCAACTGGATCATATGCAATTATTTCAGCACCTTCATCTAATAATCTTCTTACATTTGGTATAGATGGAGCTTCTCTTAAATCATCTGTTCCAGGCTTAAATGTTAATCCAAGCACAGCCACTTTTAATCCTCTTAAACTTCCAAATTTATTCTTAGCTTGTCTAAACAATTTATATTTTTGATTCTCATTTACTTCTATTGTTGCTTTTATTGTTTTTAATTCATATCCATTATCATTTGCAAGCCAATGAAGTGCTTTTGTATCCTTAGGGAAACATGATCCGCCATACCCGATTCCAGCATTTAAGAATTTATCACCGATTCTTGGATCAAAGCTCATTCCTTTAGCTACATCTTCAACATCTGCTCCAACCATTTCGCAGAAGTTTGCTATTTCATTCATAAATGATATCTTAAGTGCTAAAAAGTCGTTTGATGCGTATTTAACCATTTCTGCACTTCTTCTATTCGTAACAACAATTGGTTGATTATAGCCTCCATAAACCTCTTTTAAAAGTTCTTCCGCCTTTTTAGATTCAACTCCTATTACAATTCTCTTTGCATATAAAGTATCTACAACTGCGGTTCCTTGTGCTAAAAATTCTGGGTTCGAAGCTACTTCTATTTGAATATTATTTTTAACATTTTCCTTTAAAAACTCTTCAATTCTATCATTAGTTCCTATTGGTACTGTTGATTTAACCACTACTAAACAATCTTTTTCAGCATTTTCAGCAATTTGTCTACATACATTAAACACATAATCTAAGTTTGCTGAACCATCGTCTCTTTCTGGAGTTCCAACCCCTATGAATATCAAATCAGCATCTTTATAAGCATTTTTATAATCTATTGTAAAATCTAATCTGCCTTCATCGTGACTTCTTTTTAAAAGTTCATCTAATCCTGGTTCGTATATTGGTGAAATTCCTTGTTTCATCATTTCAACTTTATTTTTATCTATATCAACGCAAGTTACATTATGACCAATTTCCGAAAGACATGCTCCAGTAACTAAACCTACGTATCCTGTTCCTGCTACTACTATTTTCATACTTACCTCCATATATTCCGTAATTCTAATTGATTAAATTTATTTACTCCCATATTACCCATAGCTTTAGAGACAATAGATTTAAATTTATTATTTCCTCTAATGCGCCCTATTAATGTATAATCAAAAAACAACACGTCCATATGCCTAAAGTCACTTAACTTGCATGCTTGTCTCCAAACAGCACAAAAAATGTTTTAAATATTAACTTAATATCAACTAAAGTGTTTCTTTCCCTTACATACTTAATATCTAGTTTCATCCAATCTTCAAAATCAATATCATTTCTTCCTGATACCTGCCAGTAACATGTTAAACCAGGCTTTACTTCAAGCCTTGTCATCATCCAATTATCGAATTTTTCTACTTCTTTTGGAAGAGATGGTCTAGGTCCGACTAAACTCATATCACCTTTTAGAACATTAAACAATTGCGGAAGTTCATCTATGCTTGTCTTTCTTATGAATTTGCCTATCTTAGTTACTCTTGGGTCATCCTTCATCTTAAACATAGGTCCGCTCATCTCATTTTTATGACATAGCTTACCTTTTAACTCCTCAGCATTAGCAACCATAGATCTAAATTTGTACATTTTAAATACATTACCGTCTTTACCAATCCTCTCCTGAGAGAAAATTATAGATCCCTTAGATTCAAGTCTAATTAAAATTCCAACAATTAAAAATAATGGAGTCAAGATTATTAATCCGATTAATGAACAAAGTATGTCCATAACTCTTTTAAAAAAGTAATATTCAATCCTGCGTTCTATACCTTCTTGAAAAATGAATTCTCCTTTATTAACCTTTACTTGTTGCATTTTATCACCACCTCATAAGAATTAATTTTTAGCTAAATACTTTAGCTTTTTTAATTTATATTTACTTTGATAAATGACAACATTTTTTCATTTGTTGATTTTATTTTATAGACTTTTATAATAATAATATTTTGTATTTCTGCACTTCTTACTAAATATCTTACCTTGTATGTCTACTATAATTCAACGCACAATAAACGCTATATTAAGCAATAAAAAGGTTAGTTGCTAATATAGCGTTCTATGACAAATATTTAATTTATTTTCTTTTTTATGGCAGCTGTGAGCCAAAAGAACGTCCCCCTTGCCTTATTTATTACGTTCTAGGCACTTCAAAATATTATTTACTTTGACTTAGTTTTAAAAAACGAAAATATTGATTTCTTTATCTTAACTTTTTTTCCAACGAAATTTATAACTTCATTATTGATCAGCTTTTTAGAGCTCTCTTCAAAGATATTTTTATTTATTATTTCATTATTATTATCATCTAATGTATTTATAGCTTTTCTTATGCCAGTAGTTCTGTTATCTATGTCATGAGCATCAGAACCAATAAAATTATATATATTATTCTCTAAAAATATATGTGTAGTTTTTCTAATACTTTCTCCAAATCTACCTGTTATACTTCCTGCATTCATTTGAAATAAGTATCCTTGATCAATAAATCCATTAATAAGTGAAGGATCTTCTCTAAATGGCTTATATCTTTCTGGATGTGCTATTATAGGTGTGATATTTCTAACCTGGAGTTCATAAAGGGTATCAAATATATTATCATCAAACTTATGCATTGAAAATTCAACTAACATATATCTTGAATCATTTATTGTCCCTATTTTACCCTCCAAATAGTTATTAATTATATTTTCATTAAAATAAACTTCCTGTCCACTATATACTTTTATATTTATACCTTCCTTATTTATAATTGAGTTAACTTCTTGTACCAGCGATTTAACTTCACCAATAGTAGCTTCCCCGTACTCTAATAAATAATGAGGTGTCGCAACTATTTTTCTTGTTCCATCTTTTTCTGCATTTCTTAGCATCTCTAAAGTCATTTCCATATCTTTAGATCCATCATCAATTCCAGGTAGTATATGAGAATGAATATCTATCATGACCTCACCTCTTTTAGTGTATAATTTATTTTGCGGATACTAAACTTTGAACTTAGGATTATGTGGTGATTAGCCGAAATCACATACATTTTTATTCCTTATATTATAAACTAACATTTGTTCACTATAAATTATCCTTGTCTTCATCATTTCCATAATAGTAAGAATATTTTCCTCTTGTATTCTCCACCGCATGTAATACTGTTCCTATTATATTAGCTCCCACTTTATCCAAAAGATTTTTTGCATCCATTACTATATCTCTTTTTGTTTCTCCCGCCCTTATAACTAAAATAGTCCCATCTACCTTTGTTGATAGTATTTGTGCATCTGTAACTGCTTTAAGCGGTGCTGTATCTAAAACCACTATATTGAATTCTACTTTTAATCTTTCTATTAAATTGCTCATAGCAGAAGATGATAACATTTCTGATGGATTTGGTGGAATCTTCCCTGATGTTAAAAAATAAAAATTATCATTCCTTTTTTGTACTGCTTCTTCAATGGCGGCCTTTCCAAGAAGAACTTCAGAAAGTCCAATCAAATTTGAGACTTTAAAATTTTTATGAACTGAGGGTTTTCGTAAATCGCAATCCACTAGTATCACTTTCTTTTCATTTTGAGCAAAAGATGCAGCAATATTTCCTGCAACTGTTGATTTTCCCTCTGCCATTTCTGCACTAGTAACAGCTATTGTTCTTATTTCCTTATCAAAGGAAGAATATTGTATATTAGTTCTCAATGTTCTATAAGCTTCTGCAACTATAGATTTAGGTTTATCTTCTACTATGAAGCCGGCATGAATTCTATTATCAACTACTGTTTTCTCTAATTTATATCTTTTCATTCTATCTGCTTTATAACTCCTCGCTTCTTCTAATTTATATCTTTTCATTATTTCTAGTGTATAGCCTTTTATTTTCTCTAGTAACGACATGATTTCACACCTTCCTAACATCAAAATAAATTTGCTACATTAATAATCACAAAGTACAACTTGCATTTGTTTACAAATAATTTATTAGCATAAACTTCATTTTTTAAGAGTAGATGATTTATTTTAATTATCTAGCGCATTAATTGATAAAAAATAGAATTTCTATCTCCGCTTTTCCTGTCAATTCACATCACTTACCTTCTTTAAATAAGTCAGGAATAACACCTAAAACTGGCAAACCTAAGATTTCCTCTATTTGCTCCCTAGTTTTAAATGTATTATTTAAGAACTCTAATAAGAAACTTGCTCCAGCACTGCCTATCAGACCAAGCAAAAGGCCGACTCCTATATACATCTTTTTATTTGGACTGACTGGTTTTTGAGGTACCTTAACACTTTCTACAACCTTTACGTTACCATTTGGTATAAACTCTCTAGATGATCTTATAAACTCATTTGTAACTGAATTCACTACATCCCCAGCTAATGCTTGGTTTGCACTCACGTAACTAATTTCTAATATTTGTGTATCTGTTCTTGGCGTAACTGATAAATTATCAAGAACATTTTCTGAATTTAAGTTTATATCACTTGAGTCTATGGCCCTTTGTACTAAATCATTGGTCTTTATTATTTCTGCATAAGTCTTTATCAGTTTTTGATACATTTGTACATCATTAGTGCTATAGTTTTGATCCTGACCAGTGGTATTTTCTTTTCCTATAAAGACTTTAGTATTTGCTTCATATTTAGGTGGAATTATAAAATAGCTTATAATTAAAGCTAACAATGTCGTTACTAATGTTACTAAGAGTATCATTTTCCATCTTTTTATTATTGGATTTGCTATTTCATCAATTCTTATAATATCGTTATTCATCATTTAAACTTCTCCATATACAATAAATTTTTCAATAGTCCTAAATACAATAATTATATTTTTAGTAATTTCCTTCTCTTTCATTCATATTTTTAAAATAAAAAAATCCTAATGGAAAATTTCCACTAGAATTAACCTTTTAAAACCAAAAATAAAAACTAGGCTGAAACCAATAGTTTTAGCCTAGCTAAGATATTTCCTTCTAAAATTTTAGAGAGTAATTTTACTCATCAATGCGTTTTTTCTTAAGTGTCACGAGTTTTCTATGCTTTCTAATTTTAGACCTTGGTTTGATATTTAACAAATCTAATACAAACATTAAAAGAGGCACTCCAAGTAATAACCCCCAGACTCCCATAAAATGCTCTGATACTAAAAGTGTAATAAATACGACAAAGACTGGTAATTCAGTTTTATCTGCCATAAACCTTGGGTTCAACACATAGCTCTCAAGTGCATGTAAAACTGCGATAATTATAAGAATATATAAAATCATTTTAAAACCGCCAACTGTGTATGCTATTATACTTAAAGGTATTAACGATGCAATTGTTCCTGCAACTGGGACTAGGCTAAATAAGAAAATCATAACTCCAAGGCCTAAAACTTGCGGAAATCCCAATGCAAAAAGAGATATAACAGATAAAATACTATTAACAAATGCAATAATTATTTGAGCTTGAATTACTTTTCCAAATGAATTCAAAAAATTTATTCCAAAATCTTTTGTATACCTATATAATATGGCAATCTTACTATCTTGAAACTCTGAGAAAAATTCTTTGATTTTCTCTCTTTCAACCATAAAAAAGAGGCTTAATATTAAAGACACAAATATATTAAAACTCCAGGTACCTATATTTGAAGCATACCTTAAGAATTGATCAAAATTCAATAGCTCATTTATCTCGGAATTTCTAAAAAATGACATAAAATCAAATTTTCCAAAATACGGAACAATGTAAGTAGATAAAACTTCCCCACCAATATCTCTAAAATCAAATCTAGATATTTTCATGCCAATCTCTGTAAGCTGTCTAATAATTATTGGTATATACCTATAGCTTGCAAAAATAATAATAGATGTCATGAATATGTATAAAAATAACGTTACTATTATCGGTTTCACCTTTATAAACTTATCTAACCGTTTCGTAATTCCTACTTGTAGACTGTATGCAATATATGTAAAGAAAAATGTAAGTAAAAATAGATTAAGCATTGATCTTAATATATACATAAAAAATACAATAATAAGAAGAACGCAAATTCTTCTGACTATATCTTTTTTAAATAGTTCTCTTAAGAAATTCACATCTTATTCCCCCTTCTAGTAATTATTATATCCTATAAATCATATGCTTAAAACAAGAAATTCCAATAAACCTTTCCATATTAATAAATTTAAATAAAATAGTTATGTTCTGGAACCATTTACCTCAATATTTTAATAAAATCTTAATAAATTGCAATTATTTTGCAAACTGTTTGTAGTATAATATAAGTTATCGGATAATATTCAATAATCTATTCTACTTTACAAAAACCATATCTATAGAGTAGGCATAAAGGAGGATACGATGAAAAAAAATAATAGAATTGGGGCGATAGTAGCTTCAGCGCTACTTATTACGTCAATATGCAACTCAGTACCGGCATTGGCAGACCCTAATGATAGTAATTTAACACTTGAGCAAGCTATACAAAACATACAGGAATACGATAATGAAATTGAATACAACATGGGTAAGTTAAACCAACTAAAGGGGCAAATTCTTGAAAAAGAAAATGATATAAAAGATAATCAGGTAAAGCTTGATTTAACCCAAACACAATTTACTGAAAGAGAAAACCAGTTATCTGAACGATTAAAGGGCATCCAATTCAATGGAGGCTTTGAAGCTACGCCATTACAATATTTAGACGCTTTATTTTCTTCAGGTGATATTTTAGATGCATTAAAAAGAGTATCATTGATTTCTCAAATTTGTACAAGCGATAAGGATTTAATTTTAGAAACCAAAAAATCAGAAGACAATCTTTTAAACATTAAAAATACTATAGAAAAAGAAAATCAAGAATTGCAAACTGATAAAGATGATGTTGAAAAACAAATTAAAGACTTGGAAGATAAAAAAGATACTCTCTTAAAATATGTACAAGATAATAACGCACTATTAACTGGAGATATAGGAATTACTATTCCTGTAACATTACCTTCTGATATTACAGATCAGGCTAAAGGTATTATAGAAGAAGCAGAAAAATATTTGAAAGTTCCATATTTGTGGGGAGGGGAATCTCCTGAAGGGTTTGATTGCTCTGGGCTTATGCAGTATGTCTTTAATTCTAAAGGGATAAATATACCAAGAACATCACAAGAACAACAAAGTTTTGCCAAGCCTATTACCATTGCAGAAATTAAACCTGGGGATTTAGTGTTCAATAAAGTTTCAGATTCAACTCATGTAGGCATGTACATAGGATATGATATGTATATTCAAGCTCCTCATACTGGAGATGTTGTTAAAATAAGTAAGCTAAGTACCTCAAATATGAAATATTTTGGTAGAGTTTTAAACTAATATTAACATAAAACTCTAGTAATCCAAGTGCTAAATTAATACTGAAATGTATAAGATTAATTGCAACATATATCAAAAAATAAGATTATATACTATAAGCAAAGCAGCTAGTTTGATTAAAGAAACTAGCTGCTTTATTTTGTAAATTTTCATAAGATAATATATTGTAATATTTTAGTATTTATAGAATATATATAAAATGGTATAATTTAATCGAATACATAATTATTGTGGAGGCGATTTATCATGAACAAAAATGTAAAAAAAATTATTATATTTACCGTTATAAGTACAGCTTTTTATACATGGATGCCATCAACTATAAGCATAGGAGAACAATGCGCTTATGCATACTCCGGAGATGAAATAACATCTTTAGATCTAACATCAGAAGGTTCTATTTTGTCAATATACAATAGTATAACTCGCAAAGGAGATTATAGAGTAAAAAAAGGCGACAAAATTCCAGTAGTTATATATTCAAAAATTCCTTCTAATAAAACTAGCTTTAACTTGAGCACCATTGAAACTAAGGCCGCTGATATAAGAGTCTTTGTTGGAAATGAAAATATAAAGCTAAGTGATATCTATGGTAAAATAAATATCGCAGAAGGTCAAAGCAAGACTATTTATATAAGACTTTATAATTCTAAAGACGCCTCTGATAGCAATTATTCCCTAGAATATGAACTTGTTGTAGAAAGAGAAATGAATGATGAAGATAATATTATTGATGCCAATACTGAAGAAACTACAGATGATAATACAATAACTCTAAAAAACTATGACGATATTTACTTAAATCGATTAGTTTTATTCGATCCTAGCAATAATCAAATCGATTTCTCTTTTAATAAAACAGAGCCTGTGCAGAATATAAATGTTGATGAAAATATATCTTACATTAATGTTAAAGCTGTTCCGGAACAACAAAGCTATAAATTATCAATTAATGACAAAGATTTAGATCCTAGTGATGGTAAAGATACAAGACTCGTATCTTTAGATGAAGGAAAAAATATTATAAAAATTAGAATTATAAATTCTGATCGTAAAACTAGAGAGTACTATTTAGTTGTGACAAGAGGTAACAGTTCGCCAGTATCTTCAAATAATAACACTACTGTAACTAATCAAAACTCTCAAGCTATACAAGCAGAAGCTTGTTGGCAATATAAAAAATCTGATGGAACTATAGCTGTAGGGTGGACATTAATCGGAAATGACTGGTATTACTTTGATGTAACCGGTGCAATGAAAACAGGTTGGATAAAAGATTCTTCTGGAAAATGGTATTACCTAAGAGAATCAGGAACTATGGCTAAAAATACCACAATTGATGGATATAAATTAGGTCCTGATGGGACTTATACTAAATAATCCTTTTAAAATAAAAAAACTAGCAGCTAATCTTGTGTAGAATACAAGAACTAGCTGCCTAATTTTTTAAATAACTTGTTTACTCACTTCTGATGGAGTTGATGCATAAATATATTCATCAATGCAATTAACTACCCAATCTTTAATAAGTTCCTCTGGATCATTCCTTAACAATCCATTTCTTATCTTATTATATTGAATTGGCATAAATTGATTTATTAAAGTCAACGGTATCTCTACTGACTTCATATTTTTTATTAAAATATTTTGTGCGTATATTACTTCTTCTGTTGGAAAATAGTATCTTGATCTATCAGAGTAGCTATATTTTCTAGCATATTTAATTTTACTGCCTGCTCCATGATAATGTTTCCTCCAATTGCTTGGATTTTTGATCATTGCTTTATAAAGTACTTAAATAAAATTTGAAATTTCTACATCTGCATCATATTTAAATAATTCATTTTCCATATAGCTCAAAGCGAAAAGTCCCTCTCTAAGTGCAAATGTTAAAGCTGGTCCAACTTTTAGTATTGCGATTCCATCTTCAACCATTCTCTTCAAACTATCAGCTGTCTGATAATCTGTAGAATGGCCTTCAAATACAATATTATTATAAGATGCTTTACTGAAGATTTATTTTTTTATCTGTTATGATAAATTTTTTCTTATGCAACAATTTATTTTCCAAAAGCAATCCCACCTTATACGTATTTTTTGTCAATAATGATGAATCTATTGTACAGGAAAATCCACTTAAATTTAAATTTCCTTGTTTTTTCATAACACTTGTAACATCTTTTCTAATTACAACATCTGTAGAAAATATAATATTATTACTTTCTTCATCAATTAATACAATTTTCTTAGAATTAAGATTGTTAACTCTAATTCCTTCAATAAACGCCCATCCTTCAATTCGTATGTTACTACCTACATTTATTGAATCTATACATGCTTTACAATCATTACTAACCCACTTATTCTTTATTTCTATATTAATCTCCAACATTTTGTTAAACTCAGGTTTGTACTTAATATCATAATCAACTTTACATTCAGTCAAATTTGTATTATAGAACGGGTCCCATCCTTTAAATTGCTTGTGCTTATCGAACAAAATTTTACGTTCTTTCAATAACCTTGTCATTTTTTCTTTATTAATATCATCTATTCCTCTACTTATTGATTCATGATGATATAACGAAACATCATTCCTAACAACATTATAGTATTTATGCTCTACTAATTTAAAACAAAGATCCACATCATTATAAGCCACACTTAAGTTTTCATCAAATCCACTTATTTCTTCAAACTTATGCCTTTCAATCATTAGGCAAGCGCCTGTTACAGCAATAAAATTATACTCCATCCTATTTCTTCCATAATAATAAACTATTCTATCATCAAATCCTATCTGACTATGTGATGGTCCAATTTTCAAATTAGTGATCCCAATATGTTGTATAATATTGCTATTAGGATATAATAACTTTGCACCGACTACTCCAACATGCTTAAGACTAGCTTGTCCCAACATAATTTCCAACCATTCTTCTTGAAAAATTTCAATATCATCATTTAAAAATAAATAGAATTCCCCTTTTGCTATTCTACTACCTATATTGCACATCTTTGAAAAATTAAAGTTCATTTTTTCATAATGGTATCTACAATTATATTTCTTACAAATGTCTTCATATTTGTTTTTATTTTCGTTATTACTTCCATTATCAACCACCACAATTTCATAATTGTAGTATGAAGTATATTTCTTAACTGATTCAATACAATTATTCAATATTTTAAAATTATCTTTTGAAGGTATAATTATACTTACAAGTGGTTTCTCATCATTTGTATACTTAACTCTATACTGAAACATATCATTTACATATTCAACAGTGCCTTTAAGTCCACGTCTTTCCAGAGCCTCTTCTTTGCATCTTTTAACTGCTTGCAACGCATATGGCTTTGCTTCTGGATTTGATGCAATAGATTCTTCTCTTTCTCTCCAGTGATATAATATTTTATCAATATGTCCGATTTTTTTCGCCTTCTCAGTAAATCTTAGTGTAAAGTCATAATCCTGAGCCCCATTAAACTCTGTACGTAATCCATCTATTTCATCTATGATGCTCTTTCTATAAACAGAAAAATGACATGTATACATTAATGACATAAAAGTATCTGGAGACCAATCTGGCTTAAAGAAAGGAGAATGCCTATGTTTACCATCAGCAGTCAGCTTATCTTCATCACTATAAATAAAATCATACTCAGAATCTTCGTTTAATTTTTTAGCTACTTCGTATAACGCATTAGGAGCTAGTACATCATCACAATCTAAAAATGCAATAAACTCTCCATTAGCAATGCTTATCCCATCATTAGTTGCACGTGAAATATGTCCATTCTCTTTTCTATAAACAATATTAATTTTAGGATTCTTTTCATACTTATTAAGCACCTTTACAACACTATTCCATGTTGATGCATCATCAACTAAACATAATTGCCAATTATCGTATGTTTGATTTATAACAGACCCTATACATTCCACTAGTTGCTCGTCTAAAACATTATATACAGGAACAACTATAGATATCAATGGATTAAAACTTAATTCTCTCTTTTCGAATATATCTGATTCATTATCCTTAATCCATTTATAATATTCATTGTTATCAGTATTATTTCTGTTTTTCAACTTCCTATATAACTTATAAAGAAAAGTTATTATACCTTCATCTTTCAAAATGCTTAGGCCTTTTTTAATATGTGGCATTTTGTTATATAATCTCATACTCCTAACCTTTCTTTCAGATTTTATTTTCTTTAAGTGGAATTTTTTTTTCACAAAATACTTAACTATAGGGTTAATATCTTTTCTAGCAATAAGCGCTTGAGGCCAATATATCTCCGTTCTAATATTTTTAAATAAAGTACCCAACTTTAATTTCGCTATGTACTTCATTTCATTCTTTTGTGCTACAAAGCCATCCACATTTGGTAGATTTCCAATCTTAACTGCTTCTTCTTCTGTTGGTTCTTCTATTAATTTAAAAATTCCTCTTAATGCATCTTCTGGTTTTATTTCTATATTATATTTTTTAGCAAATCCATAGATTTCTTTTACATACGATAGTATCCCCTCGAATATATCTTGTTTATGATCATGGCTTGGTTCAATTTCTTCTAGTTCAGGACCATTTTCTCCATATCTCCAAACAGAGCTATGTGGTGCGCCAAAGAAAAGCTCTAATAATACAATTGAAGTCACTACTCTCTGTTCTAAATTGTAGTTAAATTCATGACCAAACAAATAACTCTCAAAACTCTTATTTCTCAATTGGCGTTTACTTTTATCATTATTCATTATCCCAGCATAAATAAATTTGTTTTTTTTATGGTATTCACATTTGTCCAAAAGCTTATCTAATAAATATTGAGAACTTCCATTCCATCCACAATCAAATATTACTGAATTACTTGAAAGAAAATTTAAATTTTCAAAATATTTAATTGCATTTTCTCTTTCTTCTTTACAATTTTTCAATATACTTTTCTCATTTAAAGAAAATAACCTCTTCATCTTATCAAAGTCAGCTCTAGTACTTATAATATCATTAACACTATTGAATCCGGCATCTCGTAAAGTATTTTGTTCTATATCTTCTATATTCAAATATTCCAAAATATCCTTAACTTGCTGCCCATAAGTATATGGTGGAAGATTGTTTAGTGATTCCTCATCTAATTTATCAATCCCTGCTAATAATAATGCCCTTCTTGATGCATACATATAGTGAATATTATCGAAATTAAGTTCTTTAAAAATATTATGTAAAATGTAACCGTCTCTTGATAAAAAGTATATATTATCATATTCTTCTTTTTCTAAACACTTTTCCATCCAGTTTAATAAGCCAATGTATAAAGGCCCACCAATTCTTGCACCAAGATAATACCAAAAGCTCTTATTATTATTGTTATTTTTAACAACATTCAAAACACCATGATTTATAAGATTAAATAAATTTAGACTATCTGAAGATATTTTAACCTCATCAAATTGATTACACTTGTAGTGTATTGCCTTAATTCCTTTGCTACTGGAATTAGTGAAATCAGAGTTAAAGTTATCACCAATATGCAACATTTGATTTGGCTTAATTTTTTCAATATTCAATATTTCATCAAATATATCTCCAACATACTTAGTTTTCCTTAAATCTGCCGAAACATATATCTCATCAAAGCCATTGAATCCACACTTATCCAAAAAACGCTTAACATCCTTTGATTTTATATACATATCACTTGTAGCAATTACTCTTTTATTAGAATTCTTAGCAAACTTGTAAACCTCAAGTATTTCTTTGTTGCAAACTAGTGAATCTAACTCCATTTCTAGCTCATAATTTTTAACATATTCCCAATCAACCTTCATATCAGATGTCTGCTTAATGTATTCATATATTTCATCTATATCAGCATGCGGAAATCCATATTCTCTTTCAACTTTCATACTCGCCATTTGCTGACCTTTTTGCCGAATTTCTTTAAAATTCTTTATATTTAAAATATAGCCTATTAATGTAAATATATCTTCCGGTTCATTTACTATTCTAAAAATTAATGTATCGAATATATCAAATGATACCACGTCTGCCGCAGCTATACTTTCTTTTATCAGCTCTATATTCATGTTTCTACCCTTCCATTTTCATATAATTACAATTCAAAGATTTTACTTTATACTTATGTAACATTCTATCTACCTAATAACTTTTTGGTCATACACAAAGCTTTCCATCCTTTACTAGCATGAATTTCATTAATATATTGTTCCTTATTTTTTAATTGTTCTTCTTTATTCTTTAGTTGTTCTTCTTTATTCTTTAGTTGTTCTTCTTTATTCTTTAGTTGTTCTTCTTTATTCCTTAGTTGTTCTTCCATAATGCTTATTTGCTCTTTTAATTCATGTATTTCTTCTACTTCTTTTGTTAGCCCTTCAATTTTATAATACTCATGTTTTAATTGATCTTCTTTTTCTTGCAAAAGGCTATATAATCTCACTACAATTTCTTTAGATATCATTTGTACTTCCAGTTGAACCTCTATCCTACTTGTGTTTAATTTTATATCAGATAATACTATCTGCGGGTCATCAGTTGAAAACAATATGAATTTTTCACTTAAACTTAATCCATTTGTAATTGCATCTAAAGAATAATAATTTTCATTGTACCCTAATATACTATCAATATTTACTATACACACATAATTAGAAGGATCAATTCTAATTTGCTTTGTATTAGATGCTAATGGAATTTCAATTTTCACTTTATTATTAGAATCTATCTCTGGAATAAACTTATATGATTGAGATTCAGTAAATCCATTGCCATAATCATAAAATACTTGCATAGTTTTCTTATAGGAATTTTTTCGCTCTCGTTCAATAACATTTTGAACATTGATATTCATTTCTGCGATTGTAGTATATAAATCTCTTGTTGGAATTAAGGTTCCCAAAACGTAAGATTGAAAGTTCCTTTCCATAATGTCATATTGTACTATTTCGTCATCCGTAATCCCCATTAATTTATACAACCCTAGATTTATTACTTCGTGGCGTTTAGCTGAACCGTACATATAGTAATGTAGAGCCCTATAAATAATAAAATTAAAGGGTATGGAAAAATTAAAAGACCACTCATAATCTATAATATTCCACTTTCTCCCTACTATAATATTACTAAAAACTAAATCAATATCATTGATATCACCAGCTCTTAATGATGATGGTAAATTAACATCTCCAAATATCTTTATGAAATCCTTTGTTTTTTTAAATTTTCCTGTTCCAATTCCAGTCTCTATAGTAGATACATATTCCTGTATTTTATTTACTAATTCATTATATCTTTTCTTCTTCAATAGTTCATCTAATTCTTCTTCTAGCGTACTACCCTCTATATATTCAAATTCTACTCCATCATCTATTCTGTGGCACTTATTTATACATATCTTTGATCCTTTATACGCTTCTGATAATAATTTATAATTTTCATAAATATCATTAATATGAGTATTAGCTTCTTGCGTAAGTGCTTTCTTACGAACAAATCTATTTTCTAAGTCCTCTACAATATCAGTTCTAATTTTAAATTTGTCAGCCCTATCATTAGAATACTTAGAGTATATAACATTCTTCACGTATTAATTCCTCCCTTTTTCCAAAACTACTAAGTACGAATTCGAATATATAGGAAATAAATTTTCTTTTATAATCATATCGTACACTCTAGTTTCATCAAATGTAATAATACGTTCTCTATCAAAATTCCTCATGTTATTATTAAGTTCACCTTTTTTAGGCAAATACTTATCTGAGTAGATAGTTGTTGGTAATTTATAATCTGGATATGGATAATAAAACTTATAATTAAAGAATCCACTATTCTTTATAATTTCCTCTAATTCTTTTTTAGAAAATGTTTTTACTCCGTTTGTAATTGGGTAATCTTCTATGCCTTCAAAGTACTTCCCTACATGGTCCTCTTGACAACCAGCCCAATATTTTAGACCTAATTTATTTTCTATAGCAATTATAATTTTTCCGTTTTCATTTAAGTGTTTACCTATTATAGTTAAAAAGTTTTCATAAGGTTTTTCAGTAGAAATATACTTTTCTCCATATTCAAATACACCTATAAGTGTTATATAGTCGTATTTTTCTACAATATCTTTTTCACTCTCCTCAAAATTGCCTAACCAAATTTCTATATTATCTTTTTCCTTATTCCTATAGGCGTTAATAAGGCTTCTTTTTTCAGATAGTTCAATGCATGTAACTTTTTTAGCTTTACTTGCTAAAGTTCCAGTAATCGCTCCACATCCAGAACCTATTTCTAATATAGTATCTTGCTTTGTAATAGGTAACCATTCTACTATATTAGCTCTCAAATGAGATAAATGATACATTATCGCCCACTTATTACTTCGAGCAATTATCTTATTATATTCCTTTTCCTCGTGATTTTTAACAATTCCCAAAAGTTCATCTTCAACTTCACCATCACTGTATAAATCAACACCTGAGTAATGCTTATAATTCAAAGTTAAGTTTCCAATTTTCTCATTCATAGTATGCCTTCCTTAATTCTACTTTATTTTTACTTCTGAATTCATATCATAGTAGCCAATCGAATTTTTATGTGAAACTACAGTGATATTGCATACATCATAAAGTCTATGATATACGGTAAAATCCCCATCTCTATAGCCAGTGCATCCTAAGGATAAAAGATATTGTCCACCCTGTATATTCATATTTTGCGTAAAACTTATCTCTTTTATGTCTCCTTGCTCTATAACTGAAATATCTTCTTTCTCTATCATTGTATTAGTCCCTGTAATTTCTGTACCCTTTAAATCTTTAATCGTGAATGCAAAAATAGGATTTTGAATTTTCTTATTAAATAAGACTTTCATTTTGATCATAAATATAGTTCCTTTGGTTATATTATTTGTTATAATACCTGTATTATCCACGATACCAAAGTCTATTATCTCCGCAAATTTATTCCCATACTCTAGTGTATCGGGATTAACTGTCAATGACCTTTTCCATTGACCTTTTTCGATATATTTATTTTGTGAAATATGATTTATATCATAACTATCATCCTGCTGATTCACCAACACTTTTTTATACATATCAATAGATTCCTTGGGATTTCCTTCACAAATTTTTCTTCCTCTATTTAGCAAAATTACCCTATCACAATACTTACTAATGCTTCCCAAATCATGGCTTACAAATAAAATTGTTTTTCCTTCTGATTTAAATTCCTCAAATTTCCTATAACATTTATTTTGAAAGAAAACATCCCCTACTGAAAGTGCTTCATCAACGATTAAGATCTCAGGCTCAATATTAATAGCTACTGCAAAAGCTAATCTAACAAACATACCACTAGAGTAAGTTTTTACAGGCTGATTAATAAATCCACCTATATCTGCAAATTCAATAATATTATTCACTTTTCTATCGATTTCTTCCTTTGTGAACCCCATCATAGTTCCATTAAGATAAATATTTTGAATTCCAGTGTATTCTTGATTAAAACCCGCTCCCAATTCTAGTAAAGCCGATATTCTTCCATTTACTTCAACCCTCCCAAGTGTTGGATTTAATACCCCTGTAATAATTTTTAATATCGTAGACTTTCCTGAGCCATTAGTACCAATAATACCCAGAGTTTCTCCTTTTTTTATTTCAAAATTTATATCATTTAATGCATAATGTTCATGATATAAAACCTTCCTTGTAAAAAAAAGAGACTCTTTTAATCTATCTATTGGCTTATCATACAACTTATATATTTTACTTAAGTGTTCCACGTTTATGGCTATATCATTCATTTAAAATCTCTCCTATAATACATCTGCAAAATGAGGCTTTAATTTTTTAAACACAACTGCTCCAATTGCAAATACTCCTAATGTTACTACCCAAAAATATATTGTTTGAAAATACCTTTCATAAAACCAAACATGATTTATAAATGTATCTCTATATCCTTCAACTATGTAATACATAGGACTTAATTTTAATATCCACTGATATTGTTGAGGTACCATTGTATAACTCCACATTATTGGTGTTAACCACATTCCTACTTGTAAGAATATATTTATTATTTGTCCAAGATCTTTAAAGAATATTACTATTGCTGATGTAGTATATGATATTCCAAGTACAATACAAAATGTACAGAATGAGTAATATATCAATTGCGTTGTATATAGAGATGGATAAAATCTATATATCGCTGCAACAAAAAACAAGAATACTATAAACACTAAATGTACAAATAGTGCTGATAATATTTTTACTATTGGGAGTATACTAATCTTAAAAACAACCTTCTTAACCAAATAAGTATACTCTAACATACAATTTGTAGCATTTAAAAGCGCTTCCTGAAAGAAGAACCATGGTACGAGACCTGACATAAACCATACTATAAATGGTACTCCTTTAATAGGAGAACCTGATTTCAATCCATATTCGAAAACGAACCAATAAACCAATATAGTTACTATTGGCTGAATAAATGCCCAAATTATTCCTAAGTATGATCCCGCATACTTAGTTTTAAAATCATTTTTTGATAAACTCCATATTAATGTCTTGTTATTTTTTAATTCTTGGATTAATATCAAAACACTTCTTGATTTTCTTAAGACAATCGCTGCTAATATATCTATTAAAATACAACTTCCTAATTTAATTGCATTATTTATAGAATCCTCATATTCAATAAGACCAGATATTAAAGTTGAATCCATTTTATATACTACATATGGATCATTACCTATAGTCTGTATATTTAAAGAATTGTTTATTTCTTGCACTTCTCCAATTTGATTTTCGTTATTCTCATTTAATATTTCATTCAAATCTATATTTATACTTTTTCCCCAGCATGACAACTTAATCTCTGATACATTTATATTTGCTGGGTGTTCACCAAAATCAAATCTTAAATTTGTTATATCTTTTGGAATTGAAAATTTGAGTGTTTCTTGTCTATTTATATTTGTATAACTATTTATTTGCGACTGTTCTTCACTCCATAGCATGTCAGTTCCATAAAATACTTGATAGCTATCTTCTTCATTCGATACTATTTTATAACTTAATGTTATATTTTTATCATCTATGTTACAAAATTTAAATATTAATATATTTGTTATAAAAATTAATGATACTAATATTGTTAATTTAATAAACTTTCTCTTATTCATATTATATATTTCCTCTTATTTCAATTCTATTAAGTATCTATCCAATGCGTTTTCCCAATTAGGTAATAACCCAAAACCATTATCCACAAGACTTTTCTTTGAAAGCCTTGAATTAAAAGGTCTTTGTGCTTTTGCTGGATATTCACTTGTAGGAATAGGATTTACTTTACAACTTAGTCCAGCTTTTTTCATAATTTCCCCAGCAAATTCAGCCCAAGAGCAAAATCCTTCATTAGTAGCATGGTACACGCCATACTTCTCTGAAACTGCCATATCGCATAAAAGTGGTGCTAAATCTGCTGTATATGTTGGGCTTCCTATTTGATCACAAACAACATTTAAACTTTCTTTTTCACTTCCTAATCTAAGCATTGTTTTAATGAAGTTATTTCCATTAACTCCAAACACCCACGAAATTCTAACAATAAAGTACTTATCTAAAACTTCCTTAACCTTTAATTCACCTTCATATTTAGTCTTTCCGTAAACTGAATGCGGTTCAATTTTATCCTCAACTTCAAACGGAGTATTTCCTTTCCCATCAAATACATAATCAGTAGATATGTAAATCATCTTAGCGCCTATTTCCTTACAAGCCTTTGCTATATTATCTGTACCATATACATTTACTTTAGCGCAGACTTCTTCCTCATCCTCCGCTCTATCAACAGCTGTATAAGCCGCGCAATGTATAACACAATCAGGTTTTAATTTTCCAATGCAATCCTTAACTGCATTTTTATCTGTAATATCTAATTCTGCTCTATCAATTCCTAGGCATTCAATATTTCTTCTATTTAATTCTTTAACTACATCATAACCTAATTGACCGTTTACTCCTGTAACTAAAATCATATATATACGCTCCTTTATAATATCCCCTTTTTAGTTAGTCTAATTATATACTTAAAAACAAATTCAGGCATAATAGGTAGAAATATTTCTAACACAATTGATGCTTTGTAATATTTACTATATTTTATAATAATCTTCAATTCTTTTAATGAAGGCTTCAAGAAATAGCTTCTTCTAGCCCTGAGAGATGTTATGCAATAATTTAGATGCCCTTGCAACTCTCCAATATATCCCAATCTGTTTTTTAATGAAATATACCTTTCCAAAACATCTTCGATTTTAAATTTACAGTAAGTATTTTTATCGTATATTCCTTTTAAAATACCAGTTTGATTTGAATTATGTTGTCTATATCTAACTAATGGTTTATTAACAAACTCTATTTTTCCATTTATTGATGCTATAATTGCAATCCAATTATCATGGACCAATGAATCAACAAATGGTATTGCTTTCTTAGCAATATTGCTTCTTACAATCATTGCACAACCTGTAACAAAATTTCTTTCTAACAAACCCTCGGTTAAATCATATCCTGATTTATATATTATTCTTTTTCTAATTTCAGTTATACTATTTGCTGTTTTCGTTCCATTTTCATCAATTATCGAAAGATCGCTGCATACTAAAGTTACATCATCTTCCTTAAATCCATCCATAATTATAGATATCTTATCTTTTTCCCAAATATCATCTTGGTCACAATATGCAAAAAACTCTCCATTCCCAATTTTCGTAAGTTCCTCAAAAGCTTTATTAGAGCCTTCATTTGTCTTTCCTCTTATAACTGTGTAATTAAAATTTGTTATGCACTTCTTTAAAAAATCTTCACTTGTTGGAAAATCAGGACAATCATCATAAACAAATAGCTCTAGATTATTATAAGTTTGCTCGTTTAATGAAATCAACTGTTCTATAAACCAGTTTTCATTTGGTTTATAGACAGCTAGTAATATAGATACTAATGGCTTATCTACTTCCATACATCTTGTCATAGTAATTCTGATATTCTCCACTAATAATATTTTCCCACCAAGTTTTATTATCTAAATACCATTCGATAGTCTTTTTGATGCCTTCATCGAAAGTTGTTGTTGGAAGCCATCCAAGCTCATTATGAATCTTTGCAGGATCTATTGCATAACGCATATCATGCCCTTTACGATCTGTTACATATTTTATTAATGTTTCTGGTTTTCCAAGTTCATGAAGTACAGTTTTTACTACTTGTAAATTTGTACGTTCATTATGTCCACCAATATTATATACTTCTCCAACTTTTCCTTCATGAATAATTAGATCAATTGCTCTGCAATGATCTTCAACATAGAGCCAATCACGTACATTTTCTCCAGTTCCATATACAGGCAATTCCTTATTATTTAACGCATTTGCTATCATAAGCGGAATTAATTTTTCTGGAAAATGATATGGCCCATAGTTATTTGAGCATCTTGAAATTGTAACTGGTAGTTCATAAGTTCTATGATATGCACCCACTAAAAGATCCGCAGACGCTTTACTTGATGAATACGGACTTGAAGTGTGTATCGGAGTTTCCTCTGTAAAGAAAAGATCTGGTCTATCAATAGGTAAATCTCCATAAACTTCATCTGTTGATACTTGATGGTATCTCTTTATTCCATATTTTCTACAAGCATCCATAAGAACAGCCGTACCAATAATATTTGTTTTTAAAAATATTTCTGGATTTTCAATTGAACGATCCACGTGACTTTCAGCTGCAAAATTAACTATCATGTCAGGATGTTCTTTTTCAAACATGTCATATACCGCATCTCTATCAGCTATATCTATTTTATAAAAGCTAAAATTAGAATTATCCTTAACTGATACGAGTGTTTCCATATTTCCAGCATAAGTTAACGCATCTACGCAGATAATTTTATAATCTTTATATTTATTAAGCATATAGTGAACAAAGTTACCGCCTATAAACCCTGCTCCACCTGTTACAACTATTTTCATTTTTCACACTCCGTTTTCAATGTACAATTGAAAATTGACAATCGACAATTTAGGATTAAATCCCATTGAACTTCTTAAATTTAATTCTTCAGAAAGACTACAAACTTTTCATCCTTCATTGCCAATTGTACATTGTCAACTGTCAATTCTTTAAGTCCATTATTATTATTTATTATATATAAATGTACAATCGCTATCTTTAAGTAATGGTGCTTTTTTATCTTTTTCAGAAAGGATAGGATTTTCTATTCCCCATTCAACACCAATTTCAGGATCATCAAATTTTATACTTCTATCACTTTCGTAATTATAATAATTATCAGTTTTATAAACAAACTCAACATCATCAGTTAATGTTAAAAATCCATGTCCAAAGCCTCTAGGTATAAATAATTGTTTTTTATTTTCTGCTGAAAGTTCCACAGCTACCCATTCCTTATATGTAGGTGATCCTTTTCTTAAATCTACAGCTACATCTAAGACAGCTCCTTTTACACATCTCACTAACTTAGCTTGAGCATTTTCACCATTTTGAAAATGAATTCCTCTAAGTATTCCTTTTCCCTTAGAATATGATTGATTATCTTGGCAAAAGTCACAAGCAATTTCTGGTGTTTTTATTCTAGAGTAAGTTTCCATAAACCATCCTCTTTCATCTCCAAAAACTTGTGGTTCTACTATGTAAACACCTTCTAATTTAGTTTTTATCAAATTCATTATAGATACCTCTCTTTGATTCATTATTTAGAAATTAATAAATAACTTTCCCTTCAGCAACATTTTTTAAATGTTGTCCATAAGGACTCTTTCCATATTGCTCTGCGCTTTCAAGTAATGTTTTCTTATCTATCCAGCCATTCTTATAAGAAATCTCTTCCAAACAAGCTATCTTAAGTCCCTGCCTAGTTTCAATTACTTTTACATATTCTGAAGCTTCTGTTAAACTATCTACTGTTCCAGTGTCAAGCCATCCATATCCTCTTCCAAGTGTTATTACATCTAAGTTTCCTTGTTCAAGGTAAATTTTATTTAAATCTGTAATCTCTAATTCTCCTCTTTGGGATGGCTTTAGCCTCTTAGCGTATTCACATACTTTATTATCATAAAAATAAAGCCCTGTTACAGCATAATTAGATTTTGGATTCTCTGGTTTCTCTTCCAAGGATACAGCTTTTCCATTAACATCAAATTCTACTACTCCAAAACGTTCTGGATCTTCTACATAGTATCCAAAAACTGTTGCACGGCCTTTATTTTCTACTGCTTTTTTCAAATGATTTTTAAGTCCATTTCCGTGAAATATATTATCGCCAAGAATCATTGCACAATTATCATTTCCTATAAATTCTTCTCCCAAAATAAATGCTTGAGCTAGTCCATCTGGAGAGGGCTGCACTTTATAAGATAAATTTATTCCATATCTAGATCCATCACCTAATAACTTTTCAAAATTAGGTAGATCATTAGGTGTTGAAATTATTAATATATCCTTGATTCCTGCTAACATTAAGGTTGATAATGGATAATAAATCATAGGCTTATCATATACTGGCAATAGTTGTTTTGAAGTTACCATAGTCAGTGGATAAAGCCTTGTCCCGCTTCCACCCGCAAGTATTATACCTTTTGTCAAAATAATCACTTCTTCCTATATACTTTTACTTACTAAAATTTCAATATATCGCAATTCTATAGAATTTTGATTATCTAAAATATTGTTCAATCATTCTAGATAAATGTGCTTAACTAAACACTTAAAAATTTTCAAGCCTCTTATTAATAGAAAAGACTTTAAATTTGAAATATATGCACTTTATTCAACTTCTATACTAAATTTTATCATATTATAAAGAATAAATAAATGACTACTCCTATAATTATACATTGGTAGTTAGTCCAATTTATTGAAACCCTTTATTTATTGCAAACTTTTATGTAAAATGATATCATACACCTAAAATATGTATATGTTTTTTGTTATTTAGTAAATATTTAGACATTTAAAACACAATGACACGATAATGAAGCAGTTTAAATTTGAACTATAAAGGATGATATAGATGATAAAGGAAAATCAAAACCTATTGAATAAATTTAATGCTATTTCAGATATTATAATTTTATTTATTTCAATTACACTAGCATACTTAATTCGTTTTTATATTTTTTCGCCTGACACTTATTACATAACTTTAACTACATACATTGAATTTTCTGTTATAATAATTCCAATAAATCTAATTTTGTTTAATTTTTTTAACCTCTATCACTCTTTTAGAACAAGATCATTTGTAAAAGAATGTAGCGCAATAATTAAGTCCAACACAATTCTTACTGCTGTTCTTCTATCATTGTTATTTGTTCTAAAATTGGTACACATTTCAAGGTTAGTTATTATCATTTTTTATTTTGTGAATATTATGTTAATAATGGCCAAAAGACTGATTTTAAGAAAAATATTATCAAGAATGAGAACTAAAGGGTTAAATTTAAAACATGTAGTAATTGTTGGTGCCGGAGAGGTTGCAAATGAATACTTAGACGTTCTTAAAAATAATAAAAGCTTTGGATATAATTATTCTGGATATGTATCAGATGCATCTAATTTCCAGGGCAGAAAGCTTGGAAACTATTCTGATTTATATAATGTTTTAAATGAATATAAACCTGATGAAGTTGTTTGTGCTCTTGATCTATCAGATGCAAAATATTTAGAAAATATAGTTTCAGATTGCGAAAAAAGTGGTACAAAAATTTCTATAATACCATTTTGTTATAAATATATTCCAAGTCAACCATATATTGACCAACTCGGAAGCATTCCTCTAATTAATATAAGAAGAATTCCATTAGATAACTTAGGAAATGCCTTTATAAAAAGATCCTTAGACATACTAGGTTCACTTTTTTTAATATTATGTACAAGTCCTATAATGATTATCACTGCTGTGATTATTAAATTCACTTCAAATGGTCCTATAATATTTAAGCAAAAACGTGTTGGATTAAACAAAAATTTATTTGTTATGTATAAATTTAGGTCCATGAAAATTAATTCACAAGAGGAAACAGGCTGGAGTACCGATAATGATCCTAGAAAAACTAAATTTGGTTCTTTTATCCGTAAATTTTCCATAGATGAATTACCTCAATTCTTTAATGTATTAAAAGGTGATATGAGCTTAGTAGGTCCTAGACCTGAGCTCCCACATTTTGTTGAAAACTTTAAAAATGAAATTCCTCTTTACATGGTAAAACATCAAGTAAAACCTGGAATAACTGGACTAGCTCAAGTAAATGGCTATAGAGGTGATACTTCTATAAAAAAAAGAATTGAATTTGATATTCACTATATAGAAAACTGGAATATCTTAATGGATATGAGTATATTGTTTAAAACTGCCTTCAAAGGGTTTAAAAATAATGAAAAAATCAGGATAAATAGCACTAAGTCTACAAATAATGAGGTTAATTTATAACGAAACTTCAATTTCTATTTATTCTTATCAAGAATTTTTATGTACTTAATAAAAACTATCAAGGGAGAAAAAAACGTGAAATTATCTATTATCATTGTAAACTACAATACCTATGATCTCACTAAACAAACAATAGAGTCTGTAATTAAAGAACACCATAACTTTAATTATGAAGTCATACTTGTAGATAATGCATCTAGCGATGGTAGCATCAATAAATTGCAAGATAAATTCAGAAATATTGTAACAACAAAAAAACTCCATATAATCATAAACAAAGATAACTTAGGCTTTGCAAAAGCAAATAATATCGGAATTAAATTTGCTAGAGGAAAGTATATACTATTATTAAATTCTGATACTGTGCTTAAAGAAAATTGTTTAGAAAAATGTATAGCAAAAATGGAAAAAGATAAAAACATTGGTGCATTAGGTTGTAAAGTAGTTTTAGCCAATGGTGATCTAGATCATGCTTGCAAACGTGGTTTTCCCACTCCTAAAGCCTCTTTATATTATTTTTTGAAATTGCATGAAAAAAATCCATCAAAGTATGGACAATATAATGCACTTCATCTAAGGGAAGATGATATTGGAGAAGTTGATTGCCTTACTGGAGCATTTATGCTTATGCCAAAACTTATTTTTGACAAAGTAGGTGGCCTTGATGAAGATTTTTTTATGTATGGTGAAGATATAGATTTATGCTATAAAATTAAAGAATTGGGATATAAGATACTCTACTACCCTGAAGCACAAATCATACATTATAAAGGTGGCAGTTCTAAAAAGAAAAGATCTAAAGTCATATATGACTTTCATCAGGCAATGTGGATCTTTTATAAAAAACATTATTATAAAAAGTACAATTTTGCTGTGACATTTCTTGTATTTATAGGAATTGGGTTAAAATACTTAGTTCAAATCATAAAGAATGCTTTTAAGTAAAATCAGCATTATTATAAATTCTAAAAAATAAAGTACTTTAGATATGGTACTTTATTTTTTAGAACAAAATCGTTTTTTACTCTGCCATTCAATTCTTACGCTAATTTATAGATATATGCATACATTGCAATAGCTTATTCTCAATGCTATAATATTACATATTAACATTTGTAAATTACAAAAATAAAAATATTAGGATGTGTAGAAAATGACAAATTCCAGAAACAATTCTAATGAAAAATCTTTTAACTTTTTTTTGCCTATTGCATTTATATTAAGTATTGTACCTTTAATTGTAAGAATGGCAGCCGTTAAACTTGATGAAAATCTAATTAAGATATGGGGCACAACAGTTAAAACAGATTTATTTTCACAAAGAAAAGCTCTTCTTTTAATAATATTTTCCGTTATATTAATTATCACTTGTGTTATTTTCTTCAAGAAAATATTTAGTAGAAAAGATAAGTTGGTTAATTATATTTTAATCGCATGTGGTGTATTTACACTTTTCACATTTTTATCTGCAATATTTTCAAAATATAAACAAGTATCCTTTTGGGGAATGTTTGATAGAGCTGAAGGATTTATAATAATTGCGTGTTACATAGTACTTTTTTTATACTCACTCTATACTTTTAAAACTACTAATAATTATAAGTATATTATTACTCCACTTTTAATTTTAGTATTTATTAATGCCTTTTTAGGCCTTTTCCAATATATTGGACAAGATCTAATTAAAACTTCTTTAGGTGCTTCTATTGCAGGTGCTAGTTCCAATTCAGGTATAGATTTACTTAATGAAAAAGGAACTATTTATGGTACTTTGGCTAGTTATAATTACATGGGAAGTTTTGTATCAATTGCTCTACCTATTTTATTTTGCTATACAATTTTCGAAGATGAAGTTATGTACAAAATTCTATCATTTATTGGTACTCTTCTTTCATTTTGGCTCTTATTTGGAAGTACTGCACGTTCAGGGATTATTGGTGTATTAGGTGCTTTAATATTTGGTATTATAATATTCTATAAACCTCTTATTAAACGTTGGAAAGGTATCTTGATTGGTGTTATTACCTTAATTATATTGTTTGTTGGCGCAAACTTCGCATCTAAAGGAAGTCTTTTCAAAAGAATCCCTAGCTTAGCATCGGATGCTTTCAGTATTTTTAAAGATACTAGTGATTTAGATTATACAAATTATACTCCTGTAAAAGACATTAAGTATATAGACTCAACGACAGAAGTTGTACTACCTAATGATACTTTAAAAATAACTTATGAAAGTGGTAATCCTGTATTTAAAGATTCAAATGGTGAAGTTGTTCCATATGCTTTAAATGGCAAAGTATTATCAACAAATATTGAAACTTTTAAAAATATCACATTTGCTTTTGGAAAGCTTGATAAGAAGTCAGTTATCAGTGACTCACTTCTCTTAAATATAAACAATCAACCAACTTTCCTATTCAAGTTAAATGACAACAAAATATTTCACTTAATAGATATGAGCACAAAGAATTATATTGATTTACAAACTCCCGAAACCTTTGGATTTAAAGGTAAAGAAAAATTAGGATCTTCTAGAGGTTACATTTGGTCTAGATCTCTTCCTCTCATAAAAAATACTATGATACTTGGAACTGGTCCTGACACTTTTGTGTTTGACTTTCCACAAGGTGATTTAATAGGTAAATATTATGCTTATGATACTCCAAATATAGTTGTAGATAAAGCTCATAATCTTTATTTGCAAATAGCCATAAATTATGGTGTAATCGCCTTAGTTGGATTTATAGCAATGCTGCTTATTTACATTATTGATAGTATAAAGCTTTATGCTCTAAAAAACAACTTTGAAGATAGAAATCAAGCTTTAGGTGCTATTACTTGCTTGGGTATTATCGGGTACTTATTTGCTGGAATATTTAATGATTCGGTTGTAGGTGTGGCTCCGATATTCTGGATAATTTTCGGAGTTGGTATTGCAATTAATTTTATGAATAGAGAAAACATTCGTAAGAAAAGCAATAAATAATAATTGTGTTCTTAATAAACTAATATTAAATAACCAAGAGATAATATAGATTATCCCTTGGTTATTTTTCATTGTATTTAATTCTTCTACCATCTAAATACAATAAGTTTTGGAATGTTTATATTTTTTAATATTCCATACTCTCTAATGTAATGAATTCTCTAAAAGAACTTTATTTAAAATTAAACTCAAGTAATAAAATTCTTCTGCAATATATTCCATCCAAAACTAAAGTATATAACTAATAAATATTCAAATGTCAAATAAATTTTATTTGAGAATAGTACTTAAATCAAAGAAACATATGTCTATCCTTATTCCCTTTAAGATAAATTATTAGATACAAATTACAAAAGTATCTGTAATCCCCTCACAAATAATACTTTAAAGAGAATACATTAAAATATATTTTAACAATAGTAAACAACTATTTATAAAAAGCATTAATACAGATTTTTCTCATAAATTAGACGCCCTAACTCCTAAGGCATATTTAATGAAAATAACATGCAAATTCGTCGTTCCTCTGATTTATAACGCTATCTATCTACCTAAAGATGGTAATTTTTAACTCATTACAATAGTTTCTATTATAATCTTATGCGACTATATTGACCGTAGCTTATTCGGTATTAAAAATACTTGTTTATCAATATAGCATCACATGAAAATACACAGATATTAGCAACAAAGAAGCATAAAAAAATCTAATAAAAGCATTTATAGAAAATAGATTAACATAAATAATTGCAGTTAAACTTTATAATTAGAAAATAAGTACTATTATTGATAATAAATCTAAGAATGAGTTGTATGACCTGAAAGCAAGGTTGGAAATAGCCATTGTAGTATTTATTGATAAGACCGCTAGCTTTGTTGCTGCATATATGAATTTCTTAAGAAAATAGTCAGTAGTAGTAGCTCTTGATTTAAAACCTTATAGACAAATTAATAACATTACCCCAAAACTCCAAAGGAGTTATTTTAAACTCATATAGACTATTATATACTAAATATAAGTAAATTAAATAATCAAACCTCTACATAGGAGGATCAACTCTATTTTTTCTTATATTCTTCAAAGCATTCATATACATAAAATCTTTTCCTATCTAATATATAACAATTGATTTTCTACTTTCTAATCTTAATTGAGCACTTAGCCCATTAGAGTTTCAAATGTAAATTCATTATATAATAATATTATTGATAAAAAAAGAACAAGGCTAAGCCTTGTCCTTTTTTATTTATCTAATAAGTTCAGATTAAAACTATTTAACCCAAGCTCCATTAGCTCCTACATAGTATCCATCAGGAGTTGTTGTGTTAGATAACATAGCACCTGATCCATTTAAGTAGTAGAAAGTTCCGTTATCATTTAACCAACCAGTTTGCATAGCACCTGATCCGTTTAAGTAGTACCAAGTTGCTCCATCTTGAATCCAACCTGTAGCCATTGTACCATCAGCTTTTAAGTAGTACCAAGCACCACCGTCTTGTAACCATCCAGTAGCTTTAGTTCCATCAGCTTTAACATAAGTCCATCCTGCTGAAGTTTGAGCCCAACCAGCTTTAACTACAGGAGTTGTTCCTTGGTCATCACCCTTATTATCATCGCTCTTTCCTCCGATTAATGAATATACATCATCATCTTCGCTCCAAGCAACCATGTTGTCTTTATCGTAAACTGATAATTCATCGAAAGATCCGTCTACTTTGTAAACTTTATCCCAATCATCAGTGTTATCGAATTTGTAGATATATCCACCATCTAATCTCCAAAGATTTCCATCAACGTCTGTTTGAACAGCTGCTGTTGTTTTATCTTGAGCACTTACTTCGCAATCTTCTTCGCTCTTATCTTCTTCATCAGCGTAGTAGTATCCACCTTTTGTCTTTAATGTATATGCATCAACAGTTACTTTTTTATTGTCATTAATATCAGTATTGTAAGCTATAAGCTTTCCATTAGCTACAGTATACTTAGTTGTAGTAACAGCAGTACCATCAGTTTTTACAAATAAACTTTGTTCATCTAATTTATTTCCTGAATCATCAGATAAAGCATAAGTAGTTACTGTTTTAGCATATTTAGCTCCATCAACATCATCAGAAGCTTGTGCTTTTGATATCTTTTGGATAGCTGGGAATGTTACTTCAGTGTTTGTACCACCAAATACTGTATTAGCACCAATGTCAGCTATTTTTACGCCATTAATTTCTGTTATAACACCATGACCTGTTTTAACAGTTACTTCTACAAGTCTGTAGATATTATCCTTATCTTGTGTTAAAACTGCAGTTTGTTTAACACTTGCACTTACTTTATCTTTTCCTGAATCGCTAGAACCAGCTGCATCATAAGTATCGTTTGTGTTTTCTACAGTAACTTCTTTTGTAGCACCGTCAGCAGTTGTTGTAACTTTTACTTTTCCTAAGTTATAATCTGCATCAATGTAAGCACCATTTGTATCAGTATAAACATTGAACTTATTATTTGTTGCTGTTAATCCATTAACATCACCTATAGCTTTTGCAGAAGCAGTATATGTTGTAGCATACCAAGGCTTGTCATACTTTGCTCCTCCAATTATAGCAAGATCATCTTCATTTTTAACGCCTTCTGCTTCACTTTCTAAATATCTATCATCTGTATCATCTTTAATTTTCTTTCTTAAAGCTGCTGCAGCATCGTCTGCTGTATCACCTTTAACGTCATCATCAGTTACACTACCTTTATCTAAATCAACAGTGTAGTCTCCGTCTGATACATCTAAGTATTTTTCTCCAAATAGAACTGCTTCATCTCCTGAATCAACATCTTCTAATTTGTTGAATTTTCCGTCAGCTACATAGTAAGCTTCTTCATCATCGTTGATTTCTCCATCAACAAAGTATTTACCATCTTTGTATGCTACTGCATTGTATACAGTACCATCTTCTGAATCAACTTTCTTTACGTCTGCAGCATAAGCAGGCACTAAAGCCATAACTGAAGCAGCAGCTACTAATAAAGATGTAATTTTGTTTGCTCTTTTAAACATAATTTCTTTTCCTCCTAAATTTTAAAATTCAGATAAATTATAGCATTATTGTACAACTATGTAAAGTTATATAATAACTACTAATGTATATTTTTGTATAAATTTCTTAGTAATCAAATAAATCACATGTAATTTATTACACATTTACATTAACTATAACATGATACCACATTACATAATGCTTGTACATAAAATGCTATTAACTTTCATAATTTACTGTTCTTCCTAGTATTTACTGTAATATCACTAAATAATACAATGTCAAAATTCACTTTGGGTACTTTTTTTAAAAAATATATAAATATATTTTTTTAGTTAATATTAGAAAATAAATTTATTAAATTCTAAGTTAACTAATATATACAATTAAAATTGTATTATTAAGCTTTTTATAGTTCTATTTTTATAATTTTGATCTACTTGGATATAATTCATTTTAAATGAATATCTTCTATAACTATCCAAATAAACTTTCATTATACAATACAACTATTTAAATTCATTTTGGTACCTTTTTTTGTATAAATTTAATTTTTTCATTATTAATTACATACCGTTTATCCATATAATGTTCAATATTGAGAATTTGAAATATCACAACAGAGAAATTGGATACATATTTGTAAAATAGGCATTTGAAAATAAGCTGCTTAGGTTCTTAATGGGAGGTTGTTCCATTCAATGCTTGTCACACTGAAAGTGGGAACATGCAGTAATGGGCACAACCTGCCATTTAGAACCTTTCAGCGAAATTTTCATAGTCCTATGGAACAAATATGTATCCAATTTCGGCTAGGATTCTCACTACGCAACACTATCTACTAATTCAAAATTTTCTTCCTAATTATCTATTGTACCAAGCTCCATCTGATCCTAATTTATATTCACCAATTGTTGTGTTATATGCCATAGACCCATCATTATTTAGATAATAATACTTTCCATTACTTATATCTTTAATCCATCCAACCTGCATTGTTCCTTGTGAATCTAAGTAATACCAATTTCCATTTACTAATTGCCATCCTGTTTTTCTAGCTCCATCATCGCCTAGATAGTACCACTTTCCATTATTATTCAGCCAACCTGTCGCCATATTCCCATCGGCTTGTACAAAATAGTTTTGCACCCAAGTATTCTTTACTGAGTTACCTGTTGAATCTTTGTATTGCCATTTCCCATCAACTTGAACCCATTGACTTGTTTTAGTAACTTCTGCTTGTTCACTGCTTTTGGAATTATTATTTGAATTATCTTTACCTCTAGTAATATTTAAAGTATATACTCTTTCATTATCATCATCATCTTCAACTTTTATATCTATTACATTTTTCCCTTTATTTAATGATACATCATCCTTAAATTTATCATCTTTATCAACTTTTACTCCATTTATTTTTACCTTATAATCATCATATTTACCGCTATCGCAATCAGGCCTTGCACGTATTGTAATTTTACTTAAATCTTCTGGAACCTGCACGTCATAAGTATAAACTTTTTTTGAGAAGTCTATATTCCCTCCCATTAACGTAATACTGCTTAAGTATACATTATCTGAATCTTCATCGTCATCATCATTTGATCCGGAGTATTTTACTCTAATCTTATATTCATTTACATAAGAATTATCACTATATTTTACTGTTCCCGGATCTCCGTTATATACTCTTACAGTAATAATATTTGTTCCAGATGATAAGTCAACATCCTCTCCTACGTCTTTTCCTTCAGTATCTGATGATGTTTCTTCAAATACTCTTATATTATCTGAATCCACCCCATCTGCATCTATATTTATTTCATCTGCTGAAGTCTTTCTGGTATAGTAAGTTTTTCCAGGCTGTACATCATCACTGTCTACCCTATGCTTATCTGTACAATCACTCTCACTATAAAGAGACATATTATCTCCGTTTGAATCTTCTACTGTTAAATTAGTTATTTTATTAGCTGCATAAGCTTTAGTAGTTAGTAGACCCAAATTAGCTACTGGTGCAATTGTACTAACAGTATTTACAGCTAATATTATGGCTATTATTTTTTTCAAATTTTTGTTCATATATTCTCTCTCCTTTTAGGCATATGAAATAAAATACCATGGTTATTTTTTTATTATGCCTTATATAAAATAATATAAAGAACGCCTATTTCATAAGCGTTCTTTATTTTTAACTCGATTAAAATTAAATTTATTTAATCCAAGCCCCATCAGCGCCTAATCTATATACACCAATTTTAGTGTTATAAGCCATAGACCCATCACTATTTAAATAATAATATTTTCCGTTCCTATCTTTTACCCATCCAGTCTGCATTCTTCCTTCTGAATCTAGATAATACCATTTTCCACTTGATTGTTGCCATCCAACTTTCTTAGCTCCATCTGTTCCAAAGTAATACCATGTTCCATTAAGATTTAACCACCCTGTAACCATATTTCCATCAGAGTTTAAATAATAATTTTGTATCCAACTATTCTTTACTACTTTTCCTTCTGCATCATTATACTGCCATATTCCATTTGTTTGCACCCATTGATTAGCTTTAACATCTTTACTTCCTGTATTTGTATCAGTATTAGTTGAACCATTGTTTGTATTACTTGAAGAAACATTTCCTCTATTTATAATTAAAGTATATACTCTATCTTTATTATTATGTTCAATTTCTACTTTTATGATATTTTGACCCTTTTCCAAGTTAACAGTTCTCTTATAATTATCATCATAATCAGCATCTTCACCATCAATAGTAACATCGTAGTTATCATTTTCTGGTGTTGCTTTAATTACCACTGTATTTACATTACTATCTACATTATAAGTATACTTAGTTATTGAATTCGATAAATTTATAGTACTTCCAGCTATGCTAAGTCTCTCCAAATAAATGTCATCAAAATCTGTTTTATCTGAATCATCTTCGTCTACATGTCTTACTTTTACTTCATATGTATTTAGCAGATCATACTCATCGTCATCATGTTCATTATTTCTTACAGTCTCACCATCTAGATCTTTCCCATATACCTTTATAATGAGATCAGTAACGACTGATTTATCTGTTAACTGAATATCATCTCCTACTTCTTTACCTTTAGTAGAATCTGAACTATCTCTAAATACTCTGACAAAATTATCATCTGGCCCGCTTATATCCACACTTACAGTTTTTGATGAAGTTTTGGCATAATATGTTTCATCTTCATGAACGTCATTTTCCTTAACTCTATTCTTATAATCATTATCATCATATAGTTTTACATTATTACCATCACTATCATCTAATGATAAACTATCCAATGTACTTTCATCATTAGTAGTCGAAGCATAAGCCCTTGTAGTTAATAGATTTATCTTCGAATTTGGTGTTGCCGCTGAAATTATTCCTATAGCTAGTACAATTGCAATCACTCTCTTTATATTTTTATTCATAGTCTATCCCTCCACTTTTATTATGCATTCTCATTCTAATCTGGTGATTTCTATTTTTGTATCCAAGCACCATCATACCCTAATTTATATCCGCCTACTGTTGTATTATATGCCATGGCACCATTGCTATTTAAGTAATAATACTTTCCATTTGAATCTTTAATCCATCCTGTTTGTATCTTACCTTGTGAATCTAGATAATACCAAGCTCCATCCACTAACTGCCAGCCCGTTTTTCTAGCTCCATCACTTCCCAAATAGTACCAGCTTCCGTTATAATTTAACCATCCAGTGGCCATATTTCCGCTGTCAAGTAAGTAATAATTTCCTACCCAAGTATTCTTAACAAAATTTCCTGATGCATCATTATACTTCCATATTCCATTTACTTGTACCCATTGATTAGCTGCAGATGATCCATTATTATTTTGTGTTGAAGTCACACTTCCTCTAATTACAGTCAAAGTGTAAACTCTTTCTTCATCACTATTTTCATTTTTAACATCTACCTTAATTTTATTTTCACCATCTTTTAGATTAACTGTTGCCTTGTAATCATCATCTTCAAATACTTCATCACCATTAACCTTAACTGTATAAAAATCTTTTTCTGGTTCAGCCTTAATTGTTACTTTGTTTACATCACTAGGGACATTAGAACTATAATTTACTTGTGATTGCGATAATGAGAAAAGTCTGCCATCAATGCTTAGTTTATCTAGGTAAATACTATCTTGATGCTCTGTCTCTGCTGTATCTTGCGAGCTTGTACCATTTGATGAAGGATTTCCTCTATTTATTATCAAAGTATATACTCTATCTTTATCACCATCTTCAAGTTCTATTTCAAACTCATTTGTGCCTTCATCTAAATCTACTTCTTTTTTATAGTTATCTGCACTTTGAACGTTTTTATTATCAATAGTAACATCATAATCGTCATCTTCTGGTGTTGCTTTAATTGTTACTCTCTTTACATCACTGGCAACATTATAAGTATAAGTTAATTCAGATTTTGACAACTGAACCTTATTATTATTTACGCTGAGCCTTTCTAAATAAATATTATCATTATCATTATTTTGATTATAATTTGGGTTCTCTACTTTAATCCTATATGTACTTAAAACATTATAATCATCATTATCTTTGTATCTCATATCATCATCTGGTTCTTTGCCATATACCTTTATTGTAAGAGTAGTAGTTGAAGAATCATCTGATAAATCAACGTCCTCCCCCATCTCTTTTCCTTTTGAAGAAGATGATGTCCCATTAAATACTCTAACATATTTTTCATCAGGCCCATCAATATCAATACTTACAGTATCTGATGAAGTTTTTGCGTAATAAGTTTCTCCCTCTTCTACATCGCTAGCATTTACTTTGCTGTCATAATCGCTATCACTATATAGTTTTATGTTATTCCCATCTTCATCATTTAATTCTAAGCGATCCAAATAATCATCATCGTTATCAGTTGCTGCATAAGCTTTTGTAGTCAATACATTTATATTTGTAGCAGGCGCTGCTGCTGAAACGATTCCAAGAGCTAATGCTATTGAAACTATTTTAATCATATTTTTCTTCATTTTATTTCCCCCGTTTCTACTTATATATTTAATTAGTAAATACATCCTTAATTAATTATATATCAGGATTAACAATTAAAGTAGGCTTTTTGAGTTTTTTAGTAATATTACCACTAATATAAAATATTGTAAATATATTTGCAACTGCTAAATATATTTATTTAAAGCAAAAGAAACGTCTATTAAATAAACGTTCTTTTGCTTTTTTAGTTATTATAATATTTATATTCTTAGTTAATCCAAGCTCCATCTGATCCTAACTTATATTTACCAATCATTGTATTATAAGCCATAGATCCATCACTATTTAAATAGTAATACTTTCCACTACCTAGATCCCTAACCCATCCAGTTTGCATTGCACCTTCTGAGTCTAGGTAGTACCATTTTCCACCTGCTTGTTGCCATCCTGTTTTTCTTGCTCCATCAGAACCTAGATAGTACCACTTTCCACTATAATTTAACCACCCAGTAGCCATATTCCCATCAGCTTGTACAAAATAATTTTGAACCCATGTATTTTTCACTGTATTTCCTGTTGCATCTTTATATTGCCAGTTTCCGCCAACTTGTACCCATTTATTTGTAACAGTTGCTACAACATCAGTTGCACTGCTTGGTGAACCTGAAGCTGTATTTGTTGTACTTCCTGTAGTTGATGATGTGCCTCCTCTATTTATGATTAATGTATATACTCTTTCATCATCACCATCTTCAAGTTCAATTTTGATTTTATTTTCACCTTTTTTTAAATCTACATCTGATTTGTACTTATCATCATCATCTACACTATCGCCATCTATTGTAACGTCATAATCTTCATCTTCTGGAGTTGCTTTAATTGTCACTTCATCTGTATCACTGCTTACATTATAAGTATATTCAACTTTTGATTTAGATAAACTTATACTTTGACCATCTACACTAAGTCTATCTAGGTAGATATCATCGTAATCATCTGAACTGTCACTTGAATCCTCATCATCTGAATCCGAAGAATCAGCTGTACATTTAACCTTTATTGTATATTCACTTGAATAATCGTCATCTTCATATCTTACATCATCATCTGGTTCTTCATCATATACTCTTACAGTAAGAGTCGTAGTTGAATCTTTATCTAAACTTATATCACTACTTATTTTTTTACCTTTAGTAGAATCAGAAGTCCCCTTAAAAACTCTAACATATTTTGAACTTGGTCCGTCTATATCTATGCTTATAGTATCTGCTGAAGTCTTAGCAAAATATTTCTCGCCAGCCTCTACCTGATCTGCATCAACTTTATCATCACTATCATAACTGCTACTTTCATAAAGCTTTATTTTGCTTCCGCTTTCAGTAAGCAATTGTAAGCTTTCAAGTTCAGTCTCATCATTATCAGATGATGCATAAGCTTTTGTAGTTAAAAAATTTATGTTTGTTGCAGGTGCTACTGCCGAGATAGTTCCTATTGCTAATGCAATTGCAACTATTTTTTTCAAATTTTTATTCATAATGTTCTCCCTCCATTTTAAGCACGCGAAATAAATAATAGGTATGCATACTTGTCTATTATTTTTCGATTGTGCTTTAATTACATATTATGATTATTTTACCACTTAATTCATTATTGTGCACTTGACACACACAAGTTTACAATTTATTTACAGAAGTATTATTATTCTAATTCTCCATCCGTGCCTAATTTATATGCACCTATTGCAGAATCTTTTATCATTTTACCTGTAGAATCTAAGTAATACCATTTCCCGTTTGAATCTTCAATCCATCCCGTCTCCATAGCTCCACTACCATCAAGGTAGTACCAGTTTCCAGTTGAATCTTCTAACCATCCCATTTGCATGGCTCCACTTTTATTTAGATAATACCAATTTTTATTTGTATTTACCCATCCGGTCTGCATTTCACCGTTCTCGTTGAAATAATACCAGTTGTTATTATCACTAAACCATCCTGTAGTTCTAAATCCATCTTGTCCTAAATAATAATTCTTTCCGGTATCCTTATCAAACCACCACTTATTTTTTAAAACTGAGCCTGTACCATCTACATATCTCCATTTTCCATCTACTCTTTGCCATGCATTAAGGCTGCCTTCTTGAGTTTGAATTGCAAAGTTTTGGCCGTTTGAAGAATCAGTTTTATTTGCTGATTTACCCCTATATACATTCAAAGTATAAGTTGTATCTTCATCCTCATGCTCAACATATATTGTTATAGTATTATTTCCTTTATCTAAATTAACTGTCTTTTCGAAATTGTCATCTTCATATACTGAGTTTCCGTTAATTTCTATATAATCATCATCATCGTCAGGGTTAGCTCTAACAGTTAATTTGTCAACATCTTCACCAACATTCACATCATAAGAAGTTTTATTTTTGGAAAAATCAACACTTCCATCACTTAAGTAAATTCCATCTAAATAAGCATATTCTCTATCTTCTTCTGCTTCTGATGTACTACTTTCTTTTCTTGCATGAATAATATAAGTCTTTTCACAATCACTTACATCTCCGTCATTATAAGCTTCCTTATATGCTTCTTCACTCTTATATGTTCTTAGATAGATATCTTTATATCCTGAACCGATATTAACATCTTGTCCAACATCTTCACCTTTTTCTGATCTGCTTGATGAAGTGAACATCTTAACTACATATCCGCTTCCTTTTACTTCTGCAGCTACATTAAAGTCACTCACACCTTTAAGCTGCACATAATAGTCAGTATCGCTTGACAAATCTACTTCATCTCCAGAATAACTATCAAGCAATTTAATTTTACTTCCGCTACCCCAAGTCAAATCTAACGATTTTAATTCTCCATTACTAGCATCATTATATGTTGATGCATAAGCTTCAACGCTTCCTAATAGAAAATTGTTACTTGGTGCAAATCCTGAAACAGCTGCAACAACAAGAGTTGCTGCAATTATATATTTAATTTTTTTATGCATAAACTTCCTCCTTATTGTTATTTATAAAATTAATCTATTTACTTTTACATAACTTACTTATTATATAAATAAACATTATATAGTTATAATAACATAACTTAATTTAATTATAAATATAGAACTATAATCCTATACTATTCCAAGTATACTACATAGTTCTAAAAATTCTATTATATAAATATTAATTTTTTATAAATAATTAACTTATATATGTTACAATTCACAATGCACATTTCAAAATTTCTAATAAAATTCTTGCAACATTTTCAGACTTATGATGAAGAATTATTTTTGCAATATATATGTTAGTAATTGAAAACTTAATTTTATCTTTGGGTTAGATAATCAGTTAATTCATAAAACAAGAACTCACTTATAAGAATAAAGCGAGTTCTTGTTTCATTATTAGTAACTTAATCTAAAAACTAAATTAAATGTACAATTAAATTAATGTTCATACTATTTTCCTAAAGTATTAAAGCTCCACTATTATTGAATTTATACTCTTTTCCATTAATAGTTCTTGTTCCAGTTGCCATGCTACCATCTTCAGTTAAATAGTATTTTGAATTATAGTCAATTAACCATCCTTTTTGCATTGTTCCATCTGCATTAAAGAAGTACCACTTTCCACCATCTGATAGCCAGCCTGTCCTCATTGATCCATCTTGATTTAAATAATACCAATTATCAACTTTTTTAGTATCATTATCTCCTGAGTTAGTTGATGTATCAGTGTTCTTATTTTGATCATCTACTGTTTCTTTATGCCAGCCTGTAAGCATTGCTCCGTCTGATCCTAATAAATACCACTTTTCATTATCTTTTTGCCAACCTGTAAGCATTGCTCCCTTACTATCTAGCAAGTACCATTTTTCATTATCTTTATGCCAGCCTGTAACTCTTAGGCCATCTTTATCTAAGTAACAGTATACTTTTTGATCTTTATCATAAAGCCACGAACTTTTTAATACTTTTCCATTTTCATCATAATACTTCCAGCCATCATTAGTTTGAACCCATTGAGATTTCTTATCTGATGTATCCTCAGTATTATTGTCCTTGCTGTCGTCTGTTTCCTTACCTCTATTTATAGTCAAAGTATAAGTTCTCTTTTTATCATTTAACTCATCTTCAACATTTACCTTTATGACATTTTCCCCTTTATCTAATGATACTTTTTTTTCATAATCATCACTTGATCTTACTTCATCTCCATCAATTGTAACTGAATAATCGCTATCTTCTGGCTCTGCACCTATAGTTATTTTACTTACAGACTCATCTAAATCAACGTTGTATGAATTATCATCTTTAGAAAAGTCAATATCGCCTTCACTTAAAGTTATATTATCTAAGTATATATCATCTTCGTTATCTGAATCGTCTCCTCTAGTAACATTTAATGTATATGTTCTTTGGTTATCCTTACTATCTGTAACTTTTATTTTAATCTCATTTTTACCTTTATTTAAAGATACAGTTTCTTTATAATTATCGCTAGAATCTACTAACGATCCATCTACTCTGACTCTGTCGCTATTACTCTCAGGAATTGCTTTAATCCACATACTATCAACATTTTCATCAACTTTTATATCATAGCTTGTTTTCCCTTTTAAGAAATCTATATTTCCTTTGCTTAAATCAATCTTATCTAAATATATCGAATCTTGAGAATCATCCTCATAAGAACTTTCTTTAGTCTTTCTTACATTTAGCGTATATTCTTCTTTACAATTTGATACATTATTCTTTACTTTATTAAATTCTGATTTAGACTTATAAGTTCTTATATATAAAGTTGTATCACCTTTTCCAAGTAAGATTTCATCTCCTGGATCATAAGCTGTAGCATTTTCTGCATCAGATGTAAAAATCTTAACTACATAATCATCATCCTCAGCTTCAGCCGTTATTTTGATTCCATCACTATCATCGGTAAGCTTTGTATAATATTCTGTTTCATCACTTAATTTTACTGTATCTCCATTATATCCATCACGTAAATCAAGAGTTTCTCCATCTAAAGATTTTATCTTTAATGTCTTTAATTGTTCATCGTCTGGAGAATATGAAGACGCATAAACAGGTTTTGCTCCTACAAAGTATGTATTTAATGTCGTAGGTGAAATTGTTGAAATTGTATTGACAGCAACTGTGATCGCAATTATTCTTTTTATATTTTTATTCATAAAATTCCTCCTCATCCATTATAAAGTGAATTTTTTAAAAATAACAAAAAAAAATCACTTAACATAATTCTACCATGTTTTTTATATAAAATCTAAATATTTCTAGCATTAATACGACTCTTTTTTCAGATAATAAGATATAACTAAGTTTTATTTACTTTAGTTATCTCAAAATTTTAGACATTATGTACTATAAATAAATTCCAAAAATTAATATGTGAGGAGTGATTACAATGAGCAAAGAAAGAACACCATATAATCCTACTCCAGGAGATTATGATGTTGAGAAGTTATCTGGTACAAGGCCTGAATCTTCTAATAGGCAAGGAGGACGAGATAACATTGCACCAACTAGAAGTTTAAATCCCCTTTCGACTGACGGCCCTAATAAAAATATAACGAGTTCAACATCCTCTAAACCGCATCCAGTAACAGGATCTGTTTCTATGAATCATGAAGATGCTTTTGAATATAAAAATCATAATATTTGAGAAGTTAGGAGTGATTATTAATGAGTAAAGAAAAAATGTCATCTAATGAAAATGAAAAATATTATTCTGAAGAAGAATTAACTGATTCACATCCATCAGACCCAAATGATTCTGAACTAAAAAAAATAAAAAGTATGTATCTTCCAGATTCGAAAGCTGACCATGCTCCAAGTGAAAAAAGCATTGAAGATGCTAATGGATTGGAGCACCCTGAACCAGTCAAACCAAAATCACTAATATAAATAGCATGGATATAACTTTATCTACAACAAATCAAAATTTATTTCAAATCTATATTTATATTGTAAATAATATTAAGCAAAAGATAGGAGTGATTTTTATGAGTCAATCAAAAATTCCATTTAGTATAAACCCTGGCGATGATTATCCAATGGAAGAGTATAGTAAAGAAAGTTCACCAAAATCAAAGGCTTCTGATTCTGAAAATGTAGGAAAGACTACTGCTTCAGGTGAAAGAAATGCTAAAAGCTTAAATAATGCAAATATATCTAGAACTAATCTAGACACAGAGCTTATTGATCTAAATGCTGACGGCGACTCTGATGAGTCTAAATATAGTGATTTAATATAAATAAATTAAGATGAGATAATTTAGTGAGATTAGGAGTGATTTTATATGAGTAAAGGTAAATATCCATATGTTCCAACTCCAGAAGATGTTCCTGCTCCAGACCTAAGCTATATTTTTTCACCAGAATCAAAAAATTCTAGTAATAAAAATGATAACAAAAATACTGATTCACATAAAAGAAATTCTTAAGCTTAAGAAATATATTACAACACTAACCCAAATGTAAAATTTATTTATCAAATGTTCTTAGCTATGATAGTTATTAAAACTATAAATCTTTAGCATAGTTTATATATTTCAACGATAAATTTACATTTGAGATTTTACTAAGCGAGCGTTTAAAACCTACTAAAGCCTAAGAAATCCAATTACAATCTATATATGATCCCAAAATAACATAATTTATTATTAGTAAAATTATTGGGGATAAGATTTGATAGTTTAAGATGAACTTCGATGAATTGGATCTTTTAGAAAATATATAATAAAAATAATTAAGTTAGGAGTGATTTTATATGAGTAAAGAAAAGAAAGTATCTCATACTTCCGATGTGAGAGATGGTAGTAAAAAAGACTTTACTAATTCCTACTTGCCAAAAATGAGAACTAATTATCATCCAAGCAAAGATGATGTTGAAAGTGCAACTGGTGTAGATTTTCCTATAAATATGCCTAATCCAGCAGTTGACCCTATTGTTGTAAATAATATAGCTAATCAAGAATTTGATTACACACAAGATATGCTTTCTCCCGATAATTATGAAATAGATGGAGATGAATAATTTTATAAATACTTATAAAAAATCCAGTAATAAGTATTATAAAAAATTTATTATGTTTTTGAATAAATTTCCCGCTGTTGGTAAGAATAATATTCGTACCCCATAATACTCAGGCACTAAAGTTTATCATTTTAATTTAGTGCTTATTTCCAAAAAGTCCACCATAAATTAAATTTTTATGGTGGACTTTTATATTATTTTAAATTGTCAAAAAACCCTTACCTCTAACTTCAGATATATCAATAATTGTTATAAAAGCTCCTGGATCTATCTGATGCACAATGCTCTTTAGTTCAACCATTTGGTGTGAGCTTACAATACAGTAAAGCATTTTCTTTTTATCATGAGTATACTCACCTTCAGCAAACAAAGATGTAACTCCACGGTTAAGATCTTTTATTACATAATCAATAATTTCTTTTTCTTTTCTTGTTAGAATAAGAAGAAGTTTTTTACTGCTAAATCCTTTTAATACTCTGTCAAGAACTGTACTTTGAATGAACAAAGAAATAAGAGTATACAATGCTTGTGGAATACCAAATATTAATGCTCCTATAATAACTATTATCAAGTTTAGAGAAAATCCCAAACTTCCTATATTAAAATTCGAATATTTTTTTCTAATAAGCATGGTTATAATATCTGTTCCTCCTGTGGAACCATGTCTTAAAAATACCATTCCATAGCCAATACCACATAAAACCCCACCATATATACAAAAGATAAGTAAATCACCATTCATATCAATTAGGCGTGAAAGTGGTTTTGTTATAAGCAGAGAAGCTGAAAGACTAAGCATCCCTATTGTTGTATAAATCGTAAATGATCTATCGAGTTTTTTATAACTCAATACAAGTAGTGGTAGATTAATTATTAAGATTACTACTCCAGATGGAACTTTAAGAGTGTACTCTAAAATCAGTGCAATACCAGTGGCACCACCACTTAAAAGTTTTGCATGTACTAAAAATAGATTTACCCCTAACGATGCAATCATGCAGCCTAAAAATATGAAAAACACATCAACTATATTATGCTTCAACTTATAATATAAACTCATTTGTATACTCCTTGCAAAATGGTTATTTGGGTTTCATTTCATTTTTCAGATATTATTCTATATTCAATCTTTAGTATTTTCAACAGATTTTTTACAGTTTCTACAAAAAGTTTTTACTATTTATCAAGTAATTATTAATAATTTATGTGATATAGCAAATAAATATCAATATTACTACCAGAATAGTAACATGATATCTATTTACATTGAGAATTTATTAAATTTTAAACTTATCAACTTCCATTTCTAAACGCTCAGCTTTTTCTTTCAGTTTTTCCACTTCCTGTGATACTTCTAAAATAGCTTCCGTTTGAGTTTGAATTGATGCCGTTACTTCCTGTGAACATGCTGCTGTTTCTTCTGATATTGCCGCAATATTATTTATTGAATTAACTACTTGTTCATTTTTGTCATTCATTTCTTCAACAAAGCTTCCCATATAATCTATTGCAGTTGTTATTGTGTCAGTCGCCTGTGTAATATTATTAAAGGCTTCATTCACTTCATTTACTGAAACGAATTGATCCATAGATACTTCTTTTACTTTTTTCATATCACTTACACTGCTTAATATATCTTGCTTTATATTTAAAATTATCTCTGCTATATTTTTAGTTGATACTGCTGAATTTTGTGATAATTTTTGAATCTCTGTTGCAACTACTGCAAAACCTTTGCCAGCTTCCCCTGCTCTTGCCGCTTCTATAGATGCATTTAGTGCAAGTAACTGAGTCTGCTCTGCAATCCCCTTTAAAACTCCAAGTATATTTTCTATATTCTTAGATTTATCACTTAAGCTTTCTATATTTCCTTGAGTTTTTTCTACAATGGAAATTGTTGTTTGTGCCTTTTCTTTTAAATCTTGAACCTTGTTAATTCCATTTGCAATTGCTTTAGATGAATTGATTGATTCATTAATCATTAGATTAGTCTTTTCCTCTAACTGATTAAATTCTCCCCTCATGTCCTCTCCAAGCCTTGCACTCTCTTCTGCTCCGCTAGCTTGATTAGATGCTCCTTGGGCTATTTCCTGTGATGTAATATTTATATCTCTTGCCACATTAGTTGTTTCCTGAGACTTTTCAGCCAAAATTGCAGAACTCTCTTTCATATCATGAGTCAAATCTTTTGTTTCGATTAATAAAGCAGAAACCTTGCTCATCATCTCATTGAAGCTTTCACCTAATAATTTAATTTCATTTTTCGCTCTAGTAGAAGATTTTACTGTAAAATCACCAGTTGATGCTATAGATAATAAGTTTGATATTTCTATTATAGGCATTGAAATTCTTTTCGACACATACATGATTACTGCAGCTGCTGCAAGTAATATTATTAAGCCTGCGATTAATGAGATTTCTGTTATGTTATTTATAATAGCCTTTGCACTAGATTCCTTTTGAACTGTTATAACTGACCAATTAAATGAATTCCCATCTAATTTTATGTTCGTATAAGATGCATAGTAATTTTGACCATTTTCTTTATATTTAATGCTACCATCATTTCCAGCCATTAACTGAGCTATGATTTCTTTTAGTCCATCTGATACTTCTATCGGCTCTTCCTTAGGATTTCCCTCTTTAACTCCAGTTGTTCTAGTTTGGTTTTTATAATTATATAATTCTTCAATCACTTCGGTATTAGGATGTGCAACAACAACACCCTCTCCATCTATTATGAAAGAATATCTTCCTGATGCTTCATCTGAATATTCACTTACTACTTCCTGCAATTTTTCTAAATTAATATCAGACCCCATTACTCCAACAAACTTATTATCTTCAACCAAAGGAACAAATATTGAAGTTACTGGATTCTTAGAAGAAACTGAATAATATGACTTTGATACGAATGATGATAAAGAACTTTTTGCTTGCGCAAACCACCATCTGTCTGATCTGTCAGCAAGATCCCCTGATGATCTCCCAGTCTGCATTCCTTTTTCATCCTGTATATATAATAATTCAAAATATGGATTTCTGTCTTTAGTTTCTTTAAGTACTTTTTCCTTTGTATCTTTACTTCCTTCTCTTACTTCTGAATTATATGCCAGATCTTCTGTCACTTTATATGCCGTATCCATAAAAGAAGAAACATTTTTTGATATAAGCTTAGATAACATTTCATTCTTACTATTTATTTCATTATCATAATATTTCGATAAAATAGTGCTTACACATAAAATAATTCCAAGAGTCAGTACAACGGATATTGATAACATTGTGATTAGGAGTTCGCTTTTTATGCTCTTTATTTTCACAGAGCTATTTTTATCTTTATTATTTGTTTGCTTGTCCATTGTCTTTTCATATTGTTTTCTAATCAATCCCATTTATTTTCTCCCCTTATCAATATTTCTTATAAAATAAGTAGTAGTTTTAGAATTATTTTTTACACTATAAAAATTATGTTTATTACAATAAATATACTTATTCTTTTACAAGTTATGCTTATTTTTCATGCATTATTGATAAATTATAACATATTACTAGCTATTATCAACATTTATAATGTTTTTTATATAATAAACTACATATTTAATAAAATTCTAAAGAAAAGTTAGTCTTAGACTTAATTTTATGAATAGATTTACTGCGGATACGTAATAACAATTTCATGGTAACACTTTGAATTTTTCATACAGCTTAAGTCATTTAAATAATTTCGCTTTATAACTCAAAATCTATATACTTCTCTTAAAACCAAAAAGCCGTATAAGATAATTATAAAATCATCTTATACAGCTTAAATTAATTTACTCTAAGTTCCTAACAATATTATATATGCGACTTTTAAATTAAATTTATATGATCATCAACTGAAAACTTAGCTTTAATGAAAAATTAAAATTTCAGGTTTAAATTTAGTTGTTAAATTTAGATATCTATAGATAACACAATCATAAACTATACTTAGACTATGAAATATACTCCAACCAGAAATGAGTGATATACTTTTGTGGAATGTTTCATTGGTAATTTTTATGGAAGCGATTCTTTGGCTATAAGTTGTTCCAAATGTGCTAGTTCAAAGCTTGTTCTTTGAGGCTAGCACTTTGGGTGCAACTTTATGGCCTTGGAATCACCCATCACAATTACCTAGAAACTGGAACAAAAGTATATTATTCATTTCGGTGAGGCATACGCATAAGTATAGATTATATTCGTTTTATCTATATACTCATTTTAAGTATACAAAAACTTCTAACTTACCGCTGTTTCTTGGAATTAAGTTATCTTTCATTACTTCTCCATTTACAACTACCTTTGTAACAACTTGATTATCACTATTTTCTGAGCTATAAGGTATGGATGTTACATCACTTTGATAATTATTATTTTGCTCATTATTCTTAGTATTTACGTTTAATCCATTTTCATTATTTGCTCTAGAGACTTTTATAGTGTAATCTTCTTTTTCATTTGTAATCTTTATTTCAAATTCGTTCCAAGCTTTTGGTATACATGGATTTATAGCATATCCCTTGTCTTGAACCTTTCTAAGTCCCAAGATATTTTCAACGCCAACTCTGTACATCCATCCTGAAGCTCCTGTATACCAACTCCAGCCACCTCTTCCTGCGTGAGGCTCTTTTATATATACGTCCGCTGCCATTACATAAGGTTCTACTTTATATGTCATACACTCTAACTCTGTTTTTGCATGATTTATAGGATTTATCATATTGAAATAGCTTACCGCTTTATCACCAAGCCCAAGTTTAGTTAAAGCAAGTATCACCCAAACTGCAGCATGAGTATATTGACCTCCATTTTCTCTTACACCGGGCACATATCCTTTTATATAACCTGGTTCTAACTTAGAATTACTAAATGGTGGTGCAAGCAATAGGATCATTCCCTTATCTTTCTTTACAAGGTTATTATCCACCGCTTCCATTGCTTCGATACTACGTTCCTTCTGTCCTGCACCTGATATAATTGCCCAGCTTTGAGCTAACGAGTCAATTCTGCATTCTGGATTTTCTCTTGAACCAAGAGGTGTACCATCATCAAAGTATGCTCTTCTATACCAGCCGCCATCCCAAGCGTTTTTCTCTAGGTTATCTCGTATAAACTCTCTTCTTTCTTCAAAATGTTCTTTTGTTTGCTTATCGTTTTGTTTATCTGCAATTTCAATAAAACTTTCTAATATTGAATATAGGAACCAGCCAAGCCATACGCTTTCTCCTTTTCCTTCGTTTCCAACAGTACTCATTCCATCATTCCAGTCTCCACTACCCATTAAAGGAATATTATGAATACCAAACTTCAAGCTCTTTTCTATAGCTTTTAAACAATGTTCATATATAGTTCCTTCTTTTGATGATTGATTTACTATTGTATATCTTTCATCTTCACCTTCTCTTAAAGGTTCATCTTCTAAGTACGGAGCACTAGCATTTAAAATTTCGTAATCTCCTGTAGAATTAATATATTCGGCCGTTACATAAGGAAGCCATAATAAATCATCGCTAAATCTAGTTCTTATTCCCGAATTAACAACAGGATGCCACCAATGTTGAACATCACCTTCTACATACTGTCTTGAAGCACTTCTTAGTATCTGTGCCTTTGTTATTTCTGGATTTACAAACCCAAGTGACATAGAATCTTGAAGCTGATCTCTGAATCCATAAGCACCACCACTTTGATAAAATGCACTTCTGCTTAAATATCTACAACTTAAAGTTTGATATAAAAGCCATCCATTCAAAAGATAATCTAATGACTTATCTGGTGTCTTAACTTGTATATTCCCTAGGAAATTGCTCCAATATTGTTTTACTTTATCTAATTCATTTTCTGCATTTCCAAAAATCTTATATTTACTTATTAATTCATCTATTTTTTCTTTTTCATCTTGACCAAATAGGATTAGCAGTTCCTTTTTCTCACCTTTTCTTAACATAATACTTGTTTGTGCCGCTAAACAAGGGTCATAGATGCCACCAGACTTATTGCTTAATCTATTATGTTTTAGAGCCTCAGGACTAAAGGTTTCTCCTCCAATACCTAAAAACTCTTTATTATCTCCAGTGAAACTCAATTCTTTCCCACCTATAATGGTTAAGTAAGCATTTAATTTTCCAAAGTATTCACTGTATGGATTATGAGCACCTATAAATTTATTTCTAAATGCAAAATCTTCATTACTATTTTTAATGCTGCTTCTATTTACTACGTCCATTGTTTCTTTGTAGTTTGATTCATCTCCACCTATATATGTTGAGATATATCTTGAACTATCATACTCATAAACACCCAAAACAAGTTTTGCATAGTAGAATAGCGAAACACTTCTATCCTCATTACTTAAGTTTTCTAGCGTAACCCTCTGAATTTTTAATCTTTCATTTTTAGGAGCAAAAATTTCTAATTTTCCTTTTATATTATATGCTGTATGTCTGTATTCAGAGTATCCAAAGCTATGTTTTATTAAGTAATCACCTGAATCTCTTACAGGTTTTGGTGTTATTGAAAAATACTTACCAGAGTCATTATCTTTAATATATAATGCTTCTCCTATAGGATCTCTAATATAATCATTACTCCAAGGTGTTATTTTATTTTCTCTAGAATTTCCACACCAAGTATATCCTGATCCTACTTCTGATATATGGAATCCGAAGTCATCATTTGAAATAACATTAATCCAAGGTGCTGGTGTATTTCTGTAATTAGATAGTTTTATTATATAACTATTATCGTTCTTACAAAATCCACCATAACCATTAAAGAAATCTAAATCACTTACATCAGGATCATCATCCGCATCTTTACCATAATTATTAGAATCTTTTGATACCTCCAAATCTACATCAACTAAACTTGAAATTTCTGAGTTATAAACTAACTCTCTTTCCTTCTTACTTTGATTAGATTTCTTATCTATTTCTAAATCTTCAATATCATCTTGATCTTCTGGCTCATTAATATTCTTTATTAAATCATGAATATTAATTACCTCTTCATCATTATCATATACTTCATAAGGTATGTTTTCACCATCTGTATCTTGGTTAGTATTTTCATCCTTATATTTATCCTTAAACCTTGAATTATTTCTTAAAGCTATACGCGAATCTAATCCCTCATCATCTAAGTCCACATATCTATTAAAATTCTTTTCATTATATGCATATGAACTTAATGGATTATTCTTATCTACATATACTCTAGAAATTCCTATTAGTAAATCCTTAATTTCAGCGTCCATGGTTGCCTTATTGTGAATAAATATTCCACCCGCTTTATTAAGGTAATTACCTACATTGGATGACCTTATTACTTCCATTATATTTTTTTGAAGTGGTTCATCATAAGAAACTTCTTCATTATTATATATAATTAAATCTAACTTAACCCCCTTAATTCTTAAGTAATTGTGGAATTTTACCATGGTATATACTAAATTTATGTCTTCTTCATTTTCTATAGCTAACATTATAATAGGTAAATCTCCTGAGATTCCATATGCCCATAAATCCTTTTGATGTCTTGAAATATTCCTAATATATTCTTCTCTATTTTTTCTAGTATTAGTTAGAAAGAAAATTGAGCTTGCAGAGCTTTGGAATATATTAGCTATGGCACTTCTTATTCCTAAAGTCTTTAGTTCAAGTTGTGCACTTATGCTATAATTTTTGAATACTCTCTCTAGCTTACTGTTGTCATTGTTATTTCTGCATATTTCAAGTATTTGCTCTTTTGATTCACATATTCCAGTTATATAATAAATCTCCTTCTTAGAGTTAGGCTCTAATCTAATTCTTGTTCTTATACTCATTATAGGATCTAAAACTGTTCCCACAGTATTATCTAAAGCTTTATCATTATCCATAGCTTTTGGATTCTTCAATTCTCTATTTCTTCCTATAAAATTTATTCTTGAAGTTTCATATGAAATGCTTCCTTCTAAGTCTCCATTAACAACCGCTTTATGGAAAATATATGGAACCTTTGCATTCTTAACTCTACCTCTTCTGCTTCCTATAAGAACACTTTCCTTTTCATCATATTCTGTTTGAACAAATAAATTAGAGAATGTTGGGTGAACTACGTCAGCACTGAATGTAGCTAAAGTCACTTCCATGTAACTTGTTATTTCAATACTTCTTCCATTATCTCCTTTGTTATTTAAAGTTAATTTCCTAACTTCAAAGTTTTCTTCTGATGATATTGAAACTTCCATTGAAGTTTCAATGTTACCATCTTTTCTACTAAACTTCGCTTTATCTAGATTAAACTCAACTGAATACTTATCTCCAAGATCTTTACAAGGTTCAAAGGTTGAGCTCCAATATTCATTTGAATTTAAGTTCTTTATATAGAAGAACATTCCACTATCATCACTTGTAGAGTTTCCCTTCCATCTATAAAGCATAGTATCATTCTTTTTTGAATATCCATTTCCGTTTACTGTTAACATAGATGAATATTCACCATTGCTTAATAGTAATACTTGTGGACTATCCTGATTCACTTTTTCAAATACTCTTGGAATTAAAACCTCTCCCTCAAAATATCTATTCTTAACAGAAAAATCTTCATTTCTTTCAAAGACAACATTTTGTGGAATTTTCTCTTTTAGTAAAAGTTCTGTAGATTTTATCTCAGGAAGATCATGAAATCTATTTATCAAAATATCATTACATAGAATATTATCCAAAGCCATAAGTGACATTCCTAAATGATGTACCATATAAGTTGCAACTTTATTGACCTTCTGTGGATAACTTGAGTTATCATAATTACGCTCATCGTCATTATTCATGTGAATCCTACTGATTTCATCATTCTTATCCACATTATTCACATTATCAACATGCTTATTATTCATATAACTTGTATTTTTATCCTGTGTATTATCCACTATTTTTTCGTAGTTATCCACATAATCCTCATACTTATCCACATTTTGTGTATAATTTTTTCCATTTGTTGAAATATTCTGCTCAAGAAGATCACTTTTAGAAAGTGTCATTATGTACTTATCTTTCCTAGCTTTAGTATAATCTAAAGCTTCTATGAAACCATATCTTCCTAATGCGCCTAACTTTTCAAGTTCTTTAAGATTTTTAATTCCAGAATCTTTATCAAAAGAAATAGCCATTAATGTTGAATATGGAGATATTACAAGATCATCTTCAAGTCCTCTTTTAAGACCAAGTCCAGGCACTCCAAATGCCTTATATTGATAATTTTCTGCCGCATCAAATTCATAAAATGCAGATTCTGATATCCCCCAAGGAGACTTCTTTTGTTTTGCAAAGCTTTTTTGCGCCTTTATGACAGACTTATAAGTTTGACTAAGTAAGGTCTTAGGATAATTCCTCATTATTAATGATGGCATAAAATACTCAAACATAGTTCCACTCCAAGATACTAGTGAATGAGTATGGAATGCGTTAGTCATGGAACGTCCTAGCTTAAACCAATGGGAAGAAGGCACATCATTTTTAGCTATCGCAACAAAAGATGCTATTCTTGACTCAGATGCAAGCAAATCATAATAGGAATTTCCAAGAGAATTTTCCTCTACATTATATCCGATAGAGAATAGTCCTCTAGTTTTATCATAAAGAAAAGTAAAATCCATTTCTTCTGTTATTTTATCAATATCTTGTATTATATTATCTATTTTATCTATGTAATTTTTGAAATTATTTATCTTTTCTCTAAATTTGCCTCTGAAATTATCCCCATTTTTTCTTCTATAATTCTCGCATCTGTGGATTAATTCAACAATATCTGGGACTCCTTCGAAAAATTCCTTACTATATAACTTTTCTATACCTTCAAAAATGAAATTATAATAGCTAATCTTTTTTCTAACCTCACCTATAAGCTTATCAATCCAATATCTTGTTTCTTCACTCTCAAGTTTTAATTCGCCTATACTGTTTTCCTCTTCATCACTTAAGTTATTTTCATTATTCATATTATTATTTTCCGACTTAAGTTTCTGCTTTAGACTGATTATCTGCTCTGTTTCCTTTAAATCTTGAAGTTTAAAGGAAATTTCATTTAATACATTTATATATTCTCCAATATTAATATGTGAAGAAAATTTAAGCTTTAAATTAGGGGCTTCATCTTCAATTATTTTGTAAATATCATTCAAAGATGTAACTTCTTTTACTCTTATAACTTTATTATGTTTAAGCTCTTCCATAGACCTCTTTAGTACCCATAAGTTACCTAGAAGATTCCCACTATCAACTGTTGATACATATCTAGGCCATAAAGGTTCTTTTGTTTTTGTATCATACCAATTTAGATAATGACCATTAACCTTTTGAAGAGTTTTCATGCTATTTAATATGAGTTCTATTCTATCAACAAACTCTGCCATGGTTATATACCCTAAGTCATATGCAGCAATGCTTGAAGTAATCCCCATACCTATATTAGTTGGAGATGTTCTATGAGCAACTCCCTTAAATGGCTTCTCCTGATAGTTATCTGGAGCTAGATAATTATTTTCTTCATTAACAAAATCCTCATAATAAGCATATATTCTTCTAGAAATTTTTCTTAAGTAAGTTTTTTCTTCATTCTTTAAAGTATTCTTCTTGTGTTCTGGACGTTTAATACTTATGGTATAAGCCATATAAGGGCTAACTATCCATAATGCCGCAACTACTACACTATAAGTAACTACTCCTAACGAACTATAAAATGATAAGTATAGTACAAGCAGACCCATTATAGGAGCAATCCACATTCTCTTTAAATAATTAATAAAATTATTCCTTGAGTTTTTTTCTACAAGTTCTGCTGACTGCCATTCTAAAAGATTTTTCTTAGAAAACATTACTCTATATAGTGTTACTATTATGGCATCAAGCATCAAAAAAGCTTGATAAGGAATAAAGCTTACTATTAGCACTATCTGCTCTAGCGTTTTAAATGCTCCCATTAATTTATTTTTAGGTGTTACAACAAAATCTGTTACCACAAATACTAATGGAGTTATTAAAGCTAAAAAGGCAAGAAGTGCAACTTGACTTCTTCCAAATAAAACAGTGAGAGATAATATAAGGGCGAGAAGTAAATTAGGTGCTAATAAACTTCTTCTTAGATTATCAAATATCTTCCACTTATATAATAAATTTATTTTATTAGAAAATAACCATCCTATTAGCTGCCAGTCACCTCTAACCCATCTATGCAATCTTTTGCAGCTAGATTCATAAAATGCTGGATATCCATCAATAAATTCCACATCACTTAATAATCCACATCTTGCAATACCACCCTCAAGCAAATCATGACTTAAGACTGTATCATCTTTTATAGAATCACTTAACACTTTATAAAATTCATCTATACATATTATTCCTTTACCAGTAAAGGACCCTTCTCCAAATAAATCTTGATAAGTGTCAGAATAAGCAACGGAATATCCATCAACTCCTTCTTCTCCTCCAAATACTTTTGAAAAATAAGTTTGATTCTTAGCTTCTAGGCTAATGCTCACCTTAGGCTGCATTATTCCATATCCTCTTGCGACTCTATTGCCTTTTATATGAGGAATATTAAGAATATGGCTCATAGCCCCTACAAGTTTAAAAGCACTTTCCCTAGGCATGAAAGTATCTTCATCTAATGTAATTAGATACTTAACTTGTTTCAGTTCTTGAATATCCGAGCTAAAAACATTATAAGTATGATTCTTACCATCTCTAATAAGAGCCATAAATTCCATTAACTTTCCACGTTTTCTTTCTCTGCCCATGAATACATTTTCTTTCTTATTATAAATTCTCTTTCTACTAAAGAAAAAGAATCTATTTTCACTAACTCCTTGATCATTTTTAAAGTCATCGGAATATTTCTCATTTAAATCTCTAGCATATTGAACTCCTGATTTAATTATCTCAACATCTTCCGGAGAAGTCTCATGCTCAGAATCATGAAAATCACTTAGCAAAGCAAAATAAATATTCTTATCTTTATTTCCGCAATATGCTACTTCTAATTTTTTCATAAGTTCTTTAACTTTCTCTTTAGAATTTACTATAGCCGGTATTACAACTACAGTTTTATTTTCTTTAGGAATTCCTGAACTAAAATTTAATTTTGGAATTAATCTAATATCAACAACTTTGCCCACAGTATAATTCGTAAGTCCAATTATTATTTCATTAACTGGAATTAATATTATAAGGAACGAAATTACGTATTGTACTAAGGTATATCTAACTCCTAATAAACTGCTTATTAATAAAATAAGAAAACTTATTAAGAGTGTTCCAAAAATATTGCATGCTACATACGTATTTGCAGATATAGTTGTTTTTATATTATTTCCATATTTCTTTAATTCGTTTATTCCCTCATCAATTAGGTAATATCCAATATGGCATTTATAATTTTCTTCTTTATTAGTTTTACTATTTCTTGCAAGCTCTAAAATATTGCTAGCTAAAGTAATTTCGTCTGCGTTTGATATTCTAGCCATCTTTTCGAGCTTATGCCTATAATAATCCTTAGATTCAAAATCCATGCTATCATAAATATTCGCAGGATCATTTTTAAGTATTTTTTCAACAAAAGAAGTTTCTTCAAAGAATCTTCTCCAGCTTATTCCCTCAATCTTTCTAATAAATGTTATGTATTCTCCAATATTTCTTTCTAAAACTTCTTCTCTTAAATCACTTCTAATATTATTTTTATCTAAATCCGAATTTACTTTCCATTTAGACTCTACAAGATCATTTATTCTTGGATCTTCTATAGAATTATCTCTTAATACACTAAAAAATTCTCTTAAAAATAAAGGTCCAATATTCTTCCCAACATTAATATTTCCTATTTTTTCTTCGAACTTATTGTTATTAATTGCATCTATTATCTTTTCAGCTATATCTCTTCCTCTTATGATTTCTTTTTGAATATCAACAAGTTCGTTAGTATACTTAGATAAATTTATTATTATAGCTATTTTAAGCATTAATGGGAATGCCCACAATTCTCCTGTAGTGAAAATTTTCTCTTTATTATTAAAATTTCCGCTTTCAATATCGCCTTGAAGTCCGTTTATATATGATATAAGTTTATCACAATCAATCTCATTCCCGTTATTTATATAGTCCTTTGCCACTACAAAAATGCGTGGAATAAGTTCCCTATTTTCATTATCTTCATCTGTATTGTTATCTTTATTTCTGTTGTAATTAACATTACCTATAGAAGATAGTCCCTTAAAATAATCTATAGGCATCTCAATCTTTATCGCTTTGTACTCTTTTTCTATTAAGTATATATTATCAAGAAGCCATTCAGATGCCCCAAGCACTTTATATCCGTTCTTAGATAATTTGCTAAAGTACCTAAAATTTTCATGGATGCAAGAAAATCCATCAGCTAACTCTTTTAAAACATTCTTTCTTACTCCATAAGAATTATTTCTCCTCAAGTAAAAAACTCCCTTCTTACTATTGGTATATTCAAAAAAAATAATAGGTTAATATGATAGTCTATTTATCTTTATACTTTATAAACATAACTTCCCAAAAGTACCTCGCTATAAGGAAATCATATTTTTTTATCTAAAGATAAATACAACATTTTGCATTATCGATTATTATTTTCTTTCATATACCTAACATTAATAACAATTACCCAACGGAGATATTTTTACCAAAATTATAAAAAGTATTCTTATATTCATAATCTATAAAAAAATAGCCATCTAAAGTTATCATGTAGACAACCTTAAAATGGCTATTTATTGACGTTCATTAGATATTAGCTGATGCTTTAAAATTAACAAGTTATTAAAAAGTCTTCACTTTAATAGATGCTTAGACATTTCCCATTGTTAATTACTATTACAATCTATTAATTAAAAAACTCAGTAAATGCTTTAATTGTATATTCATTATCCTTTACAGTAGCTAATTCTCTTATTGAATGCATACTTAGTAGTGGTGCACCCATATCTATTACTGGTATATTTAATTTTGATGCAGTAATAGGTCCAATGGTTGTTCCCCCTCTTAAATCCGATCTATTTACAAATACTTGGCATGGAACTTCGGCTTTTTCACAGATTCCTTTGAAGACAGCACTTGCATAACTATCAGTTGAATAACTTCCACCTGCTGCAATTTTAAGTACAGGCCCTTTTCCAAGCATAGGCTTATTTGTAGGATCACATTTTTCAACATAGTTTGGATGTATTGCATGAGCTAAGTCTGCTGAAATCATTATTGAGTTGCTTAATGCTCTCTTGAAACTTTCTCTATCTTTTTCAAGACCCAAAGTTATTCTCTCTAAAATATTTTCTAAAATTGATGAATTTGCACCTTGGGATGTTAAGCTTCCTATTTCCTCATTATCTAAAGCTACTAATACCTTCGTTGCTTTAATTTCATTACTGCTTATTAAAGCTTTTAATCCTGCAAATACCATCCATAAATCATCTAGTCTTCCGCATGATATAAATTCATCATTTAAGCCAATTAGCATACCTTCTGCATACTCATATAAAAACAAATCGAAATCTAATATATCGCTAGAATCTACCTTTAAAGTTTCTGCTATTAAATTAATTAAATAATTATCCTTTTCTAGCTTATCTTCAACTATTGTAAGCATTGGTAAAGTATCTTTTTGCTTATTATATTCATAGCCCTCATTCACGCTTCTATTCATATGTATTGCTAAGTTAGGAATAATTAAGATTGGCTTATTTACATCCAATAATTCAACTCTTGGACTGAATGGATTTTCTCCTTTTAAAGTTACTCTTCCTGCTACGCTTAAAGGTCTATCAAACCAAGTACTTAGTATTGGCCCTCCATATACTTCAGTATTTAATTTCACATAATGTCCTTCAACTTTCATTTCTGGATTTGGCTTTATTCTAAATCCTGGTGAATCAGTATGTGCTCCTATTAATCTGAACCCATCTTTTTCAATATCACCATTCCCTATTTCAAAGGCAATTAATGCAGAGTTATTTTTTATAATATAGTGTTTACTACCTTTTTTTAATTCCCATTTATCTTCTTCTTTAATTTCTGTATAACCTTGCTTATCTAAAATATTTTTAATTTCATAAGTACTTTGAAAAGCCGTCTTACCATTATTTATAAAATCTAATAATTCTTGTGCATTATTCATATAGTTATTATCTCTCCCTACATAAATTAAATTTTTCTCATAAAACATTAAACAATATTAAATTCACTTTTAATATTATATACCTTTTTAGAAAATAATGCATATTTTATATGTGTGATTATCTAGAAAATTTTATATTAGATAATACCTACATAGTAAATGCCATAACTACTTTTTCATCTTTTCCAAGCGTCACATCTCCTGAACAAAGTTCAACTATTTCTTCATCATCGTCACTTAAATTTATCTCGTTAATGTCGCTTTTATTATTGGATTTTTTTCTGCCCTTACTATTCTTCTTTTTCGCAGAGATTGGTATACTTGACTTTGCATTAGTTACATTACTTTCGCAGGAACCTTTTTCAGTTTCTAAGCTGATATTCATATTAGCATTGTTATTTATGCAAGTAATATTACTATTTATCACATCTGCATTTCTAGTATTATCTACACATTCTATGTTTTCATTATTATCTTTATCATTAGTAGGATCTATACTAGCATTTATAGTATCATTATTCTGAGTTATTCCAGCACTTATAGTATTACTATTATTTTTATTACTATTTGCAAAGCTTTCATTTTCTGTATTACCTTTAACCACAAATTCAGAATCCACGCTGGTAGAATCTTTATTATATCTATTACAATTGTTAATATTATTATCATCATTATTGTTTTCATTTATCTCTTCCTTTGTAATCATAGTACTCTTATCTTCGATTTTAGCAGTTTTATTTCTAACAATTTCATCAATACTTTTATATCCACTACTTTTTGAATTAACACCCATTAGATTTTCTCTATCTTTAATTTTAGGCTCATCCATTTTGTGACTAGAATCATTTTCTTTTACTACATTATCTTTAATTTCAGTACTCTTATTTATTTTAATATTTTGATGCTTAGCAAAATTCTTTACTTTATAGATTTTATCTTCAGTAAACTCAATCATTTCTAAATCCATTAAAACCTTCATAGCTAATTTCACTCGTTCAATATCTCTATTAAATTCTATAGCGATGGTTTCCATTGTGTATGGAATATTTCTAGACAAAAATAATTCTCCTTCTAAATTTACCTTACCAGCTAAAACAATAAGTCTAATCCAAATATACTGAATAAGATCTCTTTCATTCATTGTATCTATTATTTTAGATTTAGTATCATCATACATATCAACTCTTAATTTAACAAATTTTCTTTCTTTCATCTTTAACACTCTCCCATTTAAATTAGTCTTCTATATGGAATATATGTATAAAAATGAACAATTACATAATTTCTCTAAAATTTTTTATATTTTTTTAGAAATAATTTTATTCCATGGGTAAAATACATCTAAATTTTAATTTGGATCTAATTCATATAGATAACCCAACTAAGACCTTAACTTATGTATATAACTCGCCGAAATGAATAATATACTTTTGTTCCAGTTTCTAGGTAATTCTGATGGGTGATTCTAAGGCTATAAAGTTGCACCCAAAGTGCTAGCCTCAAAGAACAAGCTTTGAACTAGCACATTTGGAACAACTTATAGCCAAAGAATCAAATCCATCAAAATTACCAATGAAACATTCCACAAAAGTATATTCCCCATTTCTATTTGGGATATATTTCATAGTATAAATCCAGCTTATAATTGGCTTATCTATAAAATAGTTTGATGCAGTAAAATGGTAGACAAAAAAATTCTTACGCATCTGCCTCGTAAAATATATATTTCTGACATTTCCAATAATTATCTATAAATTTAACTTTTTATAATTTCTTTGTAAAGAACGAAAATAAACGCCCGAATTTATAATATCCAAGCGTTCATTAATATATTGCTTATTTATATGAATTATTTTATAAATCTAAATTAAATATTATTTATCTATACTTAAAATACACACTAAAACTTATATAAGATTATTTTTAGCAAGTTCTTCACGTAATTTTTCTAGATTCTTGCCTTCCATTGGGAATAATGGCATTCTAAGTGGTCCTACGTTATATCCCATAATTCCTAATGCAGTCTTTACTGGAATTGGGTTTACTTCTATAAATAACGTATTTATAAGATCTAAATATTTTGTTTGAAGGTTACAGCTTTCTTCTACTTTTCCTTCAAAATATAAACTACAAATTTCATGCGACTCTTTTGGCATAATATTCGAAAAGACTGAAATAACGCCTTTTCCCCCAAGTGATAATATCGGAACTATTTGATCATCATTTCCAGAATATATATTAAGTTCATCTTTGCATATCGCTTTTATCTTTGCAATCGCTGAAAGATCCCCACTAGCTTCTTTTGTTGCAACTATACGTGGATGCTTAGCTAATTCTGCATATGTTTCAGGTGCTATATTAACTCCTGTTCTTGATGGTACATTATATAGAATTATTGGGATATTAACTCTATCCGCAATATAATTGTAATGTTTTATTAAACCAGTTTGAGTAGTTTTATTGTAATATGGTGTTACTAATAAAAGTGCATCTGCACCAACGCTTTCAGCGTATTTTGATAATTCAACAGCATAAACTGTATCATTAGACCCTGTGCCCGCAATAACTGGTACTCTTTTATTTACATATTCTACTGTAAATCTAATAACTTCCCTGTGTTCTTCATCAGTCATAGTTGAAGACTCACCTGTAGTTCCTGCAATTACAATTGCATCTGTACCATTCTCTATATTAAAATCAATTAGTTTTTTTAATTCAGAGAAATTAATTCCATCTTCTGTAAAAGGTGTAACAATTGCAACTGCTGCACCAGTAAATATAATATCCTTCATAAAAATTGCCCCCTCGAATATTTTCTATATAAATTATAACACAGTAAAGTGCTACTATAAACTTAGAATATATTTAAAATATGAAATATATATTTATTAGTGTTAGATTGCTTAACTTCTGGTAAAAAAATACTTGCTTAACTAAAAATATTTAATATAATAGATGTAATGCTTATTGGTAATTTCTTATGATTGGAGTGTATTTCATGTTTTTTGAACTTATAGTTAATAAATTTGTTAAGGATAATTCTAATGTTAAAGATGACACAGTTAGAAATTCTTACGGTGTTCTTGGCGGTATCATAGGTATTGTAGTAAATATTATTTTATTTATAATAAAACTTTCTGTTGGAGTAATAGTTTCGAGTATAGCTATAATGGCTGATGCTTTTAATAACCTTTCTGATGCAGCCTCCTCTTTAATTACTATTTTAGGTTTTAAACTTTCAAATAAACCAGCTGATAGAGAACATCCCTTTGGTCATGGGCGGATAGAATATCTTTCAGCACTTATTGTTGCCTTCATGGTAATGTTAGTTGGTCTGCAATTTATAAAATCTTCATTTGAAAGAATAGTTAATCCATCACCAGTTGCTTTCGAGTTAGTTTCATTTATTCTGCTTATAATATCAATATTTTTTAAGATTTGGCTTTCTAAATTTAATAAATTTATTGGTGAAAAGATTAATTCCTCTGCTCTAAAAGCTGCTTCTACAGATGCTCTAGGGGATGTATTTACCACTACTTGTGTGGCTATTTCATTTTTAGCTTCAAAATTCACTTCTTTCCCTATAGACGGATATATAGGAATGTTTGTTGCATTATTCATTGTTTATGCCGGTTTCAATTTAGTTAAAGATACTATAAATCCACTTTTAGGAGAAGCGCCAGATCCAGAACTTGTTGAATCCATAGAAAGAATGGTTTTGTCTTATGATAACATCCTCGGCTCACATGATTTAATAGTTCACAATTATGGTCCGGGTAAATGTATGGCATCTATTCATGCTGAAATTCCTGGAAATATTAACGTTGTAGATATTCACGAAGTGATTGATAAAGCTGAAAGAGAAATTTCAAAAGCACTTAAGATTTACTTAGTTATTCACATCGATCCTATCTGCATTATTGAAGGCGAAGTCAAAGAAGCTTATGATGAAATTCTATCCATAATTGAAAAATATGATTATATAGAGTCAATACATGATTTTAGAGTAGTCGGTGAAGGTGATATCAAGAACTTAATTTTTGACGTTGTTATTGAACCATCAAAAAAACTTTCTATAACTGATACTGAACTTATAAATATAATATCTGAAGGAGTAAAGAAATATCATCCTTCTTATAACTGTGTCATTACTATAGACAAACACTACACATAAAAATACAGCCGTTATTTCAAACCAAGAAACTTCTAGTTTGAAATAGCGGCTGTACTTTTTCTATATCGCTGCATCCCATTTAATACATATTCTTATCCTTAAAACTATAAGTATAAATAAAGCTGAAACTCCACCTAAATTTTTTCAATTCATTATTCCTTTTTACCCTATCCTATTTGCCGTCCTTCTCATTGTTAATTGGATAAATTTGTGATATCCTTTTAGTATTAAGTGCTATTAAAAGGAGGATATAATTTTGAAATGTCCACATTGTTCAGAAGAACTAGGAATAAATGATGTGTGTATAAATCCTATGTGTTCTTATTTCGGTAATACGATTAAAAATACTGAAAAAACTAATATAGATTATACTGAAGAAAACTTAAATAGTAGAGTTAATGCTGATATTAAAGTAGATCATGTTGAAAACAACTCCAAATCTAATGATAACTTTAATCAAAACAAAGTCTATCATAATAGAAATGACTATTATAATAATCAGAATACAAACAAATTTAAAAATATATATTCTATTCCTTACAATAAAAGCAACAATATTTCTCGAGAAGAACTAGCTATCTTTATTGGTAATAATAGCGGTTTCTATATTAAGCACCTCAACAAATATAACGATAAACATAAATTTTTATCTTGGAACTGGCCATGTTTTTTCTTCGGTTACTATTGGTTATTATACAGAAAACTTTATATTCCAGGAGCTGCTTTGATACTCTTAACCTTAGTATCTTCAGCGATTTTTCCAAAGGGAATACACTTATCTTTGCTACTACTCATAAGAATTATATTAACTTTATATGCAAATTTTATTTATCTTAACAATTGCGAACGTAAGATTAAAGACTTCAAAATGAATGTTATCAATATACAAAATCTCAGCAATACTGAATATATAAATAAATTACGTAAAAAAGGCGGAGTTAATTTAGCCGCACCATTAATTGTATTAGCTCTCCATATTATGTTTATAGTAATTTCACTTGGCATGTGGCTTTCAACTAGGATTACACCACATAAATTTTCTTCTCCTTCGTACTACTTTTAGCTTGTTAAACTAAAAGTTCGAGTATATCCAAAAGTTTGCATCTTAGTTGGATATAGGGTTCCTCATTGAAAATTCGAGATATCTCAAGCAGAGAAATTGGATACATATTTGTAACCTCAAGGGTCATAATATGAAATAGGCATTTGAAAATAAGCTGCCTAGGTTCTTAATGGCAGGTTGTTCTATTCATTGCTTGTCACACTGAAAGTGGGAACATGCAGTGATGGGTGCAACCTACCATTTAGAACCTTCCAGCGAAATTTTCATAGTCGTATGGAACAAATATGTATTCAATTTCGGCTGGTATCCACATAAATTTGATTTTCATTGCGGAATCCTATATTAAAATTTTAGGCGTTCACCATAATAACTAATAAAAATAGTTATTTGGCGAACGCCTTGTTATATAGTTAATTATAAAACTTTAGATAAAAAGTCTATTGTACGTGGGTTTTTAGGATTCTTAAATACTTCTTCTGGAGTTCCAGATTCTAATATTTTTCCTTCATCCATAAACAATATTCTATCTCCAACTTCTCTTGCAAATCCCATTTCGTGTGTAACAACTACCATTGTCATACCTTCCTTTGCAAGATCTTTCATAACATTTAGAACTTCTCCAACCATTTCAGGGTCTAAAGCAGATGTCGGTTCATCAAACAACATAACATCTGGCTGCATAGCTAAAGCTCTAGCTATTGCAATTCTTTGCTTTTGTCCACCTGATAATGATGATGGGTAAGCATTTATTTTATCTATCAAACCAACCTTATTTAATAAGTTTTCTGCTATATTTTTAGCTTCATCTTTAGAGATTCCTTTTACTTTAATAGGAGCTAAACATATATTTTCGCATACTGTTTTATGAGGAAATAAATTAAATTGTTGGAATACCATCCCCATTTTTTCTCTCATCTTATCTATATTAGTTGCCTTTGATGTTATATCCTTATCTTCAAAAGTGATTTGTCCAGATGTAGGAGTTTCCAATAAGTTAAGACATCTTAAAAATGTACTTTTTCCTGATCCAGAAGGTCCAATTACAACTACAACTTCACCTTTGCTGATATGCTCATCTATTCCTTTTAACACCTTATTTTTTCCAAAGCTTTTATGTAAATCTTTAACGTATATCACTTGCTTTCATCCTCCTTTCAACATAACCTAAACATCTTGTCAAAGTGAAAGTTAAAACAAAGTAAACTACTGCTGCTACAATTATTGGTTCTAATCCTAAAGCTGTATTTCCTCTTACAATACTTGCATTGTACATAAGTTCTGCAACACCTATAACAGAAACCATTGATGATTCTTTTATTACAGAAATAAATTCATTTCCAAGAGCAGGTAATATATTCTTAAATGCTTGTGGAATTATAACATGAACCATTGCTAACCCTTGATTCATTCCTAAACTTCTAGCTGCTTCCATTTGACCTTTGTCCACTGCTTCGATTCCAGCTCTTATTATTTCAGATATATACGCTGCTGAGTTTAATGCTAAAGCTATTGATCCAACAGTCATATCAGGCATATCTATTCCTATAAGCTTAGGTAATCCTATATAGATTATATAGATTTGAACTAGAAGTGGAGTACCTCTTACAAATTCTACATAAGCTGCTGCTATATAGCTTATTGGTTTAAATTTTGAACGCCTTAAAAGAGTTAATGCAAGACCTAAGATTGTACCACATAGCACTGCAAAAAATGCTAATACAATAGTGATTTCTGCACCTTTTAAATAATATTCAGAGTATTTTCCTAAAAATGTAAAATTCAATATTTTCCCTCCTAGTTCTTTATCTGATGTCTAGCCACTATAATACTCCCACAATATATGAAACTCCTCTTCCTAAAGTCAGATGAGTAACCGATTCACACTGAATCATATATTTAGGCTACCTGCTTAAGTAATATATACAGTAACACGACCCTAAATAAGTTCAACTAATATCCAGCTAAGGACTCCTCCCATCTGAATCAAGCTTCACTTAATAATACACATATAATAAAATAGTCACTAATTTTTAATTATAAGACATTATCTGATAATTTTCAACTGTTGTTAATTTCCAATATAAAAATAATTTTAAATATATATATTTAAAAAATAATCCTTCATCATAATTCTAAAAATATTACAAGAATTTTAGCCACAATTGTGAATTGTGAAACGTGCATTGTGAATTTACAACATATATCTAATACTCAAAAAAATAACAAGCTATGATGTCAGTATATTTTGCATTCTACTATACTGGTATGTATTACCTTATAGTTTCTATATGCTAAAAACTTTCATTACTTAGTACAAGGTAAAACTTCTCAGGTGAAGCTCTCTTTATCACCCGGTTTCAGTCAAACTTATACCCACAACGGGTACAAAGTGATTTTAAATAATCCCAATATAACTTCTGAGATTTTAAATAATTTTCATGAAGGAATAAATCAAATTATCTAAATTCACCTTGTCAATAACAAAATATATACTACATCTCTAACTCGTTATTTTCTATCGTACCTTTTAGTGCCGAATAGGATTAATCTACTAGTTTATTTGCATCTAATACAAATTGCTTTATCTTATCTTCATCTTTTAATCTCTTTATTGTCTTATTAACTTGATCTGTTAAATCAGTTGAACCTTTTTTCATAGCTATAGCAGATCCACCGTCTGGATCTTTAACTTCTAATTTGTCAGCAATTGCGATACCTTCGTTCTTATCAACATTTATTTGAGCAACTGGTTGTTCAGCTAAAACTGCATCAACTTTATTATTCTTTAAATCTAATATTAAATCAGTAACTTTGTCTAATGATTTAATATTTGCTGCATCAAAGTTATCCTTTGCTATACCTTCTTGTATTGAACCTTTTTGTACTCCGATTTTCTTATTTTTTAAATCTTCCATTTTAGTTATTCCAGCTTCATCACCTGATCTAAGTACAAATCTATGTGTTGCAGTATAATATATGTCTGAGAAATCTGCATTTTGTTTTCTTTCATCTGTTGGAGTCATACCTGCAAATACCATATCTATTTTATCTGATTGAAGTGCTACTAACAATCCATCAAATGCCATATCTTTTACTTCAAGTTCTACTCCTAAATCTTTTGCAATTTCTTGTGCAATATCAATATCAAATCCAACTATCTTATCTTTTCCATCTACTTCTTTATGGAATTCATATGGTGGATAATCTGCGCTTGTTCCTATTACAAGCTTACCTTTTGATTTTATTGCCTGTAATGCAGAAGCATTACTGCTTGTGTTTTCTTTGTTTCCTTTAGTGCTGTTTCCACAGCCTACCATACCTATTGCAATAGCTGATGCCGCTGCAATAGCAACTAATTTTTTTACTATACCAACTTTCATTATTAATACCTCCAAAACTTTTCTCTACTAACGATAGCATAATTATACACACTTTTTTATATTTACTCAATAGAAATATGATAAAAAGTTTAATTATTATTCATTAAAATTAAATTTATCCTCATTACTTATTATATATTTAAATATATATTTTATGTATTGGAAATAGTTATATATATTAGTATTATAAGGCTTGCAAGCTTGCTTTAAGCGTTTTTTAATCATTTTAAAATTATAAAAAAATTTTATTTAGTATTTCTATAATTTAAAATTCACAAAAAATCATGAAATTTTATTCTCATTAAATTTATATTATAATTTTTCACTTTGCATACTTTATGAAAAATTATTCACATAATAAAAAATAAAAGCGGCACCATCATAAATATCATGTTATCGGTGCCGCCTACTTATTATTTAAAATTGATTATCTAGTTTAGTATATATAAATTTCAGATAGCATAGCTCACTCTATATAAAATTCTTTATTTTATATAGCCGTATAGCTTTTAAGATAATAAGGCCTGAGAGTTAAGTTTTTATAATGTAACTATATTAAATACTTAACTGCAGACAACCTGTGCAACGCCCTGGTACACATTATATATTTAACTAACGGTTCGATCTCTTCACTTTCTACTATTATAGCTCCATCAAATTCTAATCCTTTTGCTAAATAAGCTGGTAGAAGTACTTTTCCACCCTTATACATAATATCATCATTATCTAAACTTTGAACATTGATCTTTTCTTTAATAACATGAGAGAATTTATTCAATTCATTTTTGTCCTTAAAGATTACTGCAATATTCTCGTATCCCTCTTCTTCATAATCTTCAATTAATGATATTATTGTATCAACAAATTCCTCATTATTAGAAACTTCTTCTTCAATAACAGGTTCTCCTTTTCTAACCAACGGAACAATCTTGTCTTTATCCAAGAATTTATTTGAATATTCCATTATCTCTTGAGTTGACCTATAACTCTTATTTAACTCATACTTTGTAATTTCCACATTAAGATCGTTAAATACATCATCAAGGTGAAGCATTGCAGGTTCTTCACTAGTTGTTATTAATCTCTGATTTGAATCACCAACAATTGTATAGCTCTTACAACCTGTTATTTCTTTAATTATTTCAAATTGAATGAAACTATAATCCTGTGCTTCATCAATTACAATATGCTTTATCTCATTTTTTACTTTTATACCTTTTAGCTTAATCATTAAATAAAGTATGCCAGATAAATCCATATAGCTTAGTCTTTCTTTATTCTCACCTAAGTCTTCATTATTAATATTCTCTAAGTCATTAATATAGTTTTTATCAGTATCTAAATTAACAATTTTCTTATAAATATCTATTACTGGTTCGTACTTAATCCAAGTATCTAATTCATCACGAGATTTCATAACCGCTCTTACAATTTCTCTTATCTTAATTCTTTTTAAATATTCTAGATTATTTTTTTCTATTTCAAGTTCATTCTCTGATAAGCTGCTAATCTTTTCTTTAAACTCAGCATTTATCTTATAAACTTCTTCATCTCTCTTATCTTTTATTTTAGATATTAATATTCTTTTTATTTTCTCACTTCTTCTAAACAAAGGCATATCTTTATAATAATTTGTAAATAGTTCCTCTATCTCTTTAGCTGTAACAATCTCTTCTTTCTTAAATCTAATTGGTTGTATCTTAAAATATTCCTTATTTAAAATTTCTAAGTTAGAATTTAATAAATCAACAAATGCCTTAGAACTCTTATATCTATATTCTTCTAAAGTATCTTCTTTTCCATTCATAGCATCTTCAATATAGCTACCGAAGCTCTTTATATTTTCATATTTTAAATTAATTTCTTTCTTCGCAAAATTTTCAAAGGTTGTTTGTTTAATATTACTTTCTCCAAGCGAAGGCAATACTTGAGCTATATAATCCATAAAAATATCATTAGGTCCAAAGATTAATACCTTATCTCCAAATTGTTTTCTAAAATTGTATAATAAGTATGATATTCTATGAAGTGCGATAGTTGTCTTTCCAGAACCAGCAACCCCATTTACAACGACTATTTTATTTCTATCCTCTCTTATAATCTCATCTTGTTCCTTTTGAATAGTCATTACTATATCTTTTAATTTATCTGATGAATTATCCGTTAAAACCATTTGTAGTATTTCATCTTTAACATCTATAGCTGAATCAAATACTCCCTTTAACTGGCCTTTCTTAATTACAAGTTGCTTTCTTGATAATATGTCTACTTCTATTTCTCCTGAAGGTGGATTATAACTTGATTTACCAAGAGTTCCTTTATAAAAAAGTGATGCAATAGGTGCTCTCCAATCAACAATTAATGGTTCAAAACTATTTTCTAGCGTCAATCCATATCTACCCACATACATATCTTCTGGAATGTCTTCTCCTTCTTTAAATGAAACCTTTCCGAAATAAGGTATTTCCTTAAGCTTTGTAAATTCCATAAGCCTTTTGTCAATTGTTCTATAGGCTTCTTCCTTCACATAATTTTCATGATCAAAATAATCTATAATCTGGTCTTCATCATCTTTATATTCCTCAACGTATTTTTTTCTAGCCTCAAGGATATAGTTTGTGACATTCTTTCTTTTTTCTAAATACTTTAAAATTTCTTTATTTAGAATTTCTAAAATTTCACTTAACTTTTCCTCTTCTCTTATAAAATCTACTTGTTTGCTCAATATTGTGACCCCCTTAGATCAATAGGCAGTTAATTCATCACCTTTAAGTATTATATAGGGCGATTAACTACCAATAACTAATCTTTTATTTCTTCCTGTGAAATATTATTATACCCTTATGCCAATATTTTCACACCAATTCCATGAATTTTGTATTGTTAATTATACATTTAAACTATAAAATGCACAATGTATGGCTAAAAACTCTTTTTAGGTTTCATTCCTCCACTGTGCATTAAATACTATATTTACATTTTTATAGTTCTCTATTTCTAAAAATATTATCTTATGAAGAGCCGATGGCTTTTCTTCATTAACTTATCACTTGAAACCTGTCATTAATGTCAACTTATTTATTTAAATATTATCAGTTTCAGAATCCTTTTTATCAGATTCCTCTTCTTTAGATATAGATCTATCATCATTAATATTTTCAGCTGCGCCTTCTGCCTTCGCATCACTTTCCATAATTACAGATGTTTGATTACTTGTTATTAATTCTGATTTCCCTAAATCTTGAAAATCTCTTTGTGACTTTTCAGGCTTATCATCTATAACAATATCTAAAGCATGCTTTTTAGCTCTTCTTTCTGCTAACTCTTTTACTCTCTTTTCGTTCTCTGATTTTTCCTTTTCTTTTTCTTCCTTCATTTCAGGATATTTTTCATAGACTAAATCAAAGAATTCTTCTCCAAATATTGTTTCTTTCTCTAAAAGTACTTCCGAAATTTTATCTAATAAATCTCTATTATCTCTAAGAATCTGTCTAGCATTTGCATGAGCATGCTTTATTATTCTTAGTGTTTCTTCATCTAAAATAGTAGAAGTCTCTTCGCTACAGTTTCTGACAGCTCTACCATCTAGATATCTATTTTGCACTGATTCTAAAGCCATCATATCAAATCTATCACTCATTCCGTAAATAGAAACCATGCTTCTAGCCTGTTGAGTAGCTCTTTCTATATCATTTGAAGCTCCTGTAGAAACCAAATCAAATACTTCCTCTTCAGCAGATCTACCACCAAGCATTACAGTAATTTGATTTATTAATTCTTCCCTAGATGTCAAATATTTTTCTTCTTCTGGTAATTGCATAGTATAACCTAATGCTCCCATAGTTCTAGGTACTATTGTTATTTTATGTACAGGGTCTGCTCCTTTAAGCATCGCTGCAACAAGTGCATGCCCAACTTCATGGAATGCAACAACTTCTCTTTCCTTAGGTGATAGAATTCTATCTTTCTTTTCTTTACCTGCAATTATAACCTCAACGGCTTCTCTTAAGTCCTCTTGAAGAACTGTTTTTCTTCTTCTTCTTACAGCTCTTAAAGCACCTTCATTAATGATATTCGCAAGATCGGCTCCTACAGCACCTGGAGTACTCTTAGCTATTTCAGCTAAATCCACATCAGGTCCTAGCATTACATTCTTTGCATGAACATGAAGTATAGCTTCTCTTCCTTTAAAGTCTGGTCTATCAACTATAACTCTTCTATCAAATCTACCTGGTCTTAAAAGAGCCTTATCAAGTATTTCTGGTCTATTTGTAGCTCCAAGTAAAACTACACCTTTAGATGAATCAAATCCATCCATTTCAGAAAGTAATTGATTTAAAGTTTGTTCTCTTTCATCGTTACTTTGCATTTGATTATCTCTGCTCTTACCAATTGCATCAATTTCATCTATGAAAATAATACATGGAGCTTTAGCTACTGCATCTTTGAATAATTCTCTTACTCTTGATGCTCCAACTCCAACGAACATTTCAACAAAACTTGAACCTGAAAGCGAGAAAAATGGAACTCTTGCTTCTCCTGCAACTGCTTTTGCAATAAGAGTTTTTCCTGTCCCCGGAGGTCCTACAAGTAAAACACCTTTAGGTAATTTAGCTCCAATTTCAGTATATTTGGCTGGCGCATTTAAGAAGTCTATTACTTCTTTTAAGGATTCTTTAGCTTCTTCCTGACCTGCCACATCATCAAAAGTTACTTTTATTTCACTTTCCATGTAGACCTTAGCGTTATTTTTACCGATGCCCATGACACCGCCTCCGCCTCCGCCCATCTTAGAGAATAAAAATCTCCACATGAAGAATATAAGAACCATAGGCAATATCCAAGTAAGGAGAATATTCATCATTGGTGATTCTTTAGGATTTTTACCTGTAAAATCAATACCAGCTGCATTAAGCTTAGTTATTAATGTTTCATCCTTTACATTTGCTGTATACAAAGTTTTTCCTTTGTACTCTTCATTATCTTCACTTGGCGTTATTAATAAGTTTTCTGTAGTTATAGTAACTTTAGAGATCTCTTTATTATCAAGCAATCTTAAAAATTCGTTATAAGTAATCTCTTTTGTTGTAGCTTCTTCTCTTGCATAATTAAACGCCATCAAAAATGCAAAAGCTATTAAAAAATAAGTAATTGCTATAGTAAAAGAATTCTTATTTTTGTTATTCTTTTTATTACCATTATTATTATTCTGCATCTAATCACCTTCCCATTATATTTATTAATCATTATGTCCAATACTGTACTACTTTTATATTCATCAATTTCCTATATAAGTAACACAATTTCAGACAATATAGCATTTCATTTACCTTTTCACCTTTGTTACAAGTTAGGCTAAATATCAAACTTAATTATATCTGAATTGATTTTGAATTTATATTTTATTAATATTCATAAATCAGCTCATTCTTCCCACATATCTTTCATCTTATTATCTATTTGTTTTTTGCGAATTTCTGTGGACTTTTTATCTACTTTAAAATATTTATTATCTATATTAATTAAAATATCTCCTTCTTTAAAATCCCCTGTAACATTCCTAATAGATATTTTATCTATATCCCTATTTTCCTTTTCAATTATAACATAATTTCCTTCTACTCTATCTATTATATACTTTTCACTCACTTAGCATCCTCTTTTCACAGTATAAATTAATTCCAAGAATAGTGAATAGCTTACTTAGAGAGCGAACGCAAGTAAGTTTTCCTCTAATCACCTAAATTATACAGTATATCTATGAAAATATCACCAATAACTCTTAGTAATCACTAAAAAATAACAAGTGAGCTTGCTAGTCTATCTTGCACCATATTATATTCTTAAGTCTTACTATTAATTTAAGCTTCCAAAATCTTTAAATGGATAGAATTTTAATACAGCTCTTCCTTCTATATTTGAGGCATCTATATATGGATTAATCCATCTTCTTGCATCATTTGATCGGCTCCTATTATCTCCTAAAAAGAAAAACTTATTTTCAGGCACATCGAAAACCCCATCAAAATTTTCATTATTTTTTACATAATCTTCTTTAATATCTGATCCATTTACAGTAACAGTACCGCTGTGTATTTCAATGTGATCTCCCGGAAGACCTATAACTCTTTTTATAAGAACCTCATCAAGTTCCTTTGAATAGAATACTGCTATATCTCCTCTATTAATCCTACTAGTGTCATAAATTCTAGTTACTATTAATTTATCGCCAATATTTAAAGTAGGAACCATTGATTCACTAGGTATATATACGGCATAAATCAGAAATTTATTTATTAAAAAAGCCATTCCTATAGCTGCTATTATAGGAATTATCCACTCTCTAAAGAAAGTGCTTTCAAATGAAAAACTTCCTATAATATTTTTATTAGATAGCAATTCTTTATTCTCTTTTTTGTCTAATTTTTTCTTTAGAAAATCGTTATCTGATTTATTAGTGATGTTATCAGAACAATTTAAATCTATGTCCTTTGATTCCATTATATAATCATTTTCATTCATTAAATGTTCTCCCTTTTGCAAGATTCGTTTATCTTATACCACATACTAAGTATTATTCACACTTTGTAAAAAATTTAACTCATATTATTTTAATATTTCAAAATCTTTTATAGGATAATACTTTACTTGAGCCTTTCCTTCTATATATGATTCATCAACGTAAGGATCTTTCCAATACCTAGAATCATCTGAGTTAGCTCTATTATCACCTAAGAAGAAATACTTATTATCTGGTACTTTAAAACTTCCATTGTATATCTCATTATTTTTCACATAGTCTTCCTTGAGCTCCTGACCGTTTCTATAAACAACACCATTTTTAATTTCTATTGTATCTCCCGGAAGTCCTATTAATCTTTTTATTAAAATCTCACCCTTAAATTCGTCATTTTTAAATAATACAATATCTCCTTCTTTTAAATTTTTAGGATTATGCACCCTAGTTACTATCAATCTATCTTTAACTTCTAATGTTGGAATCATAGATCCACTTGTAATCCAAACACCGTATCCCACAAAATTCCATAGGAGAAGCGCTATGCAAAGAACAACTGCAATAACAATTATCCATTCATTTAATATGGACTTCTTTTTTTCTTTTTTATCTGCTACAATTTCATCTTCGTTATTTTCTGCCACAATATTACCTCCATGTCCCATATTACACATAATTTTTCATTAATACCCCATTTTTTCATAATCCTTAATTATATAAATCATTTCACTTAAAAAGTTCTTGATTTTGCTTTGCGCTTTTTTCTAATTAAAATGATCTTGGTTGCGCTTCGCGCTTTTTCTAATTTAAAATGATCTTGGTTGCGCTTCGCGCTTTTTTCTAATGTGCATATTTTAATATGCTATATTAGTATAACATATTTTACTATCTAAAATATTTATAAGATGTTAATTTTATAACAAAAATATGCACCAATCTTAAAAATTAGTGCATAATCCTTTTAGGAAATCTATATAATTTAAATTCTTACTTAAACATATTCAAATACTTATATCTATTCAACATCATTCTTTAATAGATCATCATAAGATTCTCTCTTGCAAATAAGTCTTGTTTCATTATCTTTAACCATTACAACCGCTGGCTTTGGTATTCTATTATAATTGCTTGACATAGAATAACCATATGCTCCTGTAGTCATTATTGCTAGAATATCTCCGCTTTTAACTTCTGGAATTTTAATATTTTCTAATAATATATCTCCCGATTCACAACATTTTCCTGATATTGTAACTGTTTCTTCTCTATCTCCTTCAACTCCACTTGCAAGAATACATTCATATTCTGCATTATAAAGAGCCGGTCTTATATTATCAGTCATTCCACCGTCTACTGATACATATTTTCTAACACTCGGAATTTCCTTGACTGATCCTACAGTATATAAAGTTGTTCCTGCATTAGCTACAATACTTCTTCCTGGCTCTATTGTAAGAATTGGCCTTTCTTGACCTGTTCTCGCACACACTTCATCAACTTTATTAATTATTGTGCTGCAATATTCTTCAGTACTTCTTGGTTCGTCTCCCTCGGTATAATATATACCAAAACCTCCGCCAAAATCTACTTCGTTTATTAGGTAACCTAGGTTTTCCTTTGTATTTCTCACAAGTTCTAACATTATTTCAACAGCATCTTCATATGGCTCTAAGTCAAATATTTGCGAACCTATATGACAATGTATTCCTGCAAGATTTATATTCTCTAAACTTATAGCTTTTTTAATAGCATCTTCTATTACAGTACCAACTGGAGCAAAGCCAAATTTTGAATCTATTTGTCCAGTCTTTATATAATCATGAGTATGCGCTTCAATACCTGGTGTTATTCTTAAATAAATATTTTGTACCTTATTATATTCTTTAGCTATATCATTTAATGCGTCTATTTCGTAATAATTATCTACTACAAAATTACCTACACCTAGTCTTACGCCAAGTTCAATCTCAGATAGAGTCTTATTATTTCCATGGAACATAACTTTTTCAAGTGGAAATTCAGACTTATATGCAGTGTATAATTCCCCCCCAGATACAACATCAAGACACATATTCTCTTCCTTCAATAATTTACACATTTGAAGTGTCAAAAATGCTTTTCCTGCAAAAGCTACTCTATTATTATTCTCTTCGCACTTGAAATATTTTCTATAATCCCTACAGTATTCTCTTATTAAATCTTCATCAAATACATATAACGGACTCCCATATTCTCTCACTAAATTTTTAGCACTGATGCCTCCAATCATTAATTGATTGTCTTCTACTTTCATTGTTCCAAACAACTTCATTTGATTAACCCCCAAATTATATTTTATTAGCTATTGCTTCATTGATTAAAATAAATCACAACACCAATTTCAATAAAAAATATCCGTTTTTTGCATTAACTCCGGATTATTGCTGTTGTATTAACTAATAATTATAATAAAAAACAAACGCCACAGAGTATATCTGTGACGAGTGGTAGATCTTTACGCTAAATTTATGCACAATATTTTCATTAATTATCAATTCTTCGCAAAAGATTAATAAATGAATTTGAACGTCTATACTAACAAAATCATTATTATTCTTTTCAAACTGTTAATTTATAACTGAAAAAAGTACCTTGTAGCTCAACACTCTTCGTGACAGTTATTCACATATTCTATGAATACCCAGAAAAAGATTATCGCATAATAATCTATTTTCTTCGGCTGTAATACCTTTTAGTATAAATCAACGTTTGCCAACTCCTCATACCTACTATTTATTGCAGCACCTCTACCCCAGGTCATGTTATATATTATATTATTAGAATTCATTAATATTTTAATATTAATGACATTATAAATCATTATCTGCACAATATCATTTTATTAAACTGTTACAAATATGATACCATAAATTAAACTTAAAGCAATACTTTTTTAACTTTAAATTAATGGTATAAAACCCAAGCTTATTAAGTTCCTATTCTTTCCTATACTCATCCATAAGATCTCCCATAATACTTGCTGATGTTGGTGGTGTAAAAGTTATAGCATTTGCTCCAGCTTGAATTGTCTCTTTAATTGACTCTTCAGTTGGTCCTCCAGTTGCTATTATCGGAAACTCTGGAAATCTCTTTCTGATATTTCTGACTATATTAGCGGTATTTCTTCCACCTGAAACATTAAGTATTGTAGCTCCAGCTTCAATCCTTTTAGCAATATCTTCATCTTCAGAAATGACCGTTACTATTACTGGTATATCTATTGTTGACCTAATCTTATTAACAATTTCATTACTCGTAGGTGCATTTACAACAACTCCCATAGCACCTTTGAATTCTGCATCCATAGCTAAATTCACAACTCTTTTTCCTTGTGTTATTCCTCCGCCTACGCCACAAAAAACCGGAACATCAGCGGCCATAACAAGTGCCTGTGTTATTACAGGCTGTGGCGTAAATGGATATACCGCAATAATTGCATCAGCATTGCTATTTCTTATTAATGCTACATCTGTACTAAATAGCAATGATTTTATTCTCTTCCCAAAAATTTTAATTCCACCACAATTTCTTATAACTGCCGGAACCTCAATTACATGATTCCTAAGCGTACCCTTTATTTGAGGAACATATTTAACATCTTTATTGGTCATAATTTTTATCCCCTCCCCATTAACTATCGGTTAGATTTTTATAATAAATTTCTCTAGTTATACATTTTTCTTTTATTGTCTTTATAGTTATACTTTCCTATAAATTAAACCTCTATTAAAAATTTTCTAAATTAAAATTATCTTTCGCATATATACTTATAATTATAATATTTTTAAAATAAATCACTTATCTTCATACAATATGTTAAATTCCATTAATTACTATTTATATTATACTACTTTCTCGTATTTCTTAAAGTTAAATTTTATTTATCCACAATATCCACAGTTTTTATCCACAAATATGTGCATATTGTTTATAAATACATATCATTAAATTTCTCAACGAAAAATTGTCATGAAAGACTTTCTACAAATTTCTCTCTCTATAATCAATTATCTCCACATTTATTGAAATCAAGTCCATAATTAATTTTAAAACATTCATAAAGAACTAATTGAATATCATATTTGACAATTAAGTTATCCACAGATTTTATACTATTATCAACAGTATAAACAAGCCTTGTATTTACAAGGCTAAGCCTTAGTTTTATTTTATATCATTTAAGTTTGTCCACAAGTTTATTCACAAAACTTCTTGTTGAAGCGTATAATTACAAAATTCGATTTTATAATTAATCATATTTATGTGGATAATAATAGCACTACCAATAAAATACTATGGGCATACTTAAGAATTTCTTAATACTTTGTTAATTTCTAAGTTACAACACCTTAATAAAACATTAAAGTATAAAGTAATATCTTGTGGTCTTTTCATTCCTATCATATACTTTTAATCAGGAAATATATTCTGAAGTTAGGTAAAAGGAGATTTATTGCAATGACCCAAAATGAATTTTTTAACATTTTAATGGATGGTTTAAAAGACTTTCCTGAAATAAAGCTGCAAGATATTATTTCTTATTATGAAAATTACTTTAAAACTAGATTAACTGTTGGAAGAACAGAAGACGATATAGCAAAGGAATTAGGTGATCCTAATTTAATAGTTAATAAACTTAGAAATGAACATTTGCATATTACCATTACCTTAGATAATTTAACTAATAATGCTAGCACTGAAACTAGCGACGAGATTTCTAACATAGATGCCACTGATGTTAGCACTGATAATAAACATATCAATGCATGTCACAATTTTAAAACTAATAAAAAGTTCAGTAATATCTATTCAGAAAACAAGAATGATTTAAAAACTGATTCCAACTTTAATGATTTTAAGTCTAATAATTCTTATGCTTCAAATGATTGTTTTTATGACCTTCATAATGAAAATATATCACTTGATATTCAAAAAAGCAATTATAAATGTGCTGAATTAAAAGAATCAAAATATAATATCAATAATGAGAATAACTTTAAACGCAGTAATCATATTTCCTTCATCTCAGAATTTAATTTTAATATGCGTCAAATAATGAGTATTTTTAATAATAAATCTAAAAATAAGATTTCTAACTTCAACATAAATATTATCTTAAAATTTTTTATTGTAATCTTATCTTTAGTAATATTCTTTCCAGTTATAACTGGTGTTATTGGCTGCTTTATCGGACTCTTGGGAATAGCAATAAGTATTTTTATCGCTAGTATTGGAGTACTAATTGGTGGAACTTTTACAAACTTTTTTACGCTACCTAATATTCCAGCATTTGTCTCGAATTTTCCATACCCGGTAATAGTACTATTTTCTTTAGGTTCACTCTCATTATCACTGCTTTTAATGATTATATTTTTCTATCTCTGCAAATTTCTCATATTAATTTTGGCTAAAACATATAAGTTCTTAAAGTTTAAAGGTGGGGAGTCGCTATGAAAAAGAAATTCATTTCTTCTAATATGAAGATATTTATGTTAATACTATTACTTCTATCCATTACATTTTATACTTCTGGATGCATTGCTCTAGTTCAAAGTGGCTACAAACTTTCTAACTACGCCGATGAACTTCATCTAAGCCCCAGTGCCTTGGAACATAATTTGAATTTTAACAATTTCAACTTGGATTTTAATACTTCATATCTGTCTAAAGATTATGTCCTAAATGATAATGTCAATGAGATTGACTTCAGCTTAAACTCGCAAGATATTAAAGTCGTTGATTATGATGGTGATGATTTAAAAATTCAAATCAAAAGCAACAATAATATTTCTAATGACTTGTATGAAATTCAAAGTGGTAATAGATTAGCTTTCAACGCTAGATATGATACTCCCAGTGACGCAAGTATTTCAGTAAGTATACCTTATAATTTTAAAGATAAGAGCACTTTAAAAATAACCACAAGCAGCGGCGATATAAATATTTCTAGCTTATCATTAAATACACTTAATCTTTCATCTACTAGTGGATCTATAGCTCTTTCAGATTCATTTTTAAATTATTTAGACTTAAATAGTTCCAACGGAAATATAACCTTTGATAATATAGAAACATCAACTGAAACCAAACTATCTTCTTCTTCTGGTGATATTATTGGAAATGGTAACTTAGGAAGTATAAATGGAAATACTTTATCTGGAGATATCAATCTGAGAATAATTGATTCCTTGAACAATATGTCTTTAAGCTCTCATTCTGGATCCATACACTTATCTATACCAGAAGGCTCAGGCTATAAAATAAACTACGAAACGAAATCTGGAAGCTTAAATTCTCCTAACGATAAATTATCTTCCGGCGATGAAAGTTCTCTTATAAATATTACTACTGAAAGTGGAAATCTTAATATAAAGTAAAATTTTAATGCACAATGACAATCTTATACTAATTGTTCATTGTGCATTATGTTATATATCCTATAGTTTAAACTTTGAAATAATACTGCTTAGTTCTTCTGCCTTAATAGCTTCCTTACTTATTGTTTCAACTACTTGTTTCATAGCAGTTGATGTATCATCTATTCCCTGTTGTATGCTATGTGTACTACCGGAAACCTCCTCAGAATTTTTTGCAGTATTTGATATAGCTGCACTAACCTGTTCAATTGATACATTTACATGTTCAGACATCTCAGCTATTTTTTTAGACATTGCACTTACAAACTCACCATCTTTAGTATATTGTAAAGCGATACTTCCGTATCCTTCTAAATCTTCTTTTACATTAGTTTTAATGAAACCAATTATTTCTTTACTATTCTCTGAAAGATTATTAAATGCTTTTTCTACTCTTTCTATAGTATTTTGTATAGTAATTACAGATGATGCTGACTCCTCTGCAAGCTTTCTCACTTCCTCCGCAACAACTGCAAACCCCTTACCTGATTCACCCGCTCTAGCAGCCTCGATTGCTGCATTCAATGCTAACAAATTAGTTTGCTCTGCTATACTAGCTATTGAGTCCGCCATTACTTTTATCTCTTCTACTACCTTTGATTCTTCTATTGCTTTCTTTATATGTTCTTCCTTTTGGTTATATACAAGTGCTGTACTTTCAATTGCTCTTCTGCTATTTTTTTCTACAGCCTTAGCTCTTTCCTTTATACCATTTGAATTATCATTACCTTTTTCCGCTTGTGCTTCTAATTCTTCCATATTGGCATTTACTTGTTGAATTGATGCATATACTTCTTCAACATTGCTACTATTATCTTGTGTTTTTGAATCGATTTTTTCAAACTCTAAATTTATATTTTCCAAACTAGTTGATATTTCTTGAACAACCGCAGATGCTTCTTCACTTAAAGCGGACACATTTGTTGCGTTATCTGCACACACTTCTATCATATGCCTTAAATTATCCTGAGCTTTATTTAAAGCTTGTCCTATAAATCCAAATTCATCTTTTCTTGTAATTGTAATATTAGTTGAAATATCATATTCGCTCATTCTTTCTGCTAACTTCTTTATTTCATGTAGTGGTGTAATTATTTTACCTAATGTTGTAACTACAAATACGCCCCCTAATATAACGGCAATTCCTACAGCTATAGCCGTAAGTGTCGTACTAGTTTTTATCCCTATTCCTATCCCAATTCCAACTAATGCCATTATGAAATATCCAGAGAAAATTTTTACTCCAACAGACTGTAATAAACTAATTTTTTTGTCTTCGTTCATATAAAACACCCCTTCTTTCTACTTTATCATCTAATTAATACTTATACTTAATTTTATTAAAATCATATATACTTTGATTTTTAACTACTATGAATTACCTAATACCCAAAAGATTCTCTATACATGGTCAATACTACTGGTTAATTAATATACTGTTATATTAATCTATAATAACTATTATCCACTGAAACCGTTCTACCATATCTCAATACCTAATGTAAAATTTCTACTTTTTTGTACACATATTAGCATATCATGCGATTTTTTTATTTTCAACCACATTAATTAAAGTTTCACGTTATTTTAAGCTTCACTAAACTTAAATCAATATTGGAACATATAATATAATTTCTAAGCGCTCACTAAGATACATATTATATTTTAGAAATAAATTTATATATATAAGTTCTAATTAATAAAATTCATTGCTTGTTAACTCATGTTTATATTATTTGATAAGTTTGCACAAAATAAATCTAGATTTATTTTGGTGATCCCAATGATGAATTTAAACAGAATTACAATAGAAGATAATCAGAGTGCAGTATTAGAACTTGAAACAGCAATGACAGAAACTAAAAGTGTACGAATGTATAAGCGGTACTCTGTAGTTTTAAAACACTTTCAAGGTTTTCAAAATAAGATAATTGCAGAAATGGAAGGATTAGAAGAGCATGCTGTTGGTAACTATATTAAAAAATATAAGGCCAATGGATTAGAAGGTCTTGCTATGAAAAAGCCGCCTGGTGCCCCTAGAAAATTAAATTCTGAGCAAGAACAAAAACTTATTTATGTAATAACAAATAATACGCCTGACGAAGTGGGTTTTGAATCAATAAAAAACTGGACTATCAAACTAATATGTCAATGGGTCATGGTTAATTTTAGTATTACTATAAAACATAGTAGTATGGCAGTTATACTTCACAGATTAAATTTGAGTTATACAAGACCAACATATGTTTTAAAAAAGGCTGATAAAGAAAAACAAGAAACTTTCAAGAATGATTTTGAATATCTAAAAAAAACACCTTGATGGCTTAGTTGATACTATCTTGTTTCAAGACGAATCAATGATAAGAGATTATCAGGCCATTCAAAAGACTTGGTTTATAAAAGGGAAACAACGAAAGATACCTACTTATGGAAAGAATGCAGGCGTAAAATTAATAGGGATACTAGATTATGAAAGTGGTCATGTATATTGTGAAGAACACGAAAAATATGATGCTGTAGTTTTTCTTGAGTTTTTAAAGAAGGTGCTTACGCAATACCCGAAGGGTAAGATAGTTATTATTCTTGATAATGCTAAAATTCATCATGCTAAATTGATACAACCATTTTTGGAAAAACTGAAAAATAGACTTGAATTAATGTTTTTACCTCCATACAGTCCTGACCTAAATCTAATTGAGGGGTTATGGGGATGGTTAAAATCATCAGTGGTAAACAATGTATTCTTTAAAAGTTGGACTAGTATTCGAGTTGCTATACAAAACTTCATTGGAACAATAAATAAAGTTCCTACACAAACAATAGACAGGCTATGCGTTAAAATGTAGCAACTTTATTAGAACATATATATATTGTAATTCACAATGCACATTTCACAATTCACAATTTTGGGTAAAACCTTTTTAATATTTTTAGAATTATGATGAAGGTTTATTTTTGCAATATATACATAAATCTTACAAGTTGAGTTCCAAATTAAAACTAAAATTATGTAAATTTAATTGTAATATATTCCTAAATAAATCACTGTGTTATTAATTATTATTACAAAATGTGATAAACTATATATATCAATCAAATTGAATGCACTTTCAAAAATTAGAATAAAATTTAAATATAAATCGGGGGGCTAGAAATGATATCAAATAAAATGAAATCTCTTGTTGCAAATAATTCCATTATAAGAGCTATGTTTGAAGAAGGAAAAAGATTATCAGAAATATATGGAGAAGAAAATGTTTTCGATTATAGTATAGGGAATCCAAATGTTGAACCTCCAAGTAAAGTAAAGGAAGTTATCTTTGAAATTTTGAATGAAGAAACACCAAATTTAGTACATGGTTATATGAACAATTCTGGCTATGATGATGTTAGAACAAATATAAGTGATTTTATAAACCAAAAACATAACTTACAACTTTCTAAAGATAATATTGTTATGACTTGTGGGGCTGCAGGCGGATTAAATATAATCCTAAAATCTATATTAAATCCAGATGACGAAGTTATTACTTTTTCTCCTTACTTTGGAGAATATGGGAACTATGTAAAAAATTTTGATGGTAAACTAGTAACTTGTCCTACTAATACTGAAACTTTTGAGCCTGACTTAAAGGCTTTAAGTGAGGTTATTACTCCTAGAACAAAAGCTTTAATAATAAACAACCCAAATAATCCTACCGGTGTTATTTATTCAGAGAAAATAATAAAAGACTTAGCAACGTTACTTAATAATAAGCAAGAAGAATTTAATACATCAATATATTTGATCTCTGATGAACCATACAGAGAAATTGTTTATGATGATATTGAAGTCCCTTGTATTTTAAAATATTATGATAATACTTTCATTGGGTACTCTTATAGTAAATCTTTATCTTTGCCTGGTGAACGTATTGGTTATGTAGTTGCCAACTCATCTATGGCTGATTTTACAGATATGATGGCTTCACTAAATATTGCAACTAGAATTTTAGGATTTGTAAATGCTCCATCTTTATTCCAGAGGGTAATTGCAAAATCCTTAGATGCTGAAGTGGATGTAAATATTTATAAGAAAAATCGTGATCTTTTATATAATCATTTGATATCTCTTGGTTTCACTTGTGTTAAACCACAAGGTGCATTTTACTTATTTCCAAAATCACCAATCGATGATGATAAAAAGTTCTGCGAAGATGCAAAACAATTTAATTTATTACTTGTTCCAGGCTCTTCGTTTGGATGCCCTGGACACGTAAGATTAGCTTACTGCACTTCATATGAGAAAATAGAAAAATCTTTGCCTGCTTTTGATAAGTTAGCTTCTCTATATAATTTAAAATAATAAATTATATAATTTAGGTAGATATAAATATTACTCAAATAATATTTATATCTATTTTTTATAAAAATATGATTTCTATTATTTTTTCAATAAAATTACTGTATCATTCTAAGCTTCTCATATTCTAATTTCTTTACAGTTATATATAGGTCTATTAATAATATAGAGCCTCCTAAAACTACAAAGATATTAATAATTTTCATATTCTCCATGTATAAGTCATATAGACTGGGTTGCAAATAATAAAGACCAATAAGGCTAAGCACCATCCAATATATAGAGAATCTAAGAGTGACAAATCCATGAATATTATACCTAAATTCAGAATAATCCCAGTATACTTTGTTAAAAGAGTGCTTAAGTATATACCCACTTATATATTCTACTGTCGTTGGTATTAAGAAACATAATAATATTAATGGAATTCCAGAAATCTCTAACAGTTCATTGCATATTATGAGAAACATAACTGCCATTCCGTACATCGGCTTAAATGGTCCTATTAAGAAACCATCTTCTTGAAACTTTTTTGTAGTTGAAAAGCTATAACCTTCCTCTAATATCCACCCTATAAATGAATAAAATATAAAATTAAATACCAGATAAAACACTACATTCATATTAATCACCTCTTCTAAATATCAATGCATAAAAGATACATATCTTTTTGTACACCTAAAGTACTAATATTATTTGTAGGGCTTAACTCTTTTATCCCGTAAAAAACTTCTACTATAGGGTAATAATAATTTTTAAGGAAATTTTGTACCTATTTCTTGATTCTTAAAAATGCAATATTAATGAACTATCTGCTATAATGATATTATTGAACTTTTCTTAGACTCAGGTTAAACAAACTATAAAAATTATTTATAGCTGAGCCTTAGATATTATTATATTTTAGGAGGCTAATTTACATATGGAAAAATTATATTATGATAATCGATACCTTAAAGAATTTACTGCTGAAATTGTTGATATAAAAGAAATTGATAATAAATTTCATGTTATATTGGATAAAACAGCATTTTTCCCAGGAGGTGGCGGACAAAGCTGTGATATTGGAACTCTAGAAGATCAAAAAGTTATTGATGTATACGAAAAAGAGGAAATTGTTTATCATGTGGTTGAAAAGAAACCACTCAAGATACATAAGGTTAAATGTTCAATTGATTGGGATATAAGACAAGATGGTATGCATCAGCATTTAGGTCAACATGTTTTATCAGGATCTTTCTTCAACCTTTTTAACGCTAATACTTTTGCTATTCACCTAGGTTCTGATATAAGCACAGTAGATATTTATGGTGTCTTAACTGAAGAACAAGTTAGAGAAGCAGAAAGACTTGCTAATAAAGTTATAGGGGATGCCTTACCTGTAGAATCTTTTGTTCCAACTAAAGCCGAACTTAAAAAGTTATCTCTTAGACGTGCTCTTCCAAATACTGAAGAGGATATTAGAATCGTAAAAATAGGAGATTTTGATATTAATGCTTGCTGCGGACTCCACCCTACATCTACTCTTGACTTAAGACTTATTAAAATAAAAAAATTTGAGAAACATAAAGAGGGAACAAGAATAGAGTTTCTAGCTGGCGAACGTGCTATTTCTGATTCATTTAAGAAAGATGAATTTCAAACTTCTATATGCAGATATTTAAGTTGTAATGAAAATGAAGCTATAAATGGTATAAAGAACTTAAATCAAAATCTTCGTGAAGCTAATGAAACAAATAAAAATCTTAACATTCTACTAGCTAAATATCAAGTTAAGGAAATTCTTGAAAATGCAGCTAAAATAAATAATGTTAAAGTAATTAAACAAATATTTGATGGTGAAAACCTAAAGTATGTGAATAACCTTACTTCTAAGCTTATCGAAAATGAGAACACAATAGCTCTAATGGCAGTAAAATCTGATGAAAAAGTAAATCTATTATTTGCTTGTTCTAAAGACATTAAAGATATCAAAATGAATGAACTTTTAAAAGATGCTATATCTCTTATTGATGGAAAAGGCGGCGGAAGTCCTTTCCAAGCTCAAGGAGCAGGAAAAAATAATTCAAATTTAGAAAGTGCAATGGACTATGCATTTAATAAAGTATCTCAAATTATAAGTGTTGCGAACTAGGTGAAATATAAAAGCACTTACAATATGAGGAAATTTTAAGTTTACTGCTAAACCTTCGAAAGGGAATATGCGTTTGTTTCGGTCCTTTGAAGATTTTGCTTAAGTTTTCTAAGAGCACAATCCACCATATTGATTTCTAATTATTTCGCGCCTAGATATCTAACCCAAACCCAAACATATAATTTTAATTGTAGTATATACCAGAAAGAAAGGTCATACTTTTGTGGAAGTGTTGCATTGAGCATTTAGCTGTAGATATTTCCTTAGTAGAAGTTGTTCCATTTTTGCTTGTCACGAGCTTGCCTCGGGAGCATGCAGGAATGGTGCAATTTTTCCTATTGGAAATTCACAGCTAAATACTCCAGCAACCTGGAACAAATGCATGACCTTTCTTTCGGTTTTTATATATAACTTTAGGTATCTAGTACTTCTCAATATTTTACATTTAAGAATTTATATACTATGATATTACGAATTTATATCTTTCGCCTATAACGTACTGTTTTCCTATATGTACCGGTCTATTCTTATCATCATAAATAACAGTCTTTATATAAAACAAAGGTTCACCCTTTTGCACCATCAATAGCGCAGCCTCTTCATCCATAGCTTTTGCAATTTCTATTGTGGTATGATCATTTCCTGAGTTAGGCGAATCAGATGGATTTATATCATATTTATCTCTTAATAATTCATATAGTGAACCACTTAAATCTTCTGTTAGTAAAAAATTAAACCTTTTAAAAGAAAAATAATTATTTTCTAGCATTAATGGATCTCCACCTGCAAATCTAACTCTTTGAATATATATTAACTTATCATCATCATCTAGTTCTAGATCTTTCTTGTCTTCTATTTTGGGCTCCATTACCTCTCTTTTAATGATTTCATTAGTTACTTTTAAGCCACTGGCCTCACAGGCAGCAGTAAAACTAGATAAATATTCAATTTTCCTCTGAACTTTTGGCTTACTTACAAATGTTCCTTTTCCTTGTTTTTTTATAATAAAACCTGACTCAACTAATTCATTTATAGCTGCACGTACTGTTATCCTACTAACATTATATTTTTCACTTAACTCAACTTCTGTTGGAATCTTATCTCCATATTTTAATTCTCCGCTCGTTATTGAATTACGTATAATATCCGCTAATTGTTGATATAAAGGAATAATATTATCTTGTATTAGCATATAAAGACTCCTTTTAAACATCTATAATATTAACTATATACTATCACAACATTTTTGAAACTTCAATTAATCTATTGTTGTGATAATATCAATTCTTTGATTTATTACAGTAATCTTAAAATAGCTGTTTGATATTGCTCATTAAATAATAACTATTCAACAGCCACTATACTTTTAATTAATATTTTTTACCATATCCAAATGAGCCTTCTACTAGACATGTTTTAGCTGAAAATATAGCACCTTCATTTAGACTTTCTTTAATTATATTTTCCCTATACAATTCATTTTCTTTAATTTTGCTTATGTAATTTATCAAGAATGCTGTTATGAATGAATCTCCTGCTCCCATTGTATCTACAGCTTCAACAAGCTCTGGCTCTTGTGAATAGAACTTAGTTCCATCATATAATAATGCACCTTTTTCTCCCATAGTAACTACTACTATTTCACTTCCAAGCTTATGAGCTTTCATCACTAAATTAAGCATTTCATCGGTCTTTAAATGGCTACATGAGAAGAAACTAAAATCTACTTTAGGCGCAATTCTTTCGACTTCTTCAATTGTAAAATCATCAGAGAAATCAAAAGATATTGGAATGCTTAATGCTCTTATTTTATCAAGCTCTGGTTCCGTATATCCGTATAAACCTGCATGTAGTAAATCAAAAGTTTTAATGTATTCTAAATCATCTTGCGTAAGATTTAATCCATTTTCTCTTAAAACTCCACCTTCATTGCTTCCAAGAAAAACTCTATCACCATCTTCTAAAGTTACTCTTGCGCATCCATTTTCTCCATTAAAATGTCTGCACTTTGAAATATCTAAGCCAAGTTCATGAATTGTATTTTGAACATGATCTGCTTCAGCATCTGATCCAAATGCACCTAAAAATGCTGAATTTATTCCTATTTTTTTTGCATAAGCTGCAAAATTCAATGCATTTCCACCTGGATACATTGTTCTAATATGCTCATATTTATCTACAACGTTATCTCCTAACCCAATAACTTTTACCATAATATCTTCTCCTACACTTAAATATTTTAATATTCAACTTTCCCCATATATCTTCTGGTATCTAAATCATGGTTTCTAAGTTTTGCTAATTCTTCCCTATACACACATAAGATGCTATAGAATACTATAGGATTAAAGAATTCAACTACTGAACTATCAATTACACTAATTCCAAGTTCTTTGCAATCAACAACTTCAACTTTTGCACCATATTTATTTAGGAATTTAAGTGCTCTTTCATCTAATTCTCTAGTTCTACCTTCATTCATTAATAATAAATATAGTGTTTCCTTATCAGTTACTTCAAATGGTCCATGGAAGTACTCACCTGAGTGCACTGCTGATGCGTTCATCCATTGCATTTCCATTAGTGAACATATTGAGAATCCATAGGCATGACCATATGATGCTCCGCTTCCTAATACATATGTTATTGGCTCATTTTTATATTTTTCTGCATATTTCTTTGCTCTTTCTGCAACTAAACCTTGGCCTCTTTTTACAACATCATTTACAATCTTTAAACCTTCCATAAATTTATTATATCCTTCATAAACTTCTGTTTGATTTAATATTTCGACTGCTATATTTAGAATTATTGCCATTGGATTGTCTTCTACGCTTGTATCATTTCCCCATTCGTAAAGGATATTGTAATCTGCATACTTAATTAAATCTGCATCTTTATTATGTGTTAATGTTATAGTCGCTGCCCCTTTCTCTCTAGCTACTTTAGCTGCTTCGACTGTTTCAGGAGTATTTCCACCATGTGAGCATGCTATTACTACCGAATTTTTTCCTAATGATTTTGGTGTCGCATGTACAAATTCATTACTTGTATATGATAAAACTCTTAATTCTCTTGCTTCACTTTGTAAAAAATATTGTGATGAATACATATCTACTAAAGACCCACCACATGCTACTAAGAACACTTCCTTTATTCCGTCTTCCTTACTTGATCTAATTTTCCCTACGATTTCTCTAATATTCATTGTTATTCCTCCTATATATTTATAATCTCATTCTACGAATTTATATTTTTTACATTGGCAAATGCTTACGATCATTAACCCAAATAGTAATGTATAAGCATATAGCATTTTTACTTTTTTAATAAGTACATTACTTACTGCAACTAATAAGCGATTTATCTCTTTTTACCTTGCGTAACTGTATCATAATAACGTTACTACTAATCTTGGAATAAATATTTTTCTTAATCGAACCTGTTGATACGTATTATAACGTATTGTATAATGTTATGCAACTTATTTTAAACTTAAATAGTAAGTATATCTTTTCTGATTAAACAGTGTAATTTGCTAGAAATATTATTCGCCAATTATTTGAGTATATTATATAGATACTTTTTCTCGAACCTGATTGACCTATTACAAAAACATCTCCCTTTAAAATATAAAATTATTGATGTAAGGAAGTTACTGATACCTTACATCAATAATTATGTAAATGATCAAACTTTATTCGGACCTAATCCATTAATTTATTTGCCTCTACAACAAATTCATCAATTTTTCCTTCATCCTTTAATCTTTTTATTGTTTTGTTGATTTCTGTTTGCAATTCAGTCGAACCTTTCCTCATTGCTATCGCTGCTCCATCTTCTTGCGCCTCAATAGTTACAGACGTCAATTCTATATCATTGTTTTTATCACAATTAAATTTAGCCACTGGTGAATCAAGTAATATTGCATCAACTTTTTTATTCTTTAAATCAAGTACTAAGTCAGTAGCTTTTCCTAATCCCTTCACTTCCGCACTTGGTAAGTTATCTTTTACTAAGCCTTCTTGAACTGATCCCTTTTGAACCCCAATTTTCTTATTTTTCAAATCATCCATTGATTTTATTGAATCTGCTTCACCTTTTCTTACTATAAATATATTTTTCTCTTTATTGTATATATCTGAAAAATCAGCATTTTCTCTTCTTTCATCAGTTGGATTCATTGCAGCAAATACTAAATCGGACTTTCCTGCCTGAAGCGATACAAGAAGTCCATCAAAATCCATATCCTTAATTTCAAGTTCTACACCTAAATCTTTAGCAACTTCTTTTGCAATACTTACGTCAATACCTACAATTTGATCCTTACCATCTATTTCTTTATGAAATTCATATGGTGGGTAATCAGCACTCGTTCCAACTACAATTTTGCCTTTTGATTTTATATCACTTAATGATGATGACTTAACATCTGAATTTTTGCCAGAACTATTAGTGTTACTACTACATCCTATAATTCCAAACGCTATACTGCTAATTGCCACAAATACTATTAACTTTTTTAATAAAAATTTTTTCATATATTGTCCCCCTTTAAATTTTATCGAAGTATTATTTTTTAGTATTTTTCTACTAATTGAATAATATTGCTATAAGATAAAAATGTCAATACATTATAATGATGTTTTAATACGTATTAATAAGTAATAGTATTTTATATGCATATTATTTTTTTCTATAACTGTTAAACAGATAGCTCAAATTAATAAAAATAAATAGTTAACAACACGGAAAATAAATCCTTGTTGTTAACTATCTATAAAAATTGTTTAATCTATTCTTTAAATTCATTAAATTTAGAAATTTTACGTTTAACCAGATTTTTTGAAAGAATATTATTTGTCTTATTCTTCTATTTTAACTACATCATAGCCTTCTTCTTCAATAGCTTCTTTTATTTCTTCATTACTATTTTCAGTTTCAACTGTTGCACAATTGTCCTTAAGACTAACTTCAACTGAAGTTACCTTATCCAAATTTTCTAGTGCTTCCTTTACATGAGCAACACAATGTTCACAACTCATTCCTTCAATTAATATTTTCTTTTTCATATCTATTACCTCCCGTTTATTAATGATTAAAATTTAGAAATCAAAATATAGATATTTGAAATACTTTTCTTCAAGCATCTAGATGTAATTATCTACTACCTAAGAAATGTCCTAATATTCTATTTTTGCTTATCATCATATCTTATTGATTAGGCTTTAAAATTTTTAAGTCTTAATGCATTTGTAAGTACTGAAACAGAACTTAAGCTCATTGCTGCAGCTGCTATCATAGGATTTAATAATGGACCTCCAAATACATGAAGTATCCCCATAGCAACTGGTATACCTAGTACGTTATATCCAAATGCCCAGAATAAATTTTGTTTTATATTTTTAATGGTTGCTTTACTTAGTTTTATTGCTGTTATAACATCCATCAAATCGCTTTTCATAAGAACTATATCTGCTGATTCTATTGCGACATCAGTACCTGATCCTATTGCAATTCCAACATTAGATTGAGCTAATGCTGGTGCATCATTTATTCCATCCCCAACCATAGCTACCTTCATGTTCTCTCCTTGAAGCTTTTTGACTTCATTAGCCTTGTCTTCAGGCAATACTTCAGCTAGCACTATATCAATTCCAACTTGTTTTGCTATTGCATCTGCAGTTTTTTTGTTATCTCCAGTAATCATAGCTACCTTTATTCCCATGTTATGAAGAGCTTCTATAGCTTTTTTGCTACTTGGCTTAACAGTATCTGCAACAGCTACTATTCCACTTAAAGTATTATCAACTGCTACATACATAGGAGTCTTACCTTCAGCTGCTAATCTATCACTTTCATCTGCAAACATAGCAATATCAATATTTTTTTCTATCATTAATTTTTTATTTCCAAGTAAAATATTTTTTTCTTCTATCTTAACTTCTATTCCATGTCCTGGAATTGCATTGAATTGTTGAATTTCTTTAAGTTCCAAGTTCTTGTCATTTGCTTCTTTAACAATTGCTTCTCCTAACGGATGCTCTGAACCTTTTTCACTACTTGCAGCTAAAATTAATATCTCATCCTCCGAAATTCCATTTGTTATTATATCTGTAACCACTGGTTTTCCTTCTGTTATAGTCCCAGTTTTATCAAATACTATAGTTTTTATACTATGAGTAGTTTCTAATGCTTCTCCACCTTTAATTAACACACCATTCTCTGCACCTTTACCTGTTCCAACCATTATTGCAGTTGGAGTTGCAAGGCCTAATGCACACGGACAAGCTATAACTAGTACTGCAATAAATATTGTTAGAGAGAATATTGTTGTTTCTCCTGAAATTAACCATCCTATTGAGGCTATTATTGCTAGCATTATAACTATTGGCACAAAATATGCTGATATAACATCTGCAAGTTTAGCTATTGGAGCTTTAGATCCTTGTGCTTCTTCAACTAACCTAACTATTTGTGCAAGTGCAGTATCTTTTCCAACCTTAGTTGCTTTATACTTTATAAAGCCAGTTTTATTGATACTTGCTCCAATTACGCTGCTTCCTACTATCTTTTCTACAGGAATACTTTCCCCTGTAAGCATTGACTCATCAATAGATGTACTACCATCAATAATTTCTCCATCTACAGGTACCTTTTCACCTGGTTTAACTAAGACTATATCACCAACAATTACTTCTTCTATAGGTATTGTAATTTCAGCATTATTTCTTATTATTGTTGCAGTTTTAGGTGCTAACCCCATTAGCGCTTTAATTGCTTGTGATGTTCTTCCTTTTGAAACTGCCTCCAGATATTTTCCAAGTGTTATTAAAGTCAAAATGACTGCTGCTGACTCAAAATACAAGTGCATAGCATATTCAGTTTCGCCTGTTTGTATTTTATAAATTCCAAATATTCCATATAAAACTGCCGCTAAAGTACTTATAGCTATCAACGAATCCATATTAGGACTTAGTTTAAATAAATTCTTTATTCCAACTAAATAGAACTTATATCCAGCTATCATTACAGGTATTGTTAATACTAATTGAATCACAGCAAAATTCAATGGATTCATCATAGAATCAATAATATATGGAAGAGGCATACCTAACATATGTCCCATAGTTATTACTAAAAGCGGAATTGCAAATATTAGAGATATAATAAATCTCCTTAATAACAATTGACTTGCCTCTAGTTTTTTCTTTTCTTCAACTTGCTCTTCTTCCTTAATTAGCTTATACCCTGCTTTATCTACAGCAGCTTTAATTTCACTATATCCAATTTCATCTTCATCTATATTTATAGTCAACTTCTCTGTTGCTAAATTAACAACAGAATCTTGAACCCCCTTAAGCTTTTTAGTAACTCTCTCGACTCTACTTGCACACGCTGAACATGTCATTCCTTCAACTTTAAAAGTATAAGTCTTCATATTCTTCTTAACACCGTAACCGGCTTTAACTACGGTTGCTTCTATATTTTCATTATTAAGTTTGTTTTCATCAAACTCTACGTTCAGCGTTTCTGTTGCAAAGTTAACATTTGCGCTATTTACGCCTTCTAACTTTTTAACAAATCTTTCAACTCTATTTGCACATGCTGAGCATGTCATTCCTTCAATTTTAAATGCTTTTTTATTCATACTTCACCTCTTTACTTATTTAGCATATACTTTAAAAATTTACATTAAGCTAATTTTAACTTCACTAAGCAATTTACAACTTTTCTCTATATTTAATTAATGCAATAATGCTTTTATATTTTATTTCATATTGTCATCTCTTAATAATCGGTTCTATTTTGAAAGTAACTTTTCTAAAACTTTATTAAATTCTTCTATTTTCTCATCTGGATTGTTGTTATAGCAAGCCTCTTTTACACAATGACGTAAATGGCCTTGCAAAATCATTAAATCTGCTTTTTTTATTAAAGATTGAACTGCCATCAATTGATTTGCAACATCTATGCAATATCTATCATCTTCAATCATTTTTATTATTCCTTCTATTTGACCCTTCGCTGTTTTTAAAGATTGTAATGCTTTTTTTCTTTCCTCACTCATTTCTTCCTCCCCTCCCCCTGTGTAGGGGGGTCTTATTAATTTCATTATATATTAATAAATTATTTTGTCAATATCATTTCTAATATATTCTTACGATTATCTTGCTCTTCTATCTATTCTTATACTCACCTTGAATACTCATTTTTTTATTCTAGGCACTTAACTCCACGTTCCCCTAATGCCGTGATAAGATAAAATGCTGGCTTTAACGTAGAATTTGCTAAAAAAATAAGCTCCATATAACAATGAAGCTTATTTCTATAAATATCTATTTATATTCAATTATAGGGCTTTCTTTAACTTTCATAATTTCTCCGATATGAAAATTTAGAATTTCATGGCCATTTAAATTTGGAATAATAAGCATTGTTATATCTTCTATTCCCTTTTCTTTTAGGAGTTCTTTATCGAATTCTAAAAGTAACTCGCCTTTTTTTACGTATTTTTCTTCTTCACAATACAAATTAAAGCCTTCACCTTTCAAATTTACAGTGTCAAGTCCCACGTGAATTAGAATTTCTACTCCATCCTCTGTTCTTATTCCTATTGCATGCTTGCTTTCCTTCATTATTGTAACAATAGTCCCATCACATGGTGAAAATATTTTATTACTACTTGGTTTAATAGCAATACCTTCGCCCATCATTTTCTGAGAAAACACTTCATCTTTAACTTCACTTATATCTACGCTAACTCCATCTGTAAAAGCATATAATAATTTATTTTTATTTCTTTTTAATATATTTTTAAACATTCTCTATCCTACTTCAATTCTGGCCAATATTCTTTATTAGCTTCAATCATATCATCTAGAATCTGTTTTGCTACAAATGCAGATGGAATTGTTTTGTTCATAGTAAATGCCATAAGTGCTTTTTCATATGAGCCTTCAATAGCAGCCTCAACTACAAGTTTTTCTGATGCTTCTTGTTGTTCAATTATTCCTTTATAGAAAGTTGGTATTTCTCCTACACGTACTGGTTCTGGTCCATCTTTAGTTATATATGCAGGTACTTCTACCATGGCATCGTCAGGTAAGTTTTTTATTGCCCCATTATTTTCTACCATAACTAAGTGTCTCTTTCTTAAATCAAAAGCTAAGCTCATAGCAACTTCAACAATAAATTCTCCATGCACTCCAGTAAAGAATTGTGTAAGATCAATTTGCCCTGTAGCATTATATTGATCTACAGCATCAAATATCTTCTTCTCTCTTCCTTCCATTACTTCATTAGCTCTAGTATGATTTTTATCTGCTTCTTTTACAATACTATCTCCTAAAAGATAATATTGCATATACGTATTTGGAAGATATTTAGGGAACATTTGCATTATATGTTTAGCATTATCGAATGTATGAAGCCATGATGCATCATTATGTCTTACTTCACTCCTTGAATCCGGTGGAATATAACCATGTTCCTTTACATATGCTTTTAACTCCTCAGTTTTATCTTCACCACTAACTCTAATTTTTGTAAACCATCCAAAGTGATTTAATCCAAAATAATCTGCTTCTATATCATGTCTATCACAATCTAAGATATTAGCCATATTTCTCATAATTGCAACTGGCATATCACATATATTTAAAATCCTTGCATTTGGTCTTAACTTATACATAGCTTTTGCTACAATGGCTGCTGGATTAGAATAATTAACAATCCAATAATTTTTATTTGCATATTTTTCACAAAAATCTATCATTTCAACCATAGGATATATTGTTCTTAATCCATATGCTAATCCTCCAGGACCACATGTTTCTTGACCAACCACATCATATTTTAGTGGAATTTTTTCGTCTTGTTCTCTCATCTTATATAATCCAACACGCATTTGAGCAAAAACAAAATCTGCATCTTTAAATCCTTCTTCTGGATCAGTTGTAAGAACAAGCTTCACCTCTGGATCAAACATTTCTACTACTTTCTTTACTATCACTCCTACTTTATTTTGACGTTCTGCATTTATATCATATAATCTTAATTCCGATATCTTAAATTCCTCTTTCTTTGAAAGTAAACTCTTTACGATCCCTGGTGTATATGTGCTTCCCCCGCCTACTATTACTAATTTAAATTTTTTCATTTTAATAATTCCTCCTTCATTTTATTCTGCTCTGTCTAATGCTTCATCTACTATTGTTCTAATTTTATTAATTGAAAGGCCATATACAACTTGTATATTATTTCCCTTTTTCACAACACCTGCTGCGCCTGTTCCTTTTAAAGCTTCTTCATCAATTAAGGTGTTATCTATAACATCCACTCTAAGTCTTGAAAAACAATTTTCTACTGTTACTATATTTGCTTTTCCACCTAATGCTCTAATTATTGTTAATGCTTTTTCATCATCGTTATTAGCTTTACTATTATTTTTATTTTCTGATTTCATATCTTGCTTAACTTTTGCTGCATTCTCATTTAAATCAATTACAGCATCTGTATCATTCTCTTCTCTTCCAGGTGTTCTTAAATTCATCTTCTCAATCATAAATTTGAATACTAAGAAAATCACAACTATTTCAACTAATCCTACTAGTATATATACAGGCCAATGAGTTTTGCCTATACCTGCTGGCAAGTTTATTACTAAAAAATCTAATATTCCATTAGTTGCACATACTCTTACATTTAATAGGTATACAAACATTTGGAATAATCCATCAATCACTGAATAAACAAACCATAGTAATGGTGCAGCAAAAATAAATGTAAATTCTAATGGTTCTGTGATACCTGCGATTACTGCTGTTAAAGTTGATGGTATTAATTGTGCCTTTAAATTACTACGCTTTGCTTTTTTAGCAGTGAAGTAAAATGCTAAGGCAACTCCAATTACACCAAAGGTTTTAACTAATCCATATGTTAAAAATCTTGCTGAATCAGGCATGATAGAAATTGTTGAATCATTAAGCAATGCTAAGAAAACTGGTTTTGCTCCAATTACATTTTGACCATTTATTATCATCTGATCACCAACTGCTGAATATAGGAATGGAGACCAAATTAAATGATGTAAGCCTGTTGGAACTAAGAATCTATTTAAAAATCCATAAACAAATACTCCAGCTGCCCCTGCAGAACTCATAAATCCAGTAAGAGCTGTGATTCCAGCAGCTATTGTAGGCCATACATATGTAGTACCAATACTTAATATAGCTACTACAGGAATCATGATAACGAATACAAACTTACTATTACCATATGGAGCCATAGCGCCACTAAATTCTTTATCTATATATTTGTTGTGAACTATAGCAACTAGTACTCCTAGAATCATTCCTAGAAACACTCCCATATCTGTCACATGGAATCCTAATTGGATTGTCTGCCCTGTTCCATATAAAGCTGATGCTGTATCGCCTTTAATTATTTTTCCAGATAGCTCTAACCACTTACTATTCGCGCCTAGGAACAAAATATATGACATAATGGAAATGAATGCTGCTTCCGCTTTTTTCTTCTTTGACATCCCCATCGCTATTCCGACACAAAACAAAATGCTTAAGTTCCCCATAATCGGTGATAACATTCCATTAAAGAATTTTCCTGTTACCCAAATTGCTCCGCCTTCTTTTACAAATGTTGTATTGGTGAAAACTGCTGTTAATGCAATCAACATACCTACAATGGGTAAGAATAAGACCGGTCCAATCATAGCTTTGGCAAATTTCTGCATACTATTTAAAATCTTATCTTTCATTTAAATATTCCCCTTCACTATTTTATAATTTTCTTTGGGTAATTACCTGTGAGAATAGGATATCATTATTAATAGATATTGTTAATAGTTTTAAACGTTTCAGCAACATGTTGACTCAAAAGTAAACATGTTTACCTTTACACTTTAAAAAAGCTATCTCATTAGTTAACATCGAGATAGCTTTCTATATATAATTTCAGTAAGTTTCCACATGGGTATGATTAGTTTGGATATCTATATTTTATAAATTACTCATTACCTTATCTAGCAAATATTCCATTACAATCATTACCCTAGCATAAAAATAGTTCGCGGTAAGATTTCTATCATCTAATTCTTTATCATCTAATATCATAAAATTTAAGGTTGCCTTTTTAGCCATGTGATTCTCTGACTTACCAGTAAAAGTTATAATATCCAATTCATTTTTTGATGCATAATCAATCACTTTTGTTATACTTTCCGTTTCTCCACTTTTAGATATTCCAATAACTAAGGCGCCTCCTATTTGATTGCTGTCATATACTCCATAAGAATTTGTTTTAATGCATTTAAACCCAAGCACTAACATCTTTCTCCAAAAGAAATCTGCAATCGAATCAGAGAATCCAGTGGCTGTTATGAAAATTATATCTTCTCTATGTTTAATTATCATAGAAATGAAATCTTCTATTTTCTTATTTTCAATTTCTGATATGAAGCTAGTAATATCAGAGGTATGTTCTTGATTGTTTTGATGATTTTTTACTATGAAGTTTAGTCGATATATCATATCGACATAGCCTGTATAACCTAGCTTCTTTGATAGCTTTATTATTGTTGCCGCCGATGTATAATTAATTGTTGCAACATCTCTTACACCTTTAGTTAAAACAGAATCAATATTAGTCAATATGTATTGCAAAACCTGTCTCTCTGTTTCTGAGAGCTTGTAATTATCAGCTATTTTATAAATATCAAATTTCATATCACACCTCCAATATAATGTAATTACTTCATATGATATCATACTTATATCTTTATTACTTAATGAATACATAAAAAAATCCCTTAACGTAGGGATTGTAATCAAAAATTGCAGCTTTCATTAAGTTAATTATATCTCACATCATGAATATCTTCTCTCTTATTATAAATTCCCAATAGATTTTATTATTCCTCAGTTTCTTCTAAGTATTCTATAAATGCCTTAACTATAATTGGATCAAATTGCTTCCCTGAACATCTTTTTAATTCTTCGATTGCTTCTTCTTTATTCAAGCATCTCTTATAAATACCATTGTTAGTCATAGCATCATATGAATCCGCAACACTAACAATTCTAGATACTAGCGGTATTTTCTCGCCCTCTAATTTAAGCGGATAGCCATTTCCATCCCATCTTTCATGGTGAGCTAAGACACCTTTTGCTACATTATCTAATTGATTTGATGCTTTTACTATTCTATATCCTTTTTCTGTATGAGTTTTAACTACCTCGAACTCATCTTCTGTTAGCTCACCCTTCTTAAGTAATATTTCTTCATTTATTCCTATTTTCCCTATATCATGAAGCTTAGCAACTATTGTTAGCTCATCCATTACCGACATTGGAAGCGATAACTTTTCTCCTATCGCAATAGAATTTTCTAATACTCTATCTGTATGTTCTTCAGTTTCCAAACTCTTAGCTTCTAAACCCATTTGCAGAGAATACATTATAGAACTATTAAGACTGGTTTTTTGTAGCAACTTTTGCCTATATACCTTATCATCTGCTTCTTTTAATGCTTGATATATACTCTTATTCAAGCTATCCGCTACTGATGCACCTAAAGATATGCTCACATTGATTAAATCGTGCTTATACATTTTGCAACGATCAAATATATTTTTAATAATGATTTCACATTCCTGTTCAGTTGTATTTTTACTTAAAATTACGAATTCATCTCCACCAGTTCTGAAAATCAACTGTTTTTCACCACATACATCTTTAAGTGCTTGGGCTATTAATCTTAAAAGTTCATCGCCTTGATCATGACCTAGCGTATCATTTACTAATTTTAGTCCATTGGCATCCCCCATTATTACTCCTACCGGAAGATACTCTTCACCTTGGAACTCTTTCACTTTTTCTTCAAAATATGTTCTATTGTATAAACCTGTTAAAATATCAGTAAAACTTAATTGCCTTAATTTTTTCTCTGCTTCTTTTTTCTCAGTTATATCTAATACTAATCCTACAACACCTGAAACATCACCATTCTTATCGATTACAGGTACTTTTACTGCTTCTGTATATATTTCCTCTCCATCTTCTGAGTAAAGTATTGTTTCAGCTTTTATACTTCTTTTATTTTTTATTACTTCATTATCTTCTCTTGAATATTTTGCAGCCAATTCTTCCGTTGGATGTATATCAATATTTGTCTTTCCAACTACTTCTCCTATACCATCCTTATTATAGAATTCATCAAATTGCTTATTTACATATACATATCTGCCTTCTTTATCTTTAAAAAATACTCTTCCTGGAAGTGTATCCATTACAACTTTTAATATGTTTTCTTGTTTCTCTATAATCTTATCTTTTTCTTTTATAATATCTAAATTTGCATATATGCCAGCTACAGCAAATACTTTTCCCTCATCAATTAGCGGAACTATAGTAATTTTTCTGCGCTTTCCATCAAGGTACCCTTCTTCAGTTAATGGCTTTAAGGAGTTTATAACTTGATTGCAATATTTAATACATTCCTCTCTTACAACACCATCAAATATCTCTGCATCATTTTTTCCAATAAATTCTTTATTTATATCTTTATATATAGCTTTGTATTCTTTATTTACATATATAAATCTCAATTCAAGGTCTTTTATCCATATAGGCTGTGGAAGATTATCTGCTAATGATTTAAATAGCTTGTACTCCATCTCCTCATTTTCCCTCCTTTGAATTCCAATCTGCCGTAATAATTCTCAGAAATGATTCATCATAATAATCTCTAATAAACTATTTGGAGCATTTATGCAACTATTTCCTCAAATTTTACTAATTACAACCAACTTATCACACTTTGTAATTTCTTTCAATCATTGCAATCATTTGTTAGGGACTTATTTTTAAAATTGAAATTCAATTTCTTTATTAAACTTAATCACTAGTAATGTAGCTTTAAAACTTTTAATTCTTTACTATATTACAAAATAAATATTTAAATTAAGTACCTTTATCTACTTAATCTTATGTTTATATTTCTTATCTATTATCTCTTTTAAAGCACCTTCTGCCAGTTGTGCAAAATATTTCGAGCTATTTAAAATTGCCTTCTCATCAACTTTATATTCCGGGTGATGGTGCGCATAAGATTTTCCTGTTCCTACAATTATAAATGCACCTGGTATTTTTCTTTGATAATACGCAAAATCTTCACCCTCTAGACCCATAGATATTCTTCTAACATCATATCCAGATCGTTTTCCAATTTTAGTGCTAAACTCTACCCATTCTTCAGTATTATTTGTTGCCGGAGAACCTGAATGCCAAATAAGCTCTGCACTTCCACCAAAAGATTGTGCTATTCCTGATACCATTTCATTCATTCTCTTAGCTATTAATTGACGTATATTCTCATCTAATGTTCTTACTGTGCCTTCAAGATATGCTGATTCTGGAATTACATTCCAAGTATTTCCTCCTTCTATATGAGTCACACTTAATAGCGCTTTTTCTGTTGGACCTATATTACGACTGATAATTGTTTGAAGTGATGTAACTATGTTACTGGCAATTATAATTGGATCTATTCCTTTTTCCGGCTTAGCAGCATGGCTACCAATCCCTGCAATATTTATTTCAAACCTATCGACAGCAGCTGTCATTGCTCCAGTTTTTATTCCCATTATTCCAACTTCTGAATCTGAAACATTGTGTATTCCAAAAATTGCATCCACATCATCTAAAACACCTGTCTCTAAAATTTTTTTAGCTCCATCCGCACTTTCTTCACCCGGCTGAAATATAAATTTTACTGTTCCTATTAATGACCCTTGATGCTTTTTAACTAAATATGCTGCACCTAAAATCACCGCCATATGAAAATCATGACCACAAGCATGCATCATACCATCAACTTTAGACTTATAACAGAGACTTGTCTCTTCTTTGATTGGTAATGCATCTATATCACATCTGATAGCGACGACAGGACCATTAGGATTTCCTTTTACCTGTGCTACAAGGCCTGTATCCAAAGGTAAATCAAGAATATCTATATCTGCTCTTTTTAGCAAATCTTTTATCAGTTGTGTAGTTTTATATTCCTCATTAGACAATTCAGGATTCTCATGTAGTTTGCGATATACTTCTATAAGCTCATCATTTAAATTCTCTATTATAGATAACAATATTTTATTTGTCATATTAATCCCCCTTTTAATTCATAAAATAGAATTTGTATCAATGCAGTATATATACTGCCTAGAATTATATTATTCTTTAATGATGCAATATGACTTACTAACTTCTGCATGATATTAGATAGACAGATAAAATAATGTTTTACAACATACCTACTATGCCTTAATTGATGCTTAAATTATAGGCATCCATTTTCATAGTGTCAATATACAATTTCGACTTCTATCCACACTAATATCTTTAGTTTAAGACATAATATTTATCACTCCATAAAACAACCTTTTGCCCTTTATAATAGATCACTTTGCTAAATTAGTTGCTGCCATAGTTACAACAATAAATATTATATAGAATACTATATAAGCCCTCGACCACGCTCCACTAAAAGAATATCGTACTTTCTGGTGAGTCTTTAATATTCTTGTATCCTCTTTTACTATTTCTAAAAATTCGCTTTTATACTTACTAATAAATAGCAATAATGCAGCTACCCCAACTAAAAAGTACAAAGTTCCAAATGTATACTCCAATATAGGCATCTTTAATAAAGATATTCCTGTTGTAGCAAAAGTTATCGTATTATTAAATATATGAGCTATCATCGACGGTATAATAGATTTTGATTTAATTGCAATAAATGCTAAAACAATTCCCATAAGTATTGGATTGATGAATTGAACTAGGTTTAGATGAAACATGGAAAAAAGAATTGACGAAACAATCATTGCTGTTAGATTCCCATACTTCTGCATACTTCTGAGTATAAATCCCCTAAATATAATTTCTTCTAAAATTGGTCCCACTAAACATACATATATTAAAAATAATATTAAAAAAGTGTTTTGTTTAGGGAAACTAAAATCTGGCTGTGGAATGTTTAATCCTAAAATCTTAAAAATTGTTGAGTATATCATATATACCATGCTTGAAATCATTCCTACCCCTATACAAGAAGTTGCTCCTAATAATACAAACATTTTATTTGACTTATTCTTTGAAAATATTTCTTGCCTAAATTTCACCTTTATAGTTTTTATTGCTATTAGAATTGCTATAAGATCCCCAACTATACATGTAAAATATCCAGCAAAAAAATTATATGCGTCACTTGAAAGTCCTAAAATTATATTTTCCTTTAGATTAGTTACTACATTGAATCCTATCATTGGTCCTATAAATTTTATAGAAAATGTCATTATGAACACTAATCCATATGTTGATAATACTAACGCAAGAAGTATCCTTGCACAGTTTCCGCCACTTTTTTTAATATCATTTTTTAATGCGAGCTTTCTATATTCAATTTCTTCTTGAAAATCATTTATCATAGCTTTACCTACCATTCATTACTTTAATGTTAAATAGAATTACAATTACTTATAGCCTTATATAAATCTTCTCTTCTATCCTTCTTTATATCAAACTGTTCTTTAATCGCTCTTATCATATCTATTTTTAACTCTTTTATAATTAGTGTTTCTTTCTCAATTACCTCGTTCAATATATTACCATCTGGACTTATAAAAACTGATTTTCCATTATAATGAAGATCATTTCCAATTCCTACTCTATTTATCCCTATTATATAGCATTGGTTTTCTATAGCCCTAGCTTTCAATAAAGTTATCCAATGCTTCTCTCTTTCTTTAGGCCAATTAGCCGCTATAGTTATTATTTGCGCTTCTTTAGATGCTATTTGAAATATTTCTGGAAACCTTAGATCATAGCAAATAAATGGAACTATTTTTAATCCATCAATCTCACATGTGAGTATCTTATCTCCTTTATGATATTTATCAGCCTCACCACTGTAGGAAAATGGATGTATTTTCGTATATTTAGTTAAGCATTTACCTTCTCTTGACATAATAATATATTTATTGCTCCCCATTTTATCACTTTTTACCGCAACACCAATTCCTATATTTATATTATTATCCTTAGCCTTTTTTTCAATCCATTTGATTATTTCATCTTCAGATAATACAAGCTTGTTTATATTCATGGTAAAACCCGTTAAAGCCATCTCAGGAAATAGGATTAAATCAACCTTATTTTTCGAAGCTCTTTCAATGAATTCTTCAACTTTCTTCATGTTTTTATTAATATTCTCCCAGATTATATCCATCTGTGCAATTCCTATAATCAAGTTGTACCTCCTTCAATATTATAAATAAAGGATACTATGTGCATTGTTACATCAGAGTACCCTTTACTTTAGGTCGCCTATATCTAATTACCAGTCGTGGTTAAAAATTCTTTCCATTCCATCCCCAATTTGCAACTTCCTCATACTTGACATATATCTTATCTTGATGTATGTCTAATTCCTTTTCATATATGTTACAAATTTCTGCTGTTAAAGCATCATATGCATCCTTACTTGATTTTCCAAATATTTTTACTTCTATAAATGCACCCTTTTCTAATTTTTCTCCTCCGAAATATAATGAGTAATCATCTTCGAAGCCTACCATCAAAAAGGTTTCACTTTTTCCTGGAATCAATTTTATTGCTTCCCCTAATTTTTTCTTTATTATTTCCTCTTTTTCCTTTGAAATTTTCACACTAACTTTTGATCCTATAAATGGCATCTCTTGTTATCTCCTTTCTACATATACATATATAAATATACTAAATTATACCATAATTCTATATATTTGATTATTATTTGCAAGTACATACTTAATTTATATCATAATTTTTAATATCACATTCAGTTTTATTACTCCGATAAATACCACATTAAAAATTGATTACTTAGTTTTAATTATATCATATCTTGTACTAGACCTTGCCACCATGTTTGATTCTCCTTTCTTAAGTTTTATAAGAATACTATATTAACTTATGAATACTATAAATATTCTAATCTCTTATCTTCTAAATATAGTATGTATATATTTTAAATATGTAATTTATTCCTTTTGTATATATTCATCACTTCTCTTATTTTTTATTTGTTGAACTTCATTTGTTAATCTCATAATTATTTTAATATTAGCTACTGAAATAATTATAAGAAAAAACTAAAATTTGGTTAAACTTTTTTCTAAAATATGTTATATTATTCATAGTAGGTATTAATTTTGTAAGTATTTAGGTGTTGACTTTTAAGTTTTTTTGAGAGGGGATTAAATTATGAATGTCGATAAATCAATGTCAAAAATTTTGATAGTTGATGATAATATTGCTAATGTTTTACTACTTGAAAGAATGCTTAACATATCTGGTTATAAGAATATAAAAACATTAACAGATTCTAGAGAAATTTTAAGATTATATTCTACATATAAACCTAATTTGATACTATTAGACTTTAGGATGCCATTTGTTGATGGACTTCAAATTATAGATGAACTAAATCTTATAAAGGATGATAATAAACTATCTATAATTATGATCTCTGCTGAAAACGATAAGGAATACTATGATAAAGCGTTGGCTAAAGGTGCTGCTGATTTCATTACTAAACCATTTAATTATGATGATATAATTTCCAAAATCACGAGTACCTTACAGTGTTTATGATTACTAGGCATAATGGGTGAGGTGATATTATGAATAAAGCAAATACTCATAAAAATTTTTCTCTTTATAAATGGATTTGGCAGTCCTATATTCGTAATGCATTAATTCCATTAATAATTATTGAAATAATTTTTATTTGTATATATTTCATCTCAAATTACTGGTCTCATAAAAGTTCGGTTGCCTTTTACAAAGATCAATCAAAAAGTGAACTTAATAAAATTATTAAACAAGAGGTTAACTTAATTGATCAGCACTTATCATCTATTTCAAATTCTACAATGTTTTTCAGTTTGCAAATGGGACATGCTTTATCAACTACAGTTTCTTTAACTCCTACAGAATATAGTAGGTTATCATATTCAAATGATAATATTTATTATACTAAAGAGAACAATTCAGCTGATGAGGCAGCAATTTTTTATAATAATTTTCTACCTGCTACAAGAGATGATAAAGAAAAGAAAATAGCCAAGGTATTAACACAACAAAAATTAATGGCAGATATTAAGAATTCTTGTCCATTAGTTAATTCCATATATTTTAATACCTTTGATTCCTTAAATATAACTTACCCATACGTTGATGTTTTTAATAGCTATAATTATTCTCTACAAATACCTTCTAGCAAATTTTATTATGAAGCTGATGCTAATCATAATCCAGATCAAAAAGTAAAATGGGTGGCTCATGATTTTAATTCAAGTAACAACAATTTTATAAGTTCTGCTATATGTCCTGTTTATAACGGCAATTTCTTAGAAGGTGTTGTAGGCATTGATATAAATATGGATTCAATTGTCAATAAGGTTTTAGAAATTGATATTCCTTGGAATGGTTATAACTTATTGATTGGAAAAGATGGTAATATTCTTTCACTTTCTGATGTTGGAAAAAGTGATTTGAATTTAGATCAACTCGTTTTAAAATATGGAAACGGGTATTATCAGTATAACTTGTATAACAATAATGATTTATCCACATTAATGGATGAAATTCAAACTAGCGAAACTGGATTTTCAAATTTCACACTAAAAGAAGAACCTAGAATTGCATGTTGGTCTGCTATCCCTAATACAGATTTAAAATTATTAATAGTTGTTCCAACAAAAAATATATACTCTAATGCTGATATGCTAAGAAATAATTTATTGAAAATTGGAATCATTACAATATTAGGATTAATTTTATCGTATCTTTTATTTTTCTTAATTACTTATAAGAAAGTAAAAAATATGAGCCATATTGTTTCTGGCTCTCTGCTAAATATTAATAATATTGTTCAGGAGATTAGTAGTGGTAAATATGATATAGCTGATCCACTATTAAAGATCTCAGAATTAGAAGATATAGCATTAAATTTGATAGAAATGGGACATCATATTGGTGAAACAAATAAAAATTTATTAGTTACCCAATCTGAACTCAGAAAAAAAGAAGTTGATTTCAGGTCACTTGTTGATTCAATTAATGACATAATCTCAGAGATAGATATAAACGGTTATATCACTAAGTTATGGTCCAGCGTCCATACTTATTTGTATAAACTACATATGCACGGTCATCTTAATTCTATCTATGATATTTTAGATGAAAGTACAGCTAAAATTGCTAAAGAGAAGATACATTATGTCATTAAATCAAGAAAATCTACTACTATGGATTTTAATATCCAATCCAAAGATGGATTAAAATGGTTTGAGGCATGTATCTCTCCTCATCTAAACTATAAAGATAGAGTAGTAGTTCTAACTCGTGATATTACAGAACAAAAGAAAATGGCTCGTTCTATTATTACTGCAAAAGAAGAGGCTGAAAAAGCTAGTAAAGCAAAATCCGAATTTTTATCTAGCATGAGTCATGAGCTTAGAACACCATTAAATGCTATATTAGGATTTTCTCAAATTTTAGAATTAGACCCTGAATCTCCATTAAATCCTTCTCAGAGTCAGAGTGTTAAGGAAATATCCAAAGCTGGCAGTCACTTACTGGAGTTGATTAACGAAATATTAGATTTAGCAAAAATCGAATCAGGAAAACTTAGCATTTCAATTGAATCTGTTCCGATTAAACATGTAATAGAAGAGGCTATTTCCATAATAAAACCATTTGCGGATAAACATAAAATAAAAATTATTAATTATCCTATAGATAATTCAGATGAATTTGTTTCGGCTGACCATACACGATTAAAACAAATTTTGCTCAATTTGCTATCTAACGCAATTAAGTACAACAAAAAAGATGGCCAAGTAATCTTTTATCATGATAAGGTTAATGATAAGTATAGATTTCATGTTATTGACACTGGAATTGGCTTATCCAATTCTGATTTAGAATTGATTTTCAAACCATTTTATCGTCTAAACAGAATTAATAATTCAATTGAGGGTACTGGTATTGGGCTTGCAGTCGCTAAACAACTGACTGAATTAATGAATGGTGAAATATTTGTAACTAGCGAAAAAGGTGCTGGCAGTCACTTTTGGATTGAACTTCCTTGCATCGAATCATCTATTTTGCAAACTTCTGAAAATATGATGACATCTGAAAATAGAACTTATTTCCCTAACGATAAATTTCGTACAATATTATATGCTGAAGATAATCCTGCTAATTTACGACTTGTTGAACGTGCTCTATCCCAAATTAGTAATTTAAAAATGCTTTCAGCAAATTCTGGCGAGCTGTGTTTAGATTTAGCCATTGCCCATAAGCCAGATATTATATTACTAGATATAAATTTACCTGGAATAGACGGTTATGAAGTCTTCAAAAGACTCAAAATGCATAAAGAGACTAAAGATATTCCAATCATAGCTGTTAGTGCCCATGCAATGCCTAGAGATATAGAAAAAGGATTATCATTAGGATTTTCTGATTATATTACTAAACCAATTGATATTCCAAACTTTATCGAAAAGGTGTGCATCATATTAGCTAAAATTAACAAAGAAGACATCGATTAATAAGACATAATACTATATTTAAGAAAGAGGCGTTATCTAATTTATGAATTATGACAAAGATTATGACATAATTGGTTTTTCAAATGATTTAGGACTTAATCTTCAACAGGTATCTGAGCTTTATGCCGAATTGATTAATGAATTTAATATAGCATTATCAGATTTAAAGGCCTCCATGATGGAAAGTGATTTAGAAAATATTCAAAAAATAATTCATAACTTGAAGGGGCTTTCCGGAAATTATAGAATAACTGATGTCTATGAGGAAACTACCCAAATTAATAATTTATTGAAAAATAGCAATTATAATAATATCCAACCGCATTTAAGTAATATACTTACTGTCATCTCCATAGCCTTAAAAAAAATCAGAAGCTTCTTTTATGAGATGTCTATAATCATATAACTATATAATAAAAAAGACAGCACTAAAGAATTATTATTTAAACTAAACCTATGAAATATCTCTTTTCTGAGTGTCTATTTCATAGGTTTTATTTTAATTCTTAGTACTATCTTTTTAAATTATCATCTAATTTCTACGACTACTTATTAGAAATTCTCCTAAATCTTTATCTGCGTTTAGCATATGTTTTCTACACCATTTAAATATTTTTTGCTGCATATGTATAATAAATAATGTTGATATTTCTCTAGTTTCTAAGAAGCTTCTTATGTCCCTTAAGCACTCTTTGAATTCTTCATGCTGCATCTGCTGAATCTCTAATCCTGGATAATTATTTTCCTTTTGAATTGCTTCTTCTTCATTAATATGACGAATTGCATGTTCTTCAAGAGAATCCAACGCCTTAATAATCTCTACCTTGCTTTTTTCTTCATTCATAGCACTTACCAAATTATTAATTAATCTAAATAATTCTTGATGCTGTCTATCGATATTATCAACTCCAGTGGATAACACAGCATCCCAATTTGAATTCATAAAATGCATAAGTACCTCACCACTAATATTGATTCTGCTAATATCCATAATAACCGAATCATTATCTTCATGAGTAAACTTTACCATTGATGACGCTATTTTATTATTTATTAATCCTCTTTCATCCTTTTTCAATACTTCATACATATTTCATACACCCTCTCATAATTTATACTTCTATACCAAAATATCATTATCTATATATAATCCTCACCCTAAGATTTTAAATGTTTAGCATAATTAATCTACACAAATATATTCATTAACAATTTCTTCTGGTAATTCTCTGTAATCAAATGGTGATATATCATCAATTTCAAATTTGACTAACTCCATAACCTTTATTAATACCCTATCCATTTTTACTAGAAATTCTTCCTTTTCTTCTGCCTTAATAACAAAACTATTGAATGGAACATTATATTTATTTACAAACTTCAAATTTAAATTTACAACCCAACTTCTCATATATGTATCCCCCTTATCCAAAATATCTTAATATTATTTAGAATTTTCTATTAAAAATTTTCCTAAATCCTTATCTAGATCTCGTATATGACTCTTCCACCAAGTTGACATTCTATTTTGTACCTTTATCACAAATAATGCAGATGTTCCAGTAGTTTCAAATGTCCTTCTCAATTCTTTAAGTTCTTCTTTAAACTCTTCATGCTGTTTATGTTGAATGCTATATTTAGGATAATTATTTTTCTTTTGAATTTCTTCTTCCTCAGTAAAATGCTTTATAACATAATCTTCAAGGAAGTTTAAAGTTCCTATAACCTCATCCTTACCCTTTCCTTCTTTCATGGCAATCAATAGTTTATTAATACGATCAAATAGTTCTTTGTGTTGATTGTCGATATTTACAATCCCCGTTGCTAAATTATTGTCCCAATTTAAATTCATAATAAAACACCCTCTCATAAATTACTTTTAATAAGTTGCTTTCTTTATATAAAGATATCTTCTGTACGAATACAATTTAAAACACCCTTGCCTATACCAGATATTTATATAATTTAAATTATTTTTTATCATCTATATCTAAATTTAATTTCTTCATAACTTCGATTAATTTATCAGTATTTATTGGCTTAGTTACATACACTTCACACCCTAGTTCAAAAGCATTTTGGACATCTTTTGCATTATCTAAGGCCGTAATCACAAACTTTTTAGACAAATTTTCATAGGTTATTTGTTTTTCTTTCTCAATTGAATTAATCATCTTCAGTGCTTTTAACCCATCTAACTTTGGCATCATTATGTCAAGACATACAACATCATATGGATCTTTCTCCTCCACTGAAAACATAAATGCCTGGACAGCTTCCTCTCCGTTAACTACCATATCGCAATCACCATATTGTGAAAAAAACTTAAATAAAAACCGTCTATTTACATAATCATCTTCCGCAATAAGAATTCTCATATACCAACCTCTTTTCCACCCAAATTTTATATATGCATTAGACTAATAATGCGTTCTCTCAATTGCTCAAAAGTCACTTTTACTTTTTCCTCATTTCCCCTTCGTGCATTTGCTTTCAACTTAAATCCCATCATCACTAGTTCATCAAATTTAGAAATAACTATAGAGTTATTTATAATCTCTGCTATCTTTTCAATTTTGATTAGATTATTATTTGCCTCGTCCATTTTTTCAACTAATCTTCTTAATTCTGTGTTTAAATCTGTGCTTCTATTTATTTCATTCGAATTTTCGAAATTTCTTTTCTCTTGTAATTCATATGAATTAATATTCACTTTTCCTCTCTTTACTAGTCTGAAAGCCGCTGTAAAACTAAAGGTGCTTCCTAGTCCCATATGACTTTCAACGCAAATCCCTCCCCCTAATATTTCAACCAATTGTTTTGACAATGCAAGTCCTAATCCAGTTCCATTATATTCACGGGAATAAGAATTATTTAATTGACTAAAACTTTTAAATAATAAATTCTTATCTTCTTCATTAATTCCTATCCCGGTATCTTTAACTAAAAACCTTAAAATAATCTTTTCTCCTATTATTTGCTCAGCCTTAATTATTAATGAAATTCTTCCTCCATCTGTGAATTTTATTGCATTACTTATCAAATTGTTAAGTATTTGTTGTAACTTTTCAGAATCTCCATACAATAAATCCGGAATTTCATCTGAATCATTATATTCTAAAGTAATTCCTTTTTTTCTTACATCGTATGAATAGATTTTAAGTGTGTTATGTATTAGATTTTTAAGATTAAAATTCGATTCCCTCAATTCCATTTTTCCTGCTTCTGATTTTGAAAAATTCAGTATCGCATTCACAATATTAATCAATGAATAAGCACTATCTTTTGCAATTAGAAGATTTTCTCTCAATTCATCTTTTAACTCACTATTCATTAATGTAAGCTCAATCATCCCTATAACACCATTAAGTGGCGTCCTTATCTCATGACTCATATTTGCAAGGAAATTACTTTTTGCTTTATTTGCTGCTTCTGCTTCTTCCTTTGAGCTTATAAGAAGATTTCTCATCTCTTCCTCTACTCTTTTTCTCTCAACTCTTTCATGCAAATCCTTAAGTTCTCTTTTTACGACCATTCCAAGACGTGCCATTTTATCCTTCATGATATAATCCTTGCATCCAGCACGCATGGCTTCAACAGCTGTCTCCTCCCCAATTTCACCTGATACTATAATAAATGGTATATCTAACTTTGTTTCATTTAATATTTTCAATGCTTCAATAGAATTAAAATTTGGCATTACATGATCAGATAAAATTATGTCCCACTCCTTACAATTTAACGCCTTTCTTAAATCTTCTGCATTTTCTATTTGCTCATAGTCTACATTGAAACCACTTCTTTTAAGTTGTGCTACCTCAAAATTCAAAGAGGCTTTTGAATCTTCTATTATCAAAACTCTAATATCATTTATCATAGGCTTCACTCCATGGCACTAATTTTAAATCATTCATATTTTTACATCATATCAAAATCTATGTTTTTAATTGAATTATTTACTAAACAGCTTTTAGTTTCCCTTAATTTAAATTTTGAAACTTGATCTTTCAACATCTCTGCTTGAGATGCCAACTCTTCGCTTGCAGATGCACTTTCTTCTGCTGTCGCTGAATTAGTTTGCACTACTGCTGATATCTGAATAACTCCTTGATTAATTTGAGATATTCCTTCTGCCTGTTCATTTGAAGCTACTGCTATTTGATTTATGAATTCAGCAACCTTCACAGTATCTTCTACAATTTTATTTAGTGCTTCAGATGTCTGTTTTGCTATCTTAGTTCCCATTTCTGCCTTTCTAATAGCGCCCTCAATCATCTCTGCAGTTTCCTTTGCAGCTTTTGCAGATCTTGCTGCCAGGTTTCTAACTTCCTCTGCAACCACTGCAAAACCTTTTCCATGCTGTCCAGCCCTTGCCGCTTCAACCGCCGCATTTAAAGCTAAAATATTAGTTTGAAATGCAATTTCATCAATAACTTTTATAATCTTATATATACTTGTTGAAGCATTATTTATATCTTCTACCGCTATTTTCATTGCTTTCATTTGCTCATAGCCTTCTTGAGCATTTATTTTTGCACTAACAGCAATTTCATTAGCATTTGTGGAGTTCTCTGCATTCATTTTTGTTTGGGCAGATATCTCTTCAATAGATGCTGTTAATTCTTCAATGGAGCTAGCCTGTTCCATAGCCCCTTCTGAAAGTGCTACACTTGAATCAGAAACTTGTTTTGCCCCTGCTGAAACTTGTTCTGTTGCTGAATTTATATTGCAGATAGTATTATTTAATTTTTCAGCCATTCTTCTAAAAGAAAGAGCCAATAATCCGATCTCATCTTTGCTCTCTATATTAACACTTATATTGAAGTCTCCATCTGCAATTTTATCTGCTATTCTTATTATCTTATTAACTGGTCTACTTATAGATAAAGAGATAAATACTCCTGTTAGTATTGATAAAATCACTCCTATAATTAAGATTATTGCTGTTAATAATGTTGTGTTATCTGCTGTTTTACTATTACCATCCGAAGTTTCTTTAGCTATCTTTAGTTTTAAATCTGTATATGTTTTTAAATTTGACTGTAACTTTTCTAGAATAGGCTTTCCTTCTGAATATAAATTATTAATTGCTTCTTGATTTCTATTTTGATTCTTTAGTTGAGTTATTTTGCTTATAAGATTCATATATTCTGATTTAGAAACCTTTATATCCTCAATAGCTTTTTTTCCTTCAATAGTCAATGTTGTCTCTGACAATTTATTTAAGCTATAATCAAACTTATCGCTATTGTCCTTAATTTGACTAATATAATCTTGAATTTCTCCTGTATTATCTGAAAGCAAAATATCTCTAGTATTAGCTCTTATATTATTAAAATCATTCGAAACCTCAATAACATCTCCCAATGGTTGAGTCATTTTATTATATAATTTAGTATCTAGGTCATTAATTTTATTTATATTTGAAATACAATAAATACCCGTAATGCCTGCAATAAAGGCTGCAAATAAAAATCCCAAAAGTATTTTCAAACCTATCTTCATGTTTTTGAACCATTTCATAATAATGTCCTCCCTCTATTGTTCAATGTTATTTAGGGTTTCAGCATCCTCATCATTTATTAACTTATTACAATCTAAAATTAATTTAACTTGATTATCTATTTTTCCTATTCCCTTTATATACTTATTGCTAACCTTGCTTAGATTAGGTGGCGGTACAATATCTTGGTCTGGTATTATCAGAACCTCAGAAACGCTATCAACAATAAGACCTATTGATAAATCATTAATATCTATTACTATTATACAAGTTCTATCATTATACTCCCTAAAATCCTTCTTAAATCTTAATCTCACATCCATTACAGGAATTATCTTTCCTCTTAAATTAATAATTCCTCTTATATAATCTGGAAGTTCTGGAACTAAAGTTATAGGTTGTATTCCAATAATCTCTGTGACATTATTAATTCCTATACCATAAGATTCATCATCAAGTATAAATGTAAGGTATTTGCCCTTCTGAGTATCTTCTTCCATATCTGCATTATCATTAATTATATTTGTATTCATGCTAACACTTCCTCTCTTCTACTAGAAATCAATACTAATACTTTCCAAACTCTGTGTCATCTAAATTAATACTAATTTTTTTTCTTATGTTAGATACTTGTCCAAATCTTCTCTCATCTATGGCATTTTCTAGCCTTGATGCTTCCTTTTCTTCTATGCTGTCTAAAAATATTTTATTTGCACTTCTCTTTTTTAAATTGAATTGAGCAACCCTTTGTTTCAAAGTTTCTGCCTGACTAGACATTTCTTCACTCGAAGAGGCAGTTTCTTCGGATGTCGCAGAATTTATCTGAGTAACTCTCGATATTTGTTCAATCGCTTCATTTATTTGTGATACTGCAGTTGCCTGTTCGTTAGAAGATGCTGCTATTTTTCTTACTATCTCAGAAGTGCTACTAATATCGTTAACTATTGAATTTAGTGATTCTGCTGTATTGTTAGCTATTTGAGTTCCCGAATTCACTTTTCTTATTGATCCTTCTATCAAAGCGGTTGTTTCTTTAGCTGCATTTGCACTTCTACCTGCAAGATTTCTAACCTCCTCAGCAACTACCGCAAATCCCTTCCCATGCTGTCCTGCCCTTGCGGCTTCTACCGCTGCGTTAAGAGCTAATATATTAGTTTGGAAAGCTATTTCATCTATAACTTTTATTATTTTAGAAATATTTTCAGATGCTTCATTAATCTCATTCATAGCCTTTAGCATAGTATTCATTTCTGTATTTCCATTAATAGCATTCGTTGTTGCTTTTGTAGCCAGCTCATTAGCTTCATTAGCACTTATAGCATTTAATTTTGTTTGTTCTCCTATCTCTGAAAGCGAAGCAGTTACTTCCTCCACGGCACTTGCTTGTTCCGCAGATGCTTGCGATAGGTTTTGGCTTGCATTTGAGACTTGTACTGATGCCGAAGCCACCTCATTTGCTGATATATTTATATCAGTAAGTACTTGATTAATTTCTTGTACAGATAAATTTAAAGCGTTCATTATATTTCCATAATCACCTTTATAAGAATTCTCAATGCGAACATTGAGATTACCTTTTGACATCTCTTCTAAAACATTTTTTATTTCTCCTATTGGCTTAGCAAAAGCATCAACAGCTTTGTTTATTATACTTATGAGTTCTTTAAAGCTACCTGTATATTTTTCACTTTCACCTCTAATCTCTAAATTTCCTTCAGCCGCTGCTGAAAGAACCATTATTTGTTCATCAAGAACTTTAAGAATATTAGATTTTAATCCATGCAGACTTTCATTTGCAATTCCGTATCTTCCAGGCAATTTTTCAAGCTCAACTGAGAAATCTCCTTCTGAATAAGATTTTAATACTGCAAATATCTTTATTAATACATCAATAGATATCCACATTCCATCATTAACGCTTTGAGCCATTTGCCTATATACCCCATCGAATTTTGAAACATCTATTCTATCTCTTGTATTACCTAATTTAAATGTATCATTCATCCAATTGACTTCTTTAACAAATAAATTTAACGTATCAATTAATGTATTCAAATTGTTCTTTATTTTATTAAATTCACCTTGGTACTCATTTTTAATCTTTTCTGGTACATCCCCATTGCTTATCCTTTTCACATAATCAGCTGTAATATTAATAGGTTCAACAAACGCATCAATTACATCATTAATTCCATCAATCATTTTAGCCCATGATCCATTAAACTTGGATGAATCTATCCTTTTTGCTAAATTTCCTGATTTAATTTCATTGGCTATGTTAATCTGTTCCTTAGATATATTTAATAAATTATTTCTTAAGTCCTCTATATGCTCATTTACTAATCCATACCTTCCTGGGAATTTTTCAAGCTCAACTGTAAAATCTCCTTTTGAATATGATTTAAGCACTGCAAATAACTTAATAAATACTTCTATCGATATCCATGTAGTATCATTAATACATTCCACCATTTCTTTATAAGAACCTTGAAATTTTGTAGCATCTATTTTATCTCTTGTATTCCCTAATCTAAAACTTTCTTTGAACCAATGAATATTCTCCATCAGATTATTGAGATTATCTATAAGTTGATTAATACTTGTTTTTATTACATCAAATGATCCTATTTCCTCCCTAGTGTATTTCTCACTAAATTCTCCCTTACTTATCTTTTCTATGTAATGTGAAGTTGCTCTAATATTCTTTATAAACATATTCATTGTTGCTAAACTCTTCCTATGTACATTTCCCCATGCCCCTGAGTATTTTGATAAATCTAAAGCTATATCAAAATTACCTTTTTTAATGCAATCTTCAATTAAATTAGAATCATCGATCAAATTATTTATATTTTTTTGTATCTGTTTAAGTGAATTAGCTAGATCCCCGAATTCATCAATAAAATCTATCTGTATATCTTCGTCAAATTCTCCGTTAGCAATTTTCCTTGCAATATTATTAATTTTTCTTATATGTTTGTAGATGAAATTTATTAGTAATAATCCCATGATTACTGTGATTATTATAGAAAACAGTAATATTATTATCATATTAATTCGCATTTCTTTTATATCTGCCACGTTTCCCACTCCGATATTAAATGCGGCAAACAAAGCAATTTCCATAGCTATAATACCTGTAAATATTAACCCAATTTTATTTTTTATTTTCAGATTACTTACCTCAAACATCTTAATCCATCCCATCTAACAAAATTTACTCTTATGATGTTATCTTAAATTTCAAGTTAATTTCCTAATGCTTTCAATTACATGCTTATCTTAAAGTTTTATTTTCTAATATTTCTTTCAATATTTAATAGTTGTTTAGATACAATGTCCTCCCTGAAAGGTTTTACTATAAAAGATATAGCTCCTGCTAGCATAGCCTCCTTAACTTGGATTTCATGCGATAATGACGAAATTACTATAATCTTTGCATTTTCATCTATTGACTTAATGATCTTTATTGCTTCTATTCCCCCAAGTTCTGGCATGGTCAAATCCATTGTCACAATATCTGGTTTTAATAAATTATATAGTTTTACGGCCTTTATACCAGTATCAGCTTCACCTATGATCTCAAATCCGCAATTTTGTAAAATAGATTTTAAAGCGAGTCTCATAAATTCCGCATCATCTACTACTAAAACTCTTTTCATATAATTTCACCCCCATGAAATGCTATAAAAATACCACTTTTCCTTTAATTTTATTTTAAATGTTTTTAAAATTGGTTTGTAGTACCACAAGTCATGTAGTATCATGCAAATTGCACAATTAATTTGTATAAATATGCCGATTGCATTTTTATTTAAAATCCACTTCATATAGATGACATTTATAAGGATTTTCACCATCAATAGTCCCCTAATATTTACAATTGCAATTTAAAAATTAAACTAATAAAGTTTACACACAAAATTTTATTAGTTTAATTAAGATTAGCTTTATACATTGTTCATGTATTTGTAAAATGTTATAATTTATATTAGAATCTACAAGCGGTTAATCTGTGTTTTCATTAGATTTAATAAATATTATTTGTCTATTTTTCACGAAAATTTAATATATTGCTTATTTGGGTAAAGAGAGGGTTCGTATATGACAAGAGTAATTATTGCAGAAGACCAGAAACTTTTACGAGAAAGTTTTAAAAACATAATTGAAAATAACAGTGATATAAAAGTTGTAGCTTGCGCTACTAATGGAAATGAAGCTTATGATCTATGTAAAGAATATATGCCTGATGTTGTTTTAATGGATCTGTCTATGCCTATATGTAATGGTACGGAAGCTACAAAACTAATAAAAGCAGAACTTCCATCAGTTAAGGTACTAGTTTTAACTGCATCTAATGATAAATCTGATGTCACAGATGCTATAAGTAATGGTGCTGACGGATATATCTTAAAAGATATAAGTACTGAGGAACTTATACTATCTATAAAAAGCATATCACTAGGACTTGGCATAATTACTAAAGATATCTTAAGTCCTATGATATTAAATCTGCGTAAAGAAAATAAAAAAGCTAAGAAAAAAATTATTGATATTAATGGCATAAATATCTCATTAACTGAAAGAGAACTAAAAATAGTATCTATGATTGTTGATGGAAAAGATAATAAAGAAATTGCATCATCTTTATTTATTGCTGAAGGTACTGTTAAAAATATTATTACAGAAATAATTTCAAAGCTTAGTTTGAGAGATCGTACTCAACTTGCAGTTTATGCTGTAAAAAATGGACTAGTATAAATAGTCCATTTTTATTTTAACATATCGCAAATAACACTAGGTATATTTGAAATAGCCACTTGCTTTTCAACGGCTCCAATTTCAAAAGCAACTTTTGGCATACCATATACAACAGAGGATTTCTGATCCTGCCCTATAGTTCTTGCCCCTGCTCTTCGCATTGACATAAGCCCTACTGCTCCATCATGCCCCATTCCTGTTAGAATAACTCCTATAGCATTTTTTGACGCCACCTTAGCCACAGATTCGAAAAGCACATCTACAGATGGACAATGTCCATTAACTTTATTACCTTGAATAGTTTCTACAATGTACTTATCCGCAGCCTTCTTAAGTTTCATATGTTGATCTCCTGGTGCTATCAAAACCTTACCTGGCTCAATAGTATCTCCAGTCTGAGCTTCTTTAACAGTAAAATGCGTTTGCAAATTCAATCTATCTGCAAACATCTTAGAAAATACTGGTGGTATATGTTGTACTATAATTATCCCCGGAATATCTTTGGGAAGATTTTTTAATAGGTTATAGATAGCTTCTGTTCCTCCAGTAGATGCTCCTATAGCAATCACTTTATTTCTAACATTTACGCTCTTTTCCATTCCCCTATTACTACCACTCTTTGGAACTTGCCATAAATTAGCAGATAGATTTACATTTACCGCGCCTCTAATTTTAATTATTAACTCGTTAATAAAAATTTCAAATCCATTAGGAGTTCTAGCATCAGGCTTACTTAAAAAGTCTACTGCTCCTGCATCCATAGCATCGAAGACTACATCGCTTATAGAACTTACAACTATTATTGGAATTTTATATTGAGGAAGAAGCCTTTTAATAAATTCTACACCATTTAATTTTGGCATTTGTACATCACAAATCATAACATCAGGATTTAATTCTAATAGTTTATCTCTAGCATCATATGGATCTACCGCTTTTCCAACAACTTCTATATTGGGTGCCGTTGATATTCCTCTCGATATTGCTTCCCTAAATACTATACTGTCATCAACTATTAAAACTCTAATTGATCTCATTAACTTCACCTTCTTAGCCCTTTAAATTATCTTAAGATAACCCTATTCCTTTCTATATACAGATGGCATTATATACTTAAACCCAGCGGTATCACCACTTAGTGATTCCGAATGCCCTATAAAAAGATATCCACCGTACTCCATGCTGTTATAAAATTTACGGATTAGCTCATTCTTTGTTCTATTATCAAAATAAATCATTACATTTCTACAGAAAATAACATGGAACTTTTTCTTAAACGGAAATACATCTTCCATTAAATTAAATTTTCTATATATAATTTCATTTTTAATATTCTCTGAAAATACGAAATTTTCATCATCGTATTTTTTTAAATAAATCTTCTTCCACATCTCTGGTAATGGTGCGATTTGTTCTTTATGATATATTCCATTTTTAGCAATGCTTAATACCTTTTCGGATATATCTGTGGCTAGTATTTTTTTATCCCACCATAACTTTTCTTGTTTAAAGAATTCGCTTAATATCATGGCAATGGTATATGCCTCTTCTCCAGAGGAACATCCTGCTGACCATATTCTTAAATCTTTGTCTCTTACTGAATTAATCAAATAAGGAAGTACTTTCTCCTTCAAGTAGTCAAAATGTGTTTTCTCACGCATAAAATATGTATGATTTGTTGTAATTTTATTGAGCAGTGTACTAACTGCCTTTCCACTCTTATCAGAAACTACATATTGATAATATTGAGAAAAATCTTCTATATTATGCTCTGCTAACACATTATGGAGCCTTCCAATTACCAACATTTTTTTTTCTTCCCTGAGATTAATCCCATAGTTCTCTTTTATATAGTTGGATAATTGAGCAAATTCTTTTTCCGTAATTGAAATCATATAATCACCTTATCTCTAATATTTTCCAAATTCATTATCGCTAAGTATTATTTTTTTAGAATTTGATACTTTTCTATCTAAATGTTTATCTCTTGTTTCCCTTAAATCTCTTGTGTTTTTGCTAATATCATCATGAATACTATTGTTCATATAGCTATTGTCCGAGCTAGTCATTGAACTTCTAGCACTTGCTAATTTAAACATTTGAACTTGTTCCTTTAAAACTTCTGCCTGTCCTGCTAGTTCCTCACTTGCAGCTGCGCTTTCTTCTGAAGTCGCTGAATTACTTTGTACAACTTGTGATATCTGTATTATTCCTTGTGATATTTGTGAAATTCCTGTAGCTTGTTCTTCAGATGCATCTGATATACCATTAATTATTTTTGCAACCTCTTCTATATCACTAACAATACTTTCGAGCGCATCTGCAGTTTGATTTGCTATATTGGTTCCATCTTGGATTTTAACAATTGATTCCTCTATTATTTCTGTAGTTTCTTTAGCTGCCTTTGCAGATCTTGCTGCTAAGTTCCTAACTTCTTCAGCTACCACAGTAAAGCCTTTCCCATATTGACCTGCTCTAGCAGCTTCTACCGCAGCATTTAAAGCAAGTATATTGGTTTGAAATGCAATTTCATCAATCACCTTGATAATTCTTGATATATTATTAGAAGAGACATTAATTTCATCCATTGCCTTAAGCATTAATTTCATTTCATTATTTCTTTTCCCCGCATTTGTTTTAGTACTATCTGTTATAATATTAGCCTTTTTAGCATTTTCAGCATTTACTGATATTTGAGAAGATATTTCTTCGATAGAAGCTGTCAATTCTTCAACAGCACTTGCTTGCTCTGTAGCCCCTTGCGATAAAGCTATAGTTGAGTCTGCTATTTGTCTAGATCCAACTGTAACTTGCTCTGCCGCAAATCCTATCTGACCAATTACTTCATTTAATCTATATTTCATTCTTTTCATTGATTCTGATAATATTCCAATTTCATCTTTTGAATCATTAATAATCTCTACATCTAAGTTCCCTTTACTAATTTCACTTGTTACAGTCATAAGCTTCGCTATAGAGTTACTTATAGCTTTTGAAATAATAATTCCAAGTGATATAGCTATAATTATAGCTACTACTATTACAACTATCATAGTCACAACAGCATTATTAACCTCTGCGGAATACTCATTTGATTTACTAAAGCCTGCTGATTCCTTTAATTGGAACAGATTGTCTACAGAATTATTTATTTGGTCAGATAGTTTTTGCGTTGAATCCTGCCCTATTAACTCAAGCGCTTCATCTCTCTTGCCTGAAAGAGATAACTCTATAACTTTATCCTTTATTGCATCATATCTACTTAAAAGTGTATTAAGATTAGAAAACTCAGCTTTTGCTTCATCACTTTGAAGTGAACCTTCAAACTTTTTTAAACTCTCTTGAATTTTTACATCGTAATTTTTTATCCTATTAACATAATCACTCATGTCTCTTCCATCTCTATACATTGTAATATTATTCAAATTTATTTTAAGTCTCTGAAAAGATATAGATGCACTAGCAACATCAGCAATTGATGCCCCATAATTTGTATACAAATTAGTATAATTCTGATCTATTTTCTTTATTTTTGTAATTCCTATAACACCAACTATTCCAGCTAATAAAGCTACTACTATAAACCCAATTATTAATTTTGCTCCAACCTTTATATTGTTTAACCACCTCATATTCTTTCCCTCCATTAACCACTTATTTTAATTAAACTTAAATTTTTAATATCTATACTGTTGTCATTAATCCATCCATATCAATTATTAAACTTATATTTCCATCTCCCAAAAGAGTACATCCAGCTAAATCCTTAATATTTCTAATATTCCTTATATAATCTGGGAGAGCTTTAACAACTACTTGTTGTTGTCCTAATAACTCATCTACTAAAATGCATACCCACTTTTCATCCTGCTCTATCATTATTAGAATTCCATCTGACAATTTATCTGTATCAGTTCTTATAGAAAAATGCTCGTTTAATCTAAGTATAGGATAGCATTGACCTCTAACCATAATAATCTCATTATTATCTGGATCTTTTATAATATCACTTTCTTTCGGTCTAAAAAATTCTTTTATAGAGCTAGTTGGAAGAGTGTATCTGGAATTTCCAACTCTTACATTCATTCCGTCTATAATTGCAAGAGTTAATGGTATCTTAATGGTGATACTTGTACCAAATTCCAACATACTATCTATACTAACCGTTCCCCCTATCTTTTCAATATTTTTTACTACAACATCCATCCCTACTCCTCTGCCACTAAATTCTGATACAGCTTCTTTAGTGGAGAATCCCGGTAAAAATATCAAATTAAATATTTCTTTTTTACTCATTTCACTTTCATCTTTAGTAAGTAATCCATTGTTTCTTGCTTTTTCTAATATCTTTTCTTCATTTAGACCCTTTCCATCATCTTTTACTATAATTAGGACATCGCTACCTGCATTTTTAGCCTCTAACACCAAATTTCCTACTTGCTGTTTTCCTTTATCAATTCTTTCTTCTACTGTCTCTATTCCATGATCAATAGAATTACGAACTAAATGCATTAAAGGGTCTGATATATGTTCAATTATATTTTTATCTACTTCTGTTTCTTCCCCTATAATCGTTAATTTGACTTCCTTATCCATTTTCTTGCTCATATCTCTGACTATTCTATTCATCTTTTGAAAAGTTGCAGAAAGCGGAACCATCCTTATTGACATTACTGTATCCTGCATTTCTGCTATAATTTTCCGAAGTTGCCTTGCTGATTTTTGAAAATTATCAATTTCAAGTCCAATTAAATCTGGATTTTGTGTAACCATTGATTCCGAAATTACTAACTCCCCAATAAGATCCATAAGCCTATCTGCCTTAGCTACACTTAGACTTATAAATCCTTGATGAGAGGATGTTTTTTCAGTTTTCTTTTCTTCTTCCTTCTTACTACATTCTTTTTCTATCGCAACTTCTTCAACAACTTCTTTATTATCTAAAAAGGCGTCATCGTCTTCCCCCATTAAGCTAATATCAAGTGCACTTAAAAAAACAGTTTCATTCAGAATTGTTTTTACATCCTCTAGATTTAAATCTGAAGAAAAATATATTTTAAACCCATTCTTCCTGATTTCTTCACAGGCTTTTTCATCATCGTCTATTATATTTTCTGGTGAGCTACATATTATTTCAGCTACTTCTGATAGTTTATGAAGAATACCAAAACACCTTATGTTCTCCATTCCACAATCTTCTGCAAACTGAATTTTAGCTTTATATTTTTGATTAGATACGTCCCTTTTACTTTTAGCGCTGGTTATAAAAAATTTTTGCTGCTTCAAATTATTTTCATTAGGCTTTGTATCACTATCAATTGTTTCTGTTCCTTTGAGTTTATTTAGAAAATCCTTTATTCCAGTAATTTTATTTGCGCAATCTCCATCTGGTGTATTTCCTTGCTGAATTTTAGAAATTTCGCCTTTGATAAAATCAATTGAATCTAACACAATATCACTTAATATATTGTTATCAACTTCATCTGGCTTGTTTTCTCTAATATAATAAAACAAATCTTCCACAGAATGAGAGAGTCCAGAAATGTTATTAAAAAGCATCATAGCTGATGATCCTTTGACTGTATGCATAATTCTAAATATTTCATCTATCGAATTTGAAAAGCCATTTTCCTTTTCTCCATCAATGACTAATTGCTCTAATTGTTCTATAAGCTGGGTCGTTTCAAATATATACATATCTAACATAGATTCATTTATAAAGCTTTCTGACATTTTAATTCCCTCCTTTTTTACATATTCATTATATAAAACGTCAATCTCTCTATATTCTATATTAAGTTTTTTATTGCAATCTTTTAAGTCACTTAAGTCATTGATTTTGATGCAAAATGCACTACTATACTACATATAAATGCAAATTGCACAAAATATCTTGAAATTTATATAAAAAGAGCATTCAATCTCTATGGATTAAATGCTCTGAATTATCTATATGTAAAATTTCTTATTAATCTCTTAGCTCTTATCTAGTTAATTTGATTTCTCCTCTGTAGGTACTGGGTATTTACGTACCACAAAGATTTCTACTCTTCTATTTTTAGCTCTTCCATCCTCTGTTGCATTAGATGCCTTAGGCATATGTTCTCCATAAGCCTGTATTGATATCTTCTCCTGATTAATACCTCCTGTACTAACCATATAATTCAACACATTTATAGCACGCATAGCACTTAAATCCCAATTGGAACGAAACTTCCCATTATTAATTGGCACATTATCAGTATACCCTGCAACTTTGATTTCATTATCTAGCCCATAAAGCATATGCGAAATTTTTAGAAGCAATTGTGATACATCTTTTAATACATCTGCTTCACCTGAATTAAAAAGTACAACATCTTGTATAGAAATTGCTAATCCCTCACTATTAAGATCAACTTTAACTTTATCAGAATAGCCTTCTTTTTTAATTTCCTCTTCTATCATTTTTTTAACTTCAGTCATTTTGTCTTCTTCAGCCTTATTATCACTAACACCAGATTCCTCCATAGAAATTGCAGAGTTACCATCTTGATGCATAACACCAGTCCCTCCGGCAAATATCATATTAAATTCTTTAGCCATTGACTGAAATTTTGCTTTATCTGTTTGTCCCATGGCAAACATAACGATAAATAGTGCTAGCAGAAGTGTTAACATGTCTGAATATGGAAGAAGCCATGCTTCATCTACATGCTCTTCATGATGTTGCTTTTTCTTACTCATCACTTTTCTCCTTTTAACTAATTATCATTATTATTTTCTTCAAATCTTACTCTTTGTTTTGGTTCAAGCATTCCTACTAGCTTTCTTTCAATACTCTTTGGATTATTCCCTGCCTGAATAGCTAAAATTCCTTCAAGCATAATGTTCATATTTTTTATTTCTTCTTGAGATTTTCTTTTTAACCTATTTGCAAATGGATGCCAAATTAAATATCCAGTAAAAATACCATAAACAGTTGCAACAAAGGCTGATTTTATACTTTCTCCAAGTTTTTCAATGTCATTAAGATTTCCAAGAGCACCTATTAATCCTATAACAGCTCCTAAAACTCCAAGCGTTGGTGCTGTACCACCTGCTGTTGTAAACGCTGTAGCACCAAGACGATGTCTCTCTTCCATGCTCTCAATCTCTATTTCTAGAACTTCTTTTATAAGATCTGGTTCTAAACCGTCAACCACCATTTCTAATCCCTTTTTCATAAACTTATTTTCTAAGCCTTGTATAGTACTTTCAAGAGATAATAATCCATCCCTTCTAGTTGTCTGAGACATCTCCACAAGTTGTGCTATAATTTCAGCAGGATCTTCTTGCCCCTTAGCACTAAAAAGAACACCAAAAATCTTAGGAAGCTTAGTGAACTCTCCTTTTGGAAAAGAATTTAGCAAGGCTATTACAGTACCACCAATGATTACTAGTATGGCCTCTGCACTCATAAGTACTTGAAGGCTTGCTCCCTTTTCTAGCATGGCTGCAACTACAATTACTAACCCTCCAATAAGACCAATTACTAAAAATATATCCATGTTTGTCCCCCTTTATTGTTCTTCGCACGTCATATGATTAAATGTTATCTTTTTATTAGTAATATAACATATAATTACATTTTCTGTCGTTTTTCTTAATGATTTGGAATCTACAACCTATAACTATAATACCATAATCTTGAACAATCGAAAACTATATTTTGACATATTATATAACATAAATTCTATATATTTTGACTATATGGCATCTTTATTTTCCATTATTCATTTAATTTGTTAAACATGCTAAATTTAAGTTAAAATCCATTTATCAGCGTTATCTTTATTGTCGAAATAGAACTTGCTTTCTGTTATATGAATACAAAAATGCTGACTTAATACATGGATTATTTAAAAATCTAAACTAATTTTATTCAATATAAAACATTTACAAACCTTACTAAACAAAAAAGTAGCTATTGGAGCACTTCACTAATTCATCAAACACTAATTACTACCCCATTATAAATTAATGTACAATTCATCTATGGTTAATAATCACTTCAAGCAATTAAAATCTTTTATATGAATTGTACATCTATTTCTTCATATTTGATAACTAAAGTTCCTAGAAACTATATTTTAAATTTCTCTATGGTCTCTTCTAATTTCTTTGCTAGTGTAAGCTGTTCTTTTGCATTAACTGAAATATTCTTCATAGAAGAGATTGAATTACTCGAACTATTTTCTATGCTGTTAGTGCTCTCAGAAGATCTTTGAGACATTTGGGCCATATGTTGAACCGCATCTGATACTTGACTTATTACTTCATTAATTTCCTCAGACATCCTTGCTAATTCGGAGGACATGGAATTTACGAAGTCTGCATCCTTATAATACTGCTTTCCTATATGCGAAAATTCCTCAAACTGTTTATTTACATCCATATCCATAAACTGTAAAAGTTCATTACTACTTAAAGATAGGTCATTGAAAGATTTTTCTACTTTTTCAATAACTTTTTTAACATTCTCAACTGCTTCTGAAGATTGATCTGCAAGTTTTCTAACCTCTTCTGCCACTACAGCAAATCCTCTTCCTTGTTCTCCTGCCCTCGCAGCTTCTATTGCAGCATTTAATGATAACAAGTTTATTTGCTCAGCTATTGCAGAAATAGCATTAGCCATAATCCCAATCTCATGCACTACCTTTCCTTCTTCAATAGCTTTAATGATCTTTTCTTCCTTCTCATGATATACTTTACTTATAGATTGAATTGCCTTATTACTACTATTCTCTACGGTATTTGCACGTGCTTTTATATTTGTGACATTACTTGTTCCATCCATTGCCTTTTCAGATAATATATTAACAGTCAAGTTTACTTCTTCTACAGATGCAGATATCTCCTCTGCAATTGCGCTATTTTCTTGAACACTCGTATTTATTTTCTTTGTTTCTTCATTTACTGCAATTAAATTACTACTTATTTCATTTACAGATATAGTCAAATTTTCACTGGACGAATTTACATTATGTATATTTTCAGTTATTGCACTTATAAGTTCACGTACATTTTGCTGTGCCTTATTCAAAGTATCTGCTGTTTGTCCATATTCATCATATCTCTTTAAAACTAAATCCTCTGAAAAATCGTAATTCGAAAGTCTAGTTGCTAAATTCTTTATTTTAAATAACACTTTTGATGAATCTCTTGATATTGCTATTCCAACAAACAAAGTTATTAAAACAGAAAAAATTCCCAACACAACAAATTGAATTTTAGTAAAATCTATAGATTCCTTCATGTTGACCTGAGTTTCACTTGCTGCTTTTTCCATTACATCTGTTATCTGATTTATATCCTCCCTAGATTCAGCAAACTTTTTATTAAACTGTTCCTTATTTTTTACCTCTCCTGTATCTATATCAAAACTATCTAACCAGCCTTGATAATTGCTTTGAAATTCATCATAAAGTTCAAACACATTTTTGTTGCTTTCATTATGTTTAATATCTTGTAAAGATGCCTTAATTGGAAGTAACATATTTATAGCATTGCTTGTTCTATCTTTTGCCTGACCTATGTTATCTTTTAAATCTTTTATATTCTTATTCTTATCAGGTTCACTTATGTTCGTATCACTTAAATTATTCTGAGCAACAAGAGCCTGATACATATCTCTATCTGCATTTAGTATGAGGCTATTTACCTTATATAATTTTTCATAATACATATCTGTTAATGTACCATAAGTATTTGTGATTTTTAGTATTCCTTCTATAGACAAAAATATAACCGCAATCAATGGTATTATTACCATCAACATCAATTTTGTTCTAATCTTTAAATTCTTCAATAAATCCCCTCCCTTTAACAACAAATTTCTTATTTTTTATTTTCAAGTTCCTTCTATTTTTCAATAATAATATTATTGAAATAAAATATAGTTATTAAATTCTACACAATCTTACTAATTCCTTTCCATTTTTGTATTCTATTTTAAAAATTTAGTGTTTATAATCTTATATAAATTTATTAATCAGCTAATTCTTTTTAACATTAATTTATAAAACAAAATAGATAAGTTTAAAGGAGTTATTGATAAAATCAACAACTCCTTTAAGCTTATCTATAAACTTACATATTTTATAATTCTTCTCCATTTGTCTTTATGACATTTTCATACCAATAATAGCTATCCTTCTTATAACGATTCATTGAAGCGCCTTCTTCTTCTTCACGATCTACGTAAATGAAACCATATCTTTTTTGATAACCATTCAACCAACTTAATAAATCTGTTATAGACCATGTACAATATGCAATCACTTCTGATCCCTCATTAATAGCTTCTTTTAATTCTTCTATATGTGCCTTCAAGTACGCTATACGATAGTCATCATGAATTTTATTATCCTCAGTCTTTTTGTCAAATGCACCTAATCCATTTTCAGAAATAACTATTGGTAAATCATATCTACTTGTAATAGTTCTACAGCACATTCTTATCCCCATAGGATCTATTGTCCAATCCCAGTCTGTAGTTTTTAAATATGGGTTTGGAGGATTTTTAAATAATCCAGGAGTTCCACTGACTTGTGCTGATCCTTTTTTTCCTGTTGTATTCATTTCAGCCATTCCAACGCCATCAATTGGGTTATACTCAACAACTGCTGTTTGGTAGTAATTAACTCCCATAAAATCTACTTGAGCTGCTGCCTTCATAAGTTCCGCATCCCCATCTTCAAATACAGGTGCTACCCCTTGACCTTGTAGATATTTTAATGCAGCTTTTGGATATCTTCCGTATGCATAAACATCCATCCACCAAAATGATTGTAAATCATCATAATCTGCTTTTGCTATATTATTTACTGGATTGCAGTCTATTGCATAGCTAGGTGAAAACGCAAAGCTTGCCCCTATCTTACCATCTGGCACTATTTTTCTAAAAGCAAGCACTGCTTTTGCATGAGCTAAATTTGCATGATGATTTACTTGATAGAACATCTTTAAATCATTCTTCTTTCCTGGTGGATGCACTGCCATTACCCATCCAAGACTTGTAAATATGTTTTGTTCGTTTAATGTTATCCAATACTTTACTTTATCTTTATAGCGCTTAAACAAAGTAATAGCATAATTCTCATAATCATCAATTATGTTTCTACTTTCCCAACCATTATATTCTTCCTGTAAAGCTATAGGTAAATCCCAATGATATATTGTAACCATTGGCTCTATTCCATATTTTAGACATTCATCAATTACATTGTCATAAAATTCTAATCCCTTCTCATTAACTTCACCTTTTCCTTTCGGATAAATTCTTGGCCAAGATATAGAGAATCTATATGTTTTTAATCCCATTTCCGCCATTAATGCAATATCTTCTTTATATCGATGATAATGATCAACAGCTACATCACCATTTGTTCCTTTGAATGTTTTTCCTGGGATTCTTACAAACTCATCCCAATTACTTCTTCCTTTTCCATCCTCTTCTGCAGCCCCTTCTACTTGGTATGCAGCAGATGCACTTCCCCATAAAAAATCATCTGGAAACCCATGCTTTTCTTTAAAATACATTCCTTTATCCTCCTACCAACAAACTTTCTATTATATCTTTATTAAAATTCTTTCAACAAAATACTATCCTTATTATTAACGACTACTTACAACTCTAGACTACCACAAACTTATTGCACTTGTCCATATAATTTATAACTTTTATTTTAAAATGTAATGTCATTTACTTAATAATATTATTATTTAATACGCTTTTATAAAACTCTACTATCCTATATATGTTGTGATAGTAAATTTACATTTAAGTCTCTGGTAAGCTACAAGCTGCGTTATTAATATAATTTATAAGCTTAATCGCAATATATTAATTTTTCAAAATACAACTTATGGATTTTTTAATATAATCCATTTACTTCAATATAATAAAATAATCCTATGCAAAATTAATAATACATAATTTCGGCATAGGATCTTTATATTTACTACGACCTAGTAGTTTCCCTACTATTTTCACGTGGGTTTTTAAAGCTAGGAGGTGTTGGCTCAGGATTGTCAAAATACCTTCCAGGAGTTGATAAGTCAAAGTATAATCTAGAATCTTTGGTTACACCAAAATCTTTATTTGATGCTCTATCCTGCACCTTATTTAATGCTTCTCTAAATAGTGCATTGTGTGCTTCCTCTCTGTTTAATAGAAAATCTATTGTCTCTTTTACGTATTTATCATTAATTTGACGATATAAATATTCATATACAACCTTTGCTCTTTGCTCAGCTGCTATATCAGATAATAAGTCTGCTGCAATGTCTCCTGTAACATTAACATAATCTGCAGTCCAAGGATGTCCTGATGCATTAATAAGTCCTGGTGCAAGACCTGTCAATACGTGAGTTTCTATTTCTCCTCCAGGAGTTTTAGTATAATCAACTTCATGTCCATTTAGTAAATTTATAGTTTGTGCTACCATTTCCATATGACTTAATTCTTCAGCTGCAATATCTAAAAATAAATCATGAATTTCAGGATCTTTTACCCTAAAACTTTGTGAAAGGTACTGAAGTGCTGCCTTTAGCTCGCCATTTGCACCACCTAGCTGTTCTTGCATTAATACAGCATATTGTGGATTTGGTCTCTCTACTTTTACATCTCTAAGTAATGGTTTTTCGTGTTTAAACATTGTACTTGCCTCCATTCATCTCAGTTAAAATTATTTACAAAGTTAGTATTTAATAATCCAATGCTTATTATTCAAAACTCTAAATACATAACTGTAATAAATTTACATTTAGCATTCTAGAACGTTAGCTCTTTTAATAAAATTACACTACAAAAACTAAATTACAAAATATATAACGCTTTTCTATTTGATTTAATTTATATTTTTTAATTTATTAAACAAAAATACCTGCATCTCTGCAGGTATAAATTTATATTTTTTTATTTGTGGCTTACTAAAATTAAAACATATAATTTTTAAAACTTCAGAAATATGTTTATCTCTAAATTGTTATCAACTCATATTCCTTACTGCCTAAGCCTAATTCCACAGCATAGTCAATAGCAACTTTCCAATCTGTTTCTGGACTAACATTAGTAAAGTGATCATTGTGCTTACAACCGCTCTTTTCAAGAAGGCTACCTTTCATAACTGGCTGCTTATTTACTGCGTCTGCACAGGCTACATCTAATGCTACTGGATCAAAGGATGCAAACATACCTACATCTGGAACTATCGGTACATCATTTTCTGCATGACAATCACAATATGGTGATACATCAATTACTAAGCTGATATGAAAATTTGGTCTTCCATTTAATACTGCCCATGAATATTCAGCTATTTTCTTATTTAAAATATCATTTGATTCATCTGATGCTGGCATAACCGCATCCATTGGACAAATTCCTATGCAACGACCACATCCAACACATTTGCTATGATTGATGAGTGCTTTTTTGTCTGTTAAACTTATTGCACTATGTGCACAGTTTTTAGCACACATACCACAGCCAACACATTTATCTTCATAAACGCTAGGTTTTCCACTACTATGCATTTCCATTTTTCCTGCGCGCGAACCGCATCCCATACCTATATTTTTTAAAGCGCCTCCAAAACCTGTTAACTCATGTCCTTTAAAATGATTTAATGAGATGAATATATCTGCATCCATAATCGCATGACCTATTTTAGCTTCTTTTACATATTTCCCACCAGTAACTGGAACCAAAGCTTCATCAGTTCCTTTTAAACCATCTCCAATTAATATATGGCAACCTGTTGAAAACGGACTATATCCATTTTCATATGCTGAATTTAAATGATCTAACGCATTCTTTCTGCCTCCTACATATAGAGTATTGCAGTCTGTTAAAAATGGATTTCCTCCTAATTCCTTAATAGTATCTACCACAACTTTAGCAAAATTAGGGCGCAAAAACGCTACATTTCCTGGCTCGCCGAAATGGATCTTAATTGCTGCATATTTCTTTTCAAAATCAATTTGATCAATTCCTGCACTCTTAATTAAACGTTTTAACTTTTGTAGCAAATTTTCCTTAGCTGTTGCTTGCATATTAGTAAAATATACTTTCGATTTTTCCACTTTAAGTCCCTCCAAATTATTTATAAGCTAATGTACTAATTTAATTATAGATTTTAGAGTTAACTCTAAGTCAATACATATGGTAAAAAATTCTCCTAAAATATTTTAAAATCTAGTAATTAATTCTCTTTGTTAATGAAAATTTTTGCTATAAATAATTAGTATAATATCCTTACTAAAAGCAAACTGCATCTCATAAATATATTGATTTGCAAAATAGTAAAAGATTAACTAGAATAATATTAATAATAATTGAAAGGATTGCAGTACATGAAAAAAAGAGAATTCATAGCGCAAGATTTGATAAGTAAAATATATCAACATCAATTTCCTAATAATCAACTTCCACCACAAAGAAGTTTAGCCGATAAGTATGAAGTGTCGCGTTATACTATTCAAGAAGCTTTGAAACGACTAATGGATATGGGACTTATTTACACTATCCAGGGAGATGGAATTTATATAAAAGAAAATATTCTTAGCAATCCCCTAATTTACAACTCAATGACTGAAAATTCTTACAAAGACATTGTATCTAAAACAATTTATTTAAAAAAGGTTTCCCCCTCATTAGATATTCAAAAGACCTTTGGATTAGAAGAAAATGACCTAGTTTGGGAATTTCAACGACTTCGTATTGTAAAGTATCAAATTACTCAGTTAGAAACCTCCGTACTTCCATGCTGTCTCTTTCCAGATCTAACCCCAAAAGATGTTGAAGGTTCTATTCAAGACTATGTTCAAAAAAAAAGTTATATAATTTCTCACTACATAACAAATTATAAAGCTTCAATTATTTCAAAGAATCAGTCAGAACTACTAAATTGCAAAAAAGGCACTCCTGCAATGGAAATTACCAATAGAGGAATTCTAAGTGATGGAACAATTTATCAATATAGCAATATCCTAGCTTTAGATTACACATGTACTTACATAATCCCTTTTAACAAAGAAAATTATGAAAAAAGACAAAAAAGCATGGGGTATTAGCCCTCATGCTTTTTATGGTGTAACAATTGTGCCATCTGGTATACGGCTCTGAGTCCATTCATGTGGACGATATTCAACTGGATACTTTATAATTTCATTTTCATCAATATCTACTCCAATTCCAGGCGATTCAATAGGATAAAAAAATCCATTCTTGGCTTCTGGTATACCTGAAAATACACATCTAGTATTATCATTTATTTCAATATTTTCTTGAATTGCAGCATTATGAAGATTAATATTTAAGTGAATATTAACCGCTACTCCAATTGGAGTTATATCTGAAGGTGTATGCCATGCTATTCTCACACCGAAAGCAGCACATAAAGATCCTAGCTTCAACGCTGGTGTAATACCACCAATTTGTGAAACATGGCAACGAATAAAGTCCACTTGGCGATTTGCTATTAATGATTTCCACTCCATAGGATTATTAAATAATTCACCAGTAGCAAGAGGAGTCGATGTTTGCGACCTTATTTGACCTAACCATTCATTTTGATCAGGCGGAAGAATATCTTCAATAAAGTATGGTTTGTATTTTTCTACATCTTTTGCGAATTGAACAGCTTGGTTAGGAAAAAGCCTTTCATGAACATCGTGTAAAATATGAAACTTATATCCATACTTTTCCCTTAAACTTGAAAACATAGAAACTGTAGTTCTCATGTACTCATCTTGATCAAAATAACTTCCTTGTGTAGGATTATCTGTAGTATGAAATTCGCTAGAATTACCACCATAAAACCCTAGCTGACATCGAATATGTTGGTATCCTTTTTTTCTAATTTCATCAATTTCAGTATATAAATCTTCTAAATTATCTGCTACAGCATGCGTATATGCAGCAATTGCATCTCGTGATTTACCTCCAAAAAGCTGATATAAAGGCATATTAGCTAATTTTCCCTTAATGTCCCAAAGAGCCATATCAACGCCTGAAATTGCATTATTCAAAATAGGACCGTTACGCCAATAGGAATTAACCATCATCATTTGCCATAAATCTTCAATGTTATTTGCATCTCTTCCAATTAAAATAGGTTTTAGGTATTCAGATACTACTAAACTTACTGCTTTTGGTCTCTGCTGAAATGTGGCACATCCTAAGCCGTAAATCCCTTTATTTGTTTCTACTTTTACTACTACTAAATTATGTCTATCTGGTTTAGTTATATAACATAAAACATCTGTAATTATCGTAGGCTCCACTCCATTACCTTCTTTCTAACTTTCTAAAAAGTTTTCTTTACTAAGATTAAATCATGTCTGCAATACTAAAGTCAATTTGGCTTTTAAAAAACTCATTTTCTTCTTATTTTCCAGTCCAATTTTATATATTTAGCGTTATAGTCATTGGTATAACTAGTATTACAGAATTTAATGCCGCATTTTGGTCTACTTTTATTTTATTTTCTTTTATGATATTATTGCCTTGTAAACGGCAACAACAATAACCATAGGAGGTATTAATCAATATGAAAAAAGAAGATGTAGTAGCCAAGATTATAAAAGAAGTTGGTGGAAAAGATAATATCAAAAATGCTTGGCACTGTATGACAAGGTTACGTTTTGATTTAAAAGATAAAACAAAAGTTAACCAAGAAGCTATACAAAATCTAGAAGGAATTGTTGGTTCACAATTTAATAAAGAACAATTTCAAATTGTTATTGGAACAACAGTTGACAAATATTATAATATCTTAATTACCCAACTAGATCTAAATATTAATAATAATTCATCAGATAAAGATAGCAATAATCAATTAGATGATAAAAAGAGTCTAACAACTAGGTTTATGGATACAGTATCAGGTGTTTTTGGTCCTATAGTTCCTGCCATTGCAGGCGCTGGAATGATAAAGGGATTAATAGCTGGATTAGTTGCCTTAAAATTTATAGCTGGCGATACTGATACTATGAAGGTCATTGATATGATAGCCAGCGGTGTATTTACATTTTTACCATTCTTTTTAGCAGTTTCTGCCGCAAAGAAATTTAAAACAAATGAATACTTATCAGTTGCTATTGCTGCAACAATCATGTATCCTACCATGGTTGATACTGCTAAGGCTGGCAAAATAGGCGCGTTTTATGTTTTTGGAATTTTACCTATACCAGTATTTAATTATTCAAGTAGCGTAATTCCTATTATCTTTGCTGTCTGGGTATTAAGTTATGTTCACAAATTAATTGATAAACATATGCCTGATACTATGCGTACAGTATTTACACCTACTCTGACATTATTTATTTCTGGATTCTTAACATTAGGAGTTACTGGACCAATTGGAATTTACTTAGGAAGAGGGTTAGCATGGATTATTGCAAGTTTATTTAGTATTTCTCCAATTCTTGCTGGAGTTATAGTAGGCGCAATTCGTCCTGTTGCTATATTAACAGGAATGCATCATGCCATGACACCGATTGCTCTTCAAAACTTTGCTACACAAGGTTATGACATGTTAATGCCTATGATGTTTATGACAAACATTTCAATCACAGGAGCAGCAGCGGCTGTTTATTTTAAAGAAAATACAAAGCAAGGTAAAACAATAGTTATTTCTTCAGTTATTTCTGGACTTTTTGGTATAACTGAACCTGCATTATTTGGAATACTAAGTAAATACAAAAAAGCTTTCTTAGCTGCAACAATTGGAAGTACAGTTGCATCTGCTTTTATTAGCTTCTTTGGAGTTCGTTTATATGGATACGTTCTATCAAGTGTATTCAGTATACCAGCTTATATTGGCCCATACTTTATATATGCTATGTTAGGTATACTTATCGCCCTAAGCGTTTCCTTCGCTTTATCATATCTTTTTGTTGTAAAGGGGAACAAAGAAAGTCCTTCTTCAGTAAAAAATAATGATCCAGAGACTATAAGCGAAATGGCATCTGTAATGACAGGGGAAGTAAAAGCTATAACTGAAGCGCCAGATTCAACTTTTGCACAAAAATTATTAGGTGATGGTTTTGTAGTATTCCCATCAACTGGCACAGTTGTTGCTCCTTTTGATGGCAAAATAACAATGATTTATAAAACCAAACATGCTATTGCACTAACATCAAATAGCGGCTTAGAAGTTTTAATCCACATAGGGTTAGATACTGTTACTTTAAACGGTGAGGGATTTGAGTTATTAGTTAAAGAGGGCGATAACGTTAAGATAGGACAGACTATTTTAAACGTGGATTTAGCTTTCATGAAATCAAAAGAAATTCAAATGGCAACGCCCGTTATAATAACTAACTTAAACGAAAAAGTAATAACCCTTAAGAAAACTGGTAATGTTAAAGCTGGAGAAATTGTTTTAGATATTAAATAATTATTGAAAGCAAAATAATATTTAATTAAACATATAATAAATTGTAATTCATATTATTCTAACTAAAAAAAATCACGACATTTGATTATTAATTGTCGTGATTTTTTTAATTTGCTCATTATAATATTACTTTATATGATTATTTTCTATTCTTTTCAATCCATTCAACTGCAAAATCTACAATTTCTCGTTGTCTTATGAATCTTACGTCCGCATTCCCTATTTTTGTATTTCCAACTCTATACTTTTTCTCAAAATCAATTCCTATATCTATAAACTCTTCACCATCAACATATAGCGTTGAATACGTAACCCATTTACGCTCGCCATCTTTCATCATTGCACAACTGTTTTTCTCCATATGCTTTGATGGATAATCAGCTCTTTCATCTGCTAAGTGAATAGATGTATTTTTATCATATCCAGTTCCCAATAGTAATACATATCCATCTAAATCATATAATTTCCCAATTGGAGAACTTTCTCCGAAAATATCGCTTAAATCATGGTTGTTTATTAAATATTGTGCATTTTTTCCCCATGCAGCAAAAGACCTTACAGGATGATCACTTCTTAAAACACCTGACCACTTTCTAAACATTTCTGCTACTGCTCCCATTGTATTTGTTGGAGTAATATCCTTATCATAAGCTGGCCAATTATCTCTTATAATATCCCACCACTCTATTGGTTCCTCCCAATGTACACCATATGCTGGGTCCATGTTTTTCCACGTCTGTGTAGGCATAATTATGGTTCCATCTTTTCCAACTAACTCTATTAACGCTTCAATTATGATCTGTGGGCCTCCACAAACAAATCCAAAACTTTTCATTGAAGTATGAACTATAATATTTTGTCCATTTTTTACACCAAGTTGTTGCAGCGCATTTACTATATCTTTTTTAATTACAATTTTTCTGTCACCCATACCCTTTCCCTCTCAATTTAATATTTAGTTTTTATTATCTCTTCTATATTTCATAGGCGTGCAACCTACTATATTTTTAAATAGCCTATTAAAAGTTTTAATGCTATTAAATCCACAGTTATAGGCTATCTCTGCAATAGTTTCATCTTCCTCAATTATACGCCACTCTGCTTTTTTAATTCTATAATTATTTAGATAATCTAAAAATGTCACTCCAGTATTTTCTTTAAAAAATTTTGTAAAGTAATATTTACTAAATCCTATGGACTTTGAAATGTCATCTAAGTCAATACGCTCTTGATAATTAGTATCTACATATTGAAATACACTATCCATTTTCTTTAATCTTTCCTTTTCACGGCTTAAGTCTTCAGATGAATATGATTGCTTAGGCATATATCTAATTAGTATACCTGCCAGATCATATAATCTAGCTTTTATTATTAACTTATATCCTTCCTCAGCCTTACTATATTCATTGATAATCTCATTTATGTGCCTCTCCATTAGTGCGTGAATTTCATTCCCCATAGTTAAATGTATTGATTGATTCCACATAGGTTTTATTATTTTAGTATCTTTCGTTCCAGAAAGAAAATTATCATATATGGAAGTTCTAAATTGTATTACAGCTCTATTACTGAATTTTTTCTCTTTAAAAAAACAATGTATTTCTCCACCACCAATTATAAGTATGTCACCTTGCGTTAAATCATAAGTATCTCTGTTAATACATGCCTTTAGTGTACCTTCCACAAGATAAATAATTTCTATATCTTCATGCCAGTGATGTGGTGTATTAGAATACCCATCATTAAAAAACAATCTAAAAGGAAATTCAGATTCTAATACTGTTTTTTCAAAACTCCCATGCATAAATATCTCCTCCAAAATAATTACAATTAAGCTTCTTGATTAATTTCTATAACTCTATCACTTTCTTCTTGATAACTGATTCACGAATACTCTCCATAAGCTTAATAACCCTCATTACCTCTGTATTCTTTACAAGAATTTCTTCTTCTCCTCTTATAGCTCCCATAACATTTCTATAAAAGTCCTTAACATCAGAATTAACAATTTTAAGTGCTTCTTCTTTAATTGTTTCCTCTGTCCTAGGCGCCATAGTTTTTGTTAATCCGGCAGCTGTTCTAATAGGAATTGCATCATTTTTACTGCTATCAGTAATACGAACGACTTTGCCTCTTAAATTCCAATCATCTATTACAGCTGTGCCATTTTGACCTAACACATACCAGCGCGGTAAATTTATAAAATTACTTGTTCCAACTTCTACAACGTAAATTAATCCGCTTTCAAATTCTAACTCAGCAGTAAATCCATCATCCACAAGTTCATTGGTAACATGAGTAAATCTAGCATATACTGATTTTATCCTTTCATTAATCATCATGCATGCCTGGTCAATAATGTGAACACCCCAATCTAAAAGCATTCCACCACCATGTTCTTCTTCTTGTCTCCAATCACCTGGTATGCCACGAGATCCATGTACTCTGGACTCTATTCTAAAGACATTTCCTAAGATAGCTTCATCATATATCCTTTTTACAGTTAAAAAATCCTCATCCCAACGTCTATTTTGATGAACAACCAAAACTTTATCCATTCCTTCTGCTATATCTACCATCTTCTTAAATTCTAAAGATGACATTGCTGCTGGTTTCTCACAAATTACATTTTTGCCAGCTTTTAATGAACTGATTACTATCTCTTTATGTACATCATTTGGTGTTGCACATAAAACAATATCTACTTTCTCATCTTCTAAAAGCTCTTTAAAAGAATTATACGGATTTATTCCATGCTCTCTAGCAAACGCTTGTCTATCTTCTTTAATATCATAAGTACCGCAAACAGTCAAATTATCAATTCCTTCAATTAGCTCACGATGCCAATTTCCCATGCCTCCCAATCCAACTATTGCTAAATTTAACATCTCATTACACATTGTTTTATTTCTCCCTATTAAATTTTTATAATTATGCCCAAAACATATCACCTTTAGCTTCAAAAATAATTGCATCCTTTAAACAATTTATTGCTTTTATCAACCCTTCTTCTGTTGTCATCAAACTATCCTCATGTTCTATACTCAACGCATGATCATACCCAACCATTCTCAATGCAGAAACAATGTTCTTCCAATAGCCAACATCATGTCCATAGCCGACAGAGCGAAAAATCCAAGAACGTTCAATTTCCTTACCGTAGTGGCCTACATCTAGCACACCGTTTATTGGACAATTGATTTCATCCATCTTTGTATCCTTTGCATGAAAGTGGAAAATGGCATTATGCTTTCCGAGCTCCCTAATTGCTGCCACTGGACTAACTCCTTGCCAAATTAAGTGGCTTGGATCAAAATTAGCACCAATTTCTGGTCCTACAGCTTCGCGCAATCTTAATAAACTTTTAGGATTATATACACAAAAACCAGGATGCATTTCAATAGCTATTTTATCTACGCCATGAGCCTTTGCAAATTTCACTTTTTCCTTCCAGTAAGGAATTAAAACTTTATTCCATTGATAATCTAATATTTCAATAAAATCCTCTGGCCATGGGCAAGTAACCCAATTTGGTTTTTGGGAAGTTTCACTGTCACCAGGACAGCCAGAGAAACAGTTTAATATTCTTACTCCCATTTTTTCGCACATTAAAATTGCATTAGTCAAATCATCATCGAATTTTTTTGCTATTTCCTTATTTGGATGAATTGGATTGCCATGACAACTAAATCCACTGATTTCTAAACCGCTTCTTTCTAAAATAGATTTAAATTCGGCAAACTTTTCTTCATCTTTTAATAAAATTACTGGGTCACAATGGTGTTTCCCTGGATAACCTCCGCAACCGATTTCAATTGTTTGTACACCTTTACTTGCCAAAAAAGAACAAGCATCTTCAAAAGATCTATCTTGTAAAACTGGATTAAATACACCTAATTTCATATAAATTCATCTCCATAAAATATAATATTATTAATTATTTAAAATATACAGCCTTACCAGTTTTAGCAGACTCATATATTGCTTCTAATATTTGAGTAACTATTAAAGCTTGTTCAGGCCTAACCACTAATTCATCACCATTAATAATTGCATTATAGAACGTACTTTGTTCTATATCAGGAGCATTATCTTCTTCTCCATCATAAAAAGCAACCCCAGTAGCATCTATTGCAGGCTTTTCTATACATTGTTTATTATACTTAACAGAATTTATCCTCAAACCATCTTTCATATCAGCACCAGCTTTTGTACCACATAAAGAAGTTTTAGCTTCATCAACATCAAGACTATTTAGTGCCCAGCTTGATTCTAGATTTATTGTAGCGCCATTTTTCATCTTAATAAATCCAAAAGCTGAATCCTCTACTGTAAACATCTCTTTATCCCAATCGCCCCAAGCATTTCCTGTACATGTTTGATCCCCTAACTTGTGGTATACAGATCCTAGTACACACTCTGGTTCATAATTATTCATCATCCAAAGTGTTAAATCAAGAGCGTGAGTACCTATATCGATTAATGGACCTCCACCTTGTTCATCTTCATTTAAAAATACTCCCCAAGTTGGAACAGCTCTACGTCTTATTGCATGTCCTTTTGCATAATAAATCTCACCTAAATCACCATTTTCGCATGCAGCTTTTAAATATTTTGAATCTGCTCTGTATCTATTTTGATAACCTATAGTTAGGATTTTGCCAGTTTCTTGCGCTACTTCAAGCATAGCTTTAGCTTCAGCGTATGTTTTAGCCATTGGTTTTTCACACATAACATGCTTATCAGCTTTCATTGCTTCAATAGATATATAGCTGTGTGATTTATTTGGAGTTAAGACGTAAACGGCCTTAATATCTTTTTCTTTTGCTAAAAGAAGTTTGTAGTCAGTATAAATCCTACTTTCTTCTTTGCCATATTTAGCTTTTGCTTCTATAGCCTTTTCCTCTATCAAATCACAAAATGCTTCTATTTCTATATTTTGATTCTTTTTTATTGCTGGTAAATGCTTTCCGTTTGCAATACCTCCACATCCTATAATAGCAACCTTTAATTTCTTTTTATTACATATATTCTCCATAACCATTCCCGACTTTCATAGCTTATTAAACCTTAAAGTTTGAAGTCAGTTTTTCACTTCCTTTCATAGTAAATTATCATAATTTATTGCTCTTATAAATGATACGTATCATTGCCTTTCATAAATAATTCTATACTTAAATTCGTCTATTTACTCGCCATTAATTGCTTAGTTATTCTCAAATATTGTTTTGAGTATATTCTTTGAATACTATGATACATTAATTTTCCCCATTAAGTTAAAACTTGAACGTTTGTTATCGATATTATAAATATTAATAGATTGGTTAATTCCAAAAAACTTTTTCCTCCCTCCTCATCCCAGCCTTCTTCCATCTCCTAATCCATTATTTAAAAACCATAAAAAAGCACATAATCACATTTTCCATCTGTTCATGGGCCTTTACTTTAATAACTTTATTAATATATAAAAAACATGTTGTTTATAATTTTCGCTTAGTGTTATATTTTTGCAGGTTTGAATTTTGGGCCAACAAGTACAAATGAACGCACCGAATTTCATTATTTAAAAATTCCAATACTGCTCAATTACCTTATTTAAATCCTAAATATAAATTTTATTTACACTCTATAAGCTTTTGAACTATTCTTATACTAATTTGCTTACACTTATTCTTAAGAGATTATACTATTGTAATTTAAAAATACACCCTGCCTCTTTCTGCTGAATTAAATTTTCCCCAGTTAAGTGGCATAGCTCCTTTTCCACTTATTATAGAGGATATTTCCACGATACTATCATATGGTAAGCCAGCTATTGCTCCCTTATTTTGAGTACTAACTACCATTGTAGTTCTTTTGTCATTATAAATTGCATTAATGCATTCACATGCATTTCTTAATTCATGAACTCTACACCTTCATTATAGTATGGGCTTAAACAAAATATAATATAGTCTTTATTCAATAGGATAAATGATTCATTTATATGAGCACATATATAAACAAATTAATCCTATCAAAAAGTAACACCTCAATATTCAATTTTTGATATTTTCTTCAACTTTCCATTACTATACATTAATAGTCTTAAAGTTAATAAAGTTTTTCTCTCAATTCTTGAAAATTCTATAATTTTAAGTTCAATAAAAGTAAGGTATTGTGGTTAAAATCACTAGTTAATTTAAAATACAATACCTTATATAGCATAATTCTTATAGAATTCTCAATATTTAATGATAGACCAAATAATAATAAGCGGTTAATAACTCATCACATTGGCAAAATTATTAACCGCTTATCTAAATTTTCAAACCTATACTTTTTTCAATAAAATCGTTATTTCTCTACAATGCTCTAAATATATGTTGATTACCTGCTAATCAGCTATAAATTTTGTACATTTATTTAGAATTTCTTCAGGAATATCTTGTCCAATTCCAGGACGGTCAGATATAGTAATATATCCATCAACTGGTGTATCATCATATGCTCCTAAGCTTCTAGTAAAGTCAGACATATTCCCAACATGATATTCATGAATGCAGAAATTTGGAATTACTGCTTCTATTTGAAGCGCAGCTGCATTGGAAATTGGTCCTCCACAAACATGCATTTGAACTAATACGTCATAAATTTGTGCCATATCACATATTTTTTTTGCCTCTGAGATTCCACCACAATTAGCTACATCTGGCTGGATTACATCCAAAGATCGGCTTTGTAAAAACGGAAGATATCCATATCTTGAGTAGATTCTCTCACCAGAAGCCAAAGGAATATTTGTTTTTTCTTTTAGTGATGACATCAACTGTGGATTTAATGGCCCGCATGGTTCTTCTAAATAATAGATATTAAATTCTTCAGCAAGTTTAGCAATCTGCAATGCAGCATTAAAATCTGTCTTTGCATGGAGTTCTAAGATAATGTCCATCTCATCTCCAACGGCATTTCTTATTTCCGCTAATCTATCTTTACACAATTTCAATTTGTGATTTGTTAGCAATCCATCGTTACGCAAATTCTTCTTTCCAAATTCATCTCTCTGTAAAGGATCAACTTTGAGTGCTGTATATCCATCTGCTCTAGCCTTTCTTGCTGCTTCTCCATATTCTTTAATTCCACCTAATGGACGTGAATCTTTGTCCCAATCAAACTGAATTTGACTTGCATATGCTCTTACTTTATCACGTACTTTTCCGCCTAACAGTTCATACACTGGAACTCCAAGTAACTTTCCTTTAATATCCCATAGTGCTATATCAATTGCACTTATGGCAGAAAAAATTACTGTTCCTCCACCTAGTCCCCAGAATGTCTCTTTCTGAAGCTTATTCCATATTTTTTCTATATTCATTGGATTCTCTCCAATAATTAATTTACCAAAATCCTGAATTTGACCAATTGCTGCCAACTTGGAATTTCCATAAGCCACACCTGCTTCTCCAAATCCACAAATACCTCCATCAGTATTTATTCTTACAAATACTGGTTCATTAGGTGCATTTTTATCATAATCTGCACAAAATATTTCTACACTTGTTATTTTCATTTATTAACTCCTCCTTTTAATTAATTATCTGCAAAAATTCATCATTTATAGACAATTCATCTTTCTCTATCACTTTAATATCTTCTTTTGATGAATTTGGAACTACGACAATAACACTGGTATCATATCCATTTTCTTTTATAAAATCTAAATCAATATCAACTAATCGATCGCCTGGATGAATAATTGTGCCTTCCTCTACATAAGTACTAAAGCCTTTCCCTTGTAACTTTACAGTATCAATGCCGATATGAATCAAAATCTCTTTTCCACTATTGCTTATAATCCCAATCGCATGACCAGTTGGATAAATAGAAGCTACTTTTCCTTCTACAGGAGAATAAATAGTTCCCTTTGTTGGTATAATAGCTGCCCCGTATCCTAATGCTCCTGATGAAAATGCTTCATCCTTTACTTCTTCCAAAGGAATCACTTTGCCACAAGCAACACTTGTAAATATTTCATTAGCTTTGTCAGTTTCTTTATCTACAACGGATTCTGAACTATTCTCTACTTTTACAAATATATAAGTCAAAGTAAATGACAATACTAATGCTATTATTGCAGTAATAACTGCATTGATGATATTACGTGGATTAGCACCTATAAATACAGGCAATGACAAGAATCCTGCCGAAGCAATTGCATATCTAACTACTCCTGTAACACCTGCATATAATCCAGCGATTGCACCAGAGAGCATTACACATACTAATGTACGTTTGTATTTCAATGTTACACCATACAACGCAGGTTCTGTAATCCCAGATAATGCAGTAATACCAGCTGAAATTGCAACTTGTCGTTTCTCTTTCTTCTCTTTTAAAGCTATTGCTAAAGCTGCTCCACCTTGTGCAACATTACTTCCAAGCATTCCTGGACCCATGAATGTTTCATATCCAAATTGGGATACAGATAATATTGCAAAAGGAGTAATTGATACATGCATCCCTACCATAACTAAAAGAGGAGAAAAAGCTCCCATAACAGTTGGTACTAACCAAGGAACGTTTTCATTAAGGGTCTTAATGACTACATAGATACAATTTCCCATATATGCTCCTAATGGCCCAATAACGATTAAAGCCAATGGAGCTGTAATGATCAGTAACAACATTGGTCTTAACATAGTTTTTAACACTTGTGGTATTATTCTCTCAATAAACTTTTCAAGATAGCTCATAAACCAAACTACAAGAATAATAGGTATAACAGTAGATCCATATTTTACTGCTTTAACAGGCAAATCAAATAATGCAATACCGTTACCAGAAACAACCAAATCCAAGAAATTGGGATGTAACATTACTCCTGCAATTGCCATAGCCATAAACTGATTTGTTTCAAATTTCTTTGCAGCACTATTCGCTATATAAAATGGTAAAAAGTAAAATGGAGCATCTGAAATTAAAGATAAAATTTTATAATTTTGTGTATTATTACCCATTCCAAAAAGTACACATAAAGAAAGAATAACTTTAACCATACCACCTGCAATAATAATCGGAATAATAGGTGCCATGATCCCAACAATCATATTTAAAGCAGCTTTTGGTGCACTTTTAAAATCAAATTTTCCGCCTATGCTTTTTCTTTCCACATTTTTCCCAGCCCCATGTTTTAGTAAATCTTTGTAATATTTATCCACCTCAGCGCCAATTATTAGCTGAAATTCATCCCCAGCTTGAACAGTATTAATAACCCCTGGTACCTTTTTCAATTCTTCCACATCAAATTTAGATTTATCATTTAGTTTAAACCTTAGTCGTGTCATACAGTGATATAAATCTTTGATGTTGTCAGATCCACCTACATGCTTAATAATTAAATTGGATATATCTTTTTGATCCATATTAATCCACTCCTATACGCAAATTCTTTTTCTCATACTCTACGCCTCTTAAATATTAATTCTTCATTACATCTTAGTATCCATTCATCATTAAATCTATAACAACAGAATCTGTTGAGTGAACACCCTCTTTTTTTAATTCTTCAATTTTATTTTTAAACTGTGGAAGATATTTTTCATGAGCAACAAGAAGTTCATTTAATACAATCCTTGCTTCATTACCATGCTGTACTAATGGGTTTATAGAAAACGCTTCTAACGCAGTTCCATAATCTCCAGTCAAAGCAGCTTTAATTGTACATTCTTCCATTGCTTTCATAATCTGAATATAGCCTTTCTCAAAAGAACTCATTTCCCCCCATGCTATAGGCTCTGCTCCTCTTGAAGAAATTATGCTTGATACTTCAACAATCGAATCACTATCAAGACATGGAATTGCACCATTATTCTGAGTACTTACAACCATATGGATTCCTTTATTATTATAAATTGCACTTATGCATTCACATGCAGCATCACTATAATATGCTCCACCACGTTTTGATAACTCTTCTGGCTTTATAGTTAAATCTTTGTTTATATATAATTTGAATAAAGATTCTTCAACTTCTTTAACCTGCTCTGCACGTGTTCCTTCTTTTTTAAATTCCTCTATGGAATGATTAAGCATTTCCTTTTCACAGTAGTAATAACGATGGTATGCGCAAGGAATCACTTTCGTAGAATGAAGCAATTCTAATGGAAGATCTGCAGAGAAAATATTCTTTGGCAAACCACTTTCTTTATCATTAATACGGTTTATTATCTGCTCTGTAACTTCATTTCCCTTTTCGTCAAAAACTCTATGCCAGTGAAAATGATTTAGCCCTGCAAACTGATAACTTAATTTTGACGCATCAACTCCAATTGTTGCTCCTTCTTTCATCATAGCCATTACTGGAACATTACATAATCCTATACACTTTTTCCATCCAAACTCCTTAATAACCGCTTCTGTAATCATTCCGCTCGGATTTGTAAAATTAATAAGCCATGCATCAGAACATAATTCTTTCATGTCTTGTATAATCTCTTTCATAACTGGAATTGTCCTAAAAGCTTTGAACATACCTCCAGCTCCATTTGTTTCTTGTCCAAGCATTCCGTGTGATAGTGGTATTCTTTCATCTTTAATTCTTGCATCTAAAAGACCAACTCTAAACTGCGTAGTTACAAAATCTGCATCCTTTAATGCTTCTCTTCTATTTAATGTTGTTACTACCTTCACCTTATAAGGCGTTGCATCCCACATACGCTGTGCCAACGCACCTACTATTTCAAGTTTTTCTCTCCCATCTTCAATATCAACAAGCCATATTTCTCCTATTGGAAGCTCACTATATCTTTTTATGAACCCTTCCATAAGCTCTGGTGTATAACTACTTCCTCCACCTATTGTTGCTATTTTTAAAGTTTTTTTCATACCATATGCCTCCATTAAAAATTATATATTTTTCTCTTGTCTTGTGACTAATATATAATTTTAAACGTTTTAATTCAATAAAAGTGATATAATCTGATACTTTTTTCTAAAACTTTTCTATCTCAGCTCTTTTTTCTGACACTTTTTGAAACTTTAATAAAAAAACTCATCAGAATTTTCTTCTGATGAGTTTTTTTATTCAGTAATATCTCTATTATCAACTATATTCGCAATTTCCTTAATATATTTTATGTTATCATTATAATCTCTTTTAAAAATACAACTATAAATAAGATCAAGCATATACTGCATTGCAATATGAGATGAAAATTGAGATATTCTATTTTTAAAATTTTCTCTGTCACTTATATATAATCGATGCTTTATATATTCTGGAACACTCGAACTTCCAACCCTGCCTATCCAAATTGTTTCAATACCTCTTTTATAAAGTACCTCTGAAATAGGCTTAAGAAAATTGGACTTTCCTGAATATGATAGTAGCAATGCTGCATGATTCTTTTTTGATGCAGTTGCAGTACATCTCTGATCATAAAAAGATTTTGTACAATTAACCATCCTTCCAATAGAACGCATTTTGTCCATAAAATTCTCTGCTACATTACTGTTATGTGCATGAGTATAAATATCTATAACATCAGCTTTATGAAGAATACTCACACATGTGTTTAGCTTCTCAACATCAATATATTTATATGTATCTCTTATAGTTGTTTCATATAATTTTATAAGTTTCTGTGCAATTACTCCCTGAGTATCACCCTCTAAAAAAGGGAAATTAACATCAATATCATTTTCTATTTTACTTTCCTCTGCTATGTCCTGAGCAACTTTTACCTTGAGTTCATTAAATCCATCCACACCTATTTTCTTGCAGAACCTGTGAATTGCAGATTTAGATACAAACGTTTTTTCTGAAAGTTGCTGAATAGATAATGTACTTATTTCGTTTTTGTTTTTAATAATATACTGTGCAAGAATATTTTCTGTTTGAGTTAATTTATCACAACATTTTATCATATTTTCAATTGTCATATTTAACCTCCAAATTATTTAAGCTGTAAGTGAACAGATTTACTAGTATCTATTTACATAACAAGTAAGATCAACAGTTCCGCCATTATCTATAATAAATAAATTTGATCTTCTCAAGTTTCTGAGAAAGTGCTTTTTCAATACAGCAAATGTTCCTTTACTATTTTATTTCTCGTTTTCAAAGAAGATTCGTATCCCTTTTTTCATATTGCATTTTCTCCATATATATTAGTCTTTTATAAGTTTTCTTATTTCTCCATTTTCTATTACTAGATTTCTATTATCAATAAAAATATTCTATCAATGTTTTCTATACTTCTCAACACAACTTCAAATAATTTCTTCACAAACACCTATATCGCCGCAACTTGAATTACGCTTTTCCATTATTCCGTTCTTTACTTAATAATTTTTTAACACTTGCTTATATATAACTCTTCTTTGCCCATTCATTCAGTAAATCTCCTATCCTTATTCTTCATTATAAATACCTTTCTATTGATCTACTAATTCATATATACATCAATTAGGATAAATTTTATATTAATAGAAAAACTAATATTTATTATTAACTTTTAAACAACGAATTGGAGGATTATTAATGAAAACATTAAAAAGAATAATTTTATTTATTATAATAATATCAACTGCCTTAAACCTAATGATTAATGTTAAATTTAATGCATTTGCTAACCCAACTTTTAATCTTAATACTACCTCTGTAATTAATGCTGCAGTATTATTCTCTAATTCCGATGATTTATTTCTATTACAACTAAAACAAAGTTTAGAAGATATTCAAGAAGAACATAAGGATATTCAATTTACCTTCTATTATGGAAAAGATAACATTTCCCTACAATATGAGACATTAGATTCAATTCTTAAAAGTAATATTGATCTAATTATAGCAAGCTTAGCTGATACAAGCGAAGATGTAATAGAAAATGTCATATTCATGGTCAAGCAAAAAAATGTTCCAATAATTTTAGCTGGCATTAGTCCAGAAGCTGCGTCAAGAATTTCGAACTATTATAACAAAATTGCTTTTATATCATCTGATTATAAGCAACAGGGTATATCTCAAGGTAAAATGCTTGTTGATTTATGGAATAATAATAAAAATGCTCTAGATAAAAATAATGATAATATATTACAATATATTTTGCTACAAGGTAAAAAAGCTAATCCTGCAGCAATTAATAGAACAATATATGCTATTTCAACAATTAATGATTCAGGAATAAAAACACAGCAGCTTGCGCTAGTAAATGGAAATTGGTTAAGGGAATTGGCCAAAGAGTCAATGGATTCCTTATTTCTTAAATATGATGGCAAAATTGAAGCAATAGTTGCAAATAACGACGCTATGGCAATTGGAGCAATTGAAGCATTGCAAAAATATAACTATAATAAAGGTGATAAATCTAAAACTATAGCCGTTGTTGGAGTCGATGGGCTACTCGAAGCTAAAGATTTAATTGATAAAGGCTTTATGACTGGCACAATTGTTCTTGATCCAAAGATTGAAGCTGAGCTAATTTATAATATTGCGATGAACTTAATTCACAACTTAAATCCTATAGAAAATACTAATTATAAAATTGTTAATGGAGAAATTATAATTCCATATCCAGATGATAAATATATTAAAAAATGATAATAAAATCTTTAATTTAGATTATTTTTTGAATTCCTATTCAAAAAGTCGGTTATTTAAATACTTCATGACCTCCCCCCTCATATAGCTTGTTTATGACATCTTCAACAGATGTTTGCCCAATGCTAGCTATAATTAAAGTTAGCATTAATGAACAGTTTATAAACATAATATATATTCAATAAAAACTTGGTCAAAGAAAATCTTCAATCACTATGAATGTTTATTCTCATGTTATTAAAACAATGTCAAATACTAGCGTTAACATTTTTGAAAATTTAATAAGTACTCAACTTCCAATCAACTAAATCTCCCGTCGGAAGAATGTCGGAAGTCGGAAGTTTTTGAGCTTATATTATTTTAAAGAATGGCTTTATCTTGTTACTTTCAAAAAAGCCTTTTCCTCCACACACCCCTCAACCCCGCTTTCCTCCGTCACCGATTCAAAAATAGTTTTTCCTTATCTCCTCTTCTAATCCGTTATTTAAATCCCCATAAAAAGAAAAACCTTATTTAATTCAAATAAAGTCTTTCCTTTTCTCTTGCAAATCTCTTGCTTTCTATTCTATTTTTTCTTATCCATTAAAGCTTGTTCGATTGATTATTGATCCTTGCTAAAATCCCTCTAAGCCTCGCCATTACTCTATCCTAACCTCTAACCCTATCTACCTGAAACGCTCTAACGAGCGGGGCGGATAGCCCCCTTTCTGGTTAAGCTTCAAGCGTCCTTTCCTTGCAGTATTCTTGCGTGGAAGAACTTTATTTGAAATATGGAAGAGGTTTATTTGAATTGGTAAGGGATTATTGTGGGCTTACATATCTCTTAGTTAATAACGCGACAGTTTCCACATGCTTTGTATTTGGAAACATGTCTACAGGCTGTACTTCTATTGTTTTAAATCCAAACCCTTCTAAATGTTTTAAATCTCTTGCTAAAGTACTAGGATCACATGATACATACACTACTCGTTTAGGCTTAGCTTCTCCTATAGCATTTAGCAACTTAATATCACAGCCCTTTCTTGGGGGATCCACAACTATTATGTCTGGTTTGATTCCATTTTTTATTAACTCTGGAATCACTTCTTCAGATTTTCCCACATAAAATTCCGAGTTGTCTATTCCATTTATTTCTGCATTATCTATCGCATTATCTATCGCTTGTTCTACTATTTCAACTCCATAGACTTTTCTTGCATTCTGAGATAAAAATAATGTTATTGTGCCAGCACCGCAATATGCATCAAAAACAATCTCGTCTCCGCTCAGATCTGCATATTCCAAAGCTTTATTATAAAGTACTTCTGTTTGAATAGGATTTATTTGAAAGAAAGATAATGGCGAAATATTAAATTTATATTTACCTATATAATCAGATATATAATCCTGCCCCCACAAAGTTATACACTTGTCACCGAGAACTAGACTATTATTTTTAGTACTTATATTCTGAATTACTCCCTTTAAATTTTCAACCTCTAACCTAATATCCTTTATCAGTTCTTCTTTCTTTGGAATTTCCTTATCGGTAGTAATCAAAACTACCATAATCTCATTAGTTTTAAAACCATTTCTCACCATTACATTTCTAATTAGTCCTTCACTAAAAAATAAATTATCTTTCCTAGCAGGTAATATAGAATACTTTTTCATCCAATTTCTTATTATTTTTATGATTTTATCAGTTTCTTCATCTTGAATTAGACACTTATCCATATCGACCACTTCATGTGTTTTTTCACTAAAAAAGCCCATTGAAAGTTCATTGTCTGTCAATGCAATTGAATATATTCCCTTATTTCTATATCTGTACGGAAATTCCATCCCTATAGTATTTTTAACTATATCCCCCGATAATCCACCAATTCTTTCTATGCAATCCTTAACTCTATTGTATTTAAATTTTAATTGTGAATCATAATTAGAATGCATTAAAGTACAACCACCACATTTTTCATAATAATTACATTCAGGTATAATTCTTTCGTCACATTTTTCCACTATATCTATAAGCTTTCCATAAGAATAATTCTTTTTATTCTTGATTATTTCTGTCTTTACAGTTTCCCCTATTAAAGCTCCTGGTATAAATATTGGATATCCATCTATCTTTGCGACACCCTCACCTTCATATCCTAAGGAATCTATTTTTACAATATACTCTTTATTTCTCTCTAACACATGTACACATCCTTCACTGTTAGTATCATTTCCTAACTATAATTTTCAAATCAATATTTAAAAATACTTTCTACATTTTATCATATCTTATTCATTTATTTAAGATATTTATAAATTCTTATATACAATTAAGAACAAACTCTAAACTATTAAATTCTCATTTATAATGGATATTATATTTAGACTTAACATTTCAATAACTTCCCATAAAAATCAAATAATTTACTCACGCTAGAATTTATTTTGTCAGGTAATAAATAATTAATGATGATTATGATATCTCGATTTAATCAACCTCTTAGCACCATTAAATTATATAATTTTCCTAAAATAAAAAAAGAGCACCTTGCGGTGCTAATACAGAATCAGTTGCCATTTAATTCCATAATCATTAAATTATTATTTCTCTTTTAGAGCAATAATATACATTATATATTAAATATCCTATCTTTAAATGTTAATTTTTTGTTAACTTTATATATTTCTTAAAATTTGATTACATATTTATCATCTTAAGTGCATGTATATATTGGATTTTATGCTTAAGGAGCATTTAAAACCTTCCATGTAAAAAAATCGCAGGCGACTGTGGTTAAGTTCCGTATTGTACTTCGCACTCTTTTCATATGTGTAGATTTTTTTCACGCATCTGCCTTTTCGAACGCATGTGAGAAAAATCTGCACATCAGAAATAGCAGCTCTGCTGCATATAAGAACATTTTATGCAGACGAATAAGATTTCTTTTTTTATTCTTTTTAAAATACCAAAACTATTTAATCAACCTTTTTTATGCTATCCACAGATTTTACTTGAATATAAATTCCTAAAGAATATAAAGGGACTTTGGTAGGATTCCTACCAAAGTCCCTTTATATATATTAAAAAATTATGTTTCAAATATTATTTTACTTCGCTAATCTTTAAAAGATTTGTTGCACCAACTTGGTCTACAGGAACTCCAGCTGCTAATACAACTATATCTCCTGATTTAACAAATTCATTATTTTTAGCTATTTCAACTGATCTTTCTAACATTTCATCAGTAGATTCCATTTTATCAGCAACTACTGGATATACTCCCCATGAGAATGCTAATTGTCTAGCAACTATTGGATCTGGAGTAACAGCTATAATTGGGCATTCTGGTCTACATTGAGAAATTCTCTTAGCAGTTGCACCAGTTTGAGTTGAAGTAATTACTGCTGCTGCTTCTAATTCATTAGCTGCATTACTAGCTGCTCTTGAAATAACTCCTGCTATAGCTGGAATATGTGTTTTAGCTTGAGAAACTGCTACTTTATATTCTAAAGATTTTTCAGTTTCTTCAGCAATCTTAGCCATTGTAGCTACAGCTTCTACTGGATAATCTCCATTAGCACTTTCTCCTGATAACATGATTGCATCAGTACCATCTAAGATAGCATTAGCAACGTCTGAAACTTCTGCTCTTGTTGGTCTTGGATTTCTCATCATAGAATCTAACATTTGAGTTGCAGTTACAACTGGTTTACCAGCTGCTTTACATTTTTTGATGATCATCTTTTGAACTGCTGGAACTTGTTCTATTGGAATTTCAACACCAAGATCTCCTCTAGCTACCATTATAAGGTCTGAAGCTTCTAAGATTTCATCTAAGTTATCAACACCTTCTTGGTTTTCTATCTTTGAACAGATAAGGATTCTTTCTCCACCATTTGCATCAAGTATTTCTCTGATAGTCTTTACATCAGATGCTTTTCTTATGAATGAAGCAGCTATCATAGTAACTCCAACTTCACAACCGAAGATTAAATCTGATTTATCTTTTTCAGTAAGAGCTGGTAATTGGATTGATACTCCTGGTACGTTAACTCCTTTATGAGTTCCAACGAATCCAGTGTTTTGAACTTCACACTTAATAGCGTTACCTTCAACAGATTTAACAGTTAATCCTACTAAACCATCATCTATTAAAATTGTATTTCCTGGCTTAACATCATTTGCTAGTCCTGCATATGTAACTGAACATTTAGTAGTATCACCAACTATATCCATATCTCCAGCATATACTGTAAATTCAGAACCCTTAGCTAATTCAACTTTCTTTGGTTCAAATTTACCAGTTCTTATTTCTGGTCCTTTTGTATCAAGAATTATTGCAATTTCTCTATTTAACTTCTTTGATAGTTCTTTAACTTTCTTAATTCTTCCACCGTGTTCTTCATGGTCTCCATGTGAAAAGTTATGTCTTGAAGCATTCATTCCTGAAAGAACAACCTTCTCTAATATTTCCATATCTTCACTTGCAGGGCCAATAGTACAAATCATTTTAGTTTTTCTCATTAAACTAACACTCCTCTTTCTTCGATTAGGCACATAAAATAAAATAATGTTACAAATATGCAAAATAAGCAAGCATGTTGATTCATTATTTTTTGATTGTACCTTATTTATAAAATTTATATAAATAAACTATAAGCTAAATTATTATGATAATACTTGAGCAATATCATAAAGTTCTTTATCAAATTTGCTTTCCATATCAAGAGCTTCATCTATATCTTGGTCTATTATTTTATTATCTCTAATTCCTATTACTCTTGAAGTTCCACCTTTTAATAATACTTCTATAGCCTTTGCTCCCATTCTTGAAGCTAAAACTCTATCTGTAGCAGTAGGACTTCCTCCTCTTTGAATATGACCTAAGATTGTTGCTCTTGTTTCAATTCCAGTTACTTCTTCAACGTACTTTGCAAGTTCAAATGCTCCTCCAATTCCTTCTGCAAGCATTATTAGATTATGCATTTTTCCTTTATTTTTACCTTCTAAGATAGTTCTACAAAGTGCATCTTTATCAAATTCCATTTCAGGAATTATAATTGCTTCTGCGCCTCCGCAGATACCTGCATATAAAGATAAATCTCCGCAGTCTCTACCCATAACTTCTACAATTGAAACTCTTTCATGTGAAGTTGAAGTATCTCTAATTTTATTTATAGCATCTACAACGGTATTTAAGGCTGTATCAAACCCTAAAGTGAAGTCTGTGTAAGCTAAATCATTATCAATTGTTCCTGGTAAACCTATTGTTTTAATTCCAAGCTTTGATAATAATTTTGCACCCATAAATGAACCGTCTCCACCTATAACTACTAGAGCTTCAACACCATAAGCTTGTAATATTTTTGCAGCCTTTTTTCTTACTTCTTCATTCTTGAATTCAGGACATCTAGCAGTTCTTAAAATTGTTCCACCTCTTTGGATTATATCAGATACTGAATTTCTATCCATGCTGAATAATTCTCCATTAATAAGTCCACTATAACCTCTTTGTACTCCCATAACTTCAATTCCGTTATGAAGCGCAGTTCTTACTACTGCTCTAATTGCAGCATTCATGCCTGGTGCATCTCCACCACTTGTTAACACAGCTATCTTTTTCATAATATATATTTCCTCCTTAAAATACCGCAAAGGGACCTTAAATGACCCTTGTGTACATAATATAACCATAATTTATTAATCAAGAATTATTGTACATAAATTTGAACCAATTATCAATGATATTTAACCATTTTCTGATATTATTCTAAAATAAATGTCTAAATTTTATGAAAAATTTCACAATACAAATAATTTGAAAATTATTTTACTGAATTTATGACTATACACCGCTAAATATCATATTTTTTCATATAAGCTATCTTCATTTATAACAAGGATAGTAACTGCATTTTTATAATAGTTTTAGTGTTATAAAACAATGAACGTAATTTGTCTTCTCTATTATAACCAATAATCGATAAATTTATATAAAATAATATAATTTTTGTGATATTAATTTTTGTAATATTTTTCATTTGTATATTTACTAAATTTTTAATCGCATCTCGTTTCTAATTATGAATCTAATACTTTAACATTCTCATCTCCTAAAGTTTGTCTCAATAAATTCATAACATCACTATCTAGGGAAATCCATCTATCTCTTGGCACCCTGAACTTTTGTTTTCCTTTGCTCTCGAATATATAAATAGGCGTATCTCCAATATATTCCTTTATCAATAATTCTTTTAATTTTTTACTTAAAACAGTAGCTGCCACCTTATCATCAACTCTTAAATATACTTTTGAAGTATTGACCTTCTCTAAAGGTTCTATACTTTCACAAATAAGTTTTGGTGGTTCATCTTCTTTCAAACTTAATCTTCCTTTAACTATTACCAAACTATCTGTCACGCATAATTCTTTTACTTTCTCCAAAGTTTTAGGGAACACTATTACTTCAATCGTTCCAGTTAAGTCTTCAAGTTTTAGGAATGCCATTATAGAATTATTTCTTGTTACCTTCTGATTAACACTAGCAAGTATTCCTCCAAGGATTACTCTATCATTATCTTGTAAGGCATCCTGCCTGTTAAACATATTAATTTCACCCATATCGCTCTCTAGAGAATCATCTAAGGTTTCCTGTACTAAAAATATTTTAGAAATCTCATTTGTTGTCTGCATTTTCAGACTTTGAGCATAGTCATCTAGGGGATGCCCAGTAATATAAAGTCCTGTCATCTCCTTTTCCATAGCTAATAAATTACGCTTAGTAAATTCCTTAATATTAGGATAGTTTACTTCTGGATTCTTTAATTCTTCACTTGCAAATAAGCTTATTTGCCCATCAATATTTCTTCTCTTATCACTAGATATATTATCAATTAATTTTTCATGAACAGCTAACATCTTAGATCTAAAAACATCAAAATCATCTAGAGCCCCAGCCTTTATTAAACATTCAACTGCACGCTTATTTATTGATGATGGATCCATTTTATTTATAAAATCAACTAACGATTCAAATTTACCCTTTTCTTCTCTTGCTTTCACTATGCTTGCTACAACATTAGTTCCAACATTCTTTATAGCTGCTAATCCAAACCTAATCTTGTTCTCTTTAACAGTGAATTTAGAAAAACTTTCGTTTATATTAGGTGGTAAAACTTGTATTCCAAGTTCCTCTGCTATGCCGATATAGTATGCTACCTTTTCACTGATTCCCATGATTGAATTAAGCATTGCTGCAATCATCTCTACTGGATAGTACTTCATAAGATATGCTGTTTGATATCCAACAACTGCATATGCCGCTGCATGGGATTTATTAAATGCATACGAAGCAAAGTCCATCATAGAATCGAAAATTTTATTAGCTATTTCCTCTGAAATTCCATTTCTCACGCATCCTGGTACTATTACTTCATCATTTTCAACAATACCATGAATGAAATTTTTTCTTTCTTCCTCCATTACTTTATGTTTTTTCTTTGACATAGCTCTTCTAACCATATCACTACGTCCCATGGAGTATCCAGCTAAATCTCTAACAGCCTGCATTACTTGTTCCTGATATACTAAACATCCATACGTAACACCTAATATAGGCTCTAATTCTTTAGTTAAATACGTAACTTTTTCTGAATTTTTCTTTCCTTCTATGTATCTTGGTATTTCAGCCATTGGTCCAGGTCTATATAAAGAAATTCCTGCAATTATGTCTTCAAAGGAATCAGGCTTTAATTCTTTCATAAATGAAGTCATTCCTGGTGATTCCAATTGGAATACTCCTGCTGTATTACCTTCTCCAATCATATTATAAACTTCTTCATCTTCAAAATCTATCTTGTCTAGATCTACATCTACTCCTCTATTTTCTTTAATCATTTTAACAGCATCATTCATAACAGTTAATGTTCTAAGCCCTAAAAAGTCCATTTTAAGTAATCCTAGTTCTTCTAGTGTATTCATTCCAAATTGAGTTACGATCATCTCATCATTTTTCTGTAATGGAACATATTCAACTAATGGCTTTGATGCTATAACAACACCAGCAGCATGAGTAGAAGAATGCCTTGGAAGTCCCTCTAAATCCTTTGAAACATCTATTAACGCCTTTACTCTTTCATCTGTATCATAGGCTAATTTAAGCTCTGGATTTAAGTCTAACGCCTTCTCTATAGTTATTCCAAGCATTGTTGGTATCATCTTAGCTATTCTATCAACCTCTGCATAACTATAATTCATAGCTCTTCCAACATCTCGTATACATAGTCTAGCTGCCATTGTACCAAACGTTATTATCTGCGAAACGTTGCTTGCTCCATACTTCTCGACTACATAATCAATGACTTCTTGTCTTCTTTCATAACAAAAATCACTATCTATATCTGGCATGGATACTCTCTCTGGATTTAAGAAACGTTCAAAGATTAAACTATACTTAATCGGATCTATTTTTGTAATTCCTAACGTATATGCAACTATTGAACCTGCTGCAGATCCTCTACCTGGCCCTGTAGGTATTCCACTTTCATAGGAAAATCTAACAAAATCCCATACAATTAAAAAGTAGTCAATATATCCCATTTGCTTTATTACTTGAAGCTCATATTCTAGTCTATCAACATATTCTTTAGCTTCTTCATAATTTGCTACTACTTCTTCAATTTTACTATAATCCAAATTCTGATTTCTAAGATTTTCAAATACACTATATCTATCTATCAGACCTTTATAGCAAGTATCTCTAAGATAGTCATAAGGATCTTGACCTTCTTCTAGCGGAAATTTTGGAAGCTTAGATTCGTGAAACTTATATTCATAGCTACACTCATTGGCTATCTTAATGGTATTCTCCAACGCCTCAGGAACATAGGAAAACATATCCCACATTTCATCTGCTGATTTTAAATAAAACTGATCTGAAGGATATCTTCTTCTATGAGGATCATCAATGGTTTTAGCTGTTTGTATACACATTAGTACGTCATGTGATCTAGAATCTTCCTTGCTTATGTAGTGAACATCATTAGTAGCAACTAGTGGTATACCAGTTTCATTAGATAACTTTATATTTTCTTCATTTACTCTCTTTTGTTCTTCCATTCCATGATTTTGTAACTCAATATAAAAGTCACCGTTAAAAATTTCTTTGTATGTTAAGGCTGTCTCTTTTGCTTTTTCATAATTACCTTTAAGATGGTAAGATTGTACTTCACCACCTAAACATGCACTCAAAGCAATTAATCCTTCACTATGTTTTCTTAAATATTCATAATCTATTCTGGGCTTATAATAAAATCCTTCAATAGATGCAACTGATACTATTTTCATTAGATTTTCATATCCAATTTGATTCTTTACTAACAAAACCAAATGATAAGTTGAATTCTCTTTGTCTGGCTGCTTTATATGTCTAGACTTTGGTACGACATAAACTTCACATCCTAAAATAGGTTTTATATCATTTTCTTTTGCTGCCTTATAGAAATCTACAAGCCCATATAAAACTCCATGATCAGTAATAGCAATACTCTTCATGCCTAATTCTTTTGCCTTCTTCATAAGCTTTCCTATTTTTCCTGATCCATCAAGTAAACTATATTCTGTATGCAAATGTAAATGACAAAATTGTTTTTCTTCCATTATCCTCACCTCCTCTTTAAATTAACAGTTAATTTATAGTTTAAAATTTACAGTTTCTTTAGAATTTTTCTAACTAAACTATAAATCTTAAACCATATGTTATTTAGAAATCTAAAGTTTTACTGCCTTCCATATATGGCCCTATAACCTTTTTAACTTTTTCAACATGAAATTCGTTCACGTCATAAGATAAATAATCTTCCTTGTTATCAAATCTTGTTATAATTCCAACATCATAACTTCTATCACTTTTTATTACATCTACCCCTACTTCTAGCTGCTTTAATTCCTTGATCATTCCATTCATAGATAATAAAGTCTTTTCTACAAATTTCAAATTTTCTGTTGTTGGCTCTTTCAATTTAAATAATACAATGTGTGTAAACATAATACCCTCTCCCTTTAATTTTATTATTTGCTTGTTCGTAATTCCTCTGCTATCTTTTCTATCTTTCTTAATCTATGATTTATTCCCGATTTTCCTACTGGAGGATCTAGCATTTCTCCTAATTCCTTCAGAGATTCATCTGGATAATTCAATCTAAGCTCTGCAATTTCTCTTAAATTATCTGGCAATCTTTGCATCCCAATCTGTGATTGGATAAGTTTTATGCTTTCAACCTGCCTTACAGCTGCATTTACAGTTTTAGAAAGATTCGCTGTCTCACAATTCACAAGTCTATTTACATTATTTCTCATTTCCTTCATTATTCTTATATTTTCAATCTCTAAAAGCGATGAATGAGCTCCTATTACATTAAGCAAATCTACTATTTGTTCTCCTTCTTTGATATATACTATGAAACTATTTTTTCTCTGTATAACCTTGGAATTTAAACTGAAAGTATTGATTAAATTCGATAAATCTTTTGCATATTCTTCACTATGAGTTACAAATTCTAGATGATAAGTTTTTTCTGGATTACTTATGCTTCCTCCGCCGATAAATGCGCCTCTTATATATGCTCTTTTTATATCTTCATCTTTAAAAATATACTCCTCTATTCTATAATCTAAGCTCATTATTCCATCAATTTCTTTGAGTATTCCTGTATCGCTTAATAGCCCCCTAACACCCATTTCTTCAGAAATTACTACCATATAGATATTATTCTTCTTTAAGGAGTTACTCTTTTTCACCATTAACTTTGAATGTATATTAAAGTGATCCTTTAAAAGTGTAAAAATCAATCTAGCACTAGCTGGGTTTTCTGTGGTCATTTTAAAACTAAGTCCACTTCCACTAAAAGCTAATGTACCACTAACCTTCATAATAGCCGATATTTCTGCTAACGCCTCTTCTTTCGAAATATCTATATATCTGCATATCTCTCCTTTAACTTTAGATGAAAATGACATTCTGTTTCCTTCCTTATCTATAAATTTTCTTATAGTTTATAATTAATCAATTACTTTTCCTTTTTCTTCTCTGACTCTTTCCTTAATACGTTGCGATAAATACATATATTCAATTATCTTTTTCTTATCATATAAAAGTTTCTTTTCCATTATTGTATCTACTAATATTTCTGCCAACTTATCTGAATCGTGCTTTATCAATCCATTTTTAACTTTTACTAAATCGTCCCCAACTATTTTTACACCTAGACTATTAATGTCTTCTCTATCTAATTTAACAAGCTCCGCATCATCTTTTTGATATTTTTCTTTTAATTCCTCTGTTATTTCTCCTGTATTAGCAATTACATAATCAACAATATCTTTCCCACCATATTTGAATAAAACCTTTAAATGGTCTGACACTTTAAAACCCGTAGTCTCTCCAGGTTGAGTCATTATATTTGAAATGTATATTTTGATAGCACTACTCTTCCTAACTTCTTTTGCAATATCTTTAACAAGCAAATTAGAAGTTATACTTGTATATAAGCTACCTGGTCCCATTACTATAGCATCTGCTTCCTTTATAGCCTCTAATGCCTCTGGAAGAGCTTTTGCATTCTCAGGAACTATTTTTAGTTCTTCTATTCTAGATTTTTGTTCAATAGCTTCTTCTGGAATTTGCGATTCACCTTTTACTATATTACCATTTTGTAGTTTTGCAACTAATTGCATATTATCCAAAGTAACAGGTATAACTTTACCTGTTACAGCTAATACAGAACTCATTTTCTGAACTGCTTCCTCAAAATTGTCAGATATTCCAGCCATAGCTGCCAAGAATAAATTTCCAAAGCTTTGATTCTTTAACCTTCCATCAGCAAATCTATACTGAAGTAAATCCTCCATTATTGGCTCCGTATCAGCTAATGCCAAAATACAGTTTCTTATGTCTCCAGGAGGCAACATTCCTAAATCTTCTCTTAGATCTCCAGATCCGCCCCCATCATCTCCAACCGTAACTATTGCAGTTATATTTGATGTATAGTACTTCAACCCTCGAAGCATTGTAGATAAACCAGTTCCTCCACCAATTACAACTATCTTAGGACCCTTTACTAATAATCTTTTTTCATATATTAGACTTTCAATTTTTCTGCTATCTAGAGAAACTTTGATATAGCCTCTATTTACTAAAGCAATTATTGATTTCATCGTTTCAGTAATTGATATATATAAAACAAATATTCCTGTAATATTTAAAAACACATAAAAAACCTGGTAATATAAATTGTAAACCCTATGGTTAACTAGTTCTGTAAATCCAAATGATATTAATAATATTCCGAAAATACCAAACGCTAGCCATCGTTTCACTTTAATTCCAGCCTTAAGCCAATCTTTTATCCTCATAGCTTCTTTTCTCCTTTATGAAGATCTTCAGCTACATCTCTATGCTCTATTTTAGAATTATAGTTTTCTTTATTTAATCTTTCATAAACTTCATTTGCTATTGCAACTGAGCGATGTCTTCCACCTGTACATCCTATAGATATAATTAATTGACTCTTTCCTTCTTTTATATAATTAGGTATTAAATATCTTAACATATCTACTAACTTTTCTATAAAATTCACAGTCTCCTCTTGTTTTAAGACATAATCTTTAACTGGTTCATCATTACCAGAATACTGCTTTAATTCAGGTATATAAAATGGATTTGGTATAAATCTAACATCAAAAACCAAATCTGAATCCACTGGTATTCCATATTTAAACCCAAAGCTTAATACAGTAATTGATAATTGCTTTTCAGGATAAGTATGATCTCCATAATTCTTGTTTATTTTTTCTCTTAAATGCCTTATTTCGTATTTAGATGTATCAATGATAATATCAGCTATATTTTTAACTTCTCTTAATTTCTCTCTCTCCTGAGTAATCCCAGTCAAAACTCTTCCATCTGGAGATAATGGATGGCTTCTCCTTGTCTCCTTAAATCTCTTAATAAGCACTTCATCAGTTGCTTCTAGAAATAATATTTCGTATTTAAATTCATTTTTCTTTAAGTAATTTAGGGCTTCAAAAAAATCATCAAAGAAAATTCCGCCTCTAATATCTATAACTAATGCTACTTTTTCAATATTTCCGCCACTTTGCGTGCATACTTCTGCAAACTTAGAGATTAACTTTGGTGGAAGGTTATCAACACAAAAATATCCTAAATCCTCCAATGTTCTTGTTGCTTGTGTCTTTCCTGCTCCTGATAATCCTGTAACAATAACAAATCTCATACTACACACTCCCTTTTGCCAAAGACGTCTTCTAGGCACAACTATTACTTCTAATTTACCTTAACATCAAAATTATATCACACTATTATAATTAAATCATAAAAAACCCAAAAGTCTCTAAACTCTTGAGTTTTATATAATTTAGTGTTTATTTTACAGATATATTTAACATCTTCAACTTCTATTTTTATTTATATTTTCAAAACTAATATAATCACTAAAATGCTTAATCTTCACCCCAAATTCTAACTTCAGGATATAAATCTACTCCAAATTGTTTTTTCACTTCATCCCTAACATGATATATTACATCTAATACATCCTTAGCTGTTCCGTTCTTACAATTAATAACAAATCCAGCATGCTTCTCCGAAACACACGCTCCGCCGATAGCAAATCCCTTTAATCCTGCATCCTCAATTAATTTTCCTGCGAAATAGCCTTCTGGTCTTTTAAATGTACTACCTGCTGAAGGATACTCTAACGGCTGTCTTTCTTCTCTTCTTTTAGTTAATTCATCAACTCTAGCTTGAATCTTTTCTTTATCGCCATTAACTAAATTAAAAGTTGCGCGTAATACTATATATCCCTTTTGCATAACTACAGACTGCCTATATCCTAAATTCAACTCTGATTTAGGAATTATTCTAATTTCTTGATTGTCATCAAGTACTTCTGCACTTTCAATAACAAATGAAATTTCTCCGTCATAAGCTCCTGCATTCATGAATACAGCTCCACCTACGCTACCCGGAATACCACAAGCAAATTGAAATCCTGCTAGTGATCCTTCTGTAGCTGCCTTCGAAACGTCTTTAAGTAATGCTCCACATTCTGCAATAATCTTGTTACCTATACATTCTATTTTATTGAGCTCGCATAACTTTATAACAACACCTCTAATACCACCATCTTTAACTAAGATATTAGACCCATTTCCTATTACATAAAATGGTATATTATTTTCTTTACAAATAGTAATAGTTTCTTTTACCTGTTGTATACTGTTTGGAGTTAAAAGTATGTCTACTGGTCCTCCAACTTTAAAGTATATATGTTCACTCATTTTCGCATCTAATTGAATTTGTGACTCTTCGTATAATTTGCTGAACAAATTCTTATATTCTCCATAGTGCTTCATGCCAAAACTCCTCAAACATTTATATTAATCTGCTTTTTGTTTACATGATATAGAATAATTTAAATATTAATCTAAGACAAGTAAATTTTTATTCCGTACTATTATAGCATAATTTATTTATTTTGTTCATGTTTTTAATATATATTCAAAAAATAACATAATGTATTTTAATTATACATCATTGGTACAATAATCTAAGGCTAAAAATTAGGTTGAGATACCCCAACCTGATTTCTTTTATTTTGTATTTCTAAAATACTCTAATACACTATTAGCTGCCTTCGTATCAATTGATTCTGTCTCAAGAAGTTCGTCTAATGTAGCTTTTTTAATATTATCGATACTTCCAAATTTCATTAAAAGAGACATTCTTCTCTTCTGCCCAATATTAGGTATATCATCTAATATTGAATGAAGCGTTCTCTTATCTCTTAAACTTCTGTGGTAAGTTATTGCGAATCTATGAACTTCATCCTGAATTCTTCTTATCATTTGCATCAAATTAGAATTTCTATTTATTATTAATTCATTATTATTATAAATAATCCCTCTAGTTGCATGATAATCATCTTTAACCAATCCACATACAGGTATATCTATTCCTAATTTCTCTAATACTTCAAGAGCTATATTAACCTGACCTTTTCCACCATCCATCATAATTAAATCTGGAAAATTCGAAAACTTTCCACTAGAAAATTTAATCTCTTTATTTTGAATCTCTTCGATCTCTTTTAATCCATGAGTGAATCTTCGGTCTAAAATTTCTCTCATACTATCATAATCATTAGCACTTTTTACAGTTTTTATACGAAATCTTCTATAATCGCTATTCTTAGCTTTACCATTCTCAAATACAATCATTGACCCAACGGAATCTACCCCTTGTATGTTGGATATATCGTAAGCTTCAATTCTAAGTGGTATACTATCAAGTTCTAATAATTCTTGAATTTCCTTTAGCGAAATCATATTAATCTCTTTATCTCTCAAAATCTTATCCTTAAATTGATCTAAAGTGACTTTCGCATTATTTTTAACTAGCTCCAACATTTCTTTTTTCTCGCCTTTTATTGGCACCTTAACGAAGACCCTTGAGCCACGCTTTATACTTAAAAATTCTTCCAAAGCTTCAATTTCATCACTTTCCGGAATGTATATATTCTTTGGAACTTTTGGTGTTCCTCCATAAAATGAAATTATAAATTGTGAAATTATTGTTGTATCTTCCTCATGGGAACTATTTTCAATCATAAAATGTTCTCTTCCAGTTATTTTTCCATCCCTTAAAAAGAATACTTGAATACAGCAATCTTTCTCATCTTTATAGATATTAATAAAATCTTCATCATTCTCTTGAGATTTAAACACCTTTTGTTTTTCTGCTATATTTTCTATAGCAATCATTTTATCTCTTAATGATGCAGCTTTCTCAAATTCTAAATTTCCTGATGCACTTTGCATTTCTTCTTTTAACTTATTTAGAAGGCTCCTATCCTTCCCACTTAAAACTTCCATTATTTCATCTATCATTTTTTTGTATTCAGTTTTAGAAATACGCCCTTCACAGGGTGCATTACATTTTTTTATATGATAATTCAAACATGCTCTTGTCGGCTTTTCGCCTTCTATAATAGATTTTTTACAAGTTCTTAATGGAAAAATTTTTCTAATCAAATTTATTGTTTCATGTACATCTCCTGCATTTGGATAAGGCCCAAAATACTTATTTCCATCCTTGGCATAATTTCTTGTTATAAAAACTCTAGGAAAATCCTCATTAGTAGTCACCTTTATGAATGGATAAAATTTATCATCCTTTAGTGAAATATTATATTTAGGGCTATACTTTTTTATTAGATTGCATTCTAATATTAGAGCCTCCATTTCAGAATCTGTCACTATGTATTCAAACTCAGCAACATTTTTAACCATTGCCTTTACTTTTTCCGAATGATTTTTAGAATTTTGAAAGTATTGGCGCACTCTATTTTTCAATATTTTTGCTTTTCCCACATAGATAATCTCTCCAAGTGAGTTTTTCATTAAATAAACCCCTGGTTCATTTGGTAGAATTTTTAATTGGGCTTTAAAATCAAACATTCCAACACTCCCTCCTTTAAATTCAAATATAAAAAAGTGAAGAGTTTATAAGGAAAATCCTTTTATTATTTCCAATTCAGTACTTTTAAGAAATTTCAACGGTTCTCCAATAACTATTCACTTTTTATCTACCATATTTAATTTTAATTTCCAATAACCGCTTGCCTAATTAATTTTCCTGCTATCGGTGCTGCCGCACTCGCTCCGTATCCTCCATTTTCAACTATTACAGCAACTGCAATCTTAGGATTGCTCGCTGGTGCAAGCCCAATAAACCATGAATGAGGTTTAGCGCTCTCTCCATTAGCAAGATTATAATCAGCTGTACCAGTCTTACCTGCTGCATCAGTTCCTTGGAAATAACTCCAAGTAGAGTCGATTCTTGAATCAACTAAATTCTTCATATAGTCTTTTATAATTGCAGCATTAGCTGAACTTATAACTTGTTTATTCACCTTTGGCTCCACTGTCTTAACTACATTACCGTCCTTATCCACCACTTGGCTAACGAGTCTTGGCTCCATCATCTTACCATCATCAGCCACTGTACTTGCAACCAAAGCCATCTCCATAGGCGTAGCTAAAATACTACTTTGGCCAATTCCAGATTGAGCTATGCTACCAATTTCCGCTTTAGATAACTTTGGAAATTGACTCTGATCTATTTTAAATCCATCAGATTCTACTGTATTATTAAAACCAAACTTCTCCGCAGTAGCTTTTAACTTATCATTTCCTAGCTCCATTGCCAATGTACCAAATACAAAATTACTTGATAATCTATAGGCATCCTTTAAATCTATTTCACCATTAACTTCTCCATTATCATTGCTCAATGACTGTTTATCGTTAAATACTATTTTACCTGTATCATTAAAAGTTCTATTTGTAACCCCAGGCATATTTTCTAATGCGCTGCTAAGAGTTACTGTTTTAAATGTTGATCCTGGCGGGTATTTTCCTGATACTGCTCTATTTATAAACGGACTATCTTCATTAGAAGCTTTCATTGAGCCTTCCAAATCATTTGGATTGTACGTTGGCTTAGAAACCATAGCTAATACTTCTCCTGTTTTTGGATTTAAGGCTACCACTGCACCCTTATTACTTCCAAGTGCATCATATGCTATTTTTTGAAGTGTTGGATCTAATGTAGTTATAACACCATTCCCAACTTTAACCTCATCTTCTTTTCTATTCTTAAACATTGATTTTAACTTATCTATGCTAAAATCTTTAGTTAGATTTAAAATATTGTTAGTAAGCTTGTTGTATGTGGTTAACTCACTATCATAATTTGCCTCTAATCCTGTCAATCCATATCTTGGATCTACATATCCTAGTGCGTGAACATATAAATCTCCGTTAACATAAGTTCTTTTTTGTGTTAGCGCATCTACCCTTGCACTTGTTGTAAGCGGATTTTTATTTCTATCATATATGGTTCCCCTCAAAACTTCATTTCTTCTTGCCCAAAGCCTTTGATTACCTTCACTTTCAGCTATAGTAGGCGCCGAAAAGACTTGAAAATATGCAATATACGAGATAAGAGCTACAAAGCAAAATAAAAAAACTACCATTACCTGTTTTATACTATTAGAAACATTTTTCAATTTTTAGCCCTCCTCCGATATCTTTTGAAGTATTGCTAGTGCAAAAAACATAGTTATTATTGAGGAACCTCCAGCACTAATAAGAGGCAATGTAATCCCTGTCAAAGGTATTACTGCAAACACTCCTCCTATTATAACTAGAACCTGACATGCTATCATAGCACTGAGGCCTATGGCATTAAGTTGTGAAAATCTATCTTTGATTCTAAATGAAGCCCTCATTCCTCTATAGAAAAACAAGAAATATATTATCATAATTCCAAGTCCAAATACCATTCCCAATTCCTCACAAATTACTGCAAAAATTAAGTCTGATGTATTTACTGGCATAAATCCTGGGTATCCTTGGCCAAGTCCACTTCCAAACATTCCACCAGAAGAAATCGAATATAATCCTTGAACTATCTGATATCCCGTAGTATCTTTATACTTCCACGGATCCCTCCATATTAATACTCTTTGCTGTACGTGCGGAAACAGTTTATATGCAAAAATAGATCCCAACACAAATAATATAAATGTTATTACCACATACTTTTTCTTTCCAGTTGCAACATACAACATTGTTAATGAAATACCAAAAAATATTAACGCAGATCCTAAATCCTTTTGCCCAACTAAACATCCTAATGAGTATACAACAACCAGTGCAGGTTGCCAAAGTTGTTTGAAATCTTCTATTATATTATTTTTGTCTTCATAATCATGTAAAGCTGCCGCTAAGTATATGGCAAATGTTATCTTACCAAATTCCGATGGTTGAATACTAAATCCACCAATTCTAATCCAGTTAGTTGCACCATAAACTTCTTGATGCGCGAACAATGCTAGAGGCATTATAAGCAGAGTTGCTATCAGATATACCTTCTTGTACTTAACAAAATCTCTTATATCTGGAATTATCACTACTAGAGCAATAAATACAACTATTCCAGCTGCAAAATACATTAACTGTTTAATAGCAATATCAGTATCCAATCTATATAGTACAGCTATACCTATTACTGACAATATACATGCAAATGTAATCAAAAATTTATCCCCATGGGGATAAAACTTCCGTATTAATATTTGAGTAGCAGTTATTAAGCCACATACTATCAACCCCATGTATATAGCGCCTTTATCCATGTCATCTTTCAATATTGCTAAATTTGTAAAAAGCGCTATACATAACAAATAAGTTAACAGTAATAGCTTTATTTCATCTCTTTTTATCTTCAATCCATATCACCCCACCGTGCTATTCCTTTGATATTTAGATTTCTAAAATACTTTTGTAAAGCCCAGCGGAAAATATAGCTTTACAATACTTCCCCGCTGAGCCTAATTTTTTCAATAAAAAATTCTTTTAATATTCTCTTTATTCGAATATTTTAAATTAAAATCTTAAAAATTGCCGTACCAATTCTTATCTCATCTTTATTAGACAGTTTTGCTTTGCCACTTATCTTATTCTTGTTTAAGTAGGTACCATTTGTGCTATTTAAATCTTCTATAAATAAGCTACTATTCCTTATGATAATTCTCGCATGACTTCCAGAAACATGTTGATCACATAATACAATAGAATTATCATCTTTTCTTCCTATTGTCAAATCCGATCTGATAGGAATAATAGATCCATCTTTTAAATCTTTGCTACTTCCAGAATCTATAATTTCTAAGCCATAACTTCCTTTTGCTGCAGTAGGCCTTCTTTTCTTCCCTCCGTTTTTAACATCCCTATACATTATCTTTAGCGCATAGTATATTATTACATACAGTATAATAATAAAAACAATTCCAAAAAAACCAGCAATTATTCTCGAAAAACTCATATTTTCACCTCAATATTCATTCCTGTATCCATTATATATGTAAAATAACTTTCAGAAATTTATAAGTTATAACTTACATTTACCTCATTAATGATTATACAATAAAAAAGTAAGTATGGCATGCAAAAGTGCCACTTAATTAATATATATTATTATATCATCTATATTATTTTAATATCTACTTATCATATTCTGTCCTATAATGCCCCAATTGTCAATTTTCAATATAATTTCTTCATAAAAACTTTATTATTTTTAATTTTATATTATATATATTGCCAATTGAGCATTATAACTACCAATTATAGGTTTTAATATTATATAGTTCTAAATATGAGTACCTATTCATTAATATTCATAAGTTTTATTTAAGCACATCTTTCAAATATTTACCTGTATAAGATTCTTGAACCTTACACAATTCTTCTGGCGTTCCACATTTTATGATGGTTCCACCCTTATCTCCGCCTTCTGGACCTAAATCAATCAAATAGTCTGCACATTTTATCATATCTAAATTATGCTCAATTACTACTACAGTATTTCCTGTTTCAACTAAACTTTGAAGTATTTCTATTAATCTACTAACATCATCTACGTGTAATCCTGTTGTTGGTTCGTCTAATATATAAAGGGTTTTTCCTGTGCTTCTCTTTGATAGTTCGTATGCCAACTTAATTCTCTGAGCTTCTCCTCCTGATAATTGAGTTGAAGGCTGACCTAATCTAATATATCCAAGTCCTACATCATTTAATGTCCTCAATTTATTCTCAATTCTAGGTATATTTTCAAAGAACTTCAATGCTTCTTCAACAGTCATTTTTAATACATCATCTATATTCTTGCCTTTATACTTTACTTCTAAAGTTTCTCTATTATACCTCTTTCCTTTACATACTTCACATGGAACATAAACATCTGATAAAAATTGCATTTCTATTTTTATTATTCCATCTCCAGAACAAGCTTCACATCTTCCACCTTTAACATTAAAACTAAATCTGCCTTGTTTATAACCTCTCATTTTAGCTTCTGTAGTTTGTGAAAAAAGCTCTCTAATTATATCAAACGTGCCTGTATAAGTTGCTGGATTAGAACGTGGTGTTCTTCCAATCGGGCTTTGGTTTATATCTATTATTTTATCTATATTTTCATATCCAATTATTTCTTTATGGTTTCCTACAGGATTTTTACTCTTGTTCACTAATCTATTTAAACCTTTATAGAGTATTTCATTTACTAAAGTACTTTTTCCAGAACCAGAAACTCCTGTAACCATAGTTAAAGTACCAAGTGGAATTGATACATTTATATTCTTTAGGTTATTTTCTTTGGCACCTACTATTTTTATTTTCTGTCCATTACCTTTTCTTCTAGCTACCGGTATCTGAATTGATTTTCTTCCAGTTAAATATTGACCTGTTATTGATTTTTCACATGCCTTAACTTCATCAAGTGTTCCAGCAACAACTACTTCTCCCCCGTGCTCTCCTGCACCCGGTCCAATATCAACAATATAATCTGCTTCCTTCATAGTATCTTCATCGTGTTCTACAACTACTACTGTATTTCCAACATCTCTTAGATTTTTCAAAGTATGTATTAGCCTATCATTATCCCTTTGATGCAATCCAATACTTGGTTCATCTAATATATATAGAACTCCCATAAGTGCTGAACCAATTTGTGTTGCAAGCCTTATTCTTTGTGATTCCCCACCTGATAAGGTTCCAGAATTTCTTGATAAACTTAAGTAATCTAAACCAACATCTAATAAAAACTGCAATCTATTTTTAATCTCTTTTATAATCTGCTCACTTATAAGTTTATTTTTTTCTGAAAATTCCACTCCATTTATAAACTCAAGTTCTTCTTTTATTGACATACTTGTAAATTCATATATATTTTTTCCACCAACAGTAACTGCTAGCACTTCTTTTTTTAATCTAGCGCCTTTACATTTCGGGCATGAATCATTGCTCATGTATTGCTCTATTTCACCCTTTATAAGATCTGAATTACTCTCTCTATACCTTCTGCTTAATGCATTAATTTCCCCTTCAAATGCATAACTATAAATAGCTTTAACTCCATCTTTCACATATTCAATTTTAAGTTTTTTTCCACCTGTTCCATACAACAATAAATCAACATGTTCTTTATCCAAATCTTTTATAGGCTTGCTTAAATCTAATCCATACTCTTTAGTTAGAGCTTGAAGTATTGCATATGTCCAAGAATCTTCTTTTAGCCTTCCGCTTCCCCAGCTTGCTATAGCTCCTTCCATAACACTTAGCTCTCTATTAGGTATAACAAGCTTTTCGTCTATCTCCATAAGACTTCCAAGCCCATCACAATGATCGCACTTTCCATATGGAGCATTAAATGAAAATAATCTAGGCGATAGCTCATCAATACTTATTCCACAATCTGGGCAAGCAAAATTTTCGCTAAATAAAGTTTCTTCTCCTCCAATAACGCTAATTATAACTAATCCTTCGCCCATCTTTAAAGACGCTTCTACAGATTCTGTAAGTCTACCTTCAATCCCTTCCTTTATAACAATTCTATCAATAACAGCTTCAATATTATGCTTTTTATTTTTATCTAACTTTACTTCCTCTTCAGTTAAGTCATAAATTTCCCCATCAATCCTTGCTCTAACGAAGCCGCTCTTCTTTATATGTTCTAATATCTTTTCATGAGTTCCTTTTCTCCCTTTAACTACAGGTGATAATACTTGAAGTTTAGATCTATCTCCATAACCCATAATTTTATCAACAATCTGATCAACAGATTGTTTAGTAATTTCTTTACCGCACTTTGGACAGTGAGGAATTCCTACTCTTGCATATAATAATCTCAAATAATCATATATTTCAGTTATTGTTCCAACTGTTGATCTTGGATTTTTACTTGTAGTCTTTTGATCTATTGATATTGCCGGTGATAATCCTTCTATATATTCTACATTCGGTTTATCCATTTGTCCTAAAAATTGCCGTGCATAAGAAGATAAAGATTCCACATATCTTCTTTGCCCTTCAGCATATAATGTATCAAAGGCCAATGATGACTTACCTGAGCCTGATAATCCTGTAAGTACAACTAATTTATCTCTCGGTATTTCTAAACTTACATTCTTTAAATTATTAACTTTCGCACCTTTTATTACTATCTTATCGTTCATTAAACTAACCTCCTACTTAATGGACAATACATAATTCATAGTTTTATGCAATATATCATATATTGATTATTACCCATTACTTTCCATCCTTAATTTCATTAATAATATCTCTAAGCTCAGCTGCTCTTTCGAATTGAAGATTTTTTGCCGCTAAAAGCATTTCTTCTGTAAGATCTTTAATTAACTTATCTTTTTCTTTCTTAGTAAGTTTTTTCTTATCCGCAGCTTTATATTCTTCGACTTCTTCTGCAACCTTTGTTGCTTCTATAATATCTCTTACATCTTTAATTATTGTTGTTGGTACTATTCCATGTCTTTCATTATAATCTTTTTGTATAGCTCTTCTTCTTTCCGTTTCCTTCATTGCTTTATCCATAGACTTTGTTATATTGTCAGCATACATTATAACCTTGCTTTCTGAATTTCTAGCCGCTCTTCCTATTGTTTGTATTAATGATGTTTCTGATCTTAAAAATCCTTCTTTATCAGCGTCTAAAATTGCAACTAAAGCTACCTCTGGTATATCTAATCCTTCTCTTAAAAGATTTATTCCTACAAGTACATCATACTCACCAAGCCTCAAATCTCTTATTATTTTCATTCTTTCTATCGTATCGATATCTGAATGCATATAAGTTGTTTTAACACCAAGTTCTATTAAATATTTAGTTAAATCTTCTGACATACGCTTGGTTAATGTAGTTATTAATATTCTAAATCCACACTCTATCGTTTTATTAATCTCTCCATATAAATCATCAATTTGTCCTTTAATGGGCCTTATAATGATTTCTGGATCTAACAATCCTGTAGGCCTTATGATTTGTTCAGCGATTTCTTCAGAATTATCTATTTCATAAGCCGATGGAGTAGCACTTACAAACACTACTTGATTAATTTTCTTTTCAAATTCCTCAAATTTTAGCGGTCTATTATCATATGCACAAGGTAATCTAAATCCATAGTCTACCAATGTATTTTTTCTCGATCTATCTCCTGCATACATTGCTCTAACCTGAGGTAATGTTACGTGGCTCTCATCTATAAACATAAGAAAATCTTCCGGAAAATAATCTATTAATGTTTTAGGTGGTGTTCCTGAAGCTCTACCGTCTAATATTCTAGAATAATTCTCAATCCCACTACAATATCCCATTTCTTTTATCATCTCAATATCAAAGTTAGTTCTTTGCCTTAATCTTTGAGCTTCTAAAAGTTTATCCTGAGCATTAAGTTCTCTAAGCCTCTCCTCTAATTCTCCTTCAATTATGCCAATTGCTTTATCAACAGTCTCTCTAGATGTTGCAAAGTGGGATGCTGGAGTTATGGCTACATGATTTCTTTCTCCTAGGATACTTCCTGTTAATACATCAAATTCTCTTATTCTATCAATTTCATCCCCAAAAAATTCAATTCTAATCCCTTTATTTGAATACGAAGCGGGAATTATATCTAAAGAATCTCCTCTAACTCTAAAAGTTCCTCTTGAAAAATCTATATCATTTCTTTCATATTGAATTTCTATGAGTTTCTTTATAACCTCATCTCTCTCTTTCTCCATTCCAGTTCTAAGACTTATAGTCAACTTTTTATATTCATCTGGATTACCTAGCCCGTATATGCAGGAAACAGATGCGACAATTATTACATCCCTTCTTTCAAAAAGAGCTGAAGTAGCTGAATGCCTTAATTTATCTATTTCATCATTAATTGATGCATCTTTTTCTATAAAGGTATCTGTTTGAGGCACATATGCTTCTGGTTGATAATAGTCATAATAAGATACAAAGTATTCTACTATATTATCAGGAAAGAACTCCTTAAATTCCGAACATAATTGCGCTGCTAAAGTTTTATTATGAGCTAATATTATAGTAGGTCTTTGTAATTTTTCTATAACATTTGCCATAGTAAATGTTTTTCCTGAGCCTGTTACTCCAAGCAAAGTTTGAGCTCTATTATTGCTTTTTATGGAATTGACTAATTTATCGATTGCTTGTGGTTGATCCCCTGTAGGTTTAAATCTCGATTGTATTTTAAATTCTCCCATTATATTACCTCCGATCCGAACAGACATTCGTATTATATGTCTATTTTACTTTTCCTTAAGTATTAAGTCAATAAATTATCCTATTTATTTTAAATGCTTACTCATGTCTTTAATACTCTCCATATATCTAAAATATTATAATTATTAGATGTTTACTTTATTTAAATCAGTTGTAATTAAAATTATTTATTAAAAAAGATAAAATTCATCTTAAATATCGCTCAAATAAAAATATTATTATTAGTTAAAGAAAAAAGTGGCCAAGCCACCTTCTAATTACATTTTATTATCTTTATTCTTAACATCCTTATCATGTTTTCCATCATTCTCTTTTTCTATTTTATATTCAACTTTATTTTCAGACCCCTTTAATGAATTTAAAACATTTTTAAAATTTCCTCCATCGACTGGCACAATATCTTCCTTGCTTACATTTCTAGGTACTACTAAAATTCCAAGCCTAGTATTTTTATTATGCCTAAATTGAATATCTTTTACCATTCCATGAGAATCCTTTATCTTTAAAACTGCATTATATAAGTTTTCCTTTAAAATAGAATACACTTCCGCTTCGGAATTAATCTTTTTACCATTCACTGATAAAATTTTACTTTGAATATCAACTCCAAATTCCCGCATCCTAGAATCCGCTGACATTTCTAAAACTACCAGACCTTCTTCATCGCTAACAAATTTAGCCACTTGCTTTTTCTCTCGATCTGTCTGAAGCTTAAGCATTAACTCATGAGCTGCTGGCATAAAAATCACAACAAATACTTCACCAATAATTCCAAACCTAGCAATCTGAGCCGAAATTGTCAGAAGAATTCCATAAGCTAGTATGTGTACTCCTGAAGATATAGCTTTTTCTCTTTTACTTTTTGTAAATGTAATTGATGAATAACCTAATACCATATAAAAAGGAACTATAGAAATAATACTTCCAGCTATTAATGCGAGTCCATATGGTAGTTTAATTAATGGCCACCAATCTGGATTAGATATAGATTCTGTCATATAACTCAACATCGAATTATTCCCATTCATAGCAATAATTATTGCTATTGGCAATGCCCAATATCTTTTTAATGCATATCCACCTAAAATTTTATTATCTCTATTTGTAAATACAGGTACAGCTCCTCTATCTCCATCGACAATTACTAATATCCCCTCAATAACATGGAATACTCCTATAAGAATTGCTAAATAAAATATATTTAGATCAAAAACTCCTAAACTATAAGGAATGAATATATTAATCAATTTAATTATAATTACTATACCACCTAGAATTGCTCCCGAATAAGAAAAGCATATTAACCTTGGTCTTATAAGCATTAATAATATTGATATAACAAACAAATACGATATTCCAGAATTTTCACTAAAAACTACACCTAAACTTGTAAGTATTATGCTTCCTATAATTCCACCTATAATTCCTAAAACAAGTTGAGATAGTGTAAGTTCAATAGATGAATTTACACTACCTCCTAAAATTATTTTTTGCATAGTTACTACTTTTTTGTTCTTTGAATGTAGTACCATTATTAAGAGTATTAATAAGAATACTAATGGAGGGGTTACTATAGCACCTGATACGCTCCGTAGCGTATATATAAATAAACCCATTTAATCCCTCCCTATTTAATCTTTTCTCCTATTTTTTCAACCGCTGTCTTTAGCTGCTCATCAGCATTTTTATCATAGCTCTTTTCATCAATACCAACAGGTGTTGTAACATCAAAATCCGGGGCTATCCCTTTTTTATGAATATTCTCTCCATTTGGAGTATAATATTTAGAAATAGTTACTTTAAGTCCACCAATATTATCATCAAATTTAACTGTTTGCTGAACTATACCTTTCCCAAAAGTAGTTTTTCCAACAATTGTTGCTGCGCCATAATCTCTTAAAGCACCTGTAACAACTTCTGATGCACTAGCGCTATTTTCATTAACTAGTAAAACCAATGGCATGCCTTCAGCATCTCCACCAATTGATAATGAATCATTTCTGTTTTCATATTTATCAATTGTGTAAGTTATTATCTTTCCTTTCGGAATAAACTGTGATGCAACGCCTACTGCTTCTGTTAATAGCCCACCAGGATTTTCTCTCAGATCTACTATCAAGCCTTTCATCCCTTGAGATTTCAATTCATCAATTGTGTTTTTGAAATCTTCTGCCGTATTTTCATTCATGAAAGTTTTTATACGAATATACCCTATTGAAGAATCTAGCATATTCCCTTTTACTGATTCAATCTTTACTTTTTCAGGTGTTACATTAACATCAAATTCATTAGTATCTGCTCTCTTAATAGTCAGTTTTAACTCTGAATTATTTGCCTCTGCAATCATAGACGTTGCTTTTTTTAAATCGTCACCAGACACATCGATATCATTTATCTTTTCTATTATATCATTTTCCTGTAGTCCAGCCCTATCAGCAGGTGCTCCTTTAACAGTATCTAAAATTGTTACCTGTTTATCTTTTAACGTTACAGTAACACCTATTCCTGTCATACTTCCACTACTTTGTTTCATTAAATCATCAAATTCGCTTTGATTCATAAATACAGTATATTGATCATTTAAGGAATTAGTCATTCCCTTGATCGCTCCTTCTAAAAGAGCATTGTCATCAATTTCACCATCAAACTTTTCAATTAATTTATCTCTAACTGTAAAAAGTGCTGAATATTTACTCTTATCATTTATCTGAGAAGCTGTACTCTTGACTTCTGGCGATGTTCTTACTAGAAATATCCCTTTAGTAGCAATATAGTTTCCTCCTAAAAAGGATACACATATAAGAAATACTATAAAGATTACTGTTGGTATTAAAATTATTTTTCTATTTTGCCTTCTATTTGCAAATATGTATTTTCTTGATTCCTTCACCTATAAAGACTCCCTTTCATATGCATCATACATATAATCCCAATATATATCTTTATAGATTAAAGTGGATTATATTGTAAAGTTTTTCTCAAGATTTCATAGTATAAAATACTATTTTTCTTTATTCCTATTTTTATTATATTTACACTTATTTGCAAAAATTATACCACTAAAAATTTCCTTAATGAAATTATACTAGCAATTCCACCAACTATAATACCACCAAGCATAAATTGCCATAATAGAGTTGAGAATATAAACGTTGCTGGTACAAGGCTTACAAATACCAATTGCGAAGCAATCCACCTAACTAGTCCATTATATGCTGCAAATAAAGCTCCACATGCTAATGTTGCTCCAATAAACCCTATTACCATTCCCTCTATTACAAATGGCCATCTAATGAACCAATCAGTAGCCCCTACAAATTTCATAATTCCAACTTCTCTTCTTCTTGAATATACAGTTAGTTTTGTAGTATTCATTATTAAGAATATTGAAACACCCACTAATATTATAAATAACCCAAAACCAACTACTTTTACACCATTTACTATCCCTACAATCTTGTCTACTAATTCTTGTTGATCACCTATAGTCTCAACACCTTCGAAGTCTTTTATTCCTTCACTTACGGCTGACGCATATTCTGGAGATTCTAATTTTACTGTAAATGATGCTGAAAAAGGATTATTTTGCAATGTATATCCTTTTAGTAATCCTTCATTTTCATTCGTAGTACTTTGAAAATTCTTATACTCTTCTTCTTTTGATTGGTAAATTACATCTTTAACGCCTTCAATTTCTCGTAATTTTATTTCTATCTCCCTTTGGTCAATAAGTTTTATATCATCCTTAAGAAATATCTTTAGTTCTACTTTATTCTGAACAGTATTTATTCCTTTGTTTATATTATTAGCAACTAATACGAATATTCCCAAAACAAAGAAAGTTATAAGAACAGTAATTACTGAAGCAATACTAATAGTCTTATTTCTTTTTAAGCTTGTAAATGCATCCTTAATAAAATGTGCAATAGTATTAATTTTCATCTTCGTACTTACCTCTTTTCTCGTCTCTAACGATTTCTCCTTTTTCAATAGCTATAACTCTTTTTTTCATATAGTCAACAATTTCCTTTGCGTGTGTAGCCATAAGAACTGTAGTTCCAGACTTGTTTATATCCTCAAGTAATGACATTATTTCTCTAGCTGTATCTGGATCTAAGTTACCAGTAGGTTCATCAGCAATCAAAACAGATGGATTATTAACTAGTGCCCGTGCTAAAGAAACTCTCTGTTGTTCTCCTCCTGATAATTCATTAGGAAACATTTTATATTTATGAGATAATCCAACTAACGATAATACCATTGGAACTCTTCTTCTTATATCTTTTTGAGATGCTTCTACTACTCTCATAGCAAATGCAACATTTTCATATACGTTAAGAGTTGGTATCAATCTAAAATCTTGGAATACCATTCCTATCTTTCTTCTGTAATAAGGTATTTGCTGCCTAGTAATAGATGATAAATCTTTATCTCCTATTAATATTTTTCCGTTGGTTGGTTCAATTTCCTTCAAAAGCATTTTTATAAAAGTAGATTTCCCAGATCCACTTGGGCCTACTAAAAATACAAATTCTCCTGCTTCTATCTCAACATTAATATCTGATAAGGCTTTTACATTATTATTGTAAATTTTAGATACTCCTCTAAACTCGATCATACTCAAACACTCCTTCTTTATTGTATATTCCGCAAATTAATTGCAAAACCTACAAAATTAATTATAACATAAGAATACTTTCTAATGTTATACAATTTTATTAAATTTGGAGCCATTTGTTGGTAATTAATGTTGTTTTATATCATTAAATCCTTCACCTAATACTTCATGAACTTCCCCCACTGTTATAAATGCATCAGGATCTACATCTTTTATAAACTTCTTCAATTTTATGAATTGATTCCTACTTAAAACGGCATAAAGTATATTAGTTTCCTTCTCTGTAAATGCCCCTACTCCATTTATAAATGTACAGCCTCTATCTAATGTATCTATTATATATCTACTTATCTCATAATTACTTTTACTAATAATAAATATACTTTTACAAGCATTAAATCCTTCTATAACTCTATCAACTATTAAACCAAGTAGTATTATACTTAGCATAGAATACAACGCAACATCCACTCCAAATACAAACGCACTTGCTAAGGTTATTACAAAATCTACTACCAATAAAGATTTTCCTATATCTAAATGAAAAAATATATTTAGCATTTTTGCTAATATATCTGTTCCTCCTGTTGATGCATTTTCATTAAATATGATAGCCATTCCGAATGCTGAAATTAATGTTCCAAAAATAGTTGCCATCATTAAGTCATTTGTGATTGCCACTGGCTTTAAGAACCTCTCAATTGCCCATATTATAACTGATAATCCTAAACTAGCATAAATCGTCTTCACACCAAATTTTCCATCAATGAATATAAGTGCAACTATAAATAACAATCCATTTAAAATAAAGCTCACTACACCTATTGAAAAAGATGGTATGACCGCATTAATAATTATTGCTATTCCTGTTACTCCACCTGCTGCAATATTGTTTGGAGCGTAAAAGTACTCAATGGAAAGCGCAACCAGAATTATCCCAAATGTTATTATTAAATATTCTCTAAATTTTGATTTTTTCATTGTCATCTTCCCCTTTTAATTTTTATTTATATTAGAATTTCTCTCATAGTTTTCCTTGTTTATTTTTGATTATTCAAAAATAGAAAATGCAAGATCCTCAGCTATTTCATAAGCTTTGTATCTTGCATTTTCGGTATGTTATATTCTATTATTCTGGGTTGATTATTTCTTTAATGAAATAGCTTTCTTACTATGCTCTACTATGGCTTCTACTGTTAATCCATACGCTTTTAATAGTTCGTTTGGCTTACCACTTTCACCAAAAGTATCTTTTATCCCAACTTTTAATACTGGTACTGGACATTCTTCTGTTAAAACTTCAGCGACTGCTGAACCTAAACCACCAATTATACTATGTTCTTCTGCTGTAACTATTGCTCCTGTTTCTCTCGCTGCAGTAGCTAATAGTTCTTTATCAATTGGTTTTATTGTATGTATATTTATTATTCTAGCATCAATTCCATCTTTAGCCAACTCTTTTTTAGCTTCTAACGCTAATTCAACCATTAGTCCTGTTGCAACTATAGTAACATCGTTACCTTGTGCTAATGTCACACCTTTTCCAATTTCAAACTTATAATTATCTATGTTATTTACAGTACTAACAGCTAACCTTCCTAATCTAACATAGCAAGGTCCATTGTATTCTGCTATGGCTAATATTGCTGCTTCAGTTTCTATATCATCTGCCGGATTAATTACAGTCATATTGGGAATACTTCTCATTAGCGATATATCTTCGATGGATTGATGAGTCGCTCCATCTTCTCCAACTGTTAATCCTGCATGGGTTGCACAAATTTTAACATTCAACTTTGGATAACATATAGAATTTCTTATCTGTTCAAAAGCTCTTCCCGCTGCAAACATTGCGAAAGTACTAGCAAACGGAATCTTCCCACAAGTTGAAAGCCCTGCTGCAACTCCCATCATGTTTGATTCTGCTATTCCCATATTTATAAATCTTTCTGGTGAAACAGCTTTAAAATCAGCTGTTTTAGTTGATTTTGATAAATCAGCATCTAGTACTACAACATCTTTATTTAAATTTGAAAGTTTTACTAACGCTTTACCATAAGCTTCTCTAGTTGCTACTTTATTTCCCATTAGTTTTCCCCTCCAATTTCCTTTAATGCTTGCTCACATTGTTCTTTATTTGGAGCAGTTCCATGCCATCCTGCTTGATTTTCCATAAATGAAACACCCTTACCTTTTACTGTGTTGCATATAATTGCAGTTGGTTTTCCTTTAACTTCCTTTGCTTTTGCGATAGCATTTATGATTTCATCATAATCATGACCATTTATAGTCAAAACGTTCCATCCAAAAGCTTCAAATTTTTTATCTATAGGACCAGGATTCATAACATCTTCTATGTTTCCATCTATTTGTAGTCCATTATTATCTATAAATGCAGTTAAATTATCTAATTTGTAATGAGCTGCAGACATTGATGCTTCCCAAACTTGGCCTTCTTCAAGCTCTCCGTCTCCTAAAATTGCGTATACTCTATAATCCTTCTTATCAAGCTTTCCTGCTAATGCCATTCCAACTGCCGCAGAGATTCCTTGTCCTAGCGAGCCCGTAGACATATCAATTCCTGGTAAATCATTCATATTAGGATGTCCTTGTAATCTTGAACCTGTTTTTCTTAGGCTCTTTAACTCTTCTACTTCAAAATATCCCTTTCTAGCTAAAGCACTATATAATGCTGGTGCCGCATGGCCTTTTGATAAAACAAATCTGTCTCTATTTGGATCTTTTGCGTTAGATACATCTATGTTCATTTCTTTAAAGAATAATACAGACATAATATCAGCTATTGACAAAGAACCTCCTGGATGACCTGATGATGATTCTGTAAGCATAGAAACTATATCTTTTCTCATTAACTTTGAGATTTCTTCAAGTTTGTATTCATTATTCATTATACAACCCCCTATTATTAATTTACTCATTTATATTATGTTTTATTTTAACATATTTATTCTAGCATACAAAATATATTTTGTATACCTCATTCATTAATGTGATATACTTTTAAGCATATTCATATAATATAGAGTATTCTCACGCACAAAAAGAGTAGTACAAATAAAAAAGATTATCTATACCACTCCTAATACTAATAGATATAAAACCCTTTTGTTTTCTCTTTAGCTTAAATTCAAGCTAACCGCTAATGCTTTATCAACCTTTTTCATGTCTGCTTCAGTCATATGTCCAATTTTTTCTTTAAGTCTTCTCTTATCTAATGTTCTTATCTGTTCCAATAAGACAACAGAATCTCTATTTAATCCATACTCTTCTGATGAAATTTCAACATGAATAGGAAGCTTAGCCTTATTTATTTGAGATGTTATTGCAGCTACAATAACAGTAGGACTATATCTATTTCCAATATCATTTTGTATTATAATAACAGGTCTTATCCCGCCCTGTTCGGATCCTATAACTGGACTTAAATCCGCATAGAAAATTTCCCCTCTTTTTACCACAATGTTTGCCATTCTAAATAATCACACTCCGCAAATCCATGCCTCATACTCATTAACATCATCTAACATATATTCAAAACCTAATTTAGAATATTCCAAGTTTATTTCAGCCATTTCTTGATAACCATTTTTCATTAGTTTTTCAAAATCAGCTGAAAATCCTTCGTTAATATATTGTATTAACGATTTCTCCATAATTCCACTATTTTTTTTAATTTTATTATTCCCTGAGTTAACTATTTTTTTATTTTTCATGTTATTTAGATTAATTATTGACATCTTTTCGCCTCCATAGCAGTAAAAAGTTCTTATAACTATGATTATATTGCAAATTATGTCAATTTGTCAAAGGATTTGTATTACTTCTTTACCATTCTCTAGATAATTCTTATTAAATGTTTTCTCTACAAAATTTCTAATATGTACTTTAATTTATATTTAGATTTAGTATATCGTTTTTTAATATTAATGTTGGCTTGATTTCTAATTAATAAATTTATTTAAATCAAAATAAATCATCACTTAATGTTTTTTCTTTTTTAAAATCACTATACTTTACTATTACTCTCTCTTTATTATCATCATCTAAAATCTTTAATAATACTGGAACCTTCTTATCCTTATCTACATAGAATTCAGCTTTATTTAAATGCTTATTCTTGCTGTTAAATTCTATATCTATTTGTAAATATACTCCTGGTCCCCAATCTGCTTTAACCTCTTTTATTTCATCAGCTTGCTTATTAGATAGTATATTTTCTATGAATGCCAAAGGATAAATTACGTCTATATCCTTATCAAGTGTATATCCCTCTTTATCTTCGTCACCCTCAACTTTTATCTCTGAACCGTTATAAACCTTAACTCTGTTATAGTCATTTCCGAATTCTATTCTTGACCCCTTATCAAAACTATAGTATTGCATTGTATTTTCCTCGAATTCCGACTTAGAATTCTTAAACAAATAATCAACTTTACTACTGTAATACTTTGTATCTTTCAGTTCACTAATTATATCTTCATTTGAAGGGGTAATTACATCTCTACATAAAATAACTAACAAAATCATAAGTACTGGAATAAGCACCAAAATACCTATAATTATTTTTTTATTGAACAATACTTTTCTAAAATCCATAAGGCCTCCTAAGATTTATTACTACATATTACTATTTATGAAAATCTTAGTGACTTTATTCTTAATTAATCAATAATACTGTTAATTTCTTTAGGTAATTCGGCTATAATATCTCTTGCATTTACTATGTAAACTTGTTTGCTTAATTTATCAGCTATATTCCCATGAATATATGCACTTAAAAGAGCAGCCTGATTTATGCTAGCTCCTTGTGACAGAAATGCATTTATTATTCCGGTCAATGCATCTCCCATGCCTCCTGATGCCATCTTACTGTTGCCAGTAGGATTTATATAAACTTCTTTTCCGTTCGAAATTACGGTATTATACCCTTTTAATAAAACAATTATTCCATACTGCATGGCAACTGATTTTGCTATGCTGACTCTATTAGCCTCCACGTCTTCAATACTCATTCCTAGAAACCGTGCCATTTCACCTGGATGTGGAGTAATAATTGCCCTACCCTTTAAATTATTTAGCAAGTACTTATTTTCCCCTATAATAGATATCCCGTCCGCATCAATCACAATAGGACATTTACTGTTACTTATTATCTTTTCCAACAAGCTTTTTTCTCTTTCTCCAGCCCCAATTCCAGGACCAAAAGCAATAGAACTTGCTCTTTTTATAAGTTCTATAAAGTTATCATTATCTTCATAGTCTAATGTCATAGCTTCTGTTAATCTGCTTGATAGTATCTTTTGCACCTCACTGCTGCATGCTAGTGTAGTCAATCCCGCACCTGCTCTAACCGTACATTCCGTAGTTATAAAGGCTGCTCCAGTAAATCCGATTCTTCCAGCTACAACTACTCCTCTACCGTAATCTCCTTTATGACCATAAACCTGCCTTTTTAAAAGCATCTTACTATATTCCTTTTTTTCTAGTATATAAAAATTATTAGAGTTTTTCTTTTTTATATACTCTGGAATGCCTATTTTTAATATTTTAATTTTTCCGACACAATCAATAGCTTTATAATCTAAAAAGCCCTGTTTGACGACCTCAAATGTATAAGTTATATTAGCATGAACCGCGATTCCTCTCTCAATACCTAAGTCACAGTCTAAACCCGATGGCGTATCAATCGCCACCACAAATTTTGCATATAAATTTATACATTCTATAATACTTTTAAACATTCCCACTAAATCTTTGTTAAGGCCGACACCAAAAATTCCATCTATTAATAGGTCATAGTCTTTAATATCACTTATTACGTTTTCATCTATATCGTTCTCTGACTTTATAAATAATATGTCATTCTTTTCAATTATTTTTTCTAATATCCCAAAGTTAATTTTAAAATCTTGACTGTAATTTTCGTCTTTACTTAGAATATAAACCCTTACCTTTTTCCCATCTAATATCAAATGTCTAGCTAATGCAAGGGCGTCCCCCCCATTATTACCTTTTCCACATAATATTAAAAACGATTCACCTTTATCTGAAATCTCCCCAAATAAACTTATCGCAGCATTTTCCATCAATACGATACTAGGAATTCCAATATAATCAATGCATTCTCTATCAATTTCTCTACATTGTTTAGCCGAAAAAATTTCTAACATTATATTGCCTCCATAACTGCATAAGCTATCGCATTTTCATTACTATGTGAAATACTAACATGCATATTAAATTCTTTTATCTCCAATAGGTTATATATTTTATCACTTAAATTCACTATTGGCTTTCCCAACTCATTTCTCAATATTTCAATATCTTTTAATCCAAATCCTCTAAATCCAGTTCCTATTGCTTTACTAATCGCTTCCTTAGCAGCAAAATTTCCTGCTACTACATTCCCCTTAAATCCTTTTAATTTGAAATATGCAATCTCATTACAAGTAAATGATCTTTCAATAAAAGTATTTGTTCTTTGTATCGCACGCTCTATTCTACTTATCTCTATTATATCTGTTCCAATTCCAATAATCATGATTTATCGCCTTTCTTAGTAATCTCTTACCATATACTAGCGTAAATATTTAATTATTTCTATACCTTAATATTAATTTATAACTTTCTCTCCCATACCAATATCAAACTCATAAGCATGCTCATCCACATACGTCCCTATAATATCAATTAAGTGAAGTGGTGATACCTGATTATTAAACAATTTCATAAGTAATTGTTTTACTTTGTACCTATGAATTGATATTATATCTATCTTTTCTCTCTCTAAATTCACATTTTTTAAACCAATATAATCTTTTCTTTCAACTTCAATTCCATATGCAGTTATCCCCTTATAATCCTTTTTTATAAGCCTATATGCATATTTATACTCTACATCAGCATCACTATTAATTGATGTATATTCCTCAACCAAATTCATAACCCTTTCAACTCCCTCAAGATAGTAATTCCTTGTTTACAAACCTATAGTATCACATAATGTATCAATAAATTGTCAAAGCATGTCCTCTTTTTCAAGATTTATATTTTTTTTATTGACAATAAAACTTCTTCCTTTATTTTTTACAACATATACATTCTTTAAATTTTCATATAAAAAAAGTCTTTTGTCGAAATCAGACGAATAATGCACTGTATATATTTTTCAAAAACCTAATATGGCTTTTATTTACAATCGAAACCTTATTAATTATCATAAAGAAATAAAAAAAGAGCCAATAGCTCTTTTTTCACCTCATAATCTCTTTTTTTGTTTCACCATAATTGAAAAATATATAATAGATATCGTTTACAATATTATTATAACACATATTCACATAAATACAACACTTTTTCTACAAATATTTTTCATTTATTATTACAATATAAAAAACATTTTTTTCATTTCTATATAAACACTACTTATCTTACTTTAATGACTTTAGTATTCATTTTTAGTTCTATTAAATTAAACTAATATCATAAGCGTTTTTTATAATCAAGCATTTTATTAAAAGAATATTTATTTTAAGCATACTTTTATTTGTAAGTAAAAATATACTTTTTATGTTATCACAAAGGTTATCTAAACGCATTGATAATATCTAACAATTAGATAACCTCTTCTATAAATAAGTATATTTATAGTTATATACTTATCTATCCATATAGCTTATATTATTAAAATCAACTAGGCTAATATTTTTACAACGCCTCAGTTTGACTTTTCTTATTCTCAAGAAACTTAAAATCTTCTGCTATAACCTCTGCTATATACTTTCTATTTCCCTCCTTATCCTCATAACTACCAGTTCTTAATCTACCGCTTAAAGTAATAAGGCTTCCCTTTTTCATATATTTTACTATAACTTCAGCTTTTTTTCCCCAAACTTTTATAGGTATAAAATCCGCTTCTCTAATTCCATCAGGTAATCTAAAATTTCGTTGCACAGCAATTGTAAACTTGGTATAAATTTTTTCTCCATTTTCAGTGTGCCTAAGTTCAGGGTCTTTAACTAATCTTCCTAATAATATTATCTTATTCATCTTTTACCTCCTGAATATTTTTCTTCTAAAGTTATACCCACTTCGGTAATTTCTATTCAATAAAAAATCAAACTTTATAATAAAATTTAATATCATTGTCTACCTGTTTCTAATCATTCGATTTCTACCTCTTAACTCAGATGTAACAAAATTTATCTCTACTCCTAAGATGAATATTATTGATATTAAAAATAACCATGTCATAAGTATAAATACTGCACCAAGACTTCCATAAAACCTAGAATAATTATTAAAATTATCGATATAAAATGAAAAAACAAAGGACACTAGCACCCAGCCCACTGTGCTAAATATGGACCCTGCGATTACCTCTTTCCATACCAACTTTTTAGCAGGAGCAAATTTATAAACGCAAATAAATATAGATATCATTATCGCTAATATAAAAGTATATCTGAATATATTCCAAATAATCAATATTATTTCATAAAATGGATTGATACTTTTAATATAATCGCCTATTACATTTCCAAATACTAACGCTGTTAAAGCTAGAATTATAGTTACAGCTAATGCTAATATTCCTAACATAGAAATAATTGAAAGTTTAATAAATGACCTTTCTTCTTTAAAGTTGTACGCCTTATTTATGCTTTTTATTATAGCCTTAAATGCAGATGACGCTGTCCATAGCGTTAACAATATAGATATTCCTAACAATCCAGTATATTGATTGTCAAATATCTCTACAACAGTTGACTGAGTTAATTCCAATACACTCCTAGGAAGCATAACATTTAATTGTCCCAGTATTTGTTTAGAGCTTATGCTGCTAAATCCAGCTAAAGTCATCAAAAATAACATAAATGGGAAAAATGATAATATTAAATAATATGCTAACTGAGATGCTAGTGCAAACACATCGTCCCTCTTAATTTTTACTATAAGATGTATAATTAAATTAACTTTGCTACTTAATTTTATATATTTCATTTAATCACCAATTTCTATTTATATTAATTAAATATCTATTTATTTTATGCAGTACTTATTTTATTCGCTTTTCACAAATTATATGTACTATTAATAAATGTAAATAAAAGAACACCTCCATAAAATTATGGAGGTGCTCTTTTTATAAACAGTATATTCTAACTAATAGTAACTCATTGGAATTAATATACCATTCTTGCATAGAATCAGCTTATATACACCTTGAAAAACTTATAATTTATAAATTTTCTCTCTATTATTAACAACATTTTTAGTTGCATTTCTAGTATCATAAATAACTTTAGCTCTAGACACAATTGATTCGTAATCGTAACAACTATGATTTGTAGTTATAATTACTATATCAGACTCGTCTATAACCTCTTTCCAATCAACAGAATTATAAACCTTACCCTTATATTTAGAAATCGGACAATACGGATCATTTACCATTAAGTCAGCGCCATTCTTTTCTAATAGCTCTATTACCTTGAATGCTGGAGATTCTCTATAATCATCGATATCATTCTTATATGCAACTCCTAATAAAAGAACTTTCGCACCATTTAATGCCTTTTTATTCTTATTCAAAATCTTCATTACATTATCTAATACAAATTCAGGCATAGAATCATTTATTTCTCCTGAAGTTTCTATTAATCTTGTATGATAATCATATTCTTTTGCTTTCCACTCTAAGTAAAATGGATCAAGAGGAATACAATGTCCACCTAAGCCTGGACCTGGATAAAACGGCATAAATCCGTATGGCTTGGTCTTAGCTGCATCTATAACTTCCCATACATCTATTCCCATTCTATTACATAAAATAGCCATTTCGTTAGCTAATCCAATATTTATATTTCTAAATGTATTTTCCAATATTTTTTCCATTTCAGCTACGGCTGGAGATGATACAGTATGGATATCTCCCTCTAATATATTTCTATATAATGCTGCTGCAACTTCTGTACAATCAGGTGTACACCCCCCAACAACTTTAGGAGTATTTTTAGTATTAAAGTCCTTATTACCTGGATCAACTCTTTCTGGTGAAAAGGCTAAGAAAAAGTCTTCTCCACATTTAAGTCCACTTTCTTCTAGTATTGGCTTAAGAACCTCTTCAGTTGTTCCTGGATATGTAGTACTTTCAAGAATAACAAGCATACCTTTATGTAGATATTGTGCAACACTTTTTGTTGAATCTACAACATATGATAAATCTGGTTGCTTATATAAATCTAATGGTGTAGGAACGCAAATACAAATAGTGTCTACATCTTTAACAAAACTAAAGTCAGTAGTAGCTCTTAAAGTATTTTCTTCTACTATCTTCTTTAAATTTTCATCCACTACATCCCCAATATAGTTCTTTCCTTCATTAACCATATTTACCTTTTGATCTTGAACATCAAATCCAATAGTTTGATAACCAGCATTAGCCTTTTCCACAGCTAATGGTAATCCAACATATCCAAGACCAACCACACCAACTTTTGCAGTTTTATTATTTATTTTATCTAATAATTGTTGTTTTAATAATGACATCTTATACCTCCTGTAATTTACGGCCTAAAATTTTATCCACAGAACATAATTTACTAAAAAGTTTTATTAACAAATTATACAATGAAATGTTAATAAATAAAAATCTGTTTTTCTAATCTATACATTCTACTTTTTCTTTATCTTTGCTATACTTTTTCCCACAAGCTTTACAAGTTGCATGCTCATCTTTAAAGTTCAACTTTTCTCCACATTCACATACATATCCTATGATACTTGCCGGATTGCCTACTACTAAGGCATAATCAGGTATGTGTTTAGTAACTACTGCTCCAGCACCTACTAATGCATATTTCCCTATATTATGACCGCACACAATTGTTACATTAGCACCTATAGAAGCCCCTTTTCCAATTATAGTTTCTTTATACTCGCTTTTTCTTTCAATAAAGCTTCTTGGATTTACTACATTAGTAAACACACAAGACGGTCCTAAGAATACATAATCTTCGCAAATAACTCCTGTATATACAGACACATTATTTTGTATCTTTACTCCATCTCCAATTTTTACACCAGGCGATATTACAACGTTTTGACCTATATTACACTTTTCTCCAATTACAGAATTACTCATTATATGAGAGAAGTGCCAAATCTTCGTTCCGTCACCTATCACTACGTCGTTATCAATGTAACTTGATTCATGTACAAAATAATTCTTATCCATAATTAACCCTCGCACTTATCAATATTTTCCTTAAGTAAACCTCAAGTTCAAAATATATAGGAATTTGCATATCACAATATTAATATTATGCCTTTATATTTTCAACTATATAATTTATTTCATTTTCTGTTAATTCTGGATAAACTGGTATTGCAAATGTTCTATGTGATAAATATTCTGCAACCGGCATATCCCCTTCTTTATATCCTAGATCTTTATATACTTTTTGTAAATGTAGTGGGACTGGATAATAAACTCCAGTTGCTATACCATTTTCTTTAAGTTTATTTATCATATCTTCTCTATTTTCGCATTGTAACACATATTGATGATATATAGTTTCATTTTCTTTATCAACAGTAGGTACAGCTACATTAGAACCTTTTAATTTTTCATTATATATTTGCGCTACTTCTCTTCTTCTACTATTCCAATCATCTAAATGTGGTAATTTTACTCTTAGAATTGCTGCTTGAATAGCATCTAACCTAGAGTTGAACCCGATTAAATAATTATAGTATTTTAAAGCATTATATACAGTATCGTCACCATCTTTAGACGTCTCTATCTCATCATTTATATTATTTAGCAAATTATAAGCTTTTTGTCCAGTTTCTCCACTTCCATGTGTTCTTAAAGCTTTTGCTATTATCGCTATATTATCATCATTTGTCACTATCATGCCGCCATCGCCAGCACATGAAAGATTCTTAGTTGGAAAGAATGAGAAGCATGCTGCATCACCTAAAGTTCCCGCCATCTTTCCTTTATATCTAGATCCTGATGCTTGAGCAGCATCCTCTACGATCTTTAAATTGTGCTTCTTAGCTATTTCATTTATTTCATCCATCTTAGCACATTGTCCAAAGATATGAACTGGTATAATAGCTTTTGTTTTATTTGTAATTTTTTCTTCTATTTTAGTTGGATCTATATTAAATGTTTCCTTTTCAACATCAACAAAAACAGGCGTTGCACCTACTGCTGAAATAGCTTCAGCTGAAGCAAAATAAGTAAATGTCGAAGTTATTACTTCATCTCCATTCCCTATTCCTAAAGATTTTAATGCAATAACCAATGCATCAGTTCCATTCGCTACTGATATCGCATGTTTAACTCCTATATATTCTGCAAATTCTCTCTCAAATTCAATTACATTCTTGCCCATAATATAATTCGCAGAAGAAAGCACTTCTTTAGTTACTCTATCTAAATCTTCAGCAATAGACTTATATTGAGCTTTTAAATCAATTAATGGAATATTCATTATCCTCGCTCCTTAATTCTACTTTAATATGTTATTAATCATCACCAATATATCTCCGATTCAAACTTCTGACTGACGATATCAATAACTAAATATTTTTTTAATTGTAGTGTAAATACTAAAATTATATGTAGATATACTATTTCATAAAACTACCATGAATATTTTAACATACTTATTTTTAATTCACAATGCACAATACAATCTAGTAGCTTATTTCATACAGCTATAGATAATTTAATATTTATTTATAGGATACCACTCATTTGGTAAAAGAACACTATATTTATTATTTATATATCTATCATCAATAAGCAGAACTCTTCCTTTGTCCGTCTCAGTTCTTATAACTCTTCCTACAGCCTGCTGAATTTTATTTATTCCTGGAAATACATACGCATAGTCATAACCATCTTCTTTATAAAAATCCTTTATAACTTCATTTGTCATATCTACCATAGGATATCCTACTCCAATTATTATGCTTCCAATTAACTGATCACCAGGCAAATCTATTCCTTCTGAAAACATCCCTCCAAGCACACAAAACATTAATAAATTATTGCTATTCTTAAATCTTCTTAAAAATTCACTTTTTTCTTCCTCCGTCATATTAGGTTTCTGTTTCATAAGATTAAATTCTTCTAGCTTCGACTCCTCCATATGGCTATATAACTCTTCCATATATGCATATGATGGTGAAAAAATCATGTAGTTTCCAATTTGCTGCTTTATAAAGCCACAAATTTTATCTTTCACTGATGATAAGGTCCTTTTTCTATATGAATATCTAATATTAATAGGACTAATATGAACTTTTAAGTTTTCTTTATTGAAAGGAGATGGAAGCTTTAGCCTATATGTATTATCATCTCCGCCCAGCATATTTACATAGTATTTTATTGGTGATATAGTTGCAGAAAAAAATATTACTGAGTAGCATTTCCCTAAATATTCTCTTAAATTCTTAGCTGGATTTACACAATATAAAGTCAACTTGATTTCTTGAGAATCCTTTTCTATACAAGTCCTATAATTTTCATCATAGAGCTGTGTCGTAGAAGTAAAAGCATTCATATCAAAATATAATTTCAATATATCTTCATAACCATCAAATCTATTTCCTCTTACTAGCACTTCTTCACTTTCTTTTAAGTATAACTGCAAATACTTACTCAATTCCTTAGGATGTTCCTCTTCATAAAATGATTTCACTTCTCTATGGTCGCATTCATTTCTTAAATTAATGAAATAATCATTAATCTTTCCCAATAAAGAATGTAGTTTATTTAATTTACCCTTAGTTATCTTTTTGCAATTTAGAATTTGACTTTTATATAAGGATGCGGAATACATATTTCTTGATCTATCAATTAAATTATGTGCTTCATCCACCAAAACTATATTTCCTTTGCTTTCTAGAACTCTACTCAAAGATACTCTTGGATCAAAGATGTAATTATAATCACCTATAATTCCATCACAATAAGTACTTATATCTAAAGATAGCTCAAATGGGCATACCTGATATTTTTCGGCATATTCCTTCAATATTTCCGTGGAAATTCTTTCTTCCCTTTCGATAACATTTGTAATTACTTTTTTTACTTTACCATAATAGTCTTTGGCATATATGCACTTCTCTGGATTGCAATCAAAATCATCATTAATACATGTTTTCTCTTTTGCCGTAATTGTGATAGTCCTAAATTTCAAGCCTTCTTGACGCAATCTTTCAAAAGTTTCTTCAGCAACTTCCCTATTTATCGTCTTTGCCGTCAAATATATAATTTTTTCTCCGATTCCTTCGCTTATAGCCTTTACAGCTGGGAATATGGTTGATATAGTTTTTCCTATGCCTGTCGGTGCCTGAACAAATAATATTTCTTCCTCTTTTATAGTTTGATATGAAACATTAATAAGTTTCCTTTGACCTTCTCTGTATTTTTCAAAAGGAAAATTTAGTACTTTTATAGTTTCATCTCTAATGTTTTTCCATTTAAATATTAGAACACTAAATCTCTCATATTCTCTTAATAAATCAGATATAAATTCTTCTAATTCTCCTATAGTAAATTTTTTTTCAAAACTCTTAACCTCATTCGTTTCTAACTGCATGTAGGATAATCGTACATAAATTTCTTCAAGATTATTTTGATTTCCATAAATAAAAGCATACACCTTTGCCTGAGCCCAATGGACCTCATTCAAATCATCAATGTATGCAAAATTCTTATAAGTTGATTTTATTTCTTCAATTATAACTTTATCTTTTTCTGTTATAATTCCATCTGCTCTTCCTTCAATATAGATCAAGCTTTTATTCGTCTCGAATTCATGAGTTAAATATACTTCCTTTTCATAGTTCTCATAAACCCTTCCGTTATCTTCCTGAAGCTTTTGATGTGCTCTTACTCCCTCTACTGCCCTAGCACTTCCAGAAAACCTATTATCTATATCACCTTTTTTCAAGCAAAATTCTACTAAATTTCTCACAGACTCTCGTATAAGAATTTTATCCATAAATTAATTCCTCACTATAGTTAAAATCACATTTTCAATATTAAATCATAAACATAGTCATAAAACACTTACTTAATTAGCCTAACAAAATTCAAGTTCTAATTAAGTAAGTGTTTTTTAGTTTATTGCTATTGTAAATATTTTATCTCATATAATTTATTCTTCTTCATACTCTTTAACTATTTTTTGAACTAACTTTTTAATAACACTTGCTTCTGCTATTAAAGAAAGAACTAATAGGAAAATTTTAATTCTTTCCTTATCATTATCTTTCAAGTCAAAATTCTTTATTATATCTTCTAATTTATCATCATTTGATATAAACGTATCTAAATAGTTATCCAAACTTTCCTTTTGTATTTGTGTGAAAGTTTTATATGTCTCTTCCCATGACAGTATATCATCGCTTCTGTCATTGATTTCATTAAATGCAAGCCGAAAAACTTTCTTTATTTCTTCCGTCGTTAATAAGGGCCTCATATGGCTAAGCAGTACTAATTGTACTAAATGCATTTTTGTATATCCTCTTTTTTTTCCATCTTCCGGCTTAGTTATAACTTCGCTTTTAGTATAATTTTGAACTATATTGTTAGTAAACTTCTCATCAACAAACTTATCGTTCAAATAATCGATTACTTGGGATAAAAACAAATCATATTTAGGAATATCTTCATATGAAACGGAAGTACTTTTAGACATTTCTTTAGCCAATTCTTTTATATAATCTGAATCAAATTTTCCTGCCATTATCATGCACCTATTCTTTCTCAATCTATATTATATATTATATAGTAATCATGAACTTGTTACAAGTTATTATAAACATTGTAATATAAAAATTTTTCTACTAGTTTATACTCTTAGTATAATAATAGTATTATACGACATATCTAATTTTTTTTAAATATAGTATTGATAAAAAATATCTAATTTATGTAATCAATCGACATTATTATTTATAGTATTTGCATTTCTACAAAAAAAGCGGACATATGCCTTATATTACTTTATTTGTAAATTTACTATTATATAATCATGAATATAATTCATATACATTTCTCTAACCATTGGTACATCTAGATTCCTCAAATTTATTAATTTGGATTAATATGATAATTTTACAAATAAACCCTCTTGACTTTTCTAAAATATGGTAGTATATTTTATATAAGATGTTTATTAAAGTTGAAATTTGTAATTTCTTATAAATATTTAAAAATATACATTGACTTTATATTACATACTTGGTAATATATCATAGTAGAATGTCGAATCATGGAATTAGGAGGAATTTTTTATGAAATCAACAGGTGTAGTTAGAAGAGTAGATGAATTAGGAAGAATAGTTATTCCTATAGAACTTAGAAGAACATTAGATATTGCTGAAAAAGATGCATTAGAAATTTATGTAGACGGAGAGCAAATAATCTTAAAGAAATACGAACCAGCTTGTATCTTCTGTGGAGATGCAAGAGACGTAATTAACTATAAAGGTAAGAATATCTGTACTAAATGTTTAGACGAAATTAAAACAAACAGATAGTATTTGATGTATTCTAATTTCCTATTATATAATTAATTATATAGTCAATAAATAATAGACTATCTCAAGAGTTAATTTGAGATAGTCTATTTTCTTAACTTAATTATATATTAGTTGAGAATTTATATACTTCACTTTTAGGTAATTCTCTTTCCTTGGCTACAAGCTTTATTGCCTCTTTCTTACTCGCACCACCATTAATATATTTAACTATATGCTCTTCAATAGATAAATGAATCCACTCTTCCCTTTGCTCTTCCTTTATCTCTTCAAGTCTTTTTCCTTCTAGAACAAGAACAAATTCTCCTCTTGGTTTATTCTCTAGAAAATATTGAGCAGCCTCTTTTAACGTCCCCCTATATATTTCTTGATAAATCTTAGTTAATTCTCTACATACAGCAATTTTTCTATCTCCGAACGTATCTAATAAGAATTCAAGCGTATCTATCAGTCTATGCGGTGCTTCGTAAAAGATAATAGTTTCCTGACTTTGCAATAAGTCATTTGTGACTATCTTACGTTCTTTATTTTCTCTTGGTAAGAAACCCCTGAATAAAAATTTAGTTGTGTCTAATCCAGAATAAACTAATGCCGTAGTTATAGCTGTCGCTCCTGGAAGTACTTCGAAATTTATCTTTTTTTCTATGCAACGTCCAACAATAACACTTCCTGGATCTGATATTCCAGGTGTTCCAGCATCTGAAACTAAAGCAACATTATTACCTTCCATTAGTAAATCTATAATTTTATCACTTTTTATTTGCTCATTAAATTTGTGATAACTTATTAATGGTTTTTTTATCTCAAAATGATTTAATAATTTCAACGTTTGTCTTGTATCTTCAGCCGCTATAATATCAACATTTCTTAAAGTTTCTAGAGCCCTCAATGTTATATCTTTTAAGTTTCCAATAGGAGTTGGTACTAAATACAACTTTCCATTTTCCATATCATGACCTCCAATATATTGAATCTATTTCTTTAGTATATTTTCCATCTTCATCATAGACATACAATGGTGCTTCCCACTTCAAATAGGCTCCCCCATCTCTTTGTCCTTCAACCAATACAATATTAGGAGCTTTTCCTACCTTAGGATGAATCATTTTTACTCTTTTCGGTTCTATTTTATATTTTCTCATTAAAACAAAAATATCCGCTAATCTTTCAGGTCTATGTATCATAAAGAGTCTTCCATTATCCTTTAATAAAATTCTTGCTGCCGAAATCACATCTTCTAAATTACATAGTATTTCATGCCTAGCTATAGCAAGCTTATCATTTGGATTTATAATTCCTGAATTGTTTAGTTTATAAGGTGGATTTACTGTCACCGCATCAAACTTATCAAGTGTCTTTAGATAATCTATGTTTTTTAAATCTTCATTTATAAAACATACATTTCCTTCAAGCTCATTTAATTTTACGCTCCTTTTAGCCATATCTACCATATCTTCTTGAATTTCTAATCCATATACACGCTCAGGCTTATATTTGCCATATATCAAAAATGGAATTATTCCAGTTCCTGTACATAAATCCATCACCTTATGTTTGTTTTTTATATAAGCAAAATCAGATAATAAAACAGCATCTATACCAAATTTAAATCCCTCCTTCTTTTGAATTAAATTTAATCCCTTAAGTTGCAAATCATCTACTGTCTCATCATCTCTCACATATTGCAATTTATTATTCATATTATTCTTCCTCTACTTAACTTTACAATATTCTACTTTAAAATATCTAATATCAATATTTGTATATACCTAATCTCTAAAGTATATATTCCACATTATATCATACAAGTAAAATAAAAAAAGTCCTTCTGATCTTTTACAGAAGGACAATAATTTGAAATCAGATATTAACAACTAATTTCTTATGTTAACTACTTAAGAACTCTTCTTGCAGCATAAAAACTATAAACTGGCGCAACTTTAACCACATCACCTGTTTGAGGTGCGTTAATCATTTGGCCATTACCAACATATATCCCAACGTGACCTGGATGAGTAAATACCAAATCTCCAGGTTGAAGCTGATCTTGGCTAACTGGTTGTCCAACTCCAATTTGAGAATAAGTTGTTCTTGTTATATCTACTCCTGCAGCATGCTCATAAACATATTGAGTAAATCCTGAACAGTCAAAACTTGCATCTCCAGTTGCACCCCATACATAAGGCTTTCCTAACTGTGCATATGCCTCATTTAGAATAGATTGAGCATTTCCTGCTGATGGTACAGCTACTCTTCCGCCTCCGCCTCTACTTGGCGTTGCCACTTTTACTTCAGCTGCTTTTTTATCTGCTACCATTGTTTTAGCCTTTTCAATTTTATCATTTATCTCTGAAGTAACAATCTCACTCTTAATTTGATTATCTCTAATATTTCTTAATTGATTAATTGCTCCTTGAAGATCAGTAGCTGAACTATTAGAGTTACCTATAACATCAAATTGAGATTTTACAAGTTCTCTTTCTAATTGTGATAAGTATTGTGAGTCAAATTTACTTTTTTCATCCTTAGCTTGACTTGATAAAGTTTCTGCTTCTTTTTTCTTTCCATCGAGTTCACTTAAGCTAACTTGTATTTCTTTATTAAGTTTATCTATTTCATCTTTCTTATCTTCTAAGGATTTTATTTTGTTATTTAATTCTTCCTTTTTACTTGTAACATCTTCTATGGCAGATTTGTCTTTTCCTATAATTTTACTAACTGCCTCTGCTCTAGAAAAGAAATCACTTGTTGATTCTGATTCAAGTATAAAATTCAAGTAACCAAATTCTAAATCACCTGACATGTACATAGCTTTAACTCTTTGTCCTAAAGCTAAATCTAATGTATTAATCTCTTTCTTATATTGTTCAATGTCTTTTGTACTACTATCAATAACTTTATTGATAGTTGTTATTTCTTTTTTATTCTTATCTACTGTTAATTGTAGCGGCTCTATCTGCATATTTAAATCATCAATTTTATTCTGAATATCTGTTATCTTGCTTTCAATTTCTGCATATTTCTGTCTTGAATCACTCAACTGTTGATTATCTGGCGTCGCAAACGCTGGTATCGAGCTACCTACAACGATTACGGTTGCTAACATAATAGCTAGAATTCTACTCCTCATTAAATATCGGTTTTAAACCTTCCCTCCTCCATTAATCTATATTACTACATAATTATAACACCTTGGATAAGAATGAACAATTCATATATATAGCGAGAATTTAGTTTATCCTACTATTATCTAAATATCGTCCGTATTCCCCACTTTTTCTAGCTTATTCTTTGTGATTCTTATTATAGCTTATATATATAAATTTTCATCAATAAACTTAACTTAACAATTCCAGCCTCCCTCATCACAAAATTATTTATTCTAATGACTATAATTAACTTTTTTCTGTATTAATTACATCTTCTAAAGTCCTTGACATAAGATTTACTTGAATATATAATTAATGTATAACCGGGGTGTGGCGCAGATGGGAGCGCGCGTGGTTTGGGACCATGAGGTCGCAGGTTCAATCCCTGTCACCCCGACCAAATATATTATTAGACTACTATAACTTAAGGATTGATCCTTAAGTTTTTTTATTTAGTAATTTATTAATCTATAAGATATATCTTATTACTAATTCTTCTAATTCTTATTCGTATCTAATGCTTCAATTATAATATTTATTGACACTAAGGCACACCAATAGAAGATTAAGTTTAGCACTAAGCTATATCAATATTTATTCGTTTATATAAATAACAATTATTTGGAGGTGTAAAATGCTAAGTAATATAAAAGGTGTAATTTTTGATTTAGATGGAACTATTGTAGATTCCATGTGGGTATGGTCTCAGATCGACATAGATTATCTTAAAAAGAAAGGACATGCTGTACCTAATGACTTAAAAAACGATATTGAACACTTAAGTTTTTATCAGACAGCAGTATATTTTAAAAATAGATTTAAAATTGAAGATTCAGTAGATGAAATACTTAGTGATTGGCATCATGCAGCATTTCATCATTACGCTAATAATGTAAAACTCAAATCAGGTGTAAAAACTTTTTTAAAATATTTAAAAGATAATAAAATAAAAATTGCATTAGCGACTAGCAATTCTATCCCACTGCTTGAGGCTTGTTTAAAAAACAATGGGGTTTATGACTATTTTGATTCAATCACTATTACTGATGAAGTCGCAAAAGGAAAAGATTGTCCTGACATATATTTATTAGCAGCAAAAAAGTTAAATATTAAACCTGAATACTGTTTAGTATTTGAGGATATACTCCCTGCTATGAAAAGTGCAAAAAAAGCAAATATGAGGGTGATCGGAATAAAAGATGATTTATGTTTAGAACCTATATCCGAAATTCTTAAGTATTGTGATAAATATATTTTTTCCTTTACTGAGCTTTTATAGATATTAGTTATTATAAATATTTGTTTTATCGCCTACATACGAATAATTAGATTACTAAAAATAATTCAACATTCTACAATGCAAATTTAAGACAAGCTTTTTCTCATGCTGTTAGTATATAAATCTGTAACGTAGGGATATCTGAATACATTTTTATAACATAAAATCATATTTGAATATTGTATTATATTCCAAAATAATAACATATGAACTTTAAAATAAAAAAATAAAGGTAATGTATCCATCATTACCTTTATTTTTGAAACTATATTGCTATTAAATAGAAATTTTTATTTTCTTTCAACTCCGTATTTAGCTTCTAATTCCTTCAATATTTGATCATATTTTTTATGTTGATTTTCTTTAATTAAATTATCTAATACACTGTCTTTAACTTCTTCAAAACTTTTGATTGAGGCTTCATTTTTTGCATCTACTAACACTAAATGATACCCAAATTGAGTTTTAACCGGTTCAGTAACCTTTCCTATTTCTGATGTAAAAGCAGCTTCTTCAAATTCTGGAACCATCATACCTTTTGAGAATTCACCTAAATTTCCACCTTGTTGATTAGATGGGCATGTTGAATATTTCATTGCAGCATCTCCGAATGAAATCTTGCCGCTTAAGATTTCTTCTCTTGCCTTATTTGCTTCCTCTTCAGTTTCTACTAGAATATGTCTAGCTGAAACTGTTGCAGGCTGACCAAAAGCTTCTTTATTATCTTCATAGTATTTCTTTACTTCTTCATCTGTTATTGTTACATCACTCAATACTTTATTTATTGCCATTGAAGTTATAACTTCCTTTGATATATTTTCCATGGCGTCTTTGTATTCTTGAGTCTTATCTAATTGTATTTCTTTTCCAAACTTATTCATTAATTCAAATGAAATCAATTGTTCTACCAATTGTTTCTTCTTTTCTTCGCTTTGTAAAGCTCCTCTTTGCTCTTGTGGATATCTACTAATTATTGCATTTAAATCTTTTTCTGTTATTTCATATCCTGCTGCAACAGCTAACACTTTATTTTCCATGTGAATTCTCCTTTATAATCATTTTATATTATTTTTAACAGTTTGTTATATACACTTCATTTTAACAGTATCTACTACTTCTAACAATAATATAACTAAATAAATTTTAGATTTTTAATCAAAAATACATAGTATACATAAAACCACCATAAAATGTTATACTAATTTAGGGGTGATTTAATGTCCGATATATTAAAAAATGATTGGAAAAATTATTTGCAGTCTGAATTCCAAAAAGATTATTATATTAATCTAAGAAAATTTTTAATAAATGAATATAACTCTAAGACCATTTATCCTAATATGTATGATCTCTTTAACGCCTTACATTTTACACCTTATAATAAAGTTAAAGTTGTTATATTAGGTCAAGATCCTTATCATGGACCTGGCCAAGCGCATGGATTGAGTTTTTCTGTTAATCCAGGTGTAAAAACTCCACCATCTTTAATTAATATCTATAAGGAACTACATACTGATCTAGGTTGCTATATTCCAAACAATGGCTATTTGAGAAAGTGGGCTGATCAAGGAGTCTTATTGCTAAATACGGTACTTACAGTTAGAGCTGGAGAAGCTAATTCCCACAAAAATAAGGGATGGGAAGAATTCACAAATGAGGTTATTAAAGTGCTAAATAAAAAGGAAACACCTATAGTATTCATACTTTGGGGTAATAATGCTATTTCAAAGACTGACTTTATTACTAATCCTAAGCATCTTATAATAAAATCCGTTCATCCTAGTCCATTATCTGCATCAAGAGGCTTCTTCGGAAGTAAACCTTTTTCAAAAACAAACAATTTTCTAATTTCTACAAATCAAGAACCAATTGACTGGCAAATCGAAAATATATAATTATTTAATTTACTTTTCCAATGCTTACATTTAAATTAAGCCTTTCTATTATAAATTAAATGTTTAAATATAGTTTTGCTAAACATTGTGCATATGCTGGTGTATAATTGATTATACGCTAATTTTGAGGAGGTTGTTTTGTGGATTATAAATTTGTTTATGAGAATAAAGAATACGTACTAACAGAGAATAATTGCGATGGGATATTTTTTGAAGGGGAAAATGAGATTACAGGTCTTTCCTTAGATATAATATTGAATGCTCTAAATGAAGGAGAAGAAATAAGTTTTTCAACTGAATATTATGGTGATAAATGTACATGTAATACTCAAGAGCAAATAAATAAATCTTATCGTTACTTAGAGTACCACTTTTACATATATACAAAAGATAATGAATATGTAATAAATACTATCTGTAATGAATATAAGAATACATCTTTTAATAAACTTTTTGGTTTAGGAAAAATTGATGATAGCTATATAGTTAGTGTGACTGTATGCCCTAACTGCGGTATCTACTCAATATATATAGATCAATGTACTGTTTAAGGAATTCCTATATAACTTTTTTACAAATAGTTAATATAAAAAAAGATAACATTTAGAAATATAATTTAAATGTTATCTTTTTAACGAATATAATGTATTTTTTATTCCCTTGAAATAGTAACTTAAGTTAATTAAACTATTCAAAAAATTGTATACAGATTTTACTGAATTATAATTTTCTAAAGATATAGAAAAAGCACTAACTTATGTTAGTGCTTTTTTGGTGGCTCGAACTGGAATCGAACCAGTGACACGAGGATTTTCAGTCCTCTGCTCTACCGACTGAGCTATCGAGCCATATTACCTGGCAACGTCTTACTCTTCCACACAGTCTCCCATGCAGTACCATCAGCGCTGTAGACCTTAACTTTCCTGTTCGGAATGGGAAGGAGTGTTACCTCTACGCCGTCATCACCAGATACAAGTAGTATTATATCGAGTTATTTATATTATGTCAACACATTTTTTATTTTTTTATTATAAATATTTTAAAATGTTTAATTCATCAGGGTTTATATTTTATTTTTCTAATCAATTGTGCAATAATTAAATATACATGATAATGTGTTTTTAATACTTAAAATAAATTCTAATTTGGAGGTTTTTCTATGAGCATTGAAAAGTTATCAGAAATATTAAAGAATAGTAATAATATAGTCTTTTTCGGCGGAGCTGGTATCAGTACGGAATCTAATATACCTGACTTTAGAAGCTCAAATGGCCTATTTAGCGAGAAATTAAACGCTACATTGACTCCTGAGCAGTTAGTATCACATACTTTTTATATTAAATATCCTGAAGAATTTTTTAAATTTTACAAAGCAAAACTTATATATCCAGAAGCTAAACCGAATGCCGGCCACTTAGCATTAGCTAAACTTGAAGAACTGGGAAAATTAAAAGCTATCGTGACACAAAATATAGATGGACTTCATCAAATGGCTGGAAGCAAAAATGTATTTGAACTTCATGGATCTATCCATCGAAATTATTGCGTTAAATGTCACGAATCCTATGATGTGAATTTTATCCTACAATCTAAAGAAGTTCCTACTTGCACTAAATGTGGTGGAACTGTTAAGCCCGATGTAGTTCTTTATGAAGAGGGGCTAGACGATAAAGTAATTAGAGAATCTATAAATGCAATTTCTAATGCAGATACTCTTATTATAGGTGGAACTTCACTTGTTGTTTATCCTGCTGCCGGACTTATCAATTATTTTAGAGGAAAGAATCTTGTGTTAATAAATAAAAGTTCTACCTCTGCTGATTCCAAAGCTAATTTGGTTATTAACGATTCTTTCGGGAAAACATTAAGCGAGGCTATAAAAGAATTATAAATTTTTTATCTAAATTATGTATAAATAAATTTAATTTGGCAATAAATAATAATGAAGTATTTAACTTCAATATTTAATCGCCTCTCCCCCATTTTTATTTATATACAATTTGTAAAGCCATAATATATTACTTCGTTTGAAATATATTATGGCATTTTTATTTTGCATAATTTATTTAATAAGAATTCTTCTTAGCATATCTAATCCTGTAATTGTAGCCTGAAGCCTTACTTTGTTTCTATCTCCCTTAAACAAACATTTTTGTATTGTTACCTTTCCTTGAACATACACACCTATAAAAACCAATCCAACAGGTTTTTCTAAAGTACCACCTTCTGGTCCTGCAATTCCTGTTGTTACAATGCTAACATCAGTATTAGCTGTCTTTGCAATACCAATTGCCATTTCTCTTGCGGTTTCTTCACTTACGGCCCCATATTTGTTTAAAATATCATTATTAACGCCTAGTCTATTATGTTTAGCCTCATTGGAATATGTTACAGCGCCTTCTAAAAAAACTTCCGATATACCTGGATAATTAATAAGATAGCTTGCTATCATGCCACCAGTACATGATTCTGCCGTAGATATTGTTAGTTTCTTCTCTATTAAAAGCCTAGCTACAACTTCTTCTATGTTAATATCCTCAGTTGCATAAACATTATCCCCAAGTCTGTTCTTAATTTCTTCCTCGATTGGTTCTATCAATTTTAGTGCTTCATCTTTAGTTTCAGCCTTTGCAGTTATACGAAGCATTACTCCTACATCTTTTGCATAAGGCGCAATTGTAGGATTAGTTTGAGCATCTATTAAATCCTTAATCTCTTCTGCAACAGCGCTTTCCCCTATTCCAAGTATCTTAACAACTCTTGAAACCAATATTGAATCTGATTTCTCTTGAAGATATGGTTTAACCGATTCTTCAAACATTGGTTTCATTTCCTTTGGTGGCCCAGGTAAAATGATCATTATCTTATTATCATCTTCTATTATAACTCCTGGTGCTGTTCCATTATTATTCTTTATAACAGTTGCTCCTTCTGGAATTAATCCTTGCTTTAAATTATTTTTAGTCATTACTCTTTCTCTAAATTTAAAATAATCTTTTATTTTTTTAATCGAATTTTCATCCTGAATCAATTCTTTATTAAAATATTTAGCTGCAACTTCTTTTGTAATATCATCATCTGTAGGTCCAAGTCCTCCTGTAGTTATTATGATGTCACTTCTGCTATATGCCTCATCAAATGCATGCATAATTCTTATTTCATTATCTCCTACTACTTGCTGATAATACATATCTATTCCAAGGGCTGCTAATTCCTGAGCTAAATATTGGGCATTTGAATTAATTATATCGCCTAATAAAATCTCTGTTCCTATGGCTATAATCTCTGCTTTCATCTTATTACCTTCTTCTTATTTAATTTGCAAGTCTACAATAATATTCTTAATTAGAAATTATACTACTAAACCATTATTAATTACAATAATCTCTATTTATATTATAATTAAAGATTGAAACCTATCCAACAATCTATTGAATAGGTTTCATATAAAATATATTCTTTTATAATATGCTATCTCTAAGTATATCTAGAGATAGCTTATATAAAAATTTTTTTCATCCCAATCTATTATAGGTAAATACTTTAAATATCAAAATAAAAGTCTCATTAGTTAAGTAATTAACCTAGAATAAACTTAGTAATATGTATGAGAAGAAAAAATTCATTGCAAAGAGAGCTTTCTGTTCTAATTTTATGTGAAATTTTTAATCTTTATTCACATCTATCTGCAATTCTATTATAAAAGTCTATTCTAAATGTTTCAAAGCTCTAGGGTTAATCTAAAAATCTACACTACTTTACTTGCTTCATTCTTTATATTACTTATCTTCTGTTTCAAGCAATGCTAATGCTACCGCACCAATTACCCCTGCATCTGTACCTAATCCTGCTGGAACAATCTTAACTGATTCTGCCATGGATTTAAAACATCTCTTATCAACAACTTTTCTTACTGTATCAAAAACAATCTCTCCAGCTTTTGATACACCACCACCTATTATTATAATTTCTGGATCAAATATAGATACTGCATTAGCTATAGCTATTCCTAAATAATTCAGTGCATTATTAATTATATCTACGCAAACTGGATCTCCTGCAGCCGCTTCTGTAAACACCTCATATGAAGTAATAGTATCATACTTTCTTAATGAAGTCTCAACTTTGCTAGCTAATGCTTCCTGTCCTCTTTTTGCAATTGCAGTTCCTGATGATGTTGCTTCTACACACCCTATATTTCCACAATTACATCTTGGTCCATCTGGTGCCACTGTCATATGTCCTATTTCTAAGGCATTTGAAGTGTGTCCTCTATATACCTTTCCATTTAAGACAGCGCCTCCGCCTACGCCAGTGCTTACTGTGAAGAATACTACATCTTTAGCGCCTTTTCCTGCACCAAACATATATTCACCGATAGCTGCAACGTTTGCATCATTATCTAAAAATACAGGAACTTCAAACTTTTTATTTAAAGGTTCCACTAAATTAAAATTCTTAAATGGAAGGTTTGGTGTATAGATTATGGTTCCTTTTTCAGCATCTAAAGGTCCAGGGGAACCGATACCAATTCCTTTTATATCTTTATAAGTTACTGATCCATCTTTAATTACTTTTTCAACAGATTCTATAATTCTATTTAATACTGGAATTTCTCCCTCGCTTGCATTTGTAGGAACTGTTGTTTGACATAACACTTCTCCATTTAAATTAGATAATGCAGTACTTATCTTAGTTCCTCCTAAATCTACTCCTATAACATATTTTTGCATAATATAACTCTCCTTTATTTTATTTAATATACCAATAAAAAACAATTTGCTAATACATATTATACTATATTATGCTATTCCAATAAAACCTGTATTTTAAATAATATTTTTTCAAGATCCTTTATTGGCGCTTATGTAATAGTTCCCAAAATCGTCATATTGTGTATAATTGATATTGAATTTATTATCTTGAAGCATAGAATTAATTAATTCTATATCATCCTTATTATTTCTATCTATCCTTATTACAAAATTATCATCTTTGTCTATTATATTTAAATAGTCAAATATATTACTATAATCACTCAACTCTATATTTCCATTAATATCCATGCTATAATCTGACATTGTACAGGCCTCCTTGTTCAAATTGTATAAAATATACTATTACTAAAATATTATGTCTTTCTGCACATGATTTTATCCTATATATATTAATGTAAAATTTACCTTATTCCTTAATTATAGTAAATTTTATTTTATTTCTCTTTATTAAGCCAATAAATAAAAAGTACCCTTTATGTAATACCTACACTAGAGTACTCTTTATTCCTATTCCGTAAATTTTAGCTATAAATTTCCGTAATCTTATTTTCTTAATTCATTAATGCTCTCTATGGCTTTCGCTACCTCTATCTCTGGAACTTCTTCATATCTTACAAATTCTTTTGTAAATACTCCTCTTCCTTGAGTTAAAGATCTCAACTCAGTAGCATATTTTCTAATTTCGGCAAGCGGAATTTCTGATATAACTCTTTGCTTGTCCCCTTCTGGTTCCATTCCGATTACTCTTCCCCTCTTTTTATTTATATCAGCTATTACATCACCCATATATTCATTTGGTAATATAACTTCTACTTTCATTATAGGTTCCAATAGAATAGGTTTAGCTTGCTCTAATCCCTTTTTATAAGCTATAGAAGCTGCAACCTTAAAAGCCATTTCAGAAGAATCTACAGAGTGATATGATCCATCATGAAGAGTCGCTTTAAGACCTATAACTGGGCATCCTGCTAAAACTCCATGGGTTATACACTCTCTTAATCCTTTTTCTACTGCTGGAATAAAGTTTCTTGGGACTGCACCACCAACAACGTTATCAATAAATTCTAATTCTTCCTCTCCATCTGTTCTACGTTCAAATTTAATTACCACATCTCCATACTGGCCATGTCCACCAGACTGCTTTTTATGTTTTCCTTGTACATCTGAAAATCCCCTTATCGTTTCTTTATAAGGTACCTTTGGTAAACTTAATACTGTGTCTACACCAAATTTACTTTTTATTTTACTTGCGATTACATTAATATGTGTTTCTCCTAGTCCTGAGATTACAATTTCTGCGTTTTCTACATCTCTATCAATTTGAAAAACAGGATCTTCATCTTTTAACTTAGCCAAGGCTTGAGATATCTTTTCCTCATCACCTTTAGCTTGAGGGATTACAGCCATTGAGAAAACTGTCTTAGGAAAATTCATTTTGTCATATATTACTTTAAAATCAGAACTAGCTAAAGTATCGCCTGTATTTGTATACTGTAACTTAGAAATAGCACCTATATCACCAGCTATTATTCTTTTAGCTGGTATTTGTGTCTTACCTCTAATAAAACATATATGAGATAATTTTTCATTCTTATCTTTATTAACATTTAATACTGTCATATCATCTTTCGCTTCACCTGTAATAACTCTAAAAAATGATATCCTACCTACAAATGGATCTGCAATAGTTTTAAATACTAATGCAGAAAAAGGCTTATCTTGATTAAGATTAACAAAAACCTCTTCATCTTTTAAAACGTCTACAGCTTTTTGTGGGATAGCATATTCTGGCGATGGAAAACATTCTACAATATCATCAATTAAAGAATCCATTCCAATAACTTTTGTAGCACTTCCACACATAACAGGGGCAATATCTCCACTAGCACATCCACTTATAAGGCCCTTATATATTTCCTCATCACTCAATTCGCCTTCACTAAAATATTTATCAAGCAATACTTCATCAGTCTCAGCTACAGCTTCCATAATCATCTTCTTACAATTTTCAACTTCATCCTGGAGCTCTTCGGGTATATCCAATATTTTTATTTCCTTAGTCTTTACATCGTATACTCTTGCTTGTTTGGATATTATATTTATTACTCCTTTAAAATTGTCTTCTTCTCCTATAGGATACTGAATAGGCACCACGCTGATACCAAATTTTTCTTTAAGAGATGCTAATACTTTATTAAAATCCGAGTTCTCTCTATCTAATTTATTTATAAAAAATGTTCTAGGCAATTTAATTTTGTTACAATATTCCCAGGCTCTTTCAGTTCCCGCCTTGACTCCTGAAACTCCGCTTACAACTATCATACCTACATCCACGGCTCTCATTCCTTCTATACATTCACCTTGAAAGTCTGCATATCCAGGAATATCTATAAGATTTATTTTAACATTATCTAATTCAATTGGTGCTACTGAAAGAGCAATAGAAAATTGTCTCTTCTTTTCTTCAGTATCAAAATCTAAAACCGTAGTTCCATCTTCAATATTCCCTAATCTATCTGTAATTTTTGAATAATACAGAAGGCTTTCCGCTAAGGAAGTCTTTCCAGTTCCATTATGCCCCATTAATCCTACATTTCTTAAATTTTTAATACTATAATCTTTCATAATGCTGCCAAACCCTTAATCTACCCTAGAGATTGGCTCCCACCTGCCTTTCACTTAATAATGCTATATGTTATATTTCTATTTCTATTCGTTAAATCCTCCTTATTTTCTTAATTTTCTGAAAATTTATATTTATCCTATTTTGGAAGTAGTCCTTTAAATTAATTTGATGTTTTCTTGTAGTATTAACCAAAAAACATTATAATTTTATCTGTTAATATCTTTAGAATCATGTTTATTACTTTAAATCTATCTTTGTGGAGGAAAATTTAATGAAAGCAAAAAAGAATTTAAGAAACTTCCATATGTTTTGGTTTGCTTTACTTGCAATTTCTATAACTATCGGAGTCTTATTTATAAAACCCCAAGTGGGTGTTGCTGATCAAGGTGATTTCTATAGAATTATGAATGTATCTGGTCTGTCATTATTAGACTCAGATACGAACAATCCTAACTCTGTAGGATATTACGACTTTATTGTGACTGATTACAAGATTACCCCTTTAAACGATACTGATTCTAAAAGCATCTGGAATTGTAGTTTGAGCTATCTAATAATACTTGTTAATTATATATGCAAATCACTTGATCATAATATATTTAAAACTCAATATTTAGCTGTCATCTATAGTATTATATATATTCTTTCATTTATCATAATATTAAAATCTTTGAATATAAAAAATAATATTAAATCTATGATGCTTGTACTAATAACCGCATTCATTTTCTTTGATGGCAATTATTTAATTTGGTTTAATAGCCTATATGGAGAACCAATGATGATAACTACACTATCATTGCTTGTTGCATCCATTCTTAACTATATTCAATACAAATACGTAGTAAAGGGAACGGAAAAATTAATGTCGAAAATACTTTATATATTATTTTCAGCATTTTTATTTTTAGGTTCTAAATTACAGGTTATTACTTCCTTACCTATTATTATAATTCTTATATGTAAAATATTATTGGATAATAGACATAATTTAAATAAAATCAGTTTAGCTATTTTATATATTATTACATGCTTATTGATAAGCTATCCTATTCTCATCAATATGAATAGCAACAACTTAAGTAAAGATACCCAGTATAACTCAGTCTTTTATGGAGTACTAAACGAATCTACTACTCCAGAGCAGGACTTGATAGATTTAGGCTTAGATCCTGATTTATCAGCTGAGGCTGGGAAACATGCTTATTTAGATTCTGATGAATATGTAAAATATATTCCTGGTTCAGAAATAACTGATGAAAAATTCTACAGCAAAATAAATAACTTTAAACTTGCAAAATTCTATTTGACTCACCCTACTCGCTTACTAAATGGCATGAAATATACCGCAAGTAAAGCATTTTATACTAGTACTGGACTAGGTAAGTACTCAAAAACTGATAGTTCAACCCCAGTTAGGGATTTCCATCGTTTCACACTTTGGTCATCTATAAGGGAAAAAATATTACCTAGAAATTTATATTTTATAGGATTAATTTATCTTATTGTTCTGTTATGCTCACTGTATAAATATATTCGAAATAGTTCTAATCCTGAAATCAAGAACAAAATTTTCTTGCTTTGGACTGTTATATTTATAGGTATACTTCAATTTCCAATGCCTTTTGTAGGCAATGGAAAGGCTGATACCGCGAAACAATTATTTTTGTTCAACTTCACTTTTGATGGATTATTAATACTTATTCTTGTTTATATTCTATTTAAAGTAAATGATTTATTTAAAATAAAATTTAATTCATCTCATAAATAGGTTTAACAAGTACTTTTAAAGTAATTGTAATTTTGTTTACTCTAATTAAAACAATATCTATATTTGTTTCTCACTAACTCATATTTATGTTTGCATAACACATATTTAATTTCTGTTATAGAAAATGAAAGCTAAGTACACAATGCTTAATTTGCATTATATACTTAGCTTTCAAAATTTTTATTTACTTTTTATTCCTTATTTTCATACCTTAATATAATTAACTGATTTATATTATTTTAAAATTCAATTGATTAATTTGGTTTTAATCTTAAATTACTATATCTAAATTATTCAAATTATCTTTTATTTACCTTCATTAAAATTGGCAACTACATACATTCTAAATAGATTAATCAATATTAGTGTAATACCCCCAACTGTATCTATTATAACATCTCTAAAAGCACCTTCTCTTCCTAAAACAAATAATTGATGTATTTCATCAGAACAAGCATAAAAAAATACAAAAACTACTGTCACAAAAATAACTCTTCTGATGTTAAAATACAATTTAAACACATTAAATGCTAGTAATGATAACACCATATATTCAAGAAAATGTGCACATTTTCTAACTATAAAATTAGTAAGCTGCCCAAAGATTCCATTCATATTGATACCTATAGCAGAAAGAATATTTATTACGCCTTCACTTTGAGAATCAGATATTTGAGCAGGTTGATTAGACATAATAAATATCCCTATCATCCAAACTATTAATAAAAACCAGTAAATAATTTTCCTTTTGTTCTTCATATTCCATCCTCTTTAAGTACAATTTTAAAATTCACAGATATTATATTACTCAGACATATATCTATTTATATAAGCAAGTGATTCTTCTAATAATTCTTGCCCTTTTTCCAAACCATCGATTTTCATCTCTAAGCTACAAATTCTTTGATCAATTTGATACATAAACTGCTTTATATCTTGTAGTAACTTTGCTTCATAAGTAACTTGAACACCTTCATCATCAATGTATATTTTTTCTGGTGGAGCACCACACTTAGAACACTTAGCATATATTCCTTGTTTATCTAAATTATTAAACACCTTAAATGTATCGTTATTACACTCTGCACAATTTGATAACATTATAAATTCATAATAACTCACATCATAATAATAAGTACTTCCACAGTCTTTACATACTAATTTAAGTTTATTGTCTTCTGTTGATATATGAAATTCATTACCGCTACATCCATCTTTTTTGCAGACAATAGTTCTTACCATAATCCTACCCCTCGCAATATAATTTTTATACAATAAATAAAAATATCAAATTACATTTTTACATATATTTTACATATAAATTATATATTATAATTCATTCATTGTATACTTTAACAATTAGTATTTTTAGCCTATTTTATACTGTTGTTCTACTATTTTCTGCACCATATAACTCATACCAGTAATAAATATTATTTAACAACAATATTTATAATAATAAAACAAAAAAACTATGAATAAAATTCATAGTTTTTAA